>Ga0268288_10001_pt1 | contig 997731 bp, 945 predicted proteins | sample BraspS3V5C_FD_191349 | JGI IMG/M metagenome (GOLD analysis project Ga0268288, IMG submission 191349) | Soil microbial communities from Anza Borrego Desert, Southern California, United States - Bradyrhizobium sp. S3-V5C | ecosystem: Environmental > Terrestrial > Soil > Desert | place: USA... | reverse complement strand
CGACCTCCGATCACGCCACCTGGTACGACCGCGCCATCGAGGGCACGCTGTCGCGGGTGGTGGCGTTCTATGCCGCGACGCTGCGGATCGTGCTCGGCTATCCCGTCCTGACGCTGATCGTGTTCTTCGCGACCGTCACGCTGACGGTCGTGCTCTACGTCAAGACGCCGAAGGGCTATTTCCCGACCGACGACAGCGGGTTCGTGATCGGTTCGACCCGCGCCTCCGCCGATATCTCGTTCCAGGCGATGCTGGGGTTGCAGCAGCGGCTCGCCGATATCGTGATGGCCGATCCCGCGGTCGCCGGCATCGGCTCATCGGTCGGCGGCAGCACGTCCAACCGCGGCTTCATGTTCATCAGCCTGAAGCCGCCGGAGCAGCGGGACGGCTTGTCGACCACGCAGGTGATCGACCGGCTGCGCCGCAACCTGTTCATGGTGCCGGGCATCCGCCTGTTCATGTTCGCGGCGCAGGATATCCGCACCGGCGGCCGGCAGAGCGATTCCGACTACCAGTACACGCTGTCCTCGACCGATCTCGATCTGCTGCAGAAATGGGCGCCGATCGTCTCCAAGCGCATGGAGACGGTGGAGGGGATCACCGACATCTCCGCCGATCGCGATCCGGGCGGCCTGCAGCTCAATCTCGTGATCGACCGCAAGACCGCCTCGAGCCTCGGCGTCCGTGTGCAGGACATCGACAACGCGCTCAACAACGCCTTCTCGCAGCGCCAGATCTCGATCGTCTACACCCAGCGCAACCAGTACATGGTGGTGCTCGAGATCGATCCGAAATTCCAGAGCGACCCCGCGAACCTGGAGCGGATCTATGTCGCCGGTGCCAACGACGTGCAGGTGCCGCTGTCGGCGCTGGTGCATTATCAGAAGGGGTTGTCAGCGCTCGCGGTGTTTCACTCCGGCGGCGTCCCCTCGACCACCGTCTCGTTCAACATGCTGCCGGATGTGCCGCTCGAGGTCGCGACGACCAACATCCAGCAGGCGGTCAACGAGTTGCACATGCCCGAAGGCATTCGCGGCAGCTTCGACGGCAATGCCGGCGACTTCAACAAGACCAGCGGCCGGCAGCCGCTCCTGATCCTCGGCGCGCTGGTCGCGATGTATATCGTGCTCGGCGTGCTCTATGAGAGCCTGGCGCATCCGATCACCATCATCTCGACGCTGCCGTCGGCCGGCCTCGGCGCCTTGCTCGCGCTCCAGATCACCAACACGCCGCTGACGGTGATCGCCTTCGTCGGCATCATCCTGTTGATCGGCATCGTCAAGAAGAACGGCATCATGATGGTCGACTTCGCGCTCGAGGCCGAGCGGCATCAGGGCCTGGCGTCGCGCGATGCGATCTTCGAGGCCTGCCGGGCGCGCTTCCGCCCGATCCTGATGACGACGATGGCGGCCCTGTTCGCCGGCATCCCGCTGGTCATTGCCACCGGCCCCGGCACCGAGCTGCGCCGGCCGCTCGGCATCACCATCATCGGCGGCCTGTTCGTGTCGCAGATCCTCACGCTCTACACCACGCCGGTGATCTATCTCCTGATCGACCAGTTCAAGGACTTGCCGTGGCGGGAGAAACTGAAGTGGCTCGGCGCCGCCATCGCGATGATTGGCACGTTCTCCGGCGTTCTCAGATTGGTCCTGCATTGATGTTGCGGACGGGGCCGTCCACGACGTATAGCCTTTGAATGTCAGACCCAGTTGCCGAGACCGACCTGGTGGAGGATTGCGCGCATTGCGGCAAGCCATTGCCGCTGTGCATTTGCGACAGCATCACGCCGATCGAGAGCCGCACCAAGCTGCTGATCCTGGTCCATCCGCAGGAGCAGGACAGGGCGCTCGGCACCGCGCGGCTATTGGCGCGGCATTTCGAGGACGCCGTGGTGCGGATCGGACTGTCCTGGCCGAGCCTGTCGAAGGCGCTCGGCCGGCCGGTGCCCGACCCGTCGCGCTGGGCGGTGCTCTATCTCGGCTCGGCCAAGGTCGAGGATCTCGACACCGATGCCGAGATCGTCGCGATCAACCGCAAGGGCGAGCTCGAGCCGCATCAGCGCGCCATCCTGGCCGATATCGAGGGCATCGTGCTGCTCGATGGCACCTGGAGCCAGGCCAAGGCGCTGTGGTGGCGCAATGCCTGGATGCTGAAGTGCCAGCGGGTGATTCTCGGACCGAAACGGCCTTCGCGCTACGGCCAGCTGCGCCGGGAACCGCGCCGCGACGGTTTGTCCACCATCGAGGCGGCCGCGCTCCTGCTGGCCGCGCTGGAGAAGCGACCGGACATCGCCACAGCGTTAACGGACAGTTTCGAGCGGATGCTGGCAAGATTCCGCGAAGTACAGGCCAAAATGCCGGAATTGGCGCCAAAGCCGAAGAAGAAGGACTACCGGAAGCGCCGGCGCTAGCTCTGCGCCTTGGTTGCCTATCGGGCGGAGGGCGTATATGAAATGCGCCGCAAGGGGCCACGTGGCGGAGTGGTTACGCAACGGTCTGCAAAACCGTGTACACCAGTTCAATTCTGGTCGTGGCCTCCACTCATCTCATCAATGGCTTGCAGCCAACAAATGAGAAGCCGCATTAGCTCGCGGCGTACCAACCTTCAGGAAACGGAATCAGCGGCCACGGCGCCTGGTTGTCATTGGCCGCGCGCGGCGGCGGCTGAATGCGAGGCGAGGGTTGGGCCACGAAATCCTCCTGGGCAATGGGCGCGATCGCCGTTCGCACGGCGTCCAGCAGCAGATCAAATTCGACTTCGCTCATCGCGCTCTCCGAGGTTCGAGAGCGCAATGGTCGCAAAACTGTCTTCGGTCCGGATTGAGCGATTCGTTCGAATTTTAGGAAAAGAACGATGGCGCCCGGTTTGGTTAATAAATCAATGATCCGTTCGGGAACCTAGGTCGGCCCGGCCGCACCTCGTGTGAGACAAATCACATCTGTCGAAAAACTCTTCCCGGAATTCCCGGCAGTATAGATAGCCATCAATTAACGCGGGAATTTTAGGGTGGCGTGACAATGAAGGCAAGCACGCAGGGGTTTTGCCGGTCGAACGTTGCATCGGATCGCTCGCCGGCGGCACGGTGTCGCGCCCGGACTTCATCGTTTCCGCGCGAGCAAATTCCCGATGGCCGTACGATTGCAGTCATGCCAGCTTGGCGAGGTCGCACGGCAGCAGGGTCTTGAATTGAGCCAGCGCCTGTCGCGCCTTCTTCGGCGGCAGTGCGATCGCGTGACGCACGGCTGCCGCGATCAGCGTCATGGTCAGCGCTGAGAAGATGGCGAGGGTGGCCGCCGGCATATCGGGTGCGACCCGTCTCACCGCATCAGACAGCAGGCCGGAGAGCGCGGCCATGTCGTCAGCGTCGAGCTTTTGCAGGGCGCGGTCGGCTTGCGTCGCCTGCCAGATGTCGTGCATCACCGGTTCGCGCATGAACATCTCGTAGTAGCTGTCGACGATCCGGCACAGCGCCGGATGCAGGTCGCGCGCAGCCGTCACGGCGGCCAGATCACGCCTGACGCATTCACGCCCGATCGCATTGTGCCGTTCCGCCAGCGTGCCGATGATCGCGGCCTTGTCCGGAAAATACTGGTAGAGCGAGCCGAATGCGACGCCGCTGCGCGCGACGATGTCGCTCATGCGGAGAGCCTCGCTGCCCTTTTCCGCCATGATCTCCGTCGCGCAGGCCAGGATACGCTCGAAGCGCTCGCGGCTGCGCTGCTGCGCCGGGGCAAGCCGTGCCAGCCCGGGCAGGGGCACTCCCGCCGCCGGTGCGGCCTTTCGTCTTGCCATCGCGCTCCTCCGCATTCCGGCTTGACGTCATTAATACGAGAGTTTATCGCATTCTACAAATACGAGTACTACTCGCATTTTGAGATGGAACGATGCGCCAGATCCTGACCTCGGGCCTGCTGTGGTTTTCCGCGCTCGGCTGCTGCCTGCTTGCCGGGCTCTATTTCGCATTCTCGGCCTTCGTCATGACCGCGCTCGGCCGGATCGATCAGGCCGCCGGCATCTCGGCGATGAACGCTATCAATGGCGACATTGTCCGCTCGCCGTTCATGCCGGTCTTCCTCGGCACCACGCTGTCCTGCGCGGTGCTGATCGTGCTCGGCGGACTGCGATGGCAGGAGCCCGGCGCCGCAGCGATGATTGGCGGCGGTATCGTCTATGTCGTCGGCATGTTCATCGTCACAATCATCTGCAACGTCCCGCTGAACGATCAACTCGCGGCAGCCGACCCCGCGAGCGCCGCCGCCGCGCCGCTTTGGGCGCGTTATCTGGCCGACTGGACCTTCTGGAACCATGTGCGGACCGTCGCCTCGCTTGCAGCGACCGCGTTGTTCATCGCAGCCATCGCTGCACGCTGATCCCAAATGGCGGAAGGCTCCGGGCTGCTTGGCGACCCCGGTACCAAGGCCGCCTCGTTCATCGCGCAATGATCTCGGGCGCGCGACTGGCGCCCGAGCCAGAATCACAGCCGCGGCGGAATGGCCGCGCCCGGCAGGATGTCCGGGCGCCTGGCGCGGCAATAGCCGGACAGCCGGAACGGGCCTATATCGCCTGGGATGCCGGCAAACCCTTGCAATGCAGAGGTTTACCGTCCCGCGCTAAAGTTTCGGCGGAGCCCCATTTGGTTCTTTGCAAGGCCGAAAGGCTTTGTTATACGCTGCCCGCTCGCGAACGGATGTTCGCCTATTCCTCGGTAGCTCAGCGGTAGAGCATTCGACTGTTAATCGAATGGTCGCTGGTTCGAATCCAGCCCGGGGAGCCAGCTTTGCTGGCCCCATCAATCCCTCCCATTGGCAATCACAAGCACGTGGTCCGCAACATGCAGACCAAAATCGTCGTCAAATCGACTCAATAGCCATCGAGACTGCTCTCGCCGGGTGTTGAGAGGTGATTCTGATGGCGATTAACCTGATCGACCTGTCGATGCCGCAGCCGACGCTCGTTCCCAATGATGCGCCCGACATCAGCGACGATGAGTGCGTCCGCCGCCTCGCCAAGGCCGTCGAGGCACATGATTCCGAGCATCTCGATGAAGTGGCACGCCTGATCGGCCGGCTCGCCGTCACGATCGAGTAGACGGTACCGCCGGGCACGTTCTGCACGCCAACGCCGTGTTGCGTTTTGGCGGAGCTTGTTCCAAAAGATGGCCCTGTTCTAGCTTCTCCAGCGGCAATGCCGCGACTTGCAGGGTCCCGCCAATGACCGGTTTTTCGACCGCGCGCCAGTACATGGTGGATGGTCAGGTGCGTCCGAGCGACGTGACCGACGATCGAATTCTCGAAGCCATGCTGACGGTGCCGCGCGAGGTCTTCGTGCCGGCCAGCAAGCAGGCTCTGGCCTATCTCGACCTCGATCTCGATGTGACCGAGGGCGGCACGGCCAAGCGCTATCTGATCACGCCGGCACTGCTTGCGCGGATGCTGCAGGCCGCCGAGATCAAGGCCACCGACCGCGTCCTGGTGGTCGGCTGCGCCACCGGCTACGCCGCGGCCGTCGTCGCGCGCTTCGCCGCCGAGGTCAGCGCGACCGAGAGCGATCCGACGCTGGTTGCCAAGGCGACCGCCGCGGTCGCCCAGCTCGGCATCCAGAATGTGACCGTCAAGACCGCAGCGGCCGCCGATGGGGATGCCACCGGCGCACCGTTTGATGTCATCGTTCTCAATGGAGCGACCGAGATTGTTCCGACCGGGCTGTTCGGCCAGCTCAAGGAGGGAGGCCGGCTGGTCGGGGTGTTCGGCCTGACGCCGCCGCCGCGCGCCACCCTCGTGACGCATTCACACGGGGATTTCGGACATCGCGAATTGTTCGATGCGACGGCCCCCGTGCTGCCTGGATTCGAACAGCTTCCCGCCTTCGTCTTCTGACGCTACCGCGCTGCACCGGTTGATAAAATCCCGTTCTGAATCAGAAGTGTGGCCCGTTTGCCCCACGTGAAGAGTTTCCACCATGTTCCGTTGCGGGGTAGTTCCGTTGCCCTTACCTGCGGACTAAGGTGAGGCCGGACTCACTTCGTCTGAAGCGACGCCGGACTCTCGTGCTTGTGGAGACGGCGACTAAAAAATGAATGGATTACCGGGGATGCGTGGGGTGAAGGTTGTCACCGCGGCTGCTATTGCGGTCCTTCTGCTGGCTGAGTTGGGCCCGGTGCCCGCTTTGGCCGATACAATCGAGGCCGCACTGGTGCGGTCCTACCAAAACAATCCCCAGCTGAACGCACAGCGTGCGTTGGTGCGGTCGACCGACGAAAACGTGCCGCAAGCACTCTCGGGTTACCGCCCCAAGGTCTCGCTGACCGCAAGTGCCGGGTATCAATACACTGACCAGGAGCTGACGGGGTCCAAGACCGCGATCAACAGCCCGCAAAATCCGGCCAGTGCGGGTCTGACGGTCAACCAGTCGCTGTTCAACGCCCAGACCCCGCAGCGGGTCCGCGCCGCCGAAAGCCAGGTCTCGTCCGCGCGCGAAGGTTTGCGCGTGCTTGAGCAGACCGTGATCCTGAGCGCGGCCACGATCTACATGGACTATCTCCGCGACGCCGCGATCGTCGAGGTTCAGCGCAGCAATACCCGCGTGCTCGAGCAGACGCTGAAGCAGACCCAGGATCGCTTCAATGTGGGCGAAGTGACGCGTACCGACGTCGCGCAGTCCGAGGCGCAGCTTGCGGCCGGCCGCACCCAGCAGCTGACGGCCGAATCGAATCTCACCACGACGCGCTCGAATTTCCGTCGCATCATCGGCAACGAGCCGGAGAATCTTGCTCCGGGTTCGCCGGTCGACCGCTTTCTGCCGGGGACACTGGCCGCAGCCGTCGAGCTTGCGCTGACCCAGAACCCGAACGTCACCGCCGCGATGTACGGCGTCGACGTCAACTTCTTGCAGACCAAGGTGGCCGAGGGGGCGTTGCTTCCGACGGTTGCGTTGCAGGCGACGGTGACCGAAGGCTACCAGCAGCAATTGTCGGTCAACCGGCTGTTCAACGCAGCGGCGAACGTCCAGGTGTCGGTGCCGCTCTATCAGGGCGGCGCGGAGTACTCGCTGATCCGGCAGTCCAAGGAATCGCTGGCGCAGCAGCGCCTCGTCCTGGAACAGACCCGCGATCAGGCCCGTGCCAATGTCGTCACCGCGTGGGGCCAGCTGGTCGCCGGCAAGTCGCAGGTGGCGTCGGCGCAGGCGCAGGTCACCGCGTCTGAAATCGCCTTGAACGGCGTCCGCGAGGAAGCCAAGGCCGGTCAGCGCACGACGCTCGACGTGCTCAACGCGCAGCAGGCGCTGGTCAACGCCCGCAACGCGCTGGTCACCGCACAGCACGACCGCGTCGTCGCGTCCTACAACGTGCTGAACGCGATCGGCCGGCTGTCGCCACAGGTGATGGGCCTGAAGACCAACGTCTACGATCCGAGCGTGCACTACCACCAGATTCGGGATAGCTGGGCCGGCGTGCGCACGCCTGACGGCCGCTAAGCAGCTTCGCGTCCAAACGCATTCACTTCATCACCATCTGTCGCGCCTTGTTTGTGGTTCTGAGTTAATCAGGACCACAAGCAAGCGCGTTTGCTTGCAATCGATAATTGGCCTGACATACCGTTTTGTCGGGCAGCAAGGCGATTCGCGGCGAGCCGGCGTTGCGTGACGACAGGTGCGACGCCACCTGTGATCACGCTGCATTGGGCGACACGAAGCTTGCACTGGGCCGCGGGTGGGCTTGATCTGGGGACAAGTCGGGCAGGGAGCCGTGAAAATCTCCGCCCGCATCATCGGAACCGGCGAATCCTCTCGGGCTTGATGTAAAATAGTTTCGATGTGGAGTCGGAGATGACGCAACCTGCGAAGGTCCAAGAGCCCTCGATGGAGGAGATTCTGGCGTCGATCCGTCGCATCATCGCCGACGACGAGGCGAAGCCTGCCGCGGCAGAGAAGCCTGCTGTTGCCGCCGCCCCACCGGCGCCTCCGAAGGCTGAGCCGGTGTCACCTCCAGCCGCAGCCAAGCCCGCGATGAAGAGCCCGCCGCCCGCAGCACCCCCGGCCGCGAAGGCCGCCGCGCCTGCGCCGAAGTCGCCGCCGCCTGCGCCCGCGCCGGCCGCGAGCAACAGTCAGGACGATATCGACTCGCTGCTGGCCAGCCTCGACGAGGCGACGCCCGCGGCCGAGATCAGGCCGGCACAGCCCGAAGCCGACGTGTTCGAGCTTACCGACGACATGGCGCTGCCGGATCCGGCACCGGCGCAAGCCGCCAAGCCATCGTTCCGCAAGGTTGAGCCGCAGGACGACGTCGAGTTTACGGATCCCTCGGCGCGAAGCCGCCCGCCGGTCCAGGAACCCGTCCGGGAGCCGGTTCGAGAGCCGCCGGCGATCGAGACCGCGCAGCCGATGCAGCAGATCATATCGGGAACCACGATGCGGGCGGTGGAATCCGCCTTCAACTCGTTGGCCAACACCGTGCTGAGCAACAATGCTCGGACGCTGGAGGATCTGGTCAAGGAGATGCTGCGGCCGATGTTGAAGTCCTGGCTGGACGACAATCTGCCGGGTCTGGTCGAGCGGATCGTCAAGGCCGAGATCGAGCGGGTATCCCGCGGGCGCTAGCTCCCCCGGTCGCGAGGGCCTTGGCGGCCCTTATTCACCCCCAAATCCCCAAAGTTTCGGTTCGGATAGGATCAGGACCGAAACTCCAGTTCCCTGGTTTGGCGCGTTTTCTTCACGCGAACCGGTGTCCACTTCGCTCTAAAACGCTCCGAACGCCGTCACTGCGCGCAAGTCCGGTTGACTTGGTGCGCTCCGGCGGCTTTCTACCCTTTCCCCATGGTCCACAGCGCATTGTCATGATCGAGAAAAACTACCAGCCCGACGATATCGAGCACCGGATGGCCCAGATCTGGGAGGACAGCGGAGCGTTCAAGGCCGGCCGGCCGGAACGCAAGGACGCCGCACCTTTCACCATCGTGATCCCGCCGCCGAACGTAACCGGCTCGCTGCACATGGGTCACGCGCTCAACAACACGCTACAGGACATCCTGTGCCGCTTCGAGCGGATGCGCGGCCGCGACGTGCTGTGGCAGCCCGGCACCGACCACGCCGGCATCGCCACCCAGATGGTGGTCGAGCGCCAGCTGATGGAACGGCAGCAGCCGGGCCGGCGCGATATGGGCCGCGCCAAATTCCTCGAGCGGGTCTGGCAGTGGAAGGCCGAGAGCGGCGGTACCATCGTCAACCAGCTCAAGCGCCTCGGCGCGTCCTGCGACTGGTCGCGCGAGCGCTTCACCATGGACGAGGGGCTGTCGCGCGCCGTCGTCAAGGTGTTCGTCGAGTTGCACCGCGAGGGGCTGATCTACAAGGACAAGCGGCTAGTCAACTGGGACCCCAAGCTGCTCACCGCGATCTCCGATCTCGAGGTGGTGCAGAGGGAAATCAAGGGCCATCTCTGGTACCTGCGCTATCCGATCGAGGGCCGTAGCTTCAGCCCCGACGATCCGAAATCGTTCATCGTGGTCGCGACGACACGTCCCGAGACGATGCTCGGCGACACCGCGGTCGCGGTCCATCCCGACGACGAGCGCTATACCGATCTGGTCGGCAAACATGCCATTCTGCCGCTGGTCGGCCGCAGGATTCCGATCGTCGCCGACGACTATTCCGATCCCGAAAAGGGCTCGGGCGCGGTCAAGGTGACGCCGGCGCACGACTTCAACGACTTCGAGATCGGCAAGCGCCACGGCCTGCCGCAGATCAGCGTGCTCGACCAGGAAGGCTGCCTCAGCCTTTCCGGCAACGAGGATTATCTGCGCGATTTGCCTGTTGGCGCCGACGAGTTCGCCGCCGAGTTCGACAAGATCGAGCGCTTCGCCGCGCGCAAGAAGATTGTCGCACGACTGGAGGAGTTCGGCTTCCTCGAGCGGATCGAGCCAAACACCCACATGGTGCCGCATGGCGACCGCTCCGACGTCGTGATCGAGCCCTATCTGACCGACCAGTGGTACGTTGACGCCCATACGCTGGCGCAGCCGGCGATGGCGGCGGTGCGCTCGGGCGAGACCACCTTCGTGCCGAAGAACTGGGAAAAGACCTATTTCGAGTGGATGGAGAACATCCAGCCCTGGTGCATCTCGCGCCAGCTCTGGTGGGGCCATCAGATTCCGGCGTGGTACGGGCCCGACGGCAAGGTGTTCGTTGCCGAGACCGAGGAAGAGGCGGTCGGCAACGCGCTCGGCTACTACGTCGAGCAGGAGGTCATCACGCCGGAGCAGGGCCACGACATGGCCACCGATCCTGCCAAGCGCGAGGGCTTCATCGTCAGGGACGAGGACGTGCTGGACACCTGGTTCTCCTCGGCGCTGTGGCCGTTCTCGACGCTCGGCTGGCCGGACGATACGGCCGAGATGAAACGCTACTACCCGACCAATACGCTGGTTACGGGTTTCGACATCATCTTCTTCTGGGTCGCCCGGATGATGATGATGGGTCTGCATTTCACGAAGCAGGCGCCGTTCTCGACCGTCTACATCCACCGTCTCGTCCTTGACGAGAAGGGCTCCAAGATGTCGAAGTCGAAGGGCAACGTCATCGACCCGCTCGGCGTGATCGACGAATACGGCGCCGACGCGCTGCGTTTCGCGCTGACCCGCGAGGCGGCGCAGGGCCACAACATCCGTATGTCGCCGCACCTGGTCGAGACCAACCGTAATTTCGCGACCAAGTTCTGGAATGCCTGCCGCTTCGCCGAGATGAACGGCTGCGTGAAGCCGGACGATTTCGATCCGAAGACCGCCAAGGAAACCCTGAATCGCTGGATCGCGCACGAGACCTCGCGCGTCACCCGCGAGGTGACCGAGACGATCGAGGATCATCGTTTCAACGATGCGGCCGGCGCAATCTACCGCTTCGTCTGGAACGTGTTCTGCGACTGGTATCTCGAGCTCGCCAAGCCGGTGCTGATGGGCGAAGAGGGGGCGGCGAAGACCGAGACCCGCGCCATGATCGCCTGGGCGCGTGACGAGATCCTCAAGCTGCTGCATCCGTTCATGCCCTTCATCACCGAAGAGCTGTGGGCGGTGACCGCGAAGCGCGATGGCCTGCTGGTGCTGGCGGCCTGGCCGCGTAAGCCGGGCGTCACCGGCGAGCAGTTGGCGGCGATCGCGACCGCAGGGCCAATGGTCGACCCGATCATTCCGCCGGTCATTGCCGCGCTCGATGCCGATGAGTTCAGCGATCCCGCGGCCGAGGCCGAGATCGGCTGGGTGGTCGATCTCGTCACCGCGATGCGCTCGGTGAAGGCGGAGATGAACATCCCGCCGTCGACGCTGACGCCGCTGGTGATCGTGACCACATCCGACGAGACGCGGGATCGCGCGCAGCGCTGGAACGACACCATCAAGCGCCTCGCGCGACTGTCGGACATCTCGTTCGCGGACGCCGCGCCGGAAGGCGCCGTGCAGCTTCTGGTGCGCGGTGAAGTCGTCGCGCTACCGCTGAAGGGCGTGATCGATCTTGCCGCCGAACGGGCCCGGCTGGAGAAGGAGCTCGGCAAGGCCGACGCCGACATCAAGCGGGTCGACGCAAAGCTCTCCAACGAGAAGTTCGTCGCCAACGCGCCGGAAGAGCTCGTCGAGGAAGAGAAGGAAAAGCGCGCGGCGGCGCAGGAGCGCCGGGCCAAGATCCTCGAGGCGATCGAGCGGCTGAAGAAGGCGTCGTAGCGGACGCCTTCCTCATCGACATCTTGGCGCTCAGAACCGCTTGCTGAGGAATTTCGATCCCTTCAGCCCGTAGCGCCACGGCAGCTCGACGGCCTTGGTGATGCCGATCCGGATCCCGGTGACGATCTCGGGCGTCTCCAGCCGCGCATGCAGTGCGATCGGGGGACGGTCGAGCGGCAATTCGCTATGGGCGATGGTGATGCCCATCGCCTCGCACAGCTTGCCCGGCCCCGAGCATAGCGCGCGCTCATCCTCGATCCCGCGCCGCCGGCGCATCGCGGCGAGGCCGTGGGTCGGCTCGATTGCGCGGATCAGCACCGCGCTGGCCGAGCCGGCTTCCTCGCAGACGAAATTGACGCACCAATGGATGCCGTAGGAGCGGTAGACATAAGAGAAGCCCGGCGGCCCGAACATCACCTGGTTGCGCGGGGTCGGGCCGTTGTACGAGTGGGCCGCCGGTTCGGTGTGATGGTAGGCCTCGACCTCGGTGATGATGCCGCCGACGCCACCAACCAGGAAGGTCACGCCGATCAGGTCGGGCGCGACCTCGAGGACGCTGCGATCGAAGAAGCCGCGTTTCAGCGCCTTGCCGAGGCGCGGCGCGGTCGCACGGGTCGTTCGCGGTTTTTGAGCCATTTTGAGGTGGGAATCGGCATGGAACGGACTGCAACACTGCCAATATCCGGGCTGATCTGCTAGGGTCGCGGCGCGGGTTGCGAGCCGCGTCTACACCGATTAGCTATGGTTTCTCGCGACTTGCAGGCACCTATGGTCACCATCGTCGACACCATCTCCTCAACCCAGCTCCGCCCGCGTCACCCTGAAAAGGTGAACCGGCCCGACGCCGTGTCGCCGCCGAAGCCGGACTGGATCCGGGTTCGTGCGCCGAACACCCGCGGCTATGCGGATACGCGCAAGATCGTGAAGGAGAACGGCCTCGTCACGGTGTGCGAGGAGGCGGGTTGCCCCAACATCGGTGAGTGCTGGGACAAGAAGCACGCCACCTTCATGATCATGGGCGACACCTGCACGCGCGCCTGTGCGTTCTGCAACGTCAAGACCGGCATGCCCGGCGCGCTCGATGCCGATGAGCCCGAGCACGTCGCCGAGGCGGTGTCCAAGCTGGGACTGGCCCACGTCGTCATCACCTCGGTCGACCGTGACGACCTCGCCGATGGCGGAGCCGAGCATTTCGCGCAAGTGATCCGCGCGATCCGCGCGCGCTGCCCGACCACCACGATCGAGATCCTGACGCCGGACTTCCTGCGCAAGGACGGTGCGCTGGAGCGCGTGGTCGCGGCCAAGCCCGACGTCTTCAACCACAATCTGGAGACCGTGCCGTCGCGCTACCTGACGGTCCGGCCCGGTGCGCGCTATTTCCATTCGATCCGGCTCTTGCAGCGGGTCAAGGAGATCGATCCGACCATCTTCACCAAGTCCGGCATCATGGTCGGCCTCGGCGAGGAGCGGCACGAGGTGTTGCAGGTGATGGACGATTTGCGCTCGGCGGAGGTCGATTTCCTGACCATCGGCCAGTATCTCCAGCCGACCCGCAAGCATCACGCCGTGATGCGCTATGTGACCCCGGACGAATTCGCCGGCTACGAGCGCGTCGCCTATACCAAGGGTTTCCTGATGGTGTCGGCGAGCCCGCTGACGCGCTCGTCGCATCATGCCGGCGAGGACTTTGCCAAATTGCAGGCGGCGCGCACGGCCCGCGGTCGCTAGATATTGCAGACGGCGGCGAGCCGGCGCCAGCGCGCGCCATTGCGCGATCGAGCCTCGACCGAACCTTGGACTGGACCAATGCAGCGCGTTCTGGTGATGGGATCGTCGGGATCCGGCAAGTCGACCTTTGCCCGGCGGCTGTCCGGGATCACGGGCATCCCGACCGTGTCGATCGATGCGCTGTTCTGGAAGCCGGGTTGGGTCGAGTCCAACAGGGACGAATTCCAGCGCCGCATGACCGAGGCCGCGCGCGAGCCGCGCTGGATCATGGACGGGAACTACACCAGGAACGGTGCGGGTGAGCTGCGCCGGCAGCTCTCCGATACGATCATCTGGTTCGACTTGCCGCGATCGACCTGCATGCTCGGGATTTTCCGGCGCATCGCCGGAAGCTACGGCCGGGTTCGCGCCGAGATGGCGGAGGGTTGCCCGGAGAAGATCGACCTTGAATTCTTCCGCTATGTCTGGACCTATCGCCAACAGCAGCGGCCGAAGCTGATCGAATATTTCCAAGGTTTGCGCCCTGATCAGTCGCTGGTCTGCTTCACCCACCGGGCGCAGGCGGACGACTATCTGAAGGGCCTCGCGCTCACGCTAAACCGTGCAAGAAACCTCACAAGTATCCACTGATGCCTCGATTCTCCAGCAAGCGGCGGGTCCACCATTCCGCCCCGCAAATGTTCGATCTGGTCGCCGACGTCGAGCGCTATCCGGAATTCGTGCCGCTGTGCCAGGCGCTCAAGATCCGCCAGCGCACGCCAAAGGACGACGGCACCGAGATCGTGGTGGCCGACATGACGGTCTCCTTCAAGCTGGTGCGCGAGACATTCACCAGCAAGGTGACGCTCGACCGGCCCAATCTGAAGATCCTGGTCGAATATCTGCGCGGGCCGTTCAGCAATCTGGAGAACCGCTGGACTTTTGAACCGAAGTCCGAGACCGAATGCGATGTCGGCTTCTTCCTGAACTACGAGTTCAAGAGCCGGATGCTGGCGATCCTGATGGGCTCGATGTTCGACGCCGCCTTCTCGCGCTTCGCCGCGGCGTTCGAGAAGCGCGCGGACCAGGTCTACGGCAAGCCTCAACTGTCGACCTAGCGAAGCCGGCTCGTCTTGTTCCGAAACGGAAATGCCCGGCACAAGGCCGGGCATCACAAATGATCTGTGTGGGGGGCGCCGACTTACGGACAGGAACGGCGCACGCCACCTTTCGCGATGTAGGTGCCCGAAGCCGGGTCGTAGGAACGGAAGCGCTGAGAGCAATAGGCGTCGTTGTTGGCCTTGGCCTGGCTCGCCGCGATCGCGCCGCCAATGATGGCACCGGCCGCAAGACCGCCGATGATCGCCGCGCCGTTTCCGCCGCCGTGGTGATGGTGGTATCCGCCGCGATAACCACCGCGATAGCCATAGCGCGGGCCGCCGCCATGCCAGTGACGATACTGCACATGCTCGACGGAGGTGGGCTGGTCCTGCAACCGGGCGGGCGCGAGCGGCGCGGCGACCGAAGGGGCAATCGTGGTCAACGTCATGGCACCGGCAGTGATTGCGGTCACGACCAAAGTTCCCAACTTCATCATTTTCTCCTTGTTGTGGGATTTTGCCGTTCGAAGAACGGTTGAAACGGCAGAGTTGGAACAGGAAAAAACGGCGAAGCGGCGTCAGGGTTCCACCTGAAATGGTGTCACTAAGTCGCAATTGACACGGCCGGCGCATGCCTGATCTGGCGTGACCGGGATTCGCGCGATGGGACGGCACTGCCAGAAATCCTGCGAAGAATTTCGCGCAGCGTGTCGGATTCTCCCAATCCACGTCGTCCTGGGGGCATCTCGATGATGATCACCCAGGGAGCTTGAAGTGAGAAAGATTGTTGTTGGCGCCTTCATCAGCCTGGACGGCGTCATGCAGTCCCCGGGCGGCCCGCAGGAAGATCCGATCGGCGGCTTCAGCTTCGGCGGCTGGTTCGCGCCGCTGTTCGATGAGAAGACCGGCGAGGTCATCGGCGAAATGCTCGCCAGTCCGTTCGACCTGCTGCTTGGCCGCAAGACCTACGACATCTTTGCCGCGCACTGGCCCTATGTCGACAAGAGCGATCCGATCGGCCCGTTGTTCGATCGCATCACAAAATATGTCGCCACGCGCGATGCCACCCGCAAGCTGAGCTGGCAGAACAGCGAGACGCTGGGGACCGACGCCGTCGGCGCCTTGAAGGAGCTGAAGCAGTCCGACGGACCGAATCTCCTCACTCAGGGATCGAGCGATTTCCTCAAGACATTGCTCGCCGCGGGCCTCGTGGATGAGCTCAATCTCTTCATCGCGCCGCTCATCCTCGGCAAGGGCAAGCGCCTGTTCGCCGACAGCGGCAAGCCAGGCAATCTGAAGCTGGTGTCTTCGCAGGTCATGCCGTCCGGCATCATCCACGCCAAATACGTCCCAGACGGCGAGGTGAAGACCGGCTCGTTCGAATTCGAAACGCCAACTGAGGCAGAGCTCGAGCGTCGCAAGAACCTGACGTGAATCAAGAGCGGGTCAGCATGCCGAGGCCGGTCCCGCGGCCGGTCTCAGCCGCGCGGCGGCCGCCGCCGCTTCGCGGCATGGCTGCGTGGCGACCGGGCCACCCGCGGCCGCAGCCTACTGGCGGCTTCGCGACGGGGCTTGGCGGCCTGTGGGGGGCGGGCAAGCTCCATCAGCATGCGCAACGCTTCCACGACCGAGCGCTGGCGGACGGTGCTGCGGCCGATCGCGCCAAAGCGCTGTTCGCGGTGAATGATGCGGCCGTCACGCGCGGCGACCGCGAAATGCACCAGGCCGACCGGCTTGCCCGGCGTCGCGCCGCCCGGACCCGCAATGCCGGTGATCGAGACCGCAAGGTCGACGCCGGCTTTCTCCAGCGCGCCGATCGCCATCGCGGTCGCGGTTTCCTTGCTGACCGCGCCAAATGTTTCCAGCGTCGCCGCCTTGACGCCGAGCATCGCCCGCTTGGCCTCGTTCGAATAGGTCACGAAGCCGCGGTCGATCACGTCGGAAGAGCCGGGGATGTCGGTGAGCGCACCGGCGACCAGGCCGCCGGTGCAGGACTCGGCGGTCGCGATCGTCAGCTTGCGCATCCGGCACAGGTCGAGCAGCGCGCGGGAGAGGGCACGAGCGTCGCTGCCGCCCATGTCACGCACCCCAGCTCTTGTCGTCCCAACCTTGATAATTCCAGGGCAGGCGGACCGTGGCGCTCGCGGTCGCCGCGATGCCTTCCTCGCGGCCGGTGAAGCCGAGCCGTTCGCTGGTGGTCGCCTTGACTGCGACGCGCGAGATGTGGACGCCGGAGATCTCGGCGATCTTGGCTCGCATGGTGTCACGCAGCGGGCCGATCTTCGGCCGCTCGCAGATCAGGGTCACTTCGAGATTGGCGATCCGGCCGCCGCGCGCGGTGACGCGCTCGACGGCGTATTTCAGGAACTGGTCGGAGGAGGCGCCCTTCCACCTGGCGTCGCTCGGCGGGAAGTGCGAGCCGATGTCGCCGTCCGCCAGCGCGCCGAGGATCGCGTCGACTAGCGCATGCAGCCCGACGTCGCCGTCGGAATGCGCCAGGAAACCCTTGCTGTGCGGCACGCGCACGCCGCAGATCATGACGTGATCGCCTTCGCCGAAGGCGTGCACGTCGTAGCCGGTGCCGGTCCTGATGTCGCCGAGCTGGCTGGCGAGCCGGGCTTCCTCGCGCACGAAATCTTCCGGTGTAGTGAGCTTCATATTGGCAGGATCACCTTCAAATGTCGCAACCGTCAATCCCGCCCATTCAGCGAGCGCCGCATCGTCGGTGAAATCGCTGCGGCCCTCGCGTGCCGCGCGACGATGCGCTTCCAATATCACGTCAAAGCGAAAGGCCTGTGGCGTCTGCGCGATCCGCAGGCGCGCGCGCTCCGGCGTGCCTTCGACATCGCCGGTATCGCCGGTGAGCTTGATCGTGTCTGTCACCGGCACCACCGGGATCGCGGCACCGGTACGGCCGGCGGCTGCGATCGCGCGCGCGATCACCGCCTCCGTGACGAAGGGGCGGGCGGCATCGTGGATCAGCACGATGTCGGGCTTCGCGCTGGCCAGTGCCTCGAGCCCGGCATGGACCGAGGCCTGCCGGGTCGCACCGCCCGGTGTCGGCGGCTGATGGCGCAGGCCGGCGACCGCCTCGCTGAACAGCGCCGCGTCGTCGGGATTGACCACGGGCTGCACCGCGAAGACATCAGGATGTCGGGAGAACGCCTGCATGGCGCGGTAGATCACCGTCTGTCCGCCGATCGTCCGGTATTGCTTCGGACCGCCAGCGCCGGCGCGCAGTCCACGGCCGGCTGCGACAAGGATGGCTGCGGTACGCTCAGGCTTCGGCATTTTGAACCAATGACAGACGAATCGGGGATGAGGGGGACGGCTGATATCGCCGCGCACAGCCCTTAGCATGACCGCTGCGCAAAAACAGAGCGTTTGCCGATGACTGTGGGAAAAGCAGATTTTGTTGCAGTGCACTTGCGCAAGTGGTAGAAATGTCTAAACCGTAGGCATGAACCTTGACTGCACAAGAATTGTGCGCAGAATAGGCCTCGTCAGCCGCAATGGCGTGGCTGACAAAACGATGAGACGGCTGTGACCGGCGTGCAAAGTACCGCTCGTAACCCCTTGAAGATAGGTGATATTGCCGTCGCCAATCGGGTTCTCCTCGCGCCCATGTCCGGCATCACCGATGCACCTTTCCGGCGACTCGCCGCCCGCCTCGGTGCCGGCTTGGTGGTCTCCGAGATGACCGCCAGCGACGACCTGGTGAACGGCAAGCCGATGTCGAAGCTGCGTTGCGAGGCAGCGGGGATCGGACCGCATGTGGTCCAGCTCGCCGGCTGCCAGGCGCATTGGATGGCGGAGGGCGCGCGGATCGCCGAGGGCGCCGGCGCGGACATCATCGACATCAACATGGGCTGCCCGGCGCGCCACGTCACCGGCGGCCAGTCCGGCTCGGCGCTGATGCGCAATCTCGACCACGCCGTCACGCTGATCGAGGCGACGCTGTCGGCGGTCAAGGTGCCGGTAACGCTGAAGATGCGGCTCGGCTGGGACGACAACTCGCTCAATGCGCCCGAACTGGCGCGCCGCGCCGAGGCGTCGGGCGTGCAGATGATCACCGTGCATGGCCGCACCCGCTGCCAGTTCTACAAGGGCGAGGCGAACTGGAATGCGGTGCGCGCGGTCAAGGATGCCGTGACCATCCCGCTCGTGGTCAATGGCGACATCACCTCGTTCGACAAGGCCGTCGCCGCGCTGGAGCTGTCCGGCGCCGACGCCGTGATGATCGGCCGCGGCGCCCAGGGGCAGCCTTGGTTGCCGGGCCAGATCGGCCGGCGCCTCGAGACCGGCATCGCAGAGGCCGCACCGTCGCTCGCCGAGCAGCTCAAGCATGTACGCGCGCTCTATGACGAGGTGTGCAGCCACTATGGCCTGCGCATCGGGCTCAAGCATGCGCGCAAGCATCTCGGCTGGGCGCTGGAGACCGCGGCGGCCTATAGCTGTGCGCCGGCGGCGACGCTGAAGAGCTGGCGGCAGACCATCCTGACCTCGGAGGAGCCATCCAGCGTGCATCGCGCGCTCGAGGACGCCTACGACGACTTTGCCTGGAGTGCTGCCGCATGACGTCAGCCATGGAGTTTCGCCGGCCCGTGCCGACCGACGGAGAGGCCATCCTCAACGCGCTGCCCAATCCGGTGCTGCTGGTCGCGCCCGACGGGCGGATCGTCGACGCCAACATCGCCGCCGAATCCTTCTTCGAGATATCGACCCAGTTCCTGCGGCGGCAGTCGCTCAAGGAGCTGGTGCCGTTCGGCAGCCCGCTGCTGGCGCTGATCGAGCAGGTGCGGGCGAGCGGCTCGCCGGTCAACGAATACAAGGTCGATCTCGGCACGCCGCGGATCGGCGGCGATCGCCAGGTCGACCTCCATGTCGCGCCGCTGACCGAGCGGCCCGGCCATATCGTGGTGATGCTGCAAGAGCGCACCATCGCCGACAAGATGGACCGCCAGCTCACCCATCGCAGCGCGGCGCGCTCGGTGATCGCGCTGGCGGCGATGCTCGCCCATGAGATCAAGAACCCGCTCTCCGGCATCCGCGGCGCGGCCCAGTTGCTGGAGCAGCAGGCCTCGTCCGAGGACCGGCTGCTGACACGGCTGATCTGCGACGAGGCCGATCGCATCGTCACCCTGGTCGATCGCATGGAGGTGTTCGGCGACGACCGACCGGTGGCACGCGGGCCGGTCAACATCCATTCGGTGCTCGATCATGTGAAGCGGCTGGCGCAGTCCGGCTTCGCCCGCAACGTCCGTTTCATCGAGGATTACGATCCGTCGCTACCGCCGGTGCTCGCCAACCAGGACCAGTTGATCCAGGTCTTTCTCAATCTGGTGAAGAACGCGGCCGAGGCGGTTGCCGATCTCGGGACCGATGCGGAGATCCAGCTCACCACCGCGTTCCGGCCGGGCGTACGGCTGTCGGTACCCGGCAAGAAATCGCGAGTCTCGCTGCCGCTCGAATTCTGCGTCAAGGACAACGGCTCGGGCGTGCCGGAAGACCTGCTGCCGAACCTGTTCGATCCGTTCGTCACCACCAAGCAGACCGGCAGCGGGCTCGGTCTCGCGCTGGTCGCCAAGATCATCGGCGATCACGGCGGCATCATCGAATGCGAGTCGCAGCCGCGCAAGACCACCTTCCGCGTACTGCTGCCGGTGTACAGCGCCGCCAAGCAACTCGACCAAAGCAACCGCGATGACGTTCCGGGTACGCCGTCGCCTGCCTCTCAGGATGCACGATGAGGAACACCAATGCCTGCAGGTAGCATACTTGTCGCTGACGACGACACCGCCATCCGGACCGTCCTGAACCAGGCGCTCTCGCGCGCCGGCTACGAGGTGCGGCTGACCGGCAACGCCGCCACGCTGTGGCGCTGGGTCAGCCAGGGCGAGGGCGATCTCGTCATCACCGACGTGGTGATGCCCGACGAGAACGCGTTCGATCTGCTGCCGCGGATCAAGAAGATGCGGCCCAACCTGCCGGTCATCGTGATGAGCGCGCAGAACACCTTCATGACCGCGATCCGCGCCTCCGAGCGCGGCGCCTATGAATACCTGCCGAAGCCGTTCGACCTGAAGGAGCTGATCACCATCGTCGGCCGCGCCCTGGCCGAGCCGAAGGAGCGGGTCGCCAGCCCCGCCGACGACGGCGAATTCGATTCGATCCCGCTGGTCGGCCGTTCGCCGGCGATGCAGGAAATCTACCGCGTGCTGGCGCGGCTGATGCAGACCGACCTCACCGTGATGATCTCCGGCGAGTCCGGCACCGGCAAGGAGCTGGTCGCCCGTGCGCTGCACGACTATGGCAGGCGCCGCAACGGCCCGTTCGTCGCGGTCAACATGGCGGCGATCCCGCGCGACCTGATCGAATCGGAGCTGTTCGGTCATGAGCGCGGCGCGTTCACCGGCGCCAACACCCGCGCCTCCGGCCGCTTCGAGCAGGCCGAGGGCGGCACGCTGTTCCTCGACGAGATCGGTGACATGCCGATGGAGGCGCAAACCCGTCTGCTCCGCGTGCTGCAGCAGGGCGAATACACCACCGTCGGCGGCCGCACCCCGATCAAGACCGACGTCCGCATCGTCGCGGCCTCCAACAAGGACCTGCGCATCCTGATCCAGCAGGGCCTGTTCCGCGAGGACCTGTTCTTCCGCCTCAACGTGGTGCCGCTGCGGCTGCCGCCACTGCGCGAGCGGATCGAGGACCTGCCCGACCTGATCCGGCATTTCTTCTCGCTGGCCGAGAAGGACGGCCTGCCACCGAAGAAGCTCGACGCCCAGGCCCTGGAGCGGCTCAAGCAGCACCGCTGGCCGGGCAATGTCCGCGAGCTGGAAAACCTCGCCCGCAGGCTTGCCGCGCTCTATCCGCAGGACGTCATCACCTCCTCGGTGATCGACGGCGAACTGGCGCCGCCGGCGGTGACCTCGGGCAGCACGGCAACCGTCGGCGTCGACAATCTCGGCGGCGCCGTCGAGGCCTATCTGTCTTCGCACTTCTCCGGGTTCCCGAACGGGGTACCGCCGCCGGGCCTCTACCACCGCATCCTCAAGGAGATCGAGATCCCCTTGCTGACCGCCGCGCTGGCGGCGACCCGCGGCAACCAGATCCGGGCCGCCGACCTGCTGGGATTGAACCGCAACACGCTGCGCAAGAAGATTCGCGACCTCGATATCCAGGTCTACCGCAGCGGCGGGTAGGGCAGACGCGTCGGCAAGAGTGGCTCCGCCACCTGCCGTTATCGATCGGTCACAAATGGTTTTGCGGACACGGCGCCGCAGTGCGGTTTGCGCCGCGGAAATGTCGTAATTCGGCAACAATGTGATATGATTGCATCAGTCCGCAATTCCCGCGGGCGATCGCCATCAGCTCAATTGCCGGTATGACCAGCGCAGAGACCACCGCTTCGACGTTACATGCGTCCGCACCGGCCGAGCCCAATAAAGCGGCGAGGGGCTTCCCCTTGCGTCGTTGGCTGGCGCCGTTCGCCGTCGCGATCGCGCTGTTGTCCGCCTTCCTGACCTTCCTGGTGCTGACCGGGCTGACCCCGATCGAACCGACCTCCGAGGTGGTCCGCTCCTTCCTGATGATCAACGCCGGCACGATCCTGCTGCTGGTCGGCATCATCGTCCGGGAAGTCTGGCAAATGGTGCAGGCGAGGCGGCGCGGCCGGGCGGCTGCGCGGCTGCACGTCCAGATCGTTGGCCTGTTCTCGGTGATCGCGGTGCTGCCGGCCGTGCTGGTGTCGATCGTCGCCAACGTCACCATCGAGCGTGGTCTCGACCGGGTGTTCTCGGGCCCGACCAAGCTGGTGATCCAGAACTCGCTGACGATCGCCAGCGCCTACATGCAGGAGCATGCGCAGCTCATCAACGGCGACACGCTGGCGATGGCCAATGACCTCGCCCATGCGCGGCCGCTCTATGATCAGGATCGCATGTCGTTCTTGCAGCTCCTGACCGCCGGTGCCGTGGCGCGCAATCTGCCGATCGCCGTGCTGATGGACAAGAACGGAAACGTCGTCGAGGAAGCCAACACCGGCGCTCACCTGAAATACGAACCTCCACCGTCCGAAATCCTCAAGGAGGTCAACGAAACCGAGCCGAAAATCTCGGTTTTTCCGGAGAACTACGTCGCTTCCGTGGTCCGCCTGCGCGCCTATGACGACATGTTTCTTTATGTGGCGCGCCTGCTGGATCCCACTGTCGTCGCCCAACTCAAGCAGACCCAGACCAGCGCGGCCCAGTATGCCGAACTCGAGACCCGCAGGCTCGGCATCCAGGTGGCGTTGGGGCTGATGTTCGCGGTGATCGCGCTCACCGTGCTGATGGCCTCGGTCCTGATCGGGCTTAACTTCGCCAACGGATTGGTGTCCCCGATTCGTCAGCTGATGGGCGCGGCTAGCGAGGTGTCGACCGGCAATCTCAACGTCCAGGTGCCGGTGCACAAATCCGCCAGCGACCTCGCGCTGCTCGGTGAAATCTTCAACAAGATGACCCAGGAGCTGCGCACCCAGCGCAACGAGCTGGTCGATGCCTCCGAGACCATCGACAGCCGCCGCCGCTTCATCGAGGCAGTGCTGTCCTCGGCCTCTGCCGGTATCATCGGGGTCGATGGCTCCGGCAGCGTCGGCATCCTCAACCGCTCGGCCGAGAAGCTGATCGGTCACGCCGAGTCGGAGACGCTCGGTCATCCGCTCTCGGACGTGCTGCCCGAGCTCGACGAGATGATGAAGACCGCCCGCGAGGGCACGCAGCGCCTGGTTCAGGGGCAGGTCACGATCCTGCGCGACGGCAACGAGCGCAATCTGTCGGTTCGGGTCTCCGCCGAGCAGACCAGCCAGTCGCGCGACAGCTACATCATCACGCTCGACGACATTACCGAACTGGTCTCCGCACAGCGCACCTCGGCCTGGGGCGACGTCGCCCGCCGCATCGCTCACGAGATCAAGAACCCGTTGACCCCGATCCAGCTCTCGGCCGAGCGCATCCGCCGCAAATTCGGCAAGACCATCACCGAAGAGAAGGACAAGTCGATCTTCGAGCAATGCACCGACACCATTGTCCGCCAAGTGGACGATATCAGGCGCATGGTCGACGAGTTCTCGCGCTTCGCGCGGATGCCGAAGCCGGTGATGGAAGGCGAAGATGTCGCCGACGTGGTGCGCCAGGCGGTATTCCTGATGAAGGTCGCGCATCCCGATCTCGACATCGAGGCCGACATCAAGCAGTCGCCGTTGCCCGCGCAATTCGATCGCCGGCTGATTTCGCAAGCGCTGACCAACATCATCAAGAACGCCACCGAGGCGATCGAGCAGGTCCCGCGAGAGGAGCTCGGCAAGGGCCGCATCGATGTCGTCGCACAGCGTGAGAACGACGACATCCTGATCGACGTCGTCGACAACGGCATCGGCCTGCCCAAGGTCGCCCGTTCCCGGCTGCTCGAACCCTATGTCACGACGCGGGCCAAGGGCACCGGCCTGGGGCTGGCGATCGTCGGCCGCGTTCTGGAGGACCATGGTGGCCGCATCGAGCTCAAGGACGCTTCCGATTTCCGCGAGGGCCAGCGCGGTGCCTGGATGCGGTTGCGCTTCTCAGTCACGGGCCAGCCAGCCAAGCCCGAAAGCAAGGAACAAAAGCCGGACGTGAAACCGGAAGCGACCGCTCCCACCAGTGAAAAAAATCCGCCGGAGCAGCCGACCAACGGCCCGGCAGAGGCGACCAACAATGAACCAAAAATCCAAGAGCCGGATCGAGAGCCGGGCGCTCAAGAGCCAACAATCCACGAACCCAGATCCAAAGCCGCGACGGGCGACTGACAAGGCAGGTGTAACCCATGGCAAGTGACATTCTGATTGTCGACGACGAAGCTGACATTCGCGACCTTGTTGCGGGCATTCTGGACGACGAGGGCTTCTCCACCCGCACCGCGCGCGACAGCGATTCGGCGCTGGCCGAGATCGCCAACCGTCGCCCGAACCTGGTCTTCCTCGACATCTGGCTGCAAGGCTCCAAGCTCGACGGCCTGCAACTGCTGGAGCAGATCAAGAAGGACAATGCCGATCTGCCGGTCGTGATGATCTCCGGCCACGGCAACATCGAAACCGCGGTCGCCGCGATCAAGCGCGGCGCCTACGACTTCATCGAGAAGCCGTTCAAGTCGGACCGGCTGATCCTTGTCGCGACGCGGGCGCTGGAGACCTCGCGGCTGAGGCGCGAGGTGAAGGAGCTCAAGCAACTGGCGCCGGCGGCGAGCGTGCTGACCGGCCGTTCGGCCTGCATGAACCAGCTCCGCCAGACCATCGACCGCGCCGCCAAGGCCAACAGCCGCATCCTGATCGTCGGTCCCTCCGGCGCCGGCAAGGAGCTCGCCGCGCGCACGCTGCATCACGCCTCGGGGCGTGCCGAGGGGCCGTTCGTGGTGATCAACGCCGCCGCGATCACGCCGGAGCGCATGGAGCTCGAACTGTTCGGCATCGAGGGATCGAACGGCGAGCAGCAGCGTAAGGCGGGTGCGCTCGAGGAAGCGCATGGCGGCACGCTGTTCATCGACGAGATCGCGGACATGCCGCGCGAGACCCAGAACAAGATCCTGCGCGTGCTGGTCGATCAGACCTTCCAGCGCCAGGGCGGCACCAGCAAGGTCCATGTCGACGTTCGCATCATCTCCTCGACCGCGCGCAACCTGGAGGAAGAGATCGCCGCGGGCCGTTTCCGCGAGGACCTCTACCATCGGCTCTCGGTGGTGCCGATCCGGGTGCCGCCGCTGTCGGAGCGCCGTGAGGACATCCCGGAGCTGATCGACTATTTCATGGACCAGATCTCGGTCACGACCGGCCTGCCGAAGCGGCAGATCGGGCAGGACGCGATGGCGGTGCTGCAATCGCATGTCTGGCCGGGCAACGTCCGCCAGCTCCGCAACAATGTCGAGCGTGTGATGATCCTGGCGGGCGGCGGCCCCGAGGCGATCATCACCGCCGACATGCTGCCGCAGGACGTCGGCTCGATGGTGCCGGCGATGCCGACCTCCAACAATGGCGAGCACATCATGGGGCTGCCGTTGCGCGAGGCGCGCGAGGTGTTCGAGCGGGACTATTTGATCGCCCAGATCAGCCGCTTCTCAGGCAATATCTCGCGCACCGCGGAGTTCGTCGGCATGGAGCGCTCGGCGCTGCATCGCAAGCTGAAGGCGCTCGGGGTCGGCTGACCCCGGCATCGCCGGGCCGGTCGCCGACCGGTGGCCCGGTGCGCAGTCCCGGCAATCGGCTCCCGGCGAGCCGGTTGCCCGATCTGGGGCCCGGGACGGGGGACGAGGCGAGAGCGGGGCCGGCACAACCGGGGATTTATCCACTCTCCACGAGAATATTCGTCTCTTTCCCCGCCCTTTCTTAGAAATGCCACCGTGTTCCTACCGACTGTTACGCGAACCGGCTTGCCTTAAAACCGCGCGTAGCCTCTAATCCTACCGCTACGCCTGCCAGAGGGGGATCTCAGGGCAGGCGGGCAGCCGGAGGAGGCTCCGTCAGAGAGCAGCAACCGGTTCAATAAAAAGAAGCACAAGCTTGCGGGACAAAAACAATGGCGGCAGACCGCGCACAAAATCTACAAGACACCTTCCTTAATCACGTTCGTAAGACAAAAACGCCACTGACGATATTTCTGGTCAACGGAGTCAAGCTGCAGGGCATTGTCACTTGGTTCGACAATTTCTGCTTGCTGTTGCGGCGCGATGGTCATTCGCAGCTGGTCTACAAGCACGCAATCTCGACCATCATGCCTGGGGCTCCGATTCAGCTGTTCGAGGGTGGTGAGGACGCACCGGCTTGAGAGTGAAGTGATTGGAACCCTTCGATCGTGAAGGGGGCGCCGAGCGGACCAAGTCTAGGCCCGGGTCGGCGGGGGACACTGGCACCGGGCGGGTGATCGTCATCGGCCCGTACCTGCGCACGCGCCGCGGCGACGGCGATGCGCAAACGGAGTCCTCTGTCCGCGACTATGAAGCGCGAATCGAGGAGGCCGCCGGCCTTGCCGGTGCGATCGATCTCACCGTGGTGGAATCGGTCATCGCGCCGATCAGCCAGATCCGGCCTGCCACCTATCTCGGCAAGGGCAAGGTCGAGGAGATCAACGGCCTCGTCGCCAGCAACAAGGTCGAGCTTGTGGTGATGGATTGCGCGCTGTCGCCGATCCAGCAGCGCAATCTCGAGAAGGCCTGGAGCACCAAGGTGCTCGACCGCACCGGCCTGATCCTGGAAATCTTCGGCCGCCGCGCCAAGACCAAGGAGGGCGCGCTGCAGGTCGAGCTCGCCCATCTCAACTACCAGCGCAGCCGTCTGGTGCGGTCCTGGACCCATCTCGAGCGCCAGCGCGGCGGCTTCGGCTTCATGGGTGGTCCCGGCGAGACCCAGATCGAAGCCGACCGCCGCCTGATCAGCGAGCGCATCACCAAGCTCGAGGGCGAGTTGAAGAAGGTGCAGGCGACGCGACGGCTGCACCGCGCCGGCCGCCAGCGCGTGCCTTACCGTGTGGTGGCGCTGGTCGGCTACACCAATGCCGGCAAGTCGACCCTGTTCAATCGGCTGACCCGGGCCGACGTGCAGGCAGCCGACATGCTGTTCGCCACGCTCGACCCGACGCTCCGCGCGCTCAGCCTGCCGCATGGCGGCAAGGCGATGCTGTCGGACACCGTCGGCTTCATCTCCAATCTGCCGACCCAGCTGGTGGCCGCGTTTCGCGCCACGCTGGAGGAGGTGCTGGAGGCCGACATCATCCTGCATGTCCGCGACATCTCGCACGAGGATGCCGAGGCGCAGGAGCGCGATGTCGAGGGTGTGCTGCGCCAGCTCGGCATCGATGCCGACGCCGACGGCGGCCAGCGCATCATCGAGGTCTGGAACAAGATCGACCGTTTCGATCCCGAGGAGCGGGACAACCTCCGCAACATCGCCGCGCGCCGTCCGCCGGAGCGGCCGTGTTTCCTGGTCTCGGCCGTGACCGGCGAGGGGATCGACGCATTGTTGACCGCGATCGAGGATCGCCTCGCGGCCAAGCGCATCACGCTCGATCTGTCGATCGACGCCGCCGATGGCGCCGGGATCAGCTGGCTGCACCGCAATGCCGAGGTCCTGAGCAAGGAGCTGCGTGGCGAGCGGTTCGACATGACCGTGCGCGTCGACGAGACCAAGCGCGACATCGTCATGTCACGATTCGATGCTCTGCCGCACGGGACGTAGCGTCCCGGAAGTCCGCTGCGGCAAGGGGGATCGATGTTCAATCGTCGAAGGTTTCTCGGCGGCGGCCTGGCGAGTGCCGCTGTCGCTGGGATTTCAACACGTGGGGCCGCCGACAACGCTGGGTTCGTCGACGCCCCCGCGCTCCGGCCGGTCCTTGCGCGGCCGGACCGCATGTTCCGCGTCACCGTGTGCCTGCGCCCCTTCCGCGCCGCCGGACCGCGCATCGAGGCGGAATGGATCGACACGAAATATGTCGTCCACAACTATGGCCACGGCGGCAGCGGCTGGTCGCTATCCTGGGGCGCCGCACAGGAGGCGGTGCCGCTCGCTCTGCAATTGAGCACGCGCAACATCGCGGTTCTCGGCGCCGGCGCGATCGGCCTGACCACCGCGATCACGGCCCAGCGGATGGGCGCCACCGTCACGATCTACGCCAAGGAGCGTTTCCCTCAGGTGCGCTCGGCGCGCGCGACCGGGGACTGGTCGCCGGATTCGCGCATCGCGATGGAGGCCGACGTCGCGCCGGACTTCGCCGACCGCTGGGAGCGGATGGCGCGCACCACCTTTGCCAGCCATCAAAGCTATCTCGGTCTTGCCGGCAATCCGATCGAATGGACGGACCGCTATCTGCTATCCGACGATGCTCCCGATGCCGACGGCCGTCCGCACCGGCGTCAGCATGCCGCGGCTGACGGCCAGAAGAAATTCCTCGAATTGCGCGGCCGCATCCGGTCGCTCACGCCGCGCTGGGACCTGCTGGCCGCCGGGTCGAACCCGTTTCCCGCGCCATATGCCTGGAAGAGCGCCTCGCTCACCTACAACGTCACGGATCTCTACCGTGAGCTCGAGGCGGAGTTTCAACGCGCCGGAGGACTGTTCGTGCCGATCGAGCTGCACGCGCCCTCCGATCTTTCGAAGATCCGCGAGACCGTCATTGTCAATTGCACCGGCTACGGCGCCCGTGCGTTGTTTCGCGACGAGAGCATCGTTCCGGTGCGCGGCCAGATCGCCTGGCTGATCCCTCAGCCGGATGTCAGTTACGGCGTCTTCTACCGTAACCTCAGCGTCCTCGGCCGGCGCGACGGCATCGTCGTTCAGCCGGTCGGCGAAAACGACTATTTCGGCTTCAACGACGACAACGAAACGCCTGACTACGCCGCCGCGCGCCAGGCGGTGGAAGACGCGGCGAAACTGTTCAGCCGGGCCTGACACCGGCCCCTTCGGCGCGCGACCCGGCACCCCCTGCAATGTGACGGTGCCGTGACACGGCCTCACTGCGGTGGGCCTGCGACGTGCCGCCGCACTTTCCGTTTGAAATCTGCGCCGCCTTGGTTCATTGCGCTGCTGGACGCAAAGGCGAGGGCAATCGATGCAGGACTCCAGCGAAATCAACACGAAGGAGATGCTCGCCGGCCAGAACGGGGATCTTGCCCATGCGCGAGCCCCCGAGATCGTCGATGCCCTCAACGCCCGGGAACCGGCGGACGCCGCCAAGTTGCTGCGCTCGCTGCCCGCTGAGAAGGCAATCGAGGTGCTCGACCTGCCCGGGCTCGACAACACCTGCGAGATCCTCGCCGAGCTGCCGCAGGACGCCGCCGTTTCCTTGCTATCCGGCGTCTCCGACGACCGCGCAGCCGACATCTTCAAGGAACTGGTCGAGCCGCTGCGCACCACGCTGCTGAACGGCCTCAATCCGGAGACCCGCAACGTCATCTCGGGGCTCTTGGCCTATCCCGAGCGCAGCGCCGGCAGCATCATGACGACCGAGTTCGTCAGCGTGCCCGCGAACTGGACCATCGCCGAGGTGCTGCATCACATCCGGATGGTCGAGCGTACCCGCGAGACGGTCTATTCGATCTTCGTGGTCGATCCGGTCAAGAAGACCCTGATCCAGGCCGTGCCGCTGCGCCGCCTGATCTCGGCCGACCCGCACGCCAACGTCCTGACCGCGGCGCCGGCGCGGAAGCCACTGATGATCTCACCCGAGGCCGACCGCATGGAAGCGGCGCGGCTGATCTCGCGCTACGATCTGCTGGCCGTCGCGGTGGTCGATGGCCCAGGCCATATCCTCGGCATCGTCACGGTTGACGACGTGATCGATGCCATCGTCGAGGAATCGACCGAGGACGCCCAGAAGTTCGGCGGCATGGAGGCGATCGACGAGCCGTATTTGCGGATCGGCTTTGGCGAGATGATCAAGAAGCGCGCCGGCTGGCTGTGCGCGCTGTTCCTGTCGGAAATGCTGACCGCGACCGCGATGCAGTCGTACCAGAGCGAGCTCGAGAAGGCGATCGTGCTCACGCTTTTCATCCCGCTGATCATGAGCTCGGGCGGCAACTCCGGCTCGCAAGCGACCTCGCTTCTGATCCGCTCGCTGGCGCTGCACGAGGTGCGGCTGCGCGACTGGTGGCGCGTCGCGGTGCGCGAACTGCCGACCGGCATCGTGCTCGGCTCCATCCTGGGCCTGATCGGCATTGTCAGGATCACGGTGTGGCAGACGATGGGCCTGTTCGACTACGGCCCGCATTGGGTGCTGGTGGCCGCCACCGTCGGCGCAGCCCTTGTCGGAATCGTCACCTTCGGCTCGCTGTGCGGATCGATGCTGCCGTTCATCCTCAAGCGCATCGGCTTCGATCCGGCGAGCGCATCCGCGCCGTTCGTCGCGACGCTGGTCGACGTGACGGGGCTCGTGATCTATTTCGGCGTTGCCGCTGTGATCCTGCGTGGGACGCTGTTGTAGGCGCCCTCACGCCGCGAACAGCCTGCTGGCCGCAAAATCGATGAAGGCGCGCAGCCGCGCCGAACCGTAGCGGCCGGCCGGCCAAAGCAGCCAGAATGCGGCTTGGATCGCCTCGGCCGGCAACACGCTGCGCAGCCGCCCGGCGTCCATCGCATCGCGCATCAGGAAATCGGGAGCCCAGGCGAGGCCGAGGCCCGCGATCGTCGCCGCGCGCACCGCTTCGATATTCGAGCAGATGACATGCGGTGGCGTGTCTTCGACCGCAGCATGCATGCCGCTGGCGAAATGCCATGGTTGCAGCACGTCCGTATCGGGATGGCGAAAGCGGATCAGGCGATGCGCCGACAGCGCGGCGCGATCGCGAGGTTCTCCGTATGCGGCGAGGTATGACGGCGCGGCATAAACCGACAGCAGGAACGGCGGCAGCTTGCGCGACATCATGCCGGAATCAGGCTGGGCGCCGCTGCGGATCGCGAGGTCAAAGCCCTCCGACACCAGGTCCCTGATCCGGTCATCGAAATCCAGATCGAGCCGGATTTTCGGATGCGCCCGTGTGAAATCCTCGAGATGCGGCGACAGGAAACGATAGCCGACGGCCGGAAGGCTGATGCGCAGCAGGCCCTGCGGCTCGCCGGCCGATGCGGACAGCAATTCGGTGGTCTCGCGCCAGTCGTCTTGCAGCCGCCGGGCGCGGGCGAGCAGCAACTCGCCCTCGGGCGTCAGGCTGACCCGCCGCGTCGTGCGCGTGAACAGGCGCACGCCGAGCTGCGCCTCGAGCGCGGCGATGGCTTTTCCGGTTGCGGATGGCGATAGCCCGAGCTTTCGCGCGGCGGCCGCGAAGCTCAGCGTCTCGGCGACGGTGACGAAGGTAGCGAGTGATGGAGGATCTTCCATGGCGGCAGATTAGCGAATTCCGGTCGCTGATGTCGCGAGTTTCTGCCCGATGATCGGCGGCCACCGGTTTTCTATGCTCGTTTCCATTGAATTCACCGAGGCGCGAACGATGGCACGAGAGTCCTACATGGATCATGCAAGCTACCAACTGAGCGGATTTGTCGACGGCGTATGGCATCCAGAGGACCTGGTCGAGCTGCCGGGAACGTCTTGGATCATCGTCAGCTGCATGCGATCTGCGGTCCATGCCGGCGGCCTCTTCAAGGTCGATACCGTGCGGCCATCACACGCCACGGAGCTGCGTTGGGCGCCTGCCGCACAGCAGGCGCGGCTCGGACCTGACGTCTTCGATCCGCACGGAATCGCGGTGCGGCGCCTGGCCGATGATGCGTTCGAGCTGTTGGTGGTCGATCACGGTGGCGGCGAAGCAATCGACCGGCTGGTGCTCGAGCTCGACGAGGAGGGGCCTTTCGTTGCAGCGGGGGAGCGGCTGGTGCAGCCGCCGCGGACGTCGGCGAACGCAGTGGCGCATCTGCCGGATGGCGGCTTCGTCATGACCAGCATGTTCGATCCGACCGACCGCGAGTTGTTGTCGCGGTTTGCCCGCGCCGAGCCGACCGGGCAGGTATGGCGCTGGTCGCAGGCCAATGGCTGGAGCCGCTTCGGCGATCAGCCGATGTCCGGCGCCAACGGCATTGCCGTGTCGCACGATGGTTTCGTCATCGTCTGCGAATGGGCCGCGCGTCGGATCTGGCGGCTCGACCACGACGGTCGGGCGGTCACGAGCGCCGCGATGGATTTCCTGCCGGACAATTTGCGCTGGACGGCCGATCGGCGTCTTCTGCTCGCGGGGCAATCCACGCGGCCGGAGGTCCTGTTCGGCTGCGAAGCGCGCGGCGATCGCTGCCCGCTGGCATTCAGGGTCGGTCGGCTCGATCCGGTCAGCCTCGCGTTCGAGTCCCTGATCACGATGGACGAGGCAGGCGCGGCAGCCGAGGGCTTTGGCGGCGCGACCGGAGCCATACTGGTTGGCGAGCAAATCTGGGTCGGAAGCTTCACCGGTCAGCGGATCGGCGTGTTCAGCCCACGATCATCGTGAGGCGTCATCGGCCGGCCTTGTCGCGGACTTCGCCTCGTTCCACAACGCATCCATCTCCTCCAGCGTTGCGTCGTCGAGCGAACGGCCCTTCGCCGCCAGCGCCTTCTCGATATAGGCAAACCGACGCTCGAATTTGGCGTTGGTCGCGCGCAACGCCGTCTCCGGGTCGGCGTCGACGTGGCGGGCGAGGTTGACCAGCGCGAACATCAGGTCGCCGGTCTCCTCGGCGATCTCCTGCCTGTCGTTGCGGTCGAGCGCGGCTTCGATCTCGTCGGCTTCCTCGCGAATCTTGGCGAGCACGGCGCGCGGGTCGTTCCAGTCGAAGCCGACGGTGGACGCCTTGCGCTGCAACTCGATCGCGCGGGCGAGCGGAGGAAGGCCCGCCTTCACGCTGGCCAGCAGCGATTTGTGGGCGGTCTCCTCCGGCGGCCGCCGCGCGGCGCGTTCGGCCTTCTCCTCGGCCTTGATACGCTCCCAGGCGCTCTTGACGCCAGCCGGCTGGATGTTGCCGTCCTTGTCGGCGAACACATGCGGATGGCGGCGGATCATCTTCGTCGTGATCGCCTCGACCACGTCGCCGAACGCGAACGCGTTCCGCTCCTCGGCCATCTGCGCGTGGTAGACCACCTGGAGCAGGAGGTCGCCGAGCTCGTCGCGCAGGTCCTCGAAATCGCCGCGCGTGATGGCGTCCGCGACCTCGTAGGCTTCCTCGATCGTGTAAGGCGCAATAGTCTCGAAGTTCTGGATGAGATCCCAGGGGCAGCCGGTCACCGGCGTCCGCAGCGCGGCCATGATCTCGATCAGGCGGGAAATGTCGCGGGAAGGGGTCATGGGACACCGGACTGTGAAGGGTAGAAGCGTTATGCCAAATCGGCCCCGCCGATCCCAGAAAAACGCGCCGGAATCACGGCGCTGTCCACCGATTGGCCGTGGCTTCCAGGAGTGGTAAAGCCCGTTCCATGACCCATCAGAACAATTCCGAGACGGCGCTGGTGCTGTTTTCCGGCGGCCAGGATTCCACCACCTGCCTTGCCTGGGCGTTGGACCGCTTTGCGCGCGTCGAAATGCTCGGCTTCACCTATGGCCAGCGCCACGCGATCGAGCTCGACTGCCGCGACCGCCTGCTGGACGGCATCAGGTCTGTGCGGCCGGATTGGGCGGCAAAACTCGGCGACAACCACACGCTCGCGATCCCGACGCTCTCGGAGATATCCGATACCGCGCTGACCCGCGACGTCGCCATCGAAATGGGCGCTGACGGTCTGCCCAACACCTTCGTGCCCGGCCGCAACCTCGTGTTCCTCACCTTCGCCGCGGCGCTGGCCTACCGGCGCGGCATCCGCCACATCATCGGCGGCATGTGCGAGACCGACTATTCCGGCTATCCGGACTGCCGCGACGAGACCATCAAGGCGCTGCGATCGGCGCTCAACCTCGGCATGGCCCGGGATTTCGAGCTGCACACGCCGCTGATGTGGCTCGACAAGGCCGCGACCTGGCGGCTGGCGCACGAGCTCGGCGGGGCAGGGCTGGTCGATCTGATCCGCGAACACTCCCACACCTGCTATCTTGGCGAACGCGGCGCGCAGCACGACTGGGGCTATGGCTGCGGCGAATGCCCGGCCTGTAGCCTACGCGCCAAGGGCTGGCGCGAATATGTCGCCCAGGGCGGCGGCGCCGATCGCTGATTTGCTCGACGCTACCGGTCCCAGCACTGCCTACAGCGCCGCGTCGCAGGGGCACGCCGCCAATATATTGAAAACAACCCCATGCAAAGCAGCCGTCCGCTGTCGGCGCTCGACAGGGATCGCTTGACACGTCGGGCAAATCAGCCGTATTTTTCGATTATTCAGAAGTCGCGCAGTTGATAGCCATATGCTTTCGCCGCGCCGACAGCTGTGAATGCTAAGCGAAATCCCCGGCCGTCAGCTCGATCGGCTTGCCGTGCGGGGTGCGGTCGGCGGCGCGGTCCCAGGCGTCGCGGTAGCGATGCAGCATGTCCTGCGTCGTGACGCCCTTGGCGGCGACGAGGTGTTCGAGTGTCGCCAGCCAATGCTGGTAATAGGTCTCGCCGGTGTCGGGATCGCCGGCCGCCTGCGCGCGCTTGATCTGGTCGGCAAGCGCAGCGGCCCACTCGGTCCAGGTGAACACGCCGCGGTCATGCAGCGTCAATGCCATCGCGAACGCCTGCGCTTCCCAGGGCGCACGAAACACCGGGCCGTCCTGGTCGCGGGGAATGCTGGAGACGGCGCTGGTCGCGCGTGCGGCGGCACCGGCCTCCATCAGACCGCCTCCAGATACGGTTCGAAGGCGTCGATCGAGACCTTGATGGTCGGATCGGAATCCGGTCCCCACAGCTCGCGTCCGTCGAACACGACGGTGTACAGCCATTGCGGATGCTCGCCGGCGTCGTTGGCCACCGTGTCGGGGAACACGTGACAGCCGTGATCACGCTCGACAATCCCGACATGACCTCGCACATAGCGCGGCAGCCGTGTGTGGGTCGCAGGATGAATGTTCTTGGCCCGTACGCGGTCGCCGGCCTTGAACTTCGCGGCCGCCGGTGCGGTGCGGCCGAACTTGCCGCGCACCATGATGCGCTCGATATCGGCAGTCGAGAACTTGCCGTGCTTGAGCGACTTCGCCGGCGCAACGGCATGCCCGGCGTCGACATCGTCCTTGGAGATATAGCCCTTGTCGAGCAGCAGGGCTTCGAGCCCGAGCAGCCACTTCTTGTAATAGGAGCTCGACAGATAGACCTGCGGGGGCAGGGTTTCACGATAGAACCGCGAGGCGTCGATGTTGAAGGCGCCGGCCGCGCCCATGGCGCGGACCATGGCCAGCACCCGCGATTCCCATTCCTCATGGAACATCGGCTCGTTCGGCTCGGGCTCGACCTTGCCGAACCCGTCCATGCCGCCCATGTCGTGGACGCCGTTCACGATGGCGCTCCCGGCGTCTTCGGAAATCCAGTGCCGATCATGGAATCACGCGTCACGAGCTCGGCGAGTTGCTCCTCACTCCAGCCCTCGGTGCCTGCGGGCCGCATCGGCAGCACCAGGAAGCGCGTCTCGGCGGTCGAGTCCCAGACCCGGATTTCCGTGTCCTTTGGCAGGCTGACGCCGAAATCGGCGAGCACGCCGCGCGGATCCTTGACCGCGCGTGAGCGATACGGCGAGGCCTTGTACCAGACCGGCGGCAGCCCGAGCATTTCCCAGGGGTAGCAGGAGCAAAGTGTGCAAACGACCATGTTGTGACGGCCAGGTGTGTTCTCGATCGCGACCAGATGGTCGCCGACCCGGCTGACATGGCCGAGGGTGCCGACCGCCTTGGTGGCGTCCTCGAGCAGGGCCTGTTTGAACCCAGGATCGCTCCAGGCCTTGGCGACGACGCGGGCGCCGTTATGCGGGCCGATCTTGGTCTCATAGGCCTGCACGATGGCATCGAGCGCCGCGGGCTCGATATAGCCCTTTTCGGTCAGGATCGATTCCAGCGCGCGGACGCGCAGTTCGGTCTCCGACAACTCGGAATGGTCGTGATCGTGGTGGTGGTGATCATGTTCGCTCATGCCCAGAGAATAGGCGAAACGGCCGTGTTATGTCGAGGCAAGCAGTACACAACAATGCGAGCAGGGAGGTATGCATGGCTGACTATGTGACGATTGAGAAGGGCCTCGGACCGGAAGGGCGAATCGCAGTGGTGCGGTTTGACCGCGGCGACGGCATCAACGCGCTTTCGCCCGACGCGCTGCGGCAATTGACCGATGCGGCGCGCAGCTTCGAGGATGACGGCGGGACCTCGGTGGTGGTGCTGACCGGCGGCAGCAAATCGTTCAGCGCCGGCTTCGACCTCAAGGATGCCGAGGGACGTTCGCGCCAGACCATGGATATCGGCGCGCTGCGCCGGCACCTGAAGCTCGGGCCGCGGCTGACGCGGGCCTGGCAGGACATGGAGCAGGTCACGATCGGTGCCATCGAAGGCTTCTGCGTCGGCGGCGGCGTGGCGCTGGCGGTGGCGCTGGATTTCCGGGTGATGGCGCGCGACGCGCATATGCGGGTGCCGGAGATCGCGCTCGGCATGAACATGAGCTGGCAAAGCGTACCGCGCATGCTGCACCTGATGGGACCGGCCCGCACCAAACAGGCGGTGATCCTGGCCGACGACCGGATCTCCGCCGACGAGGCCTGTCAATGGGGCCTGGTGGAGCAGCTGGCCGATCCCGGCAAGTCCTTCGAGGCCGCGATGGCGCTGGCGGCCAAGGTCGCCGCGCAGCCGCCGATCTCGGTCGCGATGACCAAGCTGACCGTCAACCGGCTGGCGCATGCGCTGGACGATCTCGCCAGCCACATGGACCTCGACCAGTTTGCGCTGGCGAGCCTGACCGAAGACCACAAGGAGGGCGTCGCGGCCTTCCTTGGACGGCGGCCGCCGCATTTCAGGGGGCGCTAGAGCATGATCCGGGAAAGTGCGAAGCGGTTTTCCGAAAAGATCATGCGCAAACAAGAAGCTAAAGCGAGATGACGATTCGACCTCATCGCATCTCGCTTTAGCCGATGCCGCGCTCAGCAGCCCCGGCAGATCGATCCCTTCACCAGTTTTGCGACCGCGGCGTCCTCACGGGCGATCGCGGGGTTGGTGCCAAGCGATACGCCCCGGGTAGAACTGCCGATGCCCGAGGCGGACAAGGCGGTGCCCGACGAGTTGGTTCCCGGCGTATCGACGTGAAGGGCGGCAGTCATGGCCGCGTGGTGCATTCCGCCACCTCCGCCGCGGCCGAAGCTCGCGGGCATGGTGACGGTGATGCCGACGGCGACGCAAACAATGGAGATCAGTCGGATCATGACATCCTCCGTCTGTGAGACCGACTCAAAGCTAGCGCAGATGCCGGATCATGGCCACGCACGACTGCATGAACGACCCCGGACCCACACTGTCGTATGATTGTTGCGCCAGTATCGGACAACCACAGGACGCTCCAGAAGTTGCGAGGTCGCGCGATGTTGAGAATGGTCGTTGCCTTGGGGTGGCTGCTCGGCTCGCTGGTCCCGGTCGCGCTATGGCCGACCGGTGCCTCGGCTTGGGGTTATGAGGGCCATCGCGTCGTCGGCGCGATCGCCGACCACCTGCTGAAGCCCGCCGCCAAGGCTCAGGTCGAGAGGCTCCTCAATGAGGGCGACGCGCATGGCATCGACCTGCGCAAGGCCGCCCCATGGCTCGACTGCGTCAAAAGCGTCGCCCGGCACGATGACGGCCGGTTTCACTACGAGGTGGACCCCGAACATCTGGAATATGAGGTGCCCTGCACGCCGTTCAATTCGGCGCGGGAGAGGGCGCGCATGGTGGACTATGTCGCGCGCAACTGGTCGACCTGCTCCTACAAGCCCGACGGCTTCGAGCGCGGTTGCCACAACACCTTCCATTTCGTCGACGTCGCGATCCAGCGCAACAGCTTCGACCGCGCCCTCCAGGGCACCAATCCGCACGATCTGGTCGCGGCGATCAGCGCTGCCATCGCGGTGCTCCAGGACCGGCCGATCCCGCCGCCGTTCCCGTTCTCGATCCGGGACAAGAAGGAAGCCCTCTTGCTGCTCGCGCACCTGATCGGCGATCTGCACCAGCCGCTGCATGTCGGCGCGGTCTATCTCGATCCCGGCGGTCAGCCGGTCGATCCTGACGCCACCCATCAGGTCGATCCGCTCACCGATACGATCGGCGGGAACGCGATCCAGGACGGCGTCGCGGTGCCATTCCAGACCATCAATCTGCACCGCGAATGGGATGACATCCCGACCGACCTCGGCGATGCCGCCACCGGTGAACTGATGGATGCTGCGAGACTGGTCCCGCCAAGCCCGGGCGCCCCGGATGGCTGGCCGGTGGCCTGGGCGACCGACACGCTGCTGGTCGCGCATGACGCCTTCAAGGGGCTCAGCTTCGGGCCGACAGTGCCGCCGGCGCGGTCCAAATGGGTCGTCGCGTTCGACAATCACATGGACTATCTGCACGCCGTCGACGCCATCAAGCGCAGGCAACTCGCCAAGGGTGGCGCAAGGCTGGCCGAACTGCTGAACGCGATCTGGCCGTGACCGATTGTCGGTTGATGGGGAGAGCGTTGTCGAGCGAAGTGGAGACCGGTTCGCGTGAAGAAAACGCGTCACAGACAAGAACCTGGAGCCCCGTTCCGATTCCGTCGGAACGGGAAAGGCTCTAACGCGGCCGCCCGGACTTTGCGCCCACTACAGGAATCGCGCGCCTGACACGAGCCGAATGCTATTTGCTCGGAAGTACCATGCCGGCTGGCTTCGCGCCCCACATGCAGAAGCTGGTGGGCTCGAAGCCGAACTGCCGCGGCCGGTGCGTCGCCTCGTCCTCGATCTCGTCTACACCAACGGAATACTCGAAGATCATCCCGTCAGGTCCCTTGAAGTAGAGGAACCTCGCACCCGATGTCGGATGTCTCCCCGGGCCGAACACGATCGGCACGCACTTCTCATTGAGGAAGTAGTATGACCGAAGCACATCGTCGCTACTTCCGACCTGGTGATTGATGTGCTGGATGCCGGCGTTCGGAGCCCGCACCAGCGCGATGGTGTGGTGGATGGCGTTGACGCGCATGAGGGGGATGTCGCCGATCCGGTCGCTGACGCGGGCGTTGCAAACCTGCGTCCAGAATTGCTCGTCGCGCACCGGATCGGTCGAATTGAGCCCGATATGGCTGAACCCGGTGATCCCGGCATCGCGGCTTGCAAAATACCGCCGTCCGCTGCGCTCGGGGCGGACGACGAGTTCGATGTGGTTTCCCGTCGGATCACGGAACCCGATGAATGCCTTGACCCTGCGCTGTTCGACCTCGTGGGCGGTGCCGGTATGAACGGCATGTCCGAGCGACTCCAGGGTTGACGCAGCGTCCTGTAGACTTGCCTCATCCTCCACCTCGAAGCCGACAGTCTGGCTGCCTGGGTCCCCTTCCGAATAGCACAGCGTGTGGGCGCGATCGTCCGACCGAAGGTAGAGGTCTTTCCTGCCGCGTTCGCCGACTTGCAGCCCGAGGCAGGTCGTGGCGAAGCGCTCGGCGGATTCGAGGTCCGGTGAGCCGAGACGGACGTAACTCACGTCCTTGAGCTGAATCATGTCTTAGCCCTCCTGGTCGGTTGGTGGAGTCAACTCCGGTACGTCCTTGCACTCGCTGCCCCAATCGCAGAGGGACGTCGCCGTCAGCGGGAATTGCCGCGCCGGCCGCGGCCTGTCGCCGTATCTCGCCATGCCGTTGACATAGGAAAAGACCAGGCCGCCTGGTCCTTCGACGTGCAGGAATGTCTGGCGGGAGGCCGCCTGCCGACCAGGGCCCTGCAATATCCTGATCTGGTGGTCCTGCATGAAGTAGTTGTTCTGCATGATCTGATCGAGGCCCTCGACCTCGAATGCCACGTAGAGAAGCCCGTTGCGCTTGGACGGGTGAAGCGCAACGCGGTGATGCATGTCGTCGATCCGCAAATAGGCGATGTCGCCGACCCAGTCCGAGACGTCGGCGCCGAGCAGGCGCCAAAAGGCGAGATCGCGGACGGGCTCCGTGCTGCACAGGCCGATGCCGTGGAATTGCACGATGCCGGCGTCGCGGGTCGGGAAATATCGCCTGCCGCTGCGGGTCGGGCGGGTCACGAGATCAATGCGATTGCCGGATGCGTCGGTGGCGAGGAGCGCCGATTGGACGTACCTTCGGCGGCATTGCTCGGGGCTTGCGGCTATTGCGGCGAAGCCTTGCGCGCGCAGCCGTTCGCCGATCTCCAGCAATGCGGCATCGTCCCAGACCTCGACGCCGATGCTGCCGCCATCTTCATCGCGGCCGAGGCTCACGGTGCGATAGCGATCGTCGGAGCGAAAGGCAAATTCACCGTCGTGGGTCGGAACCGGCTGCAAGCCGAAGATCTCGGAGGCGAAACGGGCGCCGGCCTGCGGCTCGCCAACCGCGGCCCGGACGTAGCACACCGACGTGATCGGCGTCGTTGCCTCCCTCGCAGTGGTCCTCATCGCAACCGTCCACGCTTCTGTTCCGCTTCTAGGAAGATCCTGATCATCTGCCGCCAGAGCCCGAACAACTGATCGAACCAGTTCGGATCGTTGTCCCAGAGCGTGCGCAGCGCCATGCCGCGCACGACGCCGAGCGTGAGCGCCACGATGTCACCGGCGACCGCCGCCGGTACGCCGCCCGCGACCAGTGCCTCGGTCCAGGCGCCCTCGACCGGACGGCGTGCCTTGCGGGAAATGTCGAGGATCCGCTTGCGGACGGCCTGGTCCGTGGAGGTCGAAAGGACGATGTCGATCGCCACCATGAAGTGCTGGCTGAAGAAGAACTCCTTGGCGTCCTCGATGACTGCCTCGACAAGGTCGCGCGGTCGATTGATTGCCGCGGCGCGGCGCCGGCTGACGACCTGGGCTTGCTCGAACACATGTTCGAGCGTGGCGACCACCAGGGAATCCTTGGTCGGAAAGTGATGGAGCTGTGCGCCGCGCGAGACGCCGGCCTCGGCGGCGACTTCGGCGGTCCGGAACCGTGCGTAGCCGCGGCGCCGGATCAGGTTGGCCGCAGCCTTCAAGATGCGGAGCCGGGTTTCCGCTGTCCGTTCGGCCTGCGTGCGCCGGCGCGGCGGCGCCAGCGCTCGGCGGGCAAATTTGAGAGGCGCGGGAGCGCGACCGGGACGGGGAGCCATGTCACACCTCGATCTGGACCTGCCCATCCACGACCGTGATGGGATAGGTCTTCAAGGGAATCTCGCAGGGCATGCCGGTCGGCTCGCCGGTGGTGACGTCGAAGGTTCCGAAGTGGAAGGTGCATTCGACGATCTTGCCGCTGATGATGCCTTCCTCCGCCAGCGAGGCTTCGCCATGGGTGCACATGTCCGCCGTGGCGTAGATCATGCCGGCGATGCGATACAGGGCGACGTTGGTGCCGTCGGGCAGCGGCGCCTGCTTGATCTCGCCTTCGACAACCTGATCGGCGGCACAGAGGACGACTGTTTCAGCCATGGCAAACCTCACAGCATGGTGCTGCCGCCGTTGACGCTGATGACCTGTCCGGTCACGAACGACGCTTCGGCTGACGCGAGATAGGAGACCATCGAGGCGACTTCCTCCATTTCGGCCGGCCGGCCCATCGGGATGACGCTGACGAATTTGGCGGCAAGGGCCGGGTCGCTCTTGCTGATGGCGACCATCTGCGGCGTGTTCACCGCGCAAGGCGCCACCGTATTCACGGTGATGCCGTCCTTGGCGAACTCGCGCGCCATTCCGGTGGTGAGGCCATGCACGCCGCCCTTGGCCGCATTGTAGGCGGCGTGGTCCCACAATCCGTTGCGCACGGAATCTGCGCCGAGATTGATGATGCGCCCGTAGGCCTGCTGTCGCATCTGCGGCACCGCATACCAGGAGCACCACAGCACGGTCCACAGATTGCGGTCGATCGTGGTCTTCAGCGTCTGCGGGGTGTGCTCCGCAAACGGCTTGATGATGCCGCCGCCGGCATTGTTGACGAGGATGTCGAGACGGCCAAACCGGTCACTGGCGAGCTTGATGGTCTTGCCGGCGATCTCCTGATCGGCGAGGTCGCCAGACTGGGTTGCGACTTCGGTGTCGAAACGACTGGCGAGGTCGGCCGCCGCCTGATCCAGCCCGGCCTGATCGAGATCGGCCAGCACCAGCCTGGCGCCGTCGCTTGCCAGCCGCTCGGCGATCGCAAGGCCGATGCCCTTCGCGGCGCCCGTCACCACAGCGACGTTGTTCTTCAGCTTGTTGTCCACGACCGGATGTTTCCTAGAGGATGATACTGACGCGGCCCTGCGTGCGCAGGCCTTCGCTGTCGAGCAGGCAGCGCTTCTCCTTGATCCGCAGCCGGCCACCCTCGACCACCAGCCGGTAGCGGTTGCTGCCGAAATAGGTGTCCGTGACGCCGTCCTTGGTGCGGTAGGTGATGAAGGCGGCGGCGACCTCGATCTCGTCGTCGCTGCGGCCGCGGATCCGGACATTGCTGACGAGATGGCGGGTCCGCGAATGCGGGAACTCGGCATGCGCCGTGCGCTTCATCAAGCGCTTGACGCGCTCGCTGAGGCGGAAGCGGTCGTCTGCGACATAGAACAGGTTCTTGTCGGGCGAGGAGTCCGCGGGGACGTCGGTGGATGGTACGTAGTAGATCGCGTCTTCCGTGAACAGCTCGAGCCATTCGGGCAGGCGCCACTCGTCGAGTAACTCGGCCTCGGCGAACAGGAAATCCTCGACATCGGCGCGCACGATATTTTCCATTGTCGTCTCCCTTACGCCGACGCCGCGAACACGTGCCTGTTCCAGTTCGACCAGAACGCCCGCATTTGCAGCTCGTCGTCATAGGCCGGCGTTTCCTTGCCCATGCCCTTGGAGATGTCGTTCCACTGCGCTTCGGTGGCGTTGCGGAAGCCGCGCTGGCACTGCTCGAGGGCCTCGACATCATCAGGAGTAGCGAAGCCGCCGGGGCCGAGGAATTCGAGGAAGTTGAACAGGCGATACTTGCGCGCCCAGTCGGTCTCCTCCTTCGGCGCCAGTGCCCAGGCGCTGACGGTCATGAAGTCTGGCGCCTGCGGATAATAGGTGCGGATCGTCACCGCCATGATGTCGTTGACGACGAGGTTGGGGAATACGAACAAATTGCGGTTGTAGAGCGCGATGCGCTTGGCGCGCTCCTCGCCGTAGCGCGCGACCAGGCCCTGATAGAGCCGGGCGATCTCGCGCTTGCCGTCTTCGCCCCACATCGGGACCCACTGGGCGACCGGGCGTCCCCACGGCGCCTTGTACTCCAGCACCGCATGTCCGTTGCCGAGATCGCGCGCGGCCCCCTCGAGCGGCACCGGCGCAAGGCCGCCATTGGTGGCCTTCAGATAGTCGAAGTAGGTCGCATGGGTGGTGAGCGCGTGATAGCCGTCGATCGAGTTCTCGGTGAGCAGCTTCCAGTTGGCGCGCATCGAATATTCCTGCGTGCCGCCGACGATGGTCATGCCCATCTCGGCCTGGTCGGCGATCACGTCGAGATATTCCTTGACCGCGCCGAGATAGCTGTCGAGCGGCTCGGCATTCCGATCGAAACAGACGAAGCAGAAATCGCGAAACGTCTCGAACCGCGGCACAAGCTGCATGTTGGAGGTGCTGCGCTCCTTGAAATCGGGCGCGTACGAGGCTTCGCCCGGCTGGCTGCGCAGCGCGCCGTCGAGCCCGAACACCCAGCCGTGATAGAAGCACTGGAAGGATTTGGCGTTGCCGTGTTTTTCGCGGCACACCTGGGCGCCGCGGTGCGGGCAGGTGTTGAACATCGCGCGCAGGGTCCCCTTGGCGTCGCGCGCGAACAGGATGTTGCGACCGCCGACCTGGCGGGTGACGAAGTCGCCGGGCTTCTGCAACTCCGAGGCATGGCCGAGATAGAGCCAGCATTTGTCGAAGATGCGCGACCGCTCGGCTTCGAGAATGTCCGGATCGACGAAGGCCTGGCGCGAGACCTTGAAGATCTGCCTGGATTCGTCGACCATCAGCGCGGTGTTCATTCGCTGGAACGCGTTCATTGCAGTCCCTCCCTCGAATTCATTGTGGCTTCAACGCGGCGCGCAGGTCGTAGCGCGGTGACTCCAGATCGGCGCGCAGCGGTGTTGCGCCCGCCGCAATGATCCGGCGCAGCATGGCCATGTCCTTGGCCGCGTTCACCGATAAGGCGCCGACCAGCTCATTGCCGCGCAAGGCGATGATAGAGAACCGTCCGCCAGTCGGATCGCCGCGTGCGATGTGGTCGGCGTCGCGCATATCGCCGGTCACCTGGATGTTGAGGTCGTACTGGTCGGTCCAGAACCACGGCGGGTCGCTGTATTCCCTGGTCTCGCCGATCATGTTGGCGGCGACCGCGATCGCCTGATTCTGGGCATTCGCCCAGGTCTCGACGCGAATGGCGCGGCCGTGACAGCGGCTCCATTGCAGGGCGGCATCGCCCGCGCAGAAGACATCGGGGACCGCGGTGCGACCGCTTGCATCCACGGCGACGCCCTCCGCGCACGGCAAGCCAAGCCGCGCGGCGAGATCGCCCGACGGGGCAACGCCGATGCCGACCAGCACCAGATCGGCGGCGATCGTCGCGCCATTGCTCAGCCGGACGGAGCCGGGAGCGCTGCCGGCGACCGTCGCGCCGAACACGAACGTCACGCCGTGATTGCGGTGCCTCGTGGCGACGAGATCGCTGACCAGGGCAGGGAAGGCGCGCGACAGCAGCCGCTCGTCGCTTTCGATCACCGTGACACGGCAGCCGCCCTTGGCCGCGGCGCAAGCGGCTTCCAGGCCGATGACCCCGCCGCCGACGATCGCGATGCGCGAGCGTGCCTGGATGTGACGGCGGAAGCCGAGCGCATCGTCAACGTTGCGGAGATACTGGACGTCGATCTCGGCGTCCTCCAGCACGGAAAGACGCCGCGGCCGAGTGCCGGTCGCGAGCAGGAGGCGGTCGAACGCAAAGCTCCGCCCGTCCGCGGTCGACACCGTCCGGCGATCGGCATCGCAATCGATCACCGCGGCACCGGTCTCGATCCTGACATCCAGCGTCTGGGTCCAGTCGCGGGACGGCTTGATGTAGGCGACGGGCGTGTCGGACGATTGCAGCAGGGCCTTGGACAGTTGCGGGCGTTCGTAGGGGAGGTGAGGTTCCTCGCCGATCATCGTGATCGAGCCCTTGAAGCCGCGCGCCCGCATCGCTTCCGCGGCCCGTGCGCCGGCTTGTCCGGCTCCCGCGATCACGATGTCATTGATCGTTTCCGCCACGCGTCTTCCGCTCCCTGGTGCGATGCTGATCGCCGCATCGATTGGATCGTGCACTAGCATACGAATACGGGATTGCATAGAAAATAAAAACAGTCCAACCTGCTTGTAAGTTGGAAAGTTGCATTCATGCCAGTGCGGTCGAGGGTGCAGCGCAAAAATCCGTCGAGGAAACGTCGTGGTCGAAGCGATCGACATCCATACCCATTTCGTTCCACAGCACATTCCGGCCGAACCGGGTCGTAATCCGCTGTGGCCGTCGGTGGAGCTGCGCGACCAATCCGCGGCCGTCATGGTCGGCGGCAAGGTGTTCCGGGTGATCGACTCCCGGAGCTGGGACCCGCGCCGCCGGCTTGACGATATGTCGCAGGATGACGTCGACGTGCAGGTGGTCTCGCCGATGCCGGAACTGCTGTCGCATTGGTTTCCGGCCGACGACGCCGATGTGCTCTGTGGTCACGTCAACGAGGGCATTGCTGCGCTCTGCGCAGGCGATCCCCGGCGCTTCATCGGCGTCGGCATGATCCCGATGCAGGATGTCGCGCGGGCCGCGCGCCGCATCGAGGACGTCAAGTCGCTGGGCCTGCGCGGAATCGAGATCGGCACGCACATCAACGGTGTGCCATTGGGCGATGCGCGACTGGACGACGTCTATGCCGCGGCGGAGCAGGCCGGACTGATGGTCATGGTTCACCCACTGCATCCGCTCGGGCTCGACCGGATGGGCGGCCGTCCCGAGCTTGCGGCCGTGGCGGCATTTCCGCTGGAGACGGCGTTTGCCGCCGTGTCGCTGATGACCCACGGCGTGCTCGAGCGATTTCCCAGGCTGCGGATCCTGCTCAGCCATGGCGGCGGCGCGCTGTCCTGGTTGCTGCCGAGGCTGTCCCACGCGCACGGACTAGGGCCTCCGCTGCATGGCCTGTTTGCGCGGGAGCCTGCCGAGATCGTGCGATCCTTCTACTACGACACCATCGTCTATGACGGCGCGGCGCTGCGCTACCTGGCGGACAAGGTCGGGACGGAACGGCTGGTGGCCGGATCGGACTACCCGTTCACGATCAAGCAGGACAAGCCGGCGCAATTCGCCGAGCAGGCCTTGTCGATTGCGCGTGCGACACTGTCCGCCAATACCAGGCGATTGCTCGGGATCGGCTAGGGAGGGGACATTGGGACGCTGTTATTCCTATCGCCAGTTCTGCTCGCTCGGCCCGCTGCCGCCGCGGACGCCGGCCCGCCCGGATCCGCAGGTGCCGAAGGATGCCAAGCTCGGCCCATGCGCGCACGGCAAGATCGGCGCGTTCTATTTCTATGCTGAAGGCTCCAGCGACGATCCCGCGTTCGGCTTCTGCGAGATCGAGCTCTCCGTCCAACGCGTGGCCGAGGGCACGACGCGGCTCGAACTCTATTGCGTGGCCGACGGCTATCAGAGCGCGCGTGGCGTCGGCGCAAGACATCCGCTGAGGATCGCGATGCTTGCCGGCGAGACCGTGTTGGGCGAGGCGAGCTGGCATTTTCCCGACGTGATTTGCGGCCACGCCGATCCCATGCATTTCGCGGTCGATATTCGGCTCGATGATGCGCTGTTCGCAAAGATCGATCGTGTCGAGCTCAGCCGGACGAGCGGCGAGTCCCTACCATGCGGCTGATTGGCGTGCCGGTCCAGCCACCTGCGACGCAAAGTCCCGAAGCAAGCGAACCGCGACCTGCGAACGGATGTTCTCATATATCGCAAGGTAGAGTACGATTAGAACAAATCGGGATTGCGGGCCGCGCGAGCCGCGGTGTGGGAACGTCAGACGCCTTTGATCTCAGGGAGACTTGATGCGGCTTCGAGCAGCGATCGTCGTGTGGCTGATTGCGATGTCGGCCTGCGTTGCCGGCTGGCAGCCCGCTTCCGCGGAGCTCTACCCGTTGCGGCGCGTCAACCTCATCGTGCCGTTCCCGGCAGGGAGCGCGACCGACGCAGTGACGCGGCGGCTGGCCGAAAGCATTCGTGTCGCGACCGGCACGACCGTGCTGGTCGAGAACAAGCCGGGCGCTGACGGTAATCTGGCGGCGCTGGCAGTTTTGAAGGCGGAGGCTGACGGCTATACCGTGTTCGTCACCACGAACTCGACGCAGGCGGCGAATGCCAGCCTGTTCAACACGATGCCCTACGATCCCGCGGCGGACTTTGCGCCGGTCGCGGGCGTCATGACCATCCCGATGATGCTCGCGGTGAAGCCCGAGTTTCCGGCAAGGACGGTCGCGGAGTTCATCGCTCTGGCGAAGTCACGGCAGAAGCCGTTGGCGTTCGGCAGTGGCAATACGTCGAGCCGGGGCGCTGCCGAACTGTTCCGCGCCAGGGCCGGGATCGAGATGCAGCATGTGCCGTATCGCGGCATGCCGCAGGCGCTGACCGATGTGCTGGCCGGTGAGATCGATTGCGTCTTCACCGATCCCGCCAGCGCGCAGGGCCTGATCGAGGACGGCAAGTTGCGGGTTCTCGCGGTGACGAGCAGCGACCGGCTGGCCGGCGCGCCCGATGTCCCGACGCTCGCGCAAGCCGGACTGCCCGGTGCGGAGATGACCGCCTGGGTCGGCGTGTTTGTCCGGGCGGGCACGGCTGCCGACGTCGTCGCAAGGCTCAGCCAACTCGTGCTGGCCTTCGTCAACGACAAGGATACGGCCGGCTATCTGCAATCCGTCGGCGCGAAACCGTTTCCTGCCGGGCCTGAGGCGCTGAAGGCCTTCGAGGAGGCCGACACGCGGCGTTGGGCGGAGATCGTCGCGATCGCCAGGATCGAGAAGAAGTAGTGCGCACCGCGCTACGGCCCGCGATCGCAGTTGCCAAATAGTATAGTAGTGTACTAATTGGGTGATCCGGCCGGGATAGAGCGGCCGCGCGGAGGGACGTTGCGTGCTCTGGCGAGCAACAAATTGGAGGTTGCGACGGATGGTCTTTGGCAGACAGGGAAGCGGCCGGGTCGCCGCGCTGCTGCTTGCCGCGCTGCTCGCAGCTCCGGCGCTCGCCGCTGAGAAGAAATATGGTCCCGGCGTCAGCGACACCGAGATCAGGATCGGCAACACCTCTCCCTATAGCGGCCCGGCATCGGCCTTCAGCATGGTCGCCAAGACCGAGGAAGCGTATTTCCGCATGATCAATGCGGAGGGCGGCATCAACGGGCGGCGCATCGTCTTCGTGTCCTATGACGACGGCTACTCGCCAGCGAAGACGGTCGAGCAGACCCGGCGGCTGGTCGAGAGCGACGAGGTCCTTCTGGTCTTCAATGCACTCGGCACCGCGGCCAACTCGGCGGTCCAGAAATATCTGAACGGCAGGAAGGTGCCGCAACTGTTCGTCTCGAGCGGCGCGGCCAAGTGGAACGACCCGAAGAACTATCCATGGACGATGGGATTCACCCCGAGCTACGAGACCGAGGGCTATATCTACGCCAGACATGTGCTTCGCGAGCGGCCCGCGGCGAAGATCGCGATCCTGTTCCAGAACGACGATTTTGGAAAGGACTACCTCAAGGGAATCAAGCGGGGCCTCGGCGAAAACAGTGCCTCGATGATCGTCGCCGAAGAGGCCTTCGATGTCTCCGAGCCAACGATCGACTCCCATCTGGTGAAGCTGAAGGCGACCGGCGCTGACGTGCTGTTCGACATTGCGACCCCGAAATTTGCCGCGCAGGCGATCAGGAAGGTGGCAGAACTCGGCTGGAAGCCGCTCCACGTCCTCAGCTACACGTCGGCATCGATCGGCAGTGTCATCAAGCCGGCGGGGTTCGAGAATGCGCAGGGCCTGATCTCGGCAGCCTATTTCAAGGACCCGAACGATCCAGCCTGGCAGGACGATGCCGGTCTCAGGCAGCTCAACGGATTCCTCGACGGTTATTTCCCCGGTTCCGACCGCAGCGATACGTTGATCGTCAATGGCTACAACACGGCACAGGCGCTCGTCTATCTGCTGAAGCAGTGCGGCGACGATCTCACGCGCGAGAACGTGATGCGCCAGGCGGCCAATCTGAAGGACGTCGAACTCGGCATGCTGCTTCCAGGCATCCGCCTGAACACGTCGCCGAGTGATTTCGCGCCGGTCAAGCAGTGGCGATTGATGCGCTTCGAGGGAACGACGTGGCACCTGTTTGGCGACGTCATGAGCGAACAGAACTAGGGAAGGAGACCACGAATGGGAGGACTATGTGCAGGCCGGGTCGCGATCGTGACCGGAGCCGGTCGCGGGCTCGGACGCGAATACGCGCTGATGCTGGCGGAGCAGGGCGCCAAGGTCGTCGTCAACGATCTCGGCAGCACGGCGGCCGGCGAGGGCGCCGACATCTCGCCCGCCCAGGAGGTCGTCAACGAGATCAGGCGTGCCGGCGGCGAGGCCATCGTGAACGGCAACGATGTCAGCGATTGGGCTGCCGCCAAAGCCATGATCGACGACGCCGTCAATACGTTCGGCCGGCTCGACGTCCTCATCAACAACGCCGGCATCCTGCGAGACCGCATGATGGTCAACATGAGCGAGGCGGAATGGGACGCCGTGATCAAGGTGCATCTGAAGGGCACGTTCGCGCCGTCGCACCATGCCGCGCAATATTGGCGGCAGCAGACCAAGGCGCGGGGCGCGCCGGTCAGCGCGCGCCTGATCAACACGTCGTCGGCCTCGGGATTGTTCGGCAATGTCGGCCAAAGCAATTACGGTGCGGCCAAGGCGGGCATCGCCGCCTTCACCGTCATCAGCGCCATGGAGCTTCGCCAGTACGGCATCACGGTGAACGCGATCGCGCCGCGCGCGCAGACCCGCATGACCGAGGGCTTGCGCGAGCGCACCGAGGAAGAGATCAGGCGGCGGGATCCGCGCTGGGTGGCGCCGATCGCGGTCTGGCTCGCCAGCGAGCAGTCCGCGGAGGTGACTGGGCGGGTATTCGAGGCCGGCGACGGGATACTGAAGGTCGCCGAGGGCTGGCATGCCGGTCCGGGGATCGATCCGGTCGAGGATCCGGCCGAACTCGGCCCTCAGGTGCTGGAGATGGTGCGGAAGGCGCGCCCCAACGCCGACATCTGGGGACGCGACATCGTCTCATGAGCTCTCGCCATACTCCCTCCCGGAGTAGGACTGAGACGGGCGGTTCGGCCTCAGGCCGCCGCCCGTCGCTTTTTCCGGGTCTTGGCGGGTTGAACCTCGTCCTCGTCGTCATCGGCCTTGTTGGGCACCGTACCGTCCGACATTGCGAGCAGATTGTGCTTCATCGCAAGCAGCGCCTCGGACGCGGCTTCGAGCTGCTTGCGGTCGATGCCATGGACGATCTGGGCGTTGAACTTGTCGGTCTCCTTGCGCAGTTTCTCGAGAAAGCCGCGCGCCTGCTTGGTGACATAGACGCGCTTGACGCGCCGATCGACCGGATCGGCCTGGCGGAGCACGAAGCCGGACGCTTCCAGGCGGTCGATCAAGGCGCCGACGGCGACCTTGCCGACATCGAGCTCGTTGGCGAGCTGGGTCTGGGGCAGGCCGTCCTTGCGCGAGATGAACGCCAGCACCCACCATTGCGAACGGGTGATGCCGAGCGGCGCCAGCGCACGGTCGAACATCATCCTCCTGAGTCGCGAGACGTCATGGATCAGATATCCAAGCCGAAGATCCCAATCGGGCTGATCAACCATCGATGTTTCCCTTTGCGGCCCGAGTCGGCCTGGCGGTTCGCCAATACCATACACCAGCGTATTTTAAATGGAAGACCGCCGAATGGACGACTGGCACATCAACGGCGGCGTCAAGCGATTTACAGAACAAGTACGCTAGTGTATTAATATGCCGATGTCGCGGGCCTGGCCCATTGGCCGAGCCGGCAGCAACCATACGTCCAGGGAAGGAAGCCATCCATGTTCGATGCTGCCGTACTGAAGGGAAAGCGCATCCTGATCACCGGCGGAGGGACCGGGCTCGGCAAGGAGATGGCGGTCGGCTTCGCCGCACATGGCGCTCACGTCTACGTCTGCGGGCGACGCAAGGAGGTCCTCGACCAGGCGGCGCAAGACATCCGCACGCGATCGGGCGGGCAGGCGTCGGCATTGCTCGCCAATGTGCGGGACCCCGACAGCATCGAAGCGATGATGGACAGCATCTGGGCGGAGGGACCGCTGACCGGCCTCGTCAACAATGCCGGCGCGAATTTTCTGGCACCGACCGAAACGCTGTCGCCGCGTGGCTATGAGGCTGTCCGCTCCACGGTGATGGATGGCTCGTTCTACGCTTCGCTGGCCTGTGGCAAGCGGTGGATCGCCGCGGGTCTGCCGGGCGTCATCATCAGCAATCTCGTGACCTGGGTGTGGACCGGCTCGGCCTATGTGGTGCCGGCAGCCATGGCAAAGGCGGCGGTGCACGCCATGACCATGTCGCTTGCCGTCGAGTGGGGGCCGAAGAACATCCGCGTCAATGCCATCGCGCCAGGACCATTCCCGACGGAGGGCGCCTGGGACAAGCTCAATCCATTGGCGGAAACCGGCGTCGGCGCCACCCAGGCCGACGAGGTGCCGCTGCGGCGGTTCGGCAAGATGGACGAGCTGCGCAATCTGCTGATCTTCCTGATGTCGGATGGCTGCGGCTACATCACCGGCGACACCATCAGCATCGATGGCGGACACCATCTGGCAGCGCCGAGCACGTTCGCCGGACTCTCGAAATTGTCGACGGCTGACTGGCAGCGGGCCCGCGAGGCGATCCAGGCATCTGTGCAGAAAGAAAAGCAGGCGCGCTCGATCTGAGTATCGGCGGCCGGACGTTCGAAGGAGACAGCCAATGGGACTGGCGATAGCAACCAAGAGCTTCGAATGCAGCGTCGATGACGGGCTGGTTTATATCATCCTGAATCAGCCTGACCGGGGCAATCCGATCGACGGCGATTTCTGTCGCGAGTTCGGCCAGGCGATCGCCGAGTTGAGCGAGCGCGCCGACGCCCGTGCGGTGCTGCTCTCCGCGCGCGGACGGCTGTTCAGCGTCGGCGGCGACCTGATGTCGCTGGTCAAGCAGGGCGACGCGTTGCCGGGCACGATCAGGGCCTGGACCGCCGATCTTCATGTCGCGATCGCCAGGATGGTCCGCATGCGTGCCCCCGTCGTCGCGGCGGTGCATGGCAATGTCGCGGGCGGCAGCGTATCGCTGATGGCCGCGGCCGATCTCATCGTGATGGCGGAATCGGCGCGGATCTCGGCGGCATTCTCCAAGATCGGTTTCAGTCCGGACAGCGGATCGACGACCACGGTGACCCGCCGGATCGGAGTGGCGCGCGCAAGACGGTTCTTCCTGCTCGGCGAGACGCTCGATGCCGCAACCGCATTGTCGCTCGGGCTGGTCGACATCGTGGTCGCGGATGACGCCGTGCAGGCCGAGGCCGCGCGGATTGCAAGGGAGCTTGCCGCCGGCCCGACTGAGGCATTCGGCGCCATCAAGCGGCTGTTCTCCCAGACCAGCGATCGATCATTCGAGAGCCAGCTCGAAGAGGAGGCAGTGACGCTCGCTGCGATCTCGCGAACCGCCGATGCGCAGGAGGGCGTCAGGGCCTTCGTCGAAAAGCGCAAACCGGTGTTCTCAGGGAAATGAGCCGCATCGGACGCGACAATCCGGACCATTGGCAGGCAATCGTACTCTGCAATAACGTACACACATAAACAAAATAATCCGGACGCCAGAGCCGGAATACGGACACATCAGGAGAGGAACATGACCGTGGCCGCCGCGATGCGGGATACGTCTCTCGCGAACTTTCGCCAAGCCGGCTATTGGCTCGACAAGACCGTCGATCAGCTTCTGACCGAAGCCGTCGCCAGAACGCCGGACAAGATCGCGATCGTTGCCGACCGCGCGGATCGCGACCAGGCGCCGCGCTTCACCTATCGGCAGTTGAACGACCTCGCCGATCGGGCGGCGAACTCGCTGCTGCGGCTCGGCGTCGGGCGCGGCGACGTCGTCACGGTGCAATTGCCGAACTGGTGGGAGTTCGTCGTCACGGCCTTCGCTTGCAGCAAGATCGGCGCGGTGATGAACCCGGTGATGCCGATCCTGCGCGAGCGCGAGCTGCTCTACATTCTGAATTTCTGCGAGGCGAAGGTCTTCATCGTGCCGCAGACCTATCGCGGGTTCGACTATGCTGCGATGGCACAGGGCATGCGTGCCGAGCTGCCGCATCTCAAGCACGTCGTCGTCGCAGATGGTGGGGGCGAAAACGGCTTCGAACGGATGTTGTTGTCGTCGGAACCGTTGGCGCATGCGCAGGGCTCGGATCCGGACGACATGGCGGTGTTGATGTTCACCTCGGGCACGACCGGTGAGCCCAAGGGCGTCATGCACACCTCGAACTCGCTGATCGCCTGCTGCAAGGCGCTGTCCGGGCGCTTTGGGCTGGATGGCAGCGACGTGCTGCTGGTGGCATCCCCGGTCGGGCACATGACGGGCTATGCCGCGATCGTCCTGCTGTCGGTCTATCTCGGCGGCACGATGATCCTTCAGGATGTCTGGGAAGCCAGGCGCGGCGTCGGTCTGATGGCACGCGAGGGCGTCACCTATACCGCGGCCTCGACGCCGTTCCTCGGCGATATCTGCGAAGCCGTGAAGGCGGGCGCGCCCGAGCCGAGTAGTCTGCGCTCGTTCCTCTGTGGCGGCGCGCCGATCCCGTCGGTGTTGATCGAGCGCGCAGCCGATGAGCTCGACCTGAAGGTCTGCTCGCTCTGGGGCATGACCGAGGTCCTGTCGGGCACGCTCACCGAGCCGGCGCGCGCGGCGGACAAATCGGCGAGCACGGACGGACGGCCGCTGGAGGGCATGGACGTCAGGATTGCAGATGCTGATGGCGCGCCGGTGGCTGCCGGCGAGTCCGGGCGGTTGCTGGTTCGCGGCGCCCAGATGTTCAAGGGCTACTACAAGCGGCCGGAGCTGCCCACCTTCGACGGCGACGGCTGGTTCGATTCCGGCGATCTCGCCTATATGGACGAGGACGGCTATATCCGCATCTCCGGCCGGGTCAAGGATATCCTGATCCGCGGCGGAGAGAACGTGCCGGTCGTCGAAATCGAGAACCTGCTCTACAAACATCCGGCCGTGTCCGCAGTGGCGGTGGTCGGAATTCCCGATGCGCGGTTGGGCGAGCGGGGCTGCGCCTTCATCGTTCCACGCAGCGGGAGCACGATCGACCTGACCGCCGTGCAGGCCTATCTGGGCGAGGCGAGGATGGCGAAGCAGTTCTGGCCCGAACGCATCGAGCTGGTCGCGGACTTGCCGCGCACGGCGAGCGGCAAGATCCAGAAATTCAAACTGCGCGAGATCGCCGCTGCGTTTGCAGGCTGAAGCTGGTTCACTGATCGGAGTAGGTCGGCTCCCGTCGTTCGCGAAACGCGGCGACGGCCTCGGCGTGATCGGCCGTCTCCAGCAGGATGACCTGCTGCCTGTCCTCGATCATCAGCGCCGCGTCCAGGCTTGGCGCGTCGATCAGCGTGTTGAGCGCCTGCTTGGTCATCCGCAGTCCCATCGGTGACACCCGCAGCATCTCCTCGGCGAAGGCAAGCCCGCGCGCGAGCAGCGCATCCGGCGCAACGATGTCGCTCACCAGGCCGATCGCCTGGGCGCGCTCGGCCTTGATGAACCGCCCCGTCAGCAGGAATTCGGAGGCGACGGACAGGCCGACGAGGCGCGGCAGCAGATAGCCCGATCCCATATCGCAACCGCCGACACCGATCTTGATATAGGCGGCATTCATCCGCGCATCGGGTGCGGCGAAGCGGACGTCGCAGGCGAGCAGGAAGGAAAAGCCGGCGCCGCAGGCCGCGCCGTGGGCCAGGCCGACGATCGGTTGCGGACAGGACCGCATCAGGCGGATCACGCCGGAGTAGTTCTGCTGCATCTTGAGCTGGCGCTGTGGCCGACCGTTGCCAGGCGCGGCGAATGCATCCGTCCCGAGGTCGGCGCCTGCGGAAAAATGCGGCCCGTTGCCGCGCAGGATCACGACGCGCGTTGCCGGACGGTCGTGCAATGCGGAGAAGTAGCCGGTGAGCTCCGCGATCATGCCGGGCGAAACGGCGTTGAGCTCGGCAGGGCGGTTCAGGGTCAGGATGTCGATCGGACCCCTGGTCTCGACGGTGATGGTGGTCGGCTCTGTCACGGGTGCGCTCCCATTGTCGTTGATCGCCAGTTGATCGCTAATAGTAATATAGTGTACGATAATCAGATGCAATCCGCACCGGCGCCCTAGCGGGCCAGGCGACGACAAGACTTGAGGGAGCCTCGAAATGCCATACCAGTCCGTGTTCAGGCCGGACCTGTTCCAGGGCCAGACCATCATCGTGACCGGCGGCGGCAGCGGGATTGGTCGTTGCACCGCGCACGAACTCGCGGCGCTCGGCGCCAATGTCGCGATCCTCGGGCGGACGATCGAGAAGCTCGTCGAGGTGCAACACGAGATCGAGGAGGATGGCGGGCAGGCGATGAGCCATGCTTGCGACATCCGCGATGAGACCATGGTGGTCGGCGCCGTCGACGCGGTGCTCGCGCGCTACGGCCGGATCGACGGGCTGGTCAACAATGCCGGCGGACAGTTTCGCGCACCGTTGAAGACGATTTCGACCAAGGGGTTCGAGGCCGTGGTGCGCAACAATCTGACCGGCGGATTCATCTTCATGCGCGAGGTCTATAACCGCTGGATGGAGGCCAATGGCGGCGCCATCGTGAACATCATCGCCGACATCTGGCACGGCTGGCCCGAATTCGGCCATTCGGCCGCGGCCCGTGGCGGCATGCTGACGCTGACCGAGACGGCGGCGTGCGAATGGTCCGGTTCCGGCGTGCGGGTGAATGCGGTGGCGCCCGGCGGCATCGTCTCGAGCGGCTTCGATACCTATACGCCGGAGATGCAGAAAAAACTGCACGACTTCACCGAGCGGGTGCCGCTACAGCGGTTCGGCACGGAAGCCGAGGTTTCCGCCGCGATCGCCTATCTGCTGTCGCCGGCGGCCGCCTACATCACCGGCTCCTGCCTTCGGGTCGATGGCGGAACGCCGAACGCGCGGACCACCTGGAAGTTGGAGCCGCACAGCCGCAGCGTTCCCTTCGAAGGCTTTCATCGCGTGAAGTTGCCGGAGGTGATGAAACGCAAGGCCAGCGCGTAGCCGGCCTCAGTCGACCGCGATGATCAGCTTGCCGTGGTTCTCGCCGCGGTAGAGCTGGGCAATGGCGCCCGGCGCATGGTCGAGGCCGGGCAATATCTCCTCGTCGTGAACGATCTTGCCGGCAAGCGCCAGTTCGGCCAGCTGCGCCGCCGCGTCGGCGAACTCGGCGAGGTGATCGAAGATGATGAAGCCCGACCAACGCAGACGGCGGGTGAGAATTTCGCGTTCGGGTCGAGGCCCCGCAGGAGTGGGGGTCCAGGATGCGTTCGCCGCCGTGCCGCATTGGATCACGCGTCCGCGCAGGCGCATGGTGCGGATTGCCGCATCAGCGATCGCGCCACCGGTGTTGTCGAAGAAGATGTCGTTGCCATCGGGGCAGGCGGCGCGGATCGCCGCGGCGAGGTCGGCCGCCTCGCGATAGTTGATCATGTCCTGATAGCCGTAGCGTGCCTTTGCGTGCGCCGCCTTGTCGGCGGAACTGGTGAGGCCGACCGCACGGCAGCCGGCGATCGTCGCGAGCTGACCGACAAAGCTGCCAACACTGCCTGCCGCGGTTGACACCAACACATGCTCGCCGGGCTTGGGATTGCCGAGGCCATGAAAGGCGAGATAGGCGGTGATGCCATTCATGCCGAGCACGCTGAGATTGGCGGCGAGCGGAAGGCGCGACGGCATGACGCGGCGCAGCACGGCGTCCGGCGCCGTGACGCAATAGCGCTGCCAGCCGAACCATCCATAGACGTGCTCGCCGGCGCGATAATCGGGAACGTTGCTCTCGAGGATTTCACCGACCGCGAGCGCGCGCATCGGCGCGTCGAGCGGCACCGGCGCGCTGTAGTTCCCTTCGTCATTGGCCCACCCGCGCTGCGCCGGATCGACCGAGAGGTAGCGATTGCGGATCAGCATTTCGCCCTGGCCGGGCGCGGCCGCGGGCGCCGTCACGATCGAGAAATGCTCCGGCTGCGGGATGCCGCGCGGCCGCGCCGTCAGGCGGACCTGTCGATTTTCGCGAACGGACATGCGTGGCCCTCACAATTAGTACGCTTGTGTACGATATGACTATACGGTAGAAAACCGGCGGGAGACAAGGAAATCCGGACGGCAGCGCCGTCCGCGACGCCTGCAACAAAGCGCAAGAGGAAAAGACATGGCAGGGCTCTATTTCGAGCAGTTTTCGGTCGGGCAAACCTTCGTCCATGAAATCCGGCGCACGGTGACCGACATGGACAACATCCTGTTCTCGTCGCTGACCTACAACCCCGCGGCAGTGCACATCGACCATGAGTATGCGAAGGGCACCGAGTTCGGCAAACCGCTGATGAATTCGATCTTCACCCTCGGCCTCATCATCGGACTGTCGGTGCAGGATACGACGCTTGGAACCACGGTTGGCAATCTCGGCATGGAGGATACCAGGTTTCCGAAGCCGGTGTTTGCCGGCGACACGCTGCGTGCCGAGACCAAGGTCGTCGCGGTGCGCGAGAGCAAGTCGCGGCCGACCCAGGGCATCGTGACCTTCGAGCATCGCGGCTTCAACCAGCGCGACGAGGAGGTGATGTATTGCCGCCGCAACGGGTTGATGATGCGGAGGCCGGCATGAAGCTGCGCTCGCTTCTGTTCGTGCCGGCCGACAGCGAACGCAAATTCGCCAAGGCTGACGGGATCGGCGCCGATGCCCTGATCCTGGATCTCGAGGATTCCGTCGCGCCCGGCCGCAAGGCGCTTGCGCGTGACGCCGTCAAGACCTTGCTCGGCGGCGGCCCGAGAAACTGGTCCTTTCTGGTGCGGATCAATCCGTTCGGCACCGGGCTGACGCTCGAGGATCTGGCGGCCGTCGTCCGCCCCGGGCTTGACGGCCTGCTGCTGCCCAAGGTCAACGGCATCGAGGACGTCGATCTGATCTCGCACTATGTCGACGTGCTCGAAGTTGCGGCCGGCGTTCCGGCTGGTCACGTCAAGCTGCTCACGGTCGCGACCGAAACCCCGGCTGCGATGATCGGCTTCAGCGGCTATGCGCGCAAGAACAAGCGGCTGGTCGGCGTGACCTGGGGCGGCGAGGATCTGAGCGCGGCGCTCGGTGCGCTGACGCCGCGGGAAGCCGATGGAAGCTGGACCTTCCCGTATCAGGTGGCGCGCGCGCAATGCCTGTTTGCCGCCGGCGCCGCCGGCGCGGCCGCGCTCGAAACCCTCTATGTCGATTTCAGGGATCAGCGGGGACTCGCCGAGAGCTGCAAGATCGCCCGGCGCGACGGCTTCGTCGGCCGCATCGCGATCCATCCGGATCAGGTCGCGACCATCAACACCTGCTTCACGCCGTCTGATGAAGACCTGGCGCATGCGCGACGCGTCGTTGCGGCGTTTGCGGCTGCGCCCGATGTCGGCACCGTCGGGATCGACGGCAAGATGTACGACATTCCGCATCTGGTTGCCGCGAAACGCACCTTGGCGTCGGTCGGGGAGGGCAATTCGAATGGATAGATCGTTTGCCAATCAGCTTGATGTACCGGAGGACCACGCCGCAATTCGCGAAGGTGTTCGAGGGGTCGTGTCGCGCTTCGACGACGAGTATTGGCTGGCCCGCGATGACGACGGCGAGTTTCCCCGCGAATTCCATCGTGCGATGGCGGATGCCGGCTGGCTCGGCATCACGATGCCGGAAGAGTACGGCGGCGCGGGCCTTGGCGTCACCGAAGCCGCGATCATGATGCATGAGGTGGCGAGCCATGGCGGCGGCATGACGTCGGCTTCGGCCGTGCATATCAATCTTTTCGGTCCGCACCCGATCGTGGTGAAGGGCACCGACGACCAGAAGCGGCGCTGGGTGCCACGGCTGGTGTCCGGCGAGGACCAGTGCTGCTTCGGCTTCACTGAGCCGGACGCCGGACTCAACACCACACGCATCAAGACCTTTGCGGAGAAGGTGCCGGGCGGCTATGTCGTCCACGGCCAGAAGGTCTGGACCTCAACGGCGCAGGTCGCCAACAAGATCATGCTGCTGACGCGGACCACGAAGTTCGAGGACTGCAAGCGGCCGACCGACGGCATCACCATTTTCTACACCGATCTCGACCGTTCGAAGATCGAGGTACGCCGGATTCCGAAGATGGGGCGCAAGGCGGTCGATTCCAACGCCATCTTCATCGACGGCCTGTTCATTCCGGAAGCCGACCGGATCGGCGAGGAGGGCAAGGGCTTCTCCTACATCCTGCACAGCCTCAATCCCGAGCGCATCCTGATCGCGGTCGAGGCCATCGGGATCGGACAGGATGCGCTGCGCCGCGCCACTCGCTATGCCAGGGAGCGCGTGGTGTTCGATCGTCCGATCGGGCAGAACCAGGCGATCCAGCATCCGCTCGCCGAAAAGTGGATGTATCTGGAGTCAGCCTGGCTGATGGCGATGCGCGCGGCCTGGCTCTACGATTCGGGCAAGGCCTGCGGTGCCGAGGCCAACAGCGCGAAACTGCTCGGCGCGCGTGCCGGCCACGACGCCGCTTGGCAGGCGATCATGACCCATGGCGGCTTTGGCTATGCCAAGGAGTATCACGTCGAGCGGCTGTTCCGGGAAGTCTCGATCACCCGCCTGGCGCCGATCACCGAGCAGTTGATCCTGAGCTTCATTGCCGAGAAGGTGCTCGACCTGCCGAAGAGCTATTGACGTGCCGGGACGCGGACGCAGAAGCCGCCCGCGTCAGAGGTTGCGCGAGATCAGCTCGCGCATGATCTCCGAGGTGCCGCCGTAGATACGCAGCACGCGCGCATCGGCAAACAGGCGGCAGATCTCGTATTCGCGCATGAAGCCGTAGCCGCCGAAGAATTGCAGGCACTGGTCGACGAGGCGGCCGTGCATCTCGGTGGTCCAGAGCTTCGCGGTCGAAGCCGCGTAGGTGGTGAGCTCGCCGCGGACATGCTGGCTCAGGCATTGGTCGACATAGGCCCAGCCGACCTGGAGGTCCGATTTCAGGTCGGCCAGCTTGAAGCGGGTGTTCTGGAAGGTTCCGACCGCCTGACCGAACGCCTTTCGTTCCAGGACGTAGGCCTTGGTGATGTCGAACGCCTTCTGCGCCGACGCGATCGAGTGGAGCGCGATTGTCAGGCGTTCCTGCGGCAGCTCGCTCATCAAGGCCGCCATCGCGCCGCCTTCGGACCCGAGCAGGTTGCCGACGGGAACGCGCACCTGGTCGAAGAACAGCTCCGATGTGTCGGAGGAGAGATGGCCGAGCTTGTCGAGATTGCGGCCGTGCCGGAAACCCGGACGATCAGTCTCGACCAGGATCAGGCTCATGCCGCGCGAGCCGCCATCCGGATTGGTGCGGGTCACGACGATCACGAGGTCGCACATCTGGCCGTTGGAGATGAAGGTCTTCTGGCCTGAGATGACGTACTCGTCGCCCTCGCGGACCGCACGGGTTCGAACGCCTTGCAGATCGCTGCCGGTGCCGGGCTCGGTCATGGCGATGGCGCAGACGGTCTCGCCGGCGATCATGCGCGGCAGCCATTTCGCCTTCTGCTCCTCGGTGCCGTAGCTCAGCAGGTAACCGCAGCAGACGTCGTTATGAACCGAGAAGTCGGTCGCGGGACCGGCGAAGCCGGAATAGGCGAGCTCCTCGATGACGACGGCGTTGTGGCGAAAGTCGCCGCCGATGCCGCCATACTGCTCGGGAACCTGGGGGCAGAGCAGGCCGGCTTCGCCGGCCGCCGGCCACAGCGCGCGGTCGATGATGCCGGCCTTCTCCCATTCCTGGAATCGCGGTTCGATCCTGGCCGCAGCAAAACGGCGGACACTGTCGCGCAGCAGCGCGTGCTCTTCGTCATAGACTGGGCGATTTGGCAGCATGTCCGTCGAACCGTCTGTTGGAACTAGAAGGCGACCTGGTCGCCGCCCTTGAGTTGGAGAATGTCGCGCGCCTCGTCGGGGCTCGCGATCTCGAGGCCGAGGCCCTCGATGATCTTGCGCACCTGGGTCACCTGGGCGGCGTTGGTTTCGGCGAGCCGGCCGGCGCCGAGCCACAGGCTGTCTTCAAGGCCGACCCGGACATGACCGCCCATCGCCGCCGCCATCGCCGCGACCTGCATCTGGGCGCGGCCGGCGCCGAGCACGGACCAGCGATAATTATTGCCGAACAGGCGATCGGCGGTCCGCTTCATGTGCATGACATCGTCCGGATGCGAACCGATGCCGCCGAGCAGGCCGAAACAGGTCTGGATGAACAGCGGCGCCTTCACCAGGCCTTCGGTCCAGAAGTAGTGCAGATTGTAGAGATGGCTGGTGTCGTAGCACTCGAATTCGTAGCGCGCGCCGGAGCTGTTGAGCGTCTCCAGCGCGTAGCGGATATCCTTGAAGGAATTGCGGAACACGAGGTCGTGGGAGCCCTCCAGCATCTGCGGCTCCCAGTCATGCTTGAACTCCTTGTAGCGCTTCAGCATCGGAAACAAGCCGAAGTTCATCGAGCCCATATTGAGGCTCGCGACCTCCGGCCTCCATGTCGCCGCCGGACGAACCCGTTCCTCGACCGTCATGTAAGGCGAGCCGCCGGTCGTGAGATTGACGACGACGTTGGAGCTCTGCTTGATCACGCGCAGGAAGGGCTCGAAGGCTTCGGGCGATTGATCGGGACGTCCATCGACCGGGTTGCGTGCGTGCAGATGCACGATCGCAGCCCCGGCCTCGGCGGCGCCGAGCGCGGCCGCGGCGATCTCAGCCGCCGTCACCGGCAGATGCGGCGACATCGAGGGCGTGTGGATCGATCCGGTGACCGCGCAGGAGATGATGACCTTGGGTGACGCCATTGCTCTATTTCTTGGCTTGCCGTCAACGCGCGAATTTGTGGAAGTCCGGGTCGCGCTTCTCGTTGAAGGCATTGACGCCTTCCTTCGATTCCGCCGTGTCGTAGAACAGCTTCACGGCATGGAGCGCGAAGTTGCTGATGCCGCGGATGTTGTCGGAATCGGCGTTGAAGGAGCGCTTGGCCAGCGCGATCGCGGTGGGCGAGCGCTGTGCGAGCTTGTCGGTCCAGTCCTTCACGGCAGCATCCAGCTCCGCCATCGGAACGACCTTGTTGACGAGGCCCATCTCGCAGGCCTGCTTGGCGCTGTAGCGTTCGTTGAGGAACCAGATCTCGCGCGCCTTCTTGTCGCCGACGTGACGCGCCAGGAACGCCGTGCCCCAGCCGGCGTCAACCGAGCCGACCTTGGGGCCGACCTGCCCGAACTGGGCGTGCTCGGCCGCGATGGTCAGGTCGCACAGCGTAGCGAGCACGTTGCCGCCGCCGATCGCAAAGCCGTTGACCCGGGCGATCACCGGTTTCGGCACATCGCGGATCAGGCCCTGGATCTCATCGATCGGCAATCCAACCACGCCGCGGCCGTCATACTGGCCCTCATGCGCGGATTGGTCGCCGCCGGTGCAGAACGCCTTCTCGCCGGCGCCGGTCAGCACGATGCTTGCGACGTTGCGATCATTGCCGGCGATCTGGAACGCATGAATGAGCTCATCCAGCGTGCGCGCGCGGAATGCGTTGTAGACCTTCGGCCGGTTGATGATGATCCAGGCGGCGCGATCGCGCACGTCATAGACGACGTCGGTGAATTGTTTCGGATCGGTCATGGCGTTTCCTTCCGCTGATTAGATCATGTTCATTCCGCCGGAGACGGAAATGGTTTGCCCGGTGATGAATTTGCCGTCGTCGGATGCCAGCATGGCGACGATCCCGCCGTAATCGTCCGGCTCGCCCATCCGCTTGAGCGGAATGCCCCGCACCATCGCGTCCTTCCACTTCACGGCATGCTCGCCTTCGCCGAGCACCGCCGCCATCATTGGCGTGTTGGTCGGGCCCGGACAAACGGCGTTGCAAAGGACGTTCTTGCGCGCCAGCTCCCGCGCCAGCGACTTGGTGAAGGAGATCAGGCCGCCCTTGCAGGCGGAGTAGACGGCCTCGTCGCTGGTGCCGACCCGCGCGGCATCGGAGGCGATGTTGACGATCCGTCCGCCGCCGCGTTCGGCCATCAGGGGCGCGATCACCTTGTGGGTGTTGAGCGGCCCGTAGAGATTGATCCGGATGATCTTGTCCCAGAGCTCCCGGTCGGTCTTCAGGAACGGCATCGGACGGTCCCAGCCGGCGTTGTTGACCAGCAGCCAGATCGGGCCAAGCTCGGCTTCGACCTTGGCGACGGCCGCCTCGACCGATCCAGCATCGCCGACATCGACCGCATAGGTCTTGATGACGGCCTGCGGCGCGAGCTTCGCGGTCTCTTCACCACCCTGCGGGTTGATGTCGAAGATCGCGACCTTGCAGCCTTCTTCCGCCAGCCGCAGCGTCAATCCCCGTCCGATGCCCTGTCCGCCGCCAGTCACGACGGCAACCTTTCCCGATAGGCCCTTCAACGCTGATCTCCCTTGTCGTTTGTCGTTCTGTCGCTTCGTGCGATTTCGGTGGTTCAGGAGGCCGCTATGAGGCCGACCCGTTCTTCTGAATGTCGAAGCCGCGCTGTGAATACATCTGCCGGGCGATGATCGTCTTCATGATCTCGATCGAGCCGCCGGCGATCTTCACCACCCGCGCGTCGGCATAGGCGCGGGCGATCGGATACTCCCACATATAACCCCAACCGCCGAACAGTTGCAGGCACTCGTCGACGGTTTCGCAGTGCAGCTCCGAGGTGAACATTTTCGCCATCGCGGCGTCCACCGGATCGAGCTTGCCCTCCATGAACAGCGCGATGCACTTGTCGGTGAAGACCCGCGCCACGGCCGCCTTGGTCTTCAGTTCGGCAAGTTTGAACTGGGTGTTCTGGAAGTCGGCGAGCTTCTGGCCGAAAGCGCTGCGCTCGGCGGTGTATTGCAGGGTCCACTCGATCACGGTTTCGGTCACCGTCGCCGAGCGGATCGCCTGCGCCAGTCGCTCCTGGGCCAGCTTGGTCATCATCTGGGCAAAGCCGCGGCCTTCCGCGCCGAGCATGTTGCTGGCTGGAATGCGGACATGGTCGAAGAACAGCTCGGAGGTGTCCTGCGCCCGCATGCCGAGCTTTTCGAGATTGCGGCCGCGCTTGAAGCCCTCGCGGTTGCTCTCGACGATGAACAGCGTGACGCCCTTGGCGCCGGCCTGGCTGTCGGTCTTGGTCGCCAGCACGACGAAGTCGCAGAGCTGGCCGTTGGAGATGAAGACCTTCTGGCCGTTGATGACGAAATCGTCGCCGTCGCGCGTTGCGCGGGTCCGGATCGCCTTGAGATCGCTGCCGGCATGCGGTTCCGTCATGCCGAGCGAGCCGATGGCTTCACCCGACACCATCTTCGGCAGCCATTTGCGCTTCTGCGCCTCGCTGCCGAACGACAGCAGATACGTGGCGACGAGATCGGTGTGGATCAGAAAGCCTGGGCCGCTCGCGCCGGCGCGCCAGAGTTCCTCGAACACGACGACGTCGAAGAGGTAGTCGAGGCCCATGCCGCCGTATTCTTCGGGGACCGTGCAGCAGAGCAGGCCGGCAGCGCCCGCCTTCAGCCACAGCTCCCGCGGCACGATACCGTCCTCTTCCCATTGGGCGTGGAACGGCACGATCTCGCGGTCGACGAAGCGACGGACCGTTTGCCGGAATATTTCGTGCTCTTCGCGAAAGATCGTCCGCTCGATCATTGTCAAACTGCGTCCCGTCTGATTTAGTTTGCTAGTGTACAGTATTCGGTTTGGGTATACAACCGAAGGCGGGATCAGCGCAAGCCTGATCGTACACCAATGAACTTTAATCGGGGAGGCCAGGGATGCCGATCGGACCGGAGCTGAAGCAGTTTCGCATGGAGCTGGCAGGAAACGGCGTCCTGCACCTGATCTTCGACATGCCCGGCCGCTCGATGAACGTGTTCTCGAACGCGGCGATCGAAGAACTCGGCGTGTTTGCGGACTGGCTCAGGCAGAGCGACGTCGCGGGCGTCGTGATCAGCTCCGGCAAGTCTTCCGCGTTCTGCGCCGGCGCCGATCTGGCCGAGCTCGAGACCGCCTACGACATGATCATGGCCGCACCGCTGGGCGAACGCGATCGCCTGGCCTTCGACCATTTCTTCCGGTTGAGCCACGGTTTGCGCCGGCTGGAGACCGCCGGCAAGCCGATTGCGGTGGCGGTCGCTGGCCTCGCGTTGGGCGGCGGCTGTGAATTCGCGCTCGCGGCCCATCACCGGGTGCTCGCCGACCACCCGCAGGCGACCTTCGGCCTGCCGGAATCGCTGGTCGGATTGCTGCCGGGCGGCGGCGGAACCCAGCGGCTGCCGCGCCTGATCGGAATAGCGGCCGCGCTTCCGGTGCTGCTCGATGGCGCCAGGATCAACGGGCAGGCGGCGATTGCCGCGGGCCTTGCGCATGAGTTGGCGGCACCGGGCGAGGAAATCGCGGCCGCAGAACGATGGGTCCTGTCGCGTCCGGCTGCCACGCAGCCCTGGGATCGTCCCGATTGGCGATCGGCCACCGCGCAGCGCGTCGCAGGCGAGATCGACGGGTCGCGGACCAAAATGCTGGCCGACACCCTCGGGCACTATCCGGCCCCGGTCGCGATCCTCGATTGCGTCGCGCAGGGATTGCCGCAGGACTTCGACACGGCGATCAGGACCGAGATGCAGATCTTCGCGAGACTGATCCAGCGCCGCGAGCCGCGCAACATGATCAGGACGTTGTTTCTCGGCAGGCTCGACTATGAGCGGCTGAAGAAGAAGGGGCTCGATCCAAAACTCACGCAAGCCGTAACGGCGGTCTCCGACGCGCTGGCGGCGCAGTCGGAGCCTGGACAAGAGCTTGCGGAGGCGTTCGCCCGGGCCGGCTTCCGTGCCGACGGGCAGCGCAAAGCCAGCTTCGACGGCCGGATCGCGGGCGGCGCCTATTGGCACGACGATGAGCCGAAGAGCTGGGGCAAGGAGCTGCTGCGCGCACGCCTCGTGGCCGCCGACTCCGCTGCCGCGCGCTGGCGCTCTGAACTCGATGAACCGGAACGTCGCGCCGCCGACTACGTCCTGGTCACGCAGCAAGGTTTTCCGGCCTATCTCGGCGGCTTGTTTGCCGTCGGGCTGCACTGAACCGGATTCAGAAGGAGAGATGATCGTGTCAAGACCGCTCGATGGCATCAAGGTGCTGGATCTCTCGAAGGTGCTGGCCGGGCCGCTCTGCGCGCAATATCTCGGCGACCTCGGCGCCGAGGTCATCAAGGTCGAGGCGGTGGGGCAGGGTGATGAGACGCGAGGATGGCCGCCGTTTCCGGCGCCCGGGCTAGGCACCGTGTTCCTGAGCGCCAACCGCAACAAGCGCAGCATTGCGATCAACATGAAGTCGGACAAGGGACGCAAGCTGGTGCATACGCTGGCGAAGTCCGCCGATGTCGCCATCGAGAGCTTTGGCACCGGTGTGGCCGAGCGGCTCGGCATCGACGCGGCGACGCTTTGCGCGCTCAACGACCGGCTGGTCCATTGCAGCATCTCCGGCTTCGGTCGGACCGGTCCGCTCAGGAATTCGCCTGGCTACGATGTGATCCTGCAAGCCTTCGGAGGCATCATGTCGATGACCGGCGATGAGGGCGGCGGCTATATCCGCAGCCCGATCTCGCCGATCGACCAGATGACTGGCGTGCATGCCTTCAGCGGCATCCTGGCCAGCCTGCTTGCGCGGCAGAAATCGGGCAAGGGCGGGGCGATCCAGGTCTCCCTGTTCGATACCGCGCTCGGACTGCTCGGCTACAATTTGCAGACATATTGGCAGCGCGGCACGCAGCCGGCCAAATGCGGTTCGAGCCACGAGTCGTTGTGTCCCTACCAGGCGTTCGAGGCCGCGGACGGGCCGATCATGATCGGCGTGGCCAACGACAATCTCTGGCGCAAGTTCTGCGCGATCGCGAGCCTCGGCGCGATCGTGGACGATCCGAAGTTCCGGACCAATGCGGAGCGGGTCAAGCACCGCGCCGAAACGCTGCATCATGTGCAGGCCATCATCGGGACGCGAACGGTTGCGGATTGGAACGATGCGTTGAACGAGGTCGGCATTCCCTGCTCGCCGATCAACACGCTCGCCCAGTTGCTGGACCATCCGCATACCAAGGCAGACGAGTTGATCATGCAATATGATCATCCGGCCGCGGGTCGCCTGAACTGCGTCGGCCATCCCGTCACATTCGTCGGCGAAGCGCGTGCGCCGGGCCTGCCGCCGCCGATGCTCGGACAACATACCGACGATGTCTTGAAGGAGATGGGCCTTTCGGACGCGAGCATCGCAGAACTACGCCGCGACGAAGTCGTCAGTTGACCAACGCGACCCTTGCCGGCCCTGTCGGGCGGGTGGTGTCTGCCGTAGGGCAATCGCATATGACAGTGAACGGCTTTGCGCAGTTGTTACCACATTCGTCATGGCCGGGCTTGTCCCGGCCATCCACGTCTTTGTCACGCGGAAGCCAAGACGTGGATGCCCGGCGCAAGGCCGGGCATGACGAAATTTATGGCGAGATCGAGCACATATGCGATTGCCCTGAGGTCTGCCGGGAAGCCCCGGCAGACACTGGGCTCAGGGCTACTCTTCGAGAAGCTTCCATGACGTTTTCTCGAAGATGGCCATCCGCAAGCTGCGATAGGGGGCATAGTTCTCCTTCGAATTGGAGAGCTCGATGCCCGGCAGCAGCATGCCGACCCGCTCCTTGTTGAAGCTCGTCGCCTGGGCCAGCAGGCTTTCGCGTGTCAGATTGTCGCCGCATCGTTGCAGGCCCTTCGCGATCGCCTGCGCGTTGATGTAGCCGGACAGCGCGATGAAATCGTTCGGACTGTCATTCGGCGCCCATTTCTTCATGAAGGCGACATAGTCCTTCACCTCCTGGTCGTCTGCCCAGGCCGGATCGCCGGCCTGCTTGGTGAACTGGGTCGTGTAGGCGCCCTGAACGTTGTCGAGCCCGGCCGGCATCAACACGCCCTGGATCGAGTTGACGGGGCTGGCCAGGAATTGCGCCGGCTTCCAGTTCAACTCGTTCAATTTCTTGATCGCCTGCGCGGCAAACTTCGGAGTCGCAAAGTAAATGATCGTGTCGGCGCCCGATGCCTTGAGCTTGAGGATCTCGGAATCGACGGTCGGATAGCTCAGTTCGTAAGGCGCTTCCGCCACGATCTTCGCCGTGCCATCGGCGCCCAGACCCGCCTTGAAGCCGGTGAGGTAATCCTTGCCGTAGTCGTCGTTCTGATAGAGCACCGCGACCTTCGCGTTCGGCATCTTCCTGGCGATGAACTTGCCGAAGGTCGCGCCTTCCATCTCGAATGGCGGATAGAACGGTACAGTCCAGGGGAAATTCTGCGGATCGTTGAAACGGCGGCCACCGGCGGAGATGAAGACTTGCGGGACCTTGTTCTGGTTCAGGTACTTCTGAACCGCAACGTTGGGGACGGTGCCAACCGTGCCGACTTCGGCAAGCACGCCGTCATCATCGACCAGCTTGCGGGTTTGCTCGATGGCCTTCGGCGGACTGAATGCGTTGTCCAGCGAGATCAGGTTCACCTTCCTGCCGTTGATGCCGCCGCGCTCGTTCAACATCTGGAAGTAGCCGGTCATGACGCGGCCATAGCTCGAGAAGGCCGATGCGGGCCCGCTATAGGGCACGGTCTGGCCGATCTTGATTTCGGTATCGGAGACGCCCGGGCCATACTGTTTGTCGGCAGCGCCGGCCGCGCTGGCGAAAACGAGCGCGGACACCCCGAGCAGAATCGCAATTCTCATGGTTTCTTCCCTGCCATTCGAGCCGTGTTTTCCGGCTTCAATATGTACGCACATATACCATATGGTAGAAAACTAAAATATGCGACGGCGCGTCGCGTCCGACTTTGTCCCGGAAGCCGACGTCGCCGAGCGATATGGTCACTATCGTCGCGCGATGCGGCACAGCCATGCCTTGAATGCGGTCGCGATTGTGCTAGAGATGGTACGTAAGTGTACGAATTATGGAATGCCGCGGTCGACAGCGGCGCAGGGAGGGATCATGGCTGCCTCGGGTGCAACGGCGCTGGCTGCGCTCAGGATCGGTGGACGGGTCGCCTTCGAGCGTCTGGTCCGGCCGAAGGCCCGTCGGGCGGAGGATGTCCCGTGCTCGCCCGAGGCCATTACGCCGGAATGGCTGACTGCGGTCCTTTGCCAGCAGACTCCGGGAGCCGTTGTCACCGACGTCGTGGTGAAGGCATCGAGTGCGGGGACGCACGAGCGTCATCAGTTGATCGTGAGCTACAATGACGCCGGCCAGCGTGCGGGCCTGCCAAGGTCGATGTTCACCAAGTCGCTGCCCAGCATCGTGACCCGGATGATTGGCGGCTTCAACGGCACCGCGCGCGTCGAAGGCCGCTTCTACACGCAACTGCGGCCGCAGCTCGAGATCGAGGCGCCGATCGGCTATCACGCTGCTTTCGATCGCCAGACCTATGCCTCGATGCTCCTGCTCGAAGACATGGTGGCGACCAAATCAGCGACCTTCTGCAACTACAAGACCTACGTCGATCGCGAGATGGCGGAGGACATGGTCGACGTTCTCGCTGCGCTGCACGCCCGCTTCTACGGCAATGACGAACTCGCGGCGCGCTATCGATGGGTGGCCGGCTATCCGCGTTGGTTCACCATCGGCGCGGAGAAGATGAGCCTGGAACATTATACGCGGAAGGCCTTCGATGCCGCCGCGCATGTGATTCCCGCAAGCGTGCTGGCGCAGCGCGATGCGGTTTGGCCTGCGGCGATCCGGGCGCTTGCAGTTCATGACAGCGAGCCGCAGGGGCTGATCCACTCAGATGTGCATATCGGTAACTGGTATCGCACCGGGGCAGGCAAGATGGGGCTGTGCGATTGGCAATGCCTCGCCCGTGGTCACTGGACGCGGGATTTTTCCTATGCGGTGACGGCGGCGCTGACGCCGGACGACCGCCGCAACTGGGAGACGGATCTGCTCCGCCGCTATCTCGACCGGTTCGCCGGATTGACGGGGACCAGGCCGGATTTCGACCAGAGTTTCCTGCACTACCGGCAGCAGATGGTGCATGCGCTCCTGATGTGGACGATCACCCTGTGCCATTCGCCCCTGTTGCCGGCGATGCAGTCGGAGCAGACGACATTGGCGATGATCGGACGAATTTCGACGGCGATGGCCGATCTGGACTCACTGCGCAGCTGATCGGTCGCGCTGACCGAAAATCAAGGGATCAGCCGCTCCCAAGGCGCTGAACGGGCACCGGGTGCCGGCTCAGGCCGACGAGACCGCCATCGTCGTCTTGAGCGTTGGCTCGTCAATTTGCCCGATCGTTTCGCGCGCAACCGCGACGAAGCGCTCGACAACGCAGTTGATCGGATCGTTCCGCCAGACCAACGAGAACGGGATGGTCAGAGGCGGACTGGCAAACGGTCGGACGCTCACGCCCTTTGGCACCAGACCGACCAGGGACAGCGGGATGAAGCCAATTCCTGCTTCAGCCGCGACAAGCGTCAGGATCGCTGACGCACGGGACATGCGGGCAGCGATCCTCGGCTTGATGTCTGCACGTGCGAAAGCGGACAGGATCCGGTCACCGAAGCGGCTCCCGTCCTCGGGCAGGATGATGGGCTGCTCCCGGAACTGTTCGGGGCAGACGGAAGGGCTGTCGAGCAGCGGGGAGGACTCGGGCATGCATGCAAGCACGGCGTCATCGCCGATGCCGAGGCTCGAGATCTTCGGGTGGGCTTGCAGGTCCGGCACGAACAGGCAATCGAAGGTGCCGTGCAGCAAGGCCCGCTCGGAACCATTGGACGATTGTTCGAGCAGAATGGTGTCGGCATCCGGATAGCGATGCCGAAAATTCTGGATGATCCGCGGCATCGGCGAACTGAGTGCCATCTCGGAGTAGCCGATCCGCAATCGTTCCCTTGAAATGCCACCGGCTGCCCGGGTCTTCTCGGTGAGGGCTTCGATCTGCTCGAGCAGGCCCTGGCCTTCCTGCCGCAACACGCTTCCGGCAGGCGTCAGCCGAACGTTGCGCCGGTTCCGATCGACAAGGCGCACGCCCAGGACATCCTCGAGCCGCTGCAACTGATCCGTCATCGACGATTGGGAAATATTCGCCTTCCGCGCTGCTCGACTGAAGCTCAGCTCGTCCGCCAGATGCAGGAAATAGCGAAGTTGACGCAACTCGATGGGTGGCATCCTCACCTTGCAAACGTCTTATCGGATTGACCGATAAGTCTATCACCGCAGATTCGAAAGCGTCAACGTTGAGCGGCATGCTAGGCGTGACGACAAGAAAGCTATTTGCAGGAGGACGAATTGCATCGTCGCCTGCGGGAGGAACGATGAAGGCTGCCTTTCCTGTCTCGCTGGGGGAAGTCGATCCAGCGTGGTTGACCGACGTGCTGCGAGCGAACCGGCTGATCGCGCAAGGCGAAAAGGTCGATGGTTTCGAGGCCTCCCCGATCGGATTAGGTTTTGGGCAAACCGGCGAGTCCGCGCGCCTGACCTTGCGTTACGCACGATCGGAAACGTCGACAAAAGCGCCGGCCAGCCTGTTCGCGAAATTTGCCACCACCGATCCGGTGAGGCGGAAAGCGTCCAAGGCGATCGGCCTCTACCAGAGAGAGGTCAACTTCTACAACGTCCTGGTGAAGGCCGCGAGCGTCCGGGCGCCGGCCTGTTACTTCGCCGAAACGACCGGCGAGGGCGAGTTCTTCGCGCTGCTGCTCGAGGATTTTCCAAACCACCGCCCGGGTGACGAGACGGTCGGCCTCAAGGTCGAGGAAGCCCGCCTTGCGATCGACCTGATGGCTCAGTTGCATGGCCCGTACTGGGGCAAGATGGCGAAGGTGGATCTCGCGCCGCTGGTGATGCCGGCGCGCGACAGGTATGTCGTCGCCTGGAACGAGATGGAGGCGCGGTTCGGGGAGCACGTTCCGGATCGCTTCCGCGAGGCACGCGAAGCCTATCTCGACGCGATCGTGCCGCTTCAGCAATGGCTCACTTCCCAGCCGTCGACGCTGGGGCACGGTGATCTTCGCCTCGACAATCTGTTGTTCGGGCGGGACGGCAACGACCCGATCGTCGCGGTCGATTGGCAGGCCGTGCGCCCGTCCAAGGGGATGAGGGATTTTGCGTATCTGGTCAGCCACAGCATGAACGTCGACGACCGTCGCGCCAATGAGCTCGAGTTGCTGCGGCGCTACGTCGAGCGGATCGGATCGTTCGGCATCCGCTACTCGTTCGAGGACGCACGCGAAGACTATCGCAAGGCGATGTTGTTCGATTTCTGCACGGTGCTCTACATCGTCGGCATCAACATCAACACCCACGAGCGGGCGCTTCGGCGCAAGCACGCCTTGATGACCCGTGCCGTCACCGCGATGCTCGACTGGAATGTGCTCGATCTGCTTCCGGCATTCCGCTGAATGCGAGCCGCAGACGCCGGTCTGACACGTCCGCATGCCGGCTTTCACAGGGGAGCGAGCCAACCAGCGTGGCGCATTGCCAGGCGAGAGGGCCGCGTGGGGGAATATCAATGACGACAGTAACTGCCGTAGGTCCAGTCGTAACCGTGGACCGGCTCTACACCAAGATCGCGTGGCGGATCGTTCCGATCCTCATCCTGATCTTCTTCTTTGCCAATCTCGACCGGGCCAATGTCGGATTTGCCGCCTTGCAGATGCGGCAGGAGTTGGGTTTCAGCAATGCCGCCTATGGCCTTGGCGCCGGCATCTTCTTCATCGGCTATTTCCTGTTCGAGATTCCAAGCAATATTGCCTTGCAGAAGGTGGGCGCCAAGATCTGGTTTGCCCGCATCGTCCTGACCTGGGGCATGGCCACGATCGCGTTGGCTTTCGTGACGGACACGACCTGGTTCTATGTCCTGCGCTTCGTGATCGGCGCGGCCGAGGCGGGGACTGCGCCGGGTGTCATGCTGTATCTGTCGCAATGGGTTCCGGATAGCCAGCGCGGCCGCTTCAACTCGCTCTACTGGGTCTCGGTGCCGATCGCCTTTGTCGCGGCGGGGCCGCTCTCCGGCCTGATCATGACGCTGTTCCACGGCGTGGCCGGATGCTCCGGCTGGCAATGGTTGTTCGCGATCGAAGGTGCGCTGACCGTCCTTGTCGCGCCGTTGATCGTGTTCGGCCTGGCGAACGATATCGGGGATGCCAAGTGGTTGACCGACGATGAGAAGCGGGTCGCGCAGGATGCGGTCGCCGCGCTCGCGAAGACGGCGGGTGCGCACACTTACAAGGATGCGCTGCGCAAGCCGGAAACGCTGCTGGCGTGCCTGGCCTATTTCTGCCTGCTGATCGGCTATTACGGCATCGCGTTCTGGCTGCCGCAATTGATCAAGCAGGCGGGGATCTCCGACACCATGACGATCGGCTGGCTGTCGGCTTTGCCCTGGCTCGCCGCCGGTCTCGCAGTCGTCTTCGTCGGACCGTTTTCCGATGCCCCCGGGCGCAGGGGCGCGGTGCGGACGATCGCCATCCTGATGACCGCGATCGGGTTCGCGATGAGTGCATATTTCAGCGCGAGCGTTCCGCTGTCGCTGTTCGGCCTGACAATGGCGGCGGTCGGTATCCTGGCTGCATCGACCGTGTTCTGGGCCAACCTTGCCCGCATCTACATCGGGGGCGCCGCGGCGGTCGGCTTCGCAACCATCAATTCGATCGGGAATCTCGGCGGCTTTGTCAGCCCCTACATGCTGGGCCTGATCACCGACGCGACCGGTTCGACCGTCCTTGGCATGTACGTCATCGCTGCCAGCGTCGCGATCTCGGGCGTCCTCATGTCGGTCTGCTTCAAGAAATCCGATGCATGAAACCGTGCCGGGCGACGGAGCCGGCCGAAGCGAAGGGAAAATCCAATGATCACTGCGCAGGATCTCGAATATCACTTCACCGACAAGGATGATTACACCTGGGGAGAGACGTACTACCTGCCGGTGTCAATTCCCGAAGAACGCATCTTTGGTCACATCTATGTCTGCGTGCGTCCCGTTCTTGGCTGCATGCAGAACGACGTGCGCTTCATCGGCGCCGTCAGCGAGACCGAGTTCGAGGCGTTGTATGTCGACACCCGCTTCCACCTTCCGGCGCCGGAACGATTCTCGCACATTCACGGTCCAAACGGGCTGAGCGTGAAGGCCGTCAAGCCGCCCCGCGATTATCGCATCGACTATGTCGGCCGCGAGGGCACCGAGTTGCACATGGATATCGTCGGGATCATGGATCCGTTCGATATCCACGATCCCGACCAGAACCCGCTCGCCGGCAAGACCGAGCAGGAGCGGCTGGCGCGGACGTCGATGGGGAGCGGCTACAAGGGCCATTACGACATGCACGGCCGCTTCAAAGGCACGCTGAAGCTGCGCGGCAGGGAATACCCGATCGATATCGTCGACAGGATGAACCATAGCTGGGGTCCGCGGCCGGAACTGGAGATCCCGCCGATGAACTCGCTTTGGGCCCAGTTTGGCGAATCCCTCGGGTTTCGTTTCCACATGCATCTGGATCCCGAGAAGCCGGCCGGCGAGGACCAGCGCTTTGCCCATGGCTATCTGCTCGACAACGGCGAGGTAATGGCGATCATGAATGTCGAGATGACGATGACGCGGCTCGGCATCACGCCGATCGTGATCGATGCCCTGGTGACGGACCAGCGTGGCCGCAAGCATCAACTGCGCGGCGTCCCGCTCGCCGGCGCACCCTGGCGCGCTTATGGAAATGCGATCTGCTGGATCGGCTTGATCAGATGGGAGCTCGACGGACGAATCGGTCATGGCTCCGCCCAGGAAAACCATTCGCTTGCCGTCGATGCCCGCTTGCGCGGCCGCCGCTGGACTGACCGCATCCCCGCGATCACGAGCTGACGGAAGGCGGTCGATCCGGTCTCGCCGATCGCTAGAGCGTTTTCGAGCGAAGTGGGTACCGGTTCGGGTGAAGAAAACGCGTCAAGACAAGAACCTAGAGCCCCGTTCCGGTTCTATCGGAACGGGAACGGCTCTAGCATGCGCGAGGGGAGATCAGTGTCTCGTTGATGCTTTCGATCCGCAGCGCGTCGATCGATTCACCGGTCACCCTCGTCACGGAGCAATGCCCGATCGTGAATTTCACGGCCGTGGTGAGGCCGAGAATGTGGAGCAGCACGGTCTTGATCGGCATTCCGTGGCTGAAGACCGCGATCGTCGACTGTTTCGGTTCGGCCAGGATCGCCGCGAATCCCCGCAACACTCCGTCGCGGAATTCATCGTCGTCTCGTCCAAAGAAACGTGCCGGCGAGATCTGAAATTCTTCCCAGCGTCCGGGATTCTCTTTCCTGATCGTCTCCGGCGAGCGGTAGCGGTCCGTGTAGAGGTCGACTTCAGCGAGGCCATCCATCGTCTCGATTGCGAGGTCGAGCCGTTGCGCCAGCGGCGCTGCGGTGTTCTGCGCGCGCGTCTGAGGACTGCTGACGATGCGGCCGACGCCTTCGTTCGCCAGCCGGTCCGCGAGCTGCGCCGCCTGGTCGTAGCCCACTCCGTTCAGCGGCGGATCGTGTGGTCGTAGCGGATGGCCTTCGTCGGGCATTCCATGTCGGATCAGGATCAGCTTTGTCATGATTGCTCCGCGGCTGCGCGAGATGCCGCAGCGCACGGCCCGGATTAGGATTTGCGGCGAATATCAGCATATGATAAGCTAGTGTACTAATCGAGTGTCAAACTCGAGTACGTCCACCAGGACGGGGAAATGCTGAAGGCCGGTGCCGGGCGCGATCGAGTATCCGCCGCGCGGCGCCGAGCAATGGCAGGAGGGCCCTTTGCGAGGTCAAGCGCGCAGGCTGGCGGCGCATCGGACAGGCATGTGCCGTCCGGCGATGCTTCGTGACAAGGAAGCGCGGTCGTGATCGCGCTGTTGATCGCGAATTCGCTGGCGCTGGCCTCGCTGCTGATCATGCTGTCGAGCGGACTTGCCCTGATCTACGGCCTGCGCGACGTGATCAATTTCGGCCATGGCGCGATCTACATGCTCGGCGCCTATCTCGGCTACACGATCGCCCTCGTTGGCGGGTTCTGGCTGGCGCTGCTGCTCGTTCCGATCCTGCTGGCGCTGCTCGGGATCGCATTCGAGTATCTGGCGTTGCGGCCGCTGCAGCGCCGCTCGCACATCGAGGTGGCGCTGGTCACGCTCGGCCTCGGCATCATCGTTGGCCAGATCATCATCTACGTCTATGGCGGGGAGGCGCGCAGCGTCGAAGCGCCGAACATCCTGTCCGGCTCGGTCACGGTCCTGAACTTATCCTACCCGGTCTATCGGCTCTTCCTGATCGTGATGGGGCTCGGCTCCTGTGCGCTGCTTGCACTGTGGCTACGGTTTACGCCGTCAGGACTGTACGTGCGTGCGGTCAGCCAGGATCCATCAGTCGCGCGCATGATGGGGATCAATGCCGATCGCCTGAGCCTGCTGGTGACCAGCCTCAACACCGCGTTTGCCGGTATCGCCGGCGTGCTGGCCGGGCCGTATCTGTCGGTCGATCCCGGCATGGACGTCGTCATGATCGTGAACTGCCTGATCATCGTGGTGATCGGCGGCACCGGCAGCATCGGCGGCGCTATCGTTGCGGCCTTGCTGTTCGGATTCGTCCAGGTGGCGGGATCGGTATTCCTGCCCAACCTTGCATCGCTCGTGCCTTACATCCTGCTCATGGCGGTGTTGTTGATCGCGCCCGGCGGGATCGGGCGCGGGAGGGTGCTGGGTTGAGCAACGGCACGATGACCGACGACCTGCACGAAGCTGCGACCACGCTTGGCGGCCCGCTGCCGCGACGATCGCTCGCCATCCTTGGCGGCCTGATCGGGCTCGGCGTGGGCGCCGTCGTGCCGACCTATCTCGCCAGCGATTTCGTTCTGCGTTTGGGCGGCGAGGGTCTGCTGCTGGGGTTACTCGCGCTCAGCGTCGCTTTCCTGATGAACCAGGCCGGGCTGGTGGCGCTCGGCGCGGCCAGCGTCTATGGCGGCGCCGGATATCTGTTCGCGATCGGCATGAGCGACGGGGGGCTAACACCGACCATCGCGTTGTGCATCGCATTCCTGATCCTGGTCGTCTACGCCACCATGCTCGGGGCACTGATCGTGCGGACCAAGCCTCTTGCCTTCATGATGCTGACGCTCGCCGCCGGCGAGATGATCAGCCACGCCGTGTTGCTCGAGGGATTGCGCGACTACACCGGCGGAGCGGACGGGCTGGTCGTACGGATTAACGGATCCGTGCTCGGCATTGAGGCTGCGCGTTTTGCCGATCCCGCTCAATTCTGGTCACTCGCCTGGATCGTGACCGTGCTGATCGGACTGGCGTTCTGGGGGATCGCACGGTCCCGTCTCGGGTCCGTGCTGCGTGCCATTCGGGAGAACGACGAGCGCATGCGGTTCTCGGGCTTCAACACATTCCTCCCACGGCTGACCGGATATGTGCTGGTCAACGTCGTGGCCGCCATTGCGGGTTTCCTCCACGTGCTCAATGCCGGTTTCGTCTCGCCCGAGAGTCTTGGCCTGTCGGTGAGCACGAACACGCTGGTAGCCGCGCTGATCGGCGGCATCGCCAGTTCGCTCGGGCCAATCCTCGGCGGATTGATCTTCTCCTTTGCGCAGGACGAGTTCGGGGCGCGCGGGCTCACGCAACTGCTGACCGGGATTGCGATCGTGCTCTTCATCGTCGTGTTCCCGCGCGGCGTCGTCGGCGGATTGTCCGGCCTGTCGAAACGGCTCGGCCGGCGGCGGGAGGCGTCCTGACATGCTCGCGATCGAGAAACTGTCGGTGAGCTATGGTTCGGTGCGGGCCTTGACCGACGTCGATCTCGCGGTGCGCGGCGATGGTGTGCTGCACGGGATCATCGGCCCGAACGGCGCCGGCAAGTCCACGCTGCTCGACGCGATCTGCGGCCGGCGGCGACCGACATCGGGCCGCGTTCGGTATCGTGGCGAGGATATCACGCATCGGTCGATCAGCTGGCGCCGCCGGCAGGGCATGGCACGGTCGTTCCAGCGCACCAGCATCTTCCAGGACCTGACCGTGCGTGACCAGCTCGAACTCGTCGCGCAGCATCTCGGCGACGACCAGCTCGATGACGTCATCGAGGTCATGGATCTCGGCGGCTTTCTCGATCAGAAGGCCGGACGCATCGCCTACGGCGTGCAGCGCCGGGTCGATGTCGCCTTGGCCCTGATTGGCCGTCCGCGGCTTCTGTTGATGGATGAGCCGGGCGCCGGTCTCTCCGCCGTGGAAACGCTACGCCTGTTCGAGCATGTGCGCGACCTCGTTCGCGAACGCAGGATTGCGGCCGTGGTGGTCGAGCACGATGTCGATGCGGTGTTCGCCTGCTGCGGCACGGTCACCGTGCTCGATCTCGGACGGCACCTCGCGACGGGGACGCCGGAGTCGATCCGCGCCGACCATCGCGTCATCGCCGCGTATCTGGGAACTGCGGCATGAGCGCGCTGCGGATCCAGGCGCTGTTTGCCGGCTATGGCGCGTCGACCGTGCTGCGCGGCATCGACTTGACGGTCGAGGAGGGCGAGTCGGTGGCCCTGGTCGGCCGCAACGGGGCCGGCAAGTCGACGCTACTGCTCTCCGTGTTTCGCGAGACCAATATCCGGTCCGGCGAGATCTGGGTTCGTGATCGTCGGATCGACGGCCTGCCGGGTTACACCGCCGCGAAGCTCGGCGTCTCGATCGCGCCGCAGGGACGACGCATCCTGCCGAACCTCACCGTCAAGGAGAACTTGCTGCTGGGCCGGTCGACCGGTCGGGCCGGGCACTGGACCTTGAAGACCATCTACCAGCTGTTTCCGGTGCTCGAGGAGCGGGCCGATCGGCTCGGCACCATGCTGAGCGGCGGCCAGCAGCAGATGTTGGCGATCGGGCGGGCCTTGATGGCCAACCCGAGCCTCATCCTGCTCGACGAGCCCTCGGAAGGTCTTTCACCGGTTCTGATCGACGGTCTTGTCGACACCCTCAACACCATCCGCGGCGCCGGCACCGGCGTGCTCGTGGTCGAGCAGCACCTTAGCCTCGTCAAGCGCGCCACCGATCGCTTCGTCATCCTGGCAAAGGGCGAGGTCGTCGGGACAGGCGCGATCGCCGCCATCGGCGCACCGGAAAATCAGGCGCTCATGGCGCTCTAAAAACGAAGGAGGGGAGCAATGAGGACATCATCGGTGGGGTCGGTTTTCGGAATCCTGCGTGCGGCCACGATCGGCGCCGCGATCGCGCTGGCCGTCGGCAGCGCGGCGCTGGCTGAGGACACGGTCAAGATCGGCGTGCTGCTGATCGACAGCGGACCGCTCGCCGGCCTGAAAGACACCCAGGTCAAGGCGGTCAACCTCGCGATCGAGCAGATCAACGCCGCCGGCGGCGCGGCCGGCAAGAAGCTCGAAGCGACCTTCATCTCCTACCCCGGCACGCCCGATACCGCGGTGGACGGTGCCACCCGCGCGGTCCAGAAGGATGGCGCGATGTTCATCACCGGCATGGACACGTCGGCGGTGACGCCGGCCCTCCAGGCCAAGCTTCCGACGTTGAAGGCCATCATGCTGGAAGTGATGGCGAATGCCGACGGACTGACCGGCAAGAACTGCACGCCGAACTATTTCCGGGTCAATGCCAACGACTCCATGATCATGGGCACGTTCAGGGAGTTCCTGAAGGACCAGGGCATCAAGAAATGGGACATCATCGCGGTCGACTATGCCGCCGGGCGCGATTCCGCCGACAAGTTCAAGGCGCTGGTGACGTCGCAGGGCGGAACGATCGGAAAGACCCTGTTTTCAACCAATGGCACACCGGATTTCGGCGCCAAGATTTCCGAGCTCGGGGCTGATCCCGCCGAGGGCCTGTTCGTCACGATCTTTGGCAGCGACGCCATCAATCTCGCCAAGCAGCAGCACCAATTCGGCCTGTTCAAGAAATACAAGATGGTGCTGGGCAACTCCTTCGTGATCCCGCAAACCTTGCCGGCGCAAGGCGAGACGGTGCTCGGCGTCTACCAGAACATCGGCTTCGTGGCTGGCTTCCCTGGCGCGCAGGCCGAAGCCTTCGTGAAGGCGTACAAAGAGAAATACAATGGCGAGCTGCCGCCTTACACCAGTGCGGACCAGTATGCCGCGATCCAGCTGATCGCAGCCGGGCTCCAGAAGGCGAATTCGACCGACATCAATACGGTGCGCGCGGCGCTGTCCGGCCTCAAGACCGAAACGGTGCTGGGCGATGTCGAGATCCGCGCGGGCGATCATCAGACGGCGCGGCGGATGGCGATCAGCCAGATCGTGATGGGCCCGGAGGGCAAGCCGACCTATCAGATCAAGAAGATCGAGCCGGGAGCGGACATCATTGCGCCCGTCGATCCAGCCTGCAAGATGTGACGTCGGGCTCGTTTCGCCCGTGGCGCCTCGCTACGCCACGAGCGACACCTTTCCGAACTGCGCTCCCGAAGCGAGACGCGCCAGCGCCGAAGGGGCGTCCGACATCTTGAATGAGCAATCGATCACCGGCTTGACCAGGCCGCGATTGAATACGTCGAGCAATTGACGGAATTCACCGATGCTGCCGCCGGTCGAGCCATAGATTTCAAGCTGGCGGATGAACACCCGTTGCAGATCGGCCGGTGGATTGGAGCCGGTGGTGGCGCCACAGGTGACGAGACGGCCGCCGCGTCGCAGGGAACGCAGCGATTGTCCCCAACTCGCTTCGCCGACGCTGTCGATCACCATGTCGACCCCGCCGCCGCTCATCTGCTGGATGGCGGCCGAAACCCCGTCGCGCTGATAATTGACCCCGCCGTCCGCTCCCAATGCTGCGGCTCTGGCGAGCTTCTCGTCGCTGGAGGAGGTGACGAAGACGCGGGCGCCGACCAGCTTGGCAAGTTGCAGGCAGGCGACCGCGACGCCGCCGCCGATGCCGACGATCATGACGCTTTCGCCGGGTTGCAGCGCGCGTTTGCCGAACAGCATGCGCCAGGCGGTGAGATGGCCGGTCATCAGTGCACCCGCGGCCACGAGATCGGCGTCGTCGGGGAGGGGAAAGAAGCAACGGCTGGGCATCGCGATGTAGTCGGCGAAGCCGCCATGGCGATGCTCACCCATGATCCTGACGTTCTCGCAGAGCGGCTGGTCGCCAGCCAGGCAATAGCGGCACTTGCCGCAAAAGGCTTCGGAGAACAGCACGGCCTTCATGCCCGGCCTCAAGCCGCTGCCCGGAGCCGCCTCGACGACCTCGCCGGCGGCCTCGACCCCCATTACCTGCGGCAGAACGTGGGTGATGCCGCTGCCATTGTCGCGCATGTAGAGATCGACACGATTGACCGACGCGGCTGCGACTTTCAGCACGGACTCGCCGGTCGCCGGCACGGGATCGGGGAAATCCCGCCAGACCACGCCGTCCGCGCCGCGCCGTTCCAGGACTGCCGCCTTCATGCCTGCCTCCCTTGTGATTCCGCTGTGAGCCAAACTAATGCACTAGCTCACGAAGCAACAATCGGCGTGTTCCAACTGATACTCGAACTATCATCCAAATAGCTGTTGCAGTCCATTTCAAATATAATACACTAGCGCACGAAAATGCCGTCAAGTGCATCGATCAATCGTCATGGAGGCAGCGTCATGAGCGAGCGTCGTTTCGATCCCGTGGCGCATGCGCGCGCGATGCGCGCGAGCGGTTTCTGGGTCGACAAGAGTTTTGACGAGTTCCTGCAGCAGACGATCGCTGCTGCACCCGACAAGCTCGCGCTGATGGCGGACCGCGCCGATCGCAACGCGCCCAAGCGGTTGAGCTACGCGGAACTCGGCGATCTGATTTCGCGCGCGGCCGCCTCACTCCGTCGTCTCGGTGTCGGTGCAGGCGATGTCGTGTCGGTTCAGCTGCCGAACTGGTGGGAGTTCGCGGTGATTGCCCTGGCGGCGTTCCGGGTCGGCGCGGTCGTCAATCCCTTGATGCCGATCTTCCGCGAGCATGAGCTCAACTACATGCTCGGCTTCGCCGAGACCAAGCTCCTGGTCGTGCCAAAGCTGTTCCGTGGCTTCGATCACGAGGCGATGGCGCGCGCGTTGAAACCGGGCCTGCCGAAGCTCGCGCAGGTCATCGTGGTGGACGGCGAGGGGCCCGGCAGCTTCGAACAGGCGTTGCTGTCCGGCAGCGAACGCCTCGGCCCGCCACCGCTGGGCGAGATCGGCGCGATGCCGGCCGACCGGATGGCGGTGCTGATGTTCACGTCGGGAACCACGGGCTCTCCGAAGGGCGTGATGCATTGCCTCAACACGCTGATGGGCTGCTGCATCGGGCTCGGCGGACGGTTCGGCCTCAATGCCACCGATACCATGCTGGTCTGCTCGCCGCTCGGCCACATGACCGGCTTTGCCGCCGGCATGCTGCTCGGCCTGAAGATCGGCGCCACGGTGATCTTCCAGGACATCTGGGAGCCGAAACGCGGCGTCTCGATCATGGCCAAGGAGGGCGTGACCTATTCTGCCGGCGCCGCGACGTTCCTGGCTGATATGTGCGAGGCGGTGGCGGCGGGCGCGGCGAAGCCGGCCGAACTGCGCAAATTCCTCTGCGCCGGTGCGCCGATTCCGCCGGCGCTGATCGATCGCGCCTATCGCGAGCTCGACCTCAAGGTCTGCTCGCTCTGGGGCATGACCGAGTCGCTCGCCAGCACGCTGACTGAACCGGAGCGCGCGCTGGAAAAATCGTCCAAAACCGACGGCCGTCCGGTTGAAGGCGTCGCGGTCAAGGTGTTGCGCATGGACGGTTCGCCGGCCGCAGTCGGCGAGCGCGGGCTGCTCAAGGTCCGCGGCGCGCAGATGTTCCTCGGCTACTACAAGCGGGAGGACATGGAGCCATTCGATGCCGAAGGTTGGTTCGATACCGGCGACATGGCCTATATGGACGACGAGGGCTACATCCGGATCGACGGCCGCATCAAGGACATCATCATTCGCGGCGGGGAAAACGTCCCGGTCTTCGACATCGAAAACCTGATGTTCAAGCTGCCTGCCGTGCTCTCGGTCGCCATCGTCGGCTATCCGGACGCGCGGCTGGGGGAGCGCGCTTGCGCATTCGTGGTGCTGCGGCCGGGCGCGACGCTCGATCTCGCCACCGTGCAGGCGCACATGGCCGAGCACAAGGTCGCCAAGCAGTATTGGCCGGAACGCATCGAGATCGTCGACGACCTGCCGAAGACGCCGGCTGGCAAGGTGCAGAAGTATCAGCTCCGCGAAATCGCCAAGGCGTTCGCTGAACCCGCCAAGGCCAGCGCATGAACGCGCGCCTCAAGGATCGCGTTTGCGTCGTCACCGGCGCCGCGCGCGGGATCGGTTTCGCTATCGCCGAGCGGTTCGGCCGGGAGGGCGGGCGACTTGCCTGTGTCGATATCAGCGCGCGCCGCCTGGAGCCCGCGGTCGGCCGGCTCAATGACATGGGCTTCGATGCGAGAGGATACGAGGTCGATATCGGGCGGCGCGAGGACGTTCACACGCTGTTTGCGCGCGTCGAGCGCGAGTTCAATGCGCCGGTCGCCGTGCTGGTCAACAATGCGGTGTTCGCACGCTTCGAACCCCTGGCGGACATCGCGGTCGATACGCTGGAGCGGATGTTTGCCGTCGGCGTGCATGGTCTGATCTGGAGTACGCAGGCCGTGGTGCCGCAGATGGTACGGCGTGGCGGCGGCTCGATCGTCAATCTGAGTTCGGTATCGGCGTTCCATCCAGCCAAGGATTCCATCGCCTATTCTGCGCTGAAGGCCGGCGTGGTCGGGCTCTCGCGTGCCTCGGCGACCGAACTGGCTGCGAGCAAGATCCGCGTCAACGTGATTGCGCCTGGCATGATCGGAACGCCGGCATCGATCGCGCAGTTCGACGAGGCGACGATCGCAACCCGTCAGGGCGAGATGCCCGCCGGGCGCTTCGGCGCGCCCGAGGAGATCGCGGCGCTTGCGGCGTTCCTTGCGAGCGATGACGCCAGCTACATCCAGGGCGCGGTCATCACCGCCGACGGCGGTTGGACCGTTCCGGCAAAATAGGAGAAAGCGCATGAAGCGGCTCGAGGGCAGGCGCGCGGTGGTCACCGGCGGTGGCAGTGGAATCGGTCGCGCCAGCGCCATCCGCTTCGCGCGCGAAGGTGCGTCGGTCCTGGTGGTCGGTCGCGCCGGCAATGCCGAAGAGGTCGCTGCTGCGATCCGGGCCGAGGGCGGGGTCGCGTCCGCCATGATCACGGATGCCGCGGTCGAGGTGAATGTGGCCGCGATCGTGGCGCGTTGCGTCGACGAATTCGGCGGGCTCGAGGTCTTCTTCGCCAATATCGGCGTCACCGGGACCAATACGCCGCTGCTCGAGCAGACCGTCGACGAATGGTCCGAGGTCTATCGCATCAATACGATCAGTTGCTTCCTCGCCATCAAATATGCCGGCCGCCACATGACGGCGCAGGGCCGTGGCTCGATCATCCTGACATCATCCGCCGCTTCGCTCCGCGCCAATGCCGGCGCGATCTCCTACAGCGCGAGCAAGGCCGCCGTGAACAATCTGGCGCAGACGGCCGCCAACGCCTTTGCCGGTACCGGCGTCCGCGTCAACGCGGTGCTGCCCGGATTGGTCGAGACGCAACTGACGCGCAAGGTGTTCGAGGACGCGCGGGCGCGCGGCATCGAAGCCAAGCTCGGGCATGTCACGCCGCTGAAGCGTCCGGGACGTTCCGAGGAAATCGCCGCGGCCGCGGCCTTCCTGGCGAGCGATGATTCGTCCTACGTGGACGGCCAACTGCTGTCGGTCGATGGTGGCGTCAGCAGCACCCATCCTTTTGGCCGGATCGCGCTCTAGCAGGCCGGGCAGCTCAACAAGAACAGAAACAGGAGAGGCGCCGTGGATTTCGAACTCCCGAAGGAGATCACCGACAAGCTCGCCGAGCTCGATGCCTTCATCGAGGCCGAGATCAAGCCGCTCGAACGCGACAATATCAGGTTCTTCGACCACCGTCGCGAGAACGCGCGCACCGATTGGGACAATGACGGCCGCCCCCGCGATGACTGGCGGGCATTGATCGGCGAAATGGAGCGCCGCGCCGACAAGGCCGGGCATCTTCGCTACGGGCTGCCGAAATCGTGCGGCGGTCAGGGCGCGTCGAACCTCGCGATCGCCGCGATCCGCGAGCATCTCGCGGCCAAGGGGCTCGGCCTGCACAATGATCTCCAGGACGAGTCCTCCATCGTCGGCAATTTCCCGATCATCCCGGCACTGGCCGATTATGGGACCGAGGAGCAGAAGACCTACATCGAGGGGATCATCACGGGGAAAAAGCATCTCTCGTTCGGCCTGACCGAGCCGGGACATGGCAGCGACGCGACCTGGCTCGAGACCACGGGCGTGCGCGACGGCAATCATTGGGTCATCAACGGCCGCAAGCGCTGGAACAGCCAGGTGGCGCGGGCACACGCCAACCTGGTGTTCGCGCGCACCTCGGGCAAGCCGGGTGAGGCCAAGGGCATCACCGCGTTCATCGTGCCGACCGATACCAGCGGCCACAACGTGCTGTACAACCACTGGACCTTCAACATGCCGAGCGATCACGCGGAGACGGAGCTCGTCAATGTACGGGTGCCCGACAGCGCGATCCTGCACCGGGAAGGCGAGGGTCTCGTCGTCGCGCAACGCTTTGTCCACGAGAACCGCATCCGCCAGGCGGCGGCCAGCGCCGGCGCGGCGCGCTACTGCATCCAGGAGGCCGTCAACTACGCCAGGTCGCGCGTCGCCTTCGGCGAACCGCTGGCCAAGAAGCAGGCGGTGCAGTTTCCCCTGGTCGAGCTCTGGGCCGAGTATCAGATGCTCCGCAATTTCATCTTCCGCACCGCATGGCAGATGGATCGCCAGAACCCGCTCACGATCAGCGACATGGTGTCGATCTGTAATTTCCGCGCCAACCGCTTGTGCTGCGAGGCCGCCGACCGCGCCATGCAGGTGCATGGCGGCATGGGCTACAGCCGCGCCATGCCGTTCGAACACATCTACCGCCATCATCGCCGCTACCGCATCACGGAGGGGACCGAAGAGGTGCAGATGCGCCGGGTCGCGCAATATCTGTTCGGCTTCAGCGGCAAGAGCGCGAGCTAGTCGCGATGAGCGTGCAGGCGCGTGATGGCGGCCCCGACTTCGACCTTCACCGGCTCGATGATTATCTGCGGCAGTGGCTCGGCGGAAGCGGCACGACGGTCGTCGCGCGCACCAGCGGCGGGATGTCGAACCCGACCTATTTTGTGACGCGTGGCGACTGGCGCGCCGTGCTGCGCAAGCAGCCGAACAACATCCTGATGCCGTCGGCGCACGCCATCGACCGCGAATATCGGGTGCTGGTGGCGCTTCAGGACAGCGTCGTTCCCACGCCGAGACCTTATCGTTATTGCGAGGATCCGGAGATCCTCGGCACGCCGTTCTATCTGATGGAATGGCTGGAGGGGCGGGTGGTCTACGACTACGGCTTGCCCGGCCTTGCGCGCGAGGAGCGTGCCGCCTGCTATCGTTCGATGTGCGCAACCCTCGCAGGCATCCACCGGCTCGACTACAAGGCGGTGGGGCTCGGCGACTTCGGCCGGCCGGGAAACTATTTCGCCCGTCAGCTCAATCGCTGGTCCAGGCTCTGGGCTGAGTACCGCCGCGGCGATGACGACAACCCGGTGCTGGACCGAATGGTGCGTTGGCTGGCCGAGCGCGTGCCGACCAGCGAGACCCTGGCGCTTTGCCATGGCGATTTCCGGATGGCGAATGTGATCTTCCATCCAACCGAACCGCGCGTGATCGGGGTGCTCGATTGGGAATTGTCGACGCTCGGGCATCCGCTTGTCGACCTTGCCTTCAACAGCCAGGCCTGGCGCATGGCACCGGACGAGAACGGAGGCCTGCTTGGCTGCGCGCTTGCGGATATGGGCATTCCCACTGAAGCGGAATATCTCGATCGCTATTACGAGCTCACCTGTGCCAGCGAGCGCCTGACCGCGTTTCACCAGGTCTTCGCGATGTTTCGCGGGGCGGTCGGAAGCGCCGGCGTGGCGGCCCGAGGCGATCTCGGCAACAGCGTCCTGCCGGATGCCGCGAATGTGGGGCGGCGTCTCGCCCACGCCTATGCGACGCGCGGCATGGCGCTGATCGCGAACGATCCCTGAGCATGGCGGAGCAGCCGATGATGAATGTCGATGAGGCGATCCGCCGTCGGCGCTCGGTGCGCGGCTTTCTTGCGCGCGAAGTGCCCGAGGCGGATTTGCAGGAGGTCTTTGCGATCGCCCAATACGCACCCTCCAACTGCAACGTGCAGCCCTGGACGCCCCATGTGGTGTCGGGGACGAAGCTCATGCGCCTTCGTGAAGCCCTGGTCGCGGCGGGAATGCGCGACGAGCCGATCAAGCCGGACTGGCCGGCCGACGGCAAGTATTCCGGCATTTATCGCGAACGCCAGGTCGGCGCGGCGCAGGCGCTGTATGGTGCGATGGGCGTGGCGCGGAGCGACAAGGCGGGACGCAAGCTGGCCTACGTTCGCAATCATGCATTCTTCGATGCGCCGCATGCCGTCTTCATTTTCATGCCGGAGCCGTTCGATACGCGCGAGGCCACCGATATCGGCATGTATGCGCAGACCCTGATGCTGGCATTGACGGCGCGGGGCATCGGCTCCTGCGCGCAGGGTGCACTCGGCCTGTTTCCGGATATCGTCCGCGAACAGCTCGACATTCCCGGCAGCTACAAACTGCTGTTTGGCATCTCGTTCGGCTATGAGGACGACGGCGTCAGCGCCAACGCGGCGCGCGTCGAGCGAGCCCGGATCGATGACGTCGTGCGCTTTCACCGCTGATAGCGACGGCGAGTTTGACGAAAGGAGTTCGCCTTGACGGGACCTTTGCAAGGCTTTCGCGTCGTGGAGATGGGCGGCATCGGACCCGCACCGTTCGCCGGCGCGCTGCTCGGCGACCTCGGCGCCGATGTTGTGCGGATCGATCGAATAGCGAAACCGGGCGTCGAACCCGACCTGCCGGCCCGGTTCGACTTCTATAATCGCAACAAGCGCTCGGTGGCGCTCGATCTGAAGCGGCCGCAAGCAATCGCCACGGCATTGAGACTCATCGCCGAGGCGGATGCCTTGATCGAGGGGTTTCGTCCAACGGTGATGGAGCGGCTCGGGCTCGGGCCCGACGTGTGCCATGCCACGAACCCGCGGTTGACCTATGCGCGCATGACGGGGTGGGGGCAGGAGGGGCCGCTGGCGCAGGAGGCGGGGCACGATATCAACTATCTCGCGCTCACCGGCGCGCTGCATTGCCTCGGCGATGCCGATCGGCCTCCGCCGCCCCCGCTCAATCTCGTGGCCGATCTCGGCGGCGGCGCCCTCTATCTGGTGGTCGGGGTCTTGTCGGCGGCCATGGAAGCGCGACGATCGGGACGGGGGCAAACTGTCGACGTTGCCATGATCGACGGCGTCACCCACCTGATGTCGGCATTTCAAGCCTTCCGGCAGCAGGGCAGTTGGACCGGACGGCGGACCGATAACATCGTCGATGGCGGTGCACCGTTCTACCGCACCTATCAGACCAAGGACGAGAGGTTTGTCGCGGTCGGGGCGATCGAGCCGCATTTCTACGCCAACCTGCTGACCGTCATGGGACTTGGCATCGAGGGACTGCCTGCCCAGAACGATCGTTCGGCATGGCCGCAGATGCGGCAACGGTTCGCCGCGATATTTGCTGAACGAACGCGCGATGAATGGGTGGCCGCCGCGATGGGCTGCGATGCCTGCCTGGCGCCGGTGCTGTCGATCGACGAGGCGCCGTCCCATCCGCAGATGACGGCGCGAAGCGCGTATGCCGTGTTTGACGGCTTACGGCACCCACAGCCGGCTCCACGCTTCTCGCGTACACATTCCGAACTCAGCCGGACGCCGCCGATGCCGGGGCGCGACAGCCGAGCAGCGCTTGTCGATTGGGGCATTGCGCCAGATGAGATCGATCGGCTTTTGGCAGCCGGAGCGTTAGCGGAGGCGTAGATCCCCACATAAGATCGACGCAAAGTGCGAAATTCTCCAGCTTTTTCTTGGAGCGGCGCGAATATCTGAGCGCGCTTCGGCGCTCATCCGGCCAGGAAACCGCCGTCCACCGCAACGACCGTTCCGGTCGCATACCGGGATGCCGGCATGCAGAGAAATGCCACGGCGCCGGCGATGTCCTCCGGCTGTCCCCATCGTTTGAAAGCCGTGCGGTCGGCGATGCGCAGGTAATGCGCGCGGTCGGTTCGGCCCGCCGCGTTGATCGCGGTTTCGATGTAGCCGGGCGCCACCGCGTTGACGCGAATGCCTTGCTCGGCCCAGGCGAGCGCCAGCGCCTTGGTCAGCATCACGACGCCACCTTTGCTCGCGCAATAGGCGGGAATGCGCGGCAGCGCCAGCGTCGCGTTCATCGAGGCGATGTTGACGATCGAACCTTTGCTCTCGGCCAGCAGGGACCGAAACGCCATGCAGGTCCGGAAGCTACCGGTCAGGTTGACGTCGAGCACCTTGATGAAGGTCTCGATCTCGAACTCCTTGTCGCGGACGAGAATGCCGGCGCAGTTGACCAGTGCGTCGACGCGCCGGTGTTGCCGGGCGAATGACATGACGGCGGCGTCGTTCGTCACGTCGAGCGTCGCGAGCGCGAGGCCGGCACGCGGCTCGAGCAGCGTACGAGCGAGGTCGGCTTCATTGGCGCCCGTTGCGGTCACCGTCGCCCCGAGATCGCAGAACTGGTTGCTGATGGCCGCGCCGATGTCACCGGCGCCGCCGATCACGACGGCGTGGAAGCCGGGGGCGAGAGTGAAATTGGAACTCATCGGCAGGATCTCATTTCAGGGCTTGGAGGGCGCGGCCGTCGATTCCCGGACCACGAGCGAAAAGTCGATTTCGCGATGCATGATCGCCTGTTCGCCGGCGAGGCTGCGGACCAAATATTCACCGGCGCGCTGCCAGGTTTCCCCGGTCGGAACGTGGATCGTGGTCAGGCTCGGCCGCAAATGGCGGCTCCAGTCGAGGTCGTCGAAACCGACCACGGAGAGATCGCGCGGCACCGAAAATCCGCTGCGCTCCGCCTCGAGTAACACGCCATAGGCAATGACGTCGTTGCCGCACACCACCGCGGTCGGGCGGTCCTCCAGATTGAGGAGGTGGCGCGCCGCTTCGCGTGCGTCGTCCAGCGTATAGGGCACTTCGACATGCCATCGTGCAGGCAATTCGAGATGATTCTCGGCCAGCGCTCGTCGGAAGCCGGCGACGCGCGCGCTGGCGCGGTCGTTGTTGCGCTGAAGCGCCGAGACGATCCCGATGCGGCGGTGGCCGAGCTCGATGACATGGGTGGCCGCACGGTGGGCCGCGGCTTCGTTGTTGGTTCCGACGCAAGGGTAGGGCCGGTCCGGCTGGTAGATGCCGACATTGATGAATGGCACCGCGTTGTCAGCGAGCAGCTTGCGCAATCCGTCGTGATGGCAATCGCCGCGCAGCACGAGGCCGTCGACGCCGCGGCTGATCAGGTTGCGCGCCTGCTGCAATTCGACATCCAGATCGTATCCGCTGGTGGTGAGGAACAGCATGTATCCGACCGACGAAAGATATTGTTGGAGCGAGGCGATGCCGCGCGCGAACATCGTGTTGTCGATGGTCGGCACGATCGCGCCGAGGGTGCGGGAACGGCGTGACGACAGGATGCGCGCCGGCGCATGCGGGATGTAGCCCAGCGCCTCGATGGCCTGCTCGATGCGCGCCCGCAGGGAGGGGCTGACAGCATCGGGATTGTTGAGGGCGCGCGAGACCGAGGCCGTCGATACGCCGGCGCGGGCCGCGACGGCGCGGATCCCCTGCTTGGCAGATGTGGCGTTTGTCAGTCTCATAAATGTAACGTTACATCTTGCTTTGTCGCCGACTGGTAGCGGCAGCGGTACAAATCTGCCGCAGATTGCGACGGTTGTCCATTGCTTGACACGGCCGACGTGAAGCTTAGGATGTAACCGTTTTCAAGAATGAGCGTAAAAAAGGGCCCGCCAACCAAAGGCGGCCAGCCGGGAGGAGAGTTCGATGAAGGCCAGGATGTTCGCGACGCACGTCGCGTTGCCGGTTCTTGTGGCGGCCTCGGTCAGTGCGCAGGCGCATGCGGCTGATTTCGACTGGATGAAGTTCAAGGGCAAGACCGTCACCTTTCTCGCCAATAACAATCCCGTCTCGCAAGCGCTGCTGACCTACAAGGCCGATTTCGAGAAGCTGACCGGCATGACGCTGAAGGTCGATGGTTATCAGGAACAGCAGATGCGTCAGCGGCTGGTCACGGTCATGAACGCCAACAGCGACGAGGTCGACGTGTTCATGACGCTGCCCTCGCGCGAGGGCGAGCAGTTCTCTGCCGCAGGCTGGTATGCCGATCTCAGCGCAATGGCCAGGAACGAGGTCGCCAAGGAATACGATCCGGCCGGGCTCAGCCAGGCGCTGCTGAAGGCTGCCACCTTCGGCGGCAAGCTGACCAGCATGCCGATGAACATCGAAGGGCCGATCTTCTATTACCGCACCGACATCTTCAAGAAGTGCGGCATCGAGGCGCCGAACACCATCAAGGACGTCGAGGCGGCCGCCGCGAAGATCAAGACCTGCGACAGCGCGGTGACGCCGTTCGTCTCGCGCGGTCTGAAACCCGCGGTCGCCTATACGTTCAGCAATATGCTGCACAATGTCGGCGGCAGCTACATCGCCAATGGCAAGTCGAACCTGTGCTCCGCCAAGGGCAGGGAGGCACTCGACACCTACAGCCGCTTGCTGCGCGACTTCGGCCCGCCCGGTGTCGTCAACTACAGCTTCCAGCAGATTTCCGCGCTGTATCGCAGCGGTCGCGCCGCGATGGCGTTCGAATCCTCCAACGAACTGCGCACGGTGATGGACGGCGGCGCGCGCCTCAAGGATACCGGCCTGCTTCCGTTCCCGGCCGGCGAGGCAGGGCAGGTGCCGACGACGATCGGCTGGGGCATGGCCGTGTCCTCGCACAGCAAGCAGCCGGATGCGGCCTGGTATTTCGTGCAATGGGCGACCAGCCCCGAAGTGCAGAAGAAGATGGCGCTCCAGGGCATTGCCCCGCCGCGCCCGTCGGTCGCCAAGGATCCTGAATACCGCAAATGGATCGACGAAGAGCCGGTTCGCAAGGAGTGGCAGGCTGCGCTCGACGTGCTGGCCACCAAGGGCTCCTCCGAGGTCGGCTATCCGATCGTCGCCAATCCCGAGTCGCGCGAGTTCATCGGCCAGGCGGTGCAGGACCTGATCCTGAAGCAGAAGCCGGTCGAGCAGGCTTGTGCGGACGCGGACAAGGCGCTCGATGCGCTGATCGCCCAGAAGTAATCGCCCGGTGCCGCCTGGCTTCGCGCTGGCCGGCACCTCATCCTGAGCCAAGGAAGCGGACGCATGTCGGACACGGCAGCGACATTCACGCAGGACCGGCAGAGACTGGAGATGGCGGCGCTGTCGGCGCCGGCCGTGATCTTCACGGTCGCGATGATCGCATTTCCCGTCGTCTATACGCTCTGGCTCGGATTCCAGACGTTCTCCTCAACGGGAAAGCAATCCTTCGCGGGGGTGGCGAACTATGCGAAGCTGGTGTCCGACCAGGAGTTCTGGCACGGGCTGTGGGTCACGATCGCGCTCTTCGTGCTCTCGCTGCTGTTGCAGCTCGTCTTCGGTGTCTGGCTCGCGCTCGTGCTGTTTCATGCCAAGCGATTGCCGGGAATCGTGCGCTCGCTGTTCATCTCGCCCTTCATGATGCCGCCGGTGGTGGCAGGCATGATGTGGCTCGTGATCCTCGATCCCTCGCTGGGCGCGGCCAACTACATTCTCCAGTCGGTCGGCCTGCCGCCGTCGGACTGGCTGGCTTCGCCGACATGGGTGATCCCGACCGTGGCGCTGATCGACAGCTGGCAGTGGACGCCCTATGTCGCCCTGATCGTGCTGGGCGGCCTGCAATCGCTGCCGCCGAGCGTCTACGAAGCCGCGCAGATCGACGGCGCATCTCCGTTCAAGACCTTCCAGCGCATCACGCTGCCGCTGCTGCTGCCGACCATCGTCACCGCGGCGATCCTGCGCAGCGTCGATCTCCTGCGCTTCTTCGACATCATCTACATCACGACCCAGGGCGGCCCGGGCAACGCCTCGAACACGCTCAACATCTACGGCTTCCGGGTCGGTTTCGAATTCTTCAACATCGGCTATGCCAGCGCGCTGATGCTGACGCTGACTGCGATCGTGTTCGGCGCCGTGCTCGCCTTCAACCGCCTGCGCGGCGCAGTGGCATGGTGATGTCATGACGGACGCGGCCAACACCGATCGCTGGATCCGCTGGCTCAACACGGTGCAGCTCGTGCTCGCCGGCGTGCTGATCATGGCGCCGACGGTCTGGATGGTGCTGTCGTCGTTCAAGCCGTCCTTCGAGGTCACGGCCTATCCGCCGACGCTGATCTTCGCGCCGACGCTCGAGAATTATGTCGAGCTGACCAGGACCACGCCTTTCCTGAGCTACGCGCTCAACAGCCTGATCGTCACGGTCGGCTCGACCGCGCTCGGATTGCTGTTTGGAATCCCTGCGGCGTTTGCTGTCTCCTGGACCCGGATTTCCTGGCCGGCGATCCTGACGCTGGCGGCGCGGATGGCGCCTGGCACGCTGTTCCTGCTGCCGTGGTACGTCATGTTCCGGCAGATCGGCATGATCGGCTCCTACACCGCGCTGATCCTCAGCCATGCGGTGATCACTCTGCCGATCGTGATCTGGGTCTTGCTGCCGTCGTTCGACGGCATCCCGCGCAGCGTGTTCGAGGCCGCCCAGGTCGATGGATGCAGCGTCACGCGCATCCTCTGGCGCATCGCGCTGCCGCTGGTGGCGTCGGGCGTCGCGGTTTCGGCGATCCTCGCCTTCGTCTTCTCGTGGAATTACTTCCTGTTTGCGCTGGTGCTCTCCAATGGCGACACCAAAACGCTGATCGCGGCGGCCTTCAACTTCATCGGCGAAGGCTCGACGCAATGGGGCGCCCTGATGGCCGCGGCGACGCTGATCGCATTGCCGCCGCTGGTGCTGGCTGCTCTGGTTCAGCGCTGGCTGGTGTCCGGTCTGACGCTCGGCGCCGTGAAAGGCTAGGTATCCGATGACTCCATCATCCCGTCCGAACTCGATCATGCAGGCCGCGGTGTTCCACGGCAATGACCGCATCACCATCGAGCGCGTGGCGATGCCCGAGGTCGGGGCGGGCGAAGTGCTGGTGCGCGTCTCGCGCACCGCGCTGTGCGGTTCGGACTTCAAGCTGTGGCACAAGGGCGCCGAGTTCACCGCCGGCCACGAGATCTTCGGCGTCGTCGAGCAACCCGGCCATCGCCTGCATGGCCGGCGTTGCGCCGTCTACATACCGTTGCACTGTGGCCATTGCGCCGCCTGCAAGCGCGGCGACACCCAGATGTGCCTCGAGGTGTCCAGCCTGATCGGCTGGAACCGGCCGGGCGGCTATGCCGAATACGTGCCGGTGCCGGAAAATTGCCTGCTGCCGGTGCCCGACGATATCGAGGACAGTCTTGCGCCGCTGTTGCTCGACACCATCGGGACGTCGGGTCACGCGGTGCGCTTCGTCAGTCGCGTGGTGCCGCCCGGCGACGCCGGCCCGGTTCTCGTGATGGGTGCGGGGCCGGTCGGCCTCGGCGTCGTGCTGGCGCTCCGCGCGCTCGGCTATGACGATGTCTATGTGGCGGATCCCAACGCGGCGCGGTTACAGATCGCGCAATCCTTCGGCGCCAGGGCGCATCCGGTTGGCGATACGTCGAAGCGCTTCGCCCTCATCATGGAATGCTCCGGTGCGCATGCGGCGCGCAACCTCGGCATCGAGCTGGTGCTGCCGCGCGGCGCGCTGGTGCTCGTCGGCGAAAACGCCGCACCCTGGACCATCGAGGAAGGCAAGGTGTTCCGTCGCAAGGATTTCTACATGATCCGCACCTTCTACTTCCCGGTCTCGGATTTCGAGCCGAGTGTCGAGCTGCTGCGCAGGTACAAGAACGAATATCGCGTTCTGGTCGACGGCGAATTCGGCCTGTCGGCTCTGCCCGAGAATTTCGCGCGCTTCGCCAGGGGCGAGCTTATCAAGCCGGTACTGGCGCTGGACTGAGCGATCATGGCCTCGATCTCGATCCGCAACCTGGTCAAGCGCTACGGCAATTTCACCGTGATCCCCGACCTCAATCTGGAGATTGCAGACCACGAATTCGTCGTCTTCGTCGGCCCGTCCGGCTGCGGCAAGTCGACCTTGCTGCGGATCATCGCGGGCCTCGAACCAATCACGTCCGGCGAGCTCTATATCGGCGACAAACGCGTCAACGGCGTGCAGGCCGCGCAACGCGATATCGCGATGGTGTTCCAGGACTACGCGCTCTATCCCCACATGCGGGTCTACGACAACATGTCGTTTGCACTCGAACTGCGCGGCACGCCGAAAGCGGAGATCGACGCGCGGGTCAAGCGCGCCGCAGCGCTCCTGCATATCGAGCCCTATCTTAACCGCAAGCCGAAGGAGCTCTCGGGCGGCCAGCGCCAGCGCGTCGCGATGGGTCGCGCGATCGTACGCAATCCCAAGGCGTTCCTGTTCGACGAGCCGTTGTCCAACCTCGATGCCAAGCTGCGTGGCCAGGTGCGCGCCGAGATCAAGGCGCTGTCGCAGGAGTTGAAGACCACGATGGTCTTCGTGACCCACGACCAGATCGAGGCCATGACCATGGCCGACCGGATCGTGGTGCTCCAAAGCGGCACGATCCAGCAATACGATACGCCGGAGACGGTCTATGAGCGGCCGGCGAACCAGTTCGTCGCCGGCTTCATCGGTTCGCCCGCGATGAACTTCTTTCCTGTCGAGTGGCGCGACGGACGCGTCGTTCTCTCGCAAGGCGGCGTTGCGGTGCCGCTGGAAGGCGAGGCCGCGGGCGGCCTGCAACGTGCCGGCAACGCCGTGCTCGGCATTCGTCCCGAACATTTTGCAGTCGCGACGGACGCGGCCGAAGGCATGTCCATCAACGTCAAGCTGGTCGAGCCGCTCGGCTCGGACACGCTGATCCATTTCGACCTCGCCGGCGTCTCCGCCATCGCGCGGGTCGATCCGGCCTTGCGGCCGAAGGTGGGCGATCGGCTAAGCCTGCGCCCGCAGCAAGGCAAGACGCATCTGTTCGATGCCGCCAACGGACAGGTCCTGCGGTGAGCGCATCGTCCGATATCGGGGATATCGCAACGCTGACGGACGTCGCCGCCGGAGCCAGGCCCGTGCATGTGATCTGCCTCGGGCTGTCGGCGCTCGACCAGGTCTGGCGGGTCGATCGGTCGTTCGCGGGCGGCAGCGAGAAGATCAAGGCCGTCGAATACGGCACGATTGGCGGCGGCATGGCCGCCAATGCGGCGGTTGCGGTGGCACGCCTTGGTGCGTCCGCCGCATTCTGGGGGCGGGCAGGCCATGATGCCGCGGGCCACGAAATGCGGTCGGCGTTCGCCGCCGAAGGCGTCGATGTCGAGAATTTCCGGCTGTTTCCCGATGGCCGTTCCTCGGTCTCCGGAATCATCGTCGACAGGTCGGGCGAGCGGCAAATCGTGAACTACCGCGGGCTCTATCCCGAGGCCGCCGACTGGCTCCCGCTAGAGGCTGTGGCCCGCGCATCGTCGGTGCTGGCCGACCCGCGCTGGATCGAGGGCGCCGCGACGCTGTTCCACGAGGCGCGTTCGCGCGGCGTGCCGACGGTGCTCGACGGCGACATGGCCGACGCCGAGGTGTTCGAACGGCTGCTGCCGCTGACCGATCACGCGATCTTCTCCGAACCCGCCCTCAGCGCATTCGCAGGCTCTGCCAACGACGAATCGCTCGCAGCGCTTGCGCGCTTCGGCTGCCGTGTCATTGCCGTCACGCGCGGCGAGGGAGGTGTGAGCTGGTACGAGAACGGCCAACTGCATCGCCAGGCCGCCTATGTCGTCGACGTCGTCGACACCACCGGCGCGGGTGACGTCTTCCACGGCGCCTATACGTTTGCGGTCGGCGCCGGTCTCGACGTGCGCGACGCCATGACGTTCTCGGCTGCGACCGCCGCGATGAAATGCCGCCACGCCGGTGGCCGCAACGGAATCCCCACCATCAACGAGTGTCTTGCATTCATGAGGACGAAGCCATGAGAACGATTGGAAAGAACCGCGGCCTCGCACGGCTTGCCGATGCGGACGGCCACTTCCGCATGGTTGCTCTGGACCAGCGGCCGCCACTGTTCGATGCCATCGCAAAGGCGAGGGGCATCACGCGGGATCAGGTCGCCTATGGCGACGTGACCGCGGCCAAGCGTCTCCTCGTCGAGAACCTTGCGCCGCATTGCAGTTCGATGCTGTTCGATCCGAACTTTGCGGTGCCTGCCGCGATCGATCTGCTGCCGCCGCGCTGCGGCCTGATCATGACGCTGGAGGAACATCGCGTCGAGGAGACGTCGGGCGGTCGCAAGTCGCGCGCGATCACCAATTGGAGCGTGGAGAAGATCCGCGCCATGGGCGCCGACGCCGTCAAGGTGCTGGCCTGGTACCGGCCCGATGCCGATCCGGCCGTGATCGCGCATCAGAAGCGTTTCGTGCGGGACATCGGGCAGGACTGCGCGCGCCATGACATTCCTTATGTGCTGGAGCTACTGGTCTATCCGTTCCTCGGCAGCGCCGACCATACGGCGGACTACGTGGAGTCGCCGGGCAAGCTGCCTGGTCTCGTGATCGAGAGTGTACGCGAGTTCGCCAAGCCGGAATACGGCGTCGATCTCTTGAAGCTGGAAAGTCCGCTCGCTGCCAATAGCCTACCGGCCCGGGATGGCAGCGCGGCGGCACAGGCTGCACAGAAGGAGTTCGATGCGATCGGAGAGATCTGCGGCGCATGCAGCATCCCCTGGGTGTTGCTATCGGGCGGCGCGGCGCCGGAAAAGTTCGAGCGCGTACTGGAGTTCGCCTATGCCGCCGGTGCCGGCGGGTTCCTGGCGGGCCGAACGATCTGGCTCGATGCGGTGCTGAAGAACTTCCCCGACCGTGCGGCGGTTGCGGCGAGCCTACGCAAGGATGGTCTCGGAGTACTGGAACGGCTGAATGAGCTGACTACGGCCAAAGGGACGCAATGGAAGGCGCGCTTTCCGGCATTCGGCGAGATCAAGCAGGAGGGCGACTTCGCACGCGCCTACTGACGCCGGCGGCCGAATGGCTGCCCAATGGAGCGCTTGGGATTCGGCGAGCGGGCCTGGTGCCTGAAGGACATGCGGCCACCGGTGGTGTTCGCAGCTGCTGAGATCGTCTCTGGCTTTCGCCGGTCCTGACGAGGAATGAAATGCAGCTTAGGGGGATCCACACAGGCGTGAGAAGTTCGCGCCGGCGCCCATATCCGTAATTCGCATAAGGTATATTATGGAATATTTATATCTACAATTGGATCAGTAATTTAGTGGGAAATCTTCGCATCTGTTCGCAGGTTTGCGGCTGCGTCTAGGTACCCGAGCGGTCGTGCGACCAGTCCTGATGCCGCGGACCAGCCGCGCAACGGCGTCTCGTCTTAAAGCCGATATTGCCGCGGCCTACGGACGCTGCAATAAGCCGAAGCCGTGTAGAGATCGCTGGTGACCCCGCGGCGTCAGGTCCGTATAGGATTGGCATCTCAGAACAACAACAAGCCTCTCGAGGGAGAAACCGATGAGCTTTTCACGACGCACGCTACTGAAGGTCTCGGCCGCATCCGCCGTCATGGGCGGGATTGGCGCGCCGTATGTCGCGCGCGCCCAGTCGGCCGAGTTCTCTTACAAATTCGCCAACAATCTGCCGGAATCGCACCCGCTGGTGGCTCGCGCCCGGGAGATGTCCGCGGCGATCAAGACCGAGACCAACGGCCGTTTCGACCTTCAGGTGTTCCCGAACAACCAGCTCGGCTCGGATACCGACGTGCTGAGCCAGGTGCGCTCCGGCGGCGTCGAGTTCTTCACGCTGTCCGGCCTGATCCTGGCGACCCTGGTGCCGGCGGCTTCGATCAACGGTATCGGTTTCGCATTCCCGGACTATCCCACGGTCTGGAAGGCAATGGATGGCGACCTGGGCGCCTATGTCCGCGGCGAGATCAAGAAGGCCGGCCTCGAGGTCATGGACAAGATCTGGGACAACGGCTTCCGCCAGACCACGTCGTCGACCAAGCCGATCAACGGACCGGACGACTTCAAGGGCTTCAAGATCCGCGTGCCGGTGTCGCCGCTGTGGACCTCGATGTTCAAGGCGTTCGACGCCTCGCCCGCCTCGATCAATTTCAGCGAGGTCTATTCGGCGCTGCAGACCAAGATCGTCGAGGGTCAGGAGAACCCGCTGGCTTTGATCTCGACCGCGAAGCTCTATGAGGTCCAGAAGTATTGCTCGCTGACCAACCACATGTGGGACGGCTTCTGGTTCTTGATGAACCGTCGTGCCTGGGCTGCCTTGCCCGACGATATCAAGACCATCGTCGCCAAGCACGTCAACGCGGCGGCCGTGAAGGAACGCGAAGACACCGAGAAGCTGAACGCGACCGTGAAGCAGGAACTGACTGGCAAGGGCCTCCTGTTCAACCAGCCCGAGGTCGGGCCGTTCCGCGACAAGCTGCGTACCGCCGGTTTCTACGCCGAATGGAAGGGCAAGTACGGCGACAAGGCCTGGGAGCTGCTCGAGAAGTCCGTCGGCAAACTGTCCTGATCGCTCAAGCGGGAGGCTCGCCAGCGGGAGATTTGCTATGGCTCATGTCGAGATGACGCCGGCCGTGGCCGGCGAGGCGGCGTCACAGCCCCCTCGCCGCCGCTCCGTTCTCGGTTCCATCGACGCCGCGCTCGGCTGGCTGGTCGAAATCCCGGCGGCGATCCTCGTCGTCGCCGAGGTCGTCATCCTGTTCGCGGGCGTGGTGGCGCGCTACGTGCTCCATACGCCGCTGATCTGGTCCGACGAACTGGCGTCGATCCTGTTCCTGTGGCTTGCCATGCTGGGATCGGTGGTCGCACTCCGCCGCGGCGAGCACATGCGGATGACGGCCCTGGTCGCAAGCGCCGGACCGCGGCTCTGGGCCTATCTCGACGTCGTCGCGACCTGCGCCGCGCTGGCGTTCCTGGTCCTGATCGTGCACCCGGCCTATGAATACGCCTACGAGGAAAGCTTCATCACGACGCCGGCGTTGCAGATCTCCAATACCTGGCGCGCCGCGGCGCTGCCGGTCGGGATCTGCCTGATGGCGCTGTTCGCGCTGCTGCGGCTGGCCCGCGTCGGCGATTTCAAGACCTTCCTGCTGGCTGCGCTGACGGTGGTTGCCTTGATCGGCGTGTTCTGGCTGGCGCAGCCGCTATTGCGGCCTCTCGGCAACCTCAACCTGATCATCTTCTTCGTCGGCGTGGTCGGCTTCTGCGTGTTCGCTGGCGTGCCGATCGGCTTTGCCTTTGGCATGGCGATCTTCGGCTACCTGGCACTGACGACGCGGACGCCGCTGATGGTGCTGGTCGGCCGGATGGACGAGGGCATGAGCCACCTGATCCTGCTGTCGGTGCCGCTGTTCGTTTTCCTCGGCCTGTTGATCGAGATGACCGGTATGGCACGCGCGATGGTGGCGTTCCTGGCGAGCCTGCTCGGGCACGTTCGTGGCGGCCTGCATTACGTGCTGGTCGGCGCCATGTACCTGGTGTCCGGTATCTCCGGGTCGAAGGCAGCCGACATGGCCGCCGTCGCACCCGTGCTGTTTCCCGAGATGAAGGAGCGCGGCGCCAAGCCCGGCGATCTGGTCGCCCTGCTCGCTGCGACCGGCGCGCAGACCGAAACCATTCCGCCGAGCCTGGTGCTGATCACGATCGGTTCGGTTACCGGCGTCTCGATCTCGGCGCTGTTCACCGGCGGCCTGCTGCCGGGCGTCGTGCTGGCGATCACGCTGTCGGCGCTGGTGTGGTGGCGCTACCGCGGCGAGAACCTCAGCCACGTCCAGCGCGCCACGGGGAGCGAGATCGGCAAGGCCTTCATCTACGCCCTGCCCGCATTGGCGCTGCCGTTCGTGATCCGCTACGCAGTGGTCGAAGGCATTGCGACGGCGACCGAGGTCTCGACCATCGGCATCGTCTATGCGTTCGTCATCGGGCTCCTGATCTACCGCAAGTTCAACTGGCGGCGGCTGTTGCCGATGCTGATCGACACGGCATGCCTGTCGGGCGCGATCCTGTTCATCATCGGGACAGCCACCGGCATGGCCTGGGGCCTGACCCAGTCGGGCTTCTCGCGGGCGCTGGCGGCGTCGATGGCGGGACTGCCTGGCGGTTCGGCGACCTTCATCGCGGTCTCGATCCTGGCCTTCGTGATCCTCGGCAGTGTGCTCGAGGGCATTCCGGCGATCGTGCTGTTCGGGCCGCTGCTGTTTCCGATCGCACACCAGGTCGGCGTCCACGAGGTGCACTACGCCATGATCATCATCCTGGCGATGGGCATCGGATTGTTCGCGCCGCCATTCGGCGTCGGCTATTATGCCGCCTGCGCCATCGGGCGCGTCGATCCGGCCGAGGGTATCCGGCCGATCTGGGGTTACATGCTGGCGCTGTTGATCGGCCTGATCATCGTTGCCGTCTTCCCCTGGATATCGATCGGTTTCCTCTAAGCACCTTGCGGATGGGTGAGAGCCATGAGTGCAGCGCCAAATCAGTACGCGACGGGGCTCGACAAGACGCCCGCCAACTATGTGCCGCTGACGCCGCTGAGCTTCCTGGCGCGCTCGGCCGCCATCTATCCTGACCATGTCAGCGCGGTCTATGAAGGCCGCAGCTTCACCTGGAAACAGACCTACCAGCGCTGCAAGCGCTTTGCGTCCTATCTCGCGGGCCATGGCATCGGCCATGGCGATACGGTCGCGGCGATGCTGCCGAACATCCCGGCGATGAACGAACTGCATTTCGCGGTGCCGATGACCGGCGCGGTGCTCAACGCGCTGAACATCCGCCTCGACGCCGCGTCGATCGCGTTCCAGCTCGATCACGGTGGCGCCAGGATTATCCTGGTCGATCCTGAATTCTCCGGCGTGATCGCGGAAGCTTTGACGCTGATGAAGGGCACAAAGCCGTTCGTGATCGACGTGGACGACGCTGCGTTCGGCAGCGGCAAGCGGATCGGTGCCATCGAATACGAGGCAGCAGTCGCGGCCGGCGATCCGGATTTCGTTGAGCGGCCGCCAGCCGACGAATGGGATGCGATTGCGCTGAGTTATACATCCGGGACGACGGGCAATCCGAAAGGCGTGGTAACGCATCATCGCGGTGCCTATCTCAACGCGGTCAGCAACATCCTCGCCGGCAATCTCGGCCAGCATCCGGTCTATCTCTGGACGCTGCCGATGTTTCACTGCAATGGCTGGTGCTTCCCCTGGACGATCGCGGCGACCGCCGGCGTCAATGTCTGCCTGCGCAAGGTCGATCCGGCGAAAATCTTCGAGCTGATCCCGCAACACGGCGTCACCCACATGTGCGGCGCGCCGATCGTGTACAACACGCTGATCAATGCGCCTGATGCGCCGAAGGGCGGCCAGGCGAAGTCCGTGGTCGGGCTGATCGCGGGCGCGGCGCCGCCGGTTGCGGTGCTCGAGGGTGCCGAGCGCATCGGCATCAAGCTGACCCACGTCTACGGGCTGACCGAGGTCTATGGCCCCGCCTCCGTCTGCGCCGAGCAACCCGGTTGGGACGAATTGCCGGCCGACCAGCGCGCGCAGCTGAAGCGGCGTCAGGGCGTCTCTTATCCGTTGCAGGAAGGCGTCACGGTGCTCGATCCCGAGACCATGCGCGAGGTGCCGCGCGATGGCGAGACCATTGGCGAAGTCATGTTCCGCGGCAACATCGTGATGAAGGGCTATCTGAAGAACGAGAAGGCGACGCAGGAAGCCTTCGCCGGCGGCTGGTTTCACACCGGCGATCTCGGCGTGCTCGATGCCCACGGCTACGTCATCATCAAGGACCGCTCCAAGGACATCATCATCTCCGGCGGCGAGAACGTCTCCTCCGTCGAGGTCGAGGACATCCTCTACAAGCACCCTGCCGTGCTGTTCGCGGCGGTGGTGGCAAAGCCCGATCCGAAATGGGGTGAAGTGCCCTGTGCCTTCATCGAGCTGAAAGACGGCGCCAAGGCGACCGAAGCCGACATCGTCGCCTATTGCCGTGAGCACATGTCGGGATTCAAGACGCCGAAGTCCGTCGTGTTCGGCGTGATCCCGAAGACCTCGACCGGCAAGATCCAGAAGTTCCTGCTGCGCAACGAGGTTGGCTCGGCCAAGGCGATCTCGGCCTGACGCAGAGCGCTCAGCCCGCTGCGAGGCGGCCGAGCAGATCGTACAGCAATCGCCGCTCGTCGGCCTTGAGCGGCGCCAGCGTGGTCGCGGTGCACACGATCTCGATCGGGATCAATTGCTCGACCAGCGCCACGCCGGCCGCGGTCAGATCGATCAGGATCAGCCGCCTGTCGGTGGGGTCGCGCCGCGTCGTCACCAGCCGCCGCTTCTTCAGCCGCAACACGACGTCGCGGATGTTGGCCGGCTCCATCGCGACCAGCCGGCCGAGCAGGTTCTGCGACAGCGCCCCGCGCTCGTAGAGCCGGGCCAGCGTCGCGTATTGCGGCGCCGTCAGCTCGTAGGACCCGATCCGGTCGACCAGGTTGGACGAAGCGCGCTGATAAGCCCGCCGCAGCAGGAAGCCGACCTGGTCCTCCAGCCGATAATCCGGCGCTTGGCGCCGGACCGGCGCTGCGGTGTCAGTCGACGTTCTCGGCATCCCGGTACATTACCTTGTGGCGCGTGGTCGAAACCCATACGTCGATGTCGGCTTCGGTCATGAAGTGCCGATCATCGAACCTGTTCCAGTTGCTGATGTCGGCGAGACTCTTCTTCCAGCGCTTGTACGGCGGCTTCGCCGGCGGACCGAAGCACATGATGTCGAGCACGGACAATTCGTCGGGGATTCCGAGCAGCGGCTTCATCGCCTGCTGGGCCTTCTCCTGCCCGATCGCCGTCACCCACCAGACATTATAGCCGAGGGCTGCGGCCGCCAGATGCGCCGACATCGTTGCCGCCGCCACGCTCTGCAACAGGATGCGCTCGGCATTCTCCTTGTACATCTTGTCGAGCTCGGAGCCGTCATTGAGCACCGGAAACGCCTTGACCCAGCGGAAGTCGCTGGCGACCACGATGAAGCCTGGGGCCGAGGCGAGCCCACGATAGTCCGGCGTCGGAAACTTCATCTTGAGCCGGGCGCGGGCGACCTGCTCCTCGCGGAAATACTCGGTAATCCGGTTCTTCAGCTCCTGATCCGTGACCGCAATGAAATGCCAGGGCTGCGCATTGGCCCCTGACGGTGCGTGCCGCGCCGCCTCCAGGATCATGTCGTAATGCTCTGATGGCATCACGTAGCTGGAATCGAAGGCGCGTGTGGTCAGCCGGTTCTTCACGACGTCCATCAGCGCGTCATATCGCGTGCGGTCCGTATAGTCCCGCGCGGCCAAAGCTTCTGCCATTGGGTCCTCCCGATATTGTTATGATCATAACGATGTCCGAAGCGCGCGAAAGGTCAATGCCCGGCGGCGAAGCGGTGCCGCCGGCCTGCCATGCGGAACCTCGCGCGATGAACGCGCGAGGTCCGTCGTCCACGGTAGTTGAAGTCTTTAGCCGGCCCGCTCGAGCGTCAGCCGCATGCCGTCATAGGCCGGGATCACGCCCGCCGGCAGGCTCTGCCGCAGCACCTCGTAGTCGAGGTCGGAATGCATGTTGGTGATCACAGCACGCTTCGGCTTGAAGCGCTCGATCCATGACAGCGCATCCGCAACGCTGAAATGGCTGGGATGCGGTGCGTAGCGCAAGCCGTCGACGATCCAGAGCTCGAGCCCTTCGAGGGCCGGCCAGCTCTCCTCGGGGATGTCGTGCAGGTCGGGTGTGTAGGCGGCATCACCGATGCGATAGCCGAGCGCTGGGATATTGCCATGCCGGACCAGGAACGCCGTGAGTTCGAGCGGACCGCCCTTCCCCTCGATCGTCCGCACCTCGCCGGCCTCGATCGAATGCCGCGTCAGGATCGGCGGATAGTCGCTGCCCTCCGGCGAGATGAAGCAGTAGGAGAACCTCGCCATGATGTCCTTGGCGGTCGACTGGTTGAAGTAGACCGGGATACGGCGGCGCTGGTGCAGCACCACCGAGCGCAGGTCGTCGATGCCATGGGTCTGGTCGGCGTGCTCATGCGTCAGGAACACCGCATCGATATGTTCGACATCGCCGTCGATCAGCTGTTCGCGCAGATCCGGCGAGGTATCGATCACGACCCGCGTGGTGCCGTGCTCCATGGTGCGCTCGGCCATAATCGAGCAGCGGCGGCGACGATTCCTGGGATTGTTGGGATCGCAGGCGCCCCAGCCGAGCGCCGGACGCGGCACGCCGGCGGAAGAGCCGCAGCCCAGAATGGTCAATGTCAGCGTCATGCAGCAACCTTCGGCGCCGGCACCTTGGAGAACAGCCGGAAGAAGTTTTCGGTGGTCTGCCGCGAGATCTCCTCCAGGGAGACGCCGCGGGTCTCGGCGAGCACCTTGGCGACCTCGACGACGTAGGACGGCTCGTTGCGCTTGCCGCGGAACTTGCCGGGCGCGAGATACGGTGCGTCAGTCTCGACCATGATGCGGTCGGTCGGCAACTCCGCAGCCAATGCGCGCAGCGCGCCAGACTTTTTGAAGGTCAGGATGCCCGTGAACGAGATCGACAGCCCGAGCGCGATCGCCTTCATCGCGAGTTCGCGGCCACCGGTGTAGCAATGCAGCACCGCCTTGAACGCGCCCTTCGCGACCTCGTCCTCAAGGATGCGGCCGCAATCGTCGTCGGCCTCCCTGGTATGGATGACCAGCGGCAGGCCGGTTTGGCGCGCCGCGGCGATATGCGTACGAAAGCCACGTTCCTGCGCCTCGCGCGAACCATGCTCGTAGAAATAGTCGAGCCCCGCCTCGCCGAGCGCCACGACCTTCGGATGCTTGGTCAGCTCGATCAACTCGCTGGCCGGGATGCCGTCCTCTTCGTCGGCATGATGCGGATGGGTGCCTACCGAGCAGTAGACGTCGGGAAAGCGCTCCGTGATCGCGAGCAGGCCGCCGAGCCGCTTCACCCGGGTCGAGATCGTGACCATGCGGCCGACGCCGGCCGCCTCGGCGCGGGCGACGATCCCGTCGAGATCGTCGGCGAAGTCAGGAAAATCCAGATGGCAGTGACTGTCGACCAGCATGAATTTCGAACCGCTCACTCGGTCTTCGGTTCCACATAGCGCGGGAACACGCCGACAGGTGCCGGCAGCACCGTGCCGGGCTTGATGCGTTCGGCGATCGCAGCGAAGCTGCGGGCATCCGGCGGGACGCCAAGGCTATCCAGCATCTTGCCGCAGGCGTCAGGCATCACGGCCTGCGCCATGATGGCGATCTGTCGCACGACCTCGGCGGTGACATACAGCACCGTCTTCTGTCGCGCCGGATCGGTCTTCGCCAGGGCCCATGGTGCCTCGCCCGCGAAGTAGCGGTTGGCCTCGGCGACCACGGCCCAGACCGTGTTGAGCCATTGATGGATCTGTTGCGTCGCCATCGCAGTGCGCGAGGTTTCCAGCATCGCATCGGCCTGCGCCAGGATCGCCTTGTCATTGTCGCTGAACTCGCCGGGCTCCGGCAGCACGCCGCCGAGCTGCTTGGCGATCATCGACAGCGAACGCTGCGCCAGATTGCCGAAATCATTGGCGAGGTCGGCGTTGATGCGCGCGACGATGGCTTCGTGGTTGTAGTTGCCGTCCTGCCCGAACGGCACTTCGCGCAGGAAGAAGTAGCGTACCTGGTCGACGCCGTACTGATTGGCGAGATTGAAGGGATCGACCACGTTGCCGACCGACTTCGACATCTTCTCGCCCCTGTTGAACAGGAAGCCGTGCGCATAGACGCGCTTCTGCAACGGAATGCCCGCCGACATCAGGAACGCCGGCCAGTACACCGCGTGGAAGCGGATGATATCCTTGCCGATGACGTGGACGTCGGCCGGCCAGTAGCGCCAGTTCTTGTCGCTCTCGTCGGGATAGCCGACACCGGTGATGTAGTTGGTCAGGGCGTCGACCCAGACATACATCACGTGCTCGGGATCGTTGGGGACTTTGACGCCCCAGTCGAAGGTGGTGCGCGAGATCGAGAGGTCCTTCAGCCCGCCGCGCACGAAGCTCATCACCTCGTTGCGGCGCGAATCCGGGCCGATGAAATCGGGCTGGCTCTCATAGAGGTGCAGGAGCTTGTCCTGGTAGGCGGAAAGCTTGAAGAAATAGCTCTTCTCCTCGACCCACTCGACCGGCGTGCCCTGCGGGCCGCGGCGGACATTGTCCTCGCCGACGACGGTTTCTTCCTCGGCGTAATAAGCCTCGTCGCGCACCGAATACCAGCCGGCATAGGCATCGATATAGATGTCGCCATTGTCCTGCATGCGACGCCAGATCACCTGCACCGACTCATGGTGTGCGGGCTCCGAGGTGCGGATGAAGCGATCGAACGAGACGTTGAGACGCTCGTCCATCTCCCTGAAGCGCGCGGCGTTGCGGGTCGCGAGATCGAACGGCGTCATGCCCTCGTTCTGCGCGGTCTGGATCATCTTCAGGCCATGCTCGTCGGTGCCGGTCAGGAAGAACACATCCTTGCCATCGAGCCGCTGGAAGCGCGCCAGCGCGTCGGTCGCGATCGCCTCATAGGCGTGGCCGATATGCGGCTGGCCGTTGGGATACGCGATCGCGGTCGTGATGTAGTACATGTTGCCGCGGTCCACGACAGGTGCCGGCTTGGATGCCGAGACCGGAGCCGCCGCAGCGGGCTTGGGCTGCTTTGACGCACGAATCGTCGCCGTCTTCGGAGCCTTCTCGACAGCCGGAGCCTTCGGAGCAGCGGGCTTCTTCGCGGCCGGAGCCACGGCCGCCGCTGCCTGCTTCGACGGAGCCTTCTTCGACGGAGCCTCGGCGGCGGTCACGACCGCCTTCTTGACGGTCTTCTTCGCAGCCTGCTTGACGGCTTTCTTGGCGCTCTTGCTGGCTGCCGATTTCTTGGCGCCCTTGGTTGCGGTCTTGGTCTTGGCTTTGGTCTTAGCGGCCTTCTTCACCTTCTTGGTGGTCCGCCCAGCCTTCTTGGCCGCGCGCGACTTCGCCGTGGCTTTCTTGGTCGCGCGAGCGGGCGATGCCTTCTTCGTCTTCTTGGCCTTCTTCGACGATTTCTTCTTAGCGGTCGCCACCACGGAATCCTTTGCAGATCGAAACGAGATTGTCGGGAGTTTGGTCAGGCAGGTTGTTCAGACAGATTTGCTTTCAGACGAATGTCTTTTCAGATCTGGCGTCTATCGGGTCGCATCCGCAAGCATCGAAAACACCGAGAAAACCAGCGGCTTGCGCTCCAGATTGTAGGCCTCGGTGTCGCGCGCGGCGCGGACGATCTTTTCCCATACCTCCGCCAGCCGTGCAAGGCGCGGCAGGTTGGCATTGGCGTCGCCGCTGCGCATGTGCTCGCTCATCCAGCGATCGATGCCGTCGATGAAAGCGGCGAGCGCGACGCGATCGCTGCTGCCGAGTGCATCGCCCAGCGCATGCAACTCGCGCGGATCGACGTTCGGCAGCGTCGCGAGCAGCGAGGCCGTGCGTTGCTGAAGCTTCAGCGCGTCGCCGCCGAGCAGCGACAGTGCCCTCCCCACGCTGCCTTCGGAGGCCGTAGCCGCCTCCACCAGCGCGGGATCGTCAGAGGCCACGTCGGTTGCGGCTGCGGCCGCACGCACGACATCATCCGTTTCCAGCGGCCGCAGCAACAATTTACGGCAACGGGACAGGATGGTCGGCAGCACCCGCGACGGCGCGTGGCTGACCAGCAGGAACAGCGACTGCTGCGGCGGCTCCTCGAGGATCTTCAGCAGCGCATTCGCGGCGTTGGGATTGAGTTCGTCGACAGTGTCGACGATGCAGACCCGCCAGCCGTCGACCGCGGCGGTGGAGCCGAAAAACGAGATCGTCTCCCGCGTCTCGTCGACGGTGATCACGGTCCGCGTCACGCCACGGTCGTTGAGGCCGCGCTCCAGCACCAGCAGCCCGCCATGCGCGCCGGCTGCGACCTGCCGTGCCACCGGGTCGGACGGATCGACCCGCAACGTCGGCGCCTGCTGGACCTGGGACGATTTCGGATTGCGGAACGCCAGCACGAACCGCGCCATCCGATAGGCGAGCGTCGCTTTGCCGATGCCCTGCGCGCCGCCGATCAGCCAGGCGTGCGGAATCCGGCCGCTGCGATAGGCATCGAGCAAGGCGCTCTCCGCCTCGCGATGCCCGAACAGATCGGGCGTTTCGCGCGGATAGCGCGCCGGGCACTCCTGTTCGACCTTGCGCGCGCTCATGCGGGACTGGCCGCCGTGAATGTGGCCCGGAGGTGCTCGCGCAGCGAGGACCAGATCGTGGCGGCCACCGTGTCGGGATCGGCCGTCGCGTCGATCAGCACGCAGCGCTCCGGGTCTTCAGCCGCAATCTGGCGGTAGGCATCGCGCAAATCCTGATGAAACTTGACGCCCTCCGCCTCGAAGCGATCCGCCGTGGCGTTGCCGCGGCGCAGCGCCGCGCGTTGCAGTCCGACCTCGACCGGCACATCGAGAATGAAGGTCAAATCGGGCTTGAGATCGCCGATGGTGACGCGCTGCATCGCGTTGACGAGGCCAGCCGACACCTGCCCGAGCTGACCCTGATAGGCGCGCGTGGAATCAAAGAAACGATCGCACAGCACCCAGATGCCCTGGTTGAGTGCCGGCAGGATCACGGTGCGGACATGGTCGTCGCGGGCGGCGGCAAACAACAGCGTCTCGGCCTCCGGCCCGAGCAGTTTGCCCATGCCCGACAGCACGAGGTGGCGGATGATCTCCGCGCCCGGCGAGCCGCCGGGCTCGCGGGTCACGATCGCGCGCAGCTTGGCGACGTCGAGCCGTTCGGCGAGCTTGCGGATCTGGGTCGATTTTCCCGAGCCCTCGCCGCCTTCAAAGGTGATGAAGCGACCGCGCAAGCTCGGCCGTTGGAGTGCTGCTTCCGCCATGTCAGAGCTTCTCGACCCCTGCGCGGAACATGCCGATGACGAGCTCCTGGGCGCCGTCGAGCGCACGACGCACCGTCGATCCCGTGCCGACCGCGTCGGCCGCATAGACCGGCGTCTCCATCGCGACATTGGCGCCGCGCCACACCCGCACCACGCCGATCTGCTGGCCGGCAGTGATCGGCGCCTTGACCGGGCCGTTATAGATGACGCGCGCCAGCAGCTTGTCGTTGCCGTTCTTCGCAACCATCACCTTGATCGGATCGGGGCTGACGAGCTTGACCGAGCGGCTCTCGCCGCCGAACACCCGGGCATAGCCGACCGGCTGATTGGCCGCGATCAGGACCCGGGTCTCGAAGCTGCGGAACCCCCATTCCAGCATCTTCTTCGCCTCGGTCGCGCGGTCTTCGGAGTCCTCGAGGCCATTGACGACGACGATCAGCCGCGTGTCGTTCTGCACGGCCGAGCCGACCATGCCGTAGCCGCCTTCCTTGGTGTAGCCGGTCTTCAGGCCGTCGGCACCGGGCAGAGCGTTCAGCAGCGGATTGCGGTTCTGCTGGCGGATCTTGTTCCAGGTGAATTCCTTCTCTCCGAACAGCTTGTACTGGTCGGGATAGGCCTGGATGATGTGGCGCGCCAGCATCGCGAGTTCCCGCACCGTCATCTTGTTGGTCGGGTCCGGCAGCCCGTTGGAATTGCCGAAGGTCGACTTGGTCATGCCGAGCTCGCGGGCGCGCTTGGTCATGAAATCGGTCGCGAACGTATGCTCGTTGCCGGCGATCCCCTCGGCGAGCGCGATGCAGGCGTCGTTGCCGCTCGGGATGATCGCGCCATGCAGGAGGTCGTCGACCGAGACCTTGCTGTTGATCGCGGCGAACATCGTCGAGGTCCCGGACGGCGCGCCGCCCCGCCGCCAGGCGTTCTCGCTGATCCGGTACTCGTCGGTGAGCTTGATGTCGCCCTTCTTGATGGCGTCGAACACCACCTCCGCGGTCATCAGCTTCATCATGCTGGAGGGCGCGCGCAGCTCGTCGGCGTTCTTCTCGAACAGCACGCTGCCGCTGGAGGCCTCGACCAGGATCGCGGTCGGCGCGTCGCCATCGAACCCGACGTCTTCCTTCTTGGCGCCCTGCACGCTGTTGTTGGCGGCATAGACCACCCCGCCGCAGCCGATGCCCAGCGCGATCGCGGCCGCGATCAGGCTGCGCCAGCATCGCCCGGCGCGAGCTGACAACGTGCTGGGAACTGCGGTCTGGGCTGCCATCGGCGATGTCCTGAAACGCTGCGTTCTAACAGGTGGAAGTACCGCAAACAACTGAGGTTTCTGCGTCATACATGGCTGGCCGGATTGCCGCCCGCATTGAATGTCCGTATCGTTGGAACCGGCTCACGACAGCAGTACCGGCAAACAAGGCGGAAACGCGATGTCCACCACCCGCACCATCTCCGCCAACGGCATCGACATGTTCGTGCGCGAGGCCGGGCAAGGCCCATTGGTCGTGCTCTGCCATGGCTGGCCGGAACTGTCCTATTCATGGCGGCACCAGATCGCAGCCCTCGCCGCGGCCGGTTTCCGGGTCGCCGCTCCCGACATGCGCGGCTTCGGCCGGACCAGCGCGCCGGCCGATGTCGGTGCCTACACGATCTTCGATACGGTCGGCGACATGGTCGCGCTGGTGGCTGCGCTCGGCGCGAAGCAGGCTGTCATCGTCGGCCATGACTGGGGCGCGCCGGTGGCCTGGCACGCGGCGCTGTTTCGCCCGGATATTTTCACAAAGGTCGCAGGCCTCAGCGTACCGCCGCCGTTCCGCGGCCGTGGGCGTCCGCTGGAAACCCTGCGCGAGAGCGGCATCACCAATTTCTACTGGCAATACTTCCAGCCGCCGGGCGTGGCCGAAGCCGAGTTCGAGCGCGACATCGCCCACACCATGCGGCTGGTGCTCGGGCGCGGCGTCTCCGATCCGAGCTCGATGTTCGTCGACGAGGCCAAGGGCTTCCTCGGCAAGCTGCCGAGTGGGATGCCGCTGCCGGCCTGGATCACCGAGGCAGACATCGCCGAATTCGCCGAGGGCTACCGGCAGTCCGGTTTCCGTGGCGGGTTGAACTGGTATCGCAATCTCGACCGCAACTGGGACCTCACTGCGCCCTGGCAGGACGCACGGATCCATCAGCCCTCGCTGTTCATCGCCGGCTCGAACGATTCGGTGATCACCGGGCTGATCGGCGCCAAGCGGGTCGCGGACATGGACCGCGTGCTGCCGAACCTGCGGCAGAAGCTGATCATCGAGGGCGCCGGCCATTGGATCCAGCAGGAACACCCCGACGAGGTCAATGCGGCGCTGATCGCGTTTCTGAAATGATCAGGCCAAGGACCTGATTCGGAACGGTTTGATCTAGTAGAGCCCGCGCCCGCTCAGGACTTCGGCCGGCCCGCGCGCATCGATCGGGACATAGGCGGTTGCCGGGCTCGGGCTTGCTGCGTAACGCGCATCACTCTCGTAGGACACCTCGCGCGGATTGTTCTGCGCGCGACGGTGCGACCGGCTCGAGGCCGACATTTCCGAGGTGGCGCTGACCGAGGCGTAGTCGGCCTGGGTGTTGCCGAGGCTGTAAGGCCGACCTTCCGGCAGCGGAACATCGCCGCGGACCCGGCCCGATGACGACGACATCTCCGGTACGAACGGCCGCGCCGAGGCGACCCGCACCATCGACGGCGATGGCGCCGGAGTGCCGGTGCGCAGGGTCGCCATCAGCTGGCGGTCGTCGGAGCCCTCGAGCGGCGCCCGGCCGACATATTCGACGCGGACGCGAGCGACACCATTGCCTTTGAAATCAAGCAGTTCGGCAGCTTTGTTCGAGACATCGATGAGGCGATTGCCGTGGTACGGGCCACGATCGTTGACGCGAACGATCAGCGAGCGGCCATTGCTCAGATTGGTAACGCGCGCGTAGCTCGGCATCGGCAGGGTCGGATGGGCCGCCGTGAGCGATCCCATGTCGAACACCTCGCCATTGGCGGTCAGGCGGCCATGGAAATCGTCGCCATACCAGGATGCCATGCCCTCGGCGCGATAGTTCTCGTTCTCCTCCGGCACATAGGTCCGGCCGGCAACGACATAGGGCTTGCCGATCCGATAGGTGCCGCCGCCCTTCGGCACGGGGTCACCGAGCGCCACGACACGCGGGCTCGACGATACGCCGTATTTCGGATCGACGCGGCTGGCGAACTTGTTCGAGGAGGCGCAATTGGCGAGGACGAGGCACGTCGCCACCGCAACGGCGCCGCGCGCCGTCCGGATCATCGAATCTGGCCGTCTAATCCCCATATGCCCCAAGTACCATTCTGTCGGACCCGCACCTGCTTCGAGGCGTCGGGGTCTTTCCCGTCACTGCGCGGCCCACCTTCCGCACCAGAGCGTGACGATATCGCAACCGGAAGACGGCGGAAATGGGGAGAGCCTTGAGGCTATGGCGCTTTGGTAAACCGGCTGTTGCGCCTCCTCCGTTGTTCTACGGAGCTCGGACCGCACAATATCCCCGCGCCTGTCCCGCGATCAGACAGACTGTTGCAGCAAATCATCAGTCCGGGCGCATCTGCGATTCCAACAATTGAATCTTTTTGACTGTGCAAGGCTGCAATCGTTTTCTCTTCCGCGTGGGGCGCAAAGGAAGTTTGCGATGATCGAGACGGTTACAGCGGTGATGGGCCTGGTGAGTGCGGCGATCTTCCTGGCGCATGCCGTGGAAGGCTATCGGTACCGGGCCTGACGGTCCGCTGAAGGCGGAAAGACGCGTCACCTCTTTCCAGGAGTGAGTGTTCGGAAAGCTTTAATCAATTCGGATGAGCATCGGGTCAAGGCAGGTGTATCATGCGTAATCACGATTTGGTCTCCGACGGATTTCTGACCCTGACTGCAGCGAGCCTCGTGCTGCTGTGTTCCAGCCTGCTGGCGTTCGCCTTCGGCTGAGCATTTGATGGCCTGGGCGTCGTTTGGGCGCCCATCCGGCCGATATATCTCCCCCTTTGCCACTCGCTGGCCGAATTGGCTTCGATAGTCACTCCGGGAAGCCGGCAATCAAATTCCTCCCAGGCGCACACAGACAAATCCTTTGGCAGCCGCTTTCCGGTCTGCTCGACGCCGAAATCTATCATGCGTCGCTGCCAGCCATGATGCACGTTCACCCGTCCAAGGGAGGATTCGCGGATGACCAGCAGTGTCAGGGAGGGAGCATCTGCCCTGCTCGTCAGTTCGGATGGCCGGCTGCTCATGCAGCTGCGTGACGACCTTCCGCATGTCTCCGATGCGGGCAAGATCAGCCTGTTCGGTGGCCGGCGAGAAGGCACCGAGACCTTCCTGGAATGCGTGGTGCGCGAAGTCCATGAGGAGATCGGGCATTATCTGCCGCCCGAACGCTTTGAGCTGATCGGGAGTTATTCGGGACCGGATCACCTGACGCCAAACCGCACGCTTCGCGGCGAGGTGTTCCTCGTGCGCGACGTGCCGGTCGACCAGTTGACCGTGACGGAAGGCCGCCTCGTGATCGTCGCCGTCGACGAACTCGAGCCTATCGGCGACCGGTTGGCGCGCCCGGCGCAGTATGCGCTGGCGATCTTCCTGAAGCGGAAGCGGATTACCTGAGTGCTGTAACCAGTTCGCGGACGAGGCCGTCGATCACCGGTAGCGCCACCGCGGGGTCGGCCACGTCGATGTCGTGCACGTGCCAATAGGTCACCCTGCCGGCGACCTCGGGGAACCGGCGTTCGATGAGCGGGCGATGCTCGGCCTCCTTGAGCGCGATCACGAGGTCGGCGTCGTCGAAGTCGGCCAATACGCATGGTTGCGGATAGCGCGTCGCACCATCCGGAACGATGCCGCTTGCGCGGAGCCGATCGGCCGCAAAGTGCGACATCGGTCCGACATTGTCCGGCGATCCGCGTTCGGCCGCACCTCTGGAGAAGGCACGCCACGGCAGCTCTTCGTTGTGCGCAAGGTGATTGAACAGTTCTTCCGCGTAGCGGCTTCGGTAGTAATTTCCGGTGCAGAGAAAGAGGACACGCTTCATGCCGGTCATGATGGCCGGCGTTGGCGGTCGCGGTCAACGACGTTGCGCGCATGCGTCGAAGTTCAGTCCACGCCGGCCGCTGACGGGCCGATCAACGGACGCTGGACGTGGCGCCGTCATCAAGTTCGCGTTGCGTTCGGCGCCGCCCTACGCTAAGGGCCTGATCCTGCACAGACGGAAGGGTGGCCGAGTGGTTTAAGGCACCGGTCTTGAAAACCGGCGTGCCCGCAAGGGTACCGTGGGTTCGAATCCCACCCCTTCCGCCAGATTACCAGCGATCGCTTGGCAGCTTCGTTGCGCCTGGTTCCGTAAGGCTGACGTCAGCACCGCGCGCCATAGTTTGTCGCATGACAGACCCGATTGCTCTCACCGCCTCGCTGATCTTCATGTTCGTCGCGGGATTTGTTGTTGGCTACGCGGTCCGCGCGGCCATTTCCCGCCGCCGTCGAGCCCGCGCACGGTAAGGTGAAGCCAAGCCGTCGTCACCGCCGCCGCGGCGATGGGGTATGGGTTTCGCCATGACCCCTCAGCTTCGCCGCAAGACCTATCTGACCGCCATCGCCATCGCCGCTCTGGGTTGGATCTGGCTGCTGGCGGACGTGGTCGCGTGGGCGTTTCAAGGCTAACGCCGGAGGCCAACGGGCGAGCGCGCTGCGAGGCCCGCTGCCCAATTGCCGAGCGTGCCGTCAGCCGTGCCGGATGAACTCGGCGATCAGGCCGCCGATCTGCTCCGGCGCATCCTCGAAGCAGTAATGCCCGACGCCGGCGAGACGCTTGATAGGCGCTGCGGGGAATAGCTCCGAAAACAGCGGCAGGAAGTGCTCTGCGCGCAGCGTGCGATCCGCCTCGCCCCAGATCGCGAGCGCAGGCTTGCTGCGGATCGCACGATCGGCCGCCGGATCTGGCGTCTCGAATTGGTGGGCGCCGGTCGCAAACCCCTTGGCCCATCCGATCGCACCGAGGCAGTCGGACGGTCGCGCGAACGGTGCGCCGTAAGCGGTGAGCCAGGCGTCGGTGATCGCGGCATTGTTCTCGAAGCCGTTGAGTTTCAGTGTGCTCAGGATGTTGAAGCCGAGTTGGCCGAGCACCGGCTCAAGCTCGCCGTTTGCCTCGGCCTGCGCGATCCACCGAAACCAAGGCGAGACCTGTGCATTCGCAGTGAGGCGTTCGAACAGATCGCTCTGCCCGAACGGCGTCGGCCCGTTGGCCGAGATGATGCGGCGGATGCGATCCGGGTGGCGCGCAGCAAACCCCATGCCGACCGGGCCGCCAAAATCATGCATCACGAGGGTGATGTCGGTGAGATCCAGTGCGAGGACCAGAGCTGCGAGATTGTCGACGTGGTCCTGTAGCCAGTAGCTGCGCTGCGCCGGCGTCGCGCTCTTGCCGAAGCCCATGTGATCCGGGACGACCACGCGGTGCGTCGCGCTCAGGAGCGGCACCAGGTGGCGGAACAGATAGCCCCAGGTCGGTTCGCCATGCAGGCAAAGCACCGTCTCGCCGTCCCGCGGGCCCTCGTCGACGTAGTGCATCCTGAAGCCCGGCGCGGTGCTGAAATGCGGCGTGAACGGAAACGTGCCGTCGAACGTGGCGTCGGGTTGGATCATGGCGAACCTTGGATGGTTTTAGTTTGAAACCAATGTGTATCGCTTGAGGTTTTAGTTTGCAACCGATATATCAGATTTGTGATCGGACGGGTGCGTCGGGACGCCACCCGGGATCGGCAAACGGACCGTGGAGCTACAGGCAGATCGCGATGGCCAAGAGAGTGAGCCACAAGGACTCGATGTGCGGCGTGGCCCGGCCGCTGGATGCGATCGGCGACTGGTGGTCGCTGTTGATCGTCCGCGATGCGTTCGACGGGTTGCGCCGGTTCGGCGAATTTCAGAAGAGCCTCGGGCTCGCCAAGAACATCCTCTCGGCGCGGCTACGCAATCTGCTGGCGCACGGCATCATGGAGACCGTGCCCGCCGCGGACGGCAGCCCCTATCAGGAATACGTGCTGACCGAAAAGGGCCGCGGTCTCTTCCCGCTCCTCGTCGCGCTCCGGCAATGGGGCGAGGATTTCTTCTTCGCGCCCGACGAGGCGCATGTGCTGCTGGTCGATCGCAAGAGCGGACTGCCGGTACGCCGGCTCGAACTGCGCGCGCAGGACGGACGCGTCGTCGGTGCGGAAGACACGACGGTCCGACTGCCCTCGGATTTACGCGAGCGAGGGACCGCGTGAAGGCACGCGCGCCGCGTGAGGATCGCCGATAGGAACCGGATATTAACCCTCCTTGCCGCAGCATCCGCGCGTGGAGGTTCGACCAATGCAGACATTCCGGATTTCGCTGAGTGATGGTACGCGAAAATTCCACACGGCGATTCAGGCGCCAGATCCAGCGTCCGCGCGCATCAAGGCTGCGTACTTCTTCGACATATCGAAGTGGCGGATCCTGAGCGTGTCGCCGACCGGCGCCAGTGCGGCTGCAGCGTAGTCGCTGCGCCGTCTACGCCATCCGGTCGAGCTCGGCCGCCGCGAGGTTTGCAATCTGCAGGTCGATTTCGGCAAGCGGATCCTCATCGCCGAGGAACCATGCAGCCGACAGGCCGGTCCAGGCGACGATCCATGACAGCAGGCGCCGGCGATCGAGCCGCGCCGCTTCCACAACGATCTCGATACGCCGCGCAAATCGTCCGGGCTCGGTCGCGACCGGTCGTGTCGGATCGGCCAGATCCGGATTGGTGAAGATGTTGGCGAAGTCGAAGCCACGCTCGCCGATGAGATGCTTGGGATCGATCGCGAGCCAGCCACGCGCTCCGAAGTCGAGCACGTTGTCGTGGTGCAGGTCGCCATGCAGCACCACGATCTCACGCTGATCGGCGAGCAGTGCCTCGGCGATTTCGGCCGACCGGATCAGGATGCCGCCGCGCGCCCGCGCGGCGGGCCACAGCTCGCGAAACCAGTGCGTCAGCGGCGTCAAATCCGGCGGCGATTTCGCTCGCGGGGCGTGAAGCCGATTGGCGGTTGCACAGAGAATTCCGCAGGCCGCATCGTCCTGGCCGGTGTGCGCCATCGCGCTGAGCGAAGCCGCACCCATCGCCCTTTCAAGCAGCAGCGCGTCGCCGTCATGGGCGAGAACCCGCGCCGCGCCGTCTCCATCCCACCACTCCATGACGATGGCGCCGAGCCGCTCGTCCGGCTCGTGGGAGAGCTTCAGCATGGCCGGCTCGCCGTGCCGTCGCACCGGCAGCAGCCGTGCGGCGCGCGTCACGACGGGAGCACCGTCAGGGATGAGGCTCCAGGCAGAGAGGTAGGGTTCGAACATCGGGCGAGCCGATCCGGATAGAGTGTGACGGTTGTTGTTCTAGTCATTGGCTGCGCACACTGCCACGGCGGTTCCTGCGGCGCATCGTGGCGGGATCTCTGGAATTTGTTCCCTCCTGCCCTGGCCATGTTGCTTGATGACAGCCCCCACCCATCTCGCGCTACAATGCCGCAGCCGGTGGTACGGAGGGTGTGGCGATGCCGCGAAAGGGAATTACCGGGCACGACGATTGGGTGGTCACGGAGGCCCTGGCGACTGCGCTGGTCGCCCTCGAACAATTGCCGGCGAGGCATCAGCCGCGTGCGCATATGGAGGATGTCCGGAAGCTCCTGACCGCGAGATGCGAGGCTGGAGCCGTCACGCTGCATCTGGCGCAGGCCAAGTGCCGGCTTTTTCCGGATACCAATCCCCTGACGATCTACGAGGAGTACGGCCTCAAGGATGGACTTGGGTAGAGGCGGCTCGCACGACTACTCGCGGCTGACGCGCCAGATCGTGCCATTGCCGTCTTCGGAGACCAGCAACGCACCATCGCGCGCCACGGTGACACCGACCGGACGGCCCCAGACCTCGTTGTCGCTGATCACAAAGCCGGTAACGAAATCCTCGTACTCGCCGGTCGGCACGCCGTTCTTCAGTCTGATGCGAATGACCTTGTAGCCGGTCCGCTTCGACCGATTCCACGAGCCGTGCTCGGCGGCGAAGGCATCGCCGCGATAGTCCGGCGGGAAGCTGCTGCCGGTGTAGAAAGTCAGCCCGAGCGAGGCCGAGTGGGCCTGCAACAGGACGTCGGGAACGGTCACCTTGTCCTTCAGGTCCGGCCGCTCTCCGGCATGCGCGGGGTCTTCGTTGGCGCCGATGTAGTACCAGGGCCAGCCGTAGAACGCGCCCTCGCGGATCCGCGTCACATAGTCAGGCACCAGATTGTCGCCGCGGCCGTCGCGCTCATTGGTCGAGCACCACGGCGTGCCGCTTCCAGGCTGGATCGCAAGGCCGACGCAATTGCGGATGCCGGTGGCAAACAGCTTCTGGTTCTTGCCGTCGGGATCGAACGCGAGCACCGCGGCGCGGTCGGTCTCGGTTCCCCAGGCCGCACCGAGCGCGCGATCGCGACTCCAGGCCTCGATGCCTTCCGGCGGGCGGCCAAGGCCCTCGCCTGCGTTGCCGGCGGAGCCCACCGACACCAGCATCCGCTTGTCGTCCGGTGTGAACACGATGTCGCGCGTGGAATGGCCGTAGCCATGCGGCAGGCGGGCGACGATCGTCTCGGGCTTTGCCGACGCCTTGAGATCGCCGTTGCGGTAGGCAAAGCGCACCACGCTGTCGGTGTTGGCGACATAGAGCCACTGCGGATTGTCGCCGTTCGGGAAGAACGCGATGCCGAACGGCCGGTTCAGTCCGGATGCGTAGACTTCGTTGGTCAGACGCTTCGCGGCCCCCTCGCCGCTGCGCAAGACGAGGATTCGGCCGGAGCTGGTTTCCGCGACGAAGATATCGCCATTCGGCGCGGTACGGATGATCCGCGGCCCGCTCAGGCCGCTGGCGAACAGCTCGATCTTGAAACCGGCCGGCACCTGCGGCACCGCCGAGGCAGGTCGCGGCACGACGCGCGAGGAATTGCTGCTGGAGGCCGTCGCCCCGGGTTTCGGCAAGTCCTGCGGCGTGATCAAGCGGACCACGCCTGGCTTGTCGCGCTGCCAATCGCCGAAGGCTTCCGTCCCCTTCAGCACGGGCTCGGCGCCCGATCGGGTGACGCCGATCGCGACGAGAATAACGACCGACATGCTCACGCCGGCAAGATTGGTCCTGGGCATATGCGCCTCTTATGGGGTCGGTCAGGCAGGTGATAGCGCGGTTCGACCGCCGGCGGCGTTCACAATGTCGTCTGCATCAATCGGGCTTGAGTGGCTCGATCAGCTCCACGCGAAATGCCGCGAGCAGCCCGTCGACTTGGCTGCGGCTACACAGCCCTGGAACTGATCATCGGCTTGCGCGCGGCCGCCGACAGATCGCGGTAGGCCGTCGTCTCTCCGACGAGCGCCTTGAGAGGTACCGTAAGCCGGCAAATCAGGCCCTCGGCGCGCCAATCGAAATCGGCCCGTCCGCCGAGCTGGGTCTCGATGCTGGCGATCACGCTCCTGGTGCCGAACCCCTTCTGCTTCGGCTTGGTCACCGGCGGCCCGCCGGATTCCACCCACACCAGGATCAGCGTATCGTCATGCACCTCCCAGGTGATCGCGAGCCGGCCCGGCAGCACCGACAGGCTGCCATATTTGGCGGAGTTGGTGACGAGTTCATGCAGTGCGAGCGCCAGCGTCTGCGCGGTCGCGGGCTGCAACTGCACCTCGCCGCCATCGATCTGGATCTGTCCGGCCTCCGAATAGGGTGCGATCTCCTCGGTCACCAGCCGCCGGATTTCCGCTCCCTGCCAGCTCGACAGCGACAGCACGGTGTGGACGCGCGCCAGCGCCGTGATCCGGCCCTCGACCGCCCGCACATAGGCGGTCACGTTCTGCGCCCGTGTCAGCCGCACGATCGATTGCGCGAGTGCGAGCGCATTCTTGGCGCGATGATCGACCTCGCGGGTCAAGAGGCTCTGCCGCTCCTCGGCCTTCTTGCGGTCGGTGATGTCGACGGTGACGCCGCTCACCCGCACCACCTTGCCGCTCCGGTCGCTGGTGGCCGCCGCCGTGCCGACGCACCAGCGCACCTCGCCATCCGGCCGCATCACGCGGAATTCGGCTTCGTAGGATGTCTGGCCCTTGCCGAACCCGGCCCAGGCTTGCCGCAACTCTTCGACATCGTCGGGGTGAAACAGCCCCTGGATATTCTCCGAGGTCAGCGCGAAGGACTTCGGATCGACGCCGCAGATCTTGTACTGGCCTTCGTCCCACATCCAGTCGCCGTTGACCCAGTCCCAGTCCCACGAGCCCATCTTGCCCGCGGCAATCGCCATGCTGCGGCGGGCCTCGCTCTCGACCAGGCGCGTGGTCGACTGCTCGAGTTCGGCGGTTCGCGCACGTACCCGGTCCTCGAGCTCGGCATTGAGGCGTTCGAGTTGCCGTGTCTTGCGGTAGAGTTCGGCGAACACGCGGATCTTTGCCCGCAGCACCTCGGGCACGACCGGCACGGGCACGTAATCGACCGCGCCCATCTCGTAGCCACGCAGCCGGTCGATGTCGCTGACCTGGATGGCCGAGATGAAGATCATCGCGGTCTTCTGAAAACGCGGGTGCTCGCGGATCATCGCCGCAAGCTCGAAGCCGTCGAGTTCGGGCATGCAGACATCGACCAGGATGACCGCGACTTCGTTCTTGAGCAGGAACTCGAGCGCCTCGCGGCCCGACGATGCCGCGACCAGCGTCTCGCCCAGCTCCTTCAGGATGACCTCGTAGGCCAGCAGCTTCGCCGGCTGGTCATCGACCAGAAGGATGTTTACTTTTTCGTGGTCCATCATGTTCGATCGCCGATCAGCGGTGCAGCCACATGCGGATCGCCAGCAGCAGTTGCTCGGTGTTGACGGGTTTCGCCAGATAGTCGGATGCGCCTGCCTCCAGGCATTTCTCACGGTCGCCTTTCATCGCCTTCGCGGTCAACGCGATGATCGGCAACCGCGCAAAGGCGGGGTTTTGCCGGATCGCGCCGATGGTCTGGTAACCGTCCATCTGCGGCATCATGATGTCCATCAGCACGATCGCGATCTTCGGGTTGGATTCGACCAGCGAGATCGCCTCGTGACCGGTTGTCGCAGTCAGCACCTTCATACCTCGCCGTTCCAGCACGCTCGATAGCGCGAAGATGTTGCGCGCGTCGTCGTCGACCAGCAGTGCTGTCTTGCCGATCAGGTCTTCGTCGGAACTATTGAGCTTCTCCAGCATCCTTTGTTTTTCGGCAGGCAATTCCGTGATCACACGGTGCAGGAACAGTGACGTTTCGTCGAGCAGCCGTTCCGGCGACTCCACACCCTTGACGACGATGCTGCGCGCCATCGTATGCAGTTCCGCGTCCTCTTCGGCTGAAAGTTCCCGACCCGTGAACACGACAACGGGAACACTGGACAGCGTCTCATCCTTGCGGATCTGATCCAGCACCTCGAAACCGCTCATGTCGGGCAGCCGAAGGTCGAGCACGACGCAATCGCAAGGATTTTCGCGCAGCGTCGACAGGGCCCCTGCCCCGGTGCCGCTGGTCACGATCTCGATATCTTCGTGGCCAAGCAATTCGGTGATGCTGAGCTGCTCCGCGGCGTTGTCCTCCACGATCAGCAGACGCTTGCGGCGCGGTCGCGCATACTCCTTGATCTGCGATAATGCCGCGCTGACGCCCTCGGTCGTGGTCGGCTTGTTGACGAACGAGAAGGCGCCGCGCGCCAGCGCATGCTGCCGGTCTTCGTCCAGCGTGATGATCTGGACCGGAATGTGACGGGTCAGCGGATTGTGCTTGAGCTGGCTCAGGACGCTCCAGCCGAGCATGTCGGGCAGGAACACATCGAGCGAGACCGCGCTCGGCTGGAACTGCTTGGCCAGATCGAGCGCCTCGGCGCCGCGGCTGGCGACCAGCACCTTGAAGCCCTTGTCGCGCGCCAGATCGATCAGGACCCGCGCGTAATGCGGATCGTCCTCGACGATCAGCAGAATGGTGTCGCCGGGCTCGAGGTCGAGCCGGTCGTCAGGAAGCTGCTCGATCGCGCGCTCCTGTACGCCCGATGCTTGCAGCGACGGCGCCGGACTGTGCGGCATCGGCGCCGATTGAGGCTGCGGGCGCAGCCCCGCCGACGGCCCGGCATATTTCAACGGCAGATAAAGTATGAAAGTCGAGCCCCTGCCCGGCGCGCTGCGCAGATGGATTTCGCCCCCGAGCAGGCCCGCCAGTTCGCGGCTGATGGCAAGCCCGAGACCGGTGCCGCCATACTTGCGGCTGGTGCCGGCATCGGCCTGCTGGAACGCCTCGAAGATCAGCTTCTGCTTGTCCTGGGGAATGCCGATACCGGTGTCCGATACTTCGAACGCCACGACGGCGGGCGCGGCGTTGAGGATCGGATGCTCCGCGCTCCAGCCGCCGAGCGCGGCCGACACGGTCAGGCTGACGCCGCCATCGGCGGTGAACTTGAACGCATTCGACAGCAGGTTCTTCAGCACCTGCTGCAGCCGCTTGGAATCGGTGACCATGCTGCGCGCGAGGTTGGCATCGACGTCGATGCTGAACGACAGATGCCGGTTCTCCGCCTCGTGCCGGAACGGCCGCCCGACGGTCTCGAGCAGGCTCGAGGTGAGAATCTCCTCGGCATCGACCGTGACAGTGCCGGACTCGATCTTGGACAGATCGAGAATATCGCTGATCAGGTTCAGCAGGTCGGTGCCGGCGCCGTGGATGGTGCGGGCGAATTCGACCTGCTTGCCGGTCAGATTGCCGTCCGGATTTTCCGTGAGCTGCTGGCCCAGGATCAGGATCGAGTTCAGCGGCGTCCGCAATTCGTGCGACATGTTGGCGAGGAACTCGGACTTGTACTTCGAGGTCAACGACAGCTCGGTCGCCTTCTCTTCCAGCGCGCGCCGCGCCTGCTCGATCTCCTGGTTCTTGCGCTCGACGTCGACATTGCGCTCGGCGAGCTGCTGGGCTTTCTGCTCGAGCTGGTCGTTGGTCTGCTGCAACTCCTTCTGCTGGGTCTGCAACTCACCGGCGAGCTGCTGCGACTGCTTGAGCAGCGCCTCGGTCTGCATCGTCGCTTCGATGCTGTTGAGCACGATGCCGATGCTGTCGGTCAGCTGCTCGAGGAAGGTGATCTGCGACGTCGTGAACGACGCGACCGAGGACAGCTCGATCACGGCCTTGACCTGGTTCTCGAACAGCACCGGAAGCACGACGAGATTCTTCGGCATGATCCGCATCAGCGCCGAATTGATCGGCACCGCATCGCGGGGGATATCCGCGACCAGGCGCTGGCGCTTGTCGAGCGCGCACTGGCCGATCAATCCCTCGCCGAACTGCACGATCTGCGGATGCGGGTTGCTGCTGTCGCTGGCGTAGGCCGACAGCAGGCGCAACTGCGCATTCTCCGGATTGTCGACCTGGTAGATCACGCCCATATGCGCGTTGATCAGCGGCGCCAGCTCGGTCAGCAGCAGACGACCCACGGTCGCAAGATCGCGCTGGCCCTGCAACATGTTGGTGAAGCGCGCCAGATTGGTCTTCAACCAGTCCTGCTCGGTGTTGCGCTCCGTGGTGAGACGGAGGTTGCCGATCATCGTGTTGATGTTGTCCTTGAGCTCGGCGACTTCGCCGCGGACGTCGACCTGGATCGAACGCGTCAGATCGCCCTTGGTCACGGCGGTCGCCACTTCGGCGATCGCGCGCACCTGTGAGGTCAGGTTGGCCGCCAGCAGATTGACGTTGCCGGTCAGATCCTTCCAGGTGCCGGCGGTGCCGGGCACGTTGGCCTGACCGCCGAGCCGTCCCTCGACGCCGACCTCGCGCGCCACGCTGGTGACCTGTTCGGCGAAGGTCGCGAGCGTCTCGGTCATGTTGTTGATGGTGTCGGCGAGCGCGGCCACCTCGCCTTTCGACTTCACGGTCAGGTTCTGCTTCAGGTCGCCGTTGGCGACCGCGGTCACCACCTTGACGATGCCACGCACCTGCTCGGTCAGGTTCGCCGCCATCACGTTGACGGTGTCGGTGAGATCCTTCCAGGTGCCGGCGACGCCGCGCACCTCGGCCTGACCGCCGAGCTTGCCCTCGGTGCCGACTTCGCGCGCCACGCGCGTCACCTCGCCGGCGAAGGCGTTGAGCTGATCGACCATCGTGTTGATGGTGTTCTTCAACTCGAGGATTTCGCCCTTCACGTCGACCGTGATCTTGCGCGACAAGTCGCCGCGCGCCACCGCCGTGGTCACCTCGGCGATGTTGCGGACTTGCGTCGTCAGGTTCGCAGCCAGCAGGTTGACGTTGTCGGTGAGATCCTTCCAGGTGCCGCCGACGCCGGGCACCACGGCCTGGCCGCCCAGCCGCCCTTCGGTACCGACCTCGCGCGCCACGCGCGTCACTTCGGCGGCGAACGAGCGCAGCTGCTCGACCATCGTGTTCAGGGTGTCCTTGAGCAGCAGGATCTCACCGCGGACGTCCACCGTGATCTTCTTCGAGAGGTCGCCGCCGGCGATCGCGCTCGCCACCTCGGCGATGTTGCGGACCTGCGCGGTCAGGTTCGACGCCATGAAGTTGACGTTGTCGGTCAGGTCCTTCCAGGTGCCGGCGACGCCGGGCACCTCGGCCTGGCCGCCGAGCTTGCCTTCGGTGCCGACCTCGCGCGCCACGCGCGTCACCTCGCCGGCGAAGGCGTTGAGCTGGTCGACCATCGTGTTGATGGTGTTCTTCAGCTCGAGGATCTCGCCCTTCACGTCGACCGTGATCTTGCGCGACAGGTCGCCGCGCGCCACCGCGGTGGTCACCTCGGCGATGTTGCGGACCTGGGCCGTGAGGTTGCCGGCCATCGAGTTGACGTTATCAGTGAGGTCCTTCCAGGTGCCGGCAACGCCGGGCACGTTGGCCTGGCCGCCGAGGCTGCCGTCGGTACCGACCTCGCGCGCCACGCGCGTCACCTCGCCCGCGAAGCGGTTGAGCTGGTCGACCATCGTGTTGAGCGTTTCCTTCAGCTGAAGGATCTCGCCGCGCACGTCGACCGTGATCTTGCGCGACAGGTCGCCGCCGGCGATCGCGGTCGCGACCTCGGCGATGTTGCGGACCTGCGCGGTCAGATTGCCGGCCATCGAATTGACGCTGTCGGTCAGATCCTTCCAGGTGCCGGCGACGCCGGGCACCTCGGCCTGGCCGCCGAGCTTGCCGTCGGTGCCGACCTCGCGCGCCACGCGCGTCACTTCGCCCGCGAAGGCGTTGAGCTGGTCCACCATCGTGTTCAGCGTTTCCTTCAGCTGAAGGATTTCGCCCGACACGTTCACCGTGATCTTCTTCGACAGGTCGCCCTTCGCCACCGCGGTCGCGACCTCGGCAATGTTGCGGACCTGGGCGGTCAGGTTCGACGCCATCGAGTTGACGCTGTCGGTCAGGTCCTTCCAGGTGCCGGCGACGCCGCGCACTTCGGCCTGGCCGCCGAGCTTGCCTTCGGTGCCGACCTCGCGCGCGACGCGCGTCACCTCGCCGGCGAAGGCGTTGAGCTGGTCGACCATCGTGTTGATGGTGTCCTTCAGCTCGAGGATCTCGCCGCGCACGTCGACCGTGATCTTCTTCGACAGGTCGCCATTGGCAACGGCGGTGGTGACGCCCGCGATATTGCGGACCTGGGCGGTCAGGTTCGACGCCATGAAGTTGACGTTGTCGGTCAGGTCCTTCCAGGTGCCCGCGACGCCGAGCACATTGGCCTGGCCGCCGAGCTTGCCCTCGGTACCGACCTCGCGCGCCACGCGCGTCACTTCCGAGGCGAAGGCGTTGAGCTGGTCCACCATGGTGTTGAGCGTTTCCTTCAGCTGAAGGATTTCGCCCGACACGTTCACCGTGATCTTCTTCGACAGGTCGCCGCCGGCGATCGCGCTCGCGACCTCGGCGATGTTGCGAACCTGCGCGGTCAGGTTCGATGCCATGAAGTTGACGTTGTCGGTCAGGTCCTTCCAGGTGCCGGCGACGCCCGGCACCTGGGCCTGGCCGCCGAGCTTGCCCTCGGTGCCGACTTCGCGCGCCACGCGGGTCACTTCCGAGGCGAACGAGTTGAGCTGGTCGACCATCGTGTTGATGGTGTCCTTCAGCTCGAGGATCTCGCCGCTGACGTCGACCGTGATCTTGCGCGACAGGTCGCCGCGCGCCACCGCCGTGGTGACGTTGGCGATGTTGCGGACCTGGGCGGTCAGGTTGCCGCACATCGCATTCACCGAGTCGGTCAGATCCTTCCAGGTGCCGGCGACGCCGGGCACGATGGCCTGGCCGCCGAGCTTGCCGTCGGTGCCGACCTCGCGCGCCACGCGCGTCACTTCGGAGGCGAATGAACGCAGCTGATCGACCATCGTGTTGATGGCTTCCTTCAGCTGCAGGATCTCGCCGCGGACGTCGACCGTGATCTTCTTGGACAGGTCGCCGTTGGCAACCGCGATCGTCACCTCGGCGATGTTGCGGACTTGGCCGGTCAAATTGTTGGCCATCGAGTTGACGCTCTCGGTCAGGTCCTTCCAGACGCCGGTCACCTCCGGCACCTGGGCCTGGCCGCCGAGCTTGCCCTCGGTGCCGACTTCGCGGGCCACGCGCGTGACCTCCGAGGTGAACACCGAGAGTTGCTTGATCATCGTGTTGACGATGTTGGCCGATTGCAGGAATTCGCCGCGCAGCGGCCGGCCCTCGACGTCGAGCTGCACGGTTTGCAGCAGGTCGCCCTGCGCCACCGCCGCCACCGCGCGGGTCACTTCGCGGGTCGGCCACAACAGATCGTCGATCAGGGTGTTGACCGAACTTTCCATGTCAGCCCAGGCGCCGCTGGCGAGGCCGAAATTGACGCGCTGGCGGGTTTGCCCCTCGCGGCCGACGACTTGGCCGACGCGCGCCAATTGCTGCGCCATGCGCTCGTTCGCCGCAGCGATTTCATTGAAGGCATCCGCGATCTTGCCGTCGATGCCGAGATAGTCGCCACGCATCCGTACCGAGAAGTCGCCACCGCGCATCGCCTGCAGGGATTGCAGCAGATCGTGCGAGGAATCGAGGCTTTCGTTCGATGGTTGGCCGCGGCGTGTCTGAGCACGGGGACGAGGCGGCGAACCGAGATCGGTCATGAAATTTCCCCTACGCGCTGGCCGCGAATCCAGGGACTCGGAGCAGCCAGTGTGGTCATAAGAATGATTGCCCTAGATGTATTCAAGCGGGAAAACGTCAAAACCGCGATTTGTGACGCAAACCGAGTGCGTTAATCGCGACCGGAACCAAAAGTTCCAACCAATGGTGGAACTTTTTCGCTGAACCTGATCAGCGCTCCCGTTGCTCGTCATTCGCCTGCAACATTGCGTGTGTGGCGATGGTTAAGGATTCGAAGCGACGAAAACGAAGCATGTTCGCCGCGAATGCAAATCTCTCTTGCGGGCTGAAGAGCTGGTTGACGACGCCACCCGCATGCTCGCGCCGATTGTACGATCTTGATTCACGATCGAAAGACTAGCGGTCCGCTGGCCAGCTTCGCCGCACCAATTGCACCCGCTCGATGTGGCTGCATTGTTCGCAGCGGTATTGGAGAATATCCCTGCCCTCGCTGCCCGGATGACTGCTCTCGAGCCGCATCGTCCTGATGCAGCTGACGCAGGAGATCAGCGTCAACAGCGGACTGCGATCGTCATTCATCGATACCCGCGGCGGCGCGGTCGGGTCGGCGATCATGGCGCTGGGCGATGCTGTGGTGTTGGCTCTCACCACAACAAAATGCAGATCCTGCGGATCGGGTTCCTGCCCCGAAACCTCATTTGGGCGCGATCCGCGTTTCCCTCAGACCCTGTCGACCGGCCGTTCGGGGCGCACCTTGGCGCTCTCCTGGCCCGGCACGGGTTTGGCCTTGTCTGATTTTGCCGGCGCTACCGGGCGATCCCCGTAGCTTCGGCTCAGCCGCTCCCGGACCGTCGGGAGCCGATCGCCGCCGCCGGCCGCCCTCCACCGGCCGATCAATTCAGCCACTTCTGCGCGCATCGCGAGCAGTCGATAGGACGCTTCAGTGCAATCAAGATCGTGATTGACCTGATCCCGGATCGTTGCCTCGACCAGGGTCATTTCCGCCCGCAAGGTGCTGATCCGACGCCGAATTTCATTGATTTTGTTGTCCATGGCTTGTTAGAACAAAAATAGAACATATTGTCAAGTCACGATCCGGCAAGCGAGGTGAGCGATGAGCATGGCAGCGGTGAGATTTGGCGGGGTTGCAGAGCGCATGAGCGGTCTGATGAGCCGCGCCCAGGCGTTGCGGTTGAGGAGCCTCGCCGAGGAGGCCTACCAGCCAAACCAGTACGCGCGCGACCTGACGTCAGAGGAAGCGGAACGACGCATCGATGCCCTGAGGGCCGAGATCGCGCTTGCGGACTCATTCTGAATTCCGGGCCGCGCATGCGGTTCGGTCCGGACACCCACTTTAGGCTTTGATATAGCGGCACAGTTGGTTGTTTCATTATTGCTGTTGCTGCTTTGCCTTTGGGGGGCCCACGTGCTGGAGCTGGAGAAGCGATCGCCGCTTGCGTTCACGATCACGCTGAAGGATGGACGAACGCTCGCGACCGTCGGCGACGCCGCGGACTACCTGTCCAAGCTCAATGTTGATCAGCGCGAGCGCGGTTATTGGAAGTCGGCGATCATGATGTTCAACAACGCCATGCGCGAACCCAGCTATCTGAAGATCGCGACCATGAATCTCCGCTCTGCCCTTGTGTATGACCGCCTCGTCGACGACCTTGGCTTGTGATTGTGGCGTGGCAGCTACAGCCGAATCGACGGCCGTTGCGTAACGCGCTGGTCGTTATGGCCGCAAACAAGGTAACGGCGGTACACGCGACGGCTGGGCGCTGATACGCTTTGGCCGCACTCTCGGGCCGCCTCGGAGGGCCAAGGCGGCCCATTTCTTTTCAAGGCAATCTTGTCTTTTCAAAGCAATTTTGCGCGGACGAACAGCGTCCGCAGCGCATTCGTCGCCTGCACCGTCAGCATGGCATTGCCGGCCGCTCTCTCCAACGCAGCCACGGCGTCGCCATGCAGCGAGCGGAACTCCATCCATTCGACAGCACTGAGATTGCTGATGAAGCGGTAGGCCTGGCCGACGGTCGCGAGCGTTACCGTCTCGCCGTTCAGCCGCACCTTGAACGTCGCCTTCAGCGGCGTGTCGGATTTGGATACTTCACCCATAAACATCACCCATGGCGCGGTTGTGCTCCGCACCGCGTTAATGTCAATCTAATTTCTCGGCCCACACCCCGGCGTGTTCGCCCCTCTGAATCGCAATGTCTGTTAGCGTTTCGTGGGGGTGATTCGTGCCTGATCCAGCCAACACAGCCTATCTCGATGCGCTCAACTCCGAGCAACGCCGCGCCGTTGAGCACGGGGTCGGCAAGGATTGCACCGTCGGCGCCCCGCTGCTGGTGATCGCCGGCGCTGGCTCCGGCAAGACCAATACGCTCGCCCACCGTGTCGCGCATCTGATCGTCGCAGGCGCCGATCCGCGTCGTATCCTGTTGATGACCTTTTCGCGCCGCGCGGCCGCCGAGATGGCTGGCCGCGTCGCGCGCATCGCACGGCGGGTGCTCGGTGACCGCGCCTCCGTCATGACCGACGCGCTGAACTGGACCGGCACGTTCCACGGCATCGGCGCGCGGCTGTTGCGCGAATTCGCGGAACGCATCGCCCTCGACCCGGCGTTCACGATCCATGATCGCGAGGACTCCGCCGATCTGATGAATCTGGTCCGCCACGATCTTGGTTTCTCACGCACCGAAAGCCGGTTCCCCACCAAGGGCACCTGCCTTGCGATCTATTCGCGCTGCGTGAACGCGGAGATGCTGATCGAGGCCGTGCTCGGCCAGTTCTTTCCTTGGTGCTCCGGCTGGGCTGATCAATTGAAACAGCTGTTCGGGGCCTATGTCGAAGCCAAGCAGCGGCAGAGCGTGCTCGATTACGACGACCTGCTGCTCTACTGGGCACAGATGGTGACGGACACGGCGCTGGCCGAAGAGATCGGCGGCCGTTTCGACCATGTGATGGTCGACGAATATCAGGACACCAACCGCTTGCAGTCCTCGATCCTGCTCGCGCTCAAGCCCGGAGGGCGCGGACTGACCGTGGTCGGCGACGACGCGCAGTCGATCTATTCATTCCGCGCCGCCACGGTGCGCAATATCCTCGACTTCCCGAACCAGTTCAGCCCGGCGGCTGAGATCGTCACGCTCGACCGCAATTATCGCTCGACGCAGCCGATCCTGTCGGCGGCCAATGGCGTGATCTCGCTCGCCAAGGAACGCTTCACCAAGAACCTGTGGACCGACCGCACCTCGACCCGCAAGCCGCTGCTCGTGACGGTGCGCGACGAGGCCGATCAGGCCCGCTACATCGTCGAGCAGGTGCTGGCGAACCGTGAGGAAGGCGCGCTGTTGAAGCACCAGGCCGTGCTGTTCCGCACCTCGTCGCACAGCGGCCCGCTCGAGGTCGAGCTGACCCGCCGCAACATCCCATTCGTGAAATTCGGCGGCCTTAAATTCCTCGATGCCGCGCACGTCAAGGACATGCTGGCGCTGCTGCGCTTCACCGCCAATCCGCGCGACCGGGTCGCCGGCTTTCGTATCCTGCATCTGCTGCCCGGCGTCGGGCCGGCCTCCGCGCAGCGCGTGCTCGACCGCATGGCCGAAGCCGCCGATCCGATCGCCGCGCTCACGGCGCTGCCCGCGCCGCCCCGTGCAGGCGCCGACTGGCGGTTGTTCGTCGAGGCGATCGAGAACCTCCGCTACTCTGAATGGCCTGTCGACATCGAGCGCGCCCGGCTTTGGTACGAGCCGCATCTCGACCGCATTCACGAGGACAGCGAAGTTCGCCGCGCCGACCTCATTCAACTCGAACAGATCGCCGCCGGCTATCCGTCACGCGAGCGCTTCCTCACCGAGCTCACACTCGATCCGCCCGACGCGACCAGCGACCAGGCCGGCGTGCCGCTGCTCGACGAAGATTATCTGATCCTGTCGACGATCCACTCCGCCAAGGGGCAGGAGTGGAAATCGGTCTATGTGCTCAACGTCGTCGACGGCTGCATGCCGTCCGACCTCGGTGCCGGCACATCAGCCGAGCTCGAGGAAGAGCGGCGCCTGCTCTATGTCGCAATGACCCGGGCCAAGGATGATCTGCATCTCATGGTGCCGCAGCGCTTTTTCGTCCACGGCCAGGCCGCCAAAGGCGACCGCCACATGTACGCCTCGCGCACCCGCTTTATCCCGGAGCGGCTGCTTCCGATATTCGAGCGGACCACCTGGCCGCGCGCCGCCGCCGGACAGGCTTCATCCGCCAATCGGGCACCGCCGATCGACATCGGTGCCCGGATGCGTGGCATGTGGCGCTGACACCGGCCCGGACAGATTTTCCAAGCCACCCGGAACGAAGCCGTCGGCCTCGCGTTGAAGCGGTGTTCGTAATCGGCAAACGACCATCCCAGACGGCTTCGGCGCGCAAGCGCGGAGCCGTCTTTTTTTTGCGCCGCGTCAGGCCGCGCGAAGGACGCGTGACAGGCCGGTCGAGGCTATTCGGAACGTGGTCGGAACCGGTGTGGCATGCTCAGGCCGTCGGCACGAAGCTCAGGCCAATCCGCGTCTTCTTGCTCCAGATCACCTGGCATTCGTAGACAACCGAGGCGTCGTTGGCCCTCACCAGGCGGAAGCGATGCGGGACGAAGGCGGGATTCTCGACTTCGATGGCCGCTCCTTCCGGCGAAATGTTCACGATCGTGCAATGCATGACCGAACCGCCCGACGAGACATAGCCGGGTTCATTGACCTCGGTTCGCGGATGCCTGCGCTTCTCGTCCATCCAGTATGCCCCTCAGCATTTCCCCGAGGCAAACCCTTGAGGATCGGCCCCGCGGGAGTCAACGGCTCCGGCGGCTCGCATCGGGTTTTCGCACCGCGATTTGTGCGCGGCAGTAAGCCGAATTGCTTATCGCGTCGGTGCAGACGAGCCCCGCGTCGGCCCGGGCTTGTCGGTCGCAAGCGCGGGAGGATAGCCTCCTTCCATCAGCGATGCGCTGGCGCGACGCTCGCTCCGAACAACAATGAACTGGCGCCATGGGGAGACGCGCCATGTTCGAGATTCTCGATCGCCGGACGACTCTGACCGGCAACCAAATCAAGATCCTTGCGGCGGCCATCATCGGCGATGCGCTGGAATTCTTCGACTACTTCCTGATCGGCTTCGTGCTCGCATTCCTGATCGGTCCGTGGAAACTCACCTTCGGCCAGTCGGCCACCGTGCTGATGAGTTCCGGCATCGGCGCCATCGTCGGCGCCTATCTCTGGGGTTGGCTCGCCGACCGGATCGGACGCCGTGTCGTCTTCATCGGCACCGTGCTGAACTTCTCGATCGCGACCGGCCTGCTCTACTTCACCCCCGACAATGGCTGGGTCTATCTGGCGATCCTGCGCTTCTTCGTCGGCACTGGCGTTGGCGGCCTTTATTGTGTCGACCTGCCGCTGGTGCAGGAATTCATGCCCTCGCACAAGCGTGGCTGGGTCGGCGGGCTCGTCACCTGCGTGATCCCGCTCGGTGTCGGTCTCGGCGCGGTGCTGGGAGCGATCATGGGTACCGACCAGTGGCGGCTGCTGTTTGCGATCGGCGTGCTGCCGGCGGTGCTGGTGCTGCTGGTCAGGCTCTGGGTCCCGGAGTCGCCGCGCTGGCTGTGCCGGCAAGGACGCTATGACGAAGCGCGCAGGTCGCTCGCCTGGGCCTTGCAGGTCGAGCCGTCCGAACTGCCCTTGCCGAGCGCCGCCGACGCCGGTCCGGTCGTCAAGACGAGCTGGTTCGACCTGTTCAAATATCCGCGCAGCCTGATCGTCTCCTGGCTCGGCAACGCCGGGGCGCAGACCGGCGTCTATGGCATCACGCTGTGGGCGCCCGCGCTGTTCGTGTTGTTGCTGAAGGTGACGCCGCAGGAGGCCGCCAAGATGATGATCCTGCTCAGCGTCACCGGCTTCCTCGGCCGCATCTCGTTCTCCTGATTCTCCGAGCTGCTGGGGCGGCGCGTCGCCGGCGGCCTGCTCGGCCTCGGCGCCGGGGCGTTGACGATCATTGCCGGCTATCACTACGACGCGACGCTGTTCGGGATGTCGGCATTCTGGCTGCTGCTCGGTGCAGCCTTCTTCTTCGCGGACGGCGGCTTTGCGATCGTCGGTCCGTATGCGGCGGAGGTCTGGCCTTCGCATCTGCGCACCACCGGCATGGGGTCGGCCTACGGCTTCGGCGGCATCGGCAAGATCATCGGCCCGGTCGGCCTTGCCCTGATCGTCGGCTCGAACAATTATCTCAAGCCGGACGTGCCGCTGACCCAGATTCCGACCGCCTTCGTCTATCTCGGTTGCTGGTTCCTGATGGCCGGCGCGGTCTATCTGCTCTTCGGGCTCGAGACCCGCGGCAAGTCGATCGAGCAGATCGACAAGGAGCTCAATGCGGCGGCTGACGTCGAGGCCCCGGCGACGATCCGGCGCGCCTGAGGGAGGCGACCATGAATCTGACTTCAGCTGACATTGCCGGCGATCGCGAGGTGATCGCCCGCGCCGACGCGATCAGGGACGCGGTCGCCGCGGCGTCCGACGAGATCGAGACGACACGCCGGCTGCCGCGCGACCTGCTCGACCGGCTGCATGAGGCCCGGCTGTTCCGACTGCTGCTGCCGCGCTCGACCGACGGGATCGAAACCGATCCCGTCACCTTCTTCCATGCCATCGAGACCATCGCCAGGGCCGACGCCTCGACGGCGTGGTGCCTGAGCCAGGCCGGCGGCTGCGCGATGTCGGCCGCCTATCTCGACCTGCCGGTCGCGCAGGAAGTGTTCGCCGACCCGCGCGCCGTGCTCGCATGGGGGCCTGGCCCGAAGGTCAAGGCGGTCGAGTGCGAGGGCGGCTACCGCGTCACCGGGACCTGGTCGTTCGCGTCAGGCGGACGGCACGCCACCTGGCTCGGCGCCCACTGCCCGATCTACGCCGCGGACGGCTCGCCACGCCGCGATGCCAATGGCGAGCAGGCCGAGCGCACCATGCTGGTGCGGACCGAAGACGTCGAATGGACCGACATCTGGAATACGGTCGGGCTGCGCGGCACCGCCAGCGACCAGTTCGCGCTCAACGACTTCTTCGTTCGTGCCGATCATTCGATCACCCGCGAATTCGACCGCGAGTGCCGCGAAGACGGCCCGCTGTACCGGATGAGCAACCACACCTGCTACCAGGTCGGCTTTGCCGGCGTCGCCTGCGGCATTGCGCGCAGCGCGCTGGACAATTTCGTCGACGTCGCCCGCAACAAGGTGCCGCGCGGCATGACGAAGACGCTGCGCGACAACGCCGTGGTGCAGTCCGGGCTCGCCCAGGCCGAAGTCAACCTGCGCGCCGCCCGCGCCTTCCTGCTGCAATCGATGGCCGACATCTGGAAGGATCTGGTCGCCGGCCACAGCATCACGGTCGCGCAACGCATGACGATCCGGATGGCGGCAACCCATGCCATCCACAAGGCGCGCGAGGCGGTCGACTTCGCCTACAGCACCGCGGGCGCCACCGCGATCTTCGATGGCCATCCGCTGGAGCGGCGCTTCCGCGACATCCACACCGTGACCCAGCAATTGCAGGGCCGCTTCAGCCATTTCGAGACCGTCGGCGCCTGGATGCTGGGCGTCGATGCCGACCTCAGCTTCGTTTGATCTAAATTCTCAGGGAGAAGAACCATGCCATTGGGTGGACTACAGCATTTCACCATCGAGCCGCAGGACCTGGAAAAGACCAAGGAGTTCTATTGCGACGTGCTCGGGCTCGAGAATGGCGACCGGCCGCCGCTCGATTTCCCCGGCTACTGGCTGTATTCCGGCGGTCAGGCCACCGTTCATCTGATGGGCACCCGCAAGCCGCGCGACGGCATCGTCGTGCGAGGCACCGAGAAGAAATATCAGGACACCGGCCGCCTCGACCATATCGCCTTTGCCGCCACCGACGTCGAAGGTGTGCGCAAGCGCTTGCAGGCGAAGAACGTCAGCTTCCGCGAACAGATCGTGCCGCGCACCGGCGACACCCAGATCTTCCTCTACGATCCCGATGGCGTCGGCGTGGAGCTGAACTTCCCGAAGGTCTGAGCCGACGAGTGCTGGACCGCCCGCGCTGAACCGGTCTGATCAACAATTGGCCGGCGCACCTGCCGGGCATTTTCATGTCGCATTCACGTCGAGCAATCGGTTCCCGACAAGGCCCAGACTCGGCCATCAGTCGGGCGTGATCCGGTCCGTTTTTCTTCAACATTGAATGACGAGCTAACCAAGCCGCGCCGCTGCGGCAGAATAGCCGGGTGCTGCGCCTTTAACCTACCCCAGGGCATGGTGGCCCGGCTATTCGTCCCCACTTCGCAATTGGCGCGGGTCGGCGTGTGCCGTTCGACTCCTGCGGCCCGGGGGAGCATCAGAGAGCACTTTTCTATAGAAGCTCTCCGCCCTGAGTTCCCACGGTTCGATGGAGTTCATCTTATTGACCGAGTTCTTTGAAGCGCGGACGTTGCTGCAATGCACGCGCATCCACGAAATTGGATCGAACAGTTTTCCGCCCGGAAGGCCGGAAATCAGGTGAGACGCTACACCCGAGCCAGGCGCACGAAGGACTATCCATTTCAGCTTCGTCCTTCGACACCAAAGGCATTCCGCATAGTAAACCCCGAGATCGAAGATTGGATTCAGGCCGTTCAGAGGCCCAGCCCAAGGCACCTTGAGTCCCTTGTACGCATCTACGACATTCTGGTCGAAACCGCCGACGAGCAGGTCCGCATATCGTGGCAACCAAGAGGACACGGCCATCACGCCTGCATCGTCCAAACCGGCTACGATTTCGAAGCGCGCAAGGAAGCCGCGCAACGCATCCAGACGCGCAGCTCTGCTATCGTGGAAGAACTGTGCGTATTTCTTGCTGGACTCAGCCCATCTCTTCCTGCCCTCGTCATCGTCCGAGGGAACCATATCCCAGTCAGGCGGCGCATATTGCGGATAGCCGATCAGTGCCTGACTTAGGAGCAATTGCTCTTCGGTCGGCGCTGCGCCAGCACGTCGGAACCAGCGAAACATCCCGGCGATCCTCACTCAACTAGCGGCATGGAGGCCTCACACACATGTCCGTCCAGCGCTTGCTTTGAACCCATCATCCCAAACAGCGGCAACCGATCGTCAATCGAGCCCGCGTTCGTGGCTGAGGCGGACCATCTCGTTGATGAAGATTTGTTTCTGCTTGTCGTCGAGGCTCGCATAAAGCGGCTCTGCCGCGTCGGCGACACCGCGCTGATCGACCGCGCGGTCGTTGAGGAACTGGGCCTCGTTGCGCATCTGCTCAATGATGTCGTCAGGCGGATCGCGCTGCGCCCGGGCGATCCGCAGGTTGAGGCGGTCGGCGCCATTGTGGCCGAGATAATGCATCGCGCTGTTGAAGCCAGCCCAGTGCTTTTCCTGCTCCGGTGTGAGGTTCAGCTCCTTCTTGATCCGCTCGATGTTGGCATCGCTGTTGGCGACCATTTGCTCCGCCGTCAGTTGCGGCGCCCCATCCTGGGTCAGCACCGCCGTCTGCTGTTTCGCATTCTTGGCGGCGGCCTTCGCCGATTTTGTACCCTTGCCGCCCTGCTTGTCGCCGGACGCCGGCGCCTGCGTGTTCTTGCCATTGCCGGGATTGGGATTAGTGTTGTTGGGATTGTTGCCGGTGAACACCCCGGTCACGCCCGTCACCACGCCAACCACGCCGCCGATCGCGCCGCCCAACACGCCGCCGACCGGTCCGGCGGCCTTGTTGCCCTCACGCGCGCCCTTCTCGACGCCCTGCACGAGCTGCGCATTGACGATGTGAGGCAGTGCGAACAACGCGACAATGGCGGCCGCAACCGCGACGCACAATTTCCGCCGTGCTCGCAGCTTCGCTACCGGAATGAGCATGATCGGGTCTCCGTGATCGATGGTGGATTGAGGAGTTAACGCAGGTGGGACTGGTCTGGACTTTATCTTCTCTGGCTTCGGCAAGTCTATCGATCGCGCTGGGCATCAACATGACGAAGACGGTTCGAGCAGGTCCGGCTGGAAACCTGCGGCTCAACGGCGCACGCGCCCGCCGGACCTGTCCGCGTCGCGCGCTGCGTGCGTCGCAGCATGATCGCGAAAACCGTTGCAAACAACCTGCAACCGCAATGCCACGAACCACGCTGCCTGCGATTTGACCACAACGTTAGTACTACGTGGCACGGGCATCTCGTTTCTCGACAGACGACGGCAATTCTGTTCTGATCGGACACAACGAAATCCCGAGAGATCGCGCCGACGCGACGCACAAACAACAACGGGATCCGAAAGTCTTTGTCCGGTGGCTCGCCAGGGAGGGAACGCCATGTCACGGAAGACGCTTTCACGCCGACAATTCGTTGCAGCGACAGCGCTGTCATCGGCCGCACTGATCACAGCTCCTTACGTACGTGGCGCGCACGCAGCCGGAAAGCTCTCTATCGGCTTCTGGGATCACTGGGTGCCCGGCGCCAACAACGAGTCGACCGCGCTGGTCAAGGAGTGGGCCGAGAAGGAGAAGGTCGAGGTCCAGATCGACTACATCACCAGCGTGGGCAACAAAAACCTCGTTACGATCGCGGCCGAAGCGCAGGCGAAGACAGGCCACGACATCTTCGCGATGCCAACGTGGTGGGTGCACTCCAATGCCGAGCAGCTCGAGCCGGTCAACGACGTCATGGAGCCGCTCATCAAGCAGAATGGCGAGGTCAACGGCACGGTCAAATATCTCGGCCAGGCGAACGGCAAATGGCTCGGTGTTCCCACTTGTCTCGGCAGCCAGATCAAGGGGCCTTGCTCTCGTATCGACCTGATGAAGAAGTACGCCGGCATCGACGTGCAGGAGATGTATCCGGCAGGCAGCCCGGCGAAGGCTGACAGTTGGACGCTGGATAGCTTCCTGAAGGCGGCCGAGGCCTGTCAGAAGGCTGGCTTCCCGTTCGGGATCGGGCTTGGTGAGACCAGCGACAGTGTCGATACCGCCGGCGCGATCTTCCAGTCATTCGGGGCCGAGTTGGTCGACGCCAAGGGTAACCTGACGGTCAAGACCGACGCGGTCCGCCAGGCGGTCGACTTCTACAAGAAGCTGATCGCCTTCCTGCCGCCCGACGTGGCGGCATGGGACGACGCCTCCAACAACAAATGGCTGGTGGCCGGCAAGGGCGCGATGATCATGAACCCGCCAAGCGCATGGGCCGTCGCCAAGCGCGATGCGCCTCAGATCGCCGAGCAATGCTGGACCCACGGCTTCCCGGCCGGTCCCAAGGGCCGCTTCGCACCGTTCCTCCCCTACTTCCTGTCGCTCTGGAATTTCTCCAAGAACAAGGAAGCCGCAAAGAGCCTGCTGACGCATCTGTCGCAGCCGGCATCGATCGAGCGGCTGGTCAACGCCAGTGGTGGCTACGATCTTCCCGCCTTCGCCAATTTGACCACGTTGAAGATATGGCAAGAGCAGTCGCCGCCTAAGGGCACGCTCTACCACTACCCCAACCCCAACAACCACCAAATCCTGTCGATCGCCGCGTCACCTGCGCCGCCGAAGATTGCCCAGCAGATCTATTTCCAGGCCACTCTGACCAAGATGTGCCTCAGATACTACCAGGGTGAAAGCATGGAGAAGACCCTCACCTGGGCCGAGGGCGAGTGCGAAGGCTTCATGCGAAGCTGACGGCAAGCGAGCTTCGCGCGGCCGCCGATAGTGCCGGCCGCGCACAGTCTCGTCTTTGCATCCCTGCCGCTGAACCGGCGAACTGTGCAACCGACCCGCGCGAGGGACCTGCGTTATGGTTGATGTCGCATTCCAATCCAACCGCGCGGCGGTGGCCCAGCCTGGGCGAAGACGCGGCGGCCTGCGCAACGCGCTGCGGCGCAAATCGATGGCCGCGTTCCTGATGACGTTGCCGCTGATCGTCCTGATCGCGGTTCTCGTGCTCTACCCGGCGCTGTATTCGCTGCATCTGGCGACGCTGAACAAGGCGATGACGAAGTTCGTCGGCTTCGGCAATTTCGAGTTCCTGTTCAAGCGCGACACCTTCTGGCTGGTGGTCAAGCAGTCCTGCATTTTCGCGATCTCCGCGGTGGTCTTCAAGGCGCTGATCGGCTTCATCGTCGCGCATTTCGTGCACAACGTGCCCGCCAACAAGCAGCGCAAATGGCGCGGCATGCTGCTGGTGCCATGGGTGATCCCGCCGGCAATGAGCACGCTGGCCTGGCTATGGCTGTTCGATCCCTCCTACAGCGCCTTCAACTACACGCTGTCATTCTTCGGCATCGGACCGATCCCGTGGACCGGCGATGCGATGTGGGCGCGCTTCTCGGTGATCCTGGTCAACGTCTGGTACGGCGCGCCGTTCTTCATGATCATGTATCTGGCGGCGTTGAAATCGGTGCCCGAGCAGCTCTATGAAGCGGCAGCGATCGACGGCGCCAATTGGTGGCAGCGCATCTGGTACGTGACGCTGCCGATGATGCGCAACATCATCGCGATTACCACGCTGTTCTCGCTGATCGTCACCTTTGCCAATTTCGACATCGTGCGCATCCTGACCGCCGGCGGGCCACTCGATCACACCCACATCTTCGCGACCTGGGCGTTCCGCGTCGGCATCGAGGGCAGCGACATCCCGCTCGGCGCCAGCGTCTCGCTGTTCATGGTTCCGATCCTCGCGGTTGCGGCGATCTTCATCCTGCGCGACATCACCAAACGCGGGAACGAATCCTGATGAGCACGATGACGATCGACAAGTCCGGGCCGACCCGCAAGGTCAAATACGGCAGCATGAGCCGCGATCGGACCTGGGCCCTACGCTGGTCCTATTTCTTCCTGGTGCTGTTCGCGATCTTCTCGCTGACGCCGCCGCTCTACATGCTGATCACGTCGTTGAAGGGCAGCGCGGAGATTTCCGCGGCGACCAATCCGTGGTGGGTATACCACCCCACACTCGAGAACTACGTCGAGCTCCTGACGTCGAACCAGTTCCTGCGCTTCTTCTGGAATTCGGCCTGGGTCTCCATCATCGTCGTCACCATCACGATGTTGATCAGCGTGCCGGCGGCCTTTGCCTTGGCGCGGATGAAGTTCTGGGGCTCGGCGACACTCGCGACCGGCGTCTTTCTCACCTATCTCATTCCGGACAGCCTGCTGTTCATTCCGTTGTTCAAGATGTTCGCCGTGTTCGGCGACTGGACCGGTATTCAGCTCATCAATCGGTGGTATGTGCTGGTGTTCATCTATCCGACGCTGACGGTGCCGTTCTGCACCTGGATCATGATCGGCTATTTCGCCTCGATCCCGAAGGAGCTCGACGAGGCCGCGATCATCGACGGCGCGAGCTGGTTCCAGACGCTGACCCGGATCTTCATCCCGGTCGCGCTGCCCGGCCTGATCGCGGCGACGATCTTCGCCTTCACCGTGTCCTGGGCCCAGTTCCTGTATCCGCTGGTGTTCACCACCTCGACCGACCAGCTCGTGCTGCCGGTCGGCATCATCACGACGCTGATCAAGGGTGACGTGTTCAACTGGGGACAGATCATGACCGGCGCCCTGCTCGGCGCCGCGCCGCCACTGATCATCTACGCGTTCCTGATGGATTACTACATTGCCGGCCTCACCGCCGGCGCGACAAAGGGTTGAACGGATGGCCGACGTCAGTTTGCGCAAGGTGGTGAAGCGTTACGATGAGGTCGAGGCGGTGCGCGGCATCGATCTCGACATCGCCGACCATGAGTTCGTGGTGCTGGTCGGACCGAGCGGCTGTGGCAAGTCGACGACCTTGCGGATGATCGCGGGCCTCGAGGACATCTCCGACGGCGACATCATGATCGGCGGCGACGTCGTCAACGACGTGCCGCCGAAGGACCGCGACATCGCGATGGTGTTCCAGAACTACGCGCTCTATCCGCACATGACGGTGGCCGAGAACATGTCGTTCGGGCTGCGGCTGAAGAACTATCCCAAGGCCGAGATCAAGAGCCGGGTTACCGAGGCCGCCCGGATGCTCGACATCACCGACCTGATCGACCGCAAGCCGAAGCAGCTCTCCGGCGGCCAGCGCCAGCGCGTCGCGATGGGCCGTGCCATCGTGCGCAACCCGAAGGTGTTCCTGTTCGACGAGCCGCTGTCGAACCTCGACGCCAAGCTGCGCGTGCAGATGCGGATCGAGATCAAGAAGGTGCATCAGAAGGTCCGCACCACCACGGTCTACGTCACCCACGACCAGGTCGAGGCGATGACCCTGGCGGACCGCGTGGTGGTGATGAACCACGGCAAGATCGAGCAGATCGGCACGCCCAACGAACTCTATCACAAGCCGGCGACCCGGTTCGTCGCGAGCTTCATCGGCTCGCCCGCGATGAATTTCGTGCCGTGCCGGCTCGAGGATGTCGGCGGCAAGCTCCATGTCCGGCTCACCGACCGCCTCGCTTTCCCGCTGCCACCGGCGCGCGCCGCACGCTACCAGAGCCTCTCGCGCACCGACAAGTTGCTGCTCGGCATCCGGCCCGAGCATGTCATGGAGGCGCGGCCGCATGCCGAGCCCGGCGTCGAGCCGTTCGACGCGATGCTCGACGTCACCGAGCCGATGGGGATGGAGACCCTGGTCTATTTCACGCTGGAGGGCAGTCAGCTCTGCGGCCGGGTCAATCCCAATGCGGGGGCGCAGGATGGCAGCCCGCTCCGATTGGCAGTGGACCTCAACAATATGCATTTGCTAAACGAGGTGACCGGCGCCGTCCTTTGACGGCGTACAAGAAACCGCAAGGGCAGGAAATGGCCACCAACAAGAAGAAGATTTTCATCACCCAGACTCTGTCGCCGGGGGCACGGGTGCTCCTCGACCAGCGGGACGACGTAGAACTCATCGAATTTCCCAATCTGATCTCCGCCAAGGACTTCCAGGCGATGCTGGAGCGGCACGCGCCGGTCCATGGTGTTGCGCTCGGTGCGACCCGATTTGGCGAGGCCGAGCTCGAGGCCTCCAAGGGCATGATGGTGGTGACCCGGATCGGCGTCGGCTACGACGCCGTCGACGTACCGGCGCTGTCCCGCCGCAAGGTGCCGCTGATGGTCGCAGGCACCGCGAACTCGCCATCGGTCGCCGAACAGGCGCTGTTCATGATGCTGACGCTCGCCAAGCGCGCGCAGGAAATGCACACGATGGTCAAGGACGGCACCTGGGCGAGCCGGCTCGGCGTGCTGCCGTTCGACCTCTACGGCAAGACCGTCCTGATCGTGGGCTTCGGCCGGATCGGCACCCGCACCGCCAAGCGTTGCCTTGCGATGGAAATGAACGTGCTGGTCTATGATCCCTACAAGCCGGCCAGCGAGATCACCGCGGCAGGCTGCGAGCCGGTGTCGAGCCTGGAAGCGACGCTGCCGCGGGCGGATTTCGTCACCATCCACTGCCCGAAGAACCCCGAGACGGTCGGCCTGTTCAACGCGGCGCGGATCGGGCTGATGAAGCCGACCGCCTATCTCATCAACACCGCCCGCGGCGGCATCGTCGATGAGAAGGCGCTGCACGACGCGCTGGTGTCGGGCAAGCTCGCCGGCGCCGGCCTCGATGTGTTCGAGGTCGAGCCGCCGCCGGTCGGCCAGCCGCTGCACGCGCTGCCGAACGTGATCATGGCACCGCATGTGGCCGGCGTGACCGTCGAGGCGGTCGATCGCATGAGCGAGCAGACCGCGCGCAACATTCTGAGCGTGCTGGACGGCAATCCGCTGCGCCAGAATGTCATCAACCAGGACGTCCTCGGCTAGAGCATGATCCGGAAAAGTGCGAAAGCGGTTTTCCGGAAAGATCATGTGCAAACAAGAAACAAGAGCGCGATGACGGTTCAACCTGATCGCATCGCGCTCTAGCTTCCAGCCTTCCTCGTTCGCGCCGCGGCCGATCGGCAGGATCGGCCCGGCGATGCGGAGTACTCAAATGGCCTTCAAGGAATTCGGCAACTACGATGCGGTCGGTCTCGCCGAGCTCGTCCGCAACAAGGACGTGACGGCAAAGGAGCTGCTCGACGAAGCGATCGCGCGCACCGCCGCCGTCGACCCCAAGATCAATGCGGTCGTCGTCAAGCACTACGACTACGCCGAGCGCCAGATCGCCAAGGGGTTGCCTGACGGCCCGTTCACCGGCGTTCCGTTCCTGCTGAAGGATCTCGACCTGCTCGCGGGCACCCGCACCACCTCGGGCGCCAGCCTGCTGAAGGACTTCGTCGCCGACCACAACGGCACCCTGGCGCAGCGCTTCCTCGACGCCGGCCTCACCATCTTCGGCAAGAGCTCGAGCCCGGAATTCGGCCTGATGCCGACCACGGAATCCCGCCTGTTCGGCCCGACCCGCAATCCCTGGAATCTCGACCATTCCTCGGGCGGCTCGTCAGGCGGCGCCGGTGCCGCGGTCGCGGCTCGCATCCTGCCGGTCGCGCATGCCAGCGACGGCGGCGGCTCGATCCGCATTCCCGCATCCGCCTCCGGCGTGTTCGGCATGAAGCCGACGCGCGCCCGCAATCCCTGCGGCCCCGATCGCGGCGAAGGCTGGGGCGGCTTCTCCGTCGGCCACGTGCTCAGCATCAGCGTCCGCGACAGCGCGGTCATGATGGACGCGATCCACGGTCCGGAGCCGTCGAGCATCTATGTCGCGCCACCGCCCGAGCGGCCGTTTTCCCAGGAGGTCGGCCGCGATCCCGGCCAGCTCCGCATCAGCTTCACCGACAAGTCGCCCTATGGCGACGCGATCGATCCCGAGATCGCGGAAGCGGTGCGCGACATCGCCAAACTGCTCGCGGGCCTCGGCCATCATGTCGAGGAGCGCGCCCCGCCGCTTGCGGCGGATCCGGCCGCGGTCATGACCACGATCGTTGGCGGCAACACCGCGCTGACCATCCGCCTGCTCGAGCAGCGCGTCGGCCGCACTCTGACCTCGGACGATGTCGAGCGGCTGACGCTCGCCAGCGGCCAGAACTCAGCCAAGATGACCCCCGCCGACTACGTCGCCGCACAGCTCGCGGCATTCCAGATCTCGCGTGCACTTGCCACCTTCTTCGAAGGTTGCGACATCTTCCTGAGCCCGACGCTGTGTGCGCCGCCGCTCCGTCTCGGCGAGCTGAACACGATGGCCGAGGACTTGACCCATATCGCGCCGGTGCTGCGCCGCTACATGCCGGGGACCTCGATGTTCAACATGTCCGGCCAACCCGCAATGTCGATGCCGCTGGCCTGGAACAAGGCGGGTCTGCCGCTGGGCATGATGTTCGCGGCCAAGCTTGGGGAGGAAGGGCTGCTGTTCCGTCTCGCCGCCCAGCTTGAGCAGGCGCGCCCCTGGAAGGACAAGCGGCCGCCGGTCTGCGCCTGACAATTTGGCAGCGTCGCCCGAGCTAACCAAAGGGCGACGCCGGGCTGACAAAGGGTAGTCGGATCAGGTAGATAGGAATGGCGTCGGCACGATTCCGTCGGCGTCATGACTGGGAGACCGAACCGTGAGCGACCCGACCGACGATGCGCTTGCTACGATCGCGAGCATTCTCGATCAGACGAGGACACCTCCCGAGAAGGCCAAGCCAACCGACAGGACGGCAGACAAGGCAGCCGAACCAGCCGGGGATCCGCCGGTCTCCATCGCGATGCCGCCGCCCCTGCCAACGTCGGTCGAGATCGTTACGGTCGAAGCCGTGTCCATTACGACCGTGTCCACCACCGAGGCGGCGCCCGCCGAGCCATCGCCGGCCGAGCCGCCGCCGATCGAACAGGCCGAGCCAGCCGAACAGGCCGAGCCGAACGAACCCGAAGCCAACGAACCGCTATTCGCCGAAGCAGCAGTGACCGAGCCGGAGTCGAGCGAGCCGGAGCCGATTCAACCGCAAGCCCCCGTCGAGGCCAACGGCTATTCCAAATCCGGCCCCGGCCCGATGGCGGCACTGCGCTTCCACTGGACGGTGCGCGAGGACAACGGCCAATACTATGTCGACGAGACCGTCGGTCAGGGATCGACCCCGCTCGTCAACGGCCCGATGGACAGCGACGCCGCGATCAAATTCGTCGACGATCGCGAGGCCGAAGCACGGCAGCGCTTCGAGCATTTCAAGCACGAGATGATCAGCCGCAGCGCGTCCCTGTTGCAGGCGCGCAGGGATAGCAACGACGTCTGAGCCACGACGACATTACGGGCGCTGCGAAAACACAGCCGCTGCAAAAAAAGTGGGATGGAGAACACTCGAATGCTTCGCGCGCTGGCCGGCCTCGCTCTCGCATTTCTGCTATCCGCCGCGCATGCGCAGCAGGCCCCGTCGCGGCTCGACGAGATCGTCAAGCGCGGCACGCTGCGCGTCGGCATGACCGGCGACTACCTGCCCTTCACTTCCCTCGACAAGGAGACCAAGGCCTTCCGCGGCTTCGATGTCGACATGGCGCAGTCGCTCGGCAAGGCGCTCGGCGTCAAGGTCGAATTCGTCCCGACCTCCTGGCCGCAGATGATGAAGGATTTCGAGGCCGACAATTTCGACATCGCGATGGGCGGCATCTCGATCACCTTCGACCGGCAGAAAAAGGGCTTGTTCTCGATGCCGATCATGCGCGAGGGCAAGACGCCGATCGCGCGTTGCGCCGACCAGGGCAAGTACGACACGCTCGCCGAGATCGACAGGCCCGGCACCCGCGTCATCGTCAATCCCGGCGGCACCAACGAGCGGTTTGCCCGCGCCAACGTGAAGGCGGCCGATATCCGCGTCTTCGGCGACAACACCAAAATCTTCGACGAGATCGCCAAGGGCGACGCCGACCTGATGATGACCGACGCATCCGAGACGCGCTATCAGCAGAAGCTGCATCCCGGCGTGCTGTGCGCCGTGCATCCCGACAAGCCGTTCGACTTCGCGGAAAAGGCCTACTGGATGCAGCGAGACGTCGCCCTGAAGGCGTTCGTCGACCAGTGGCTCCACATCGCGCGCGAGGATGGCAGCTACGCGAAGATCTACGCTGCGTGGTTCGAATAGCGCGCGGCGAATATGCGCATGCGGCAAGCCCCAGAGACAGAAAGCCCCGCTCAAGAGCGGGGCTTTCATTTGTAGAGCAGCAGCGTCTCAACCGACCTTGTCGTTGTATTCCTCGTCGGTGACGTGCTCCATCCAGGTCGAGAACACGCCGTCGAGCGCCTCCTGCATGGCGATGTGGGTCATGCTGTTGTCCGGCGAGGCGCCGTGCCAGTGCTTCTCGTTCGGCGGAATCCAGACCACGTCACCGGGGCGGATTTCCCGGATCGGGCCGCCCTTGGCCTGCACGCGACCGATGCCGGAGATCACGTACAGCGTCTGCCCGAGCGGATGGGTGTGCCAGGCGGTGCGCGCGCCAGGTTCGAACGACACGCGCGAGGCGTTCAGCCGGGCCGGCGCCGGCGCCATGTTGATCGGGTCCTGCAGCACGCTGCCGGTGAAATTTTCCTTCGGCGCGCGGCGGGTCGGCCGCGAGCCGGAAACGTGGATATCCATGGGGTTACCTCCCTTTCTTGACGTTATTTCTTGGTCGCGGCGTAGCGCGCCTTGGTCTCGGCATTCATCGGGTACAGGCCGGGCAGCTGGGCGCCGTTGTTGACCTCGTTGACGATCCAGGCCTCCATCCGCTCCTGCTCGGACCCTTCGGCCAGCACGTGCTCGAGGAATGCCTGCGGGATCAGCACCGCGCCGTCCTGATCCGCTACCACCACGTCGTTCGGAAACACGGCAACGCCGCCGCAACCGATCGGTTCACCCCAGCCGACGAAGGTCAGCCCTGCCACCGACGGCGGCGCCGCGTAGCCATCGCACCACACCGGCAGGCCGGTGCCGAGCACACCCTCGACGTCGCGCACCACACCGTCGGTGATCAGCGCCGTCACTCCGCGCTTGACCATGCGCGCGCACAGGATGTCGCCGAAGATGCCGGCATCGGTGATGCCCATCGCATCGACCACCGCGATGCAGCCCGCCGGCATCGCCTCGATCGCGGTCCGGGTCGAGATCGGCGACGACCAGGATTCCGGCGTCGCCAGATCCTCGCGGGCCGGCACGAAGCGCAATGTGAAAGCAGGCCCGACCAGCCGCTCCTGCCCCGGCTTCAAGGGCTTGGTGCCACGCATCCAGATGTTGCGAAGCCCCTTCTTGAGCAGGACCGTGGTGATGGTGGCGGTGGACACGTGCGACAGCGTCGCGATCGCCTCAGTGGACAGTGACATCTGGAAAGCTTGCTCCGATGGGAGGAAAAGACCGCCGCATGTTGCCGGGCGAAGGCGTTGCGTCAAGGGCTGCGAGAAAAACCTGCGATCAGCCCAATTTATCGATCGCATGCCGATTAATTTATTGAAGTTGCTGCATCATTTTGCACGAAGCGAATTCCGTTTCGATTCAAAACACGCTAGCTTGATGCTCCGACCAAGTCCGCTTTGACCCCATGGCCGAACCCTTAAGTCTCCCCCGCCTTTTGCCGAGTGGCGACAGCGCCATCACGGTGGAATTCAGCCGCACCATCGACGACGCCGCGAACCGGCGGGTGCTCGCGCTCGACCGCGTGATTTCGGCCGAGCCGATCGCCGGCATCACCGAGACCGTGCCGACCTATCGGTCCCTGCTGGTACACTACGACCCCGTGCAGATCGGCTTCGATGCGCTCGGCGAGCAGCTGCTCGCGCGCGCTGCCAAGGCGCCGCCGTCTGAGACCGGAACGCGGCGCTGGCGAATTCCCGTCACCTATGGCGGCGAGCACGGCATCGACCTCGAGGATGTGGCGAAAGCGCTCCAGACCACGCCCGACCAGATCGTGGCGCGCCATGTCGCCAGCGACTATCGCGTTGCCATGATCGGCTTCACGCCCGGCTGGTCCTATCTCAGCGGCCTGGACAGCACCCTGCACCTGCCCCGGCGCAAGGAGCCGCGGCTCGTCACCCCGGCGGGCACCATCTCGATCGGTGGAATCCAGACCGGCGTGCAATGCCTGGCCGGCCCGAGCGGCTGGCACCTGCTCGGCCGCACCCCTGTGAGGACCTACCAGTTGCATCGCGATCCGACCTTCCTGCTGGAGCCGGGCGACGCCATCACCTTCACGGCGATCGACGCCAAGACCTTCGCGGAACAGGACCGCGCCGCCGAAGCCGGCGAGTTCGTCGCCGAATTGGTGACGCCATGAGCAGTCTGGTGGTCACCTCGATCGGCCCTGCGAGCTCGGTGCAGGACGGCGGACGTCCGGGCTCGCAACGCTACGGCCTGACGCCGAGCGGCGCGATGGACCGGCTTTCGCTCGCTGCCGCGAATACGCTGGTCGGCAATGACCCGTTTGCCGCCGCGGTGGAAATCGGCCCGTTCGGCGCCACGTTCACGGCACGCGGCGGCGCTGTGCGCATCGGCCTCGCCGGCGCCTCGCGCAACGCCGACATCGGAGGCCGCGCCGTCGCGTTCGACAGCTCGGCGACCCTCGCCGAAGGCGAGACCCTCAGTCTCGGCTTTGCGCGCGGCGGATCGTTCAGTTACCTCGCGATCGAACACGGCATCGAGGGCGAGCCGATGTTCGGCAGCCTCGCCGTCAACGCCCGCGCCGGGCTCGGCAGTCCCTACCCGCGCCCGCTGCAAAGCGGTGATACGTTGAAGACGCAGGCCGCCAGCGGCGCGCCCGAGCGCCGTATCGAATTGCCGGCTGCCAGCGATGCACCGATTCGCATCGTGTTCGGGCCGCAGGACGACGAGTTCGCAGAGGAGCACAAGAAGCTGCTCGTCGACGGCGAGTGGAAGATCTCGGCCACCAGCGACCGCATGGGCTACCGCCTCGAAGGTCCGGTCATCAAGCATCTCGACGGCCACAACATCGTCTCCGACGGCACCGTGAACGGCAGCATCCAAGTGCCCGGCAATGGCCAGCCGATCGTGCTGATGGCGGACCGCGGCACCAGCGGAGGCTATCCCAAGATCGCGACCGTCATCACCGCCGATTTCGGCCGCTTCGCGCAGATCTCCGCCGGCCGGCCGTTTCGCTTCAAGGCTCTCACGATCGCGGAGGCGCAGGCTGAGGCGATCAAGTACCATGAGCTGTTGCGTTCGCTCCCCGACCGGCTCCGCGGCATCGACGATTTCGGCCTCAACATCGAGGCGCTGCGGGATGCGAATGTCGCGGGTCAGGCCATCAGCGCCGTCGATGTGTCGACCTGGCAAGTTGCGCTACCCTGAAGCAAATACCAACAACAAGCGGATCGATCGTCATGACCTCAACCATCGACCTCAATTGCGATCTCGGCGAAAGCTTCGGCCCCTGGGAGATGGGCAATGATGCCGCGATGATCGAGCTTGCGACCTCGGTCAACGTCGCCTGCGGCTTTCATGCCGGCGATGCCGATATCATGCGGCGCACGGTCGAGTTGGCGAAGGCGCGCGGTGTCAGCGTCGGCGCGCACCCTGGCTATCGCGACCTGCACGGCTTTGGCCGCCGCCCGATGCCGGGACTGACATCTTCGGAGATCGAGAACCTGATCGCCTATCAGATCGGCGCCTTGCAGGCGATCGCCACCGCGGCCGGCCACAAGGTCACCCATGTCAAGGCGCATGGCGCGATCTCCAACGTCGCTTGCGAAGACGACATGACCGCGAAGGCGATCGCCAGCGCGATCAAGGCGGTCGATGGCAGTCTCGTGTTCGTGGTGCTCGCCAATTCGAAACTGGTGCGCGCCGGCGAAGCCGCCAATCTTCGAATGGCGCACGAGGTGTTCGCCGACCGCGCCTATGAGGACGACGGCAATCTGGTGTCGCGCAAGAAGCCCGGTGCGGTGCTGCATGACCCGAGGGTGATCGCCGATCGCGTGGTACGGATGGTGCAGGACGGCGCCGTCGTCTCGGTCACCGGCAAGGTGATCAAGATGCAGACCGATACCGTCTGCATCCATGGCGACACGTCGGGCGCCGTGGAGATCGCCCGCAATGTGCGTGAGGCGCTGAAGCAAGCCGGTATCACAGTCGCACCGTTCAAGACCGCGCACTGAGCCGCCGATCCGCAGCATTGACGTGGGCCGGTCGCCGCGCCGGCCCCTTTAGATTCCGTTAAGAGTCTTCTTAAACCCAAACTTGCCGTTTGATTGCTAGGTGCTGCTTCCGAGCCTTTGATTGTCCTCTCAGGAAATTGGGTACGAAAGCATGTTCCGCACCACGCTCTCCCTCGCCATTGCCGCGGTTGCCACCGCCGCCTTCACCAGCGCGGCCTCGGCCGGCTGCTACAGCTGCTATACGCCGCCGCCGCAACCCTGCACGACCTGCTATCAGGTGCAGACCGTGCCACCGCAATATCGCACCGTGCAGGAAACCGTGATGGTCGCGCCGGGCCGCGTCGTCGCGCATCGCACGCCGGCGCAGTATCGCACCGTGATGGTGCCGAAGACCGTGATGGTCGCGCCCGAAGGCGTCGCCTATGAGCGCATCCCGCCGCAATACGCCACCCAGGAACGCACCCAGATGGTCTCGCCGGGCTATTCCTACTACGCGCCGGTCCAGCAGACCTGCAACACCTGCGGCGGCTACGGACGTGGCTACGGATACGGTTACGGCTACTGAACTCTCGGTATCCAGCCAACACAAAGCCGCCGCCTGAGGCCATCAGACGGCGGCTTTTGAATTGAGGGGTCAGAACGGGTGGACGGACAGCGTGCCGAACACGATCGCCGCGATCACCGCGAAGGCGCTGTAGAGCGCCACGGTGTGAATTCCGCTCCCGGACTTCCTTGCAATCTGTCGCGCGTAAAAGTGCAGGCGGGCTTCCGCCGATAGTTCGCGCATGGTCGATCTCCAACGCCCCATTGTCGTGGATATGGAATATCGTTCGCGGGCGGATTCAAGCGGGCGGCGAAAATAGCGACGCCGCTACCTCGAGGCACTCGGTTCCGAGAGGAATATTCCTCCCCGCGGGTTCGCCCGAGAATTCCATTCGCTGCAATTCGAGGCACCGGGAACCGCGCTGGTCCGGAGCCAATCGAAAATCCTGAAAACAACCCCATGCAAAGCAGCCGGAGGTGCCGCCGCCGCGTCGCCTTCAGGGCTTCCAGCGCCCGATCTTGAACGCAGCCAGATGCCCCTGAACGTCGGCGGGATCGAACGGAGGACCGGCGAACGCGCCGATGGCATTGGCGGCGCCCGCCGGCTGTCCCGATGCGGCGTCGTACAGGTCAGGCCTGAACACGGCCATGGCGGCCTTCAGCGCCTCGGGCCGGAACGGCGTCTGGCCCCAGCGAACCATCTGGGCATAGAGCCAGGCTGCCTGCACCGGATCGGGCCGTGCCGCCGCCTCGCGCCCGACCAGGAGGTAGCGGCCGCTCTCGCGCATGGTGCCGTCTGGCGAGATCTTGAGCCGGCCGTCGAGCGTGCGCTGGACGACGCTGGCATCGACGCCGATCCGTTCCGGTGAGCTGAGGATGCGTGCCACCTCGGGCCGGTTCTCGGGCTGCTCGATGAACTCGGCGGCGCGCAGATGCGCACGTACCAGCGCGGCCACCACGTCGGGATGTGTCTCCGACCAGGTCTGGCGCACCGCCAGCACCTTCTCCACCGCGCTGAGCAGGATGTCGGACACGAAGTGCAGGATGTGACCGATGCCGAGATCGACCGCGATCGAATTCCAGGGCGCGCCGACGCAGAACGCGTCGATATGGCCGTTGGCGAGGCTGTCGACCATGTAGGGCGGCGGCAGCACCACGAGCTGGACGTCCTCGTCGGGATCGACGCCGCCGGCCGCCATCCAGAACCGCAGTTGATAATTGTGCGTCGAGAACGGGAACGTCATGCCGAACGTCAGTGGCTCCGCCCCGCTCTGCCGCCGCTTCGCGACCACGCGCGCCAGTGCACGCGAGGTGGCCATCGGATCGACGCGATCGCCGTCGAGCTCAGCCATCAGCGCGGCGTGCAGCGCCGGCGATACCGTAATGGCGTTGCCGTTGAGCCCGAGATTGAACGGCGCCACGATCGGCACCCTCACATGGCCAAGCCCGAGGCTCGAGGCGATCGCCACCGGCGCCAGCAGATGGGCGGCATCGAACAGCCCGATATTGAGCTTGTCGCGGACGTTCGACCACGACACCTCGCGCACCAGCGTGACGTCGAGACCTTCGGCGGCGGTGAAGCCCTTGTCGACGGCTGTGATCAACGCAGCGGCATCGACCAGCGGAATGAATCCGATGCGCAATTGTGTGGTCATTTCAGCAGCTCCGACGCCGTCAGGATCGATTGCGCGATCTCCCCGATCTTCTTTTTCTCGCGCATCGCGGTCGAACGCATCAGCACATAGGCCTCCTCCTCGGTCAGCCCCTTGACCTTCATCAGGATGCCCTTGGCGCGGTCGATCACCTTGCGCTCCTCCAGCGCGTGCTTGGTGCGGTCGAGTTCGTCCTGCAGCTTGGAGAAGGCATTGAAGCGGGAGACGCAGAGATCGAGGATCGGCTTCATCCGCTCCTTCTTGAGACCGTCGACGATGTAGGCGGAGACGCCGGCCTCCACCGAGGCCTGGATCGAGGCAGCGTCGCTCTGGTCGACGAACATCGCGATCGGCCGGCGGACCGCCCGGCTGACCTGGAACATTTGTTCCAGCACGTCGCGGCTGGGGTTCTCGAGGTCGATCACGATGATCTCGGGGTCGAGCGCATAGATCCGCGACAGCAGGCTCTGCATCTCGCTGATGTGGACCACGTCCGTGTAGCCGGCCTCCCGCAGTCCCTCCTCCAGGATGGCCGCACGGATCGGGCTCTCGTCGACTATGACGATTTTGGGAGACGACTCAGCGCTCATCGACAACTCTAAGGGCCCGGCACAGCATCCATATCACGCCGGAAGCCCCGGGAAAGGGTTGTAATTCTCGGCAATTGGGACTAGCTCCTGCCCATCAATCAGGCAGATTTGGGAAGATATGCAAGAGGCCGCCGCGCCGAAAGTGAGCTTCGTGTCCTTGGGGTGCCCCAAGGCGCTGGTCGATTCCGAGCGCATCATCACCCGGCTGCGCGCGGAGGGCTATGAGCTCGCGCGCAAGCATGACGGCGCCGACATCGTCATCGTCAACACCTGCGGCTTCCTCGACAGCGCCAAGCAGGAATCGCTCGCTGCGATCGGCGAAGCTATGGCCGAAAACGGCAAGGTCATCGTCACCGGCTGCATGGGCGCCGAGCCGGAGCAGATCGAGGCCGCCTACCCCGGCGTGCTGTCCATCACCGGGCCGCAGCAATATGAGAGCGTGCTGGACGCCGTGCACCGCGCGCTGCCGCCGGCGCACAATCCGCACATCGACCTGGTGCCGCCGCAGGGCGTCAAGCTGACGCCGCGCCACTACGCTTACTTGAAGATTTCGGAGGGCTGCAACAACCGTTGCAGCTTCTGTATCATCCCGAAGCTGCGCGGCGACCTGGTGTCGCGGCCGGCCAACGACGTGCTGCGCGAAGCCGAGAAGCTGGTGAAGGCCGGCGTCAAGGAATTGCTCGTCATCTCGCAGGACACGTCGGCCTATGGCGTCGATCTGAAATATGCCGAGAGCCCCTGGCAGGATCGCAGCGTCCGCGCCAAGTTCTACGATCTGGCAAAAGAGCTCGGCGAGCTCGGCGCCTGGGTGCGGCTGCAATACGTCTACCCCTACCCGCATGTCGATGAGGTCATTGGGCTGATGACCGAAGGCAAGGTGCTGCCCTATCTCGACATCCCGTTCCAGCATGCGAGCCCAGACGTGCTGCGCGCGATGAAGCGCCCGGCCGCGCAGGAGAAGACGCTGGCGCGGATCCAGAAATGGCGCGAGCAATGCCCCGAGCTGACGCTGCGCTCGACCTTCATCGTCGGCTTCCCCGGCGAGACCGATGCCGATTTCGCCTATCTGCTCGACTGGCTCGATGAAGCCGGGATCGACCGTCTCGGCTGCTTCAAATATGAGCCGGTGGCCGGCGCGACGTCGAACTCGATTCCCAATGCCGTGCCGAACGAGGTCAAGCAGGAGCGCTGGAATGCGCTGATGGCACGGCAGCAGAAGATTTCGGCCCGCCGCCTCAAGCGCAAGGTCGGCACCCGCCAGCAGGTGATCATCGACGAGGTCGGACCGACCGTGGCCAAGGGCCGGTCAAAGGCCGACGCGCCTGACATCGACGGCGCCGTCTATCTGACCAGCCGCCGCCCGCTCAAGGTCGGCGAGATCGTCACCGCCAAGATCGAGCGCTCCGACGAATACGATCTGCACGGGACCGTCGCCGGATTCTGATGTCACCTGGTGGTTCGATTTTTCACCAGGTCATGAACAGGATGCGCAGCCACATGACGACGAGCACGACATTGCTCGCCACGAAAATCAGCAGCCGGTGAAGTACGCTGTTATACGTCAGGTGGACGGCGCTGTGAACGATACGCAGCGCAACATAGGCCCAGGCCAGTCTCACAAAAACAGTGTCGGACCTCTGGAGGATGAGGATCAGGAGACTGGCCGTGTAGAACAGTACCGGCGATTCCAGCAGGTTCATGTAGTTGCGGTTGATGACGCTGACCGCAGGCGGAACCCGATGCGATTCGCCGAGCCGGTAGTCGTCGGCGGTTGTTTCCTTGGACAAGCCCCTCCTGATCCCCATCAGAAGCAAGATCGCCAGCGTGAACAACGCTAACACGATCGCGGGCCTGACGATCTCGAGACTGTTCATCGCGTCCCTCGCGGATGCGCTGTTTCCGTTCCGGCGAACCACGCCAAGAGCCGTTTCATCACCGTGATTTTGACGTCTTGATGCAGTGAAGATTGCTGTGATGAACCACTAAAGCGGGATGAGTTTTGGTTGAATCGGCTGGGCACGCTCTCGGTCCACCTCTCCCCGTCGGGGAGAGGTCGGCGCGGAGCGCCGGGTGAGGGCTATTGCTCCCTCGATAGACCGTACCGCCTCACCCGATTTGCTAAGCAAATCGACCTCTCCCGAGGGAGAGGTGAACTTTCGACGCCGTTCCATCTCAACCTAATCTCATCATGCTTTAGTTGGCCGTCGGCGGCGCGGCGAGCGCCGGGTCCAGCGTGCGCAGCACGCGATGGATACGCACCGAGCTGCCGATGCCGGCGTTGCGCACATAGGCATCGATGACCTCCTCGCTCTCGACCACCACGAGGCCGAACAGCTTGCGGTCATCGGTGGCGTAGGTGCACAGCCAGTGCATCTTGCCCTGCGTTGCAACGATGGCGTCCAACGCAATCCGCGCATGACGCGCCGCCTGGGCATCATCGGTCACATCGAAATTGGCCGGAAGATCTCGTTCGATCAGAAGCTTGATCATGGCTCCACCTCCAGGATTGCCTCGCCGCAGCCTAACACGCTCCGGGGCGCCGCTCGGTCACGATAGCAGCTCCCGCTTGACACCGCCGGCCGTTCGGCTGTATGGGCCTGCGCCATGAAGCTGAACCGGACCCACCGCCGCGCCATCAACCGTCGTCGCACCCGCGACGATGCTGGGCTGCGCCGTGTCCGACGCCATCGCTGATCCGATCAAATCAGCCAAGGTTTTCGAGAAGGCCGCGCCCCCAAAGCGCGGCCTTCTTGCTTTTTCGGCCTGCTTTTTCCCCAACGACTGCCCCCAAGAGGAGAACGACATGACCAATGCTCCCCATCCGTTCGACGCGCTGATGGACATCACCGCCCGCCCCGAGGTCGTGTTCGTGCGCGGCGCCGGCTCGTATTTGTGGGACGACAACCGCAACCGCTATCTCGATTTCGTGCAGGGTTGGGCCGTGAACCCACTCGGCCATTCGCCCGTCATCGTCGCCGATGCGCTGGCGGCCCAGGCCCGGCGGCTGCTCACCCCGAGCCCGGCCTTCTACAACGAGCAGAGCCTGAAACTGGCAAAACTGTTGGTCGACAACAGTTGCTTCGATCAGGTGTTCTTCGCCAATTCCGGCGCGGAAGCCAACGAGGGCGCGATCAAGCTCGCGCGCAAATTTGGTGCCAAGTACAAGGGTGGCGCGCACGAGATCATTACCTTCGAAGGCGGCTTCCACGGCCGGACGCTCGCGACCATGTCGGCCTCGGGCAAGAAGGCATTCGAGCCGCTGTTCGAGCCGAAGGTCTCGGGCTTCCGGAAAGCGCGGCTGAACGACATCGAGTCGGTGCGGAAGTTGATCTCGTCGTCGACGGTCGCGGTCATGCTGGAGCCGATCCAGGGTGAGGCCGGCGTCTGGCCCGCGACGGACGCGTTCCTGAAGGAGTTGCGCGCACTGACCCAGCAGCGTGGCCTGCTGCTGATCGTCGACGAGATCCAGACCGGCATCGGCCGGACCGGCAAGCTGTTCGGCTATGAGCATGCCGAGATCGCGCCCGACATCATGACGCTCGGCAAGGGCATCGGCGGCGGCGTGCCGCTCGCGGCCCTGCTCGCGACCGAGCACGCCTCGTGCTTCGACCACGGCGATCAGGGTGGCACCTTCAACGGCAATCCGCTGATGTGCGCCGCCGGACTCGCCGTGCTCGATCAGGTCAGCCGGCCCGAATTCCTGAAATCGGTGGTCGACGCAGGCCTGCTGCTCGAGCGCGAATTGCAGCGGCTGTCGGCGCGGCATGGACTCGGCGAGATCAGAGGCCGCGGCCTGCTGCTCGCGCTCGATCTCAAGATGCCGATCGGCGCCGCCATCGTCGCCGAAGCGTTCGCAGCCGGCGTGCTGATCAACTCGCCGCAGCCGGACACGCTGCGCTTCATGCCGGCGCTCAATGTCACGCGGGAGGAGATATCCGCTGTCGTCGACTGCCTGGATACGGTGCTGACCAAGGTCGGCGCAGCAAGGCGGGTGGCGTAAGCGCCGACACGCGCGTCATTGCGAGCGAAGCGAAGCAATCCACATCACCGCTCGGGGATAGATGGATTGCTTCGTCGCTTCGCGCCTCGCAATGACGGCGAGAGTTACGGCCTGAGAATCGCCGCACCGGTGGTCGCCCGGCTCTCCAGATCGATATGCGCCTTTGCCGCATCCTTCAGCGCATAGGCGTGGTTGATCGGCACGTGCAGCTTGCCGTTGATCACGGCGGCGAACAGCGTGTCGGCGCCTTCGAGCAACTCCTTGCGGGTGCCGACGTAGTCGTTGAGCTTGGGCCGTGTCGCGAACAGCGAGCCATGGTTGTTGAGCTCGGCGAGCGGGAACGGCGGCACCGGCCCCGACGCATTGCCGAACGACACGAACAGGCCGCGCGGCCTGAGGCAGGACAGCGATCCTGGGAAGGTGGTCTTGCCGACGCCGTCATAGACCACGTCGCAGAGCTCGCCGCGGCTGATCTGCTTGACGCGCTCGACGAAGTTCTCCTCGTTGTAGAGGATGACGTGATCGCAGCCATTGGCGAGCGCGAGATCGGCCTTGGCCTTCGAGCCGACGGTGCCGATGACATGCGCACCGAGCGCCCGCGCCCACTGGCAGGCCAGCAGCCCGATGCCGCCGGCCGCGGCGTGGATCAAGACGCGATGGCCCTGCTCGACCTTGAAGGTCTTGTGCAGCAGGTACCAGACCGTGAGCCCCTTGAGCATCAGCACGGCGCCCTGCTCATAGGTGATGTGGTCGGGCAGCTTGACGAGTTTGTCGGCCGGGATGACGCGCTCGGAGGCGTAGCCGCCGAGGTTGGAGTAATAGGCGACGCGGTCCCCAGGATGGAAGTTGGTCACCCCCGGCCCTACCGCCAGGACCTCGCCGGCGGCCTCGTTGCCGGCGATGAACGGCAGGCCGGGCGCCTTGTAGAGGCCAGTGCGGAAATAGACGTCGATGAAGTTCAGCCCGACCGCATGCTGGCGGATGCGGACCTCGCCATTGCCGGGCGGGCCCACCTCGACGTCCTCATAGGTCAGGACCTCCGGGCCCCCCACCTGGTGCACGCGCACGGCCTTGGTCATCTCGATCACTCCCCTCAAATTCGTATCATGCGAGCGAAGGCCATCGGCACCGCCTTGTCAACCAAGCGGCCCGGAACCGCGGCCCAGCGCCTTTGCGCTCCGATTGGATCGGAACGAGGCTCCAGATTCTTGCTTTGACGCGTTTTCTCCACGCGAACCGGTGCCCACTTCGCTGGAAAACGCCTTAGCGCGCAACCTTGCCGCGGTTGCGCCGGGCCAGCACGTTGAACATCTCGACCGCCGCCGAGAACGCGATTGCGAAGTAGATGTAGCCGCGCGGGATGTGGAATTTGAAGCCGTCGGCCACCAGCGCCACGCCGATCAGGACCAGGAACGCCAGCGCCAGCATCTTGGTGGTCGGGTGCTCCGCGACGAACCGCGCCACCGGTCCCGACGACACGTACATCACGATGCAGGCGATCACGACCGCCGCGATCATGATCTCGAGGTCCTGCGCCATGCCGATCGCGGTGATGATCGAGTCCAGCGAGAACACCAGATCGACGATGATGATCTGCACGATCACCCAGAAGAACGCGTTGGGGCTCGGCTTGGTCTTCTCCTCGGCGTCGCGTACCTCGACTTCGGCGTGGATCTCGTGGGTCGCCTTGGCGATCAGGAACAGGCCGCCGCCGATCAGGATGATATCGCGCCACGACAGCGCGACGCTCTGGATGGTGATCACCGGTTGGGTCAGGCCGATCAGCCAGACCAGGATCGAGAGAAGCAGGATGCGGAACACCAGCGCCAGCAACAGCCCGATCTGCCGCGCGCGGTTGGCCTGTGGCTGCGGGATCCGTGACACCAGCACCGACAGGAAGATCACGTTGTCGATACCGAGCACGATCTCGAGCGCCGTCAGCGTCAACAGCGCGGCCCAGGCTTCCGGGCTACTGATCAATTCCATCATGCTCTAAAGGCTTTCATCCGACGGATCAGGGTATCGCTGCCGACAATGTAGGCCGCGATGATGCAGAGCCCGAAAGTGACGGGCGCGCCGACCACGAAGTCGTTGGCCAGCGCATATCCGGCAAGCACCGCCCAGGCGGCGAGCAGCCACAGCGTCAGCCAGCGCAGCCGCACCACGCGGAACGGGTGCAGCACGTGGAACGGTGCAAAGGTCAAGGCGATCAGCAGCGCGACCACGATCGTCGACAGCACCGGCGGCAGGTGCAGCAGGAACAGATAGAATGCCGCGGCATTCCACAGCGCCGGGAAGCCGCGGAAATGATTGTCGTCGGCCTTCATGCGGCGGTCGGCGAAATACAGCGCGCTGGAGACCACGATGCCGATGCCGAGGATCGGCGCCGCCAGCGGCAGCAGCATGCCGCTCGCCGTGATCGCATAGGCCGGAACGAACACATAGGTGACGAAATCGACCACCAGATCGAGCACCTCGCCCGACCAGTTCGGTTGCAGCCGCACCACATCGAGCCGGCGCGCCAACGGGCCGTCGATCCCGTCGATGATCAGCGCAACCCCGAGCCAGGCGAACATGTTGGCCCAGTGCTCGCGCACCGCTTCCAGCATCGCCAGCAGTGCCACCCCGGCGCCGAGCGCCGTGAAAATATGAACGGAGAATGCGGCGGTCCGCATCCGTTCTGGCAAAGCGTCAGGCTGGCCGGTCTGCTCCATAGGCGGCCAGTGCTATCAGGAATCGGTGCCGTTTGCATATGCAGTCTTGCGGCGTTCCGCCGCGCAAATCACTGGAAAGCTTTGCTGGTTACCGATCACTTGAAAATCGGGCCAAGCGTGTCAAATGTCCTGATATGACCGACAGCTCGCTCGATTATGACGTTATCGTAATAGGCGGCGGCCCGGCCGGATTGACGGCCGCGATCGCCCTCGCCGACGCCGGCGCACGGACCGCGCTGTTGGCGCGCCGCGTGCCTTATGCCGACAACCGGACCACCGCGCTGCTCGGCGCCTCGACCGAGGTCCTGGAGCGGCTGGACGTCTGGCGGCGCTGCGGCGATAGCGCGGCGGCACTCAAGACGATGCGCCTGGTCGACGACACCGGGCGCCTGATCCGCGCGCCGGAAGTGCGGTTCTCCTCCGACGAGATCGGCCGCGAGCAGTTCGGCTTCAACATCGACAACCGCTCGCTGGTCGCAGCGCTCGAGGATCGCGCCGCCGAAATCGCCGCGCTGACGCGGTTCGATGACGAGGCAGCGTCGGTCCAGCCGGAGAGTGCCGCGGTCACCGTGGTGACACGGCAGGGCCAGTCCCTTTCGGCCCGGCTGGTGGTCGGAGCCGACGGGCGCAACTCAATGTGCCGCGAGGCCGCCGGGATCGCGGTCACAAGCCGCGAACTCGGGCAATCCGCCCTCACCTTCAACATCAGGCATAGCCGGCCCCACAACAACATCTCGACCGAGTTTCACACCGGGCACGGTCCGTGCGTGTTCGTGCCGCTCAGCGGCAACCGGAGCAGCGTGGTCTGGGTCTCGGCACCCAAGGAGGCCGAACGGCTGATGGCGCTCGACGATGACGAATTGTCTGGCGCGGCGGAGCGGCAATCGCATTCGATTCTCGGCCGCGTCGAGGTGCAGCCCGGACGGCATGTATTTCCGCTGGCGATCGAGCGACCCCGGCAATTCGCCAGGGACCGTATCGCGCTGGTCGGCGAATCCGCCCATGTGCTGCCGCCGATCGGCGCGCAGGGCCTCAACATGGGACTGCGCGACGCGGCCGACATTGCCGAGATCGTGGGCCAGGCGCTCGGCCGCGGCGAGGATCCCGGCGCGCCCAACGTGCTGGCGCGCTATCACGCCGCGCGGCGGCCGGACGTTGCGAGCCGGACCTGGGCGATCGACATCGCCAACCGCTCGCTGCTGAGCGATTTCCTCGGCGTGCAGACGGCGCGCGCCGCCGGCCTGCATTTGCTCGGCGCATTCGGCCCGCTGCGGCGGCTCGCGATGCGCGAGGGGCTCGCGCCGTCATGGCGGCGGTAACCAAGCGTTTTCAAGCGAAGTGAGTACCGGTTCGCGTTAAGAAAACGCGTCAACCAAGAATCTCCTCTTAAGGAAACACCAGCCGCCCGCTCTGGATGAACCACATCACGCTGGTCAGCGTGACCACGGACGCGAAGGTGCCGATCAGCACCGCGACCGATGCCGGCTCGATCCAGGTATCGTTCTGCCGGGCGATCACGAACACGTTGAGCGCCGGCGGCAGCGAGGCCATCAGCACCGCGGTCGCCGCCCAGGGCTGCGCGAATGGCCCGAACAGCAGCATCAGTCCGAACGCCAGCATTGGATGGATCAGGAGCTTGATCGCAACCACGCCCGGGACCTCCCACGGCACCCGCTTGAACGGGCGCAGCGCCACGGTGACGCCGAGCACGAACAGCGCCATCGGCGCGGCGGCGTTTTGCAGGAACTGGATGGTGTGATCGAGCGCCGTCGGCAGCGGAATGTGGAACGCGGCGACCAGCGCACCGAACACGGCCGACATGATCAGCGGGTTCTGCACGATCTGCCTGAGCACCACGCCGAACGCGTGCAGCAGCGAGGGATGGTCGCGATCGGTGAGCTCGATCAGGAGCGGTACGATCGAGAACAGGAAGATGCTGTCGCAGCAGAAGATCAGCGCGGTCGGCGCCGCCGCCTTGGTGCCGAGCACGGCCAGCGCCAGTCCCGGACCCATATAGCCGATGTTGCCGTAGGCGCCCGACAGGCCCGCAAGCGTCGCCTCGCGCAGCGTCAGGCGTCCCATCATCTTGCCTCCGACCATCGCGAGGAAGAACGCGATCACGGTTCCGAGCGTGGTGGCGATCAGGAATGGCGGGTTGTTCAGCTCGGCGAACGGCGTCTTCGACATGATCCCGAACAGCAGCGCCGGCAACGAAACGTAAAGCAGGAAGAAATTCATCCAGGCGAGCCCGCTCTCGGGCAAACCCTTGGCTTTTCCACACGCGTAGCCAATGAAGATCAGGCCGAAATACGGCAACGCCAGATTGAGGATATCGATCATTCTGAAAGTAGTTTCTCGGCCGGATTTCGGGTCGTTTTCGCCCGGCTAGAATCGGTAAACCGGGGGTTAATTCGCCGCCTTGCCCCTAGCATCGGCCACAATGTTGGTCTATCGACGAACCATGATCAAAGCGCGCACCGCCAAGTTTCAGATCGGGCAGATCGTCCGTCACCGGGTGTTCTCCTTCCGGGGCGTGATTTTTGATATCGATCCGGAGTTCAACAACACCGAGGAATGGTGGCTGTCGATCCCCGAGGACATGCGGCCCCACAAGGACCAGCCGTTCTATCATCTGCTCGCGGAGAACTCGGAGACCGAGTACGTCGCCTATGTCTCCGAGCAGAACCTGCTGCCGGATGATTCCGGCGAGCCGATCCGGCATTCGCAGGTGGCCGAGATCTTCGTGAAGGACAAGTCGGGCGGCTACCGTCCGCGCAATCCGTCGCTGAACTGACGGCCGCCGGCAGTCAGACGCCCTCACGCGTCGCCAGCACCACCGCGATCACCCAGACGGCAAAGCCCGTCAGCGCCAGTCCTGCGCCGACGAGACCGGTCGACGTCCAGCCATAGCCGGCCGCAACCGCCATTCCGCCGAGCCACGGCCCCAGCGCATTGGCGACGTTGAAGGCGGAATGGTTGAGCGCCGCAGCCAGGCTCTGCGCCTCGCCCGCGACATCCATCAGCCGGGTCTGCAACACCGTCGCAAGCGCGCCGCCCAGCCCGATCAGGAACACGTCGGCGCTCAGCGTCCAGAAATTCCCCGCCGCCAGCGGATAGAGCGCCAGCGTCGCCGCCGACCACAGCAGCAGGCCGCCGGCGGTCGCCATCAGCGCACGGTCGGCAAAGCGCGGCACGATGATGTTGCCGGCGGTGAGGCCTGCCCCGAACACGCACAGCGTCACCGGCACCAGCGCGGGCGAGGCGTGGGTGACAGCGAGCATGGTCGACGCCAGGTAGGTGTACACCGAGAACAGCCCGCCGAAGCCGATGGCGCCGATCGCCAGCGTCAGCCAGACATGCTTGCGCCCCAGCGCCGACAATTCGCGCAACGGGCTCGCGTTGGTATTGGCGGCATCACGCGGAGCGAACAGCAGCACCAGTATGGCGGTCAGGAGCGCGAGGCCGGCGACGATCGCGAACGCCCAGCGCCAGCCGATCGCCTGCCCCACGCCGTTGGCAAGCGGCACGCCGATCGTCGTCGCGATGGTGAGGCCCAGCAGCACGCGGCCGACCGCCGCCGTGCGCTTGTCCATCGGCACCAGCGAGGCCGCGACCAGCATGGCGATGCCGAAATAGGCGCCATGCGGCAGGCCGGCGAGGAAGCGCAGCACCAGCATGGTGCGATAGTCGGGCGCGAGCCCGGACAGACCGTTCATCAGCGCGAAGAAGCCCATCAGCGCGATCAGCAGCGTCCGCCGCGCCATGCGTGCCGACAGCACCGCAATCACCGGCGCGCCCACCACGACGCCGAGGGCATAGGCGCTGATCGCGTGGCCGGCCGCGGGTTCGCTGACGTTGAGATCGTGGGCGAAGTACGGCAGCAGGCTCATGGTCGCGAATTCGGCGATGCCGATCGCAAATCCGCCCATCGCCAGCGCGAGATGGACAATGCCCGGATGGAACGCCCCGGGCACATTGTCCTGGTTGACGTGGCCACCAGCAGCAACCGAGGAACCGCCGTCCGGCTGCGCCGAAGGCTGGGAAACCGGTTCCCGCCGCTGTATGTTGACTTGCTGGGACATTGCACGACTTCCATGGCTGCGAACGGTGGACGGCCAGGGTTCGCAGGGAACCACGCACGCAGCTTCGCGCATCGAAGGCGCTCTCCGCGCGTTCGTCTGGCCTCCCGTACCGGTGTTATGATTGTGCTTCGACGCCGGAACTGTCCGGACCCAGCATCAGCGACGCGCACGCGACTCGGCGCGATCGAAATGCCGCGTCACGAACATCGCACGTCAACCGCAGCTTCACCAGCGCGGCCAGCTGCCATCAGCCAGACCGTATCGCATGACAAGAAAGGCGCCCTTCCGGGCGCCTTTCGATTGCGATGATCTTGTGACGAGTTACTTGATGACGACTTACTTGATGACGACTTACTTGGCCGCCGGGTTGGCCGGAGCCGGCGCAGCACCACCGCCCGCGCCTTCCAGCTTCTTGCGCTGCTCTTCGGCGCGCTTCTGCAACTCTTCTTGCAGCTTCTTCGAGTTTTCCTCGAACACCTTCGGATCGGTCGGCGGGCCGTCATAGGCCTTGGCGAATTCGGTGTTGAGCGGCAGCGGCAGCGTCAGCGGCGCGCCGTTCGAATTGATCGCCTGAACGACGAGGTTCTGGCCCTTCTTCATGGCGGCGATCAGCTCGGGAGTGGCCTCATAGTCGGACATGCAGCCGTTCTGGAAGCAGATCACATAGGGCGCCTGCTGCGGCGGGTTGCCGTCGACGATGATCCGGGTGCCGTGGACGAGCTGCATGCCGAGCGGCAGCGTGACGCGCAGGATCTTCTTCGGCTCGCCTTCCGGTTCGATGATCACGGCGGCAATGACGGGCTGGCCGGACTCGATGCGGCCGTCCTTGCCGGTGAAGCAGACCTGCTTGGCGTTGGCTTCCTGGCCCTTCAGGCAGAACTTGGTCCAGGGGGCGTAGATGAGTTGAATTTGTTGATCCTGGGGCGGCTGCTGGCCGGCCGCAGCGGCGGGTGGCTGACCGGCCGGGGCCTGCGGAGCAGCCTGGGCTGCCGGGGCCGGCGCCTTCGGCGCTGCCTTGGGTGCCGCCTTGGGCGCAGCCTTCGGTGCCGCGGGCGCCGCCGGCTGCTGGGCCTGAGCGGCAGGAACCAGGAGCGCTGCAGACAGAGCCGTCGCCGCCATCAGGGCGACAACCCGCCCATGCGGCCGGACCGGGGCGGCCAAGATACGGAAATTCATTGCGGAAAACCCTTTCTGAACGGCAGCGCCCGAAACCGCTGCAGGCGCCGACACATAGCCGTTTGGGCGGCTGTCTCCTAGTCAATTGAGGCGGATACGTGACAGGCGTTCCCGCCTTCGAATTGCACGCCTTCAATACAGCGGCGCGCGGAAAGATCAATGCCGACAAGAGTATTTGGCCACGCTGGACGGCGGGTTTCAGCAGCCTGTGATAAACCTCCCGGTGTGACGTTTCGCGAATCAAATCCGGCGCCTCGCACATGCGTTCCCGGGCGCGTTGGCCGCGCCGCATTGGCCGCCGTCTGGCTCGCCTTAGCATCTGTGCTGGCGTTCCTGACCTGTGGGCTTGCCGCGGCCGCCGAGAGCCACGCGATCGCGATGCACGGCGCGCCGGCGCTGCCGGCCGACTTCACCCATATGCCCTATGCCAACCCCGACGCCCCCAAGGGTGGCCGGCTGGTCCAGGGCGTGATCGGCACCTTCGACAGCCTCAATCCCATGATCATCAGGGGCGTTCCGGTGCAGCAGGTCCGCGGCTATGGCTATGAGCGCGGCTATGTCTATGAGAGCCTGATGGCGCGCGGCAATGACGAGCCGTTCACCCTGTACGGTCTGCTCGCGCGCAGCGTCGAGACCGACGATGCCAGGAGCTACGTCACCTTCCACATCGATCCGCGCGCGCACTTCTCGGATGGCCAGAAGGTGCTGGCCGACGACGTGCTGTTCTCGCTGGCCTTGCTGCGCGACCACGGCCGTCCGATGCACCATCAGTATTATTCGAAAGTCGCAAAGGCCGAGGCGCTCGACCCGTTGACGGTGCGGTTCGATTTCGGCGGCGTGGCGGATCGTGAATTGCCGCTGATCCTCGGCCTGATGCCGATCCTGCCGCGGCACGCCATCGATCCGGACAAGTTCGAGGAGACGACGCTGGCGCCGCCGATCGGCTCCGGCCCCTACCGCGTCACGGCCGTGAAGCCGGGCGCCAGCGTGACCTTCACCCGCGATCCCGATTATTGGGGCCGCGACCTGCCGGTGAATCGAGGCCTCTGGAATTTCGACGAGATCCGGCTCGATTACTACCGCGAGGCCAACGGCATGTTCGAGGCCTTCAAGCGCGGCCTGTATGATTTCCGGACCGAGACCGAACCGCTGCGCTGGCACGAGGGCTACGACTTCCCGGCGGCGCGCAGCGGCGACGTGATCCGCGACACCATCAAGATCGGCACGCCGCGGCCGTCCGAATTCCTGGTGTTCAACAGCCGCCGGCCGAAATTCGCCGACCCCCGGGTGCGGCAGGCGCTGGCGATGCTGTTCGATTTCGAATGGGTCAACCGCAACTATTATTTCGGACTGTTCTCGCGCGCCGGCGGCTATTTCGCCGGCTCGGACCTGTCGGCCTATGGCCGCCCGGCCGACGATCGCGAGCGCGAATTGCTGAAACCGTATCTCGCGCACATTCCGCCCGACATTCTCGAGGGCAAGTATCACCTGCCGGTCAGCGACGGCTCGGGACGCGACCGCACCATCCTGCGCAATGCGCTGGCGCTGCTGTCCGAGGCCGGCTATGCGCTCGACGGCACGGTCTTGAAGCAGCAATCGACCGGCACGCCGCTCCGCATCGAGATCCTGGTGACGACGCGCGAGCATGAACGGCTCGCCCTCGCCTATCAGCGTGACCTCAAGCGCGCCGGCATCGAGGGCACGGTCCGGGTGGTCGACGCGGTGCAGTTCGAGCAGCGCAGGCTGGCCTATGATTTCGACATGATCCCGGTTCGCTGGGACCAGTCGCTGTCGCCGGGCAACGAGCAGTGGTTCTACTGGAGCAGCCAGGCCGCCGATACGCCGGGCACCCGCAACTACATGGGCGCCAGGGATCCGGCGATCGACGCCATGATCGCGGCGCTGCTGGCAGCACGGGAGCGGCCGGCCTTCGTCTCTGCGGTGCGCGCGCTGGACCGCGCCCTGATGTCGGGCTTCTACGCTATCCCCCTATTTAACTTGGGAGAGCAATGGATCGCGCGCTGGAATCGGATAGAACGGCCTTCGACCACGGCGTTGACGGGCTATCTGCCGGAGACCTGGTGGCAGAAACCCGGCGCGCGATCCAAGTGATCTGCCAGGTGATGCGACCTGACACGGCAAGACCTGGACCCGATCGACGCGATGCAACCGACGTTGAACCTGTGAACCAGTCGATCACCTCGCCAACGCTCGATACCCTGTTCAAGCGCACGCTGGCGCGACAGCCGGAAGCGCTGGCGCTGGTCGATCCGCTCAACAAGCAGCGCATCACCGGACAGCCTCGCAAGCGCCTGACCTATGCCCAGGCCGACCGCGCGATTTCGGCGATCGCAGCCCACTTCGTCGAGATCGGATTGCCGGCCAATACCGTGATCGCGGTCCAGCTTCCCGGCACGGTCGAATTTGCCCTCACGGTCCTCGCCGCCTATCGGGTCGGCCTCGTGGTGGTGCCGTTGCCGCTGCTGTGGCGGCAGGCCGAGCTGACATCCGTGCTCAACCGCACCGCGGCGCGCGCGATCGTCACCTGTAGCAAGATCGACGGCGTCTCCTATGCCGACATCGCCATGAACGCCGCGGCGGAAGCATTCTCGATCCGTCACGTCTGCGGCTTCGGCGCCGAGCTGCCCGAAGGCATGTCGTCGCTCGACCAGGCGATCCTGGAGGATTCCCGGACCGCGCGCCCGATGATCCAGGACGGCCGCAAGCCGGCGCTGATCTCCTTCGACGTCACCAGCGACGGCTTCCGCCCGGTGCCGCGCGCGCATTTCGGCCTGATCGCCGGTGGCCTCGCGATGTCGCTGGAGAGCGACCTGCCGCAAGGTGCCACCATCATGTCGGCGTTCGCGCCGATGTCGTTTGCCGGCATCTGCGCGTCGCTGGTGACCTGGCTGCTGTCGGGCGGCACGCTCGTCATGCATCACCCGTTCGACGAGGACGCATTCGAAGCCCAGTTCAACGATCACGCCTGTGACACGCTGATCGTGCCCGCCCAGCTCGCGTTGCGGCTCGACGAGCGCGGCCTGTCGGAGCGCTTGCCGACGCTGCGCAACGTGATCGGCCTGTGGCGGACGCCGGAACAGGTCGGCTCCAGCGCGCCCTGGACCTCGCGGCGCGTGTCCATGACCGACGTCTATCTGTTCGGAGAGGCCGGGCTGTTCGGCGCCCGGCGCAACGCCGAGGACGGAGCCCCGGCCCCGATCAAGCCCGGCCCGCACAGCGCGCCGCGCGAGGCTCCGGGCGCATCGATCGCCGGCGAGATCCTGCTGACCCCGAAGGGCACCCTCGGCCTGCGTGGGCCTATGGTTCCGGTCGCCGCCTATGCGCCTCCGCCGCCTCCGGGCGACACCTTGATCGCGCCGCCGCCGCGGGATTACGTCGACACCGAATATGCCGCGCGGGTCGACCGTGCGACCGGCGCCATCAACATCACCGCCCCGCCGTCGGGGGTCATGACCGTCGGCGGCTACCGTTTCCTTGCCGAGGAGTTGCAGGAATGGTCGCGGCGCTTGGGCCAGGGCGCGCTGCTGACGGCATTGCCCGACCGGCTCAGCGGCCACCGGCTCGCCGGTCGCGCCCAGGACAACGCACGGGCCCGCGACGCGCTCACAGAACTTGGGCTTAACCCCTTGATGGTCGAGGCATTTCGCGACCGCGGCGGCCCCGCGATGAGCTAAAATCTTATCATTGCGTTAGTCTTAGCATTGTGTTGACGCCGCATTAAGCCATGCCAATTAGCATCGCGCCGGTTGCTGATCTGAAGCATTGGTTTCGAGCGTTCGAATGTCTCAACAAGGTCCGGTTCTCATCGTGTCGGCGACGCCAAGGCCGTCGTTCGCCGCTGTCCTCGATGAGACGAAGCTGTTTCCGGTCGTCGTCACCGACTGGAACGAGGTCGGACGCGCGATCGAGCAGGTCAAGCCGGCCGCGATCATCGCGGCCGCCGAGGGCATCGATTTCGTCACTTTGTCGGCGCTCGCCAAGCGCGCCGCAGCGCGTGCGCCCTATCTGCCGCTGATTGCGGTCGATCCGGCGACCACCCTGCCCGACACCGTGATCGCGTTCTTCCAGAACAAGGGCTTGCCGGATCGCCTGGTGGCCCGTCTCAATGCGTCGCTGCGCGTTCGCGCGCTGCATGCGACCGTGATGCGGCGGCTGGTGCCGCCGGCCCCGGTCGCGCTGACCGATATCGATCCGGTCGGCGAGGCCACCACGCTGCTGATCGGTCGCGGCGGCGCCTACCCGACGTTGTCGGTCGCGCTCGGCGAACGCGCCGGCGTGGTCGGCGCGCTCAGCATCGAGGCCGCAGCCAAGCATCTGTCCAACCGCGACATCGACGGCATCGTGCTGGCCGAAGGCTTCACGACGCGGGTGATGGACGCCTTCCTGACCGTGCTGACCGAGGATGTCCGCTTCCGCCCGCTGCCGGTGATCGTCACCTCGGGCGAGTTGGCCCCGCGCTACGAGCTGCCCAATCTCGAGATCGTCACCGCCGGCCCGACACGGGTCGCCGACATGGCGCTGCCGATGATCCGCCAGCATGCCTTCGAGGCGCGGCTCGGCCGCATGCTCAAGGCGATCGACGCCAAGGGCCTGATCGATCCCCGCACCGGCCTATTGACCAAGGCCGCGTTCGAGCGCGATTTCGCCACCGCCGTCTACCAGACCGCCGAACGCGGCGGCGCGCTCTCGGTGGCGCGCTTCAGCTTCGACAATTCGCACCCCCGTGCGCAGTTCGACGGCGCCCGGATCATCAGCCGGCTGATGCGGCAGGCCGATTTCGGTGCCGTGTATGACGAGTGGTCGCTGGTGGTGGCGTTCGCCGGCACCGACCTGCGCACCACGCAGACGATCACGCGGCGATTGGCGAGCGTGATGCGCCACACCCAGAACGGCCGACGCGATGTCAGAGCCGAGCCCGCCGTCAGCGTCGCAACGCTGCTCCCCAGTGATTCCGCGATGTCGCTGCTCGGACGTCTGTTCGGAACGGCGGAACGCGCGGCGTCCTAGAGCGGAGGTATCTCCGCGTCATTGCGAGCGCCGCGAAGCAATCCACGCATTGGTGAATGAGGCTCTGTAGATTGCTTCGTCGCTTTGCTCCTCGCAATGGCTTGGATGAATAAGGCTCACTTCTTCCACGAGGTGAGCAGCTCATCGAGCTTCGAGAAAATTGCTGGCGTCTGATCAAGATACCGCGCCTGAAACGCGAAGTGTGAGGTCGCCGAATGTGCGAACAGCGCGACGGTGCCGTGGCACATCGGATTCGGAACGGTGCCGGCCTCGTAGCACTGTATGAAATACGAGATGTGATGAGGCTCGGCTGTGTTCGTCAGGAACGAGGCGTAGTAGATCGCTATTGGCTGATGTCGGTAAGGGCGGGCGTACAGTTCATGGGGTGCGCCGTCAAACGTCGGCGGCGTGGTGAGATCGACCCCGGTCGCATGAATGTTCTGTAGCTGCCGCTCGGGAACCGGATCGGCAGATCCTTCCCGCCCGATTGGCTGCACGGGGCCTGCGATTACGAAGTAACGCGCTCGGACAGACAGATCGATCTGGCCATCGGCATCGCGCGAGATCACCAGCGCGTCCGTTCCATCCTTGTCAGAATACCCGCCATCGGGCATCGCAAAGATCAATTGAAAGCAATCGATGTCCGGGAGAATGCAGAATCGGCGATGCGGTTTCTCCAACATGGCGAGTGGCGGCCGCATCTTGAGATATCCGTAGGGAATCTCGAAATTGCCGATATCGAGTTCGAAGCGGATGGGTCGGGACAGATCGACGCCGGCGGCGAATGCGGGCGTCCCCGGCGGCAGCAGCAGCAGAGCGCAGGTTCCGATCGCCCGAACGATCGATCTGAAATGACACCTCGTGGCGATCGGCTGCGAACGTCCACAAGCTCTGGAAATTCCGTCGGTCATTTTCGACCCTGCCCAGGAAATCCACAACCTATGGTGGCATCTTCCGGATAGGCATGTCCACTAGCGATTTAGTGCTTCCGATCATTGAACCGAAGATTGGGGCCCATGCTTTACAGACCGTTTGCTTCGGCGAGGAAACCTGCGGTGGGATAGTATTGCCAGCGGAATCGGCCGCGCCACCCCTCCAAGTCATTGCGGGGCGGCGAAGCCATCCATCTCTCCGCGACCGCGGAAGGTGCGCTGGCCCCGTCGCCTCACGCCGCCTTCTTGCTCTCCGCGAGATTGGCGAGCTGGCGCAGGATCTCGGTGGTGCCGGCGAGACGTTCTTCCGGCGTGTCCCACTGCTGCAGGAATACCACCTTCATGTCCGGCCGCACCTTGGCCGCCTGGCCGTGTTGACGGATGAAGCTCACCAGACGTTCGGGATGCGCGAAGCTGTTGTCGCGGAAGGCGATTACGGCGCCCTTCGGGCCAGCGTCGATCTTCTCGACATTGGCCCTGCGGCAATAGGCCTTGATCGCGGCGACCTTGAACAGATAGCGCACCTCGTCGGGCAGCACGCCGAAGCGGTCGCGCATCTCGGCGGCGAAGGCATCGATGTCCTCGTCGGTGTCGAGATCGGCGAGACGCCGATAGAGCGACAGCCGCACGCTGAGATCGTTGACGTAATCCTCCGGAATCAAAACCGGCATGCCGATCGTGATCTGCGGCGACCAGCGGTCGGCGGCGGGCTCGGCGACGCCGGCCTTGAGGTTGACGATCGCCTCCTCCAGCATCGACTGGTACAGCTCGAAGCCGACTTCCTTGATGTGGCCGGACTGCTCCTCGCCGAGCAGATTACCGGCGCCGCGGATGTCGAGGTCGTGCGAGGCGAGCTGGAAACCAGCGCCCAGCGTCTCCAGCGACTGCAACACCTTGAGCCGCCGCTCGGCCTGCGCGGTGATCTTCTGCTGTGCCGGCAGCGTGAACAGCGCATAGGCGCGCAACTTGGAGCGGCCGACGCGGCCGCGCAGCTGATAGAGCTGCGCCAGGCCGAACATGTCGGCGCGATGCACGATCAGCGTGTTGGCGTTCGGGATGTCGAGACCGGACTCGACGATCGTGGTCGACAGCAGGATGTCGTATTTGCCGTCGTAGAATGCCGACATGATGTCCTCGATCACGGTCGGCGGCATCTGGCCGTGGGCGACCGCGACCTTCATCTCGGGCACGTTCTTGTCGAGGAAATCCTTGACGCCGGCGAGGTCCTCGATCCGCGGCACGACATAGAAGGCCTGCCCACCACGGTAGCGCTCGCGCAACAGCGCCTCGCGGATCATCAGCGGATCATGCGGCGCGACGAAGGTGCGCACGGCAAGGCGATCGACCGGCGGCGATGCGATGATCGAGAGCTCGCGAACGCCGGTCAGCGCCAGTTGCAGCGTGCGCGGGATCGGCGTCGCTGACAGCGTCAGCACGTGGACCTGCGCACGGAGCTGCTTCAGCCGCTCCTTGTGGCTGACGCCGAAATGCTGCTCCTCGTCGACGATCAGGAGGCCGAGATCCTTGAACTTGATCGCCTTGCCGAGCAGCGCATGGGTGCCGACGACGATGTCGACGCTGCCGTCGGCGAGCCCCTTCTTGGTCTGGGTCAAATCCTTGGTCGACACCAGCCGCGAGGCCTGCGCGACATTGACCGGAAAACCCTTGAAGCGCTCGGTGAAGGTCCGCGAATGCTGCCGCGCCAATAGCGTGGTCGGCACCACGACCGCGACCTGTTTGCCTTCGAGTGCGACGGCGAAGGCGGCACGCAATGCCACCTCGGTCTTGCCGAAGCCGACGTCGCCGCAGATCAACCGGTCCATCGGACGGCCGATCTCGAGGTCCTTCAAGGTCGAGTTGATGGCCCCAAGCTGGTCTTCGGTCTCGTCATAGGGGAAGCGTGCGCAGAACTCGTCATAGACATGCGGCTGCAACGGGAATTTCGGCGCTTCGTGGAGCTGCCGCTCGGCGGCGATCTTGATCAATTCGCCCGCGATCTCGCGGATGCGGTTCTTCAGCTTGGCCTTGCGCGCCTGCCAGCCGCCGCCACCGAGACGGTCGAGCTCGACATTGGCGCTGTCGGAGCCGTAGCGCGACAACAGCTCGATGTTCTCGACCGGCAGGAACAGTTTTGTCTCGGCCGCATAATGCAATTCGAGACAGTCATGCGGCGCGCCGGAGACTTCCAGCGTCTGGAGCCCGACGAAGCGGCCGATACCGTGCTCGACGTGCACCACCAGATCGCCGGTCGCGAGGCTCGTCACCTCCGAGATGAAATTGTCGAGCTTGCGGCTCGCCTTGCGCGGCCGCACCAGGCGGTCGCCGAGAATATCCTGCTCGCTGATGACCGCGAATTCGCCGGTCTCGAAGCCGGACTCCATGCCGAGCACGGCCAGCATGGTCTCGTTGCGCGGCGTCGCCTGGACGATCCGCCAGGTGTTGACGCTGGTGGTGTTGAGCAGCTTGTGGTCGCGCAGCATCGCGCCCATGCGATCGCGCGAGCCTTCGCTCCACAGCGCGACGATGACCTTCTTGCGCTGTGATTGCAGCGCGCCGATATGGCCGACCACGGCCTCGAACACGTTGACATTGCCGTCGGCGCGCTCCGGCGCGAAGTTGCGGCCCTGCCGCGCGCCGGCGTCGAACACCTCGCTGCTGCCTTCCGGCACTGCGAACGGCGTCAGCCGCGCCAGCGGCACGTCGCCGAGCAGCTTGGTCCACTCGGGCTCAGACAGATAGAGCTTGTCCGGCGGCAGCGGCTTGTAGATCGCGCCACTGCCCGGCTGGTCCAGCGCCTCGCGGCGCGCTTCGTAATAGTCGGCAATCTGGGTGAAGCGTTCGCGCGCGGCGTCCTCGCCCTGCGGCTCGATCGCGATCGTCGCGCCGTCGAGATAGTCGAACAGCGTGTCCATCCGCTCCTGGAACAGCGGCAGCCAATGCTCCATGCCGGGATGGCGCCGTCCCTCGGAGACCGCCTCATAGAGCTGGTCGTCGCGCTCCGGCGCGCCGAACGCCGCGACATAGCCCATGCGGAAACGGCGGATGGTTTCAGTGGTGAGCTGGAATTCCGAGACCGGCACCAGGTCGAGCCCGCGCATGTCGAGATGCGTGCGCTGGGTCTCCGCATCGAAGGTGCGGATCGATTCCAAGCTATCGCCGAAGAAGTCGAAGCGCACCGGCTGGTCGAGGCCGGCAGGAAACAGGTCGAGGATGCCGCCGCGCACGGCGTATTCGCCGGGCTCGCGCACCGTGGACGAACGGGTGTAGCCGTTGTGCTCCAGCCAGGCCACGACCGAATCCATCGGCACGACATTGCCGGGCGCAACCGACAGCGCCTGCGCCGCGACCTGATCGCGCGCCGGGACCCGCTGCACGACGGCATTCACCGTCGTCAGCACGATCAGCGGCTTGTCGGAGCCCGTCAGCCGCGACAGCTTTGCGAGCGCAGTCAGCCGTTGCGCCAGGATGCCGGAATGCGGCGAGACGCGATCATAGGGCTGGCAGTCCCAGGCCGGAATTTGCATGACCGCAATATCGGGCGCGAAGAACTCCAGCGCACGGGCGAGCTGCTGCATCCGCGCACCGTCGCGGCAGACCACGGCGAGGCTCACCGCCGGCCGCTTCGGCTGCGCGGCGATGGCGCGCGCCAGATCGGAGATCACGAGCCCCTCGGCGCCCTCGGCGACGTTGGCGATGGTCAGCACCCGGCCGGGCGCGAGCATCGCGGCCGGCGATTTCATCGGCTGCTTCATGCGCGGGGATCCGCGACCCGGAACGCCTTGATGCGGGCAAACAGCGCGGTCGCGTATTCGGCCGGCAGCACCTTGTCGCCGGTCAGCGCGGCATAGAGGTCCGGATCCGGCACCTCGATCAAATGCTCGAGCTCGCCGATCTCCTGATCGGTGAGACCAGCGATTTCGGCATCGGCAAAGCGGCCGAGGATCAGGTCCATCTCCCGGGTGCCGCGGTGCCAGCAGCGAAACAGAAGCCGCTTGCGGCGGTCATCGAGCCCCTGGCTCGATCGTGTCGATCCGGTCATGTGCCAAAATCCATTCAACGCCAAAAGCCCGGACGTGCCGGGCGGGCTTGATATAGCGACGGCGACGGCCGATGTCAGCCCTCATTCGCCGCCTTTTGGGGTTTCCTTGCGCGCATGACGTGAGTCGTGTGTAAAGGACGCCGATGCGCCCCGCTTTGCTCAATCCGCTGTTTGCCCAGGTCACGACGCTTTCGGGCGTCGGCCCGAAGCAGGACAAGCTGCTGCGCTATCTGCTCGACCGCAGCGAGACGCCGCGGCTGGTCGATCTCCTGCTGCATCTGCCGGCAAGCGTGATCGATCGCCGCGCCCGGCCGAAGATCCGCGACGCCGCGGTCGGAACCATGGTGACGCTGGAGGTCATCGTCGATCGCCATCGCCCGCCGCCACCGCGCAATTCGCGCGCGCCCTATCTGGTCTACGCCAGCGACGACACCGGCGATGTCGTGCTGACGTTCTTCCGCAGCCCTCCCGGCTATGTCGAGAAGCTGCTGCCGGTCGGCGAGAAGCGCTACGTCTCCGGCACGCTGGCGATGTATGACGGCATCCCGCAGATCGTGCATCCCGATCGGGTCGTCGACGAGGCCGGCTTTGCCAAACTGTCCGGCATCGATCCGGTCTATCCGCTCACCGAGGGCCTGGCGATCGGCTCGCTTCGCCGCGCCATCGCGCAGGCGCTGACCAAATTGCCCGACCTGCCGGAATGGATCAGTCCCGAGGTGCTGCGCCGCTGCAACTTCCCGCCGATCCGGGAGGCGCTGACCCGCGTCCACATTCCGGTCGAGCTGACCGACATCCTGCCCGATGGTCCGTTCTGGTCGCGGCTCGCATTCGACGAACTGCTGGCCGGCCAGCTCGCGCTGGCGCTGATCCGCGCCACGCTGCGGCGGCCCGCCGGCGTGCGCAATGCCGGCGACGGCCATCTGCGCAACCGGATCATCGATGCGCTGCCCTATGCGCTGACCAAGTCGCAGCAGGAGGCGGTCGCCGCAATCACCGAGGATCTGCGCCAGCCGGTGCGGATGCTGCGCCTGGTGCAGGGCGATGTCGGCTCCGGCAAGACCGTGGTGGCGCTGCTGGCGGCGGCCGCAGTCGCCGAGGCCGGCAAGCAGGCGGCGCTGATGGCGCCGACCGAAATCCTGGCGCGCCAGCACATCAAGACCATCGCGCCGCTGGCCGAACGCGCCGGCATGCGGGTTGCGATCCTGACCGGCCGCGAGAAGGGCAAGGAGCGCCGCGAGTTGCTGGCGCGCCTCGAAGCCGGCGAGATCGATCTGTTGGTCGGCACCCATGCGCTGATCCAGGACGACGTGGTCTACAAGGATCTGGCGCTCGCTGTGGTCGACGAACAGCATCGTTTCGGCGTGCGCGAGCGTCTCGCGCTGACCTCCAAGGGCGAGGCCGTCGACGTGCTGGTGCTGAGCGCCACGCCGATCCCGCGCACGCTGGTGCTGACCTATTTCGGCGACATGGATGTCTCCGAGTTGCGCGAAAAACCCGCCGGCCGCCAGCCGATCGATACCCGCGCGGTGCCGATGAGCCGGATCGAGGACGTCATGGACGGCGTCGGCCGTGCGCTGGGCGCCGGCAAGCTGGTCTACTGGATCTGCCCGCTGGTCGACGAATCCGAGGCCGAAGGCACCGAGCACCTCACCAACGCCACCGAACGTTTCGAGAGCTTGCAGAAGCGGTTCGGCGATCGCGTCGGCCTGGTGCACGGCCAGATGAAAGGCGCCGAGAAAGATCGCGTGATGGCGCAATTCGCCGCGCATGAGATCGGCCTTCTCGTCGCCACGACAGTGGTCGAGGTCGGCGTCGACGTGCCGGCCGCGACCATCATGGTGATCGAGAACGCCGAGCGCTTTGGGCTGGCGCAACTGCATCAATTGCGCGGCCGCATCGGCCGCGGTTCGGAAGCCTCGACCTGCCTCCTGCTCTACAAGGAACCGCTCGGCGAGATGTCGAAGGCGCGGCTCAAGGTGATCCGCGAGACCACGGACGGATTCCGGATCGCCGAGGAGGATCTGAAGCTGCGCGGCGAAGGCGACGTGCTCGGCATCCGCCAGAGCGGCCTGCCCGGCTACCGGATCGCGCGCTCCGAAGTGCACGGCCAGCTCATCACCCAGGCCCGCGATGAGGCATTGCGGATCATGAAGGACAATCCGAAGCTGAAGGGTGAGCGCGGCGAAGCGCTGCGCGTCCTGCTCTATCTCTATGAACGCGACGAAGCCGTGCCGCTGATCGGCGCGGGCTAGCTTGCCAGCGATCGGCGCGGCCTTGCTTTTGCCCATCAAGCGGTATACCACTCCGCCGTCGCGAAAAACGACCGCCTGAACCGGCAAGCCCGGCAGGCCGTCGCGTACACGTCAACCACGCGCCTCGCGTGGTTCGGCCAGCGTCTCCGAAAGCAACCGCCTGACACCGGTCAGGCCATCGCAGCCGTCAGCGCCGCCGGCGCTGCATGCTTGCGACCACAGGAGCGCTACCATGCGAAATCCGATTACGATCATTGGCGCCGGGCTCGGCGGTCTCACCCTCGCGCGGGTCCTGCATCTCCACGGCTTTGCCGCAACCATCTATGAAGCCGAGGTTTCGGCGAGCCAGAGAACACAGGGCGGCCTGCTCGATATTCACGAGCACAACGGCCAGATCGCACTCAAGGCCGCAGGGCTGTTTGACGAATTCCTCGGCCTCATCCGTCCCGGCGAAGATGCCAAGCGCGTCGTCGACAAGGACGGCAACGTCTTGTTCGACCATCCCGGCAGCCGCACCGGCACGCGCCCCGAAGTCGACCGCGGCGATCTCAGGCGCATGCTGATCGATTCGCTCCCCGCGGATGCGATCAGATGGGGTCACAAGGTCACGTCGATCGCCACGCGCAGTGACGCACGGCACGACATCACCTTTGCGCATGGCGCGACGATCACCTCCGACATGCTCGTCGGCGCCGACGGCGCGTGGTCGAAGGTCCGTCCGCTACTGTCGCAGTCAAAGCCTGTGTACACCGGTGTCTCGTTCATCGAGACGTCGCTGTTCGACGGCGACACCCGGCACAAGGCGAGCGCGGATGCGATCGGCAGCGGCACGCTGATGGCCGTCGCCCCGGGCAAAGGCATCCTGGCACATCGCTATGCGAGCGGCACGCTGCACACCTATGTCGCCCTGAAGAAGCCGGAGGATTGGATCAACTCCATCGACTTCAGCGACCCGAAAACTGGCCTGGCGCATATTGCCGGACAGTTTCGCGGCTGGGCCCCGCACCTTACCGCTCTCATTACGGAGGGTGAAACGGATCCCGTGCTGCGCCCGATCCATGCGCTGCCGGTCCGGCATCGATGGCAGCGCGTGCCCGGCGCAACGCTGCTCGGCGATGCCGCGCATCTGATGTCGCCCTTCGCAGGCGAAGGTGCCAACCTCGCGATGCTCGACGGCGCGGAATTGGCCCGCGCGCTTGTTGCCGCTCCCGACGACGTCGAAGCCGCGCTTAGCCGCTATGAAAGCGAGCTATTCCCGCGCAGCGCCGATGTCGCCGAACGGACCGCTGCGAACCTGGAGCAGTTCTTCGGCGACGGCGCGCCCGGGAGCGTGGTTGACCTGTTCAGCAAGCACCTTGCGTGAACCGGCAACGCGTCAGCGGGGATCATCCTCGGTCGATGCAACCGGTACCAGCTCATGGCCGGCGGCCTGCCAGCCACGGCAACCGCCTTCGATCACGGCGATGTCGGTGAAGCCGATCTCGCGCAGCGTCTGCGCTACGCGCGAGGCCTTGCCGCCACCGCCGCAGGTCAGGATCACCGGATGCCCGCGGTCGCCGAGCGCCGGGTCGGAAGCGGCGACGGCCGCGATCTCCGTGTGGCAGATATTGCGGGCGCCCGCGATGGTGCCGCGCTCGAGCAGCTGCCAGGGCTCGCCGACATCGATTAGGGTGACACCGCCCTGCTCCAGCGTGCGCCTCGCCTCGTCGGGCGACAACATGCGAACGGCCGTGCCGGGCTGCCCGGAATGCATCAGCCCTCGACCTTGGCCGGCGCTGCCGGCTGCAAGGAGGCCTGATTGGCGATCCGCGCGGCATTGGCCATGCCGGCGAGCGTCGCCGCACGCTTCTGGTCGCTGGCACCGGGCTGCACCACGCCAGCCGACATGATCAGGGTCGCGGCGTCCTCGGTGCTCATCTCGATCTCGATGATCTTGCTTTTCGGCACGTAGAAGAAGAAGCCGGTGGTCGGGTTCGGGGCGCATGGCAGGAACACTGAAATATGCTCCTCCTCGCCCGGCAGGCTGGCCGAGAGCTCGGCGCTCGGCGCCTGCGAGATCAGCACGATCGACCACATGCCCGGCGAGGGAAATTCGACCAGGCCGACGCGGCGGAAGCTCGAACCATTGCCCGAGAACAGCGTCTCGAACACCTGCTTCAGGCCGCGATAGATGGCGCGCACCGCGGGAATCCGCCCGAGCAGCCGCTCGCCGAGGTCGACCAGGGTGCGCCCGATCAGGTTGGCGGTGAGGAAGCCCAGCAAGGTGAGCGCGATGACGGCAACGATCAGGCCGGAACCGGGCAGCCCGAACGGCAGATAGGTCTCCGGCCGGTAGGCCGTCGGGACGAACGGCCGGACCAGATTGTCGACCCAGTTCACGAACCACCAGGTCAGATACAGGGTGATCGCAACCGGTCCGGCCACCACCAGGCCGGTCAGGAAATAGTTGCGGAAACGCGCCATCAACCCGCGGGGGGCATCCGGGGGCAATTCACCCGTCGCGGCGGGAGGCACTTGGTTGGGAGTCATTGCGGTTCCAGGGTCGTCGAAGCGGCCGTAGTCCAACACCCAGCTAAGCCATTCTGACGCGTTTTTGAAGGGGCCACGTCGCGGCCCCGCTTGCGGCTATTCGACCGTGACCGATTTGGCCAGATTTCGCGGCTGATCGACGTCGGTGCCCATGACCACGGCGGTATGGTAGGCGAGCAGCTGCACCGGAACGGCGTAGACCATCGGCGCGAAGGTCGCCCCCATGTCCGGCATCACGATCGTCACCAGCGACTGGATGGTCGCCTCCGCCGCCCCCTTGGCGTCGGTCATCAGGATGATCTTGCCGCCGCGGGCGGCGACCTCCTGCATGTTGGAGACGGTCTTCTCGAACACCTTGTCGTAGGGCGCGATCACCACCACAGGCATGTGCTCGTCGATCAGCGCGATCGGCCCGTGCTTGAGCTCGCCGGCCGCATAGCCCTCGGCATGGATGTAGGAGATTTCCTTCAGTTTCAGCGCGCCTTCCAGCGCCAGCGGATAGCTGGTGCCGCGGCCGAGATAGAGCACGTCGCGCGACTTCGAGATCTCGCGCGCCAGCTTCTCGATCTGCACTTCGTTGGTCAGCGCCTCCGACATCAGCCGCGGGATCTCGACCAGGCCATGCACCAGCTTGGTCTCGTCGGCTTCCGACAGCTCGCCGCGCGCCTTGCCGGCAGCGACCGCGAGCGAGGCCAGCACCATCAGCTGGCAGGTGAACGCCTTGGTCGATGCGACGCCGATCTCGGGGCCGGCCAGCGTCTGCAACACGGTCTCGCTCTCGCGCGCGATCGTCGAGGTCGGCACGTTGACGACCGACAGCGTATGCGCGCCCTGCGACTTGGCGTAGCGCAGCGCCGCCAGCGTGTCGGCGGTCTCGCCCGACTGCGAGATGAAGATCGCCAGATCGCCCTTGCGCAACGGCGCCTCGCGATAGCGGAATTCGGAGGCGACATCGAGCTCGACCGGCAGCCGCGCCAGCCGCTCCAGCCAGTATTTGGCGACGAAGCCGGCATAGCTCGCGGTGCCGCAGGCCGTGATCGAGACGCGCTCGATGTCCTTGAAGTCGAACGGCAGCTTGACCGGCATGGCGACGCGCTCGGTCGCCATGTCGACGTAGCGCGCCAGCGTGTGTCCGACCACTTCCGGCTGCTCGTGGATCTCCTTGGCCATGAAGTGGCGATAGTTCGCCTTGTCGACCAGCGCCGTCGCCGTGGTGTGCTTGATCGCCTCGCGATGGACGATGGCGTTGTCCTTGTCGAAGATGGTGGCGCCCTTGCGGTTCAGGACCACCCAGTCGCCATCTTCGAGATAGCTGATCGTGTCGGTGAACGGGCCGAGCGCGATCGCGTCCGAGCCGAGATACATCTCGCCCTCGCCATGGCCGACCGCGAGCGGCGGACCGTTGCGGGCGCCGATCATCAGGTCGTCATTGCCGGCGAAGATGAAGCCGAGCGCGAAGGCGCCGCGCAGTTGCGACAGCACCGCCCTCACCGCCTCGACCGGCGCGACGCCGCCCTTGAGCAGATTGTCGACCAGATGCACCACGACCTCGGTGTCGGTCTCGGTCGAGAACACCGCGCCCTTGGCCTCGAGTTCCTCGCGCAGTTCGCGGAAATTCTCGATGATGCCGTTATGCACCACGGCGACGCGTTCGGTGGCGTGTGGATGGGCATTGTTCTCGGTCGGCCGGCCATGGGTGGCCCAGCGGGTGTGCCCGATGCCGGTGTGGCCGCCGAGCGGCTTGGCCTCGAGCCGGGTCTCGAGGTTCTTCAGCTTGCCCTCGGCGCGCCGCCGCGCCAGGGCGCCGTTCTCCAGCGTAGCGACCCCCGCGGAATCATAGCCGCGATATTCGAGCCGCTTCAGCGAATCCACCAATTGCTCCGCGACCGGAGCGCGTCCAAGAATGCCGACGATGCCGCACATGCGGTTCAATGTCCCCAAAAATCGCCGAAAATTTGCCAAGGCGGCGACACGGTCCCTTAACGGGAATCGCCGGTCGCAAGATACTCAATAATTATTGCCGATTGCGACAGTCTTAAACGGCAACGCCGATGCGCAAGGCTGGTTAACTTCAGCTAACCATCCTCGCGAGCGTGACGGGGAAATCGCCGGCATCGTCAGGCCCACTTCCAGCATTCTGAGCATCAATCACCTCCCCGTCATGGCCGGGGTCCCGGCCATCCACGCCTCTCCCTGTTCGGTCGAAGCGAAGACGTGGATGCCCGGTCCAGCGCCGGGCGTGACGCCAGGGCGACGTTGCGAGGATGGTTCAGATCGGCTCGACGCCGGCGCGATAATCCCCGGGCTTGGACTGCTCCGCCGGTACATGGCCCATGCGCTTGGCCCACAATCCGGTCAGGATCGGCACCAGGATAGCCGTCACCAGGCACGATGTCGCCACCAGCGCGGTGGCGGCCGGCGCCACCGGCTTGAAGCTCGGCACCATGTTGGCGATCAGCGTCGGGTTGGCGATCGCAGCACCCGCCGTGCTCGACGCGGCGAGACCCGCCGTGCCATTTCCACCGGCGATGAAGCGGTCGGCCAACATCAGCGGAATCCCGGTGATCACGATCACGACCAATCCGAGCAGGATGCCGCCGACCCCGGTCTGCGCGATCACATTCAGATCGATGCCGTTGCCGAGCGCGAAGCCGAAGAACGGAATCAGCGGGTGCACGCACTGGCCGAAAAACTTGCGCAGATCGCTGTCGAGATTGCCGAGCGCAAAACCGATGATGAACGGCAGCACAGCGCCGACGAACAGGCGCGGCTCGAACACCGCGACACCCGACGCCCCGAGCACCAGCATGCTCACCAGTGGTCCCGATTCGATCGACATCAGGACGAAGGCCCCGGCCTCCTCCTTGCTGCCATATTGCTGCATGATCGCGGCGTAGAGACCGCCATTGGTCATGTCCATCGCGGTCGTGATGGCGAGCACCGAGAGCCCGGCGAACACGCCGGTTGCTATTCCCGCTTCCGGAATGAAGCGCGCCGCGATCATGGTTGCGACCCATGCGACGATGATCTTGGTGACCAGCAGCGTGCCCGACTTCCGCAGCACCGTGCCGGTCGCGCGCAAGTCGATCGTGGCGCCCATGCAGAAGAACCAGACCGCCAGAATCGGCACCGTGCCGGTGATCAGTCCGTTGGTGAACGAGCCGAGATAGGCGCCCGCACCCGGCGCAAACGTCTTGCAGATCGCGCCGAGAAGTAGGGGAACCAGCATCAGCCCGCCCGGAACCCGCTCCACGAATTTTAGAACTTTCACGCTGCCTCCCAGCACTGATATCGACAGTTCAATTTTCTTGTCGCTGGCAGATAGCCCGCTCCGCCGCGCGACGCCACAACCTGCGAGAGATGATCACGGACTTTTTCCCGCATTTTGCATTGCGCGCAGGGTTCAAAGTCTGATTGCATCTGCCGGTACGCACTCGCTGTCCGCGAATTGCATTGCACGTTGCGTCAACGCGTCATTAACGGCTTTCGGCGAGGGTGCCCGCCGCCGGAGGTACCCCGATGCATACCACGCATGATCGTGAGACGCAGCGCCTCGACGTGCTGGCGGAGCTCGACATCCTCGACACGCCGCGCGAGCTTGCCTTTGACCGCCTGACCGGACTGTGCCGAAAGATCTTTCGCGTGCCGATGTCGACGCTGACGCTGATCGACGGCCATCGGCAATGGTTCAAGGCCTCCGAGGGCATGGAGGACCGCGAGACCGCGCGTGGACCCGCGCTCTGCAACCTCGCGATCGCACAGGATCAGCCGCTCGTCATTCCGGACACGCTGCGCGACCCGCGCCTCGCCGACAACGTCTTCGTGCACGGCAAGCCGCATATCCGCTTCTATGCCGGTGCCCAGCTGAAAATATCCGGCGCGGTGGTCGGCACGCTGTGTGCGATGGACACCCGCCCGCGCGATTTCGATGCCGACGCCATCGGCCTGCTCACCGATCTCGCCGCCATCGCGGTCGACGAATTGATGCTGCGAAACCTGTCGATGCAAGACGGCCTTACCGGCACCTCCTCACGGCGGGCCTTTCGCGGCGAAGGCGAACGGCTGACCGCGCTGGCCTTGCGGCATCTCAGCCCGCTGTCCTGCGCCGTGCTCGATGTCGATCACTTCAAGCAGGTCAATGATCGCCATGGACACGCGATCGGCGACATGGTGCTGGCGGCGGTCGCGAACGCCGCGCACTGCGCGTTGCGCAGCTCCGACGTGATCGGCCGGCTCGGTGGCGAGGAGTTCGGCATTCTGTTGCCGCACACCAGCCTCGACAATGCGATGGCGGTGCTCGAGAAGGTGCGTGCCGCCGTCGCGGCGACGCGGATCGAGACGCCGGCCGGCACAATCGACGTCACCTGTAGCCTCGGTGGCGCGGCGCTCTCGCCCGGCAATTGCTTCGACGACATGCTGCGCAACGCCGATCTTGCGATGTACGGCGCCAAGCAGGCCGGCCGCAACCAGGCGCTGGCCTGGGTCGACCGGGCGCCGTCGATCGCGCCGACCGCGCGGCGCGTGTTCAAGGCCGGCAAGATCAGCTTCAACGCCGGCCATTCATCGATCGACTGCACCGTGCGCGGGCTGGCGCGCGATAGCGCGACGATCGAGGTGATGTCGACCTCCGGCATTCCCGATCAGTTCAAGCTGGCGATCGCCGCCGATGCCGTGTCGCGCGCCTGCCGGATCACCGGGAAGGCCGACAACCGGATCGAGGTCGCCTTCACCTGACCGGCGATACGGAATAGGCGGAATAGTCTGTCGCGCTGGCGAGGAACCCTTGATGTCGAACGATCAGCCACCGCCCCTCGCAAAACCGTTCTGGCGCCGCGGCCTTGCCGGCTTCCTCGATTTCATCACCGTGTTCTTCGGTGGTGGCTATGCGATCGGCGCCGCCACCGGCCAGACCACCAAGGACGGCTTCAATTTGACCGGCGCTCCGGCGCTGCTGCTGTTCGCGCTGATCATTCTGTATTTCTATCTCGGCTGGAAGGTCGTCGGCGGCACGCTGTGGCAGCGCGTGCTCGGCGCGCGGTAGGCCCGAGCGGTATTCTCCGGCCGACCGCCACTCCCGGGCTTGCGCCGCATCGCTTTCTGGTTGCAGCTTCCGCGAATACCGCCGGAGGGCCATGAAATTGACAGCTCGCACGCCTACGGTCGTCAGCGACTGAACTCCATCCAGCGAGGCCGCCATGACTGATGTCGCCCCTTCCAGCACGCCGAACAGCAACTTCGAGGTCGAGGCGGACGCCACCGCGCGCTACTGGCACAAGGGCAGCCACGATACCCTGCCTCCGCCCGACATGATGGGCGCCTATATGCGCAACCGTCCGGTACCGACCGAACCGGCCGAGCCGCGCAAGGCCTGGATCATCGGCAGCGGCATCGCCGGCCTCGCCGCGGCCTTCTACATGATCCGCGACGGCGGCATGAAGGGCGAGGACATCACCATCCTCGACACCATGCATATCGAAGGCGGCTCGCTCGACGGCGCCGGCGATCCCGAGAACGGCTACATCGTTCGCGGTGGCCGCGAGATGAACTGGAACTACGACAATCTCTGGGACATGTTCCAGGATATCCAGGCGCTCGAGCTGCCCGAGGGCTACAGCGTTCTCGACGAATACCGGCTGGTGAACGACAACGATCCGAATTTCTCCAAGGCGCGGCTGATGCACAAGCGCGGCCAGATCCGCGACTTCGCGACGCTCGGCCTGTCGAAGCCGCAGCAATGGGAGCTGATCCGCCTGCTGCTGAAGCGCAAGGAGGATCTCGACGACATCACCATCGAGCAGTATTTCAGCCCCGGCTTCCTCGAAACCAATTTCTGGTATCTGTGGCGCTCGATGTTCGCGTTCGAGAACTGGCAGAGCTTGCTCGAAATGAAGCTCTACATGCATCGCTTCCTCGACGCGCTCGACGGGCTCACCGACATGTCGGCGCTGGTGTTTCCGAAGTACAACCAGTTCGACAGTTTCGTCCGTCCGCTCATGACGCATCTGCGCGAGCGCGGCGTCAAGGTGCAGTTCGATACCCGCGCCTACGATCTCGACATGACGACCGACGGCGAAGCCCGCACGGTGACCGGCATCAAGGCCAAGGTGGGCGGCGCCGACACCACCATCGCGGTCGGTCCGAAGGATCTGGTGTTTGCGCTCACGGGATCGATGACCGAGGGCACCGCCTATGGCGACATGGACCAGGCGCCGGTCCTCGCGCGCGGCAAGCACGATCCCGGTGAGGCCAGTGACTGGACGCTGTGGCAGAACCTCGCCAGGAAGTCGCCGATCTTCGGCAAGCCCGAGAAGTTCTGCGGCGATGTCGACAAGTCGATGTGGGAATCGGTCACCCTCACCTGCAAGCCGTCTCCGTTCGTCGACCGGCTGAAGGAACTGTCGGTCAACGATCCCTATTCGGGCAAGACCGTCACCGGCGGCATCATCACTTTCACCGATTCCAACTGGATGATGAGCTTCACCTGCAACCGTCAGCCGCATTTCCCGACCCAGCCAAAGGATGTGCTCGTGGTCTGGGTCTACGCGCTGCTGATGGACAAGCCGGGCAATTACGTCAAGAAGCCGATGCCGGCCTGCACCGGCCGCGAAATCCTGGCCGAGCTGTGCCATCACCTCGGCATCGAGCACAAGCTCGACGAGGTGGCCGCGAACACCAAGGTGCGGCTGGCGCTGATGCCCTACATCACCGCGATGTTCATGCCCCGCGCCGCCGGCGACCGGCCGCATGTCGTGCCTGCCGGCTGCACCAATCTCGGCCTGATGGGCCAGTTCGTGGAGACGTCGAACGACATCATCTTCACGATGGACAGCTCGATCCGCACCGCGCGCGTCGCGGTCTACACGCTGCTCAAATTGCGCAAGCGGGTGCCGGATATCAGCCCGACGCAATATGACATCCGCTCGCTGCTGAAGGCTGCCCGCGCCCTGAACAACAACGAGCCCTTCCCGGGCGAACGGCTGCTGCACCGGCTGCTCGACAAGACCTACTTCGCCCATATCCTGCCGCCGCTGCCCGATCCGGACGCCACACGGCGCGGCTCGGCCGAGCGAGAACTGGCAGGACTGCTCGGCAAGGGCGACCAGGCGCTCGGCGCGATCATCGGTTGGCTGGAGCGGGTTCGCGAGAGCATCGGCACGCGCAAGGGCTGAAGCACGGTCCTCGGGCAACCGCCGCAAAGCGGACAGGGCAAAGCGCTACGCGGAAATCCGCTTCGCACTCTTCCGGATCATGCCTGCGTGTTCGACCCGGTAGAGGCGCCACCGCTCCGGCACGCCCTTGAGCTGGTGGGCGCCGCGGTCGCTGAAGCGGATGCCGGACGCCGGCATCAGGTCCTTGACCGCGCTCGAGACCAGCACTTCGCCGGCCCGCGCCTTCGCCGCGACGCGCGCGCCGATATGGATCGCAAGACCGATCACCTCTTTCCCGGTCATCTTGTATTCGCCCGCGTGCATCCCGATCCGGATCTCCAGCCCCAGCGTACGGACGGCCTCGCGGATCGCAGTCGCACACTGGATCCCTGCCGCCGGCGCGCCGAACGTCGCCAGCAGCCCGTCGCCGGTCGTCACCACCTCCTTGCCGCGCAGCGCCTTCAGCTCGCGGCGGACGGCGGCGTAATAGTGGTTCATCACCTGCGCCCACCGCGCATCGCCGAGCCGCGCGGCCTGCTCGGTGGATCGGACGATATCGACGAACAGGATGGTGGCGAGCGCCTGCCTGAGCTCCGGGCCACGCTCGGCGGTTCTCCGCCGGTTCGCGATATTGCCGACCAGCGGTTCATAGCGATGGCTGCGCCGCCGCGCGACGGCGGCCCTGGCATAGTCCTGGGCGCGCTGCACCGTGCGGCAGCGAACGGTCTTTTCCTGCGGCGGAAACGTCCAGTAGACCTTGCGCCCCGCGCCGGCACCCTGCACCTCGACGGCGCCCCACTTCAGATGGATCGTCGAGCCGGCCCGCCGAATGCACCATGCCTTCGAGGTGTATCCGGAGACGTTCGACTGATGGACTCCGATGCGAAGGAATTTGGCCATGAACGTCCGGGCGATCACAGTGGCGCTTGGGGGACTATGGAGAGCAAGCGTAGTCACACGCTGTCGCATTGGCAACAGGACTGTCTTGCCGACCATCCACAGCGTCGGGCCGTGCCGTCGTCGCAACTCGCTTCAGCTTCGATCGGAATTGAACCTCGTCGCATCGCGCAGCTGCCCGTTCGATCCGGCGTCGGCATCGATCGGCGGAATTGCCTCGTCTTGCACGTCTGCGGTGAGCCGTCTTTCATCGCGGAATCGCGCTGGCGCAAGCCGGCTGCGATCGACCGTCACGTCAAAAATGTCGAAGCGGTTGTAGTAGCCAACCACGTCGTGAAATTGCTTCGGCTCGACGCACCGATTGAGATCGATCTCGGCGTAGGCGATCCCCTCCTGGTCCTGCAATTCATCGCCGAAGACGGTCCCGGTCGGATCGACGAAGAAGCTCGCCGCACGCGGTGTCCGGTCGATCACGTCGGCGATCGCCTTGTCGCGCTCGATCAGGAAGGCGCGCATCGGTTCGTCCATGTAGCCGGCGGTGACGATGCCGAATGCCTTGGCTTCGAAGCAATGGGCGCTGGCCCGGATGCGGTTGGCGGCGACATTGTCGAAATTGCCGCCGCCTGCCGGGCGCCGGGTCGGCCACATCGGCGGCCAGCTCGAGATGTGCACCTGCTCGCCTTGCGCCATGAGCGCGAAGCGGGCCAATGGATTGGTGTTCTCGCCGCAAATCAGCGCGCCAATGCGGCCCTGCCGCGTCTCCGCGACCCGAAGTCCCGCACCATCCCCCGACGACCACACCAGCTTCTCATAGAAGGTCGGCACCAGCTTGCGGTGATGGACCAGAACCTCCCCGGTCTCGCCGATCAACAGGTTCGAGTTCCACAGTCCCCCGACGCTCACGGCTGAACGCTCGCTGATGCCGATCGAGACGGTGACGCCGAGACCGCGCGCCTCGGCGCAAAGCCGCGCCACTTCCGGCCCGTCAGCCAGCACGGATTGCGCGGCCATGCGGACGAACAGATCGTGATTGTCGATCGGAGGCCACAGCGCGGCCCAGACCGGAAAGGCTGGAATATAGGTTTCGGGAAAGGCGATCAGCTCGGCGCCGGCCCTGGCCGCCTCGCGGACGATGGAGATCGCCTTTTCGGTGGTCGCCCGGCTGTCGAGGAAGACAGGCGCGGCATGGACGGCCGCGGCCTTGAAACGAGGGAGCATGTCGAGGAATCCCGGCTAGAGCGTTTTCCCGCGAAGTGGATACCGGTTCGCGCGAAGAAAACGCGTCAAAACAAGATCAAGAGCTCCGTCCCGATCCAATCGGAATGGAAACGCTCTGGGATGAAAGCGCAGCGGTATCATCCCTGCCTTGCCGGCGGGCACGGGAATTATCGCAAGGCCGGTTGCGAAGGATCGGAACTGACGTACGCTGGAATGGGAATTGCTTCACTGAGCGGCCGAGCAATCTGGAGGCAAGTCATGTTCGATACGATCAACTGGGACGATTTGCGGGTATTTCTGTGCGCCGCTCGCGCCGGCAATCTGAGCCAGACCGCGAAACGGCTCCGGCTCGACCATTCCACCGTCAGCCGGCGCATCGCTCAGATGGAGGCGTCGCTCGGGGTTGCGGTGTTCGAGCGTCACCGCACCGGGCTCAAGCTCAACGAAGTCGGCGAGCGGTTGTTGCGTCATGCCGAGCGGGTCGAGAGCGCGGTCATCGCGATCCGCGAGGAGGCCAGCGCCAGCGACACCCGGGAGCTCGTGGGCAACGTGCGGCTCGCCACCATGGAGGGGATCGCCTCGCTCTACCTGGCGCAACGCTTTGCCGATCTGCGCCGCACCGCGCCACAGCTCACGGTCGAACTCGTGACATCGGCCCAGACCGTTTACGTCCACAAGCGCGAGGCCGATCTGTTCGTCTCCTTCTTCCGACCGCCCGGCCCTGGCCTGATCTCGGAGCGCATCGGCAAGTTTCGGCTTGGGCTGTTCGCGAGCCGAAGCTATCTCGACCATCACGGTATGCCAGCGAGCCTTCGCGACCTCGAGGATCATTGGTTCGTGTCCTATATCGAGGACCTGATCCAGGTCGATTCAGTGCGCTGGCTCGCCGACGTCATCGAGGAGCCGAAGGTCGCCTTTCACTCCAACAGCATGATCGCGCAGATGAATGCAGCGGCGGGCGGCCTCGGCATCGTGATGCTGCCGAGCTTTGCCACCAGGGACCGGCCCGACCTCATCCCCGTGTTGCCGGCCCTCGCCGGCACGGTTCGCGAGGTCTGGCTCAATGTCCACAGCGACCTGCAATTTGCCCCGCGCATCCGCGCCGTCCGCGCATTCCTGAAGCACACCCTGAAGCAGGACCCCGACATGCGGGTCACGCTGGCCGATGCCCTGCCGCAGCCGCGCACGGCAGATTGCAGAAATCCATAGTTCCCTTCCATCGGAGCCCGGCTGAAGCTCATCCGATTGGCGCAACGAAAAGCGCTGAAGGTTTGGGGGTCGATATGAACGTGGTTACGTCCGGCAACGGCGATCCGGCGCGGCGCGGCGTCGCGCTGGCGAAGAAGCGGCTGACATTGGCGCTCGCGCTGAGCTCCGCAATGGTCGTGATCTATTTCGGCTTCATGGGCCTGTTCGCGTTCGACAAGCCGCTGCTCGGCACCATCCTGGCGCCCGGCCTGTCGCTTTGCATCGTGCTCGGCCCGCTGGTCATCATCTCATCCTTCGTGCTCTGCCTGATCTATGTGCTGTGGGCGAACCGGGTGTTCGACGCCGGCATCCGCGATCTTCGCTGAAGGGACAGGGAAGATGGGCAGCAGCACACTCTCGATCGGGTTCTTCTTCGCCTTCATGGCGCTGACCTTGGCGATCACCTATTGGGCCGCACGGCGCACCCGCACCACCGAACACTTCTTCGCCGCCGGCGGCCAGGTCACGGCGTGGCAGAATGGCTGGGCACTCGCGGGGGACTTCCTGAGCGCCGCCGCGCTGCTTGGAATTGCAGGCATCGTCACCTCGAACGGCTTCGACGGCATGATCTATTCGATCGGATGGCTGGTCGGCTGGCCGATCATCCTGTTCCTGATCGTCGAGCCGTTGCGCAACGTCGGCCGCTTCACCTTCGCCGACGTCGTGGCCTATCGCCTGCGCCAGCGCCCGGTGCGCCTCGCCGGCGCCGTCGGCACACTTGCCGTGATCCTGTTCTACCTGATCGCCCAGATGGTCGCGACGGGATCGCTGATCAAGCTGCTGTTCGGCCTGCCCTACACCTGGTCGGTCGTCGTGGTCGGCAGCGTGATGCTGGTCTACGTCCTGTTCGGCGGCATGCTGGCGACGACCTGGGTGCAGGTGGTGAAGGCCGCGCTGCTGATGGGCGGCGGCATCCTGCTCGCCTTCCTCGTCTTGACCCATTTCGACATGAACCCGCTGAAGCTGTTCGCCGCGGCGTCCGAGAAGTACGGCACCAGGGTCCTGCAACCGGGATCGAAGGTGGTCTCGGGCCAATGGGACGCCATCTCGCTCGGGCTCGGCCTGATGTTCGGGACCGCCGCGATGCCGCATGTGCTGATGCGGGCCTATACGGTGAAGGACGCCAAGGCCGCGCGGCTGTCGATCCTCTATGCCACCGGCCTGATCGGGATCTTTCATCTCATGGTCTTCATCATCGGGTTTGGCGCGATGGTGCTGGTCGGCCCCGACGCCGTCGCAAAGGCCGGCGGTGGCGGCAACATGGCCGCTCCGCTGCTCGCGCTCGCCGTCGGCGGCAACGCCTTCTTCGGCTTCATCTGCGCGGTGGCGTTCGCGACGATGCTCGCCGTCGTCGCGGGGTTGACGCTGTCGGGCGTCGCCACGCTCTGCCACGACGTCTGGACCAATGTGATCCGGAACGGCACCGCCTCGGAGGCCGAACAGCTCAAGGTCGCGCGCGTCGCGACCGTCATGATTGCCGTCTTCGCGATCATTCTGGGCATCGCATTCGAGGGCCAGAACGTCGCCTTCATGGCCGGGCTCGCGTTCTCGATCGCCTGCGCCGCGAATTTCCCTTCGCTGGTGCTCGCCATCATCTGGCGCCGCTTCACCACGCCAGCAGCGGTGGCGAGCATCCTGGTCGGCACGCTGAGCTCGCTGGTGCTGATCTATCTGTCGCCGACCATCCAGGTCGACATTCTCGGCAAACCGCTGGCCTCGATCGAGCATCAATGGTGGTTCGTATCGCTGCGTAATCCGGCGATCATCAGCATGCCGCTGTCCTTCGCGGTCGCGATCCTGCTGTCGCTGGTCACGCGGGAGAACAACGCCGATCGTGCCTTCGACGAGATGCAGCGGCGCATACTGCTCGGACCGACCGAGCCGAACGCAAGCGAGCTGGGTCAGGCGAAGAATGCGGCCTGAGTAGCGAATCTCCGGCTCCGAGAGCCGTAGAACCTATGCCCCGCCGGAATGCCGACGAAGAAAACTACTTCCCCTTCGCCGCCTTCGCCTTCAGCTTCGCCGCGCGATAGCGCGCGGCGCCGCCTTCGCGGACGGTCTGCGGACTGCGCTCGAGGGCCATCGCGTCGTCGGGCACGTCCTTGGTGATCACCGAGCCCGAGCCGATATAGGCGCCGTTGCCGATCGTGACCGGCGCGACCAGCGACGTATTGGTGCCGACGAAGGCGGCCTCGCCGATCATGGTCTTGTGCTTGAGGAAGCCGTCATAGTTGCAGGTGATGGTGCCGGCGCCGAGGTTCGAATTGGCGCCGACATGGGCGTCGCCGACATAGGAGAGGTGGTTGACCTTGACGCCGGCTTCCAGCACGGCCGCCTTGGTCTCGACGAAATTGCCGATCCGCGCGCCGTCGCCGAGCGAGGTGCCGGGCCGCAGCCGGGCATAGGGACCGACCGACACCTTCTTGCCGACCTTCGCCTCGACGAGGTGGGAGAAGGAATGGATCACCGCGCCATCGTCGATCGATACACCCGGACCGATCACCACGAACGGCTCGATCGTGACGTCCTTGCCGAATTTGGTATCGGCCGCGAGATGGACCGTATCCGGCGCGATCAGGGTCACGCCGGCCTCGAGCGCGGCCTTGCGCAGCCGCGCCTGCATCACGGCTTCGGCCTCGGCGAGTTGCGCCTTAGTGTTGATGCCGCGGACTTCGTCTTCGCTGGTTTCGATCACGACGGCCTCCAGTCCCATGTCCCTGACGATGCCGACGGCGTCGGTCAGATAATATTCGCCCTTGGCGTTGGCGTTGCCGATCTTCTCGATGATCGCGAGCGCGGTCTTGCCGGCGAACGCCATCACGCCGGCGTTGCACAGCGTGATCTTGCGCTCCTCAGGGCTGGCGTCGGCCTGCTCGCGGATCGCGACCAGCTTGCCGTTCGCGACCACCAGCCGGCCGTAGCCGGTCGGATCGGCGGCGTGGAAGCCGAGCACCGCAAGCGCCGCACCGTCGCGCAACGGCGCGCGCATCCGCGCAAAAGTCTCGGCCGAGATCAGCGGGGTGTCGCCGAACGCGACCAAGAGGTCGTCGGCACCGCCTGCGATCGCCTCGCGCGCCGCCAGCACCGCATGCGCGGTTCCGAGCCGATCGCGCTGCACGAAGGCGCGGGCGTCGGGCCGCACCCGGCGCGCCTCGGCAGCGACCGCCTCATGGTCGGGGCCGACCACGACCGCGAGCTGCGATCCCTCGCCGCTGGCGGCGGCGTTGAGCACATGCGCCAGCAGCGCCTGCCCGGCCACCGGGTGCAGCACCTTCGGCAACGACGAGCGCATCCGCGTTCCCTCGCCGGCCGCAAGCACCACTGTCAGGCTGGTTCGCGCAGTCATTCCGGCTCCTCGATGTCTCGCGCAGCTGGCTGCGCATGGCGTTCTTCGAGGCGTCTTTAATTGTTTTCCCCGGCAGAAGAAACCGATTCGCCTCCGTGGCGTCCCGGATTCAAGTTCCCGGTCGATTTCCTGTTAATCTTTGCCTTGTGATTCGGCGGGCCTTGAGGAGGGCCGAGGGGGCTTTGGCCAAAGATCGCGACAATCTGGCGGCGCATTTCGACACCGAGAGCACCACCGGCTTTTTGGCCGAGGAGGAAGCTTTCGATCGCCGCTTGCTGTGGCGGGTCGGGTCATGGGGCTTTGCCGCGATTGGCGCCGTGGCGGTCGCCGTGATGGCCAACCAGTCGGCGCTGACGCTGCGGCGCGACCAGGTCGCAGCAGCCGACGTCGCGCGCCAGGCCCAGCAATTGCAGACGCTGGCCAAGGAGAGCCACAACGAGACACGGCGGCTCGCCGCCGCGATCGATACGCTGAACGGCGACCGCGACCGGCTCTATTCGCGCGTTACCACGCTCGAGCAGGGCATGGACTCCGTGACCGGCGCGATCGCAAAGCAGCCCGCATCTGTGCCGGCAGCGGCGACGCACACGCCGCCGCCTGCCTCCGCGAATGCGGCGCCGACGGCTGCCGCGCCCGCCATTGCCGCTGCCACAGCGACGACGCCTACGGCACCGGACAGGCCGGCGATGGCGGACAAGGCTCCAGGATCCGCCGAAGGCAAGCCGCCGCCTCCGCCCGAAAAGCCAACCGCCGCGGTCGAGAAACCGCCGGCAGTCGTGACTGACAAGAAACCACCACCCGCCGCGCCGAGACCGCAGGCCGCGTCGGAGAAGCCGCCAGCGGCCGAGACGCCGCCGCTGGCTGCTGCCTCGGCTGCGCCAGCGGCCAGTCCGATGACGGCTGCCGCTGCGGCGAGCGCCGCGGATGCAAAAGCCGCCACGCCGGCCGCCGACAAGCCACGGGTGGCGGCGCTCGATCCGCCGGCGAGCAAGGCAACCGACACCGTCAAGCCACCGACCGCCAGGGACGTGACCACTGCGCCGATCGTGCCGCTGGTGGTCACGCCCGATCCGGACGCCGACACGGACGACGAAGCCGGCGCGCCGAAGGCCCAGGTGCAACGCACCGAGTTCGGCGTCGATCTCGGCACCGCGAACTCGGTCAATGGGCTGCGGGCGCTGTGGCGCGGTCTGTTGAAGTCCAAGGCCAACGCGGCGCTGGCAGCGCTGCGGCCGATCATCGTGATCAAGGAAAGCGGCAACGGACTTGGCATGCAGCTGCGGCTGGTGGCCGGACCACTGAACGACGCCGGGACCGCCGCCAGGATTTGCGCCAGCCTCAGCCTGGTGCAGCGGACCTGCGAGACCGCGATCTATGACGGCCAGCAGCTCGCCCTGAAGGCGGACGAGCCGGCCGCGGGCAAGCCGGCGCATCCGCACCGGCGCCTGGTGCCGAAGCGCGCCGCCGCGCCGCCGCCACCGGTGGTCGAGGAGAAAAAGCCGGAGCCATCGACGATCTCCTCGATGTTCCGACGAAACAGCCAATAATCACGTGGAGCGAAGGCTTTGGGGCCCAATTCTCAACCGATTTCGCTGCTTTGACCGAGCCTTGTCCCAGACCCCGTTCCCGACCATAGTGCCGCGATGACAAAACCTCCGTTCCGCCTCTCCCCGTACCAGGTCCAGTTCCTGATGGTCGTCGGCTTCGTCACCGTCGGCTACGCACTGTTTGTGCGCTACCTGGCGATCGAGTTCTCGCCGGTCGCTCTGGCCTGCGATGCCGGCACGCAGACCATGATCTGCAAGGCGCGCGCGCTGTCGACCGTGCTGTTCAAGAATTCCGTGTTCGGCATCACGGCGCTGGTGATCGCGCTGTTGAATCTGATGCGGCCCTCGATCGTGCTGCTGACCGGCGGCCTGATCGCCGCCGGGCTCGGGATCGTGCTCTACAACGTGATCCTGTCGGGGCTCGCGATCGGGCTGTTCATCCTGGGCTTTGCGCGGCCCGCGCCCGCCACAGCGTAGCCGCCAGCAACAGGTACATCACGCAGGTCCAGTCCGACTGCCAGTTGATGGTGCCCTCGTTGTAGATCGTATAGAGCGCCGCGATCGCGAACAGGCCGGCGAATACGGCTTCGGCGAGCGGCCGGCTGCCCTCCTTCGGGCGGTTGAGCATGGTCAGCAGCGCGAACGGCACCACCGCCATGGTCAGCGAGGCATAGGGGAAATCGCGGTAGCGCGGATCGAACACGAAGCCGAGCGCGCTCTCGGCCGCGAGCACGGTGGTGACCGCCAGCACGATCGCCAGCAGCGCGCCGGCCGCGCCCTTGCCGCGATAATCGCGCGGCCCGAGCAGTTCGAGGAAAGTCGGCAGCGAGCGCCCCGCGATCAGCGCATGCGCCGTCAGCAACGGCGCGGCAATGCCGGCCGCAAGCAGCACGCCCCAATGCAGCCAGCCGGCGGCGCCGTAGCTCTCGTAATACATCTTGTCGCCGGCGATGCCGAGCAGCGCTCCTGCCGTCGTCGCCGAAATGCCGACCGCGACCCAGGCCGACGGCCGCGGCGTCCAGGGCCGGCGGCGCAGCGTCAGCCAGGCCACCAGGAAGGTGACGGCCGACAGCGCCATGCCGCCCGCCATCTGTAGCTTCCAGTCGGGGTAATTGCTGATCGCGACCCCTGCCGGATACTTCACCTGCCGCTTGATCGAATCGAACAGGCCCCAATAGCCGCCGACCGTACCCTCGAGCTTGCGCTTCCAGGGCTGGTCATAGGCCTCGATCAAATTGACGCGGAATCCTTCGCGCCGGGCGAGATCGAGGATCTCGGAGACCACCCGCGCCTGGTTGGTGCGTGACGGCAACGCGCCCTCCCGCATCCGCCCTTCGCTCGGCCAGCCGGTCTCGCCGATCAGGATCTCCTTGCCCGGGAACGTCACCGCCATCCGCTTGCGGATGTCGTCGACATGCGCGGCGGCGTATTTGGCCTTGATCGGGATGTCCTCCCAATACGGCAGGATATGGATGGTGACGAAATCGACCGCGTCATAGATCTCGCGGTTCTTCACCCAATATTCCCAGACGTCGGCGTAGGTGACGGGGACATTGCCCGCCGCGGCCTTCACCGCGCGGATGTTGCCGGCCAGATCGGCGGCGGTCATCTCGCCGCGCAGCAGCACCTCATTGCCGACGATCAGCGAGGTGACGACGCCGGGATATTCCTTGGCGAGCCGCACCGCGATCGCGATCTGCTGTAGATTCTTGAAGCGGTTGCTGCCGAGCCAGATGCCCTGCATCACCTTCAGGCCGACCTTGGCCGCAACGCCCGGCACCAGGTCGAGGCCGTTCTCGATCGAATAGGTGCGCACGCAATCGGTGACCTTGGCGAGGTCGGTGAGATCCTGCTCGATCTGCTCGACCGGAATCTGCGTGCTCGGATCGAGCGGCGTCTGGGCGCCGCGGAACGGCGTGTAGGACACGCATTGCAGCTTGGCGCTGGGATCGATCGGCGCGCGCGCCAGTGTAATCGGCGTGGCGAGCCACCACCACACGGCTGCGATCACGGAGAGCGAGATCAGGAGAAGCGCCAGCGGCGTACGAAGCGAAATCGGTTCCATCCTCCGGGGGACCGTCGAATTAGCCGGTCACGGCCCGTCTGCCAAGTGTCGGATTAGGTCAATACCATGGTTGTCCTGCGACAGTTTTGCGCTGCGTCGATAAAGTTGTGAGTTTGCTGGACAAAATTCCAAATTCCAGTCATCTGACTCCGCCAGAGTCTCCGCCGCACTGGAGACCCAATTGGACGGCATCACGCGAGCCGTTAGGATGATCCCGCGGGGGCAGGAACATATCGGGGAATGCATGCGTCGACGGCTGCTTGAGTTGAAGAACACGGCTTTGCGCCACCTTGTCGTAACTGGCGTTGCCCTCCTGATCGGGGCCGGCAGTGCTTTCGCCCAGAGCGGCACGCCGAATCCGCCGGACCAGGCCAAACAGCAGCCCGGTCAGGCCGACGCCAACGCCAATGCCGCGCGCGAGGCCAACCAGCGCAAGGTCGAGGAGTTCGTCGAGGCGCAGCAGGCCATCAACGGCCCGGCCGGCAATCCGGAATGCGTCTGGCTCGGCCGTCGCGTGGTCCGCCTGATGTGGAACGACGATCTCGACACCGCCTTCCGCCATCTCGACCTCTATGACCGGTTCGGCTGCCCCGGCGGCCACGTCCAGGCCGCGTTCCGCTGCCTGACCCGGTTCGGCGCCCAGATCGACGACAAGGTGCGCGGCAGCCTCGACGGCCGCATCCATGCCTGCTGGATCAATCCGGGTGCGCAGCCGCAGCCCGCGGCCGCCGCGGCGCCCAGCCCGGCGCCGTCGACCGCCGGCAATGCCGCACCCGCGCCGGCAGCCTCGCCCTCGCCTGCGCCGACCCCGTCGGCGTCACCGGCGCCGGCCTCGAAATAAGCCCGTCACACGACCGGGGCCGGCCGCGATTTTTTCGCGGCTGGAACGGCTTGCGCCCTTAAAACGCCATCGCCGCATACCAGTTGTTAAATCGTCTGGCGGAGATATCCTTGCATCCGCCGCCATGTTGGTCGAACCCAGGGGACGGGTTCGCTTAGTCCTCAATCTCAGGCCCCGTATGGTTTAACCGCGATGCGCGCCGTCGTCGCCGTCCTGTTGCTTGTCACCGCCGCCCACGCCGCCCTGTGGGGTCTCTTCCAGGAGAAGCAGTCGGCGCCCGATTTCCGTGGCACGCTGCCGAGCCTGTCCTACGCGCCGTTCGAATCGGGCCACACCGTCGCCGATGTCGCGGCCGACACCGAGAAGGTGCGCGCGGATCTCAGAAAGCTGTCGACGCTCACCAAGGCGGTCCGTCTCTATTCGTCGACGGAAGGCAACGAGCTGGTGCCGCCGGTTGCCGCCGAGTTCGGCATGAAGGTCACGGTCGGCGCGTGGATCGACAAGGACGCCAACCGCAACAATCGCGAAATCGAAGCCGCGATCGGCCTTGCGAAGCGCAACAGCAATGTCATCGGCATCGTGGTCGGCAACGAGACCGTGTTCCGCGGCGAGCAAGTCCCGCTGGAAAACCTCGGCACGGTGCCTGAGATCGGCGTGCCGCCGGAGGAATCCGAGCGCATCCTGCGCGAGGAAGCGCAACGTCTTCACGACGCCGACGCGCAGCCCGAGGACAAGCGGGCCGAAGCCATGAAATTGGCGATCGCCGAAAACAACGTGCAGCGGCTGGTCAAGGTGATTCAGCGGGTCAAGAAGTCGGTCGGCGTTCCCGTCACCACGGGTGAAATCTGGAACATCTGGCGCGACCATCCGCAGCTCGCCAATTCGGCCGATTTCGTCGCGGCCCACGTGCTGCCCTACTGGGAAAACTTCACCGACAAGCAGGCGGTGGACCAGGCGGTCGACCGCTACAACCTGCTGCGCGACTCGTTCCCTGGCAAGCGCATCCTGATCGCGGAATTCGGCTGGCCGAGCCAGGGCTACAATCTTCGCAACGCCGAGCCCGGCGCGTTCCAGCAGGCCACGGTGCTGCGCAACTTCGTCACCCGCGCCGAAGCCATCGGCATGGACTACAACATCGTCGAATCCATCGATCAGCCCTGGAAATTCTTCGAAGGCGGCGTCGGTCCCTATTGGGGCATCCTCAATGCCGACCGCGAGGCGAAGTTCGCCTGGACCGGCCCTGTCACCGACCTGAACTACTGGAAGATCGCGCTGGTCGCCGTCCTGGTCGGGCTGTTCATGTCGCTGCCGATCCTGCGGCTGGACCAGCCGACTGTGATGCAGGCGTTGGTGCTGTCGGCCGCGGCCAATGGCGTCGGCGCCTGGGTCGCGACCGTGTTCTCATACTGGACCACGCATTATTTCGTCTGGGGCTCGGCGTTCGCGCTCACGCTCGGTCTGGTGCTGCTGGTGCCGCTGGTGCTGATCGCGATGGCGCGGATCGAGGAGATCGCCGCGGTGGCGTTCGGCCGCGGCCCGCGCCGGCTGATCGGCAAGAGCGCGCCGCTCGCGCCCGCCACGATCGGCGAGAACGTCCAGTTCCCCAAGGTCTCGATCCACATCCCGGCCTATTACGAGCCGGTCGAGATGCTGAAGCAGACGCTCGACGCGGTGTCGCGGCTCGACTATCCGAATTTCGAGTGCGTCTGCATCATCAACAACACGCCCGACCCCGAGTTCTGGCGGCCGATCCAGGATCACTGCCGGCAACTCGGCGAACGCTTCAAGTTCATCAATGCCGAGAAGGTACAGGGCTTCAAGGCCGGCGCGCTGCGCATCGCGATGGAGCGCACCGCTGTTGATGCCGAGATCATCGGCATCATCGACGCCGACTATGTCGTGCACCCGGACTGGCTGAAGGATCTCGTGCCGGCCTTCGCCGATCCCCGCGTCGGCCTGGTGCAGGCGCCGCAGGAGCATCGCGACGGCGACCGCTCGCTGATGCACTACATCATGAACGGGGAATATGCCGGGTTCTTCGACATCGGCATGGTCCAGCGCAACGAGTTCAACGCCATCATCGTGCACGGCACGATGTGCCTGATCCGCCGTGCGGCGATGGACAAGGTCGGCGGCTGGTCGAGCGACACGATCTGCGAGGACACCGATCTCGGCCTCTCGATCCAGCAGGCGGGCTGGCTCACGCACTACACCAATGTGCGCTATGGCGAAGGCCTGCTGCCCGACACCTATGAAGCCTTCAAGAAGCAGCGCCATCGCTGGGCCTATGGCGGCTTCCAGATCGTCAAGAAGCACTGGCGGCGCTTCCTGCCCGGCGCCAGTCGGCTCACGCCGGATCAGCGCCGCGAATTCTCGCTCGGCTGGCTGAACTGGCTCGGCGCCGAAAGCCTCGGCGTCGTGGTCGCGATCCTCAATTTGATCTGGGTGCCGATCGTCGCCTTCGCCGATATCGCGATCCCCGACAAGATCCTGACCCTGCCGATCATCGCCTCCTTCGTCGTCTCGCTGGTGCATTTCGTCGCGCTCTACCGGCTGCGGGTGAACATCAAGGCCGGCCAGATGCTGGGCGCGATGATCGCGGCGATGAGCGTGCAGTGGACGGTGTCGCGCGCGGTGGCGCAGGGCCTGATCACCGAGCATCTCGCCTTCGCCCGCACCTCCAAGGGCGGCCTGTCGCGGATGTCGATCGAGTTCCAGGCGTTCTGGGAAGCTGTGATCGGCGTGCTGCTCCTGATCGGCGCCATCGTGCTGGTCGTCACCAACGGCTACAAGCAGGTGCGCGAGATCTACATCTTCGCCGGCGTCCTGGTGTTGCAGAGCCTGCCGTTCCTGGCGGCGGTCGCGATCGCGATCCTGGAGAATTCGCGGATCAACGAGTTCGCGTTCTGGCGCAACAGCGCGATCCGCACCGCTGAACTGATCGGGCTGCGCCCGGTCAGCCTGCCTTCGGTCGCCGCCCCGCAGCAGCCGGTCGGCTCGGAAATCCACCGCGACAACTGAGCTACTTCAAGAAACAGCCCTAAGCACAGGCATTGGAACGGCAAATCCGCCGCAACGGTGCACAATTGACTGCCCATCGGCTATTGACCCGATGGGCCCTGCCCCCTACACAGCGCGGGCTGGAGCATGATCCGGAGCGGTTTCACCGCTCGGTCCGGATCCGATGTTCAGGTGAGTGAGCGCGTAGCTCAGGCGGTAGAGCACGTGACTTTTAATCATGGGGTCGAGGGTTCGAGTCCCTCCGCGCTCACCAAGCAATCCCTGTCCGGCCCGGCGACATGGGTAACAGATCGTACCTAGGACATGGGTGACAGCCTCCTGCGGCGCGCCCGTACCACGCGATCAATTGACGTCAACCTACTCTCGTCAGGCACAGCCTTACGCCAGCGGCAACTCTCCCTGTCCGCCTGTCCAATCGATGATGTCGAGCGGGAGCCCGCGCTTTAGCATCTCGGCCTCGAGGCTGCCGGCGTGGCGTTTCCATTCGGGTGTCGTGCGGACCCGGAATTTTGGTTCTTCGTCGTTGGCCTCGAACGCATCGTCCGCCTGGAGTGCGCCGCGGACGGCTTCGTACATCATCTTCAGGCTGGCGTCGGTGAAGGCGCCGTAGTCCATCGGTCGTCTCCCTTCGCGTGGCAAGACGCAAAAGGCCGCCACATCGTCACGCGTGTGGCGGCCTTCTGCAAGCGGCCCATCCAGACGGCCTATGACGAGGCTGCGTGAGTCGGGTTAATGAAAGGTTGCTGGTGCGGTCACGGCTTGGTCTCGCGAGCACGGCCGCAGGCGTTCGCCACCATGGACCGTGAGCTTGCTTCAGATCGTGATGCGGTCGAAGTCGCTGGCGACCCGGCTGTTGGCGAAACTCGCCGTCGCCTCGGCCAGGATGTCCTCGTCAGGATAGCGGCCCGAGATGTGCGTGAGGACGAGTTGCTTGACGCCACTCCGCGCCGCGAGCGCGGCAGCTTCGCCGGCCGTCAAATGTCCGTAGTCACGCGCGGTCGCTGCGTCACGCTGAAGAAACGTCGCTTCTATCACCAGCAGATCGGCGTCGCTGACGTGGTCGGCCAGCCCCTCGGTGGTCTCGGTATCGCCGACGATGACGAGCTTCTTGCGTCCCTCGGCGGGGCCAAGCACCTGCTCCGGGTCGATGGTGCGGCCATCGTCCAACGTCACCTGCCGTCCCTCGGCGAGCTCCCTGCGAACCGGCCCATCAGGCACCCGCAGCGCCACGAGTTGGTCCACCAGGAGATGCCGGCGCATCGCGCTCTGGAACGAGAAGGCGAAGCTGTCCGTATCGCGGTGGCGGACCGGAAAACAATCGATGGTGAAGTCGCCCGCGTCTAACACGCGTCCCTCGGTCAATGGCACCAGATCGAGCGGGATCGGCGCGCTGCCCTCGCCCCAAAGCCCCGCCAGCATGCGGACCACGACATCGAGCGTGCCCGGCCCGCCATGGATGGTCATCGCATCCGAGCTCTGCCGCAACCGGAGCGTCGAAAACAGGCCGGGGATGCCGAGCACATGATCGAAATGGCCATGCGTCAGCAACAGGCGATCGAGCCGTCGAAAGCCGGCGCCACTCCGCAGCAACTGGCGCTGCGTTCCCTCGCCGCAATCGACCAGAATACGGCTGCCGCTGGCCTCGACGAGGATGCCCGGGTGATTGCGCTCGGGAGACGGCACGCTTGCCGAGGTTCCCAGAAAAGTCAGCGCGAACATCGCAGCACCTTTCCTTTGCCAGCCGTCACTGGCTGCATACCGAGATGAAGCATCTGATGGCAGTCTGCTCTTGCCTGTTCAAGTGCCACGCCGATGTTGGCGGGAGAGCCAGGCCTCGAACCTGGAGCCTCCGGATTTGGAAACCGGCGCTCGTCCATTTGAGCTTCACTCCCGAATTGGTCCCGCCTGTCGGAATCGAACCGAGCGTTCCCGGGTCCACAACCCGGTGTCCTGACCACTAGACGAAAGCGGGGATTTGACCGACTTGGCGACGCGCCTGTGGTGCTCCCTATCGGACTCGAACCGATGTTCTTGGCCTGAAAAGCCAGCGTCCTGACCGCTAGACGAAGGGAGCAAGTCTGGAGCCCACGGCAGGAGTCGAACCTGCGTCCTTCTCGTTCGTAGCGAGGTGCTCATCCACTGAGCTACGTGGGCGATTGGCACTGCCAGCGGGACTCGAACCCGCGTCGACCGGTCGAGAACCGGTGATCCTGACCGCTAGACGATGGCAGCATGCTTCGGCTTCCGTCGCCAAACGGCGACGCAAGAGATGGTGCCCGGAAATGGAATCGAACCACCGACGCGCACGCCTTCAACGTGCCGCTCTACCGCTGAGCTATCCGGGCGAAGTTTGAAAGTGCGCGCAAAGGCGCATGCGATGGCGCGGGCACCGGGAGTCGAACCCGGGCTGTGAGAGTGGCACTCTCACCGACTGCCGTAGTCGTTTACCCGCTTGAATTGGTGCGCAGAGACGGAGTCGAACCGCCACAGGTTTAACCGGCGCGTTTACAGCGCGTTGGGCTCGCCACATGCCACGGTGTCTGCGCGTGAAAAGCTGGCGCCGGGCGATGCCGGCATGAGAGGCGTCGGCGGCGATCGCAACCGCCGCCGGCTGGGTCTACTTCTCGAGCTCGACGTCCCAGTACAGGAAGTCCTGCCAGGACTCGTGCAGGAAGTTCGGCGGAAACAGCCGCTGCGCCGCCACGAGGTCGTGCTGTGTCGGCTCGTACGGCGCGCGCAACGGCTTCTGGCGAAACCGGGCCTTGCGCGCGTTGCAGGGGCTGCATGCCGCGACGATGTTGCTCCAGGAGGTCTGGCCGCCATCGGCGCGCGGCACGACGTGGTCGAAGGTGAGCTCGCCGCGCAGCTGCTGCTCGCCGCAATACTGGCAGCGAAAGCGATCGCGCAAGAACACATTGAAGCGCGTGAAGGCAACCCGCGTCTGCGGCCTGACGTACTCACGCAACGCGATCACCGACGGCAGCCGCATCACCGTCGACGGGCTGCGGATGACCTGGTCGTACTCGGCGACGACGACGTGCGTTCCACGCACCACCGCCCTCACGGTATCTTCCCAGCCGAACAGCGACAGCGGGAAGTAACACAGCGGCTGGAAGTCGGCATTCAACACCAGCGCCGGATTTGCGGCGAACATCGTCGACCTCCTTGTCGGTTGGTGATTGCGTGAGTGGATTGCAGTTTGGTGGCGCCTCCGGCGGGAATCGAACCCGCCAATGCTCGATCGACAGTCGAGTCCCGTCGCCAGCTGGGTCCGGAGGCAATCTGGTGCGGCCGCCGAGACTTGAACTCGGATGCACGAGGCGCGCGCCCCTCAAGCGCGTGTGTCTGCCATTTCCACCACGGCCGCGAAGTGACGTTGGAAGTGATGTCTGGTGCACGCTGCTGGAATCGAACCAACTGCCACTCGCTTATCAGGCGAGGCCCTCACCGGTCGGACTAACGTGCGTTGATGTGGTGCGTCCGGACGGGATCGAACCGCCGACCTCTGCCATGTCGCGACAGCGCTGCTACCGCTGAGCTACGGACGCAAGATTGGTACGCGCTGACCGGATCGAACGGCCGACATCCTGCTTGTAAAACAGGCGCTCTCCCGCTGAGCTAAGCGCGCGGGATGTTGGTGCCCCAGGCCGGATTCGAACCGGCAACAGAAACTGCTTTTGAGGCAGCGGCGTCTGCCATGTTCCGCCACCGGGGCGATGGGACGATCGTGGAGCTGGTGCGGACGGAGGGACTCGAACCCACATGCGCAAGGCGCCGGCGTCTGAGACCGGTGCGTCTACCAAATTCCGCCACGTCCGCGAGAAGGTACTGCCGGCACGGATCGCACGCGCGATCGTTGCGTGTGCTGGGCCACGCCGGCAGGAGAAATTCACAAACGGCCGGGAGCTAATCCGGCCAATCGAACAACTCTCGCTGCCTGAAACCACCATTGCCGCTCCACCGAAGGAGACAGGTACCGGTCAGCGGATCGCCTTATGTCCTTGCGGGGGCGATCATCCCGTAGTCGAAATTCACGTCACGCAGCCGGGTGCTCGCCGCGTCGATGCGGCTGAGTCCGGTTGAGGTAGTCGAGATAGATCTTGCGGGCTTCGGCCTCGGTGACCTTGCGGCGCGCCACGACGATGCGCACGAAGGCGAGCGCGACCGGCGAGGCGAAGGTCCTCTGCTCGGCACGGTTCTCGAGTGCTGTGGTGGTCTTGGTGCGGGCCATCTGCCCTCTCCGCCTGATCTGGCGGAGGGTGAATTCCCGCCGCCGGTTACGCTCTTGCTGGTTTCGCTAGCTCTGAACCGAGCCGATAGTTCGGACTCAGCTTCGTCACGCGCATGCACGACCAATCGCTCGACCGGGTAAACGGTCGTTCGATGGCGACGAGCGCGACGATATGTGAGCGTAAGCGCAACACGGTTCGGTCCTCAGAGCGCAGGCAATTCATCTGCCGGCGGATTTGATGGGGCAGCGGTATGCGCAGAAGTCGGCGAATCCGTCAAGACCCCGGCGTGACGCAATCGCAGGGCAAAGCGTTCGTACCGGGACCGTCAAAGGTCGCACGCAGGCGCGGCTAACTCCCTCAGGGTATGAACGATTTGATCTCAGCCGGGCTCGCGCCCTGACAGCCGCGGCGACATCGAAAAAAATTTCGCCGCGGCGGCGTCGGCCACGTCGCGGTGTGTGTCCTGGTCACAGCCCCAGACGTCGAAACAGTTGCGCGAGCGCCGTCGTGGTCGATTGTGCGCGCCGTTCGAGGCCATCGGCCGCAACGGCGTAATTGTGCGCCAGGATCTCGAGCGCGCGCCGGGTATCCGGCAGCGTGGACTGGCTTGCCATCTCCAGGCACTGATGCTCGAAGTATCGAAGCTCCTCGAGTTCGGTCATTGCGAATCGTCCGATCAGGTTCCGTATTGTCGAGCTCAGTGCGCCTGCGGCCTAGTGAAAGTTTGGCAAGATTATTGCTGGCGCCGGGCTGATCTGGTCGGAGTGTTGCTGGACGCCTGATTGACGATCACCGGCGATCACTGCTGCGTGACGACGCGGAAGCCGACTGCGGATCGACAAGCGCCCCCGATCGTTCCACACTGCCGGCTCCAGGCATCGCAAGCATCCGTGTCGTCGGCCTTGTTGAACCAGATGAAGAAGCGCGATTGGGCCTTCGTGGCGGCATGCGTGTCGGGCGCCGTGCTGTTCGGCGTGTGGAGTTTCCAGATCGGGAACGCGTTTCATCGTTCCCAGGAGACCGCGACCGATCGCTCCAGCTTGCGTCGGAGCGGCCCGGACGACGCCTTGGCAAAGCCGTCCGGCCAGCCACGATAGGTGGGCGGCGCCATCGCGCCCCTAGAGCCTTTCCGGTTCCGACGGAATCGGAACGGGGCTCGAAAACGCTCTCATTGCCGCGAATGCGTGCTAGGCCCAGGCAAGACCTGCGATGACGACGGCGTCATCATCGCCCTTCTCCGCACGCGTAAGCCCCCTGCGGCGCGGGGTGCGCGCAGCGCGACGCTGACGGGTGTCGACCCTGCGCAGCGCCATCGGCACCCGCCGCAACATGCGGCGAATGAATTCGACGGCCTGCCTGCCGGCCACCACGCCGGTGGCAATGCGGCTGAAGAAGCCGATCAGGAAGACCATCGAGAAAATGTCGATATAGGCCAGCATATCGCCAACCAGCATCAACTCCGGAGGCAGTGGAATCCGGTGCAGATAGGCAGCGATCAGGATCACGACCGGGATCAGCGCAATCAGCTTCCGCAGGGTCAACCGGTCGAGCAAGGCGGCGAGTTCGACCACCAGCACCAGCCACAGCCAGTCGCCAAACGCGGCCGGCTTGTCGATCGTCCAGGTCCGCCAGATCCGTTTCCACATCGCAGCGTCGCCCTCCGTTCGGCGCGTACTGGCACGCTACGGCTTCGACGACGCCTCGCCGCCGTTGCCCTCGACCGCGACATCCTGCGCTTCGGTTGCATCGGCGGACGGAAAGATGCGCTCGTAATTCGCCCGGGCTTCGCGGATCAGCCGCGCGCGCTCACGTTCGGATTTCGAGATGAACCTGATGATCTCGCCCATGTGTTCTCCAAGGCAGGGGATAACGATCCGACCATCGGCGATGCAATCATCGTGCCTGACGGATCGCGTGATTGACGCACGTCGCGCGGCTTACCGGATCGCGCGCCGCGGCGGCGTCCGCTGCTGGCTGAATGCCACGCGTGGATTGATGCCGCAGGAGGCAGCGCGGCCCGACGCCGACGCCTCGCACTGCTGGTAGGTCTGGTAACCGCAATAGCCGGGATATCCCTCCTCCTTGCCCTGGATACACCAGGGATAGTCGAAGGGATCGGCTGCCGCCGCAGGCGTCGCGGAGCCGACAATCCAGCTCGTCCCGAGCGCCGCGAACGCCAGAATTGTCCGATTCGTCCTGCGCATGATCCTGCTTCCTTACTCGATCGGCACCCAACCCCGATGTAGGTACGCCGACAAGATCTGCGAGGTTTCCGGCCGCCGCCTCAACAAGCTGTGAGCCTGCATCCAGCACGCGGTCGGGAAGAAGCTGCGGTCCGAAGGGGGATTCTTGGGAGGCTGGCCAACCGCGGCACCGGGGCCGGCTCGGTCAGCGGTCCCATCACGCCGGACAAGGCGGCGGCCCAAACAAAAACACGAGACCCGGTGTGCCTAGGAGCCCGGGCCTCGTGTTTGATGTCCCCCGCCTCGAGTGGCGGAAGGTGAGCGTGTACGTCAGGTTCCCGGCGCAATCCATTCCGGATGATTACGGTGTCCGGCCGCGCGGTCCGGCGTCACTTGCTGTAGCTGTAGAACCCCTGCCCGGTCTTGCGGCCGAGATGGCCGGCATCGACCATCTCCTTCAACAGCGGCGCCGGCCGGTACTTGGGGTCGTTGAAGCCGGTGTAGAACACCTCCATCACCGACAACATGGTGTCGAGCCCGATCAGGTCGGCAAGCGCGAGCGGCCCGATCGGATGGTTACAGCCGAGCTTCATCCCGGCATCGATCTCTTCCGCGGTGGCAATGCCTTCCTGCAACGCGAAGATCGCCTCGTTGATCATCGGGCACAGGATGCGGTTCACCGCGAAGCCCGGGCTGTTCTTCGCGGTGATCGCGACCTTGCCGACGCGCTTGGCGAACGCTTCGGCCTTGGCGACCGTGTCGTCCGAGGTCTGCAAGCCCCGGATCAGTTCGAGCAGCGCCATCACCGGGACCGGATTGAAGAAATGCATCCCGATGAAGCGGTCGGGACGATCGGTGGAAGCCGCAAGGCGGGTGATCGAGATCGAGGAGGTGTTGGTCGCGACCAGCGCGCTCGGCTTCAGCCCGGCGCAGAGATCCTTGAGGATCTTGACCTTCAGCTCCTCGTTCTCGGTGGCGGCCTCGATCACGAGGTCGCAGGCGGCGAGCTTGGCCTTGTCGGTGGTCGGGTTGATGCGCGCGAGCGTCGCGTCGCGATCGGCGGCGGTCATCTTCTCCTTGGAGACGAGGCGATCGAGACTGGTCCCGACCGTCTTCAGGCCGCGCTGCACCGCGGCGTCGGAGATATCCACCATGGTGACGTTGAGCCCCGCCGCCGCGCAGACCTGCGCGATGCCGTTGCCCATGGTTCCGGCGCCGATGATGCCAACCGTCTCGATCATTGTAGCAGTCCTTCCGTCGCTTGCGCCGCCGCGCGGCCGCATCGTCAAAAACGGCGAACCCCGGGGGGTCCGCGGATGGCGCATGCATAGCAGTCCGGTCGAACGACCGATACAGCAAGCGACGGTATTTAAGTGGGGTCTATTCAGGGCGAGGCGGCAACGGCCGCCGGGGTGGAACGGCGGTCCGCGGCGGCAGCTCGGTGCGCGACGGCTCAGCGGCGCGCGACGGCTCGAACGCACGGTTGAATCTCACGATCCACCAGGCCACCCGTCCGTAGCTGCGGCGCAGCGCGGCTACGAGCCCCTCGTCGATGTCATGGTCCCGGTCCATGGCGATATCGCTAGCCTCCATCCTTGAAGGAACGGTGTGATCCAATCAGGCGCCGCGCAGGCGCCTGTTAGGCAATCACTAACCATTCCTCACATGCTCTCCCCACGCGCGCCGCGTGATCCCGACCAGCCGCACACCGAGCCGGAGCGGCCGGTAGTCTCACGGATTGCAGCAAGTGGAATTCGCGCCGCAGCATCGTCATGGCACGCGACTCGCGTTTTGTTGATCGAATTTTTGCGCGAGCGCCACGACCTACAGGAATTAGACGACGAGGGCTACGCCCATGCTTGCCGAAAAATTCATTCTGCTGCTCGAGACATTGCTGCACGGCCAGACCCACACCGACGGAAGCCCGCGCGTGGTGAGCTCGTCGCCGCACATCCCGGTCAAACTTCCGCCCCGCAGCCCGCCGCGGGATCACGCCGAGCACTGAACCCGCCGGCCGCGGATCGCCACGCCAGCCGGGCCGATGCGCGCACAGGCGCCGCGCCCGTGATCCAGCTCATATTTGGCGTTAGCCGACTCGCGCTACACCGCAGCGGCAACAATGCGGGGGCGCGATGCAGAGCAAGATCGGACTGGACACCATCGTCGTCGCCGTCTGCGTTGCCGCATACGCGGCGATCATGCTTGCCCATGTCGCCCTGGAGGATCTCGGCCTGTCCGCCGCCCGGACGCGCCACCTCTCGATGCTTGCCGCGTTTCTGGTCGCGCTGCCGATCGCGCTGGATTTCCTGCGCGCACTTGCCGGCAAGGCTCGCTAGCCGGGTTTGCTGACGCGCCCGCCGCTGCTCAAGATTTCGTCGGCTTGGACCAGGCCTCCCGTCACATTGCGCTAGGTGAAACAACGAGAATCAGCGTTAGTTTGCAACCGATCACCTGGTGGGATTTGGTGGCATGACCCGGCCCGACGTCTCAGATCAGAAGGTTTTGGATCAGAAGCTCTTGGATCAAAACATCCGCGAACTACAGGAGTGGCTGCGCCAGGCCTGGCAGCAGCTCGCGGACCCCTCGCTCACCGCGTTCTCCCGCCGCGAATTGCGCAACCAGATGAAGCAATGCAACGCCGATTTGCGCATGCAGTTGCAGGTTGTTTCCGAACGGGCCGCGATGCAGCCGGCTTCGTCCGCCAGGACGTTCGCCAAGCCGGAGCTGCGGATTCTCGCCTGAACCCGTTCGCCCGACGTGAATTCCGGATCGCGTGAAGCTACGCGCCAAAATGCCGCGCGATCTCCTGCTGCATGCGCGCCATACGCACGCTCTGCTTGCGCGCGAACAGCCCACAAGGCAGAGCAAACCGGCGCCGGCATGCCTATATAGGGCGTCGAACCGCGGCCAACGCCGCCAAATCCTAGGGATCCCCGTGTTATATCTGGAGCTTGCGATCGTGGCGACCTTGATTGTCGTCAACGGTCTGTTGTCGATGTCGGAGCTCGCCATCGTCTCCTCCCGTCCGGCGCGGCTCGCGGCGCTCGTGGAGCGAGGCGTCAATGGCTCCCGCCGCGCGCTGGCTCTGGCCTCCGACCCCGGCAAGTTCCTCTCCACGGTGCAGATCGGCATCACCCTGATCGGCGTGCTGTCGGGCGCCTTCTCGGGCGCGACGCTCGGCCATCGCTTGACGCAATGGCTGCTCGATATCGGAGTGTCGGCGGGCATCGCCGACGCGATCGGCGTCGGCCTTGTGGTCAGCCTGATCACCTACGCCTCGCTGATCGTCGGCGAGCTGGTGCCGAAGCAGATCGCCCTGCGCGACCCGGAGTCCGTCGCCGTGCGCGTCGCCCCCGCGATGACGACGATGGCGCGACTGTCGTTGCCGGTGGTGTGGCTGCTCGACCGATCCGGCAAGCTGCTGCTGTGGCTGCTCGGTCATCGCGAGGATGCGCAGGACCGGGTCAGCGAGGACGAGATCAAGACGCTGGTGGTGGAAGCCGAGAATGCCGGCGTGCTGGAGCCCGGTGAAAAGGAGATGATCGCCGGCGTGATGCGGCTCGGCGATCTTCCGGTCGGCGCCGTGATGACGCCGCGCCACGAAGTCAGCCTGATCGATCTGGCCGCACCGGCGCCCGAAATCCTGGCGACGCTACAGAGGAGCAATCACTCGCGCTGCGTGGTGTTCGACGGCAATCGCGACCAGGCGCTCGGCATCATCCAGGCCAAGGACGTGCTCGACGTCTACCTCGCCGGCCGGACGCCGGACATCCGCGCGTTGACGCGCGATGCGCCGATCATCCCGGAGACCGTGGATGCCCGCGACGTGGTCGCGATCCTGCGCGACTCCGCGGTGCATATCGGCCTCGTGCACGACGAATACGGCACCTTCCAGGGCGTCGTCACCAGCGCCGACATTCTCGAAGCCATCGTCGGCGCCTTCCATACCGAGGAAGGCCCGGCCGAGCCGGCCTGGGTCAGGCGCGACGACGGCTCGTACCTGGTTTCGGGCTGGATGCCGGCGCTGGAATTCAGCGAACTGCTCGGCATCGTGCTGCCCTCGCCCCGGCCCTACCAGACCGCGGCCGGCTTCCTGCTGCATGCCTTCGGCGCGATCCCCGAGGTCGGCGCGAAGACCAGCGCGCAGGGCTGGCAGTTCGAGATCGTCGACCTCGACGGAAGGCGGATCGATAAGATCCTGGCGAGCAGGCAGCCGGCGGCCTGACATTGCCAGGCGGCCGGGCCTGTTGATAACCGGCAGGACAGCGAAACAGTCGGCCGCGCTGTGCTATCGGCATAGCGGCAGCCGAGCGATCCCAGAGCAAATCCCGAATAACCCCCACGGAATTCATCCCATGCGCATTACCCTTGTCGGTTCCCGCCATTTCGGCGTGACGACCCTGAACATGCTGCGCGAGCACCACGTCACACTGGTCAGGGTGGTTGTCCATGACGGCGAGGACCGCCTGGCGGCTGCGGCCAGGGCGGCCGGCATCGAGGTTGTCGTTCAGGCCGATCCGAAGCTCGTGACCGCCGCCGAGATCGCGCCGGGCACCGACCTGATCGTGACCGCCCACAGCCACGCCCGCGTCAGCAAGGAGGCGCTCGCCGTGGCCAAGCTCGGCGGCATTGGCTACCACCCGTCGCTGCTGCCCCGGCACCGCGGCATCGCCGCGGTGGAATGGACCATCAAGGAAGGCGATCCGATCGCCGGCGGCACCATCTATCACCTCGCCGACCGCATGGACGCCGGCGCTATCGCCGCCCAGGACTGGGTGTTCGTCAAGAAAGGCGAGACCGCCCGCGAATTGTGGGAGCGCGCGCTGGCGCCGCTCGGCCTTCGCCTGCTTGCCGAGGTCATCGACTACGGCAAGGTCAACGGGGCGCTGCCGGCCAAACCGCAGGATGAGCAGTTTGCGACCAAGGCCCCCAATCTGAGCCCCGACAAACACTAATCCACAACTGAGGTAATAAAATACCTTCAATCAAGCAAGCGTGACCGGGATTTTTCGTTCCTGATCCGGAACCGAATTCACCATGATGTGTTTGAGTTCACAGGAACATTCGGGGACGCTTGCGACGCAGCAAATTTTGAACACATTGTGACAGGATAAGCCGCGTCATCACACGAAATTACAGGGATTTGATTCATGCGTTCGATCCGCATTCGCGACCTGATTTTGGTCACTTCGGTCGCTTCGGCCGCCGCCCTCGCCGCTGCTCCCGCATCCGCTCAGCAGCCTTATGACGGCCTCTGGAACGTCACTGTGGTCACCAAGACCGGCAGCTGCGAACCGTCGCAAAGCTCGACCGTGACCGTCGCCGAAGGAAAGATCTCGGCACAGGGCGCCGCGATCTCTGGAACCGTCGGCAGCGGGGGACTTGTGCGGGTCTCGATCAATGGTGCATATGCGAACGGACAACTCAGTGGTAACTCCGGATCGGGGAAGTGGAATGGGGCATCAGCTGGCGTACCGTGCAGCGGCCGATGGGAAGCGTCCCGTCAGTAAGATCACCAACGTACCGAGCTTCTACGGCATCGCGCGGCGGCCAGCATTAGCAGCCGCCGTTTTTTTCGCGGCTGCATTGGCTAGCAGCGCTGGCCATGCGCAGTCCGGCCCGTTCGCCGGCATGGCGGGCAGCTGGTCGGGCAGCGGCTCGGTCACGCTCGACGACGGCTCCAGCGAGCGGATTCGCTGCCGTGCGACCTATCATGTCGGCGGCCCCAGGATGAGCATGAGCCTCACCTGCGCCAGCGACGCCTACAAGTTCAACCTGGCGGCCGACGTGCAAGCCGAGGGCAATTCGGTCAGCGGCAACTGGAGCGAGTCCAGCCGCAACGTCAGCGGCTCGTTGCAGGGCCGCGGCGGCGGCGGCAACTTCCAGGTCGTGGCCAGCGCCCCCGGCTTCAACGCCGACATCGCGATGCGCACCACCGGGAACAAGCAGGCCGTCACGATCAGGGCCGACAGCCAGTTCCGCGGCGCCAACATCACGCTGACGAAGTAATCGATCGCTACTCCAACAAAAAAGCCCTCGGGTCATCCCCGAGGGCTTTTTTGCTGATTGCATCGCGATCGCCACGCGCGTCTCGGCCGCGCTCGCTATTCGGCCGGCACGAACGCCGTGACCTCGATCTCGACCTTGGCGCGCTGATCGACCAGCCCGTCGATATAGAGCAGCGTGGACGGCGGGAAATTGCGCCCGAGCGTCTCCTTCCACGCCGCGCCGATGCCGGCGCCCGCAGCCTCGTATTCAGCGCGGCTGGTCAGGTACCAGGTCAGGCGGACGATGTGCTCGGGACCGGCGCCGGCCTCGTTGAGGAGCTTGATGATGCGCTTCAGCGCGGTGCCGACCTGGCCGGCCATGTCGGGCTGATATTCGCCCTTCTCATCCCCGCCGGTCTGCCCTGCGAGCACGATCCAACGGCCCGGGGCGTCGAATGCGACGCCATCTGAGAAGCCGCGGGGTTTCGACCATTCGGCCGGTTGCAACACACGCATGAGCAGATCCTCCTGATTGGATTTTTCCGGCCCTGCTTAGCATCGATCGCGCAGCGGGCACATCACCACGTCGGCGGAATTGAGCGTTGCAAATTCGCTTCAGCTCGCCGATACGGGAAATCCCTCCCTGCTCATCTCCCGCCATGGACCGTACGCCTTCAAAGACCCGCGCAGCACTCTGGATGTCCGGTTGGCTCGCGATGATGCTGGTCGTGGCGGTGGCCGGCCGCGAGGCGACGCGCGAGGTCAACGTCTTCCAGCTGATGGCCGTTCGCGGCGTGCTCGGCTTCGTGATGCTGTATCCGCTGATCCGGATGAATGGCGGCTTTGCCGTCGTGAAGACCGCACGCGTGCACGTTCACATCGCGCGCAACCTGATCCACTTCTGCGCGCAGCTGGGCTGGTTCTTTGCGCTCACGCTGATTCCGATCGGCCAGGTGGTCGCGATCGAATTCACGATGCCGATCTGGACCGCGATCCTCGCGGCCGGCTTCCTCGGCGAGCGGATGACGTCCCGGAAGGTCGTCGCAATCGTGCTCGGCCTGGTCGGCGTGCTGGTGATCGTGCGGCCGGCGACCGGCGCGATCAATCCGGGCCAGTTGATCGCGCTTGCCGCCGCGGTCGGCTTCGGCATCTCGGTCGCGATCGTGAAGTCGCTGACGCGGACCGAGCAGACGCTTGCAATCATCTTCTGGATGCTGGTGGTGCAGTCGCTCGCCAGCCTCGGGCCCGCGCTCTATGTCTGGACCTGGCCGCCGCTCTCGACCTGGGGCTGGCTCACCGTCATCGCGTTCTGCGGCACCTTCTCGCATTATTGCATGGCGCGCGCGTTGCTCCACGCCGATGCGACCGTCGTGATCCCGATGGATTTCATCCGGGTGCCGCTGACGGCGATCGTCGGCTGGCTGATCTACGCCGAACGGCTCGACGCATTCACCGTGCTCGGCGCAGCGATGATCCTGGCCGGCAACCTGCTGAACTTGAGGCCCGGCGCGCGCGAGGTGGTCCGCGCATCGTGACGCATCGGGGCCACCGGCCCAACCATCACGACAAACAGCCCGGGGGTCATCCCGGGCTCCCTTGTCTCGGACGCGCTACTTGCCGGCGGCCTTGCGCAGCGCCGCGTTGATGCGGTCCTGCCAGCCGGGGCCGCCCTGCTGGAAATACTCCAGCACATCCTGATCGATCCGCAGCGTGACCTGTTCGCGGACACCGGGGACCGCAACGGTTTTGGGCGGCGCGTCAGCGACCTTGGTGGTGGCGCGCTTGAACGCCGCCTCGGCTTCGCTGCGGGCATCGTTCAGGGTTCGCGGTCGCCTCGGCTGATCGGCCATATCCTGGATTCCTGTGTCTCAGATTCCTTCGAACAACGCCGTCGAGAGATAGCGCTCCGAGAATGACGGCACAATCGCCAGAATGGTCTTGCCCGCAGCTTCCGGCCGCTTGCCGATTTGCAGCGCCGCCGCGATCGCGGCGCCCGATGAGATACCGCCGGGAATGCCTTCGTTGCGTGCGAGCGCGCGTGAGGTCTCGATCGCGGTCGCGCTGTTGATCTTGACGATCTCGTCGATCACGGCGCGGTCGAGAATGTCGGGGACGAAGCCGGCGCCGATGCCCTGGATCTTGTGCGGCGTGTGCTGGCCGCCCGACAGCACCGGGCTCTCCTCCGGCTCCACCGCGACGACCCGCAACGACGGCTTGCGCGGCTTCAGCACCTGCCCGACCCCGGTGATGGTGCCTCCGGTACCGACACCGGCGACGAAATAGTCGATGTTGCCGCCAGTGTCGTTCCAGATCTCCTCGGCGGTGGTGCGGCGATGGATTTCGGGATTGGCGAGGTTCTTGAACTGCTGCGGCATCACCGCGTTCGGCGTCGTGCGTACCAGTTCTTCCGCGGTCGCGATCGAGCCTTTCATGCCCTGCGCGGCCGGGGTCAGCACGATCTCGGCGCCGAGGAATGCAAGCATCCGCCGCCGCTCGATCGACATAGATTCCGGCATCACGAGCTTCAGCCGATAGCCGCGCGACGCCGCGACATAGGCGAGCGCGATCCCGGTGTTGCCCGAGGTCGGCTCGATCAGCACGGTGTCGGCGTTGATGATGCCGGCCCTCTCCATCGCCACGATCATCGCAGCACCGATGCGGTCCTTCACGCTGGCCGCCGGGTTGAAGTACTCCAGCTTGGCCAGGATCGTGGCGTTGACGCCACCCGCCTGCGGCAGCCTGCGCAGCCGCACGATCGGCGTCGAGCCGATCGCATCGACGATGGAGTCAAAGACGCGTCCGCGTCCGGGTTGCACTGCACTCGTTGTCGATGTCGCGTCCATCAGGCGGCTCCTGTCGCGGAATGTGCCGGGAATGCGGTCTTTCTCTCATTAGAAGCAGCGCATCATGACGCGCAAGTGAGAAACCGCCGCGGCACGAATTCGTTGCACCGCAAAATCAGAACCTGCGTAAATAACGTAAAACCAACGCATTTGTGTTGCGACAAGGTCAAACAAATCGGACTATATGCCTTGGTAAGGTGCAGCTCAGAACGCAAAGGAGGTCACGATGCCAGCTCTTGCTGAGGTTCTGTCGACCGTCGCGTCTAAGCCCGATCCGCGCGGCAGCGATCTGCCGACCTGTCCGGTGTGCGCGGACTCGATGATCGCCGCGGAAGCGTCCGCGTACCTTTATGACAATTTGATCAGCTATCTCTGGACCTGCGACACCTGCGGTTACGGGTTCGTCACCAAGCACACGGTGAAGCCGATCGTGTGCAACTGATCACACACGCTCACCTCGGAGCGATGTCACCGCGCGCCCATCCGGCGCGCGTTTTCGTTCTGAAGTCCTCGAACGTGCCGTTCGCCACCGCGTCGCGGATGCCCTGCATCAGCTCCTGGTAATAGGCGACGTTGATTTCGGACAGCAGCATTGCCCCAAGGGTTTCGCCTGCGCGCACCAGATGATGCAGATAGGCGCGCGAATAGCTCCGTGCCGCCGGCCACGGGCTCTCGTCGTCGAGCGGACGCGGATCGTCCATGTGCCGGGCGTTGCGCAGGTTGATCTGCCCGAAACGGGTGAACGCCATGCCGTGCCGTCCGTTCCGTGTCGGCATCACACAGTCGAACATGTCGACGCCGCGCGCCACGGCTTCCAGAATGTCCTCCGGAGTGCCGACGCCCATCAGATAGCGCGGCCGATCCGACGGCAGCGCCGGCGCGGTCTCCTCGATCATCGCCAGCATCACCGCCTGCGGCTCGCCGACCGCCAGCCCGCCGATCGCATAACCATGAAAGCCGATGTCGGTCAGCCCGCGCGCGCTGGCGTGTCGGAGATCGGGGACGTCGCCGCCCTGCACGATGCCGAACAGCATGTAGCCGTCCGGCGCGCTGTCGAAGGCACGCTTGGAACGCTCGGCCCAGCGCAGCGAGAGCTGCATCGCGCGCTCGATGTCGGCGCGCTCCGCCGGCAGCCGCACGCATTCGTCCATCTGCATCGCAATGTCGGAGCCGAGCAGCCGCTGCACCTCGATCGACCGCTCCGGCGACAGCTCGACCTTGGCGCCGTCGATATGCGACCGGAAGGTCACCGCCTGCTCGGTCACCTTGCGCAGCTCCGAGAGCGACATCACCTGGAAACCGCCGGAATCGGTCAGCATCGGGCCGCCCCAGCCGGTGAAACGTTGCAGGCCGCCAAGCCCGGCAACGCGCTCGGCGCTCGGCCGCAGCATCAGGTGATAGGTGTTGCCGAGCACGATATCGGCCCCGGCATCGCGCACCTCGCGCCAATGCATGCCCTTCATGGCACCTGCGGTGCCGACCGGCATGAACGCCGGCGTCCGCACCACGCCATGCGGCGTGGTCAGGCGGCCGGTGCGGGCCGCGCCGTCGGTTGCCAGCAGTTCGAAATGATTGGGAAGATTCATGCGGCTGCTTATTGCGTGTCGCCGCGACCCGATCAACCCGTCCGATAACGGCTCTCACGCGACTTCGTGAACGCGGTGGGCCGCTCCAAAGCTTGCCGTGGAACCAGCCTTGGGTTAAACAAAACGAAACCGTATCGTTTTATGTCAACAATAAGACGGCGGAACTTGCCGCCGCGACTGCGATCTGCGCGAAACCTGACCGAGCGAGATGTTGCCACCCTCCGCCACCCGGCCTGACGGCATCCGCCATCGGATGAGTTTGGTTCGCGCGATCCGTCAACTGATCCTGCTGTGCGGCTTCACTGTCGCGTTGGCGGCATGCAGCTCGCTGCCGCGGACGCCCTACACGGCCGCGGATGCCGCCAATTCGCGGGTGCTCGATCTCGACGGGCTGCGCCGTTACGCCGACGAGCCGGCATCGAAATTCCGGCCCGAGAAGAACGACCTCGCCCCGATCAAGACCTATCTCGCACTCTCCGGCGGCGGCGCCGACGGTGCCTATGGCGTCGGCATCCTCAATGGCTGGACCGCGGCCGGCAACCGTCCGGCCTTTTCGGTGGTCTCGGGCGTCAGCACCGGCGGGCTGATTGCCCCCTTTGCCTTCCTGGGCTCGCGCTACGACGACACGCTGAGGGAGGTCTACACATCGGGCATCGCGGAAAGCCTGTTGCAGGATCCGAGCCTGATGCGGGTGCTGTTCGGCTCCGGGTTGTTCGGCAACAAGCGGCTGCGCGAACTGGTGGCGCGCTATGTCGGCCAGGACATCCTGAGCGAGGTGGCGCGCGAAAACGCCAAAGGCCGAAAGCTCCTGATCGTTACCACCGACCTCGACACCCAGCGCACGGTGATCTGGGACATGGGACGGATCGCCGCGGTCGGAACGCCTGAGGCGTTGCAGCTGTTTCGCGACGTGATGGCCGCCTCCGCCTCGATCCCGCTGGTGTTTCCACCGATCATGATCGACGCCGAGGGCCAGGGCCGCCGCTTCCAGGAGATGCATGTCGATGGCGGCGTCACCGCGCCGGTGCTGACGCTGCCGGACGCGCTGATGTTCCGGGAGCGCGCCTGGCCGGCCAGCGGCCGCATGAACATCTACATTCTCGTCAACAAGAAGCTCGAGGGCAATTTCGAGTTGGTGTCGAACTCGACGATCGACGTCGCCTCGCGCAGCATTTCCGCGATCACGCAGGCGCAGACCCGCTCCGTGATCCTGTCGACCTATGATTTCGCCCGGCGCAACCGGCTGGGCTTCCATTTGTCCTACATCGAGCGCGACTATCCGGCGCCGGAAACGCAGGGCTTCGACACCGCCTATATGCGCGCGCTCTACCAGTACGGCTACGACAAGGCGGCCACGGGGCACGCCTGGACCGCGACGCCGCCCTGAAACGGCGCCCCACGGTACCGCCACATGGACGAATCCGCACCGCCCGGGTTATAGACCCGGACAGACCCGTCCGACGCACAACGAGATGAATGGGCAATGGGATTGACGGCAACCAGGGCCAAAGCGGCCAAACGCAGCGTGACCAAGTCACGCGGCGGCCGGCCGACCCGGGATGCCGCGATCGAGCGCGACCAGCGGCTGATCGAGGTCGCCACCCGCCTGTTCCTCGAGCGCGGCTTCGATGCGACGTCGATCGACGCCGTGGCCGAGGCCGCCCGCGTCAGCAAACCTACCGTCTATGGACAGTATGGCGACAAGCGCGGTCTGTTCACCGCGGTGCTCCGGCGCGAGATCGCCCGCTGGCTGGCCCCCCTCGCCGCCGCGGCGGCCGAAGCACGCGGCGACGGGAGCTGCGACGGCTCGGCCGAGGAACGGCTGATCGAACTCGGCCGCCAGCTATTGGTGCTGAATTGCAGCGCCGACTCCATCGCCTTCAGCAGGATACTCACCGCGCAAGCGATCAATTTCCCCGAGGTCGCCAAGCTCGCCGTCGACGAGGGCTGGTCGAAAGCCGTGTCAACGACCGCGGGTTTCTTCGACCATCTGGCGGACAAGGGCGTGCTCGATCTCGAGGACACCACGATCGCCGCCGAAACCTTCCTCAATATGGTGGTCGGCCACACTCACCGGATGGCGACGTTCGGGATTCCGATCGACATGAAGGCCGCCGAAACGCGGATGGAAGTCTCGATCCGGCTGTTTCTGGCTGGCGCCGTCGGACCGCGGGACCGGCTCCGCAGCATGGCCAAGGAAGGGACCAAGGAAGCGACGAAGCCACGCCGCAGGCCGGCGCGCTGAACGGTATTTTTGGATCATTTTATCGTCTTACACGTTGCCGTGATGAGCCTTGAATAAACAGAACGAAACCGTATTGTTTAGTTGCAAAGAGACACGAAACCCTAGTTCAGCCCCCCAACGGATTTCGCGTCACCTTGTAAACTTCGACCGTCACGACGGAGCTGCCGCCATCGCTCCGTCTGAACGTTCGGCGGCCGACCTCTGACTAACTGGGGTCGGCCGCACTTTCTCGGCCCCACGCGGCCGCTCGACAGCGCGGGCAACGCGCGAGCTCAGTTTCGATACAGGTTCGACGATGAGGACAGGACGATTGCGCGCATCGCGACATTGGGGATTCGGGACATGGTTGCTGGCGGCCGCGTTGCTGGCTCTGCCGCTGGCGTCGCCGGCCCATGCGATCACGAGCTCGGCCGCCGCCGCGCTCACCCCGCAGGACGATGACAGCGCGCTCGACGTGCATGCGGTGCGCCGCGAGCTCGACAGCTTCCAGGCCGCCCAGATCTCGCTGCGCAAGGCGATGGCGATCGCCGAGGCGCTGCATGCCGGTGCGATCACCGCCGACATCAGTTTCGACGGCGCGTCGTTTCCCGCGGTCTACCGGGTCAAGACCATGCAGCAGGACCGTATCTGGCGCCACGCCATCGATGCGGCGACCGGCGAAGTGGTGGGTGGCGAGGCCGCCTCGCCGCTGACGTCGCTCGGCGCCGAGGACCGCAGCAATCTCGCCGTGCTCCGGGCGCTCCGGCATCGCCTCGCCGATGCGGTGCGGGTCGCCGAACACACGACCTCGGGCAAGGCGATCAGCGGCGGCTTGATGCGCGAACGCGGCAAGCTCAATTTCGTGATCGTCGTGCTTGCCGGCAGCGACCTGAAAGAAGTCATCCTCGAGCCGCCGGCTGCGCGCAGGCGGTAAGGTCCGCGGGAGCGCCGCCAGAATTTCGCCTGAAAGCCGTTGACGGCCGCCGATCTCTCCCGCATAAGTCGCGACCATGATCACCGCGACCAAACGCACGACCAAAACCACTGAGCTCTCCGGGGCCTCGGGAGGCGTGCGCGCGTAGTCGGTCGAACCACCGCACCATCTCTAGCCGAAGCCCCGCCTGATGAAGGTCCGGGGCTTTTTTATTGCCTGCATCACATCCAACACATCCTGAATGGAGGACAAAGTGAGTAACGATCCCGTCGTCGCGATTGTCGGCGTCACCGGCGCAGTCGGCGCCGAATTCATCGCCACCATGGACAAGCGCGGCTTCCGCGTCGGCAGGCTGAAGGCGCTGGCCAGCGCCCGCTCGGCCGGCAAGACCGTCGAATTCCGCGGCAAGCCGGTCGTGATCGAGGAGCTCACCGAGCGCGCCTTCGAGGGCGTCGACATCGCGCTGTTCTCGGCCGGCAGCGGCATCTCGAAGAAGTTCGCGCCGCTCGCCGTGAAGTCCGGCGCCGTCGTGGTCGACAATTCCTCGGCCTTCCGGATGGACCCGAACGTGCCGCTGGTGATCCCCGAGATCAACGCCAACCGCATCCGTGACCACAAGGGCATCATCGCCAACCCGAACTGCGCCGCCATCACCGCGCTGGTGCCGCTGTGGCCGATCCACCAGAAGAACCGCATCAAGCGCGTCATCATCTCGACCTACCAGGCCGCGAGCGGCGCCGGTGCGGCCGCGATGGACGAGCTCGTCGAATCGACCCGCGCCAATCTCAACGGACAGGTCTTCACCCCGAAGGTGATGCCGCATCCCTACGCCTTCAACCTGTTCAACCACAACACGGCGGTCGATCCGGACACTGGCTACAACGACGAGGAGACCAAGGTCATCAAGGAGACCCGCAAGATCTTCGAGGACGAGAAGATCGCGATCGGCGTCACCTGCGTGCGGGTGCCGGTGCTGCGCGCGCATTGCGAGGCGATCACCTTCGAATGCGAGAAGCCGATCACCGAGGACCAGGTCCGCGCGATCATGGCGCAGGCGCCGGGCGTCAAGATCGTCGACGATCGCGCCAAGAACTACTTCCCGATGCCGATCGACGCCTCCGGCCAGGACGACGTGCTGGTCGGCCGCATCCGCAAGGATCTGAGCGATCCTTCGGGCCACTCGATCTCGATGTTCGTCGCGGCCGATCAGCTGCTCAAGGGCGCCGCGCTGAACGCGGTGCAGATCGCCGAGCTGTTGCCCGAACGCGCGCTCGCGTGAGGGACGACGGGGCGATGCCAAACCCCATCCTGAGGAGCGCGAAGCGCGTCTCGAAGGATGCATCGGCCCCGGTCGGGGCCGTCGCCCTTCGAGACGGCCGCTACGCGGCCTCCTCAGGGGTGACGGTGAAATGGCTGTGCTTGCGGACCTAACTCTTTGCCCGAAACAGCAGGCACGCATCACCGTACGAATAGAACCGGTAGCCGCTCTTGATCGCATGGGCGTAGGCGCCCTGCATGGTCTCCAGGCCCGAGAAAGCCGAGACCAGCATGAACAGCGTCGAGCGCGGCAGGTGGAAATTGGTCAGCAGGATATCGACCGCGCGGAAGCGATAGCCCGGCGTGATGAAGATCGAGGTTTCGGCGGCGAACGGCTGGACCTCGCCGTCCGGTGTGGTGGCGCTCTCCAGCAGCCGCATCGACGTGGTGCCGATCGCGACGATCCGGCCGCCATTGGCGCGCGCGGCATTCAAGGCGGACGCGGTCTCGGCGCTGATGCAGCCCCATTCGGCATGCATCCTGTGCTCCGAGGTCTCCTCGGTCTTGACCGGCAGGAACGTCCCCGCCCCGACATGCAGCGTCAGCCGATGCAGCGCGACGCCGCGAGCGCGCAGCGCGGCTTCCAGCGCCGGCGTGAAATGCAGCCCTGCGGTCGGTGCCGCCACCGCGCCCTCATTGGCGGCGAACATGGTCTGGTAGTCGCTGACGTCCTGGTCGTCAGGCGTGCGTTTGGAAGCGATGTAGGGCGGCAGCGGCGTCGCGCCGACATCGGCGATCGCCTGGTCGAGCGCCGGGCCGTGGAACGAGAATGACAATGTCACCTCGCCTTCCTGTCCCTTCGCCTCGACGGTCGCATCGAGATGGCCGAGCAGGCAGACCTTGCCCTCATTGCCGAACCGGATGGTGTCGCCGGGGCCGAGCTTCTTGGCCGGCTTGACCAGCGCCTGCCAGCGCGAGCCGTCGAGCCGCTTGATCAAGGTCGCCTCGATCTTCGGCTCGGTCTCGCGTCCGATCCGGCGGCCCTTGAGCTGGGCTGCGATCACCTTGGTGTCGTTGACGACGATCTGATCGCCCGGCTCCAGCCAATGCGGCAGGTCGGCGATCGTGGCATCGCGCAGCACGCCGTCCGGATGCACCACCAATAGCCGCGCGGAATCGCGCGGGCTCGCGGGGCGGAGCGCGATGCTGTCGGGCGGAAGCTCGAAGTCGAACAGGTCGGTGCGCATCGGCGCGTTGGCTACTCGAACGCGGTCACTCCGGGGCGCATCGCCCCGGAATGACGCTCGGTTGATCAGGAGGCGTCGGCGGCCATGCGCGCCTTGACGATCTTGTCCGGGTCCTTCACCGGCTCGCCGCGCTTGATCTTGTCGACATTCTCCATGCCCTCGGTGACCTTGCCCCAGACCGTGTACTGGCCGTTGAGGAAGGAAGCATCGTCGAAGCAGATGAAGAACTGGCTGTCACCGGAATCCGGATTGGCGGCGCGGGCCATCGAGGCGGTGCCGCGGACATGCGGCTCCTTGTTGAATTCGGCCTTCAGCTTCTTGCCGGAGCCGCCCATGCCGGTGCCCTGCGGACAGCCGGTCTGCGCCATGAAGCCGTCGATCACGCGGTGGAACACGATGCCGTCGTAGAAGCCCTCGCGCACCAGCTCCTTGATCCGCGCGACGTGGCCCGGCGCGAGGTCCGGCCGCATCTCGATCGTGACCGGGCCCTGGGTGGTTTCGAGGATCAGAGTATTTTCGGTAGCAGCCATGCTCGCTTCTCCTGGCTTCGGGGTGGATATTTCTTGTTCCTGAACGGGATCGCGAAGGGACGGCCAGCCACCGCGCCGCCGAGGCCCTCGGTAAATGGCAACGGCGTGCAGCGTTGCAACGCCTCCATCACCGCGACCCGGTATGCGATCCGGTCACTGTCGGTCGCCTCCTGCGATTCATAGCTGATCCTGGGATGACCGAGGATCGCGCCCTCGCGGTTGAAGCTGACGATCACGGTGATGTCGATCGGACCGGCCTTGTCCGCCGGCGGCGGCCGCCAGCAGCGGTGGATGGCAAGGACGACGTCCCTGATCGTATCGAGTTGCTCCGGCTGGGCCACCGCCGATCCGCCCAGCGCGAGCCACACCGGCAGCGGCGCGGCGAACCAGGCGAGTGGTCTGCTGCGCGCCGCCATCATGGATCACTTGATGTCGGATGCGACCTGGACCTTCACCATCTTGTCCGGATCGGTGACGCTGCCGCTCGGCGAGCCCGCGGGCGCCTTCTTCAGCTTGTCGACCACATCCATGCCCGACACCACCTCGCCGATCACGGTGTACTGGCCGTTGAGGCTCGGCCCGTCGGCGAACATGATGAAGAACTGCGAATTGGCGCTGTCCACGCTGTCGCCGCGCCGGGCCATGCCGACGATACCGCGCTTGAACGGCACCTGGGAGAATTCCTGCTTCAGGTTCGGATATTTCGAGCCGCCGGTGCCGTTGAAATTCTGGCCGTCGCCGGTCTGCGCCATGAAGCCATCCATCACGCGATGGAACGGCACGTTGTTGTAGAAGCCCTCGCGCGCGAGCTGCTTGATGCGCTCGGCGTGCTTCGGCGCGATGTCGGTGCGCAGCTTGATGACGATGCGGCCCTTGGTGGTGTCGATCACGATCGCATTGGCCTTGTCGAGATTGGCGGGCAGCGGCTGCGCGACCGCGGGCACGACGCAGAGCAGCGCGGCAACGAATGCAAGAATGCGGATCATGGAAACTCCGGATCTCTGGACGTTCTGGATATGGCGGGCCGCCGGGATCAACCGGCGAACTTGGCCTTCAGGCTAGCGGCGACTGATGACGGCACGAATGCAGAGAAGTCGCCGCCCATCTGGGCGATTTGGCGCACCAGTGTGGCGGTGATCGGGCGGACGCCGACCGACGCCGGAACGAACACGGTATGCACCTCGGGCGCCATCGCCTCGTTCATGCCGGCCAATTGCATCTCGTAATCGAGATCGGTGCCGTCGCGCAGGCCGCGAATCATGATGGTGGCCTTGGCCGCGCGTGCGGCCGCGACCGTGAGGTTGTCATAGGTCGCGCTCTCGAAGGCGCAGCCCGCCTTCTGGGCGATCGGACCGAACACCTCATGGACCATGGCCAGCCGTTCCTCGGTGGAAAACAGCGGCTTCTTGCCGGGGTGGACGCCGATGGCGACGATCAGGCGGTCGCACAGGCCGACGGCCTGCCGGACCACGTCGAGATGGCCGTTGGTGACGGGATCGAAGGAGCCGGGATAGAGCGCGATACGGGACATGGTCCCTCCTAACCCGCCCGGCCCGCCCCGGCAAGCCGCCCGGGTTCCATGGCTGCTCTGAAATAAATTTCCACCGACCCAGCGAACCAGCCCCGGGGTGGCAGCGTCTACGGGGTGAATGTTTCGTCGGCCACTGGCCGATGAAACAAAACCGGCCGGCGACGAAACCATTTTCCGGGGTGGCGAAGACACCAGGAAACTTGCGGCCGGTAGATATTGGACAACGAAACGACGGGCCCGGGGGGCCCGATCATATGGGGACCGTCATGATCAAGGCACTTTCCGCTATCGCTGTTGCCGCGTTCATTGCCGCGGCGCTCACCGTTCTTCCGGGCTTCGCGCCTCAGGTCGAAGCCTCCACACCGCAGCCGCTCGCCAAGGCTGATCGGCTCGACATCCATGCCGTCGGCAAGGACTGCTCGCAGCAGGCCTGGCCGAATTTCGAGGCCTCCTGCCTGCGCAGCGCCGGCAACAAGACGGTGGTCAAGGAAGCCCGCCTCGTCACCGCGGACCGCACGCCGTAGTTTCATTTCGAGCGTTATGGCGCGGGTCGGCCCGCGCCAGCCCCGTTCAGCCTCGCGTAAGGTCAGACCCGTCACACAAATCCCAATGGTAATTTGCGACGTCCCGTCGCAGACTATCGTCTAATGCACCCGTCCGGATCACCCGGCGGGTGCGAGCCATCGGGGGATTGCCGTGACCAGTACGCCCGCCATCGTTTCTTCTGGCCACCCTCCAAGCAGCCCGCTGCCGTTTGCGATCACCCTCGGTGCCCTCGGTGTCGTCTATGGCGACATCGGCACCAGCCCGCTTTACGCCTTGAAGGAAGCGGCCAAGGCCGCCGCCCATGGCGGCCCGCTCACCCACAGTGCCGTGCTCGGCACGGTCTCGCTGATCCTGTGGGCGCTGATCCTCATCATCTCGGTCAAATACGCCATGCTGATCCTGCGCGCGGACAACCGCGGCGAAGGCGGCATCGTCGCCCTGCTGGCGTTGCTGTCGGCGCGCAATGCGGCGCCCGGCACCTGGCGCTCCCATCTGCTGGTGGTCGGTCTGGTCGGGGCAGCCCTGCTCTACGGCGACGGCGCGATCACGCCGGCAATCTCGGTGCTGTCGGCGATCGAGGGCCTCAAGGTCGACGCGCCCTCGCTGGCGCCGGCGGTGGTGCCGCTCACCGTCATCATCCTGATCGGCCTGTTCATCATGCAGAAGCAGGGCACCGGCTTCATCGGCAAGATCTTCGGCCCGGTGATGCTGTTCTGGTTCGCCGTGCTCGCGGCGCTCGGCATTCACGGCATCGTCAAGGCGCCCGCGGTGCTGGTCGCGCTCAGCCCGTACTACGCGTTCGACTTCCTGGTGCATCAGGATTTCCACGTCAGCTTCGCGATCCTCGGCGCCGCCTTCCTCGCGGTCACCGGCGGTGAGGCGATGTATGCCGACATGGGACATTTCGGCCGCTTCCCGATCCGGCTGGCCTGGTTCGCGATCTGCCTGCCCGCGCTGGTGCTGAATTATTTCGGCCAGGCCGGCGAGCTGATCAACGACCCGAACTCGATCGACAACCCGTTCTTCCAGCTCGCTCCCGACTGGGCGCATTATCCGCTGGTGCTGCTCGCGACCGTCGCGACTGTGATCGCCTCTCAGGCCATCATCTCCGGCGTGTTCTCGCTGACCCAGCAGTCGATCCAACTCGGCTTCCTGCCGCGCATGCATATCCGCCACACCACCAGCGATGCGATCGGCCAGATCTATGTGCCGCTGGTGAACTGGCTGCTCGCGGCGGCGACGCTCGGCGCGGTGCTCGCCTTCGGCACCTCGGACGCCCTCGCCGGCGCCTACGGCATCGCCGTGTCGCTGCTGATGGCCATCACCACTCTGCTTGCGGCGCTGGTGGCGATCCAGTGGGGCTACTCGCCGATCCTGGTGATCGCGGTGAACGGCTTCTTCTTCATCATCGACGCGATCTTCTTCGCGGCCAACACCGAGAAGCTGTTCGAGGGCGGCTGGTTCCCGCTGCTGCTCGCCGCCGCCGTCGCGTTCCTGATGCTGACCTGGCGCAGCGGCGTGAAGCTGGTCGAGAAGGCACGCAGCAAGCTGCGCCAGCCGGAAGAGGACCTGATCGAGACCGCGGTCAACAAGTGCAGCGCCCGCCTGCCCGGCACCGCCGTGTTCCTGGCATCGGCCCCCAATGGGGTGCCGCTGGCGCTGACGCAATTCGTCAAGCACAATCACGTGCTGCATCAACGCGTGCTGCTGGTCACCGTGCAGATCGAGGAGCGACCGAGGATTGCGGACGAAGAGCGCGCCGACGTCATCGAGATCAGCCCCGGGATCACGCGGATCATCCTTCACTATGGCTTCATGCAGTATCCGACGATCTATGAGGGACTGAAACTGGCCTGCCGGCAGAACAAGCTGCCCGGCATCGACCTCTCGGACGTGACCTATTACATCGGCCGCGAAACCATCATCCCGCGCGAGGACGTTCCGGGCATGTGGGTGTGGCGCGAGTCGCTGTTCGCCTTCCTGCAACGTAACGCCGAGCGGTCGGCGGCGTTCTTCGGCGTGCCAACCGGCCAGGTCGTGGAGTTCGGCACGGAGATCGAGATCTAGTCCCAGCCCGGATGCAGCGGAGCGAAATCCGGGGGACTGGCGGAGCCATATCGATTTGTCCCGGATTGCGCTTCGCTGCATCCGGGCTACGTGGTCTCGAGGAATGGCGGACGATCCACCGCTTCAGCTCAAACCGAGGCTGACGATCTCGATCGAGCAGGCGCAAGCCATCGTCAGCAGCATCGCCCCGCACGCAACGGTGAGCGATGTCATCGAACTGCGCGGCGGCGAGATCAGTACGATCCTCGAGATCGTGCTGGCGGACGCGCCCAACTGCATCCTCAAGGCCTACCCGACGCAGCTGCAATGGAAGATGGCGAAGGAGGTCCACGTCCTCGGGCTGTTGCGCGATGTCGCTATTCCCGTCCCCCGCATTCTCCTCGCCGACGATACGCGTTCAACGATCGATCTCAGCTTCGTGCTGATGAGCAAGCTCGACGGCGTCATGCTCGGCCAGCGCGAACCGGCGTTGACCGAGCAGGAGCTGTTTGCGATCCATGCCGAGATGGGCACGGCGCTGCGCAGGATCAACGACGTCACCCTCGATAGCTTCGGCTATATCGGCCCGAACGGCGTCTGGACGCCGCACCCGAGCAACCGGGCCTACATGTCCGCCCAGTTCGAGCGCAAGCTGACGGAGTTTTGCACGCGCGGCGGGGACGCGGCGCTGGCCGCGAGGCTACAGGCCAGCATTGCCGCACGCAGCCATTTGCTCGACGCAGCCCAGATGCCGCGCCTGTGCCATTACGATCTCCATGCCGGAAATGTGCTGGTGAACGCCGAGGGAAGCCCGCAGCTTGCCGGCATCGTCGATTTCGAGAATTGCACGGCCGGCGATCCGCTGATGGATATGGCCAAGGCGCTGTACTACTTCACGCCAAAGGACGCGCCGAAGCGCGACGGCCTGCTCGCCGGCCACGGCACGCGCGACCGGCCGGATTGGGAGGCCACGATCGCGCTCTACCGGCTCGCCTGCACGCTGGAGCTCTGGTGCTGGTTCGCGCAGATCGGCAAGGTCGACGCGCTCCCCAAGCTCACGGCAGAACTGGAGAGCACCGCATAGGCCTTCTTGTAGCCCGGATTTCGCTACACTCCATCCGGGCTACGGAGCATCTCCGAAACGGCGGCGCTAGCCGCCGTTGCCGTTCTCGCCGTTTTCCTCTTCCGGAATGTGCTCGACCGAGACCACGTGCTCGTCCTCGGCGGTGTCGAACACGATCACGCCCTGGGTCGAGCGGCCGGCGACGCGGATGTCGGCCACCGGGCAGCGGATCAGCTGGCCCTTGTCGGTGACCAGCATGATCTGGTCGGCGTCCTCGACCGGGAACGAGGCCACCAGATTGCCGTTGCGGTTGTTGACGCTCATCGCGACGATGCCTTTGCCGCCGCGGCCGGTGGTGCGGTACTCGTAGGACGAGGTCCGCTTGCCGTAGCCGTTGACGGACACCGTCAGCACCACCTGCTCGGCCGCCGACAGCTCGGCGTAGCGCTCCTGCGAGAGCTGGATCGAATCGTTCGCCGTCTCCTCGCCCTCGGCCTCGACCGGCTCCTCGGTCGTGGCCTCGCCGGCCACCGCGCGGCGCATCTTCAAGTACGCCGAGCGCTCGTCGGAGGTGGTCTCGACATGGCGCAGGATGGCCAGCGAGATCAGCCTGTCGGCCTCGGCCAGCGCGATGCCGCGCACGCCCATCGAGGTACGGCCGGTGAACACACGCACGTCGGGGACCGGGAAGCGGATGCACTGCCCGCCGGCGGCGGTCAGCAGCACGTCGTCGCGCTCGGTGCAGATCTGCACGTCGACGATCGCCTCACCCTCCCCGAGCTTCATCGCGATGATGCCGGAGCGGCGGACGTCGACGAAGTCGGACAGCTTGTTGCGGCGAACCGTGCCGCTCGTGGTCGCGAACATCACGTCGAGATTGCCCCAGGAGGATTCATCCTCCGGCAGCGGCATGATCGTGGTGATGCGCTCGCCCTGCTCCAGCGGCAGGATGTTGATCAGCGCCTTGCCGCGCGCGTTGGGCGCCGCCATCGGCAGCCGCCAGACCTTCTCCTTGTAGACCTGGCCGCGCGACGAGAAGAACAGCACCGGCGTGTGGGTGGAGGCTACGAACAGGCGCGAGACGAAATCCTCGTCGCGGGTCTGCATGCCGGCGCGGCCCTTGCCGCCACGGCGCTGCGCCCGGTAGGTCGAGAGCGGCACGCGCTTGACGTAGCCCGCATGCGACACGGTGACGACCATGTCCTCGCGCTGGATCAGGTCCTCGTCCTCGACCTCGCCTTCCTGCTCGATGATCTGGGTCTTGCGCGGGGTGGCGAACTGCTGCTTCACCTCGGCCAGTTCGGTCTTGACGATCTCCTGCACCCGCGCACGCGAGCGCAGGATGTCGAGATAGTCGGCGATCTCGGCCGCGAGCTTGTCGAGCTCGTCGGAAATCTCGTCCCGCCCCAGCGCAGTCAGGCGTTGCAGCCGCAGATCGAGGATGGCCCTCGCCTGCTCCATCGACAGCCGCAGCGTACCGTCTTCGTTGATGCGATGCCGGGGATCGTCGATCAGCGTGATCATCGCTTCGACGTCGCGCGCGGGCCAGTCGCGCGACATCAGGGCGTCGCGTGCGGTGGTCGGATCGGGCGAGGTCCGGATCACGCGGATCATCTCGTCGATATTGGCAACCGCGATCGCAAGGCCGACCAGGATGTGGGCGCGGTCGCGCGCCTTGCCGAGCAGGAACTTGGTCCGCCGCGTCACCACCTGTTCGCGGAACGCGACGAAGATGGTGAGCAGGTCCTTCAGGGTCATGGTCTGCGGACGACCGGAATCCAGCGCCAGCATGTTGGCGGGGAAGTTCGTCTGCAGCGGCGTGAACTTGTAGAGCTGGTTCAGCACCACGTCCGGCACGGCGTCGCGCTTCAATTCGATGACGACGCGGTAGCCCTCGCGGTCGGACTCGTCGCGCAACTCGCCGATGCCCTCGATCTTCTTCTCGCGTGCCAGATCGCCGATGCGCTCGACCATCGAGGCCTTGTTCACCTGATACGGGATCTCGGTGATGATGATCGCTTCGCGATCCTTGCGGATGGTATCGATGGTCACCTTGCCGCGCATCACGATCGAGCCGCGGCCGAGGTGATAGGCGGAGCGGATGCCCTGGCGCCCGAGGATGATGCCGCCGGTCGGGAAATCGGGACCCGGAATGATGTCGATCAGTTCGTCGATCGTGAGCCCCGGATTGTCGATCAGCGCCACGCAGGCATCGACCACCTCGCCAAGATTATGCGGCGGGATGTTGGTCGCCATGCCGACGGCGATGCCGCCGGCGCCGTTGACCAGCAGGTTCGGGAACCGGGCCGGCAGGACCGACGGCTCTTTCTCGGAATTGTCGTAGTTCGGTTGGAAATCGACAGTATCCATGTCGATGTCGGCGAGAACCGCGAGCGCCGCCTTGGTCAGCCGCGCTTCGGTATATCGGTAGGCCGCCGGCGGATCGCCGTCGATCGAGCCGAAATTGCCCTGGCCGTCGATCAGCGGCACGCGCAGCGAGAAGTCCTGCGCCATGCGGACCATCGCGTCGTAGATCGACTGGTCGCCATGCGGATGGTACTTACCGATCACGTCACCGACGACGCGTGCGGACTTGACGTACTTCTTGTCCGGCGTGTGTCCCTGCTCATGCATCGAGTAGAGAATGCGCCGGTGCACCGGCTTCAGCCCGTCGCGCGCATCGGGCAGCGCACGCGACACGATCACGCTCATCGCGTAATCGAGGTAGGACTTCTTCATCTCGTCGAGAATGGAAACGGGACGAATATCTGAGGGCAGCCGCGGCTCGCCGGGCTTGTCGTCTTCGGGTTCGGACAAAAGGGAAATCCGGTCAGTTGGACTGGGGAATCATATAGCCCATCGGAGGCCTGATAACCACCCTTGGCCGGTCACGGCAAGCCGTTTTTCCCTTCGTTTTTTCATGCACTTACGGGCCTGTCGTTGGGTTTGATCGCCGCTTGGCCCAAGAACCCAATAGCGGGTGGCGAATTGCGGATGGAACGCGGGTTTCGGCTATTCGCTGCTTGCCATTCGCTGTTCGCCTGGCCGTTCGATCACTGCCCGAACACGACGGCGTGCATGATCCGCCCGGGCACGAAGGTGAACAGGCCGGCAATCACCAGCGCGCCGAAGAAGATGCCGATCATCGTGAACTTGTGGCTGCGGACATTGTGGCGCCGCGCCGCCATCACGCCGAGCACCAGCATCACCAGCGAGAAGATCGACAGCAGATGGATCGGGCTCCACGGACCGACCAGCCGGAGCTGATGGATCCAGAACGAGCTCGCGGCGACGATGACCATCAGGATCACCCAGATCCAGCCCAGCGTCCGATGCGGCAACGTGCCCTTGGGCGCGGCCAGTTGGATGGCGCCGAGCACGAAGGCGGCCATCGCGGCAAAGGCATGGAGCGGGATCGCAGGCGCGGCGTCGAGCAACGGCGCAAGGCTCATGATGGCGGCCCTCGAATTGGCGGCCGAACATCATTTCGCCGCGCCCAATGTAAATATCATTCACATCGAGCACTGTCAAAATTTGGGGAACCCGCCCGCTCAAACCTCCGAGAGCACGTAATTTCAGTGGACTACGAGGTTATCCTCATTGTCCACACTAACCTCTTGCCCTCGCGCGTCATTACGCCGCCTCGGAACGTGAGCTTCCCGGAACGGCTGGTCGAACGCGGGAACCATCGCTCAGAACGGGATGTCGTCGTCCATGTCGCTGTTGCGGCTGCCGCCGCCGGCGGCGACGGCGCGGCGCGGCGCCGAGCTGACCGGACCGGACGAGCCGAAATCGCTGCCGCCATCATCGGAGAAGCTGCCGCCTCCGCCGCTACGGCCGTCGAGCATGGTGAGGTTCGAGTTGAAGCCTTGCAGCACGACCTCGGTCGAGTACTTCTCGACGCCACTCTGGTCGGTCCATTTGCGGGTCTGCAACTGGCCCTCGATGTACACCTTGGCACCCTTCTTCAGGTATTGCTCGGCGACCTTGCAGAGACCCTCGTTGAAGATCACGACGCGATGCCACTCGGTCTTTTCCTTGCGCTCGCCGGTGCCCTTGTCGCGCCAGGTCTCCGAGGTGGCGATGGAAAGGTTGGCGATCGGACGGCCGTCCTGCGTCCGCCGGATTTCCGGATCCTTGCCGAGGTTTCCGACCAGGATCACCTTGTTCACGCTTCCCGCCATCGCATCGTCTCCACCTAAACCGGGCCGCCGGACATCGGCCGCCACTCTCAACCTTCGCCACTTACCTGCAGGCGTCGTCGAAGACCCTATACGCCGGCGCCGGCCCGGTGCCTTTGCCGTCGCGCGGGTTATCCACGATTATCGGGATATAGCATCTCGGCCGAAATTGTTCCAGTTTTGTTCGCCACAACCAACCGTAGCAATGGCTGGCGCCGACCGCGCTGCCGCCGGCTTCGCCTCAGATCGCCGGCCGGCCGTTGCGACTTGGAAAAATTCAAAATAAATCAGCACCTTGCCTGACCACCACTTCATCCGCGAGTGTTGCTTTTGGGAGACGGCGTTCGCGGTTGAATCAGCGTATAAGTTCCAGCCATGGCGCGGGCGCTCGCGTCTGGGATCGTGCTTCGGGACAAGTTGGAAGCCGATCGGGGAGCTGGGGGATTGATTATGAAGAAGTTTTTGCTCGGTACGGTCGCGTTGATCGCGTTCGCTGCGCCGGCCGCGGCGGCCGATCTGGCTGCCCGTCCCTACACCAAGGCGCCGCCGATGATCGCCGCCGTGTACGACTGGAGCGGCTTCTACATCGGCGCCAACGGCGGCTGGGGCTCGAGCCACAATTGCTGGAACCAGACCCCGGGCGGAATTTCCATCGGCAGCGATGGTTGTCATGACGCGACGGGCGGCGTCGCCGGTGGCCAGATCGGCTATCGCTGGCAGTCCGGCACCTGGGTGTTCGGCCTCGAGGCACAGGGCGACTGGGCTGACCTGAAGGGCAGCAACGCCAGCGTGATCTTCCCGGGCCTCTTCACCAACCAGAGCAAGATCGACGCTTTCGGCCTGTTCACTGGCCAGATCGGCTACGCCGTCAACAACACGCTGCTCTACGTCAAGGGCGGCGCGGCGCTGACCGACAACCGCTACAGCACCTACTTCACGCCGACCGGCGTGCTCGCCGGCCGCGCCAGCGACACCCGCTGGGGCGGCACCGTGGGCGCCGGCGTCGAATTCGGCTTCGCCCCGAACTGGACCGCTGGTCTCGAATACGACCACCTGTTCATGCAGGACAACACCTACAACCTCGTCACCCCGACCGGCGCGCTCAACAGCACCATCCGCGAGCGCCAGGACGTCGACCTCGTCACCGTCCGCGTCAACTACAGGTGGGGCGGCCCGGTGGTCGCGCGGTACTGATCGCGGAACAGATTTGGTCCAAACGAAAAGGCCGGCGTTGCGCCGGTCTTTTTGCTGTCCGGCTGCATCTTCGTCGGATCGCCCGACATTCGGCCCCGAATCGATCATAGTTAAATCTTAATAAATCGTAAAATACCAAGCAAAATCAAAATGTTGTCGGTGTTGCGCGGGCGCTACGCTGGATTGCAACCTGTGCTGGTAGCCTGTCTCGCAGTGATCGAATCGAAGCGGGATGGATCCATGAGACAGCTCCTTTGTGCAGCCGGCCTCGCCGTGCTCAGCGTTGCGTCCGTGTCAGCGGCTGACCTCGCCGCGCGCCCCCCTGCTCCGGCGCCAGTCCTCGTCGCGCCGGCCGTCAGCTGGAACGGCTTCTACCTCGGCGCCCAGGGCGGCGGCGGCTGGGGCACCAGCAACGAGACCTATCTCGGCGCGCCGAACGACGCGGCATTCTATGGCACGCAGAACTACAACACCGGCGGTGGCTTCATCGGCGGCGTGATCGGCTACAACGTCCAGGCCGGGCCCGCCGTGTTCGGCATCGAGGGCGACTACCACTGGTCGGCCATCACAGGCCGCTCCGACATCATCAACGTCGGGCCGCCCAGCGTGCTCGACAGCTACTACACCGCGCTGCGCAGCTTCGGCGACATCAAGGGCCGGCTCGGCTACGCCGACGGCGCCACCTTGTGGTTCGTGAGCGGCGGCGCGGCGGTCGGCGACATCCAGCACCGCTACAACGCGGGTCTCGCGCCGCCCTCGGTGTCGGCCAGCGACACGCGCTGGGGCTGGACCATCGGCGCCGGCGTCGAATACATGCTGGCGGCGAACTGGTCGGCCAAGTTCGAGTACAACTACATCGATCTCGGCAAGGTTGCCCCGATCCAGTATTCGCCCGCGCTCAACGACCGCTCGGAATGGAGCGACACGTTCCACACCGTCAAGCTCGGCATCAACTACCATTTCAACGCGCCGAGCCCGGTGGTCGCCGCGAAATACTGAACCGGACGCGGCGCGACATCGTATCGAGACGGCAGAGCCGGCCTCATCGCCGGCTCTTTCGCTGTGCGTGCGCATAAGCGCTCGATGCCCAATTTCCGGGCATTGTGGTTTCCCGGATACACACGTTCCAGCATTTCTATGTAGAAACATATGAACGTCACGCGACACTGCGATGACGCGCCCTCCGGCGTTTCGGAGGGGCGACAAGAAAATGGCCAAGAAAAAAAGGGATTTGGACTTTGAAAATGAGGAATGTTTTGCTGGCATCGGCCGGCATGCTTGTACTGAGCGCGTTTGCACCGGCCATGGCCGCCGATATGGCGGCTCGCGCCCCCTACGTGAAGGCTCCGCCGCCGGTCGCGTTCACCAACTGGACCGGCTTCTACATCGGCGGCTTCGGTGGCTACGCCAGCGAGAACTCCGGCAACCCGAAGATGGAAGGCGGCTTCGTCGGCGGCACCATCGGCTACAACTGGCAGGCCGGCAACATCGTGTACGGCCTCGAGGCCGATGGCGGCTGGGCTGACGTCGATGCGTCGATCACCACGCTCGGCACCACCGTGAAGAGCAAGACCGATGCGCTCGGCACCGTGCGCGGCCGCTTCGGCTTCGCGGTCGACAAGGTGCTGTTCTACGGCACCGGCGGCTATGCCTGGATCGACAACAAGATCAGCGTCACTGCGCTCGGCCTGACCGCGTCGCAGAGCAACTTCCACTCCGGCTGGACCGTCGGCGCCGGCATCGAGGCGTTCATCGCGCCGCAGTGGTCGATCAAGGGCGAGTACCTGTACCGCAGCCTCGGCAGCGAGAACTATTTCGGCGTGCGCTCCGGCGACCTCAACCTGCACAGCGTGCAGTTCGGCGTGAACTATCACTTCGGCGGCCCGATCCTCGCCAAGTACTAATCGAAGTACTCAGATCGCACGGAAAGGCCGGCCTCGCGCCGGCCTTTTTGCGTTTCGGAACCTGTCCTGCTGACGGCTGCTGCCATCAGGCAAACTATCCGTTGATGGAGGCCATTCAGCACTGGAAATTGCCGGCCGTTCTTCCTACGTTCCAGTCCTCACACCCATCGGCGCAAGGTCCCGGCAGCACCGGCGATGCGCGCCCAAAAGGCGCAGCGTCACGCGCCCGGAATTGCCGCAATGGATGAAGTGCTCAAGGCGAAGCGCCAACCGACCGCCGGCTCCTCATCGCGCGCCATCACGATCCGCGGCGCGCGCGAACACAATCTGAAGAACGTCGACGTCGAGATTCCACGCGACAAGCTCGTGGTGTTCACCGGCCTGTCCGGCTCCGGCAAATCCTCGCTCGCGTTCGACACCATCTACGCCGAGGGCCAGCGCCGCTACGTCGAGTCGCTGTCGGCCTATGCGCGGCAATTCCTCGAGATGATGCAGAAGCCGGATGTCGACCAGATCGACGGCCTGTCGCCGGCGATCTCGATCGAGCAGAAGACCACCTCGAAGAATCCGCGCTCCACCGTCGGCACCGTCACCGAGATCTACGACTACATGCGCCTGCTGTGGGCGCGCGTCGGCGTGCCCTATTCGCCCGCCACGGGCCTGCCGATCGAGAGCCAGATCGTCTCGCAGATGGTCGACCGTGTGCTGGCGCTGCCCGAAGGCACCCGCCTCTATCTGCTGGCGCCAGTCGTGCGCGGCCGCAAGGGCGAGTACAAGAAGGAGCTCGCCGAATACCTCAAGAAGGGCTTTCAGCGCGTCAAGATCGACGGCACCTTCCATGAGCTCGCCGAGGCACCGGCGCTCGACAAGAAATTCCCGCACGACATCGACGTCGTGGTCGACCGCATCGTGGTGCGCCCCGACCTCGCCCAGCGCCTCGCGGAAAGCTTCGAGACCGCGCTGAAGCTCGCCGAGGGCCTCGCCGTGATCGAATATGCCGACGCGCCGGCCGCAGCGGCGAGCGACAAGGAAGACAAGAAGAAAACGGCAAAAATCCACGACAAGAGCGGGCCCGAGCGCATCCTGTTCTCGGAGAAGTTCGCCTGCCCGGTGTCCGGCTTCACCATCCCCGAGATCGAGCCGCGGCTGTTCTCGTTCAACAATCCCTATGGCGCCTGTCCGGCCTGCGGCGGCCTCGGCGTCGAGCAGCATATCGACGAGGACCTGGTCATCCCCGACAAGGACCTCACCCTGCGCAAGGGCGCGATCGCGCCCTGGGCGAAATCGTCCTCGCCCTATTACATCCAGACCCTGACCGCGCTCGGCAAGCACTACAAGTTCACTCTCGACACCAAATGGAAGGACCTGCCCAAGAAGGTCCAGAACGCGCTGCTGCACGGCTCCGGCGACGACGAGATCAAGTTCTCCTACGAGGACGGCGTCCGCTCCTACGACACCAAGAAGCCGTTCGAGGGCGTCATCACCAACCTCAACCGCCGCTACCGCGAGACCGAGAGCGAATGGGCGCGCGAGGAGCTCGGCAAGTATTTCTCCGACGTCCCCTGCGAGGGCTGCCACGGCTACCGGCTGAAGCCGGAGGCGCTGTGCGTCAAGATCGGCGGCAAGCATATCGGCGAGATCTCCGACCTCTCGGTCAAGCGCGCCGGCGAATGGTTCGAAACGGTGCCGGCGGCGCTGAACGCCCAGCAGAACGAGATCGCCGCCCGCATCCTCAAGGAGATCCGCGAGCGGCTGACCTTCCTGCTCGACGTCGGCCTCAATTACCTGACGCTGTCGCGCTCCTCCGGCACGCTGTCGGGCGGCGAGAGCCAGCGCATCCGCCTGGCCTCGCAGATCGGCTCCGGCCTGACCGGCGTGCTCTACGTGCTGGACGAGCCGTCGATCGGCCTGCATCAGCGCGACAATGCCCGCCTGCTCGACACCCTCAAGCGGCTGCGCGACCTCGGCAACACCGTGGTCGTGGTCGAGCATGACGAGGACGCCATCCGCCTGGCGGATTACGTGCTCGACATCGGGCCCGGCGCCGGCATGCATGGCGGCAACATCGTCGCCGAAGGCACGCCCGACCAGATCATGCGCAACCCGAAATCGCTGACCGGCAAGTACCTCACCGGCGAGCTTTCGGTGCCGGTGCCCGACCGGCGGCCGCCGAACCACCGCCGCACCATCAAGGTCGTCAACGCCCGCGGCAACAATCTGAAGAACGTCTCGGCCGAGATCCCGCTCGGCCTGTTCACCTGCGTCACCGGCGTCTCCGGCGGCGGCAAGTCGACCTTGCTGATCGACACGTTGTACCGCGCCATCGCCCGCAAGCTCAACAACGCCAGCGAGGGCGCCGCGCCGCACGACCGCATCGAGGGATTGGAGCATATCGACAAGATCATCGACATCGACCAGTCGCCGATCGGCCGCACGCCGCGCTCCAACCCCGCGACCTATACCGGCGCCTTCACGCCGATCCGCGAATGGTTCGCAGGCCTCCCCGAAGCGAAGGCACGCGGCTACGAGCCCGGGCGCTTCTCGTTCAACGTCAAGGGCGGCCGCTGCGAGGCCTGCCAGGGCGACGGCGTCATCAAGATCGAGATGCACTTCCTGCCCGACGTCTACGTCACCTGCGACACCTGCAAGGGCAAGCGCTACAACCGCGAGACGCTGGAGGTGCTGTTCAAGGGCAAGAGCATCGCCGACGTGCTCGACATGACCGTCGAGGAGGCCGCCGAGTTCTTCAAGGCGGTGCCGCGCGTGCGCGAGACCTTCCAGACCCTGCACCGCGTCGGCCTCGACTATATCCATGTCGGCCAGCAGGCCACCACGCTGTCCGGCGGCGAAGCCCAGCGCGTCAAGCTCGCCAAGGAATTGTCGAAGCGCGCCACCGGCCGCACGCTCTACATCCTGGACGAGCCGACCACTGGCCTGCACTTCCACGACGTCGCCAAGCTGCTCGAGGTGCTGCACGAGCTGGTCGCCCAGGGCAACACGGTCGTGGTGATCGAGCACAATCTCGAAGTCATCAAGACCGCCGACTGGGTCATCGACCTCGGCCCCGAAGGCGGCGACGGCGGCGGCGAGATCGTCGCCTGGGGCCCGCCCGAGGATATCGTCAAGGCACCGCGCAGCTACACCGGCAAGTTCCTGGCACCGGTGCTGAAGAAGGCGAACAGCAAGCCGAGGAAGAGCTCAGCGAGCGAGGCGGCGGAGTAACCAACGTAGGGCAGATTGGCGAAGCGTAATCCGCCGGTCTGTTACAGTAGCCGAGTAGCCCGCATGAGCGTAGCGATATGCGGGGGTGTCGGCCGGATGCGCTGTCGGCTCCCGCATATCGCTACGCTCATGCGGGCTACAGCAAGCGCGCCTCATCTTCCGCGGCGCGCTGCGATCTGCCAGACGTTTGCCCAGGCATCTCGAACCATCGCCCGCCGGTCACCGTAGGGCGTATCCGCCGGATTCTCGATCGTTTCGGCGCCTGCCGCAACCGCGCGCTGATAGGTTTCGTCCGCGTCCGGAACGTAGACATAGAAAAAGCCCGGCATTGCTTCCCGTACGGCTCCGCCGTCGCTGACCAGAAGCATCGAGTCCCCGATCCGGATTTCGGCTGGCGCGCCGGAGCGAACCTCGCCTTCCGCACCGAAGACGCTTCGCAGGAATTCGGTCAGGCCGGCGGGATCGCTGGTGACTAGTCTCGGGATGACGCACGGCCAGCCGTCAGGCTTGAATGAGGTCATGGGCCTGCCCTTGATGAAACAACGACGATCGGTCGCTGATAAGCCTACCACGAAGGCAGATCGTAGGGCGGGTTAGCCGACCGCGGCCACCGCAGCTCAACGAGCGAAGGTGGAAGGCGTAACCCGCAGCGTCTCTGCGACCGGAATGGTGGGTTACGGCTTCGCCTAACCCACCCTACGTGCCGGCCCCTAGTCGGTCCGCCTCAGAAACGCGCCGAACGCCCGCGGCCCGTCCCCAACCTTGACCTCGCCGATGACCTTCAGCTCGACCGCATCGATCACGCTCAGCGTGTTGCTCTCCCAGTTCGCGACCACGATGCGCTTGCCGTCCGCGGTCGCCTCGATGCCTTCGGGATAGTCGCCGACCGTGATCCGCTTCAACGGCAGCAATGTCGTAAGGTCGAACACGCTGACCTTGCCGTCATACTGGTCGGTGACGAAGCCGCGGCCCTGTGCCAGCGCCACCGCGTAGGGCCGCAGGCCGACACGCACGCGCCCGAGTTCGCGGGCGGTCGCGATGTCGATCACGGAGACATCGTTGGAGCCGACATTGGCGGTGTAGGCGCGCTTGCCTTCGGCATCGATGGTGATGCCGAACGGACGGGCGCCGACCTTCACGATCCCTCTCCGCTCGTGCACAGACGTATCTGTTATCGAGACGCTGTCGTCGTCGCGATCCGCCGAGAGCAGCAGGTGCCCGTCCGGCGTCACCGCGAGCCCGGACGGCGATGCGCCGACCGCGATGCGGCCGACGACGCGCTGCTGTTTGGCGTCGATCACCCGCACCGTGGCAGCGTACCAGTCGGCAACGTAGACCGTCGCATCGTCAGGTGCGATCGCGATGCCGAGCGGGCCGCCGCCGACATCGATCCGGCCGACCACCTTTCGCGCCGATGCGTCGACCACGGTGACCGCCTTGGCATCCGGGCTCGTCACATAGGCGAAACGGCCATCCGCGCTGACCGCAACGCCCGCGGGCTTGCCGCCGATCGCGATGGTCGCGACCGGCCTCGACGTCACGAGATCGACCACCGTGAGATCATCGCTGAGCTGGTTGGTGACGAACGCCTCTTCAGCGTGCGCGCTGCCGAGCCCGGCGAGCAGCGCCAGCAGCGCGACCACCCGCATGATCAGGTGCCGCTCTCGATCTTCTTCTTCAGCGCTTCGAGCCCCGCGCGATAAAGGCCGCTCACCGCCTTGATGGCGGCCTCGTCGTTCAGCTCCGGCGGCGGGTCGTTGTTGGGATAGCCGCGGTAGAATGCGCCGGCCCATTCCAGCTTCGCCTTGCCGTCGGGCGCCGGCGACACCGTCAGCGTCGAGGAATAATTGGTGACCGGCAGCACCTTCACGTCGACCGCGGTGATCCGGTACGAATAGCTCAGCATCTCCGGCTCGTATTTGTAGAGTTCCTCGTCGATGGTGACGCCGGGCGCCAAGGTCAGCCGCCGCGTAGCGCCGATCTCGTTGCCCTTCTCGCCCTCGGTCTTGCTGACGCCGGCAAGCCAGCTCATGTCCTGGAAATTGCCGATCACCGCCCAGACCTTGGCCTGCGGCGCGTCGATCTCGATGGATTCCCGCACCTTCTGGCGGGTCGGCCCATGTGCCCATGCGGCCCCCAGCACGGCCAACGCCACCACCACGGCGCCAGCCCCCGCGATCGCTCTCCTCATCTCGTCCCCCCGGTTTTCGGTCTTCCGCCAAGCGCGTGCCGAAGTTCATGTTCCGGTATTCTGGAGCAGATGGAAAGCGGCTGCTTGCACCAGAGTGAAGTTCGCCGCCGCCGATGTTCACCCGGAGGCAAGCCTGCTGCGACAATCATGATCGCGCTCGCCAAATGACTGACTGGCTTACGGCCCGCGGTCAGGCCCAGCCGCCGGCTCACGTTGCTCGCGAGATGGTGCCGGTTTGAGAAGCGGTAATTTGCCGGGACGTTGTGACGGCAGCACAAATCACAGCCAGTCCGAACGCGATTGAAAATACGATCAAAACAAATCGTGGCGTCATCGACGAGGTTCCGTTCCCGAGGACGCCCCCCTTTGGGAGATTTAGTCGTTCGCAGGCCCTGGTTTCAAGCCCTCCACGGCGCTGTTGGAAGATCGGCTACGTGGGCTGGGCCTTTCGCTGCAAATAGTCCGGATTGAATTCAGCCAGCTGTTCCAGCTCCGCCCGGTTCGGCAGCGAAACCAGCTCCCCGCGCCACTCCAGCAATCCTCGCTTCCGGAGCGCCTGCAAGGTTCGATTGGTATGGACCGTGGAAAGGCCGCAGGCCGATCCAATATCCGCCTGTGTCAGCGGGAACGCAAAACTGTCCTGATTGAGCAGGCCGACGAACTCCAGACGCACGGCGAGCTCACAGAACAGTTGGGCGACGCGACGAATGGCATCCAGCGCTCCAAGGTTGCCGACCCAATGTCGAAAGATCGCGGCGTCGATCAGCGTTTCGCGCCAGAATGTGTGCACGAGTGAAGGCTGCTTGTCGAACAGCGCCTTGAGCGCCGCGTGCGGTACCGTCGCGACGGTGCTCTGCCCGACGCTGATCAGATCGTGGTCCATGGTCGGCAGATACAACGTCATCAGGTCGGGGATGTCGCCCGGAACGTGCAGCGACAGGATCTGGCTGCGATCTCCGACGATCTTCTGGCGATACAGAAAGCCGCTCATCAGCGCGACGCAGTTCAGCGCCCGGTCACCTTCCCTCAGGATGCTTTCGCGATCGCCGAGCGTCCGGATCGTATGTGGAAGCGCGTTGAGTACGGCGCGTTCGTCCTGCGAAAGGCCGGTGACCGCCTGTAGGCGCGCGATCAATCGTTGGTGCATTGCAGGGTCACTTGGTTGAAATGGTAAGGGTGGCGCCGGCAACAACGCGCACGCCATCGCGGACGTCGATCGTCAAGCGAACCTCCTGGCCATCGCGGGACATGTCGAGCGCGGCATCGCCGGCCGCCGCCAACGCCATGGCCCGCGCAGCGTCGAGGCTGTCCAGCTCCTGCCCCGTTTCGTCGATTGTCGCAGCGCCGTCCGAGCAATGATAATCGAAGAAATATCGGGTCATGCAGCCGTAACACGCGGGCGCCGTTTCGGTTCCGTTCGGTTCCCTCCGATTTCGAGTCACCTCACTCCGTGATCACCGCCTCGACGAAGCCCTTGGGGTCGTCGCAGAACTCGCGCATCAGCCGGTAATGGTCGGTGTCCCTCAGGTTCACCGGTTCGAGGCCATATTTGGTCAGCCGCAGCAGCGTCGCGTTCGGATAAGCCATCAGGATCGGCGAATGCGTTGCCATGATGACCTGACAATGGCCGGTGCCATGCATCCGGTGCAGCAGTTTGAGGAACTCGATCTGGCGCGATGGCGACAACGCGGATTCCGGCTCGTCGAAGATGAAGATGCCCTGCCGCCGGCAGCGCTCCTCGAAGAAGCGCAGGAAACCTTCACCGTGCGAGTGGGACAGGAAGTCCGGCGGCATGTCGCCGACGTCCAGTGCTGCTTCATCGAGATAGCGCGCCACCGAGAAGAAGCTCTCGGCACGGAAGAACCAGCCATTGGTGATCTTGGGCAGCCAGCTCGCGCGCAGCGCCGTCGCGAGCGAGCCGCCCATTTTCTCCACCGCACCGCCGTGATCGACGGCGCGATAGCCCTTGCCGCCACCAGCGTCGTCATAACCCGCCATCACGGCGATGCCCTCCAGCAGCGTCGACTTGCCGGTGCCGTTCTCGCCGACGATGATGGTGATGGCCTCCTCGAAGCTCAGCTCGAAATCATCGCGCAGCAACGGCAGCACGAACGGATAGGCCTGGCGGTTCGGAATCCGTGCCGGATCGAGCCACACCCGTTTCAGATACGGCGCGGGCATGTTGATCGGGCGATTTCGTCTGGCCATGGGCACGGATCCGGGGAAACAACGGCGGGCGCATCAGTTTATGATAGGCGCCCGCGACAATCCTAGATGGCCCAATGCCTCATGCCCAGCAAGGCCTATACCCGCTTCCGCAACGCGATCCTCACCGAGCAGCAGATCGTCTGCGTCTATGACGGCCGGCCACGCGAACTGTGCCCGCACGTCATCGGCCACAACAAGAGCGGCGAAGAGGTCGTGCTGGCCTGGCAGTTCGCCGGCGCGAGCTCCGGCAAGCTGCCGCAATGGCGCTGCCTGCGGCTCGCCAATGTCAGCGACATCCGCCTGCGCGAGGGCTCCTGGCACGAAGGCGGCTCGCACCTGACGGAGCAGACCTACGTCAGCGCGATCGACCTCGACATCAACGTCCATGTCCGCAAGCGGCGGTGAGCGGCCTGGCGCTGGGTTGCGCGACGGTGCAAACCTTCCGGGGCGCCCTGCCCACCCGTCATTGCTGTCATCGCCCGGCTCGACCGGGCGATCCAGTACGCCGCGCCCATCGGCTCAATAATGACCGCCTCTGGAATACTGGATCACCCGCTTTCGCGGGTGACGACACCGCACAAGCTGTTTGCAGTTGGGGCGAGAAAGAGCCACATCGTCGTCCCGGCGAAGGCCGGGACCCATAACCACAAATGGTTGTTGGTTCGCGACGGCGGAACGACGAGTCCCTTCGACAATATCTGCCACGGATTATGGGTCCCGGCCTTCGCCGGGACGACAGTGGAGGACGTGGGGCGATGTCGACCCCAGCACACGCCGGAACGACGCTCAGAGAAACCGTAACCTACAACTGCTCCGCCTCCTCCAGCACTTCCAGCACCAGCTCCATCGTCATCAGCACCGGATTGTCGCCGCGCACCAGCCGTCCCTCGGCAATGCCGCCGAGATAGTCGACCAGCGCGACGTCGAGGCTGGCGCGGAGCCGACGATTGGCGTCGGGCGCGATTTCGCCGGCGGTCACCGCGAGCTCGGTCGCGAATGGCACCACGCTGTGGCCGTCGGTGAAGACGGCACCGATGGTCGAGCCGACGCCGCCGTGCAGCCGCGCGCGCAGGATGCCGTGCTTGCGGCAAAAGCCTTCCAGTGCGCCGGCGAAATCCTGGTTCGGCCGCAGCCGCATCGCGAAGGCACGGCCCGTGGTCTTCGCCCCGCACGGCGCGGATGCGACGGGACCGAACAGCTTGAAATTGGTCTCGCTGTCGGGCTCGGCCAGGAACGTCGCGCCGTCGATCCCGAACGCGCTGACCTCGAACGGCTCGGCGACGACGGTCTCATCCGGCATCATGTGCCCGCCATTGCTGCGGCCGCAGGCCTCGGTCCACAATCCGTGGCAGTGGAAGAACGGCGCGCCGTCGCGCTCGCCGAAAGTCAGCGCCGCGAGCTTCAGCCGCGTCACGCCGTCGGGACGAAACGTGTCGCTGTAGAACGCCGCATTGGCGCCGTCCTTCGACAGCGCCGGCATCACATAGGCGAACGGCCCGAGCGCGCCGCTCCTGGCGCTCAGCACGCCGCCGGAAAACCCTTCGGCAGCGAAGCCGCGGCGCACGGCTTCGAGCAAGGGAATGCCGGCCTCCAGCACGAAGGAAAAGCCGCGGCCGCACGCGGCGACCCATTGGATGCGCTCGGGAGGCGAAGCGCCGGGCTGGGCGATGCTGCGCATGCCTCAGGCGCCCGGCGATTTGGCGATCACCTCGAGCAGCCCGCGCGCCTCGAGCTCGTCGCGGATCAGCCGCTTCGGCACTTTGCCGTAGCCGGACTTCGGCAGCGCCTCCCAGAAGAAGAAGCGTTTCGGCATCTTGTAGCGCGGCACCTTCGGCGCCAAGTACGCAGCAAGCTCGGCTTCAGCGACCGCATCGACGCCCTCGCGCGCGACACAGACCGCGACACCGACCTCGCCCCAGAACGGATCGGGCACGCCAAGCACCGCGACCTCGCCGACCGCGGGATGGGTCAGCAGCTTCTCCTCGATCTCGCGCGGATAGATGTTCGAGCCGCCCGAGATGTACATGTCGGAGGCGCGGCCGGTGATGTAGACGAACCCCTCCTCGTCGATGTGGCCGAGGTCGCCGGTGCGAAACCAGCCGTCGCGAAACGCCTTCGCATTGGCCTCTGGGTTGTCATAGTAGCCGGCGAACACGCCGGGGCCGATCACGCAGATCTCGCCGGTCTCGTGCGGCTTCAGCTCGCGGCCGTCGTCGCCCTGGATCGAGACCTGCATGCCGGTGCGCTCGAAGCCGCAGGTGCCGATCCGCGCATGCGGGCCGTCCTCCGGGTCGTGCAGGCCGGGCGGCAGCACGGTGATATTGCCGGTGACCTCGCCGAGGCCAAAATACTGCACCAGCACGCCACCGAGCTTTGCCAAGGCCGCCTTCTGGTCCTCGCGATACATCGGCGCACCGGCATAGATGATGTAGCGCAGCGAGGAATGGTCGTGCTGGTCGGCGGCGGGATGCTCGACCATCATCTTCAGGATGGTCGGCACCGTGAACATGTTGCTGACGCGGTGCTTTGCAATCAGGCGATACGCCTCCGCGATGTCGAACTTCTCCGACGGCAGCAGGATGGTCGGCACGCCGCGCGCAGTCTGCACCAGCTGATGCACGCCGGCGCCATGCGACAGCGGCGCCACCACCAGCGAAGCGTCGTCCTCGGTCGTCCCCGGCATCAAATCGGCGAGATGGTTGGTGATGACGAAAGCCATCTGGCCGTGGGTCAAGACCGCGGCCTTGGAGCGGCCGGTGGTGCCGGAGGTGAAGAAGAACCAGCAGGGGTCGTCGTACTCGACCGGCGTATTGTCGACCACGGCGCCCGCATGCCTGGCGATGACGTCACCGAGTGTCGCCTCGCCGAAGCTGCCCTCCTCGCCGATCCGCCAGATGAATTCGAGCGCCGGATTGGCCGCCGCCTTGGCATGCTCGGGGAAATCGGCGTGGCACAGAAACGCCTTGGCGCCGGAGGCCGCCGCCAGATAGGCGACCTCGTCCGGCATCAGGCGGAAATTGGTCGGCACCCAGACCGCGCCGAGCCGGAACGCCGCGAACATCGACCAGAACATCTCGTCGCAGTTCTTGGAATGCACCAGGATGCGGTCACCCTTGACGATGCCGCGCGCGGCGAGCGCCGCCGCCAGTGCCGAAACGTTCTGGTCGATATGGCGCCAGGACCACGCCTTCTCGTTCCAGATGAAGCCCGGGCGATCGCCGTGGCGGCGGGCGTTCTGGGTCAGGATGTAGGCGAGGTTCATCACCCGGCGCGACACCCGCGCGATCCCGCCGCGCGGCGCGGTCCTCTCCGTCCCGCTCATCGTCGCCCCGCCGATACGCACAACAGACAGGGCAAGGTCAGGACGGTCATCGGGTATTTCCTCGGTCAGAACCGGGCGTCTTGAAGCGCCGCGAAGCGATGGTGCTATCCGGTGTATCGCCAAGCGGCGCGCCTCGGCAAGGCCCGCCGGGTGCGGTACGGCCGCAGCCGGTCGTCCGCGCCAACATGCCGACTGTGCATGGGGTTGTTTTCGATATTTTTGTCCAGCCGGCGCTATTGCGAGTGCTGCGCCAGTTCCTGCTCGCTCAGGTTCCAGTCCTGCCAGAGCTGCAACGCCCCGATACCGGCGACCATCGCCCCGAGCAGGATGTGCCAGAGCTGCAATCCCTGATCGGCCGCGTAGCCGAACAGGAAGGGCGATACGATCAGCCAGAGGCCGAGCACGATGCTCGCCACCTCCTGCCAGCGATGCAGCGCGACATATTCGAGCTGGGCCAGCCCCAGCACCAGCATGCCGACCACGAAGCTGTTGAGCACCAGGTGGCTGCGCTCGACGTCGACGGCGTCGCTGACCTGCATCGGAAACCAGGGCGAGACCATGATCAGCACGCCAAGCAGCATGCCGAGCCAGTCCTCCCAGGGGCGATGGGTACCAAAGATACGATTGTCCGACATGACCAACCTCCTTGCGACAAGGGGCATACGTCAGCGGCCGGTCCCATCGCTTCGGTAACGACCATCGGGCCGCATCAGGGGCGTATGTCTGGGATCAAGCCTAATCGAACTGCATCGGCTCGCAAGCCCGATCCATTTGTGTGCAATGCGGCAGGATCGGCACGCCGGGCAATGCGGCGGTCGCGGCTTTGCATCGACGGGTTCAAGCACCTAGATCAATGGGACAGGATCAACCGGGATTTTGCGATGGCTGCCGTCCGCGACAACAAGGCCCAACAGCGCTTCGAGCTCGAGACCGAAGGCGGCACAGCCTTTGCGAATTACCGGCGGACACCGTCTGCCGTCATCATCACCCACACCGAGACACCGCGCGCGCTGCGTGGCCGCGGTATCGCATCCGAGCTGGTGAAGGGAGCGCTGGAGCAGATCCGCGCCGACGGCCACAAGGTGATCGCCGGCTGCGGCTTCGTGGTGGACTATCTCGACAAGCACCCGGAATACGCCGACCTCGCCGGCTGACGCCCTGCCCGTCAGACGATCCTGATCGACATGTCGGGCAGGCCCTCGAGCTTGCACAGCAGCACGTCGCCCTTGACCACCGGCCCAACATTCTCCGGTGTGCCGGAATAGATGATGTCGCCGGCCTTCAGCTCGAACGCCTCGGAGAGCTTCGCGATCTGCTCGGCGACGCTCCAGATCATGTTCTTCAGATCCGAGCTCTGCCGCACCGTACCGTTGACCGCGAGCGAGATCGCGCCCTTGGTGAAATGACCGGTCTTGCTGGCCGGATGGATCGGCCCGAGCACCGCCGCATGGTCGAAGCTCTTGCCGATCTCCCACGGCTTCTTCTCCGCCGCCATGCCGTTCTGCAAATCGCGCCGCGTCATGTCGAGGCCGAGCGCGTAGCCGTAGACGTGATCGAGCGCCTTGTCGGCGGGAATGTTGGTGCCGCCGGACTTCAGCGCGGCGACCAGTTCGACCTCGTGGTGATAGTTCTTGGTCAGCGACGGATAGGGGTGATCGGCGACGGAGCCGATCGCGACGTTCTGGATCGCATCGGTCGGCTTCTGGAAGAAGAACGGCGGCTCGCGGGACGGATCGGAGCCGCGCTCGATCGCGTGCGCCGCGTAGTTGCGGCCGATGCAGTAGATGCGGCGGACCTGGAACACCTCGCTGGCGCCGACGATCGGGATCGTCACCGCCGGCACCGGAAACATCGCCCTCGGCGCGGTCTCGGCCCGGGCCGGGGCGGATTGCGCGGCGGCGCCGGCCAGCGCGAGCGCGCTGGTCGCAAGCATGGTCCGGCGATCGAGGTCAGTCATCGGCGTTCTCCCTTGTTGGTTGGCCGATCTATAGATGTTCGACGCCCCATAAAAAAGGGCCCGCGCCGGCGCGAGCCCTGGTCGTGTGCGGGATGGCGATCCCGTCAGTGCTTGATATCTGCCGGCAGCACGCCGCCATTGGCCGCGAGCTTGGTCATCACCTGCTTGTGCAGCCAGATGTTCATGCTGGCGGAATCGTTGGTGTCGCCGGTGTAGCCGAGCTCCTTGGCGAGTTCCTTGCGCGCCGACAGGCTGGAGTCGATGTCGAGCGCCTTCATCAGGTCGACGATCGAGGTCCGCCACTCCAGCTTCTCGCCCTTGGCGGCGACCGCCTTGTCGAGAATCGGGGCAACGTCAACGGACTGGGCGGGCGCCGCACCGGCGCCGGCGGGCACCGCGGCAGGAGACGACGATGCGCTGCCGGATCCACCGGCGGGAGCTGTGCTTGTGGCCGTTCCGCCGGCGGGCGCGGCGCTCGCGCTGCTGCCGAAAATCGCGCCCATGATCTTTCCGAAAATGCTCATCGTTCGCTCCCAAGACAGTTGAGATGTGAAGCCAGACGGCGCTGGGACGCCTGACCGAGGTCGCAGTTCAAGTCTATCGCCCCCTCCATAGCTTGCCAATGCGACATTCACTTAAGCGTGAGTGCTTTTGGCGCGGTTTGGGAGTACCCTCATCGCACAGTTCGCGACACGGCCAGTTCCCTGCTTTGTCTTCGCGTCTGGCTTGCTCGTGATCGCTTCGAGAGGCGGTACGTTTGTGCCCGCAAGCGGGCGCAGAATGCGACCGCCCAGAGGGAGACAACGACCATGGCCACGCCATACCAAGGCAATGTCACATCGATGACGCAGAGCGGACCAGGCACCGCATCTGCGCCCGTCATCCGCACCATCGGCCTGTCCGATCTGCACCAGGCGCTCCGGCTCGGCTGGGAAGACTTCAAGGCGGTGCCCAGTCACGCCATCATCCTGTGCCTGATCTATCCTGTGCTCGGCCTCGTGCTTGCGCGCACCGTGCACGGCTATTCGGTGCTGCCGCTGCTGTTTCCGCTGGCCGCGGGATTTGCCCTGCTCGGCCCGTTCGCCGCGATCGGTCTCTACGAGATGAGCCGGCGCCGCGAGGATGGCGGCGAAGCCTCGGCGTGGGACGCCCTTGAGGTCTTCCGCTCGCCGTCATTCGGCGCGATGCTTGGGGTTGGCACGCTGCTGTTCGCGCTGTTCGTGACCTGGATCGCCACCGCGCAGGCGATCTACACGGCGGTGTTCGGCTATGAGACCGCGGCCAACATTCCCGATTTTGCCGAGCGTGTACTGACCACCCCACAAGGCTGGTGGCTGATCGTGGTCGGCTGCGGCGTCGGCTTCCTGTTCGCGCTCGTGGCACTCTGCATCAGCGTGGTGGCCTTCCCGATGATGCTCGACCGCCAAGCCGGCGCCGGCGAAGCCATGGTGACCTCGATGCGCGCCGTCGCAAAGAACCCGGTGCCGATGGCAGCCTGGGGCCTGATCGTCGCGGTGCTGCTGGTGCTGGGCACCATCCCGTTCTTCCTCGGGCTCGCCGTCGTGATCCCGCTGCTCGGTCACGCCACCTGGCATCTCTATCGCGAGGTCATCGTCAAGGATCCCAATGCACGGCCGATCATCCCCGAGCCGCGCGAGCGCAAGCCGGCCGCCGACTTCCCTGCCAACCTCTTTCCGTGGCGGCGTAGCGATCGCGGATAGGCACTGGCTCGACCTGTAGACGTCCGGATCTGTAAACGTCATGGCAACCGCCGGCCGATATGATCGGTCGGCGGTTTGTCGTCTGTGCCTTCAAATGGATGTGAAGTTGGCGTGGCAACTGAAGCGCGGCCCGAGATCGACGGTTCGATCACGAGCCTTGTTTTGGCCGTGGTTGCCGCGAACATACCGCGGCCTTCCACGACCAATCGAAGACATCATAGACTTCGGAGTGAATTGCCTATGACCTCTCGCTTTCCTCTTCGCGCCCTCGCCATTGGGGCGTGGCTCGTGGCCTCGACCGCGTCGGCGCTCGCCGCCCAATGCGGCACAGGCACGTTCGAGTCCTGGCTCGACGATTTCAAGAAAGAGGCCGCGGCGAAAGGCATCTCGCAGAACGCGATCCAGGCCGGCCTGAACGGCGTCACCCAGGACAAGGCGATCCTGGCGCGCGACCATTCGCAGCAGGTGTTCAGCCAGACCTTCGAGCAGTTCTCCGGCCGCATGGTGCCGCCGCGCCTCAACCGCGGCTCCGACATGATGAAGCGCTACGGTTCGGTGCTGTCGCGGATCGAGGAGGCCTACGGCGTGCCCGGCGAAATCCTGGTCGCGATCTGGGGATTGGAGACCGATTTCGGCGTCAACACCGGCAAGTTTCCAACGCTGCGCTCGCTGGCGACGCTCGCCTACGATTGCCGCCGCTCCGACATGTTCAAGGCCGAGCTGATGGACGCGCTGCGCATCGTCGAGCGCGGCGATCTCGCGCCGCAGGAGATGCGCGGTGCCTGGGCCGGCGAGATCGGCCAGACCCAATTCATGCCGTCGTCCTACATCAAATTCGCAGTCGACTTCGACGGCAACGGCAAGCGCGACCTGCTCCACAACGTGCCCGACGTGCTGGCATCGACGGCGAACTTCCTGAAGAGCTACGGCTGGAAGCCTGGCAAGGGCTGGGAGCCCGGCAGCGAGAATTTTGCCGTCATCCAGCAATGGAACAAGAGCGAAGTGTACGCCAGGACGATCGGCTACTTCGCGACGCAACTCGCCAAAGCGCCGTAGCGCCTCAGCATTCACGCCGGCTTGCCGACTGAATCAAAAAGGGCCGATTGCCCCAGGCAATCGGCCCTTATCGTCATGATCAAAGGCCTACTTCGCCATGCTGGCTTCTGCAGCCCTGCTGAGGTGCGCGCCGCATGCGCCCCACTTGTTGTTCAGCATCGCGTCCTGAGCGAGGGACACTTCCTTCTCCGCCGCGAATTTGACCTCATTGTCGGCCATGGCTTCAACGGCCGCTTCGGTCTTGCCGAGATTGTCACCACTGCATCCGACGCCCATGTGATGATGACGGTGGGCCGCCTGCGCGGGAGCGACGGCGTAGACAACGGCAGCCATGCTGGCTGCGGCGATCAATGTCTTGATCATGGGATGTTCCATTTTCTGTTCTTGAGCAGAAACCAGCGTGATTGCGGAATCTGCGGAACGATTATTCGCTGTTCCCGGCAGCGTTCAGAATGAACTTCGCGCGATACAAATGTGATGAGCGCTGCGCGCGTATCGCGCATGCGTTGCATAGTGTTTTGATTACAAGTTGGTAAGGAAGCAGCGCCGCAATAGCTTTGTTCGGCGCATTCACTCAACCGACCCAAACTTCGGACAATCAGGAATTCGTACTTCGCCCGATGTTGACGGTCAGCAGTCCTCATCCCAAAACAGGACCAGATTACCCATAACGTCAATGCGACCTATTGACGCTATTCTGATTGAGCACTAACGCCCTCATATAGTGAATATTGAATCATAATTATGTCAGCTCCGGTGCATGCGAATCACGCATGGAACACATCGCCGTGACTCCCGCCGCGGGGAATATTGAACTTGATCAAGCGGTCTCAAATTACCACATAATCGCCAGAGCTGCATTTGTCACAATTCTATCAACCTACTGATCTCTAGGATATTTTAGCCGAACATACCGTTCGGACGGAACGTCTCTCTCTGGCGCTGCTCCCGATGCGCCAAACGGTTAATCGAAACTTACCGCTGTCATGCGTTTTGAGCTTAGCTGCATCGCAACATCGGAACTACCGCACTGCACTATATCATCTATATTCATTTCAACGATGAGGCCACTGAAAGGCTGAATCAGAATTGCTAGACTACTAGGAGACTACCATGTTGCTCTCGCTCATCCGCATGATCCAGGCTTTCCGGGATTATCAGCGCAATGTCAGCGAACTGTCCCAGCTCAGCGACCGCGAACTGGCCGATATCGGCCTCGATCGCTCGGACATCCCGCGCGTTGCCGCCGGCACCTATAACGGCTAACCAGCCGCAAGCCATCTGATGACGGATAACGCCCGCTTCCACAGCGGGCGTTGTCGTTTCCGGACCCTGTCGGTGGTCCCTTGGTTTGACGTGTTTTATTCACGCGAACCGGTATCCACTTCGCTTGAAGCGCACTGGCGTGGTTTCAGATGCATATGGGATCGAAACGCGCTAACGCTGCGCGATGACACCGCATCAATCCTCTTCCCAACCCGTGCACATCGTGGGCGCGGGGCTCGCCGGCTCGGAGGCCGCCTGGCAGGTCGCCAATTCGGGTATCCGCGCCGTGCTGCACGAAATGCGCCCGCGCCGGATGACCGAGGCACACCGCACCGAAGGCTGCGCCGAACTGGTCTGCTCGAACTCGTTCCGCTCCGACGACGCCGCCAACAATGCGGTCGGCCTGCTGCACGCCGAGATGCGGCGGCTCGGGTCCCTCATCATGCGCTCGGCCGATGCCAACCAGGTGCCCGCCGGCGGCGCGCTGGCAGTCGACCGCGACGGCTTTTCCGCCGCCGTCACCAAGGCGCTGCACGACCATCCGCTGATCGAGATCAGCCGCGAGGAGGTCGCAGGACTCCCGCCAGCCGACTGGAGCAACGTCATCGTCGCGACCGGTCCCCTCACCTCCGCGCCGCTCGCCGACGCGATCCGCCAGCTGACCGACGAGAACGCGCTGGCGTTCTTCGATGCGATCGCGCCGATCGTGCACAAGGACTCCATCGACATGTCGGTGGCGTGGTTTCAGTCGCGCTACGACAAGGTCGGCCCAGGCGGCACCGGAGCCGATTACATCAACTGCCCGATGACGAAGGAGCAATACGACACCTTCGTCGCGGCGCTGCTCGATGGCGAGAAGGTCGACTTCAAGGATTGGGAGACCAATACGCCCTATTTCGACGGCTGCCTGCCGGTCGAGGTGATGGCCGAGCGTGGCCATGAGACGCTACGGCACGGGCCGATGAAGCCGGTCGGGTTGACCAATCCGCACAATCCAACCGTGAAGCCGTACGCGATCGTCCAGTTGCGACAGGACAACAAGCTCGGCACGCTCTACAACATCGTCGGCTTCCAGACCAAGCTGAAGCACGGCGCGCAGCAGCGCGTATTCCGCACCATCCCGGGTCTCGAGAACGCCGAGTTCGCGCGGCTCGGCGGCCTGCACCGTAACACCTTCCTGAATTCGCCGAAGCTGCTCGATGCCCAGTTGCGCCTGCGCGCACAGCCGCGGCTGCGCTTCGCGGGCCAGATGACCGGCTGCGAGGGTTATGTCGAGTCGGCAAGCGTCGGGCTGATCGCGGGCCTCTGCGCCGCCGCCGACATGCGCGGTGCCGCGCTGACGCCGCCGCCCGCGACGACCGCGCTCGGCGCGCTGCTCGGCCATATTACCGGCGGTCACATCGAAACCATCGACGCCGGTTCGCGCTCGTTCCAGCCGATGAACATCAACTTTGGCCTGTTCCCGCCGCTGGCCAGCGCTCCGACCAAGAAGCCGGACGGCTCGCGGCTGCGTGGCAACGAGAAGACCGTCGCCAAGAAGCAGGCGATCAGCGCGCGGGCGCTCGCCGAGCTCGACGCCTGGATCGCAGAGCACCTGCGCGTTGCGGCAGCGGCCTGACAGTCATGAGCTTGCCGAAAGACGACGACGCCACTTTGTCGGCGCGATGGAATCAGGGCGTGCTGCTCAAGCGCGATGTGTTCTCGACCGTCGAGCGCGGCCGCTTCCGCACCGATGACGGCGAGGTCGACGGCGTGCTGCGCCGGCTCGATCAGGTGCCGTTCTGGTCGTTTGCCGTGGCCTTGCATCTGTTCTCGCGCGAACGCCGCGCGCTGACCCTGGCGCGCGACCTCGACATCGGGCCAAAGCTGTTGTGGGCCGGGAGGCGCGCGCTGGTGCGCGGCTTCATCGACGGCGCGGCGCTGCATCTGGCCAAGCCGCACGGCGACGTCGCCTATTTCCGCTCGGCCAAGGCCGCGTTGCGCAAGCTGCATCGCGCCGGCATCTGCCACAACGACCTCGCCAAGGAGCAGAACTGGCTGGTCGGCCGCGACGGTCGCGCCTACCTCACCGACTTCCAGCTCGCCGCCTGCTTCAAGACCCGCAGCCGGCTGTTCCGTATCGCTGCCTACGAGGATCTGCGCCATCTGTTGAAGCACAAGCGCAGTTATGCCCCAGAGGCGTTGACGCCGATGGAGCGGAAGGTGCTCGCGAAGAAATCCGCGGCCGCCAGCATCTGGCTGAAGACCGGCAAGAAGGTCTACCAGGCGATCACCCGCGGCATCTTCAATTTCACCGACCGCGAAGGCGGCGGCCGCCGACTGGTCAACGACGCCCCGGTTCTGGTCGATCTGATCCGGAAGAATCCTGAAGTGCGCGACACCGCGATCGTGGCCTTCGCCGACCGTCGCGTCGGCGTCGGACTTTACGCCTTTGTCGAGGCCGATCAATCGGCGCTGGAGAAGACGTTGCGCAGCGAGCTCGCCGCGGCCAAGGGCATCAAGCCGCCCGAACATATCCAGATCGTACACGCGCTGCCGCGCGACGCGGCCGGCAAGCCACGCACCGAAATCCTGCAACTCGTTGCCATGAACCAGATCGACCTGATCGAGCCGATGATGCGCAGTGACGCCGATCGCGAGTTCCTCAAGGACATCCTGGAGCAACGCAAGAACCTGCGCGATCGCTTCAACTTCGAAGTCGCCGAAATGGATCGGCCCGCACGCTAAAGCGCGACGAGACGAGGTCGACTCGTCATCTCGCTTTAGCCTCATGTTTGCGCATGATCTTTCAAAAAGCCGCTTCGCACGTTTCCGGATCATGCTTTAGCGCACGCACGGCGGCCCTCGACAAACGCGGCGCGAAGCCCCACTGTTTGCACGGGATATCGCGCTCAAGGGACAAGTTTGATGCCACTCACCCGTGGCCGCATCGGAGGCTATGATTCCGAACGATTGGCGTTCGGATTCACCATGATGGACGGTGACCAGGAAGTCGAATGCCAGATCAGCGACGCCGCAATGGACGAACTCGCCGGCACGCGTGGAACGGCGAGCCTGGCGCGGCAGGCGCAATTCATTGCGCTGCGCGACGCGGTCGAGCAGATCGCATCCGACGTCTACGACAGCGGCCGCACCGTCAAGGGCGCAACGATCCGGATCTTCACCAAGCACATCGCCAAGGAATAGCGCCACGCACGATCCGCGCACAAACGCTCTGCGTTTGTCGCGCGGGATCAGCCTAGCTGCCGAATTCCTCCGTGCGCGCCGCGCGCCACAACGTCCATAGCGTACGCAGGCGCGAGACCGGCCTTGGCAGGAACGGATCGTAGTCGACCCTCCTCGCCCGGTTGAGCTCCTGCCGCACGCAGGCCAGTGGCAGAAAGATGCGCCGCGCACCGGACGGGGCATCCGCGAGCAGGCCGAACGCGGTCTTGAGATGGCCCTGTGCCTCGTCCGCGAGCTGATCGATCGCGGCGCGGATGTTCGGCGTCGGCTTGCCGGCAAACACCTCCTCCTTGCTGCTGCCGTGCTGCTGGAGCAATGGTAACGGCAGAAACAGTTGCTGCCGTGCGGCGTCGTGGCCGAGCGTTGCAATGACCTGCGCCATGCCCTGGGCAAGGCCGGCATGACGGGCGAGATGATCGATTGCCTCGGATGGCCGCGCCACGATGCGCGTGGCCTGAGAGAACAAAGCCACCGTCGTGGCATCGAGATAGCCCTCGAGCGCGGCAAGCGACGGCATCGGGTCGTTGTAGAGGTCGAACTGGTGCTCCTCGACCAGGCGCGAGAATGGCGAGACCGGCAGGCGGTGATTGCGGATCGTCCACAGCAGCTCCGCCGCGACCGGGTTGCCCTCGACGCCGCCGTGCCCGGTGCCCGCCAGCATGTCGGTCCACCATTGCAACCGCATCTCGCCGGGCAACGGCTGGCTGACCTGCTCGTGCACCCGCGAGACCTCGATGTTGAAAGCATAGATCGCGAGCAGCGCCCGGCGTTCCGGCCCCGGCAGGAACAGGGTCGAGGCGTAGCGCACGAAATCATGGGTCCGCACCAGGTCGGCGCAGAACGCTGCACCGTCGCTTGGCGCCTCCGCCGCGCTCATGGCACCGCGATCAGCGCCGCCGCGACCCGGCGCCGTTCGCCCAGCATGATGTTGTAGGTGCGGATTGCAGGGCCGGTCTGCATCGGGTCGAGCACCACGCGGACCGCACGCAGCGCCTCGCGCAGGCCCTTTGGCGGCACCCAGACCTCGGTGCCGCTGCCGACGATCAGGGTGTCGATCGCATTGGCCGCCGCGAACACCTTTTGCAGCGAATATTCGTCGATCTCCTGCGGCCGGGTGACCGGCCAGGCCCAGATCGCGTCCGGCAGGCACAACAGCGAGCCGCGATGCGACATATCGGCGAACGCGAAGCCGCCCTTGCCGTAGGCCTCGATCGGCGCCGACCTCGGAAGATGGGGAGCGTCCGAGGGGTTGCTCATGCGGGCTACTTCTTGGCTGCCGCCGTGTCCGGCTTCTTGGCCGGTTCGTCCAGCGTCTCACCCCGCGTGGTGTGGACACCGAGGTAGATCAGGATCGGTGCGGCGATGAAGATCGAGGTGTAGGTGCCGACCAGCACGACGCCGAACATCATCACCGCGGTGAAGCTGTGGATCGCCTGGCCGCCGAACAGCAGCAGTGCGAGCAGCGCCAGCGTCACGGTGACGTGGGTGATGATCGAACGCGACAGCGTCGAGTTGATCGATTCGTTGAGCAGCTGTGGCATCGGCATCTTCTTGTAGCGCCGCAGCATCTCGCGGATGCGGTCGTAGATGACGACGGTGTCGTTGAGCGAATAGCCGAGAATCGTCAACAGCGCCGCGATACTGGTGAGGTCGAAGTCGACCTGGGTGACCGACATGAAGCCGATCGTGAGCACGATGTCGTGGACGTTGGCGATCATGGCGCCGAGCGCGAACTGCCACTCGAACCGGAACCAGAGGTAGATCAGGATGCCGATGATCGCGAGCATCAGGCCGAGCATGCCGTAGGCAAGCAGTTCGCCGGAGACGCGCGGCCCCACCACCTCGACGCGCCGGTAGTCCACGGCCTCGCCGAGCGCGCCGCGGATCTTGCCCACTGCGTCCTGCTGGGCCTTGTCGCCGCCCGGTTGTTCGGCGACGCGAATCTGCACGTCTGCCTCGCCCGAACCGCCGAGTTGCTGCAACTGCACCTCGCCGAGACCGAGGCCGTTCAGGGTCGTGCGCATCGCCGCGATGTCGGCGGTGCCGGACTTGGCCCGCACCTCCAGCAGCGTGCCGCCCTTGAAGTCGATGCCGAAGTTCAGGCCGTGGGTGAAGAACAGCGTGATGGCGAGGATCGAGAGCAGCGCCGAGATCGGGAAGCTGATGCGGCGAAAGCGCGTGAAGTCGAAATGCGTATCGTCGGGCACGATGCGCAGCGACGGCAGCAGGCCGAGCGCCGCGACCACGGTCAGCACGGCGATCAGGATGCCAAGGCCAATGAGAACGGTATGGGTCACGAGAGGCCTCTCAGATCGGCACGGTTTGCGGCCGCTTCCACCACACCCACCACGCGACGATCAGGCGCGTCATTGTGAAGGCGGTGAACACCGTGGTGATGATGCCGATGCCGAGCGTCACGGCAAAGCCGCGCACCGGCCCGGTGCCGATGTAGAACAGCACGGCAGCAGCGATGAAGGTGGTGATGTTGGAATCGAGGATGGTCGCCAGCGCCCGCTTGAAGCCGGCGTCGATCGCCGAGATCGCGTTGCGGCCGCCGCGCAGTTCCTCACGGATGCGCTCGTAGATCAGCACGTTGGAGTCGACCGCGATGCCGACCGTCAGCACGATGCCGGCGATGCCCGGCAAGGTCAGCGTGGCGTTGAGCAGCGACAGCAGACCGAAGATCATCGCGACGTTGATGGCCACGGCGATGTTGGCGAACACGCCGAACAGCCGGTAGGTGAGCAGCATGAACACGATGACCAGGATCGAGCCGACATAGGCCGCGAGCTCGCCCTTCTCGATCGAGTCCTGTCCGAGGCCCGGACCGACGGTTCGCTCCTCGATCACGGTCAACGGCGCCGGCAGCGCGCCGGCACGCATCAGGATCGCCAGATCATTGGCCGATTGCACGGTGAAGCTGCCGGAAATCTGGCCCTGTCCGCCGGTGATCGGCTCGCGGATCACGGGTGCCGAGATCACCTTGTTGTCGAGCACGATCGCAAACGGCTGACCGACATTCTCGGCAGTCGCCTGGGCGAATTTGCGCGCACCCGTGGTGTTGAACTTGAAGCTGACGATCGCCTCGCCGGTGCGCTGGTCGAAGCCGGGCTGGGCGTCCGAGAGCTCGCCTCCGGAGACCAGGACCTGCTTCTTGACGACGTACGGAATCGGTGGCGGCGATGCGCTCATCAGCAGTTCGGAGTCCGGCGGCAGCCGGCCCTGCTGCGCCTGATCGGGCGACACCGAGGTGTCGACCATGCGGAATTCCATCTTCGCAGTCTTGCCGAGCAGTTCTTTGAGGCGGGTCGGATCCTGCAGGCCCGGCACCTGCACCAGGATGCGGTCGGTGCCCTGGCGCTGGATCACCGGCTCGACCGTGCCGAGCTCGTTGACCCGCTTCTCGACGATCTGGATCGATTGCTCGATGGTCTGCCGGATGCGCTCGGTGATCGCTGCCGGCGGGATCGTCAGGCGGATCAGGCCGCTGCCGGCATCGGCAACCTCGAGGCTGCGCTGACCGCTGGAGCCGAGCAATCCGCCGAGCGGCTGCGACAGCTCGCGGAGCTTCGACAACGCCGGCGCCTGCTCGCCCTCCTTGGAGATGCGCACTTCCACCGCGTCGTTGCGAACGTTGAGGCCGGTGTAGCCGATCTTGGCTTCACGAAGCACCTTCCGGGCGTCGTCGCGGATTTGGTCGAGCTTCTCCTTCTTCACGTAGTTGGAGTCGACCTCGAGCAGCAGATACGAGCCGCCCTGCAAATCGAGGCCGAGCACGAGGCGTCGCTGCGCCCAGGCCGGCCAGGTCTTGACCTGCGCCTCGGGGAAGAAATTGGGCACGGCGCACAGGCAGACCACCAGCGCTGTCAGGATGATCCCCAGCGCTCGCCACCGCGTGAAATACAACATCGAGTTGACCTGTCAGATTCCAGAAAGTCGGCGCCGCGATCAGCTCGCGGACGCCTCGTCCTTGGCATCGCCCTTCGCCGGCTCACCCTTGGTCCGCACGCCCGAGATCATCTGCCGCATCTGGCGGACGCGGACACCGTCCGAGATCTCGAACTCGATCTGGTCGTCGTCGACCACCTTGGTCACCTTGCCGACGAGGCCGCCCGAGGTCACCACGGTGTCGCCGCGGCGGATGTTCTTCACGAGGTCTGCATGGTCCCGCACCTTCTTCTGCTGCGGGCGCAGAATCAGGAAGTACATGATCACGAAGATCAGCGCGAATGGCAGCAGCGACATCAACATGCTGTTGGTGTCACCACTCGCTCCGGCCTGAGCAAACGCAGGAGTAATCAGCATTCGGACGATCCTCGGATAAGACGGGAAAAGACCGGCAGCGCCCTCGACCTTCGGGGCGGTATGGCGGTCCGGACAAATTCGCGCGGACTATAGCGGCCGCGGTCCCAATTGCAACGTTAACGGGCCTTCATTTAGGGCGCTTGCGGGACCTGCGCCAGCCCGATATGGCTGCGCCGACAGGAACTGGACAAATGCCGAAAAAAGCCAAGAAATCCACCAGTAAAACAACCCGCAAAACACCCCCCAAAACCGCCGCCAGAGGCGCTGCAAACGCCGCGACAAAACGCCCGGAAATGGCGCTCGATGGCGCCACTGCCGAGCGGATCGCGAACGCCCTGGAGAGCATCGCAAGCCGCCTCGCGGCCGCCTCCCCGGCCGCCGCCGATCCAGCCGAGTCGCTCGGCGCCGCGGACGCCTTCGTCTGGCACCCGGACGGCCGCCTGGCCCCGGTGCCGCGCGTCAGCCGTGTCGAAATCGGCCTGCTCAAGGGCGTCGACCGGATGCGCGACATCCTGATGGAGAACACCGAGCGGTTCACCAACGGGCTGCCCGCCAACAATGCCCTGCTGTGGGGCGCCCGCGGCATGGGCAAGTCGTCGCTGGTGAAGGCGGCGCATGCCACCATCAATGCCGACCGCAAGCCGGCCGACCGGCTGAAGCTGATCGAGATCCACCGCGAGGACATCGAGAGCCTGCCCGGGCTCATGGAGCTTCTGCGCAGCTCGCCGTTCCGCTGCATCGTGTTCTGCGACGACCTCTCCTTCGACGGCAACGACGCCTCCTACAAATCGCTGAAGGCGGTGCTGGATGGCGGTATCGAAGGCCGTCCCGACAACGTCATCCTCTATGCGACCTCGAACCGCCGGCATCTCCTGGCGCGCGAGATGATCGAGAACGAACGCTCGACCGCGATCAATCCGGGCGAGGCAGTCGAGGAGAAAGTTTCGCTGTCGGATCGCTTCGGCCTCTGGCTCGGCTTCCACCGCTGCAGCCAGGACGAGTACCTCGCGATGGTCAAGGGCTATTGCGACCATTTCGGCATCAAGATCGCCGACGACGAACTCGAGCGCGAGGCGCTCGAATGGTCGACCACCCGCGGCTCGCGCTCCGGCCGCGTCGCCTGGCAATACACCCAGGAGCTGGCGGGCCGGCTCGGCGTGCGGCTGAGCGGGAAGTAATCGCCGTCGCAATCGTCAAAACAAAACGGGGGAAGCTTGCGCTTCCCCCGTTGTCTTTGTTGTGAGACTTGGAAGTCCCTTGGAAGTCCGAGCGCGTAACTTACGCGCCGTTGAGGAACTGGAGCGGATCGACCGGAGACGACCCCTTGCGAATTTCGAAGTGAAGCTGCGGCGAGCTCGCCTCGCCGGTCTGGCCGGACTTGGCGATCACCTGGCCGCGCTTGATGGTATCGCCGCGCTTCACCAGGATTTCGCTCGCATGGGCGTAGGCGGTGACATAGCCGTTGGAATGGCGAACCAGCACGAGGTTGCCGTAGCCCTTCAGCTCGTTGCCCGAATAGGCCACCACGCCGTCCTCGGCCGCCTTCACCGGGGTGCCTTCGGGCACCGCGACGTTGATGCCGTCATTGACCTTGCCGTTGGTCTTCGAGCCGTAAGCCGTGATGACCTTGCCGCGCACTGGCCAGCGGAAGGTCGGCAGCGCACTGGTGGTCTCGGCCGGCTTGGCCGCCGGCGTCTCCGCGACGGCTGGCTGTTCGACAGTCGCGGTCGGCTGGACCAGCCGCGCGCTCTGCTGCGGCAGCGCGCTGGCGACGACCTTCGGAGCCGCCACGGCGGGTGCCGCGGCGACTGCGACCGGCGCAGCGGCAACCGGTTGCGCAACCGGCGCAGGTGCCGCCATCGCAGTCTTGGCACCGGGCACGACGAGCTTCATGCCGAGGCTGAGCCGCGCCGACTGATCGAGATTGTTGGCGCGGGCAAGCTCGGCCACCGGGATGTGGTGCTGGCGCGCGATGCTGTGCAGCGTGTCGCCGCGATTGACATAGTGGACGCCGGGCGCAGCCGCCACAGCGACGGGCCGCGCGGCCGGTGCGGACATCGCGGGTGCAGCGGCGGCTGCGGTCGGACGCGGAATGATCAGTTGCTGACCGGGCGACAGCGCGCGCGGTCCCTTGTAGCCATTGGCGCGCAGGATCTCGGCGCTCGAGACGTTGTAGCGCCGCGCCAGCACTTCCAGCGTGTCGCTGGTGCCGACGATGATGGTGGTGCCGTTATGCCCGGCGTGCGCCGCCGCGACCGAATGCGGCACGGTGCCGGTCGCCTCCATCTGCGCGCGCGCCGGCGGCGGTGGCGCGTAGGACGACATCCCTCGTCCGCCTCCGGAGACGCCGGAGTTGGCGACCGGGTAGGATTGCGGCGCCGCGACCGGCGGCGGCAACGGCTGGGACTGATACTGCGAGTACTGCGGTTGCGTTCGCGGCCGTGCGTATTGCGGCAACTCGCGCGGCGGCGCCTGCACGGAGCTGGTCGGCTGCGGATCGAACGCGAACGGATTCTGTGAATATGAGCTTTGCTGGAAGCGCGACGACATGTCGGCGCTGCAACCGGCGAAAGCCATGGACATCAGCGTCAGCACCGCAACCTGCGGAACGCGACGCGAGCGAAGCAACTCAACAACCCCAGACATGGTTACTCACTCGTACGCAACAAAAGACTGTTTTGAGTAAACACGTAGCGAGTAAATAACCGCTTAACCCAGCGAATAAGGCGTTGGTGCCAAGCAGCAAATCGCCAAATTTACAATTCGCGCGCGATTCCGGGCAGCGCCGGCACAAAGCGCACGTCGACCAATTCCTTGCGGTCGAAGCCGCTCTCCGTCCGCATCATCCGGACCAGCGTCTGGGTGCCCTGATGCGGTCCAACCGGGGCAATCAGGATGCCGCCCGGTTCGAGCCGATCGAGCAGTTTCTCCGGCACCTGCTCCATCGCCGCGGTGACGATGATGCGGTCGAAATCGCCGGCGCCGCGGGGGACGTCGAAGCCGTCCCCGAGCAACACCTCGATGTTGTAATAGCCGAGCTTTTCGAGACGCTTGCGGGCGCCCTCGGCCAACGTGCGGTAGCGCTCGACGGTCAGCACCTGCTTGCACAGCCGGGACAGGATGGCGGCCTGATAGCCCGAGCCGGTGCCGATCTCGAGCACGCGATGGTCTTTCGCGAGCTGCAACTGCTCGGTCATGTAGGCCACCACGAAGGGCTGGCTGATGGTCTGCCCGCAGGCGATCGCAAGCGCACTGTCGCGATAGGCCTCGTTGCGATCGCGCGGCTCGACGAAGACCTCGCGCGGCACCTCTTCCATGGTGCGCAGCACCGCCTGATCGCTGACCCCTCGCCGTCGCAGGGTGAGCTGAAACATCATCTTTTCGGTCGAATCAGGGGTTACGGCCATGTTCATCAGCGTCTCTGGGCACCGGCGCGCGGATCTTGCTGAGCTTGATGCCATTGAATCCAAAATACCGCGTTAAGGAAAAATTTCCCGTCATTTTTGTTCCCGGTCAGGAACCTGGCGGCCTGGTTCGCGTTCGGCGCCAGCGGCGGCTCTTCAGATAGTCACCAATGACGCGTGGTTGACTGAGTCGAGCAGCTCGCCGGATCCTGGACGAATCTCGCGCAGCGAGTCAGTCGGGGCGATGCGGCGAAGTGCCTTTGCACGCTGGAAATGGACCAATCCCCAAACGTTTGCATTGCGCCTGGTAATGTTATTTGCGAGCCTATTTCAGGGACGGGCAAGGATTCCATCATGACAGCGATACGGCCGGCGGGCTGTTCAGTTTTCCTCGTGGAGGACGAGGTCATGATCCGGATGATGGTTGCCGATATGCTGGAGGAACTCGGCCATAGCGTCGCCGCCGAGGCCGGCGAGATCGGCGAGGCAGTCAAGCTCGCGCAATCGACCGAGTTCGACCTCGCGATCCTCGACGTCAACGTCAATGGCAAGGTGATCACGCCGGTCGCCGAGCTGATCAACGCCCGCAACCGCCCCTTCATTTTCGCGACCGGCTATGGCTCGTCCGGCCTGCCGCCGGAGTATCGCGACCGCCCGGCGCTGCAAAAGCCCTTCCAGCTGGAAACGCTGGCCCAGGCGATCTCAAGCGCGATGAGGAGCGCGCCGGTCTGACGATCGGCCCATAGCCCGGATGAGCGCAGCGATATCCGGGGCACCTCAAACAATGGTCCCGGATGTCGCTGCGCTCATCCGGGCTACAACGATCATTTCAACGTGTCGACCAGCGTTTCCGAAAACGCCTCATCGGTGCGATCGAGCCTGAGCGGCGTCACCGAGACGTAGCGCGCGGCGAGTGCTGCGAGGTCGGTGCCTTCGGCCGGCGTATCCATCATCGCCGCACGCTCGAAGCCGATCCAGAAGTACGGATTGCCGCGTCCGTCGTGACGGCGATCGATCTTCAGAAAGCCCTGATTGCGCTTGCCCTGCCGGGTGATCCGGATGCCCTTGACGTCGTCGGGCATGCAGGACGGGAAGTTGACGTTGACGACGGTGTTCCGGGGCACGCCCGCGGCCATCACCTTGCGGATGATATCGGGTCCGAATTTCAGCGCGGTGTCCCACAGCGGCGCGTTGCGCGTCTCGATCGAGAATTCCTGCGACAGCGCAAATGACGGGAAACCGAGAATGGTGCCCTCCAGCGCGCCGGCGATGGTGCCGGAATAGACCACGTCCTCGGCGACGTTGCGGCCCTTGTTGACGCCGCTCAGCACGAGATCGGGCAGCTTGTCGCCGAGGACGTGGCGCGCGCCCATGATGACGCAATCGGTCGGCGTGCCGCGCACCGCGAAGTGACGCGGGCCGACTTCGCGCAGGCGCAGCGGATCGTTGAGCGACAGCGAATGCGAGACGCCGGACTGATCGAGCTCGGGCGCGACGATCCAGACGTCGTCGGACAACGCGCGCGCGATCTCCTCGATGACCTTGAGGCCCGGAGCGTTGATGCCGTCATCGTTGGTGCAGAGAATTCGCATCCGTCAAAGTGCCTTTTTTTCCGATTGGGCTCGATCTTCTTGGCTGACGAGCCGTCTTAACCGGCTAGGGCCGCGGAGGCAAACCTGACGAGGGCCCATGCCAGCGTGCCGACCTCACCCGCCAAGGGCTGACAAACCGGGCGCTGCCGGCGATCTTGCGCTCGAACACCGGCCAGGCAGCCGTGGCGCGCGCTACCGGATTGCTCGGCGACGGCGACGGCGGCGGCTCAGGCTGTGGCGGCTCAGGCTGTGGAGGTTCAATCGCCTGAGCATCGGACCCGGGCGGCTCTGGGACGGCCGTAGCAGGCGCCTCGGCGGATTTTGCCGTGGTAGCCGATTTTACCTTCAACCTGGCCAGCAGTTCTTCGATCGTGGGCACCAACGGCGGTTCGATCGAAGCGCGTGACGCTGCTGGCGCAGCTACCGCAGGCGGCTCGGCCGGCGCGGGATCAGCCAGCGCGACATGCGCGAACTTGGCTCGCGCGACCTCCAGCGCCTTGTCGAAATCCGGCCTGTCGATCCAGGCCTTCGATTGCATCGCCTCGATCACGCGCGCCTCGCCCAGGCGCGCGGCCTCGATGTCGTAATAGCCTCGCTGCTTCTGGTTGATCAGTTGCAGACCGTGGCCGGTGACCGCCCATTGTCGACCAAGCCAGTGGATGTCACGGTGGAGCGGCATCACACTGGCCTCGGCGTTACATGCCGTGCTCGATGACCTTGAGCCCGCCCATATAGGGCTGCAACACATCCGGCACCGCGATCGAGCCGTCCTGCTGCTGATAGGTCTCCATCACGGCGATCAGCGCGCGTCCGACCGCCGTGCCCGAACCGTTCAGCGTGTGCACGAAGCGCGGCTTGCCGTCGGGACCACGATAGCGTGCGTCCATGCGGCGGGCCTGGAAATCGCCGCACACCGAGCAGCTCGAAATCTCGCGATAGGCGCCGCCGTCGCCCTGCCCCGGCATCCAGACCTCGATGTCGTAGGTCTTCTGCGCGGAGAAGCCCATGTCGCCGGCGCACAGCGTCATCACCCGGTAATGCAGATCGAGCCGGCGCAACACTTCCTCGGCGCAGGACAGCATGCGCTCGAGTTCATCCTTGCTGGCTTCGGGCGTCGTGATCGAGACCAGCTCGACCTTGGTGAACTGGTGCTGCCGGATCATGCCGCGGGTGTCGCGGCCGGCAGCACCCGCCTCGGCGCGGAAGCACGGTGTCAGCGCGGTGAGCCGCATCGGCAGCTCTTTCTCGTCCACGATCGACTCGCGAACGAGGTTGGTCAGCGAGACCTCCGCAGTCGGGATCAGCCCGAGGCGCGCGCTGCGCAGATCGGCATCGGGTCTTGCAAGCAGCTCACCGCTGATCGCCCAGAACTGGTCGTCCTCGAATTTCGGCAACTGGCCGGTACCGAACATCACGGCATCGCGCACCAGCAATGGCGGATTGATTTCGGTATAGCCGTGCTCACCCGCGTGAAGATCGAGCATGAATTGCCCGATCGCGCGCTCGAGCCGCGCCAAGCCCTTCTTCAGCACAACGAAGCGCGCGCCGGACAATTTCGCCGCCGCCTCGAAATCCATAAAGCCGAGCGCGGTGCCGAGATCATCGTGCAGCTTCGGCGCAAAACCGTAGTCACGCGCCTTGCCGAACACGTGATGCTGGACATTGCCGTGCTCGTCGGTGCCGTCGGGCACCTCGTCGAGCGGCAGATTGGGGATCGACGACAGCTCTCTCGTCAACTCCTCGTCGGCCGTCTTCGCCGCGGTCTCGAGCTCCGGCATCGTCGTCTTGAGCTCGGCGACCTCGGCCATCAGCTTGGCGGCGCGCGCCTCGTCCTTGGCCTTCTTGGCGTCGCCGATCTCTTTCGAGGCCGCATTGCGCCGCGCCTGGGCCTGCTCGGAGGCCAGGATCGCGGCACGCCGCCTCTCGTCGATCGCCAGCAGCGACGGCGACAGCGGCCCAAGTCCGCGGCGCTTCAGGCCGGCGTCGAAGGCTGTCGGGTTGTCGCGGATCGCTTTGATATCGTGCATGGCGGGAAGTCCTAATATGCGTTGATTGACAACGGTTGTGTTGACAATCAACGTTCCACTACCACGACCGTCATCACCCGCGAAAGCGGGTGATCCAGTATTCCAGAGGCGTCGGTGTCTGACCGAAAGGCCGCGGCGTACTGGATACCCCGCTTTCGCGGGGTATGACACTGAATGTGGGGCGAAAGGGCCTACTCGGCCGGATTGGTCGCCGAGCCGGACGAGGCATTCGAAGCCGCGGCCTTCTTCTCCACGATCCGGACCGCGATGATGGCACCCTCATAGAGCGCGAGCAGCGGGATAGCGAGCGAGGCCTGGCTCAGCACGTCGGGCGGCGTCAGCACGGCGGCGATGATGAAGGCGACCACGATGAAGTAGCGCCGCTTTTCCTTCAGCATCTTCGAGGTGACGATGCCGACCCGCCCGAGCAGCGTCAGGATCACCGGCAACTGGAATGCGATGCCGAACGCGAAGATCAGCGACATCATCAGCGACAGATACTCGCCGACCTTGGGCAGCAACTGGATCTGCGCGGTCTCGGCGCCGGCCGCCTGCTGCATGCCGAGCGAGAAGCGGGTCAGCATCGGGAAGACCACGAAATAGACCAGCGCCGCGCCCATCACGAAGAACACCGGCGTCGCGATCAGGTATGGCAGGAAGGCGTTGCGCTCGTGCCTGTAGAGCCCGGGCGCCACGAATTTATAGATCTGCGTCGCGACGATCGGGAACGAAATGAAGCCGGCGCCGAACAGCGCGAGCTTGAGCTGCGTCAGGAAATATTCGAGCAGCGCCGTGTAGATGAATTTGGAGTTTTCCGGCCCCGCCACCCAGATGAAGGGCCACACCAGGACATTGAATATCTGCTTGGCGAAGAAGAAGCAGATGATGAAGGCCACGCCGAAGCCGAGCAGCGCCTTGATCAGGCGCGAGCGCAGCTCGATCAGATGATCCATCAAGGGGGCCTTGGAGGCCTCGATATCTTCGGCGCTCATGACGCCCTCGCGTCCTTCAGCACGTCGGGCTCCGCAGACGACGCCTGCTGCGCCGGTGCGGGCTCGGACTTCACTTCACTGGTGACCGCAAGCGGCTCGCTGCTGGCGGCGTGCGTCTCGGCCTCGACGAAGGTTTCCGGCGTCGGCGCGACCGGCGTCGTGGGCGTGACCGGTGCATCGCCAGTCGATGTCACCGGCGCGTCGATCGCGGAGGCGACCTGCGCATCGACCGGCTTGTCGATCTGCAAGGCGTCGCTGACGTCCTTCTGCAACGAGGTCATGATGTTGCCGCCGCTGGTGATGCCGGTGGCGGCTTCCCTGACCTCGTCAAAGCTCTTCTTGAGGTCGGCCATCTCGGCCTCGCGCATGGCCTCCTGGAACTGACCCTGGAATTCGGCGGCCATCTTGCGGGCCTTGCCCATCCATTGCCCGACCATGCGCAGCACGCCCGGCAGTTCTTTCGGGCCGATGGCGATCAGCGCGACGACCGCGATGACCACCAGTTCACTCCACCCGATATCGAACATGAATTGTTCCGCCTCAGCGCGCCACGATCGGCCCCATGGTCTGACAGGACTTGCCGTCCTAACAGGATCTGGGGCCGCCGGCGCCTCTTCTCAACCGGCGTCCATAGCGCGTCTGTGCGACGGCGTCACCGTTTCGCGCAAAGAAAAACGTCGAAATATTCGTCAGTACGAGCGCGTTAGACAGCCTTGCTGCCAACGTCCTGGCGCGCTGCCGACGGCGCCGCGTTGTGATCGATCGCCTTGGTGGGCTCGGTCTTGTCTGCGACCTTGTCGTCGTCCTGCATGCCCTTCTTGAAGGCCTTGATGCCCTGGGCGACGTCACCCATCAGGTCCGAAATCTTGCCGCGTCCGAACAGCAGCAGGACCACTGCGATCACGACGATCCAGTGCCAAATGCTCAGCGAACCCATCCTGCAAACCCTCCAGAAATGGCCGGGCGAACCGGCCTGGACTTTGCCGGAAGGTAGGCCCGCGGGGTGTCAAAAACAAGGACTTCGGCCGCGGCAAATCGCTGTCGCGGCTACGTAATATTGCTAGGCTTAACCGGGAATATTCGGGCTATTCGCCCTTCTCCTCGGCGCCGTCCTCATCGTCGGCGTGGCCGGCGCGCTGGTCCGGCTCGTCGGCGTCGGGCTCGGCCGCGTCGACCTCCGAAGCCATCTCCGCTTCGACTTCGGTCTCGGCAGCCGTTTCGGCCTCGGCCGTCACTTCAACCTCGCCAGGAGCCTCGGGCTCGGCCTTCGGTTCCTCGGCGTCCGGCTCGACGGCCGGCGCCAGCAGCAGTTCCAGCGTATCGCCGGGCTCGAGCGGCTCCTCGTCCTCGTGCAGCGTCGCGTCGTCCGATGGCGACGGCACGGAGAAGCCGGTCGGCAGCCGCGAGTCGAGCAAGCCAGTACCCTTGAGTTCCTCAAGCCCCGGCAGGTCGCCCAGCGCCTCAAGGCTGAACTGCGACAAGAATCCGTCGGTGGTACCGAAGGTCAGCGGACGGCCCGGTGTCTTGCGACGGCCGCGCGGCCGGATCCATCCGGTCTCCAGCAGCACATCGATCGTGCCCTTCGACGTCACCACGCCGCGAATCTCTTCGATCTCGGCGCGGGTCACCGGCTGGTGATAGGCGATGATCGCAAGCACCTCGATCGCCGCACGCGACAGCTTGCGGGTCTCGGTGCTCTCGCGCGTCATCAGCCACGACAGGTCGCCGGCGGTGCGGAACGTCCACTTGTTCGCGACCTTCACCAGGTTGACGCCGCGCGGCGCATATTCCGCCTGCAACTGCGCGAGCGCTAGCTTGATATCGACGCCGTCGGGCATCCGCTTTGCCAGCGTTGCCTGATCGACCGGCTCGGCCGATGCAAACAACAGGGCTTCCAGGAGCCGCAATTCCTCAGGACGCGCCACCGGATCCATAGGAGAAACCTCCTCCTCGGGCTCTTCTCTGCGCACTTCCGCCAAGCTTGCCATGGGCTTGCTCTCCTTCTTCCGCTTACTCAACCGACAGGTCCGGCGCCGCCATGGCGGCTTGCGCTGGACGCTTTCGGAAATAGATCGGCGCGAACGCCTGCTTCTGGTTGATCTCCATCTCACCCTCGCGGACCAGCTCAAGGGCCGCAGCGAAGCTCGATGCGAACACCGTCGCCTTCTGCTTGGGATCAGCGACATAGTTCATCAGGTACTCGTCGAGGCAGCTCCAGTCCTCGGCGAGGCCGACCAGCCGCTCCAGCGAAGCGCGTGCTTCCGCCAGCGACCACACGGTCCGCTTGGCAAGATGGACCGTCGTCAGCACGCGTGACGCACGCTGCGTCGCATAGGCCGACAGCAGGTCGTACAAAGTCGCGGTGAACTTCGGATGCTTGATCTCGGCGATCGTTTCCGGATTGCCGCGTGGAAAGATATCGCGCTGGAACTGCGGCCGGTTCATCAGCCGGTTTGCCGCCTCGCGGATCGCCTCCAGACGACGCAGCTGGTTGGCAAGCGCGGTCGCCATTTCCTCGGCGCTCGGTCCTTCCGCGGTCGGCGGTTCCGGCAGCAGCAGCCGCGACTTCAGGAAGGCGAGCCAGGCCGCCATCACCAGATAGTCGGCCGCAAGCTCCAGGCGAATCTTGCGCGCCGCCTCGATGAACGAGAGATACTGATCGGCGAGCGCGAGGATCGAGATCTTCGACAGGTCGACCTTCTGCTGCCGCGCCAGCGTGAGCAACAGGTCGAGCGGGCCTTCATAGCCCTCGACGTCGACCACCAGCGCCGGTTCGCCATCAGCGAGGTCGGCCGGCCGCCCGGTATCAAACGATAGAATTTCAGCGGTCATGCCGTCCCTACCCGATCCAACAACGCATCCAGTTCAGCTCGCGCCGCCTGCCGGTCGATCGGCTCAGGCTGCTTCCGCGCGGCGAGCGCGGCCCTGGCGCGCTCAAGCGCCTTGCCGGTCAGTTCCGGCGTCTCCCGCGCGACCTCGCGCATCTCGTCGAGATTGCCGTTGCAGTGCAGAATCACGTCGCAACCGGCGGTGACGATGGCGCGGGTCCGTTCGGCGATCGATCCGGCCAGCGCATTCATCGACACGTCATCACTCATCAACAAACCTTGGAACCCGATCAGGCCGCGAATCACCTGTTCGATGATTGTCGCAGAAGTCGTCGCCGGATGGGCGGGGTCCAGCGCGCTAAACACAACATGTGCAGTCATCGCCATCGGCAGGTCCGCCAGCGGCCGGAACGCGGCGAAATCGGTCCGTTCCAGCTCGTCCCTGGTGGTATCGACCGTCGGAAGCCGGAAATGGCTGTCCGCGGTGGCCCGACCGTGGCCGGGGATATGCTTGAGGATCGGCAGCACGCCGCCCTGCTCGAGCCCGTCGGTGACCGCGCGGGCGATCGCTGCGACCTTGTCCGGCTCGGTCCCATAGGCCCGGTTGCCGATCACGGCGTCTGCGCCTGCCACAGGAACGTCAGCCAACGGCAGGCAGTCGACCGTGATCCCAAGGTCGATCAGATCGGCCGCGATCAGGCGCGAGCTGAGCCGGGCGGCGGCAAGGCCGAGCTTCGGGTCGATGTCGTAGAGTGCGCCAAAACTCGCGCCCGGCGGATAGACCGGCCAATGCGGCGGGCCGAGCCGTTGTACCCGGCCGCCCTCCTGGTCGATCAGGACCGGGGCGTCGACGGCGCCGACTGCCGACCTGAGTTCCCCAACGAGAGCTGCCACTTGGACAGGATTCTCGATATTGCGCTTGAACAGGATGAAGCCCCATGGCCGCTCGGCGCGAATGAATTCGCGTTCGGCGTCATTGAGGGTCAGCCCGGATATGCCCGTGATGAATGCGCGGTTCGTCATTCGGCCGATTAGGCCGTATGCGGCTCACGGGTCAAGGAAACGGCCGTTAATTTCTTTGGATGAGGCATTGCGGCCCACCGGCCGACATCAGGCTCTTGCAAAGCTGGCTCGCCTCGTCCGATGACGCGAACGGGCCGGCAAAGGCGCGGTAATAGACGCCCTTCTCGCCGAGATCGACGCGTTTCACCACCAAAGGCTGCGAGCCGAGCACGTTGCGATACTTGCCCTGCAACGTCCGGTAGGACGCCTGAGCGTCGGCCTCGTTCTTCTGCGACGACACCTGGACCAGGTATCCACCGCCGCCAACCGAGGCGGTCGTGGTGGATGCCATCCGGGTCGGCGGCGCGGCCGGAGCTGCATCGGCCTGACCGGGGGCAAGCGACAGCGGCGCGTTGACGCTGGCGTTTGCCGCGGACGGATTGCCGCGTGACACCGGCGGCCTTGCGGCGGCCATCGACCGCGTCGGCGCGGCCTGGGCCGCGTCAGGCGTGTCGCCCTTGACCGCGAGGGTGCGGATCTTGCGCGGCTCGCTCTGCGGCAGCGTGCCGTTGGCGGTGATCGGCGCCGGCGCGGGCTGCGCGGTCTGCACGCTGGCCGCCGAGGGCGGATTGGCATTGGCATTCAGCGGCGGAAACACGACGCGCGGTCCGGCCGCCTTGGAGTTGACGTCGACCGGAGTTTCCTCGCGCGACACGATCTTCTCGGTGCCGTCACCCGCCGCCATGCGGTCGGGCGTCTTGGCCGGCGTATCGGCCTGCGCCGGGATCACCTTGGTCGGCGTGTTGTCGGCCTTGATGATCGGCGGCTCGCCGGTGCGGGGCGAGCCGACATAGTTGCGATAGGCGAGCGCGCCGCCGGTGCCAACCACCGCAAGCGCGACCACCGCAGCAACCGTCATCAGGCCGCTGCTGCGTCGCTTCGGTTCGGGTTCGTCCTCATAGGCCTCGTAGGCATAGGGATCGTCCGGATAGGCCGGATCGCGCTGGAGGTCCTGTTCGCCGGCTTCCAGCTGACCATAGAGCGCGTCGTCATAGCGCGACGGATCGTGGCCCTGCGCACCGTCCTGGTAATGCACCGCCTCGTCATAGGCTTCAGCCTGCCGCGCGGGCTCGACCGCGCGATAGGGCGCGACCGGTGCCGGCGCGGACTGCGGCTGTTGGGCCGCATAACGGTGCAGCGGATGCACCGGGCTCGGCTGCTGGTAGTCCTGCTCGGGCTCTTCGTAATCGACGTGCTGCTGCGCAGGCGGCTGCACCGGCGGCGGAACGACGGCGTCCTGCCGCGCGCGCTTCATCCAGGGCGGCGGGCCGGCGGGCGGCGCATCCTCTTCGTCTGCCTGCGGCTGATATTGTTGCGGCCGCACATTGGCGCGCGATTGCAGCGGATGCGGCGGCGGCTTGTTGGCGCTGCCGAACGGATCCGTCTGGCCGATCAGGCGGGCCAGCTCGGCAAGCGGATCGCTCTCGGCCTTGGGTGCCGTGTCGGCGGGAAAATGTCGGTCCTGATATCGATCAGCCATTGTGATGATGCATCCCCTTCGGGACAGCGCCAAGATCGCCGGCACAGCCGGTCCGAACGAGTTGGCCCCTGCCAGATGCCCTCACAAATCCCCACTCGTGAGGGCCTAATGCCCCTGCCTACCGCATCTCGGTCGGAGCGTGGACGCCTAGTACAGCTAAGCCCGATGCCAGAACCGAGACGACGCCCTGAACCATTGCCAGTCGCGCCCTCGTGATCTCTGCATCATTATTGATAATGAAGCGTAAATAGGGCAAATCCCGCCCCCTCGTCCAAAGCGCGTGAAATTCACTGGCCAAATCATATAGATAAAAAGCGATTCGGTGCGGCTCATGTGCCGCCGCCGCAGCCTCGATCATCCGCGGATAAAGCGCAAGCCGCTTCAGCAAATCGAGCTCGGCCGGATCGGTCAACCGTTCGACCGCAGCACTACGGAGATAGGCCAGCCGGGCGTCGTCGGTCTCGGGCAGATCCGGAACCGCCTCCTCCCGCGCGTTGCGGAAGATCGAGTGGCCGCGGGCGTGGCCGTACTGGACGTAGAAGACGGCGTTGTCCTTGGACTGCTCGATCACCTTGGCGAGGTCGAAATCGAGCACCGCATCGTTCTTGCGGAACAGCATCATGAACCGGACGGCGTCGGAACCGACCTCGTCGACGACCTCACGCAGCGTGACGAAATCGCCTGACCGTTTCGACATCTTCACCGGCTCGCCGTCGCGCAGCAGCTTCACGAGCTGCACGATCTTGACGTCGAGCACGGCCTTGCCCGCGGTCACGGCCTTCACGGCTGCCTGCATGCGCTTGATGTAGCCGCCATGATCGGCGCCGAACACGTCGATCAGGTTGGTGAAGCCCCGCTCGAACTTGTTGCGATGGTTGGCGATGTCGGATGCGAAATAGGTGTACGAACCGTCCGACTTGATCAGCGGCCGATCGACGTCGTCGCCATAGGCGGTGGCGCGGAACAGCGACTGCTCGCGGTCCTCGTAATCCTCGACCGGCTTGCCCTTCGGCGGCGGCAGGCGCCCCTCATAGATGTCGCCCTTGGCGCGCAGGAAGTCGATGGTCTCGGCGACCTTGTTGTTGCCCGAGGTGATCAGCGAGCGCTCGGAGAAGAACACGTCGTGATGGATGTTGAGCGCGGCGAGATCGCCCTTGACCATCTCCATCATCATGGCGATCGCCTTGTCGCGCACGATCGGCAGCCACTCGGCTTCCTTCATGTCGAGCAGCTTCTCGCCATGCTCCTTGGCGAGCGCTTCGCCGACCGGCACGAGGTAATCGCCGGGGTAAAGCCCTTCGGGGATCGCGCCGATGTCCTGCCCCAGCGCCTCGCGGTAGCGCAGAAACGCCGAGCGTGCCAGCACGTCGACCTGCGCACCGGCGTCGTTGATGTAGTATTCGCGGCAGACGTCGTAGCCCGCGAATTGCAGCAGGCTGCACAGCGCGTCGCCGAACACGGCGCCACGGCAATGGCCGACATGCATCGGCCCGGTCGGATTGGCCGAGACGTATTCGACATTGACCTTCTCGGCCTTGCCGATGTCGCTGCGTCCGTAAGCGGAGCCGGCGGCCAGCACGGCGCGCAGCGCGTCCGCCCAGACCTGCGGCTTCAAGGTCAAATTGATGAAGCCGGGCCCGGCGACGTCGACCGAGGCCACCAGCGCATCGGCGCGCAGCCGCTCGGCGATCTTGTCGGCGAGCTCGCGCGGCTTGGCCTTGGCATCCTTGGCGAGCACCATCGCGGCATTGGTCGCCATGTCGCCATGGCTGGCGTCGCGCGGCGGCTCCACCACGACGCGCGTCAGATCGATGCCCGCGGGCCAGTTGTCCTCGGCGGCGACCGCGGCACAGATCACGTGCACGCGCGTCAGCATGTCGGCAAAAAGGTGCGGTGAAGCAGTGGTGTCGGCCATGGCAGGGCGCTAACGCAAATCCGGGGTCGAGTCAAAAAGCCTTTGGTGTTCGATCAGGGCGAAACGGTCGGTCATCCCGGCAATGAAATTGCCGATCCGCCTGTTCCGCGCGCTGGCGGTCTCCTCCGCGCTCCCCTCGACCCATTCCGCCGGCAAATCTTCCGGCGACTGCCGGTAGCGCTCGAACAGATTGCGCACCACCTGCTCCGCCTCCCGCATCACCAGCATCACCCGCTGGTGGCGATACATCCGCCGGTACAGGAACGCCTTGATCGCCGCCTCCTGCCCGGCCACGTCGGACGGGAACGCAATCAGCGGAGCATTGTGGTTGCGGACGTCGTGGGCGGATTGCGGCTGGGCCGCCGCAAGCCGCCGGCTCGCCTCCGTGAACACGCCATTGATGAAATGCGAGATCAACTCACGGACCAGCTCGGCGCCGCGCCGGACCTCGTCGAGATCGGGATAGTGCCGGTCGATCGCGGCGATGATCTCAGCGGTCAGCGGCATCTCCTTGAGGTCGTCGACCGCGAACAGGCCGGCGCGCAGGCCGTCGTCGATATCGTGCGCGTCATAGGCGATGTCGTCGGCGAACGCCGCGATCTGCGCCTCGAGCGAGGCATAGCTCCAGAGCTCGAGGTCGTAGGTCTTGTTGTAGTCGGCGATCCCGACCGGAATGCCGCCCTCCCAGTAGCGCCCGGCCGGTGCGCCGTTGCGCTCGGTCAGCGGCCCGTTGTGCTTGACGATGCCCTCGAGTGCTTCCCAGGTCAGGTTGAGCCCGCCGAACTCGGGATAGCGGTGCTCCAGCGAGGTGACGACCCGCAGCGTCTGCGCATTGTGGTCGAAGCCGCCATCATCCTTCAGGCATGCGTCGAGCGCCCGCTCCCCGGCATGCCCGAACGGCGGGTGGCCGAGATCGTGCGCGAGCGCCAGCGTCTCTGTCAGATCCTCGTCGACCCCGAGCTGGCGGGCCAGTGCGCGGGCGATCTGCGCGACCTCCAGCGAATGGGTCAGCCGGGTGCGGTAATGATCGCCCTCGTGGAAGACGAACACCTGGGTCTTGTGCTTGAGGCGGCGGAAGGCGGTCGAGTGGATCACCCGGTCGCAGTCGCGCCGGAACGGGCTGCGGGTCCGGCTCGGCGGCTCCGTGACCAGCCGGCCCCGGCTGCGGTCGGGGTCGCAGGCATAAGGCGCGCGGGGGGCAGCCATTCCGACCGACACAGTATTTTAGTCCTTATCCATTTGATTCCATGGTCCGACGCACTTAACTATGTCTGAGGCGGCGGACCAAATGAATTGGGTATGACGCCGGGCATGATCCGATCAGATCGCGCTCAAATAGGGTTTCGGAGACCGAACATGACTGCTGCCATCACTGTCAGCGAACGGGCCGCCCGCCGTATCGGGCAGATCCTCAGCAAGGAAGGCGACGGTGCCAAGCTGCGCATTTCGGTCGAGGGCGGCGGCTGCTCCGGTTTCCAGTACAAGTTCGACGTCGAACGCACCCAGGCCGATGACGATCTGGTGATCGAGCGCGACAGCGCCGTGGTGCTGATCGATCCCGCCTCGGTCCCGTTCCTCGCGGGCTCGGAAGTCGACTTCGTCGACGACCTGATCGGCGCCTCGTTCCGCGTCGTCAACCCGAACGCCACTGCCTCCTGCGGCTGCGGCACCAGCTTCTCGATCTAGCCGCCTCCACCTACTCCGCCGCGACCACCTGCGGGCGATCGACGTCACCGGTGGCGTCTGCCTGCGGGTCGAGCTTGCGCCGCAACTTGCGGTCGATGCGGTCCAGATAGATATAGATCACCGGCGTGATGAACAGCGTCAACAGTTGCGACACGCAGAGGCCGCCGACCACCGCGACACCGAGCGGCTGACGCAGCTCCGCGCCGGCGCCCGCGCCGAGCGCGATCGGCAGCGTGCCGAAGATCGCCGCGAACGTGGTCATCATGATCGGGCGGAAACGCAGCAGCGCCGCCTCGCGGATTGCGTGCTCGGCACTCAAGCCGACGCGGCGGCGCTCCAGCGCGAAGTCGACCATCATGATCGCGTTCTTCTTGACGATGCCGACCAGCATCACGATGCCGATCATCGCGATCACCGACAGCTCCATGCCGAACAGCATCAGCGTCAGGATCGCGCCGATGCCGGCCGACGGCAGGCCCGAGATGATGGTGATCGGATGGATGAAGCTCTCGTAGAGAATGCCGAGGATCACGAAGGCCGCGAACACGGCGGCGAGGATCAGGACGCCCTGCCCGCGCAGCGAATCCTGGAACACCTGCGCGGTGCCGGAGAACCCGGTCGCGATCGTCGGCGGCAGGTTCGAATTCTGCTCGAGCTCGGTGATCTTGTCGACCGCATAGCCCAGCGAATTACCCGGCGCGAGATTGAACGAGATGGTCACCGCCGGCTGCTGGCCCTGGTGGTTGATCTGCAACGGGCCGACCGTCGGCACCAGCCGTGCCACCGCGTCGAGCGGGATGGTCTGGCCGCTCCCGGTCTTCATGTAGAGTTTTGACAGGTCGGACGGATCAACCCGGAATTGCGGCTGCACCTCCAGGATGATCTGGTAGTCGTTCGACGGCATGTAGATGGTGCCGACCTGCCGCGAACCATAGGCGTTGTAGAGCTGGTTGCGGACCTGATCGACGGTGACGCCGTAGACCGCCGCCTTCTCGCGGTCGATATCGACCGTCATCTGCGGGTTCTTGATGTAAAGATCGGTGGTGACGTCGAGCAGGCCCGGGATCTTCTCGATCTTGTCGCGCATCTCAGGCGCCAGCCGGTACAGCGACTCGGTGTCGCCGCTCTGCATCACATACTGGTACTGGCTCTTCGAGATGCGGCCGCCGATGTTGAGGTTCTGCACGCTCTGGAAGAATGCCTGCATGCCCGGAATCTCGCGCGCCTTCTGACGCAGCCGGCCGATCACGACGCTGGCATTGTCGCGGGTCTTCTGCGGCTTCAGTGCGATGAACAGCCGGCCGTAGTTGGTGGTCGGATTGGGACCGCCGGAGCCGACGGTGGAATTCACATAGTCGATCGCCGGATCGGTCCGCAGCACCTCGACCAGCGCCTGCTGGCGCACCTTCATCGCCTCGAACGAGGTGTCGGTCGCCGCCTCCGTCACGCCGATCAGGAAGCCGGTGTCCTCCTGCGGGAAGAAGCCCTTCGGCACCAGCATGTAGAGATAGAAGGTGCCGCCGAGCGTCGCGAGCGTCACCGCGAGCATCAGGGCCTTCCTGGCCAACACCCAGTCCAGCGCCCATTCATAGGCCCGCAGCCAGGCCTCGAACATCGCCTCGAACGCCCGCAGAACGATGTTGGGCCGCTTGGCCGCGTCATGCGCGCGCAGCACGCGGGCGCACAGCATCGGCGTCAAGGTCAGCGACACGAAGCCGGAGACGATGATCGCGACCGAGATGGTGACCGCGAATTCGCGGAACACGCGGCCGACGATGCCGCCCATCAGCAGCACCGGGATGAACACGGCGATCAGCGAGAAGGTGATCGAGATGATCGTGAAGCCGATCTCACGGGCGCCCTTCAGCGCCGCCTCGAACGGCTTCATGCCGTGCTCGATATGGCGGACGATGTTCTCCAGCATGACGATGGCGTCGTCGACCACGAAACCGACCGAGAGCGTCAGCGCCAGCAGCGTCATGTTGTTGATCGAGTAGTCCAGCGCGTACATCACCGCGCAGGTGCCGAACAGCGAGATTGGCACCGCGAGCGCCGGAATGAAGGTCGCCGATGCCGAGCGCAGGAACAGGAAGATCACGAGGATCACCAGCGCGATCGCGATCAGCAGGGTCTCCTCGACGTCGCTGACCGCCTGCCGGATCGAGACCGAACGGTCCATCATGACCTGCATGGTCACCGAGGGCGGGATCGCGGCGCGCAGCGACGGCAGCTTCGCGAGCACGGCATCGACCACCGCGACGGTATTAGCGTCGGGCTGTTTCTGGATCGCGAGCACGATCGCCCGCTCGTCGTTCATCCAGGTCGCGATCTTGTCGTTCTCGACGCTGTCATAGACCTTGGCGATCTCGTCGAGGCGGACCGGCGAGCCGTTGCGCCAGGCGACGTAGATCTGGCGGTAGTCGGCCGCCTTGTCCATCTGGCCGGAAGCCTGCAGCGCGACATCCTGCTTGGGGCCGTTCAGCGTGCCGACCGGGGTCGAGGAATTGGCCCGCGACACCGCGGCGCGGATATCCTCCATCGAGACACCGCGGGCGGCGGCGGCCTCCGGATCGGCCTGGACCCGGATCGCAAATTTCTGCGCGCCGTAGATCAGGACCTGCGCAACGCCGGGCAGTTGCGACAGCGCCTGCCCGATCGTGATGTCGCCGTACTCGTTGACGCTCGACAGCGGCAGCGTCGCCGACCCCAGCGAGACGAACAGCACCGGGAAATCTGCCGGGTTCACTTTCCGGAAGCTCGGCGGGATCGTCATCTCGATCGGCAGCCTGCGCTGCGCGATCGTCAGCGCCGTCTGCACGTCGAGCGCGGCCGCATCGATGCTGCGGTTGAGGTCGAACTGGATGGTGATGACGCTGGTGCCCTGCGACGAGTTCGAGGACATCGAGGAGATGCCGGCGATGGTCGAGAGCTGGCGTTCGATGATGCCGGCGACCGAGGCGGCCATGGTGTCGGCGCTGGCGCCTGGCAAGGTCGCGGTGACCGCAATCGTCGGGAAATCCACCTTGGGCAGTGCCGAGACCGGCAGCAGGCGGAAGCCGAACACGCCGAATGCGATGATCGACGCCGTGATCAGCGTCGTCATGACCGGGCGGCGGATGCAGAGCTCGGAGAGCGTCATCGATCAGGCTCCGGCCTTGCTCGTCCGCAGTTCGACCCGCGATCCATCAGACAGCAACAATTGGCCGTCGACCACGACGCTTTCATCGCCCGCCAAACCGTCTGAGATCACCGATGAGCCCTGGAAGGTGCGATCGACCTTGACCGGACGGACCCTGGCGACGCCGTCCTGGACGACGAAGACGAAATTGCCGTTCTGGCTGCGCTGCACCGCGACCGTCGGCACCACGACCGCGTCCTCGCTGCGGATGATCAGCTTGGTCTGCACGATGGTGCCGGGCCACAGCGTCTCGCTCGCATTGTTCATGATGCCGCGCACCGTGACCATGCCGGTGGTCGCATCGACGGCGTTCTCGACCATCGCGACCTTGCCGCTCTCGGAGCGCTGGTGGCCGGGAATGGTCGCGACCACCTTGGGATCGCCGCCCTTCATGGCGTCGCGCAGGTCGACCAGCGCCCGCTGCGGGATCGCGAAGGTGACATAGACCGGCGCCATCTGGTTGATCACCGCGAGCGGCTGGGTGTCGGCGGGACGGACGAAGTTCCCGACCTTGACGTTGGCGGCGCTGATCCGTCCCGCGAACGGCGCGCGGATCACGGTGTAGCTCTTCTGGACGCGGAGGTTCTCCAGCGCGAACTGGTCGGCCTTGATGGTGCCGATCAGGACATCTGACTGGGTCTTGGCGTTGTCGAGATTGACCTGGGTGGTCGCGCCCTTGCCGACCAGCTCGGTATAGCGGCGAAGATCGCGCTGCGCGCCCTCGAGCTGGGCCTGGTCGCGGGCCAGCACGCCCTCGGCCTGCTCGATCTGGGCGTCGATCTGCCGCGCGTCGAGCATGAACAGAAGGTCGCCCTCATTGACCCTGGCGCCGTCCTCGAAATGCACCGAGACGATGGTGGTCTCGAGCCGCGACTTCAGCGCTACGCTGGAGATCGGGGTCACTTGTCCGATCGCATCGACGTCGACCGGAACCGATTTGCGTTCCGCCTTGGCCAGGTTCACCGAGACGACCCGCGGCTGCGGGGTCCCTAGCGCGGTGGCGGAGCCAGCACCCGTCCATGACGAGCGGGTCATGTAGGCCACCCCGGAAGCAATGCCGAGAATGGCGGCAGTCAGAATCAAATTGCGTTTTTTCATAAGCCTGGCACGTGCGGCGCCGGCCTCCCTTGAAGGCCGGGACGCGTCGTAACTCCCCCGTCGGCAATTGTTACGCCTTGTTTCTGGAGAGTTAGCACACGCCGATCGCCCATGGTATGCCACCTAAGTGAAATAGTGCGGCCTTTGGTCCGCCCCCGGACAAGCGCGCCCATCTCATGCCTGCCACGATCCTGATCTGCACTTGGGAAGCGGCGCGCGAACGCGCCGGGGCCATCCGCATCAGCGTCTTTGTCGAGGAACAGGGCGTGCCGCTCGAGCTGGAGTGGGACGATATGGACAGGTCGAGCTGGCACGCACTGGCGTTGACCACGGACGGGGCCGCGGTGGCGACCGGCCGGCTGCTGCCTGACGGCCATATCGGCCGGATGGCTGTGCTCAAAATGGCACGCGGCACGGGCGTGGGTGCCCAGGTGCTGGACGCGCTGATGGCCAAGGCGGCCGAACTCGGCTATCCCGAACTGATCCTCAACGCGCAGACGCACGCGGAGCCGTTCTATGCGCGCGCCGGATTCGAGCGTGTCGGCGACGTGTTCGAGGAAGCCGGCATCCCACACATCGAGATGCGGAAGCGCTTGGTCTAGGCGGCGCGCCGAGCGACGCGATGGCCCCATGAGATAACAAAGGACGTCCGATGACCGTTCGTATCGCCACCTGGAACGTCAACTCGGTCCGGCAACGGATCGAACTCCTGGTTGCCTGGCTGAAGGAGAGTTCGCCGGACATCGTCTGCCTGCAAGAGATCAAATGCGTCGACGACGCATTCCCCCGGCTCGAGGTCGAGGCGCTCGGCTACAATGTCGTTACCCACGGCCAGAAGACCTTCAACGGCGTTGCGCTATTGTCGAAGCTGCCCTTCGATGAGACCAAATCGGGCCTCGCCGGCGACGACGAGGACAGCCACGCCCGCTTCCTCGAGGGCGTCGTCACGTTGAAACAGGGCGTGGTGCGGGTGGCGTGTCTTTATTTGCCCAATGGCAACCCCGCCAACACCGACAAATATCCCTACAAGCTCAAGTGGATGTCGCGGCTTCTTGACTACACGCGGGAACGACTGAAGGCCGAGGAGCCGCTGATCCTGGCCGGCGACTTCAACGTCATTCCGGCGGCCCGCGACGTCTACAATCCGGCTGCCTGGGTCGACGACGCCCTGTTCCGCCCTCAGACTCGCGAGGCCTTCCAGTCGCTGCTCGGCCTCGGACTGACCGACGCGCTGCGGGCGGTCAATGATGAGCCCGGCCAGTACACCTTCTGGGACTACCAGGCGGGCGCCTGGCAGAAGAATTGGGGTCTGCGCATCGACCATCTCCTGATGTCACCTCAGGCGAGCGACCGGCTGATCGATGTCGGCATCGATAGCTATGTGCGGGCCTGGGAGAAGCCGTCCGACCACGTTCCGGTCTGGGCCGATCTCGATTTCGAGGTCGCCTGAAGTCCCACCGCCGCAAGCAAGATCAGTCGCGGCGGCCTTGCACCCAGTGCTCCAGCATCTGCAACGCCATGGCGCGATCGTCCTCGGAGGCCTTGGCGATCGCCCGGTTGTAGCTTTCCTTGATCCAGGCCTCGTCCGGCGTCGCGCTGTCACGCGCCAAGGTCAGCCACATCAGGCCGCGTGCCCGCTGCGGCGGCAGCCGGTCGCCGTTGAACAGCATCTGGCCGAGCAGCGCCTGGGCCTGGTGCTGGCCCTTCTGGGCGGCGAGCCCGAGCCAGCGGGCGCCATAGCGGAAGTCGTCGCGTGAGGCGTCCGGCGTCTTCAGGTACAGCCGGGCCAGGTCGTACTGGGCGTCGGCATTGCCGAAATAGGATGCAGCATAGGAGAACATCTCCCGCGCCCGCTCGGTGTCCGCCTTGACCTTGGAATTGGGGATGCCGCTCAGATAGTAGCGGCCGAGTGCCACGAAGGCATTGGCCACGATCGAGGCCTGCGGCGCCGACGGCGAATCCTCGGCATGCGCATTGGCGATCCGGCTGAAATATTCGAAGGCGCGCATGTCGTCCTGGATGACGCCATCGCCCTCGGCGTACATCTTGCCGAGCTTCCACTGCGCCACCGGGTGACCGCCCTCGGCCTGATACTGCAACGTGCTGATCGAGGAGTTCGGATCGGTCGCCACCGGAGCAACCGGCGTTGCGGCCCGCTTGAGCGCGGCGGCTCCGCCCGGCTGCGGTGCGACCACAGGAAGGACGGTATCCTGCGGGTTGACCGGGGCACCATCGAATCCGAATCCAGGGCCCGCCACCGGAATGGCCCCTAACGCAAACGCAAAAATCGTACGCCTAAACGTCCGCATAACACTGTTTCTCGTGCGCGCCACCCGGATGGGTGACTGCGCCATCCACCGCCGGCCCCACTTGCTCGGCATATTTCCACAGCGCACCAGATGTGTGGTTAGTCGCGCGAGGGGCCCATTTGGTCTTACGATCTGCGAGCTCGGCGTCGCTCAATTTTACGTTAAGGGTGCCGACGTCAGCATCGATCTCGATGATGTCGCCGTCCTGCAATAACCCGATCGGCCCGCCGATAGCCGCTTCAGGTCCAATATGTCCGATGCAGAAGCCACGGGTGGCGCCCGAGAACCGGCCATCGGTGATCAGGGCAACCTTGCCGCCCATCCCCTGCCCGGTCAGCGCCGCCGTGGTCGCCAGCATCTCCCGCATCCCGGGACCGCCCTTCGGCCCCTCGTAGCGGATCACGATCACTTCGCCTTCCTTGTAGGTGCGCTTCTGCACCGCCTCGAAGGCGTCTTCCTCGCGGTCGAAGCACCGGGCGGGACCGGTAAACTTCAGGTTCGACATGCCCGCGACCTTCACGATCGCACCCTCCGGAGCGAGATTACCCTTCAGCCCGACAACGCCACCCGTGACGGTGATCGGATTGTCGGCGGACCGCACCACGTCCTGGTGCGGATTCCATTTCACGCTTTTGAGGTTTTCAGCGATCGTTCGGCCAGTGACGGTCAGGCAATTCCCGTGCAGGTGGCCATTGTCGAGCAGCGTCTTCATCAGCAGCGGAATGCCACCTACTTCAAACATGTCTTTGGCAACATAACGGCCGCCCGGCTTCAAATCCGCGACGTAAGGAGTCTTTTTGAAGATTTCGGCGACGTCGAACAAATTGAATTTAATGCCGCACTCATGGGCGATCGCCGGCAGGTGCAGTGCAGCATTGGTCGAGCCACCGGAGGCTGCAACGACGGCCGCAGCATTCTCAAGGGCTTCGCGGGTGACGATGTCGCGGGGCCGGATGTTTTTCTCGATCAGCTCCATCACCTTCTCGCCGGCGGCGGCGCAGAAGGAGTCGCGGATCTCATAGGGCGCCGGTGCGCCGGCCGAGTACGGCAGCGCGAGGCCGATCGCCTCGGACACGGTCGCCATCGTGTTGGCGGTGAACTGGGCGCCGCAGGCGCCGGCCGACGGGCACGCCACCCGCTCGATCTCATCGAGGTCCTCGTCCGACATGGCGCCGACCGAATGCTTGCCGACCGCCTCGAACATGTCCTGCACGGTCACCGGCTGGCCGCGGAAATTGCCCGGCAGGATCGAGCCGCCATAGATGAAAATCGAGGGCACGTTGAGCCGGACCATCGCCATCATCATGCCCGGCAACGACTTGTCGCAGCCGGCGAGGCCGACCAAGGCATCATAGGAATGGCCGCGGACGGTCAGCTCGACCGAATCGGCGATGCATTCGCGCGACGGCAGCGACGAGCGCATGCCGTCATGGCCCATCGCGATGCCGTCGGTCACAGTGATGGTGCAGAATTCGCGCGGCGTACCGCCGGCCGAGGCCACGCCCTTCTTCACCGCCTGCGCCTGGCGCATCAGCGAGATGTTGCAGGGAGCAGCTTCATTCCAACATGAAGCAACGCCGACAAAGGGTTGATGAATCTGGGCTGTCGTCAGTCCCATGGCATAAAGATAGGACCGATGCGGTGCGCGCTGCGGCCCTTCCGTCACGTGACGGCTCGGTAGCCTGCCCTTGATGTTCGTCTTGGCGTCCATCGCGACCCTGTTCCCGGCGCTCTTTCCTCCATCAACGCCGGAACCCATGAAAATGTCCCGTCGTCGCGAGCGCTGGTTGTTCAACTATGTGAATATCCTTTCATGTCGGGGTGTGGCTAAAAAGCGGCGCAACTGCCAACTGACTGCTTTTAGGGTTAAATGTTGGGATGATGTTGCGAAATCGCAACAATCGTGGCCTGCGCGCAACCATGTATTATCGGTCCTTATGGGAACCTGACGCGCGCCTGAACAGGGCCGCCTTAAAGCTGCTGCTAAATAACGGAACTCGCCTGAGTTGTGATTGAGTTCCCTGAAAAACAGAGGCCGGTCAGGTCGTCAGCCAGCAACACCGCCATCACTCCGAGGCGCAAGCCCTACTCCGCCGCCAGCTTTGGTGGCGCTGGAGGCATCCAGCATTGCGTGCGATTGCGGCCGCCTTCCTTGGCCTGATAGAGCGCGGCGTCGGCCGCCTTCATCAACGCATCGACCCCGGGCATGCTCGTGATGGCCTCGGCAACGCCGACGCTCACCGTCAGTTGCACCGGGCGACCCTCCGCGGTCAATGTCAGGCCCTCCACCTTCTTGCGAATGCGCTCCGCGACAGTTCGGGCGCGCGACAACGTCGTCTCCGGCAGCAGGACCGCGAACTCCTCGCCTCCAACACGGCCAACGATGTCCGACTTGCGCTTGCCGCGAACGCAGACGTCGGCGACCGCCCTGATCGCCTTGTCACCAACCGCATGACCGAACCAGTCATTGACGCTCTTGAAGTGATCGATATCGACCATCAGCACCGATAACGAACGATAGTAGCGCTGGAACCGGCTCCACTCGGCATCCGTCATCGTCAGGAACTGGCGGCGGTTGAACAGTCCGGTGAGCGGGTCCGTGGTCGCGAGCACTTCGAGCTGTCGTGCATTGCGGACGAGATCGGTGACGTCGACAAAGGTCAGCATCCGGCCGCCGTTTGCCATCGTCGAGCAATGCACCCTGATATTGCGGCCGTCCGGCGTCTGGACGTCGCGCTTGTGGTCGCCTGCCTTGATCTCCGCGATCCGCTTCGCCGGAAAGGCCTTGATCTGCTCCAGCGTCGCGTCCGCCGGGACCGCGCGGCGATTGCGCGTGAGCAGCGTGACGTAGGCCGGATGCCGCGCAACCTCTTCCTCGGTCACCTGCCAGAATTCCCGCATTCTCCGATTGAGGAAGATCGCATTGAGATCGCGGTCGAGCAGGACGACGCCGTCTTCGACGTTCTCGAGCGCACCGGTCAGCACCTTCAGCTTGTCGGACGCGCGCACGATGTCGGTCACCGGCGTGTAGCTAACCATCCGGCCGCCGTCGGGCAACGGCGTGCACTGACAGCGAACCACGTCGCCATTGCTGCGCCTGAGATCGATCGGGTGGACGTCCCCGACGCTGATGAGACGGACGCGCTCTGCAACATAGGCTTCGAGCTGCTCGGCCGGCAGCTCATAGGCCATCGTCTTGCAGCCGTGATGCATCAGATCGGTGAAGCTGGGATTGCGGTCGGCCACCGCGTCCGGAAGCGCCCACATGTTCCGGAACGCGCGGTTGACGAACAGGGCCTTCAGCTCCGTGTCCAGCAGCAGGATGCCGACCGGGATCTGATCGAGCGCCGCGCGCAGCGCCAACATGTGCCCGCGCAGAATATCGCCGCCGCGCCGTTCCAGAATGGCTGCCGGGGCGGAAGCGGCCGGCACCGGACCCGCAGCGTTCGTCCGCTGCTCCTCAAAGGCAAGGCCGAGCTGGCGGTCCGACTGCCACAGCCGTTTGCACGGCTTGACCTGATTGGTGCCGACGATCAGCAGCTGAACGTTGTCGGGAATGCCGATCGTGGTTTCGAGTTCCACGGTGGCTCCCGCATCGGTGAGCTGCCGGATTGTGCAATCAAAAGCGGAGCGACCGAAGTTGAAGACGATCTTTCCGGCCAAGAACGTTCGGCCGCGGGAAGCTGACACCTGTCCGGACATGGCAAGACCACCAGGAGCAATTGCGAGCCCCCTCACATCAGCACCTTTGAGTCACCAAGCCATGAACGGTTTCAGAGGATTTTTTCGGGAACTGCCAAAGGCCGCGCTGTGAAGACGGTTCCATCCGTCGAGCCCGGCGTTGTGGAGGGCCACACGTGAAAAGACCGCCCGAAGGCGGTCTCTGCGGAGCTCATCCCGAGGCGCGATCGAAGATCAGGCCGCAGCCGGCGCGTTGCGGCGACGATAGGCCATGAAGCCGACGGCCGCGAAGCCCAGGATCAGCATCGCCCAGGTGGACGGCTCGGGGACCGCCGGCGTAGCCGCAAGGGTCGCGGTCAGCACGCCGTTGCTGCCGTGGCCGGTGTGCATGTCGTAGTAGGAATACACCGCGGTCGTGAACAGGCTGACGTAGTTGTCGGTCGAGAACCCGCTCGACGTGATGTCGTAAAGGGCTCCGTTGAGAAACTGAACCGTGACAAGGGTGAACTTCGGAATACCGAGCCCGAAGGTGTGGCCGTCGATCGTGAAGGTCAGCCCGGTGATATCAGCGGCAGCGATCGTATCGAGCCCGCTCGCCGCAACCGGCCGATCCAGGGTCAGCAAACCGGACCCGCTATAGGGAGAGCCATCGGTCGGAGTGAGAGACAGATTGTAAGTTACCACCATCGCATCAGCGCGCTGCGTAACGCCAGCGAAGGCGAGTACCATCAAAGCAAGCGCAATCAGTCTGGATTTGTTCATTGTTCTTATGCTCCCTGAAAAAATCACGATTAACTCGAATTCAAATGCTCGTCAAAAACGGAGCTCCACCAATTTGCTGCATAATGCTCGTTCAAAGGTATGACTCTGCCTCGCCGATAGCGACGAATTCTCACTCCGCGCACGCCATTCAAAAAGACGCCAGGCACGACGCTGATGACGCGTTTGTTTTGCACGTCACCACAAACAAAAAGACCGCCCGAAGGCGGTCTCTCTGTGGCTCGTTGACGCTGATGATCAGGCGGCGGGAAGCGAGGACGCCTGACTGCGCTTGCGATAAGCGAGGAAGCCCAGCCCGCAGAATCCGAGGATCATCATCGCCCAGGTCGAAGGCTCCGGCACGGCACCGACAGCGTGAAGGCTTGGAGCGCCCAATGAGTATTTGCCGCTCAGCGTATCGCTTCCGGCGACGTGCTTGATCTCGAAACTTCCATCATTGTCCCAGCCGTTATAGAGGGCGAGATACGCCGCTCCGGGCAGCAGGCCCGTCTGCGACTGGGTGACGGCGATCGACAGATGGCTGGAATCAGGATTCGAGGACTGCGGCCACACATGCGCTCCTTGCAGACCGCCAAAGGCGATGTTCGAATTCGTCAGCTCGAAATTCAGCGTTCCGAAGGTCGCGCTCAGGCTCGAGAAGATCGGGTTCGGCAGGCTGGTCCAGTTGATCGGACCGGTCGTCGGAAACGACGGCAAGTCCAACACCAGGACGCCGGTGCCGACAGAAGTTCCAGACCAATTGCTGAAGGTGACGCCGTAGTCGACCAAAACGGCCTTCGCCGGAACCGTCGAGGTGGCCGTAACAATCAATCCGAACGCGGCCGCCATTAAAGATTTAACCCGAAACATTTAACCCTCTGAGTATTTAAATTCCGCGCGCGATTTGGCAGAAAACCAAATGCCTGTCAAAGCGGCGGATGGTCTTTGCACAGCAGTGGTTACCGGCGAGGACGACGAAAGCGCAGTCATGCGTTGTTATGCCGCACGATCGGCCGGCAGCGCCGCGCGACGAGATCAACCGCGCTTCGAAGGATGGTTCGGTTTACCTTACCGGCGCTGCGATGCGCCTCACGCGCTCAGCCGCGCCCGCTTCGCATTCAGCGCAGAGGCAACGCGGCTGACCGGTGGGCGGCCGAGCAAGCCGGCCACCTCATTGGTCGCAGCGAGCAGCCGGTCCATATCCACGCCGGTCGCCACACCCATGCCTTCCAGCATGTAGACGACGTCTTCCGTTGCGACGTTGCCGGTGGCGCCGGGCGCATACGGACAACCACCGAGGCCGCCGGCAGCGGAATCGATGACGCGAACGCCCTGCTCCATGCCGGCATAGAGATTGGCAAGCGCCTGGCCGTAGGTATCGTGGAAGTGCATCGCAAGGTTGGCGACCGGAAGCTCGGCACCGACCGCCCGCAGCATCGCCTTGGCCTTGAGCGGCGTGCCGACGCCGATGGTGTCGCCGAGCGAGATTTCGTAGCAGCCGAGATCCCACAAGGTCACCGCGAGGTCGGCCACTGCCTTCGGCTTGATCTCGCCATCGAACGGGCAGCCGAGCACGCAGGAGATATAGCCGCGCACCTTGACGCCATCGGCCTTGGCACGCGCCAGCACCGGCCGGAAGCGTTCGATCGACTCCGCGATCGAGCAGTTGATATTGGCGCGTGAGAAGCCTTCCGATGCAGCCGCGAATACCGAGACTACTTGAGCACCAGCCGCACGCGCGGCGTCGTAGCCCTTCTCGTTCGGCACCAGCACGTGGAATTCGGCGTTCTTGATATGGCCGACGCCGCGCAGCACCTGGTCGGAGTTCGCCATCTGCGGGATCGCCTTCGGCGACACGAAGGCGCCGACCTCGACGGTGCCGAGCCCCGCCGCCACGAGCGCCTCGACGAAGGCGATGCGCGCTTCGACGCCGACCGGCGTGTTCTCGTTCTGGAGGCCGTCGCGCGGCCCCATCTCGATGATCCTGACCTGATCGCTCATGACGCGGCCGCAGGCTCCACTTCCGCAAGCTCGACGCCCTCGCCGACGATGTCGCCGACCTTGCATTTGAGCTTCTCGAGCACACCCGCGTAGGGCGCGCGCAAGGTCTGCTCCATCTTCATCACTTCCAAGGTGAGGATCGGCGCGCCCTTCTCCAAGGTCGCGCCCTCCTCGGCCAGCAGCGCCACCACGGTGCCGGGCAAGGGAGCCACGATCTTGTCCTCGCCGACCTGCTCCTCGCTTTCGCCGCCGAACGGATCGACCCAGTGCAGGTCGAAGCGGCCATTGCGAGTGCGCAAATAAAGCTCGTGGCCCTCGATGACAGAGGCGACGCGCGACTTGACGCCGTTCAGCGTCAGGTCGAAGCCGTCGTCGTCGGACGACGAGATCGCGAACGGAAGCTCGCGACCGCCGATTGATAGTGTCGACGGTCCGCTGCCATAGTGCAACGTGATGGTCTGTGGTGGCTCGTGGCCCTGCCGGAACGAAAACACCCGCTGGCGGCGGCCGACCGGCATCCAGCCAAACGCCTGCCACGGCGAACTGGCCTCACGCCGTGACGCCTTGCGCTCGTCGTCGACGATCGCGGCCACCGCCGCGCACAGCTCGAACTCGCCGGCAGCACCCTGCCCCGCCGTCAGGTTTTTCAGCTCGCGCTCGATGAAGCCGGTGTCGATCGCATTGGCCCTCGTCGCCGGATGCGTCACCAGCGCCGACAGGAATGGGATGTTGGTGACGATGCCGCGGACGTCGGTCTGTTCCAGTCCGCGATTGAGCTTCTCGATCGCGCCTTCGCGGGTCGGCGCCCAGGCGATCACCTTGGCGAGCATCGCGTCGTAGTATGGCGAGACGCTATCGCCGCTGCGGTAGCCGGCGTCGACGCGCAGGCCATCGCCTTCCGGCGGCGTCCGCCAGGTCTTGATGCGGCCGACCGAAGGCATGAAGTTCTTCTGCGGATTCTCCGCATAGACGCGCGCCTCGATGGCATGCCCGTTCAGCTTGATCTCGTTCTGCTTCAGCGGGAGCTCCTCGCCGAACGCGACGCGGAGCTGCCATTCGACCAGATCGACGCCGGTGATCAGTTCGGTCACGGGATGCTCGACCTGCAAACGGGTGTTCATCTCGATGAAGAACACGTCCTTGCCGTCGGAGACGAACTCGATCGTGCCGGCGCCGACATAATTGACTGCGCCGGCGGCCTTGCGCGCGGCCTCGCAGACGGTGTCGCGCTGCGCGGCGTTCAGGGTCGGCGACGGCGCTTCCTCGATCACCTTCTGGTGGCGGCGTTGCAGCGTACATTCGCGCTCCCACAGCGACAGCAGATTGCCGTGGCTGTCGCCGATGATCTGCACCTCGATATGCCGCGGGTTCTGGACGTATTTCTCGATCAGCATGCGGTCGTCGCCGAACGCCGCCTTGGCCTCCCGCTTGGCGCTGGTGATCGCGGCCGACAGTTCCGCCGCCGCATTGACCACGCGCATGCCGCGGCCGCCGCCGCCGGCCGATGCCTTGACCAGCACCGGGAATCCGATCCGGTTGGCGGCGTCCGCCAGGATCGCCTCGTCCTGCGCCTCGCCGTGATAGCCGGGCACCAGCGGCACGCCGGCCTTCTCCATCAGTGCCTTCGAACCGGACTTCGAGCCCATCGCCGTCATCATCCCGGCGGTCGGGCCGACGAACACCAGACCTGCGTCGAGGCAGGCCTGCGCGAATTCGGCATTCTCGGAGAGGAAGCCGTAGCCGGGATGCACCGCTTCCGCGCCGGTCTCCTTTGCCGCTGCGATCACACGTTCGATGTTAAGATAGCTGTCGCGGGCCCGTGCCGGCCCGAGCAGCACGGCCTCGTCGGCGAGCGCGACATGCATCGCGTCGCGGTCGGCCTCGGAATAAACGGCGACAGTGCGCAGCCCCATGGCGCGCGCCGAGCGGATGACGCGGCAGGCGATCTCGCCACGGTTGGCGATCAGCAGCGTGCGGAAGCGCCGGTAGAGTTTTGAGCGGTCCATGATCAGATCCTTGGCTCACATCCTGAACAGGCCGAATTTGGTCGGCTCGATCGGCGCATTGGCGGCGGCCGACAATCCAAGCCCGAGCACCAGGCGGGTGTCGGCGGGATCGATCACGCCATCATCCCACAGCCGCGCGGTGGCGTAATAGGGATTGCCCTGCTTCTCGTACTGCGCACGGATCGGTTCGCGGAACTTATCTTCTTCCTCCGCCGACCAGCTCTCGCCCTTGGCCTCGATGCCGTCGCGCTTGACCTGGCTCAGCACCATCGAGGCCTGCTCGCCGCCCATCACCGAGATGCGGGCGTTCGGCCACAGCCACAGGAAGCGCGGGCTGTAGGCGCGGCCGCACATGCCGTAATTGCCGGCGCCGTAGGAGCCGCCGATCACGACGGTGAATTTCGGCACGCCGGCGGTCGCGACCGCCGTCACCAGCTTGGCGCCGTCGCGCGCGATGCCGCCCGCCTCGTATTTCTTGCCGACCATGAAGCCGGTGATGTTTTGCAGGAACACCAAGGGAATGCCGCGCTGGCAGCACAGTTCGATGAAATGTGCGCCCTTCAGCGAGCTCTCGCTGAACAGAATGCCGTTGTTGGCGATGATACCGACCGGATAGCCCCAGATATGGGCGAAGCCGCAGATCAGCGTGGTGCCGTAGAGTTTCTTGAACTCGTCGAATTCAGAGCCGTCGACGATCCGCGCGATGATGTCGTGCACATCGAACGGCTTGCGGCCGTCGGCGGAGACCACACCGTAGATCTCCTCGGCAGGAAACAGCGGCTCCTGGACAGCGCGCATGTTGAGCGGTGCCTTCACCGGCTGCTTCAGCGTGCCGACGATGCGGCGTGCGATGCCGATCGCGTGGGCGTCATTCTGGGCGTAGTGGTCGGTCACGCCCGACTGACGGGAATGGACATCGGCGCCGCCGAGCTCTTCGGCGGTGACGACCTCGCCGGTCGCAGCCTTCACCAGCGGCGGACCGCCGAGGAAGATGGTGCCTTGATTGCGCACGATGATGCTCTCGTCCGACATCGCTGGCACGTAGGCGCCGCCCGCAGTGCACGAGCCCATCACGATCGCGATCTGCGGGATGCCCTGCGACGACATCTGGGCCTGGTTGTAGAAGATGCGGCCGAAATGCCGCTCGTCGGGAAAGATTTCGTCCTGCAACGGCAGGAAGGCACCGCCGGAATCCACCATGTAGACGCAGGGCAGATTGTTCTGCCGCGCGATGTCCTGGGCGCGCAGGTGCTTCTTCACCGTCATCGGATAGTAGGTGCCGCCCTTGATGGTGGCATCGTTGGCGACGATGATGCATTCGCGGCCCGCGATGCGTCCGACGCCGGTGATGACGCTCGCCGAATGCACGTCACCGCCATAAAGGCCGTTGGCGGCGAGCGGCGACAATTCGAGGAAGGCGGTGCCCGGGTCGACCAGGAGATCGACGCGGTCGCGCGCCAGCATCTTGCCGCGCGAGGTGTGGCGCTTGCGCGAGGTCTCGCCCCCGCCGCCGGCCACCTGGTTGAGCTTGCCGCGGAGCTCCGCGACCAGGCCGCGCATTACCTCGGCGTTGCGGGCGAATTCGGAAGATGTCGGATCGATCGTCGAATGAAGCGGCATCGGTGTTGCACGTTTCGTTGGAGGAGCTGACAGGATCGGGGACGTCGAGCGATCGCGCCGTGGCGCGATCGCTCGCGCGAAGCTCAGGCCGTCTTGGCGAACAGTTCGCGGCCGATCAGCATGCGGCGGATCTCGCTGGTGCCGGCGCCGATCTCGTAGAGTTTTGCGTCGCGCAGCAGGCGGCCGGTCGGATACTCGTTGATGTAGCCGTTGCCACCGAGCAGCTGGATCGCATCCAGCGCGCATTGGGTCGCCTTCTCCGCGGCATAGAGGATCGCGCCAGCGGCGTCCTCGCGCGTGGTCTCGCCGCGGTCGCAGGCCTTCGCCACCGCGTAGACATAGGCCCGCGAGGCGTTCATCGTGGTGTACATGTCGGCGATCTTGCCCTGCACCAGCTGGAACGAGCCGATCGGCTCGCCGAACTGCTTGCGCTCGTGCACGTAAGGCAGCACGACATCCATGCAGGCCTGCATGATGCCGATCGGCCCGGCCGCAAGCACGGCGCGCTCATAGTCGAGGCCAGACATCAGCACGTTGACGCCGCGGCCGACCTCGGAGAGCACGTTCTCCTCCGGCACCTCGCAATCCTCGAACACCAGTTCGCAGGTGTCGGAGCCGCGCATGCCGAGCTTGTCGAGCTTCTGCGCGGTGGAGAATCCCTTCATGCCCTTTTCGATGATGAAGGCGGTCATCCCGCGCGGGCCGGCATTGGGGTCGGTCTTGGCGTAGACCACCAGCGTCTCGGCGTGCGGACCGTTGGTGATCCACATCTTGTTGCCGTTGAGGATGTAGCGGTCGCCCTTCTTGTCAGCCCGGGTCTTCATCGAGACCACGTCCGAGCCGGCGCCGGGCTCCGACATCGCCAGCGATCCGACATGCTCGCCGGAGATCAGCTTGGGCAGATATTTGCGCTTCTGCGCCTCGTTGCCGTTGCGGCGGATCTGGTTGACGCAGAGATTGGAATGGGCGCCATAGGCCAGCCCGACCGAGGCCGACGCCCGCGAAATCTCCTCGACCGCGATGCAGTGCTCGAGATAGCCGAGGCCCGAACCGCCATACTCCTCCTCGACCGTGATGCCGTGCAGGCCGAGCGCCCCGATCTTGGGCCAGAGGTCGCGCGGAAAGGTGTTGGAGCGATCGATCTCTGCGGCGCGCGGCGCGATCTCGTTGGTCGAGAAATCATGCACCGTCTCGCGGATCGCATCCGCGGTCTCGCCAAGGTCGAAATTGAAGATTGCCGCCCGGTTCGAGGCCATGATCCCTCCCATGAGATTCATCTTGCAATTAAACGATCATACGTTTTTTTCTTGGCTTCGCAAGCGACTGTGCTATGGTTTGCGCATGAAATCCGCAGTTCATTGAATTTGCTGCGATTTCATGCGATATAGATACGGTCGTTCGCTTGTTTCCTAGCTCTCCTGGCAAGCCAACACCCCTCCGAGGCCCCGATGGCACGCACGATCGGCTCACATGGCCCCACGACGCTGGAGGCGATCCGCAAGGCCGGTGTGCGCCTGATCTTCGAGCACGGCTACGAGGCGATGAGCCTGCGCCAGCTCGCCGCCGAAGTCGGCATCCAGGCAGGCTCACTCTACAACCATATCTCAACCAAGCAGGACCTGCTGTTCGATCTGGTGCAGGACCATATCAACGATTTGCTGCGCGAGTTGGACCTTGCGCTCGCCGGCAAGGCCGATCCGGTCGAGCGATTACGGGCCTTCGTCGCGTTCCACGTCACCTATCACATGACCCGCAAGCGCGAAGTGTTCATCGCCAATTCCGAACTGCGCAGCCTCGATGCCAAGAACTACGACGCCGTGGTGGCGCTGCGCGGCGCCTATGAGCAGCGGCTGGCGCAAATCCTTGCCGATGGGCTGGCGGACGGCGTGTTCGAAGTCGTCGACATCCAAGTCGCGACCTTTGCGATCATCGCGCTGTTGACCGGGCTGTGCACCTGGTACCGGCCCGGTGGCCGGCTGACCCGCGACGCCATCATCGCGGCGCACGAGAAGCTGGTGCTTTCAGGCGTCGCACCGCGGGCCGTAATCGGCGAGCTCCGCAGCGACGGCGAGCGCCCACGGACCGCGGTGGCCGGTTCGTGACTGTGACAGAACGCCCACAGCTCGATGACATCGACCTGCGGATCCTCACCGAATTGCAGCGCGACGGCCGGATCAGGATCAACGAACTCGCCGAGCGGGTCGGCATCACCGCCCCGCCCTGCCTGCGCCGGGTCCGCGCGCTGCGTAGCCGCGGCGTGGTCCAGGCGATCCGCGCCACGCTCGACGAACGGCTGCTCGGCTATGAGGTGACGACCTTCGTGCTGATCCAGCTCGACAGTCAGAATCTGGTCGCGATCGAGGCGTTCGAAGCTGCGGTGGCGGCGGTGCCGCGCTTCCTGCAATGCTGGCGGATCTCGGGCGACGCCGATTTCATGCTCCGCTGCGTCGCGCCCAGCGTCGACGACATGCGCCGGCAGTTGCTGCAATTCGCCGGGCTGCCCAATGTGCGCAAGATCAGGAGCTTTCCGGTACTCGGCGTCTCCAAGGATGCGCCGCTGCCGATCCCGGGTGCCCTCGCCGCGCCAAGCCCGGCGAGCTGACCGTAAGCCCTTAGTGGGTCCACGGCTCCCAGCGGCGGAATGCGAAATTGTCGGCATAGGCGATCTGGCGGTGCGCCGAATCCTTCGGCTCGATGACCTGGTAGGCGATGCCCTTGCGCTCGCAATAGGCGACCGCCTCTTCCTTGGTGTCGAAATGCAGGGTGAGCTGCTGCTTCATGTCGGACGACGAGGTCCAGCCCATCAGGGGCTCCACCGTGCGCGGCTGCTCCGGCTCGTAATCCAGTTGCCACGCCTTGGTCTTGGCTCGTCCCGATTGCATCGCGTTTTTGGCGGGCTTAAAAATGCGTGCGGTCATGGATGGTCGGGCCCCGTAGGATATAGGACATGGAAGCGATTTGAAGGAACCCGCCGGGATAGTATAGAGACACCGATCAACGATCTGATCGGTGATTCCTCGACCCCGGAGGTAGCCTTCGCCAGACCGGTATAGTCATTCTACCGCGCTGTGACAATCTGGCCTCGGGGCTTCCCTTTGGAGTGCCTTGGGGGAGAGCCTTGGACCCGGGCCAGATTGTTACAGCATGGTCTTCTCGACAGCATCACCTCGAAGAAGAAGCGGCGCGCCCCATGGAAATCCACGCTAGCCTGCCCGAAAAAGGACGTGACCTGCGGCTCGACCTGTTCCGCGGGATCGCGAACTGGGCGATCTATCTCGATCACATCCCCGACAATATCGTGAACTGGATCACGACGCGGAATTACGGCTTCAGCGACGCCGCTGACCTGTTCGTCTTCATCTCCGGCTACACCGCATCCTTTGTCTATGCCCGCATGATGCTGGAGCGCGGCTTCATCGTCGGCGCGACCCGGCTGACCAAGCGGGTCTGGCAGCTCTATGTCGCGCACATCATCCTGTTCGTGATCTACATCGCCGCGATCAGCTATCTCGCGCTGCGCTTCGGCGACTCCGAGATGATCAACGAGTTCAATGTCGCCGGCCTCGTCGACAACGCCACCGAGACGCTGCGCCAGGGCCTGTTCCTGAAATTCAAACCGGTCAATCTCGACGTGCTGCCGCTCTACATCGTGCTGATGGGCCTGTTTCCGCCGGTGCTGTGGTTCATGCTGCGGCAGCCGAACTGGACCATGGCAGCCTCGATCGCGCTGTGGCTGGTGTCGCGGCAGATGGGCTGGAATCTGCCGGCCTATCCGGCCGGGACCTGGTACTTCAATCCGTTCGCCTGGCAGGTGCTGTTCGTGTTCGGCTCGTGGTGCGCGATGGGCGGTGCGCGCAAGAACATGCACATCATCAATTCGCGCTACACGCTGTGGTTCTGCATCGCGTATCTGATCTTCGCGCTGGTCATGACCATGGCCGGACGCTTTCCGGAGTTTGGCGCCCAGTTCCCGGACTGGCTCTATTCGATGTTCAATCCGAACGACAAGACCAACCTTGCGCCCTACCGCTTCCTGCACTTCGTGGTGATCACGGTGCTGGTGATCCGCTTCATCCCGAAGGATTGGTCGGCACTGGAGTGGAAGGTATTCGATCCCCTGATCGTCTGCGGCCAGCAATCGCTCGCGGTGTTTTGCGTCGGCGTGTTTCTGTCCTTTGTCGGACATTTCGAACTGTCGATGAGCTCGGGCTCGCTGTTCGCACAGATCTTCGTCAGCATCTCCGGCATCGCGATCATGACGATCGTGGCCTATTACATCTCGTGGTCGAAGCGGCAGGATAAGCCGGTCAAGCCGCCGGCACCGAAGCCCGCGGCGCCGGCCGCCAAGGCCGGGTGACGCTGTTCGTCACTTCCGAGGCGTTCGACGCTTGCCGGTCGGCGGGTCGCTCCGCCACCGGCCTTTTGACGAGATACCGTCCCAACTGGTGGTCCAGCGATATTCTGCAGGGCCGGCTTTCGCGATGCCGTCCTCGCTGCGCGCGCCCTGAAGGGCGAAGGTAGCGCCCTGCGGGTCGAGGCAACGGACGATCCAGCTGCCGTCAGGCAGCTCCAGCGGCCCTTCATAGACCCGCCCGCCACCGCTGTTCACGCGCGCCATTGCCGCGTCGATGTCGTCGACGTTGAAATAATAGAGCCAGAACGGAATCGGTTCGAGCGGACGCTTGTTGAAGATGCCGCCGGCCATCCGTCCGCCGGCTGCGAACAACTGATAAGGCTCGGCGGAAGCGACCTCGGCTTCAGCCTGCTGCCAGCCGAAAACGTCTACGTAGAAGGCGAACGCCTTGCGCCAGTCGGCAGCCAGCAGTTCGTGCCAGCCCACGCGCGAAGGCGCGTCGAGATCGGCCACGACAGGCGCGGCAATCTTCAAATCGCTCACCAGTCCAAAGGTTGCGCGCTGCGGGTCAGCGACGATCGCGATGCGGCCAATGTTGGTGCTGGTCGGCGGGACGTAGACGGCACCACCAAGTTCTCGAATCCGGGTGGCAGTCGCGTCGATATCGCCGACACCGACATAGCCGACCCATCGCGGCATCGCACCCTGCCGCCTGCCCTCTTCAGGCAGCTCCATCAATCCGCTTCGCGGGACATCGCCAGAGATGAACAAATTGTAAGAAAGCTCGGCAGTCGAAACGTCTCTGGTGCGCCAGCCGAGGACGCTGCCGTAGAAGGTGCTCGCACCCGCCGCGTCAGTGGTCAGCAGCTCGTACCAGACAAAACTCGCCGCATCATCCGCCATGGTGATTCCTCTGGTGCCCCCTCGGCCCGGCTTCAGAGTAATCGCAGCGCAGCATGGATCGTCTCGCGGTCCGCAAACTGTCGTTAACGATGTGGGCCGTGTGACGGCAACGGCGTCGGATCACGTTCATCAAGATGAAATTGCAACGGAATGCGCGTTGAAGCGTTGTGCGAATGCGCCGCGCGTCTTGCATGGTCAGATCGTCGAGCGTACAAATGCGTGGGGTGGATTTGAGAACCAGTTTCGTCAGGAATGGAGGATGCGACTATGCCACGGGTGAAGCAAGCCCCGACGCGGAAGCGCGTAACCAAGGCCGCGGTGCCCGCGTTGGGTGCTGCCGGATTGACTCTCTCACTGGTGGGTAGTGCGTCCGCTTCGGCAGTGCCCGCGACCGACGCGCCAAAGACTACGAACTACACTCCGACCCATGCCATCACGCTCGGCGAGGAAGAAATCGCTGACGTCAGCCTCGCGACCTTCCACCTGTTCGACAAGGAAGACGCCGGAGCCGGCGTTCAGGTCGCGTGGCGTGGATGCGGAGGCTGCCGCGGTTGTCGCGGCTGCCGCGGATGTCGCGGTTGCCGATGCGGCGGCTGTGGTGGCTGCGGTGGTGGCTGCTGCATTTCGTGGGGCGCCTGCCGCCTCTGCTGAGCCGGATCGCATTGCGTTGCCAAACATCAATCGTCATGGCCGGGTTCGACGCAGGTCGACCCGGCCATTTCATGTTGCCTCTGCCGATGTTGCCCTTGTGCCATTGCGCGGCACGGCTCGCGCGGCAACACCGGAATGCTGAGGCCTCCGGCCTCCTCCCGCCCCGAGAGACCAGCCAGCACGCTGCATAGGAACGATTCCTTGCCCAGAAAATCCATTGCGCAGGCCGACAAAGAGACGCTGCAATTCGCACCGAATTTCACGGCCTATGTGCTGCCTCCGGACATCGTCTGTCTGTATTCCGAAGACCGCAAATTCTTTCTTCACGGCGAACTCTATTGCGCGCTGGCGGCGGCGATCGGCACCAAGGGAAAATCCCGCGTCAGTCTCCTCGACGAACTCGGACGAAAATTTCCACCGGACAAGATCGATGAAGCGATCAAGCGCCTGCTCGATCGGCGCTATGTGATCTTGGCATCGCCAACTCCCCACAACGCCGTGGACGGGCTTTGGGCGAGCCTCGGCCTGCCCGGCCCGGTCGCTCGGCAAAACCTGCAAGACTGCCGCGTGCGGGTCGAGGCGATCGACGTCAAGGGCGCGGCTGAATTGAGCGAGGCGTTGCGGGACCTCGGTGTCCGCGTCGTCAAGGCATCGCCCGATCTCACGGTCACCCTGGTCAACGATTATCTCGATCGGCGGCTGGCGGAGCGCAATCTGGAGCGCGTGTCCGGCAAGTCTCCCTGGCTGCTGGTGCAGCCCTCCGGCGTGTTTCCGCTGGTCGGTCCGGTCTTCAATCCGGGCGAGAGTGCGTGCTGGACCTGCCTGTTCGATCGGATGATCCGCAACCGCGAGATCAAGGGTTTCCTCGATCGCAACGGGGCACGCCCGGTTGCGGTCTCTGCCCTCGCGCAGCACACGATCGGACAAAGCGCCGTTCAGTTTGCGGCGGTCGAGATCGCCAAGGCGATTGGCAGCGGCTTCCGCACCGATCTGCGCAATCACATCATGAGCCTGGACCTGCTCGGTTCGACCATCGCCAGGCACTATGTGGCTGCCCGCCCGCAATGCCCGACTTGCGGCAACAAGAAACTGCAAAATCCGCGACGAGCGCCGCAGCCGATCGAACTGGGCCCGGGCGCCACGCTGGTCATGACCAGCGGCGGCTATCGCACGGTGTCGTCGCGCACCACGTTGGCGCGGTTCAAGAAGCATGTCAGCCCGCTCACCGGCGTCGTGACACGGCTGGAGCGGATCGAAGTCGATCTGCCGATGAACACCAGTTTTTACGCCCAGCACAATTTCTCCGCGCCGGCGCAGACTCTCGACCAACTCCGATCCGGGCTCAGCGGCGGCAGTTTCGGCAAGGGCAGCACCGCCGAGCAAGGCGAAGCCAGCGCGCTGATGGAAGCGATCGAACGCTACTCGGGAATTTTTCAGGGCGACGAGATCCGGACAAAAAAGCGCTTCACCGACTTCGCGCCGGGCGATGCCATCCGTCCCAATGACATTCTGCTGTTCAGCGAGGAGCAGTATCGGACCCGAGCGGTTCACAACCATGACGATTCCCATCACACCCAGCCGGCGCCCGATCCGTTCGATCCGTCCGAGCGGATCGAGTGGTCGCCGGTCTGGTCGCTGCGCGACCAGCGCTTCCGGCACGTTCCGACCAGCCTGCTGTATTTCTTCTATGACGGGCCGGCTGCCTTCGCCGCCGATTCCAACGGCTGCGCTGCCGGCAATACCCGCGAGGAAGCGATCGTCCAGGGCTTCCTCGAACTGATGGAGCGCGATGCCTACGCGATCTGGTGGTACAACCGATCGCAGCGGGCGGAGATCGATCTCAACAGCTTCGAAGATTCCTATGTCCGCGATCTCAAGGCGCAACTCGAGGAATCCGGCCGCAAGCTATGGGTGCTCGACATCACCAGCGATCTCGGCATCCCGACCTATGTCGCTATCGTGCACTGGATGCAGAACGGCCAGGAAAACATCGAGTTCGGGTCCGGCTCGCACTTCGATCCGCGCATCGCTTTGCTGCGGTCGTTGACGGAGCTGAACCAGTTCCTCTCCATCGGGCTGATGGGTGGCGGCAGCGGCGAGAAACCGAGCCTCGACGGCATCAATCCGCTGCGGATCGCGGACTATCCGTTCCTGCTGCCGAGCTCGAATCCGGTTCTCCCCCCAGCGACCGCTTCGCGCGTACCGCTCGACAACACCCGTGCGCAGGTGGACGCCTGCGTCGACATCGCCGCGCGCGCCGGGATGGATTTCCTCGTTCTCGACCAGACCCGGCCGGACGTCGAGGTTGCCGTGGTCCGGGTGATCGTGCCCGGCATGCGCCATTTCTATCGCCGCTTCGGACCCGGGCGGCTCTATGATGTCCCGGTCAGGCTCGGACTGCGCGATCGGCCTTCCCTGGAAAGCGAGCTGACGCCGTTCCTTCCGCATACCTGAGGTGATGCCGGCGTGCGCACGCCCAAACGCACATCCAAGACCACCCCGAAGCAGGCGGGATCGCCAAGCGCAGCGCCGCCGACGCTGCTGGCTCGGCTGAATGCGCGCGTCGCGCTGGACACCCAGACCGACGGCCGCATCGCGGCGCATGTCGATGGCTATTCGGAGCCGCTCGGAACATTCAGCACCGCGGTCGCGGAGCGCGCGCGCGGCCTGCGGGACGGCTTGCCTCTGCCGTCGGCTGCGCCCGAGGGCGATGCCACGGCGCGCGACATCGAGCGCCTGATCCGACAATTGGCGCTGCGCGGCCTGCTGGAGTACCGCCTGCCGGGCGCGCGCGCGACCGAGGACCTGGTGGTGATCGAACCGCAGCTTCCCGGCTATTGGCCGCGGATGCCGACACTCTCGGATGCGACGACAATCGTATTGTCGCGCTTCGCCTATCTGCGGCGGCGCGGCACGGAGATGGTGCTGGAATCGCCGCGCGCCGGGGCGCTGTTCAAAATCTGCGATCCCCGGATCGCAACCCTGCTCGCGATCCTCGCCGTTCCACAGACGATCAGCCAAATCCGGCGTCGGCAGGACTATCCGGGCCCGGCAATCCTCGCGCTGCTGCTGGATTGCGAAATCCTCGTCAGCGTCGACCCGGCAAAGCGCGATGCTCTCCGGCGGGCCGAAGGCGACGACGATCTTGTGCTGTGGGATTTTCACGACCTGCTGTTTCATGCGCGCAGCACGGAAGGCCGCCAGGCCAATCCGCTGGGCGGCCTCTACCCGCACACCGGCCTGATCGCGCCATTGCCGGCGGTGCGGCCCGCCTGGCCCGGACGGATCGTCAAGCTGCCCGAAGTCGACGGGTCCCCCTCGCCGTTCGAAGAGCTGCTGCACGCAAGGCATTCCACGCGCGACTTCGATGAACGGAAGCCGATCACGCTCGTGGAGCTGTCCAGGTTGCTGCGCAGCGTTGCGGGCGTCCGCTCGAAATGGAGCAGCAAGCTCGAGTTCGCCGACGATGGTCCCGACATCGAATACACCGGCAGACCCTATCCCGGGGCGGGCAGCGCATATGAGCTTGAACTCTATCTGACCGTTGCGAGCTGCGATGGCCTGGCGCGGGGCTTCTATCACTACGACGCCGCTGCGCACGTGCTGGCAGCGATCGACGCCCATCCGCAACACATCGAGGCCGTGTTGCAAAGCGCCGAATTTGCCATGGATGCGTCCGCGCCTCCGCAGATCCTGATCACGATCGCCGCGCGCTTCGGCCGTATCTCCTGGAAGTACAGCGCGATCGCCTATGCGCTGATCCTGAAGGATGTCGGCGTCCTGACCCAGACGCTGTACATGATGGCGACGGATCTCGGTCTCGGCGGCTGCGCGATCGGCACCACCAATATCGATTTGTTCGCCAAGATGACCGGACTCGACTTTCACGTCGAGGGACCGGTCGGTCAATTCGCGCTGGGACGCGGCATGGCAGCGCCCGCCTCCGGCTAGCGCGACGCCAGGCCTGATCAGCCGCCGCCGCGACTGCCGTCCTGCGTCGTCGAGGACACGATGGTGGCGACGTCGCCGAACGTGGTCATCACAGGTGTGACGACCTTGTGCATGGCGGTCTTCGATACCAGCGTGTCGTGCAGCACGAGGTGGTCGATCCCGGTGGTCAGGAAGCAGCTCACCGCGTCCTGCGGCGTCTCGATGATCGGCTCGCCCTTGACGTTGAACGAGGTGTTGATCAGCACCGGCACGCCGGTCAGCGCATCGAACGCCTTGAGCAGGCGATAGAGCATCGGGTTGGTTTCCTCCCGCACGCTCTGCACCCGCGCCGAGCCGTCAACATGCACGATCGCCGGGATCTTGTCGCGCCATTCCGGCCGGACCGGCTTGGCGATCAGCATGTAGGGCGAGTCCTCCTCGCCCTCGAAGATGTCCCGCATGCGCTCCGCCAATACGATCGGCGCGAACGGCCGGAACGCCTGGCGATGCTTGACCCGGCTGTTGAGGATATCCTTCATCTCGGCCTTGCGCGGATCGGCGATCAGGCTGCGGTTGCCGAGCGCGCGCGGACCGAACTCCGACGGCCCCTGGAACCAGCCGATCACCCGCTGGTCGGCGAGCAGTCTTGCCGTGTCCCGGCAGATGTCGTCGCTGCGCCTGGCGTCGACCTGGATGCGCACCAGAAAATTTTGCAGCGCGGCCGCGACCTCGGCATCGCTGTAGCGCCGGCCGACATAGGCGTGCTCCATCACGAACGAGCGGCGCTGCTTCAGCACCTCGAGCCAGCCGTAATAGGCGCAGCCGATCGCGATGCCGTCGTCGCCGGCGGCGGGCTGGATCCAGACGTTCTCGAAACCGGCCTCGCGCGCGATGCGCCCGTTGGCCACGCAGTTCAGCGCGACACCGCCGGCGACGCACAGGTTCTTCGCACCGGTGGTCTCGCGCAGCCAGCGCGCGCGCGCCAGCAGCACATTCTCGGTGTCGTCCTGCACCCGCCAGGCGATATCCTGCCAATGCTGCATGGTCGGGCTCTTGTCCCAGCTGCCGCCGTCGAGCACGAAAGGCTGCTGGTTGTCGCTGCCCCAGAACGGTACGTGCAGCTCGCCGTCTTTCATCTCGAGCAGACTGCCGACCTGCCCATGGCGGCCATAGGGTGCGAGCCCCATCAGCTCGCCGCACTTGTTCCAGTCGCCGAACACATAGGTCGAAACCCGGCTGTAGAGCGCCCCCAGCCCCGGCATGTTGTAGAACTCGTCCGACAACAGCCCGCGCGCCGGCTCCATGTAGACCTTCTTCAGGCATTCGAGCCTGGTGTCCTCGAACCTGTAGTAGCTCTCGGATTCGCGGGCCAGCGGCGAGGCCCCGTCCTGCGGATGGGACTCCATTGCGTCAGCCTGATAGTTGCCGACACCGTCGACGATCATCACGACGCCGTCCTTGAACGGTGACACCGCGAACGCGCTGTAGGCATGCGCGAGGTGATGCGAGATCGACACCACCTTGTCGGATTTGGAACGAAACAACGGGTGCTTGATTGCCTCGTTGCGCTCGGCGATCGGCAGGAAGCCCGGCATGTCCTGATGGAGCATCCGTTCCTCCATCTCGGGCACCGGCAGGATGTAGCTGTTGCGCACCACGAGATCGACGTCGTCGAGCGTAATGCCCTCGGCGGACAGGCAGTAGTCGACGACCTCCTTGTAGAAGCCCGAGGCGTGCTTCTCGCGGGTGATGCGCTCCTTGGAGATCGCGTAGGCGATCGCGCCGTCGCGCAGCAGGCAGGCGCTGACGTCATGGTCGTAGACGTTGAGACCAAGGACGTAGATGTGTTGTTTCGGCATAGGCACTCTTCAGGAAGGATTCTCGGAATGCTCAGAGAACATGATCGTGTCGACTTCAAGTTCTCGACAGCATTTCAGCAGGTCTGGCATCTCTGCATCCGCGACGCACAAGTCAAATCGATGCAACACACGATGAACAGAATGAACCTCGGATGAACGGCAAGATGAACGCAGCAACCACCTCATTTCATGCATGCATGACCACAACTTGACCTTACTTTTTGGCCTCAATAGAGTCGCAAAAGCTCGCAAGAACCTTAGTGAAAATATTGTACTCGCATGCTCGAACCGATCGTCGGTGTTGCGCGTCAAAGCACGATAGCCAGCATTGGTTCAGATGTTTGGAAGTGACTGGAGATCTCTGGAATGACTAAACGCTACAATATCCTGACTCGTTGCCTCGCAGCGGTCGCTTTGTTGTTCGTCTATGTCGCAAGCACCTCGGCCATCCTGGTCGGCGCGACCACGTCGTCGGCGCAAGCGCAATGGCGCGGACGCGGCTATGGCTATCGCGGCGGCTGGGGTCGTGGCGGCGGTTGGGGTCGTGGCCGTGGTTGGGGCTATGGCCGCGGCTACGGCTACGGCGGATATGTCGGTCCCCGTTGCTGGTGGACCCCGCGCGGTGTTCGCGTTTGCCGCTGGTAACAACCGTCCGGACACACAAGCGACAGTGAAGACAACGATCAGGTGCGTCGGTCCCGGCGCACCTGATTTTCTTTTGCGGCCTCGCCTGACTGCGGCACGCAAGAAAGAGCCCCGGAAGGGGCCGGGGCTCTAGTCAGGGAGAGAACGCGTCAGAAATCGGGATGCGAAGGCGAGCCATCGGCCCGATCAGCCAATGCATCTAGTACGTGTATAAGAGCAGATTCGTCTGCCTCAGGCTGTAGCCATGTTGCAACAATCATCTGGAATGATCAGCCTGTGCACGGGTTCCCGAGCCTTGGCCAAGAGCCCAGCCCACCGACGAGACACCAAGCGAGATTTCTAGCCGTCGAGGATTGCGACCGCCCTCGTCCACCCCGCCGACGCGCGCTCGATCTTCACCGGAAAGCACGACACCATGAACCCGCTTGACGGCAGTTGCTCGAGATTGTGCAGCTTCTCGATGTGGCAGTAGCCGATATGGCGACCCGCCTTGTGGCCTTCCCAGATCAGGCTGGCGTCTTTTGTCTCGGCATATTTCTTGGCGGTGAAGACGAACGGCGCGTCCCAGCTCCAGCCGTCGATGCCGGTCAGCCGCACGCCGCGCTCGAGCAGATACATCGTGGCCTCATAGCCCATGCCGCAACCGGAATTGACGTAGTCGGGCTGGCCATACTTCGCGCCGGCGCTGGTGTTGACGACGACGATCTCGAGCGGCGACAATGTATGCCCAATGCGCTTCAGCTCGGCCTCGACATCGCCGGCTGTCGCGACGTAGCCGTCGGGCAGATGGCGGAAGTCCAGCTTCACGCCGGGCTGGAAGCACCATTCCAGCGGCACCTCGTCGATGGTCCATGACCGCTCGCCGCGGTTCATGGTCGGATGGAAATGCCAGGGCGCATCGAGATGCGTGCCGTTGTGGGTGGAGAGCGAGACCTGTTCGACGGCCCAGCCCTGCCCGTCCGGCAGATCCGCAGCCTTCAATCCGTCGAAGAACTGCAACATGCGCGGCAGCCCCTGCTGATGATCGATATACTGAATGGTCGGGTGGTTGCCGGGCGGGTCGGCCGGAACGTCATTCTGCAGGGGAACGGAGATATCGATCAGTCTGCGTGCCATGGCCGGTCCTCTCTCTGATTGTTCTCGTCGGTTCGGATGACGATACCGATCGTAGCCCATCACCCGGCATCCCCTGCCGATAGTGTACACACATCTGGCAAGCCGGCCGGCGCGATCGTCGGCGCCTACTCGGCAACAATGATCATGTCCGGCGCGAGGCCGGCCTGGTACCGCTCGTGCATTGCGACGTAAGCCGCCTCGATCTGCCTGGTGAAACGCTTGGTATCGAACAGCGGCTTGGTCAGACGATTCTGCGCGAGCTTCTCCTTGAGCGCCTTGAGCGCTTCCGGATCTCGCGCGATGCCGATCGCCCGTTGCTCATATTCGCTGGCATCACGGGCAATCAATTCCGGCAAGCCGACCGCAGTGAGCAGGCTTGCGGCCACTCTGCCCGCGAGGGTGTCGCCAATCTGGGTCAGCACCGGCAAGCCTGCCCAGAGTGCGTCGCTCGCCGTCGTGTGAGCATTGAAAGGCAACGTATCCAGAAAAAGGTCCGCGCCGCGATGCCGGGCCAGATGATCCGCCAGCGAAGACATGCGCCTGGCGAAGACCAGCCGTTCGGCATCGACGCCGCGCAACGCCGCCTGCATCTTCAGATTGGCTGCGGCGGTGGTGCTGTCCTCACGGAGCCAAAGCACGCTGCCGGGCACTGCGGCCAGGATCCGCATCCAGCGATCGAACACGGCCGGCGTGATCTTGTAGAGGTTGTTGAAGCAGCAGAACACGACACCGTGCTCGGGAAGCCCGCATTCAGCCCGGGTGAACACCGTCTCCGATATGGCGCGCGTTGCATCGTTCGCCTGATAGCTGTGCGGAAGATACGCAATCTTTTCCGAGAAATTGCCCTGCTGCGAAGCCGGGATGATGGTTCGATCGGCGATGATGTAGTCGATGAAATCAGCGCCACTCGTGCCGGGATAACCGAGATAGCCGACCTGGATCGGTGCCGGCCGCTGCGCGAAGATGTTGGTGCGGCTGTTCCTGGTGAAGCCGTTCAGGTCGACCAGGATGTCGATCTCCGCGGCCCGGATCATCTGCGCAACCTCGACGTCGCTGAGCCGCGAGCAGTCGAGGAATGCTCCGAAGGCGCCTTCCAGCCGCCGGCGCATCGCAGACTCATTGGCGGGACCGATCGATATTGCCGTCGTGTCAAACCTCGACCGGTCGTGATGTTCGAACATCCCGGCCGTCAATTGCGCTACGGGATGGTCCTGAAAATCTGACGACACGTAGGCAATGCGGATGTTGTCGTGGTTGTAGATGTCTCCATTCCAGAGCGGGTTCTTGGCCGGCGGATGCCATTTGCCGACCCAACGCCGCACGTAATCATACTGGTCTTTGCTCGACGAGGTGACGCCGACGAACGTGAAGGGATCGGTATGCGACTTGTTGTTCCGGGCCGAGTCGATCACCCGAGCGAAGTCGGCTTCAAAACTGTCCCAATCGCAAAGATGCGTTTTCAATTGCAAACGGACTCCTTCGAGACCCACCAGATCGGGCTTGAGCGCCAACGCCTTGTCGTAGGCCTCGAGCGCTCGGTCATGACGCCCTGTTTCCATGAACACGTTGGCGCGACCGCACCATGCCTCGACCAGGTCGGGCTTGAGGGCAAGCGCCCTGTCCTGCGCGGCAAGGGCGTCGTCGGTGCGTCGCAGTTTGAGCAGCGCATTGCCAAGACCAAGCCACGCCCCGGCCAGATCGGGGTTGAGCGCGCGCGCCTTGTCGTAAGTCGCAAGCGCCTCGTCGAAGCGCTCCAGCTTGAGCAGCGAGAGGCCGCGACCGAGCCATGCATCGGCCAGATCTGGCTTGAGCTTCAACGCGCGCTCGCACGCGGCGAGCGCCTGATCATGACGCTCCAGTTCCACGAATGCGTTGCCGAGGCTGAGCCACGCCTGCACCAGATCGGGCTTCAGCGCCACAGCCTTGTCGTAGGGTGCAAGCGCCTCCTCGTGGCGCTCGAGCTTGACGAGCAGATTGCCGCGACCGAGCCACGCCTCGGCCAGGCTGGACTTCAGCGCCAGCGCCTTACGACGCGCTGGTGGCTTTCGACAAGGTGCTGGCGCTCAAGCCCGACCTGCCGGAGGCATGGCTCGGCCGCGGCAATCTGGAACAGCACGTCGCCACGACCGAGCCACGCCTCGATCAGATCGGGCTTGACCGCGAGCGTCCTGTCGTAAGCGGCAAGGGCCTCGTCGAACCGCCCCACACTACCCAGGAGGTGACCGAGCCACGGTGCGGCCGCGCGAGGCTCGAGCGCGACGGACTTGTCGTAGGCGGCGAGCGCCTCGGTGTAACGCCCGAGCTTCGCATACGAATGGCAGCGGCCAAGCCAGGCCTCGGCCAGATCAGGCTTCACGACCAACGCCTTGTCATAGGCGGCAAGGGCCTTGTCGAAGCGCCCGAGGTTGGTCAGCAGATGACCGAGCCAAGGTCCGGCCAGGTCCGGCTTCAAGGCGATCGCCTTGTCGAAGGCGGCGAGCGCTTCGTCATGCCGCCCCATCGCCGCGAATGCATTGCCACGACCGAGCCATGCCTCGGCCAGATCGGGCTTGAGCGCCAGGGCCTTGTCGAACAGCGCGATCGCCTCGAGCGGCCTCCCGCCATTCATCGCATTGATGGCATTCTGGTATGTCTTCTTTGCCGCGCTCATCGTGCTTTCGCTAACCCTGTCTGAACAGTCCCGATCCTATCCGATCGGCGCGAACCGAGCGGCAGTCACGTGGAGCCGAAGTCGCGGCAAATGACGCCTGCATCCGTTCGGCGGTGCTCACGTGCCGTCCCGCGGATCCAACACGCATTATGTCCCCGCCGCTATTTGGCGCCGGGACACTAGCAGGCAACCTGAACGGAACAAGTTCCCCGCACGCCCGCGAATTCCGCAACGCGGACGGCCTTTTTCATCGGACAGATTTGCGGAGCGCAGCCGCTCCGGCCCGGCGCAGCGTTGAACCTATTCCCGGTCAGGACGACTCATGGTCACTGGGGATTTCAGGGCCCAGTATTTCGGCGGCGCCGTCTGGACGAACATACTCCGTCCAGGCGGCGTTGTTGCGTCTGGCGAGACATTCTGGATCGCGACGAGTCCCCGGCGGAGGCACGATGCGCGCAGTCGCGCGCCACCGGCGCAGGTGCGACGGCAAGGTCTGAAACCGTGCGATGGGATGGTCGGGGCAGCTGGATTCGAACCAACGACCTGCAGTACCCAAAACTGCCGCGCTACCAGGCTGCGCTATACCCCGACATTTCCGAGAGGCCCCGTGGATACACGCTTCAGCCAGCGCCAGCAAGGCGCCGGAGCGGGGCTTCCCGAGGCGAAATCGGCACTAACGGCTGCCGAACAGCGGGTGGGCGACCCGGTCGCCGGGCTGGATGCCGTATTTCTGCGCGGTCCCGGCGATCACCTCGAGGACGCCCTTGGCCAGTCCCCGCGACGGAATGATCCTGGTCGACATCGGCTCGGTGTTTTCCGCGATGCGCAGGATGCGCCCGTCGGCGCGGATGAAGATCATGTCGAGCGAGATGTAGGTGTTCTTCATCCACATCGACACTTCCTGCTCCGGCGAGAAGTCGAACAGCATGCCTTTGCCGTCCGCGAGCTCCTTCCGGTACATCAGGCCGGTCTCCTTCTCCTCCTCCGTGGTCGCCATTTCGACCGAGAACACGTGCACGCCCGATTTGGTGACGATCTCGAGCGGCTGCACGCTGGCGGCCTGTGCCGCGGGGCCCAGCAGCGTACCGGCAATGATGACGAGGGAGGCCACCAGCCACGGACGCAGCCGGCCAACAACACGATCGAAATACATCGACAAATACTCACACCGGAGAAGATTTTCCGGGCGGACCCTAACCCGATGATTGCGGCAAATGCCAGAGGCCAGAGGGCTCGCCGTTGGCTCACGTTTCCGTCAGGGCGAGCGACCGGAGGTCTCGTTTGAGCATGATCTCCGCGCAAACGCATTCCGCACTTGTCGCGAGGGATAACCGCTTCGCACCTTTCCGGATCATGCTCAGTGCGATGACAGTGCCGACGGACCGGTCTCGGGGTGGATCTCGGCGGCCATCATGCCCTTGGAGCCCGGCCCGAACCGCACCAGCACATATTGGCCAGGGCGCAGCTCGGTCATGCCGAAGCGCCGCAGCGTCTCCATATGCACGAAGATGTCGGGGGTACCCTCCCCGCAGGTCACGAAGCCGAAGCCGCGCAGCCGGTTGAACCACTTGACCTGCGCGCGCTCCAGCCCACTGGTCGCGGTCACCGTGACATGGGTGCGCGGCGGCAGCATCTGTGCCGGATGGATCGCCGTCGACTCGTCCATCGAGACGATGCGGAAGGCCTGATAGCCCTTGGCACGCTGAACACATTCGACGACGAGGCGTGCGCCCTCATAGGCGGTCTGAAAGCCGTCCCTCCGCAGCACCGTCACGTGCAGCAGGATGTCCGGCCAGCCATTGTCGGGGACGATGAAGCCGTATCCCTTCGAGGCGTCAAACCATTTGATGACGCCGGAGACTTCAACGAGGTTGGCTGCGGCGTCACCGAGGCCAGAGAAGGCATCCATCGCCGCATCGCGCGACGCACTGCCGCCGTATTCGCTTTGTGCAATTCTACCTTGCCCAACTCCGCCGATCGGCGGTCCGCCGAGCTTCTTGGACTCAAATCCGTCCGACCCCATGACCCCGGACCCCACACATCAAATGCAAATCGCCGTCGTTGCGGCGCACCCTCTGCACGCTGCTCTCCATGACCAACTCCGTGGTCGCTCATTTTGACGCTGCGCGAATCTCTCAACCAAAAGATAACACTCCCGCTTGCCGGGCATAGCTAAAAATCGATTCTTGCGGGAACTATGAACAGGCTTGCACAGCCGCGAATCAATCGGGCATCAATTGCCTACGAAAGGACCAAGCGTATCGCCGATGTCGTGGCGAATGACGAGATCGGCGACGTCGTCTTGATCGGTCGGCTCGTTGTTGATGATCGCGAGCCGCGCGCCGCTCTCCTTCGCCATCATCGGAAACCCCGCGGCCGGCCACACCATGAGCGACGATCCAATCGCCAGAAACAAGTCGCAATGCCTGGTGAGTTCCGCCGCGCGGCGCATTGCATCCTCGGGCATCGATTGCCCGAACGAGATCGTCGCGGTCTTCACCGGATCGCCGCAGTCTGCGCAGTCTGGCGCACGGCCGGCCTGGTCGAAGGCCCGCTTCACCCACGATAGGTCGTAGTCCTTGCCGCAGCCGATGCAGCGCGCGTAGGTGGTGTTGCCGTGCAGTTCGATCACGTCATCGGCCTTGAAGCCCGACGCCTGATGCAAATTGTCGATGTTCTGCGTGATGATGCCAGGAACCTTGCCTGCCCGGTAGAGCGAAGCCAGCGCGCGATGGCCGCGACCGGGCCTGGCGGCGGCGAACGTCGGTTCCATCGCGAAGCGGCGCCGCCAGGACTCGTCGCGCGCCTCCTGGCTGGCAACGAACTCGTCGAACGGGATCGGTCGGTTGCGGGTCCAGAGCCCGCCCGGCGAGCGGAAGTCGGGAATGCCACACTCGGTGGAGATGCCCGCGCCGGTGAAGGGCACGATCGACGACGCCTCAGCAATCATCTCGCCGAGTTGCTCGACACCGCTGCGCAAATCCTTTGCAATCGAGTCTTTTGCAATCACTGGAAATCATCCGGTTGGTCGTTGCGATTATAGCACGGCCAGAGCGATTGCGAGCTCAACCGTCATGCGCGGTCGAGTGAGACCGGGGCATCTTGAGCGACAATCCCCTGCTGCGGACAGGCCGCATCACCGGTTCAGCGCCTCAGCATCATCACAATCCTGCAATGCCGGCTCCGCATTGACGCCCGATTCGCTGACGTCAATGCGCCGCGGGACAGGACCACGATGAGAAGGATGGGCAATGACCGATCAGGAAGACCGCGCCGCGCGCGAGCGCGAGGAGATCGTCGCACGCGTTGCCAGCTTCAGAGCGACGCAGCAGAGATTCGAGCGTGATCGCCAGGAATATTACGACAGCACGCTGGGCAATGTCTGGAGTGGAATTCAGCGCAAGAGCGCTTGATGCGGTGCCCGGTCGCGCATGATCACACCATGACCCCCGATTGAGAAAGCCCGGAGCGATGCGCTCCGGGCTCGTCGTCGTCGTTACCAATAGTGCCGGTAATAGTAGTGCCGATAGTACGGACCGCGATAATAGGCGTAGGGTCCGGGACCGTAGTAGCCATAACGCGGACCATAATAACCCGGGTAGTAGCCCGACCCGTAGTACGGACCATAAGCGCCATACGCCGCCCCGGCGGCGCCCGCGGCGAGCGCGCCGGCGGCCAGACCGAAAGCCAGTCCGGGTCCGATACCGCGCGCCTGCGCCGGCGCGCTGACCATCGTTGCGCCGACGGTCGCAACCGTCGCCAACACTGCCAGTACCTTTTTCATACGCAACCTCCTCATGTCGTTCGGTGCACCAACGCGGGCGCGATGGGATGGTTGCAGCGAGGCTATTGGCCGCCGCACTCGCTTCGGTTCCGCAGTCATGCGATTGCGCAAAGCTACCATCGGTTAGCGCGGGAACAAAAACACAACCATAGGGATTAGCTTGGGGTGAGCGAGGTTGGCATCGATGCCGGCGTGGATGGAATTGCTGCTGAACGTGATGGGCTTTGCCGGATTTGTCGGCATCGCCATGTATCACAAGCGCCCGGACGGGAAGCTGCCGGACTGAGCGTCGGCAGCGGCCTCAGTTCGCCTTCCGCGCCTCGCCAGCCGTTCGAACCAGCCGGTCCGCCTTCACCAGCACCTTGCCGCTGTCCGGCTGTGGCCGAAGCCAGAAGCTGATCCCAACGAAGACCGCACAGAACAGCAGGCCCGCCACCATCACCCGTCGGTGGGTCGGTCGGTCCGCGTTGTGGAACGATGGCATCATGGCAGTCACCTGCGACCATCCCTAGCGCAACCACAGATAGTGACAACAGGACGCTGCTCTTAACCTAACCAGGTAGGGTTAGCGGTGGGCTGGTAGGGTTGGAGCGGGAGTTCCGGCCGCACGCTGCGGCAGCGATCCACAGACTATCCCGGGCTTGTCCGCAGCAAATTCACAGCGGCCACGGCGCTTTTTGCGGAGCAATATGCGCGTCTTGCTGCGCACTCGTCCACAGCCTGCCGGCACACAGGCGTCCGTCGGCTTCTTGATGGTCCACTGGAAGCTCGGCCGCGGGTTCCGACGAGCACGACCTCGCCATCGCTGATTGTGCCCGATAACCCACTCGCCACCTCCTGCACGGCAAACCAGCGGCCGAACGACGGGATCGGATTCGCGCCGAATGCGCCGCACCGGGGAGCTTACAAATCGTTAAGATCCCCCTGACAAGGTTCGACGGCTGGAGGGAGAGAGCCATGCTGGTTTACCCCGTACCTGCCGAAGTGACGCAAGCCAGAGTGCAACTCGTCGTCGATCAGACCGCGAAGGCACAGCCCCGCATCATCAGCGAGGATGTGCTTGACGTCTTCGCGGCCAAGAACCAGGCCGACCGCGACGCCGTCGAGACCATCCTCGATATCAAGGTCTGAGCGCGACACCGCGCGATCCGACCCGCGAGCTCCCGTCGCAGGTTTCTTTGCCGTGAACCTTTTGCGCAGTGCGAAGACATACCGGCACTGGGGATTTCAGGGCCCGGCATTCGGCACAGCGCTGTGGGACAAACACACTTCGTCTACGCGACGCTGTTGCATTTTGTAGATTCAACCTTAAGTTTGGTGCCGAACAGTTGACGGCTCACGCCCTGAGAGATCCCCAGTCCGTCAGCTGGGAAAGCCCCGCATCCAGCCTGCGGGGCTTTCTTTTTTCCGAGCGTAGGAACCTCTCGGTCCGAACACCGTTATGTGAGCGGTTGCCGGCACGATCTCCCCAAGGCCGGTCGGCATCAGACCTCGCGAGCCCGCTCGCGGGGTTTTGCGTTTTAGAGGAGGTCCAACCTCGCGCGTCCTTGATTGGAAGTGATGAGCGATCGATGGGATAGAGAGGATGCCTCCAAGGCACGACCACAAGCCCCGTTCCGGCGCCGCAGCCGGGCGGGGCTTTATCGCATCCGATCCTGCGCGAGCCCCCTGCCCGGCGTCGGGTTTTGCTGCTAATTCATTGGCCGTCTCGCCCCAGGGGCCAAACAATATCTGAATCCGCAGGAGGATGAATAATGCGCTATCTCCACACCATGCTGCGCGTCCGCAATCTCGATGTCGCGATGAAGTTCTATCAGGACGCGCTCGGACTGAAGGAAGTGCGCCGCATCGACAATGACAAGGGCCGCTTCACGCTGGTGTTTCTCTGCGCGGAGGAAGACCTCCATCTGCTCAAGTCGCAGCCGCAGACCCGCGGCGCACCGCTGGTCGAGCTGACCTACAATTGGGACGAGGAAAAGTACGGCGAGGACCGCCATTTCGGCCATCTCGCCTACGAGGTCGACGACATCTACGCCACCTGCGAGAGGCTGATGAAGCTCGGCGTCACCATCAATCGTCCGCCGCGCGACGGCAACATGGCGTTCGTGCGGTCGCCCGATCTACACTCGATCGAGATCCTGCAAAAGGGCGAGCCGAAGGCGCCCGCCGAGCCATGGGCCTCGATGCAGAACACTGGCCACTGGTGAACGCTGCCTCGCATCCGTCCCGATCTGCTTTCCGCGCCTCATCCGGAGGCCGAACGATCGTTAGGAACATGCCGCCACCGCTGACGTTGCCCCCTCACCAAGAGGAATGCGAGGAGGCAATGAGATGGGAAAAGGAATTTTGCTTTGGCTGTTGGGCGTGCCGATTCCGGTGATCATCGTGCTGTGGTTGTTGTTCGGGCGCTGATCGTATCTTGATGCGCCATGCATGAGCGTGAGGCTCTGCCGCACTGCGGCGGAGCCTGTTTTTTGCTCTCGATACAATTCATCCCGCGCTTTTCTCCGGCTATTCCTCTAAGAACGCGCAAAGCGCAACCGCGGGAAGAAACGTGATGGACAGCAAGCCGCAACTGACGATCTGGGGCCGGGCCAACTCGGTCAATGTACAGAAGGTTCTCTGGTGCCTCGCCGAGCTCGACGTGCCCTATCAGCGCATCGATGCCGGCATGCAGTTCGGCCGGAACGACCAGCCCGACTATCTCGCGATGAATCCGAACGGGCGCATCCCGACGCTGGTCGAGGGCGACTACGTGCTGTGGGAATCCAATTCGGTGATGCGCTATCTCTGCATGGCGCATGGCCAGGGCTCACCGGTCTATCCGCAGGCGCCGAAGGCGCGCGCCGCCGTCGACCGCTGGCTCGACTGGACGCTGTCGACGCTGCAGCCGGTCGACCGCCCGGTATTCTGGGCGCTGGTGCGCACGCCGCCCGAGAAGCGTGACATGGTCCAGATCCAGAAGGACGCCGATGCGGAAGGCATCGTGTGGCGGGTCGTCGAGGCGCAACTCGCCAGCCGCCGCTTCGTCGAGGGCGATCAGTTCACGATCGCCGACATCGCGCTCGGCACTTTTGCGCGGCGCTGGCTCGGCGTCGAGGGCGTGACGAAGCCGACACTGCCCAATCTCGAGCGCTGGTTCGGCGAGATCGCGCAGCGGCCGGGCTTCGTCCGCTTCGTGGCGCCACCGATGTCGTGAGCGTCGGGCCGCTCAGCGACCGCCGGAGACGACGCCGTCGACGCGAATGGCGCCGCCGAGCTTCACGCAGGTGTCGGAGCCCTCGACCTTGACGAAGCCCGGTCCATACGACGCACAGGCGTTGCTCCGGGTCGCGGACTTGGACGACAGGGTTTTCCCGGCATCGGGCGGCGTCCGAAGATTCCAGCGGTCGCCCTGCTGCGCGGACGCGGCGGCAGGAATCAGGACGGCGATGACGGCGAAGCAGGTCGTGCGCATTAGAACTTCTTAACGCGTGTCGCGGGATCAGGCCAGCGCATGACGCGATCGGGCAGAACCGTCGAAAGACCGACGTAGTCAGGCTTCAGCGCACGAACCGGACGCCGAAGGTCTTGCCTTCGCGCCACACCACCTCGCAGGCGCGCCCGGTGCGGGCGTCCCGCGAAAACGCCAGCCGCAGCTTGGCCGGCAGCGTGTTGTTGTCCTGGACGGTGATCTTTGCGCCGGACGAGGAAATGTCCTCGACCACGCAAGGCCGCGCGGCGAAGCCGCCGTCGAGCGTGATCCAGCCGGACTGACGCAACGATTTGCGCGTTTCGCGCTTCCTGGTCCCAAGAGCCATCACTTCATCCCCAAGGTTCAGCCCTACCGCCGTTGGCTTTACAAAGGGTTGCGAAATATCAGCGGTTTGCAGCGATTCCGGAACGGCGAGCACGCCGCCCTGCAAACTTCAACCAAAACAGACCTTTGGCGCGCGGAATCGACAGCCGCGACGTGCGTTGCGCGCTCGATCCAGCAGCACGAAGTGTCGATCTCGGTGACGGCTGCAAACCACGTTCGTTCATCTTGTTCCCAGAAGGAGGGTGGGAACCAAATGAAATGTTCGGTATCTAGGGGCTTTCATTGCCCTGCCCCCGGCCCGCCAGCAACCGACCAACAGGCGGAAAGTCGTTTGAGCCACGATGGCGTTCAACCTCCGCAAGATCGACCTCAATTTGCTCGTGATCTTCGAGGCGCTCTACGCCACGGGCAGCACCGGGCGTGCCGCCGAGCGGCTCGGCATGAGCCAACCCGCGGTGTCCAATGCACTTGGCCGGCTGCGCGACCTGATCGGCGATCAGCTCTTCGTGCGGGATACGCGCGGACTGAAGCCGACCAGCAAATCCAACGAGATCATCCGCCCCGTGCGCGAGGCGCTGGGCGTGATCGGTAGCCAGCTCATCACCTCTGACTCGATCGATCTCTCGACCTACCAGCGGCAGTTTCGGGTCATCATCGCCGATCCCTTCGAGCCGATCCTGATGCCGCCTATCGTGCGCGCCATCACCACCGAGGCGCCGGGTATCGAGATCGAATGCGTGCAGGCCACCGCGAGATTTGCCGAGGATATCCGCGACGGCGGGATCGATCTTGCCTGCTTTGCTTTTCCGATCGACAGCAAGGACATCGTCACGCAGGTGCTATGTCCGATCGAGCTCGTCATCCTGAGCCGACGCGATCACCCTGGAATTAAGAAGCCGCTCGACATCGACACCCTGCGCCGGCTGCCGCAAATCGCGATCGGCCGCGAGCTGCGCGGCTTCACCGGCGTCGACAAGAAGCTGATCGCCGCCGACACCGCCCGCCGCACGCCCTATATGGTCGGCAAGATCTGGTCGATGGCACCGATGATCGAGCGCACCGACCTGATCGGCTTCCTGCCGCGCCGCTTCGCCAACGAGATCGCTCGGAACTTCGATCTCGACATCCACGAAGTTCCGATGAAGCTACCCGAGCAGCATGCCTATCTGATGTGGCATGTGAGCAGCGAACGCGATCCCGGCCATAAGTGGCTTCGCGACTCGATCATGCAAGCGATCCAGACCGATCCGTAGAGCGGAGCCCATCGCTTGAGCGTGAGCTCCCCGGGAAAGCCACCCTGCTCTTCCCGCGTCGTGCCTGGAGCAAACTGGGTTCTGGTTGGATCTAGCCGAACTGCGCTTTGGCATCGACGCCGGAGCGGCGCTCGCTCTTGATCCGGCGACAGGACGCCAAGCCGAGACCAGCGAAACCAAGCAACAGCATTGTCCAGGTAGAAGCTTCGGGAACGGACCCGACCGAATTCAGATAGCTGGCGTCAGTGAGGGTCTTGAAGTGCAGTTCGCCGTTGCCTTGGAACGAGGCGGCGAACAGCGTCCCATCGATCGGGCTGGAGCTTGACACGGTTGCGTTGGGAGCAAGAACGGTGCCGCCGAATTCGACGCCGAAGTTGAGGCTCGTCGCGTCGTAGAAATTCCACAATATGTCCGACGCGTAGTTGCTGTCGTTGAAGTTTCCCGACCCAGTGGAAAAGTTTCCGTCGACGTTGACGACCAACAGCTTTGCGCCGTTGAGGTCGAAGGTCGGATTGCTGACCTGCTCCAGCTGGGCGGCAGTGATATTGATCACGGCGACACCGTTCACCGGCTGGGCGGTAAAGATAGAGCTGTTCTGCGAAATGATGGCGAGACCGGACGCCCCAGTTGTCGCCATCTTGGAGAGCGCGCTCGAGACCTGCGTCAGCTGCCCCGCAATCGAGCTGTAACTGTAGGGAAAGGCGTAATTGGAGGTAACCTTGCTGGCACCCGAGAACGTCGCGTTCTGCGAACCTCCGACATGCACCGTCAGATTGTTGACGTTGTACGGGCCGCCGGAGGCATTTCCGTAGATGTTGACCCCACCGTAGCCCGATAGCGAAGAGGCCGTCGGTTGATAACCCTGGGTATCGAATGTCGTGCTCGGGCCCGACAGATTGCCGCCGATCATCACCGCTCCGACGGTGTCGGACTGTGAGCTGTTGGTGACGATCGCGTTGAAGTTGGTCAACAGATCGCTCGTGAGCGGGAGCGCTGCGGCAGGTCGGGTTGCACCTGCCGCAAGGAGCGCGGCAATCAACCAGGCACGGGACATCTTCATGAAGCCCTCGATCAAATCAGTTGTCCGAGCAGCGGCCGGTTGCGCTTACGACGAGCCAGAAAGCCCAGTCCGCAGAAGCCGAGGATCATCATGACCCAAGTGGCAGGCTCCGGGACCGCAGCGGTCAAAATGGTCCCGTTGGTTCCGAACGCGATCGAGGCGGGCGAGCCCGTACTATGGGATGCGCCGGCCACAGGGTAGTCGTCGTCGATCTCTCCAAAAGAAAACAGGATGAGATCCGCCTGGCCATCGTTGGAAAAGAGTAGCAAGGAATGCCCGCTCGGACCGAAATTGCCGTCAAAATTGAATATGAGATTGCTGCCGACCGCTTCCAGGACGTTACTTCCGCTGAAAGACATGTTCGAAAGCTTGTCCGCGACGTGAGTTCCGATGGTCAGACTGAAAGCCAGGATATCGGACTTCGACAGTGCGCCGGTCTTTCCATTGGTGTCGATATAGCCGGTCGTCGTGATCGTATTTCCCGTGGTGTCATCGGTCACGGCGATGTCGACGGTGTAACGCTCGGTAACCACTGACGCCGTTGCGCTCGAGGCACCGACACATAGCAGGGCCAATCCTGCGACAATCGATCCAAAATTCAGCAATAACTTCATTTGAACACCCGCCTCAAAAAATAGTCGCATCAGTCGGGCCTGTTGCGGCCCGTCAACGCGTCAGACTTTCGCCAGTTTGGTTTTAGGAGGACGGCGGGGGCGGTGTGAAATGGATAATTAATATACTCCGAATTCAGGAACCTGATTGGCTCAGCGGCAAGCGACCAACGGAAGGCGGCGCCACGAGCCTCGCCGACCTCGCCTCCCTGATCCGGAAAACAAAAAGACCGCCCGAAGGCGGTCTTGTTATCAACGCCGATCAGCTGAGGATCAGGCCGCGCTCAGCGCATTGCGCCGCCGATAGGCCAGGAAGCCGAGTCCGGAGAAGCCCAGGATCATCATCGCCCAGGTCGAAGGCTCGGGGACCGCGGAGATCGTGGTGGAGAAGAAGGCCTGCCCGGTGTTGTCGCCGCTGCCCCAGATCCACTGCGCATTCGTGCTGATGCCCGCGATCGGCCCGCCATACGCGCCGGTCCAGATGTTGGCGCCGCCATTGCTGCTGTCACCCGCCTGCAAGGCAGCCGCTCCGGACGGAGTGCTCCAGGACGAGCCGGCGGTGACCGTCTGGGCGCGCCAGGCGGCATCCGTCGACGTCAGGAGCGTGGCTGAACCGTTGCCGAACAGTCCACCGCCGAGCAGGTTGAACTGACCCAGGATGGCGTTCGGATTGCTGCCGCTCGACGGCGTCGTGGTGTGATCGGAATCCGAGGCGTAGTTCTCCGCCACGATGTGCAGGTACCAGGTCCCGGCGCCGAGGTTCAGGCTGAACGACTGCGGGTTGCGCCAGTCAACGCCGGTGCCGCCGGGGGTGATCAGTGTGCCGAGCGTGGAGTCGCTCGAGCTGATGTAAGCCTGAAATCCGTTGTCCGCGGTCAGCACGCCGGTGAGGGTCGAGGCATTCGCCGCAGGCGCGGCAATCGCCGCAGCCATCACTAGTCCGAGCGCAACCTGGCGCAACATCGCATGCTCCCAATGGATTAAAAATCTCGCGCAGGCTTCTAATCAGGGGCAAAAGAGTCGGTCAAGCGACGGGTTAAATTAAACATTAATTTCAACCGCCCGCAGCATATCAAAACGACGTCGATTAAATGTGCATCTGGTTCGCCGCGCAGCCGCCGACGGAACTCCCCTGCCGCGTCATGCCCGCATGCATGGGCATTGAACGCAGTCACGTTGGACGGGCTCGCGGCTCGGATGGGATATGCGTTGGAAACATTGGCGCTCCCTAGCGGAATCGAACCGCTCTCTCCACCGTGAAAGGGTGGCGTCCTAACCGATAGACGAAGGGAGCAAAACTCCCGGCAGATCAATACGTTAGACGTGAGATGCGCCGGACTGGTCATGACCGTCAACGATCGCGACGGGCGAACGTATAGTGGCGATTGGCCGGTCGGGCAAGCGTTCAGAACGCTTTTCCGGGGATGCCGCCTACCTGCAGGACAATCCGGCCTCGATCGAGGTCCAGAAACCACAATGCGACGGCACATGGGCATGCGCCCGCGAACCGCCGGCGTGAATCAGGATTGCGGCGGCAAGCGCGACGACGACGGCGGGGATGAGGAATCGACGGAACGACATGGGCCTGCGCATCAAACGATATCGTGGCCTAACTAAGGCCAGCGCACGGGATGAACATCCAGCGCTCGCGCGACACCGTTCGCGGTTAGTCCCTGCGCAAACGAGATCCGCGGCTTTCGCAGTGAACTGCCTCGCGGCTTGGGCGCGCTAGTGATTGGCTGCGCTTGCGACATCCTGGCGATTGTTCGGCTGCGCCGCCGGCGCCTGCTTGATGCAGGTGCTGCAAATCACGAGCTTGCGCGCCAGCCGATCGTCGGCGTCCGCTTCCGACACTTGTACGTCAGACGTCTCGGCCACCGCCGGCGACGTATTCCGCGCATGGCGTCGCGGCTGCGGCAGATTGGGATCCTGTCCGGCACCATCCCACGCCAGCGGGCCGGTTCCCGGCGCCGGCGTGGACATGCTGTATTGCTGCGAATATTGCGCACAGGCACCGAGCGCGATCGGAAGAAACAACACGGCGGCCTTACGAGCCCAGTTCCGGAATGCAGACATGATCACACTCACACGCTATTCGTACCGCGACATCAGTACTGCGACCTAAGAGCAGAACCGCTAAGAAATCGTTTGCCTTGTTTGGTTCGTCGCATCCGACCGCGACGGCATCAAGACGGGATTGCGGCGCCAACGCGCCGTCGAACACGCTAGTCCGGAGTCCAACCAATGCCCGCCATCAACCATCGCTTCGACGGCAAGCGCGTGCTCGCCGATCTCAACGCGCTACGCGCGATCGGCGCCTACAAAAGCGGTGTGCACAAGCCGACATTCTCGGAACCGCATCTGCGCTCGCTCGACTGGCTTGCGGCACGCCTGCCCGATGCGGACCTCACCGCAACCATCGACGGGATCGGCAACGTGTTCGGCAGCAGCACAAAGGCGGGACCAAAGCTGCTCGCAGGCTCGCATCTCGAGAGCCAGAACCATGCCGGCTGGCTCGATGGACCGCTCGGCGTGATCTATGCGTTGGAAGCCGCGCGCGTCATCAACCGCGATCCCGGCATCAACGGCGCGGTCGAAGTCGCCGCCTGGTGCGACGAGGAAGGCCATTTCGGCAGTTTCCTCGGCAGCCGCTCGTTCGCCGGCGCAGTGAGCGAGGCCGACATCGATGCCGCGCGCGACCGCTCGAGCGGCCGCGCGATGCGACAGGCATTGCAGGATGCAGGCTTTGCCGGCCGCCCTCGCCTCACCGCCGAGGCTTCCCGCCATATCGGCTATCTCGAAGCCCATATCGAGCAAGGCGACACGCTGGAAAGCAGCGGGCTCAAGATCGGCGTCGTCACCTCCATCGTCGGTATCTGGCAGTTCCGCATCACCTTCACCGGTGCGCAGAACCATGCCGGCACCACGCGGATGGCGGTGCGCAAGGATGCGGGCCTGGCGCTGGCGCGGTTCTGCGTCGCGATCGACGACAGCTTCCCTGCCCTGTGCGGACCGCGCACGGTGTGGACCACTGGCCGCATCACGCTGGACCCGGGCGCGCCCAGCATCATCCCCGGCGGCGCCGAGATGCTGTTCCAGATCCGCGACGACAATCCCGAGGTGATCGCGCGTCTCGAGCAACATCTGCATCGTCTGGCGGCCGAGGCCACCGCGCAGGGCGGCTGCGGCGTGCAGGTCGAGCGCATTCGCACCGGCGTGCCCGCGATGATGACGCCGGCATTCCAGGATGCGATCGAGGCGGCCAGCGCGACCTGCGCCGGCGGCAAATCGATCCGCATGCCCAGCGGCGCCGGTCACGACGCGCAGGTGCTTGCCACGCTCATGCCGGCGGCGATGCTGTTCGTGCCGTCGATCGGCGGCATCAGCCACCACTGGAGCGAGAACACCGACGATGCCGATATCGTCACGGGCGCCGAGGTGTTCGTGGAAACCTGCCGCCGCCTGCTGACGCAAGCGGCGTGCTAACCGGTGCGTCGTCCGAACGGAACCACGGCCCAGGCCCGCTCGTGCAGATAGTACCAGGCGATCTTGGTCACGATCTCGAGCCCGGCGATCGAGCCGGCGAGCGCAACCTTGCCGGTCATGAACCAACTGATGGCGAACGTATCGAGCGTCCCGAGCGTCCGCCAGCTGACGGCCTTGAGGATCGATCGCGTATGACTCTCTGCTGCGCGTAAATGCACCCGGTAACGTCTCCCGTCTGATCAAGCACTTCTACCATGCCGTTCATCGGCGCGCTCGCGTCCGCCTCCGCCGGAATTAGCCAAACGTGAACTCCCAACCGCGCGTCCGCCGCCGCCGACCACCTTGCAAAGTGCTGGGTTTGTGGCCATTTTTGCCGTTCACGAGAACAGATTGAGCCCATGTTGTTGCTTGAGTCGCTTCCGACAGTGATCGGCGCCGCCGCGATCGCCCCCGCGCTGCTGGTGCTGTGGCTGGTGATCGCCGCCGACGAGCGCCCCGGACCTCCGGTTCAGGTATGGCTTGCCTTCGTGCTCGGCGCGGCCAGCATCTCGCTGCTCGGACTGGCGCGAATCCCCTTCAATGCGCTGCTCGCCATTCCCGACAATCCCTGGGCGACGCAGGCAGTGCGCGCGGCATTCGGGGTCGCGGCGCCGGAGGAGATCGTCAAGGTGCTGGTCATCGTCGCGATCTCGACGCGGCGCCGTGCCTTCGCCGACCCGATGGACACAGTGGTCTATGGTGCGGCCGCGGGCCTCGGATTTGCGGCTTACGAGAACCTCGCCTATCTCGTCCAGCACAAGGACATGTGGCGCGCGCTGGCAGCGCTGCGCAGCGTGCTGACCGTGCCGTTCCACGGCGCGCTCGGCATCATCGCCGGCGCCTACCTGGCGATCGCGCGCTCCGGCGGCGCGCTCGGCGCCTATCGCGGCCATCGCGACTGGGCGCGCATCACCAACTGGGCGCTGGTGCTGGTCGCACCGGTCGCGCTGCATGCGGCGTTCGATTTTCCGCTGCTGGCGCTCCAGCGCATTCCGGATCTCAGCTCGACGACGCGGCTGCTGCTCGGTTCGGCCAGCGTCCTGATCGGTTTCTCCTCGATCGGCTTCGCGATCCGCCTGGTGCGGCGCCTCGGCAAGCATCACGCGCCGCGCACAGACATCGCGCGCGAGCGGCTCAGCCAGTTGCGGCGGATGTGGGCGGTGCTGCTGATCGGCGGCGGGACCGGCTTTGCCGGGGTCTGTTTCCTGCTCACCTCGCTGCACCACTGGTACGTCAACCCCGAGCGCGACGCGTCGTTCATCCTGATCCCGATCGGCTTCACCTCGATCCTGATCGGGCTGGCGCTCCTGGTCGCGACCACCGCCGTCTACTTCTTCGGCCGCAACCGGATGCGAACCGCCTCGGAAGGTCTTCCGGCCGCGCCGGGCCAGAGCTAGGACGGGCGCGCGTCGACGTGGCCCTTTTGCGCAACCGGAATAAGCTTGCCGACACACTCCGATTTGCTGATCGGCATGGCGTTGGCGGCGTGCAACACCTGACGGCGAACCGCGGCGGGGTTGCATTTGGGGGGTGACATCCCCAAATCCCTGCGCTATAGAGCCGCCCCATGATCACCGTCGCCACCAGCTATTTTTGGTACTTTAGCTACGACAACTCGCTGGCGGCAGGAGGATCGCGCTCAATCTGAATAATTGCAGCAAACATCCAAAACAAGCCGCCAGACCTGGCGGCTTTTTTGTGTGCCGGCAGGTCCGAAATCCAAAGGAGCCAGCCGTGTTGAGTACGACAGACGATCTTCGCATCAAGGAATTGAAAGAGCTGAGTACGCCTGAAGAGGTGATGCGGGAGGTCCCGCGCACCCTGACGGCGACCCGCGTCGTGATGGGCGCCCGCAACGCCATCCACGCGATCCTCAATGGCACCGATGACCGCCTGCTGGTCGTCGTCGGCCCCTGCTCCATCCACGATCCCGCGGCGGCCGTCGATTACGCCGAGCGCCTCGCCGGCCTGCGCGAACAGTTAGCCGACCGCCTCGAGATCGTGATGCGGGTCTATTTCGAGAAGCCGCGCACCACCGTCGGCTGGAAGGGGCTGATCAACGATCCCGGCCTCGACGGCAGCTTCGACATCAACAAGGGCCTGCGGCTCGCCCGCAACGTGCTCTCGGCGGTGAACAATCTCGGCTTGCCGGCCGGCACCGAATTCCTCGACATGACGACGCCGCAATACATCGCCGACCTGGTCTCCTGGGCCGCGATCGGCGCGCGCACCACCGAAAGCCAGATCCATCGCGAACTGGCGTCCGGCCTGTCGTGCCCGGTCGGCTTCAAGAACAGCACCGACGGTGGCGTGCGGATCGCGGCGGACGCGGTGCAGTCGGCCTCGCACCCGCATCACTTCATGGCGGTCACCAAGGGCGGCCGTTCGGCGATTGCTGCCACCAGCGGCAACGAGGATTGCCACGTCATCCTGCGTGGCGGCCGGGTGCCGAACTATGATGCAGCAAGCGTCGATGCCGCCGCCGCCGAGCTCGGCCGCGCCGGTGTCGCAGCGCGGTTGATGATCGACACCAGCCACGCCAACAGCAGCAAGAAGCCGGAGAAGCAGCCCGCGGTTGCGGCCGACATTGCGCAGCAGGTGGCAGGCGGTGAAGCACGCATCATCGGCGTGATGATCGAAAGCAATCTCGTCGCCGGACGCCAGGACGTCGTACCGGGCAAGCCACTGACCTACGGCCAGAGCATCACCGACGGCTGCATCGATCTGGAAACGACCGCTGACGTATTGAAGCAGCTGGCCGATGCCGTCGACGCAAGACGCAGCGTGCGGCGCGACGGCTTGCAGGAGCGTTCGGCCTGACACGGCCGAACCGATTGAGCGTTGCCGGCGGAGCTGTCGCGCTCCGCCGGCGTCTCACGGGAGGTCAACACCCGCGGCAGATGCTCTTGATCTTCTTGTCGAGCGCCGCGTCTTCCTTGTTCGCCGTATTGTTCGGATCGCTGATGTTCTTTTCGTTGGGTATGTCGCCGCGGCGGGGCTGACGATGTCCAATCGGCGCTTCCGGCACCCCGGAATTCTTCTGCACGGAGGACGATCCACCTTGCTGCTGCGCCCAAGCCGGGGACATTCCAACCTGGGACGCTCCAGCCGCAACCAACATCAGAGCCATCACCAAAACTGTCTTCCGCATCTCGCGTCTCCGCTTCTCAACCCTATCGCGCCCGTTCCGGCACTTCGACGGTAGCACAGTTGCGTCGCCCCTGCGCTGCGCAATCCTGCACCTTCCGTATATCGGCCATCGCACCAAGGAGCCAGATTCCCGCGCCGACCAGCAGCGCAAACATGCCGAACATCACAGCATTTTCGATGCTGCGGCTGCCGCCGTCCTCGGGCGGCTCCTGCGCTCCGTCCCCGGCCCCGCCCATATCCGCCTCAAGATTGCGGCGGATAAAGATGAACCTCGCCGCAATAATCGACGATACGGTATCGTCGTTCCGCGGCATCTTCACGTTCGCGGGAAGCCGGCTGCGACAAATAGGTCGGGCCGATCGGCGCCTTGCCGTGGCCGCCGGGGATGTCGAGGACATAATCGGGCTGACACAGGCCCGAGACGCGCCCGCGCAAGGCCCGCATCAAGTCCTGCCCGGCTTCGATCGTCGTGCGCAAATGTGCGGTGCCTGGCGCAAGGTCGCCGTGATGCAGGTAATACGGCTTGATCCGGCACCCGACGAAGGCGCGCATCAACGCCGTCAGCGTCGCCACATCGTCGTTGACGCCGCGCAGCAGGACGGACTGGCTGACCAATGGAATACCGGCATCGGCAAGCCGCGCACATGCCGCACGGGCATTGGCGCTCAGTTCGCGGGGGTGGTTGGCGTGGATCGCGATCCAGGTCGTCGCGCCCTCCACCCGCAACGCCGCGATCATATCGGGATTGATGCGCACGGGATCGGCGATCGGAACACGGGTGTGGATGCGGATGATCTTCACATGATCGATGCCGGCGAGATCGGTCATGATCTCGGTCAACCGGCGCGGCGACAGCATCAGCGGATCGCCGCCGGTCAGGATGACTTCCCAGATATCTGGATGGGTACGGATGTAATCGAGCGCCGCGCCGTAGGCGTCGTCGGACAAGGCCGTGGCCTTTCCCGGTCCGACCATTTCGCGCCGGAAACAGAACCGGCAATAGACCGCGCAGACATGAACGAGCTTGAACAGCACCCGGTCCGGATAGCGATGCACGATCCCGGCGATCGGCGAATGCGCATCGTCGCCGATCGGGTCGACGTTCTCGCCGGGCTGCTCGACGAGTTCGTCAGCACTCGGGATGAACTGTCGCGCGATCGGGTCGGCCGGATCGGCGGGATCAATCAACGCGACGAGTTCAGGTGTCACCGCGACCGCGTAGCGCGCAGCGACCTGTTCGAGCTCGGCAAGGGCAGCGACCGGCGCGAGACCAGCCTCGACCAGCTCGTGCGGCTGGCGCAGGGTCGCCGCCAGTTTCGGATCGATCCTGTTCATGTCTCTCCTGCAGGCGGGGTCCAGACCACCTGATCAATTCGCGGCGCGCCGCTCGCCAGCATCACCAGCCGGTCGAAGCCGAGCGCAACGCCGCTGGCTTCCGGCATCTGGCCGACCGCGGCGAGAAAGTCATCGTCGAGCGGATAGCGCTCGCCGTAGCGGCGGGCCTTCTGGTCCATCGCCGCGGTGAAACGATGGCGCTGCTCGGCCGCGTCGGTCAGCTCGCCAAAGCCGTTGGCGAGCTCGACGCCGCAGGCATAGACCTCGAAACGCTCGGCTACGCGTGGGTCGCCCGCCTTGGCGCGCGCCAGCGCGGCCTCCGGCGACGGGTATTCGAACAGCACCGTCAGTTGGCCCTGACCGAGATTGGGCTCGACATGCTCGACCAGCACCTTGCTGAAGATGTCCGACCAGGTGTCGTCATCTGAAATCCGCACCCGCGCGTGCGCGGCCGCCGCCAGCGCGGCACGGTCGCCCTCGCCGTCCGAGATCGTCGCCAGCAGATCGATGCCGGCAAAGCGTTCGAAAGCCGCCGCGACCGTCAGCAGCTCCGGCTCGGCAAACGGATCGGCAATCTTGCCGCGGAATGAAAACCGCCCGATTCCGGTCGCCTGCGCCGCGTGGGCGATCACCACGATTGTATCGGCCATGATGGCGTCATAGCCGGCATTGGCGCGGTACCATTCCAGCATGGTGAATTCGGGCAGATGCAGATCGCCGCGCTCGCGATCGCGGAACACGCGCGCGAATTCGTAGATCTTGGGCTCGCCGGCCGCGAGCAGCTTCTTGCAGGCGAACTCCGGCGAGGTGCGCAGATAACGTGTCGCACGCGCGCCGTCGGCCTGCCGGAGCTCGGTCCGCGGGGCGTGCAGATGCGTCTCATTGCCCGGCGATACCTGTAGAATCGCGGTCTCGACCTCGGCAAATCCCTGCTCCTCGAACCACGCCCGGAGCGCTCGCGTGATTGCGGTCCGCGCCTGCAAGAACGGCCTGCGGTCAGCGTAGCGCCGCGGCATCCACCACGGCGAGGGCTGGTCGTGCCCCGTCATCGCCAACGGGTCCGCTTGGATTCGACATCAACAAGCCTCCACCCCCGCTCAGGAGTCGGGCATAACCAGTTGATTCGAAGCAGATTCATGGTCGGCACGGCGTTGGTCACCGGAATAGGCGGCGAAGCTGATCCCTTCTTGTCGAAAGATGCCGGCCTTGTCCATGCGCCACCACGGCCGAACCGGGGGCGGATGGCACGATTCGGCCCGGAAATTGGGCCAATCCGGGGCGGCAGGGACGGCTGCCAAACTGCCGAATTGGACCGCAAAAGACTGGCATCTCAGGGACAAATCAGTATGTTGCAGCCCGAAATCGCCGCCACGGCCGAGGGGCTGCCGGTCCGGTTTGCGCCCCCGCTTCTCAAATTCAGGAAAACACCTTTGAAAGTCATCGCCAGTTCCATCCGCAAGGGCAACATCATCGAGCAGGATGGCAAGCTCTATGTGGTCCTCTCCGCCGAAAACATTCATCCCGGCAAGGGCACCCCGGTCAGCCAGATCGAAATGCGCCGCATCGGCGACGGCGTGAAGGTGTCGGAGCGCTACAAGACCACCGACCAGGTCGAGAAGGCCACCGTCGAAGACCACAACTACAACTACCTCTACGAAGACGCCGACGGCTTCCACTTCATGAACAACGACAACTACGACCAGGTCCAGGTCTCCAAGGAGATCGTCGGTTCGTCTGCGCCGTATTTGCAGGAGAACATGACCGTCAAGCTGTCGATGCACGACGGCAATCCGGTCGCGATCCAGCTGCCGCAGCGCGTGACGCTGGAAGTGGTGGAGACCGAGCCGGTGACCAAGGGCCAGACCGCCTCGTCCTCCTACAAGCCCGCGGTGCTGTCGAACGGAATCCGCACCGGTGTGCCGCCGCACGTCTCCACTGGCACCCGCATCGTGGTCATGACCGAGGACGGTTCCTACGTGGAACGCGCCAAGGACTAATCAAGGACTAAGCAGCGTGGACGCCGCGAGGTCGAGGTGAATGATCTCCCCGCATCAGGCTGTTGTTTAAACATAAAATTTCCGGAAAACTGCTACACACTTTTCCGGATCTTGCTCTACTCTCGCTGGCGATCAGTCATGAGCCGGGGGGTGCAGTGAGCAGGAAGGTGGTCAGCTTCATCAGTTGCTGGCTTGCAGCCCTGCTCTTGCCTCTTCCCGGCGCTGACGCTGACGAATTCAGGACACCCTCGATCTCGGCCATGCGGGTCGAATGGCGCGCAGCGCTCGACCAACTGCGGCAGGAGATCGGCGGCCACCCGGCCGTTGCCGCCAATTTCAGCTTCGCCGGCCAGCGCCGCGTCCCGGCCTCGGATCCGCGCTCGACCCCTGCGCTGGTGCAGCTGAATGCGGTGACATCGCCGCTGTTCCCCGGCATCGCGCGCAGCCCGATCCCGGTGCTGCTGCCGTTCGATCCCGCGAGCTATCTCGACGCACGGCTGAGCGGCGCGCCGGACAGCCTGGCGGTCGCGCGCCATCAGGCCGACTTCCGTGCCGCCGATCTGTTCCATGCCGGCGCATCCGGCTATGACGCAGTGTTCTCACTCGATCCGGGAGCCGTCGACGGCATGCCGCCACGGACGTTCGCAAAGCCGGTCGAGGTGCAGATCTCGGGCTCGATCCTGGTCTACGACCTGGCCGACCGGCTCGGTGGCAAGGGCGAGCCGGTGAAGGCGCTGGCGGCGCAGTTTCCGGATCTGCGCCGCTTCATCCGCGAGGGCTATGTCCGCTATGCCTTCACCAGGTTCGGGATTCCCTATGTGGTCTCGATCCAGTGCCTCGACAGCGCGCCGCGGCCGAAGCGGCTGGCGTGCCGCGAGGCCTCCCCGGTCGCCGAACGCTTCCTGAAGGCGTTGCATATCGCGGGCGGACAGCCGTCACGCCCGCGCAGTGACCTCGCCGCCGACGTCGCCGAGCGCCCAATCGCGCCGTCGGCCGCCTTCACCTATCGCCCGAGCGGCGACATCATCGCCGGCAGCGGCGGCCGCAGGCAGCAAGGCGGCCATGCCGACTTCACGGTGTATTCGCAGATCCGCTTTCCGCTGGAGAAGGCGCCGGCGTTCGCGCATTCGCAGTCCTTTCCGAAGCGCGGGCGGGTCGACGAGTATCCCTGGCAGGACAATTTCTGCGAGGCGCGCAGCTTCGAGGTCGGGCAGTGCGCGAGCGGCTACGGCCACCAGGGCCAGGACATCAGGCCGGGCGGCTGCCCGCCCGACAGCAAGGATGGTTGCGACCCCAGGCAGCAGGCGGTCGTCGCGGTGCGCGACGGCATCGTGATCCGTTCGGCGCAGCAGCAGGCGGCGACCTTGCAGGTCAATACCCGCACCGAGCATGTCCGCTTCCGCTACATGCACATGAACCCGTCCGCGATGGATGCCGACGGCCTGCTCAACGGCCGCCGCCTCGGCGAAGGCGAGAAGATCGGCGTGGTGTCGAACTATCTCGACCATCCCAACGGCACCTCGCGGCATCTGCATTTCGACGTGCAGGTGTTCACCCGTGACGGCTGGCTCTGGGTCAATCCCTACACCACGCTGGTGTCGGCCTATGAACGTCTGATCCGCGGTCGCGGCCGCGAGATCGGGCCGGAGCCCGGCCCCGCCGCCGCCGTGGCCCACGCTTTGCCCGACGACGTCGTGCATCACATCGACACCCAGGAAGGCGGCGGCAATTAGCCGAGCCGAGCCGGCCAAGACCGATACGCGGTCTATTTCAGTTCGCCGGTCATGAATTGCGCCCGACCCATACCGAACGACCAATCCTCATCGTCATTGATCACGAAATTGATGACGAGGTCGCTCGGTGCGATTCCGCAAGCTGACGACAGCCTCTCGGCAAGGACGCGATAGAAATCCAGCTTCAGGGCCTTGTCGCGCGGACGGCTGGTCAGTTGGAGCATCACCAGACTGTCCGTCCGGGGAATATCCAGGCCGGTGTCGAGCGCGACGACCTGACATCGCGGATGAACGTGCACCACCTGGTAGCGGTCGCGCTGCGGCACGTGGAGGGTTTCGACCAGCACCTCGTGCGTGACATCGAGCAGCCGCTGAATCTCTACATCGCCTCGTCCCTCGATCACATCAAAACGCAGAAACGGCATGTTGATGGCTCCTTGCTTGGCTTACCGAAGACTGTCTCGTACGCGCGCCGTCGACCATCGCGATGATCCAATCTGCGTCGTTCTCAATGTTTCGAAATGTCTCGCACGCCGCGGCGGTTCCGCGCTTCAGGCGAACCGGGCCGCCCGTCCGACTTGCCGGACTGAAGCACGGCCTTGGGCCGGCGGATAATGATTATCCGAGATGGTTGCGATCTGAATCGCAGATCAGGCCCGCCGGCAACTACTTTGCCAGTACCGCGCTTTGCAGCGCCGCAAGCGTGTCCGGTCCGTAACGCCCATCGGGCGCGCGCTTGAGCAGGCCCGCACGCGCCAGCCGCAGCTCGACCGCCTTGCGCAGTTCCGGCGTCAGCGACGTCGTCGGCTTCTCGATCAGCAGCGCGCGCGCCACCGGTGAGCCGCCGCGCAAGGCCTCCAGGCCGTATTCGGCGGCCTTGCCGGGATCGCGCCGAAGGCCGCCGGCACCCGCCATCAGCAACGGCATCAGGCTCGCCTTGGCATTCATGTTGCCGATCGCCGCGGCACGTTCGTAGAGATCGGCGGCGCGCGCAAAATCGCGCGGCTCGCCGATGCCGCCGGCGGCCAAGTTGCCGAGCATGACGTTGCCGTCGCCGTCGCCGAGTTCGGCGGCGCGCTGAAACAGTGTGCGCGCCGTGGCATAATCCTTCACCGCGCCGGTCAGGCCGAGCAGCACATAGCCGACGCGCAGCATCGTCGCGGTGTGCTCGGTGGTGACGAGCTTGTCGATCCATTGCCGCGCCTGGCGGGCATCCTTCGGCACGCCGGTGCCTTGCAGGTATAGCACCGCGAGGAAACCCATCGCCTGCGGATCGCCGGTATCGGCAGCCTTGCGGTACCATTGCGCAGCCTGCGCCGCGTCCGCGGGACGCCCCACCCCGTTCTCGTAGCCGATGGCGACGTTGCGCATCGCCGGCACGTTGCCCGCGGCCGCGGCCTGGTCGAACAACGCCACCGCGCGCGGCAGGTCGGCCGGGCCGCCCTCGCCCTTCTCCAGCATCACGGCGAGGTCGGACATCGCCGCGACCGAGCCCGCCGCAGCGGACTTCGTCAGCCAGTCGCGCGCCTCCGCGAGTTCGCCGGCGACGCTGAGCGCGCGCGCCATCTGAAATTGCAGACGGCGATGGTCCGGCGCCTGCGTGAGCGCCGCGCGGCAGGCATCGACGGCGAGCCGCGGCTGGATGTGATTGAGCGCGACGCCGGGCACGCCGGAGGGCCGGTCGGTGTCCTCGGCGGACGCCGCGAGCTTGTCACAGCCTTCCGCGGCGCTGCGCGCGGCCGGTGTCGGCAGCACCAGCGCAGCCGTCTGCGTCGGCGCAGGGGCTGCGGCAACCGGCGGCGGCGCCGTCGGGGCCGGCAGGCCGACGAAATAGAAATCGCCGAGCAGCGAGAACGTCACCTCGGGCAATTGCCGCTCGTTGGTCGCCTTGTAGACGTCGGCCGCGACATGCCGGAACAGCGGGCCGATCTCGACGCCGGGCTGGCTCACCTCGCGGATGAACGCGGCCGCGAACGGACTGTTGCGCCCCTCGCCGTCGGCGGCGACCGCGCCGGGCTGTGTGGAATAGGCGATCACGGTGCCCGCGGTCTGCTTGATCCGTGCCAGGCCGCGCGTGATCGTCACGGCGCGCGCGGGATTGGCCTGCGCCAGCAACTGGTCGGCAAGCGGATTGTCGCGGCAGGCGTCGAGCATCAGGATGCGCACGCCACTGGCGCGTTGCAGGTCGGCGAGGATGTCGTCGACCCGCGCCATCTGGGCGCCGATGTCGGCGGCGCCAGTCAGCCTGGCATCGATGGGCACGAGGTAGTTCGCGCCCTGGAATTGAAAGCCATGACCGCCGTAAAAGAACAGTGCAGCATCAGCGCCGACGGCGGCATCGGCAAAGCGGCGGAATGCGTCGTCCATGCCGCGCTTGTCGAGATCGACCCCCTCCACCACCTCGAAGCCGGCGCCCTTCAGCATCCGCGCCACATCGGTCGCGTCATTGCGCGGATTGGGCAGTTGCACCGTGTTGCGATAGGCCGAGTTGCCGATCACGAGCGCCACGCGCCTATCGGCAAAGGCCGAGCCCGATGCGACCATGCAGCCGAAGAGGACAAACGCCGCGGCCGCGACCCTGCGCCGGACTGAGTACCGCATGCTGCCGCGTCCGCTTACTTCTTCCAGGGGGCATCGCCGCGCGCTGCGGCGTCGGCAAGGATGCCCTGCTCATAGTCGATGAAGGCGCGCACCATCGCGCGGTAGGCGGCTTCGGCAACCTTGGGCGACAGACCATCCTGCTCGGCGAGTGCCATCGCCTTCTTCACCACCGCCTCGGCGCGCTCCGGCGCCTCGACTTGCGCCGGATTGGCCTTGAAGCGCGCGGCCTCATGGACGTAGCGGCCGCGCTCGGCCATCAGACGGACGATCTCGCGATCGAGTCGGTCGATATTGCCGCGCACCTCTCCAAGCGTCTTGCAGCAGGCGCCGTTGTCGACCGTGGGGCGGCCCCATAGTGCCGCCGTATTGGTTGCGGGTTCCTCGGCCCACGCCATCGCGGGAACCAGGAGCGTCAGCAGACATACCGGCAATCGCATCGAACGCCTCCCAATAGCGCCTCGCGATTGTTATGCCGATTTTGCGCAGAGATGGAAGCCGCGACGCCGGCGGATCGAACGCGGGTTCCATTCGGAACTGGATCGATGCAACCGGTCACATCATGTGATGCGATCAACCGAGCTCGATTCCCGCCAAAACCTCGCCCACCTTCTTCTGGGCATCGGAAGGCAACGGCAGGATCGGACGCGGCGGTTCGGCCGCACAGATCCCTCTGAGATTGGCGATCGCGTAAACGACCCGCAGGCTCGAGAACGTCTTGAGCAATTGCCAGACCGGTTGCAGCCGCGCGTCCAGCTGCCGCGCCTTGGCGGCATCGCCACTTGCCGCGGCACGGACGATGTCGAGGCAGACCTTGGGGAAAATTCCTGCGAGGACGCTGTACCAGGTCTCGCCGCCCGCCAGCAGCGCCTCGGTACAATTCCAGTCGGCGCTGTAACCCAATGAGAAGCCGTTCGGGACGACGGCCCGCAATTCGGCGACATGGCCCGGCAAGGCCGCCGCGTCGAGTGCGGGACTCTTCACCGCGACGATGCCGTCCACATGGCTCAAACGGCCGATCAAGGCCGGCGTGAAGCGAAAATGCGTCGTGCCCGGATTGTCGTAGATGCAGATCGGCAACCTGCTTTCACGCGCCACCGTTCGAAAGTGCTCGAAGACCTCATCATCGGTCAGCGGCGTATACGATACCGGCGCAAGGAGGCCTGCGGCCGCACCGGCATCACGTGCGTCCTGCGCCAGTCTTACGGCATCATCGGTCCGCAGCGCACCCACGCCAACCAATATGGGTGTCCCGCCAGCGGCCAGGGCGGTAGCCGACTGCACCGCACGCCGCCGCTCGTCGCGGCTGAAATACGGATAGGAACCGGTGCTTCCGAGCAGCCCGATCGAATCCACCTTCGCGGCAATCAGGGGCTCCAGCAATGCGCGAAGCGCTCCCGCATCGACCTGCCCGTCTCGATTGGAGGGCGTGATCGGGAAGGCAGAAAGCCCCTTGAGATGGACCATCGTTGGCTCCTGTTCAGTGGCGGCCGTGAGAGGCGGCGAAACCGCGCTCCGGCCGCAATCGTCGCGCCATCAATCGCCGCGCGCAGTTCCGCCTGCAAGGTCCAGTTTCCTGCGGACTTTGCAGCAAACTGGCCCAGTGCCGCGCCGGGTTCGAGACCGACGCGGAACCGGGTTGGCTTCGATCGGCGGTGCTATTCGAGCATCGTGGTGAGCGGCGCGCCTTCATCCGCCACGAACACCGCGATCAGCTCCGCAGGCTCCGTGGCGCTTGCATTGGCCGAGACCATGTGGGTCGAGCCCGGCGGCTCGAAGAAGGACTGGCCGACATGGAAGGTCTCGACCGGCCCGCCGCCGAGCTGGGAGCGAATCTCGCCCTTGGTGATGTAGGCCGTCACCGAGCCGGAATGACGGTGCGGCGGCGTGAACCCGCCGGGACCGTAGAACACGCGCACGACGGTGACGCGCTTGCCCGGCACGTTGGGCAGCGCGTGCGAAGTGATGACCTCGACCTTGTCGAGTGGCGACGCCGCATTGGCGCTGGCGCATAGCGGCGCGATCACCGAGGAGATCGCATCCATCGGGGTCGGCAGGCTCTTGCCGATCACCAAGGCGCTGGCCAGTCCTGCGACCACGGCCAGCGACACAGGCCGCGACAACCGCGCGAATGGAAGGGATGGTGTCATCGTCATCGAGGTCATCGGCCGTCTCCCTTGTTATTTACTGTTTGATCCGTTCCGGCTTTAAAGCGAGATGAGGTTGAATCCTCGTCTCGCTTTAGCTTCTTGTTTGCGCATGATCTTTTCGGAAAGCCGCTGCGCACTTTTCCGGATCATGCTTTAGGAAGCCGCAGCGTCGGTGCGCTGCCGGCGCGGCGGCGGCGTCCAGCGATAGGCCGCACCGAACCTGTTCCAGACATTGATCGATGCGATCGCCGAGGTCAGATAGGTCAGCTCCTGCTCGGAGAATTCGGCGGTCACCTGCGCATAAACCTCGTCGCTGACGCCATTTGGCATCGTCGTCAACGCCTCGGTCCAGGCCAGCGCGGCGCGCTCGCGGGCCGAGAACTGCGGCGCCTCGCGCCACACCACGACGAGATTGAGCTTGTCGACGGGAACGCCGAGGCTCTCGCTCTGCAGGATATGATACTGCACGCAAAAGGCGCAGCCGTTGATCTGCGAGGCGCGGATCTTGACGAGCTCCAACAGCTGCTTGTCGAGACCGGCCTTGGCGGCGAACTGGCCGAGCGCGCGCACGGCCGCGAAGACGTCGGGCGCTAGCCTCTCGAAGTCGGAGTATTCCTTGCGGGCATGTGACATTGGCGCGGCCTCGTGTTATCAGTGTACTGAGACATTATCAGAGCTCTGATATCGAGCAAGCCACGAACACTGACGAAGGCAACATGGCGGGGATGCAGAAACGTGGGAAATCCGGTGCTGCCAAGCGGCGCCCGGTCGACAACATCATCGGCGGAAGGACCACCGCCGCATCAGGGTCGGGCGCCGCCGACGCCCTGCTCGCCTCCTCCGTCCCGGCTCCCGGCGAAGGCAAGCGCGGCGAACAGGGTTATCTCGGCTATCTGCTGCGCCAGGCCCATGCCGCGTCGCGGCTATCGATGGAGCGCGCGCTGGGGCAGCTCGGCGTCACCTCGCCGCAATTCGTCGTGCTGACGATGCTGAAGGCCTATCCCGGGCTGTCCGGCGCCGATCTGGCGCGGGTGGCGCTGCTGACGCCGCAGACCGTCAGCGTGATCATCCGCAACCTCGAGCGTGACGGTGCGATCCGGAAGACACCGCACCCGGTCCACGGCCGGGTGCTGCAATGGACCCTGACCGACCATGGAACCAGGCTGCTCGAGAAGTGCCGCCACATCGCCCAGGATCATGAGCGCCGGCTCGCTGCCGGCCTTGACGCCAAGTCGGAACAGGTGGTGCGCCAGTGGCTGTCAAAAATCGCCACAGATTTGCAGGATAGCTAAAGCATGCCCCGGAAAAGTGGGAACCGGTTTTCCGATAGAGGCATGCTCAAATCGTGATTGCTGCGGCGGCGTGGCTTTTGGCTCACTCGACCGGCGCCGCTACACTGGTCAGATGAAACAGCCTGATTCTCCGCGATCCCCTGCCCGTCGTTCCGTCCTGAAGGCGGGGCTGGCAGCAAGCGTTGCGCTCGCCACCCCGCTCGGCGCACTGGCCGCCGCCCCTCCGGGCTTCGATCAATGGCGCGACAATTTTCGCGCAAAGGCGCAGGCCAAGGGCATTTCGGACGCGACCTGGAATCGCTGCATGGGCCGGGTCGAGCCCGACATGAGCGTCTTCAAGCAGATGCGCAACCAGCCCGAATTCCACGAGCAGATCTGGCAATACATCAACCGCCGGGTCTCCGACTGGCGCATCATCCATGGCAAGGAAGCGCTGAGGAAGAACGAGGCGCTGTTCACCCGGATCGAGCGCGACTTCGGCGTCGAACGCGGCACGTTGCTCGCGCTGTGGGGTGTCGAATCGGCCTATGGCGATCCGCTGGTGCAGCAGAACCACATGACGCCGGTGTTTCCCTCGCTGGCGGCGCTCGCCTGGAACGAGCCGCGCCGCAAGGCCTATTGGGAGACCGAACTGATCAACGCGATGAAGATCGTGCAGCGCGGCTGGAGCACGCCGGAGGAGATGAACGGCTCCTGGGCCGGCGCGATGGGGCATTCGCAGTGGATGCCCGAGGTCTGGCTCAATGTCGGCTTCGACTATGACGGCGACGGCAAGGTCTCGCCGTTCGGCCGGCCCGACGATGCGCTGGGCTCGACCGCGAAATACCTGGTCAATCGCGGCAAGTGGCGCCGCGGCGAGCACTGGGGTTACGAGGTGCGCGCGCCGGGTGGCGCCAGCGGCAGCCGCAGCTATGCGGCCTGGGCGAGCGCCGGCGTCGTCAGAGCCGATGGCCAGCCGTTCCCGCAGCCGAACGCGTCGGCGCAGCTCTGGATCCCGGTCGCCGGCGGGCCTGCTTTCCTGCTCGGCCCGAACTTCAACTCGGTAAAAAGTTACAATCCCTCGATGAACTACGCGCTGGCGATCTGCCATCTCGGCGATCGCTGCCTCGGCGGGCCGCCCTTCATCCAGCCCTTCCCGGGCTCGGAGCGCGCGCTGACGCTCGCCGAGGTGCAGGAGATGCAGACGCGGCTGACCAAGGCCGGCTTCGACACCGGCGGCACCGACGGCCGGGTCGGCAACGACACCATGAAGGCGATCAAGGATTTCCAGATCAAGTCCGGCCTGCTGCCCGCCGATGGTTACGGCGGGCTCAAGGTGCTGGCGCGGTTGCGGCAAGGCGGTTAGCCATCATCGCGATCCCGTGTAGCCCGGGTGAGCGACAGCGACACCCGGGGCGGTGTCTCCCGCATGTCGCTCCGCTCATGCGGGCTACACGCTAGCCACCCGCAGGCTGCCGCACCACGCCGCCGGCATTCATGCCGCCGTCGATGACGAGTTCGCTACCGGTGACGTAGCGCGAGGCATCGGAGGCGAGATAGAGCACGCCTTGCGCGATCTCGATCGCCTGGCCGGCGCGGCCGAGCGGCGTCGCGAACCTGGCGCGCTCGTCCGGATCGATCGGTGCGTTCTGGCCGGCGCCCGTCGCACCGGTCGGGATCTTGCCCCAGATCGGCGTGTCGATGATGCCGGGATGCACGGAGTTGACGCGGATGCCGTCGTTCACCTGCGCGCATTCCATCGCGATCGACTTGGCGAACAACCGTACCGCGCCCTTGGTCGCGCTGTAGCCGGAGAGCGTCGCGGCACCACGCAGGCCGGCCAGCGACGACATCATGATGATCGAACCGCCGCCATGCTTGCGCATCAGCGGCAGCGAATGCTTCACCGACAGGAAAACGCCATCGATATTGATCGCGGTCTGGCGGCGCCAATCCGCCAGCGACATCTCGACGATCGACGGCGCCCCGATGCCGATGCCGGCATTGGAGACCATGATGTCCAGGCGGCCATGGCGCTTGCCGATCTCAGCGATGACCTCGATCCAGCGCTCCTCGCTGGTGACGTCCTGCGGCAGGAACGTCACCTTGCGCCCGGCCTTGGTGAGCCGCGCGGCGAGCTCGGGTCCCCGCAACTCGTCGATATCGGTCGCAACCACCGTCGCGCCTTCCTGCGCCAACAATTCGACGATCGCCTCGCCGATTCCCGATGCGCCGCCGGTCACCAGCGCGACCTTGCCTTCAACCTGTCCTGCCATGTCCTCTCCAAACGTTTCTTATCGGATCACCGTCGGGCCCTGATCCGGCGCCGCGACGTCGAGGACACGGAATTGCACACGTTCGGTGCCTTGCCAACGGTCGACTGCAAGAGAGCCCGCCACGTGCAATTGCTGACCGCGATTTTGCGTCAAGGCGCTGCCGAGCTTCTGTCCGATGGAGCGGAATGCGATACCGTTGACGATGGACCCGTCGCCGGACTTGAAGCGCAGCCGCAAATGCGCCTGCCCGACCTCGTCGGCATAGACCAGTTGGTGCGACGGCAGCGCGATCACCGGCTCCGGATTGGCGCTGCCGAACGGCCCCGCGCGATTGAGCGTCGCGGCGAATTCCGGCGTCACCGCGCGCGCGGTCACCGCGCCGTCGATGAACAGCTCGTTCTCGTGACGGGAATTGGCGACGTCGGCTGCCAGCGCGCTTTCCATGTAGGCGCGGAATTCGGCGAGCTTCTCCTTGCGCAGCGTGACGCCGGCCGCCATCGCGTGGCCGCCGCCCTTCATCAAGAGGCCGTCGTGCACCGCCTGGCGCACCGCTCGGCCGAGATCGACGCCGCCGATCGAGCGGCCCGATCCGGTGCCGATGCCGCCCGGCTCGAGCGCGATCGCGAATGCGGGACGCGCGAACTTTTCCTTCAGCCGCGCCGCGACCAGTCCGACCACGCCGGGATGCCAGCCTTCCGCCGCAGTGACGATGACAGCGCCCTTGTCCTCGAGCCCGAGCGAAGCCAGCGCCTCGGCTTCGGCCTGCGCCTCGGCGGCCTGCTCGATCACGCGACGCTCGGCATTGAGCCGGTCGAGTTCGGCCGCGATCCGCGCCGCTTCCGAGACGTCGCCTTCGAGCAGTAGCCGGACGCCGAGGTCGGCGCGCCCGATGCGGCCGCCGGCATTGATGCGCGGCCCCAGCATGAAGCCGAGATGCCAGGCCTCCGGCGGACCGTTCAGCCGCGCCACATCCATCAGCGCGGTATGGCCGACATGGTCGCGCCGGCGCATCGCGATCAGGCCCTTGGCAACGAAGGCACGGTTGAGCCCGATCAGCGGCGCGACGTCGGCGACGGTGCCGAGGGCTACGTGATGCAGCATGCTGAGCAGGTCCGGCTCCGGCATCACGCTGGTCCAGAAGCCGCGCTGACGCAGTTCGCGGTTCACCGCAACCAACGTGACGAACACGAGGCCGACAGCAGCGAGATGACCGAGCCCGGAGAGATCGTCGGGCCGGTTCGGATTCACCAGCGCGTCGACCTCGGGCAGTTCATCGCCGGTCTGGTGATGGTCGATCACCACCACCGACATGCCGAGCTTCTTCGCTTCCGCCAACGGCTCGATGCTGGTGGTGCCGCAATCGACCGTGACCAGCAGCGTCGCGCCCTTGGCCGCCAGCGCACGAACGGCGTCGACGTTCGGCCCGTAGCCTTCGAAAATCCGATCCGGAATGTGGATCAGCGGGTCGAGCCCGCAATGGCGCAGATGCCAGGTCAGCAGCGCCGCCGAGGTCGCGCCGTCGACGTCATAGTCGCCGAAGATTGCGACCTTTTCGCCGCGGACAGCGGCATCCGCGATGCGCTTGGCCGCAGTCTCCATCTCGGTGACCGTGTGCGGATCCGGCATCAGCTTGCGGATGGTCGGGTCGAGGAAGTCGGCGACCTCGTCGATCGCGACGTCGCGCCCCGCCAGCACGCGCGCCAGCATTTCCGGCAGATTGTGTCGCTGCACGATCGCGAGCGCCCGCGCCGCGCCGCGCGCATCCAGCCGGTCGCGCCAGAGCTTTCCGGTCAGCGACCGCGTCACGCCAAGGAACGCCTGTGGCGCCTCGATGGGGATGGCAGTGGCGGGAGGGGTCATATTGCGTTCAATTCGTCGAGCGTCCACCGGAGGTCATTTCAGCAAAGGGGTGGGCGCAATCCGCCGCCTCACGCCGATCGATCAGGATTGATAGAGGTAGCATATCGGTGCGCCGAGGGTGCCCCGGCCCGGCGGTTTTGCACAACGCAGCCATGATCCTGATCTTGCGGAACAATCCCCGCCCCCTCGGCCTAGCCTGCGCTTCGGCACCAAGGGAGCGGCGAATGCCCTCAAGCCGGCTCCGGCTGCAAGCTGGTCGACCAACCAGCAAAATTCCACGCAATTTCTGCACATCATCTCCTGTAAAGCCTCCCATTTTGGCCTCGCGAGCCGCACCTGATCCTTCGACCTGACGGCAGATGTCGTGATGGGACGGAGGTCCGATGAACGCAAGCACAGCAAGAACAATCGCCCGGCAATTCGCCGCTCCGTTCTCGGCCGTGCTCGCGCTCAACATCGTCGCGCGTGGTCAGGCCTTGTTCGCACCGATGTACTCGATTGACAGCTATGACGTCGCGCGGAAGTCATTCGGCGGAGAGATCGCCTACTCTCTTGGCGATGGGCGCTTCATTCGCGCCGCGCTGTGGTGGTTACAGGCGCAGATCGGCTTCCTGCCGATCGAGTCGATGTCGGCATCGATCTGTCTGGCTATTCCGCTCTTCATCATCGCCGGATTCGTATTTGCGGCGGCGATCTTTGATGATTTGAAGCAAGCGGAAGCGTTCGCCTTCGCCGCGCTGTTCACCCTGCATCCATTTGCGACCGAATATTTCTATTATGGCGAAGTCACCTTCGCGACAATCCTGGCGTTCCTTTCGGCGGCATTGGCCATATGGAGTGCCTACCGCGCGCCGCAATCGCTGGTCTGGCGTTGCGCAACCGTCGCAGCGGTCGTCCTCGCCCTGGGCAATTATCAGATTGTGATCGGCCACATCGCGGCAGGCGGACTCCTCGTTCTGGTGGCGCGAATGTGCGCTGGCCGCAGCGCTTCGGGGTCGGACTGTTACGCTTTCCTCGGCGACTTCTCGCGTCGTACCGCTGTCCTGGTCGCCGGAGCTGCGGTCTATCTGGCCTGCCTGGTTCTGACGAGATATTTCAACGCAGCGGTCGCTTCGGGCAGAGCCTATCGCACCGGCTTACCGGACTTCTCCCACAAGCTTCACGCAGTCGGTCCTGCGTTGAAGTTTTGCCTCTTCCCGCCGCAAGGCATCGTCCCCACAACAATCTCGGTTGCGACCATCCTCGGGCTGGCGATGTGTGTCTTCCTGCTCCTGCAAATGACAATGCAAGGCCGGAATCGCATTGCCGCCCTCGTCGTCGGATCGGCAGTCGCCTTGGCAGTGATCTGCGCCGCAGCCGCATCGCTGATCGGTGACGTCAGTTGGCAAGCGCCGAGGCTCTTCTCGCCGATCGCGCTCTGCATAGCAGCACTTGGTGTGGCAGGTTTTCGACTTGCATCCGCCGGACGGAAATTCGGGCTGGTCGCCATATCCGCCATCGTGATCACGGGCTATGTCGGCGGACGCCTCGATCTTGTTCGATCAACGGCGCATGAACTTATGGGACCATCAGGAAGCGAACCGGATCATCGCTCGGCTCGAAGCAGACCCCGCCTTCGGCAAGGTGGCGGCGCTGGCCGTGGTGGGCCGCCGCAAGGCGCACCCGCTCGTGCTCAGCACATCGTCTGTCGATATGAACACATCCGGACTTGGTTCGCCGTGGTCCAAGCTGGGGCTGTTCGAGCAAGCGACGGGTTACAGTTTCGCGTCACCGACGGATGCCCAATGGCAAACCGCGATCGATTATTGTTCGCATGCGACAGCCTGGCCGCTGCCCGGTTCCGTCGGCGTGATCGACGACCTGGCGGTCGTCTGCCTTCCCCAGGCTCATTAGGCTTGCACCGCGGCTCTCACATCCAGGACACGAGAGCGCCGGGCTCAACACCCCATCCTGTCCGCTATGGCCCCGAAATCCTTGGCCACGATGTCCCAGTTGCCGGTGGCCTCGAAATCGACCTTCTGCAAGGGACCGTACTCGGTCGGCCGCGCCACGAAGGCGGTCTTCAGGCCGTGCTTCTGCGCATGCTTGAGGTCGTAATTGTGGGCGGCAACCATCATCACCTGCTCCGGCGGCAGGCCGAGGAGCCTGGCGGCGCCGAGATAGGTTTCCGGATCGGGCTTGTAGTGTTCGAACAGTTCGGCCGACATCACGAGGTCCCAGGGAAGGCCTGCGAACTTCGCCATGTTGGTGAGCAGCCCGACGTTGCCGTTGGAGAGCGGAGAGATGATGTATTTCGTCTTCAACCGCGTCAGGCCGGCGACGCTGTCCGGCCAGCCGTGCAGCCGATGCCAGCCCAGCGTCAGATGATGCAGGTCGGCCTCGGTCAGCCCCTTGATGTCGAACTGGGCGATCAGCTTCTCCAGCGAGCGGCGATGCAGGACGTCGAGGATGACGTAGCCGTTCTGCGGGTTCTTGCGCACCTCGTCCATCGAGGCCGTGTAGACCGCGCGCCAACCGTCGACCAGCGCGGTCCAGTCAACTTTGATGCCCCGCGCCGCGCCCCATTTGGTGAAGTCGTTGATCAGGCTGGTGCGCCAGTCGACCACAGTTCCGAACACGTCGAACACCAGGGCCTTGACGCCGGACAGATCGGACATGGGTACCTCCTGTTTTGTTGTTCTTGCTTGCGTCACGCTCTCTCTTCGTCATTTCGGGATGCGCCTCTTGGCGCAGGCCTCAGATGCGCAATTGCGCATCGGGGAATCCATACTCCCGATGGTGGTTATGGATTCCGGGCTCGTCCTTCGGACGCCCCTACTTAGTCGAGGTGGAACTTCTCGAGCTGGCGGTGCTCGGCCTTGATGTAGCGCACGGTGCCGGTGACCGAGCGCATCACGACCGTCTCGGTCTCGATCACGTCCTTCTTGAACTTCACGCCGGTCAGCAGCGAACCGGTGGTGACGCCGGTGGCGGCAAACAGGCAGTCGCCCTTCGCCATGTCCTCGATGCCGTAGATCATCTTCGGATCGGTGACGCCCATCTTGTGGGCGCGCTCGCGCTTCTCTTCGCTGTCGAGGATCAGGCGGCACTGCATCTGGCCACCGATGCAGCGCAGCGCAACGGCCGCCAGCACGCCCTCGGGTGCGCCGCCGGTGCCGATATACATATCGACGCCGGTCTCTTCCGGCGTGGCACAGTGGATCACGCCGGCGACGTCGCCGTCGGTGATGAAGCGAACCGCCGCGCCGGTCGATCGCACGCTGTTGATGATGTCGGCATGGCGCGGACGGTCGAGCACCAGCACGGTGATGGCGCTGGGATCGACGCCCTTGGCCTTGGCGAGCCGGCGCACATTGTCGGCCGGCGGCGCATCGAGCTCGATCACGTTCTTGGCAAAGCCCGGTCCGATCGCGATCTTCTGCATGTAGACGTCGGGGGCGTGCAGCAGCGTGCCGCCGTCGGCCATTGCCATGGTGGCGATCGAGCCCGGCATGTTCTTGGCGCACAGCGTGGTGCCTTCGAGCGGATCGACCGCGATGTCGACCTTGGGGCCAGCGTTGAGGCCGACCTTTTCGCCGATGAACAGCATCGGCGCCTCGTCGCGCTCACCCTCGCCGATCACGATGGTGCCTTCGATCGGCAGCTTGTTGAGCTCGCGCCGCATCGCGTCGACCGCGGCCTTGTCGGCGGCCTTTTCCTGGCCGTGGCCGCGCAACCGCGCGGCCGATACCGCCGCGCGCTCCGTCACGCGCACGATTTCGAGCGTCAGGATGCGCTCGAGCAGCATCTGCGGCGGCACGGAAATATGGGTCGACATCGGCGTACTCCTTAAGTCTCGGGGACAGGCCAGCCTGTCCGCATCAATCGTCTCACGCCCGCCCCGTTCAGGCCATGCGCTAGTTTTTCTCGATCCGGATCACCTGCGGCCGGCCGCTGATGACCTTGTCGCGCTGCACTGCGGCCAATGCGCGGTGCACGGCATCCTCGCTGGTCGCATAGGTAATCAGAATGACCGGAACCGGTGAAGGTTTTTTGGCCGCACCGTTAACGTCCACACCATCCGGATGCCGCTGCACGATGGATTCCAGCGATATCTTCTGTTCCGCGAGCCGGGTGGCGATTGTTGCGGCAGTGCCTGCAAGATCGCGCGCCATCAGGCGGATGTAATAACCGCCCTCGTGGCGTTCCATCGGCGCCTTGGAGGTGTCGCGCAACCGCTCGACCGGACGCCCGAACGGCTTGGCACGGATGCCGCGGGCGACGTCGGCGATATCGGCGACCACGGCCGAGGCGGTCGCGCCGCCACCTGCGCCGGGTCCGACCAGCGTGATCGGCGGAATCCCCTCGCCGTCGATGGCAACCGCATTGGTGACGCCCATGACCTGCGCGATCGACGATGATTTCGGCACCATGGTCGGGTGCACGCGCTGCTCGATGCCCTTCGCGGTGCGCACGGCAACGCCGAGCAGCTTGACCCGGTAACCGAGTTCCGAGGCCGCCTTGAGGTCCTCGGGCGTGATCGAGGAGATGCCCTCGACATAAACAGCGCTCTCCGCGACCTTGGTTCCGAAGGCGAGGCTGGCCAGGATCGCGAGCTTCTGCGCGGTATCGTGACCATCGACATCGAACGACGGATTGGCTTCGGCATAGCCGAGCCGCTGGGCGTCCTTCAGGCACTCCTCGAATGACAAGCCCTCCTGCTCCATCCGGGTCAGGATGTAATTGCAGGTGCCGTTGAGGATGCCGTAGACGCGGTTGATGCTGGTGCCGGCGAGGCCCTCGCGCAGCGTCTTGATGACCGGGATCGCCGCACCGACCGCCGCCTCGAAGTTGAGCGCGCCGCCATGCTTCTCGGCGGCGGCGGCAAGCCGCAGGCCGTGCTTGGCGATCAGCGCCTTGTTGGCGGTCACGACCGACTTGCCGGCTTTCAGCGCCGTCTCGATCGCCGACAGCGCGGGATCGCCGGCGCCGCCCATCAGCTCGACGAAGCAATCGATATTGGGATCCTCGGCCAGCGCCTCGGGGCTCTTTGCCCAGGCAATGCCGTGCAGGTCGAGCCCGCGCTTCTTGGCCTTCGAGCGTGCCGTCACGGCGACGACACGGACGCCACGGCCGCTGCGCTCGGCGAGCGCCCGTCCTTGCGTTTCGATGAGGCGTACGACATCGGCACCGACGGTGCCGAGCCCCGCTATGCCCACGTTGAGGGGTGCGACCATGGAGTTAGGGGACCTGAAGTTTAAGCAACCTGGAAGGATTAGCGTCGGTTGGCGAGAGGAACGACGTTGTGCAACGTTTCGATGCCGCTTTCAAGGAAGCGGCGCACGCCGCGCGCAGCCTGCCGGATGCGCTGCTCGTTCTCCACCATCGCGATGCGGACATAGCCTTCGCCGTGCTCGCCGAACGCGACGCCGGGCGACACCACGACGCCGGATTTCTCCACCATCAGGGTGGCGAACTGCATGCTGCCGACCGCCTCGAACGCCTTGGGCAGCGGCGCCCAGGCGAACATCGAGGCCTGCGGCGGCGGAATGTCCCAGCCGGCGCGGCCAAATGACTCAACCAGCGCGTCGCGACGCTTGCGGTAGGTATCGCGCATCTCGCGGATGCAGTCGTCCGGACCGTTCAGCGCCGCGGTCGCCGCCACCTGGACCGGCGTGAAGGCGCCGTAGTCGAGATAGGACTTGACCCGCGCAAGGGCTGCGATGATGCGCTCATTGCCGACCGCAAATCCCATGCGCCAGCCGGCCATCGAGAACGTCTTCGACATCGAGGTGAACTCGACGGTGACGTCGATCGCGCCGGGCACTTGCAGTACCGACGGCGGCGGATTGTTCTCGTCGAAATAGACTTCGGCGTAAGCGAGATCGGACAGGATGAAAATGTCGTGCTTCTTCGCGAAGGCAACGAGATCCTTGTAGAAATCGAGGTCCGCGACATAGGCGGTCGGGTTCGACGGATAGCAGACGATCAGCGCGATCGGCTTCGGGATCGAGTGGATGATGGCCCGTTCGACCGCCTCGAAGAACTGCGGCGTCGGCTCCGAGGGCACCGAGCGGATCACGCCGCCAGCCATCAGGAAGCCGAACGCATGGATCGGATAGCTCGGATTGGGGCACAGCACGACGTCGCCGGGCGCGGTGATCGCCTGCGCGACGTTGGCGAACCCCTCCTTCGAGCCGAGCGTGGCGACGACCTGGGTATCGGGGTTGAGCTTGACGCCGAAGCGGCGCGCGTAATAGGCGGCCTGGGCCTTGCGGAGACCGTTGATACCGCGCGAGGCCGAATAGCGATCGGTCCGCGGCTTGCCCAGCGTCTCCTTGAGCTTCTCGATCACATGCGCCGGGGTCGGCAGGTCCGGATTTCCCATGCCCATGTCGATGATGTCGGCCCCGGCGTTGCGCGCGGCCGCCTTGGCCTGGTTGACCTTCTCAAAGACGTAAGGCGGCAGACGGCGAATGCGGTAAAAATCTTCCATGGGACCCTTGCTCCGACAACCGCGACGCCAGAATCGCCCCCTATAGCTTACATGCGGAAGCCGGCTCGGCCTCTTGCAGAAATCGCACTGAATCAATGACTTAGAGCGAATTCAGGCGCACGATCTGGGGGCTGCGGCCGGACCTGCGGTTGAATTGGGTTTCTTTTAGCACGGACGTCGGGCGGCGCCAGCGCTGATCGGCCGTTTGACGCGGGCTCACTTGCCGGCCTGGGCCGCCGTCGAGGCCTGGCGATCGCGCGCGGCAATCAGCTCCTGCTCGATCTTGGCCTGATCCGCCGGCTTGATCATCGGATCAGCGCGGTCGGGCGGAATATCATGCACCGGAAGGTACCCGCTGGGATCCTTGGCCCGCGCCGGCGCATCGGCCGGCATCGCCATATCGGCGATCGTGCTCGAGCACCCGCTCAGCGCCAACACCGACGCGAGCAGCGCTGCGGCCGCGAGCCCCCTCTTCATCATTTCGACCGGCATGCGCCGAATTGTCCCCAACAAGCTGGCGCGAACGTCGCGCGTCGCTGACACGGGTCGCACTGGTACGAGCCTTGCAGCGTCCCCCGCTGCGTTAATTTCGACTTCAGCGTTTCAAACCATTGTCGCCCGAAACGCTTAAGGCGTGAACAACAAAACCGACCCCTGAGGCTTCAATATGACGGAACAAAGATTTTTTGTCGCACCGCAACAGAGCGAAACATCGGATTTTCACTGATTATCGTTGCCGCACCGCGCGATGACGCCCTCCAAACGACGCGATAATGTCCCTCAGATGAGCAACGTCAGCACCGACACCCAAGCCGCCCCCAAATTCAACGCCGAAGCCTTCGCCATGAACATCGCGCGGGCGATGGAGAGCAGCGGTCAGGCGCTGGCCGCCTACCTCAAGCCGCGCCAGATCGGCGAAGTCCGTGACAAGCCGCCGAACGAGCTTGGCGAGGTGATCAAGACTTTCAGCGTGATCGCCGAATACTGGCTGTCCGACAAGGAGCGCGCTTCGTCGCTGCAGATGCAGCTCGGCAAGGATTATCTCGATCTTTGGGGCTCGGCGGTGCGGCGGATGGCCGGCGAAGCCGATGCCAAGCCCGCGATCGCGCCGGCGCCGCGCGACAAGCGATTCCAGGACCCGGAATGGAAGTCGAACCAGTTCTTCGACTTCATCCTGCAACTCTATCTGTTGACCTCGAAATGGGCGCAGCAGCTGGTCCACGACGCCGACGGAATCGATCCGCATACCCGCAAGAAGGCCGAATTCTACGTCCAGCAGATCACCAACGCGCTGGCGCCGTCGAACTTCGTCCTGACCAATCCGGAAGTGCTGCGCGCCACGGTCGAGACCAACGGCGACAATCTGGTCCGCGGCATGAAGATGCTGGCCGAGGATATCGAAGCCGGCCACGGCACGCTGAAGATCCGCCAGTCCGATTCGAGCAATCTCGAGGTCGGCGTCAACATGGCGACGACGCCGGGCAAGGTGATCTACCAGAACGAGCTGATGCAGTTGATCCAGTATTCGCCCGCGACGGAGAACGTGCTGCGCACGCCGCTGCTGATCGTGCCGCCCTGGATCAACAAGTTCTACATCCTCGATCTGCGTCCCGAGAAATCCTACATCAAATGGTGCGTCGACCAGGGCATCACGGTGTTCGTGATTTCCTGGGTCAATCCGGACAAGGAGCTCGGCAAGAAGACCTGGGCCGACTACATGACCGAAGGCCCGCTCACCGCGATGGACGTGATCGAGAAGGTCACCGGCGAGATGAAGGTGCACACTGCCGGCTATTGCGTCGGCGGCACCATGCTCGCCTCGACACTCGCCTACCTTGCCGAGAAGCGCCGCCAGCGCGTGACATCGGCGACGTTCTTCGCAGCTCAAGTCGACTTCACCCACGCCGGCGATCTGCTGGTGTTCGTCGACGAGGACCAGATCTCGGCGCTGGAACGCGACATGCAGGAATCCGGCGTGCTCGAGGGCAGCAAGATGGCGATGGCCTTCAACATGCTGCGCTCGAACGACCTGATCTGGTCGTATGTCGTGAACAACTACCTGAAGGGCCAACCGCCCTCCTCGTTCGACCTGCTGCACTGGAACTCCGACGCGACGAGAATGCCGTCGTCGAACCACTCCTACTACCTGCGCAACTGCTACCTGGAGAACCGGCTGTCGACCGGCACCATGGTGCTCGACAACACGCTGCTCGATCTGTCGAAGGTGAAGGTGCCGGTCTACAACCTCGCCGCCCGCGAAGACCACATCGCTCCGGCGGAATCGGTGCTGTACGGTTCGCAGTTCTTCGGCGGCCCGGTGAAATATGTGCTGTCCGGCTCCGGCCATATCGCCGGCGTGGTCAACCCGCCCGCCTCGAAGAAATATCAGTACTGGACCAACGACAACATCAAGGACATCAAGCTCGCCGACTGGCTGAAGGGTGCCGAGGAGCACAAGGGTTCGTGGTGGCCCGACTGGCGCGGCTGGCTGGAAAGCCATGATCCGGAGACGGTCCCGGCGCGCGCGGTCGGCTCCAACGGAACGTCCGCGCTCGAGGACGCCCCCGGCAGCTATGTCCGTGTCCGCGCGTAGCGCCAAGTCTTCGCGTAGCGCCAGGTTCGCCACTCAGCTATAAACAGACGGTCCCGACGGTCGGGAATCGAATTCACGTGAGGGGGATACGATGACGCGCGAACTGTTTTGGCTGTCGCTGACGGTGATCCTGACCGGGCTGCTGTGGATCCCCTACATCATCAACCGCACCCAGGTTCGCGGCCTGTCGGGTGCGATGGGCAATCCGACGCGCAACGACAAGCCGCAAGCCGACTGGGCCAATCGGTTGATGTTCGCGCACGATAACGCGGTCGAGAACCTCGTGATCTTCGCGCCGCTGGTGCTGATCCTGAACGCCGCCGACTATTCCAGCAAATGGACCGTGCTCGCCTGCGCCGTCTATTTCTGGGCGCGCGTCGCGCATCTGATCGTCTACGCGCTGGGCATTCCGGTGTTTCGCACCCTGGCCTTCACAGTCGGCTTCATCGCCCAGGCCGTGCTGGCGCTCGCGATCTTCAAGATCGTCTGAGCGGCAAACTACCCGCTCTTCCGCATTACGATATGCAGCATCGTCGCCGGCGCTTCGTCAAAACTCTTGATCTCGCTGGTGTCGGACGAGACCTGCGTCCACACCCCTGACGACGCGTAGGTCGCCGCCAGCCAGTCGGCGGTGGGATAATTGTAATAGCGCCCGATGCTGTCGCGGCCGTCATCGTGGCCGACCTTGTAGCTCGCATAGAACAATCCATCGGGCTTCATCGCCCGATGGATCCGGCCCAGAATGCCGGCCAGCTCGTCGCGGGGCACATGCAGCAGGCAGGCGCTGGCCCAGACGCCGTCATAGGCATACCGCTCGTCGAGCTGATCGAACAGCATTGCCTCGACGGGATGATTGATGCGCCGCGCGGCGACTTCGGCCATCTCCGGCGAACCATCGGTGGCACGCAGCACGAAGCCCTCGGCGAGCATGACCGCGGCATGATTGCCGGCCCCGCAGCCGAGTTCGAGGATCGAGCCGCCCCGTGGCAACAATTTGAGGAAGGCGACAAGCCGGGTAGACGGTGCTTTCGCCCACCCGGCATAAGCCTCGGCATTGTGCCGGTAGAATTGCAGCGTGGCGTCGTCCATGACGCACCCTGCCGTCAGACGTCGGTTAGCCCGAGCATCAGCCGCATGTTCTGGACCGCAGCGCCCGAGGCGCCCTTGCCCAGATTGTCGAGCCGGGCGACCAGCACCGCCTGGCGATGCTTGTCGCTGGCGAAGACATAGAGCTCGAGCTGGTTGGTCTCGTTGAGCGCTTCCGGCTCGATCTTTCCGTCCTTGGCGGCGTCGTTGTGCAGCGGCATCGCCGAAACGTGCTTGCTGCCGGCGTACCATTTCGCCAGCGCCGCCTGCAGATCGGCACCGTCAGGCTTGCCGGGCAGCGCGTCGAGCTGCAACGGCACCGAGACCAGCATGCCCTGCCGGAAGTTGCCGACCGACGGGATGAACAGCGGCCGCCGCGTCAGATGCGAATAGAGCTGCATCTCCGGCACGTGCTTGTGCTCGAAACCGAGACCATAGAGATGGAAGGCCGGCGCCGAGCCGTCCTCGAAACTCGCGATCATCGACTTGCCGCCGCCCGAATAGCCGCTCACCGCATTGATGGTGACGGGATAGTCGGCAGGCAGCAGGCCGCCATCGACGAGCGGCCGCAACAGCGCGATCGCGCCGGTCGGATAGCAGCCGGGATTGGAGACCTTTTTCGCGGTCCGGATCTTGTCGGCCTGGCCGGGCGCGAGTTCCGGGAAGCCGTAGGCCCAATCGGGCGCGACCCGGTAGGCGGTCGAGGCGTCGAGCACCTTGGGCGCGGCATTGCCCATGGTGTCGATCAACGCGACGGTTTCCTTGGCGGCATCGTCAGGCAGGCAGAGGATCACGAGATCCACCTCCTCCATCAGCGCGCGCTTCGCACCGGCATCCTTCCGCTTATCCTCGGCGATGTGCCTCACCGTGACGTCGCCGATCCCATGCAGCCGCTCCTGGATGCCGAGGCCGGTCGTGCCGGAGCCGCCGTCGACGAATACGGTTGCCGTGGTCGCACCACTCTTGGTCGTCTGTTTGGTATCGGTGAGGGTCATGGCACGTTCCTTTCAAGCTCATTCGTTTCGTTAGCTAGCACATCTGGCCGCGCCCGCGCCGCCAATAGATTGAGCGCATCCTCGTCCGCGACACCCGCCCGCTCACGGAAACAGCGCGATCTGCTCCAGTCCGACGGTTTCGGGCAAGCCGAACATCAGGTTCATGTTCTGGATCGCCTGTCCGGCCGACCCCTTCACCAGATTATCGAGCGTCGAGAGCACGATGGCGCGGTTCTTGATCCGGTCGGCGACGACCCCGATCTGAACATAATTCGAACCACGCACGTTCTGCGTCTGTGGCAGCACGCCCTTCTTCGTCACATGGACGAACGGCTCGTTGGCGTAGGCCTTTTCCAGCGCGGCGCGCAGATCGTCCGGCGTCGCCCCGTTCAGTTTGACATAGGATGTGCAGAACTCGCCCCGCGCCATCGGAATGAGATGCGGGGTAAAGTTTACCGTCACGGCCGAACCAGCGGCTGCGCCGATCTCCTGCTCGATCTCCGCCGAGTGTCGATGGCTGCCGATCGAATAGGGCGACAACCCCTCTCCGGCCTCGCTGAACAGCGTGTTCTGCTTCAGTCCGCGTCCGGCCCCGGTGACGCCCGACTTGGCATCGATGATGATATCGTCGACGTCGATCAGCCTTGCCTTCGCCAGCGGAACGAGCGCCAGCAGCACCGCCGTCGGATAGCAGCCGGGACAGGCCACCAGCCGCGCGGCCGCGATCCTCTCCCGGTAGAGTTCGGTCAGCCCATAGACGGCCTCGTCCTGCAATTCGAGCGCCCTGTGCTCATGGCCGTACCATTGCGCGTAGCTGTCCTTGTCGCGCAGCCGGAAATCCGCGGACATGTCGAGGATCTTGATTGCGGGATTGGCTTTCAGCACTGCGGCGATGATCTCCTGCGTCGTGCCGTGCGGCAGTCCGCAGAACACGGCATCGAGCCGCGTCCAGTCGACCTTCTCCCATTCCACGAGTTTCGGCAGGTCGAGCATGAAGAAGTGCGGAAACACCTCGCTCATCGTCTTGCCGGCATGGGTGTTGGCGGTAAGCGCGGTGATCTCGGCATTCGGATGCCGCGCCAACAGACGCACTGCGTCAGCGCCAGTGTAGCCGGACGCCCCCAAAATTCCGATTTTCTTCTTCGTCATTGCTCGCTCCCCGGAAACGTCGTCATCTCGGTCTGCATCGTCGCGAAAGCTTGCGGGCGCACCTCGCGCATCAAGGCCGCGATGTCTCGGGCACCGGCTTCGGCCTGCGCAGCGAGCGCGTTGCCGACCGCCGCGAAATCGGTTTCGGATTTGTGCTGGTTCAGCTTGAAGCTGCCCTCCACCGCTTCCACCGTCATCTCGAGGCCCACGATGGCCTGCTTCATCGCTTCCAGCCGCGCGGCGGTCATCTTGCCCGACACCCACGGCCTTTTCGGCAACAGCCGGTCCTCGAACTTGGCGCTCAGCGCGTCGATCTGAACGGCAAGCTCCTGATCCGACAACGTCCGCACCGGCCCGGTCAGATGCACCGCCTGATACAGCCAGGTCGGCACCTGATCGGGTGACACGTACCAGTCCGGCGAGACATAGGCGTCGGCGCCGTTGACGGCCAGCAGCCAGGACGTGCCGCCCGCCAGCTTTATCAGCGGATTGTGACGGGCGACATGAAACAGCGCCCGCGGCGTACCGTCAGCCGCATAGGTCAGATAGAACGGCAGTGCGGACGCGATCGGCTTGGCGCCGTCCCAGGCGCAGGCAAGCCCGAAGCCGCGCGCTTCGGCAAAGGCCAGGCTTGCAGCGCGGTCAGGCTTGAATACCGGTGGCGTATACATGGTGGTTGCTCCCTGTGATGTAGGAGCCGCCAGATCGAACCACGGGTCTTTTTCAGGAGAGCGCCGCGGGATCGGATCCGGCGGCAGAGGCGATGTCTTAAACGCGAACGACCGCCCATACCGCGAGAATGCGGCGGCGGCGGGCGATGGTGATGGTCGCGGCGTTGATCATGGGCGCGGCTATAAGGCCGCACCCAAGTGACGTCAAGACACTCGCACGTCAAGACAGCCGCTCAGATCACCGGATTCCACGGCGCCGGCACGACGCGATAGCCGTTGCCGTCCTTCACCACGTTGCCGAGACCCGGGAACGGATAGTGGAAGCCCTGCACCTGGAGCCGCTCTGCGACCACCATGTCGTAGATCCGCCGCCGGGTCTTCTCCGCCACGTCGCCGTCCTGGTCGAAGAACGCGTGCCAGCCGGGATTGGTCGCGAACAGGTTCGGATTGTTGGTGACATCGGACTGGATGAAGACCTTCTCCGAACCCGACGCCAGCACATAGGAGGTGTGACCCGGGGTGTGGCCGATGGTCTCGACCGAGGTCAGGCCCGGGGCGATCTCCTTGCCCCATTCATAGGGCGTCACCTTCTTCTTCAGGCCGGCCTCGAAGATGTTGCGGTTGTTCTTGAACAGGCCCTGCATGCGGCCGGCCGGCGCCCGGCTCATCTCGCCGTCGTCCATCCAGAACTTCCATTCAGTGGCAGGCACCAGCACCTCGGCATTCGGGAACGCCGGCGTGCCCTCGGCCGTCAGCAGGCCGTTCACGTGGTCGGTGTGGAAGTGCGAGATCACGACCATGTCGACAGCCTTGGGATCGAAGCCGGCCGCGACGAAATTGTCGGCGAACAGGCCGTTGGCACCCTTGCTTTTGACCTTCGCCAGCGCGCCATTGCCGGTGTCGATCACGACCACCTTGCCACCGGTGTTGAGCACGAGCGGCGCGAACCAGATCGTCATCATGTCGCGCGGCATGAACGCCTTCTCGAGCGCCGCGTTGACGTCCTCACGCTTCGCATTCGGGATGAAGGCATCTTCCAGCTTGAAGACGTTCTTGCCGTCGGACACCGCGGTCACCAGGATGTCGCCGACCTTGTAGCGATAGAAGCTCGGGGCCTGCTTGTCGGCGACCGACGCCGCAGCGGCCGCAGGAGCGGCGGACAACAACGGTGCGGCGGCGACGCCGGCAGCACCGGCGAGAGCGTGACGTCGGGTCAATTCCATGGGATGTCCTCCAATGCGACACAGCGGCTGCGAGCGGCGAGTTCGGGCATGTTGGATTTGCTTCGTTCTGCAATGACTGCGCGCTTGGCCGTCCCCTCGCCCAACCCCTGCGTGGCGATTTTATTCCACGGCAGATCACCGGTCCATAAGCTCGCGAGGCCGCCGAGTTTCGAACTCGCAATTGGCCCGTCTCCGGCCCGTGCACAGAGTGCGAATTCGAAGACTCAGGGCTTCCTCAGGAAATAATCGTCACCGCCCAGCGAGCCGTAGACAAACGGTTCCTGACCGTTGCCGGTCGCCGCCATCACGTCGTCGCGGACCAGACCGAAGAACTTCCGGATTTCGACGCCCGGTTTCTGCATATTGCGGATGAGTGCGCGGGCGAACGGGCTGTTGCTCTGCCCGTCCGTTCCATCCATCGCGGTCTGACCGGCCTTGGCGGAATAGGCCACCAGCGTCGCGCTCGCCTCGGGCTCGACCCGCGCCAGGCCTCGTCCCACCGAGCGGCTCGCCACCGTCCGCGTCATGTCGCGCAGGAATGGATTGTCCCGACAGGCATCGAGGATCACCAGATGCAGCTTGTGCGCGGCCTCGACGCTTGCCAGAACCGCATCGAGCGGCACCGCCTCGAACCGAACGGCGCGGTCGGTCTTCAGCTTGGCGTCGACCGGAATGAGGTAGTTGGTCCCATTCACCTCGATGCCGTGGCCGGCGTAATAGACCAGCGCCCAATCCGCCTTGGCGGCTTCGGTCGAGAAATCATTGAGTGCCTGACGCATCGCGGCGGCACCGAGATTGTCGTTGAGTACGACGGTCTTGAAACCGGCTGAACGCAGCGCGTCGGCAACCGCGGCGGCGTCATGTTGCGGATTCGGCAGACGAGGCACCGAGACATAATCGCTGTTGCCGATCACCAGCGCCACGCGCGTCTCGCCGCCCGGCGCATCGGTTGCGATCGCAGCCGGTACGGGATCGGGCGTCGGCGTAGCCGCCACGACCGGCGCAGCCGGCTTGGACGGTGCCGCTGCGGCGATTGCTGCACCACCGGCGCGCTCGCGTGCTTCGGCCATTTGCGCCGCAGTGATGCTCGACGGATCGAGCCTGCCGGCCTGCGCGATATCGGCCCGTGCCTTGTCGGCCTGCCCGGCCTGCTCATAGGCGATGGCGCGCGCGCGATAGGTCTTGGCCGCGCGCGGATCGAGACGCACCGCCTCGTTGAGGTTCGAGAACGCCCGCTCGGCGTCACCCTTGCCCTGATAGGCGACCCCGCAGACCCGGTAAGCGACCGCGTTGCGCGGATTGATCCGGATCACGGCATTGCAATCGTCCAGCGCCCGGTCGAAATCGCCACTCTTGGAATAGGCGGAGGCGCGATTGAGCACGGTCATCGTGTCGTTTCTGCCCAGACCGATCGCCTGCGTGTAGTCCTTGATCGCTTCGTCATACTTCTTGATCTGGAAATAGACCGCGCCACGATTGGCGTAAGCCAGGCCGGAGTCGGGAAAGCGCTGGATGATTCCATCGAGGGCGGACAGCGCGCCCTGATTGTCGCCGCGCTTGAACAGCGCGATCGCGGCGCTGTTGGCACGCGCGACCGCGGGATTCTTCTCAGGCGTATCGCGGATGGTTTGGGCCGAAGCCTGCTGGACGGACGATGCCGCGGCGGCCACTGCGAGCGCCGCTACCCCGCGCCAGAATGGTTTCATCTCCTGCCTCTCCGATATCCCGCCGCGAGACCATGGAGATTACACCGCCCGCCACATCCACTCCACGGCCTGGGCGATCACATCACCGAACAACAGCAGCGCCGCTGACCAGACCAGCGCGGAGACGAAATTCGCGATCTGGAACTGCCAGTACGACATCTCGAAAATGCCGGCGACAAGCGGCACCGAGGCGCGCAGCGGGCCGAAGAAGCGGCCGATGAAGATGCTGGGCACGCCCCATCGCTTCACGAAGGCCTCGCCGCGCGGCAGGATCTCGGGATAGCGCGACAGCGGCCACATCTGCGCGACCTGCTCCTTGTAGCGGTAGCCGAACCAGTAGGAGACCCAATCGCCGAGCGCGGCACCAATGCCGCCGGCAATCCAGATCGGCCAGAAATTGATCCCGCTGACGCCGATCAGGGCGCCGATCGCCACCAGCGCGCCCCAGGCGGGCACCAGCAATGAAATGAAGGCCAGCGATTCAGCGAACGCCAGCAGCATGACGATCGGAGCGGCCCAGGCCTGGTGATGGCGCACGAATTCGGCCAAGGCCTGCGCAAGGTCTTCCATCTCGTCGTGTGCCTTCCCGCTCCGTTGAACCTCGAATGAACCTTTCTAGCCGCACGCAGCCTAAGAACAGGTAAGCCGGCCGACTGCGTGACATCAAGTCACAAAGGCGGGGATCAAACGTGATTTCCCACAGGCCCCCGCGGTGCGGACCGGCAAGCATCCTCCACAAAAGAAAAAGGATTCATTGGATGATCGGGTCACTGATGATGTGCGTGAGCGTTCTCGTGCTGTTGTTCGGAATGCTCGCGGGCATCGCAATGGGTATCGAGCACGACTTCACGTTGGGGCCGGCGCATGCGCATCTCAATCTCGTCGGCGGCGTGATGCTGTTCCTGTTCGGGCTCTACTACCGGCTGGTGCCGGCTGCGGGCAGCATGTTGCTCGCCAGGATCCAGGGCTGGCTGCATATCGTCGGTGGCGTGTTGTTTCCGGCCGGCGTGGCCGCCGTGCTGCTGAAGGGACCGTCGTTCGAGGCCGCCCCGATCGTCGGGTCGCTGATGGTGCTCGCCGCGATGGCCCTGTTCACGGTCATTGTATTCCGCACCTCGCGGGCGTAATCGCGGGCTCCTATCTACACAGGCGGCTGGGCCGGGAGGCGCGGCCGCCCCCATTTGGCAGCCCATCCGTGGCATAGTCAAAGCAACCGATTCGCCGCGCCAAGACCGGCGCGCCACTTGAAGAACCATGTCCAAAGCATTGAAATCGAACGCCAAAAGCAAATCTGACGACGATCTGTTTGACGCCCCGCAATCGAAGGGTCGCGCCGTTGCGAAGGCTGCGGCCAAGCCGGTGAAGGACGCCGAATCCGGCTATACGGCGGCGAGCATCGAGGTTCTGGAGGGCCTGGAACCGGTTCGCAAGCGCCCCGGCATGTATATCGGCGGCACCGACGAGAAGGCGCTCCACCACCTGTTCGCCGAGGTGATCGACAACGCCATGGACGAGGCCCTGGCGGGCCACGCCACCTTCATCGAGGTCGAGCTGACGGCCGACGGCTTCCTGTCGGTCAACGACAACGGCCGCGGCATTCCGGTCGACCCGCATCCGAAATTCCCGAAGAAGTCGGCACTCGAAGTCATCATGTGCACGCTGCACTCGGGCGGCAAATTCAATTCCGACGTCTACGAGACCTCGGGCGGCCTGCACGGCGTCGGCGTCTCCGTGGTCAACGCGCTCTCCTCCCGGCTCGAGGTCGAGGTCGCGCGCAGCGGACAATTGCATCGCATGACGTTCGAGCGCGGCCATCCCAAGGGCAAGCTCGAGGACCTCGGCAAGGTCAGCAACCGCCGCGGCACCCGTGTCCGCTTCAAGCCGGACACCGAAATCTTCGGCGCCAAGGCCGCCTTCAAGCCGCAACGCCTGTTCAAGATGACGCGCTCGAAGGCGTATCTGTTCGGCGGCGTCGAGATCCGGTGGCACTGCGATCCGGAATTGCTGAAGGGCGTCGAGGACGTTCCGGCCGAAGCCAAATTCCACTTCCCCGGCGGCCTGAAGGATTATCTCGCGGCGGCGATCCACGCCGACACGCTGGTGCATCAGGACATCTTCTCCGGCAAGTCCGGCCGCAGCGGCGCGCACGGCGCCTGCGAATGGGCGGTAGCCTGGACCGCTGACGCCGACGGCTTCCTGTCGTCCTACACCAACACGGTGCCGACGCCCGACGGCGGCACCCATGAATCCGGCCTGCGCAGCGCGCTGCTGCGCGGCCTGAAGGATCACGCCGAGCGCGCCGGCCAGGGCAAGCGTGCGGCCTCGATCACCTCAGAAGACGTGATGGTGGGCGCGGCCGTGATGCTTTCGGTGTTCGTGCGCGAGCCTGAATTCCAGGGCCAGACGAAAGACCGCCTCGCCACCGCTGAAGCGCAGCGCATCGTCGAACAGGCCATGAAGGATCCGTTCGACCACTGGCTGTCGGGCAATCCGAACCAGGCCAATCGGCTGCTCGATTTCGTGATCGACCGCGCCGAGGAGCGGCTGCGCCGCCGCCAGGAGAAGGAGACCGCGCGCAAGACCGCCGGCAAGAAGCTGCGTCTGCCCGGCAAGCTCGCCGATTGCTCCGATGCCGGCACCGAAGGCTCGGAACTGTTCATCGTCGAGGGCGACTCGGCCGGCGGCAGCGCCAAGCAGGCGCGCGACCGCAAGACCCAGGCCGTGCTGCCGCTGCGCGGCAAGATCCTCAACGTCGCCTCCGCCGGCAAGGACAAGCTGACCGCCAACGCGCAGATCTCCGATCTCGTACTGGCGATCGGCTGCGGCACGCTCGCGCACTACCGCGAAGAGGATCTGCGCTATCAGCGCATCATCATCATGACCGACGCCGACGTCGACGGCGCACACATCGCCTCGCTGTTGATCACCTTCTTCTACCGCCAGATGCCGCGGTTGATCGACGAGGGCCATCTCTATCTGGCGGTGCCGCCGCTCTACAAGCTGAAGCACGGCACCAAGTCGGTCTACGCCCGCGACGACGCCCATAAGGATGAGCTGATCAAGAGCGAGTTCAACGCCAACGCCAAGATCGAGGTCAATCGCTTCAAAGGCCTCGGCGAAATGAACCCGACGCAGCTCAAGGAGACCACGATGGATCCGGCCAAGCGCACGCTGCTGCGCGTGGTGCTGCTCGCCGACGATCGCGAGGGCACCGCCGACTCGGTCGAGCGGCTGATGGGCACCAAGGCGGAAGCGCGCTTTGCCTTCATCTCCGACAAGGCCGAATTCGCCAGCGACGACCTCCTCGACGTCTAGGCAAGGAGTTGCAGCCGGGTCGATCGGTGTGGTAACCTTTGATTCGCGATCCATCTTGCCGTGGAGAGGCTCTCCATCGGCGTAACCAATGGTCGCGAATGGAGAGAAACATGACTGCTCAGTCTGAGCGGCACAAGCGCCGCATTGCCTTTTCCTATCACACCCTCAGAAACATAAGCGCTCCGGAAGACTCCGATGAGCGGCGCAAGGTCTATGCCGGCAACGCCCCGGCCACCTCCTTTATATCGCTGCCGGAGGACGAGAACGTTCGAGAGTACATCGTCACCGCGGAGGGAAAAAAAAGGCAGCGCCTCACTGATGTGCATCGACGCATCCGGACTACCCTCGAAAATACTCCGGAAGACTTCGTCATTCTCAACAGCGGCATCGTAATTGTCGCACGCGATATCGAGGTCGATGAAAAGGAGAAGAAGGCCTACCTGAAGGATCCCAGCATCATAAACGGATCCCAAACGCGTGGTGAGTTGGATCACTATATCTCGACTACGCCTGAAGAGGACCAATTTCCGGTATCGTGCAAATTTGAGCTGGTAGTTACGGGTGACGATGACCTCATTGCGGAAGTGTCAATTGCTCGCAACTTTCAAAACGACGTTGCAACGCTATCGATCGTAGGTCGAAAGGGTCTTCTCGACGAACTGGAAGAACGGCTCCAAACAACGTTACCGGATCTTCAGTTACGAAAATCAGAAACCCAGCGCTCTGACGACTACTACGATACGGAAAAACTCCTGCAAGTAATTACGGCGCTAATTCCTGCCGAGCTATGGCCCAAACCTAAAGAATTAGAAGATCCCAAGAAGGTCTACACGTACAGCATGAAATCAAAATGCCTGAAGGATTTTCAGTCACTTCACGAGCGCGCCAAAAACCCCAAGTCGGAAGGGCACGCGCAAGCCAAAGCCCTTTATGACTTTTACCTTGAGATTGCTCCCATCGCTCATGAACTGTACGAGAAATGGAAAAAACACCCCGGATTTGCCGGAACGGGACTTCGTTCCATCGAGCGAGAGGGGCGTCAAATTGTCGATGTGCCGGACGGAATCATCTTCCCGATCCTCGCCTCGCTTTCAGCATTCGCTCGTCGTGTTCGCGGAAAATGGCAGATCACGCCACCCGCCGTGTTCAACGATGTTGAGATTATTCATGCTGCCAAGGCCCAGTACATGAACGTCGCGCACAGCAATCCTTGGAACATGGGGAAAAACCAAGCGATCTATTCTTCGCTTTTTCAGATCACTAACATCTACAAGAAAGTTGGGAGCGCATCCTGACTGGCTCGGCGAGCTCGGTCCGCGGTCGGCACATTGACCTGCTGATCACCGGGCCCAGCCGTTGGCTGATGGGCACCAAGGCGGAAGCGCGCTTTGCCTTCATCTCCGACAAGGCCGAATTCGCCAGCGACGACCTCCTCGACGTCTAGGCCCAACCGACTGTTTTCAAATCGTTTTCCGGCCGCCTCCCGATCGGGGGCGGCCGTTCTCATTCGCGGTTTCCGAGAGTACCGGAGGTATCGTTTTCGGCCGGTTGTGTCTCACCCGCAACAGCATTTCCAACGGAACCACGTATAGTCCTGACATGAGTTTCGGGAATCGGCGCCAACGCGCTCCCGGCAGCGACCCGATCGAACGCTAAGTCGAGGATTTGGATATGAAGAAGGTTTTGCTCGCTCTGACCGCGGTTGCTGCGATGACAGGTTCGGCGTCGGCTGCTGATCTGGCCGCCCGCCCCTACACCAAGGCTCCGGCCCCGATCGCGGCGGCGCCGAGCTGGACCGGCTTCTACATCTTCGGCGGCGGCGGCGGCGGCATCTGGGATGCTGACACCGGCGTCCAGAACACCGTCGGCGGCGCGCCGATCCTGGGCTTCAACCAGCGCCAGGGCGGCGATGGCTGGTACGGCACCGTCGGCGCCGGCTACGACTGGCAGACCGCCAACAGCTGGGTGATCGGCGTGTTCGCCGACGGCCAGTTCGGCAGCCTGAAGGGCACCATCCAGGATCAGGGTCCGTTCGCCGCTGGCAACATCAAGAACGACTACAGCTGGGCCGCCGGTGCGCGCCTCGGCTACTTGGTCGCTCCGAACGTTCTGTCCTACGTCAACGCGGGTTATTCCAACTCGCATTGGAAGGGCGCCACCCTGTTCAACACCATCACCGCTCTCCCCTCGGGCCTGCACACCAACGGCTTCGACCGCAGCGGCTGGTTCGTCGGCGGCGGCGTCGAGAACAACCTGAACATCTTCGGCCTCACCGCGCCGGGCTGGTTCATGAAGACCGAGTACCGCGCTGCCTACTACGACACCAAGAACATCTCGGAGCTGGCGGACGTCACCAACATCTCGAACGGTCGCGACATCACCTTCAAGCCGTTCGTCCAGACCATCAGCACCTCGCTGGTCTACCGCTTCAACTGGACCGGTCCGGTTGTTGCCAAGTACTGAGCTGAACACTGATCTTCTGCTGACCTAGCAGAGCAAGAGCCCCGGCATCGTCCGGGGCTTTTTTGTTGTCCGCGGCACCCGATCTGGCCAGCACGGCCACGATCGGGCACTCTCGGCTCCGGTTCAAACCACAACGGACAACAACAATGAGAAACGGACAGTTTGATCTCTCCGGCCGGGTCGCCATCGTCACCGGCGGCAATGGCGGCATCGGGCTCGGCATGGCGCGGGGCCTGGCGGATGCCGGCGCGGCGGTTGCCGTGGTCGGCCGCAACGAAGCGAAATCGAAGGCCGCCGTCGAGGACCTGGCCAAGCGCTGCGTCAAGGCGATTGCGGTCACGACCGACGTCACCGACAAGGCCGCGGTCGCGGCCATGGTCGCGCGGGTCATCGACGAACTCGGCCGGATCGACATCCTCGTCAACAATGCCGGCATCAGCATCCGCAAGCCGCCGCACGAGCTCGAGCTCGACGAGTGGAGCAAGGTGATCGACACCAACCTCACCAGCGCGTTCCTGTGCTCGAAGGCGGTGTATCCGGCGCTGAAGGCGTCGGGCCGCGGCAAGATCATCAACATCGGCTCGATGATGTCGATCTTCGGTGCGAGCTTCGCCGCGGCCTATGCCGCGAGCAAGGGCGGCATCGTGCAGTACACCCGCGCCTGCGCCAACGCCTGGGCGCCCGACAACATCCAGGTCAACGCCATCCTTCCCGGCTGGATCGATACCGACCTGACCAAAGGCGCGCGCCAGCAGGTCGCCGGCCTGCACGAGCGCGTGCTGGCACGCACGCCGGCGGCACGCTGGGGCGCGATCGACGATTTTGCCGGCATCGCCGTGTTCCTGGCTTCACCAGCATCGGATTTCGTCACCGGCACCGCGATCCCGGTCGACGGCGGCTATTCGGTCATGGCCTGAGACACCGAGGCCCCGGCGCAGCGCCGGGGCCTTCGCGTTCTGTCGGCCCGGGAGAAGTTCACCGGTACGCGAGGCGCGTCAGGTCGCGGCCGGCGAGTGCACATGCTCCGGCCGTACGCCGACCGCGACGAGACGCGCCGTCAGCCCCTGCAAAACAGGCAATGCCGTGATCAGCCGTAGTGCGAACGGGATCGGCTGATCGCCCGGCTTCAGCGCCGCGCTGATGATGTTGTTCTGCGCGATCACCTGCATGCGCTGCGTCACCCGCACCGGGAACTCGCGGCGTCGCCTGACCGCATCGAGCTCGTCCTCCGACGGACAGCCATGCACGAGCTTCGCCGCCAGGATGTTGGCGGTCGCGACCGCGTCCTGCACCGCGAGGTTGACGCCCACGCCGCCGATCGGCGACATCGCATGCGCCGCGTCGCCGATGCAGAGCAGGCCCGGACGAGTCCAGCGCGTCATCCGATTGATCGCCACGGTGAGCAGCTTGACGTCGTCGAAGCTCTTCACGTCGGCGATGCCGGCCTTGAGGATTGGCGCGAGGCGCAGCACGTCCTCGAGCAGCGCCGGCAATCCCCTCGCCTTCACCGCCTCGTATTGTCCTTTGGCGATCACATAGGCGCACTGCCAATAGTCGCCGCGGTCGAACGTCACCATCATCTTGCCGTGGTCGACACGGGCGAACAGATTCTCGGTCTCGTTTGGACGCCGCCCGACGCGAAACCACAGCACGTCCATCGGCGCGCCGATCTCCTCAACCGCGAGGCCCGCGCGCTCGCGCACGATGGAGTGGCGGCCGTCGCAACCGATCACGAGATCCGCCGCGATGTCGACTGGACCGTCCGGCGTCTTGGCGCGGACACCCGTCACCGCGTCGCCGCTCCGGATCAGGTCGGTTGCTTCCGCGCTCATCAGCACCTTGAGCGAGGCAAACCGCCTGCCGCTCTCGCGCAGGAAGTTGAGGAAGTCCCACTGCGGCATCATCGCGATGAAGGGATATTTGACGCTGAGGCGGCTGAGGTCGGCGATCCGCACCGAGGTGCCGCCGAAGATGCCGTCGAGTTTCTGGACCTGCTGGTATGGCAGCTTCAGGAAACCGTCGATCAGGCCGAGCTCATCCATCACCTGCAAGGTCGAGGGATGCACGGTGTCACCCCGGAAGTCGCGGAAGAAGTCGGCGTGCTTCTCCAGCACCACGACGTCGACTCCGGCGCGGGCGAGCAGATAGCCAAGCATCATGCCGGCCGGCCCGCCACCGACCACGCAGCAGCGGGTCTTCATTGCCTTTCCTGCCGGCAGTATGGACGTGTCGATCATTTCGATTGCCCTGCCAGACCCGGTGATTGCATTTCGGGGCACGATTTGGGAGCAGCCAGCCGTCACAGCACACGCCAGGCAGGCAGCGGGGTCGTGACCGCCTGAAGGGCATCAACAGAAACCCCGGCCAATGGCCGGGGTTCCTCGAATTTGCCAAGCGTCAGGTCGTGACAAGCGTCAGGCCGTGATCAGTATCGCGCGACGACAGGTCCGCCAAAACGGTAGTTCACGCCGACCCTCGCGATGTTCGCGGTAAGGTGGGTCGAATTGCTGTAGGCGAACCCGGCGAATGCGGGGGTCAAGACACCCACGCCACTCAACTTGCCAAAGTCGAGGTAGAGATATTCTCCCTTCACCGACCAGTTTCGGGCGAATGCATATTCGAAGCCGGCACCAACGGTCCAGCCGACGCGCGTGTCGGACGCGTTGGTGTTGAACACGAACGGAGCAAGCTGAACGATCGATTGGTTGACGCTGAAATTGGTGACGGCCACGCCACCCGTTGCATAAAGCAGCCAGTGGTCGTTGGCCCAACCGAGACGACCACGACCGGTGAAGAGCCAATCAGTGGAAACAGACGAGGTGGGCGTAAAGAAACTCGTCGGCGGCCCGATCGCTCCGCCGGGCAAAGTGCTGGGAAATGGGAACGTTCCCGTCGTGCTGGCACGCATCCGAAACGACTCGAAGTCCGCTTCGAGGCCCAACACCGTGCTGTTCACCTGCCAATTGTACCCGGCCTGGACGCCGCCGGTAAAACCGTCGGGCTTGAGACGAGGTGAAGCCGCATTGGAAATCGCGGCGGAATCGACCGCAAAGAACGGCGGGATCGGAACGGTTTCGGCCCCGTCGATGGCAGCCCGGCCCCACGCATACCCGGCGTTGCCGCCGACATAGAACCCGGTCCACGTAAACACGTCAGCGACCACCGGCGGCGGCGCCTTGACGGCCATGTCAGCGGCCATCGCATTGCCAGAGCAGGAAAGGCCCAACAGGACCGAGATTGAGGCACACCCCAAAAGCTTCTGCATTTTGCCCCCCAAAAAGCATTGGTTCAGAAATAAAATAAAAATGATTTGTATTTGGCCGACGTCTTGCTGACGAGCAGAAAGCTGCGACAGGGTGTCACCCTCGTCACTTTCCTCGTGAAAGTTGCGGTCGAGCAACAGTTCTCGGGAGACCGGTTGGATGCTCGGTCAGCGCCGGAACGTCTTGATCTCGGACACGCTGCCGTCGCGATAGGTCAGCTCCACCGAGACCGCCTTGGTCTGCGGCGCGAGCTTGAGATAGGTCTGGGCGTTCGATGGGATCGCCACGGGATCGCGCTGATCGCAGGGCGGCATCTTCAACACCTTGTCCGGCACCGCGCTGTCGATGCCGATCCGCACCTCGCGGATCGCGCAGCGATACGACATCAAGTGGGTGTAATAGACCAGCAGCCCGTTGAACTCGCGGAACGACAGCCAGCTCGTCGCCGTCATGTCGAGGATCTTGCGCTGGTCGCGGATCAGCGCGGCGTCGGGATCGAACTTGATCGGGAATGGTCCCTGCATCTCGCCCTGGGTATCTACATAGCGAAGCTCGATCGTGGCCGCCGGCGCGTCGGCCGGCAGCTCGATCGACGGATTCGGCATCCGCTTGCGCGTGCGCGGGTCGAGCGTGTCCATGAAGCCGGTTTCGCGGAAGTCGCCGCTATCGCCGATCCGCCAGGAGATGCCGAGCGTCGGATCGGCGATCGAGAACACGACGGTCCAGCCGCCATTGTGCCGCGAGAAGCTCGCGATCGGCGCGTTGATCGAATCCTCCTTCGGCAGCTTCGGCACCGCGACAGGCGGCAGCGCCGCGACCTGTTGCGACGGCGCGGATGGTCCGGCGGCCTCGGCCTGCCCCTTCGCCATCCCGTTCAGGAAGACGTCGTCGACCATCTGGTCGAAATAGACCGGGATCTGCTTGTGCTTGACGGTCTCGGCCATCTCGCTGACCTGGCGCCGGGTGCGCTGCGCGACCTGCACGAGGTTCTCGCCGGGCCGCAGCAGCTCCTTGGCGAAGGTCCTTGTGAACACCGAATTGGGATTGGCATCGTCGTTCGACAGCCGGTCGAGCGCGGTCTGCCGCGGCCCCGCCGAGAACACCGAGAACACGCCCTCCGGCAGTTGCGTCATCGGCGCGAGGCCACCACCGCCGGCAACAGCGCGCGTCCCGGCGCGCTCGAACGGATTGTTGCGGCAGGCGTCGAACACCAGGATCGAGGTCCGCGCCTTCTTGTTCTGCAACCGCTCGACGATGCGATCGGCGAGAACCGAGGCGTCGCGCACCAGTTCCTCCTGCCCTTCGGTGGCGGCCGGCACATCGGTCGGCAGCAGGAAGTTCTGGCCGGCGATCTCGAAGCCGTGGCCGGCATAGAAGAAGAACACGGTATCCCCCGGTTCCACGGCGCGGTCGAACGCCAGCAAGGTCTCGGAGAACGCCTGCCGGTTGAGGTTCTCGGCCACCATCACGTTGAAGCCAAGCTGCTTCAGCGTGTCGCCCATGGTGCGGGCGTCGTTGACCGCCTTCTGCAACTTCGGCACGTTCCTGTAGTCATTGTTGCCGATCACGAGTGCGACGCGCTTCTCGGCCTCGGCGGGCGCGGCCGCTGCGATGAAAGCGACCGCCAGGAGGGTCGCCGAAAGTCTCGAGAGCCAGCTCTTCATCCGTTTCCCGCCTGCACGACCCGTGTGCCGTTCGTGCGACCGCCGCCTGGAGCATGATCCGGAGGATCATGCTTGAAATAGAAACCAAAGCGCGATGACGATTCAACCTGATCTCATCGCGCCTTAATAGTCGGCTCGGCCGATCGGCCGGTTCAAGGCCGAACCACCACGGTACTGACCGGCCGCAGCCGGCCAAAATGAGGCGGTCTGTCGCTCTCGGGTCAAGTTTCCTTTTCCGGTCCGCATGATAGGATTTCAAGCTTCGATCCGGCGCGAGCTCTCCGCAGGTCCCAAGGGCTTTTCCGTGTACACATGGTCTACTGATCAAGTCGATCCTCGAGATCGCTTCGACTATTGGCGCGAGGTCCGCGCCAAGGGATTGTTCGGCGTCACCGCGGAGCTCGAGCCCGACCGCCGCCAGGACTTCTTCGGTGAGTTTTCCTTGCGCAAGCTCGGCGATGCCGGGCTGGTCGAGCTGCGCGCCTCGCCCTATCGCGTCGAGCGGCGCAGCGGCGACATCGCCGACGCGCGCAGCGACAGCCTGTGCATCTATCAGCAACTCGGTGGCGGCGGCTGGTTCGGCGGCGCACGGCTTGACGAGTTCGCGGTGCGCGACGGCATGTTCGCGACCAGCCATTCGGACCTGCCCTATCGCACCGCCCCGCTGCATGACGACGGCTTCCACCTGCGCATCATCAAAATTCCGGTCGCGAACGTCGTTCCGCCCGGCGCCGAGCTCGGCGAGCTGGTGCCAAAGCCCGTACAGGACCAGGCCTCACTGCGGCCGTTGCTGGAATCATGCTTTCGCGACCTGATCGAAGGCAGCAATGCGGCGGGGACGGCTCCGATGGTCCAGGCGCTTGCCCATATCGCGCTGATCGAACGCGGTATCATGCGGCCGAAGAGCCGGCTCGCGCAGCAAGCGCTGCGAAGTGCCCACCTGTCGTTGGCCCGCCGCCTGATCCGGCAGCACCTGTCGAGCGCAGCGCTGTCGCCGACCCTGATTGCCGGCCTGCTCGGCGTCTCGGTCCGCCATCTGCACATCCTGTTCGAACAGACGGAGATGAGCTTCTCGGAGACCGTGACCGGGCTCCGGCTCGCGCAAAGCCGTCGCCTGCTCCGCGAGCGGTCCGGGCAGACCATCGCCGAAGTCGCCTTTGCCTGTGGCTTCGAAAGCCTCGCGACGTTCTATCGCCTGTTCAATGCCGCCGAATCCATGACGCCCGGCGACTACAGGGCACAATCCGCCTGAGCGCGGACAGCGCCCCGACGAGCCGGCACACCGGGCTGTTGCGGGTTGCTAAAGCGCGGCCATGCCCGTAAGCCGGATTCGCGGCGTCTCGCGTGCCGCCCCTCGACGCCTGCGGATTGCTGATGCCGAAGAAGATGATCAAGCCTGGACCTGATCTGCTCAAGCAGGTCGACCGGGCCTTTCTCGATTACGGCTATGGCGGGCTGTCGATGGTCGGGCTGGCCAAGGCCTGCGGCTTCACGCAGCGCGCGCTGTACTACTATTTCGGCAACAAGGAAGATGCGTTTCGCGCCGTGATCGCCTGGCACCATGTCGAGGATGTCGAGCTCGCGATGCAGGCCGGCCGCTCGGTACGGACCAATGGCGGCGGCGCGCTCGATATTTTCGCCGAGGTCCTCGACGTGCGTTACGGCGAGACGCGGCGCCGCCTCACGCATTCGCCGCACACCGTCGAGCTCAACGCCGAGGCCTTCAGACGCTGCCGTGATCTGATGATCAAGACGGCCGTCGCATTCCAGGGTGAACTGGAAAGGCTGGTGATCGATTTGCAGGCCGCACGGCTGTTGAAGCTGAACGGCACCTTCACGCCGGCGCAAATCGCCCAGGGACTGGCCGACGGCGGACGTGCCGTCAATCAATCGCTCCCGCCGATTGCCCATGACGACTTTTCGGCCCGCTACCGTCAGACCTGCGCGATGGTGCTCTATGGCTGTGCCGTGATGCCGAAACGGAAGTAATTCCCAGTTTGCGCAAGTGCGTGCGCCGCACGCAACGCTCACCGATCCGCAAAAATCGACCGAAAAGGCCCGGCTGCGCCATTGCCGCGGCCGATCACTGCGTCGCGACGCATTTTTCCTATTTCATTAATTGCGTAATTGTGTGAAATATACGTATTGCGATCGCAGGACTTTCCGGAGGCGTCTCGAATGGTCGACATGGGGCATCGCGGCAGCCGGGCGCATCGCCGCGAGATCGGACACGCTCCCGATCGAAGTGATCAGCCTGCACGGATTGAGAAGATATTTTCTGGCCATTTCGCCAGAACCCCGCAGGCGCTTCGCCCGGACGCGGCACAGCAAATCTCGTTACCGGTGACGCGCGCTCTCACGCAGAGCGAGGGATCATGCACGATGCGCGCTAAGCACCAGGAATACGGCCCGGAAGCCTCACCCACCGACCCGGCCGCTGTGGGCCTGCAAGCCGATCCAACTGCCGCCCCCGTGCTGGCTCGTCACGGTGCTCCGGCGACCAGCGATCGCGGCTGGGCACCGTTGCTCGAAGCCTGCCTTGCCGACTTCAAAGGAGCGGCGGAAGACGGTGACGCGGCCTGCATCCCTGCGCTGGTCAAGATCGTGGCTGACCTCGCCCTGATCGAGCGCGGCGCGATCAGGCCGGGCAGCCGCCGCGCGCAGCAGGCGCTGCGCGTCGGCCGACTGAGCCTGGCCCGGCGCCTGATCACGCGCCATCTCGCAAAGCCGGCGCTGTCACCCCACATGGTCGCCGATCTGCTCGGCGTCTCGGTCCGCTACCTGCACATTCTGTTCGAGGCGACCGGCACGAGCTTTTCCCAAACCGTCACTGCGCAACGCCTGAGCGAGAGCCGCAGGCTGCTTCGCGAGCAACCGCGGCGGCCGATCGCGGACATCGCCCTCGCCTGCGGGTTCGGCAGCCTCGCCACCTTCTACCGGATCTTCAGCGCGGCCGAGGCAATGTCGCCCGGCGAATTCAGGGCCAAGGGCAGCGCCAACCCGCCTGCCGAGACCCATGCACTGGATAGCGGGGAGATGATTCATTTGACCGCCAAATGACGGAAATGACGGTTATTTTGGCGAAAACGTTAAGCTTTTTCGGCCATCCGGCCGGTTCCAAGATTGACTTTACCGGTTTCGACCCTATGTTGCGAGGCAACGCGGCCCTCGGATCGAAGCGCGATTCGTCAGGTTTGCCGTCCGTCAGCGTTAGTCAGAGCCCCCGAGCTTTTTAGAGAAGCGAGCCGTTTCGGGGCCGAACGCGACAGCCTTTTACCTTCGATTCCGAACGGCGGTTTCGACCAGAGGCTCAATGTCTTTTTCCAATCTAGGCCTGTCCGATAAGGTCCTCGCCGCAGTTGCGGCCACCGGTTACACCAACCCCACCCCCATCCAGGAACAGGCAATCCCGCACGTCCTCGCCCGGCGCGATGTGCTCGGCATTGCACAGACTGGCACCGGCAAGACCGCTGCCTTCGTTCTCCCGATGCTCACCCTCCTCGAGAAGGGCCGCGCCCGGGCACGGATGCCGCGCACCCTGATCCTCGAGCCAACCCGCGAGCTTGCCGCGCAGGTGAAGGAGCAGTTCGACAAATACGGCGCCGGTCAGAAATTGAACGTGGCTCTCCTGATCGGCGGCGTCTCGTTCGGCGACCAGGACTCCAAGCTGATGCGCGGCGTCGACGTGCTGATCGCAACGCCCGGCCGCCTGCTCGACCACACCGAACGCGGCGGATTGCTGCTCACCGGCGTCGAGTTGCTGGTGATCGACGAAGCCGACCGCATGCTCGACATGGGTTTCATTCCCGACATCGAGCGCATCTGCAAGCTCGTCCCGTTCACCCGGCAAACGCTGTTCTTCACCGCGACGATGCCCCCGGAGATCAGCCGCATCACCGAGGCTTTCCTGCACAACCCGGCCCGGATCGAAGTCTCCAAGCCCGCAACCACCGCAGTCACCGTGACGCAATTGCAGGTACCCGCTGGTCGCGAAGCGCACGACAAGCGCGAAATCCTCCGCCGCCTGCTGCGTGACGCCAAGGATCTCAACAACGCGATTATCTTCTGCAATCGCAAGCGCGAAGTCGCCGTCCTTCACAAATCACTCCAGAAACACGGCTTCAGCGTCGGCGCCTTGCACGGCGACATGGATCAGTCGGCCCGCACCGCGGCCCTCGACCAATTCCGCAAGGGCGAGATCCCGCTGCTCGTCGCCTCCGACGTCGCCGCCCGTGGTCTCGACATTCCCGCGGTGAGCCACGTCTTCAATTTCGACGTACCGCACCACCCCGACGACTACGTCCACCGCATTGGCCGTACCGGTCGCGCCGGACGCACCGGTACCGCGATCTCCATCGTCACCTCGCTCGATAGCAAGTCGATGGCTGCGATCGAGAAGCTGATCGGCCAGCCGATCCCACGCGCTGAAGGCGACTACGCCGTGCACAGTGAGGCCTCTGACGAGGACGCCGCGCCGCGCCGGTCGCGCAGCCGCGACGGTTCGCGCGACGGCGCCCGTGGCGGCCGCAAGCCGCGCCGTGAACGCGAGCCGCGCAATGGTGAGCGCGAACCGCGTCACGACAGGGAGCCCCAGCAGGAGCGTGCAGCGAAGCCCGAGCGCGAGCCGCGCAACGGCCGTAGCGGTGCCCCGCAGGCCACTCCGTCGCACGTGCCCTCGATCGGGCGCGCCGAGCCACGGCGGCAGCAACGCGAAGTCGACCACGAGCCGGCCGATCATTCGCATCTGCCTGCCTTCCTGCTGCGACCTGTGCGCGCACGCGCGTAACGCTTGCGCCGGTGTCGCCGCGACGGGCGGCGGCAATCCGCGAATCTCCGTCAGATCTAGCGGTACATCGTGCGGTGATGCTTCGGGTTTGAAGCAAATCCGCGCAGATTCCATATCGCATTGACGAACAAACGAAAGTCTTCCGAAAGTCGCGGCGACATTGGACATTAGTCGCGACCGGATTCCCGTAGTTCCACTGTTTACCTTGCTTTCACTCTCGTCCCGTACCCTCGCGCCAATAATTTAGTCATTGCTGCCGGGTGCAACCGGCATTGCGCGCATTGAGGACGTGACAGTGGTGAAACTGCTGGACGAACACGAACGTACGTTGGCCTTCGCCGAAGTCGCGCTCGGCCAGATCCGCTCGCTTCGCCAGACTGCCGTACCCCGCAACTATGAGATCTGGTACGTCTACGCGACCGGGTACAACGCGCCGCTCAACAAGGTCATCAACGAGACCCTGGCGCGCAGCGGCAAGCTCAGCGAATCCGATCTCGAGCAGATCTACGAAACCTATCTCTCGCACATCAAGACCTCCGATCGAATCGACAAGGTCGGCGCCCGCGTCATCGGCGAGATCGACGCCGTCATGAAGCTGATCACCGATGCGCTCGGTGTGTCGGCGAATTATGATGCGAGCCTGATCGGTGCCAGCAACAAGCTCGCCAGCGCCACGACCCACGATCACATCAAGACGATCGTCGAGGGCCTCGCCAAGTCGACCCGCGAGATGCGCGATACCAACCAGGCGCTGGAGAACCGGCTCGCACTGTCGAAATCCGAAATCAACGACCTGCAACACAGCCTCGAGGCGATCCGCGCCGAGAGCCTGACCGACCCGCTCACCGGCCTCGGCAACCGGAAATATTTCGACCGCTCGATCGACACGGCGGTGCAGACCGCGCTGGTCAGCGGCGAGCCGCTGTCGCTCCTGATGTTCGACATCGATCACTTCAAATCGTTCAACGACTCCTACGGCCACCTCACCGGCGACCAGGTGCTGCGGCTGGTGGCGCAGTCGCTGAAACAGACCATCAAGGGCCAGGACATCACCGCCCGCTATGGCGGCGAGGAATTCGCCGTCGTGCTGCCCAACACCGCGCTGCGCCAGGCGCTGACGGTCGCCGACCACATCCGCCGCGCCGTGATGGCCAAGGAGCTGAAGAAGAAGTCGACCGGTGAAATCCTCGGCCGCGTCACGATCTCGGTCGGCGTCTCCATGCTGAAGCCGAACGACGACACCGATTCCTTGATCGAACGCGCCGATGCCTGCCTCTACGCCGCCAAGCGCGCCGGCCGCAATCGTGTGATCTGCGAAGCCGACCCGGAATACAGCTCCGAGACCCAGACCCGGGTGGCTTAAGTCTCCCCTGATGGTGAGGAGGCGCCGTCTCGAACCATGAGGCCCCGATAGCGCGCCGCGGCCATCCTTCGAGACGCGCGCGATGCGCGCTCCTCAGGATGACGACCTTTTTCCCTTTTGCACTCGCTTCTTTGAAGGTCGCTTGGCTGCGGGCTTCTTCACCACGCTCTTCTTGTTCTTGCTCGCGACCTTCTTGCCAACCGTCACCGTCGCCTTCCGCGGCCGCTTGCGCAGCGCCGCGCGCTGGGCAGCGGCGAGCGCCGAACGTGCCCACGCTGCGAGCTCCTCAGAATCGTCGAACAGCCGCGCCGGCAATTGCCAGTAGGAGTTGACGGTGACGGTCTTCGACCGTGTCGTGTACTGGAATGGCCCGCAGCCCTCTGCCTCGAATTGCGGGATGGTCTGGTCGTCGGCACGGAAGTAGAGCCCGGCGCGCAAGGCGAGCGCAAAATTGGTGCCATCGGCGGAGATGCCGTAGCCGGAGAACATCCGGCGCAGCGTGACCGGGCCGAAATCGACGAACAAGTCGGTCAGGAATTCGCGGTCCACGTACTTCCCCCGTTCAAGCCAAGCGCGTCTGCCGCAGCCTGTTGACTGCGCAGTATGGTCGACGACCGCGCCGACACGCAACGATGGTGGAGGTCGGATCAAAAGCGCGAGCGCGAATGCGCCCGCGCAACGTGGCAGCGTCAGACCGTGGCCGGCTTGAGCTGCACGGACTCGCCGCAACCGCAGGCGGAGACCTGGTTCGGGTTGTTGAACACGAACTGGGCCTGCATCTTGTCGGCCACGTAGTCCATCTCGGTGCCGAGCAGGAACAGCACGGCCTTCGGATCGACCAGGATCTTCACGCCCTTGTCCTCGACGACCTCGTCGGTCGGACGGATCTCGTGGGCATATTCGACGGTGTAGGACTGCCCGGCGCAGCCGCCGTTCTTGATGCCGACGCGCAGGCCGACGATCTCGGAATCAGCGCGCTGGGTCAACTCGGTGATCCGCTCCGCCGCCGCATCGGTCAGCCTCATGACTTGCGGGCGCGGCCGCTTCGGCTTGGCGGGGGTGGGTGAAGCTTGGGTCATGTCACTCATGTGGTCAGTCCCGGCGGCAATTCAATTGAGGATCGTCTCGAGCCTAGATTCAAACCTTACGCGCATCACCACATATTGAGGACGAGGCGCGCCTCGTCCGACATCCGGTCCGGCGTCCAGGCCGGATCCCACACCAGGTTGACGTTGACGACACCGACGCCGGGGACGCTGGCGACCGCGTTCTCGACCATGGTCGGCAGCTCACCCGCCGCCGGGCAGTTCGGCGTGGTCAGGGTCATCAAGATGTCGACCGAGCGATCATCCTTGAGGTCGACCTTGTAGATCAGGCCGAGCTCGTAGATGTCAGCCGGGATTTCCGGATCGAACACTGTCTTCAGCGCCGCGACGATCTCGCCGCTCATGCGCTCGGTTTCCTCCGCCGGCAGCGCCGAGGTGGTTTCCATGGAGGCCGTCTTGACTTCGGCTGTATCGGTCATGCGAACAATTCCCGCGCCTTGATCAGCGCCTGCGCCAGATGGTCGACTTCTTCCCTGGTATTATACATCCCGAACGAGGCCCGGCAGGTGGCCGTGACGTTGAACCGCTCTAAAAGTGGCATCACGCAATGGGTGCCGGCGCGCACCGCGATGCCCTGACGGTCGATCACGGTGGCGACGTCGTGCGCATGCGCACCCTTCATCTCGAACGAGATCACCGGCCCCTTGTTGCGGGCGGTGCCGATCAGGCGCAGCGAGTTGATCTCGCGCAGCCGGTCCTGGGCATAATTGAGCAAATCGTGCTCGTGCGCGGCGATGCGCTCCTTGCCGATCGAATTGACGTAATCGATCGCGGCGCCGAGCCCGATCGCCTCGACGATCGGCGGCGTGCCGGCCTCGAACTTGTGCGGCGGGTCGCCATAGGTGACCCAGTCCTTGGCAACTTCACGGATCATCTCGCCGCCGCCGTTGAACGGCCGCATCGCCACCAGATGCTCATGCTTGGCATAGAGCGCGCCGATGCCGGTCGGTCCGTACACCTTGTGGCCGGTGAAGGCATAGAAATCGCAATCGAGGTCCTGCACGTCGACCGGCAGATGCACCGCGCCCTGGGCGCCGTCGACCAGCACCGGGATGCCACGGGCATGCGCCAGCCGCACCACCTCCTTGATCGGGACCAGGGTGCCGAGTGCATTCGACATCTGGGTGATCGCAACGATCTTGGTGCGGGCGGTGAGGAGCTTCTCGAACTCCTCGATCAGGAAGTTGCCTTCATCGTCGACCGGCGCCCACTTGATCACGGCACCCTGACGCTCGCGGAGGAAATGCCACGGCACGATGTTGGAGTGGTGCTCCATGATCGAGAGGACGATCTCGTCGCCCTCCTTGATATGCTCGCCGCCCCAGGATGCCGCCACGAGATTGATCGCCTCGCTGACATTGCGGGTGAAGACGATCTCTTCGTTGCGGCGGGCGTTGATGAACTGCGCGACCTTGCCGCGGGCGCCCTCATAGGCCTCGGTCGCGGCATTGGCGAGGTAATGCAGGCCGCGATGCACGTTGGCGTATTCGCTCTTGTAGGCTTCCGTCATGCGGTCGAGCACCGCATTCGGCTTCTGCGCCGAAGCGGCGTTGTCGAGATAGACCAGCGGCTTGCCGTAGACCTGCATGGCGAGCGCCGGGAAATCCTGCCGCACCAGGGCGACGTCGTAAGAACCGTTCGCAACCGCCTTGTGCATGCTCACGCCCTCGCCTGAAGCCAGCGCTGCGCGGTGGCAATTGCGACCTCGCGCAACGCATCGCTGACGATGGTCTCGATCGCCTCTCCCACGAAGGCCTGGATCAGGAGCGCCTCCGCTTCCTTCTCGGGCAGTCCGCGGGCGCGCATGTAGAACAGCAGGCTCTCGTCGAGCGCGCCGGTGGTCGCGCCGTGACCGCAGGTGACGTCATCGGCGAAGATCTCGAGCTCCGGCTTGTTGTCAGCTTCCGCATCGTCGGACAGCAGCAGCGCGCGGGTCATCATCTTGGCGTCGGTCTTCTGCGCGTCGGGGCGGACGATGATGCGACCCTGGAACACGGAATGGGCGCGGTCGTCGACGACGGCACGGAAGATCTCGCGACTCGCGCAGTTCGGCACGGCGTGATCCATGAACAACGTGGTGTCGGCATGCTGCTTGCCGTTGATCAGGTTGACGCCGTTGGTCTCGACCTTCGAACCTTCGCCAGCGCAGGTCACCGTCAGCTGGTAACGGCTGACATGGCCGCCCGAGGTCAGGCCGAACGTGTTGAAATGGGCATGGGCGCCGAGCGAGATCGTTGCCGACGAAATGTTGAAGGCGTCAACGCTGTCCTCGACCAGGCGCACGTGATCGAGCCGCGCATTGTCGCCGATCGCAACGATCAGCCCGTCATACGCCTGGTAAGCCTTGGCGCCCTCGGCGGCGAGATAGCTCTCCACCAGCGTCACGCCGGCGTCGCGGCCGAGCCGTAACAGCGAGCGCGTGAACATCGAGGCCGGCGCCGCGCCTGACGCGACGTGCACGATATGCAGCGGCTGGACCAGCATCGTGCCGTTGGCGATTTCGATCACGACACCATCGGTCGCCATCGCACCGTTCAGCGCGATCATCGGGTTGGAGATGTCGGACGCAACCACCTCCGCGGACAGCGCGCCGTCACCGGCGTCGAGCACCTCGCGCAGCGGGCGGATCACAAGCCCCTGCTCGAGGCTTCCGAGGTCGGACAGATCAGGCGCGAAAGCGCCATCGACCAGCACCAGACGGCGCACGCCGTCGATTGCGCGCAGCTTGGCGACAGCCGCGGCGCGGCTCAGCGCCACTGCATCCGGCGCCGCCGCCAGCGGCAGCACCTCGCGCATCAGCGCGCGCAGATCGGTGTATTTCCAGTCCTCGATCCGGCGATGCGGCAGGCCGGTACGCTCATAGGCCTCGAATGCCTGCCGGCGCTGATCGGCGATCTTGCCCTTGCCCGGCAGACGGTCGCGCACGACGGCGAATGCATCGCCCAGCGCGCGCCCGGTCTCGGTCTTTGCAACAACGTTCATCTGAGAACCCGCCTTTGTCAGGCCGCGTCTTCGAACTGCGCGTAGCCGGACTCTTCCAGCTCCAGCGCCAGTTCCTTGCCGCCGCTCTTCACCACCCGGCCCTTCGACATCACGTGCACGACGTCGGGCACGATGTAGTTGAGCAACCGCTGGTAGTGGGTAATCACGACCATGGCGCGCTCCGGCGAGCGCAGCGCGTTGACGCCGTCGGCTGCGATCCGCAGCGCATCGATGTCGAGGCCCGAATCCATTTCATCGAGGATGCAGACAGCCGGCTCGAACAGCGCCATCTGAAGAATCTCGTTGCGCTTCTTCTCGCCGCCGGAGAAGCCGACATTGACGCCGCGCTTCAGCATGTCCTGCGGAATGTTGAGCGACTTGGCCACTTCGCGGACCTTCTTCAGGAAGGCCGGCGACGACATCTCCTCCTCGCCGCGCGCCTTGCGCTGGGCGTTGAGCGCCGCATGCAAGAAATTCCAGGTGGTCACGCCCGGGATTTCGACCGGATACTGGAACGCCAGGAACACGCCCTTGGCGGCGCGCTCGTTCGGCGCCATCTCCAAGAGGTCCTCGCCCTTGAACAGGATCTGGCCGCCGGTGACTTCATAGCCCGGCTTGCCGGCGATCACATGAGAGAGCGTCGATTTGCCGGAGCCGTTCGGGCCCATGATCGCATGCACCTCGCCCGGGTTCACCGTGAGCGACAGCCCGTGCAGGATCTCACGCTCCTCGACACGAACCTGCAGATCTTTCACTTCAAGCAACGCAGTCATCTTCTTTCCTCATGGCCTAGCCCGACCGGATAACGATCATCAGAAAGAGCCAGACAAAAAATCCAAGTGCTCCAAATCCGGCGGCAGCCTTGCCGAATTCCATCACCTCAGGTGATCCCAGCAGTGCGCCCATCAAGGCAACGAACGCTGCTGTGATCGCGACGCACGCAGTGACAGCAAACGGCAAAATCTGAACGCCATCCAGGACATTCCTGACCGTTTGCCACATCTGCCCTACCCGACGCTGCCCTCCAGCGAGATCGAGATCAGCTTCTGCGCTTCCACCGCGAATTCCATCGGCAGTTGCTGCAGCACATCCTTCACGAAGCCGTTGACCACGAGGCCGACGGCTTCCTCCTGCGAGAGCCCGCGCTGGATGCAGTAGAACAACACGTCCTCGGAAATCTTCGACGTCGTCGCCTCGTGCTCGAACGTCGCAGAGGAATTCTTGGCCTCGACATAGGGCACGGTGTGCGCGCCGCACTTGTCGCCGATCAGCAGCGAATCGCAGGCGGTGTAGTTGCGTGCGCCCGTCGCCTTGCGGTGCGCGCTGACCAGGCCGCGATAGGTGTTCTGCGACTTGCCGGCGGCGATGCCCTTGGAGATGATCCGGCTCGACGTGTTCTTGCCGAGGTGGATCATCTTGGTGCCGCTATCGACCTGCTGGAAGCCGTTCGAGATCGCGATCGAATAGAACTCGCCGCTCGAATTGTCGCCGCGCAGGATGCAGCTCGGATACTTCCAGGTGATCGCCGAACCGGTCTCGACCTGGGTCCAGGAGATCTTGGAGTTCTTGCCGCGGCAGTCGCCACGCTTGGTGACGAAATTGTAGATGCCGCCCTTGCCTTCCGAATTGCCCGGATACCAGTTCTGCACCGTCGAGTACTTGATCTCGGCATCGTCGAGCGTGACGAGTTCGACCACGGCCGCGTGCAGCTGATTCTCGTCACGCTGCGGCGCGGTGCAGCCTTCGAGATAGGAGACGTAGGAGCCCTTGTCGGCGATGATCAGCGTGCGCTCGAACTGGCCGGTGTTGCGCTCGTTGATGCGAAAATAAGTCGACAGCTCCATCGGGCAGCGCACGCCCGGCGGCACGTAGACGAACGAGCCGTCCGAGAACACAGCCGAGTTCAGCGTCGCGAAGTAGTTGTCGGAGGTCGGCACCACGGTGCCGAGATATTTCTGCACCAGCTCGGGATGCTCGCGGATCGCCTCCGAGATCGGCATGAAGATCACACCGGCCGCCTTCAGCTCCTTCTGGAAGGTGGTCGCTACCGAGACCGAATCGAACACCGCGTCGACCGCGATCTTGCGGTTGGCTGACGGCGGCCCGCCGGGCGGCGGCTCGACGCCCTCGAGGATCGCGACCTCGCGCAGGGGAATGCCGAGCTTCTCGTAGGTCTTGAGGATTTCCGGGTCGATCTCGTCGATCGACGACAGCGTCTTCTTCGGCTTCGGCGCCGCGTAGTAATAGATGTCCTGGTAGTCGATCTTCGGATAGTCGACGCGCGCCCAGGTCGGCTCGGTCATGGTCAGCCAGCGGCGATACGCCTCCAGGCGCCATTCCAGCATCCAGGCCGGCTCGTTCTTCTTTGACGAGATGAATCGAACGATGTCTTCCGACAGGCCCTTCGGGGCCTTCTCGGACTCGATCTGCGTCTCAAACCCATATCGATACTGGTCGACGTCGATGCGCCTGACGCGCTCGACCGTCTCTTGTACAGCAGGCATTCATATCCTCCGCTCGCGGTTTCAAGGACCGCGGTGGATCTCAGTTCCGAAAGTCTCTTACGATGCTTTGAACACGAAATCACTCGCTTAGAACAGTTCAAGCTGTGTTTCGTCGCTCTCCCTTAACTAGGCTATCGGCGAGCTTTCGCCAAGCCTTGAGGGTCAAATCCACGTCTGTCTCCGTGGTAGACCAGCCCAGACTGAGCCGCACCGCTCCTTGGGATACCTCAAAACGGTATCCCATTGCCTCCAATACATGCGATGGCTGCACCTTGCCGGACGAGCAGGCGGAACCGGAGGAGACCGCCACACCCCCGAGATCGAAGCCGATGACCGCCGTTTCGGCCTTCATCCCCGGTGCAGTGAACAGAACGGTATTTGGCAACCTCTTGACGTCGTCGGAGAAGATCAGCGCATCGGGCGTCTGGCGCAGCCCGTGCTCGAGCCGGTCACGCAACCCCCTGACGCGAGCGGCGTCGGCCTTCAGCGCCGCCATCGCCACCTTGGCGGCAGCGCCAAATCCGGCGATCCCCGGAACGTTCTCCGTCCCTGCCCGCCGCCCGAGCTCCTGCCCGCCGCCGCGCAAGGACGCCTCCAGCCCTTCAACGCCCTCGGCGAGCACCAGCGCGCCTACTCCCTTTGGTCCACCGATCTTGTGCGCCGACAACGTCACGAGGTCGGCCTTGGTTGAGGCGAGATCGAACGGGATCTTGCCCAACGCCTGAATCGCATCGACGTGCAGCAGGCCGCCGGACGCATGGACGATCTCGGCAACGTCGGCCACCGGCTGAATCGCCCCGGTCTCGTTGTTGGCGAGCATCACCGAGACCAGCGTGGGCGGACCATCCGCGAGCAGCGTGCGCAGATGCTCGAGATCGATCACGCCGGAGCGCGTGACATTGATCGCGCCGGTCGCCTCGCGCGAAAACCGTCCGCCGGCCAGAACCGACGCATGCTCGATGGCGGACACCAAGAGCCGCTGCACCGGCGCACCTGCGCCGCGGTGCAACCCCGGCGTCAACGCCAGCGCATTGGCTTCCGTCCCTCCGGAGAGAAAGACCACATCCTGCGATCGGCCACCGACCGCGTTGGCCAACGCATTGCGAGCATCTTCGACCAACCGCCGCGCCCGCCGTCCTTCGCTGTGCACCGAGGACGGGTTGCCGCTCAGTTCCCACGCCGCGGTCATCGCCGCCTTCGCCTCCGGGCGAAGCGGCGTCGTGGCATTCCAGTCGAGATAGACGCGATCGGCCATATCACTCGTCCGCCGCGACCACCATGGTCGCGGCCTTCCACTGCGACATAACGAGAGTTCAGCACCGAGGCCAGATCAGACGTCGGCCGGCCAGAGAGATTTTTCACGCCGCGGAGTTTCGACGTGTTGCCAGGCAAGACATCCGGTGCGTCCCAATCGCGATAGCAGTATGACAAACTGAAACTTCAGGTAGCCATCGGAACGCTTGAGCCCGCGCGCGTCACGTCAGGGATTAGCCCGTGCCAAGCCGCACAATTTCCTTGATTTTCGCCCCTTGCGTCATGCTAGAAGGCCCTCCAGCGTGCCGCCCGACGGTGCCTGCGCCGATTTCATCCATGAGCTGCTCTGTTCGCGCACCGTCGCTGAAGATGGCTCCAACCGATTGATTGATCGACGTCAATCGAGGGAACGCAATGCCTGAAGTCATTTTCACCGGCCCTGCTGGCCGTCTTGAGGGCCGCTATCATCCGGCCAAGCAAAAGAACGCGCCGATTGCGATGATCCTGCATCCGCATCCGCAGTTCCACGGCACGATGAACCACCAGATCGTCTACCAGTGCTACTACGCGTTCGCGCATCGCGGCTTCTCGGTGCTGCGCTTCAACTTCCGTGGCGTCGGCCGCAGCCAGGGCTCGTTCGATCACGGCACCGGCGAATTGTCCGATGCCGCCAGCGCGCTGGACTGGGCGCAGGCGATCAATCCCGAGGCGCGTGCCTGCTGGGTCGCGGGCTTCTCGTTCGGCGCCTGGATCGGCATGCAGCTGCTGATGCGCCGGCCCGAGGTCGAGGGCTTCATCTCGATCGCGCCGCCCGCCAACCTCTACGACTTCTCGTTCCTCGCGCCCTGCCCGTCGTCCGGCCTGATCGTGCATGGCGACAAGGACGCCGTGGTCCCGCCGAAGGACGTCAACACGCTGGTCGAGAAGCTGAAGACGCAGAAAGGCATCGTGATCGACCAGCAGGTCATCCCCGGCGCCAACCATTTCTTCGACGGCAAGCTCGAGCCGCTGATGGAGACGGTGACCGGCTATCTCGACATGCGCCTCGCCAACGTGCGGTGATGCTGTTGCGGCTTTTGTAGGATGGGTGGAGCGCAGCGATACCCATCATCGCGCACGCGGCACCAAGTTGATGGGTATCGCTTCGCTCCACCCATCCTACGAAGCAGGACTCACACTGAGCACCGACGACCTTACTCCGGCGCCATCTTCAGCGCTGCGATCCCGATCAGCACGAATGCGATCCCCGCGATCTTCATCGGGTTCAGCGCCTCGTTGAACAGCAGCACGCCCATGGCGAGCGTGCCGGCCGCGCCGATCCCGGTCCACACCGTGTAGGCGACGCCGACACCGAGCACCTGCAACGCGCGCCCGAGCAGGAACACGAAGGCGGCGAGCAGCAGCAGCGAGACCAGCGTCCAGCCGAGCCGCGTATAGCCTTCGGCATATTTCATCGAGATCGCCCAGCCGACGTCGAGAAGACCGGCGACCACCAGCGCGATCCACGCAAGCGAATGCGACATGACCTACGCCGCAAGCTTCAACATATGCGCGCGGTGGCCGACCAGGAACGCGTGCAGCAGCGCGGGATAATCGGGTGAAACGGCGCTGCGCACGCTCGGCCGCTGCGCCAGCGCGCTGCGCCACGCGCGAAGTTTCGGAGCGTGGGTGAAGACCGCGAGGTCGGTCAGTTGGTCGAACAGATCGAAGTAGCGGAAGATTGGCGCGAACACCGCGTCCACCAGGCTGAAATGCTCACCCGCGAAGAACGGACCGTTGCCAAGCGCCGTCTCGACGCGCGCGAACTTTGCCGCCACCGCCTGCCGCTTGCTGTCGAAGATCGCAGCATCGGTTGCGGTCTCAAGCCCCCAGAGATCGCCGAGAATGGCCGAACCGAACTCCATCCAGGCGCGATGCTCGGCGCGAACGAGCGCGTCCTGCGGGTGCAGCCTGGTGCCGGCTTGCGTCTCCTCGATGTATTCGCAGATCACGTTGCTCTCGAACAACGCGACTTCCTTGCCGTCGTCACCGGTCACCACCAGCACCGGCACCTTGCCGAGCGGCGAGATCTTCAGAAACCAGTCCGGCTTGTTGGCGAGATCGATGTCGATCCGCTCGAACCGCACGCCCTTCTCATGCAGCGCGATGACCGCGCGTTGCACATAGGGACAGAGCTTGTGGCTGATCAACTTCAGGGCGGCCATGACGATCCTCGTGTTCAATGCAGCTGCATCGAATTAAATGCAGCGGCATGGAACTGTCAAGGTAGATGCATTTGCATCTAAGTCACGGTCGCGCGATGATGCCCCCGGTCATCGGGATCGGCACCCCCGTGGTGGCGGGATAGCTCAGCGGCAGGCCCTTCATGCCGCGCGCGGCGAGGAAGCCGAAGGCCTGGGCCTCGATCGCGTCGGCGGCCCAGCCGAGCGCCTCGGCCGGCTCCACCAGCGCCGGCGCCAGGCGTTCGCGCAGCATCCGCAGCATCGTGAGGTTGGAGGCGCCGCCGCCGGAGACGATCCAACTCTTCGGCACCTTGGGCAGCAGCGGCACGACCCGGGCGATCGCAGCCGCGGTGAAGGCGGTCAGGGTCGCGGCACCGTCCGCCGGCGCCACCGCGCCGAGCTTGAGGCTGGCGAAATCATTGCGGTCGAGCGATTTCGGCGGCGGAACCGAGAAGAACGGCAGCTTGAGTGCCTGCGCAATCCAGGCCTCATCCGGTTTGCCCTGCGCTGCGAACCGCCCGCCGGTATCGAACGGCAGATGCATCTCGCGGTACATGAAGTCGTCGAGCAGCGCGTTGCCCGGCCCGGTGTCGCAGGCGATCAACGTGTCCGAGCCGTCGACATAGGTGATGTTGGAAACACCGCCGATATTGACCACAACAATCGGCCCGTCGCGGTTCAGCGATTGCGCCAGCGCGCGATGATAGACCGGCACGAAGGGCGCGCCCTGCCCGCCGGCCTCGACGTCGGCGGCGCGGAAATCATGCATCACCGGAATGTGGATCGCCTTGGCGAGCGCCTGCGCGTCGCCGATCTGCACCGTCAGCCTGCGCTCGGGACGGTGCAGCACGGTCTGGCCATGGAACCCGACGATATCGATATCCTGGGCGGAGATCCGGTTCTGCGCCGCAAAATTGGCGACCGCCTCGGCATGGGCAATCGTCACGGCCTGCTCCGCCTGGCGCAGTATCCCCGGCCGGGCGTCGCGCTGCGACAAATGCACCGCTTCCGTCAGCGCCTGACGCAGCAGGCTGCGCTCGCCGTCGGTATAGGGCCGATAGCCCGACGGTCCGAACGCCTTGATCTGGCGGCCGTCGGTCTCGATCAGTGCGACGTCGACCCCGTCGAGCGAGGTCCCGCTCATCAGACCGAGTGCCGTTAACATCATCGTGGAAGCGTCCCGGCCGGGAACCCCCGGCTTGTCTCAAACAAGTACATCCTATAATGCCACTGCGCGTCCGCCTGCGGCAGCCTCAGCGTCAAGGTTCCGCAAATAGATGCAAAAACCGTAAAACAAGAATGAGCTGGCTGGCCGACAAATGACTGCATTTAAATCGGATTTCCTGAACACTCTACAGGAACGCGGCTTCGTCCACCAGTGCTCCGATTTCGAGGGCCTCGACGCGCTTGCCGCGAAGGGCGAGGCCACGGCCTATGTCGGCTACGACTGCACCGCGCCGTCGCTGCACATCGGCAACTTCCTCACCATGATGATGCTGTACTGGCTACAGCAGAGCGGCAACAAGCCGATCACGCTGATGGGCGGCGGCACCACGATGGTGGGCGACCCCTCCGGCAAGGATGAGACGCGCGCGATGCGCACGGTCGCCGAGATCGAAGCCAACAAGGCCTCGATCCGTGGCGTGTTCGCCAAGGTGCTGCGCTACGGCGACGGCAAGTCCGACGCCATCATGCTCGACAATGCCGAGTGGCTGACGAAATTGAACTGGATCGAGATGCTGCGCGACATCGGCAGGCATTTCTCGGTCAACCGCATGCTGACCATGGACTCGGTGCGGCTCCGACTCGAGCGCGAGCAGGAGATGAGCTTCATCGAGTTCAACTACATGGTCTGCCAGGCTTACGACTTCGTCGAGCTGTCGCGCCGTGCCGGTTGCCGGCTTCAGATGGGCGGCTCCGACCAGTGGGGCAACATCGTCAACGGCGTCGATCTCGGCCGCCGCATGGGCGCGCCGCAATTGTTCGCGCTGACGACGCCGCTGCTCACCACCGCTTCCGGCGACAAGATGGGCAAGACCGCGAAGGGCGCGGTGTGGCTCAACGCCGACCAGTTCTCGCCGTACGACTTCTGGCAGTACTGGCGCAATGTCGAGGACGCCGACGTCATCAAATTCCTCAAGCTGTTCACGATCCTGCCGATCGGCGAGATCAACAAGCTTGCGGCGCTCGGCGGCAGCGAGATCAACGAGGCCAAGAAGGTGCTGGCCACCGAGGCAACCGCCCTGCTCCACGGCCGCGCTGCCGCGAACGAGGCAGCCGAAACCGCGCGCCGCACCTTCGAGGAAGGTGCACTCGCCGAAACCTTGCCGACGGTTGAAATTCCGCGCGGCGAGTTTGAGGCCGGCGTCGGCGTGCTGGCAGCGTTCGTCAAGGCCGAGCTCGTCGCCTCGAACGGCGAAGCGCGCCGGCAGATCAAGGGCGGCGGCCTTCGCGTCAACGATGCCGCCGTCACCGACGAGAAGATGGTGCTGACGGCGGCCAACCTCACGCCGGAAGGCGTGGTGAAGCTGTCGCTCGGCAAGAAGCGGCACGTCCTGCTGAAGCCTGCATAGGCGCATTCGCATTTGTCGGTTGTGGGGCGCGCCGAAAGCGCGCTCCCATCTTTCCGATGGACCAGACCACGCCTCCGAACGACACGCTAGCAGCACCTGCGAAGCAGTCACGCGTCGCGCTGAACGTGCTCGCGCTGTGCTTCGTGCTGTCGGTGCTCGGGCGCGGCCTCAGCGACAGCTTCACGGTGTTCCTGAAACCGATCTCGGAAAATTTCGGCTGGGACCGTGCCTCCGTCGTGTCGGTCTATTCGCTGACCTGGCTCGCCAGCGGCCTGACCGCACCGCTGGTCGGACGGCTGTTCGACCGCTCCGGTCCGCGCGTGGTCTATGCGCTGGGTCTGTCGCTGCTCGGCTGTGCCTTCTTGGTCGCCTCGCGCGCGCAACAGCTCTGGCAATTCCAGCTCAGCGTCGGGCTTTGCGTCGGCTTCGGCACCGCGCTGATCGGCAACGTCTCGAACTCGATCCTGCTCGGCCGCTGGTTCGGGCCGCGGCTTCCGACCGCGATGGCGGTGATGTATTCGGCAACCGGCGCCGGCCTGCTGCTGCTGCTACCGCTGTCGCAGGTGCTGATCGACCGGATCGGCTGGCGCGAGGCCTATCAGGTGTTCGGCATCGGCGCGTTCTGCCTGCTCGTCCCGCTCGTCTTCCTGCCGTGGCGGCTGCTCGCCGGCGGCTTGCCGCATATCGTGAAGAAGGCCGAGAGCAATCTCGCCGATGAAGGTTGGACGTTGCTTGCCGCGATGCGCCATCACGCCTTCTGGGCGTTGTTCTCGACCTTCTTCTTCACCGCGATCGCGATGTATGCGCTGACGGCGCAGATCGTCGCCTATCTGATCGATGTCGGCTTCCCGCCGTTGCAGGCCGCCACCGCCTGGGGCTTCTCCGGCGTCGCGCTTTTCGTCGGCATGCTCGGCGTCTCCACGCTCGACGGCATCATCGGCCGCAGGCCGAGCGTGCTGTTCAGCTACGGCGTCTCGATCCTCGGCATCATCCTGCTCTGGCTGCTGCAATGGTATCCGAACTACTGGCTGCTGACCGGCTTCATCGTCTGCTTCGGCAGCATGATCGGCTCGCGCGGCCCGCTGATCACAGCGACCGCGCTGAAGATCTTCCGCGGCGAGCGTGTCGGTACCATCTACGGCACCATCATGATCGGCAGCGGCCTCGGATCGGGCCTCGGCTCATGGGGCGGCGGCCTGATCCACGACTGGACCCACAGCTACAATCCGCTGATCGTGTTCGCGCTCGTCAACGTCGTGCTGGGCCTGATCCCGTTCCTCGTGGTGCCGGCGCTGCGGCGGTGACGCCGCTTTCAGGAGGTCCGCGACGGGCTGTGAACGGTTCTGCGTTCGAACTCGTCGAAGTGAACGCTCTTCCCGCCAATCAATGCCCTAATTGTTGTTCGTCGTCGGCAGGTCGTTCGGGCCGTATTGCTTGAACTCGAAGATCTTACGCGTCAGGCCGGGCGCCAGCGCCGAGATCGGGTTGACGCGCAGCACCGGCGCGCTCGGCGTTCCCACCACTTCATAGGTCACGCCGATCAGGCCTTCATTGCTGCCGGCGCCGAGGAAAATCCCGAAGAACGGGATCTGGCCGAACATGTTGTTCAAGCCGTACATCGGAATGAAGGTGCCGTTCATCCGCACCTGATTGCCGACATAGTCGATGCTGCCCTCGATGGTCGCGCCGATGCTCGGTCCCTTGACCACGCCGTTACGGATCGAGAGCTGGCCGCTCTGGCGGGTGAACTCGGCGCGCAGCGCATCGAACCCGATGCCGTTCTGGGTGCTGACCGGCCCGCCGGCGACGGCGCGGTCGAGCTGGGTTTCGCCCTTCACCGAGAAGCCGGTGATGTTGATCAGGCCTTCCCTCGGGCTCGGCTCGGGGATCGGCGGCTCCATCGCCAGCGTGAGCTGGCCGCCGATCACCTTCGAATAGGTGTCGATGAAGCGCAGGAACGCGCCGGCGTCGCTGGTCTGCAGATAGATCACCTCGCGGCCCTGCTGCCGTCCGCGCATGTCGACCGTAACAGGCGTGTCGCGGCCGACCTTGCCGCTCAGCGTGAACGCCTTGAAGAACCCGTTGCGGCGCGAGATCTTGGCATCGACGCCGCGCAGCGCCTCGCCGTTGAACCCGGCCACCGCGCCGAGCTTCAGATCGACGTCGAAATCGGTTGTCTTGGCCTTGCTCTTGGGATCGCTGTCGCGGCCGGAGATCGCCGATTTCAGGAAGCCGCGGCCATCGAACACGTCGCCGCGCATCGTCACCTTGATCACGCCGTCAGGACCACGATCGGCGCGCAGCGAGGTCTTGTCACCTTCCGAGGGCGCATAGGTCGGGAAGTTCGCATTCATGAGGTCGCCGTTCTGGTCGACCTCGAGCGCGCCCTTGATCGAAACGCCGTTGCCTTCGATCGAGATGTCCTCGAACCGCGTCGATTGCCCTTTCGGCACCACGTTGAAGGTCGCCTTGCCGGCCCTGCCCGACGCCTTGACCCAACCGGGCAGGACATTGTCGAGCTTGAGCTGGGTCAGGTCGGCCTCGACGCCCATCTTGGTGGCGGGATTGTCGCCGCTGCCGATCTTGCCGCTCAGCTTGACCGGGATCGCGCCGGAGACGGCGGAACCGAGATCGAGCCCGAGACGGGCGCGGCCCGCATCATCGAGCGTCGCCTGAAGCTTGACGTCGGCATCGCCCTCGGCCGGCTTGCGGTAGTCGAGCGAAGCCGCCTGTCCGTTGATCTTGACGTCGCCCTTGACCTGGAAGCCGGCATTGCTGGCGATCACCTTCAGCGTATTGGCCTCGAGCTTCTGGTTCATCACCAGCTTGTCGACTGCGACACCGGTGATGTCGGCATTGACGGAATATTGCGTGTCGGCCTTGGTCAGCTCGCCCTTCACCGGCATGCCGAGATTGATCGTCGCCGTGACGTTGCCCTTGCTGGCGTTGGGATCGATCGGCGGACCGGAGAGATCGCTGAGCCGGTCGGAGGCGAGGATTTCGGCAGCCGCGGGCACCGGACAGTCGACCCGGAACTTGACCTTCGAGGGCGACGGCTTCGGCGCCATGTCCGGCACCTCGAAGGTGAAATCCGAGATCGTGATCTTGCGGCCCGCCGGCGTGTCGGCGATGCCCTGGTTGATGGTCACGGTCGCAGTGCGGCCGGTCACCCTGGCCTTCAGGTCGGCATCATGCACCGCAGGCATCTGATCGACCGGGCGCACCGTGACGCCGGACGCGACGATGTTGACCGAGAGGCCGTCATCCGGGATCGGCGGCCCCTTGCGGGACAGATTATGCACCGGCGAATTGACGCCGACGTCGATGCGCTGGAGCGTGCCGCGGTCGATCCGCTCGAGCACCCATTCGCGCACCTCCGGCACGATGATGATCGGCCACATCCGCTTCAGCGCGGAGGCCGACATCGGCGTGCCGGCGAAGCCGAGCTGCAACCGCGGCTCGCCGGAATAGTCGATGCTGCCGGTGCCGGCGACGCCGATCTCGCCATTGGAGATGTCGGCCTGGGTCAGCAGCACGCGCTTCTTGTCGGTGTCGAAGCGGAAGCCGATGTTGATGCGGTTGAAGATCAGCGGCGCCTCGTTCTTGTCGCCGCCGGCCAGCACGATGGTGCCGCCCGACAGCCCGGCCTGCCAATCGGTGACGTTGTCGTTCGGCGGCTCGAGGTGGCCGAGCAGCGTGATGCGGTTCGCGCCCGAGACGATCTTGATCGGCGCCAGCAGCACGCGGCGGCCGGAATCCCATTCGAGGCCCATCTCGGCGGAATCGACCGGCATCGGATAGTCGGGCGTATCGGTGTCGATGATGTTGCCGGCGCCGACATTGATCTTGCCGCGGAAATAGGTCGGCAGGCCGTCGCGTCCGAGTTCGCCCTTCAGCTCGCCTGATAGCGGCAGGTCCGCAGTGTAGGTCAGGTCCTTGGTTCGCAGCGCCAGCAGGATGTTCCTGGTCGAGACCTTGTCGGCCTTGATGTCGACCGAGCGCACGCCGTTGGCCTGCGGCCCGACCAGCACCCGCACCGACCAGGGCTTTGCGCCCTCCTCGCCGAAGCTGAGCGCAACGCCGCCGCCGCTCGGGCGGCGCAGGCTCAGGCTGATATTCTCAAAACTCCATTTGTTGCCGCGCTGCTGGTCGTCGACGACGAGATTGCCGTTCTTCAGGCCGATCTCGTTGAGGTTCTGGCCGTCGAGCCCGGTCATGCTCAGGCTGTCGAGCCAATCGAGACCGGCGAGCAGTCCGTTCTGGGCGGTGTCGGGTGCGGCGGCCTGAGATTGTTCGGGAGCAACGGGCGGCGACGGCGCGGCAGGCGCTGGGCGCGGGAATGTCGGCGGCATGCCGGCCTCGCGCTTGGAGGCAACGCCGGTGGCGAGCGGTTTGGCGGTATCGCCGGCGGAGACGGTCACATAGCCGTCCGGCGTGATCCGCACCGACAGTTCCGCATCGACCAGGTTGAGGCTTTCCGCCCGCAGCTGTCCCATCAGCAGCGCGGTGCCCGACAACCGCACCTCGGCCTTCGGCGCACTCGCCACGATCGCATGGTCGCGGTCGCGAACGATGATGTCTCGGATCCGGACCGCGACCCTGACGCGGCCGGCGCGCTCGATCTGCGTTCCGCCGACCTCGACGGTGTTGCCGTGACCGATGTTTTCCTCGATCGCGGCGGCAAGCCACGGCGTCGCCAGATCGAGATTGATCGGGCCGGCGCCGAGCCGCCACCACAGCGCGCCGAAGCAGGTCGCGAACAGCACGACCAGCACCACGAGAACCAGTCCGATACGACGGAGCCAGCGCTCGCCGTTCAGCCAGCGCTGCATGCCAGAGCAGAAGTCGGTGAACCGATGCAGGTTGGTGTTGGAACGCGACAGCAATTGCCGCGCACGGGTGCCCGCAGCCTCATCCTGCTCGTCCCACGCGGCGTCGCCTTCCCATTGCGAGAAGTCAGACCCGGCGCGCGGATTTGGACCCTGCGGCGACGTGTTCCTTGCCATTGCCTCTCGGTGCTGACGGCGAAGCTGATCGCCGCCATCAGGACGCCCGTCGATCAGTATCGAGCGCTCCTGTGCCGGCATCGCCGCCTATCCTCGTCTAGTCTTGTTACTTGCCGATGGACCCCAGAACGGACCAAACAACCTAATCGAAAGCCAAGTCAGCAAGTGGACGGGTAACGCGTCGAATTCCTTGTCACCATACTCCGAGGCCATCAAACTTGCCCAGCGACCGACCCGAATCCGGTCACCATGGATGAGACCCGCAATACCGTAATGATTGAGCGTCGGAAAGCGACGAAAGGAAGGCGTATGTCCAAGAAAACGCGCAAGAAATCCTCCAACACAACCGGAAAGCGGGTCGCAACGAAGGTTGCGCGCGCCGCAAGCGCAAGCACTGGGAAGTCCGCGACGAAAACCCGCACAACGGTTGCGAAGAAGCCGGCCAGCAAAGCAGCAAAGACCAAGCCCGCAGCGGGTACTCAAGGCAAAGCCTCGCACAAGGCGGCATCGAAACCGTTAAAGCCGAAGCCGGCGGCGACCGTGACCACGCCGTCGGCCGTCACGCTTGCCGAGGGCGCTCCGGCGCCGGCTTTCGACCTGCCGCGCGATGGCGGCGGCAGCGTTTCGCTCAGGGATTACGCGGGCAAGAAGCTGGTGCTGTTCTTCTATCCCCGCGCCGACACCCCCGGCTGCACCAGGGAGGCGATCGACTTCACCCGGCTCAAGGGCGAGTTCGCAGCAGCGGGCGCCGAGGTGGTCGGCATTTCGGCCGATACGGTTAAGGCGCAGGAGTCATTTCGAAACAAACACCAGCTATCGGTGCCGCTGGCCTCGGACGGTGCCCATCAGATGCTCGAGGCGTACGGTGCCTGGGGCGAAAAATCCATGTATGGCAGGACCTTCATGGGAATTATTCGCACCACGGTTCTGGTCGATTCCAGTGGAAAAGTCGCCCGCATCTGGCGCCACGTAAAGGTCGACGGGCACGCCGAGGCGGTATTGGAGGCCGCCCGGGCGCTCTGATGGGAGGGGTTCCGTTTCCTGAAAATTAACCATGGCGGGCTCAAATCGGCCCCGCAAATTAGCCGTACGGAGCTTGGTCCGACCGGCCGCGGGAGTACCGATGTCGAGCCGGTCCGGTCATCACCAGGAATACCACAGACACCATCATCCGCAGGACCATGGCCGGGCGCCGGCACGTCGTCCGGTGGCCCACCATGCGGCACCGGCCGCGGCGGCATCCGGTGAAGGCTACACGATTGTTCATGCCGGCAAACAGGTCCGGTTCGGGCCGGTCGTGTTCTGGATCGCGGTCGGCACCGTCGTTCTGCTCGGCATGTGGTCGGCGGCGACCGCGACCTATTTCGCTTTCCGCGACGACGTGCTGACGCGCCTGATCGCGCGCCAGGCCGAGATGCAATACGCCTACGAGGACCGCATCTCCGAGCTGCGCGCCAAGGTCGACCGCACCACCAGCCGCCAGTTGCTCGACCAGGAGCAGTTCGACCAGAAGCTGGACCAGATCATGAAGCGGCAGTCGACGCTGGAATCGCGCGCCACCGCGCTCGGCGCGATGCCCGACGCCACCTCAACCGGATCGATCAAGCCGCAGGGCCGCGCCGAGGCGGCGCCGTCCTCCGGTACACCAAAGCCCTCCCCGATCAGCGACACCGTGATCTTCGTCGCGCCACCGGACCGCGAGGCGCGGCTGGAATCGCGCGCACCGCTGATCGCCAAGACGCAGCCGAACCAGTTCGCGAAAGCCCAGGGCGTCGACAACGTGCTGGTCCGTCTACAGACCTCGCTTGATCAGGTCGAACGCCGCCAGGTCGCGGCGCTCTCCTCGGTTGAGGACGGCATCGAATCACGGGTGCGCCGGATGCGCGGCGTGATAAGCGATCTCGGCCTCAACATGTCCCAGCTCGAAGCCGCGACACCGCGCTCCGGCATGGGCGGTCCGTTCGTTCCGGTGAAGCTCGCGCCCGACGCCGGTCCGTTCGAGCGCCAGCTCTACCGCATCAATATCAATCGCGCGCAGATGCAGCGACTGAACCAGACGCTCGCACTGGTGCCCTACCGCAAGCCGGTCGTCGGCGAGGTCGAATTCACCAGCGGCTTCGGCGTCCGCACCGATCCGTTCCTCGGGCGGCCGGCGATGCACACCGGGCTCGACTTCCGCGCCGCGCAAGGCGATCCGGTGCGCGTCACCGCCAACGGCAAGGTGGTGTCGGCGGGCTGGGCCGGCGGCTACGGCCGCATGGTCGAGGTCGACCATGGCAACGGGCTGTCGACCCGCTACGGCCATCTCTCCGAGATCGGCGTCAAGGTCGGCGAGTACGTCAAGATCGGCCAGGTGATCGGCGCCGTCGGTTCGACCGGCCGCTCCACCGGCCCACATCTGCATTACGAGACCCGCATCGACGGCGAAGCCGTCGATCCGCAGCGCTTCCTCCGCGCCGGCATCCGCCTCAGCTCAGGATAGCTCCATCCTCAGCCACTCGATCTGACGCCGGCGCAAGCAGCTTTGCTTGCGCCGATTTGATTTGCGGCACTCAGCGTCGTCCGCCGCCGCCCATGCCGCCGGGCGGCCCGCCACCAAAGCCGCCGCCTGGCCCGAGCGGACCGCCACCGCCGCCACCGAAGGGACCACCGCCGGCTCCACCAAAGCCACCGCCGCCAAGGTCCGGACCGGTCGATCCGCCGCCGGCCGGATTTGGCCCGGGACCGCCGCCCGGCGTCAAACCGCCGGACTGACCGGGCGCACCGCCGGGACCTCCACCAGGACCGCCTCCACCGGGAGCCCCCCGTCCGCCCGGTCCATGTCCGCCTCCCGGCGCGGATCCGCCGCCTGAGCCGCGACCGGGCGTGCCGGGGCTGCGCACCGACGAGCCCGGGAACTTGCCGACCGACTGCACCGATTCGACGCGCAACTCGCGCGGCCCCGAGAGCTGGGCATTGACGACGACGCGCGTGTCGGCCGCCGGTGAGAAGCGCGAATGGTCGCGCGCGACAAAGCCGGAGCCGAGTTGCAGATCATTGCCGACCCGCCGCACATAGGCTTCGATCAACAGCCGCTTCGCGCCGGTGAGATCGGAGAAGTCGTCGGCGCGGCTGCGCGAGACCTGCATCACGCCCTGCGCAACATGGCCCTCGGCCTGCACGCGCTGTCCGACCAGCGCCGCGTCGACGCCGGCGAGCTTGAGCTCGCCGATCCGCAACGTTCCGGCACGGTCGCGCTCCAGCGGTCCGGCGACGCGCATCGCCGCGTCATGACGCTCCTGCACCAGGCTGGCGACGACCACGCCGTCGTTGCGGCGCAGTCCGAACACGGCGACCTGCGCGCCGGGCTTCAGCCAGCTCTCGTGGCCGTTCCAGGCGACCTTCTGGCCGAGCACGGTGAGTTCGCCCGGTTTCGCGTGCTCGATTGGACCGGTGACTTCGCTGGTCACGTCGATCCGCTTGGTCGACAGCGTGCCGCCGACACCGCGCTCCGCCACCACCCGCGCAAGGTGGCCGATTCGCAGCGCCTTCGCGCTCGCCGCCTCGCCGTCGATCCGGACCGGCACGTCGGCCGCATAGGCGACGCGCTCGCCATTGACATAGATCGAGCCGAATTTCTGGATCACGCCGACGATGCCGGTGCCCCCGATCCCCTGGTCGGAGCCGGTGATCCCGGTGCCGCCGATGCCCTGATCGTTGCCGCGCTTCCTGACCTGGGCGCCGGCCAGCGACGTTCCGGCGAGCCAAAATGCCGCGAGCAGCGCGCGGCGCGAGATGACGGGCGGCCGCTTCACGACGCACCGCCTTCGTCTGCATCGTCATCGACCGGGCCGTCGGGGCCCTCGCGATAGATGTAGATGCCGAAATTCCAGCGATAGTCGCCGCCCTTGTCCTTGGCCAGGGCGCGGTTGGCCTCGCGGTTGGCGACCTTCAGCGCCTCCATCGCGAGCTCACGTGAGCGGCCCTCGAGCCGCTTCGCCAGCTTGGCCGACAGTCCGTCGTAATGCACCGCGCGCTCCAGGAAGCGCGGCGCCGCCGAGGACACGTTCATCTCGGCGGCCGCGACATGGTCGTGCAGGTTGCGGCCGAGATAGTGCCATTTGCGATCGTCGTCGCCATGCGGCACGAACGCCTCCTCGACCAGCACGATCTCGTCGTCGTCATTGATGGTGACGAGCTTGCGGTCGAGCCATTCGTCCAGCACCGCGCGCGGCCGCACGTCCTTGGTGATCGATTCGACCAGCGTCTCGAACGACGGTGTGCCACCGTCAGCGGTGCGCGGCAGCGCCAGCGGATCGCCCTTGGCATCGGTGAATTCGGGCGCGGCCAGCCAACGTGCGATGATCGCGCTGGTGCGCGACAGCGTCGCCGGCACCACGTTGACCGGCGCGCCCGCGCCGCGCAGCCGTGCCACCTCCTTGCGATGGATGCCGGTCAACAGGCTGACGCGGCTGTCGGTCTGCTCCTTGCCCTCGAGCGCGAAGTCGTGCTCGGCAACGTTGACATAGAGCTCGCGCAACAACTGGGTCAGCGCCGGGAACGTCATGCCGCCGCGGATGCAAAGCCGCACCAGCGGACGCAGCATGCGCGCCAGCGGCGCTTGCAGCTTCGCTGCGGCGATCGGCGCGGGCGCTGCTGGCTTCGACTTCGGGGCCTTGGCATTCATGCCCAAGTTTTAGCCGTCCGCCGCGTGGGACACAATCCCACCCCCTCTTGACGTGTGACTTTTTCCCACCTATGGCAAACAAATCGCCGCCAGGGTCGGTTCCCGATCGTCGCGGCGAGATGCACCGGGCGTGGATAGCCGATGACCTCCATCCGATTCGACGTTGCGTTCGCTAACGCTTGCCGCACCGCCCAGGTCCCCTACGCGGATTTCGTGTCGACGGTGATGGCGGGCGCCTATCCGTGCCTGCCCGGCACCACGCCCGGTTCGCCGCGCCGCTTCGACGAGACCGACCTGGTCGCGCTCTACATCTACGGCCGCCTGCTCGCGTTCGGTTTCGATGCACTGCGCGCCGGCGAATATGCCTGCCGCGCTCATGGCGGCCTCGTCGCCGAGCCGCGGGCGAGGTCGATCTCGATCGCGCTGACGCCGGACGGCGGCAAGCGCGTCGTCATCGAGCAGGACACCCAGCGCCTGACCGCGACGATGCTGGCCGAGAAGATCCAGTTCGACATCCCGGCGATCAGGCTGCTGCTGCAACGAACGGCCGAATCCGACACGACCGTTTCCGTCTGACACCGCTGCATTTCCGGTCGGGCGCTCCGCCGCTGCGGGCGCGCGACCGTGCCTGCGCAACTGCCGCGCAGCAACGCGCTCCCTTCCGTTCGAAAAAAGTTATCCACCGCCATACGTGGGACATAATCCCACATTTTAGTCCGGCGCCATTGACGTGTGAAATTTTCCCACGTATCCAGAATTCGTTCAGCAGGGAATCCGACGCAATGTCCGTTCGTTCGGCCCGCGAATCCGGTCGATTCGCCACCACACTCCGTTTCACGCCGCAGGCACCGTTCTGCTTCACGCCGCAGGCGCCTTGCGGCCCGATCGAACCAGTGCTTCCGGCGCTGCTGCGCTCGCTGGTGTTCTTCGCCGCGCTGGCGCTGCCGTTCGTCGTCGCCCTGTACGCCGCATGATCCGGATCGAGCCGCCCATGATGGTCGTCAACGAGCCGGACCGGCGTCCGTCGGTGCTGCACATCTTCAAGGTCTACTACCCCGATCTGTTCGGCGGCACGTTGACCGTGATCCGCGACATCTGCGCCGGACTGAAAGACACCTTCTCTGCCGCCGTGCTGGTGTGTTCGCGCTCCGGCGGCGAGCGGCAGATCGTGGTCAATGACGTCGCGGTCGAGCGCGTGCACTCGTTTGGCGACGTGCTGTCGCTGCCGGCGGCGCCGACCTATCCATGGCGGCTGTGGCGGCGCATCGCCGACCACGATCTGCTGGCGCTGCACGCGCCGTTCCCGCTCGCCGACCTGGTGTTCGCGCTCGGGCTCGGCGGCACCCGTCCGCTGGTCGTGCACTGGCACGCCGATATCGTCTCGCACGCCGCCTTGCGCTTCCTGGTCGAGCCGTTGATGCGGCGAACCCTGCGGCGCGCGTCTGCGATCATCGTCTCCGATCCGGTGCTGATCGAAGCCACGCCGCTGTTGCAGGAATTCGCCGACAAGTGCCACGCCGTTTCGTTCGGCGTCGATGTCGCGAAATACGACCGGCCGGCCACGCAGACCGACGACATCAACACGCGGGGCCGCCTGGTGCTCGCCTGCGGCCGGCTGGTGCCCTACAAGGGCTTCGACGTGCTGGTGCGATCGGCCCATGCGCGCAATTTCGAGGTCTGGATCGTCGGCGAGGGCCGCGAGCGCGACAATCTCGAACGGCTGATCCGCGACTACGGCTTGCAGGACCGTGTCCGCCTGCTCGGCTCGGTGTCCGAGAGCGAGCGCGTCAAGCTGCTGCGCATCGCCGACGTCTTCGTGATGCCGTCGGTGACCAACGCGGAGACCTTCGGGCTGGCGCAACTCGAGGCGATGGCCGCGAGCCGTCCGATCGTCAACACCGCGCTCGACACCGGCGTTCCCCATGTCGCCCGCGACGGCCTCGAGGCCATCACGGTGCCGCCCGGCGACGCCACCGCGCTCGCCGACGCCATCGAGACGCTGATCAACGATCCCGAACGGCGTCGCCGCATGGGTCAGGCCGCGCGCCATCGCGCCATCACCAAATACTCGAACACAGCCTTCAAAGAGGGAGTTGAGACAGTGTACCGCAAGGTCGTGACCGAAGAGGCCACCGCGAAGGGCGCGGGCTCACCAGCCCCAGGCCCGCGCTCCCAAACGGCCGGCTTCGTCGGCGCGATCCAGATCGCGGCCGCACTGGCCTGGTCCGACGTGCGTCATCGTTACGTCCGCTCCCTCCTTGGACCCTTCTGGATGTCGATCCAGATGGCGATCATGGTGGCCGTGCTCGGCTCCGTGATCGGCCATCTCTCCAATGCGAGCGCGGTGGCGCGGCTGCCGATGCTGGCGGCGAGCCTGACCGCCTGGACCTTCCTCAACAGCGTCGTGCTCGACGCCACCACCGCGTTGCAGGGCTCGGCCAGCCTGATCAAGGACCGCGCGCTGCCGCCGGTGATCTTCCTGCTGCAATGTACCTTCCGGCAGGCGCTGTTCGCGGCCCACAACGCCGTCGTACCGCTGATCCTGTGGCTCGCTCTGACGCCGAGGGATCTCGGCGGCGCCATCGTCGCCCTGCCCGGCCTCATCCTGTTCGTCGCGTGCACGATGGCCTTGAGCCTCGTGCTCGGCGCGCTGGCGACGCGTTACCGCGACATCAAGCCGATCATCGAGTCGTCGCTGACGCTGGCATTCCTTGCCTCGCCGATTATCTGGACACCCGAGATGATCGATCGCGGCTCCACCGTGATGCGGCTCAATCCGCTGACCCATCTGTTCGCGATCTGGCGCGACCCGCTGGCCTCAGGCCACGTCGCGATGACCAGCCTGGCTTATGTGCTGGCCTGCCTCGCCGCGCTCACGGTCGCCGCGACGGTCACCATCGCCCATCTGCGCAAAGCGGCATTCTGGATCTAGCGCATGGCAAGCATCCATCTCCACGACGTCTGCCTCGACTATCCGCTGTACGGCGCCTACGACTTTTCGCTGAAGCGCCGCCTGCTCGGGCGCCTGTTCCGCCAGGCCAGCGAGATGCGCACCATCCGCGCGGTCGACAACATCTCGATCGAGGCGAAGGCCGGCGCGCGCATCGGCCTCGCCGGCCCGAACGGCTCCGGCAAATCGACCTTGCTGCGGCTGATCGCCGGCGTATTCCCGGCGACCAGCGGCAAGGTCGAGATATCGGGCAATATCGTGCCGTTGCTCGGCCTCGGCGCCGGCGTCAATCTCGATTTCGTCGCCGCCGACAACATCAACCTGCTGCTGCGGATCTCGGGACGCAAGCCGACGCCGGCGATCCTGGAGGAGATCTGGGCCTTCACCGAGCTGGAGGAGCGCATGCAGCGGTTGCCGCTGCGGATGTTCTCCTCGGGCATGCTGATGCGCGTGCTGTTCGCGACCGCGACGGCGTTTCCCGCCGACATCCTGCTGCTCGACGAATGGCTCAGCGTAGTCGACGAGAATTTCTCGGCCAAGGCCGAGCGGCGGCTGCGCAAGATGGTCGAGAGCGCCGCGGTCGTGATCATCGCCTCGCACGATCACGCGCTGCTGCGCCGGACCTGCACCAGCATCATCAATCTCGATCACGGCCGCATCGCCAGCACGGTTGCGCTGGATCCGCCCGTCCCGCATCACCTCGAGCTCAGAGAAATCAGCGCATGACAAAGATCCTGGTCGTCAGCGAGGCGCTCGGCGAACCCAACCACAAGCGCGGCATCTTCCATTTCACGCGGGAATTGATCCGCTCGCTGGCCGGCGACGGTCACGAACTGACGCTGCTGGTCGAGACCACGCGCCGCTATCGCAAGCTGCGCCGCCGCCAGCAACGCACCCGCCTGCTGCCCGACGGTTCGCGGCTGATCGAGTTGCTTGCGCTCTATCGTTTCCTCGACGAGGCCGACATGAACGCGCCCGTCATGCGCAGCAGCGGCGGGCTGCGCCGCACCATCGACTGGTTCCGCGGCAAGCTCCGCGCGGCCACCTCGCTGGAATTCGCCGTCAGCTTCCTGCGCGCGCTGCATGTGCTGCCGGCCAGCGTCAGCCTGATCGAGAACCACGCCGACGGCCTCGAATACGTCCCGACCGACCTGCGGCATCTCAGGCTGTTCGGCGACTTCCTGCTGGAGCCCGGCTTCTACAGCTATCAGGACACGTCGGCGCTGCTGCGGCTGCCGCCGCCGCGGATCGACGCGCGCGGCTACGACGTCATCCTGGTCGACACGCCGACGCGGGTCGCGATCCAGCGCAAGCACGGCGCCAAGGTGATCTGCGTCGTGCACGATCTGCTGCCGCTGACCGATCTCAAGCTCAGCGACGTCGCGACGCGGCTGTTCCTGTCGCGCCTGTTCACCAGCCTGCATCAGGCCGACGAGCTCGCCTTCGTCTCGAACTACAGTCTGGGTCGCTTCCGCGCCCTGCTTCCGCAATTCGCTCATCTGCCGGCACGGGTGGTCTATCCCCGCACCCGGTTCGAGGCGTCGGCACCGCCGCTGGCGGCAGGAGCCGTTAGCGGGCGCCCCTATTTCGTCGTGATCGTCTCGGCCGAGCCGCGCAAGAACCTCGCTGCCGTGATCCGCGCCTTTCGCAAGCTGCCGCAGGCCGACCTCGTCGTGATCGGCTACACCGGCGACCCGCGCCTGACGCGCAATGCACCGCCCAACGTCCGCTTCTCCGGCTATGTCGAGGAGCATGAGAAGGCCGCGCTGATCGCCGCAGCCCACGGCCTGATCATGCCGAGCCTCGCCGAAGGCTTCGGCGTGCCGATCATCGAGGCGCTGGCGGCCAACACGCCGGTGCTGTGCTCGGACATTGCCGTATTCCGCGAGGTCGCGGGCGAGCTTGCCGACTATTTCGACCCGTTCTCGATCGAGGAGATCTGCGCTTCGGTCACCCGCGTGCTGGCGCAACAGCAGCAATGGCGCGACCGCATCCGCGAGCGCCGGACCGATCTCGCCGAGCGTTTCGGCCACCACACCCAGGCGCGCGATCTGCTGTCCCACCGGGTCGTCGCGGAAGGCGCTGCCCCCGCGCCGGCACTGTCGGTTCCGGTGGCGGCGTTCAACGGCGTCACCGCGCACGGCATGTGAACGATCATGAGCAGCGAATCCGAGGCGATTGGCTCCACCGTCGCACCGGCGATGTGGCGCGATCGCGTCCGTGCCTGGTCCGCTTCAGCCGCCTATGCCCGCGCGACCGACATCCTGATCATAGCGGCCGCGGCTTGCCTGCCGTGGTCGACGACGGCGCTCGCGGTGTTCATGTTGCTCTGGCTGGTCGCCGTGATCCCGACCATCGACTGGGAGCAGTTCGTGCTCGACCTCGCGCGGCCGGCCGTTGGCTTGCCGATTGCGCTCGTCGCGCTCGCGCTGGTCGGGGTCGCCTGGTCGGCGGCGGATTGGGCCGAACGGCTGCACGGCATCAAGCCGCTCAGCAAGCTGCTGTTGCTGCCGTTCCTGCTCGGCTACTTCCAGCGCTCGCAGCGCGGGATCTGGGTGTTCACCGCGTTCCTGGTCTCGTGCACGCTGGTGATGATCCTGTCCTGGATCGTGCTCGCGCTGCCGCAGCTCAGGTTCGCGCACACGGTATCCGCCGGCGTGCCGGTGAAGAACTACGTCGACCAGAGCCAGGAGTTCGCGCTGTGCGCTTTCGCGCTGGCGCTGCCGGCGTTGACGGCGCTGCGGGCCAAGCAATGGCGCATCGTGGCCGGCGCGCTCGCGCTCATCCTGCTGTTCGTCGCCAACATGTTCTACGTCGTCTCGGCGCGGACCGCGCTGGTCTACATGCCGGTGCTGCTGATCCTGTTCGCCGCGCTGCATTTGTCGCGGCGCGCCACCCGGCTGCTGTTCGCCGGAGTTGCGGTCGCGAGCCTCCTGGTCTGGACCACCTCGCCCTATCTCCGCCAACGCATCGCCGACGTCGGCATCGAGTATCGCGCGCACGACACTTCGGGCATCGCCTCCACGGCGCAGCGCCTGACCTATTGGCGGAAGTCGATGAAGTTCATCGCCACGGCGCCCTTGTTCGGGCACGGCACCGGCTCGATCAAGCACATGTTCACGGTGGATGCGGTCGGGCAGAGCGGCCTGCAGGCCGAAGTGATCAACAACCCGCACAACCAGACCCTCAACGTCGCGATCCAGTGGGGATTGATCGGCGTGCTGCTGCTCTGTGCCATGTGGTACAGCCACGTTAGCCTGTTCGCCGGCCGCGATCTCGTGACCTGGATCGGGCTCGCAACCGTCGCGCAGAACATCACGAGTTCGCTGTTGAACTCGCACCTGTCCGATTTCCACGAGGGCTGGATGTATGTGATCGGCGTCGGCGTCGCCGGCGGCATGGCGCTGCGCGCTCGCCGGACGGAGAGGATACTGTCTCCGCCTCACTCGGATTGAAGCGGACTAGACAATACGGAGTTTCGTTCAACGTCATTCCGGGGCTCGCGAAGCGAGAGCCCGGAATCCATTCCGCCACTCGTTCTGGAGCCCGATGGATTCCGGGCTCAGTCCTTCGGGCTGCCCCGGAATGACGAGCAGAACTGGTCGCCAGGGGCGGCAACGCCCTACCGCGCCGCCTCATGCCCGACCTCACCCGTGATGACGTCGCCGAACAGCTCCCAGGCCTCGCCGTTGAACCGCATCAGCTGCATCTGTTCGATCGGGAAATAGTCGTCCGGCGAGGTGTTGACCATGATGCCGGGCAGCATCAGGTCGGAGTGGAAGTTCTTCAAATTTGCGGCCTGCTTCATCACGTTTTCGCGCGTGAGAATGTCGCCGCATTGCTTCAGCACCTGCACCATGGCCTCCGCCTGCACATAGCCATAGAGGTTGTTGGCATTGGCCTTGTCGCCGTCGGGATAATATTTGTCCATGAAGGCGCGCCAGCTTTGCACGGCCGGGTCCTTGTCCCAGGTCGGATCGGTCGGGTCCTTTAGATAGGCCGTCGAGATGATGCCCTTGGAATAGTCGAGCCCGGCCGGCTTCAGCACCGAAGCCACCGAGGTCGCGGTGTTGGCGAGGAAGAACTTCGGCTTCCAGCCGAGCTCGCCGACCTTGCGGATCGCCTGGGCCGATCCCTTCGGTGCGGCCCATGAGAAGAAGATATCGGCACCCGAATCGTGCAGCGCGACGATCTGCGAATCGATCGAGGGATCGGAGACCTCGTAGGACTTGTCGGCGACGATCATGCCGACCTTGTCGCCGAGCCCGTCCTTCAAGCCCTTGAACTGATCCTTGCCGGCGTCATCATTCTGCCAAAACACCGCGATCTTGCTGGTTGGGAATTTGTCGCGAATATATTTCGCATAGATCCGTCCCTCGCTCTGGTAGTTGGGCTGAAACCCCATGGTCCAGGGAAAGTTCTTCGGATCGCCGAATTTTGTGCCACCGGACGCAACGAACAATTGCGGCACCTTCTTGGCATTCATGTATTTCATGATTGCCGAGTTGGATGGCGTGCCGAGAGGCTGGAAGATCAGGAGCACCTCGTCGCTCTCGACCAGCTTGCGCGCCTGCTCGATCGCCTTCGGCGGCGAATAGGCATCGTCGTAGCTGATGAAGTTGATCTTGCGGCCGTTGATGCCGCCCTGCTCGTTGATCATCTTGAAGAACGCGGTCTCGGTCTTGCCGATCACGCCGTAGGACGACGCCGGGCCGCTGTACGGCATGATGTTGCCGATCTTGATTTCGCCATCGGTCGCGCCGGGATCGTATTTCTTCTGCGCATACGCCGAGGTGGCGATCAATGCGGCACTTGCGAACGCCGCGATGGCGCCAATATATCCAGAACGAACCGGCATCGTTTTCTCCCGATTTTTGTCGTTGGTTTTGGCGACAAGTCTCGCAAGAGACGCATATGCTGGCAAGCGCCGGGTTTTTTCGTTGGGCGAAACGGCATTGTTGCCTGGCGCTATTTATGATTGAAGGTCGATCTGGGGATCACGAGTCGAGGCGTTCTGATTGCGTAAACCGGACATTCGTACCGGTCCGCGGCATCCGCGTTTGGCGGCTGCGGGCTATGAGATCACGCGCCGCCTCAGCGAACGTGCGATGGCCAAGCTTGGCCTGCACAAGGCCAATGGTGAATTCGCGCAGCGCACGATCGCCTCGATCCGCGAGCGATTGCAACGCAGCGAGACCATCTACGTCGCTGGCCTCGCCTGCCCCGGCACGCACAACACCGGCGTCGCGCTGGTCGAAGTCACCCAGAAGGACGGCCCGCGCCTGATCGTCAACAACGAGGAAGAGCGCTTCTCCGGCAACAAGCACACCAACGAATTCCCGCAGCATGCGCTCGACGACATGCGTAAGGTGTTGCAGCGGATGGGGCGCGACATCGGCGACATCGCAGCCTTCGTCACCACGTGGGACTATCCGGCGCTGATGGCGATGCTGATCCGCACTTCGTTCGAGGAAGCCCCGGCCAGTATCAAATTGCTGCGCGCGCCGATCGCGCCCGCGATCAATTTGCGCCAGATGGACCAGGTGAGGCGCATCTCGCGCAAGCTTGCGAAAATGTATGGGCTCGGCGAGCAGCTGCCGCTGATCTGCATGCCGCATCACGACAATCACGCCTGGTACTCGTTCACGGCCTCACCGTTTGCCGATATCCGCGAGCGTGTAGCGATTGCGGTGCTCGACGGCACCGGCGATGTCGGCTCGATCTCGCTCTATGTCGCCGAGAACGGCGAGATGAAGCAGCTCTATTGCAACGATAGCCTGTTCGATTCGCTCGGCGCCTTCTACACCGTGATCTCGTCGAGCCAGGGCGGCTGGACCTGGCTCTCCAGCGAAGGCCGCTACATGGGCGCCGCCGCCTGGGGCGACATGAACCGCGCCACCAATCCCTATTACGCGCGCCTGAAGGACGTGCTGCAACTCGGGCCCGACGGCACCGTGCTGCTCAACCGCGCGATGGCCAACTGGTATGCCGATCCCGCCGACAATCCCTACAAGCAGCCGCTGATCGACATCCTCGGCCCGCCGCTGCGGCCGGACCAGCTATGGAATCCCGACGCGGTGCTGCGCGTCGAGGACATCCATCACCGCCCCGACACCAAGGACCGCGTCGACAAGGCCGCCGCGACGCAACTGGTGTTCGAGGATGCGATGATCCACGTCATCGATCATCTGCTGCGCATCACGGGTACCGATCGCCTCGTATTGACCGGCGGCGTGGCGCTGAATGCACTCGGCAATATGCGGCTGCTCGAGCATTTCGACGAGGCGTGGTTCGAACAGGCGCAGCAGCGCAAGACGCGGCTGCATATGTGGGTGCCGCCGGTTCCCGGCGATCCCGGCGTGCCGATCGGCGCGGCGTGGCTGTTCGCGCATCTGGCGGGCGCACCGCGCGGCGCGCCGCTGTCGCACGCATTCTACTGCGGCCTGCCGCCTTCCAACGCCGACATCACCGCGGCACTCAACACCGACGATGTCGCCTCGTCCGTGATCGGCAACGTTGCGACATCAGAGGGGCGCGATGCGATCGCGGACCTGATGGCCTCCATGGTGGCGCAAGGCGGCGTGATCGCGATCTATCAGGGTGCGGCCGAAACCGGCCCGCGCGCGCTCGGCCATCGCTCGATCCTCGCCAATCCCTGCGATCCCGAGGTGCGCGAGCGGCTCAACGAGCGCGTCAAGTACCGCGAGGCGATCCGCCCGCTGGCGCCGATGGCGACGCTGCAAGCGGCACGCGACTATTTCGAGCTGGAGGACGGCGCGTCCGACGACGACTACAACGCTTACAACTACATGGTGCTCACGGCCCATTCGAAGCCGGAGGCACGCGCGAAGATTCCGGCCGTGGTGCACGCCGACGGCACCGGCCGCATCCAGATCGTGCGCGAGGCGGACGATCCCCTCACCTACGCCTATCTGAAAGCGCTCGGCCGCCATATCGGCGTCGAGATGTCGGTCAACACCTCGTTCAACGTCGCGGGGCCGATCGCGCAGACGCCGGCGCAGGCGATGGACACGCTGCGCCGCTCCAAGGGCCTCGATGCCGTGGTGCTGGTCGCCGACGACGGCACCGCCTATGCCGCCTGGCACGGCGGCGAGCGCGACAGCGGTCGTTTCACCGGCTGGTATGCGGAGTGGAAGCAGGTGCGCGGCTGAACCAGCTCAGCACGCGTCCGTCGATCAAGAGCAGTGCACTCGCGATCACAAGCGCACCGGTCACCTCCCGCCACGAGACCGGTTCGCCGAGCACGAGGTACCCGAGCAGCATCGCGGTGACCGGGATCAACAGCGTCACCAGCATCACATTGGTCGCGCCCGAGCGTTGCAGGATCTGGAAGAACACGATGTAGGCCAGTGCGGTCGACAGCGCCGCGAGCCCGAGCACCGCGAGCCATGTCGTCGCATGCGGCATCGGCAGCAGCCACGGCTTGTCGGCCACCGCGGCGACGGGGGCCATCATCACGCTGGAGGCCATCATCTGGAACGCCGCGGTCCCGAGCGGCGGCACGCGCTGCGGCAGCCGCCGCCCGACCAGCGCCGCGATGCCGTAGCTGAAGGCGCCCGCAAGGCACAGCGCGATGCCGATGCCCTGCCGGCTCTCGAAGCCGAGCGCGTCGCCATGCAGGATCGCAACCCCGATCAGCCCGACGGTCACTCCCGCGACGCGGCGCGCCTGCAACCGCTCATCGCCGGTCACCGCCATGATCACCACCGCGAACAACGGGGTCGTCGCATTGAGGATCGAGGCCAGTCCGCTCGGAATGTAGGTCTGCCCGAACACGATCAGCGAGAACGGCAGCACGTTGTTGAACAGCCCCATCGCGAAGAACGGCGCCCATCCCGAAACGCCGCGCGGAAATTCGATCTTCCTGGCCCGCAGCAACGGCAGCAGCATGATCGTGCCGAGCGCCACGCGCAGCAGCACCAGCGTCAGCGGCGGCAATTCGCGCAGGATCACGCCATTGAAGAAGAACGAGCCGCCCCAGAGCACCGACAGCAAACCGAGCAGCCCCCAGTCGCGGCGATCGATCCTGTTGTCGGCGGAAGGCATGGCAGGCACTCATCTGCGCTGGCGTAGATACCTGGAGCCTTTCCCGCTCCGATGAAATCGGAACGGGGCTCTAGGTTCTTGTCTTGACGCGTTTTCTACACGCGAACCGGTATCCACTTCGCTCGAAAACGCTCTAGCGGCACCGAGCCACAATGGCCACCCGATTTCCGTGAATTGCTGGCCCGCCTATTTCGGCCGCGACACGATCTCGATCATCTGGCCTTCGTCACCGTCGGGCGCATGGGCCTTGGCCCTGTCGTAGGCGGTGAGCGCGGCGCGGCTCACGGGCACGCCCGGCAACAGCGTCTCGGCCAGCCGCACGGCATAGTCGGCATCCTTGTGGCGCAGCGCCGCGGTGAACGACGCGCCGGAAAAGTTGCGGTCGATCATCCGCTTGCTGTGGCGGATCACCTGCGGGCTCGCCACCGCGCCGGTCGCCAGCGCTTCGGCCACCAACTTCATATCGAGGCCCGCCTGCTCGGCGATCGCAACGCCCTCGGCGAGGCTTGCGATCTGCACCGCGCCGATCAGGTTGTTGATCAGCTTGAACACGGTGCCTGTGCCGACCGGGCCGAAATGACGGATCGTGCTGCCGATCGGCGCGAGGAACGGTTGCGCCCGTTCGAGGTCGGCCGGATCGGCGCCGACCAGCAGCGTCAGCCTGCCGGCGGCCGCCGCCTCCGGCAGCCCGGTGACCGGACAATCGATATAGACCAGGCCGCGGCTGTGCAGCTCGCGCGCCATATCGAGCGTGTGCTGATAGGAGACCGTAGAGCACTCGATCGCGAGCGTGCCGGCCTTCATGGTGGCGGCAGCGCCGTCCTTGGTCAGCCAGACCGCGCGCGAGGCTTCATCGTCGGCCACCATCGTGATGACCGCATCGGCGTCGATCGCGGCGTCCTCCGGCGAGGTCGCCCAGATCGCGCCGCGCGCGATCAGGTCCTCGGCCTTGGCCTTGCTCCGGTTCCACACCGCGACCGTGAAGCCCGCATCGAGATAGCGGCCGGCCATGCCGTGGCCCATGCGTCCCAATCCGATGAAAGCGACGCGCGGCATGGCTTAATCCACATCCTCGACGGAGCCCGGCCCGGTGCCGAAGGCACGTTGCGCCAGCGTTGCCGCCATGAATTCATCGAGATCGCCATCGAGCACGCCCGACGTGTCGGAGGTCTGCACCCCCGTGCGCAGATCCTTCACCATCTGGTAGGGCTGCAAGACGTAGGAGCGGATCTGGTGGCCCCAGCCGATATCGGTCTTGGCGGCCTGATCGGCGGCGGCCTGCTCCTCGCGCTTCTTCAGCTCGATTTCGTACAGCCGCGCGCGCAGCATGTCCCAGGCCTGCGCCCGGTTCTTGTGCTGGGAGCGGCCGGCCTGGCAGACCACCGCGATGCCGGTCGGAATATGCGTCAACCGCACCGCCGACTCGGTCTTGTTGACGTGCTGACCGCCGGCGCCGCCCGATCGCATCGTGTCGGTGCGGACGTCGCTTTCCTTGATCTCGATCTTGATCGAGTCGTCGATGACAGGGAAAATCTGCACCGACGAGAACGAGGTGTGCCGCCGCGCGTTGGAATCGAACGGCGAGATCCGCACCAGGCGATGCACGCCGGCCTCGGTCTTCAGCCAACCATAGGCATTGTGGCCGGAGATCTGGATGGTGGCCGACTTGATGCCGGCCTCTTCGCCCTGTGACTCTTCGAGATACTCGATCTTGAAGCCGTGCTTCTCCGCCCAGCGCGTGTACATGCGCAACAGCATCTGCGCCCAGTCCTGGCTCTCGGTGCCGCCAGCACCGGCATGGACTTCGAGATAGGAATCGAACTTGTCGGCCTCACCCGAGAGCAGCGCCTCGAGCTCGCGCCGGGCGACCTCCTTCTTGAGGTCCTTGAGCGCCTTCTCGGCCTCCGCGACCACGCCCGCATCGTTCTCGGCCTCGCCGAGCTCGATCATGCCGACCTGGTCCTCGAGCTCGCGCTCGACCTTGCCGATGCCGGAGAGCGAATCCTCCAGTGAGGTACGCTCCTGCATCAGCCGCTGGGCCTTCTGGGGATCGTTCCAGAGATTGGGGTCTTCAGCGAGCTTGTTCAGCTCAGCGAGGCGTGCCGTCGATTGATCGACGTCAAAGATGCCTCCTCAGCAGCCCGACTGACTGCTTGATCTCTTCGACAAGGCGTTCGATTTCCGCGCGCATGGTCTTTCAGGTGTTGGGAAAAAAGCTCGTCAGGGATGTAGCGACCGGCGCGGCAAAGCGCAATCGGCTTGGCCGCACTATCCCGATCATTTGGATCCGATCGCCGTTAGTATAATCCGCCGGTTCCCGGGCGAATGAAGAAGCCTCCGTCCGGCTGCTGCCCGCCGCTCTGCGAAGCCTGCGGCGCGCGGCCATCGGCGTCGGCAACGCCAACCGGGGCCGAGTATTCCGGCGGTGCCGTACCCGGCTTGAAGGCTTCGAGGATGGTGTTTCCATTGCCCGGGCCGGCACGAACTCCGGTCTTCGCGTCGACCCGGATCAGCTTGATGCCAGCCGGCACCTTGAACGGCGTCGGTGGCTTGTCGGCCAGCGCAAGCTTCATGAAGTCCCTGGCGATCGGGGCCGCGGTACGACCGGCCTGCGCGGTTCGCCCCAGGCTGCGCGGCTTGTCGTAGCCTAGGTACAAACCAACGACCAGATCGGACGAGAAACCGACGAACCAGAGGTCCTTCGCATCATTCGTGGTGCCGGTCTTGCCCGCGATCGGCTTGCCGACATCGCGCATGACCGTCGCCGTGCCGCGTTGGACCACGCCTTCCATCATCGAAGTGATTTGATACGCGGTCATCGGGTCCAGCACCTGCTCGCGGCGGTCGACGAGCTGCGGCTCCGGCTGGTTCTTCCAGCCTCCGGGCGCGTCGCAGCCGCGGCATTCGCGCTGGTCGTGCTTGAAGATGGTGTGGCCATAGCGATCCTGGATGCGGTCGATCAGCGTCGGCTTCACCCGGCGGCCGCCATTTGCGAACATCGAATAGGCGGTAACCATGCGCATCACGGTCGTTTCACCAGCACCGAGCGCGTAGGACAGATAGTTCGGCAACTCGTCATAGACGCCGAAGCGCTTGGCATATTCGCCGATCAAGGGCATGCCGACGTCCTGCGCCAGTCGCACCGTCACGGTGTTGAGCGAATGCGTCAGCGCGTTACGAAGCGTCGTCGGTCCGTAATACTTGCCAGTAGAGAAGTTCTCCGGACGCCAAACACCGGCGCCCTGCCCTTGGTCGATCTCGATCGGTCCGTCGACGATGATACTCGACGGCGTGTAGCCATTGTCCAGCGCAGACGAGTACACGATCGGCTTGAACGACGAACCCGGCTGCCTGTAGGCCTGCGTCGCACGGTTGAACTGGCTCTGGTCGAACGAGAATCCGCCAACCATCGCCACCACACGACCGGTCCAAGGATCCATGGCAATCATCGCGCCGGATACCTCCGGCAATTGCCGCAGGCGATACTGGCCCTCGACCGCGTTGCCATCCTTGTTCACCAGCGGGTCAGCATAGATCACGTCGCCCGGTTGCAGCACCTGCGAAACCGCCGTCGGCGTTTTGCCCTTGCTCCTGGCCCAACGCACGCCATCCATCGTGATGATGCCGGTCTGGCGCTCCTTGCTGACCGCACCGCCGAGTTCGCGGCCCGGCTGGAAGCCGATCCGCGCCGACTGCTCACTGGTCTCCAGCACCACGGCCATGCGCCAGGGCGAGATGTCCGAAAGCGATTTGACGTCGGCGAGCTTCACACCCCAGTCGCCGGAGGCGTCGAGCTTCTGCACGGCGCCGCGCCAGCCCTGCGCCTCGTCGTAATTGACCAGACCCGCGACCATGGTCTTGCGCGCCATCACCTGGATCTTGGGATCGAGCGTGGTACGCACCGACAGGCCGCCTTCGTAAAGCTTCTTCTCACCGTAGCGCTCGAAGATGTCGCGACGGACCTCCTCGGCGAAATACTCGCCGGCGAAGATATGCGCCCCGTTCGAGCGGTTGGTGACGACGAGCGGGTCCTTGCGCGCCTTGTCGGCGTCGGCCTGCTTGATCCAGCCGTTCTCCAGCAGGCGGTCGATCACATAGTTGCGGCGCTCGATCGCGCGGTCACGGTTGCGCACCGGATGCAGCGCGGCCGGCGCCTTCGGCAGCGCCGCCAGATACGCCGCCTCGGCCACCGTCAGTTCATTGACCGACTTGTCGAAGTAGACCAGCGACGCCGCCGCGATGCCATAGGCACCGAGCCCGAGATAGATCTCGTTCAGATAGAGCTCGAGGATGCGATCCTTGGAATAGGCGCGCTCGATGCGCATCGCCAGCAAGGCTTCCTTGATCTTGCGGGCGAAGGAAACTTCGTTGGTCAGCAGGAAGTTCTTGGCGACCTGCTGGGTGATGGTCGAGGCGCCCTGCGGGCGGCGGTTGGAGCCGTAGTTCTGCGCATAGAGGATCGCGGCGCGCGCCATGCCCTGATAGTCGACGCCGCCGTGCTCGTAGAAGTTCTTGTCTTCGGCCGCGAGGAAGGCGTTGATCACGAGCTTCGGCACCGCCTGGATCGGCAGATAGAGCCGGCGTTCCTTGGAGTATTCGCCGAGCAGCGCGCCGTCCGCGGCGTGCACGCGGGTCATCACCGGCGGCTCGTAGTCCTGAAGCTGCGAGTAGTCCGGCAGGTCCTTGGAGAAATGCCAGATCGCGCCGGCGACGGCGGCAACACCGACCAGGAACACGACGGTTCCAGCGGCGAACAAGAAACCAATGAACCGCACGAGCAGGCGCATTATCGACGTTCCGTTCCTACCCTCCGGCGCCCAGTCGTCGTCGGCAGCGCCTGTCCAAAAGTGCGAAAGCCTCACACAACGAAGGCTCGTATTTCAAAAGGGCCGATATCTGAGGACCGACCAACGGGGCCCCGACCCCAGCAAGCCACCTTGCGCACGCGAAAATACCAAAGCCGCCGGACAGTATGGTCGATTCTGTGGACCCGCAGTCCATTGTCTATACCGTCGCCGCTGTGGCCAAACTAGGGCTTCAGCGCCACGGCTCCGGCTTTTCGGCCGGCCAATTTCACTTTGCCGGTCCGGCAGTTGCCAGCCGCTTGGCGAAGAATGCATCGATTGCCTGGGCCATCGAACCGACCGCCTTGTTCCGCCAGTTCTCGGAGACCAGGTGCTCGAGGTCGCTCTTGTTCGAGACATAGCCGATCTCGACCAGCACGGACGGCACGTCCGGCGCCTTCAGCACTCGGAAGCCGGCCGATTTGAGCGGATGCTTGTGCATCCGCACCGTGGACTTCATCTCGTCCATCAGCAGCCGGGCGAAGCGGTTCGAGAAGGTCTTGGTCTCGCGTTGCGCGAGGTCGATCAAGATATCGGCCACCTCAGTCGGCTCGTCCGTCAGGTTCACGCCGCCGATGGCGTCGGCCTTGTTCTCGGTCTCGGCCAGCCGCTCGGCTTCGGCATCGGAGGCCTTGTCCGACACCGTGTAGATCGTGGCGCCCTGGGCGTCGCCCTCACGGCGTGGCAGCGCGTCGGCGTGGATCGAGACGAACAGCGCCGCCGATTGGGTGCGCGCGATCTTCACCCGGTCGTTGAGCGGGATGAAGGTGTCGTCGGTCCGGGTCATGATCACGCGATATTTGCCGGACTGTTCGATCCGGTCGCGCAGCGCGAGGCCGAAGCCGAGCACCAGGTTCTTCTCGGTCTGGTCGCCGGACTGGGTGCCATTGTCGATGCCGCCGTGACCGGGATCGATCACGATCAGCGGCCGCGGATCGGTGACCGGCGGGAGCGCAGCCGTGGCGACGGCCGGGATCGCCGCCGTGGTGGACCCGGCATTCGCAGGCTTCAATTCAGGCCGGCTCTCGGGCGCCAGCGACTGCACGAAAGCGGTGCGGTCGATCTCCTCGAAGTCCAGCACCAGCCGCGGCGGCTGGCCGTTGGCGGCGTCGAGCACATAGGAGTTGGCGATCTTCACCGGGCCGGCGAGGTCGAAGACGATTCTGGAGCCGCCGGGCATCACGAGCCCGTAGCGGAACGCCTTCACCAGCCCCCGCCCCGCCGAGCCGGTGCCGGCGGCGAGCTGGAAATTGACCTGAGGGATATCGACCACGACCCGGTACGGGTCGGCCAGCGGAAAGGCACGAAACTCGATCTTGCGGTCCAGGTCGAGGATGAATCGGGTCTGCTTGTCGTCACCGGCGAGCCTGGCGCCGGACGCGACCGGGAAATTCGAAACGCCGGCAGGCGCAGCATTGGCATCCGGGGCGGACAGGCCAGCCTGCGGGCCCTCCGCTGCGCTGGGGGCACTGGCGACGGCGAACGCCAATGCTGCGGCGCACAACAGGCCGCATCCCGGAAAAATGAGGTGAATAGCGCGGTTCGCCACCCGATTCGGAGCCTCCCAGCTGCTTCTTACCGGATTAGAACCACACGGTTAATCGCACCCTAATGACATCGGGGCGAAAAGAACCGAGTGTTGCGGCGGCGTGACGCTTCCCTTGCACGCGGCGGTCAATCCACGTATGTACGGGGTGCTGACGGCTAGTACTCCCGGTTGTGTCGCGTTCAGCCTCCCGGTGCAGCGGTGGAACCTTCCAGGTCGAAGATCCCGCCGTGTTTTTCCGGTCCCTCCCCAGCCAGCGCCGCGCGCGGTTGACATGGAGTGGCGGATTCGAGCCCGAGCGGCGTCCGGTCCCAGGCACACTCCCTCGCCAGAGGGGCGGTTTGAGACACGGCGTAACTGATTATCTGGTCCCTTGGTGGATTCCTTGGGGGTCTTGATATGCGATGGCCGGCAGGCGCTTCGGCGCTGCGCCGGGCTTTCAGCAAAGGATACGGCGGTATTTCTCGCCGCCAACATGTTTAGACGGGCCGACGCTTAATGCGCCAGACTGCATTGCCGACCAGGATCCCCCGAATGATCGCGCTGACGCGAGGTGAAAACCTCGCCCGTCGCATCATCCCGGTGAGTTCCCGTCCGGCGCTGCGCCGCGAGACGCGTTTCGGCCTTCCCCTCACCCCCGAATCAGGTGGACCGTCGCGTCACCGGGCGGCGCAGTTTGCGCGCGCCATGAGCCGCGCCCGCCGCCGTCAAGAGTTCCAAAATGCCCAACAAGATGTTGATCGATGCCACCCACCCGGAAGAGACCCGGGTCGTCGTGGTCCGCGGCAATCGCGTCGAAGAGTTTGATTTCGAGACTGCCCAGCGCAAACAGCTGCGCGGCAACATTTACCTCGCCAAGGTCACGCGCGTAGAGCCGTCGCTGCAAGCTGCCTTCATCGAGTATGGCGGCAACCGGCACGGCTTCCTGGCCTTCAGCGAAATCCATCCCGACTACTACCAGATCCCGGTCGCCGACCGTCAGGCGCTGATCGAAGCCGACGAGCGTGCCCATCGCGAAGCCGAGGAAGAGCACGAGAACCGCGGCCATCGCCGCCGCTCGCGCCATCGCAATGCCCGCCGCCGCGGCCATGGCGAGCGCGTTCAGAGCGAGGTCATCGAGGGTGCCGGCGATGCGCCGGCGCTGCCGGCCGCCGAGGCCCACGCCGACGCCGAGCATCACGATCATGGCCTAGCCGCCCACGAGGGCCACGAGCATGACGCGCACGACCATGCGCATCACGACGACCATGAGCACCATCATGATCACGAGCATCATGCCCACGGTCACGACGATCATGGCCATGATGATCACGATCATGACCACCACGGCCATGACCACGCGCACGATCACGACCACCCCCATGAGGTGAGCGCGGCGCCGGCCGCCGACACGGCGTCCGACCCCGTCGTCGCGACGGTCGAAGCGTCGGTGGCGTCTGCCGCGCCGGAGACCGTCGAGACGATCGAGATCAATCACGAGCCCGAGCGGGCCCATGAGGAACAGGTCGAGGAAAACGCCGCGCACGCCGACGACGCGCCGCACGGGTCCACGGACGACGTTCACGCCCCCGCCGCGGAGCACGAGCACGTCGAATACGCCGCGTTCGCCGATGTCGCCGCCCCGGAGGCCGCGCATGGCGACGAGGCCGGCGAAGACGACGACGAGGATGACGGCGAAGAAGGCGAGGAAGAGGAAGTCGTCGAATCCGTCGGCGGCGACGACGTGCTCGAGGAGGTTCCCGAGCGCGCGTTCCGCCCGCGTCGCCAGTACAAGATCCAGGAAGTGATCAAGCGCCGGCAGGTGATGCTGGTGCAGGTCGTCAAGGAAGAGCGCGGCAACAAGGGCGCCGCGCTGACCACCTATCTGTCGCTCGCCGGCCGTTACGCCGTGCTGATGCCGAACACCGCGCGCGGCGGCGGCATCAGCCGCAAGATCACCTCGGCCCAGGACCGCTCCCGGCTGAAGGAAGTGGTGCAGGACCTCGACGTGCCCGAGGGCATGGGGATCATCCTGCGCACCGCGGGCGCCTCCCGCAGCAAGCCGGAGATCAAGCGCGACTTCGAGTACCTGATCCGGATGTGGGAAACGGTGCGCGACCTGACGCTGAAGTCGCAAGCGCCGACCCTGGTCTACGAGGAAGGCTCGCTGATCAAGCGCTCGCTGCGCGACCTCTACAACAAGGAGATCGACGAGATTCAGGTGGCGGGTGATGCCGGCTACCGCGAAGCGCGCGACTTCATGAAGATGCTGATGCCGGCGAATGTGCGCGCGGTGAAGCAGTATCGCGACGGCCAGCCGCTGTTCTCGCGGATGGGCGTCGAGAGCCAGCTCGACGCGATGTTCTCGCCGACCGTGCAGCTCCGCTCCGGCGGCTACATCGTGATCAACCAGACCGAGGCGCTGGTCTCGATCGACGTCAACTCCGGCCGCGCCACCCGCGAGCACCATATCGAGGACACCGCGCTCAAGACCAATCTCGAGGCTGCGGAAGAAGTCGCACGGCAGTTGCGACTGCGTGACCTCGCCGGCCTGATCGTCATCGACTTCATCGACATGGACGAGAAGCGCAACAACCGGGCGGTCGAGCGCAAGCTGTCCGACTGCCTGCGCCAGGACCGCGCGCGGATCCAGGTCGGCCGCATCTCGCATTTCGGCCTCTTGGAAATGTCGCGCCAGCGCATCCGCGCCAGCGTGCTGGAGAGCTCGACCGAGCCCTGCCCGCAATGCGGCGGCTCAGGCCACGTCCGATCGGTCTCGTCGGTGGCGTTGCAGCTGTTGCGCGGCATCGAGGAAATCCTGATGAAGGGGGCGACCCACAATCTGGTGGTCCGCACCCGCACCGACGTCGCGCTCTATGTGCTCAACCACAAGCGCGGCCATCTGCGCGACCTCGAGGATTCCTTCCGGGTCTCGCTGTCGATCGTCGCCGATGCCACCGTGCACGGCCAGCAGTCCTACATCATCGACCGCGGCGAGCAGGTGCATACGCTGGAGGCCGCCAAGGCGCTTCTCGCTGCGCAGGCCGCCGCCGCGCCGGCTCAGCCTGAAGAGGCCGACGACGAGGAAGAGCTGTTCGAATACGAGGTCGAGACCGACGAGACCGAAGGGCTTGCCGACGAGCAGGCTGCCGGCGAGGACGCCGGTGCGGCTGAAGGCGAAGGCGACGGTCAACGCCGCAAGCGTCGCCGTCGGCGCCGCGGCCGCGGCAGCAGCAACGAAGCGCGCGAAGGTGCTCCGCAGCCGCGCGAGGACGGCGATCTCATGCATGTCCTGCCGGAAGGCACCGAGGCGGTTGCCGCCGGCGATGCCGAAGGCGACGAGGACGAAGCCGACGCCCAGCAAGGCGCGGCCCGCGACGACCAGGGCGGCAGCGATGAGGCCGCGAACGGCGACCGGCGCCCGCGGCGCCGCGGACGCCGTGGCGGCCGCCGCCGGCGCGGCGCTGGCGGACCGGATGACGGTCTCGCCGGATCGATCTCCGATGAACTGAGCCCGACGGCGGCACCGGAAGCCGCCGACGCCGTCGCCGATTTCGACGGCCGTGATGCCGAGCCGGCGCCTTCGCTGGAACAGCCCGAATTGGTTACCCAGCCGGCGGAGTGGCACCCGGTCGAGGCGGCACCTGCCGAGACGGTCGTGGCACCTGTGGCGGAAGCTGCCAGTGCAGTCGCCGAGGACACCGTTGCCGACGGCGACCGCGCGCAGCGCCGCCGTTCGACGGTGCGCGAGAAGGTCAGCTTCGCGTCGAGCCCGCAGCCCGAGACGCCGGCGCCCGCGCTCGTTCAGGGCCCGGCCGAGGAAGCGGCCCCTGCCCCCGAACCGGCGGCGGCAGCCTCGGAGCCGGTGTCGGCCGCAACGGCCGAGGCTCCGGCCCGCAAGGGCTGGTGGTCGCGCCGCTTCGGCGGTGGCAACTAGCACCCCCTGCAAGTCAAAACGCCCGGTTTACGCCGGGCGTTTTCATTGGACGGGCAACCCGCTCATCTGAAGCGGAGCCTGACGGAGACAGACGTCAATGCAAAGCGCGATCGTTCTGGGCGGCGGCATGGTGGGCGTCAGCACCGCGCTGCATTTGCAGCGCCGCGGCTGGTCGGTCACGCTCGTTGACCGCAAGGAACCCGGCCGGGAGACCAGTTACGGCAACGCCGGCATCATCCAGAGCGAAGCGGTGCGGCCCTACCCGATGCCGCGCGATCCGGCTGTCCTCGCCAGGATCGCGATGGGACGTACCAACGACGTGCGCTATCGCCTGGCCGCGCTGCCGCAGCACGCCGGTCCGCTGCTGCGTTACTGGTGGAACTCGACGCCCGAGCGGCACCGCGAAGCCACCATCGCCTGGGCACGCCTGATCGCCCACGCCACCGCGGAGCACGACACGCTGATCCGCGATGCGCATGCCGACAATCTGATCCGCCGCGCCGGCTATCGGCTGCTGCATCGCGACCCGGTGGCGCTGGAGCAGGCGATCGCCGTCGCGGAAGAGAACCGGCGCGACTTCGGCGTGCAGTTTCGCGTGCTCGACGGCCGCGAACTCGCCAAGGCGGAGCCGCTGCTGCGCGACGACCTGCCCGGCGCCATCCACTGGCTCGGGCCGTGGACCGCGTCGGACCCCGGCGGTCTGGTTTCCGCCTATGCCGGATTGTTCGAGCGTCTCGGCGGCACGCTGTTGCGCGGCGATGCGCAGACGCTGACCGAGACAACGTCCGGCTGGTCGGTCGAGACGAATAGCGGTCGGATCGATGCCGCAAGCGTCGTGGTCGCGCTGGGACCGTGGTCACCGCAATTGCTGCGCAAGTTCGGGTACCGGATCCCGCTGGTGCGCAAGCGCGGCTACCACATGCACTATCAAGGCGGCCGCTCGCTCGACCTGCCGCTGGTCGACACCGCCAATGGCTATGCGATGGCGCCGATGGCCAAGGGCATCCGCATCACCACCGGCGCGGAGCTGACCAGTCCGGACGCGCCGGCGACGCCGATCCAGCTCGGCTACGCCGAAGCCGCCGCACGGCAACTGATCGAGATCGGCAGCCGCGTCGAGCCCGAACCCTGGTTCGGCACCCGCCCCTGCACCACCGACATGCTGCCGGTGCTCGGACCGGTGCCGAGCCATCGCGGGCTGTGGGTCAATTTCGGTCACGGCCATCAGGGCTTCACGCTCGGCCCTGCGACGGCACGGGTGCTCGCCGAAACGATGAACGGCGAGGCATCCGCGGTGGACACCTCGCCGTATCGGATCGACCGCTTCTGACGCCTGACGAGATCAGGCTGAACTGGAACGGCGTCGGAGGTTCACCTCTCCCCGGCGGGGAGAGGTGAACCAAGACCGCGTCAAGTCGCTTCAACCCAAACTCATCCTGCTTTAGCGGCGGACGCGGATCAGTCCGTCGTCAGCGCGGTCTCCATGTCGGTCGGATCGATCTGCCGCGCGAGATTGGCGTTGAGCTTGTCGCGATCGAGCTCGCCTTCCCACCAGGCGACGATCACGCAGGCGACGCCGTTGCCGCACAGATTGGTCAGCGCGCGGCACTCGCTCATGAACTTGTCGATGCCGAGCACGATCGCCATGCCCGGCACCAGCCGCGGATCGACCACCGCAAGCGTCGCCGCCAGCGTGATGAAGCCCGCGCCGGTGATGCCGGACGCGCCCTTCGAGGTCAGCATCGCCACGACCAGGATCGTGAGCTGCTGGCTGAACGAAAGGTCGTAGCCCAGCGCCTGCGCGATGAACAGCGTCGCCAGCGTCATGTAGATGTTGGTGCCGTCGAGGTTGAACGAGTAGCCCGTGGGGACCACGAGACCGACCACGGACTTCGAGCAGCCGAGACGTTCGAGCTTCTCCATCAATGACGGCAGCGCGCTCTCGGACGACGACGTACCGAGCACGATCAGGAGTTCGTCCTTGATGTAGGCCAGGAACCTGAAGATCGAGAACCCGGCGATGCGCGCGATGATGCCGAGCACCACGAACACGAACAGCGCGGCGGTCAGATAGAAGGTCGCGATCAGCCCCATCAAATTGAGGATCGCGCCGGTGCCGAACTTGCCGATGGTGAAGGCCATCGCGCCGAACGCGCCGATCGGCGCCGCGCGCATCACGATCGAGATGACGCCGAACACCGCATGCGCAGCGTCGTCGATGAACGAGCGGATGGTGTGGCCGCGCTCGCCGAGCCCCATGATCGCGAAGCCGAACAGCACCGAGAACAGCAGCACCTGCAGGATCTCGCCCTGCGCGAAGGCGCCGACCACGGTGTCCGGAATGATGTGCAGCACGAAGTCGACGCTCTTCTGCGCCTCCGCCTGCTTGGCGTAGCCGGCAACTGCCTGCGCGTTCGCCGCGGCATTGCCGAAGCCCGCGCCGGGCTTCACGATATTGCCGACGAGCAATCCGATCACCAGCGCGAAGGTCGAGACGACCTCGAAATAGACCAGCGCCTTGACGCCGATCCGGCCGACCTTCTTGGCATCCTGGATATGGGCGATGCCCGAGACGACGGTGCAGAAGATGATCGGCGCGATCACCATCTTGATCAGCTTGATGAAGCCGTCGCCGAGCGCCTTGATCCACTCGTTGGTGGCAAGCGTCGGCCAGAACGCGCCAGCCAGCGCACCAAGCACGATCGCGATCAGGACCTGGATGTAGAGAATCTTGTACCACGGCTTGCTACCGGCAGACGCCGGTGAAGCCGTGGCAACGGTTGCCGTTGCCATGTGTCACTCCCCCTCAGAAATGGCGGAAAATAGCCAAGATCAACTTGGCTGTTCGAGTCAAACCGGAACTGTGTTGGCTTTGCTGCCTGCCCGCGACGATCTGCCGCGCACGGCGCCGCCGAGTTGGGCGCCGGGCCGCGAGACCGATCTGTCAGGCAAGACGGAAGGCTCTTGAAGTGGGCGCTATTTAAGCCAATGCGCGATCCGCGCAACTGCTTCCTGCATCTCCGCGGCCGATCGTGCATAGGAAAAACGGATGAAGGCGCGGCCGTGGATCGGATCGAAATCGACGCCGGGGGTCGCCGCGACATGCGCCTTCTCCAGCATCTCGCTGGCGAAGGCAAAGCTGTCGGAGGTGAAGTCGGAGACGTCGGCATAGAGATAGAACGCGCCGTCGGCCGGCAGGAACTTGGTCAGGCCGGCTTTCGGCAGCCCCTCGATCAGGATGCGGCGGTTCTCCTGATAACCGCGCTTGATCGCCTCCATCTCCTCGCGGCCCTCGAACGCCGCTTCGGCCGCGATCTGCGACAAGGTCGGCACCGAGATCGACAGGTTCTGTTGCAGCCGCTCGATCGGCCGCACCAGCACGTCGGGCACCACCATCCAGCCGACGCGCCAGCCGGTCATGCAGAAGTATTTCGAGAACGAGTTGATCACGAGCGCGTTCGGCGACAGCTCGGCGGCCGTCACCGCGGGGAATGCGTAGTCGAGCCCGTGGTAGATTTCGTCGGAGATGAAGCGGATGCCGGCACTGTCGGCGGCGGCCATCAGGTTCGACAGCGCCTCGCGCGACATCATGGTGCCGGTCGGGTTGGCGGGGCTGCCGACCAGCACGCCCTTGAGCGGCGCCTTGCGGTGGGCCGCCAGCAGCGCCTCCCCGGTCAGCGCGTGGCGGGTGTCGCCGGAGGTTTCGATCAGCACCGGCTCGCAGCCGAGCGCGGTCAGGATATGCCGGTACGGCGGATAGCCGGGCACGGTGACCGCGACCCGGTCGCCCGGCTCGAACATCGCAAGAAACGCCAGGATGAACCCGCCCGACGAGCCGGTCGTGACGATGATCCGGTCAGCATCGACCGCGCAACCATACGTGTCCCGGTAATGCCGGGCGATGCGCGCGCGCAGCGTGGGGATGCCGAGTGCGGAGGTGTAGTCGATCCGCCCGCCGGTCAGCGCGGCCTGCGCGGCCGCGATCGCCTGCTGCGGCGCGCCCTCCGCGGGCTGCCCGACCTCCATGTGGATGACATGGCCGCCCGCCGCCTCGATTCGCGCCGCGGCGGCCATCACGTCCATCACCATGAATGGTGGAACATCGCTCCGCCCGGACGCTGTCAACAGGCTGTTCAAACGGTCTCTCGGTGTCGCTTCACGCATGGATTTCTGCTATTGCACGGCCGCAGCCGAATTCGGGTTCCCGTTACCCTTCTGCCGCCCCAGACTGGCCGCATTCGGTGGCTCCTTATAACGCTTTCAGGCCCAGTGAATACCCCAAGCGAATACCCGGTACGCGTGAAGAAGAACTGCAAAAACAACAGGCTGCGCAGCGCCCCGAATCCAGCCGGGACGACGGTCGGGGTTTGCCTCGATGGCGCCGGCCATCGCCGGTAGATCGCCCGATGCTGTTCCGCCCCGCGCTTCGCGCCCGAACGTTCAAGTTGACCGCGCTGTTGACCGCGGTCGCGCTCGCGATCGGCCCGGTCGTGCCTGCACGGGCGCAGCAAAAGGGGCCGCCGGTGCTGCGCGACACCGAGTCCGAGCAGTTACTGCGTGAATACACCAGGCCGATCCTGCGCGCCGCCGGCCTGGAGAAGCAGAACATCCAGATCGTCATCATCAACGACGGCTCGTTCAACGCCTTCGTCGCCGACGGCCGTCGCATCTTCGTCAATTACGGCGCGCTGCTGCAATCGGAGACGCCGAACCAGATCATCGGCGTGCTGGCGCACGAAACCGGCCATCTGGCTGGCGGCCATCTCGCCAAGATGCGCGAGCAGCTGGCGCAGGCCCAGACCCAGATGATCATCGCGATGCTGCTCGGCGTCGGCGCACTCGCCGCAGGTGCCGGCGGCCGCAGCGGCGGCAACGGCCTCTCCAGCGCGGGCGCCGCGGCGATCTCGGCACCGCAATCGGTGATCCAGCGCACGCTGTTGTCCTATCAGCGCCAGCAGGAGGAGAACGCCGACCGCGCCGGCGTCAAATTCCTCACCGCCACCGGACAGTCCGCCAAGGGGATGTACGAGACGTTCAAGCGCTTCACCGACGAGAGCCTGTTCGCCTCGCGCGGCGCCGATCCGTATCTCCAGTCGCACCCGATGCCGGTCGACCGCGTCTCCGCGCTGCAAGACCTGGCGCGCTCCAGCCCCTATTGGGACAAGAAGGACGATCCGGCGCTGCAACTGCGTCACGACATGATGCGCGCCAAGATCTCGGGCTTCATGGAGCGGCAGGACACGGTCTATCGCCGCTATCCACTGTCCAACACCAGCCTGCCGGCGCGCTATGCCCGCGCGATCACGACCTATCTGCACGGCGATCTGCGTTCGGCGATCGCGCAGATCGACGGCTTGATCCAGGTGCAGCCCAACAATCCCTATTTCTACGAACTGCGCGGCCAGGCGCTGCTCGAGGGCGGCCGGCCGGCGGAGGCCATCGCACCGCTGCGCCGCGCCGTGCAGCTCTCCAGCAACGCGCCGCTGATCGAGATGCTGCTCGGCCAGGCGATGGTCGCCTCCGACAACAAGGCCTTCACCGACGAGGCGATCAACATGCTGCGCGCCGCGGTGGCGCGCGAGCCCGAGGCGCCGCTCGGCTACACCCAGCTCGCGATGGCCTATGGCCGCAAGGGTGACTATGCCCAGGCCGATCTCGCCTCGGCGCAGGCGGCCTATCTGCGCGGCGACACCAAGACCGCCCGCGAACTCGCGTCGCGCGCCAAGACACGATTCGCGATCGGCACGCCCGGCTGGGTCAAAGCTGACGACATTGTGAGCGCCAAGCCCATGCCGGGTCAGAAAAACAACTAGAAATAAACCGTAGTTCCATACAACGATCACCGAAACCGGCCCACGGCCTCGCCGTATTTTGGGCCACCTCGAACAAGGATTTTGCCATGCCAGCGCTTCGATTTCTTGCCCCTGCCCTGCTCGCGCTCGGCGTTTGCGCCGCGCCGCTCACCGCGTCCGCGCAGAGCTTCACCGACACCCAGCGCGGCGACATCGAGACCATCGTGCGCAGTTACCTGATCGCGCATCCGGAGGTGCTCGAGGAGGCGATGAACGAACTGAGCAAGCGGCAGGCCGCGGCCGAAGCCGAGAAGCATGAGCAGAGCGTTGCCAAGAACGCCGACACCATCTTCAACTCGCCGCGCGGCGTCGTGCTCGGCAACAAGGACGGCGACGTCACCTTCGTCGAGTTCTTCGATTACAATTGCGGCTACTGCAAGCGCGCGATGTCCGACATGATGGACCTGATGAAGTCGGATCCGAAGCTGAAGGTGGTGCTGAAGGAATTCCCGGTGCTGAGCCAGGGTTCGGTCGAGGCCGCGCAGGTCGCGGTCGCCGTACGCATGCAGGATCCGACCGGCAAGAAGTATCTCGAGTTTCACCAGAAGCTGCTGGGCGGCCGCGGCGCCGCCGACAAGGCGCGCGCGCTGGCGGTCGCCAAGGACGTTGGTCTCGACATGACGAGGCTCGAGAAGGACATGGCGAGCCCCGAGGTGAAGGCGACCATCGAGGAGAACTTCCGCCTCGCCGAATCCATGGGCATGAACGGCACGCCGAGCTACGTGATCGGCAAGCAGGTCGTGATCGGCGCGGTCGGTGTCGACAACCTCAAGGAAAAGATCGGCATCGCCCGCTGCGGCAAGGCGACCTGCTGATCGCTTCCAGGCACATCCGTTCACTCAGCGAAATCCGGCTGCCATGCAGCCGGATTTTTTATTGCGATCGCCGCACCTACTCCGCACCGGCCGCATGGGGAGCTCGATCTCGCGAGCTTGGAGTTCGATTGGGCCTGTGGTTGAAGCACTTTCGCGTTCATCCCGCATTCACGAAACAAACTGCGAGGAACCGGAAATCGACAGGAACATCGCACATGATCCCTCGTTGTCGGCGCGGGCAATGCTGACACATGAGGAGGACTACGATGTCTAACCGATTTCTGATTTCTGTCGCCGCGGCGGCCCTGATCGCCGGCACCGGCCTTGCCAATGCGCAGGGCGCGGGCGGCGCAAGCAAGGAATCGCCGGCGGCCGGCGGTGGCGCGGCCATGCAGCACTCCGCGCCGTCGGGTGGCGCGTCGTCGGGCACGATGCAGCACGATACGGGCGGCATGAAGGGCGCCGAATCCGAGAAGTCCGGCCCGGCCACCAAGGGCGCACAGGACGATACGCAGAAGTCGAAGAGCATGCGCTCGGAGAACGATGCGACCAAGGGCGCCAAGGACAGCGCGAAGGACATGAAAGCCGAGAGTCACGACAAGAACGGCAGCATGAAAGCCGAGGGTCGTGACAAGAGCGGCGCCCCGACCAACCAGAACGCCCAGACCAAGAACCCGACCGACACCAACCGCGCGCAGACCAACGACACCAGCCGCACGCAGACCACGACCGGTAACGCCGCAACCTCGGCCACCGCGGCTCCGCCGGCCGAGAAGCGCACCGAGATCACGACCGCGATCAAGTCGGAGCACGTCACCGAAGTCACCAATGTGAACTTCAACGTGGCGGTCGGCACCCGCGTCCCGACCGAGGTGCACTTCTACCCGGTGCCGGAGCGGGTCGTGACGATCTATCCGCAGTGGCGTGGCTACGAGTTCATCCTGGTCCACGGCCGCTACATCATCGTGCAGCCGGAGACCCACGAGATCGTCTACATCATCGAGGGCTAGCATGGCCTCTACGCGAGGGCGCCAATGCGTGCCCTCACCCACTCTCGACCCCGCCCCCGAGGGCGGGGTCTTGCGTTCGCCACATCCGCAAACGCCGGTGGATGGCGGCCCGGGGGCGCAACCCGAAGCGGCTTCCGTGAGACTTGGTTAATCAAGCAATTTCTGCGGGTTACGCCAGCCACCTGATGGGGTAGAGGAAGCCGTTGAAGACGTTCCGATTTCACCTAAAGGCTTCCCCTGCGGCCGGTTGTTACCTATAACCCGGCCCACTCCACCCCTTGTCGGAACCCCTATCGGAACCTTTGGCCGGAACTCTGGAATGGCTGCTGCCGGAACGATCTATGTGCTGAACGGCCCGAACCTCAACCTGCTGGGGACGCGCGAGCCGGAGACCTACGGCCATGCCACCCTCGCCGACGTCGAGAAGCTGTGCGCGGACACTGCGCGCCAGTTCGGACTGACCGCCGACTGCCGGCAGTCCAACCGCGAGGGCGAGCTGATCGATTTCATCCACGAGGCTCATGCCAAGAAAGCGGCCGGCATCATCATCAACGCCGGCGGCTACTCTCATACCTCGATCGCACTGCATGACGCGCTGGTCGCGGTGAAAATCCCCGCCGTCGAGGTTCACGTCAGCAACATCCACGCCCGCGAGAGCTTCCGGGACCACTCGTTCACTGCTAAAGCCGCCTTCGCGTCACTTTGCGGTTTCGGCATCGACGGCTACCGCCTCGCGATGATCGGCCTTGCCACCAAAATCGGTGCCAAGATCGATGCAAAGGCAAAGACTTAATCGTCAATCCTGACGTTCCCCGTCACCAGACAGAGATTTCGGATCAAACAACATGGCGCGCCAGCCAGACGACAAACCAGCCGCAAAATCCAAGAGCGACTCCAAGAGCGACGACAGCGTCCTCATCCGCGAGCTCGCCCTTCTGCTTGCTGAGACCAACCTTACCGAGATCGAGATCGAACGCGCCGGCCTTCGCGTCCGGGTCGCCCGCAACATCAGCATCGCGGCCTCGGTGCCGACGGCCGTGCATGCCGTCGCCGCGCCGGCCGCAGTGGCGGTGCCTGCCGCCGCCGCGACCGACCTCGCAAAGCACCCGGGCGCCGTGCCCTCGCCGATGGTCGGTACCGCCTATTGGGCACCCGAGCCGGGCGCCAAGCCGTTCGTCGAAGTCGGCACCAAGGTCACGGCCGGGCAGACGCTTCTGATCATCGAGGCGATGAAGACGATGAACCAGATCCCGTCGCCGCGCGCCGGCACCGTGACGCAGATTCTCGTCGAGGACGGCCAGCCGGTCGAATTCGGCGAGCCGCTCGTCATCATTGAATAGCTTCCGGCAACACCAGGCGCTGCGATGTTCGACAAGATCCTCATAGCCAATCGCGGCGAGATCGCGCTGCGGGTGCTGCGCGCCTGCAAGGAGCTCGGCATCTCGACGGTCGCGGTGCATTCCACCGCCGACGCCGACGCCATGCATGTGCGGCTCGCCGACGAGAGCGTCTGCATCGGCCCGCCGCCGTCGAAGGATTCCTATCTCAACGTGCCGGCCCTGCTGGCGGCCTGCGAGATCACCGGCGCCGACGCCGTGCATCCCGGCTACGGCTTCCTGTCCGAGAATGCGCGCTTCGCCGAGATCCTCGCCGACCACAATCTGGGCTTCATCGGACCGAAGGCCGAGCATATCCGCCTGATGGGCGACAAGATCGAGGCCAAGAAGACCGCCAAGCGCCTCGGCATTCCCGTGGTCCCCGGCTCCGACGGCGCGGTGACCTCGGAGGCGGACGCGCTCGCCATCGGCAAGGAGATCGGCTTCCCGGTGCTGGTGAAGGCGGCGGCCGGCGGCGGTGGCCGCGGCATGAAGGTCGCGCACACCGAGGCCGACCTCGCGCTCGCGCTCTCGACCGCGGCCAACGAGGCGCGGTCGGCATTCGGCGACGCTTCGGTCTATCTGGAAAAGTACCTCCAGAAGCCGCGCCACATCGAGATCCAGATCCTCGGCGACGGCCGCGGTGGCGCCATCCATCTCGGCGAGCGCGACTGCTCGCTGCAGCGCCGGCACCAGAAGGTCTGGGAAGAAGGCCCCTCGCCCGTGCTCGCGGCCGCCGCCCGCGCCAGGATCGGCGAGACCTGCGCCAAGGCGATGCGGGACATGAAATATCTCGGCGTCGGCACCATCGAATTCCTCTACGAGGAAGGCGAGTTCTATTTCATCGAGATGAACACCCGCATCCAGGTCGAGCATCCCGTCACCGAAAGCATCACTGATATCGATCTGGTGCTGGAGCAGATCCGGATCGCCGCCGGCGGCGAATTGCCGGCCAAGCAGAGCGACATCGCAATCATCGGCCACGCCATCGAGTGCCGCATCAATGCGGAGAACCCGCAGACCTTCCGCCCCTCGCCCGGACGGATCACCCAATTCCATCCGCCGGGCGGTCTCGGCGTGCGGATCGATTCCGCCGTCTATCAGGGCTATGTGATCCCGCCCTATTACGACTCGCTGGTCGGCAAGCTGATCGTGCACGGCAAGACCCGCGGCGAATGCCTGATGCGGCTGCGCCGGGCACTCGACGAGATGGTGGTCGACGGCATCGAGACCACGCTGCCGCTGTTCCGCGCCCTGGTGCGCGAGCCCGACATCATCGAGGGCGACTACCACATCCATTGGCTGGAGCAGTATCTCGCCGGCCAGCCCTCCGACACCGCAAAATAGTTCGGAACCTGGTGGAACCCGGCGCCCTTTTCGAACGTATTGTAGGGTTATTGGCTTTCCACGGGGACGCGTTGAATCCCGCTTCCGTAACGAGACCGTCGTGACCCAGGTTTCACGACGCCGCTCCACGTTGCAGATCCTGCTGCTCTCGGCGGGATTTTTCGTGCTGGTCGCGATCAGCGTGGCATCGGTCCTGCTGGTCAACAAGGCGCGCGAGGACAATGCCTGGGTGGTCCACACGGTCGAGGTCGAGAGCCAGGTTGCCAACCTGCTGCTTGACGTCCGGCGCGCCGAAAGCGCGACCCGGGCCTATCTGCTGACGTCAGCACCACAATACCTGTCCGAGTACCAGTCGGCAGCGGCAGGGCTCCCGGCCGCGCTCAGCCATCTCCAGACGATGACCGTCGACAATCCGGCCCAGATCGCCAATGCCGCGAAGCTCAAGTCCGCCGTCGAGCAACGGCTGGCCGAATTCGCGCTCAGCATCGAGCGGGTCAAGAACAACGACGCCGCGACCAGCATCGACATCCTGCGCAAGGGCACGTCGTCGGACGCTCTGGAGGCGATCGCCCGGATCGGCCGCGACATGCGCAGCGAAGAGGATCGCCTGCTGGCGACGCGCACCGCGACCGCGGACAGGACCCAGGTGCTGGCCTCCTCGGTCACCATCGCCGGCTCCTGCCTGGTGCTGGCGCTCGCCGCGCTCTCGGTCGTGCTGCTCCGGCAATCCTCCCGGGCGCGCGACGAGGCCGAGGCCAACCTGCGCGACAACAACGCCAATCTCGAAACCATCGTCGACGAACGCACGGCCGACCTGCGCGAGGCCAACGAGGAGATCCAGCGCTTCGCCTACATCGTCAGCCACGACCTGCGCTCGCCACTGGTCAACATCATGGGCTTCACCAGCGAACTGGAGGAATTGCGCGGCGACATCTTCAAGCGCATCGCCACCCTGAATCGCACCGCGTCGCTCGCGCCGGCGATGCCCGAAGACGCGACCGACGTGGCCGAGCCCGAGCTCGAAGGCTCCGACAAGCGGTTATCCGACGATTTCAACGAATCGCTCGGCTTCATCAAATCGTCGATCGCCAAGATGGACCGCCTGATCACCGCGATCCTCAATCTCACGCGTGAGGGCCGCCGCGAATTCAAGCCGGAGCGGATCGACCTTCGCGAGCTGATCGACGGCATCGTCAAGACGGTGGCCCACCAGGCGTCCGAGGCCGACGCGACCATCCAGATCGGCGCGTTGCCGAATGTCGTCAGCGACCGCCTGGCGCTGGAGCAGATCTTTTCCAACCTGATCGACAACGCGCTCAAATACCTCAAGGACGGAGTGCCCGGCGAGATCTCGGTCGAGGGCCGCACCAAGCTCGGCTTCGCGATCTTCGAGATCACCGACAATGGCCGTGGCATCGATCCAAAGGACCACCAGCGCATTTTCGATCTGTTCCGCCGCGCCGGAACCCAGGACAAGCCCGGTCAGGGCATCGGGCTAGCCCACGTCCGCGCACTTGTGCGCAGACTGGGAGGCACCATGTCGGTAGCATCGGAACTTCATAACGGCAGCACATTCACGATCACGCTGCCCATCAAATGGTCAGGCAAGAACCGGGACAAAGAGTCATGAGCGATCCAGTCACCATCATCATGATCGAGGACGATGAGGGCCATGCCCGCCTGATTGAGCGGAATATCCGGCGCTCGGGTGTCAACAATGAGATCATCCCGTTCACCAACGGTACAGAGGCCGTGAACTATCTGTTCGGCAAGGATGGCACCGCGGTCGAGCGCAAGGGCCACGCTCTGCTCATCCTGCTTGATCTCAATCTGCCTGACATGACCGGCATCGATATCCTGAAGCGGGTCAAGGAGAACAAGTATCTCAAGTCGACGCCGGTGGTCGTGCTGACCACCACCGACGACAGTCAGGAGATCAAGCGTTGCTACGAACTCGGTTGCAACGTCTACATCACCAAGCCGGTGAACTACGAAAGCTTCGCCAACGCCATCCGCCAGCTTGGCCTGTTCTTTTCCGTGATTCAGGTGCCGCCAGCCTCGATATGACCAGCGCAACGCCGACACTGCTCTATATCGACGACGACGCGGCGCTGGCGCGCCTGGTCGACCGCGGGCTGACGCGCGCGGGCTACAAGGTCGTGCATGCCGCGAGCGGCCAGGAAGGCCTCGACCGGCTCGCCCAGGGCGGCATCGACGTCGTCGCGCTCGACCAGTACATGCCCGGCCTCGACGGGCTGGAGACGCTGGAGCAGATCCTCAAGATCCCGGATACGCCGCCGGTGGTGTTCGTCACCGCCTCGCAGGATTCGGCGATCGCCGTCACCGCGCTGAAGGCCGGCGCGGCGGACTATCTGGTCAAGGATGTCCGCGGCGAATTCATCCCCCTGCTCCAGGTCGCGGTCAACGGCGCGATCAAGCGCGCCGCGATCCAGAGGGCGCGCGACGAGGCCGAGGCCGAGGTGCACGCCTCGCGCGACCGCTACGCCGCGCTCGCCGCCGAGCGCGAGGTGCTGCTCCGCGAGGTCAACCATCGCGTCGGCAATTCGTTGCAGATCATCGCATCGCTGCTGCATCTGCAGGCCAATTCCGCCAACCAGAAGGACGTCAAGGCGGCGCTCACCAACGCCATGGGCCGCGTCGCCGCCGTCGCGCAGGTGCACCGCCGCCTCTATACGTCGCACGACTTCAAGACCGTGATGCTCAACCAGTATCTCGAGGCGCTGCTCGAGGATCTCAGGCGATCGGCCGAAGGCAACAAGATGTCGCGGCTGACGCTGAAGGCCGCCGCGGTCGAGATCGATCCCGACCGCGCGGTCGCGATCGGCATCATCGTCAACGAGCTGGTGATGAATGCCGTGAAGTACGCCTATCCCGACGGCGCCGGTCCGATCCATGTCGAGCTGAAGCCGGAGGCCGACGATCTGCTGCTTGCGATCAGCGACGAAGGCGTCGGTTTCTCCGACAAGACCGACCCGCGCGGCACCGGCATGGGCCAGCGCATCGTCGCGGCGATGGCCGCCAAGCTCGACGCCAGCGTCGAGCGCGACCCGGCCCACAAGGGCACCCGCTTCGTGGTACGGTTCGCCCGCGTCAGCCCGGTGCCGGCGAAATCGACCAGCGCCGCAGCAAATTAGCCCATTGCCGACCGTCGATTGATCGATTTTTCGCGTTCGGCTTAACCAGGGCGTTACCCTGTTGTTTGATCGCGGCCGGCTGGCCCGACCAGTTAAGACAAGTCTGGGCATTGTTTGCCATGCTTTTCCCCCAGCTTGGCAGGAACGGCACGCGATGTTCGGGCGCAGGGTGGTTTTCGGAAAGAAGCGGGAGACCTTGGGCGAGCCCAAGGACACCTCACGTCCGGCGCCGGACGCCGATCGCACCGCGCCGGCCTTTCACAAGATGCAGTGGGACCACCCGCAGATCGGCTCGCTGCTGCGCGATGCGGGCTTCGTGCCCGACAATGAGCACGACGCAGCGCCCACGGCCGACAATTCGCTCGCGGTGTTCGCGGCCGCCAGTCGACGCTTGCAACAGCGTACCGAGGCCTTCAACCGCGACATGGCGGCCCAATACGGCTACTGCCACGCGTTGCCTTTCCTCATCATCGACCAGAAGATCTGGGACGGGCCGCATGGCGCGTTTCTCTACGGCCAGATGGATCTGATCGGTTACGACGAGTGGAACGTGATCATGCTGGCCGGCGATCCGCAGACCACGGCGTCATGCGGCCTGGCAGCGCATCCCGGCTTCCTGCCGGCGGTGACCCAAACCATGACCGAGCATGTCATCGAGTGGAAGGCGCGGCACAGCGGCCTGCTCGAGACGTTCCGAAATGCCGGCGGCGGCGACATCCCTCGCGAGCAACATGAGATCGACAAGGACGCGCTACGCAGGGAGATCATCGACAAGGCCGGCTGGATGAAGCCGCGCATCATCGATGAGCTCCAGCGCAGGGGCTAGAGCATCATCCGAACGGCGCGAATCCGCTTTGCCAGCAGCTCAAGCTGCGCATTCAATCGGGCCGGTCGCGGTGCCGCCGCGTGCGGTACGGCCGGCAATCCGGGCACGGCTGACCGAAGATCACCTGCGACGGATACGGCCGCGCCGAGTGCTGCGGCGTCGCGCCGAACAGTCCCGCGGCCCCGAACCCGGCGCTGAAGGGATCGCTGGCAAAGCTGCCCGGGAAGTAGCCGTTGCTCCGGAAATCGCGGTGGTCATCCCTGCCGTCGAAATACGCACCGCCGGTGCTGCCGTAGCGCAGCGGCCGGTCCTGCGCCGATGCGGCGGCCGCGCTGAGCGCGACGGCGGCGCAGGCGATCAGTCCCCTCAAGGCGATCATGGTCGAGGCCCTCATTGCCGAACGGTCCCCCAATCGCCCTTCCAGCCGATCAGGCGTCCCTTGCCGAATTGCAGGTAGAGCCCGTCGCTACGCCGCGACAGCACGCTGCCCCTGACATTGGGCAGCGCGACGAACATTTCATTGCCGGGCGTGCCGCGCACGTAACTCAGCGGAACACCGAGCGACTGGCTGGCCTGGTCGGCGCTCATGCCGAAGCTGAGCGGAACGCCGTTGGGAGCGCCCTGCTGTGCCCGCGCCGGGCCGGCCGGCGCGCCCAACGCGACGATCAGGGCAATGACGAGAACTGTTGCGAACCGCTGCATCACCGACCTCACTGCGCCGTCGCCGCAAGCATGCCGGACGGCGTCCAGCCGCCGCCGAGCGCCTGGAACAGGCTGCTCGCGGCAAGCAGCTTGTTGAGCCGGACCGTAACCAGATTGTTCTCGGCCGTGAACAGCGTCTGCTGCGCCTGTAGCACCGTGATGAGATTGACCGTGCCGCCGCGCAACTGCGTCTCGGCGACCTCGAACGCCTTGCGCGACGCCGCCACGACATCGGCTTGCAGGCGTTCCTGCAACGTGTACTTTTGCAGCGCGATCAGCGCCTTCTCGACGTCGGCGAAGGCCGACAGCACCGCCTTGCGATAGGCCTGCAAGTATTGCAATTGCTGGCCCTTGGCGAGCTTGAGCTGGCTCTCCAGCAGGAAGCCGTCGAACAGCGGCTGGGTCAGCCCGGCGGCGAGCGTGTAGTACCAGCCGCCCGGCGCGAACAGCGAGGCGAGCGCGGCGCTCTGGAAGCCGGTCGTGCCGGTGAGCTGGATCTGCGGGAAGAACGCCGCGCGCGCCGCATCGACGCTGAAATTGGAGGACGCCAGTTGCGCCTCGGCCTGGCGCACGTCAGGCCGCTGGTAGAGCAGTTCGGACGGCATCCCGGGCGTCACCCGCGGCACCGCGATCTGCGTCGTGGAGCCGCCGCGCACGCTGAAATCGGCCGGCGCGCGCGCCACCAGCACGGCGAGCGCGGCGATGTTCTGCCCGACCGTCACCTCGAGCGGCGGGATCGCCGCGCGCTGGGTCGCGACCAGCGCCTCCTGCTGCGACAGATCGAGCTGCGAGGCGGTGCCGCCGGCGAATTGCGACTTGATCAGAGCGAGGATGCGCTCGGCCGCCGCCAGGTTGCGGCGGGTGACCTTGATCTGGTCCTGGGCCGCCAGCACCTGGAAATAGGTGTTGGCGACCGTCGCCATCGTGCTCAGCGCGACCACTTCGCGATTGTAGCGGGCACTGGTCGCGCTCTCCTCCGACGCCGACAGCGTCGCGCGATTCTTGCCCCAGAAATCCACGATATAGCTCGCGCTCAGGCCGAGACTGTATTGCGAGAAGGTGCCGCTGCCGCCGAGCGACGAGCTCGATCCCGCCGCGACGCGCTGGCGTTCGGCATTGGCCGATCCGGACAGCGACGGCAGCAGCGCGGCGCCGGAGACGCCGGCCTGCGCATCGGCCTGCACGATCTGGGCGATCGCCACGGCAATATCGAGATTGTAGAGCTGCGCGGATTCCATCAAGCCGGTCAGCTCGGGCGAGCGAAAGCCGCGCCACCAGGCGAGCGCCGGCACGGCCGCGTCCGCATCGCCCTTGGCAGCGGCGCGATAGCTCGCCGGCACTTCGAGATTGAGCTCGGGCCGCTCCGCGCCGGGAATGCAGCCGGACAGGCCGAGACCGATCCCGACAAGCGTCAGCAACGCGGGACGCCGGCGCTTCTCGCCAACCGCAGCGGCGCGCGGAAACCGGACCGATTTCCGCAACATTTGAAGACTTCGCGATGCTGCAACTGTCGGCATTTACTCGCCCGGTTGAAGTGAGGAGCCCGGCCGCCGCAATGCGCCGCCCTGGCGGACGCGTTGGGCCCACAGGCGGAACCGATCCAGATAGAGATAGATGACCGGCGTCGTGTAGAGCGTCAGGACCTGGCTCAGGATCAGGCCGCCGACAATGGCGATGCCGAGCGGCTGCCGCAGCTCGCCGCCATCGCCCATCCCGATCGCCAGCGGCACGGCACCGAGCAGTGCGGCCATCGTCGTCATCATGATCGGACGGAAGCGCAACAGGCATGCTTCCCTGATCGCCTCGAGCGGCTCCAGCCCGCGCCTGCGTTCCGCATCCAGCGCAAAGTCGATCATCATGATGGCGTTCTTCTTCACAATACCGATCAGCAGGATGACGCCGATCAGCGCCATGATACTGAACTCGGTCTTGAATGCCATCAGCGCCAGCAAGGCACCCACACCTGCGGAGGGCAGTGTGGACAAGATGGTCAGGGGGTGGACGTAGCTCTCATAGAGCACGCCCAGCACGATATAGATCGTGATCACGGCCGCCAGGATCAGGAACGGCTGGTTGCTCAGGGAATCCTGGAACGCCTTGGCGGAGCCCTGGAAGGTGCCACGGATCGTGGCCGGAACGCCGATCCGGTTCATGGTCGCCTCGATGCTGGCGACCGCGGTGCTGAGCGACACGTTCGGCGGCAGGTTGAACGAGATGGTGTTGGCGACCAAAAGCCCTTGATGATTGACCGCGAGCGGCGTCGCGCCTTGCTTGAAGGCAGCGACCGCCGAGAGCGGGATCATGGTCTCGCTGCTGGTCGAGACCGCCGACCCGGTCGAGGCCGCCCCTTTCCCGGTCGAGCCGATCGAATTGGTGGCCTGGTTGCGCGCGGCCTGCGCATTGGCCGAGCTGGCCGCGCTCGAGGTCCCCGACGCCACCACGGTGCCCGCGACCGCATTGGTCGATTGCGACCCGCCGACCGATGCGCCCGAGGTGCTGATATAGACGTCCTTCAGCGTCTCCGGGTTCTGCCAGTAGCGCGGCGCCACCTCCATGATGACGTGGTACTGGTTGCGTGCGACATAGATCGTCGACACCTGACGCTGGCCGAAGGCATCGTAGAGCGTGTTGTCGATCTGGCTGACCGTGATGCCGAGCCGGGCCGCGGCGTCACGGTCGATCACGAGGTCGGACTCCAGGCCCTTGTTCTGCTGGTCGCTGTTGACGTCGGCAAGGTTCGGATCGCGCTGCAAGGCCGCCGCGATCTTCGGCGTCCAGTCATTGAGCTCCTCCAGCGTCGAGCCCTGCAATGTGTATTGATACTGCGCGTTCGAGGCCCTGCCCCCGACCCGGATGTCCTGCACCGCCTGTAGGAACAGGCTCGCGCCGGGCACCACCGCCATCTCCCGACGCAGCCGCGCGATCACGCCGTCGGCGCCGAGCTTGCGCTGGTCGAGCGGCCGCAGCGACACGAACACGAATCCGGAATTGGTCTGCCCGCCGCCGGTGAAGCCGACCACGGTCTCCACCGCCGGATCGCGCTTGATGATACCGACGAACTGCGCGAGCTTCTGCTGCATCAGCTGGAATGACACGCTCTGGTCGGCCTGGATCGAACCGACCAGCCGTCCGGTGTCCTGCTGCGGGAAGAAGCCCTTCGGGATCACGTTGTAGAGATAGAAATTGAGGCCGAACACCGCCGCCAGCACCAGCATCACCGACAGCGGATGTTGCAGCGCCGCGGTCAATGTCCGGCGGTAGAAATTCAGCATCGCCTCGAAGAAGCGCTCACTCGCCCAATAGAGCCGCCCGTGGCCGCCGTGGTCCGGCTTGAGCAATACGGCGCACATCATCGGCGTGGTCGCCAGCGAGACCGCGAGCGAGATCAGGATCGAGATCGAGATCGTCATCGCGAATTCGCGGAACAGCCGTCCGACGATGCCGGCCATCAGCAGAATGGGAATGAACACCGCGATCAGCGAGATGCTCATCGACAGCACGGTGAAGCCGACCTCGTTGGCGCCCTTCAGTGCCGCCTCGAGCGGGCTCAGGCCTTCCTCGATGTAGCGGGTGACGTTCTCCAGCACCACGATAGCGTCGTCGACCACGAATCCGGTCGCCACCGTCAGCGCCATCAGCGACAGATTGTCGAGGCTGTAGCCGAACAGGTACATCGCACCGAAGGTCGCGACCAACGATACCGAGACCGCCACCACCGGAATGAACGTGGCACGCCCGCTGCGCAGGAACGCGAACACCACGACGACAACCAGAAAGACCGCCAAGATAAGCGTTCGCTCGACATCCTTGAGCGAGGTGCGGATGGTCGTCGAGCGGTCCACCGCCAGGCCGATGTCGATCGCCGGCGACACCGAGGCCTTCAGCTGCGGCATCAGCGCCTTCACCAGGTCGACGGTCGAGATGATATTGGCGTTGGGCTGGCGGTAGAGGATGACCAGCACCGCCGGCTTGCCGTCGGCAAGCCCTGCGTTGCGCAAATTCTCGACGCCGTCGGTCACCTCGCCGACGTCGGAGAGATGGACCGGCGCGCCATTGCGGTAGGCTACGATCAGCGACTGATAGTCGGCGGCCTTGTTGGCCTGGTCGTTGGCATAGACCTGGTAGCGCTGGTCGCCGACATCGATGCCGCCCTTCGGGCTGTGCGCGTTGGCGTTCGACAGCGCGGCACGGACGTCCTCGAGACCGATGCCGTATTTGTAGAGCGCCTGCGGGATCAGGTCGACGCGGACGGCGGGCAGCGAGCTGCCGCCGACCACGACCTGGCCGATGCCGTCGACCTGCGACAGCTTCTGCGCCAGCACCGTGGACGCAGCGTCGTACAGATCGCCGCGCGTCATCGTATCCGAGGTCAGTGTCAGGATCAGGATCGGCGCGTCGGCCGGATTGACCTTGCGGTACGTCGGATTGCTGCGCAGGCTGGTCGGCAGATCGGCTCGCGCCGCGTTGATCGCGGCCTGCACGTCACGCGCCGCGCCGTCGATGTCGCGATTGAGGTTGAATTGCAGCGTGATCCGGGTCGAACCGACCGAGCTCGACGACGTCATCTCGCTGACGTCGGCGATCTGGCCGAGATGCCGCTCCAGCGGACTTGCGACCGTGGTCGCGACATCCTGGGGGCTCGCGCCCGGCAGTGTCGCCTGCACCGAGATGGTCGGGAAATCGACCGCCGGCAGCGGCGACACCGGCAGCTTGAAGAACGCGACAATGCCCGCCGCCGCGAGCCCGAACGTCAGTAACGTCGTTGCGACCGGCCGGCGGATGAATGGCGTTGACGGCTCCATGGCTCAACGCGACCCGCTCGCCTCGCCGACCTCGCTCCCGCGCCCGGCGAACCGCAGCGCGAGCCGATCGAACCAGAGATAGATCACCGGCGTCGTGAACAGGGTCAGCAACTGGCTCACCAGGAGGCCGCCGACGATGGAGATGCCGAGCGGATGGCGGAGCTCGGAGCCGGCGCCGCTGCCGATCATCAGCGGCAGCGCACCGAGGACGGCAGCCATCGTCGTCATGATGATCGGCCGGAACCGCAACAGGCAGGCCTGGTAGATCGCCTCCCGCGGCGGCTTGCCCTCGTTGCGCTCGGCATCGAGCGCGAAGTCGATCATCATGATCGCGTTCTTCTTCACGATGCCGATCAAGAGGATGATGCCGATGATCGCGATGATGGTGAGATCCTGCCCAGCCATCATCAGCGCCAGCAACGCGCCGATGCCCGCCGAGGGCAGCGTCGAGAGGATGGTCAGCGGATGGATGAAACTCTCATAGAGCACGCCAAGTACGATATAGACCGTGATGATCGCGGCCAGGATCAGGAACAGCTGGTTGGAGAGCGACGATTGGAACGCCAACGCCGCGCCCTGGAAGCTCGTGATCATGCCGAGCGGCTGGTTGATGTCGAGCTGCGCCTGCTTGATCGCCGTCACAGCGCCGCCGAGCGAGGCGCCCGGCGCGAGATTGAACGACACGGTCGCCGACGGGAATTGGCCGAGATGCGAGACCTGCAACGGCGCGGTCTCGACCCGCATCTTGGCCATGACGGATAGCGGAACCGGCGTCGAGCCCACCGATGACGGCAGATAGATCGACGACAGCGAATCCAGCGAATTCTGCAACGACGGATCGGCCTCCAGGATCACCCGGTACTGGTTCGAATTTGTGAACACCGTGGAGACGATGCGCTGGCCGTAGGAATCATACAGCGCATTGTCGATGGTCGCCGGCGTGATGCCGAAGCGGGCGGCCTGGTCGCGGTCGATGTCCACGAAAACCGAAAGGCCTTGCGCTGCGATATCGCTGCTGACATCGGCGAGCTCGGGCAGTTCCCGCAGCTTGTCGACCAGCTTCGGCGTCCATTCCGCGAGTTCGTTCGGATCGGCGTCCTGCAAGATGAACTGATACTGCGTCCGGCTCACCGTGCCTTCGATGGTCAGGTCCTGCACCGGCTGCATGTAGAGCGTGATCCCGGTCAGATCAGCCGTGCTGGCCTTGATCCGGTCCATCACGGTCGCGACGCCGGCCTTGCGCTGCTCATGCGGCTTCAGATTGATCAGGATGCGGCCGCTGTTGAGCGTGGTGTTGGTGCCGTCGACGCCGATGAACGACGACAGGCTCTCGACGTCGGGGTCTTTCAGGATCGCGCTGGCGAGCCGCTGCTGCCGCTCGGCCATCGCCGCGTAGGAGACCGATTGCGGCGCCTCGGAGATCGCCTGGATCACGCCGGTGTCCTGCACCGGAAAGAAGCCCTTGGGGATGACGACGTAGAGCAGCGCGGTGAGACCGAAGGTGGCGAGCGCCACCAGCAGCACCAGCGGCTGGCGGTCCAGCACCCAGTTGAGCATCCGGCCGTAGACCGCGATGATGGCGTCGAACCCTTCCCGGCTGAGCCGCTGGAAGGTGTTCTCGCGCGCCATGCTCTCCGGCTTCAGCAGCTTGGCGCAGGCCATCGGCACCAGTGTCAGCGACACCACGGCGGAGATCAGGATCGTGACCGACAGCGTGATCGCGAACTCGCGGAACAGGCGGCCGACGACGTCGCCCATGAACAACAGCGGGATCAGCACCGCGATCAGCGACACCGTCAGCGAGATGATAGTGAAGCCGATCTGCTCGGAGCCCTTCAGGGCCGCCTCGAGCGGGCTTTCGCCCTCCTCGATGTAGCGCGAGATGTTCTCGATCACGACGATGGCGTCGTCGACCACGAAGCCGGTCGCGATCGTCAGCGCCATCAGCGACAGATTGTTCAGGCTGAAGCCGAACAGATACATCGCTCCCAGGGTGCCGACCAGCGAGAGCGGCACCGACAGGCTCGGGATCAGCGTGGCGCGGGTCGAGCGCAGGAACACGAAGATCACCAGCACGACCAGGACCACCGCCAGCGACAGCTCGTATTCGACGTCGCGGACCGAGGCCCGGATCGTCACGGTACGGTCGGTCAGGATGTTGAGGTCGATCGCGGCCGGCAGCGTCGCCTGCAATTGCGGCAGCAGGTCCTTGATGCCTTGCACGACCGAGATGACGTTGGCACCGGGCTGGCGCTGGATGTTGAGGATGATCGCCGGCGTCTCATTCATCCAGGCGCCGAGCTTGTCGTTCTGGGCGCCGTCGACGACGTTGCCGACGTCGGACAGGCGCACCGGCGAGCCGTTCTTGTAGGCGATGATCAGCGACTGGTAGTCGCTGGCATTGCGGATCTGGTCGTTGGCGTTGATCGTGTAGGCGCGCATCGGGCCGTCGAAATTGCCCTTCGGCGTGTTGACGTTAGCATTGCCGAGCGTGGTGCGGAGATCGTCGATGTTGAGGCCGTAGGCCGCGAGCTTGCGGATGTCGGCCTGGATGCGCACCGCGGGCCGCTGGCCGCCGCTGATGCTGACGAGGCCGACGCCGGGCAGTTGCGAGATCTTCTGCGCCAACCTTGTGTCGACGAAGTCCTGCACCTGCGTCAGCGGCATGGTCTTCGACGTCAGACCGAGGGTGAGGATCGGCGCGTCAGCCGGATTGACCTTGGCGTAGATCGGCGGCGCCGGCAGGTCCGTCGGCAGCAGATTGCCGGCGGCGTTGATCGCGGCCTGCACCTCCTGCTCGGCGACGTCGAGCGAGATCGACAGGCCGAATTGCAGGGTGATCACCGACGAGCCCGCCGAGCTCACCGAACTCATCTGGTTCAAATTCGGCATCTGACCGAACTGGACCTCGAGCGGCGCCGTCACCGACGATGTCATCACGTCCGGGCTTGCGCCCGGATAGAAGGTCTGAACCTGGATGGTCGGATAGTCGACCTCCGGCAACGCCGCGACCGGCAGAAATCTGAACGCCAGCATGCCCGACAGCATGATGGCGATCATCATCAGGGTCGTCGCCACCGGCCGCAGGATGAATGGCCGAGACGGGTTCATTTGGTCTGCCCGTCCTCGGACCGTTTGTGCTTGCCGCCTCCCGCCTTGTCGGGAGCGGCGCCGGCCTTGCTGTCTCCGGTGCCGCCTGCCTTGTCGCCCCCGCTGGCCGGCCCCTTGGCCGCGCCGGCCGGGCTGGCGGTATCGGCCGCGGAGCGCACCACCACCTTGGCGCCCTCGCGCAGCTTGTCGGCGCCGTCGATCACGACGCGGTCGCCGGGCACCAGCCCGGACAACACCTCGACCCGGTCACCATCGGTGACGCCGAGCTTCACCGGCCGCACCGAGACCGTGCTGTCGGCATTGACGAGGTAGACGAAGGTGCCCGGGACGCCGCGCTGGATTCCCGCCGTCGACATCGTCGTGGCGTCCTTGTGGGTGTCGAGCAGCAGGCGGATGTTGACGAACTGGTTCGGATACAGCGAGCGATCCTGGTTCTCGAACTGGGCGCGCAGCTTGATCGTGCCGGTGGTCGGATCGATCTGGCTGTCGAAAGTCTGGAGCGAGCCGTCGGCGAGCTTGGTGGCGCCGCTGCGGTCATAGGCCGCCGTCGGCAGCACGGCGCCCTCCTTCAGCCGCTTCTTGACCGCTTGCAGATTGTCTTCCGGCAGCGTGAACAGCACGCTGATCGGCTCGAGCTGCGTGATCACGACCAGACCATTGGTGTCGCCCGGCGTCACGTAGTTGCCGAGATCGACCTGACGCAGTCCGACCCGCCCGTTGATCGGCGACACGATGTGACAATACGCCAAGTTCACCTCGGCCGACTTCACGGCGGCGCGGTCGGCTTCGACCGTGCCTTGATACTGCGCGACCAGCGCGACCTGGGTATCGAGCGTTTGATGCGGCACCGCGTTCTGGGTGGCGAGGTTCTGGTAGCGCGTGAGATCGACCTGGGCGCCCTTCAGCTGCGCCTCGTCGCGCGCCAGATTGCCCTTGGCCTGCGCCAGCGTCGCCTCATAGGGCCGCGAATCGATCTCGGCGATCAGGTCACCCTTCTTGACCTCGTCGCCTTCCTTGAAATCGATCTTCATCAGGTAGCCGCTGATCTGGCTCCTGATCGTCACGGTGGCGAGCGAGGTCACGGTGCCGAGCGCATTGAGGCTGACGCCGATATCGCCCTTGCCGATCGTCTCCGGCACGATCGACATCGGCCCGGCATTGCGGCCGCCCCCGGCCTGTTGCGGCGCGGCCTGCTGGCGCGTCCACCAGACGATGCCGGCGAGCACCGCCAGCACGAGTAATCCCGTCAGTATCCCCGGCCAGCGCGACGCTCGCCTGACGGGTCCAGGTGCGACGATCGACGGGTCTTTGATCTGCTGGTCCATAACCTGCCCACGAAGAAACACGAATGAGCTCGCGCAGCTCTATGTGTCCCCTAGAGCCGGCGCGCGCCGCACGCGAGGAAGCATTTTGAACGCTTCCGTCTGACAAAGCGCGTTAAGATTCGGAAAGGATGGCCCCTCCTTCCCGGTCGAGCGCTGTTTCACGCCGGATTGTGGCTATTTTACCCGATCGACTGTAGCCAGGGCAACACGATCAGCAACAATCCGGCAAAGTAGATCACGCCGAAGATCAGCCCGAACTTCCAGAAGTCGCCTTTGCCGATATAGCCGCTGCCGTAATACATCGGCGCCGGTCCGGTGGCATAGGGCGAGATCACGCCCATCAGCCCCAGCGAATAGACGCACAGCAGCATCAAGGTCTGCACCGGCAGGCCCGGAATGCTGGAGCCGACCGCCAGCACCACCGGCAGCACGGCTGCCGTATGCGAGGTGATGCTCGAGAAGAAATAGTGGATCCAGAAGAAGAACGACACCAGCAGGATGATTCCGGCGAGCGGCGACGTGCCGGAGAGCGGCTTGGCGTACGCCTCGGCCACCCATTTGATGAAGCCGATCTCGTTGAGCCCCGACGACAGCGTGAGCAGCGAGGTGAAATAGAAGAAGACCTCCCAGGCACTCTTCTCCGCGACGATGTCCTCGAACGCGATCACGCCGGTCAGCAGCATCAGCGAGATCACCACGAACACGACGGTGGTCGCATTGATGAAGTTCGAACCGAGCAGCGGCACGCTGATATTGGGATTGGAGCCGCAGATCCACAGGAACATCGCGAGCAGCACCAGCACCGCCATGATCCATTCCTGCCGCGACGGCGGCCCCATCTTGGCGATCTCGCCTTGGCTCCAAGTGACGATCTCCGGGCTCTCCTTGATCTCCGGGCGGCAGATCACATAGCTGAGCAGCGGCACCAGCAGCAGCAACAGGATTCCGAGCGGCGCGAAGCCGATGAACCATTGCGACCAGCCGACCTCGATATTGACGAGCTTCTTGGCGATCGAAAGCGCGGCAGCATTCGGCGCCAGCGCGGTCAGGAAAAGCGAACTGGTGACGGCGGTGGTCGCGAACGCCGTCCACATCACGAAGGTGCCGATCTTGCCTGCGGTCGGGCCGGGCTCGGAGCCATAGATGCGCGGAATGTTGCTGACGATCGGATAGATCGTGCCGCCCGAGCGCGCGGTGTTGGACGGCGTCGCCGGCGCCAGCACCAGATCGGAGAATGCCACCGCATAGCCGAGCCCGATGGTGCGCCGGCCGAGCCCGCGCACCAGCAGCAGCGCCAGCCTGCGGCCGAGCCCGCTCTTGCGATAGCCGATCGAGAACACGAAGGCGCCGACGATCAGCCACACCGTGCTCTCGGAAAAGCCGCTCAGCATCCAGCGCAGCGACTTGTTCGGGTCGGGCTCGACATAGCCGCCGACGCCGGCAACGGTGAGGCCGATCAATCCGACCGCGCCGACCGGCATCGATTCGAGGATCAGCCCGGTGATGACGGCGGCGAACACCGCGAAATAATGCCACTGATTGGCGTTCAGCCCGGCCGGCACCGGGACCAGATAGATCACCAGCCAGACCAGCAATGGCGCAAACGTCCGCCATGACGATTTCATGCAGCGTCCCCTCACGTGTTTTGATTTGTCGGGCGTGCGAGCCGCCTGTCCCGGGCGGTGCCGCCATCTTTTTGTTGCAATCTAGCACGGCCGCGCCGCCCGTCGCGGGCAAGTCCGGCCGAATGGCGCGGCTTGTGGAGGAACCGATCGGTTTCGTCAACACGTCAGGACCCCGTAGCAGCCCCCATCGCAAGACCGGTCGCGCTTTGCTATTCTCGCGGCCATGACGTCACGCGACTCCGCCGCCTCCGAGATCACGCCCGAGGTGCTGCTGCGCGCCTATGCCTGCGGCATCTTCCCGATGGCGGAGAGCGCCGACGATCCGACGCTGTTCTGGGTCGAGCCGGAATTGCGCGGCGTGATTCCGTTCGATGGCTTCCGCGTCGCCTCCCGCCTGGCGCGCACCGTTCGCTCGGATGCCTTCACCGTCACCGTCGATACCGCGTTCAAGGCCGTGATCGCCGGCTGCGCGGCGCCGCAGCCGGGCCGCGACGACACCTGGATCAACAAGCGGATCCGCGATCTCTATCTCGGGCTATACACGTCGGGCCACTGCCACAGCGTCGAGGTCTGGCAGGACGACAATCTGGTCGGCGGCCTCTATGGCGTCAGCCTCGGCCGCGCCTTCTTCGGCGAGAGCATGTTCCACACCGCGCGCGACGCCTCGAAGGTCGCGCTGGTGCATCTGGTGGCACGGCTGATCGCGGGCGGCTTCGAACTGCTCGACACGCAATATGTCACCGAGCATCTCAAGACGTTCGGCGCGGTCGAAATCTCGCGCCGCCGCTATCGCACGCTGCTCGACAAGGCGATATCGGGCGCGCCGGCGGATTTCCGCAAGCTCGACACCACGCAGCCGGTCACGGGCGAGCAGGCGCTGGCGATCATCACTGAACGCAATTGAATTCGTAACCCGGATGCAGAGGCGTAGCCCGCATGAGCGAAGCGACATGCGGGGCCAGCCGTCCCGGATCTCGCTTCGCTCATCCGGGCTACGGCCCCCAATCAATTCCCGAACAGACCGCCGAACAAGCCGCCCGGCCGCTGCTGTTGCTGGGGCGGCGGAGGTGGCGGCTGCTGCTGGTATTGCGGCAGCGGCGGCGGCGGCGGGCGCGGCGCGGCCTGCTTCGGCGGCGCACGCTTCTGGGCCGGCGGCGGTGGCGGCGTCGGCGCCTTCGGCGGATCGGGCGCGGCGGTCACGATGGTCTGGTCCGGCCCTTTGCAGTCGGTCAGCCAGATGTCGTAGATCGGATGCTCGACGCCGTGCAGGCCGGGGCTTGCCGCGAACATCCAGCCCGAGAAGATCCGCTTCACCTCGCCCTGCAAGGTGATCTCGTCGACCTCGACAAAGGCGTCGGTGTTGGCAGCTTCCGTCGACGGCCTGGTGTAGCAGGCATCGGTCTTCACGCGCAGCGCGCCGAACTGCACGGTCTCGCCGATATCCTCGTCGAAATTGATGATGCGTCCGGTGATCTTGTCGAGGCCGGAGAAGCTCGCCTTCTTGTTGGTGATCTTGGTCGAGGGCGGCTCCTGCACCACCTCGTCGCCCGGCTGCAACGTCGCCGGCGCCTGCGGCGGCACGGCGCCCTGCTGCGTGCCCTGCGGGGTCCCCCTCGGCTGCCGCTGCCCCGGCGGCAGGCCGGGCAACGGGTTGGCAACGGCCGGCCCGCCGGGTTGCGGCGGCTGCACCGCAACGCCGGGCTGGGTGCCGGGCGGCGCGACGGTCGAGCCGGGCGGCGGCGCCAAGGGCTGCGACTGCACGCTGCCGGGCGGCGGCACGCCCTGCGCCGGCGGCAACGGCCGGTTCGGCGGCGGCAACAGGCGGCCGCGCGGCAGTTCCGGCACTTCCTCGTCGTCGTCGTTGGGCGGCGCCACCTGACCACGCGGGATCGAGCCGGGCGGACGCGGCGCGGGATCGGAGAAAATCGTTCCGATCTGCGCGCGCGCAGGCGGCGCAAGCGCGACGATTGAGGCGGCGATCAAGGCCGCAAAGCCAGTCAGGGCAATGGTTCGAAGCATCTCGCGCGGCTTTAGAGGGCGAATCGGGCTCGCGACAGTCTACCTTGATATCGGCCGCTCGCAGGGCATCGGTTAACACGCCGAATACGGCGGGGAAAGGGCGTCAGGATACCCTCCCCGACGCCCTCGCCGCCCTCTGGTCACTCCCCGGAACACGTGTGATAGTCCTCACGCTGAAGGCGCGCCGCACCGCGCGAAAACCAGGAAAATCCGGATCGAACCGGACCAGCCAGAGGAAACCCAACATGCCAGATCGCATCAGGCTCGACGGCCGGGTTGCCGTCGTCACCGGCGCTGCCGGCGTCATCGGAACCGCCACGCTCCAGCTGCTCGCCGAACGCGGCGCGCGGATCGTCGCGGTCGACCGCAGGGAAGCCGACCTTGCCGCCGCCATCAAGGACCTGCCCGCCTCGGCCGAGGCGCTGACGATCACAGCCGACGTCACCGACGAGGCCGAGGTCAAGGACTATGTCCGAGCCGCGGTGGACCGCTTCGGCACCATCGACGCCTTCTACAACAACGCCGGCATCGAAGGTGACATCAAGCCGATCCCGGAATATTCGCTGGAGAGCTTTCGCCGCGTGCTCGACGTCAACGTCGTCGGCGTCTTCCTCGGCATGAAACATGTGCTGCCGGTGATGCTGAAGCAGAACAAGGGCAGCATCGTCAACACCGCCTCGATCGCGGGCCTGGTGGGATCGCCGATGATCGCGGTCTACAGCGCGAGCAAGCACGCGGTGATCGGGCTGACCAAGAGCGCGGCCTGGGAATGCAGCGGCACCGGGGTGCGCGTCAATTGCGTCTGTCCCGGCATGATCGAGAGCCGGATGCTGAGCACCATCCTCCAGGGCCGCTCCGGCGGCAACGCGCCGCCGCCGGTCGAGAAGATCGTCGATCGCATCCCGGCGCGCCGTCTCGGGCTGGCGCGCGAGGTCGCCTCGATCGTCGCGTTCCTCGCTTCCGACGAGGCCAGTTACGTCTCCGGCTCGGCCTACACCGTCGACGGCGGCCGCACCGCCGCCTGAGATTTCAGTCCAGCACCACAACGAGGTTTGTCGCCCATGCCCGTCGTTCTCGATCCCGATGCCGCCGCCGTCTTCAAGGCCTTCCAGGAGGCCGGCCGCCCCGCCTATGAAACGCTGACCGCGCCGGAAGCCCGCGAATATTATCGCGCCGCGCGAATCGTCTCCAATCCCGAGCCGCCCGCGCTCGACTCGAGCAAGGCGCTGGCGATCCCAGCCCCGCACGGCACGATCCCGGCCCGCATCTACACCCCGAAGACGCTGCGCAAGATCAACGGGCTCGCGCCCTGCCTGGTGTTCTTCCATGGCGGCGGCTGGGTGATCGGCGATCTCGATACCCATGAGGTGGTCTGCCAGAAGCTCGCCCATGAAGGCGAGTTGATCGTGATCTCGGTCGACTATCGCCTCGCGCCCGAGCACCGTTTTCCCGCTGCGGTGGACGACGCCGTCACCGCGACCCGTTGGGTCGCCGCCAACGCAAAGGAGCTCGGCATCGACGCCGCGCGCCTGATCGTCGGCGGTGACAGCGCCGGCGGCAACCTCGCGGCCGTGGTGGCGCTGACCGCCCGCGACGGCGGACCGAAGCTCGCCGCCCAGCTATTGGTCTACCCCGGCACCGATTTCGCGCGGAAGCATGCCTCGCACCGGGAGCCGGAGACCAGCGTCCTGCTGACCCATTCAGTGATCGGCTGGTTCGCCAACCACTATCTCGGCGACGCCGACAGCACCGACTGGCGTGCCTCGCCCGCCCGCGCGAAGAGCTTTGCGGGACTGCCGCCGGCCTATGTGCTGACCGCCGGCGCCGATCCGCTGCGCGATGAAGGCGACGAGTACGCGAAATTCCTCAAGGACGCCGGCGTGCCGGTGACCTACCGGCATTTCCCCGGCCAATTCCACGGCTTCTTCACCATGGGCAAGCTGCTCAACCAGGCCAACATCGCGGTGACCGAGATCAGCGCCTGGCTGAAGACGCTGGGTTGAACGACCAGATCGGGAGCGACGTCGTTGCCGTTCGCTCCCGATCACCCCTGGTGGGCCGCGCCGCGCGTTGCGGCGATCGTGCGCCTTGAACTTCCGGCCGCCGCGCGATAGTGCGGCCGGACGCGCCGCACGCCGCCGCACGCTCCAGCCATCGAGACCGCCTTGTTCGCGCCCATCCTCGTCTACGGAATCCCGCTCGATTTCATCCTGTTCGCGCTGACCCTGCTCGGCGTCGCGATCTTCCATCACCACACGCTGGCCGTGGCGCTGACGGGTCTTGCCGCAATCGTCGCCTACAAGCTGCTGTTCGCAGGCTTTGCCAAATTCGGCGCCGGGCTGCCCGGCCTCGTGCATCACATGGAGCATGAGTGGGTCACGCTCGCGAACCTGTTCCTGCTGCTGATGGGGTTTGCGCTGCTGTCCCGCCATTTCGAGGATAGCCGCATCCCCGACGAGATGCCGGCACTGCTGCCCGATGACTGGAAGGGCGGCCTGATCCTGCTGGTGATCGTGTTCGTGCTGTCGGCCTTCCTCGACAATATCGCGGCCGCGCTGATCGGCGGCACCGTGGCGCGGCATGTGTTCCGCGGCCGCGTCCATATCGGCTATCTCGCGGCGATCGTCGCCGCCTCGAATGCCGGCGGCGCCGGCAGCGTGGTCGGCGACACCACGACGACGATGATGTGGATCGCCGGCATCAGTCCGCTCAGCGTCGTCGATGCCTATGTCGCCGCCATTGTTGCGATGCTGGTGTTCGCCGTGCCGGCCTCGCTGCAACAGCACCGCTTCTCGCCCATCGTGAAGAAGGCGCCGTCCGGCCTCAGGATCGACTGGGCGCGGGTTGCGATCGTCGCGGTGATCCTGCTCGCCGCGCTGACCGCTAATGTGACGGCCAACCTGAAATTCCCGGCGCTGCTCGATGTGCTGCCGGTGCTGGGCCTCGCGGTCTGGGCCGCGATCCTCGTCACCGCGCTGCTGCGGCGGCCGGACTGGTCGGTCATGCCGGAGACCTTGAAGGGCACCGTGTTCCTGCTCGCGCTGGTGACGGCGGCCTCGATGATGCCGGTCGAGAAGCTGCCCGCCGCGTCATGGCAGACCGCGCTCGGGCTCGGCTTCGTCTCGTCGGTGTTCGACAACATTCCCCTCACCGCGCTGGCGCTGAAGCAAGGCGGCTACGACTGGGGCTTTCTCGCCTACGCAGTCGGATTTGGCGGATCGATGGTCTGGTTCGGCTCGTCGGCGGGGGTTGCGGTGTCCAACATGTATCCGGAAGCCAAATCGGTGGTGCGCTGGATCACCCAGGGCTGGCCGATCATGGTGGCCTATGTGGTCGGCTTCTTCGTGATGCTCGCCCTGCTCGGCTGGCACCCCGACGCCCCGCACTAAAGCGGGATGAGTTTTGGATAAATCGGCTTGGCGCGGTCTCGGTTCACCTCTCTCCGTCGGGGAGAGGTGAAGTTTCGACGCTGCTCGATCTCGACCCAATCTCATCACGCTTTGGGTTGCCTACCCCACCCGCGCGGCCCGGCGCAGCGATTGCGGCGGCTGGCCGAAGGCGCGGATGAAGGCGCGGCGCATCCGCTCGGGATCGCGGAAGCCGGTGATCTCCGCGACGCGTTCGATCGCCTCGCCCGACGACTGCACGCGCTGCCGCGCCACCTCGATTCTCAGCCGCTCCACCGCCTTCGACGGCGTGGTGCCGGTCTCGGCGATGAAGGCGCGGGTGAAATGCCGCGAGCTCATCCCGGCCTTGTCGGCGAGATCCTCGACCGTCAGCGGCGCGTTGAGATTCTCGCGCGCCCAGGCGAGCAGCGGCCCGAACCGTCCGTTCGGCGTCTTCAACTCCAGCAGCGAGGAAAACTGCGACTGCCCGCCGCTGCGCCGGTGGTACAGCACGAGCTGCCGCGCGGTGTGCTGCGCGATCTCGTCGCCGTAGTCCTCGGTGATCATCGCCAGCGCGAGATCGATGCCGGCGGTGATGCCGGCCGAGCTCCAGATATTGCCGTCGCGGACGAAGATCTGGTCCGGCTCGAGCTTGACCTTCGGATAGCTCTTCACGAAATGCGGCGTGCGCTGCCAATGCGTGGTGGCGCGACGGCCGTCGAGCAGGCCCGCCTCGGCCAGCACATAGGCGCCCGAACAGACGCTGGCGACCCGGATGCCGCGGTCCGCCATTCGCCGCACGAAGGACAGCGTGGTCGGACAGGTCGCCGGCGTACGCACGCCATTGCCGCCGGCAACGATCAGCGTCGTGATCGCCGCCGACGGCCTGAACCCGCGCGCCAGCATCTCGACACCGGATGAGCTGCGCACCGGCCCGGCCTTCACCGCGATGGTCCTGATGTCAGGCGGGTTGTTGGCGAAGCGCGCCGCGATCTCGAAGGCTGAGATCGGCCCGGCCGCGTCGAGCAGTTGGAAGTCGGGAAAGATCAGCATGCCGATCATCGCCAAATCCTCGCAAGGGACGCTGCGCTTCGCGCGACGCTACGTCCTAAAATGAGGGAAATACGCCATTTTGGACGGAAGGCCATCATGCCATCCTGGTTCCGTCAAGCGCTATTTTGGAGGCTCCCATGACCGAACCGTTGCAGATAGGACTGCTCGTCTTCCCGAAGGTGACCCAGCTCGACCTGACCGGTCCCTTGCAGGTGTTCTCCTCGGTACCCGGCGCCAAGGTGCACCTGATCTGGAAACGCATCGAGCCGGTGCAGACGGATTCGGTCATGGTGCTGACGCCGACCACGACCTTTGCCGACTGCCCGCAGCTCGACGTGATCTGCGTGCCCGGCGGTTTCGGCACCGACGACATGGTCGGCGACGAGGAGATGCTCGGCTTCCTGCGCAAGCAGGCCGAGGGAGCCAAATACGTCACGTCGGTGTGTACAGGATCGCTGGTGCTCGGCGCGGCCGGGCTGCTCAAGGGCTATCGCGCCACCACGCACTGGAGCGCGATCGATTTCCTGGCAGGCTTCGGCGCCATCCCGACTAAGACGCGGGTCTGCGTCGACCGCAACCGCTTCACCGGCGGCGGCGTCACCGCGGGCATCGACTTCGCGCTGACGCTGGTATCGGAGCTTGTCGACCGCAGCACCGCGGAAGCGATCCAGCTCCGACTCGAATACAACCCGGCCCCGCCGTTCAATGCCGGCTCGCCGGATACCGCACCGGCCGAAATCCTTGCCCTGATGAAAGAGCGGATGGGACCGGCGCATGCGCGCCGCGGCGAATTGATGGGCCGCGCCGCAGCGCGCCTCGGCTGATCCGAACGCCGCAAAGAAAAAGGCCGCCTGGTTTCCCGGGCGGCCTTTCCTGTCTCACGGTAGCCTCAACATTCACGGGCGATTTCAGGACATCTGTACCGGGGGCCTATCTCCCGGCCGCATCCAACTCGGAGGCCGCTGCTCATCGGGACAGTCGCGATCTGGAGCCCGATCCGACGCGATGGTCTCCCATCTCCGTAAGATGACTTGATTGAGCCGCGAACCCGTGCGCGATGCAAGCGGCCAGCATCGGCGGAGCGGTCGCTGTCCCCGCTGTTACCATTGTCCACAGGCACGCGTGCGGTGCACGCGCCGCATCACGCGGCGGCGTGTCCGAAACAGCGATGTGCGGAGATCAGCTTCCGGGCGTCCAGGCGTGGTAGTCGCCGGTCGCCTTGGGACGGCGGCCGCTCGCCAGCGTCGAGCCGGACGGACGGTAGGCCTGCGCGGTGCCGGTCATGTTCGGCAGATGCGGCTTCTCCCACTCCCGGGCCGCGTAGTTCTGCTCGGTCGGGGGTTCATCCGTAGTATGGTGAATCCAGCCGTGCCAGCCTGCCGGAATGCGGGAGGCTTCGGCATAGCCGTTGTAGACCACCCAGCGGCGCTCGAAATGCAGCGTCGGGTCGATCGCGCCGCCCTTGGTGCGGTAGTAGCGGTTGCCCTGCTCGTCCTCGCCGACCAGCTCGCCGTAGCGCGAGGTCCACAATTGCGTGCCAAAGGTCTGGCCATTCCACCAGGTGAAGAATTTCAGCAGGAATTGTTTCATGCGCGGCCGGTCGTCGGTTCGAGGCAGTCCGGGCTCTGATTGCCACCTGAATCCCCAAATGTCCAGCGGCCGCCAAGGTAGCCCGGCACTCCCCGTATGCACGCCGTCATGGACCGGTTTGGCGACCAAATGCCGCGCTCACGGAGAGTTTTGTTCAGCCGCCATACATGCGCCCCCGGCTACGCAAAGATGACGGACAATCAATGTCGCGCGCTGGAACGTCCACCCGCAGAAATGGTTAGACATTGTCCGTTTTGATGGAGTCCAAAATGATCAATATGAAAGTTCTGAGCACTGCCGCGGCACTGGCGCTTGCGCTGCCGCTGGCTGTGGCGCCGACTGTTTCGTTCGCCCAGACCGCCGCGCAGATGGGCGCGATGGGTGGCGGCGGCGGTGGTGGTGGACGCGGCGGTGGCGGTGGCGGCGGCTGGCACGGTGGCGGCGGCGGAGGCGGCGGTTGGCACGGCGGAGGTGGCGGTGGCCACTGGGCCGGTGGCGGCGGCGGTTGGCACGGTGGTGGCGGCTGGCGCGGCGGCGGCGGCCGTTGGCATGGCGGTGGCGGCGGGTTCTGGCCGGGCGCGGTTGCCGGTGCAGTGGTCGGCGGCGCCCTCGCCTCGGGTGCGTATGGCTATTATGGCCCCGGATACTATGACGACAGCTACGGCTATTACGACGACAGCGCGCCTGTCGCCGTGGAAGTCGCGCCGGGCGGCGGCGATGCGACCTACTGCGCGCAGCGCTACAAGTCCTATGATGTGCGCTCCGGAACCTATCTCGGCTATGACGGCCTGCGGCACCCCTGCCCGTAAGGCCTGACGACCGGCTCATGGTCCGAAGGGATCGTGCGTATTGGAGCATGAAAAGGGCGGCGGCAACGCCGCCCTTTTTCATGTCCGCAAGGCGACTGCAACGGCGGCGAACGTCACCAGCAGCGCCGCGATGTCGCTCGCACTGAGCGGTTCGCGCAGCATTGCCGCCGCCGCGATCACACCAACGACGGGGACCAGCAGCGTGCCGATCGACGCGGTTGCCGCCGGCAGCCGCTCGAGCGCCGCAAACCAGCAGACATAGCAAAGACAGAACTGGATCAGCGTCATGTAGATCATCGACGCCCAGCCGAGCTGCGACAGCGCGGCCAATTGCGGCTGCTCGATCAGCACGCCCGCAATCGCGATCGGCAGGCAGCCAATCGCGAGCTGCCAGGCCGCAAGCGACAGCGGCGGCATTGCGAGCTTGAAGTACTTGGTCAGCACCGTTCCCAGTCCGACGCAGACTGCGCCCGCGAGCGCGAACAGAATGCCCGGCAGCTTGCCGACACTGGCGTCCATGCCGCCGCCGCCGATCAGCGCTGCGATCCCGGCGAGCGCGACCGCCAGCGCGAGCGCGCGCAGCATCGACACCCGCTCGCCAAGCACCGGCCAGGCCACCAGCGCGACCCACACCGGAATCGAGATCCCGAGCACCGCCGCCTCGCTGGCGCGAAGCCAGATCAGCGCCAGGCCCATCGAGGCGACCCAGCCGCCGATCGACAGCGTCGACACCAGGGCCAGCCGCAACCACATGCCCTCAGGGACGCGCAGGGACTGTCGCCGCGCCACCGCCACGACGCCGAGCGCGATCGCGCCGGCCACGCCGCACAGCCCGCGCGACGACAGCGGCGGCCACTCCGTCAGCAGGAATTTCATGATCGGGAAATTGAGACCCCAGCCGGTCGATGCGACCACCAGGAATGCGAGGCCGAGCGGTGACTGCGGGGTGCGGCCGGCGACTGGAACTGCGGTCATGGACCTGTCGTAAGGGAAATGGACAAATACAAGTGATGTGGCAGGGCTAGCCGGAAATCCGCTTGTCAGCAAACGGCATATGCATTCTATGATACAGACTTTCCGTCCAGGTTCCGCCTTAAGTGGCGAGCGGTCCAAGCGAGGCGGCGGCACGCGAGACCGTAGAAAGAGGATGCATCGTGCCGAGCGTTCTCGTGGTCGACGACGACCCGATGGTGTGTGTTGCCATCGAGGTGTGCTTGCAGCGCCAGGGTTTCGAGGTCACCGTCGCCGACGGCGGTGAATCGGGCATGCGCGCGCTGGAGAAGGCGACCTTCGACGTGATGCTGGTCGACGTCTTCATGCCGCATATGCGCGGGTTCGAAGCGATCCGCATCTTCCACGAGCGCGCCCCGAATATTCCCGTCATCGCGATGTCCGGCTACGCCTTTGCCAACGCCGACCGCGGCCCGGATTTCCTGCGCATGACGATCGAGCTCGGCGCGTCGGCCTGCCTGCGCAAGCCGTTTACCCCGCAGGCGCTGATCGCGGCCGTTAACGAATGTATTGCGAAGTCGGCGCCTTCCGCTCGTCTTTCGAAATGATTGCACGTACTAATCGTCGATGGCTTCCCAGCGTCTCATCCTCGGCAGCGGCCTTGCGATCCTCCTGGTCATCAGCGCGGCGTCGATCGGGCTGGACGTCAAGTCGCGCAGCGAGATTGATTCGGTCGATCGCACGCTGAGCATCCTCAAGCGCATTTCGGACGCGCGCTCGCTGCCGCGCACCGTCGAGAGCGCGGCACGCGGATTCGCACTGACCGGCGATGCGTCCTTTGCCGACGAATTCCGCGAGCAGAGCACCGCCCTCACGTCCGCCTTCGACGGCCTGATGACCGCGGTGAAGTCGGCTCCCGAGGAAGCGCAGCTGCTGGCCGGCACCAGGGGCGACGTCGAGCGCGCCATTGCGCTTGGTGCCGAACTGATCCGGTTGCGCACCGCGGGCGATTCGGCCGGTGCCGCGGCGCTGATCTCCGCAGGCGAGAGCCGCGCGCTGATGGACAAGCTCGGGGCTGCGCTCGACCGCCTGGTCACCGAAGAACGCCGCCTGCTCGGCCTTCGCACCGAACGGTCGAAGAGCAACGGGCGGCTGCTGCTGTTGATCGACCTGGCCGGCGTGGTGCTGATCCTGCTGCTTGCGATCGCGTTGACGCTGACCGCGCGGCGCGCCAGCCGCGAACTACAGGGCGCGCTCAGCGCGACCAAGGCGACCAACCTGTCGCTCGAGGGCAAGGTCGCCGAGCGCACCAAGGACCTCGGCGCCGCGCTCGAGGGGCTGCGCCGTTCCACCGCGGTCATGGAGACCACCTTCCGCAGCATGGCCGAGGCAGTGCTGGTGATCGATGGCACCGGCACCGTGCTGCTGTCGAACCCGGCCGCCGAGAAGATGCTGCGCTACAAGCCCGGCATGACGGTCCGGCAATTGCGCGCGCAGAGCAACGTGTTCCAGGCCGACGGCCTCACGCCGATGCAGGTCGACGACATGCCCTCGGCCAGGGCGCTGCGCGGCGAGGAATTCGACGGGCTGGAATTCGTCGCCAAGCCGGTCCGCGGCGCTCCCCCGATTCACCTCGTGGTGTCGGGCCGGCCGCTGCGTGACGACAACGACGCCATCACCGGCGCGGCGCTGATCTATCACGACATCACCGCCTCCCGCGAAACCGAGCACAAGCTACAGCAGGCGCAGAAGCTCGACGCCATCGGCAAGCTGACCGGCGGGGTGGCGCACGACTTCAACAACATGCTGACGGTGATCACCGGCACCACCGAGACGCTGGTCGACAGCCTGCGCGCCGAGCCGCAGCTCGCCAAGACCGCCGAACTGATCGACCGCGCCGCCGAGCGTTGCCGCGAGCTGATCCAGCATCTGCTGGCCTTCGCCCGCCGCCAGCCGCTGGAGCCGCGCACCGTCGACATCAACGGCACCGTGGTCGATATCGCCAAGCTGCTGCGGCCGACCCTCGGCGAGCAGATCGAGATCAATTCGGTGCTCGCGCCCGACGTCGCCAGCGTCCACATCGATCCCTCGCAGCTTGCCAACTCGCTGCTCAACATGGCGATCAATGCCCGCGACGCGATGCCGAACGGCGGCAAGCTGCTGTTCGAGACCAGCAACGTCGTGCTGGACGACGCCTATGCCGCGGCCAATCCCGACATCGCGCCGGGCCGCTACGTGCTGCTCGCGGTCAGCGACACCGGCACCGGCATGTCGCAGGCGGTGCAGGACAAGGTGTTCGAGCCGTTCTTCACCACCAAGGAGGTCGGCAAGGGCTCGGGTCTCGGCATGAGCATGGTGTACGGCTTCGTCAAGCAGTCCGGCGGACACATCAAGATCTACAGCGAGCAGGGCCACGGCACCACGATCAAGCTCTATCTGCCCCCTGCCCGCGGCCAGGTCGAGGTGGAAGCGCCGCCGCCGGAGCCGGTGCGGCGCGGCAGCGAGGTCATCCTGGTGGTCGAGGACGACCAGTTGGTGCGCAACTACGTCGTCACCCAGCTCGCCAATCTCGGCTACAAGACCATCGCCGTCCCCGACGCCCGCGCGGCGCTGGCCCTCGTCGACAAGGGCGAGAAATTCGACCTGCTGTTCACCGACGTGATCATGCCCGGCGGCATGAACGGCCGCCAGCTCGCCGACGAGGTCAGGAAGCGGCGGCCCGGCATCAAGGTGCTCTACACCTCGGGCTATACCGAGAACGCGATCGTGCATCACGGCCGTCTCGACGAGGGCGTGCTGCTGCTGGCAAAACCCTATCGCAAGGCCCAGCTCGCCAGCATGCTGCAACAGGCACTCGGCGAGTGATCCGCAGCTACCGCGTCGCCAGCGCGACGCCGATCAGGGTGAACGCCAGCGCGATGATCTGGGTCGGTCCGAGCGGCTCGTGCAGCGCGATCGCCGAGGCGATCACGCCGATCACCGGCACCGCCATGGTGCCGATCGCCGCAACCGAGGCCGGCAGCCGGGCCAGTGCGGCGAACCAGGCGACATAGGCGACGCAGAACTGGATCAGCGTCGAATAGACCAGCAGCCACCAGCCGACCGTCGTGACGCGATCGAGATGCGTGGTCTCGATCAGGAGCCCGACGATTGCGATCGGCACGCAGCCGATGCCGATCTGCCAGGCCGCGGCCGGGATCGGCGGCATCACCAGCGGATATTTCTTCGCCAGCACGGTGCCGAGCGCAAATCCGATGGCGCCGCCGAGCGCCATGAGGATGCCCGGCAGCTTCTCCTTGCTCGCCGATATCCCGTTGCCGCCCATGATCGCGGCAAGCCCGGCGAACGCCATCACGAGCGCGATGGTCCGCAGCAATGTCGGCCGCTCGCCGAGCACCGGCCAGGCCAACAGCGAGGCCCACACCGGCATGGTGTAGGCGATCAGCGCGGTCTCGCTCGCCGGCAGCCACAGCAGCGCGAGCCCCATCAGCACCATCCAGCCGGTGACGTTGAGAACCGCATACAGCACGAGGCGCGGCCACAGCCTGGGCTCGACATGCAGGCTCTGGGCGCGGAGCAGCGCCAGGGCCGCCAGCAGCACCGCGCCGATCACTCCGGTGATGCCGCGCAGGGTCAGCGGCGGCAACTCGCTGAGCAGGAATTTGGTGGACGGCCAGTTGAACCCCCAGCCCACCGAGGTGATGGCGAGGAACATCAGGCCGGCGGGCGCAAGGCGCGTCCGCGCGTGAGGCGTCTGGTCTGTCATGGAACCCGGCAAGGGCGAGAATGTGAGTCGGGCACAGCTTGCCCGCGATTTTGTCGCCCGACCATCACGGCTCTGACATGCCTGATCCGTAGTTTGCCCGTAGGCTTACGTGAGTCCCAAAAATTCAATCCCGGGAGCGCGAATAAATCCTTCGCCTGTGAACAGCGGGGCGAAGCTCTGATCCACAGGCGAGACGAATTTTTTTGGCTTGGGAATCCCTGAGGACTCACCGATAGTTGGCTCGATCACAGGCGCGGCACCGACCCCTGTTATCCCAACCTTTCCACCATATTTAGTGTTTGATTCAGAAACTCGTACTAGTCCTTGACGGGCGTGACGGACATGGCCTAGCTTCCAACCTGTTCGGCGCGAGTGTGTTTGGGTCCCGCCGGTCGCTCCCACAAGGGTTCCAAAATTGACCACTCCGCCAGGCCTTCGGGCCGCGGGTGAAGGGCGTTTCTGCCCTGATTTTGGGCCGCGTCGGGACGACGGAACGGGCCAAGAAGGACCCGGAAACAGAGGCCGCAACCGGCCCGCAAAGAAGCCTACGCGTGACGTGTCGCGTAAAGCGTTTTGGGGCGTTGAATGCATGACCCGGAGGACCCGACCCAGTCGGGTAACCCGCCAGGGATCGTGCCGCCGCAGGGCCGGGTCGCACCGGCGCCGCGCGGTGCAGAGAAAACAGGCCGGATCCACCGGCTGAGCTGCGGACGACGGGAGGCGTGCTTGCCGCGTATTCCCCGACCTCCGCGAACAGATAACATTCCGGCACCTGCGAGAAACGTGGGGCCGGGCAGAAGAAGAGACGGGGCTCGACCATGCGAATCGAACGACGCAACACCACCAGCGGACAATCTCCCTATGCCGGGATCAATTTCCGCCTGACCACCTCGGAGATCCGCAACCCGGACGGCTCGGTCGTGTTCCGCGCCGAGAACGTCGAGGTTCCGGAGTTCTGGTCGCAGGTCGCCTCCGACGTGCTGGCGCAGAAGTATTTCCGCAAGGCCGGCGTCGCCGCGCGCCTGAAGAAGGTCGAGGAAGAGACCGTGCCGTCGTGGCTGTGGCGTTCGGTGCCCGACACTGACGCCTTGGCGTCGCTGCCCGAGAACGAGCGCATCGTCGGCGAGACCTCCGCCAAGCAGGTGTTCGATCGCCTCGCCGGCTGCTGGACCTATTGGGGCTGGAAGGGCGGCTATTTCTCCTCCGAAGAAGACGCGCTGGCGTTCTTCGACGAACTGCGCTGGCAGCTCGCCAAGCAGATGGTCGCGCCGAACTCGCCGCAATGGTTCAACACCGGCCTGCATTGGGCCTATGGCGTCGATGGCCCCGGCCAGGGCCACTATTACGTCGACTGGAAGACCGGCAAGCTGACCAAATCGAAGTCGGCCTATGAGCATCCGCAGCCGCATGCCTGCTTCATCCAGGGCGTCGGCGACGACCTCGTCAACGAGGGCGGCATCATGGACCTCTGGGTGCGCGAGGCGCGCCTGTTCAAATATGGCTCCGGCACCGGCTCCAACTTCTCCAGCCTGCGCGGCGAAGGCGAAAAGCTGTCCGGCGGCGGCCGCTCGTCGGGCCTGATGAGCTTCCTCAAGATCGGCGACCGCGCCGCCGGTGCGATCAAGTCGGGCGGCACCACGCGTCGTGCGGCCAAGATGGTGGTGGTCGATGCCGACCATCCCGATATCGAGACCTATATCGACTGGAAGGTGAAGGAGGAGCAGAAGGTCGCAGCTCTCGTCACCGGCTCCAAGATCAACCAGAAGCACCTTAAGGCCGTGATGAAGGCCTGCGTCAACTGCGAAGGTTCTGGCGACGACTGCTTCGATCCGGAAAAGAACCCTGCCCTGCGCCGCGAGATCAAGCTCGCGCGCCGCAGCCTGGTGCCCGACAATTATATCAAGCGCGTGATCCAGTTCGCCAGGCAGGGCTACAAGGAGATCACGTTCGACATCTACGACACCGACTGGGATTCGGAGGCCTACCTCACCGTCTCCGGCCAGAACTCCAACAATTCGGTGTCGCTGAAGGACGACTTCCTGCGCGCGGTGGAAACCGACGGCGACTGGAACCTGGTCGGCCGCACCACCAAGAAGGTCACCAAGACTCTCAAGGCCCGCGACCTCTGGGAGAAGATCGGTTACGCCGCCTGGGCGTCGGCCGATCCCGGCCTGCACTTCAACACCACGATGAACGACTGGCACACCTGCAAGGCGTCCGGCGACATCCGCGCCTCCAATCCGTGCTCGGAATACATGTTCCTGGACGACACGGCGTGCAACCTCGCCTCCGCCAACCTGCTGACCTTCTACAGCACGTCGACCAAGCGGTTCGACGTCGAGTCCTACGAGCATCTCTGCCGGCTCTGGACCATCGTGCTGGAAATCTCGGTCATGATGGCCCAGTTCCCGTCGAAGGCGATCGCCGAGCTGTCCTACGAGTTCCGCACCCTCGGCCTCGGTTTTGCAAATATCGGTGGCCTCTTGATGACCATGGGCCTGCCCTATGACAGCAAGGAAGGCCGCGCGCTGTGCGGCGCGCTGACCGCTGTGATGACCGGCATCTCCTACAAGACCTCGGCCGAGATGGCGGCCGAGCTCGGCACCTTCCCGGGCTACAAGAAGAACGCGGCCCACATGCTGCGCGTGATCCGCAACCACCGCCGCGCCGCCCACGGCAACGCCGGTGGCTACGAGGCGCTCGCGGTCAACCCGGTGCCGCTCGATCATGCCTCCTGCCCGCAGGCCGACATCGTCGCACACGCCAAGCTGGCCTGGGACGACGCGCTGGCGCTCGGCGAGGTCAACGGCTATCGCAACGCCCAGACCACCGTGGTGGCGCCGACCGGCACCATTGGCCTGGTGATGGATTGCGACACCACCGGCATCGAGCCCGATTTCGCGCTGGTCAAGTTCAAGAAGCTCGCCGGCGGCGGCTACTTCAAGATCATCAACCAGGCGGTGCCGTCTGCGCTGCGCGCGCTCGGCTATCGCGAGAGCGAGATCGCCGAGATCGAGGCCTACGCCGTCGGCCACGGCTCGCTGTCCAACGCGCCTGCGATCAACGCCTCGACCCTGAAGGCCAAGGGCTTCACCGATGAAGCCATCGCCAAGGTCGAAAAGGCGCTGCCGACCGCGTTCGACATCAAGTTCGCCTTCAACAAGTGGACGTTTGGCGAAGACTTCATCCGCGACCAGCTCGGCATCGGCGCGGAAGCGATCGCGGCCCCCGGCTTCGACCTGCTCCAGGCCGTCGGCTTCACCAAGCGCGAGATCGAAGCCGCCAACGTCCACATCTGTGGCGCGATGACAGTGGAAGGCGCTCCGCACCTCAAGGCCGAGCACTATCCGGTGTTCGACTGCGCCAACCCCTGCGGCAAGATCGGCAAGCGCTATCTGTCGGTCGAGAGCCACATCCGGATGATGGCGGCCTCCCAGCCGTTCATCTCGGGCGCGATCTCCAAGACCATCAACATGCCGAACGACGCCACGGTGGAGGACTGCAAGTCCGCCTACCTGTTGTCGTGGAAGCTGGCGCTGAAGGCCAACGCGCTGTACCGCGACGGCTCGAAGCTGTCGCAGCCGCTCAACTCGCAGCTCATCTCCGACGATGAGGACGAGGACGATGCGGTGGAGGCGCTCTACGAGAAGCCGATGGCCGCGCGCGCCGCCCAGGTCTCGGAGAAGATCGTCGAGAAGCTGGTCGAGCGCATCGTCGTGATGCGCGAGCGCGAGAAGATGCCGGATCGCCGCAAGGGCTACACCCAGAAGGCTGTGGTCGGCGGTCACAAAGTCTATCTCCGCACCGGCGAATATGACGACGGCCGGCTCGGCGAGATCTTCATCGACATGCACAAGGAAGGCGCGGCGCTGCGCTCCTTCATCAACAACTTCGCCATCGCGGTGTCGCTCGGCCTGCAATACGGCGTGCCGCTGGAGGAGTATGTCGACGCCTTCACCTTCACCCGCTTCGAGCCCGCGGGTCCGGTGCAGGGCAACGACTCGATCAAGTATGCGACCTCGATCCTCGACTATGTGTTCCGCGAGCTCGCGGTGAGCTACATGTCGCGCTTCGACCTCGCCCATGTCGATCCGAACGAGTCGGGCTTCGACGCGCTCGGCAAGGGCGTCGAGGAAGGCAAGGAGCAGCCGGAAGAGGCGCCGCACCACCAGGCGACGAAGTACCTGTCGAAGGGCCTCACCCGCTCGCGCACCGACAACCTCGTCATCATGCGCGGCGGCTCCGCCGCAGTGAGCGCCAACGCCGACAACGCCCCCGCCGGCGGCAACCGCGTCACCTCGCTGGCCTCGCACGGCGCCACCGCCCGCGGCGCCTCCGACACCATCGAAGGCGCGGTCGCCCTGAAGCAGGAAGTCAGCCACGACCTCTCGCCGACCGAGAAGCTCGAGGCCCTGCAACAGTGGAGCAAGCCCGGCACCGCCGCAGCCGCCGCCCCGTCCAAGGCGGAGCGTCGCGCCGAAGCGAAAGCCAAGGGCTACGAAGGCGAGATGTGCTCGGAGTGCGGCAACTTCACGCTGGTGCGGAATGGGACCTGCATGAAGTGTGATACTTGCGGCAGCACGACAGGGTGTTCGTGAGACTCGGCCGAGCTATCCACCAGTGAGACTATTGGAGGGGGCCGTTTAGAGTAACGGCCCCTTTCTTATGTACAGCAATCTGCGGTAGAACACGCCTATTCCTAACCACTTGTGAGCCACACCTCACAATCGATCGCTTTTCGTTTCGGATGACCAATGGCATCAACGCCAATTTGGGACGCATTACGTCCCGCGGCCGCACGGCTAGAACGCCCAGTACGCGAGCATGAAGTACTTCGCGTTGCAGCTACCGTGGGTGACGACTTCGCGGAGGACATCGCAAGCGTAGCACGTCGAGAAGTACTCGCTTGGGCAGAAAAGCGCAGCGGCGGCCGCTTTCCACGGGAGGCGTGGCAACATCAAGATTTCGAGCACTTTTCGGGTGGACGAAACAGCATCGCGGTCCGTTTGGAACGAGACGGTGCAGATATCTGGGCCATTCGAGCTGAAGACCCAGACAAGCAGGTTCCCGGCAGGGTCTGGACTACTGAAGTAGTGGTCGGCGTTTTGGAGAATCAACTCCCGCGATTCAGCGCACGGCTGCTGGCGAACTCCCCCGAGACTGAACTCGATATAGAGCCGCACGTTCCTGGGTTCGTCCAGCAAGTGGCAACAAAATGTGGCCTGACGCGCGGCGGATACGCGCTCGAACGTCAGCCCCAACTGATCGACAACTACGTCGACGCGGATCAGCTTTGCGAAATGATGGTCGATCCAAATCGCAAGCTGCCCCTATTTGTGCTCACTGTTCCGGACGGCGCGGCGAATGAGACGCAGCCGCTTATCGACGCCAACTCTCTCGCCCGCGCAACTCTTGGGATGGCGCTGGTAGTAATCGTTCCAGCCGTACTCACATGGGTCTTGACCGAGCGCTTTGGCAAGCAGCGGTCGGTATTCGGGGGCGCGGCAAGGGCCTATCTTCCGGGATTTACGGAGGATGCCAGTCCTTACCAACATCGGCTGGCACTTGCCGACCATCTCCTCTCGGAGGACGGCCCAACTCAATGTGCTCGGTGGATGCGTACACTCGCTGCAGGCGAAAGTATCCGTCATGCTCGGATTGGGCACGAAATACTCGCGTTCGCGGCAATCAGAAGCTCCAGTCTGAAGCTAAAGCAACAGCGCTTGGCCACGGAAGGCGCAAGTGACATCGAACAGCTCAAGGCAGCGGAGCTTCGTATCGCGATCCTCGAGAAGCAGGTAGAGGACGAGCAAACGTCGCTTGATTACTTTGCTAGCGAACACGCGCGAGCTGAGCAAAGAGCTCAGGCTGCTGAGGAGCAGCAGCGGGCTTCTGCATTTCGAATTCAACAGCTGTTGGATCAGATCAAGGCGAGGGGCGGAACGGTTGACGCCAATTTGCCGATGCCTGTGTCATGGGCAGAATTTGCAAATTGGTGTGATGTAGACTTAGCAGGCAGAGTCGCCCTTAGTCCAGCAGCAAGGCGGTCTGTCAAGTCTCCGTCCTTTGACGATTACTCGCAAGCCGCGCGCTGCTTGCTTTGGCTAGCCAACGAGGGCAGGTCCGCGCGAATAAACGGAGGAGAAGGCTCGATCAGAGACGAACCTGTTGAGGAAGGCGTTCGCAACGCCCACTGCGGAAATGATGCCTTCGACTTCGATTGGCAAGGCAATCGATATACGGCCGACTGGCACATCAAAAATGGCGGGAACACCAGAGATCCGACTCGCTGCCTCCGCATCTACTATGCGTGGGATGCGGCCACCCAGCAAATTATCGTCGCTGACATGCCCCATCATAGGCGCACCGGAGCAAGCTAACGCGCAGAACGCTTCACTGACCATGCACGCCCGCAACCTTAGTGCGTACAGAGTTTGCAGATTCCGCTGATAGATACAATCATCATGAACACCGCTTCAAAAGATCAAGCCCTATCGATCGCGGAAATTTCGGCCGCTATGGAATCGTGCCTTGCCAATTCGCAAGAGCTTCTTGAGGAGGCCACGCTCCTGGTCAAAGCGGGGCACACTGCGAGAGCCTTCTTTTTGTATTATACGGCGAGCGAGGAACTGGCCAAGTTTTTCATCTTTGAAGCTGTGGGGAAAAGAATTGCGTTAGGCAATCCGCCCAACTGGCGGCGCTTTTGGCAACGGCTCCGAAGCCACGACTCCAAGCTCGCGCACATCGAAGTTCGCGCTCGTATCCCGCTAAGAGACGAGAAGCTTGAGAATCACGAGCTAGCTCTTTCTGGCTTAGATCTATTGTCCAACTTTGGTGCTCTCCCTCGAAATGCCACCCTCTACGTAGACTTAGACCCAAACCAATCGTTTCGTAAGCCTTCCGATATAGACTGGACCGTTGCTTTATCTTCGATAGAAGCACTCGCACGGCATTTGCTCCGTTCCGCCAAACAGGCCGGCGATTCGGCCGACGCGATTGTAGGTACAATCCAACAAGCGCCGTCCGAGGCATCAAAGAAGCATGCATCGAGCACGCTAGAGCATATTGTCGCCAGCCTGAAGGCCCGCGGCATAGAGAGAGACGAGCTTCTCAAAATGCTCGATAAATACTTTCGTTAGTAATCGAAGGACGGATTAGCCATAGGCGTAATCCGCCGCTTCGATAGCAAAAAGAAAAAATTCTCGGCGTGTGACTCTTCCGCCTTCGCTCAATGAGCTACGGCGGACAAGTCGCTAACCCGGCTGACGATCAAAACGGGTCCGTCTACCGGGAGCCCTGCGCGCGCTTTTCGAGAAGCAGCGTGCGGTCGGCGATGTCCTTCAATTCGAACGCCTGGGAGTCGAGGAACGCGACGGAGCCGTTGTTGGGGTCGGCGGCGAGGCGATGGGTTTCGCCGAGATGGTGCTTCAGCCAGGCCCGCTGCTCTCCGAGCAATTGCGCGTGCGCCTCGCCCTTTGAGCTGGCGAGAAGGGCTTGATAGGCGGTGTTGAGCCGCGTGTCCCATCTGCCGATTTCGGCCTTGCCGCAATCGAGCATCTTGGTTGACACCCCTTCGGCCTTGTCCATGCACGCATCGAACTCGGCGCTTTGCTGCGCGCGGGCCGGTAACGTCCCGAGCATGAGCATCGCCGCGACAACGACAGACGTCCGCGAAAGCATCACCATGTCCCAATCATCTTGCCTGGCGTCTTTCGCCAACCATCGCCGCATAAAAGCGTCCGAAATGAGATCAAGGGAATGATGCACGGCAAGCGTAGCCCGGATGAGCGAAGCGACATCCGGGACGACACGCAACTTGCAAGGTCAGTCCCGCATGTCGCTTCGCTCATGCGGGCTACATGCTCGGCCTGCCCCGGCTCAAAGCACCCCGGCCATTGCGCCCACGAGGATGACGAGGCCGAGGACGAAGCGATAGATCACGAACGGCCAACTGGAGAAGCGTTCGAGCACGCGCATCAGGCTCCAGATCGCCACGAATGCCGAAATGGAAGCAACCACGAGGCCGACGATCAACACCGACCAGGCGTGATGATCGAGATCGAGATGGTACAGTTCCCACAGTTCCTTGAGCCCGGCCAGGGTGATCGCGGGCAAACCCAGCAGGAACGAGAAGCGCGCCGCTTCATCCCGCTTGAAGCCGAGCGCAAGCGCCGCGGTCAGGGTTGAACCCGAACGCGAGACGCCAGGGATCAGGGCGCCCACCTGGGCCAGTCCCACCAGCATCGCATCGAGCAGGCGGGCTTCGCCGATCGTCCGCCGGTGCCTGGCATAGATCTCCGCCGCACCGAGCAGGATCGCCATCGCAACGCAAGCCCATCCGATCACCACGACGCCGCGAAGCGGCGAATTGCAGGTGTTCAGAAGTTTGGACGCCGACAATCCCGCGACGGCGATGGGGATCGTTGCCAGCACGATCCACAACGCGAGACGAAACCACGGGTCCTGCAATTGCCCGCGCGCCATTGCGACAATGGAGTTCGTCGCCAGCGCACGCACGTCCCGCCAGAAATAACTGACGACGGCTGCAACCGCGGCAAGCTGCATGGCCGCGGAGAACGCCGATCCCGGATCCGGCCAACCCAGCACGGCCGGCACCAGGCGCATGTGTGCCGTGGACGAGATCGGCAACAACTCGGTTATTCCTTGCAGGACCCCGAGCGCCGCAACCTTTCCGTAGCCGAGCGCGACGAAGCCGGTGTCGATTCCCTGCGTGCATGTGCTTGCCATTGGTACCTGTTCGTTGCGCCGATCAGTCGGCTTCCTGATGCTGTCCGCACGTCACGCGCGCGTTCGTGGACATCTCAGCCGGAGTTCGAAAGCCGCAAGGCACCGTCATTCGCAAAGACGCGCGCCGGGACGCAATTTGACATCGACCGCGGTGATCTGGGTTTGTCGATTGAACGCGATGGCGTGGTCGCGCATCGCCAGGATGCTGCGCTCATCGCTGCCCCTCGGGCACTGCACGGTGTCGACCGAAACGCCCGCACGGGTCAGCGACTCCCGAAGCACGCGCTCCAGCTTCGGAAAGTCGTCGGTGGCGCACTGGAACGGGTGCGACATGTAAACCCTCTGCTCGGCTTGCGACACCGCAAGGCAATAGCGCCATTCCACCGCTTGCGCGGAGGCGCCGGATGCCGACCAGACCAAGACCGTGATGCACGCCAATTGCATGACACTTCGCATTGCAACTTCGCCGCATGGGCTCCCGATTTGGACCATTGCGGGCGTTGGCAAAGAGATCGCGGGTCCATGCTCCGCAGCGCGCCTTCGCACGCTTCGCGTCGTCGACTGCGGCCGCCGACATCGTCATACGATCGGCGACTTACACCGTCCTTACATCCAGCGGACATTTTCGTCGCGCGATCCGAAATGCGCGATCGTGCGCGCAAATGCCGCAATGTTGGCGAAGGCGAGCAAGCTATGGTCCGACGACCCCTGATGTCCTCACCAATCCGAGCATTGCGCGCAACGCCTGCAAGCTTCCGGTCGCCCGCGAAGTCGACGCATTCGCGCGCGACTTCACTGCAAGCGCGATTGGACATAAGGTGGACCAGCCTGGTTCGATGGCTCGCCCGGCCTGCCCGTTACGCGTCGGTCAATGAAGATGTTTCTCTTTTCGACAAGCCGTGACGTCTGGCGGCGCCGCGCTGAAGCGTTCTCGGATAGCCGATGGGGCCCCGCCCTGCTCGCGCTGATCGCATTTGCAGATAGCTCGATCCTGCCGGTCTTGCCCGATCTGCTGCTGGTGCCGATGCTGTTGATACGGCCCGAGCGGAGCCTTTTCCTGTGCACCGTCTGCGTCCTGGCTTCGTCGGCCGGCGCCCTGGTCGGGTACGGCATCGGCCATCTCGGTTGGGCCGCAGTCGGACAAACGCTGGTCGAGATGTACGGGCAGTCGGACAATTTCCGAAGCTACCAGAGCCTTGTCGAGGAGTGGGGTCTCTGGATCATCATCGCCAAGAGCTTCACACCGATCCCGTTCAAGTTCATCGCGATTGCAGCGGGCGTTGCATCGATGAACCTTCTCACCTTCACGGTCGCAGCCGTGGTCGGCCGTCTCCTGCATTTCGCGATGGTGGCCGCCCTCGTCCTGATCCTGGGACCGCAATTCGTGCGGTGGATCGAGAAGTATCATCGATGGCTGGTCGGATTCGGACTTCTCACCGCAATCGGCGTTGGCATCGCCTGGTCGTTCCGCTGAATGGCAAGCGTAGGATGGGTAGAGCGCAGCGAAACCCATCGATCTCTGCGCGGTGCGAATGATGGGTTTCGCTTCGCTCTACCCATCCTACGAATCGGTGAAGGGTTACGCTTCCGCCTTCGCTTGATGAGCTACGGCAGCAAGCGTAGCCCGGATGAGCGAAGCGACATCCGGGACCGGCACACAACTCGCAAGCAAGTCCCGCATATCGCTTCGCTCATGCGGGCTACGTGTTGCTGCCGGGATTGCGGCACGTCGGAAACTCTTCCTCAACCCGTAGATGTTGTAAACTGCTCAACCACATCCAACGGGCGGAGTGTCCAGATGGGAACCTCGATTGGCGACACCGCCTCCACGATCCTGTCGATCACGCTCTTTGTTCTGGGGTTCGTCACAACGATCCTGTGGGGGTGGCCGCCCATCACGCGGCTCGACGAAGACGTTCAGATCTTCAAGATGGTCGGCATCGGGCTGATCGTGTTCTTCTGGATCGCAGTCACCTTCAGGCTGATCTGATCATCCCCTTCGAAGGGCGCGGCGATACCCTAACTAGAGCGAGATGAGTTTGATTGAATCGGCCTGACGCACCCTCGGTTCACCTTTCCCCGCCGGGGAGAGGTAAATCGTGTTCGTGGCCGAACCGATTCAACCTGGCTGCATCCTAATCTAGCTGACATACCGACGGATGGGCGAGCTTCAGCAACGCACCAAAACTGGACGTCAACGAGACGATGCCGAAGCAAGCGTAGGAATGGGTAGAGCGAAGCGAAACCCATCGATCTCTGCCCGCGGCGCGAATGATGGGTTTCGCTGCGCTCTACCCATCCTACGAAACAGATAGCACCGCGCTCGCATCATCGCGTGCGTGACACATCACTCAGGCGTCCCCCGCCATCCGCAGCGTGATCCGCGTCAATTCCGACGGCCGGCCGAGCCGCAGCGCAAAGCCCGGCCACAGCGCGGTGCCGTTGTTGACGTAGAGCGTCATCCCGTCGACGTCGTAGCGGCCCGAGACGAAGCCGGCATTGGCGGGCGCGGCCAGGCGGTCGATGCCGACGATCAAGCCGCCATGGGTGTGGCCGGAGAGTTGCAGGGCGACGCCGTGTGCCGCGGAGTTGCGCGCATCGCTCGGCTGGTGGTCGAGCAGGATGATCGGCGCGCCCTCAGGGACGCCGGCGAGCACCGCGGCGAGGTCGCGGACCGGATGCTTCCTGCGGCGCGAGGCGCGGTCGGTGATTCCCGCGATCACCAGGCGGCCGCCGCCGCGTTCGAGCACGATGTGCCGGTTCTCCAGGGAGCGCAGGCCGAGCGACGCATAATGCGCCATCCAGACATCGTAGCCGAAGATGTATTCGTGATTGCCCGACACCACGTAGACGCCGTCGGCGGCGACGAGATCCTGCAACGGTGCGATGTCGTTGCGCCGCGCCTCGACGGTGCCGTCGATCAGGTCGCCGGTGATCAGGATCAGGTCGACGCCGAGCTTGTTCGATCGCGACACGACTTCGCGTGCCCACGACGCCGGAAACAGCCGGCTGATGTGCAGATCGGTCAGTTGCAGAAGGGTGTAGCCGTCGAACGCTCGCGGCAGTCCGCGGATCGCAACCTCGACATCCTTCAATGGCGGAATCCGCATCGCCTGATGGACGCCGATCGCGGCCGCGATCGCCGCCACGCCGGCAACCGCGTAGCGCACGCCGTCCGGCGCACCGACGAAGCCGCCATGGATCGCTGCTGCGACGATCAGCCCGGCATCGAGCGCCAGTTGCAGCAGCGCCAGCAGCACGACCGCACCGAACGCCCAGTTGAACAGCGCGACCACCGGTCGCGGAAACTCCGGCGAGAACTCCGATCCCGACGACCATCTGTTCCAGCGGTGAAACTGCAAGGCGAGCAGCACGAACAGCGCGGCGACGAGCTTTGCCGGCAGCGGCCAGTCGAGCGGCCAGATGAAACGGACAAGGATCAGGAGGCTGATCAGGCCGAAGATGAGTTGGGGAATGGGTCTCGCTCCGGATCGGATCGGTTGGGGCTGCGCGGTCGGCGCTCGGCGAAAGTAGGTTGGATCGGCCGCTTGTGTAAGCTGCCGACATCAGCACATTTTCGGCAAGTTGCACGATGCTGAAGCCGCTGCGCGCGGCAAGCCGCGGCGTGTAGCAATAAAAGCGCGATGAGATTGAGTTGAATCGGCTTGGCGCGGTCCCGGGTCACCTCTCCCTCCGTTGGTAGGGCGATCGCATCTGACATCCAATGGCTTTGAAACTGATGTTTCCACATCGTCTTGCCCGGGCTTGTCCCGGGCATCCACGTCTTGTTTCGCAGCGAAGGAAGACGTGGATGGCCGGGACAAGCCCGGCCGGCACCTCCCCAGCAGCCGCTCGCTCGCAAAATAAGACTTGAACATCGCTCAATCTTCTGCTCAGTTATTGAACAATGTTCATTTCTATCGAAGCGGACGATGCAAGCGACCTTCCGGATGGACGAACTGACCGGCTCCGATCGGCCGGTGAAACCGTGGATGAAAGCGGCCCCAGCGATCATCACGATCGGCATCATCGCGGCCTTCGCGGCCCACGGACGCATCGCGCAGCCGGTCCATTACAACGATTTCGCCGACCACTCGGCCCTGCCCGGAATCCCCCACGCCGGCGACGTGCTCTCCAACGCAGGCTTCGCGCTGGTCGCGATCTGGGGCTGGCTCGTGCTCTGGCCCCACCGCAACAGCGATCGGCTGCGCGACGGATGGCCGGGCTATCGGCTGTTCCTGATCGGGCTGTTGCTGACCGCGTTCGGCTCCGCCTTCTTTCACCTCGCCCCCGGCAACGGCCGGCTGACCTGGGACATGCTGCCGATCGCGCTCGTTGGCGCGGGCCTGCTTGCAGGCGTGCGCGGCGACAGGCAACGGCACGCGACGACCAACATCGAGGCGATCGGTCTCGGGCTTTACGCCGTAGCCAGCGTCGCGTGGTGGGTGGTGACGGACCGGCATGGCGCGGGCGACCTGCGGCCGTATCTGGTGTTGCAGGTGCTGCCGCTGATCCTGATTCCGCTGTGGCAGGCGATCCATCGCGCGCCGCGCATCGAGCGCATCGCGTTCGCCGCGGCGATGGGGCTGTACGTTCTGGCCAAGATCGCCGAGGTGTTCGACCATCCTATAGCCGACGCGCTTGGCTTCGTCAGCGGACACACCTTGAAGCACCTGATCGCAACCGCGGCCACCGCCGCGGTGGTCTGGGGCGTGACGCGACGCTTCGCCACAGCCGGCCGTCGCGTGTAACTGGCGCTTGCCAGCGCCCACAGGTTTTGGTCTACCGGCAGCGGGGATGCTCGCTGGGGTTGGGCTGGGAATGAAGCTGTTGAAGTCTGTGGCGCTGGCCATCTGTCTTGCCGCGCCGGCGATCGAATTGGGTGGCTGCGCCGGGCCGTCGGCACTCGAATCTCAAACCAGGCAACGCGACACGCGCATGGCGCGGATGTACTTCCTGCGCGAGAGCCGCCTGGTCGCGATGTACGGATCGGTGGCGGGCGTCGACATCAAGGTCGATGGCAGGCCGGTCGGCCGGGTGATCGGCGGGACCTATTTCTTCATCGACCGGCCGCCGGGAACCTACAAGCTGTCGGCCGGCACGTCGATGTCGATCGACTATGAGGCCGAGACCAAGGTCGAGGCCGGCCAGAGCTATTATTTCGGGATCGGCACGCCGCAGGGCGGGCCCCCCGGGCAGAACGCGTTGAACCAGCTCGTCGGCGGCAGCCGCGGCCAGCAGATGCGCGGAACGTCGCCGATCATGTCGGGTTTCGCCGGAGCCGCGCTCTATCAGCTCGACGCTGCGACGGGTGCCGCCACGATCGGCGAATTGAAGGCGCAATAGGCCGCCGCGGTCATTTTCGGAATAATGGAAAAATATCGCTGATTTGCCCGACGCGTCAAGCCGCGTGTTCGGGCGGCGGCGGCTGCCTGCTTTGCATGGGGTTGTTTTCGATAATTTAGGACGCGGCGCCCTGCTTCGCCGGTTCGATGGCGAATACCGCTGCCCCCGGGGCGGATTGACCGACACGCGGGCCGTATCCATATGCATCTGCATGAATCGGCCGCCCGCGCCGTTTCGCCCCCACCTGGACACAGCCTGATACCACCGGCTCCCGTCCGCAACGCTCCGGAGCCGCCGTGGCCGCCCTCTCCATCCTTGATCTCGTCCGCGTCACCGAGGACACCGATGCGCGCGGCGCGCTGTACAATGCGCGCGATGTCGCCCGCCACGCCGAGGCGCTGGGCTATCGCCGGATCTGGGTGGCGGAGCACCACAACATGGCCGGGATCGCCAGCGCCGCGACGTCGGTCGTGATCGGGCATATCGCGGCGGGAACCAGCACCATCCGGGTCGGCGCCGGCGGCATCATGCTGCCGAACCATGCGCCCTATGTCATCGCCGAGCAGTTCGGCACGCTGGCGCGGCTGTTTCCCGGCCGCATCGACCTCGGCCTCGGCCGCGCGCCGGGCACCGATCAGCTCACCCTGCGCGCGCTCCGCCGCACGCCTGAATCGGCCGAGAACTTTCCGCAGGACGTGCTCGAGGTGCAGGCCTTCCTGGCGCCCGCCGGCCCCAACCAGCGCATCCAGGCGGTGCCGGCCGCCGGCACCGACGTGCCGCTGTGGATCCTCGGCTCGAGCAATTTCGGCGCGATGCTGGCCGGCGAGCTCGGCCTGCCCTACGCCTTCGCCTCGCACTTCGCCCCCGAGCTGCTGCTCCAGGCATTGCAGATCTACCGCGCCCGCTTCAAGCCGTCGGAACAGCTCGAGCGGCCCTACACCATGGTCGGCGTCAACATCGTCGCCGCCGACACCGACGCCGAAGCGCGACGGCTCGCGACCACGCAGCAGATGTCGTTCACCAACATCTTCCGCGGCGCGCGCGGCCTGAGCCAGCCGCCGATCGATGACATCGAGAGCTACTGGTCGCCACAGGAAAAGGTCCAGGCGATGCGGATGCTGGAGCGCTCCATCGTCGGCTCGCCCGAGACGGTGCGCGCCGGCATCGACGCGCTGGTCGCCGAGACCGGCGCCGACGAGCTGATGATCGTGTCCGACGTCTACGATCACCAGAAGCGGCTGCGCTCGTTCGAGCTGATCGCCAGGGCCGGCGGCATCACGCCGCGGTAAGCGTCCCCTTGCTCACGCCTTGCTCAACGCCTGCGCGATGTCGGCGACGAGATCGGACGGATGCTCGATCCCGATCGACAGCCGAATCGTGGTGTCGAGCACGCCGATCTTCTGCCTGATCTCGGCAGGCACGCCGGAATGCGTCATCGTCGCCGGCAGGCTCGCCAGCGACTCGGTGCCGCCGAGGCTCACCGCGAGCTTGAATATCTGGAGATTGTTGAGGAACGCCTCGGCCGCCTCCTGCCCGCCGACGATGTCGAACGAGAAGGTCGAGCCGGCGCCGGAGCTCTGGCTCGCGAACACCCGCCCGGCGGGCGATGCCGGGTCGTGGTGGCCGAGATAATGCACCATTGCCACCTTGGGGTGATCGCGCAGATAGTCGGCAACGATCCGCGCGTTGCGGTCGGCCTTTTCCATCCGCAGGCTGAGCGTTTCCAGAGAGCGGCTGATCATCCAGCAGGAATGCGGATCGAGCTGGGTGCCGATCGCGCCGCGCAGCGCCTTGACGTCCTTCATCAGCTTCTTGGAGCCGAGCGCCGCGCCCGCGATCAGGTCGGAATGGCCGCCGACATATTTGGTCAGCGAGTACAGCGACAGATCGGCGCCATGCTCGATCGGGCGTTGAAACACCGGCCCAAGCAACGTGTTGTCGCAGGCGATGATCGGGGTGAAGCCCTGCGCCTTGCCGATCATGTCGGCGACCCGCCGGGTCAATGCGATGTCGACAAGGCCGTTGGTCGGATTGGCCGGCGTCTCGATGAAGATCATCGCGACACGGCCTCGCTTCATCGCCGCATCGGCGGCGGCACGAACGGCGTTCTCGTCGAGGCCATCGGCGAACCCCACCGCGTGAATCGAAAAGCTCGCGAGCGTCCTGGTGAACAGCGTTTCGGTGCCGCCATAGAGCGGCTGCGAGTGCAGGATCACGTCGCCGGGCCGCGCGAACGCCAGCACCGTGGTTGAGATCGCCGACATGCCCGACGAGAACAGCGCGCAGCTCTCGGTGCGCTCGTAGATCGCAATCCGATCCTCGACGATCTCGCTGTTCGGATGGTTGAAGCGCGAATAGACCAGCCCCGCCCCCATGCCTTCCGGCGGCTCGCGGCGGCCGGCGACGAAATCGAAGAAGTCCTTACCGTCCTCGGCGGTGCGGAACACGAAGGTCGAGGTCAGGAACACCGGCGGCTTGACGGCGCCCTCCGACAGCTGCGGATCGTAGCCGTAGTTCAGCATCTGGGTTTCCGGATGCAGCAGATGGTTGCCGATATGGGTTTTCGACGGAAACGGTTTCGTCATGGCCGGTCTCCTGTTCGCGAGGTCCGCCGCGGCGGCGGCGATTCCCGGAATGATGAGAACGAGCATACCCCAGCTTTGTGTTATTCCGCCAAAGCACGGCATCGGGCAGTTCTGGATAACGAACGGCCGGCATGCGCCCTGCGCCGCCGGCCGTTCAGAAAACTCACGCGCGGGTGAGGACGCGGTTACCAGCTGCGGTCCACGTTGCGCACCTCGCCGGTGCGCGCATCGACGTCGACCTGCATCCAGCGGCCGCGATAATCCCGCCCCTCGATCTCCCACTCGTCGCCGAGAAACTCGGTGTTGGACACCGTCACCACGCCGATGCTGGTCGCGACGTCGAGCGCGGCCTGCATCGAGAGCTGGCTGGCGGAATCATAGGCCAGCGCCGGTGTCGCCGCACCAATCGCCAGGGCCGCGACGGCAGGGATCATGAATTTTCGCATGCGTTACTCCTCGTGGAACAGATGTTGTGCCGCATAGAACGAGCGGCGCACCCAATCGGTTCCGACAACAAGAGATCACAGAGCCGCGCGAAACTTCGGCAGTTGCGGCGATTTGGTGGCAATTCCGTTTCGTCAACGCGCGGCGCGCGGCTTGCGCGCATTCGTCTCCCAGAGTCGAAATCCACCCTCGAACGCGTTGGCATTGTCGCCGAACCTCACCTTGGGCGGCGGATGGTCCACCTTGTCGGCGTTGCCGCCGCCGAGCACGATGTAATCGGGCTCCAGCGCAGCCGACAGCCGCGCGATCACGTCTTCGACACTCTTGCGCCATTTCTTCTTGCCGCGACGCTCCAGGCCAGCGGCACCGACATAGTCCTCGAACGTCTCGTCCTTGCGATATGGCAAATGCCCGAGCTCCATCGGCTCGAACACGCCGTCGACGATCATCGCGGAGCCGAGCCCGGTGCCAAGGCCGAGAAACAGCATCCGCCCGCCCTGATAGCTGCCGATCGCCTGCATCAGCGCATCGTTGACGACCTTGGTCGGCCGATCGAACGCCGCTTGAAAATCGAACCCGGCCCAGCCGCGGCCGAGATTGTGCGGCTCGGCAAGCGGACGGTCGTGCACCACCGGTCCGGGATAGCCGACCGAGATCACATCGTAAGACCAGTCGCGGGTCAGCGCCCTGACCTGCCGCACCATCTCGGTCGCGGACAGGTTTGGTCCAGACTCGAACTCGCGCTTGATGCGCTCTTTGTCGGTCATCACCTTCACATGCGTGCCGCCGACGTCGATCGCCAGCACCGTTCGCCGCGACGCGGCCCGCTTGCCTGTCTTCTTCGTTCTCTTGCTCGCTTTCTTGCTCGGCTTCCCGGGTGTCTTCCTGGCCATCGATCCATTCTCTGTTGTGTGCTCGGAGTGGAGCAGAGAAACGCTTTGCGCGCCACAACCACGTTCTGCATCCGACTCCAATTTGTTCGCGAGGAACGAATCGGAATCGAGAAAATCGGCGCGGTTCAGGCGTTAACAACGTGTATGTACGGACCACATCTGCGCAGTCGATGTTGTGCCATGGTGGGATTATTGCGCTCATCGCGCAAGATCGCCGAGCCCCTCGGCCATTCGCATGAGCTGGATTGCGGAATCGAGCGACAGGCGGCGCCATCATCGCGTTCCCCGTTCGACTCCATTTCGTTCACGAAGAACGAATCGGAATCGAAAAATCAGCACAACGCGATTCTTAACAACGCGTTCGCGCGACACGCACGAGGCGCCCACGTGTCGTTTTCAGTCACGTGCATAACATGCTCCACTCATCGCGATCCGTTCCGGATACGACTCCATTTTGTTCGCAAAGAACGAATCGGAATCGGGCAAGTCAGCGCGGATCGACTCTTAACAACATGTTTGCGATTGCTACTCGGAGCCTGTTATCGGCCCCGCTCTGTGCGCGCCCGTTGCGCCAATGACGATCTCCTCATCGTAGGCAAGCTCCGGCCGCAGCGCGCGCATCTTCTCCGCAAGCCGGTGGCTTGCCGTCTCCTCAGCGCGCGCCAGGCGGTTGACGAGCGCGACGTAGTCAGCATCGCTCTTGTGCTGGTTGAGTTTCGACTGCCCCTCGATCTCGTCGACGACGAGATCGATCACCCTGATCCCGGCCAGCATCGCCTCGCGCTTGCCGGGCTCCATTTGCGCGAGGTCCCAGGGCTGCTTCGGCAGCCGCGCTTCGGAGACCGCGAGCAGCGCGTCGCCATGGCCGCGATTGTCTTCGCACCCGCGCAGATGCGCGACGCCGGACAGATGCACCGCCTCGTAGAGCCAGGTCGAGACGTTGTCGCGCGAGACGTACCAGTCGTTCGAGATGTAGGCGTCGTCACCCGAGACGATCAGCAGGAATCGCCTGCTGCCATCAGCAAGCTCCACGAGCGGATTTTTCGCGGTGAGATGGATCTGCACGATGACACGGTCGTCGCGCCGCTCGATCACGAACGGGACGTGCGACGCCCGCGGGCCGCGCGCATCGGCGGCGACGATGGCACCGAAGCCACGCGCCGCCGCGAAGGCCAGCGTGCGATCGTCCTCGATGCGGAATTGGGGGCGCAGGATGTGCATGGCGGCGGCGCTCGCGGCTGGAGGGAGACGATCCAGCAAGGCTAGCGCAAGTTTCGCCGGAGATCACCGCCATGCACCGTCCGGCTCAGCAGATCATGGCGTTGTCGCCGTGATCGCAGACGCCGCCGGGCTGGTCGCGGGGCCGCGTCTCGGTGTCGCCGACATGCGGGGCGGTCATCCGCGGCAGTCCGCCGCTCCAGCCCCTGCCGGCAACGGTGCCGGTATGGCCCTTCGCAGGCGGATAGAACCCCGCCGCCGGGGACGCGCCGGCCGCCGACCCCGTCAGCATGGCGAGCGCGACCAGGCCCGCCGCGACATACTTCGCCACCATCATCGTCCTTCTCCCGCTTGGCTTAGCGGCCGCGACGGCGGTTTCGCCGGGCGGCTGAAGCATTCACACCGACACCATGACTGTTGGCGCTGTCCGGTTATTCCGCCTACGTTTGACCGAAGCGTGAATGTGATGAGCGCGCACGGCGTGCCCTGAGCAGGACGGGGGCTCGGCGGCATCTCGCTTCAAGCATTGCTGCTCTGGAATACTGGATCACCTGCATGCGCGGGTGATGACACTGCCTGGTTGGCGTCTTGAGACCAGAACAATCCCCATGTCGTCCTGGCGAAAGCCAGGACCCATTACCCCAAATGCAAGTTGTCGCGCGACGCTGTGGCTTCCAATCCCTTTCACAGCCAAGCCGGTGGTTATGGGTCCTGGCTTTCGCCAGGACGACGATGGGGGAGATCGCTGGCTCGAGCCAATAAAGCCACGACGGTCCCGCATATGCATCCGCCGAGACCGTTCCACCGTTGAACTGGCGGCAGCGGACGGGTTACGCTGGGAGCAATCTCCTGCCCTCCCGCTGGAAGGACACCATGAACGGCAATCGATATTACGGCGTCCGTGTCGAGGGCGCGAAATACGGCGTGGGGTTCGGCTCGGCGCTGGCGATCGCGATCTCCTACACCAAGAACCATTCGATCCTGTGGGCGATCATCCACGGTATCCTGGGCTGGCTTTACGTGATCTACGCCGCGCTGTTCGGGTGATGCGGGCAGCATGACCGTCATCTCGATCCAGTCGCAGGTCGCCTGGGGCCATGTCGGCAACAGCGCCGCCAGCTTTCCGATTCAGCTCCATGGCATCGATGTCGTCGCCGTGCCGACCACGCTGCTCAGCAACCGGCCGGGCTATCCGACCATCCGCGGCCGCGTGCTCGATGTGCAGCTGGTCGCCGACCTCCTGCGCGGCGTCGAGGAACGCGGCGCGGTCGAGCACGCGCAGATGATCCTGTCAGGCTACCTCGGCTCGGCCGACATCGGCAGCGACGTCGCCGATTTCGTCGCCCGCGCCAAGGCGGCCAACCCGACTTTGCTGTACTGCTGCGATCCGGTGCTTGGCGATCGCGACCGCGGCATGTTCGTGCGAGCCGACATCCCGCCGCTGGTGCGCGACCAGCTCTGCCCGCTCGCTGACATCATCACCCCCAACCATTTCGAATTCGAATTCCTTTGCGGCGCGCGGGTGACGACGATCGGCGACGTCATCGTGCAGGCCGGCGCGCTGATGGCGCGGGGGCCGACCACCATCATCATCACCAGCGCCGAGTTCGCCGGCACGCCCGACAGCGAGATCGAGACTTTGGCGATCGAGCGCGCGGACGCCGGTCGCATATCCGCCTGGCGGGTGCGGACGCCGCGCGTGCCGATCAGCCCGTCCGGCACCGGTGACCTGTTCGCGGCGCTGTTCGTCGCTGGCCGCGTGCGCGGTCTGGCGACGCCGGACGCGCTCGGTCATGCCGCGTCAGCCATTCACGGCGTGCTGGAACGCACGGCGCAGCGCGGGACCGAGGAAATGCGCATCGTCGAGAGCGCCGACGTGATGCTTGATCCAAAACCCCGCTTCACGGCCGTCGCGATCCATCCGTCCGAACATCCGGGACATTCTTCATGATCGACACCACGACCCTCCTCACCTACGCCGCCGTCGTGCTCGGCCTGTTCCTGATCCCCGGGCCTGCCGTGCTGCTGGTGCTCGCGCGTTCGGTGACCGGCGGACCGCGGGTCGGCGTCGCCACCGGGTTCGGCATCGCGCTCGGCGATCTCGTCCACACCGCGATGGCGACGTTCGGCCTGTCGGCGGTGCTGATGACCTCGGCGCTGGCGTTCTCGATCGTCAAATATGCCGGCGTAATCTACCTGATCGTGCTCGGCGTGCGCGCCGTGTTCGAGAAGAATGACGACCTGCATCTGCCGGCGGCGCAGCCGGTCGATCCGCGGCGCGCATTCCGGCAGGCGATCTGGGCGGAAATGCTCAATCCGAAGACCGCGCTGTTCTTCCTCGCCTTCCTGCCGCAGTTCGTCCACCCCGGTCACGGCTCGGCGGTCGCCCAATTCGCGACGCTCGGCCTGATCTTCGTCGCAATGAGCGCGGCCTACACCTCGCTGCTCGCGCTCGCCGCGGGCCAGATCAGCCCGTGGATCAGGCGGCACCGGCGCATCGGGCAGTGGCAGGGCCGCGTGGTCGGCACGATCTACATCGCGCTCGGCATCCGCCTGGCGTTTCAGGAGCGCTGATGTCCCCTCTCAAGCCCCAAGCCAGCTACGACGACTTCGCCCGGCTCGATATCAGGATCGGTAAGGTCGTCGAGGTGCAGCCGTTTCCGCGCGCCCGGAACCCGTCCTACAAGGTCGGGGTCGACGTCGGCGCCGAGCGGATCATGTGGTCGAGTGCCCAGATCACAAATTACGAGCCCGAGGCGCTGCTCGGCTCGCTGGTGGTATGCATCTGCAATCTGGGCCCGAAGAATATCGCGGGCTTCACCTCGGAACTGCTGATCCTCGGCGCCAAGGATGCCGGCGGCAAGGTGATCGTGCTCGGCCCGCGCAGCGAGGTTGAGATCGGCGAGTCGATCTTCTGAGATCACGCGCCGATCACGGCCGCTTGATTCAAATCGTCAGGAATCACCGTAGTTTCCCGATGGGGGATCACCCGGATTCTCCGCGCCCGCGCGCGCTGCTATTTCAGCGCGCGAGAATCGCTTCGGAATGGGAATCGGAAGATGTCTGCAGTTTTCTTTCACTGCTCTGACGAGAAGCACGTGATCCTGGATCGCACCGGTGCAGCGATGGATCTGGCGGAAGCACGGGTGCATGCGGAGCAGCTGGCACGCAGCTATGTCATGACACCGAGCGCGGAAGACTGGCGCAACTGGGCAGTCCACGTCACCGACGATATCGGAACCGAGATGTTCGAATTGCCGTTCAGTGCCGTGCTCGGCGAGCTGCACTGAGGGCGTGCCATGTACGCAATCGAGCTTGTCCTGAAGCCGCTGCGCCGCCACCTCGCCCGCCTTGTCGCGCGTGGCCTCGCGCTGATCGAGCACGTCGCCAACCCATATCGCCCCGAGCTGTATTACATGCGCGGGCCCGGCCCGAAGTGCCGCGCCAGGCGGCAGGCTGCACTGCGCGATTAGGTCGCGAGCAGCGGCGATGAGAAAAGGCCGGCGGGCGTTACGCCACCGACCTTCTCCTGCAACTGCCGGTTCCCGGAGCCCGGTTCCGCTGCGATTCCAATTGGGTCCAAGCTTGCGACGACTGTTTTAATCAAATCTTAACGGCATGGCAGTGTGCTGGATCACAGGACTCCTTTGACCGTGCAGCGTGACGCTCATTGGTTGATCGTGCGACGCGCTGCACATCGTTTTTGCGCTGATCGCTCGACGATTGTGCGCGACGCATCTTAGGGAACGCTCGACTCAGTGTTACCCTGTGATGCAAACCGAAACGGAGAACTTCGGGATGCCGTACTACACCTTCGATCTCGTGGTGGGTGACGAGTTCCGCAATCAGGGAACCATCATCCTCGAAAACATCAGCGTCGCCACCGATCGCGCCGATCAGCTCGCCAACGAGCTGTCGCAGGTCAAGCCGGAGCTGAAGGCCCGCGGCTGCGCCGTCCGCGTCACCGACATCGACCGGCGCGAACTCTACCGGACGCCGCTCGATCCCGTGCCGCGATGGCGCCGGGCAGGCTAGCGTCCCTAGACTTCTGATTCTGGTGACCGTGCCGATCAGCGCACGGTCCGGGTGTTGTTGCGGGCGGTGACGGGCGTTGCCGCATCCGCAAGAGCAGGTCGGCGCGCGACCGGCTACTTCTTCAGATTCAATCGGCCGATGAAATCGCGCTTGCCCAGCGGCGCGCCCTTGTGACGGAGGATGTCGTAGGCCGTGGTCGAATGGAAGAAGAAGTTCGGCAGCGAGAACGACATCAAGAATCCCTCGGCCGTGAACGGCATCGACCGATCCCCGATCTTGAACATCACCTCGCGCCCGAGCAGCGCATTGACCGCATCCGGCGTCAGGCTGGACAATTCGCTGTGCGCGTCCTTCACTAGCGCCTGTAGGCCGGCGTAATCCAGATCGGGCTTGCCGGACGGCGGGATGAACACGCCGTTCTTCGCGGCCTCCATCGCGCCGCGCGAATGATGCGCGAGCGAGACCACCTGGAAGCGGAACGGCAGCATATCCGGGAACAGCCGGGTCTCGACGATCTCCGCCGGATCGACGCCATTATCCTTGAAATGCGCGAGGCTCTTGTCGAGAAAGCCCGAAGTGGCGCCGAGGATTTGCAGATAGTTGGCAACGGTGGCGTCGTAGAGTGAAAAAGTCATGGCGAATTCCCCCAGATAGAATTTTTCTACGGCTTGCTTGCCGGAACACAGTTCCCGGAATTTCCGGCGAAAGCAAGCGGCACGGGGGATCGCATGATCGAACGATCCGGCGCGTGCGCCGGACACATTCGATCAGGCATCGTGATTGACGCCGTCAGCTCTGATGCGGCCCGCGCATGATCTTCATGGCGTCCTCGACCTGACGCCAGCCGCGCGCCTCTTCGGTATCGCCCTTGCTCTCGCAAGCCACCGCGTTCTGCGCCGCCTGGGCGATCGCCTCCGGGCCGTGCTTCTGTAGCATCTGCCGCGCGATGCTATGGATCTCTGTCGCTGCTATCATGGGCGCTCTCCTCGGCTGTCAGGTGCCGCAGGGACAGGCGTTGCCGCGCGTCCCGCGGGGCTGACATCAAAACCGCCGAATGCTGCGTCTGGTTCCAACGTCACCACCGTCGCGCAGCACACTCAGCGGTTCCCACGCGCAGCGGCGGCAGCTACAGAAAGACGGATTCCGCTCATTCCGGGTTGGCGTGACCATGGCACAGAACATCTATGACGATCCCGGCTTCTTCGCCGGTTACAGCCAGTTGCCGCGGCAGGTCCACGGATTGCCAGGTGCGCCCGAATGGCCCGCGATCCGCGCCATGCTGCCCGATCTCGCCGGCAAGCACGTGGTCGATCTCGGCTGCGGATTCGGCTGGGTATCGCGCTGGATGCGCGCGCAAGGCGCATCCGCGGTGCGCGGCATCGATCTGTCGCAGAACATGATCGCGCGCGCCGAGGCCATGACGCAGGATCCGGAGATCGTCTACGAGATCGCCGACCTCGAAACGCTTGAACTACCGAAGAGCACGTTCGATCTGGCCTATAGCGCCCTCACGTTCCACTACATCAGGGACTTCGATCGGCTGGCGCGCATGCTGTATCGCGCGCTCGTCCCGGACGGGCATGTGGTCTTCACCATCGAACATCCGATCTACATGGCGGCCACCCATCCGCGCTGGGGACAGGACGAGGATGGCCGCAAGAGCTGGCCGGTCAACCGCTACTTCATCGAAGGCGAGCGGCGGACCGACTGGTATGTGAAGGGCGTGCTGAAATATCACCGCACCATCGGCACCACGCTCAACGCGCTGATCGGCGCCGGCTTCGCGCTGCGTCACGTCGAGGAATTCTGCCCGACCCGGGAGCAGATCAAGGCGATGCCCGAGCTCACCGACGAGCTTGAACGACCGATGATGATGCTGGTGTCAGCGCAGCGCTAAAGCGCGAAATTGGATTGAAGCGTCGTTGCGCTTTGATTTGAGCATGATCCGTTCGGAAAACCGCTTCAGATTCTTCCGGATCATGCTCACGCCGCGAGCAGCTTGTCGAACTCCTCGAGCGGATATGATTTGCCGTCCTTGTCGGTGATCACCACCTGCCATCCTTCGCTGGCCCAGACCTTGGCCTTGGCGATGATGATGAAAGTGCTTTCCCGTTCGATCCTGACCGTTTCGTTCTCGCGTTCTGCGATCATCTTGTAGGCCAACGCTTGTCCCTCGCCGACGTCTTCCGTTCGGCGGTTTGTTGGCAGCGGCTTTGGGCGGCAATTCGCTGGGAGTGTGACAATTTGGTGGAAGCGCCGCCGCAAGATGCGGCAACGCGCAACGTGTGGTCGCGCCTACGCCAACTTTCCCATCAAGGTCGGCATGTCGAGCGCCGCCGAGTTGACGTTGACGCTGCGTGCGTAGCGCATCTGCGGCCCCTCGAAGGTGCAAGTGACCGTGTCGCGGAACGCCGATTCGACGAACGTCCAGGTCATCTCGAAGGTGCGCAGGTCGCGCCAGGTCCCGCTCGCGACCACGCGCATGACGTCAGGCTGATACTCATGATGCAGCTTGTTGCCGGTCATCGTCGTGGTGCCCTCGCGCGGCGCATCGAGACCGACCTCGATCGTGTGCGTGCCCCTGGCGTCCTCGAGCGCGAAGGTGCAGGTGTTGCCGGCGAAGGCGAGATTGACCGACTTGATCGCATCGGCATTCTCCGGCATCTGCCAGGTCTTGCCGGAAATCACCGCTACGACCGGCGACGATGCCGGCGCCAGTGGCGGCAACAACTGCAAGGCCGCGGTCCGTCCCTTCAGCCTGTCGGCGTCGGCGTCGGCATCGCTCGTCGCCGCCGTGGCAGAGAACATCGCCGGGAAATGCCGGAACACCAGCTTGTTGAAACCACTGCGTTGCGGAATGCCGGCGGTGATCGCCAGCACCGCATTATGCTTGGGGAAGACGAAGCTGAGCTGGTCGAACAGGCCGTCGGCGTAGAACGTCTCGGGCCCGATCCACCATTGATAGCCATAGGTGTCCTTGACGTGCGGCTGCTGCACCGCCGCCACCCAATCGGCCGGCAGCACCTGCTTGCCGTTCCACATGCCGTTTTGCGCATGCAGGATGCCGAGCTTGAGGCAATCGACCGTCTTCCAGCTCAGACCATTGGCTCCGGGCGAGATGCCTTCCGGCCCGACCGGCCATTCATAGCCCGAGATTCCGAGAGGATCGAAAAATCGGGGCTTCAGATAATCCGCCACCGCCTCTCCCGTCGTCTTGGTGACGATGGCCGACAGCAGATAGGTCGCGGCCGAAGTGTAGACCCATTTGGTGCCCGGCTGGTAGACCACCGGGATCTTGAAGAACTCGGCGACCCAGCTGGTCTTGATCGGTCGCCACGCCGACCCGGATGTCATTGAAGCGTGACCGGTGCGCATGGTCAGGAGATCCTCGACCGTCATCGCGGCGAGCTTGTCGTCGACGACCGGCGGCAGCTTGTCCTTGAAGAACCACACCACCTTGTCTTGCAGGCCAAAGCGCTTGTCGGCCATGGCGAGCCCGACCGCGCACACGGTGACGCTCTTGGTCAGCGAGTGCATCATGTGGTTGCGATCGGCGCGGTACGGCGACCACCAGCCCTCCGCGACCACCTTGCCGTTGCGCCAGAGCATGAAGCTGTGCAGCTCGTAACCCTGGCGATCGACCTCGTCGAGAAAATCCAGGATCGCGGATGGCGCGATGCCCTGCTCATCCGGCCGGCCGCGTGACAATCCATCGGCGAAGGCTGGCTCGGCCTGCGCCGTTGCCGCCATGGCGGAGCGTCCCTCGGGGGACAACAGGACGGCGGCGCCGCCCAGGAACAGTTGCAACGCCCCGCGCCGCGACGGGCGACCTGATGCGAGACTGTCGGTTTCTTGATTGTTGCTGGGCATAGGCCGTCCTCTGGAGGAGAACGGAGGTTATGGCGCCGGCCCGCGCTGTCAACGTATCCGGCGCGCATGGCCCCTCAATGAAAAACCCCGCCTTGGGCGGGACGCCAAGGCGGGGAAAGGTTCATTGGGTAGAAATCCACGCGCTTGGAAAAAGCGGCGCGAGGAAGTAGCGGCGTCAGTCTTAGTGGGACCGGCCATTCAGACAACAGGATTAAAGCGCGCACCCCGCCGGGACTTTTTCCCGACCTGGTCGGAAAAAATCCCCAAACCCGGCCCGCCGGCGCGGCTCACTGCACCACGTCGAGCCTGACATTCGCGACACCCTTGCCAATCATGCCGAGCGACTGCGCGGCGGAATACGAGACGTCGACGATACGCCCGGGAACATAGGGTCCGCGATCGTTGACGCGGACGGTGACGGAACGGCCGGTCTTGACGTCGGTGACCCGCAGCCTGGTGCCGAACGGCAATGTCGGATGCGCGGCGGTCAGTTCGTGCCCGTCGAACTTCTCGCCGCTCGCGGTCTCCTGCTGATCGCTGTAGAAGCTCGCGACGCCCTGCGACGCAATCTTGGTCTCGACGGTCTTGTGTGAGGCGTATGGCCTGTGGATGCGCGCGGCCGCGACGCGTGTCCGTGTCGGCGACGATGCAGCGTGCGTCGGTTGGTCCGGGGCGGACCGGCTCGCGAGTGCCTGCGAGCGCTGGCTGACGACCGACGACTGGGCGCAGGCTGCAAGCGACGCTGCGCCGATCATCAGGGCGAACAGCCGGAGCGGCTTTCGCGTTTGAGCAAACAGGATCGCGGGGCGAACTCGCCGCGCGTTGCGTTCAACGTCGACGTACCGAATCACTGCATCGTCGCGTAACATGTTGCATCCCCAACTCGCGCCCCAGCCCAAGCCGAAAATCCAACACTCGCCTTATGAGCCGAATCCAATCAGGGCAGAACGGAGGCGGAGCGCGGCGAGAGGTGCCTGGCGCGACGCGATTTCCCATCAGCTGTGATGGATGCGCCACACAACCCAGGGGATTGATCAAAAAATCACGGCGTGGGCGTCCCGCTCAGGTGGCCGATGCCCGCGCCCGTTACCGCCAGTTTCGGTTCCCGAAACTCCCCAACCTCTCCACCCTCTCGCCTTGCTTTGGTCAAACCGGACTGGAGTTGTGGGGTCAGGGCCAGGGGTCGATACAGAGCGTAAATTTGCCGGCCGCCCATTTGCGGTTGACCTTGGACTGATACGGGGACCGCCATGCAATCCACACTGAAAGACGCAGATCCGCACGATATTTTCGCGATCGAGCCGAGCTTCGCCGCGACCCGCGCCGACCCCGCTGCAACGCTAGCGCCGGCCGGCGCTGGAGCGGCAGGCCAACGCGAACCGTATTTCGGCCCGACCCTCGCCCCCTCACCCGTGCCGCAGGCGGCGCCGACGACCCCGGCGCCTTCCGCCGCAGCCGTGCCGCCGGTCGTACCGGCCTATGGCGCCGCGAGCCATGAGGGCAAGCTGGACGACATCAGGCTCGAGCGTGGCCCGCGCCCCACCAACAAATGGGCGATCCGCGCCTTCTGGTTCGTGTTCGCGATCGTGAGCGCGATGGGCGCTGCGGCGTGGCAACATTACGGACATCGCGTCAAGCAGATCGTGGTGGAGTACGTGCCCCAGGTCGAAGCGCTCGCGTCGCTGCTGCCGGGCAAGGCGGCACCTGCTCCGGTTCAGGCGCCCGCAGCGCAAGCGGCGGCCGATCGGCCCACCGACGCAGCGCCCGCCGCTGCCCCGCAGGAGGTCGCCGCGGCGACGCCGGCTGCCGCCGCGGTTCCGGCGCCAGCAGCGGCGGCCGCGCCTGACCAGACGCAATTGTTGCAGTCGATGGCGCGCGACCTCGCCGCCATGGGACAGCAGATCGAACAGCTCAAGACCAGCATCGACCAGCTCAAGGCGAGCCAGGATCAACTGACGCAGCGTGTCGCGCGGACCACCGAGACCAGGGCCGCCGAACCGCGGCCGGTCGCGCCACGCCCGCGCGCCGCAATCGCGCCGTCGACGGCGTCGCACACCGCCGTTGCGCCGCCGCCGGTGCGCCGGCCGGCGCAGGCCTACGTCCCGCCACCGCCGACAGCAGCGGCGCCGCTGCCGCCGCCCGTTGCCACCTCGCCGCAGTCCGTCGTGGCACCGCGACCGCTGCAATCACAGCAACAGCAGTCCAGTGTCGTTGATGCCGACGACAACGGCCCCGTGGTTCGTCCGCCGATGCCGCTGCGCTGACGATCCAACGGCCCGTCAAAAGAACAGCGGCCGATCGCAATCAAGCGATCGGCCGCTTTGTTTTCTCGGATACGAAATCAGGCGCTCTGTCCCGGCGGCAGCACCACCACGGTCGCGCCCGGCTTGACGTGCTGGTAGAGATCGATCACGTCCGCGTTGTTCATCCGGATGCAGCCCGACGAGATCGCCTGCCCGATATATTCGGGCTGGTTGGTGCCATGGATGCGATACAGCGTGTCCTTGTTGCCCTGGTACAAATAGATGCCGCGGGCGCCGAGCGGATTGGCCGGTCCACCGGCGACACGCTTCGGGTACGGACCAAGCCGCTGCTGGATATCCGCGGTCGGAACCCAGTCCGGCCACTCCGCCATGCGGCCAACCGTGGCCACGCCCGAGAAGGCCATCGCCTCCTCGCCGACCGCGACGCCGTAACGGATCGCCTTGCCGCCGGGCAGCACGTAATACAGGTAGCGCGCGTCGGTATCGACCAGGATCGAACCCGGCTGCTCCCGGCGCGTATACTCGACGATGTGACGCTGGAACTGATCCGGGATCTTGGCATCGGCATAGGGCGGATGCGCCAGCAATTGCCGATCGCGCGGCGTCATCGCGGCATCTGTCACCGGCGACAGCGTCGCCTGCATGCAGCCGCCAAGCGCGAGTGTCCCCACCAGCACGGCAGCAAGCCCCAACTTCGACACGATCATTCTCCCTGCGTTAACTTTCGCCAGATGCTGCCGAAATCGTGCTGAAATCGTGGCAGCGCAATATGGAACACATCGGTTTGATCGGTTCCTTCAGCGAGTGTGTCCTTCCGGTTGCAGTCGGTTCCCTTGGACGCTAGCTTGGTAAAAAAAGTCAAAGACATTGGGAGGAATTCCATGCGTTACGCACTGCTGCTGGGCGGACTGATTGTCGCAGCGTCTCCGGCTCACGCCGCCGATCCACGCGCGGCCTATGTCACGATGGTGCTGCAAGCCTTCGCCGCGAAGGTCGAGTGCCCCGGCACCGATCTCGTCTATCAGGACCTCGTGCAGCGCGCACAGGACATGCACCTGCCCGACGGCACCACCGAACAGGTGCGCAAGGCGATCGCCTACATGCACACCGGCGGCAAGATGGGCGAGAAGCAGTCGGACGACCTGATGACGGAAGTCGCGATCGCAACCCAGACCACCGACCTCGATCAACGCCGCATCGGCATGACGACCTGGTGCCACGACCAGAAGGCACGGCTCGCGGGCTACATCAGGACGAAGGAATAGCCGACTGGCGTGAGGAATCCGGCGCTCAGTATGGCGGCGCCTTGCGCGCCCGCTGCGCCTTGGCGGCCTCGATCCACCAGGTGAAGTCGTCGGCGAAGCGCGGAAAGGCGCGTTCGAGCGACTTGCCGCCCTCGCCGATCGGTTTGCCTTCGGCCGACAGGGTCTGCGCAATCGGCCCCGCGCTGATCGTGCTCGACACCACCACCATGCCCATCTCCGACAGCGTGCCGTGCCAGGCGGTGGCGGCACGCGCGCCGGCGAACCGCCCGGCGGAGTAGCTCGCGATCGCCGCGGGGCGCCAGAACCATTCCTCGAGGAAATGATCGGTCAGGTTCTTCAGCCCGGGCTGGATACCCCAATTGTACTCGCCGGTGACGAACAGGAAGCCGTCGGCGTCGCGGATCTTTCCGGCGAGCGTTTCGAGCACGGCCGGCGCCTGCCCCTTGGGATGTTCCTTGTACATCCGGTCGAGCATCGGCAGGCCGACCTCCTTGGCATCGATCAGCTCGACATCGTCGCCGCGGGCGCGCAGGCCCTCGACGACGAAATGCGCCAGGCGGATGCCCATGCGATCCGAACGGTAGGAGCCGTAGAACACGAGAATGCGGTGGGTCATGGTGCGACCATGGTAGCACGCCATCGTGACACCGTCGCGCTGCCCGCCCCAATCGACCGCGCTCCGCAGCGCGTCGTGAGGCAGAAGTTAACGGCGATCCGGCCGATTTTCCCAGGCATTAAGCAATTCGTCGCAGAGCGCACACCGCGGCCCAAAATCGCCCGATTCATTTCCTGGATAGACGTCTGCTTCGAGAAGGAGAACCCGACATGCGGATCGCAAAGCTGGTTTTCGCAGGCACGCTCGCAGCCATCGCTGCCACGGCCACGCCTGCGCTGGCGAAGAGCGCCGAGCGACAGAAAGCCGACGAGAAATCCAACGCCACCACATCGGCCGGCTGCCAGGCCTACCAGCAGGCCGCCGACGGCACCTGGAACCAGCTCCCGTGCGGCGAAGCCGGCGCCAACGGCGCGACCCAGCACCGCGCCGCGACCAAGGGCGCGGACGACGAGGAGCACTGAGCGTCACGCGCTGCTGTCCGCGCGCGCGGCCGGCAACGCCAGACCTTCAACTTTCGGATGATGATGATGGCCGCGACCACCGCGGCTCCGGCATCGTAAACCCAAGCTTAATGCGCCCCCGGTACGGTCGAGGCCTCTCCTTCCTCGTCAAGAAATGGCGCGCATCCCATGAAAATCGGTACTCTCCTGACGGCCGCGATCGTCTCGTTGTCCGCGGTCGGCGGCGGACTGGCGGCCTATGTCGCGGTCACCAAGTACCAGACCATGGACAAGGTCTCGACCGCGCAGAGCCGGCTCGAGATCGTTCGCGCCGTCGGCGATATCCCGCGCTACATGAACTCCGAGCGCGGCATGTCCACCAACCTGCTGTTTGGCACCGGCGCGATCGACCAGAAGCAGGTCGCTGATCTCGACAAGCTGCGCAAACTGACCGACGGCGCGCTCGCCAAGGTCAATCAGGTCCGCGCCACGCTGCCCGGCGCGCTCGACGATGGCGACGCGGTTGCCAGCGCGATCGATGCGCTGAAAGCCAAGTTCGCGGCACTCCGTGACGCCATCGAGAAGGCGATCGCGGGTCCGGTCGACGCACGCAAACCGGCGGCAGCCAAGATCGTCGCCGACAATTCCGTGTTCAATGCCGGCGTCACCACGCTGCTCGACGAACAGGTGCGCCGCCTCGCCGGCCTCGACGGCAACGCCTACCGCCAGGCCAGCTACGCCAATGTCGCCTGGACGCTGCGCGACATCGGCGGGCTCGACGCCAGCCTGCACAAGGCGGTGGTCGGCGCCAAGCGCGTCGCCACCGAGCCCGAGAAGATGGAACTCTATCGCTCGACCGGCCGGACCCAACAAATCCTCTCGACGCTGCAGGAGCTGCGCAACAATCCGGCGACGCCGGCAAACGTTTTGGCGGCGCTCGGCAAGATGCAGGCCGACTATGTCGAACGCTTCGGCAAGGCGCTGAAGCTCGCCAAGGACGGCGCAACCTCGGGCAAATACGAGCAGGACGTCGAGACCTACTATGCCGAGTCCCAGGTCGGCCTCGCCTCCATCGTCACCGTGCGTGACGCATTCTACGACAATGCCGAACAGGGCCTTGCCGCCGCCTATTCATCGGCGCGCTTCAGCTTCGTGGTGGCGCTGATCGGACTGCTCGCGGTGATCGCCGGCAGCGCCGGGCTGATCGTGATGGTCCGCCGCCGCATCCTCAACCCGATCGCCGCCCTCACCGGCCGCATGTCGCGTCTCGCTGCGGGCGAAGTCGCCGAAGCCATCCCCGGCGCCGCACGCAACGACGAGATCGGCGCGATGGCCGCCGCGGTTCAGGTGTTCAAGGACAACAAGATCGATGCCGATCGTCTCACCACCGAGAAGGAAGCCGAGAACGACGTCAAGATGCGGCGCGCCCGCGTGCTCGACGATCTGACCCGCGCCTTCGAGGCCAAGGTCACCGAACTGGTCGGCGGGTTGTCCGCGGCGTCATCTGTCATGGAGGACACGGCACAATCGATGTCGGCCACCGCCTCCGCCACCAATCGCCAGGCTGCCGTGGTGGCCGCCGCCTCGGATCAGACCTCGACCAATGTGCAGACGGTCGCCAGCGCGACCGAGGAGCTGACCTCCTCGATCTCGGAGATCGCCCGCCAGGTCGCGACCTCGACCGAGATCGCCGCGCGCGCCGTCGACCACGCCCGGCGCACCGGCGACACCGCGCGTTCGCTGGCCGAGGGCGCCCAGAAGATCGGTGACGTCGTGACCCTGATCCAGAGCATCGCGGCACAGACCAACCTGCTCGCGCTCAACGCCACCATCGAGGCAGCGCGCGCCGGCGAAGCCGGCCGCGGCTTTGCCGTCGTCGCCTCGGAGGTGAAATCGCTGGCCGGCCAGACCGCGAAGGCCACCACGGAGATTTCCGAGCAGATCACCGCGATCCAGACCGCGAGCGACGAGACCGTGACCGCGATCAGGAACGTGGTCGACGTCATCACCGAAATCGACCAGATCGGCACCGCGATCGCCGCTGCGATCGAGGAACAGGGCTCGGCGACCAAGGAGATCTCGCGCAGCGTTCAGGAAGCCGCCCGCGGCACCCAGGAGGTCAACGCCAACATCTCCGGCGTACAGCGCGCCGCCGACGACACCGGCGCGGCAGCAACCCAGGTGCTGGGTGCTGCCGAACAGCTCTCAACCCAGTCCAAGGACCTCGCCGGCCAGGTCAACCGCTTCCTCTCCGACGTCCGCGCGGCGTAGCCGCGAATCCGTAGGATGGATAGAGCGAAGCGAAACCCATCATCTCTCCGCGCCAATGCAATTGATGGGTTTCGCTTCGCTCTATCCATCCTACAATGACAGCGCGGGCATGAGGGCCGCGCAGCTCCCTAACCGCCGCGCAGGCCGAGCACCCGGCGCGCGATCGCCTGGCGATGAACCTCGCTCGGGCCTTCATAGACGCGCATCAGGCGGGCCTTCTGCCAAAGCGCGTTGAGCGGCAGTTCCAGCGTCACGCCAAGCGCGCCGAGCGTCTGCATGGCGTGGTCGCAGGCTTCATAGGCCATCTCGGTCGCGAACACCTTGATCATCGAGGCTTCGTGCCGGATGTCCTCGCCGCGATCGGTCTTGTCGGCGGCATCCCGCACCATCAGCCGGCAGGCATGCATCCGCGTCGAGATGTCGGCGATCCACCACTGGATCGCCTGGCGCTCGGCGAGCCTGACGCCGAAGGTCTCGCGCTGCTTGGCGTGCTCGCACATCATGTCGAGCGCGCGTTTGGTGATGCCGACGCAGGTCGATCCCATCTCGAGCCGCCGCGTGCGCAGGCGCAGCTGCATCGGCGCGTAGCCCTTGCCGACCTCGCCGAGCACCGAGGCCTTCGGGATGCGGCAATCCTCGAACACGATCTCATAGGTCGAGCCGCCGCCGACCATCGGGATCTCGCGCTCGATGATGAAGCCCGGCGTGCCCTTCTCGACGATGAAGGAGGTGATGCCGCCCTGGCGCTGATCGCTGCCGACCCGCGCCATCACGATGATGAAGTCGGCGGCGCGCGCATTGCTGATCCAGATCTTGCGGCCGTTCAGTACCCACTCTTCGCCTTCGAGCACCGCACGCGTCTTCATCCCGGCGGGATCGCCACCGGCGCCAGGCTCGGAGATCGCGATCGCCGATGCCATGCGGCCCTCGATATAGGGCTGCAGATATTTCTTCTTCTGCGCGTCGGTGCCGACCGCCTGCAACATGCGCAAATTCGGCGAGTCCGGCGGCAGCACGAACGGCACGCAGCTGCGGCCAAGCTCTTCATGCACCGCCGCCATGGTGCGCGTCGGCAAATCGTGGCCGCCGAGATCCTCCGGCGCATCGAGGCCCCAGAGCCCGAGTTCCTTCGAGACGTCGCGCAGCCGCTTGCGGTGTTCGGAGGTCAGCTCCGGATGATCGCTGCCGGGCAATTTCGATTTCAGATATTGCGGCTCCAGCGGGATCAGTTCGCGATCGACGAACTTCGCGACGGTCTCACGGATCATGGCTGTCTGTTCGTCATCGCTCATCTGGGATTCCTCGCCTGTGCTGTTTCGTTTCACAAAACCAGTAGCGTATTTTTCGTCGGCAAGAATAGCGGAAACGCCCGCTCGCGCTCACTGTCGCGCGATGGTTTCATGAGACGGAATTCAATATCCCGCCACGCGGTGAGCGGCAGCGAATTCGCGCGAGCAGTTCGCGCTTAGTCGGCAAAGCCGACGTAGCGGACGAAGTCGCTGTTGGCCTCGCGATCCGAGCGCACCGCATTGGCGGCAAAGCCGTCGTCGGGATAGCCCATCGCGACGCAGGTCATGATCACCTGGTCTTCAGGGATGTCGGCGACCTCGCGCACGATGTCGGAGCGCATGATGCCCTGGCCGTTGATCACGCTGCCGAGGCCGCGATCCCAGGCCGCCAGCACGATGCCGTAGCAGAGCGCGCCGAGATCGAAATGGCAGACCGCGCCGGGATCGAGGATCCGGTCGTAGGCCAGGACCAGCGAGACCGGGGCGTCGAACTGGCGGAAGCCGCGCAGCACCCAATCCTGTCGCATCGGCTTGTCGTCGCGGGCAATCCCCATCGCCCCGAACAGCTTCTTGGCGATATCGACCTGACGGCCACGGTGCACGCCTTGATACTCGCCATGGCTGACGATGTCGCGCTTGGCTTTGGCGCCGGCAATCATCTCCTCCATGTTGCGGCGGCGCACCTCTTCCAGCGGCGCCCCGGTCAGGACGTGGACATGCCAGGGCTGGGTGTTCATCGAGGACGGCGCGCGCTTGGCCACCTCGATGATCTCCTCGACGGTCGCCCGGGACACCGGTTGCTTCTTGAACCCGCGCACGCTTTTGCGTGTCTGTACCAGCGTCTCGAATTCCATCCCGCGCTTCCTCCATTTTGTTCCGCGCCGCACACGGAAATTTCTGGCGGCTATCCGGGTATTTTATAGACAAAATCAGCTGTGGGAACTTGATCGGACCAAGAATCCGATATCCAATCCGGCCACTGGTTTGGTTTAGGGAGAACCCAGATGAAGCGGATTTTCTTGGCGGCCGTGATCGCGACCTTTGCCGCCGGTTCGGCATTTGCGCAGGATGCCTCCTGCGAGACGAAGGCGGTCGGCAAGGACGGCAAGCCGCTGGCCGGCGCGGCCAAGACCTCGTTCATGAAGAAGTGCACCACCGACACCTGCGAGACCAAGGCGGTCGGCTCGGACGGCAAGAAGCTCGCCGGCGCGGCCAAGACCTCGTTCATGAAGAAGTGCCAGAGCGGCGCCTGATTCCCGTCGGGGTTTCCGGGTCCACTTATCGGCTCAGACCATTCGGGTCGCGCGAGGCGCGGCCCGAATGACGATTGATCAGGACTGAACGGACCCGGTCGGCCCGTCCGCCAGCGCTCAGAACGAGACGCCGACCCGCACGCCGCGGCTCCAGACCCGCCGGCAACGTTTCCTGGTATTGCCGTGAAATATTTCGAAGCGCTCCGGCAGTTGCACGGGCTTCTGAAATTCCAGGCAGGCCCCGCCGGCGGAATAGTCCACCAGCCGGCATTCGACCATGGGCGATTTCGGTTCAAGCTGGAGCTTGACCACGCTGGACACGCAACCTGTCGGTCGAACACGCGCAAATCGCCGGGGATGCATCACCGCTGCCCTTGGTGGAACCAGAGCGACAGGCTCGTCGGCCGCCGTTAAGATTCCGTTCAGGCCAATTGTTACGAAGTGTGTCCACTGGCGAGCGGATCGGTGCGCGCCGCGCCGGGGCGGCGCGCGGTGGCCAGCGTCTCGGACGGCGCCTCACCGAACTGCGACCGGTAGCTCCGCGAGAAATCGCTGAGGTGCCAGAACCCGTAGGCCAGCGCGCAGGCCTTGACGCTGGGCGCGCCGGCCAGGAGTTGCTGGCGCACCAGCCAGAGCCGACGCAGCCGCAAATAGCGATGCAGGCTGACGCCCCGGTAGCGCTGGATGGCGTCGTGCAGCGTGCGCACGGACACGCCGATCCGCCGTGCAAGTTCGCCGCTGTAGATCGGGTGAGCCACGTCGCCGGCGAGAATGGCGCGCGCATCGTTGAAGACCTTGAACTGACGCGTCGCGTTGGCGCGCGCCGTCCACTTCGCCGGCACGATCTCGGCGAAGGCATTGTCGATCGCGCCGAGCAGCGATTCCCTCATCGACATTCCCGTCGCGAATTCGCTGTCGGCAAGCTGCTGCGACGTGACGCGCAGAATCTCCCGGACCACCTCGCGCAACCGATCCTGCGCGCGTTGGGAGATCTCGTGAATGGTGAAGTTGAGATCCGTCTTCGGCCAGCCGCGGTCGACCACCGCGGGCGTGAAGACGACCGAGGCATATTTGCGGGGCGTCTCCTCCACCGAGGTATAGAACGCGCCGCCGCTGCCGAGCACGATCACGGCACGATCGCGCTCAACGCCGTTGAATCGCATCGGAGTGCCGTCGTCCATCGTGAAGCCGACCGCGGTGACGTGCGGCGCAAGCTGCGCGTCGACGATCCGCGGAAACGACTGGGTATAGTTGAGCTCGCACCCCGGCAAACTCAGGATGATCTGCTCGGCCGAAATCTTCCGCGCAAGTGGCGTGAAATCTACATCCAGGTCTCGGATCGAACTCCGGAATGCATCTACATCGTCAAAACGAAAGACTCTCGGCACCGGCAATGGCGCCGTCAAATGATTGCTCCCCTGAAATACTCTTTGAAATCTCTCTTCAGCGCGCTGAAAATATCCATGCACTAATTGCGAATCGTCCGATGAACGCGATTATCGAAACTGCGTTTCGCACGGTGGTCCGGGCAATCTGGCAAAGCGTCCCCGCTGCCGATTTTCGATAGTGATAGTAAGAATATCCACCACAACGAGTGGCACTCCCCATCAATATCTATACCCCTATTAAAGATTCTGGGAGCAGATTGATTACGGGGACAGTGAGGTTCTCCGTCGCGGAACATTTTAGGTACCGCAATGACCACTATTGCTTTGTCCGATCTTATTGCCGAACTCGACGATGTCTTGAAAGCAGGCTCGCCTGACCGCCGCACGCGCATGCTGCGGGAGGTGGCGGGGCTGTTTCTCGAAGACGCTCACCGCCTCAACGAGCATCATGTCGGGTTGTTCGACGACGTCCTGGTCCGCCTGACCGAGAGCGTCGAGCTGCGGACGCTCACCACGCTGAGCCGCTCGCTTGCCGACTTGCGCCTGGTTCCGCGGCAGCTGGCGCGTCGTCTCGCCAACCACGACGACGCCGATGTCGCAGCTCCGATCCTGCGGAAATGCGACTGCATCCCCGACAGCGACCTGATCGACATCGCCTGGATGCGCGCCGAGGAACATCTTTGCGCGATCGCCGGGCGAAAGACCGTCAATCCGGAACTCAGCGATATTCTGCTGATGCGCGGCGACAGCAGTGTCGTGCGCGTTCTCGCGAGCAATCCCGGCGCCGAAATGACCAGCGCCGGCCTTGCCATGATGGTCGACGCCTCGGAACGCGACGACAACATCGCAAGCGCGCTGATGACGCGCAGCGACCTGCCCCACCGCGTCGCTGCCGACCTCGTCATGCGGTCCACGCCGCGTCAGCAGGCCCGGCTGCTCAAGCTCGCACGCCCCGACATTCAGGACGCGATCCGCGCCGCCATCGATGCCAGCACCGCCCGCGCCGCCGTGAAGCCTCCAGCCACGATCGACTACACGGAGGCGCGGGCCACGGTCACGGCCCTGAATAAGTCCGGACAATTGAACGACTCGAGCGTCAACCGGTTCGCGATCCGGCGAGAGGTCCACAACGTCGCGGCGGCGCTGGCCCATCTCGCCACCGTTCCGATCGAGACCATCGCCCCATTGATGGAAGCCGCCGACATCAACGGGCTCGTCATCGCCTGCCGCGCCTCGCGGCTGAACTGGAACACGACGGCCGCCGTCGTCAGCTACCGGAAGGCCGGGCTGTCGGTCGTTCCGGAGGAACTCGAGCGCGCGCGGGAGATGTTTGAACGACTGCCGCTGTCGAACGCGCAGCGCACGATCCGGTTCGGCTCGCTGAGCGACCTCATGGCCAAGCCTGCCCAGGCGGCGCGAGGGGCGTGATGACGTATGGAGGCCGCAAGGCGGAGCGCGTCCGGCTCGAGACCCGTTATCCCGTCAATCTCATGGGGGTCGACGGCACGTGGCGGCGCAGCTGCATCCTGCTCGACGTCTCCCAGAGCGGCGCCCGGCTCGAGGTCGACGGGACGCTGGAGGTGTTGAAGGCCCAGGAGTTCTTCCTGATCCTGTCCTCGCGGGGCCTGGCGTTCCGCCGCTGCGAGCTGGTCCGTGTCGACGGCATCGAGATCGGAGTGAGATTCATCGAAGAGAAGAAGCGCAAGGGACGCGCCGTGGTCCCGAAATGAGGATTGGCAACGGTTGAGAGATCGACGACATGACCAGGCAGAGAGCAACGAATATCTCGGTATCGACAATTTCCACGGCGCCGCTGCGCGCGACCGTCGAGATCGACTGCCACGACTCCGTGGCGACGTTCGAGATCGACGAGGAACTCGCGCACCGCCTCTGCGCCGACCTTGAACGGTTTCTCACCCAGGTTCCGCGCCGAACCCGGATGACGCTGGTCAGGTAACCTCTCCGCCAAACAGATCGTCCGCCTCGATGCCGATCCATCTTGTTGCCGATACGCCGTCCAGGCTGTCCGATCTTCGCGGCCTGCTGGGACAGACGTTCGAGGTCACCTCAGAACTGCTTGCTGCCGCGCGGCTACGGGACGGCGATGTCGAGGCATTGGTGGTCAGCGCCGACCTCCGCCTGGTCGACAACATCGCCGCCTTGAAGGGGATCTCGACCAGGCTGAAGCGGATCCCGCGGCGCATCTTCATCATCGACCAGCGTACGCGCCTCGCGACGGTGCAGGCCTATGCGCTCGGCGCGACCGATGCGTTCTTCAGTCCGGTCAAGCCGTCGCAGCTTCTGGCCAGGCTTGTCGATATCGAAGCGCCGTCGATCGTTCCGGAGGAGTTGCCGTCGTCCGCCACGGAGGCGGCATCGGCGGGCGCGGCCAGCATCGCCGCGATGTTCTCGGCCGTCATCAACGGCTCGGCGATCGACGTCGCCGATGCCCGGCGCGCCGGCGCGGGGATCGCCGACAGCATCGCGGAGAATGGCCTCTCCGACTGGTTGACGACGGTCCGCCGCCACCACGAGGGCACCTACCAGCACTGCCTGCTGGTCACCGGCCTCGCGGTCGATTTCGGCATGAGCCTCGGCATGGGCAAACCTGACATCGAGCGGCTGCATTCGGCGGCGATGTTCCACGACATCGGCAAGGCGACGATTCCCCTCGCGGTGCTCGACAAGCCGGGGCGGCTCGACGACGCCGAGCGCGCGCTGATCGAGACCCATCCTGGCGCAGGCCATGACGCGCTGAAAGGCACGCCGGGCATCTCCGCGGAGGTGCTCGACGCGGTGCGGCACCATCACGAATATCTCGACGGCAGCGGCTATCCGGACGGGCTGTGCGCCGAAAGCATCCCGGATATCGTCCGCATCCTGACCATCTCGGACATCTTCGCCGCACTGATCGAGCACCGCACCTACAAGCCGACGATGTCGCGGGACAAGGCCTACGAGATTCTGCTCGACATGAAAGGCAAGCTCGAGCGACCGCTGGTCATGGCCTTCAGGGACGTCGCCTTGAACCGCTGAACCTGCTGCTTGACGCGCCACGCATTGCGGGGCGCTACTCCCGCTTGAAGCGATAGTCGAAGCGATCGACGTCGGCCGTGATCAGGCCAACCGTCGGGGTCGGAAAATGGATCGGCAGGATCAGCGTGTCGGTCCCGGCAACCGAGGTAAAGAATTTCCGGCGCGAGACCGCCGATTGCTTCGGATCCCAATCGGGCTTGGCCGACCATTCCGGTTCGCGGCACTGGATCGCGTGGTGCATCAGGTCGCCCGCGACCACCGCGCGCTGCCCCTTCGAGAAGATGTTGATGCAGCAGTGGCAGGGCGAATGGCCCGGCGTCGGCGTCAGCGTCACGGTATCGTCGAGCGCATAGTCGTCGTCGACCAGGAGCGCCTGCCCGGCCTCGACGATCGGCAGGCAATTGTCGCGAAACACCGTGCCGGGCGGATTGGCGCCCTTGGCGTTCTCGACCTCCCAGGCCGCATACTCGCCCTTGTGGAAGACGTACTTCGCGTTCGGGAAGGTCGGCACCCAGCGCCCGTCGCGCAGCGTCGTATTCCAGCCGGTGTGGTCGATATGCAGATGGGTGCAGAACACATAATCGATCTGCTCGAAGGATATGCCGAGCGCGAACAGCTCGTTGCGCCAGCGCTCCTTGCCCGGGAAATCGAACGGCGGCGGGTGCCCCTTGTCCTCGCCGGTGCAGGTGTCGACCAGGATGGTGTAGCGCGGCGTCCGCACCACGAAGGTCTGGTAGGTGATCACCATCATGCCGCGCGCGGCATCGAAGACCTCGGGCTCCATCGTCTTCAGATGATGCTTGAACACCGCGTCGTCATAGGTCGGGAAGAAATCCTGCGGCCGCCGCCACGGCCCTTCGCGCTCGATCACCGCGTCGATCGTGATGTCGCCGATCCTGATCTGTCTCATGCCGCTTCGCTCCCGATTTTTTCGAAGCGTAGCGGGCCATACCGGGCCTCACAAGCGGAGCACCACGCAGCACGCCATGCGGCTTTGCATTGCTGACGCGGCCCTCGTGCCGCAATTCATCCGGAATGTTGGCGATGCTGTCGGAATGACCAACCGCCTGATTCAGATCGCGCTGCTGACGATGCTGACAACCTTGCCGACTGTGGCAATGGCCGCCCCCGACACCGCTTTCTTTCCGAGCGCCGACGGCAAGACCGAGATCGTCGGCTATCTGTTCAAGCCGCAAACGCCGGGTCGGCATCCGGCGATCGTGCTGCTGCACGGCCGCGGCGGGCCCTATTCGACCAACGTCAACAGGGACTGCACGCTGGTGTCGCGGACCGATCCGTCCACGGACTGCAACGCGAATGGTCTGTCCAAGCGGCACATGATGTGGGGACAGTTTTGGGCGGATCACGGCTATGTCGCGCTGCTGCCGGACAGTTTCGGGCCGCGCGGCAAGGCTCACGGCTTCGGCCGCTTCACGCATGGCGATCCCGATCGCGTCGATGTGAACGAAAAAACCGTGCGACCGCTCGACGCCGAGGGCGCGCTGACCTGGCTGCGCAGCCAGAAGGACGTGATCGGAGATCGCATCTTCCTGCAAGGATGGTCGAACGGCGGCAGCACCGCGCTGAACGTGATGCAGCGGCAGGGTGCGGCGACGTCGGGCTATCGCGCCGCGCTGGTGTTCTATCCGGGCTGCGGACCGGCGGCGCTGCTGGCACAGACGCTGGAATCGGCGGCGCCGATCACCATGCTGCTCGGTGCGGACGACGAGGAAGTATCGCCCGCGCGATGCCAGGACGTCGCCCATCGCTCGATCGCGACCGGCAGCAAGATCGATGTCGTGGTCTATCCGGGCGCGACCCACGACTTCGACGATCCCGGCCGCAGCCGCCAGTCGAACCCGGCCAACAGCGCCGCGCTCAAGGATGCGATGGTGCGGGCGATTGCCGCAGTCGACGGCGCGAAGGATTAGCCGCCGCAAAGCGACCATAAACATTGCTGCGGCCTCGTGCTGTCATCTCGCCGTGATAGATACGGCCCGACTCAATCAGCTCGCAGTAACGAGGATCCAATCCGTGACCGAATCCAACCCGCCCCGCCCCAAGATTGCCGAAACCGTCATCGAGCCGACGGTTAAACTGCGGGAAGTCAAGGTCGGACGTTGCTGCGAGATCCTCGGCGACACTGCGATCGAATATACCGAACTCGGCGATTACTCGTATCTCGGCAGCGGCTGCATCGTCGCCGACGCCGTAATCGGCCGATTCTGCGCGATCGCGGCACAGGTCCGGATCGGCGCGCCCAATCACCCGCTCGAGCGCCCGTCGCAGCATCGTTTCACCTACTGCCCGGAATACTACACCGACACTGCCGAGCGGGATCGCGACTTCTTCAGAAATCGGCGCGCCGATCGCGTGGTGATCGGAAACGATGTCTGGATCGGCCACGGCGTGATCGTGTTGCCCGGCGTCACCGTCGGCGACGGCGCGGTGCTTGCGGCTGGTGCGGTGGTCTCGCGCGACGTTGCGCCGTACACGATCGTCGGCGGCGTGCCGGCCCGGCCGATCAAGGAGCGCTTCAGCCGCAAGATCGCAGCCGAGCTGTCGCAGATCGCCTGGTGGAACTGGCCGCCGGAGACGATCTGGGAACGCCTTCCCGAATTCCAGTCCGGCGACGTCGAGGCGTTTTGCGCGCGCTGGCGGGCTTGAGCTAGCTCCGCAACCCCGGCGCTTCCTGACCGGTGCGGGCGACGTATTCGGTGTAGCCGCCGCCATATTGATGGATGCCGTCGGGCGTCAGCTCCAGCACGCGGTTGGAGAGCGCGGCGAGGAAATGCCGATCGTGCGACACGAACAGCATGGTGCCCTCGAACTCAGAGAGCGCATTGATCAGCATCTCCTTGGTGGCGAGATCGAGATGGTTGGTCGGCTCGTCCAGCACCAGGAAGTTCGGCGGATCGAACAGCATCTTGGCCATCACCAGCCGCGCCTTCTCGCCGCCCGACAGCACCCGGCACTTCTTCTCGACGTCGTCGCCCGAGAAGCCGAAGCAGCCGGCGAGCGCGCGCAGCGAGCCTTGCCCGGCTTGCGGAAACGCATCCTCCAGTGACTGGAACACGGTGCGTTCGCCGTCGAGCAGATCCATCGCATGCTGTGCGAAATAGCCCATCTTGACACTGCCGCCGACCGTCACCGCGCCGTTATCAGGCTCGGTCGAGCCGGCCACCAGCTTCAACAGCGTCGACTTGCCGGCGCCATTGATGCCCATCACGCACCAGCGCTCCTTGCGACGGATCATGAAGTCGAGCCCGTCATAGATGCGCTTGCTGCCATAGGCCTTGTGCACGTTCTTCAGGCTGGCGACGTCCTCGCCCGAGCGCGGCGCCGGCTGGAATTCGAATGCCACGGTCTGACGCCGCCGCGGCGGCTCGACCCGCTCGATCTTGTCGAGCTTCTTGACCCGGCTCTGCACCTGGGCGGCGTGCGAGGCGCGCGCCTTGAAGCGCTCGATGAACTTGATCTCCTTGGCGAGCATCGCCTGCTGCCGCTCGAACTGCGCCTGCTGCTGCTTGTCGGACAGCGCTCGCTGCTGCTCGTAGAATTCGTAATTGCCGGAATAGCTGGTGAGCTGGCCGCCGTCGATCTCGACCACCTTGTTGATGATGCGGTTGATGAACTCGCGGTCATGCGAGGTCATCAGCAGCGCGCCCTCATAGCCCTTCAGGAATTGCTCGAGCCAGATCAGGCTTTCCAGATCGAGATGGTTGCTCGGCTCGTCGAGCAACATCACGTCGGGCCGCATCAACAGGATGCGCGCCAGTGCCACCCGCATCTTCCAGCCGCCCGAGAGCTTGCCGACGTCGCCGTCCATCATCTCCTGGCTGAAGCCGAGGCCGGACAGCGCCTCGCGCGCGCGGCCGTCGAGCGCATAGCCATCCAATTCCTCGAAGCGGTGCTGCACCTCGCCGTAGCGCGCGATGATGTCGTCCATCTCGTCGGCCTTGTCAGGGTCGGCCATCGCGGCCTCCAGTTCCCTGAGCTCGGCTGCGACCTCGCTGACGGGCCCTGCCCCGTCCATCACCTCGGCGACCGCGCTGCGGCCACTCATCTCGCCGACATCCTGGCTGAAGTAGCCGATCGAGATGCCGCGATCGAGCGAGACCTGGCCTTCATCCGGGATTTCCCGGCCGGAGATCATACGGAACAGCGTGGTTTTGCCGGCGCCGTTCGGGCCGACAAGGCCGATCTTTTCGCCCTTCTGGAGCGCCGCGGAGGCTTCGATGAAGAGAATCTGGTGGCCGACTTGCTTGGAAACGTTATCGAGGCGGATCATTCGAATTCTGGGGGATTGAGGGTTTGCGGCCTCTTATTCGATCTCGGACCCGGGTGGAAGCCCATTCCCATGGGTTTGGTGCCGTGCGCCATGCATGCCACGATTGCTGCCGGTGGAATATGACAGGAAACCCTTCGGCGATCGATTTGAGGCATCACATGCAAGTCTGGCTTCTCTATCTCCTCGCGCTCGGCGCCGGCATCAGCGTCGCCACGCAGCAGGTCCTCAACGGCAATCTCAGGTCCGCGCTCAACTCGCCGGCTTGGGCTGGCCTCGTCAGCTATCTCGGCGGGTTGCTGACGATGGCGGTCGTGCTGGTCGCAACGCGCGAGCCGATGCCCTCCTGGAAACTCGTGACCGCCGTGCCCTGGTGGGCGTGGAGCGGCGGCGTGCTCGGTGGCGTGTTCATCCTGCTGATGATCCTGCTATTGCCCTCGCTCGGCGCCGCGACCTTGCTGGCGCTGGTGGTCGCGGGCCAGATGACCGCGGGCATCGCGATGGATCATTTTGGCCTGTTCGGGCTGACGCAGCATCCGGTGTCGATCTCGCGACTGGCGGGCATCGCGCTGATCATCGGAGGCGTGCTTCTGATCAAGGACTGAGGCCATCGAGAGGCCCATCAACACGAATGATTCCCTGAATGAGAAAGCGTCGCTGAATGCGGCGCCGTATGACGAGATGACGCAACCACCTCGGTCATCTCGAAGTGTGGACAGCGGCCGATTCGTCACTTAGCTGTAGGCGCCCGCTCGCGTTGTGCTGCGTCGCGCGAGATCTACACTCCCTGTTCACCACTCTCCAGTTCATTGCGTCCAAGCATTTGCGCATTCCGCTAATGTTCGCGCGGTCGCATTCGACCGCGACATTGGCGCGAGGCCTCGAGGAGCATCACATGATCAATCGCTTTCGCCTGGCCGCCGCGCTGACATTGCTGCTCGCCGGCAGCAGCGCATCGCTGGCCCAGTCGCTGCCCGACTACATGGCGCCGATCGCAGGCAAGACCACATCGACGCCGGGCGATGTCGCGACCAAGGACGTGCTCGCGCTCAACACCGGCATGTTCGAGCTCTATGGCGATGCCGCGCGGATCTTCCAGAAGAACATCCTCGACAAGCATCCGGTGATCCTCGGCCTGTTCTCCGGCGCCGGCGGCCGGCTGATCCTGTACCGGCCGGGCAAGCAGCCGACCGAAGCGCCGCCTGTGCCGGTCGTCTATCAGCTGCTGAAGTCGGTCGGCCACAGCACGATGGCGCTGGCCGAGGTGGTCGGACCCTATGTCAACAATCCCGACAACAAATCGTGGCGCGGATCGATGCTCGCCTATCGCAGCCGGATGCAATCGGCACTCGATGGGCTCGATCAGACGCCGATGCAGGCGGACTGGCGCGACAATAACCGCGCGATCCTCACCAACAACGTCGCCTTCATGGATGAATGCCTGTCGGCCGGCGTCATCCCATTCGCCAAGCTCGAGGCGTTCGGCAAGAAGCAGGCGCCGCTGCTGGCCAAGAACGTCGCCTGGGCCGCGCAGACCCAGGTGGCGCACTGGATGACGGTCGTGGCCGACTGGAAGACCCAGCTCGGCGACGACTGGGACAAGACCTATGCCGCCAGCAACACGATCTACGTGGCGCGGCAGAACAACGTGATCTTCAGCGTGCTGGCGCAATTCTTCGGACCCGACGCCGTCAACAGCCGCCTGATGCTGATCGAAACCATCTCCTTCACCACGACGCCGTCCGACATGCTGGAGTCGCTGACCCGGATCATCGCCGACCGCTCGGTAGGCGCGCTGTTCTTCGGCAGCTATCACTTGATGGACTATGAACTGATGGGGGGCGACGCGCGCCAGGCGATCATCGCCGAGACCAAGAAGCGCGGCATGACGGCCTTCTTGCCGCCGCTGGTGCCGTTCGGCTCCAAGCAATGGCCGACCCTGATCACCCCGGGCCCGGGACCAGCAACGATCGCCGACCTCAAGTGAGGCCACGGCTTATTGCGGTATCGCGGTTGCGTTCGCTCTGCCGCAATACTTCCACGAGTATTGCACCAGTTGTTAAACCCCGGCGCGATATGCCGTCGAGGTGTCGATGAAAGATCAGACCATGCGGCCTTCGCGACGCGAATTCGTGAAGTGGTTGTCGGCGGGCGGCATCTCGGTCAGCCTGTCGCATCTGGCGCTTGCGAAGGAGCCGGCCTTCGCGAGCCGCGAGACGCTGCCTGGGCGCGGCCATTTCAATCCGGCGGCAAAAGGCGTTGGCCGCGTCGACGGCGTGGCCAAGGTCACCGGCGCGAAACTCTACGCCTCCGACTTCCGCGCCGCCGACATGCCGGGCTGGCCCGCGACCACCGCGCACGCCATCCTGGTCCGCGCCAATGACGCCACGCATGTCTATGCCGGCATCGACCTCGCCCGCCTCGATGGTCCGGCAAAGCCCTCGGTCGTCGTGACCGCTGCCGATCTCGACCGGATCGGCACCCGGGTGCCCGAGTTCTACACCGGCGATCTGTTCTGCCCGGTCGGCAAGACGCCGCTCTATCTCGGGCAGCCGGTCGCGCTATTGATCTTCGCGCAGTTCGACGCCTTCGACCGCGCCCGCCTCGCGCTGCGCGACGGCACGTTCGTCAAATTCGGCGACGAGACCGGCCCCGTGATCCTGCCGAACTACGGCGCATATCGCTTCACGCGCGTCGCTGGCGCATCACCCGATGCGCCCGACGTGTACTCGCCGATCCAGGCCGGCTGGGTCTCGCCGAGCCGGATCCAGAACGCGGCACTGCCGGTCTGGTTGCCGCTCGCCAAGGAGACCAAGGCGGACTACGCCAAGGCCGCAACCCATGGCGAAGCGATCCGCGCCCAGCTCGCCAAGGACGATCCGTCACAGCTCGTGCTCGATCGCGAGTTCGAGACCCAGTCGGTCGATCCGATGTTCCTCGAACCGGAGAGCGGGCTCGCCTGGTACAGCGACGACAGCGGCCAGCTCGAATTGGTGCTCGGCGTGCAGTCGCCCTATGAGGCGACCGAGTCGATCGCCTTCATGCTCGGCAAGGCCCGCGCGCCGTTCCGGCCCTCGCACATCAACGCCCAGTTCGCCCATGTCGGCGGCGGCTTCGGCGGCCGCGACCACACCCCGTTCGTGCTCTACGTGGCATTGGCGGCGATGTTCTTTCCGGGACGGCCGGTGCGGCTGGCGCATGACCGCTACCAGCAGTTCCAGGGCGGCATCAAACGCCACCCGATCAAGATGCGCTCGCGGATCGGCATCGACCGCGCCAGCGGCAGGATCACGGCATTCGCCGCCGATCATGTGCTCGACGGCGGCGGGCTCGCCAATTTCTCCGCCAATGTCGCGGTCGTTGCCGCGACCGCCGCAATCGGCATCTACGACATCCCGAAGGTCGACGTCACCACGGTGGCGTTGCATTCACGCGGCGTCACCGCGGGCTCGATGCGCGGCTACGGCACGCTGCAGACCATGACCGCGCTGGAAGTGCTGATCGACGAGGCCGCAAGCGAGCTCAAGCTCGATCCAATCGCGTTCCGCCGCAACAATGCGCTGAAGCAGAACGACCGGACCATGACCGGCAATCCCTACATCGTGTCGGTGCGCACGCCCGACATCCTCGACAAGCTCGAGAAGCATCCGATCTGGCAGCAGCGCGCCGACTTCAAGCGGCAAGCCCCCGAAGGACGGTTGGTCGGCACCGGCGTCGCCTGCGTCACGAAGGATTACGGCTCGGGCGCGGATTGCTCGCTCGGCCGGGTCGAGATCGATCCCGAGGGGCGGATCGCGATCCACTGCGATCATGTCGAGATGGGCAATGGCATCGGCACCGCGCTCGCCAACCGGGTCGCGAACCATCTTGGCGCCGTCGCCGACGAGGTCGCAGTCTCCCGGGTCGACAGCTACGACGCGCTCGGGCTCGTCACCTCGGGCGATCCCTACACGATGGATCAGAAGACCCAGGACCTCGCCGAGAAGAACCCGCGCTGGGTGCCCGCGATCAGCTCGGCGACCAGCGCCTCGATCGGCGCCCATGTCGGCACGCATTCGGCGGCCGAGGCCGCCCGCATCGTCTTCCGTTTCGGCCTGTGGCCGGCGGCGCTGGAGCTCTGGCGCATTGCGAAGACCGATCCGCGTGCCCGGCAATCGGACAGAGCGCGCTGGCAGGATGGGCGGCTCGCGCTCGACGATCTCGCGCCGCTGCCACTGCCGAAGCTTGCGGCGACCGCCCATGCGCGCGGCTTCGTCACCGGCGCCATCGCGCACAGCTTCTCGCGCTGGGCCTGGTCGCGCGGCCGCTTCCCCCTGTTCGGCGAGCAGGTTCGCGCCGAGATCGATGCGCTGGCAATCCGCCGTGGCCGCGGCAGGTTCGCGCGGATCGACCGAACCAGCGTGAAATTCCCGCCGACCGACAACAACCGGATCGGCACCGCCTACACCTCGATGTGCGGCACGCTGGTCCGCATCGAGATCGAGCGCGCGACCGGCATCTTGCGCATCGCCAAGGCCTACAGCGTGTTCGAATGCGGCCAGGCGCTGGTGCCCGAAGTGGTGCTCGGCCAGTCGCATGGCGGCTTCGCCATGGGTGTCGGCTACGCGCTGCTGGAAACCCTGCCGCCGTTCGAAGGCGGCCCCGGCAACGGGCAATGGAATCTCGGCCAGTATTTGATCGCGCGCGGCTCCGACCTGCCGCTGCACGATCTTGAGATCGAGATGCTGCCGCCGCTGACGCCGGACGAACCGCCGAAGGGCATGGCGGAGGTTGTGATGATCCCGATCGTGCCGGCGCTGCTCAACGCCATCAACGATGCCACCGGCCACCGCTTCCGCTCGTTGCCGGTGACATCGAGCCTGCTCAAGGGAGCGCTTGCGTGACGACGCTCAACCTCACCATCAACGGCCACAAGCACGGCCCGATCGAGGTCCGCGACGACCTCTCGATGAACGATCTGCTGCGCGAGATGCTCGGCATGACCGGCACCAAGTTCGGTTGTGGCGCCGCGCAGTGCCTGAGTTGTGCAATCATCGTCGATAATCCCGACGGCAGCAGCTACACCACGCCGACCTGCGTGGTGCCGGCGGCGAATTTCGACGGCATGGCGATCCGCACCGTCGAGGGCCACGCCAAGGACGGCGAGCTCTCCGCCTTGCAGCGCGCCTTCATCGACCACTTCGCGTTCCAGTGCGGCTACTGCACGGCCGGCTTCCTCAACGAAGGCCAGGTGCTGCTCGAACGGCTGGCGAAGACGCCGGTGGCGCGGGACCAGCTCGAGACCGTCATCGCCGATGCGCTCGACGGCCATCTGTGCCGCTGCACCGGCTACATCAAATATCACCAGGCGGTGCGTGACGTGATCCTCGCCGATTCCCAACGCTATCTGACCGCCAACAAGTGAGCCCGCGCGCGATGCCATCGGAAACGCGGTTTCGGATCATGGCGGTGCTGACGGCGCTCGCGACCAGCCTGGGTGCCGGCTACGCCGCGTCGGAGAGCGCAAGCCACGCCCTCGCCTCGCCGGAAAGCTTTGCCGGGATCGAGAATGTCGAGCAGCGCTCCGCGGCGATCTTCACCGAACTCGGCAAGGTCCTGACCCATCCGCGCTGCACCAACTGCCACCCCGCCGGCGACAGCCCCCGGCAAGGCGATATCAGCCGCCTGCACCAGCCACCGGTCACGCGCGGTGCCGATGGCCACGGCAAGGACGCCATGCGCTGTTCGATCTGCCACCAGCACGCCAATTTCGATCCCGGCCGTGTGCCCGGACATCCGGAATGGCACCTCGCGCCGCGCGAGATGGCATGGGCTGGCAAGACCGTCGGCGAGATCTGCGCGCAGCTCCGGGACCCCGCACGCAATGGCGGCCGCAAGGTCGAGGACCTGATCGACCATATCGGCAAGGACACGCTGGTCGGCTGGGCCTGGCATCCCGGCTTCGGCCGCTCGCCGGCGCCGGGCACGCAGGCGCAGGCCGGCGCCCTGGTCGAGGCCTGGGTGAAGACCGGCGCGGCCTGTCCCGCGCCGTAACGCATGATCAGGAGAATGCACTGCGCTCTTCCGATAAGATCATGCGCAAACAAAGAGCTCGTAAATTCAGTGGCGCTTGAAGTACTGCACGTCGCGCTCGTGCTTCTCGGCCGCGGCGCGTGACTTGAAGGTGCCGAGATTGCGGCGCTTGCCGGTCTTCGGACTGACCTTGCGGGAATACAGCCGATACTCGCCGGAACGCAGCTTGCGGATCATGACGTCGCCTCGCCAATGCCTTCGCGAGACAACGATACGCCAGCGTGAGCGTTCCTGCTTGATCAGAAGCAAAGATTGGTCACGGCATTGCCGCGCTTGTCCTTGATGACATAGGGACAGCGGGCCCGCTCCAGCGCCTTCTTGGCATCCTCGTCGCCGAGCGCGGCCGCCCGCTCGTAATAGGCCTTGGCGGCATCGGTATCCTTCGGCCCGCCGCGACCGGCCTGCGCGAACGCCCCCATCCGCTCCAGCGCGCCCGGGTGGTTCTGCGCCGCCGCCTTCTCGAACAACGCCCGCGCACCGGCATCGTCCTGCGCGCCGCCCTTGCCTTCGGCGAGCATCATGCCGAGCTGGTACTGCGCCTCGGCATTGGTCTCGGCGGACCTGGCGAGCAATTCGCGCGCACGTGCCGGATCCGCAGCCGCGCTGCCGCCGAGCGCCGCCAGATTGCTGACGCCGCGCGCATTGCCGGCCTGCGCCGCGCGCTCGAACAATTTGCGCGCCTGCGCCTCGTCCTTGGCGACGCCAGTGCCATTGCCATAGAGCACACCAAGTTCGACCATCGCCGACGTCGAACCCTTGTCGGCGGCCTTGCGCCAGGCACTTGCCGCTTCCAGCGTCTGCTTGTTGGCGGCATAGGCGCGGCCGAGTTCGTACATCGCCCGACGTGAGGACTTTGCCGCCACCGCGCAATATTTGATCGCGGTCGCAATATCCGCCGGCGCGATCTCGGACACGCCCTTCACATCGGCCGGCTTGTCGGGATCGCTGGGATCGGCGGCGAGCCGGTCGCATAGCACGAGGTCGGCCGATTGCGCGTGAGCGAGTGCGGGCAAGGCCAGCGCCGCGGCAAAGGCAATTGCATGGAGAGATCTGAACATGACCGGCAGGTTGCGTCGCGGTGCAGGCAAATTCAAGGCTCGAGGCCGGTCTCGCGCAGCACCGGCGCGATGTCAGCCGACGACAGATAGCGTAGCAGATGATCGGCCGCCGCAGCGCGTTGCGATGCGACCATACGGCCGGCGGAGAACACAGCGGGTGTCTGCAATTCCGGGGGAAGCGGCCCGACGACCTCGATGCCGTCGATCTGCTTCAACTCGCTGATCTGCTGGATCGCGAGATCGGCTTCACCGCTGATGAGCTTTTCGGCGGTGAACCCGACGGGAATGATCACCGCGCGCGCGTTGATTTCCGCGGCGATGCGGAGCTGCTCGATCAGCCGCGCGAACAGGATACCGCTGGCGCCAAGCCGCGAGTAAGCCACCGCCCGCGCGCCGAGCAGCGCCGAACGCAGCGCGGCTTCGGTTGCGATGTCGGGATGCATGGCGCCCGCCTGCACCGCGACGCCGACATAGGAGCGCGCGAGATCGATCGCGCTGTCCGGCGCAACGCGGCCCTCGCCGGTCATCTCGTCGAGGCCCTCGCGGGTGAGGATCACGAGATCGGCTACCTCGCCGCCGCGCAGGCGTTCGAGCAGCGCCAGCGTCGGCGCGAAGTCGGCATCGATCGCGACGCCGCTTGCCGCCTGGTACGCCCCGGCAAGGCGCGCAATCGCGCCCTTGAGCGCCAGCGTCGAGAGCACGCGGACCGAATTGTCTCTTCCGCTCATGCCCGGCGCATCAGCTTGAGCGCGGCGGTGAGGCGGAGGCTGCGCTTGCCCGCCAGCGCGGTCGCTTCCAGCACGGCGCCCTCCGCGTCGCAGGTGCCGGCAAAGCCGATGCCGACCTCATGGCCGCCGAAGATCGCATCCTCGCCGATTGCCGAGGTGTGCTCCTGGTTGAGGATCTGGCCCTTCCAGCGGCCCTGCTCGGAGGTGTAGGTGCCAAGATAATAGAAGAACGCATCGCCGCCGAGGATGCGGCCGTTGTTCAGCAGCATCACGCCGGTGAGGCCGCCATCGACACCGTCGAGCACGCGGATCCGGATCGCGTAGAGGCCGTTGACGATACCGCCCTCGCCGACCCCGCCGGCGATCGGGATGTCGTCTTCGGTGATCGGCGTCATCACCGACTGGAACGGCACGCCGGGCAGCTCCTTGAGTTCGCCGTTGAAACGGTAGAGCTCCCCGTCGGGTCCGCCGGTGGCGATGAGCGTTGCATCGTCGGTGCCGGCCATTGCCCGATAGTTCGGATCGGGGTTGTGGCGGACGGTCTGGATCTCGACCGCGACCACGTCGCCGTCCTTCTTGTAGGTGCCGATATGGGCGAATGCAGAGTTGCCGCCGAGCATCCTGCCGTCGCCGACATACATCACGCTGCGGCCGACCGCACCGCCCAGCTCGAACCGGACCTTGTAAAACCCCTCAAACAAGCGCCGTGTCCCCGGCAGCCAACATGCAATCGTTATCTAGCGCGGTTCATAACGTAGCGAAACCGCTTTCGCCGGCAAGCTGCCTGCAAAGGCTGCCGTTAAAATGCAAAGGTCCGCCAAGGCATTCGCCCGGGCGGACCTGATTGCGGTACCGGATGCCTCCACCCGGTTCGGAGTTGCTTAGGCCGCCGCCTTTAAGCCGCAGGCTTTAAGCGGCAGCCTTGGCGCCGGTCGGCACCTCGGAGATCGTCTTCAGGATCTGCGACGCGATCTGGTAGGGGTCGCCTTGCGAGTTCGGACGACGGTCTTCCAGATAGCCCTTGTAGCCGTTGTTGACGAAAGAGTGCGGCACGCGGATCGAAGCGCCACGGTCAGCCACGCCGTAGCTGAACTTGTTCCACGGCGCGGTCTCGTGCTTGCCGGTCAGACGCTTGTCGTTGTCCGGGCCGTAGACGGCGATGTGGTCCATCAGATTCTTGTCGAAGGCCTTCATCAGGCTCTCGAAGTACTCCTTGCCGCCGACTTCGCGCATGTACTTGGTCGAGAAGTTGGCGTGCATGCCCGAGCCGTTCCAATCGGTGTCGCCGAGCGGCTTGCAGTGGAATTCGATGTCGATGCCGTAGCTCTCGGTGAGGCGCAACATCAGATAGCGGGCCATCCACATCTGGTCAGCGGCGGTCTTGGAGCCCTTGCCGAAGATCTGGAATTCCCACTGGCCCTTCGCCACTTCGGCGTTGATGCCTTCGTGGTTGATGCCGGCGGCGAGGCAGAGATTGAGATGCTCTTCGACGATCTTGCGGGCGACACTGCCGACGTTCTTGTAGCCGACGCCGGTGTAGTACGGGCCCTGCGGCGCCGGATAACCCTCTTCCGGGAAGCCGAGCGGACGGCCGTCCTTGTAGAAGAAGTATTCCTGCTCGAAGCCGAACCAGGCGCCTTCGTCGTCCAGAACGGTTGCGCGCTTGTTCGAGACATGCGGCGTCTTGCCGTCGGGCATCATGACTTCGCACATCACCAGCACGCCGTTCTCGCGCGCGGCGTCGGGATAGCAGGCGACCGGCTTCAGCACGCAGTCAGAGCTGTGGCCTTCAGCCTGCTGGGTGGACGAACCGTCAAAGCCCCACAGCGGAAGCTGTTCGAGGGTCGGGAACGACGCGAATTCCTTGATCTGCGTCTTACCGCGCAGGCTCGGCGTCGGCGTATATCCGTCGAGCCAGATATACTCGAGCTTGTACTTGGTCATTGAACCTCTCTGTTGATGATGCAAAACCGTGAGGAACCGAAAGCCAGTCGGCCGCCGCACGCGTACCCGGCCACCATCGGCCGGCTCTTACTAAGCAATTAAAATGCCAGTCGCTGCACTGCGGCACCCGCCCTGGTCGCGGATGTCCACAGCCGACATCGCATTTTTAGCTGCGACATAGCAGCGCGGCTGGCATGCGTCCGGGACAGGCGGAATCCGCCTCCCGATGCTCCCGACCGCCTTTTTCTCCAGCAAATCCAACTGCGACACCGCCTGCCGATTAAAGCCGCAGCAGCGCCATGTGACAGTTCGTGTCCGGCTGCCCGACCTCCGGCAACCATGGCCGAGGCCCAAGCGTTGGTCAGCTGCATCCTGCCTTGCAGGAGGCAAACCCGGACTTGCACACAGATTAGACAGACAATGACTATTTCTTGGTCAACTTGCACCCTTCCGGGCCCGGGCCGATATCAAAATCACGGTAACCGCACACGAATGAGTCGGGCGCACCATGGAGGCTCGCACCGGCCAAAGGAGACTTTGACATGATCACCACGGGCCAAGGACAGATCCAGGGATCGGCAACGATCTATCAATTCCCGGTTGGGGGCCGCGCGGCTCTCGGCGGGCGCCGCTACGGCGAGGCGCGGACGGCGCATGAGCTTTCCGCCGAGGTCGAGACCTCCGCATGCAGCGAGAGCTGGTACCATCAGGCAGCGATCGACGACGCAAAGCCGAGCCGCGATCACTGATGTCGCGACAACAAAGGGGCACGACATCAAAACGTCAGACGGCGTCACAACACTAGCAAAGGGTCGGAACGAAACGTTTCGGCCCTTTTTTCATGCCAGCTCGCAGGCCGTCACCGGCCGCTTCGCATGCCGGAGCCTGATCGGGCCGGCACGGCTGAACGCCAGCGTGACACCGCTGCCCTTGTAGCGCGTGCCCGCCAGCGACAGGCGTTTCGTCAACGTCACCGCCTTGCCGTCGAGTTGCAGATGCGCGCGGGTATCCCCGTCGAAGAACGCCGCTATGAACTGTGTGCCGTCGGCGCAGCGATAATTCCGGAAGGCGGACTGCGCCGTCACCGTCGAGGAACCGAACACCCCGCAAAGAATTGCGCCGATCACAACGGCGCCCGCGCGATAAGTCATATTCTCCTCCCGGCGGGCCGGCTATAGACCTGTCTGCGCCGATCCATTCGCGCCAAGACTGAGCCAGGATATCAACAGCTGCAACAGGCCCGCCCGATGTCAGACGCCCCCGCCCGCCATCTCAATCTCGCCGGCGCCAGCAATTTCCGTGACCTTGGCGGCTACCAGACGCGCGACGGCCGGACGGTGCGCTGGCGGCAGATCTTCCGCTCCAACCATCTGGCACACCTCACCGAGCAGGACGTCGCCGTGGTGCGCACGCTCGGGGTCAAGAGCGCGTTCGATTTTCGCGGCGTCACCGAGCGCGCCGAAGCGCTGTGCGGCATGACCGACATCACCGTGCATTCGCTTCCCGTCGAGCCGACGGTGGTGGCCGCGCTGCGCGAGATCGCTGGCAACCGCCAGCTCTCCGAAGCCGACGCGATCGACGTGATGCGGGATTCCTATCGCGGCTATGTCCAGGACAACACCCAGCGCTATCGCACGCTGTTTGCACATCTGCTCGAAGACCGCGCGCCGCTGGTGATCCACTGCACCGCCGGCAAGGACCGCACCGGCTTCGCCTGCGCGCTGATCCTGCACGCACTCGGCGTGTCCGAGCAGGTGATCGCGGACGACTATCTGTTAACCAACCAGTTCTACAAGCGCGATCCCGCCCACAGCACCGAGCTGCCCGACGACGTCAAGCAGGTGCTCGGCACCGTGCGCGCGGCATTCCTGGAGGCTGCGTTCGAAGCAGTCGAGGCCGACTATGGCAGCCTCGATAATTATTTCCGGGATGGCCTCGGGCTCGGCCAGGCCGAACGCAAGGCGCTCGAAGGCCGCTACCTGCAAGCCTGATAGCTTGGCTCAGGCCGCGGCGGCCTCGAGCTCGAGCTCGGCATCGAGATCGGCGATCACATCCTCGAAGGCCGAGATGGCCTGCTGGATCGCCGCGATCTGCATCAACTCCCAGCTGCTCACCGGTCCGGTGCGATTCTGGAGCGCAACCACGAGGTCACGCCGCTGCTCCTTAAGCTGAACGAGCGGTAAACCGTGATCCGGAAGATATCCCATCGAAAACCCCTGGCTTGGCTGGAGTTCCGTTTCTACGAAAAGGGTTCTGCGAACGACTTACAGAACTGCCGAAAATTTTATCCAACCACCCCACCTCCGTAGTCTTACGTAGTCAGGACGACGCGCTGGCGCTGCGTGCCACCGCATCGTTGATCGCTCCGAGCAACGCCTGAGTGACGCAATCGGTCGCCCACTCGCTCGTATGAAGATGTTCCTGCGCACCATCGTCGAGTTCGGAGAGCGGAATTCCGGCATCGACCCATTGCCTCATCAGCGCAAAGCGGCAGAACAGGTTGGCTTTCCTGCTTGCAGCGACGTCAGCGATCATCGACATGAACTGGTTGGCGAGCTTCAGCACGTCCGGCGTGCCGACGATTGCCTGGGTGTATTGCGAATCCATCACCACGACGTCCAGCGGCAACCCGGCGAGCACATCGAGTCCTGCCTCCAATGTCGCTTGCACCTGATCGAAGTTGTAGTTCTTGTACACGGCGTTGGTGCCGACCTGCCAAATCACCATTACCGGCGCCTCGGCAATGACGTCGGACTCGATGCGCGCGAACTCTTCCGGCGCTTCCTGCCCGCCGATCCCCCGGTTGATGATGTCGATCATGCGGCCGAACGACTGCTTCTGGTTCCTCCACAACATCTCCAGCCGGGGCGGAAACGGGAGAATTCGGTCGGCTCCCGCGGTCGATGATGATCCGAGAGCAACGATCTTGACCTTGCGCTCGCGTTCGAGCGCCTGCGCAAGATGCGGCAATCCGTAACTGAACTTGACGAGTTCGAGATGGGTTTCGCACGGCCTCGGTGTCGGCATCGCAAACATCCTTGGGGTGAATGAACGAATGAATGCGCGCAGTAGGAGGCGAAATCGGCGGCATTGCAAATGAATTCCGCCTGATCATAGTGGTCGCAGTCAGTTGCGTTTACGGAGACCGCCATGAACGGAAAAGCCATCGTCATCACAGGCGCCCTCGGCGCGCTTGGCAAAGTGGTCGCCGCAGAAGCCCTGGCGCGCGGCGCGCGCGTTGCCGGCGTCGATCACGCCGCCTCGCAGCTTGCGTCGACGGCTGATCGTATCGAGCTCGGCGGTGTCGACCTCACCGACACCGCGCAGGCAAAGGCGGCGATCGACAAGGCGGCCGCGCATTTCGGCCGGCTCGACGGGTTGATCAACATCGCCGGCGGTTTCACCTTCGAGGCGGTGAGCGACGGCGATCCCGCGACCTGGCAGCGCATGTATGCGATGAACGTGATGACCGCGTTCAACACCTCGCATGCCGCGATCCCGCATCTCGTCAAATCCGGCGCCGGCCGGATCGTCAATATCGGCGCGCTGGGCGCGTTGCAGGCGGCGTCCGGCATGGGACCCTATGCGGCATCCAAGGCCGGTGTGCACCGCCTCACCGAGTCGCTCGCCGCCGAGCTCAAGGGCAAGGTCACGGTCAACGCCGTGCTGCCCTCGATCATCGACACCGCGGCCAATCGCGCCGCGATGCCGAAGGCCGATATCTCCAAATGGGTGACGCCGAAGGAACTCGCCGACGTCATCCTGTTCCTGGCCAGCGACGCCGCCAGCGCTGTCACCGGCGCGCTGCTGCCGGTCAATGGCCGGGTTTAGGCGGTTCGCCGATTGAACGCTTAGTCGGCAACCAGCAGCCGCAGCTTTGACCTGAAGCGAATGCTCTGCTTGCCGGCGAGTGCCATGCCGTCGCCCTCGGCGGTCTCATCGGTATAAGTTCCGGTGAAGCCGATGGTGACCACCTTGCGTTCCCATACCGGGCGCGCGCCATAGGTGGGCGAGTGCTCCTGGTTGGTGACCTCGCCCTTCCACTTGCCGTCGGCCGCCGTGTAGCTGCCATAGGCAAAGAAGAACGAGTCGCCGCCCCGCATCTGACCGTCACGCAGCACCATCACGCCCTGGTTTCCGCCAGAGACGCCGTCGAGGAATTCGACAGTGATGTGGTAGAGCCCGTTCCGGATCATGAAGATGCTTGCGCCTTCCAGGCCCGACAATAGCTGTCTGGCCGAGCTTTGGGCAATTGCATCCGCCTCGGCCGGCGCAATTCCGCGCTATGCTGCGGCACCGAGTCGCGGCCGACGCCGCAGGAGCCTGCCCGTTGGAAACCGCGCTTTATCTGCCCGTCAAACGCTTCCTCGAAAAGCTCGGCTTCACGGTGAAGGGCGAGATCGGTGGCTGTGACCTCGTGGCGCTCAGCGCCGACGATCCGCCCGTCGTCGTGGTCGGAGAGCTCAAGCTCGCCTTCAATCTCGAACTGATCCTGCAGGCGGTCGACCGCGCCGGCGCCGCCGACGAGGTGTGGATCGCGGCCAAGGTTTCAGCCCGCGGCAAGGGTCGCGAGAGCGACGCGCGCTATCGCAATCTGTGCCGGCGGCTCGGCTTCGGCATGCTCGGCGTCACCGACCGCGGCGACGTCGAGGTGCTGGTGCCGCCGCCGACTGCGGCACCGCGTCGCAATCCGAAGAAGCGCTCGCGGCTGATCACCGAGCATCGCAAGCGCAAGGGCGATCCCGCGATGGGCGGCTCGACACGGGCGCCGATCATGACCGCCTATCGCCAGCAGGCGCTGGCCTGCGCCTGTGCGATGTCGGATGGGCCCCGGCGGCTCCGCGACCTGCGTGTCGAGATTCCGGACGCCGGCAAGATCCTGCAGCATAATGTCTATGGCTGGTTCGATCGCGCCGAGCGGGGCATCTATGTGCTGACCGATGCCGGTCGCGCCGCGCTCAAGCGCTGGCCGCAGCAGCCGATCACTACGTCAGGGGCGGAAGCCGCCCCGTAAGGCATGATCCGGAAAAGTGCCAAGCGGTTTTCCGAAGAGATCACGCTCAAACAAGAGGGGGAGATCATGATCGTCGTCACCGGCAGCGTCACCGCCCGCCCCGACAGCTTTGACGAGGTACGGCGATTGAGCCTTGAGCATGTCCATCGCTCGCGCACCGAGCCCGGATGCATCTCGCACGCGGTGCATGTCGACTGCGAGAATCCGCTCAGGCTGGTGTTTTTCGAGCAATGGGCCGACCGCGCCGCGCTGGCAGCGCATTTTGCGGTCCCCGCGTCGCGCGACTTTGTCCGCTCGCTGCAATCCCTGGCGGCCGCCGCGACCACGATCGAACTTTATGACGCTCACAAAATTGAGAGACTCTAGCTGCATGGCTGGATTGCCATGCCACATTCATATTGCAATGCAACATTGGGCACCTTACGTATCTCCCGCGATTCAAGGATGAGGCGGCGATGAGCGGAGACTGGAACACCAAATACGGCACAAGGCGCGTGCGGCATGATCCGCCGACGCTGGAGGAAGCAATCTTCGCTGCCATCGGCATCACCGATGACGTCGAAGCCCAGGCCGAGATTGCCTCGTCCCTGATGGGGCTGCCCTATGACGAGGTGCTGGCCGAGGTGAAGAAGACCGCGCGCGTCAGCGCCCGCACCGGCACAGCGACCCGGGTGATCGCCGGCGAACAGGGCGCGCAGCGCTCCGTCGTGGTCGAGCGCCGCGTGGTCCGCCGCTTTGCCACCGACAAGCGCACCGGCACCTGAAAACAACATCCGTTGGTTCAAAGAAAAAGGGCAATCCACTGAGTGGATTGCCCTTTTTGCGTCGCGTCCGATATCTCAGCTTCAGGCTGCTCGGCCCCAGCCGGACATCTGCATCACCATTCGCCAATAGGCGCGGTTCATGTCGACGATCGCGCGTGCAGCCTCGACCGGCGTCACCGGAGCGATCGGCGGTGCCGGCTCAGGCTGGTGCTGCTCGGTCAGGTCGATGCTCCCGGTCGACTCACCGTGACGGAAGGTCAGCTGCGCACCGAACTTGGTGGCAAGTGCCCGCATCGCATCGTTCTGCGCGCCGGTGGTGATGCGCAGGCTGCCGTAGCCCTTGGCATGCGCCTCGGTGATCAGCTTGCGGAACAGCGTGCTGCCGACGCCTTTGCGCCGTGCCGACCGCTCGACGCTGAAAGCGATCTCGGGCTGCGCATCCGGTGACTGCTCCGGCGGGTGCAGCTCGGCCGCGCCGCGGACCACGCCATCCTCGAAATAGGCGATGATGACGGTGCCGTCGTTGGCGCAGCGCTCAGCATAGCGGCGGATAAAACTGTCGTCGATGAAGCCATGAAAACGATCATGACGGCTGGTTCGATCCAGTCTCAGCAGATGATCGCGCAGCAGGGGAAGCTCCTCCTGCTGGCTCAACGTCCGCACGGTACCCCGGGCAGAGGTCGAACTGATGGAATCGTGGTTCATTTCATAACTCCTCTTGGTAGCCCTCGAGGAGGCGTCGACTCCCTAACCCGTCCTATATTGTGCGCCGCACCATATAATTCAAGTACTGAGATTCATTTGAATAAACAATGATGTGATTGGCAAATCACATCATCACCTCATCATAATACCAGCTGGGTTTGGGTGATCACCGCAACGAGCTTGCCGTCTTCCGTCTCCAACCGGGTCTGCCAGACCTGGGTCCGCCGGCCCCGATGAACCGGTGTGGCCGTCGCGATCACGGTACTCCCCTCCTTGGCTCCGCCGATGAAGTTGGTCTTGCTCTCCAGCGTCGTGGTGCCCTTGGCGTCCTCCGGCAGGTTGATCACGGTGGCGGCAGCGCCGACCGAGTCCGCGAAGGCCATCACAGCGCCTCCGTGGATCGTGTTGCGGAGGGTGCAGAGGTCCGGCCGCACCAGCATCTTTGCGACCACGCGATCCTGACTGGCCTCGGTGAAGGTGACGCCCTTCAGTTCCGCAAACGGCATCTTCATCGACTGGATCTTTTCGAGCGGCGTCATGGGCACTCCCTGCCTGTGGTCTTCTTCGAGGTTGATAGCAGCATGATGGATTGCTCGGCCGGGCCCGGCAATGACGTCCGAGGTAATGGCGACCATGACGTTATGTCGTCCGTGACAAGGGGCCGCCGAGCCTGCATATCGTCGCCGATGCGCGACTTCCCTCCCCGCCGGATCGTCTGCCTGACCGAAGAGACGGTCGAGACGCTGTACCTGCTCGGCGAGCAGGACCGCATCGTCGGCGTCTCCGGCTACGCCGTGCGGCCGCCGCAGGTCCGCCGCGAGAAGCCGCGGGTGTCTGCGTTCATCTCCGCCGACATTCCGAAGATCTTGGCGCTCGACCCCGATCTGGTGCTCGCCTTTTCCGACCTGCAAGCCGACATCGTCGCCGATCTCGTGCGCGCCGGCATCGCTGTCCATGTCTTCAACCAGCGGGACGTCGCCGGCATCCTCGCGATGATCCGCACCCTGGCTGCGATGGTGGGCGCAGCCGATCGCGGCGAACAGCTCGCTGCGGGCTACGAACAACGGCTGGCCGCGATCGGGGCAACACCGCGGCCGGCGCCGCGGCCAAAAGTCTATTTCGAGGAATGGGACGATCCTCTGATCAGCGGCATCGGCTGGGTGTCCGAGCTGATCGAGATCGCCGGCGGCGCGGACGCGCTGCCGCATCTGCGCGCACACAAGGCCGCCCGGGATCGCATCGTCTCGGCTGAAGCCGTCCGCGAGGCGATGCCCGACGTGATCCTGGCCTCCTGGTGCGGCAAGAAGGTGGTGCCCGACCGCATCCGCAGGCGTGACGGCTGGAATGACGTTCCGGCCGTGCGCAACGACCGCATCGTCGAGATCAAGTCGCCGATCATCCTGCAGCCTGGCCCCGCCGCGCTGACCGATGGGCTCGATGCGATCGTGAAGGCGTTGTGGGGGAATGCTAGGTAGGTTTCACCCCGTCATTGCGAGCCAACGGGTCGCGCGAATGCGCGCCCGATGACAGGCTCCGCGAAGCAATCGATCTCACCGCAAGCGGCACTATGGATAGCTTCGTCGCTTCGCTCCTCGCAATGACGAGCAGAGCCTGCGAACCTACGCCTTCTCCACCCCGCACCATTCCGCGATGAACAGCGCGGTGGCCTTGGTCGACTGCCGCAGCGAGTGCAGATCGACATATTCGTTGAAGCCGTGCATCGCCGCGCCGCTGGCGCCGAAACACAGGCTCGGGATGTCGTAGTTCAAGCCGTAGAACCGTGTGTCGGTCAGTGCGGTGAAGGCGCGGTCCTCCACCGCCCCGCCATAGACCGCCTGGTGCGCCTTGGCGAAGGCGGCTTCCGGCGCCTCGGAGTTCACCAGCTCGTAGCCTTCCGACAGGAAGCCCGACCATTCCACCTGCGGCGGATTGTTGGAGAGGAAGCGGTGGTCGCGGGCAGCCGCCGACACGCAGGCCAGAATCTCCTTCTGGCACTCGGCGATCGACCAGCCCGGCAGCACCGCGATGCGGCAGTCGACGTCGCACCAGGCCGGCACGCTGGAAGCCCAGTCGCCACCCTTGATGATGCCGGGGTTGAAGTTGATCGGATGATTGACGTCCTTGAAATGCTTGTCGGCCCTGGCGCGCTCGTTCCAGGCGATCTCGAGCTTCTCCAGCGCATGCACCAGATGATATGCCGCCATGATCGCGTTCGAGCCGGCACCGGCCTCGAACACATGCACCGGGAAGCCGCGCACCTTCAGGCGGAACCAGATCACGCCGACCTGCGAGCGGATCATCGTGCCGTTGGTCGGCTCCGGGATGAAGCAGGCATCGGCGCGATAGCCGCGCTGCAAGGTCGAGAGCGCGCCGACGCCGGTGCTCTCCTCCTCGATCACGGACTGGAAGTGGATCCGCGCCGTCGGCTTCAACCCGGCCTTCTTGATCGCATCCAGCGCGTAGAGCGCGGCGATGGTGCCGGACTTCATGTCGCATGCACCGCGGCCATACATCTTGCCGTCCTTGATCACCGGCGAGAACGGCGGCGTCTCCCACATCTCGAGCGGGCCGGTCGGCACCACGTCGCAGTGACCCTGCAGGATCAGCGATTTGCCGGCATTGGTCGCCGGGCGGTAGGTGCCGACCACCGTACGGGCTTTCGAGAAATCATGCTCGATCGGGCCGAAGCCGCGCAGGTCCTTCAACTCGTCGAGATTGATGTGCCAGTCGTCGACCTCATAGCCACGCTCGCGCAGCAAATCGCCGATCATGTCCTGGCATGGCCCCTCGGCGCCGCGAGTCGAGGGGATCGCGACAAAGGCCTGCGTCGTCGCAAGCTGCGCATCGAATCCTTCGTCAACGGCGGCAAGGATTCGTTGTTGCGTCTCGGCAGTCATTCGGCAGCTCCATGGGGGACATCAGACAAGGCGGGAGCCGCAGCGTAACCTGATTTCACTCGGCCGGGTATTGCGCAAAATAGGCATCCCGCAATGCATCTTCGAGCAGGCGGCCTTCGGAATAGCCATCGAGCGTCTTCGGCCGAGTCACGCCGTCGAGCAGCCGCGGACACGGCTCGGGCGAGCCGAGCACGGTGCGCACCGGAATGCGCTCGGCATAGATCGGCAACTCGTAATCCTCATCGTCGTCGGCGACGCCCTTGGCGCGCACCTTGGCCGAGGCCTCCTCGATCTCCATCGCGATGAACGAGGTCGCCTTGATCTCCTGCTTGTTGCTGGCGCGCAGGCCCGCGGTGCGCTCGGGAAAAAAGCGATCGACCATCGCGACGACGGCACGCTCCTTCTCTGCGGGGTCGGTCACGAGATAGGCGGAGCCGAACGCCATCACCGCGCGATAGTCGGCCGAGTGGTTGAAGCCGCAGCGCGCCAGCACCAGGCTGTCGAGATGGGCGACGGTCAGACACACCCGCTGCCCCTCCGACTGGTTCTCCAGCATCCGGCTCGCGCTCGAGCCGTGCCAGTAGAGCCTGGTGCCCTCGCGCCAGAAGAAGGTCGGCGTGCAATAGGGCTGGCCGTCGATCACGTAGGAGACGTGGCACAGCATCGAGGCATCCAGGATCTTGTGCACGGTGGCGTGGTCGTAGAAGCCGCGGTCATGGCGGCGCTTCACCCTGTTGCGAGATGACAGCGGATAGGACGGAGTGGATGCACCTTCGGTCACGGCAGGCCTCGCATGGATTTGGAATCTTTCAAGAGTTGTAGCGGCCAATTTGGTCTGCGATAGTGCCAATTCCATGCGAAAAATTCCGACCAATTTGCGCAAGCCTTCGGCCGGCAAGGCCGACTTGCCGCTCGACCTCGCCGACCCCCACGTGACGCCGGGCGCGGCCTCGCAGCAGCGGCTGTATCAGGCGCTGTGCCGCGCGATCGTCGGCGGCCTGGTCAAGCCGGGCGAGCCGCTGCCGCCGTCGCGTGCGCTGGCCAGGCAGACCGGCTTCCGCCGTAACGCCGTCACCACGGCCTATGAGCGGCTGATCGCCGACGGCTTCGCGGTGGCGACCACCGGCTCCGGCACCTTCGTCGCCGCGCGCATCCCGGCGCAGGCCACCGCGCCGCGACGTGCGAGGATCGAGATCGAGCCGCCGCAGCACAATGCGCTGTCGCTCGGCTGCACCCATATCGACGAGCGCGCATTGCAGCGCTTCCGCGCCTTCGCCGGCAGGAGGCTGCGCGCCTTCGGCTCCGAACACCTGCACTATGGCGATCCACGCGGCAGCAGCGAACTGCGCGCCGCGATCGCGGATCATTTGCTGTCGGCACGCGGGCTGCGCTGCGACCCCGACCAGATCATGCTGGCGTCGGGCACACTGCACGCACTGCGCATCGTACTCGGTGCCATCCTCAAGCCCGGCGATCAGGTCTGGTGCGAGGATCCCGGCTATCCGGCAGCGCGGCGCGCGATCGAGCATTGCGGCTATCGGCCGGTGTCGGTGCCGGTCGATGGCTCCGGCATGCGCATCGACAAGGGGCGCGCATCCGCGTCGCAGGCGCGCGCCGCCTATGTCACCCCGTCACATCAATTTCCGCTCGGCGTGCAGATGTCGATGCTGCGCCGACTCGAGCTGCTGGACTGGGCCCGGGATGCCGGCGCCTTCGTGTTCGAGGACGATTACGACAGCGAGTTCCGCTATGACGGTGCGCCGCTGCTGTCGCTCGCCGGCATCGATCATCTGCGCCGCGTGATCTACATGGGCACGTTTGCGAAGACGCTGTTCCCGGGACTTCGGATCGGTTACTGCGCCTTGCCTGAAGCACTGATCGGACCGGTGACGGCGGCGCGCGCCGCGCTTGATCGGTTTCCTGGCACTCTGATGGAAGGCGCGGTCGCCGACATGCTGAACTCCGGCGCTTTCGCCGCGAACTTGCGCAAATCGCGCAAGCTTTATCGCGAGGCGCGCGATGTCCTGGCATCGACGCTTCAGAATGCATCCGAGGGCGAGCTTACGGTTCCCGTGCCGTCGCAAGGCCTGCATCTCGTGGCGCGGCTCGATCCCGCAACCGATCCGCTGATCGCGGCGCAGGCGAAGGCTAACGCCGGCGTCGGCGGCTGGCTGCTTGCCGAGACCTATCATCGCGCGCGTCCATTGCCGGGTTTCGTGCTGGGATTTTCCGGTCATCCGGTTCCGCAACTCGTCGCGTCGGCGGAACAATTGGCGAAGACAACGCTGACCGCATTGCGCGCGACGCACAAGCAATCCACGAAGCCGCGGCGCGCTAGGAGAATCACGGCCACCTGACTATGGTCGCCCGTCGTTCAGTGCGTGCCAGCTTACGGAGTTACCGGATGCCCGCCAATCGCAACGTCCTGTATCTCGTGATCGCCGCGCTGGTCGTGATCGCGGGCATGCTCGGCTACAATCTCTATCAGGCCAAGAAGCAGCCCGAAGGCCTTCAGATCAATGTCGGGCCCGACGGGCTCAAGATCCAGAACAAGTGAAGGAGGCTCGGATGCCGCGCATCGCATTGGTCGCGCTGGTCAGCGCCGCAGCATTCGTCGCGATGACCTACTCCGCCTCCGCGCAGCAGGCCTTGATGCGCGAAGGTGACATCGTCGACCTCAGGGTCGGTCAGCGCGTCCTCATCGACGACGGCTCGTGTCCGGCCGGGCAGATCAAGCAGGTCGTCGGCTCCAAGCTGAGCCAGAACGGCGTGGTGCGCACACATAGCTGCGTGCCACGGCTCGCCAAAAAATAAGCGCCCCGCAATCGCGAGGCGCTTCGTTCGTCACGATCCCGGCAACGCGCCGCTTAGTTCGAGATCGGCTCGAACATGCATTGCAGCGTCGGCTTGGCGATCTTGGTGAAGGTCGGGCCGATCTCGGCCTGCTTCGATGTCGGCACCCAATCGGACTCGATGGTCGGCACCCCGGTCTCGCTGATGCCGCGCAGCAGGGCGTGGCGAAGATCGGGATCATCCACCGTCGCGGCGGCGTGGTCGTGCAGGCAGCCGCAGACGGCTTCGGGATGCGTCCAGCGCCCGAGCATATGCGGCGCGCACTGGCGCACGAATTCGTCGCGCGGTTCAGCCGCCCGGTACAACGACCGGATCTGCATCGACTCGAGCGGAAGCTGGGATTGGGCCTGCGCGGAACCCGCCAGGAAGAACGATGCGAGCATCGCGGCGGAACATATACGAAGCAACATGGGGAGCCTTTGCCGGCAGTTCTGTCTGTCGCGTCAGTTGGCCTGTGCCACGATCATCGCGGCCGGAGTCACGACAGGCGAGCCATTGTAGGAGAAGGTACCGATCCCGGGCAAACCGCTGCCCGGGGCACCAGCCATCGACGAGCCGGCCATCACGAAAGCGACGGCGAGGATCAGGCTCAGGGTCCGCATGTGGCAGTCTCCGTCATTTACGGTCGGCGCCCGGCGCCGTGGTGTTGACGGTTTGATAACGATCTGCCGTTTCCGGAGTTCTGCGGAACAAGCGGAAAATGGTTTCGTCCGCGGGAGAATTGTTTCGTCGGCCGGCGGTCCACGAAACATTCGCCGAAAAACTCCAATGTTTTCAGTCGAGACGGGGCAGCGGGGACGTTGTTCAAGATTTCGCGCGTTAGGTCACCCGCTGGACGGCCGGGGCACCGACCGCGAATTATGCATGTAGACTGAGTGCGCTACCGCGCTTTCTTAACTTTCCTCTGCTGAGACAGGAAGCAACGGAGCAAGAGCTGCGTGAACCGCTCGAGGTTCCGGGCCGACTCATCTGGTGCCGTGCAACCATCCTCGCGGTGGCACGTTGTCGTGGTCCAGATCCAACCAACGAAGGATGTCAGTCGTGGGTAATGGCAACATCGGTGTTGGCAATCAGTCCGCGACCGGCAAATCCGGCCAGCAGCAGATGACGGCCGCGATGCCTCAGCAGGGCGCCTACGTGATGGGCGACAATGAATGCGCACCGCAGAAGCTGGTTCGCCTGATCGGTTGTCGCGACTCGAACGTCCGGCCGGGCCTCAGCATCCGCGCGAAGCAGTTCGGGCAAACCCAGCGCTAGCTCCCCTATCGCTTCAGCCGACGGGTTCAAGTCCCTGGTCGTGCTATTGAATGAACTCACCACACTTCTGGACGGCGGCAGCATCGGCCGCGCCCCATGGCATGATCGGCACCGACGATGTCGAGTTCTTCGGCGAGCCCTCGATCAGCTTGTCCGAATAGACCATGTAGACCAGCACGTTGCGCTTGGCGTCGCAGCCACGCACGATTTGCATTTTCTTGAAGAACAGCGAGCGCCGCTTGCTGAACATGTCGTCGCCCTGGCCGAGCTTGCCCTTGAAGCGGATCGGTCCGATCTGCCGGCAAGCCAGCGAGATGTCAGAGACTTCCTCGGCGAGGCCGAGCCAGCCCTTGAAGCCACCCCTCTCCGGCACCGTGAAGTGACAGGCGACGCCTTCGATCTCGGGGTCGTCGACCCCGTAGGTGGCGAGCTTGTCGTTGGGGCTCACCCATTTGAACACGGTCGAGCGGCGGAAGATCAGGTCGGGCTCGTCAGCCGCGGCTGCGGGGCCCGCCTGCCCCACGACCAACGTCGAGGCCAGCAACATCAGCAGCAACGCGGACCTCCATCGAGACAATTGTCGCACGTCACACAAGCTCACACTTCTCGATGTCATTGGGGTCTCCGCAGAATGGCTCCGCCTATGTAGTGCGCAAACGCCGCACGGGAAGGCGCTGACAGTTCGGTGATCGGACCTCGCGCTTTAACCTCTTGTGAGGCTTTTTTGCTACGCTTTCGTCGAAAAATACCCCCTCACGGAAGGGTTAGATCGCTTGCGCTGGTGAACGCGTTCTGCGTCTGCGACAACCAATGGATAGTTTGGACTGGGATTCGGAATATGCGCGCAAGCGGGCCTCGGATTTCGATTTTTAATTCTGCGAACGGGCGCTTCTGGCAATTTGCGATTTTGACCGCCGCCGGCACGATCGGCGCGTCGTCCAACGCCGATGCAGCGCTGTTCTACTGGAACCGCGACTCCGCCTATTACGGCGACGTCGAGCCGATGCCGCAGCCGGCCCGACCGAAGCCGAAGCGCAATCTCGTCAAGAAGAATCCGGCGATCGAGAAAGAAGCCGGCACCAGGCCGCAGGGCCCCCTGATCATCTCGGTCTCGATCGACCAGCAGCGGGTCAGCGTCTACGACGTCAACGGCCTCTATGCCGAGAGCCCGGTGTCGACGGGCATGAAGGGGCATTCCACCCCGATGGGTGTCTTCAGCATCATCCAGAAGCAGAAGTACCATCAGTCCAACATCTACAGCGGCGCGCCGATGCCGTACATGCAGCGCATCACCTGGTCGGGCATCGCGATGCACGCCGGCGTGCTGCCGGGCTATCCGGCTTCCCATGGCTGCATCCGCATGCCTATGTCGTTCGCGGTCAAGATGTACAATTGGACCCGGATGGGTGCCCGCGTGTTCGTGACGCCAGGCACGGTCTCGCCGGAGAGTTTCTCGCACCCGCTGCTGGTGACGCAGAAGGTCACGCCGCCGCAGCCGGTTGCCGACGACGTTCTGAAGATGGACGCGCCGCTCGGCGTGAAAAGCGACAAGGGCGCGGACAAGCCGCAGACCGGGCTCGATTTGCGCAGCAGCGTCGGCCATGACGCCGCTTCGCTGCGCGACAACCCCCACACCGCCGACGCCAGCGGCGCGATGCCTGTGGCGAGCGCGTCGTCGACCATGTCCGATGCGCCCTCCTCCGGCGATGCGATCGCGCAGAAGCTTGCAGCCGACACATCGGAGACCACGGCCGCCGCCGACAGCACCACCGCGTCCGACGACAGGACCGTCGGCGAAACCACCGGCAGCATCGACGCACCAAAGACCGAGGTAGCCTCGAACGATCAGGTGAAGGCCGAGGCCAGGGTCGACACCAAGGCCGACGAGCCGAAGGCGGACACGGCCAAGCCCGCCATTGCCGTGGCACCCAAGACCGACGCGGCAAAGCCTGAGGCGCCGAAGACCGACACGTCGAAGATCGATGCGCCGAAAGCCGATGCGGCCAAGGACACGGCAGGCAAGGACGCGACGGGCAAGGACGCGGCTAAGGCGACGGATGCGGCCAAGCCCGCTGAAGCCGCAACCCCAGCCGGCGCGTCGGACGCCAACAACGATGCGGCCAAGGATCCGGCTCGGCTGCCGGGCGCGGCCAGGATCGACGTGCCGAAGCGCACCGGGCAGATCGCGGTGTTCATCAGCCGCAAGGATTCCAAGCTCTATGTCCGGCAGAACTTCGCGCCGTTGTTCGAAGTGCCGGTGACGATCGCGGCGAGCGACCGGCCGCTCGGCACGCATGTGTTCACCGCGCAGGCCGACAAGACCGATACCAATCTGCTGCACTGGTCGGTGGTGACACTGCCGTCCCGCAATGCCGCTCGCATCGATGTGCAGGACCGTACCTCGCATCGTCGCAAGATGGCGGCCGCGGCGCCGGTCGAGGCCAAGCCGCAGCCGGCGACCAACACCCCGGCCGAGGCGCTCGACCGCATCTCGATCCCGGCCGACGCGATGGCGCGGATCACCGAAGCGCTTGGCACCGGCGGATCGATCATCGTCTCCGATCTCGGCGTCAACCAGGGCGAGACCGGCGAAGGCACCGACTTCATCCTGCCGCTGCGCTGAGCCCCCATAACGCCTTCTTGAAAGCCTGCGGCCGTCCGCTGGACTATGATGCCGTCGGCATCCGTTCCGGGGACGAGACCATGATGGACCGCAGGACACTGATCGTGGCGGCGTTGGCCGCGGCTGCGGGCTCCCGCGCCCTGCATGCGCAACAGCCGGCCATGAGCCGGATCACGGCCTACGCGTTCTCGTTCCCGGCACTCACCGGCGGCGACATTCGCCTCGCCGACTACGCCGGCCGTCCGCTGATGATCGTCAACACGGCTTCGCTCTGTGGCTTCACGCCGCAATATGCCGGCTTGCAGCAATTGTGGACCGAATTCCGCGACCGCGGCTTCGTCATCATCGGCGTGCCCTCGAACGATTTCGGCGGCCAGGAGCCCGGCGGCCCGACCGAGATCGCCGAGACCGCGCAGCATCAATACGGCGTCAGCTTCCCGATCGCAGCCAAGGCGGTCGTGAAGGGCGCCGGCGCCCACCCGTTCTATCGATGGGCGGCGGAGGCACGGCCGAAGGATGTGCCGCGCTGGAATTTCCACAAATACCTGATCGGCCGCGACGGCTACATCGCCGACGTCTTCTCTGAACAGGTCGCGCCCGACGACACCCGCATCAAGACTGCTATCGCGCGGGCATTGGCGGTAGCCTGAGAGGCGGCAACAATCCCCGGAATTAACTGATCCGACGAGGATTTTGGGCACGGACCCGCCCCGTTCATTGCCTTGGCGACGCCACTGCGACTAGGGTACGATCGGTTGGGGGCAGAAGCGGCCCGGGCGCGGCAATGCCGGCGCCGGGAGCGCGATCAGCAGGGAACACGCCATGCGCATTGCGGCAGGTCTGATTTTCGCAGGGACCGTATCGTTGCTCGCGTCGAGCGCAGCTTGGTCGCAGACGCCGCCCGCCAAGGGCACTGTGCCGGCGGCAGCTCCCGCAGCCGCAGCTCCAGCCCCTGCCGCCGCAGCGCCCGCGCCCGCTGCCACCGCGGTCGCTCCAGTGCCGCCGAAGCAACCGCCACAGCCGGCACGCGCCGCATGTAGCAATCCGAATGCGCTCGGCGTTGCCCGCACCGTCGAGATCGACACGACAGGCGGACCGGGCTTCGGCTTCGAGCATTTCAAGCAGCTCGACTTCCTGCGCGACCACGAAGTGGTGCTGACCTTCGACGACGGCCCATGGCCGGGCAACACGCCGGCGGTGCTGAAGGCGCTGGCCGACGAATGCACCACGGGCATCTTCTTCCCGATCGGCAAGCACGCCACCTATCATCCCGAGATCCTGCGCCAGGTCTATGCCGCCGGCCACACCGTCGGCTCGCACACCTGGTCGCATGAGAATCTGAACAACAAGAAGCTGACCGAGGATCAGAAGAAGGACGAGATCGAGCGCGGCCTGGCCGCAGTGAAATGGGCGCTCGAGACCTCACCCGCGCCGTTCTTCCGCTTCCCGGCGCTGCAACATCCGCCCGAGATGGTGACCTATCTCGGCAACCGCAACATCGCGATCTTCTCCTGCGACCTCGACTCGTTCGACTTCAAGTCGAAGAATTCCCAGCAGGTGATCGACACCGTGATGAAGAAGCTCGCCAAGCTCGGCAAGGGCATCATCCTGATGCACGACTTCCAGAAGCATACCGCCGAAGCGCTGCCCACGCTGCTGACGCAGCTCAAGGCTGGCGGCTACAAGGTGGTGGCGATGCGCGCCAAATTCCCGGCGACGATCCTGCCGCAATACGAGCAGGAGCTTGCCAAGGACGTCAAGCTGCCGACCGTGAGCTCGCGGCCAGTGAACAGCGTCGTCACCACCGTCGATCAGTAAGCGCGCCGGCCAAGTCCTGGTGGCTGGATTGCGTATCGAGGGTTTCGTCATCGTCTCCGCCGACGGCCGGCTGGCGAATGCAGACAATGTGATGCCGGACGAGCTCAAGATCGAGGGTGACAAGCGGTTCTTCACCGCAGCCCTCGACCGTGCCGATCTCGTCGTGCATGGCCGCCACTCCCAGGAAGAGCAGCCGAATGCGCCGAAGCGGCGCCGCCTGATCCTGACCGGCAAGGTCGCGGCCATCGCGCCCGACCCAGCCAATCCGAACGCGCTGTTGTGGAATCCCGCCGGCTGCCCGTTCGAGACGGCGAGCCGCGAGGCCGGCGTGACCGCAGGCATTGTCGCCATCATCGGCGGCCCCGGCGTGTTCGGCATGTTCATGGCGCGCTACGACACGTTCTGGCTGTCGGTCGCACCGAAGGTGCGAATTCCCGACGGCGAGCCGTGCTTTCCCGGCGTCCCTGCCCGCACCCCGCAGCAGGTACTTGCCGCTCACGGCCTCCACGCCGGCGCGCCGCAACTGATCGACGCCGCGCAGGACGTGACGGTCACGCCGTGGCGGCGCACGGGCTGACGGCGACGTCATCGCCAAGTCAGTTGGCTGAAACACGTCATCCGGCTGAAACTGGTACCGCCGCCGGCCAGTGAAAAACCGGCTCGCGTAATGTGCCAAGAGCCAATAATCGGCCCCGACGGCGGTCCAAAGCCGTAGCTGGTTCCATTTCTCAACGAACCACCACGCAGCCTTGCGTCGGTGTTCGACGCGCGCCCGCTATAACCGGCATGGAATGAATATCGTCAATACGGGCTGATGCTCGCGAAACGCCGCATCAATAGACTGAGACAAAACCGCAAGCAGCGGTCTTGCATCAGACCAGCGATCGCTCCCGCGGCGCTGTCGACGTCTTGATGGAACAGGACAACGGGTCGCGCCAAATAGCCGCGCGGCGGCTTTCTGTTCCGGCCGAGCCGACCTATACCCTGATCTTCCGAGACGATTCATCAAGGGATTGGCACGATCTGCCGCTATCCCCGGGTGGTCCGGCACGGATGCGAAGATCGAATCCAAAGCTGACTGTACGCCTGCGCCAATGACCGACGACCCCACAACCACCGGCCAGCGGGGAACCGCCGGAACAATCGACGACACCACCTCCGTGGCGTCCCTGCTGCCGACCTTCGGCTTTACAGCTGCTCGGATGGCTCCTGATGAAAACATCGCAGCCTGGCGGGAAGCCGTCGCGACGCTGTTCGACGTCGACGAGTTGGGGCGCGGCGAACCGGCGCCGTTCAGCGCGGACCTTTGTTCCTACGCCATGGGACCCGTGCTGATCGGGCTCAGCCGCGCCAGCGGTCAACGCTTCCTGCGCACCACCGCGACGGTGGCGCGGTCCGGCGTCGACCACATCATCCTGCAGCTCTATCTGAAGGGCGGCTTCGACGGCGTTGCCGGCGAAATGCCGGTCCGCGTGGGCGCCGGCGACATCTGCGCGTTCGACCTCGCCCAGACACTGGAGACCAGGGCAACCGCTTTCGAGAACGTGACGCTCGTCGTGCCGCGGCCGATGTTCGCGGCCCACATCGTGCAGGTCGACGCGCTGCACGGCCTGGTGCTGCCGGCAAGCGGCGTGGTCGGACGCCTGCTGGCCGGGCATCTCACCGCCCTGTTCGAGTTCGCGCCGCGCATGACATTCGAGGAGTGCCCCGCGGTGGTCGAGGGGACGATCTCGCTGCTGGCCGCTTGCCTCAGGGGCGAAATGGAGCGCGGCGATTCCAACCGTGGCCTCGCCGCGAACGCATCGCTGATGCGGATCAGACAGCATATCGAGGCAAAGCTCGACGACGGGCAGCTCTCGGCCGCGTCGCTCGCGGTCCATTTCGGCCTGTCGCGGGCTTCGCTCTACCGGCTGTTCGCACCGGCCGGAGGCATCGCCGAGTACATCCGCAGCCGTCGTCTGCATCGGGCATTCTTCGACCTTGCCGGGTCGGATGCGCGCAACCTGAGGATCAGCGAAGTCGCAAGGCGCTGGCATCTCGGCACCGACGCCCACTTCACCCGCTCGTTCAAGGCGGCCTACGGCATCACGCCCCGCGCGGCACGCGCGGCCGCGCTGCTGGGCACCGGCATCAGCCGATCGGCTGCCGGTGCCGATACCGCGACGATCTCACGGTGGATGCGGGAGATCGCCCCGCCCCGCGTCACGGACTGATTGCCCGACACACTCCCGGGTAGCGTGACCGGGGCCCTATACGTCCCCGTAGGCCGGCTCGTCGCGGCGCGGGCCGTGGCCGTAGCCTGCGATGATGAAGAGCGCGCCGATCAGCGACAGGTTCTTCAGCGCGTCGATCAGGGTCTTGAGGTTGTCGGGCGCCGGCTGATTCCAGAAATCATGGAAGTAGAAGGTCGCGAAGCATACGAAGATGATCAGCAGGATGGCGAAGAACCGTGCCAGGAAATTCACCGCGATCATCAGCCCCGCGACGATCTCGAAGCCACCGACCACGATCGCCAGCAGTTGCATGAACGGCATGCCGACGAAGGTTTCGATCTGCTGCGTATAGGGCGCGACGACGGCAGGGATGGTCACCTTGGCGGTGAGCAGATCCGCAGTCCCCTGGATGCTGAACAGCTTGCTCGCGCCCGAATACAGGAACAGCACGGCAAACAGGATGCGCCCGAAGGTGATGAACGCTGGCATGGGTCGGCCTCACTGGATGGCAGAAATCGGACGAAGCAGGCGGCGCGATTATGGCCGCCCCGCCTGTCACGATCAAATCGAATCCTTCCGGCCGAAAGCATGATCCGGAAAAGTGGGGAGCGGTTTTCCCCCGCGACAGACGCTGGCGTCTGCGCGGAGGTCATGCCCAAACGACCACTCAGCCGAACAGCGTCGGCTGTGCGCGGCCGGCACGCTCCTGGGCCTCGACCGCGGCGACCGCGGTCATGTTGAGGATGCCGCGCGCCGTCACCGACGGAGTGAGGATGTGCGCCGGACGTGCCGGGCCGATCAGGATCGGTCCGACCGGCAAGGCATCCGCCAGCGACTTGATCATCTGATAGGCGACGTTGGCGGCGTCGAGGTTCGGCATGATCAGGATATTGGCCTCGCCTTCCAGCCGCGATTGCGGCAGCACCAGCTTGCGGGCGACCGCCGATAAGGCGGTGTCGCCCTGCATCTCGCCGTCGGCCTCGATCTCCGGATGCTTGTCCTTCAGCAACTGCGTGGCGCGGCGCATCTTGCGCGACGACTCGGTATCGTAGCTGCCGAAGTCGGAATGTGACACGAATGCGACGCGGGGCTTGAAGGCGAAGCGCTGGACGTGGATCGCCGCGAGCGACGCCACCTCGGCGAGCTCTTCCGCGCTCGGGTTGGGCCGCACCTGGGTGTCGGCGATGAAATGGGCGCCCTTGGTCGTGATCATCAGCGACAGCGCGGCATAGTCGCTGATCCCAGGCAGGAAGCCGATGATCTCGCGGACATGCCGCAGATGGCTCATGTAGCGGCCCTCGACGCCGCATAGCATCGCGTCGGCCTCGCCGCGCGACACGGCGAGCGCCGCGATGACCGTGTTGTTGGTCCGCACCACCGTCCGCGCGGCTTCGGGCGTGACCCCGCGCCGGCCGGCGACGTCGATATAGGACTGTACATAGGAGCGGTAGCGCGGGTCGTCCTCGGGATTGACCAGGTCGAAATCGCGCCCGGCCTTGATCGACAGGCCGAAGCGCTTGATCCGGGTCTCGACCACCGAGGGACGGCCGACCAGGATCGGCCGCGCCAGTTTCTCCTCCAGCACCACCTGGGTCGCGCGCAGCACGCGTTCGTCCTCGCCTTCGGCATAGATCACCCGCACCGGCTGGGTCTTGGCCTTGGCAAACACCGGCTTCATGGTGAGGCCGGAGCGGAACGAGAAGCGCTCGAGCTGCGTGGTATATTCTTCGAAATTGGTGATCGGCCGGGTCGCAACGCCGGAATCCATCGCGGCCTTGGCGACCGCAGGGGCGATACGCAGGATCAGGCGCGGGTCGAACGGGCTGGGGATCAGGGAGCCCGGGCCGAACCCCTGGGTCTCGCCGGTCTCGAAACCATGGGCGACCGCATCCGACGGCGGATCGCGCGCGAGCTGCGCGATGGCGTCGACCGCGGCATGCTTCATCGCCTCATTGATCGCGGTGGCGCCGACGTCGAGCGCGCCACGGAAGATGAAGGGAAAGCACAGCACGTTGTTGACCTGGTTCGGATAGTCCGAACGGCCGGTGCAGATCATCGCATCGGGCCGCGCCTGGCGCGCCTCTTCCGGCATGATCTCCGGCACCGGATTGGCGAGCGCCATCACCAGCGGCTGGTCGGCCATCTGCTTGACCATCTCGGGCTTCAGCACGCCCGGCGCCGACAGGCCGATGAAGATGTCCGCGCCCGGAATGACGTCCGCCATCACCCGCGCATCGGTCTTCTGGGTATAGACCGCCTTCCAGCGATCCATCGTGGTGTTGCGGCCCTCATAGACGACGCCGTCGATGTCGCAGACCCAGATGTTCTTGCGCTGCGCGCCCATCGAGACCAACAGGTTGAGGGTGGCGATCGCCGCCGCCCCGGCGCCCGAGCAGACGATTTTCACATCGGCGAGGTTCTTGCCATTCAGCAGCAGGCCGTTGGTGATCGCCGCCGCGACGATGATGGCGGTGCCATGCTGGTCGTCGTGGAACACCGGGATCTTCATGCGCTCCTTGAGCTGGCCCTCGATCTCGAAGCACTCCGGCCCGCGGATGTCCTCCAGATTGATGCCGCCGAAGGTCGGCTCCAGCGCGGCGACCGTCTCGACCACGCGCTCGATCGTGTCGGCCTTGATCTCGATGTCGAACACGTCGATGCCGGCGAATTTCTTGAACAGCACCGCCTTGCCTTCCATGACGGGCTTCGAGGCCAGCGGGCCGATATTGCCGAGACCAAGCACCGCCGTCCCATTGGAGACCACGGCGACCAGATTGGCGCGGGCGGTCAGCGACGCCGCCTCCGCCGGGTTGTTGGCGATTTCGGTGCAGGCGGCGGCGACCCCCGGCGAATAGGCCAGCGCCAGGTCGCGCTGGTTGGCAAGCGGCTTGATCGCCTGGATCTCGAGCTTGCCCGGCCGCGGCAGCCGGTGATAGGCGAGCGCGGCGTTATGGAGTTCTTCAGACGATTGCGACATGCATGCTTCCCGCGTTTCCGGCCCAAATTTCTTTGTTTCTGTGCTAATCCAGGCGAAAGTCAGTTGTCCGGCAAATCGAGCCGGATGTGAAGCATGTCCCGCCGCTTGGATGCAACATCCGATAATGTCCCCGTCAACAGGCCCGGACGGCCCGTTCAAGGATGCTGCACTTTCCGACCGCGGATTGGCAATTTCTTTCCCTTGGTGATCCGGAGTTGACCGAATGAAGAAAATTCTGCTCGGCCTGATCGCCGTTGCCTTGGTGGCGGCGGCCGGCTATTTCGGTTTCGACTTCTACGCCCAGCGCCGGGTGACGCGCGAGGTCGAGGCCGCCTTCGAGCAGCTTCGCGCCGCCGGCGCCAAGGCGAGCCACGGCAAGATCGCATTCGACGTCAAGAGCCGCACCTTGACGATTTCCGACATTGTCGCTGAATCGGGCGCACAATCCCCAGCCAGCGTCAAGATCGCCCGCTTCACGGCCTCGGGCCTCGGTCAACTCGACCCGGCGCGGTTTTCCGCCGACAAAGTCGAGTTCGGCGACATCGAGGTCGGTGTAACGGGACTGACCCCGACGATCGCCTCCCTCACCTACAAGGCGCCGCAGATCACGGTAAAGGACTATTCCGGTCCCACTGGCCTGCCCCAGCTCCCGGCCTCGTCATCGATCTTCGAGCTGTATCGGTTTGCATTCACCCAGCTCGCGAGCATCAACGCCGCATCGGTCGCCGTACCCAAATTGACTGGAACGCTCACGTTCAGTGCGGCCGCGCATGTCGGCGACAATGCCGGTGGCACGTTCGACTATTCCGGCCTTGCCATCGAAAGCATCAAAGACGGAAAGATCGGGTCGAGCAAGACGGACAAGGTGACGTTCGCAATCAACCAGCAGGCCGCAGCCAAGCCGATCAAGATGACCGGCGACGTTGCCAATATCGTCGCGACCGATATCGATGTCGGCGCGATGGCTGCGATGTTCGACCCGGCCAAGGCCAACGACGACAGGGATTATCGGATTCAGGGACATCTTTCGGCTGGTCCCTATGTGATCACCGTGACGCCTGACGCCAGCACATCCACCCCCGGCCTGAACATGCGGATCGAGGGCGTGACCGCCGACGACGCCAGGATCAACCCGTCCCGGATGCAACTGCCGGCGCTGATGGCGATGATCCCGCCGCCGGGCAGCGCGCCGCCGTCGTCCGCCGAGGCACGCCAATTGCTGGAAAAGGTCGCCGGCCTCTATTCGGGTTTTGCCGTGGGCAATGCCGAGATGCACGGGCTCTCGTTTGAGACGCCGCAGGGGCCGCTCAAGCTGGCTTCGATGCAGTTCAACTTCGAGCATGGCAAGATCGGCGAGCTTGCGGTCGAGGGCCTCGATGCCCGCGCGCCGAACGGTCCCGTCAAGGTCGGACGCCTCGCGCTGAAGTCGCTCGACGTCGTCAACTTCATGCGGCTATCGGCGCAATTCGCCGGGCAGAAGCCTGCGCCCGAACAGTTGCTGGCGCTGTTGCCGCTGATCGAGGGGATCGAGGTCAAGGGTGTCGCCTCGCCGTACAAGGCCACCGGCAAGCCCGTCAACATCGACGTCTTCAGCCTCGACTGGGGGCAGTTCGTCGGATCGATCCCGAGCAAGCTGCGGCTGATCGCCAAGATGGCGGCGCCGCTGGATGCAGCCGATCCGCGGCAACAAGCGCTCGTGGCCGCCGGGATCGATCGGATGGCCATCGATGCCGATCTCGGCGCCGCATGGACCGAGGCGTCGCGCTCTCTGGCGCTCGAACCCCTCAAGCTCGACATGGCGGGCCTGCTCAATGCGTCGGCAAAGATCTCGCTCGCCAACGTCCCCCGCGACGCGTTTTCGGCCAACGTCGCCGAGGCCATGGGCGCGGTCGCGCAGGTCGAGGCCGGCACGATCGAACTTGCTGTCCACGACCTCGGCGTCCTCGATCTCGCGATCGCCCGATATGCGCGCAGCCAGAACATCGGCCGCGACGATGCGCGTCGCGCTGTCCTTGACAGCATCAAGGCGCAGGGCGACGCGATCGGCGGGAGCAATCCCGATATCGCCGCCCTCGTCACCGCCGTCAGCCAGTTCGTCGAGACGCCGGGACAGACGCTGCTGATCAAGCTGACCCCGCGCGCCAAGGCGCCGGCGCTGCAACTGATGCAACTGCTCAAGACCGATCCGCAATCGGCACTGGCGCAATTCCGGATCGAGGCCTCGACCGGGCTGTGATCGCCTTCGCTCCCCGTTCTTTGGGGAGAAAACATCACGTTCGAGACGGCGCGATCGACCGGCGATTGCGCTAAAGACAAAGAGGCCGCCCGAAGGCGGCCTCCCGGTCAAGCGGCACGATCGCGGTCAGGCGAAGCGCACCGTGGTCCGCTTGCGATAGGCCATGAAGCCAAGCCCGCAGAAGCCGGCGATCATCATCGCCCAGGTGGAGGCCTCGGGGACTCCCGCCGTGATGGTGCTCTGGGCGCCGTAGAAATAGGCCGTGCCACTTGCCACGGTGGTGTATCCCGACGCCTCGACCGCGCTGCTGCCGGTGTACTTGCCGCAGGTGTATCCCGGGGTGCTGCACGGAACGAATGTCGGATCGGCGAGGTTGCTCAAATTGTAGCTGATGACGATATCGTTGGTCCCGTCATAGACCAGATTCGTCCCGCCATAGGTTCCGCCGAACCCGAACAGTTTGCTGGTTGCATCGTAGCTGAATCCAAATGGAGAATCGACGGTGACGCCGCTGAAGGAATTGACGTGGATGTCGGTCGTGTCGTTGGTGTAGTTCTGTGTCGGATCGAAGGTGACGGTGAACGAACCGGTCACCAGATTTGACGGCGCCGTCGTGTTGCCTTGAATGTCGACGAAGCCGGTGAGCGAAAAGCTGTAGGTTTCGGTGACGGTCGCAGCGTTCGCGGTCAACGTCGTTGACGCGAGCAGCGCGGCACCGAACAAAAGTGTTTTTAGTTTCATGACACTTGATCCCTGTAAAAACTGGGCATTCAGTTCATGTCAATTGGTCGAACCGCCCAGATGTCCGACGATCTCAGAGCAAACTGGTTGCCGGGCAAAATCCGCCCGATCGGACGTCAGAAGAGCTTGACGACACAGCTCCGGTCAATCGGGCAAGGGTCCGGCCGCTGCGCCGAAGGACCTAGGACCTAAGTCCCGCTTGATGTGGAACCCGGCGGTTGAAATCGCTGGTATGAATAGCGCGGCAACAAATCCCGCCTCCGAGTGGAGAGCATGACAGCCTTGTCTGACCAGGCCCCCCCACCGACGATCGAGCTTCACTCGGAGCAGGTCGCGGCGCTGTTTCAGAATGTGGTGCCAGGCGTCGTTGCCGCCGCCGCAGCAGCGATTGTTCTGGTCGGCGCCCTGATCGATCTTGGCGTCCTGCAGCAAGGCGTCGGCATTGCCTGGGCGCTCTATATCGTAGCGTGCGCGGCTGCGCATATCACGCTGCGCATCTTCTACGACCGCGCAAGGCCGGACGCGTCGCGCTGGCAGCTCTGGGCAAACTGGTTCGTCGTCATCAGCCTGGCGGAGGGCATCGGCTGGGGCTGGGCGTCCGTCTCACTTGCGGGAAACAGCGGCCGGTTCGCCTCCGAGATGGTGGTCCTGATCGTCTCGCTCAGCGTGGCGGCCGGCGCAATCCCGGCGTTCAGCTCCTATTTGCCGGCCTTTTTCTCGCTCTTCCTTCCAACCACCATCCCCTGCCTGGTATGGGGCCTCGAATCCAGAACGGCCTTCCCCGAAGCCACGATGATGGTCCTGCTCATGATCATCTACGTGATCGGCATGGGCGTGCTCGGCGTTCGCGCCAACCGCGGCTTCAACGAGCTGGTGAATCTTCGGATCAAGGCCAGCGAACTTGCGCGGGATCTGCAGAAGCAGAAGGAAGTGGCGGAGCAGGCCAGCCTGGCAAAATCGCAATTCCTCGCGGCTGCAAGCCATGATCTGCGCCAGCCGGTTCACGCGCTCGGTCTGTTTGTCAGCGCATTGCGCGCGGTGTCGGGACTTCCGACGCCGGCGCTGCGTATCCTCGACCGGATGGAGCTGTCGACTTCGGCCATGGGGGACCTGTTCAGCGCCATCCTCGACATTTCCCGGCTCGATGCCGGTGTCGTCGAAGTGCGGCGACAATCCTTCGCGTTGCAGCCCCTGCTCCACCGCATCTGCCTGGACTTTGCCGACGAGGCCGCCGAGAAAACCATCGTCATTCACCAACACACCACCAGCGCGGTCGTTCATTCCGATCCGCTGCTCGTGGAACGCATCCTGCGCAACCTGATCTCGAATGCGGTGCGGCATTCCGATCAAGGTCGCGTTGTGGTCGGATGTCGGAAACGCGGCAAGACGATGCGGATCGAGGTCTGGGATACCGGGACGGGAATTCCGCCGGAGAACCGGCAAAAGATTTTCCAGGAGTATGTCCAGCTGCGGAATCCGGAACGGGACCGCACCAGGGGATTGGGCCTCGGCCTCGCCATCGTGCGCCGCCTGAGCGAGTTGCTGGACTGCGAGCTCAATCTGCGTTCGCAAGTCGGCCGTGGCTCCTGCTTCAGCATTTGCTTGCCCTCGACCAACCTGGTTCCGAGTTCGCTGCTCGCAGTCGCCGAGACCTCTCATGTCGTCGCCGAAGGCGCCTGGGTTCTGGTGATCGACGACGAAGTCGCCGTGCTCGAAGCGATGGATGCACTGCTGACAGGTTGGGGCTATCGCGTTCTCGCCGCGTCGTCAGGCAGCGAAGCACTGGCGGCGCTGTCCCGCGACAAGATATCGCCGCGCATCATCATTTGCGATTATCGCTTGCGCGGCGATGAGAACGGCATCGAGGTCATTCGCTTGCTGCAAGTTGCATGCAGGCAGCCAGTCCCCGCCATCCTGATTACCGGCGACACCGCCGAACACCGATTGATCGAAGCCCAGGCCAGCGGTTTGGTGATGCTGCACAAGCCGGTCCACAACAGCAAGCTCAGGGCTGCAATGGTCAACTCGATGCGTGTGTCCGATCAGGCCGGCGGCGGCGCGCCCGCCCCGCTCACGGCGATCAAATGAGCCCGGTCTCGCGCGCGGCCTTCGATGCCTGCATGCGGTTGGCGACGTTCAGCGCCTTGTAGATCAGCGAGATGTGGGTCTTGACGGTCTTCTCCGAGAGATTGAGCTTTGCCGCGATCGCCTTGTTGGGATTGCCTTCACAGAGCAGGATCAGCACTTCACGTTGCCGCGGCGTCAGCAATTTGCCGTTGGCTTTCGGCAGGTCGCCCGTTTGAGAATTGCTGTCGGAACTTTTCGACAGAACGAGCGGCGGAACGTACAGGTCGCCGTTCATGACGAGCTTGATGGCCGACAGCAGCACATGCTGGCTGGCCGACTTCGGAACGTAACCGAGCGCCCCGCTTGCCAGTGCCCTGCGGACGTCGTCGGAATCTTCGGACGATGACAAGACGATGACAGGGAGTTCGGGTCGCTTGAGACCGAACGCGGAAATCGCCTCAAAGCCATCTACGCCGGGGATGAAGAGGTCGAGGATGACCAGATCGAAATCACCGACCTGATCCAGCAACTGGAGACCCTCCTCTGCGTCTCCAGCCTGAAAAACTTCAAATTCGGGGCTGACCTGCTCGAGCAATGCAGCCAACCCATCCCTTACAATCGAATGATCGTCGACAACCAGCACCTTCATTCGAGAGAGTCTATCCGCTACAGCGAATAGTTGCCATCCCCGCGGCTTCAACCGTTCGCGCAGGACTGCATTGCCGTGGAACCCGCACCGGTGGCGACGGCGAGACCATGTCTCGCCATCGTAACGAACATCACACTCTGAGCTTTAGCTCTTGGCCGGCGGGTTGGGCCGGATGTGAAGTTCCTTGAGCTGCTTCGGCGTTGCCTCCGACGGCGCGCCCATCAGCAGGTCGACGTACTGCTGATTCATCGGGAACAGCGAGATCTCGCGCAGGTTGTTGGTGCCACACAGCAGCATCGCGATGCGCTCGATACCGGCCGCCATGCCGCCATGGGGCGGCGCGCCGTACTGGAACGCACGGTACATGCCGCCGAACCGGTCGATGACCTCCTGCTCACCATAGCCCGCGATCTCGAACGCCTTCACCATCGCTTCCGGCTTGTGGTTACGGATACCACCGGACGCCATCTCGTAGCCGTTGCAGGCGATGTCGTATTGGAACGCCTTGATCGTGAGCGGGTCCTGCGATTGCAGCGCCTCCAGGCCGCCCTGCGGCATCGAGAACGGGTTGTGCGAGAAGTCGACCTTCTTGTTCTCCTCGTCATACTCGTACATCGGGAAGTCGACGATCCAGGCGAACTCGAACCGGTCCTTGTCGATCAGGTTCAGCTCCTCGCCGAGCTTGTTGCGTGCGAGGCCAGCGAACTTCCAGAATTTCTCGGGGTCGCCGGCGACGAAGAACGCGGCATCGCCTTCCTTGAGGCCGAGCTGGTCGCGGATCGCAGCGGTGCGCTCCGGCCCGATGTTGTTGGCAAGCGGGCCTGCGCCCTCGCCGCCCTCGCGCCACATGATGTAGCCGAGGCCGGGCTGACCTTCGCCCTGCGCCCAGGAGTTCATGCGGTCGCAGAACGCCCGCGACCCGCCGCCCTTGCCCGGGATTCCCCAGACCTGGTTCTTCGGGTCTTCCAGCATCCGCGCGAACACCTTGAAGCCGGAGCCACGGAAATGCTCGGAGACCTCCTGCATCACGATGGGGTTGCGCAGGTCCGGCTTGTCGGAGCCGTATTTGCGCACCGCCTCGGCGAACGGAATCCGCGGCCAGTTCTTCGTGACCGGCTTGCCGTTGGCGAATTCCTCGAACACGCCGGTGATGACCGGCTCCAGCGCCGCGAACACGTCGTCCTGGGTGACGAAGCTCATCTCGACGTCGAGCTGGTAGAACTCCGGCAGGCGGTCGGCGCGCGGGTCCTCGTCGCGGAAGCACGGCGCGATCTGGAAGTAGCGGTCGAAGCCCGACATCATCAGGAGCTGCTTGTACTGCTGTGGCGCCTGCGGCAGCGCGTAGAACTTGCCGGGATGGATGCGCGATGGCACCAGGAAGTCGCGCGCGCCCTCCGGCGAGGACGCCGACAGGATCGGGGTCTGGAATTCGAAGAAGCCCTGCCCCTTCATCCGCCTGCGGATGGAATCGACGATCGCGCCGCGGGTCATGATGTTCTGGTGCAGCTTGTCGCGGCGCAGGTCGAGGAAGCGGTACTTCAGCCGGATGTCCTCGGGATATTCCTGCTCGCCGAACACCGGCAGCGGCAGCTCGGCCGCCGGGCCCAGCACCTCGATCTCCTTGATGTAGACCTCGATCATGCCGGTCGGCAGCTCGGGATTGTCTGTCCCGGCGGGGCGGCGACGCACCTTGCCGTCGATCCGCACCACCCACTCCGAGCGGAACTTCTCGACCTCGGCGAATGCCGGCGAGTCCGGATCGGCGACGCACTGGGTGATACCGTAATGGTCGCGCAGATCGACGAACAGCACGCCGCCATGGTCTCGGACCCGGTGGACCCAGCCTGAAAGCCGGACCGTCTGGTCGATATCGCTCTCTCGGAGCGCGCCGCATGTGTGTGACCGGTAGCGATGCATGGTAGTCCCAAAACTGATGTCGGAGGGTCGAATCGCGACAGGGCCAAATGCCCTGTCCGAAGTTGCGGAGGGTTTAGCCGACGAGGCCCGGTGCGGCAACCAATGGAACGCCCGGTTTTCGGGTCAAACGGCAGATTTTCCGGGCGGATGCCGCCAATCGTTTGCCTATTCTGCCCGCAGGCCTATCTTCTGGACATGACCATCCATTTCCCGTTCCAGAACACCTATTCGGCGCTGCCGGCGAACTTTTTCGCCCGCGTCGCGCCGACCCCGGTGGCCGCGCCCCGGCTGATCAAGCTGAACCGGCCGCTTGCGCTCCAGCTCGGGCTGGACCCGGACCTGCTGGCGACGCCGGAGGGTGCCGAGATCCTCGCCGGCAAGCGGCTGCCCGCCGGCGCCGACCCGATCGCCATGGCCTATGCCGGCCACCAGTTCGGCAATTTCGTGCCCCAGCTCGGCGACGGCCGCGCGATCCTGCTCGGCGAGGTCATCGACCGGGACGGCGTCCGCCGCGACATCCAGCTCAAGGGATCTGGCCCGACCCCGTTCTCCCGCCGCGGCGACGGCCGCGCCGCGCTCGGTCCGGTCCTGCGCGAGTACATCGTCAGCGAGGCGATGTATGCATTGGGCGTGCCGACCACCCGCTCGCTTGCCGCCGTCGTCACCGGCGAACGGGTCCAGCGCGAGATCGCGCTGCCGGGCGGGGTGCTGACCCGCGTGGCCTCCAGCCACATCCGCGTCGGCACCTTCCAGTTCTTCGCCGCCCGCGGCGACACCGACGGCGTGCGTGCCCTCGCCGACCATGTCATCGTAAGGCACTACCCCGAGCTGAAGGATGCCGCCCAGCCTTACCATGCGCTGCTCGCCGGCGTCGTCGTGCGGCAAGCCGCGCTGATCGCGCGCTGGCTGCTGGTCGGCTTCATCCACGGCGTGATGAACACCGACAACACCTCGATCTCGGGCGAGACCATCGACTACGGTCCCTGTGCCTTTCTCGATGCCTACAATCCGGCGCAGGTGTTCTCCTCGATCGACGAGATGGGCCGCTACGCCTATGCCAACCAGCCGCGGATCGGCTTGTGGAATCTGACCCGGCTCGCCGAGTGCCTGCTGCCGCTGTTCGACAGCGAACAGGAGAAGGCAATCGAACAGGCGCAGACTATCCTCGGCGAATTCCCCGAAAAGTTCACCGCGGCCTATAATGCCGGCTTGCGTGCCAAGGTCGGACTGTTCACCGCGCGCGACGGCGACGAGGCGCTGATCCAGGACCTGCTCGACGCGATGGCCAAGAACGAGGCCGATTTCACGCTGACCTTCCGCCATCTCGGCGATGCCGCGGCTGATGATGCCGCCGACGTCCGCGCCCAGTTCACCGAGCCCGCGGCTTTCGACGAATGGGCCTCGCGCTGGCGCGCCCGCCTCGCGCTGGAGCCGCAGACATCGGCCGAGCGCAAGGCCGCAATGCAGGCCGTCAACCCGGCCTTCATCCCGCGCAACCACCGCATCGAGGCGGTGATCCAGGCGGCGGTCGACCACGACGACTACGCGCCGTTCGAGGAGCTGGTGACGGTGCTGGCAAAACCCTACGAGGACCAGCCGCAATTCGCAGCCTATGCCGACCCGCCGCTGCCCGATCAACGTGTGATGCGGACGTTCTGCGGGACGTGAACGCAACTGTAGGATGGGTAGAGCGCAGCGAAACCCATCATTGCGTCTGCGCATGAGACCGATGGGTTTCGCTGCGCTCTACCCATCCTACTGATCCATCACACCGTCACCACGATCTTGCCGAACTGCACATTCGACTCCAGATACCGGTGCGCCTCGACGATCTCCTCGAACGGAAATGTTCTGGCGATGATCGGCTTAAGCGCGGCGTCCGCAAGCCCGTCGAGGATGAACGCCTTCGCCGCAGCGAGCCGCGCGGGATCTCGAACAATCTCGTGCACGCGGTAGCCGCGCAGGATGAGGCTCTTGCTCAGCACCGTGAACAGCGGAAACGGCGTCGGCTCCGGGCTGAGCCCGCCATATTCGATCAGGATGCCGCCGTGTGCCATTGCCGCCGTGAGCGGCACGAAGACGGGACCGCCGACCGGATCGAGCACCACGCGAACGCCGTCCGGCCCCGCGATCTGCTCCAGCCTCGATTGCAGGTCCTCCTCCGCGGATGCGATCACATGCGCGGCGCCGGCATCGCGCAACGCTTGCGCCTTCGCCGAGGTGCGCGTGACTGCAATCGGGATCGCACCAACGCGATTAGCGATCTGGATCGCGGCGAGCATCGGCGACGATCGCCCATGATCGTCCCCGCTTGAAGGGCGCACTGCATCCGCCCGGCCCGCACCGCTACAAGCTGCTGCATTCGACATACGGATTTGCAACGATTGATGGAGATGATCGTGCGCGCCCGGCAACCTTCGGCAATGAAAGCGGCCCGTGAGACCCGTCCTTGCGATCCTCCTGCTTTGCGTCCTGGCCGCGCCGGGCGCGCACGCTCAGGTGCTGATGCGCACCGACACCAATCTCGTCCGTGTCGCTGATTGCCCGATCGAAACGCCGGTCATGCCCGCGCCCGATCGCAGCCTGGCCACGCCCGACGCAGACAGCCTGTCCTATCGGCTCGACGGCTACGTATTCCGGCGCATCCAGTTCTCCGGGTTGCGCACACCCACCGACGTCGAACTGGTCTGGACGCCGGAAAATCCGACCTATCCGGACAAATGGCATCCGCCGATCGAAGCGGTCTGGACCGCGAAGACCATGCACATCACGATCGGAGGCAACGGCACCGAGTGCTTCGTCAACTGGTTTTTCGCGCCGAACAACGTACCGGGACACATCGAGGTCCGTGCCGCGGTCCCGCTTGCCGGATTGACCGTGTCGTTCTCCGACCGTCCCTGGGACAAGGAAGGCGAGTGCCCGGCGCGCGCGCTCTGTCCGCGACTTGCGAAGAGCCTGCGTGAATGCAAGTCGAGACATCTGCCGACGTCGTGCGACGCCTTCATCTCCACCGCCGATCGCCTGACGCCGGCGCATCAGTGCCGCAGGCGTGGCGATTTCGAGCCGGTGCCCGCCATCTGGGTTTGTGATGAGGTGGTGAAACCCCGCGTCGAGGGCGCGACACTGCTCGAGGACACCCTGCATCTCCTCGAGCACATGACATCAGCAAAGGCCCGCCGGTTCTATCGATCGGCGCAGTTCCGCGGCGTGCTGGATGGCGCGTTGGCTGAAGAGTACGTGGACGATCCACGGCGCTGATCGCGGCATCAGCCGGCATGAGGCCGCTCGTGAGCGTTAACTCACTCTCCACCATGCCGGGAGGCTAGCGGCGGTAACCATAAGGCTTAACAGCGCGTCAACGCTCCCCCAACAAGTCTAATTGTTTCTAATGGGGGAGATCGGCCCGTGGACGCGTTTGCATTCGAATTTATGGGATTGGCGATGATCGCGCTTTGCCTCGTCGTGCTGGCGATGCCCGCGGCGCGACGGCCGTCGAAGAACCTGCGCTGCGAGTGACGCGCCGGCTCGTCGCGACGGCGGCGGGGATCGATCCGTCATAGAGAGGCGCGCTGCTCCTTGTTTGAGTATGATCTTTTTGGAAAGCCGCTCCGCGCGTTTCCGGATCATGCGCTAGCGTCGTCAATCGAGGAGGTCGTTCATGTTGGACCACGTCTCCATCACCGTATCCAACATACGCGCCTCCGAGCCCTTCTACGACGCCGTAATGGCCGCGCTCGGCGTCACCAAGATGAGCAGTGGCGACACGTGGATCAGCTACGGCGAGCGCTGTGACGCAGACCATCCGGATCTGACCTATTTGCTGATACGTCCTGGACCCATGCCCGAAGCAGCCTATGGACGGCATTGGTGCTTCAAGGCGCGGCTCAGGGAGCAGGTTGACGCCTTCTGGCATGCCGGGCTTTCGGCAGGCGGATCAGACGACGGCGCGCCGGGCCTGCGTCCCGAATATCATCCACACTACTATGGGGCATTTCTAAGCGACCCGGACGGCAACCGCATCGAAGCGGTCTGCCATCGGCGTGTTGCATAACCCCGCATCCGGCGCTCCGGCGCCTCCACGCAACGTCGTTCGCCCTTCCCTCCGCACACCTCAGCCCTGTTCGTTCACGGCCACGCAACCACGTTCCGCGGTGCTATGGTCGCGGTCCGTCCTTGTTGCACCTGATTCCCAGACATGCCCGAGACCGCGACGTCCCTGATCCATCCCGGCTGGTTTGCCGCGATCGCCATCCTGCTGTGGGCGACCAGCCTGCTGCCCGAATACCTCACGGCGTTGCTGTTCTTCGCGGCGGTGGCCGTGTTCCACGCGGCGCCGCCGGACGTGCTGTTCTCCGGCTTCCAGTCGGAGGCGTTCTGGCTGGTGCTGGGCGGCTTCGTGATCGGCAGCGCGATCCGCAAGGTCGGGCTGGCCGACCGGATCGCGCGTGGCCTTGCCGCGCATCTCACCGGGTCCTGGTTCCGGATGGTGGGTGGCGTCGTCCTGCTGACCTATGCGCTGGCCTTCGTGATGCCCTCGAACATGGGCCGCATCGCGCTGCTGATGCCGATCATCCTGGCGCTGGCCGATCGCGCCGGCCTCGCCGAGGGATCGCGCGGCCGCTATGCGCTCGCGCTCGCGGTGGGCTTCGGCACCTATCAGCTCTCGGCCTCGATCCTGCCAGCCAATGTGCCGAACCTGATCATGACCGGCGCCGCCGAGCGCGCCTATGGCGTGCATTTCGACTACATGTCGTATCTGGTGCTGCATGCGCCCGTGATCGGCATTCTCAAGGGCGTCGTGCTGGTGGGTTGCCTGGTCTGGCTGTTTCCAGCCTCGCCGAAGCCGATCAAAGATCACGCCGAGGCCACGCCGATGAGCGCGGCCGAATGGCGGCTCTCGATCATCCTGCTTGCCACGCTCGCCTTCTGGATGACGGACAGCCTGCACGGCATCCGCCCGGCCTGGGTCGGGCTGGTGTCGGCGTGTCTGTGCCTGCTGCCGCGCATCGGCTTCCTCAATGGCGAGGAATTCGCCGCCGGCGTCAATGTTCGCACCTGCATCTATCTCGGCGGCATTCTCGGGCTTGCCGCGGTCGTCGCGTGGTCCGGGCTCGGCACCGCGATCGGCGATCTGATCATTCCGCATCTGCCGCTCGACCCGGCGCGGCCGGCGTCGGATTTCGCCTCGATGATCGGACTCGCCAGCCTGCTCAATTTCGTCGTCACCGCCAACGGCGTGCCCGCGGTGTTCACGCCGCTTGCCGCCTCGCTCGCCGCGCACACCGGCCTGAGCCTGCCGACCGTGCTGATGTCGCAGGTGTTCGCCTATGCGACGCCGCTGCTGCCGTACCAGGCCGCGCCGATCGTCGTTGCCGCCGGCATGGCGCGGGTGCCGACCAGCGCGGCGGTCAAGATGTGCCTGATCGTCGGGCTGATCTCGTTCGTGGTGCTGGCGCCGCTTTATCTGATCTGGTTCCGGCTGCTCGGCTGGATCGGCTGAGCCGCCCGCGCCTCCTCCAGGAACGGCCGCAACGCGGGATTGAGATTGCCCGGCCGCCAGGCGATCACATGCTCGATCGCCGGTGCCGCCTGCAAATCGCGCTGCACCAGATTATCGATGCCGAGCTTGCCCATCGATTCCGGCACCAGCGCGATGCCGAGATTTTCCGCGACCAGGCTGACGATGGTCTGTTGCAATTCGACCTCGAGCCGAATGGTCGGCTCGAAGCCGCCGGCGCGGCAATATTGCACGATCGCCTCGCGCAGCATCGGCGCCGCTTCGGTCGGTGTTGCGATCAGCGGCTGGCCTTTCAGTTGCCTGGCGTTGACGACAGCACGATTGGCAAGCGGGTGACTTGGATGCAGCGCGAGGCACATCCGCTCGCGATGGATGATGCGGGTCTCGAGCCCCTTGATCGGCCCGGGATTGAACATGATGGCCGCATCGAAGCGTCCGCTCAGCACCGCCTCGGCGAGCGCGCCGGGCACCACCTCGCGCAGTTCGACATGCACCTGGGGATGGTCGGCCATGTAGCGCCGCGCCAGGCCCGGCAGGCTGGTATAGGCCGCGTGCATCATGAAGCCGATCGCAAGCTCGCCGATCTCGCCGCGCTCGGCGAGCCGCGCGTTGCGGCAGGCCTGGTCGAAGCTCATCAGCACGGCGCGCGCATCCTCCAGAAAGCGGCGGCCGGCCGGCGTGAGGCGCGCGCGGCGGGACTCCCGCTCGAACAGACGGACGCCGAGCTCCTTCTCCAGCGCTGCGATCTGCCGGCTCAGCGGCGGCTGGCTGATATGCAGCCGCTCGGCGGCGCGGCCGAAATGCAGCGTCTCCGCCACGGCCACGAAATAGCGCATTTGCCTGATGTCGATCATGATACCGAAAAGGTATGAAATGGGGCTTCAATCAGTATTGGATGATATCAGAGCCGCAGCGTAGGACTGAAGCGTTTTCGTCACTCAGGCTTCCCTTATGCTCGCGACCCTCGCCGCCGTTCTTCCGATCTTCTCCCTCATCTTCGCCGGATGGCTGGCGCGCCGGATCGGCGTGGTCGGCCCGGCCGCATCGAGCGAACTGAACCGCTTCGTCGTCTACCTGGCTCTGCCCGCGCTGCTGTTCGACGTCATCGCGCACGCCAAATGGAGCGATGTCTGGCAACCCTGCTTCATCGCGGCGTTCGGCATCGGCGCCGCGCTGGTGTTTTGCCTGACCATCGTCGTTGCCCTGCTCCGTCGCCGGCATCTGGTCGATGCGGCGATCGATGGCCTCAACGCCGGCTATGGCAATACCGGCTTCGTCGGCTTCCCGCTCGCCGTCGCAGCACTCGGCCGCGAGGCGTTGGCGCCGACGCTCGTCGCCACCATCATGACGGTGTGCGTCCTGTTCGCGATCGCCATCGTGCTGATCGAGACCGGCCTGCAAACCGAGCGGCGCGGCAGGCACGTCGTCGTCAAGGTCGGCCGTTCGCTGCTCGCCAATCCCCTGCTGGTCGCACCCGTGCTCGGCGCGATCATTCCGCTCGCTGGCCTCGGCATTCCCGGCCCGGCCGAGAATTTCCTGAAGCTCCTGGGCGGCGCGGCCTCGCCCTGCGCGCTGGTCGCGCTCGGCCTGTTCCTCGCCACCAAGCGGGAGGCCGCCGAGCAGGACATCGGATCGGCGGCGCTGCTGGTCGGCTGCAAGCTCGTGCTGCAACCGGCGATCACCTGGGTGATGGCGACCACCGTGTTCGGCCTCTCCCCCCTGCTGACGCATACGGCGGTGCTGCTCGCCGCACTGCCGACCGGCACCGGCCCGTTCATGCTGGCCGAGTTCTACCGGCGCGAGGCCAACATGACGTCGAACGTCATCCTCGCCTCCACGGTCGTGTCAGTCGTGACCCTCAGCGGGTATCTCGCAATGGCCAGATAATATCGCGCCCAGCCGTCATCGAAAGGCGATATGGTCGGCCTGACGGGTCCTGACGGCGGGACGCAAGTCAGGGATCGGACGACGCTTGAACGACACCGACGTCCAGCACTCCGACACGGCGCCCTCCACTGCACATTCGCCACTTGAGGTGCTGCTGATTTTCCTCAAGCTCGGCGTCAGCTGCTTTGGCGGCCCGATCGCCCATATCGGCTATTTCCGCGACGAGTTCGTCACCCGCAGGCGCTGGCTCGACGAGCAGGCCTATGCCGATCTGGTCGCGCTCTGCCAATTCCTGCCCGGCCCGGCGAGCAGCCAGGTCGGCTTCTCGCTCGGCCTGATGCGTGCCGGCTACCTCGGCGCGCTGGCGGCCTGGACCGGCTTCACGCTGCCCTCGGCGATCGCGCTGGTGCTGTTTGCCTATGGCGCCGGCGGCTTGAGCGGCCTGGCCGGCGCGGGCCTGGTGCACGGCCTGAAGCTCGTCGCGGTGGCGATCGTGGCGCAGGCGGTCTGGGGCATGGCGCGCTCGCTCTGCCCCGACCGTGAACGCGCGTCGATCGCGACGGTCGCAGCGCTGATCATCCTCGCCAGTTCGTCGTCGATCGCGCAGATCGGCGCCATCATGCTCGGTGCCGTCGCCGGACTGTGGCTGTGCCGGGCGCAGCCGTCCAGCGGCACCACCCATATCGCGATGCCGGTGTCGCGCCGCGTCGGCATCGCCGCACTGATCCTGTTCCTGGCACTGCTGATCGGGCTGCCGCTGCTCGCCCGGATATGGTCAGGCCTCGGCGTGTTCGAGGCCTTCTATCGCTCCGGCGCGCTGGTGTTCGGCGGCGGCCATGTCGTGCTGCCGCTGCTACGCGAAGCGGTGGTGGCGCCGGGCTGGATCGGCGACGATGCTTTCCTGACCGGCTATGGCGCCGCCCAGGCCGTGCCGGGCCCGCTGTTCACCTTCGCGGCCTATCTCGGCGCCGTGATCGGCGGGGTGCCGGGCGCAATCGTCGGCCTGCTCGGCATCTTCCTGCCGGGACTGCTCGTCCTGCTGGCGGCGCTGCCGTTCTGGGATCAATTCCGCAAGCGGCCGGCCGCGCAGGCGATGATGCGCGGCGTCAATGCCGCCGTGGTCGGCATCCTCGGTGCCGCGCTCTACGATCCGGTGTGGACGACCAGCGTGCACCGTCCGCTCGACTTCGGCATCGCGCTGGCGGGCTTCGTCCTGCTCACGGCCTGGCGCGCACCGCCGCTATTGGTGGTGGTCCTCAGCGCGGCCGCCGGGATCGTCACCGGGCTCCTGCAATCGTGAACGACGACCCCGGCCCTCCACGGCCGGATTAAGAACGCCTTCACGGCTGGCCGCCAAAATGGCCGGTACATGCCAAATGTTTCCAAACATGCGGATCCGACCCGTGTTCCCGTGCTGGACCTGCTGCGGCTCGCCGCGGTCGGGGCCGTGATCCTGTATCATTACGGCTTCTGGGGCACCGCATCGCACGGCGTGCAGAAAGTGGCGTTGCCGTATCTCGCGCCGGTCGCCCAGTATGGCTTCCTCGGCGTCCCCGTGTTCTTCGCGATCTCCGGCTTCGTCATCGCCTATTCGGCCGAGGGCCGCACGCCGATCGGCTTCGCCATCGCCCGCTTCAGCCGGATCTATCCGACCTTCGTCATCTGCATGACGCTGACCTTCCTCGCCACGCTCTTCATAGGCCACACCTGGTTTCAGGTGACGTGGGGACAATGGCTGGCGAATCTGTTCATCGCGGCGCCAATGCTCGGTCAGCCTTACATGGACGACGCCTACTGGTCGCTGGTGATCGAAGTCGTGTTCTACGCCTGGGTCGCGCTGTTGCTGGCCTGGGGCATCTTCCCGCGGCGGATCGACACTCTCATCGTGGTGTGGATCGCGATCACCTTCGCCAACGAGTTGACGCTCGACATTCCGCTGTTCGAGAAATTGTTCATGGCCGATGACAGCGGCTTCTTCGCGGTCGGCCTGCTGATCTATGAGCATTACCGCGGACGGCGCGACAGCAGGCTGTACAGCCTTCTGACGCTGGCGATGGGCACGGCGACGTTCCAGGCCGTGCACAAGCTGGAGCGGCTCGGCGTCCACACCCATGGCAGTTTCGATCCGCGCGTCGTGACAGTGATCTGCATCGTCTCGCTCGGCATCGTGTTCGCCGCCACCCGCATCAAATCAGTGCCGCTGCCGGACGGCTTTGTGAGGGCCATCGGGGGCATCACCTATCCGCTCTATTTGCTGCATCTACAGCTCGGCTACGTGATCCTGCTGCTGATCACGCCAACGCCGGACGCGCTTTCGACCACGTTCGTCGTGGCGTGCATGGTGCTGCTGGCGTGGTTCGTCTGGCGCTTCCTCGAGGGCCCCGCGCATTATCGCGTCAAGGAACAGCTCACGATGCTGGCCTTGCGACACGGTTGGCCCTCGCGCATCGGCTCCAGTGACGCGCGGATTAATCCGGGCAACGTCGCCGCGCCGGCCGAGGCCGGGCGGCTCGCCAATCACTGACGTGCCGGGCGGCGCAAGCTGCAACCTCCTCCGTCATTCCGGGGCTCGCGAAGCGAGAGCCCGGAATCCATTCGACCACCTGTTCTGCGGCCAAGTGGATTCCGGGCTCGACGCTGCGCGCCGCCCCGGAATGACGGCGGTCAACGCCCGACCAGCGGGCACTTGCTCTCCTCGAGCGAGCGAAATGCCTCGTCGGGCTTGATCGCGGTGACGAGCTTGACCAGGTCCCACGGCCCCTTCGATTCCGCTGGCGTCTTGACCTGCACGAGATAGAGGTCGTGCACCATGCGCTGGTCGGCGCGGATCGTCCCCTGCGGCGTATAGGCGTCCACCACCGGCGTCGCCTTCATTCTTGCCATCACGACCTCGCCGTCGTCGGAATCCGTGTCCTTCACCGCCTGGAGATAATGCCGGACGGCCGAATAGACCCCGGCCTGGATCTGCGACGGCATCGCCTTGCGGCGGGCGAAGAACGCATCGGCCCATTTGCGCGCCGCGGGCGAAACGTCCTCGAAGAAACTGGTCGCGATCAGGTCGCCCTGCGTGACCGACAGCCCGGCAGCGACGATGTCGACGTTCTGGAACGTCATCGGCACCACTGCGATGCCCTGCTGCGCGAAGCCGAACTCCTGCGCCTGCTTCATGATCGTCACATTGTCGCCGGCGGCGTTCAGCGCCAGCACCTTGGCGCCGCTCGACTGCGCCTGTAGCAGGAAGGAGGCGAAATCGGCGGTGTTGAGCGCGGTCTTGACGCTGCCGGCGACCTTGACCCCGAGCTTGTCGAGCTTGGCCCGCGCGATCGCTTCCACTGCGTGTCCGAACGCATAATCCGCAGTGATGAAGAACCACGAGCCCTGCACGGTCTTCGACACGCCGGCGACGACCGCATTGGCGGTCGAAGCCGCATCGTGGGTCCACTGCACGCTGGTCGGCGCACAGGCCTTTTCGGTGAGCTCGACGGCGCCCGCGCCCGAGACCAGGAACACGCGCTTGTTCTCGCGCACCAACTCCTGCACGGCGAGCGCCGCGCCGGAGCTGCCGCCATCGGCAATGGCCTGCACGCCCTCGCGATCGAACCAGCGCCGCGCGATCGCCGACGCCACGTCGGCCTTGTTCTGGTGGTCGGCCTGCAAGATCTCGATCGGCTTGCCGTTGATCTTGCCGCCGAAGTCCTCCGCCGCCATCCGCGCCGCCTCGACCGACCCCGGCCCCATCGCGGTTGCGAAGATGCCGCTCATGTCGGTGAGCACGCCGATGCGGATCGCATCGCCCTTGATCTCGGCCGACGCGCTGCCCGACAGCGCCACAGCAATGAACATCGCGCCGCCCACCAAACGAAACATCAGGCTTGGTTTCCCGGCCATCAGTGCCTCCCCCGTTCTATGTTTTCTGGATGGATGTGCCGCGCCCCGTCACCGCGTCGAGCCACGGACAGTCCGGCACCGGCGCACGCACGCCGCGCGCGGCCGCCGACAGCCGCATTTCGCGCAGACGCGCGCGGCTCTCGGGCTCCATGTAGAGCCGGTCGTGGCCCCAGAAGCTTGGGCCGTCGAAGGTTTCATGCGGCTGCCAGGTGGCGGGATCGATGACGCGGCCGCCCCAGCCATACTCCACGAAGAAGCCGGAGGGCGTCGTGGCGTAGAACGAGGTCACGAAATCGTTGGTGTGCCGGCCGAGCGTGAAGGCAATTCGTCCTTCGTCGAGCTGCGCCAGGTCATAGCCTTGCCCGACATCGTCGAGGCTGTAGAGCTCGACCATGAAATGATGCAGCCCGCGCCGGCCGGAGCCGACCATCGCGAAGCTGTGGTGACGGCCATTGACGTGGAAGAAGTACAATTTGTAAGGCGTCAGCCCGTAATCGCTGACCTTGAAGCCGAGCAGATCGCGATAGAACGGCAACAGCGGTTCGACGTCCTCGACATTCAGCACGACATGGCCCATGCCGAGCGGCCCGGTCTTGAACCCCGAGATCGGCCGCGCCGGCACGAACGGCGTGTCCGCGATCGCGGGCCCATGGAACACCTCGAGCGGATTGCCGGCGGGATCGCGGAAGCTGATGAGATCGGCGACGTGGCGCTCGTCCGCGAGCTGACGGGTGCCACGACGAACCGCGGTGCCGTGCCGCTCCAGCCGCGCCGCCAGCCGCTCCAGCGCAGCCGCGTCAGCGACCTCCCATCCGAAGAAACCGGCATTGTCGCCGTCGCGATCGCTCACCACCAGCCGCTGCTTGCGGTCGTCCATCCGGAACGCCCGCGTGCCGCCGCCGCGATCCACCGGCTGCATGCCGAGCAGTCTGGTCGCAAAGCCGGTCCAGTCCTCGAGCCGTTGCGACTGGATGCCGATATAGCCGAGCGCGTTGATCTCCGTGTTGCTCTCCATCGCTGTCACACCGCCTCTGCCACCACCGGATTGCGCAGCACGCCAATCCCGGAGATCTCGACCTCGGCGACGTCACCGGGCTTCATCCAGAGCGGCGGGTTACGCTTGGCGCCGACGCCGCCCGGCGTGCCCGACACGATCACATCGCCCGGCAGCAGCGGCAGGATGGTCGAGATGTAGGCGATCAGATGCGGGATATCGGTGATCAGGAGGTCCGTCGTGGTGTGCTGCACCACTTGTCCGTTGATCCGCGTCTCCAGCGTGAGCTTCGACGGATCGGCGATCTCGTCGCTCGTCACCATCCACGGCCCGAATGCGCCGGTGCCGGCGAAGGTCTTGCCGGAGAGGAACTGGCTGGTGTGGCGCTGCCAGTCGCGAATGCTACCCTCATTGTAGCAGGCATAGCCCGCGACATGCGTCAGCGCGACGTGCGGTGCGATGTGCCGTCCGCCCTTGCCGATGATGACGGCGAGTTCGCCCTCATAGTCGAACTCGTCGGACACCCTTGGCTTCACCAGCGGCGCAAGATGCCCGATCTGGCTGCCGGCGTAACGCGCGAACAGCGCCGGCTTCTCCGTGACCGTGCGGCCGGTCTCGGCGACGTGGTCACGGTAGTTGAGACCGACGCAGATGATCTTGTCGGGGTTGGGAATGACCGGATCGAAGCTGACGTCGCTCAGGGCAAGGTCAGGTTTCGATGTCTTTGCAAGCGCCGCGGCCTCCTCCAGCAATCCGCCGGCCAACAGGTCGCGCAAGGTCGGCGCGCGATCGCCAAACGCGGCCGACAGAACGACAATGCCCTGATCGACCACGCATCCATAGCCGGGTCCCCTGGCAGTCGAGAACGATGCGAGCTTCATCCAAAATCCTCCTGGTTCATGCTGTCGACCAGCGCCGACAATTCCTGCGGGGTCCTCGCCAGTCCGACGATGTAGCGATCGGGCCGGACCAGCGCGGCGTGCGCGTCGACGCTGTCGAGCCAGTCCTTCAGCGGCCCCTGGCCGTCGCTGACGAGGACGATGCCGTGCTGGCGCCAACGCTCATGCGTCGCGCCGTCCAGTCCGTCGAGAAAGCCCGGCCGCGCCAGCGCGGCAAAGCGATAGCCAACCTGATCGTCGAGCCGGCGTCCGTTCGACAGCATCGGCTGCGGGACCGGCGTGCCCGCCACAGCGCAGCCATGCCTGAACAGGCCCGGTCCAAGCCGCGGCTTGATGGTCGCCATCCGCCGCGGCTCCGCGCCCGCCTCCGGGCCCTCGCTGCGCGTCGCGTTGATCAGGCTGCCGAGCCGGACCGCGAGCTCGATATATTGACGGACGTGGGGATGGCGTTCGGTCTGGTAGCTGTTCAACAGGCCATCGCCCGCTTCGCCGCGGGTCACGCGTCCAAGTTTCCAGGCGAGGTTGGCCACATCACGAATGCCGGCGCACATGCCCTGGCCGAGAAACGGCGGGGTCTGGTGTGCGGCATCGCCGGCGATCAAGAGACGCTGCCGGCGCCAGGTCGACGCAATCACCGAATGAAAGCTGTAGGATGCCGCGCGCTCCAGCTCGGCATCATCGGGCGTGATCCAGCGCGCCAGCAGCTTCCAGACAGTCTCCGGATCGGTGATCCGCCGCGCATCGTCATCCGGCATGATGGCGATTTCCCAGCGCCGGCGATCGCCGATGCTGCGGACATAGGTTGCCGGCCGTCGAGCGTCGCAAAACTGCACGCTGTAGTCGCCGAGCTCCGGCATCGGCCGCTTCAGGATCGCGTCGACCACCAGCCAGTGCTCGTGAAAGCCAAGATCTTCCATGCCTGAGCCGATCAGCCGCCGGACCAGCGAGCGCGCCCCGTCGCAGCCGACGACATAGCGGGCGCGAGCCTCGTCGAGCTTGCCATTGGTGAGGTTCTCAAAGCGGACCGCGACGTGATCGCCGTGTTCGTCCACGGCAAAGACGTCGGCGCGCAAACGAAGATCGACCGATGCATGGGCGCGCGCACCGGCGCGCAGCACCCGTTCGAGATCGGGCTGATGGAAGCGATAGCTCGTGTTCCATCCGTTCTGGCCGATTTGCAACGGCCGCGACCAGTCGAGGAACAGCTTGCCGTCGCCGTCGATGAAATGCATGCCCGGCGAGACATGCGTGAACGGCAGGATCTCGTCCGCCAGACCGATGGTCTGGAAGACCCGCATCACCTCGTCGTCGAAATGCACGGCGCGCGGCAAGGCATAGGGCGCGGCCTCGCGATCGAGCGCGATCACGCTGAGCCCCTGCAACCCCAGCAGATTGGCCAGCGTCGCGCCGACCGGACCGAACCCGACGATCGCGACGTCATAAAGTCCGTTGGCGCGTTGCGGCCCGTCCATGCGTTTCCCTTTCCGTTGCGATGAGGCTTGCCAGCCGGCCACCGACCGTGCAACGACGACGGCAATTCTGTTCACCAGGTGAACATGCCATGGACGTCAAACCGATCCGCGCGCTCGGGCGGGGCCTCGCCGTCCTCGCCGCGCTGAACCGCCACGCCTCCGCCAGCGCGCTGACGCTGGCGCGCGAAACCGGCCTGCCGCGAGCCACCGTGTATCGCTCGCTGAAAACCCTGATCGACACCGGCTATGTCATGCAGAGCCGCTCCGACGACCGCTTCACGCTGCTCTTGAAGGTGCGCGAACTGTCGGACGGGTTCGAGGACGAGCAATGGCTGGGAGCCGCGGCGGCGCCCGTGATCTTCGATCTCACGCATAAAATCCTTTGGCCGAGCGATGTCACGACGCTCGAGGGCGTGCGCATGGTGGTCCGTGAGTCCACCCACCGCTTCGCGCCGATGTCGATCGATCGGCGCATGGTCGGCATGCGCATTCCACTGCTCGCCAGCTCCGCCGGCCTCGCCTACCTCGCATTCACTACGGCGCGCGAGCGTACGCTGCTGCTCGATCTGCTACAGACATCAGGCGAACTCTCCGATCGCGCCGCCACCGAGAAGCAATTGCAGAGCGTCCGTCGCCGCGGCTACGCCGTACGCCAGGGCGGCCGGATCTGGCCTCACACCGGCACCATCGCGATGCCGATCCGCCGCGACAGGCAGGTGATCGGCTGCGCGTCGATCATCTGGATGACGAAGGCGCTGACCGCGACCGAAGGGATTGCGCGTTGCCAGGCCCCGCTGCGCGACGCCATCCGCGCCATCGAAGCCCGACTGCGCGCATTGTAGACGCCAATCATATTCCGATTATCAGACTTTTCCTCTGTCGCGAGAACGCAAGGATGTGTCCTCATCCTCGCTGTCAACGCCCGGCTCGACTGACGAATTCGCGGCAGGAGCAAGCCGAAAACACCCCCGAATCAAGCACAATCAATTCAAAAATGCCCTGCCCCTCGCCCCGTGCAGGGCCAAAATCCCTGCAAGACCCTTGACATAGTTGCCCTTTCGGCAGAACGCGTTGGGTCAAGCCGTCATGGACAGTTCATGGATCTGATTAGCACGACCTCCGACCTCGCCGCCGCCTGTGATCGGCTCGCCCAACACAAGGTCATCACCGTCGACACCGAGTTCCTGCGGGAGACGACCTATTACCCGCTGCTCTGCGTTGTGCAGATGGCAAGCGCCGATGAGGCCATCGTGGTCGATGCGCTGGCGCCCGGCATCGACCTCAAGCCGTTCTTCGAACTGATGTCGAACGAGGCCGTGCTGAAGGTGTTCCACGCCGCGCGGCAGGACATCGAAATCGTCTGGCATCTGTCCGGCACGATCCCGCATCCGATCTTCGACACTCAGGTCGCCGCGATGGTGCTCGGCTATGGCGACAGCATCGCCTATGACCAGCTTGTCGATCGCGTCACCGGCCACCGCCCCGACAAGACGCATCGCTTCACCGACTGGTCGCGCCGCCCGCTGACCGACGAGCAACTCCACTACGCGGTCTCCGACGTCACCCATCTGCGTGAAGTGTTCGCCGCCCTCGACGCCGATCTGAAGAAGCGCGACCGCAGCGACTGGGTCAGCGAGGAGATGGAGGTGTTGACCTCGCCGAAGACCTACGACTTCCATCCCGAGCGGGCCTGGGAGCGGCTCAAGACCCGCGTGCGCAAGCCGCGCGAGCTCGCGGTCCTGATCGAGGTCGCGGCCTGGCGCGAGCAGGAAGCGCAGGGCCGCGACGTGCCGCGCTCGCGCGTGCTCAAGGATGATGCGGTCGGCGATATCGCCACCCACGCGCCAACCTCGCTGGAGAAGCTCGGCAATCTGCGTTCGCTGCCGAAGGGTTTCGAACGCTCGAAATGGGGCGCCGACATCATCGCCGCGGTGCAGCGCGGGCTGGCCCGCGACCAGGCAACACTGCCCAAGCTGGAAAAGCCGCGCAACAATTCCAACGGCGCGGCGACCGTCGAGCTGCTGAAGGTGCTGCTGCGCATGACCTCGGAACGCCACGGCGTCGCCAGCAAGGTGATCGCGACCGTCGACGATCTCGAGCAGATCGCGGCCAGCGATCAGGCCGAAGTCGGCGCCCTGCATGGCTGGCGGCGTGAATTGTTCGGCGAGGCGGCACTGAAGCTCAAGCACGGCCAGGTCGCGCTCGCGATCGACAAAGGCCGCGTGGTGCGGGTGGACCGGGGTTAGAAAGACCCACCTGGTTCCGCCCCTCGCGAATGCCTGCGCCGGAGCTCGACCGACACAGACTGAGGTTGCGTCACACGAAACTGCCGCGCTTGCTAACGCGCAATTTTCGTGTTGCAATCCCTTCACAATCGGATCGCGGCCGTTCGACTGTGCGATTTGCGACGTTGCTATCCAAGCTTCGACGTACAAGGCTTCGGTGAACAAGGCTTCGAGAGGCGAAACTTCGGACTTGAAGACTTTGGATCTGAAGACCCGGAAACCGAACAGACAGCGCAAAGCCCGATCGTGGCGTGGCACGTGGAAAACGTCGCCGCGTCTTTTTTATGTCTAGCTAGACTGGGAGAGCGACGATGCCGAAGGGTACCGTCAAATGGTTCAACCCGACAAAGGGTTACGGGTTCATCAAGCCGGCCGTCGGCGACAAGGACGTGTTCGTCCACATCTCGGCGGTCGAGCGCGCGGGGCTCTCGACACTCAACGAGAACCAGACCGTCGAATACGATCTGGTCGAGAACCGCGGCAAGGCGTCGGCAGAGAACCTCAAGGTTCACTGAACGGCGCTAGCGACGGAAGCCGTCCTGATGCCTTCCCCGGCGCCTCCGGGGACTACTCCGGCGCAAGCGCTCCTTCAACCGCCGGCGCGATCAGCGTGCGATCGGTCGCGGCGCTGCCTTTCGTCGTGCAGCGGTCGCCGTCGAGCTGGAGCCGGCCGGTCGCCAGAAGCCGCAACGCTTCCGGATAGATGCGATGCTCGATTCTGATCACGCGCGCGGCGAGCGTCTCGGCCGTGTCATCGTCGGCGACAGTCACGGCGCCCTGCATCACGATCGGCCCGGCATCGGTCTCCGGGATGACGAAATGCACGGTCGCTCCGGACAGCTTGACCCCCGCCCGCAAGGCCTGGCCGTGCGGATCAAGGCCGGGGAAGCAGGGCAGCAGCGAGGGATGGATGTTGAGCATCCTCCCGTACCAGCGCCGGGCGAAGTCCGCGGTGAACAGCCGCATGAAGCCGCCGAGGCAGATGAATTCGACCTTGTTGTCGTCGAGCGCCTTCTGCAGCACCACCTCAAACCCGGCGCGATCCTTGCCGAACGGTTTGCTCGGGATCACGACAGTCGGAACGCCGTGCGCCGCGGCCTTCTCCAGCCCGGGCGCATCGGCGCGGTTGGAGATCACCACGGCGATCTCGGCCGGATAGTCCTGAGCCTCGGCGGCCTCGATCAGCGCGGCCATGTTGGAGCCGCGGCCGGAAATCAGAATGGCTGTCCGGCGCTTCATCGCGAGAGGTCGAGATGGCCGTTATAGACCACGCGATGCTCGCCCGTGTGTTCCCCCTTGGCTTCAATCACCTCGCCGAGCAGCGTCACAGTCTCGCCGCCGGCGGTGAAGGCCTCGGTCACCGCATCGACCGCATCGGGCCTGACGATCGCGATCATGCCGATGCCGCAGTTGAAGGTGCGCAGCAGCTCGAGCTCGGCAATCCCGCCCTGCTCCGCCAGCCATTTGAACACCGGCAGCACCGGCAGCCGCGCCAGATCGATGCCGACACCGAGATGCTTCGGCAGCACGCGCGGAATGTTGTCGGTGAAGCCGCCGCCGGTGATGTGGGCGAGCCCCTTGACTGCGCCGGTGTCCCGGATCGCGCGCAGGCAGGACTTCACATAGAGCCTGGTCGGCGTCAGCAGCGCCGCGCCGAGCGTCATGACCGGCGCGAACGGCGCCGGCGCGTCATAGGCAATGCCGGACAGCTCGACGAGCTTGCGCACCAGCGAATACCCGTTGGAGTGCACCCCCGAGGACGCGAGGCCGATCACGGCGTCGCCCGCCGCGATGTCCGCTGTCGGCAGCAAAGTGCCGCGCTCGGCCGCGCCGACCGCAAAGCCGCCGAGGTCGTAATCGCCATCCTTGTAGAGGCCGGGCATCTCGGCGGTTTCGCCACCGATCAGCGCGCAGCCGGATTCGCGGCAGCCCTCGGCGATACCCGCCACGATCTGCGCGGTGGCCTCCGGATGCAGCTTGCCGCAGGCGAAATAGTCCAGGAAGAACAGCGGCTCCGCGCCCTGCACGACGAGGTCGTTGACCGACATCGCGACCAGGTCGATGCCGATGCCGCTGTGGATTCCGGTCTCGATCGCGATCTTCAGCTTGGTGCCGACACCATCGGTCGCCGCCACCAGAATCGGATCCTTGAAGCCCGCGGCCTTGAGGTCGAACAGGCCGCCGAAGCCGCCGATCTCGGCGTCAGCGCCCGGCCGCGCGGTGGCGCGCACCATCGGCTTGATCAGATCGACGAGACGGTTGCCGGCATCGATATCGACGCCCGAATCCGCGTAAGTGAGCCCGTTTTTGCGCTCGGTCATGCCCAATTCCAGATGATCAGGGGCTGGTTACGAGGAATTCCGCCCCCGCGCAATGGCTCGCGGCCAGCTCGCCGCGATACTATGTAGATAACACCCGGCCGCCACGCAAAAGAGCCGGATATCGAGTAAAATCAGGCTTCTAGCCGGGAAGCGATCCAAAGTTGAGCATTCCGAACATCATTACCCTTGGCCGCATCATCCTGGTGCCGGTGATCGTCTGGGCCATCGTGTCGAGCCAGATGGAGATCGCGTTCGCGATCTTCGTGATCGCCGGTGTCTCGGACGCCGTCGACGGCTTCCTCGCCAAGCGCTTCAACATGACAAGCGAGCTCGGCGCCCTGCTCGACCCGCTCGCCGACAAGGCGCTGCTGGTGTCGATCTATGTCGCGCTCGGGATCTGGGGCGCGGTGCCGCGCTGGATCGTGATTCTCGTGGTGTCGCGCGACATCATGATCGTCTCCGCCGTGATTGTGTCATGGTTGTTCGACAAGCCGGTCGAGATGAAGCCGTTGATGGTGTCGAAGCTGAACACGGTGGCGCAGGTCGGCTTCGCCGCCTTGGTGCTGGCCTCGCTCGGTTTCGGCTTCCAGCCGCACCCCTACGACCTGATCCTGATGGGCCTGGTCACGATCTTTACTTTGGGTTCGGTGTCCCTCTATCTCGTGGAGTGGGTGCGGCACATGAGCACGATCGAGGCTCGGTAGTTTGCTTTGGAGATCTGCGTGGCCGGTAGCGTTCAACCTCGTCAATTGGCCTTGGCACTGCCGCACGAGGAGAAGCTGACCCGCGACGATTTCCTCGAGGGGCCCGCCAATGAAGCCGCATTGGCGCTGATCGATCGCTGGCCCGACTGGCCGAACCGAATCATGCTGCTGGTGGGACCGGACGGCGCCGGCAAAAGCCACCTCGCCGCGATCTGGGCAGACAGCGCGGGTGCGCGCGCGACCGCTGCGCACGCCCTGACCGCCGATGCGGTGCCGACGGCGCTGGCGACCGGGGCGCTGGTGGTCGAGGATTTGAGGCCGGGCGATTTCGACGAACGCGCAATGTTTCATTTGATGAATCTCGCGCGTCAGGACGACGCCTTCGTGCTGATCACGGCGCGCGTACCGCCCTCGGCGTTCGAAGTCGAATTGCGCGACTTGCGGTCGCGGCTGCGCGCGGTGCCGACGGTGACCTTGCTGCCGCCCGACGACCAGCTGTTCCGCGGCCTGATCGTCAAATTCTGCGCCGACCGCCAGATGAGCGTGGACGAACCGCTGGTCAGCTACCTCTGCAACCGGATCGAGCGGTCCTATACCGCTGTCCGCAAGGCGGTCGAGCTGCTCGATACCGAGGCACTGCGGCTCGGCCGGCCGGTCACACGGGCGTTGGCGGCCGAACTATTGCGCGATGCCTGAGCCGTGCCGCGGCTTGACGGCGCAGGCTGGCGGAACATCAATGTCATCGAAACGTCATTGCAATATCACATGGTCGGCGCGGCCTTCGGCTAGACCGCTCCGGCCCCTGCCCCGAATTGGACCAGCACTTGATGGACTCGGCACAAGCACCTGAAATCAAAGAGAAAGAGGCGGAGCTCCCGCCCGTCCCCGCGATCGCGACCAGCCCGGAGCGCTTCATCAACCGGGAGCTTTCCTGGCTGCATTTCAATCGCCGGGTGCTCGAGGAATCGGTCAACACCGGCCATCCGGTGCTGGAGCGGGTCCGCTTCCTGTCGATTTCGGCCAACAACCTCGACGAATTCTTCATGGTCCGTGTCGCCGGCATCAAGGCGCAGGTCCGCGAGGGCATCGCCGAGCGCAGCCCGGATGGCCTGCTGCCGGCCGAGCAGCTCGTGATGATCAACAAGACCGTGTCGCAGCTCGCCTCCGACCAGCAGGCGATCTGGAGCGACCTGCGGGATATCCTCTCCAAGGTCGGCATCCAGCTGGTCGACGGACGCGACGTCACCAAGTCCGAGCGCACCTGGATCGAGGATCACTTCCTCCACAACATCTTCCCCCTGCTGACGCCGCTGGCGATCGACCCCGCGCATCCGTTCCCGTTCATCCCGAACCTCGGCTTCACGGTGGCGCTGCAATTGTCGCGGATCTCCGACGGCAAGGCGATGAACGCGCTGATCCGCATGCCCGGCAAGATCGACCGCTTCATCCGGATCCCCTCCACCAAGGAAGGCGCACCGGCGCGGCTGATCACGCTCGAGCAGGCCACCGGCCTGTTCATCGGCCGCCTGTTCCCCGGCTATACGGTCAAAGGCCAGGGCGCGTTCCGCATCATCAGGGACTCCGAACTCGAAATCGAGGAAGAGGCGGAAGACCTCGTTCGCCTGTTCGAGACCGCGCTGAAGCGCCGCCGACGTGGCTCGGTGATCCGGCTCGAGATCGAGGCCACGATGCCCGAAGAGCTGCGCGTCTTCGTGCAACACGCATTGTCGGCAGCGGACGATGAAGTGATCCTGGTCGACGGCGTGCTGGCAATGAACGAGCTGTCACAGCTCACCCGCCTCAATCGCCCCGACCTCGAATTCCCGCCCTATGTGCCGCGCCACCCCGAGCGCGTACGCGACCACGGCGGCGATATCTTCGCTGCGATCAGGCAGAAGGACCTCGTGGTCCATCACCCTTACGAATCCTTCGACGTCGTGGTCCAGTTCCTGCAACAGGCGGCGCGCGATCCCGACGTGGTCGCGATCAAGCAGACGCTCTATCGCACCTCGAACAACTCGCCGATCGTGCGCGCGCTGGCCGAAGCCGCCGAAGCCGGCAAGTCGGTCACCGCGCTGATCGAACTGAAGGCGCGCTTCGACGAGGAAGCCAATATCCGCTGGGCCCGCGACCTCGAGCGCGCCGGCGTGCAGGTGGTCTACGGCTTCATCGAGCTCAAGACGCACGCCAAGCTGTCGATGGTGGTGCGCCGCGAGGGCGGCAATCTCACGACCTACATCCACACCGGCACCGGCAACTACCATCCGGTGACCGCGCGCATCTACACCGACCTCTCCTACTTCACCTCGGATCAGATCATCGGCCGCGACGTCGCGCGTGTCTTCAACTACATCACCGGCTATGCCGAGCCGAGCGACATCGAGAAGATGGCGGTATCGCCGCTGACGCTGCGCAAGCGGATCATCGAGCACATCCATGGCGAGATCGCCCACGCCAAGCACGGCCGGCCGGGCGCGGTGTGGATGAAGATGAATGCGCTGGTCGACCCCGATATCATCGACGCGCTGTATGAGGCATCGCAGGCAGGCGTCTCGGTCGAGCTCGTGGTGCGCGGCATCTGCTGCCTGCGGCCCGGGCTTCCGGGATTATCGGAGAACATCCGCGTCAAATCGGTGATCGGCCGGTTCCTGGAACACGGCCGAATCTATTGCTTCGGCATGGGCCAGGGCCTGCCGAGCACAAAAGCTGCTGTGTATATCTCGTCCGCCGATATGATGCCGCGCAACCTCGACCGCCGCGTCGAGGTGCTCTGTCCGCTGCAAAATCCCACGGTGCATCAGCAGGTTCTCGAACAGATCATGGTCGCGAACCTGAAGGACAATGAGCAGAGCTGGCAATTGTTGCCGGATGGATCGTCAACGCGTATGAAGGCCGCGAAAGGCGAAGAGCCCTTCAATCTGCATGACTATTTTATGACAAATCCGAGTCTGTCCGGCCGTGGTAAGTCTCTCAAGGAATCTTCACCGCGCCGTCTCACGCGTCGCAACGAGCGTCAGCAGCCATCGTCTTAAGGGGGCCTACCGGTGAAGCGGCCGCGGAAGCGCGCTTCCAGCGTCGCTGTGATCGATATCGGCTCGAACTCGGTTCGTCTCGTGGTCTACGAGACGATGGCGCGCAGCCTCATCACCATCTTCAACGAGAAGGCGCTGTGCGGCCTCGGGCGCGAGGTGCAGAGCACCGGCCTGCTCGCGACCGATGCGGTGAACAAGGCGCTCACCGCGCTTCGGCGTTTCCGCGCACTGTGCAAGATCCAGCAGGTCGGCCGCGTGTACGCGATCGCGACCGCGGCCTGCCGCGATGCCAAGAACGGTCCGGACTTCATCGCCCAGGCCGAGCGCATCTGCGGCGCCAAGATCGAGATTCTCACCGGACCGCGTGAAGCGAAGCTGTCCGCGCTCGGCGTCGTCTCGGGCATACATAATCCGAACGGCATCGTCGGCGATCTCGGCGGCGGCTCGCTCGAACTGATCGACGTCAAGGGCAACCGCGTGCGCAGCGGCGTCACGCTGCCGCTCGGCAGCCTCGCGCTGCAAGACCTCTCGAACAAATCGCTCAAGCGCGCCGAACGCATCGTCAAGAACGAGCTGCTCGGCGTCGCCCAGCTCAAGACCGGCCGCGGCCGCACCTTCTACGCGGTGGGCGGCACCTGGCGCGCGCTGGCACGGATCCACATCATCCAGAGCGGCTACCCGCTCAAGGTCATGCACGGCTATTCCATCCCGGCCGTCGACGCGCTCGACTTTGCGCAGCGGCTGCGACGGCTGGCGGCCACCAACATGCTCGCCAACATCGAATCGATCGCCGACGCGCGGCGGCCGCTGTTGGCCTACGCCGCGCTCGTGCTCGAATACATCATCCGCGTGGCGCAGCCGAAGACCATCGTGTTCTCGACCTTCGGCGTGCGCGAAGGCCTGCTCTACGAGATGCTGCCGCCGGCCGAGCGCGCCAAGGACGGGCTGGTCTGCGCCGCGCAGAACCTCAACGAATTGCTGTCGCGCTCCGCCCGCCACGCCCAGGAGCTCACCTCATGGACCGACCGCCTGGTGCGCGTCGTCAGGCTGCGCGAGACCGAGGAAGACCGCAGGCTGCGCCACGTCGCCTGCCTGCTCTCCGATATCGGCTGGCGGGTGCATCCCGATCATCGCGGCGAGGAAACCCTCAGCCTGATCATGAACGGCAATTTCGGCTCGATCACGCATCAGGGCCGCGCCTTCGTCGCGCTGTCGGTATTCTATCGCTATGCCGGCCTCAGCGAGGAGAACGAGCCGCCGCCGCAGATCCGCGCGCTGGTGACGCCGGCGATGGACGAGCGCGCACGGGTGCTGGGCGCCGCGTTCCGCGTCGCGCACCTGATCACGGCGGCGCGCACCGGCGTGCTGCCGTTGACCCATTTCCGCACCCAGGGCCGCAAGCTGATGCTGGTGTTCGAGCATCGGATGGTGGATCTGGTCGCCGACCGGGTCGGCAGCCGCTTCAGGCAATTGGCGCGACTGGTCGGACGCGTCGGCTCGATCGTGCGGCGCTGAGGCTCTTTTTCAGCGCGCTTCTTGACGCGAACCGGCGTCCACTTGGCTCGAAAACGCTTCTCGCTCACGCCGCCTTGGCGGCGTGCTTGGCCTTGCGGAGCGCGTGACGGCGCCAGATCGATCCCACGGCCAGCACCACGACGATCCCGAGCACGGCGAGCGAAATCTCGCCGCCGCTGCCGCCATGGGCGAATTGCGGCGACATCCCGATCGACGTCAGCCAGGAATCGAGCTTGGCGCCGAGTGGCCCGGCAAACAGCGCATCGAGCTTCGGGTGCACAGCCGGATCAGTCGCGATGACATCGCCCGCGATCCAGCCGAGCAATGCGGCACCGGCCCAGACCAGGATCGGCAGCTTGGTGAGCAGCGCCATGATCAGCGCCGCGCCGGCCACGATCAAGGGCACGCTGATCGCAAGCCCGAGCACCAGCAGCGGCACGCTGCCATTGGCGGCGGCGGCGACCGCGATCACGTTGTCCAGGCTCATTACGATGTCGGCGACCACGACGATCTGGACCGCGGCCCACAGATGCGAGGCCGCCTGCACGCCGTCCTCGTCTTCCTGCTCCGGCACCAGCAGCTTGGCGGCGATCACGATCAGCACCAGTCCCCCGACCAGCTTCAGGTAGGGAAGCTCCATCAGGCTGGCGACGATACCGGTGAAGATGACGCGCAGCAGCACCGCCGCGGCGGCGCCGAGAATCATGCCCCACAGGCGCTGGCGCGGCGCCAGCCCGCGGCAGGCGAGCGCGATCACGAGCGCGTTGTCGCCCGACAGCAGGACGTTGATCCAGATGATCTTGCCGACGGCGACCCAGAAGGTCGGCGTCGCCATCTCGTTCTTGAACTCGGTGAAGAACGCGCCGATGTACGCCGGATCAAAGATCTGCCACAGCCAGTCCACAGCGAGTCCTATTCGGCCTTGCGGCCGCCCCTGGCGGCGGTCGTCCGCCGCTCCCCAGTTTCTTTCGGCCCGGTCTCCATCGGAGACCGTGCCATTGTCGACAATTCGGCGTTAGCCGACGATCTCGTTGCCGGCGAAGAACTGCGCGATCTCGATCGCCGCGGTCTCCGGCGCATCCGAGCCGTGCACCGAGTTCTCGCCGATCGACTTCGCATAGAGCTTGCGGATGGTGCCCTCGGCCGCCTTCGACGGATCGGTCGCGCCCATCACGTCGCGATACTTCAGGATGGCGCCCTCGCCTTCCAGCACCTGCACCACCACCGGGCCCGAGGTCATGAAGTCGACCAGTTCGCCGAAGAACGGACGCGCCTTGTGGACGGCGTAGAAGGTCTCGGCCTGGCCGCGGGTCATCTGGATGCGCTTCTGCGCCACGACCCGCAGGCCCGCCTTCTCGATCACGGCGTTGACCGCGCCGGTCAGGTTGCGCTCGGTGGCATCGGGCTTGATGATCGAAAAGGTGCGTTCAATCGCCATGATTTCGTCCTTGTAAACGGTGGCTGGGAGTTGCGGGGGCTTATATCGGCGCGATGGGACAACGGCAAGCGACCCTGTGACGCGTTAGCCTTTAGTTTTGATGGATTTTCGCGACGAAAGCCGCGGTTTGGGAGGCGTTCGGACGGACGCCGGACCGGCCGACTTACCGCGATTTCACCTAGGTGAACCCATTCTGTCAGCGCCGTGCCGCTGCCGTTCAGTTCTAGCCGCCTAGGCTCTGCATCGATCGGACGCCTTGCTGACCCATCCGCAAGCTTCACAGGACGTCTCGGGAAACGATGTCACCGCGGCGCGCCACGCGCGCCCACAGCTCGAGGAGACGATCATGTTACGCAAGATCTCGCTTGCCGCAGTTGCTGCAATTTCGCTCGGTGCGGCCGCGCTCGCCCCGACCTCCGCTTCCGCCTGGGGTGGTTGGCATGGCGGCTGGCACGGTGGGTGGCACCACGGTTGGTGGGGCGGCCCGCGCATCGTGGTCGGCGGTCCCGCCTACTATGGCGGTTACGGGTATGGCTACGGCGGCGGCTGCTACGTGCGGCGCGTCGTGCCGACCCCATGGGGCCCCCGCTGGCGCCTGGTCAACCGCTGCTACTGATCTGCCCACGACCTCCCCTGACTTGCTCAGCCCCGGCGCCCGCGCCGGGGCTTTTTTCAAGCCATTCGGGAACTGCCGCGCACGGCTCGAAGGCGAAACCAAGGCGGACCGGAAACCAAATTCGGGGGTCGCGACTTGTCATGGCGAGAGTTGACTCGAACACGCGAGGTGGAACTCGCCGAAAGACGCGCCATGACAATGACCCAGATCGATACCGATCCCGATCAGATTGATCACAAGACATGCCGTTACATCTGCGATGCCGTGGGTGAACGGCTTCAGCAAAACATGCGGCCTGAGCCCGCACTTTCGTCCCGCTTGCAGCAATTGCTCGACGAGATGCGCCGACGGGAAAACGATCGCCATTAGGTGTTATTGGGCTGCCGAGCAGCCCAAACGTGCTTTCGAGACCGCGACCCGGAGAGATTTTACAAGCAGACGGGTTGCGTTTGGCAGCGGGTCCGGTGACAACGCTGCATGCTTTCCATCACTGACATCTCCGTCCGGATCGCCGGACGGCTGTTGATCGATCACAGTTCTGTGCAAATCGTGCCCGGCGCGCGCGTCGGATTTGTCGGCCGTAACGGCGTCGGCAAGTCGACGCTGTTTCATGCCATCCGGGGCGATCTTCCGACCGAGAGCGGCAGCATCGCGCTGCCGCCGCGCTGGCGCATCGGCAGCCTGGCGCAGGAAGCGCCCGACGGCCCCGAGAGCCTGATCAACGTGGTGCTGAAGGCCGATCTGGAGCGCGACGCGCTGCTGCACGAGGCCGAGACCGCGCACGATCCGCACCGGATCGCCGAGATCCAGACCCGGCTGGTCGACATCGACGCCCACTCCGCTCCCGCCCGGGCGGCTGCGATCCTCTCGGGCCTCGGCTTCTCGACATCAGACCAGGCGCGACCGTGCGCGGAATTCTCCGGCGGCTGGCGCATGCGCGTGGCGCTGGCGGCAACGCTGTTCTCCGCGCCCGATCTGCTGCTGCTGGACGAACCGACCAACTATCTCGATCTCGAAGGCACCTTGTGGCTGGAGAACCATCTCGCCAACTACCCGCGCACGGTGATCGTGATCAGCCACGACCGCGATCTGCTCGACACTTCGGTCGACCAGATCCTGCACCTCGATCGCGGCAGACTGACGCTCTACAAGGGCACCTATTCCTCGTTCGAGGAACAGCGCGCAGCGCGCGAACTGCTCGACGCCAAGCATGCCAAGCGCCAGGCCGATGAGCGCAAGCGCTTGCAGGACTTCGTCGACCGTTTCAAGGCCAAGGCCTCCAAGGCGCGGCAGGCACAGTCGCGCGTCAAGATGCTGGAGCGGATGAAGCCGATCACCGCATTGGTCACGCAGGACGTGCGCGAGATCTCGTTTCCGGCGCCCGAGAAACTGCTGTCGCCGCCAATCATCGCCGTCGACGACGTCTCGGTCGGCTACGAGCCCGGCAAGCCGGTGCTCAATCGCGTGACCTTGCGCGTCGATCCCGACGACCGCATCGCGCTGCTCGGCTCCAACGGCAACGGCAAGTCGACGCTGGTCAAGCTCCTGGCAGGCAAGCTCGCGCCGTCCGCGGGCAAGATCACGAAGGCCGACAAGCTGTCGGTCGGCTATTTCGCCCAGCACCAGGTCGACGAGCTCAACCTCGACGGCTCGCCCTATGACCACATCCGCAAGCTGATGCCCGATGCGCCCGAGAGCAAGGTGCGCGGCCGCGTCGGCGCGATCGGCTTCTCCGGCAAGGCCGGCGACACGCTGGTGAAAAGCCTGTCGGGCGGCGAGAAGGCACGGCTGCTGCTGGGGCTCGCGACGTTCTACGGCCCGAACATGATCATCCTGGACGAGCCGACCAACCATCTCGATATCGACAGCCGGGCCGCGCTGGCGGAGGCGATCAACGAGTTCCCCGGCGCCGTCATGATGGTCTCGCACGATCGCTATCTGATCGAGGCCTGCGCCGATCGGCTGTGGGTCGTGGCCAACCAGACCGTGACCTCCTATGACGGCGATCTCGACGAATATCGCCGCATGATCCTGTCGGCCAATGACGGCCGCCAGGCATCGCGCGAGCGCCTCAAGGAACCCGCGAAGCCCGAGCGCGTCCGCAACGAGAAGCGCGTGTCGCCGCAGCAGCGGATCGCGCAGGCCGAGGCCGAGATCGAGCGCATCAACGGCATCATCGCCAAGATCGACGCCGCGCTCGCGCTGCCCGATATCTTCACCCGCGACCCCAAGCAGGCCGCGCAGCTCACCAAGGCGCGCGCCGGCGCCGAAAGCGCATTGCAACGCGCCGAGGAAGAGTGGCTGGAGGCCAGCGCCGAGCTCGACGAGGCGGCGAACTAGATCGCGCGCTTCCCAACGACACGGGATATCCAACTCCGCATCATTCCCATATGCTCACCTCGACGGGCGTCGGCGCAAACCCAGCCGCGGGATTGTCCGTCTGCGGGCAGTTGGAGATGACGACGATGACGGGCATTTCTGCCACCAGTGTCACATAGTCGCCAGGCTTCGACACGCTGTCGGCAATCTCGATCTTGCCGCTGTCGTCAAACGGCACCCGCATGAAGAAGTTGATGTTCGAGACGATCTCGGACGGACCGAGCGCCCATCCGGCGAGCTCGGCGATGAAATTCGTCCTACAGCTTTCGTGCTTCTCGACGCCGTACCTGACCCTGTCGATCTCGCAGCTACAGCATCCCGCCAGCGTATCGTGAAACCCGCAGGTGTCCTCGACGACCGACATCATGACCTGTGCGTGGTCGGAATAAATCTTTGATCCTTTGGTGATGTATAGCGACTTGTTGAGCTTGACGGTGTTGGGGAGGTTGATCCTGTCGAGCGGCATCGTCGCGCTGAAGCAGAGAAAATCGATCGCCTGCTGCCCCTTCAAATCGACCAGGGTCAGCTTCTGCCCGCGATCGAGCCGGGCTGACCACCTGCCCTTCGCCTCGACCGTCTCCCGACGGACGATCGTCTTGCCGTCCAATTCGAACTTGCCCATTGCGCTTTCTCCCGGAAACGAACCCGCGTGAATGACATCGTCATGCGAGCGATGGCCCCATGCGCGAACAGGGCAGCGCCCACCCGGGAGCAGATCGTCGATTCAACCTCCGGAAAATAGTGGTATGGTGATCTTCACATCAGGATTATTGGTGTATCGATGAAGACATCCAGCTCGGACCTGGCTTCCCTTGTCGTGTTTCATGCCGTCGTCAAGCATCGGTCGTTTGTGGGCGCGCAGGTTGCGCTCGGTCTCAGCCAATCCGCCGTGAGCTTCCATATCAAGGCGCTTGAGGAGCGCTTCGGCTTCACACTGTGCCAACGGGGACGGCGCGGATTTGGGTTGACCGATCGCGGGTCGGTCGTCTTCGAGCAATCGAAGAAGGTCTTCGAGGAGCTCACGTCGTTCGAGAACGTCGTCGGCGCACTGAAAAAGCGACTCTCCGGGACGATCCGTCTGGGACTGGTCGACAACACCATCACCGACCCGCAGATGCCGGTTCATCGGGTCATCGCCGCGCTCAATCGAAAGGCGCCTGATGTCATCGTCCGCATCGAAGTCCGATCGCCGGAATCCCTGATCTCGGAGCTTGGAAACGGCGGACTCGATCTCGCCATCCTGCCCGAGCCCGGTCGTTATCCGGGCATCCGGTGCATTGCCCTCAGGCAAGAGGTGCATTCGCTCTATTGCGGGTCGACCCACCCGCTGTTCGGCCGCAGGAGGACCGAGATCGTGCGCGAAACGGTCGAACGTCATGCCTTTGTGGTTCGTCCCTACGCCAGGATGCTCGAACTGGAGCATGTGCCGAATGCGATCGCCCGCGTCAGCGTTTCAAGCATGGAGGCGCAGGCCATTCTGGTTCTGAGCGGGCTCTATCTGAGCTACCTTCCCGAACATTATGCAAAGGCCTGGGTGTTGCGCGGCGAGATGAGGTCGTTGTCGCCGAGCATTCCCCGCGTGTATTCGAACTTCTTCATGGCGACGCGAATGGAGAAGCGAGTGTCTCCATTGCTTCAGCTTGCCATCAGGGAGTTCGAATCCGCCTTGCGATCGTCAGGCAGATGAGCGTGCATTTTTCGGAGAACAGCGTCGCTGGTCTCCGGATCGTGCCTTAGCCGTGCGCGGTCTTTTTCTTCTTCGGCTTCGCCGGTTTCGGCTCCGGCGCAGCGTCTGGGCCACGCTCGACGGACGTCAGGCGCCCGCCGGAGAACGTGTAGATACCGGCACGCGGGCCGCGCGACCAGGTGACGACCGCGACGCGCTCGCCGCCGGGGCCGTTCGACAGGTTCACACTGTCAGGGGCACCGATGCCGCGCACGACATCGCATTCGGTGTGACCGAGCGCGACGCTGCCGCCGGTCGGCTGCGGCAGTGCGCCACCCGGAGCCTGGGCGTTGGCATCGGCGGCGGCGGCCGGCGGCGCCATGCCCGGACAACCGCCGTCGGCACTGACCAGATCGTCGTTGGTCACCGGCTTATCGGGTGTCAGCGGCGGCGATTCGATCGAGATGTTGCGGATGAACACCCGCCCGGGGCGCGAGAACCAGTCGGCGTCGCGCGAGAATATGTCGGATGCCGCGCCCGAGCAGCCAGCAAGACCGGGTGCAAGCACCAGCAACGCCAGCAGCGACTTCCGACTGAATGTTCCATCACGCACGATCGACCAGGCTCCTAACCCCTTTACCTAAGAGGTTGTCCGAACATCACTTTGCGGCATGACCGTGACCCACACCGAGAAACCTCGGATTATCATTAATTAGTAGATATCGCTATTGGCGCCGCTGCCAGCGACCCCGCTCGTCGGTCTGCCAATAGGTCACCTCGAAGCCGCGCGCCTTGCAAGTGGTCCAGCTCTCCCTCGCCGCGGCCACCGCGTCGGGGTCGTCGCCGTTGAACACGAGGACCACCCGTTCGTAGCTGTCGCAGTCGGCCGGGAGCGCGGCGTTGTCGACCAGAAACCGGACATTGGCCCGGTTCGGATTGCCCTCCTCGATCGACAGGACGATCGGCTGGTCCTGCGCATCGGCAACGCGCGACGACGCGTGCGGCAGGAACGAATCGTCGCTGTAGGTCCACAGATGCGCGTCGAGCGTCTCGGCGCGCTCCTGCGACGTCGATTGCACGACCACGCGCCAGCCGCGCTCGAGCGACTTCTCGAGCAGCGGCGGCAGCACGCTCTCCAGCGTCATGTTCTGGAGATGGTAGAACAGCACTTCGGTCATGCGCCGGCGAGCATCCTACTTCTTGGCTTCATAATAGTCGGAGACCAACCGCTCCAGCAGCCGCACGCCGTAACCCGACCCCCAGCTCTGATTGATCTCGGTCTTCGGCGCGCCCATCGCGGTGCCGGCGATGTCGAGATGGGCCCATGGCGTGCCGTCGACGAAGCGCTGCAGGAATTGCGCCGCCGTGATCGAGCCGCCGTTGCGCCCGCCGGTGTTCTTCATGTCGGCGAACTGCGAATCGATCTGCTTGTCGTATTCCGGCCCGAGCGGCATGCGCCACACTTTCTCTCCGGTCTCGAGGCCGACCTTGGCCAGGCGCTCGGCGAGTTCGTCATTGTTGGAGAACAGGCCGGCGTGATCGGTGCCGAGCGCGACCATGATCGCGCCGGTCAGCGTCGCCAGATCGACCATGAATTTCGGCTTGAACTTCTTGGCGACGTACCAGAGCACGTCGGCGAGCACGAGGCGGCCCTCGGCATCGGTGTTGATGATCTCGATGGTCTGACCGGACATCGAGGTGACGATGTCGCCGGGACGCTGGGCATTGCCGTCGGGCATGTTCTCGACGAGCCCGATGGCGCCGACCGCATTGACGCGCGCCTTGCGCGCCGCCAGCGCGTGCATCAGCCCGACCACGCAGGCCGCGCCGCCCATGTCACCCTTCATATCCTCCATGCCGCCGGCGGACTTGATCGAGATACCGCCGGTGTCGAAGCAGACGCCCTTGCCGACGAAGGCGACCGGTGTCTCGCTCTTCTTGCCGCCGTTCCAGCGCATGATCACGGTACGGCTCGGCCGCGCCGATCCCTGGCCGACGCCGAGCAGTGCGCCCATGCCGAGCTTCGTCATCGCCTTGACGTCGAGCACCTCGACGGTGACGCCGAGCTTGCGCAGCTGGCTGGCGCGGCGCGCGAACTCTTCGGGATACAGCACGTTCGGCGGCTCGTTGACGAGCTCGCGGGCAAGGTTGACGCCGTCGACGATGGAAGATTCAGGCGCGAACGCCTTCCTCGCCGCCGCGACATCGTCGACCGCGATGGAGACCTCGGCCCGCACGGTGCCGTCCTCGCCGTCCTTCTTCCTGGTCTTGTAACGATCGAATTTGTAGGCGCGCAGGCGGATACCGGCGGCGATCGCGGCCGCCTGGCCGGCTGCCATCGCGGCATCGGGCAGTTCGGCGATGACGGTCATCGCGGCGCTGCCGGCATTGAGCTTGCCGGCCACCAGCCCGCCAAACTTGAGAAAATCCTTCTCCTTGAGGTCGGCCGGCTTGCCCGCGCCGATCACGATCAGCCGCTCGGCCTTGATGCCCTCGGGCGCCAGAATGTCGAGCGCTGCCCCGCTTTTGCCCTTGAACTGGTTGGTCGCCGCGGCCCGCTTGATCGTCTCGGCTGCGACGCCCAGCGCCTTTCGGGTCGCGGATCCCAGCTTCAACTGCTCGTCGCAGAAGACGACCAGAATGCCGCGAGCGGCCGCGGAGAATGGGGCAAAGCCGACCTTGACGGCGTCGGGCATAGGAAAATCCTCCAGAACTCAGGGTGTTGCCCGAACCTGAGGCGGTCCTTCCGGCACTCGGGGTGAGCATGGCGATGGCGGTCCGGAACATCCCGGACCGGGTTTGTCACACACTATGACCTGTCGGCTGCGCCGCTGCCAAGCACCGCAGTGGCCGGAAGGTCACAAAAGCGAATAATTAACCATAAATTAAGCGCGCCTTGGCGTGGCCATTTTGTTGACGGATCAAAGGGATGGTAGTGAGAGAGTGAGCCAGGTGCGTTCGCGGCTCGACCATTGGGGAACCCGGGTTGACGGGATTGGTCGAAAGCCGTGCGTTTGGCTGCGTACTAGGGGTCTTGGGGGTCGTACGGGTAGCGATGGGGTCGATCGACAAGTACATCTTTAAAACGACGCTGGCGTCGTTTGCGCTTGTGCTGGTCAGCCTCACCGGCGTGATCTGGATTACGCAGGCGTTGCGCGGTATCGATCTGATGACGAGCCAGGGCCAGACCATCCTGACCTTCCTCGGCATCACCGGCCTCGTGATTCCGGCCCTGGTGCTGATCATCGCCCCGATCGCACTGATGATTGCGATCTCCCACACGCTGAACAAGCTGGCGACCGATTCCGAGATCATCGTGATGAATGCGGCGGGGTTCTCGCCGTTCCGCCTGTTCCGGCCGTTCTTCTTCGCCACCTGCGTGGTGGCAGCGCTGGTCGCCTTCATCGGCGCCTATCTCGCCCCCGACGGCATGCGCCGAATCAAGCAGTGGGATGCCGAGATCACCGCCGACGTCCTGACCAACATCCTGCAACCCGGCCGCTTCGCCCAGCTCGACCAGAATCTGACGATTCGGATCCGCGAGCGGCTGCCCGGCGGCGTACTCGGCGGCGTCTTCGTCGACGATCGCCGCGATCCGCAGCAGCGCGTGACCATCGTCGCCGACCACGGCACCGTGCTGAAGAACGAGAGCGGGTCGTATCTCGTGCTGGAGGACGGCAACCTCGAGCGATTCGAGGTCGGCAAGCGCGATCCGACGCTGGTGGTGTTTCAGCGCTACGCTTTCGACATGTCGAAGTTCTCGCAGGGCCGCGACGTCACCCTCGGGATTCGCGAACGCTATCTTTGGGAGCTGATGTCGCCGGACGAGAAGGATCCGACCTATCAGCAGCTGTCGGGCCAGTTCTTCGCCGAGCTGCACGATCGATTCATGGCACCGATCTATCCGTTCGCGTTCGCGGCTCTCACCTTTGCTTTCCTCGGCGCGCCGCGCACCACGCGGCAAAGCCGCAATTTCTCGATCGGCGGCTCGGTATTCGCGGTGTTCGGCCTGCGCATGGTCGGCTTCGCCTGCTCGGTCATGGCGGTGAAGACGCCGATCGCGGCGCTGGTGCAATATGTGATGCTGTTCGCCGGCATCGGCATCGGGATCTGGATGATCGTCGGCGGGGTGGTCGTCGAACCGCCGGCGGCGCTGATCGAAGCCATCAACCGAAACAATGAGCGCATCGCGCGCCTGTTCCGGAGGCCCGCAACCGCATGAGCATGGTCACCAACACGCTCGGGCGTTATTTCGCCGGTCGCTTCGTGATCGCGGCGGTGGGCGTGTTCGCGGGCATCTTCGTGCTGCTCGTGCTGGTCGACTACATCGAGATGGTGCGCAAGACATCGGGCCTGGTCGATGCGTCCGCCATCACCGTCGCCGAGACCTCGCTGTTCCGCGTGCCGCAATTGCTCGAGAAGCTGATGCCGTTCTGCGTGTTGATCGGCGCGATGACCTGCTATCTCGCGCTGTCGCGGCGGCTCGAGCTCGTCGTGGCGCGCGCCGCCGGCGTCTCGGCCTGGCAATTCATCTCGCCGGCACTGGTCAGCGCCATCGTGCTCGGCATCTTCGCGACCACCGCCTACAATCCGATGTCGGCCAATCTGCGCGAGCTCTCGAAGCGGATGGAGGCCGAGCTGTTCGGCTCGGCGCCGGGCGGCGGCATCCAGGACGCGTCCGGCTTCTGGTTGAACCAGATCAACGACGAGGGTCAGGCGATCATCAACGCGGCGCGCAGCGAGCAGCAGGGCGTCCGGCTCACCGGCCTCACCGTGTTTCGATTCGATACGGCATTGCAGTTCAAGGAACGAATCGAAGCGCGCGAAGCGGCGCTCGAAGACGGTCGCTGGGTGTTCAAGGGAGTACGCCGATACACCCTCGACAAGGCTCCGGTGGATCAGGACACCTTCTACCTGACCACGACTCTCACCCCGGCACAGGTGCGCAACAGTTTCTCCACCCCCGAAACTGTGTCCTTTTGGCAACTGCCGACTTACATCCGTTCGTCGGAGAGCTCAGGGTTCGCGACGGCCGGCTATCGATTGCAGTATCACAAGCTCATCGCACAGCCGTTTTTGCTGGCTGCGATGGTGATGTTGGCGGCTTCTGTGAGCCTTCGCTTCTTCCGGATGGGCGGCGTGCAGAAGATGGTTTTGAGTGGCGTGGGCGCAGGCTTTCTGCTCTACGTGCTTTCGAAAGTAACTGAAGATTTGAGCAAGGCTGAGTTGATGCATCCCATCGCTGCGGCGTGGTTGCCCGTCGTTGTGGGTAGCCTCACCGGCTTCTTAGCTTTGCTGTACCAGGAGGACGGGTAGTGGCTACTGTCGCCGCCCGCCAGTTGAGGTCGCCTGCTTGCGGGCGGCGCAGTGCTCTGCGCCGTCAACGGAGCCGCATGGCCGCGTTTGGCGTTTCGATCTCAGCTCTCCTCGCCGCGCTCGTCGTGGTCAGCGCACTCGACGTCGTCGCGTCGACGCCGGCTGCCGCGCAGGCATTCACCTACAATCCGCGTCCGCCGAAGCCGCCCCGTCCGCCGGCCAAGAACGACGGGCAGATGCTCGTTCAGGCGACCGAGGTCGATTACGACTACAACAACTCGCGCATCTCGGCGGTCGGCAACGTCCAGATGTTCTACAACGGCACCAGCGTCGAGGCCGACAAGGTCATCTACGACCAGAAGACCAAGCGTCTTCATGCCGAAGGCAACATCCGCATGACCGATGCGGAAGGCAAGATCACCTACGCCAACATCATGGATCTCAGCGACGACTACCGTGACGGTTTCGTCGATTCGCTGCGCGTCGACACCGAAGACCAGACCCGCATGGCGGCGACCCGCGCCGATCGCTCGAGTGGCAATTACACGGTGTTCGACAACGGCGTTTATACCGCCTGCGCACCCTGTAAGGATGATCCGAAGAAGCCGCCGCTCTGGCAGGTCAAGGGCGCGCGCATCATCCATAACCAGACCGAGAAGATGCTCTATTTCGAGAACGCCCAGCTCGAATTCTTCGGCGTTCCGATGGCCTATCTGCCGTACTTCTCGACGCCCGATCCGACCGTGAAGCGCAAGAGCGGCTTCCTGATGCCGGGCTTCACCAGCTATACGGCGTTCGGTTACGGCGTCGAAATCCCCTATTACTGGGCGATCGCGCCGGACATGGACGCGACCTTCAATCCGCGCATCACGTCGAAACAGGGCGTGCTGCTGCAAACCGAATTCCGCCAGCGCTTCGCGGACGGCTCCTATCAGATCCGGCTCTACGGTATCGATCAGCTCGATCGAGGTCAGTTCACCGGCCAGCCGGGCGACCGCGACTTCCGCTGGGGCGTCGACACCAAGGGCCAGTTCGCGCTGAACGACAAATGGGTCTGGGGCTGGGACGGCGTGGTGCTGTCGGACTACTTCTTCATGTCCGACTACCGGCTCGCCCAGTACAAGGACCCGTTCGGGTCGTTCCTGTCGCTGCCGACCGAGGCGATCTCGCAGCTCTATCTGACCGGCGTCGGCAACCGCAGCTTCTTTGACGCGCGCGCGATCTACTATCTCAGCTACTCCGGCAACCAGAGCCAGGTGCCGGTGGTCGCGCCCGTGATCGACTACAACAACGTGATCAACAGCAATATCCTGGGCGGCGAGTTCAGCTACAAGATGAACTTCGTCAACCTGACCCGCGAAACCGCGGTGTTCGATCCGATCACGACGACGGCCAACACCAACAGCCTGTGCCTGACCACGTCGGCCGATCCGATGGCACGCACGCCGTCGCAGTGCCTGCTGCGCGGCATGCCCGGCACCTACACCCGCCTGACCGCCGAGGCGCAGTGGCGCAAGTCCTATACCGACCCGTTCGGCCAGATCTGGACGCCGTTCGCCAGCATCCGCGCCGATGCGATCAACGCGGATGTCTCGAACCAGCCGGGCGTTTCCAGCTACTTGCCGATCGGCGACACCCAGACGGTCCGCCTGATGCCGACCGTCGGCCTCGAATACCGCTACCCCTTCATCAATGTGCAGCCGTGGGGCACCACCACCGTCGAGCCGATCGCGCAGGTCATCATCCGGCCCAACGAGCCCAATGCCGGCAAGCTTCCCAACGAGGACGCGCAGAGCCTGGTGTTCGACACCTCGAACCTGTTCTCGGTCGACAAGTTCTCCGGCTATGACCGCGTCGAGGGCGGCAGCCGCGCCAATGTCGGCGTGCAGGCCACCACCCAGTTCGACCGTGGCGGCAGCGTCAAGGCGATGTTCGGGCAGTCCTACCAGATGTTCGGCCTGAACTCGTTCGCGGTCGCCGACGTCACCAACACCGGCATCGATTCCGGCTTGCAGAACCCGCGCTCGGATTACGTCGCGAGCCTCGCCTATTCGCCCAACCGCACCTATACGTTCAGCGTCCGCACCCGGATGGATGAGGCGACCTGGAACATCAACCGGTTCGAGGCCACGGCGGCCGCGAATTTCGACCGCTGGTCGGTCGCCGTGACCTACGGCGACTATGCCGCCCAGCCGGAACTCGGCTACCTGACCCGCCGCGAGGGCATCCTGACCAGCGGTTCGGTCAAGGTGGCGGCGAACTGGGTGGTCCAGGGCGCGGCGCGCTGGGACCTTGAAGCGAACAAGATCAACCAGTATGCGGTAGGCGCGGGCTACGTGGACGACTGCTTCGTGCTGGCCGCCAACTACGTCACGTCCTATACCTATCAGGCCGGTTCGCAGCCGCCCGTCCTCAGCCACGCGTTCATGTTCCAGATTGGGCTGCGGACGATCGCGCAAACCTCCACCACCAGCAGTTCGGCTGGCGTGCAGTAGCAAGCGAGGGGCGCCAGGCGAGAGAGCTTGGCGAGGGGCTTAAATTGCCCGCGGGCCTGTGGCTCCGGCTTGAATTGGTTTAAACGGCTGACATGACAATAATGACGACCGCTAGCCTGCCACCCCGCCGCCGTTCGCTCATACTGGGTTCCCTGCTGGCTCTTGTCCTCGTGTTCGGGGGCAGCGCGCGATTGCACGCCCAGAGCATCGCCGTGATGGTCAATGGCGAACCCATTACCGCTTTCGACATCGAGCAGCGCGCGAAGTTGAACGCCCTGACCGGCGGCAAGACTCCCGATCGCAAAGCCGTCCTCGACGAGTTGATCGATGAGAAGCTGAAGATCAAGGAAGCCAAGAAGTATGGCGTCGATCCCACCGCCAACGACATCGAGCAGTCCTTCGGCGGCATGGCGCAGCGGATGCGGCTGTCGGGCGACCAGCTCACCAAGGTGCTGGAGAGCAAGGGCATCCGACCCGATACGCTGAAGCAGCGCATCAGGGCCGACATGGTCTGGACCAGCCTGGTCCGTGGCCGCTTCAAGGAAAGCCTGCAGGTCGGCGAGAGGGACGTGGCGACCGCGGTCAAGGAGACCGGAGACGCTCCGGACGCCGAAGCGTTCGAATACCGGATGCAGCCGGTGGTTCTGATCGTGCCCCGCGGTGCTCCGCAGTCGGAGTTCGAGGGACGCCGCAAGGAAGCCGACACCCTGCGCGAGCGGGTGACCAGTTGTGAGGAGGCCAACTCCTACTTCAAGTCGATGCGCAATGCCGCGATCCGCGAAATCGTGGTGAAGACCTCGGCCGACCTGCCGCAGTCGCTGCGCGATATCCTGGACAAGACCCCGGTCGGCCACCTCACCCCGCCTGAGATCACCAAGCAGGGCGTCGAAATGGTCGTCCTCTGCGGCAGGAAGGCGACCACCGTGGACACGCCGAAGAAGCGTGAGATGCGGGACAAGATGTACGTGCAGAAGTACGAGGCGAAGTCCAAGGCCTATCTGCAGGAAGTCCGAAGAGCCGCGATGATCGAATATCCAGGCGGGAAATGATCGACTATCGTTGATGCATGGCCCAACCTCTCGCACTGACATCCGGCGAGCCCGCAGGCATCGGCCCCGATATCACGCTCGCCGCATGGCTGCGCCGCCGCGAGCTTGATCTTCCGCCGTTCTATCTGCTCGGCGACCCCGCCTCCCTGGCTGAGCGCGCGAAGGCGCTCGGGCTTGCCGTCGAGTTTGCCGAGGTCGGCGCGGAAGAAGCCTGCGCAGCGTTTGCCCACGCCCTCCCCGTGGTCGCGACCGGCAAGCTGGCAACGGCCCGACCGGGCCAGCCCGACGCGACCAGCGCTGACGCGGCGCTGGCGTCGATCCGCCAGGCCGTCGCCGACGTCGCCTCCGGCAAGGCCAGCGCCGTCGTCACCAATCCGATCGCCAAGAATGTGCTGTACCGTGCCGGATTCCGCCATCCCGGCCATACCGAATTCCTTGCCGAGCTTGCCGCCGCCCGCGGCGGCCCGGCACCGCAGCCGGTGATGATGCTGTGGTCGCCGGCCCTCGCCGTGGTCCCGGTGACCATCCACGTCTCGGTCCGCGAAGCGCTGGCGCAATTGTCGACCGACCTGATCGTCTCGACCGCGCGCATCGTGGTCGCCGATATGAAGGCGCGGTTCGGCCTGGCGGCGCCGCGGCTTGCCATAGCCGGCCTCAATCCGCACGCCGGGGAGGACGGCACGCTCGGCATGGAGGATGTCGAGATCGTCGCGCCGGCGGTCGACATCCTGCGCCGCGACGGCGTTGCGGTCCGAGGTCCGCTGCCGTCCGACACCATGTTCCACGCAGCCGCGCGCAAGACCTATGATTGCGCGATCTGCATGTATCACGATCAGGCGCTGATCCCGATCAAGACCGTCGCGTTCGAGGACGCCGTCAACGTCACGCTCGGATTGCCGTTCGTCCGGACTTCGCCCGATCACGGCACCGCGTTCGATATCGCCGGCACCGGCAAGGCCAATCCCTCGAGCCTGATCGCCGCGCTGCGGCTCGCCGCGCGCATGGCCGCGGCCTCAAGCTAGGTGAGCACGATCGACGATCTGCCGCCGCTGCGCGACATCATTCGCGAGCATTCCCTGTCGGCGCGCAAATCGCTCGGCCAGAATTTTCTGCTCGACCTCAATCTCACCGCACGGATCGCCCGCGCCGCAGGCCCGCTCGAAGACTCCACCGTGATCGAGGTCGGGCCCGGCCCCGGCGGCCTGACGCGCGCGCTGCTTGCGATGGGCGCCAAGCGCGTGATCGCCATCGAGCGCGACGAGCGGGCGCTCGCCGCGCTCGACTACATCGTCAAGCGTTACCCCGGCCGCATCGAGATCGTGCACGGCGACGCGCAGCATTTCGATCCACGTCCCTTCCTTGACGGCGGCAAGGCCAAGATCGTCGCCAACCTGCCCTACAACATCGCGACCCAGCTTCTGGTCGACTGGCTGTCGATCGAGCCGTGGCCGCCCTGGTACGACACCATGGTATTGATGTTTCAGCGCGAGGTCGCCGAGCGTATCACAGCCCATGAGGACGAAGAGGCGTATGGCCGGCTCGCGGTGCTCGCCAATTGGCGCGCCGAGACCAAGATCCTGTTCGACATTTCACCCGCGGCCTTCGTGCCGCAACCCAAGGTCACGTCGTCGGTGGTGCGGTTGATACCGCGCGCCGCGCCCGAGCCGTGCGACCGCCGCATGCTCGAGCAGGTCGCGGCCGCCGCCTTCGGCCAGCGCCGCAAGATGCTGCGCCAGAGCCTGAAATCGCTGTCGGTCGATCCGGCACGGCTCGCGGCCTCAGCCGGCATCGAAGCGACGCGGCGCGCCGAAACCATTCCGGTCGCCGGCTTTGTTGCCATGGCCCGTGAATTGGCCGATATACGGTCCACAAAATAGAACAACAGGAGAAAACGTAATGGCGCGTATGGTTCGCCAATCCCTCGTCAAATTCGATGCACCGCTGTGCGAGACCATCGTGGACACACCGAAGCCACAGGGACGCGAAGTGCTGGTGCGCATCGAGCGCTGCGGCCTGTGCCATTCCGATCTGCACATCCAGGACGGCTACGCGGATCTCGGCGGCGGCAAGAAGCTCGACACCACCCGCGGCATGACCCTGCCCTTCACGCTCGGCCACGAGATCGCCGGCGTCGTCGACGAGGTCGGCCCCGATGCGCCGAACGATCTGGTCGGAACGAAGCAGGCGGTCTTCCCCTGGATCGGCTGCGGCCAGTGCCGCGACTGTCTCGCCGGTGACGAGAACCTCTGCGTCAAGCAGCGCTTCCTCGGCGTTTCGATCGACGGCGGCTTCGCCACCCACGTGCTGGTGCCCGACGCGAAATATCTGCTCGAATACGATCCGCTTCCGGTCAACCAGGCGGCCACGCTGATGTGCTCCGGCGTCACCGCCTATGGCGCATTGAAGCGGCTGGTCGATCGCCCGCGCCAGCGCAATCTGCTGCTGATCGGACTTGGCGGCGTCGGCATGATGGGCCTGTCTTTCGCGCAGGCGATGTTCAAGCAGCCGATCACGGTCGCTGATCTCAGCCCCGCGGCGCGCGAGACCGCACTGAAGAACGGCGCAGCGGCCGCCTATGACCCGGCGGAGCCTGACGTCGTCAAGCGCATGCTGAAGGAGAGCGATGGCGGCTTCGACGGCGTGGTCGACTTTGCCGGCAACGAGAAGTCGATGGCGTTCGCGGTCTCGACCGTCGCGCGCGGCGGCAAGATCGTGGTGTCGGGCCTGATGGGCGGCAACTTCTCGCTGCCGATGGTGCAGTGGGTCTACAAGCGCATGACCATCGAAGGCTTCATGGTCGGTACCCTGGCCGAGGGTCGCGAGCTGATGGCGCTCGCACGCGCCGGCAAGATCAAGCCGACGCCGATGAAGGAAGAGCCGATGGCCGACGTTCAGAAATGGATCGACGAGCTGCGCGCCGGCAAGGTCGTGGGCCGCATCGTCCTGAAGAACTAGCACCCAGGTCCCGCCGGCGTGGCCGGCGGGACTTGCCCTTGCACCTGCCCTTGTGTGACGTCACTGAGCGCGATTGGTCGCGCCCCGTGACCTTGACTGCTGCTTTTGTCCTCTCGCGCCCGCTGGTAATCTACGCTCCGGGCTGAGAGGTCACAGGGCATGCGCGGGGCGGTGCAAGGCAGGAGCTTGGCGGCTGCGGTGCTGCTTGCGCTGTTGTGGCAGGCGTTCATCGGCGTGGCACAGGCGGCCACCGAAAAGCGCGTCGCGCTGGTGATCGGCAATTCCGCCTACCAGAACGTGACGCGGCTCGACAATCCGCGCAACGATGCCGCCCTGATGGCCGAGACGCTGGCAAGCCTCGGCTTCACTCTGGTCGGCGGCCGCGCCCAGCTCGATCTCGACAAGCCGGCGATGGACATCGCAGTCCAGAGCTTCGGCCGCCAGGTCCAGGGCGCCGACGTCGCGCTGTTCTACTATGCCGGCCACGGCGTCCAGGTCTCCGGCGCGAACTATCTGGTGCCGGTCAGCGCCAACGCCACCCGCGAGGCCGACGTCGATTTCCAGATGCTCGACGTCAATCTGGTGCTGCGGCAGATGCAGGGCTCCGGCACGCGGCTCAACATGGTGATCCTCGACGCCTGCCGGAACAATCCGTTCGGCGGACGCGGGCTGCGCGCAGCCGACGGCGGTCTTGCGCAGATGCGCGCTCCCGAGGGCACGCTGATCTCCTACGCCACGCAACCCGGCAATGTCGCGCAGGACGGCAGCGACGGCCACAGCCCCTACACCAAGGCGCTGGCCGCCACGATCCGGCTCGCCGGCCTCGACATCTTCCAGACCTTCAATCAGGTCGGGCTCGCGGTGAAACGCGAGACCGGCGGCTCGCAACAGCCCTGGGTCTCATCGTCGCCGATCGACGGGACGTTCTATTTCGTGCCGCCCGCGGCGCCGGCCGGGCCGAAGGTCGCGGTCGCGCCGCAGCCCGAGCCGCAATTGCCGGGCTCGCTGCGGCCCGATCCCGACCGCATCCCGATCAAGGATGGCGCGCTGCTGCGTGAATTGAGCGACCGGCTCTACGAGCACAATTTCGATCCCGAACCGAACGACATGCGCGCGGCGATCAGCAAATTCCAGCAGAAGGTGGCGATGACGCCGACCGGCGAAGCCACCGAAGGCGTGCTGACGCGGCTGCGCAAGATGGAGGACTTGCAGCCCTGGGGATCGATTGTCTACGGGCCCGACATCGACAAATGGGGCATCTCCTGGAAGCATTCGTCGCGCCGTGCCGCGGTCGACGACGCCCGTGCCAAATGCGGCGGAGCCAAATGCACCCTCGAGCTTTCCTTCTACGGGACGCGCTGTGGCGCATTCGCGATATCGAGCAAGTCCTGGTCGCTGATCCAGCGTGATGCGCTCGATCGCGCCAAGAGCGCCGCGCTTGACGAATGCGGCAAGGCCGGCAAATCCTGTCGCATTATCGATGCCGTCTGCGCCGACGGCACCGGACATTGATTGATCACATTGGATAGACCTGAAAATGAAAAGCATGTTTTGCTCATCGGCAGGCCCCGCCCTGCTTTCGACCCTGCTCCTGTTCGCGCTCGGGTCGACGTCCGCATTTGCGCAATCCGGCAGCAGCGGCGGCAGCATCGGCAATGACGAGAAGTCGCTGTCCGGGACCCGTACCGCGCCGCGCGCGGTGACGCCCTCGAAGCCGGAGCGAAGCAAGAATTCGGAAGCGCCACGCCGCGCCACCAGGAAAGGTGGCAGCGAAAGTAGCGGCGGTGGCGGCAATTTCGATGGTTCGTGGGTCGTCGTTGCGGAAGGCTCGCCTTGCGGGTCGAGCACGGAGCGACTGGTGATATCCGGCGGCAGTATTTCCGGAGAGATGAGTTCCGGACAGGTCAGCCCCAACGGCGCCACGACCGGAGGCGGATCCGCTGGAGGTCTGACCTGGACCAGTTCGGGCCGGTTCTCCGGCCGCAGCGGTTCCGGGTCGTTCGTCCGCTCCGACGGATGCAGGGGCCACTGGACCGCATCAAAGCGATAGTCCGCCTCTTCCCTCGCCCCGGAAGTTTCCTGCCCCCGGCGCGCCGCAATCGCGGAGCGCCGCAAGCCCCAATTAAGCCCTAACCGCTCCGGATTTGCGGCGCATTGCGACCCAACTCTTTGCCGAGATTGGTATCGCCAGCGCTTGCGTAAAAAAAGAAATACCGGGGACGTGTATGTCAAATCGTTCAGCGAAATTCGCTGCGGCGCTAGCCGCCAGCATCATGGCCGGCGCCAACTTCGGCGCCATGGCCCAGAACGCCGCCACCACGGCGGGCACCGGCACGGCCACTGCCAGGACGGCGGACAGTTGTCAGTCCGCACCGAAGGGAACCGCGCCGGCAGGAAGTCACTGGTTCTATCACCTCGACCGCAGCACCCAGAAGAAGTGCTGGTACCTCGGTGACGCCAGGAACAAGGTTGCCAAGACCGCAGTCGCGCAGCCAGCAGCCGTGCCCGACACGGCGACGGCCGACGCAACACCACCACAGGGCCAGCCGGCGCCGCCGCCGGCAATGCGCAAATCCATCGCCGATGCGCGTGCTGAATGGCCCTCGCCGCAGGCTGGGACCGCGCCCAGCGCGGTCGCCGGCGCCGGTCAAGCCGACAGCGCAGCGCCAATTCCGGCGGCTCCGGCAGCGCCGCCCGAAGCGAACGCCCAATCATCAGACGCGAATGCGAGATGGCTGGACGCCTCGAGCATGGCCGGAACCAACGGGACCCGGCACGCAGCAGACCAGCCGACCGTGGTCGCGCAAGCCGATGCAACGCCGCAGCAGGCCGCCGCGCCCGCACCTGCGGTCCCCGTGGCAGCCGAGACGCCTGCCGAGAAGTCTGCATCCTCGACGCAGATGCTGCTGTTCGTGATGGTCGGTGCACTGGCGCTGGCCGGCCTGGTCAGCGCGCTGGTGTTCCGGCTGACGCGGACGCGGACGCCGCCCTACGAGATCAGTGACGAGTGGCGCGCACCGTGGGATTCGCTCCACACCGAGCCGGCGCCGCCGATGGCCGTCGTCAACCGGGACCGTCCGCTACGGCTGTCGGAGGCCACTCCGCGGCGTGCGGAGACCCAGGTGCCGCGTCGTGCCGAGACACCGGCGCCCCGCCGTGAGATCGCGCGCAAGCCAGATCAAACCGAGCAAGACAACCAGCAGATCGCCGCGATGCTGCAGCGGCTGGCGCGCAGCGCGGCGAACTAGCGTCCGTTCTGGAATAGGAACAATGAGACGTGATGCGATCGGTTGCGATCGCATCACGGTTGCGGCGCGCTACTTCTCGAGTTGGCGCTGCAGGCCGCGCACGAATTCGGTGAGGCCGGTGCGGCGCTCCCGCTTCAGGCGCTCGGCCTTCAGGATCGACTGCACCTCGGCAAAGGCATCGTCGACGTTCTGGTTGACGACGATGTAGTCGTACTCCGCCCAATGGCTCAATTCGTGCGTGGCGCGGTTCATCCGCCCGCGGATGACGTCCTCGGAATCCTGCGCGCGGGTGTGCAGCCGCTTCTCGAGATCGGCGGCCGACGGCGGCAGGATGAAGACGCTGACCACGTCGGCCCGCGCCTTCTCGCGCAATTGCTGGGTGCCCTGCCAGTCGATGTCGAACAGCACGTCCTGACCGGCCGCCAGCGCGGCCTCGACCGGCGCGCGCGGCGTGCCGTAGCGGTTGTCGAACACGGTGGCCCATTCCAGCAGCTCGCCCTGCTTGGCCATGGCCTCGAACTTGGTCTTGTCGACGAAGAAGTAATCGCGGCCCTCGACCTCGCCCGGCCGCTTCGAGCGCGTGGTCGCCGACACCGACATTTTCAGGCCCGGCATGCGATCGATCAGCATGCGTGACAGCGTCGTCTTGCCGGCGCCCGAGGGCGACGACAGGACGAACATCAGTCCACGCCGCTCAACGCCGTCAAACCCCTCCGCCGTCATCATTCACTCCAGATTCTGAACCTGTTCGCGGAACTGCTCCACCACGTTCTTCATTTCAAGTCCGGTGTTGGTCAGCTCGACGTCGTTCGACTTCGAGCAGCAGGTGTTGACCTCGCGATTAAACTCCTGCGCGAGGAAGTCGAGCCGCCGCCCGACCGGCCCGCCCTTGCCGATCATCTCGCGCGCCTGGGCAATGTGCGAGGCGATGCGGTCGAGCTCCTCGCGGATGTCGGCCTTGGTGGCGATCAGGATCGCCTCCTGGCTGAGGCGGTCGGCATCGAAGCGATCGGATGTTTCCAGCAGCGCCGCGATCTGCTCGGCAAGCCTTGCCTTGATCGCCTCCGGCTTACGACCAGGCGCGGTCTCGGCGCGCTTGGCGAGCCGCTCGATCTCGTCCATCCGCTGCATCAGGATCTGGCCCAGCGCGTCGCCCTCGCGGCGGCGCATCTCCACCAGGCTGCCGAGCGCCTGCTCGAACGCCTTCGCCGCCGCTTCGCGCGCCGCCTTGTCCTCGTCCTCGTCGCTCTCAGGCTCGACCACTTCGATGACGCCCTTGATGCCGAGCAGTCCGTCGATGCTCGGCGCCACCGCGTCGATCCGTTGCGCGAGCTCACCTGCGACCTTCACGACCGCGGCCAGCACGTCCTCATTGATCCGGATCGTCTGCGCCGCATCGGTGCGCTTGACGCTGAGATTGGCATAGACCGTGCCGCGCGACAGCAATTCGCCGGCGCGCTTCTTGGCCAGGGCCTCCAGTTCGTCCCAGCCCGGCGGCAGCCGCAACCGGAGGTCAAAGCCCTTGGCGTTGACCGATTTCAGCTCCCATTCGAACGTGTAGGGACCGCTTCCGCCATGGCTTCGGGCAAAGCCAGTCATGCTCGACAGCGCCATCGCGTGCAACTCTCCAACAGAAGGATATGGGACTCACCCGGAGCCTACGAGACTCGTCCGGAGCCGGTTCGACCTTAAAACGGATTCCGTGAAAGTGGAATTACGTTCCACCCCGGAAAATGCAGGGCTCAAGCGATCCGGCGAAGCCGTTGCGCGGCGTTCCGGAGCGTCGGACAAGAGGCCGATCTGATCGCGCGCGTGTCAGCGCTGCACGACGGGCGGCGAATTGGTCTGCTGCTGGGCGGCGCCCTGGCGACCGCTGCGCGGCGGCTTCTTCTGATTGGTCGGCTTCGGCGGCGTGGTCGCCGTTGGATTGGTGTCGGCCGCGCCGGGCGCCGCGGCGGCGGGCGCCGTCTCGTCGGCGGGCTCGACGGTGTCGTTCTGGATCTGCTTCTCCGACGCACGCAGCTTGGCGACGTTCTTGGCGTGCTGGTCGTAGGTTTCGGTAAAGGCGTGACCGCCGGTTCCGTCAGCCACGAAGAACAGGTCGCGCGTGCGCGCCGGGTTGGCGGTCGCCTCCAGCGAGGCGCGGCCGGGATTGGCGATCGGTCCAGGCGGCAAGCCGTCGATCACATAGGTGTTGTAGGGCGACGGCTGCGTGATCTCGCTGCGCTTGATCGGACGTCCGAGCGTGCCCTTGCCGCCCACCAGTCCGTAGATGATGGTCGGATCGGATTGCAGCTTCATCCGCTGGCGCAGGCGGTTGACGAACACGGCGGCAACGCGGCTGCGCTCGTCGGCGCGGCCGGTTTCCTTCTCGACGATCGATGCCAGCGTCACCAGCTGGTCCGGCGATTTCAGCGGCGTGTCGGTGTTGCGGCGTTCCCAGATCTCGGCAAGCACGCGCTTCTGCGCCTGCTGCAAGCGCTGGATCACCTGGTCGCGCGTGGTGCCGCGCGGGAACTTGTAGGTCTCCGGCAGCAGCGTTCCCTCGCGCGGGATCTCGCGCACCGATCCGGTGAAGATGTCGTTGTCGGTGAGCCGCGACACGATCTGCTCCGAGGTCAGGCCTTCGGGAATCGTGATCGCGTGCTGCACCACCTTGCCATCGACGATGGTGGCGATGACGTCGCGCAGGCTGGCATTCTTCTGGAACGAATATTCACCCGGCTTGAGGTCGGAACTTGCCTTCAGCGCAAACACGCTGCCGATGAAGATCCACGGATTGACGTTGATCACGCCCTCGCGCGAGAGCACGTCGGCGATGTCGCGCTTGCCGGCGCGCGCGGGGATGTTGACGATCTTGTCTTCCTGCAACGGTCCCGGCGATTCCAGGGTCTGCTTGCCGTAATAGTACGTGGCACCGGCACCGATCATCAGGATGATCAGGATCGTGAAGATGGCATTGCCGACGATCACGAAGGGATTGCGGGCGCGATCCGAGCGCTTGGGCGGCGGCGGAACCTGCTCGGGCTCCAGCGCGGCACGTGGACTCCTCGGTGAAATGGGCGGCCTCTCACTCATCGATGCAAACCAATATCCTGCCGGTTCAATCGTGGCCGGACAAACCCCTGCCCTGCCAATAGCATACGCCCGCTAATAGGAGTCACCGCGGAATACGGCAAAACGGTGGACTAGTTCTAAAGTCCCGTTCCGATCACATCGGAACGGGACTTTGGATTCTTATTCTGACGCGTTTTCTTCACGCGAACCGGTACCCACTTCGCTCGAAAACGCTCTACCGACCTACTAATTGGTCACGCGCTGCACGATCACGGAGGCGTTGGTGCCGCCGAAACCGAAGGAATTGGACAGCGCCACATTCACGTCACGCTTGCGCGCCGTGTGCGGCACAAGATCGATTGCCGTCTCCACCGACGGATTATCGAGATTGATGGTCGGCGGCACCACGTTATCGCGAATCGCCAGGATCGCGAAGATCGCCTCGATCGCGCCGGCCGCACCGAGCAGATGCCCGGTCGCGGACTTGGTCGACGACATCGAAACCTTGGAGGCCGCATTACCGAGCAGCCGCTCGACCGCGCCGAGCTCGATCTCGTCACCGACCAGCGTCGATGTGCCGTGGGCATTGATGTAGTCGAGATCGGCGGCGGCGAGGCCGGCGCGCTTCAGCGCCATGCTCATGCTGCGAAAGCCGCCATTGCCGTCCGGCGGCGGCGAGGTGATGTGGAAGGCATCGCCCGACAGGCCGTAGCCGGTGACCTCGGCGTAGATCTTGGCGCCGCGGCGCTTCGCATGCTCGTATTCCTCGAGCACGACGATGCCGGCGCCCTCGCCCATCACGAAGCCGTCGCGATCCTTGTCATAAGGACGCGACGCCTTTTGCGGGGTGTCGTTGAAGCCGGTGGACAATGCGCGCGCCGCGCAGAAGCCCGCGATGCCGATGCGCGAGATCGGCGATTCGGCGCCGCCCGCCACCATCACCTCGGCATCGCCGAGCGCGATCAGCCGCGCCGCGTCGCCGATTGCATGCGCGCCGGTCGAGCACGCGGTGACAACAGCATGATTGGGACCCTTGAGGCCATGCTCGATCGAGACGTAGCCCGATGCCAGATTGATCAGGCGGCCCGGGATGAAGAAGGGAGAGATCCTGCGCGGGCCACGCTCCTTCAGGAGCACCGCGGTCTCGGCAATGCCGGTGAGCCCGCCGATGCCGGAGCCGATCATGGTGCCGGTCGCGAACTGGTCCTCATCGGAGGTCGGATGCCAGTTGGCGTCGTCGAGCGCCTGCTTGGCCGCGCACATCGCGTAAAGGATGAAGTCGTCGACCTTGCGCTGGTCCTTCGGCTCCATCCACTGATCGGCATTGAAGGTGCCATTGGCGCCGTCGCCGCGCGGAATGTAGCAAGCGACCTGGCTCGGCAGGTCGGACACCTCGAAGGTGTCGATCTTCTTGCCACCGCTCTCGCCGGCGAGGATCCGCGTCCAAGTTGCGTCAACGCCGCAGCCGAGCGGTGAAAGCATGCCCAGCCCCGTGACGACAACTCGTCTCATTTCAACGTCTCCGGCCAGCAATGCGCGGCTAATAGTAAGAAGCCGGGGGACCGCTCGATCGCGGTCCGTCCGGCCCTGTCAACTTCGCGATCGGCGTTAGCTCTTCGCGTTCTTCTCAAGAAACTTGGTCGCGTCGCCGACGGTGAGAATGGTCTCCGCCGCGTCGTCGGGAATCTCGCAACCGAATTCTTCTTCGAAGGCCATCACGAGCTCGACCGTGTCGAGGCTGTCGGCGCCGAGGTCATCGATGAAGCTCGCGCTATCGACCACCTTCTCGGGCTCGACACCAAGGTGCTCGACCACAATCTTCTTAACCCGCTCGCCAATCTCACTCATCGTTCAACCTCGTTGTTCCATTGGACCCGACCCCAAGACGATACGAGCCATCGTGGTCGTCTCGATTACTCAATCGCGCATAGTCTTGATTCGGCCCGGTCGTAGCCGACTAAGCCCCGGCGAACGGCAGGCGTCGCCACGCCAATATACAGGGATTCAAAATCCTGCAATGGCGTTCTTTGCCCATCCATGGGGGGTTCAGCTATCATACTTCCCAAGCCTTGACTACACGCCTGAACCGGCTCCCGAAAACGGCTTTTCGCCGCATTGCGAGAGCCGGCAACAGCTCAAATCATAGCCATTCCACCGTTGACGTGAATCGTCTGTCCGGTGACGTAGGCGGCCTCGTTCGAGGCCAGATAGACCGCCGCGGCAGCGATATCCTCGGGCGTTCCAAGCCGCGCCGCAGGAACCTTCGCCAGGATGGTTTCGCGCTGCTTGTCGTTCAGCGCGTCGGTCATCGGCGTCTTGATGAAGCCCGGCGCGATGCAATTGGCGGTCACGCCGCGCTTGGCGTATTCGGCACCCAGCGTCTTGATCAGGCCGATGATGCCGGCCTTCGACGCGGTGTAATTGCCCTGCCCCGGATTGCCGGTGACGCCCACGATCGAGGTGATCGCGATGATGCGGCCGAAGCGCTTGCGCATCATCAATTTGGTCGCGGCGCGCGCGAGCCGGAACGTCGCGGTCAGGTTGACCGCAATCACGTCGTCCCAATCCTCATCGCGCAGCTGGACGAACAGGTTGTCGCGGGTGATGCCGGCATTCGCGATCAGTATGTCGACCTGCCCCATCGCAGCTTCCGCCGCCGGCACCAGCGCCTCGACATCATCCTTGCTGGAGAGATTGCACGGCAGCACGTGTACGCGCTCGCCGAGCTTGGCCGCGAAGCCGTCCAGCACCTCGCGCCGCGTCCCCGAGATCGCCACCGTCGCCCCCTGCGCATGCAGCGCCTGCGCGATCGCGCCGCCGATGCCGCCGGTTGCACCCGTCACGAGCGCGGTCTTGCCAGTCAGATCAAACATCGAATTCTCCTCCCGGCTGCATTAAGCCGAAGCTGCCAGCGCGTCCTTGGCCGCAGCGATATCGTTCGGGCCGCCGACGGACACGCCGACCGCGCCATCGGCGATGCGCTTGACCAGGCCGCTCAGCACCTTGCCGGCGCCGATCTCGAAGAACCGCGTCACCCCCTGCCCAGCCATATAGGCGACCGACTCGCGCCAGCGCACGGTCCCGGTGACCTGCTCGACCAGGCGGCGGCGAATCTCGTCGGGATCGGTGATGGCGGACGCCAGCACATTGGAGACCAGCGGCGCGGCCGGCGCCTTGATGGTGACGCCCGCGAGCGCCTGCGCCATCGCATCGGCCGCCGGCTGCATCAGCTTGCAGTGGAACGGCGCCGACACCGGCAGCAGCATCGCGCGCTTGGCGCCCTTGGTCTTGGCGATCTCGACGGCGCGATCGACCGCGGCCTTGTCGCCGGAGACCACCACCTGTCCGCCGCCATTGTCATTGGCCGCCTGGCAGACCTGACCCTGCGCCGCCTCACCGGCAACCGCCACGGCGGTCTCGTAGTCGAGCCCAAGCAGTGCGGCCATCGCACCGACGCCGACCGGCACCGCCTTCTGCATCGCCAGCCCGCGGGTCCGCAGCAGCTTTGCGGTGTCGCTGATCGTCAGGCTACCGGCCGCGGCCAACGCCGAATACTCGCCGAGCGAGTGCCCAGCAACGAAGGCCGCGTTGCGGCCGACCGAGAAGCCGGCTTCGCTCTCAAGCACACGCAAGGTGGCGATCGAGACCGCCATCAGGGCCGGCTGGGCATTCTCGGTCAGTTGCAGCGTCTCGCCCGGACCATCCCAGATGATCGCGGTCAGCTTCTCGCCGAGAGCCGCATCGACCTCGTCGAACACCGCCTTGGCGACCGGAAAGGCGTCGGCCAGGGCCTTGCCCATGCCAACCGCCTGCGAGCCCTGCCCGGGAAACGTAAAAGCTGCCGTCATCGGCGATCCCTACCTTGTTGAGCGTGATCTCCGCGCAGGCGCCGCGCCTGCCGCAGGGGAAAACGGTATCCGCGTCGCGCGAACCGCGCCACGGCGGGTCCGGGCAATCCCTTGCAATCAAGCCTTGCAACCGGCCCCGGACCGGGCCGTAAGACACTGATGGGAGGCGCGATGTCAAGCCGCGCTGGCGGAACCCTGGGGATGCCGGGCCGGTTCGGCCCTAGAATCCACCGGCATTCTGGTCGGCGTTGACCTCGGCGCCGGCCCGCGCCCGGCGCGCGCTGTTGACCAATTGGCCCGGGCGGTCTTCCCGATCGGGCTTTGCGGTCGCAAGCCGCAGCACAGCCGTGTAGCCCGGCTGCACCTCCATCCGGTCGGCATAGCGGCTCCCGCTCAGGATGCGGTGCACGCGCGGCAGGTTGTAGCAGGGCACGTAGAACAGCAGATGATGCTCGAGGTGATAGTTCACGTAGTACGGTGCGATGAACAGACGTTCGAGGACGTTGGCCCGCGTGGTGCGGGTGTTGCGCAGCGGATCGGAGCTGTCGGGCACGACGGCGTGTTCAGCGATGTTGCGGATGCGCGTGATCACCATCATCCAGGTCAACAGCGGCACCAGCCACAGCAGCGGATAGGCCCACCACACGCCGGCAGCGGCTAAACCCGCGAACAGCAGCGTGTTGGCGACGCATTGCGGCCCGAGCTTCTGCCAGAAGTTGGCGGCGCGCCGTGACAACGGCCACTCCTTCGGCCCGATCGCATTGAGCAGTTGCGCCTTGCGCTGCTGGTAGCCGGTCTGCCCGGTGATATCGCGGAAGAACTTGCGGCGGTAGCTCATCCTGGTGATCGGAAACGGCGCCGACAGCACGAGATCCGGATCGTCCTCCTGCTGCGTGCGGGCATGATGCTGCAAATGATAACGGCGATAGCCACGGGTTTCGGCGAAGATCGGATAGGCGCAAAACCACTGGCTCAGCGCGAGATTGGTCCTCTCGTCCGCAGAGAGACAGCCATGCGCGCCGTCATGCATCAGGATCGCAAGGCCGAGCTGACGCGAGCCGATGATGGCGACCGCGAGCAGATAGGTCAGCGGGTTGGGCCACCACGCGACCAGCGCGATCGCGCCCAGGATCAGCGCCCAGGCGTGCACGATCAGGGCGACGCCCTTCCACGTCGTGCGCTGTCGAACCGAAACCAGTTCGTCTTCGGTGAGGAAATCGCGGGCACGCATGCGAAGCGCGGTCATGAGCTGGTCTCCCCGTCCGGAGCGGATGAAGTATCGCGGTCGCCAACCAGGCGCAGGCGCGTCGTCTCAGCAGCCGATGTCGATGTTGCCTGCTCGCCGAGCGCGCGCAGCAATTCGCGGCACATCTCCTCGGCGCCGCGGCCCATCGCAAAACCTTCGACGATCACGCCAATCGCAATTGCCCAGAACCGCCGCGAACTCTCCTCCGGGGCGCGCAGCGAACGCCAGCCATGCCGCTCGACCTGGCCGGCATAGGCGCGTGCGCCTTCGCTATGCAGACGCTCGATGGTGCGCTCGACCAGTGGCGCGAGATCCTGCCGGCGTCGCGTCAGCGTCAGGGCCTCGGCGAAGAAGGCGACCGTGTCGGTCGCCGTCACGGTCGCGGCGAGCGCATGGGTGTAGTCCCGCGGCGTGCGGGCCTGAAGAGCGGCCTGCTCAGTGGCGCGCGCGAGGTAAAGCATGTCGCGGCTCGCGGCTTCGACGAACAGCGCCTCCTTGGTGCGGAAGTAGTAGGTGATCTGGCTTGGGAAGGCGTCGGCGGCCGCAGCGATGTCGGAGATCGAGGTACCGGAGAGCCCGCGCTCCTTGAACAGCCGGCTGGCGGCGTCGAGCAGCAGCGAACGCATCTTGCGCCCAGCCGACCGCGTCGCGCGCACCGCGTGCTTCGGATCGGGCGCAGACATGCCGCTGGCGGTCTCCGAACCCATCTGATCGTCCTCCCGATATATTTGTATGATATACAAACAAAGAAATCAAGGCTGAACTGGGAAAAGTTGCGTTGATTGGCCTCGAGAGACTAAGCCCTATTGCCAATCCGGTGGCGGGCAAGGCTTGCCTTCCCAGCCAAAATCCGTATAAAGCGCGCCATTCGTGGGCTCCGGCCGGGAGCTGAACGGACGGTCTCAGCAAATTCACCCGTTGATTTTGATGTGGCAGGGCCAGTCGGCCCGTCGTCCCGTGCTCCCGCCTTCTGAGCAGCTCGAGTCCTTTCCGAAGGTCTCGAAGGGCTTGTCGCCGGAACCCGCGCCAACACAGGAAAGGACAACCATGCCTCTTTATGAGCATGTTTTTCTCGCGCGTCAGGATGCGAGCACCCAACAGGTGGATGAACTGACGGCCCAGATGACGGGTATCGTCGAACAGGGCGGCGGCAAGGTCACCAAGACCGAGAGCTGGGGCGTGCGCTCCCTCACCTACCGCATGAACAAGAACCGCAAGGCGCATTTCGTCCTGATGAACATCGACGCTCCGTCGGCTGTCGTCACCGAGATCGAGCGCCAGGAGCGGATCAACGAAGACGTCATCCGCTACCTCACCGTGCGCGTCGAAGAGCACGAGGAAGGCCCGTCGGCGATGATGCGCAAGGCCGACCGTGACCGCGAGCGCGATGACCGCGGTGGCGGCTTCCGTGGCGACCGTGAAGGCGGTGGCTTCCGTGGCGATCGCGAAGGCGGCGGCTTCCGCGGCGATCGTGGTCCGCGCCGTCCGCGCGACGAAGAAGCTGCGACCGAGGAGTAAAGAATCATGGCTGATGCTGGTGCCCGCCGTCCGTTTTTCCGTCGTCGCAAGTCCTGCCCGTTCACGGGCGCGAATGCGCCGAAGATCGACTACAAGGATTCCAAGCTGCTGATGCGTTACGTCTCCGAGCGCGGCAAGATCGTGCCGAGCCGCATCACGGCCGTCTCCGCCAAGAAGCAGCGTGAACTCGCCCGCGCCATCAAGCGCGCGCGTTTCCTCGGCCTCCTGCCCTACGTTATCCGCTAATCGTCTTCGGCCGGCGGTACACCGCCGGCCGCGCATTCTCATAAGGCTTCCGGGTCGTCCGGTCGCCGATGGTTGGGGTTCTCGATGCAGGACCCCTAACCGCTCGAAGGGGGCGGGACAGCTGATGATCGCGATACTCACCATTGGACTTGCAGCCGGCGCCGCGTCGGCGCTGATGTTCGCCTCGATCATTTCGGGCGCGGCGATCTCGATATTGCTGTTCTATCTCGCGCCGCTGCCGCTGATGGTGTCGGCGCTCGGCTGGGGCCCGCTGGCCGCCGCGATCGGCGGCGTCGCTGCGGCCTCGGTGCTCGGCGCGATCTTCGGGCTTCCCTACAGCATCGCGTTCGCCATGATGGTTGCCCTGCCCGGCTGGTGGCTCGGCCACCTCGCGCTGCTCGGCCGGCCGATCGAGAGCCCGGCGGCGGGCAATGGTGTCGGCCAGCAGCAGCCTGCATTCGAATGGTTCCCGGTCGGCCGCGTTCTGCTGTGGATCGCGGCTTTCGCTGTGATCACGACGAGCGGCGCGCTGCTCACCCTCGGCACGGATACCGACACGATCACCAGCACGTTGCGGCGCGGCTTGCTCAGAGTGCTCGGCGCCGGCGAAGCGCAAGCCAGCGGCGAGGTCGAGCGGCTGGTCGACATGCTGGTGATCTTCGCGCCGCTCGCGGCGACGGTCATCGCGATGGTCACGCTGACGCTCAACCTGTGGCTGGCCGGAAAGATCACGCAGACCTCCGGACGGCTGAACCGACCGTGGCCGGAGCTGCGCAGCACGGCGCTTCCCGCCATGACGCTGGTCGCGCTGCTGGTTGCGGCCGGGCTCAGCTTCGTCGGCGGCATGCTCGCCATGCTGGCCCAGCTCGTCACCACGGCGCTGGTGATCGCCTATGCGCTCGTCGGCTTCGCGGTGCTGCACACCCTGACGCTGTCGCTCAGCAATCGCGGCTTCTGGCTCGGCGGCATCTACGCCGTCGTCGCCATGTTCGGCTGGCCGCTGGTGGCGATCTTCGCGCTTGGCATCGCGGACGCCGTGTTCGGACTGCGCCAGCGCTACCTTCAGACAAGACCGCCGCCGCTGCCCGCGGCATGAGATTTTCGATCCAACCACTTCAACCCGATACTTAAACATCTAAAGGAGAATCAACATGGAAGTCATTCTGCTGGAACGCGTCGCCAAGCTTGGCCAGATGGGCGAAGTCGTGCGCGTCAAGGACGGGTTCGCCCGCAACTTCCTGCTCAAGCGCGGTAAGGCGCTGCGCGCCACCGAGGCGAACCGCGCCAAGTATGACGGCATGAAGGCCGAGCTCGAGGCCAACAACATCAAGGCCAAGGGCGAAGCCTCCAAGGTCGCCGAGAAGATCGACGGCCGCGACATCGTCATCATCCGCCAGGCCTCCGAATCCGGCCAGCTGTTCGGCTCGGTCTCGGTGCGCGACATCGTGCTGGCGCTCGCCGCCGACGGCATTACCGTGGCGCGTCCGCAGGTCTGGCTCGACTCGCCGATCAAGGTGATCGGCCAGCAGAAGGTCACGATCGCGGTCCACCCCGAGGTCGAGACCAGCGTCAACGTGACGGTCGCCCGCTCGGCCGAAGAGGCCGATCGGATCAAGCGCGGCGAGGACATCTCGACCCGCCAGGAAGACCAGGACGCGGCCGCCGAGGCGCTCGCCGCCGCCGGCGAATTCTTCGATCCGGAAGCCCAGCACGACGACGAAGAGGCGCCGGCTCCGGCTGCCGAAGAGAAGTAAGCTTTCGCTCCATCGCCCTACCAATCGAAGCCCGGCCGATCAGGCCGGGCTTTTGATTCGCGCCGCCGTCTTGTCATCGAGCATCGCGATCGACGCCCGCGCCGTCGCGGCATGCGTCTCCTTGCGGTCGACGACGCGGAACACCGCGGTGAGCGCTGGCTGGCCGCGCGACGTCGCTGCCGCGATCGTGGTGGCGTTAGTCGGCCACGAATCGGTCAAATGAAAACGCCGGACCTTGCGGCCCGGCGTTGGCGATTACTTCGAGGTCGGAGCCTCCGGCGGACCGGAACCTGCGGTCGGCGCCGGTGGCGGCGGCGGGGCAGTCGCAGTCACCGGCGGCGCGGCGGGCGCCGGCGTGGGAGATGCGGCCGCGGCCGGCTCAGGCGCGGGCGTCACTTGGGGAACCGGATCCGACCGCACAGGCGCGGTCTCGCTGCTGCTCTTGGGCTCGGTCTTGGGCGCATCGACTTTCGCCGTGTCTGGCTTGTCGGCCCCTCCGGCCGACTCGCCCTTCGGCGTCTCGTCCGACTTCGGCTCCTCGGTGGGCTTGCCGCGGCGGCCGTGCTTCTGACGCGACGGCTTGCCCTCGCTGGCGGCCTGCGGCGTCTGGCCGTCCTCCGGCTTGGCGCCCTCCGGCGTCTCGCTCGGACGCGCCATGTGCTTCCCGCGGTGATGTCCCTCGGCCGGCGGGTTCAACCCGTCCGCATCGGGATCGGGCTTGGCGCCTTCCGGCGTTGCCGCGCCCTGCCGCTGGCGGCGCGCCGGGCGCTCGGACGGCTGTTCGGGCGATTGGGTTGCCTCCTGGCGGCCTTCCCTGCCCTTGGCTCCCTTCGGCTGATCCTTGGCCTGATAGCGCGGATCATTGGCGCCGTTCGACATCAGATAGGTCGCAAGCACACCGGCCATGTCGCTGGACGTCGTGTAGTGCTGGCGCAGGAAGCCCGGCAACGAACCGGCCGGCACGGTCTTCAGGAGCCCGCGCGGGCTCTTGTGGCACGCCGTGCAGGTGTTCGCGAAAATCTGGGACGGGCTTTTGCCGGCTTCGAGGTTTTGCGCACGCGCCGATCCAGCCGACAGGCCAATCAGAAGCGTCACCGTCGCCAGACTGAGGGCTCGGCTCAACATTCCTTAAGTCTCCAGATTCCGGAAAAATCGCCGCCCGCGCCTGATGGATCGGCCGCGGCGGTCACCTTTTAGCCGATTATCCTGCGAATGGAAGCGCACGCGTGACGCATCCACGCAATTGTCACATTTTGGAATATCGGCTTTGAGCACAACGCAATAGCGCGATCCAATTCCTAACCTATGTTTCGTGTGGGGACACATTGGGGTGATCAGCTCCGATGGTGTCGGTGTGCAGCGTGCCGTTCCGTTGGTGTCTCGATGGACCGATTGTTGCGATACTTCTTGGGGCGTTTCATCCGCCGCGGTTCGATCAAGTTCACGACCGCGAGCGGCGCTCAATTCAACTGCGGTGACGGGACTGGCGTTCCGGTCGCGGTGCGCTTCCTGACCAGGGCGGCCGAAGTCCGCGTCCTGGTCGATCCCGAACTTTACCTCGGCGAAGCCTTCATGGACGGCACGTTCGTGGTCGAGCAAGGCACCATCGCCGACGTATTGGCCGTCCTGATGGGCCAGGCCGCGATGTTGCCGAATTTTGCCCGGCTACAGGCCTGGCTGCGCTTCCTCGGACGGCGCGCCCAGCAAATCAACGTACGCGGCCGGTCCAAAAGCAACGTCGCGCGCCATTACGATCTGGATGGCCGGCTCTATTCCCTCTTCCTCGATGCCGACAAGCAGTACAGCTGCGCCTATTTCGAGACACCGGATGCGACGCTGGACGATGCCCAGCTCGCCAAGAAGCGCCACCTCGCCGCGAAGCTTCTGATCAAGCCCGGCCAGCGCATTCTCGACATCGGCTCCGGCTGGGGCGGCCTCGGCCTCTATCTCGCCGAGATGAGCGGCGCCGACGTTACCGGGGTCACGCTGTCGACCGAGCAGTTGCAGATTTCCAATGCCCGTGCCGCCGAGCGGGGCCTGGCGCATTCGGCGCGCTTCCTGTTGCAGGACTACCGCGACATCCCGGGCCCGTTCGACCGTATCGTTTCGGTCGGCATGTTCGAGCATGTCGGGGTCGCCTATTACGAAACCTTCTTCAAGCGCTGCGCCGAGCTCCTCAGCGACGACGGTGTCATGATGCTGCATTCGATCGGCCGCTCGACCGGTCCCGATGTCACCAGCCCCTGGATCCGGAAATACATCTTCCCCGGCGGCTATATTCCGGCGCTGTCCGAGGTGATGCCGGCGATCGAGAAGGCCGGCCTCTTGATCTGCGACATGGAGATTCTACGTCTGCATTATGCCGAGACGCTGAAGGCCTGGCGCGAGCGCTTCATGGCGCGGCGCGAAGAGGCCGTGCGGCTGTACGACGAACGCTTTGCCCGGATGTGGGAATTCTATCTGGCGGCTTCGGAGATGTCGTTCCGGGTGCAGAACATGATGAATTTCCAGCTCCAGCTCACCAAGCGCCAGGGCGTGGTGCCGATGACACGTGACTATATCGGTCGCGAGGAGGCCCGCCTGCGGGTGAAGGAAGCCGACGCCGCCAAGCCCCGGCTGCAACTCGCCGGCGAATAATCCGAAACTGCGGAAACGGTCAGTTGCGCAGGCTGTAGGCCGAGCCGTGATGCGCGAAGGTCGTTGGGCGCGCCAGATGGGCCTTGGCGGCCGAGATCAGACCGCGATCGCAGGAAACGCTCCGGACCTCCGGGCGCGCCGCCTGCTCCATGGCGCCGACCAGCGCCACGAGCCAACGCCGGTCTCGGCCACTCGGGCGGCCAACTGCAAATTGCGCCGTCTGAAACTCTTGAGCCATCGCCACCGTATCTTTTCTTTCGTGAGCGAAGACAACCCGGAATTCGCCGGGTCGTTCCCGCCTACTTGCCGCAAAGAAAATGCGGCACGTGTGACCTGCTTCACAGAGGTCCGTTCCGGTTTGTCGTAGTGGTCCGGAATGACCCGAGAAACGCACCAGACGATGTTGGACCCGCAGCGCGACCTCGTGACCGACTACGCCCTGATCGCGACCGGCGTGGCGGCTGCCTTGATTGCATTGGCCTTCCTCATTTTGGTCTGAGGAACTGGCCCTAACGGCCAAACAACGTCTCAGTTGGTGCGGCGGCCCGGAAAAAGGTTCAGGCCGCCAGGAACTCCCGCCACATGCGCCGCCGATCGGCGGCCCTCCCCGCGAATCCCGACCAAACCGCGTCAAGCGGAATGCACCCGGCTGTACCGGATTCACACATTGCGTTGTGTGAATCGTGCATAAGGCACATCCGAGCTTTCGCTTTGTGGCCGGCTGGCGCTTGATCGCCGCCCCATATCCGGAAATCCCAATAACGACGAAATCAGAAGAATAAACTCGTCCATGGCCTTGATCGATTCGAACGTCCACAAGCTCGCGCCCGATGCCGCAAACCCGGCCTATCGGAGTGCGCCGCACAACATCGAAGCGGAACAGGGACTGCTGGGCGCGATCCTGGTCAATAACGACGCCTTCTACCGGGTCTCCGATTTCCTGGAGCCGAAGCACTTCTTCGAAGCCATCCACCAGCAGATCTATGAAACGGCCGGCAGTCTGATCCGGATGGGCAAGGTCGCGAATCCCGTGACCTTGAAGACGTTCCTGCCAGCCGAACTCGACCTGGGCGGCATGACGGTCAGCCAGTACCTCGCTCGGCTCGCCGCCGAAGCGACCACCATCATCAACGCGCAGGACTACGGACGTACCGTCTATGATCTCAGCCTGCGCCGCAACCTGATCCAGATCGGCGAGGAAATCGTCAACGTCGCCTACGACGCACCGGTCGATTTTGCCCCGCGCGCGCAGATCGAGGATGCCGAGCGGCAACTCTACAGCCTTGCCGAAACCGGCCGCTACGATGGCGGCTTCCAGCGCTTCGCGGATGCGCTCACGGTCGCCGTTGATATGGCGGCGAAGGCATTCCAGCGCGACGGCAAGCTGTCGGGCATCTCGACCGGCCTGCGCGATCTCGACGCCCGCATGGGTGGCTTGCAACCCTCCGACCTCATCGTACTCGCCGGCCGCCCGGGCATGGGCAAAACGTCGCTCGCCACCAACATCGCCTACAACATCGCCAAGGCCTATGTGCCCGAGGTGCAGGCGGACGGTACCACCAAGGCAGTCAACGGCGGCTGTGTCGGCTTCTTCTCCTGCGAAATGAGCGGCGAGCAGCTCGCCACCCGTATTCTCGCCGAACGCACCGGCATCCCATCGAGCCATATCCGCCGCGGCGGCATTTCCGAACTCGATTTCGAGAAGATCCGCGACTGTTCGATCGAGTTGCAGTCGCTGCCGTTCTATGTCGACGAAACCGGCGGCCTCTCGATCTCGCAGCTCACCGCCCGCGCCCGCCGCCTCAAGCGGCAGAGGGGCCTCGACCTGATCGTAATCGACTACATCCAGCTCTTGCAGGGCTCGGGCAAGAAGGGCAATGACAACCGCGTTCAGGAAATCACCGAGATCACCACAAATCTGAAGGCGCTGGCGAAAGAGCTGAACGTCCCGGTCATCGCGCTGTCGCAGCTCTCGCGTCAGGTCGAAAACCGCGACGACAAGCGCCCCCAGCTTTCCGACCTTCGTGAATCCGGTTCGATCGAGCAGGACGCCGACGTCGTGATGTTCGTGTATCGCGAGGAATACTACCTCGCCAACAAGGAGCCGCGCCCCGGCACCCCCGAGCACGAGAAATGGCAGATGGAGCTGGAACTGGCCCATGGTAAGGCCGAAGTCATCATCGGCAAGCAGCGCCACGGTCCGACCGGCACCGTCGAACTGCACTTCGAGGCCAGCGTCACCCGGTTCGGCGATCTCGCACCCGACGGTCAAATTCCGGATCACTCCCATTGATTCCGGGACGCGGTTGAACGCCGCAAGCCGCGCGCGTACAACTTCGCCATGAACATCATGACCGACGCGAAATCGCAGCTGACGCCCGAAGCCAATCTGCTGGCGGCCCATCCGACCGCCACCGGCATCCTGACCGTCGACCTCGACGCCATCATCGCCAATTGGCGCAAGCTCGAAAAGACCGCGGTGCCGGCCGAATGCGCCGCCGTGGTCAAGGCCAACGCCTATGGCTGCGGCGCCGAGCAGGTGTCGCGCGCGCTGGCCAAGGCCGGCTGCAAGACCTTCTTCGTCGCCACCGTCGAGGAGGCCGCCGTGGTCCGCGCGGCGGCGCCGCAGGCGACGGTCTACGCGCTCGGCGGCTTCTTCCAGCAGACCGGCGACGCCTACGCCAAGATCGACTGCAAGCCGGTCATCGGCGATCTCAATGAGCTTGCCGAGTGGGACGTGTTCTGCCGCCGCTCCGGCTGGTCCGGTGGCGCGGCTGTTCATATCGACACCGGCATGAACCGGCTCGGGCTCACGATCAGCGAGGCGCAGGGCATCATCCCCCGCATCAATGCCGGCGACCACGGCATCACGCTGGTCATGAGCCATCTGGTTTCCGCGGAGTCGCTCAACAGCCCCGTGAATGCAAAACAGCTTGCGAGCTTCCGCGAGATCGCAAGCCTGTTCACCGGCGTGCCGGCCTCGCTGGCGAACTCCTCCGGCGTGTTCCTCGGCGCCCAATTCCAGTTCGAGATGGTGCGTCCGGGCTGTGCGCTCTACGGCGTCAATCCGACGCCGGAGGCCGACAACCCGATGCTGCCTGTGGTCGACCTCAAGGCGCGCATCGTGCAGATCCGCAATATCGAACGCGGCGAGACCGTCGGCTATGGCGGCACCTGGACCGCGCGGCGGCCGACCCGGCTTGCGATCGTCGCGGCGGGCTACGCCGACGGCTATTTCCGCGCCGCCAGCGCCAATGACGGCACCCGCGGCGCCGAGGTCGTGGTCGCCGGCAAGCGCTGCCCGATCGCCGGCCGCGTCTCGATGGACTTGATCGCAGTCGATATCACCGATCTCGACAAGAACGCCGCGCGGCGCGGCCACATGGTGACGCTGATCGGCGAAGGCATCACCGTCGACGAGGTGGCGCATCATTTCGGCACCATCGGCTACGAGGTGCTGACCAGCCTCGGCCGCCGCTTCGTGCGCATCTACAAGGGCGGCGACGCGGTCGCCGCGGGCGACGCCGCCGCCGAGAAGAGTGAGCCTGCCGCGGCGCAAGCCGCGCCGCCGACCTTGCCGACAGCAACGCCCGCGGCGCCGCCGCCACTGCCGTCCGCCTGACGAAGCGCAGCGTCGCGATCGAACACCCATGAAGATCGCGACCTTCAACATCAACAACGTCAACCGCCGGCTGCCGAACCTGTTGCGCTGGCTGAAATCGGCCGAGCCCGACGTCGTGAGCTTGCAGGAGCTCAAGGCCAGCGACGCCGGGTTTCCCCAAGCAGCGATCGAACAGGCCGGTTACGGCGCGGTGTGGCAGGGCCAGAAGACCTGGAACGGCGTCGCGATCCTGGCCCGCAAGACCGAGCCCGTGTTGATCCGCACCGCCCTGCCCGGCGACGCCGCCGATCACGAGGCACGCTACATCGAGGCCGCGGTGCGCGGCATCGTCGTCACCAGCCTGTATCTGCCGAACGGCAATCCGCAACCCGGTCCGAAGTTCGATTACAAGCTTGCCTGGTTCAAGCGGCTGCGCGCGCACGCCGCCAAGCTGCTCAAACAGGACGTGCCGGTGGTGCTCGCCGGCGACTACAATGTCGCGCCGACGCCGTTCGACATCTATCCGACGCGTTCCTGGGACAAGGACGCGCTGATCCAGCCGAAGAGCCGCGCCGCTTTCAAGGCGCTGGTCGACCAGGGCTGGTGCGATGCGATCCGCACGCTGCATCCGGATGATCAGATGTTCACGTTCTGGGACTACAAGCGCCAGCGCTGGCCGCGCGATGCCGGCCTGCGGCTCGATCATCTGCTGCTCAGCCCGCAAGTGGCGCCGCGGCTTGCGAAAGCCGGCGTCGACCGCGACATCCGCGGCGAGGAAGGCGCGAGTGATCATGCTCCGGCGTGGGTGGTGTTGAGGTGATCGTCGCAATGATGCGGGTTCTGCTTCAACACGTTCAGTGTCATCACCCGCGAAAGCGGGTGATCCAGTACTCCAGAGGCAGTTGTTATTGAACCGAGAGGCCGCGGCGTACCGGATCGCCCGGCCCGAGCCGGGCGATGACAGATGTGGGTGGACGATGCCGGCGAATGCGGCTGGATGTGGCGGACCGGGCACAGCCTGCGGTCGGGCAAATCGACTAATCTGGCACCCATTTGATTGATGCATTGGGGCTGCCCATGAAGACCTATTTCGTCGCCGCATCCATGCTCGCGCTCGGCACTGCAAGCGCGTCGGCCGCCGACCTCGCCGCCCGCCCCTACACCAAGGCGCCGCCAATCGTTACCACCACTGACTGGAGCGGCTTCTATGTCGGGGCCAATGGCGGTGGCGGCTGGAGCCGGGCCTGCTGGGACATCGTGCCCTTCACCATCACCAATCCAGCGCTCGGTGTCGTGAATTTCACCGGCCCTGAGGGCTGCCACACCGCCAGCGGCGCGACCGCGGGTGGCCAGATCGGTTATCGCTGGCAACAGGCAGCCTGGGTGTTCGGCGTCGAAGCGCAGGGCAATTGGGCCGATCTCTCCGGCTCGAACCCGTCCACAGCGCCGCTGTTTACGGGCTTCGCCAACCGTTCGAAGATCGATGCGATCGGCCTGTTCACCGGACAGGTCGGCTATTCCTGGGGCGCCTTCCTGCTCTACGCCAAGGGCGGAGCGGCGGTGATGCACGATCGCTACGAGAGCTTCATCACGCCCACCTTCGGACCGGGCGTCCCGATCGGATTCATCGCCGATCGCGGCAGCGATACGCGCTGGGGCGGCGCGGTCGGTGCCGGCGCCGAATATGCCATCGCGCGCAACTGGTCGCTTGCGGTCGAATACGATCATCTGTTCATGGGAACCGATACCGTTCGCATGACCTACGATCCGGCCTTCATCGCCGCGCTCAACCATGACGAACGTATTCACGCCGATGTCGACATGGTGACGGTGCGCGTCAACTACCGGTTCGGCGGCACGGTCGTCGCGAGATATTGAGCCGCTTCCGATTGCATATCGAACGGCGCGACGGCGGCCCTTGCACCGCCTCGAACCCTGAGCTCACAGTGCGGCTTCCGCTCCCGAGAATCGTCTCTGGCGTGGTTCGGGATTACGTCGTGGAGCGCACGTGGGCTTTCTCTTCGTCCTTACCGTCGGCCTGGTCGCCGGCACCATTTCCGGCATCGTCGGCACCGGCTCGTCGATCATGCTGATGCCTGTGCTGGTCTATCAGTACGGGCCGAAGCAGGCGGTGCCGATCATGGCGGTCGCGGCCGTGATGGCCAACCTGTCGCGCATCCTGGCGTGGTGGCGCGAGGTCGACTGGCGCGCCTGCCTCGCCTACTCGATCACGGGCATCCCGGCCGCGGCGCTCGGCGCGCGCACCCTGCTGGCGCTGCCCTCGCACGCGGTCGATATCGCGATCGGCCTGTTCCTGATCGCGATGGTGCCGGTGCGGCACTGGCTGGCGCGGCACGAGCTGAAGGCCAATCTCTGGCATCTCGCAATCGGTGGCGCCGTCATCGGCTATCTCACCGGCATCGTGGTGTCGACCGGTCCGCTCAGCGTGCCGCTGTTTCTGTTCTACGGCCTCAACAAGGGCGCCTTCCTCGCCACCGAGGCGGCGAGTTCGCTCGGGCTCTATCTCAGCAAGTCGGTGACGTTCGAGCGGTTCGGCGCGCTGACGCCGGACATCCTGCTGAAGGGCCTGGTTGCCGGCGCCTCGTTGATGGCCGGCGCCTTCATCGCCAAACGCTTCGTGCTGCACATGAAGCCGGAGGCGTTCCGCCTGATCATGGACGGCATCATGCTGGCGGCCGGCGTGTCGCTATTGTGGTCGGCTGCCGCGCATTAGAGGACCGATCCCACGAACGCCACGTTCAGCTCAACCAACGGCGCCGCGATGCGCGAACGATTGTCGCCTTTCAGCGCTACTGATCGGCAGTTCCACCGAGGGCGAAGCTCAACATGACATCTCTCGAACTTTCGCTGTTCGCAGACTACTCGCAATTCTATATCCAGGATGAATCCACGGCGGATGAGCTTTCCGCCGAGTGGACACCGGAAACCACCGACCGGATGCTTGCAGCAGGGTCGGGTGTCGTCAGAATCGGCACCGTGCGCAACATGCATGTTCCGGTCTCGGTGCAGATTCTCGAACGCGAGCCGAACGATGACTCTGCCGGCTGGGATCACATTGTCGAGGCCAGCCTGGACGTCCCGTCGGGACGCATCGCGATCGCAGGCTGTACCGATTATTTTCCCGACGCCGCGCGCATCGACGTCGCTCCGGGGACCTACCGGGTGCGGGTCTCGTATGGCGGGCTCGATACGCTGTCGGAGGACGGCCTGGAAGGAGACGATCGCTACAGGCTGCAACTGTGGCCCGCCCCGCCGATCGCGGTACGCGTTGTGAAGCAGCGGCCGACATCGGACGTTGCCGGCTCTTGATCCATGCTATGGAGAGAGAACGGAATCGAGCTCTCCCCGATGGCCAAATCCACTCTCTCCTTCGTCTGCCAGAATTGCGGCGCGGCGTATAATCGCTGGCAGGGCAAATGCGACTCCTGCGGCGAGTGGAACACGCTGGCCGAGGAGGACACCACGGGCTCGGTGCCGGTCTCGATCCGCAGCAAGCGCAAGGGACGGACGTTTGCGCTGGAATCGCTGTCGGGCAAGACCCAGGATGCCCCCCGCCTGTCCTCCGGCATGGCCGAGCTCGACCGTGTCACTGGCGGCGGCTTCGTCCGCGGCTCGGTGCTGCTGGTCGGCGGCGACCCCGGCATCGGCAAATCGACGCTCTTGACCCAGGCGACCTCGATGATGGCGCGCGCCGGCCACCGCGCGGTCTACATCTCGGGCGAAGAGGCGGTGGCGCAGGTGCGGCTGCGTGCCGAACGGCTCGGGCTGGCCGACGCGCCGGTGCAGTTGGCGTCGGAGACCTCGGTCGAGGACATCGTCTCGACGCTGTCGGAAGGCGCGGTGCCGCGGCTGATCGTGATCGACTCGATCCAGACCATGTGGACCGACACCGTGGAGTCCGCGCCGGGCACCGTGACCCAGGTGCGCGCCTCGGCGCAGGCGCTGATCAGGTTTGCCAAGAAGACCGGGGCAACGATCATCCTGGTCGGCCATGTCACCAAGGACGGCCAGATCGCCGGCCCCCGCGTCGTCGAGCACATGGTCGATGCGGTGCTGTCGTTCGAGGGCGAAGGCTCGCAGCAGTTCCGCATCCTCCGTTCAGCGAAGAACCGCTTCGGCGCGACCGACGAGATCGGTGTGTTCGAGATGACCGGACTCGGCCTGCGCGAGGTCACCAACCCGTCGGAACTGTTCCTCAGCGAACGCGAGCTCGGCAGTCCCGGCACGGCAGTGTTCGCCGGCATCGAGGGCACCCGCCCGGTGCTGGTCGAGTTGCAGGCGCTGGTGGCGCCGACCTCGCTCGGCACGCCGCGGCGCGCCGTGGTCGGCTGGGACCCGAGCCGGCTGTCGATGGTGCTGGCGGTGCTGGAGGCGCATTGCGGCGTCAAATTGTCCGGACATGACGTCTATCTCAACGTCGCCGGCGGCCTGCGCATCCAGGAGCCGGCCGCCGATCTCGCGGCTGCCGCGGCGCTGGTGTCCTCGCTGGTCAACGCGCCCCTGCCGACCGATGCGGTGTATTTCGGCGAGATTTCGCTGTCGGGCGCGATCCGGCCGGTGGCGCAGACCCCGGCCCGGCTCAAGGAGGCGCTGAAGCTCGGCTTCGGCCGCGCCATCCTGCCCGAATCGGCCCGCGGCGATGGCGGCGGCGACGCCGGGCTTACGCTCAACACCGTCGGCAATCTGACGACACTGGTGGCCGAAATCGCCGCGCGCGGGACGCCTCGCGGCGGCCGGGCCGGCCCCAGGGATGACGAGAGTGCCCCCGGAGGCCCTGATGTGGCTGAGAAAAATGCCACACCGGCCCGATTCCGTCGCGGCAACAGCTAAAGCGGGCGTGACGTCCCAGCCCCTCACCGCTATACATCCGCCGCGCGGGACAGGTGGCGCCCCGGCCTTGCCGGATGCCCCCGATGCGCCTCAGTTAGGACGGCACCGAGACGCCGATTCGCGAGAGCCTTAACAGCGTAAGCCCTTAACAGCGTACCGAAACGTACCAGCGGACCTGACCAGCCGATGCCCATAACGATACTTGATCTCGTCCTGCTCGGCGTGATGCTGATCTCGGGCCTGCTCGCCATGGTGCGCGGCTTCATGCGCGAGATCCTGTCGATCGCGGCCTGGGGCGCCGCCGCCCTGGTCACGCTGTATGCTTTCTCGAAGCTGCTGCCGACCGCCAAAACTTACTTCAATAACGACACGGTCGCCGCGGTCGTCGTGGTGGCCGGCACCTTCATCGGCACGCTGATCGTGGTCTCGATCGTCACGGTGCGGATCTCGGACATGATCCTGGATTCCCGGATCGGCGCTCTGGATCGCACCCTGGGCTTCCTGTTCGGGCTCGCCCGCGGCCTGCTGATCGTGGTCGTGGCGTTCATGTTCTTCACCTGGCTGGTTCCGGACAAGCAGCGGCCCGACTGGGTGACCGGGGCGAAGTCCCGGGTGGTGCTGCAAGGAACCGGGGATTGGCTAATGTCGCTCTTGCCTGACGACCCCGAGAACACCATCTTAAAGAAGTTCAAGAAGAATAAGCCAGACGACGATTCTGCGGCCGATACCAACGATCAGGCGACGCCGGCGTCGGGTGACGGCTATAGCAAACCTGCGCGTGACAGCTTGAAGAAGCTGATCGAGAAACCCGCGGGCCGATAATCTATTTGGGCCCTTACGAGAGGCAATGAACGAGATGCAAAGCCCTTCCGATCATGCCGACCAGATGGCTCTCGACCTCGGCCCGATCGAAACGCAGCACCATCTCCGGGAAGACGATCCCCGCTACCATCCCGATCTTGACGGCGACACGCTCCGCGAGGAATGCGGCGTGTTCGGCATCTTCGGCCATCCCGAGGCCGCCGCGATCACCGCGCTCGGCCTGCACGCTTTGCAACACCGCGGCCAGGAAGCCGCCGGCATCGTCTCCTTCGACGGCAGCCGCTTCCACAGTGAACGCCGCCTTGGCCTGGTCGGCGATACGTTCTCGCGTCGCGAGGTGATCGAGCGCCTGCCCGGCAATGCCGCGGTCGGCCACGTCCGCTATCCCACGACCGGCGGCACGGGCCTGCGCAACGTGCAGCCGTTGTTCGCCGAACTCAATGCTGGCGGGTTCGCGGTCGGACACAACGGCAACCTCACCAACGGCCTGACCTTGCGCAGCGAGCTGGTCAAGGGCGGCGCGTTGATGCAGTCGACCACCGATACCGAAGTGATCCTGCATCTGGTCGCGCAGTCGAAGCGCACCCGCTTCGTCGACCGTTTCATCGAGGCGCTGCGCGCCATCGAGGGCGCCTATGCGCTGGTGGCGCTGACCAACAAGAAGCTGGTCGGCGCGCGCGACCCGCTCGGCATCCGTCCCCTGGTGCTCGGCGATCTGGATGGCCATCCGATCCTGGCCTCCGAGACCTGCGCGCTCGACATGATCGGCGCCAAATATGTCCGCGACATCGAGCCCGGCGAGATCATCGTGTTCGATGAGCACGGCGCGCACAGCCACAAGCCGTTCCCGCCGAAGCCGGCCCGGCCTTGCATCTTCGAATACATCTATTTCGCCCGGCCCGACTCCATCGTCGGCGGCCGCTCGGTCTACGACGTGCGCAAGGCGTTCGGCGCCCAGCTCGCCCGCGAGAGCCATCCCGAGGTCGACGTCGTGGTACCGGTGCCGGATTCCGGCGTGCCCGCCGCGGTCGGCTACAGCCAGTATTCCGGCGTGCCGTTCGAGCTTGGCATCATCCGCAACCACTATGTCGGCCGTACCTTCATTCAGCCGACCCAGACCGTGCGTGAGCTCGGCGTGCGCATGAAGCACTCGGCCAATCGCGCCGCGATCGAGGGCAAGCGGATCATCCTGATCGACGACTCTCTGGTGCGCGGCACCACCTCGAAGAAGATCGTGCGGATGATGCGCGACGCCGGCGCCCGCGAGGTGCATTTCCGCCTCGCCTCGCCGCCGATCCTCTACCCCGATTATTACGGCATCGACCTGCCCGACCGCGGCGGCCTGCTCGCCGCCACCCATTCGCTCGAGGAGATGCGCGACATCATCGGCGCCGACTCGCTCGCCTTCCTGTCGATCGACGGCATGTACCGCGCGATGGGCTATGAGGGCCGCGACCCGGCAAATCCGAGGTTTGCCGACCACTGCTTCACCGGCGCCTATCCGACCCACCTCACCGACCAGAGCGAGGCCGAGCCCTCGCCGCGCCAGCTCTCGCTGCTGGCGGAGGCGAGCTAGCCACATCGTCACTGTCGTCCCTGCGAAAGCAGGGACCCATAACCACCGGCCTGTGTGGCTGGCGACAGTGTTAGACACGAGCACTTTCTTCCAATATCGCCGTCACGGCGTATGGGTCCCTGCTTTCGCAGGGACGACGATTTGTTAGAGTCCCTTCCATGACAAAACCCCTCGCCTCCCGTATCGCCCTCGTGACCGGCGCCTCGCGCGGCATCGGCTATGCGACCGCAGTGGCACTTGCAAAAGCCGGCGCGCATGTCGTGGCGGTGGCGCGCACCCAGGGCGGGCTGGAAGAGCTCGACGACGCGATCCGCAAGGACGGCGGCAGCGCCACGCTGGTGCCGCTCTCGCTCACCGACTACGACGGCATCGCCCGGCTCGGGCTCGCGCTGCATGAACGTCACGGCAAGCTCGACATCCTGATCGGCAATGCCGGCACCGCGGGACCGTCGTCGCCGCTCGGCCATATCGAGCTGAAGCCGTGGAACGACGTGTTCGCGATCAACGTCACCGCCAATTTCCAATTGATCCGCTGCATGGACCCGCTGCTGCGGCAGTCCGACGCCGGCCGCGCCGTATTCGTGACGTCGGGCGCGGCACACAAGGCCAACGCCTATCTCGGCCCCTATGCGGCCTCGAAGGCCGCGCTGGAGGCACTGGTGCGCTCCTGGGCCAACGAGACCGCCAACACGGCGTTGCGCGTCAATCTGTTCAGCCCCGGCCCGATCCGCACAAGAATGCGCGCGCAGGTGTTTCCCGGCGAAGACCCGATGACACTGGATACGCCCGAGATGGCGGCCGAATTCATCGTGCCGATGTGCGCGCCCGCCTGGACCGAAACCGGCAGGCTGTATGATTACAAGGCACGCACGCTGCGGAGTTTCCAGCCGCCGGCGTAAGGGGCACGGCGAGCCGCGCCCTCGACTGTCATCACACGCGCATGCGGGTGATCCAGTATTCCAGAGAGGTCCGTGCTTGAGCCGATGGGCCGCGGCGTACTGGATCGCCCGGTCTGGCCGGGCGAAGACACCTTTTACGACGCTCGGTTTGCATTTCCCTGCGATTGACTCGCTCCCCGCCCCACGATTGACTGCGCTCCCAGCGGGACGACCGCCAAGAAGAAGCTCGGGAGGCATCATGACGCCGACGTTCAATCGTGCGCGCTCTATTCTCACCGGATTGTTGCTCTCCGCCTGCGTCGCATCATCGGCTTTCCTCGTTTCGCCGGCGCCCGCCACGGCCGGCGACGTTCCGACCTTCGCGGTCGATCCGTCCTGGCCGAAACAGCTGCCCAACAACTGGATCATCGGCCAGATCGGCGGCATCACCGTCGACTGGCAGGGGCATATCTGGGTGATCCACCGGCCGCGCTCGCTGACCGAGGGCGAGAAGGCGGCGAGCCTGACCCCGCCGCGCGCGAAATGCTGCGTGGCGGCGCCGCCGGTGCTGGAATTCGACGTCGACGGCAAGCTGCTGCGATCCTGGGGCGGTCCCGGCGACGGCTATCAATGGGTCGGCCGCGAGCACGGCATCGCGGTCGACGAGCGCGGCTTCGTCTGGATCGGCGGCAATGCCGACGACGACAGCGCGATCCTGAAGTTCACGCTCGACGGCAAGTATCTCGGGCAGATCGGCAAGATCGCTCCCCGCACCAACAGCAACGACACCACCCAGCTCGGCAAGCCCGCCGGGATCGCGATCGACAAGGACGCGAACGAGATCTACGTCGCCGATGGCTACGGCAACCGCCGCGTCATCGTGTTCGACGCCACCACGCTGGCCTACAAGCGGCATTGGGGCGGTTACGGCAAACGGCCGGACGACGACAAGCAGCCGCCCTACGATCCGGCCGCGGCGCCGCAGCATCAGTTCGGCAATCCCGTGCACTGCATCAAGATCGCCGACGACGGGCTGGTCTATGTCTGCGACCGCAGCCAGGACCGCATCCAGGTGTTCAAGAAGGACGGCAGCTTCGTGAAGGAGTTCTTCTACGAGAAGAAGACGCTCGGCGACGGCGCGGTGTTCGACCTCGCGCTGTGGCCCGATCCGAAGCAGACCTACCTGCTGAACGCCGACGGCGCCAACAACGAGATCCGGGTGATCAACCGCGACGACGGCAAGGTCGTCGGCACTTTCGGCCACAGCGGCCGCAATGCAGGGCAATTCGCGCTGCTGCACGTGATGGCGGTCGACCAGAAGGGCAATGTCTATACCGGTGAGGTCGAAGGCAAGCGGATCCAGAAGTTCAAGCTGACCTCCGATGCGCTGAAGTAACGGCCACGCCGGACGACGCCTCGCGTCATCCGGCGTCTCGCACACCGCCGCACTCCAACGAGAGCAACCGAGATGCCGATGCTTCCACCCCTGCGCGCAACGCTGTCCGGCCTGGCCTTCGCCGCCTGCCTCGCTGTCTCGGCCCTGCCCGGGATGCCCGCACGAGCCGGCGACATCCCGACCTTCGCCGTCGATGCGACATGGCCGAAACCGCTGCCGAACAACTGGATCCTCGGCCAGGTCGGCGGCATCACGGTGGACTGGCAGGGTCACATCTGGATGATCCACCGGCCGCGCTCGCTGACCGACGACGAGAAAGGCGCGAGCCTCAATCCGCCGCGCTCGAAGTGCTGCATCTCCGCGCCGCCGGTGCTCGAATTCGACGCCGACGGCAATCTGCTGCGCGCCTGGGGCGGCCCCGGCGACGGCTATCAATGGGTCGGCCGCGAGCACGGCATCGAGGTCGACGAGCGCGGCTTCGTCTGGATCGGCGGCAATGCCGACAACGACAATGCGATCCTGAAATTCACCCTCGACGGCAAGTTCGTGTCGCAGATCGGCTCGATCGCGCCCAGCAAAGGATCGAACGACACCACCCAGCTCGGCAAGCCGGCAGAAACCGCGATCGACAAGGCGGCCAACGAGATCTATGTCGCCGACGGCTACGGCAACCGGCGCGTGATCGTGTTCGATGCCACGACCGGTGCCTACAAGCGGCACTGGGGCGCCTATGGCAACAAGCCCGACGACGCCAAGCAACCGCCCTACGATCCGAAGGCGCCGCCTTCGCAGCAATTCGCCAATCCCGTGCACTGCGTGAAGATCGCCAATGACGGGCTGGTCTACGTCTGCGACCGCATCAACAACCGCATCCAGGTGTTCAAGAAGGACGGTACTTTCGTGAAGGAGTTCTTCTTCGAGAAGAACACGCTCGGCAACGGCGCGGTGTGGGATCTCGCGCTGTGGCCCGATCCGAACCAGACCTATCTGCTGAGCGCCGACGGCGAGAACAACGAGATCCGGATCATCAAGCGTGACGATGGCACCGTGGTCGGCAGCTTCGGCCGCAACGGCCGCAATGCCGGGCAATTCCACTGGGTGCACGCCCTCGCCGTCGACGCCAAGGGCAACGTCTATACGGCCGAGGTCGACACCGGAAAGCGCATCCAGAAATTCCGGCTGACCTCGGATGCGCTGAAGTGACGGATGACCGCGGGATGACGCTTGGACGCACTTCATCCGGCTTTATGCGGATTGCCGCTTGCGCCCGGAAAGGGTAAGCGGGAACTCGAACGACCGGCATGAGGCCCCGCAAGAGGGCCGCTGGGAAAAAATGACAGTGGAGGGAATGTCACATGACGACGACGCTCGCGCGGCGCCACGCCGTGCTTTTCGTTTGCGCTGCACTCAGCCTTGCAACTCCTGCCTTCGCTCAAGACAAGAACGTCAAGATCGGCGTGCTGAACGACATGTCGGGCCTCTATGCCGACATCGGCGGCCCGAACTCGGTGGCAGCCGCCAACATGGCGGTGGAAGATTCCGGCCTGCGCGCCAAGGGCTGGAAGATCGAGGTGGTGAGCGGCGACCACCAGAACAAGCCCGACGTCGGCGTCAACATCGCGCGCAACTGGATCGACAATGAGAAGGTCGACATCATCACCGACACGCCGAACTCCGGCGTCGCGCTGGCGGTGAGCAACCTCGCCAAGGAGAAGAACTCGATCGTGCTCAATTCGGGGGCTGCGACCGCCGACCTCACCGGCAAGGCCTGCAACGCCAACACGATCTCCTACACGTTCGACACCTATATGCTCGCCAACGGCACCGGCAAGGCGCTGACCAAAGCGGGCGGCGACACCTGGTTCTTCCTCACCGCCGACTACGCCTTCGGCCATGCGCTGGAGCGCGACACCTCGGCGGTCGTCACCGCCAACGGCGGCAAGGTGCTCGGCGGCGTCAAGCACCCGCTCAACACCGCGGACTTCTCCTCGTTCCTGCTGCAGGCGCAGGCCTCCAAGGCCAAGGTCATCGGGCTTGCCAATGCCGGCGGCGACACCACCAACGCGATCAAGCAGGCGTCCGAATTCGGCATCACCGCGGGCGGACAGAAACTCGCGGCGCTGCTGCTGTTCGTCAACGACGTCCATGCGCTGGGTCTGAAGATCGCCCAAGGCCTCACCTTCACCGAGTCGTTCTACTGGGACATGAACGACCAGACCCGCGCCTGGTCGAAGCGCTTCCAGAAGGTCTCGCCGAAGGGCTCGATGCCCTCGATGACGGTCGCCGGCGTCTATGCCGGCGTGCTGCATTACCTGAAGGCGCTGGACGCGATGGGCGGCAATCCGCATGACGGTGCCAAGGTGGTCGCCAAGATGAAGGAGATCCCGACCGACGATCCGCTGTTCGGCAAGGGCCCGTTGCGGATCGATGGCCGTCGCATCATCCCGGCCTATTTGTTCGAGGTGAAGAAGCCGGAAGAGTCGAAGTATCCCTGGGACTATTACAAGCTGATCGCCACCATCTCGCCGGAGGACGCCGCCAAGCCGCTCGAGGCCAGCGACTGTCCGCTGGTGAAGAAATAGGCGCGGCTTCGTAGGGTGGGTTAGCCGGCTACGTCCGCCCAAGCTCAACCGAGCGAAGGTGGAAGGCGTAACCCACCATCTCTTTCTACGGCACGAAGTCGGTGGGTTACGCTTCGCTAACCCACCCTACGCCTTTCACTTCGCCGCCGACTTCGCCTTCGCCTGAGCGGGCAGCGACGCCCATTCCTTGTCGGCGCGCGGGCCGCCGACGTCGCCGGTCAGACCGACGAGCTGTCCGGACTGCACGTCGAGCGTCTGCGTCCAGGTCTGGGTCTGGCACAGGAACTTCATCAGGCATCCCTTCAGCTTCAATCGATCGGACCTATCGCGCCACAGCGAGACCGCATAGGACTTGCCATCCTCCGCATTGTAGATGTCGCCGTCGAACCTCCCCTCCGGCGTCAGCTTCAATCCCAGGATCAACTGATGGCCGAGCAGCGCACGGGCTCGCTTGTCGGGATCGGGATTGAGGCTGTCGCGAAGCGGCTGGCCGCGCGGATCGACCGGCTCCTTCATCCACACGATGAATCCGCAGATGCGGTCACGCGCGGTGCCACAGCGCTCGAGGCGGATGCGGGCCTGTCCGTTCTCGGTCAGCCAGGTGCCGCTCGGATCGGCTGGGATCGTCTCGGCGCGGCCGGTCGAGCTCATCAGCAGCGCGGCGACCAGGCTGCGCAGAAACATGCGAACCAGAAAGTTCATTGTCCGGGACCTTTCATTGTCGGGATGGTTTCGGGACGCGCGCGGCGCGCCTCACTTCAATTGCGCGATGAAGGCATCGGCACCCTTGTCGATGCCCGCGGTGGCGGCCGCGAGATCGCCGACACTGGCCTTGATGTCGTAAGCGCCGGGATATTGCCTGCTGACATAGGCGCCGAGCAGGCGCGAGGTCGCGCTGTCGAACATCTCGACGACAAAGATCACCGAGCCGGTCATGGTGCCCTCGCGATCGCGCGCCGCCTGCACGCCGTTGTAGACCGCGCCGGCGAGGTCGAAGCGCGACAGCGTGCCGAGCACCGGCGTGTTGGCGACCGCGCCGGTCAAGGTCAGCCGCAGCCGAAAGGTGTTCGGCCCGCGCGTGTTCACCACCGCGAAGCGGCCGCGCAGCCTGTCGGCGAAGCGGGTCTGCATGGTGGCCGCGAGCGTCTCCTTGTCCTTCTCGGACATCTCGCCGAACTGATGATCCGCGCCGCGATAGATCACGACCGGATCGATCATGACCTTGTTGTAGGTCCGCCAGTCGACCGGCGGAGCGTAGCGATACGGCACGCGGCCCGAAGGATCCGATGTGTCGGGCGTCATGTAGGCCGATGAGCCCACCTCCGAATAAGCCACCGGCGTGACGGCGGCGCATCCTGCCGCGAGGACGCAAAGCGTCATCGCTCCCAGACCGCGCGCGGCGATCGAGCTGTCCATTCCAATCTCCTCATCCGAACCGTCGGAAAGCAGCACGGCCGCAGCCACGTCCGGGGCTGAAGTGCGGCTGCGGCCGTCACTGCCGACCTTGCTCGCCGTCCGGGCGCCGCCAGGCCTAGCCTCAGTGCGACGAACTATAAAACCGACCAGTTGGTTTGTAAAGTTGCAATTTCAGGAACCGGGACCAAAAATGCGACGATCGAGGCGTCGGGGGATTCCTGGAGATTCAGCCGCGCTTGCGTGCGGAGTCGGGTTTTGCGGCGCGCGCGCCCGACGGCTTCGGCGATGCCGCGCGCACGGCCGTCGTCCTCGATGTCTTTGCCGCGCCCGTCGCGCCCTGCTCGATCGCAGTCCACTTGCTGTCGTCGAGCAGCCGCTCGAACAGACGATCACGCTCCGCATCGCTCAGCGACGACAGGCCGAACAGCGAACTCAGCAGCAGCCCGCGCGCCGCTGCCCAGCGCAGCAGCGCGAGATCGGGATCGCGCGCCTCGGCCTTCATGCGCGCGACCTTCTCGATGTCGACATCGCGCGGCATCGCCATCAATTCGGGATTCTCGTTCATCGCCGCCAGCAGCGCGAACGCCCCTGCCCGCGGCGTCGAGATCGCCTCCCTGAGCGTTGCGATCTGCGCTGCCAGTTCGGGCTGGTCCGTGGTCTCGCGCGCCTTCTCGATGTAGCGGTTCGAGAAGTCCTCGAAATATGCCATCTGCTGCTCGAGCAAGGCGCGCAGCACCGCTTCCTTGGTGCGGAACTGGTGCATCACGCCGCCCTTGCTGAGGCCGCTCTCGCGCGCGATCGCGTCGAGCGTCAGGCGCCCCGGACCGTCGCGCGTCACGATGGTGATCGCGGCATCGAGGGCGGCATTGCGGGAGCGTTCCGAGCGGGAAGGATTATCCATATGACACTCAAGACGTAGGGCATTCGGAAGGAGTCGTGTGCGCGCAGTATCTCAGCCGCACCAGTCAATCTCAAGCGCGGCATCGGTTGCCGCCAGGCAGCGCGCAATCCGATCACTCATGCGCATAGGCGCATCTTTTGCAGCAGGCGGCGGCGCAGGTCGTGAAGGAAACCAAAGGCCATTCGGCCGATCACCCGCTCGCCCCGGCCGCGCGCGCGGGCGACGGCCTCCGCGTCGGCATGACTGGCGGCGACGATCGTGCCGTGCCTGTCGCCGTCGAGTTTCAGGTCGGTCAGATAGACAAGACCGCGCGAGGTCAGCAGCGCCGCCTGTGCATCGCTGAAGCGGGTCAGTTCATCGCAGATCTCAGCGGCCTCGTCGTCCACCATGCTCCTCCTGTCGGGCGCGGCGCCGGCCAACGCGCGCGTCGTCATCCGGTACGTCGGTCAATATACAAACCAACCGGATGGTTTGTCGATAGCAAAATCCTGATCAGGCCGTTTCGGCCCCAATCCGCCTCGGACCGAAACGCGATTTCAGATGTCGGATCGGCGCTCGCGCCTTCGTCCTCGAAGCATCGATCGGCCGGCACCCGGAGCAGCACAGCGATGACACAGCGGAGCAAGACGGCGGAGACCGAGATCAGGGCGCTCATCGACGGCTGGGCAGCCGCCGTCCGCCGACAGGACTATCCAGGCATCCTCGCGCATCACGATCAGGACATCGTGATGTTCGATGTTCCACCGCCGTTGCAGTCGCGCGGATTGGACGAGTACCGGAAGACGTGGGATCTGTTCTTCAGCTGCTACCGCCCCTCCCACGCCTTCGACATCGATGAGATCGCGATCACGGCCGGCGACGACGTGGCCTTCGCTGTGATGGTGATGCGCTGCGGCCCGCCCGACGCCACCTTCCAGTTCAGGCTAACAATCGGATTGCGCAATGTCGGCGGCGCATGGCGCATCACGCATGAGCACCATTCGGTGCCGGCGACGGATTAGATCGCGAACTCATAACCCAATCCAGGAATGCTCATCCATGCTCACCGTCTATGGCGAAGGTCGCGGCTTCCGTATTGTCTGGCTGCTCGAGGAATTGGGACTGGCCTATCGGCTGCGCCCGGTCGATCTGTTTGCGGTCGAGAACGACCGCGATTTTCTCGCGATCAACCCCGCCGGATTCATTCCCGTACTACAGGACGGCGAGACGATCATGGTCGAGTCGGTCGCGATCCTTCAGTACCTGCTCGCCCGCCACGGCTCAGCGTCGTTGGCCGTCGCCCCGGACGATCCCGCCTTCGCTTCCTATCTGCAATTTCTCCATCTGGGCGAGGCCGGGCTCGCCGGGCTGATGAACGCCGTCATTGTCGGTCGCAATTTGGCGCCGGAAGCCGAGCGAGACGCCCGAGTCACCCGCTGGGCACTCGAGACCTTCGAGAGCCGTCTGGGTCTCGTGATCCGCCGCCTCGCCGATTTCCCCTATCTCGCTGGCGACCGCTTCACCGCTGCCGATATCTCGGTGAGCTACGCCCTGCTGCTCGGCCTGCGAACTGGCCATTACGTCCCTGGTTCTATCGAGCGGGACTATCTCGTCCGCACGACGGCACGCCCTGCCTATGTCCGGGCGATGGAAAGCTGCCAGGCCACCAAGGCTTGGGCGGCGCGATCACCGGGTTTGTAGCGGGGGCGCACCGCGAAGCTAAGCGATCGTCCTCGTCGCCGTGGCGCGCGCGGCGATCGCAAGCGCCAGCACCAGCAGCGCGCCCGCCAGATAGAACGGCGCGCCGGGCAACGCGAGCGGTGCGTTGTCACCGATGAAATACGCAAAGGTCAGCGTGAACAGGAACGGGCCGATCAGTTCCGACATGCTCTGCACGCTCGAGGTCGCGCCCTGCAACTGGCCCTGCTGGTCGGCGGCGACGAGTTGTGTCGTCAGCGCCTGGGTTGCGGCGCCGGAGAGGCCCCACAGCGCCATCACGGGAATGCCGATCCAGAACAATTGCCCTGACGGCGCCGCGCCGAAGATCACGAAACCCAGGGCGCCGCAGACAAGGCCGAGGAACAGCGCGTTGCGCTCGCCGAGGCGCTTCACGATCGGACCGATCGCCGCGCCCTGCACGATCATGCCGCAGAGGCCGACCAGCGCGAGCGTTGCGCCGACCGTGCCGGTGTCCCAGCCATAACGATAGGTGGCGTAGAGCACGAACACCGACGGCAGCACGACATGGGCGAGCTGGCCGAAGAATGTCGCCAGCGACAAGCCGGCCAGCGTCCTGTTCGAGAGCAGGAAGCGCAGCGCACCGATCGGATTGGCGCTCTTCCATTTGAACGGTGCGCGCCGCTCCACCGGCAGCGATTCCGGCAGGATGAACAGGCCGTAGAGTCCGTTGACGAAGCTCAGGCCCGCCGCCGCCCAGAACGGCAGCCGCGGATCGATCTCGCCGAGCACGCCGCCCAGCGCCGGTCCCAGGATGAAGCCCGCGCCGAAGGCAACGCCGATCTTGCCGAACATCGCGGCGCGCTGTTCCGGCGCGGTGACGTCGGCGATATAGGCGAACACGGTCGATATGCTCGACGAGGTGATGCCCGAGATCGCCCGCCCGATGAACAACCAGATCAGGTTCGGCGCCAGCGCCATCAGCACGTAATCGGCGGCAAGACCGAAATTCGACAGCAGCACCACCGGCCGCCGGCCGAAGCGGTCGGACAGCGCGCCGAGCACCGGCGAGCAGACGAACTGCATGAGCGCCCAGATCGAGCCGAACAGGCCGAAGATGCGCGCCGCGTTGGCGGTGTCGTTGCTGACAAAGCCTTCGATCAGCTTCGGCAGGATCGGGATGATGATCCCGAGCGCCAGCATGTCAAGCAGCAGCGTGACGAAGATGAAGATGACGGCGCCGCGGCGCGGCTGCTGAACGGCAGAGGTGTCGGCGCTCACCTCTCCGCTCACGACGGCCGCTTGCGCTTGTGGGCGAACGGATTGGCCTTTTCTCTTAGTGTAATACGAATGGGCGTGCCCGGCAGGTCGAAGGTCTCGCGCAGCGAATTGGTGAGGTAGCGCAGATAGGACCGCGGGATCGCATCGGCGCGCGAGCAGAACAGCACGAAGCTCGGCGGCCGCGCCTTGACCTGCGTGATGTAGTTGAGCTTCAGCCGGCGGCCCGAGACCGCGGGCGGCGGGCTGGCCTGGATTGCCTGCTCGAACCAGCGATTGAGCGCCGCGGTCGGCAGGCGCCGGTTCCAGACCGCATAGGCCTGCTGGATCGCCGTCATCAGGCGATCGATGCCCTCGCCCATCAGGCCGGAGACGGCCACGATCGGCGCGCCCTTGACCTGCGGCAGCCAGTGATCGGCGTCGATGCGAAGTTGCGAGATCTGGTTGGGCTTACGCTCGACCAGATCCCATTTGTTGACCGCGAGGACAATGGCGCGGCCTTCGCGCTCGATCAGGTCGGCGATGCGCAGGTCCTGCTCCTCGAACTTGTTCTGCGCGTCCATCATCATCACGACCACTTCGGCGAAACGCACCGCGCGCAGCGCGTCGGCGACCGAGAGCTTCTCCAGCTTCTCCTCGATCCGCGAGCGGCGGCGCAGGCCGGCAGTGTCGAACACCCGGAACTGGCGGCCTTGCCAGGTGATCTCGACGGCGATGGAATCGCGCGTGGTGCCGGCCTCGGGGCTGGTCAGCAGCCGTTCCTCGCCGAGCAGGTGGTTGATCAGGGTCGACTTGCCGGCATTGGGCCGGCCGACGATCGCAACCCGGATCGGACGCTGCGCAGCCTCCTCTTCCGAAATGTCCTCGTCGTCAGCAATATCATCGTCGTCCGCCTCTGATGTCTCCGGCATCAGCGCGCTCAGCGCCTCGTGGAGATCGCCCATACCCTCGCCATGCTCGGCCGAGATCTGGACGGGATCGCCAAGCCCGAGCGCGTAGGATTCCATCGCGCCGATTTCGCCATGCTTGCCCTCAGCCTTGTTGGCGACCAGCACCACCGGCTTGTTGGCCTTGCGGGCGAAGTCGGCAAAGGCGCGATCGGTCGGCGTCAGGCCGACGCGGGCGTCGATCACGAACATCAGGGCGTCGGCGAGCTCGATCGCGGTCTCGGTCTGCTCCTGCATCCGCGCCGTCAGCGATCCCTTGGCGCCCTCGTCGAGCCCCGCAGTGTCGATGATGGTGAAATCGAGATCGTAGAGCTTGGCCTGGCCTTCGCGGCGGTCCCGCGTCACGCCCGGCTCGTCGTCGACCAGCGCGAGCTTCTGGCCGACCAGCCGATTGAACAGCGTCGACTTTCCGACATTGGGCCGGCCGATAATGGCAATCGTGAAAGACATGAACTATCCAAGCGCAATTTATGAAGCTGGAGTCAATGAGCTTCGGGTAGCCCGTGCCTCTTCTCGTTCGGTGGCCGCATCCTGCGAGACGGCGCTTCGCGCCTTCTCGGGACGAGGTGCGGAGCGCGGCAGCGCCGCCTGTCTCGAACCATGAGGCGGCGAGACGGCCTCGCAGTCCAGCCCTAGCGGCTAAACGTACCGCTCGGTAGCGGCGCGGGGAACCCGCCGCCGGATTGTTGCGTGGTCTGGGTCTGCTGGGCCGGCGCCGCAGGCTGCGCCTGCTGGTCGTCGGGTGGCGGCGCGGTGGTGCGGCGGCGCACGATCTTCTTCGGCTTCGGCTCCGGCGGCAGCGCAGCGGGCGCGCCCTCCTCGGTTGCCGCGTCGGGCGCAGCCGCCTGATCGGCAGCCGGCGCGGCCCGCTTGCCGTGCCTCTTGGCGCCCTTCGGCGGCTCGGGCGGCGGAGCGGGCTGAGCCGCAGCGGCGGCCGCGGCGTTCTGCTGGTCGAGCTGTTCCTGCTGCGAGCCCTTGTACAATTCCTTCGGCACGCCCTGCTCGAGGCCGGGCACGCCTTCGGGGAACACCGGCTTGCGATCGCCTGCCAGCTTCTTCTTGGTATCGAGGAAATCGAGCATGTCGCTCGGATCGAAATTGGCCATGCCGCCGCTGCCGCAACCGGCCAGCGCACCGCAAAGCGCTGTCAGGACTGCGGCTGCGATCAGGCGTTGCGAGCGGCGCATGGTCGATCTCTCACTTGAACTCGAGTTACGCAGGATCAGCTCTTCGTCAGCTCTTGGCGACCGGAGGCAGCAAGGCCTGAAGCGCCTCGGCACGCGAACGCAGGCTCGGCGGCGTTTCGCCGTCATTGGCAATCTGGTCGAGCCACTGCCGCGCGGCGGTGGCATCGTTGGCGTGCCAGGCCGACAGCGCCAGCAACTCACGCGCCGAGTGGCGGAACGTCGAATCCTTCGATGTCGCCGTCGCCTCGAGCCGCTGGAGCATGTTCGGATAGGTGGTGGTCTCCATCACGATCTGCGCGGCGCGAATGCGCGCCAGATCCTGCTCGGGTGCGCCGACGCTGCGGTCGGCCGCGATCTCGTCGTAGAGCTTCGCGGCGGCCGGCTGATCGCGTGTCGCGACCTCGGCAGCCATGCGCAGCCGCGCCAGGGTGCGATAGCCGGACGGCGCCTTGGTGATCAGATCGGCAAAGGCCGCTTCGGCCTCGGCATGCTTGTTCTGGTCCGACAGCTCGACGGCGCGGTCGAACGCCGCACCGGCCTCGGCGGCCTTGTTGGCCTCGAGATACTGATAGCCGCGCCAGCCGCCGACGCCCGCGACCACCAGGATCGCCAGCGCAATGATCAAGATCGAGTACTTGTCCCACAGCTTCTTGAGCTGATCGCGACGGACTTCCTCGTCTACTTCGTCAAATAATTCAGACACTTAAGGCTATCCCATCCCCTCGGGACCGCGAATCTCGGTGGAGCCCAGCCCACACCCGATCCCCACATCGCGGCGGCGTTACCCTAACGGTGTGGCGGAGGCAAGGCAAAGCGAGGCGGATCAAAGCGTTAACGGTGGGAGTTTGCCTGCCCCGGCTCACGCCTTGGCTGCGGTCAGGCTTTCCCTGAGCTGGCGCTTGATCACCTTGCCATTGGCGTTGCGCGGCAGCGGCTGCGCCGTGAGCGCCATGGTCTCCGGCACCTTGTAGTCCGAGAGGCGCTCGGCGCACCACGCGCGCAGGCTGTCCGCATCGACCTCGGCGCGGGTCACGATCACAGCATGCACGCGCTCGCCGAGCACCGGGCATGGCTTGGCGATGATCGCGCTCTCGACCACCGCGGGATGGCCCGCCAGCACGGACTCGACCTCGGCGGAATAGATCTTGAGACCACCGCGGTTGATCATGTCCTTCTGGCGATCGAACACGCGGACGAAATTGGCGGCATCGACCGAGCCGAGATCGCCGGAGTGCCAGAACCCGGCGGTGAAGCTCTCCGCGGTCGCCTTCGGATTATTCCAATAGCCTTTGATGACGGAGGCGCTGCGGATCCAGAGCTCGCCGATCTCGCCACGCGGCACCTCGCGGCCGTCAGCCCCCATCACGATAATCTCGGCGCCGGGACACGGCAGGCCGACGCTGTCGATATGGGCGGCGGTGAGCTCGCCCGGCATCAGGGTCGAGGGCGAGGTGGTCTCGGTCGCACCATAGCAATTGGCGAGCTTCAGTCCGGGAATCTTGGCGTCGAGCTTTTCGATGGTCGCGACCGGCATCGGTGCGCCGCCGAAGCCGCCGATCCGCCAGCTGGACAGATCGTAGCTGTCGAAATCGGGCTGCATCAGGCAGAGATTGTACATCGCCGGCACCATCACCGTGTAGGTGACACGCTCGCGCGCGGCGACCTTCAGATACGCCGCCGCCTTGAACTCCGGCATGATGATCAACGCGCCGGCGCAGCGCGCCATGGTCGTGACATTGGCGACCGCGCCGGTGACATGCGCGAGCGGCACCGCGGCGATCGAGCGATCGGCGCTGGTCAGCTTCAGGCAGGACACGAACACGTCGGAGGAGTGAATGATGTTGCAATGGGCGAGCATCGCGCCCTTCGGCCGGCCCGTGGTGCCGGAGGTGTAGAGGATCATCGCGGTGTCCTCCTCCCTCACCTCCGCCGGCGTCCCGGCCGCAGCACTGTCGCGCAGCACGGCGAATTGCGACGCGCTGTCGTCGCTGACCGGGATGCGATGCGCGAGGCCGGGAATATCAGCGGCGTCGGGGATCCGATCGGCCAGCGTAGCCTCGTGGACCAGACATTTCGCGCCGCAATCGTTCAACACATAGGCGATCTCGGGCTTCTGCTGCCGCGTCGACAGCAGCACCGTCACCAGCCCGGCATGCGCGGCCGCGAACATCGTCAGCACGAACTCGATGCGGTTGCCGAGCAGGATCGCAACGCGGTCGCCCGGCGAAAGGCCGAGCTTCGCAAAGCCCGCCGCGACCCGCGCCGAGGTCTCGACGACCTCGTGCCAGGTCAGGCGTGTCTCGCCGCAGACCAGCGCTTCGCCGTCGCCGTTTCGCACAGCCGCATCGGCGATCATCGCCCACAGGCTGGCTGGCCGCTCCACGAACGCCGGCACGACCCGGTCACCGAAACGCGGCTCGAGCCGCATCAGCGGAAGTGCGTGTTGCGACCAGTCCATGCGCGCCTCGTTCAGCTCTTCTTCATCCCGTAGACGTGCTCCGGCCCCGGGAAGGCGCGGCTCTTCACGTCGCGCGCATAGCCCGACACCGCCTCCTCGATCGCGGGACCGAGATTGCCGTAGCGGCGGACGAATTTCGGCGCACGCGCCGACAGGCCGAGCATGTCCTCCAGCACCAGCACCTGGCCGTCGCAGGCGACGCTGGCGCCGATGCCGATGGTCGGCACCGCGATCGCCTGCGTGATCTTGCGCGCCAGCGGCTCGGCGATCGCCTCGACCACGATCGAGAAAGCGCCGGCCTCGGCGATCGCCTTGGCGTCGTTCTCGATCGGCGCCCAATCGGCTTCCTCGCGCCCCTGCGCGCGGAACGAGCCGAGCGTGTTGATCGACTGCGGCGTCAATCCGATATGCCCCATCACGGGAATGCCGCGCTCGGACAGGAACGCCACCGTCTCGGCCATCCGCACGCCGCCTTCGAGCTTGACCGCGCCGCACAGCGTTTCCTTCATGATCCGCACCGCGGACTGGAACGCCTGCTCCTTCGAGCCCTCATAAGAGCCGAACGGCATGTCGACCACGACCAGCGCCTGCTGCGAGCCGCGCATCACCGCGCGTCCTTGCAGGATCATCATGTCGAGCGTGACCGGCACCGTGGTCTCGAAACCATGCATGACGTTACCGAGGGAGTCGCCGACCAGAATGGCGTCGCAGTGCTTGTCGAGCAGCGCCGCGGTGTGCGCGTGATACGACGTCAGCATCACGATCGGATCGCCGTTCTTGCGGGCGCGGAGATCGGGCGCGGTCTTGCGCTTGATGGCGGATTGAACAGACATAGTCAGGCTCCCATGACAGGCACGCCGATCACGACCGGGTGGAACGCAAACGCCAGCGCCAGATAAGCGATGATACCGACCGCGACCGCGATCAGGTCGTTGGTGACTCCGCCGACCGGGATCGGCGGCGCGCCGGCATCCGCACGGCGCTTCAGCGAGATGCGGTCATAGACCGCCCAGCCGAGAAACGAGCCGAACAGGATGATCGAGCCGAGGTCGCCGTTGGCGAGCAGATGCGCGAACGCCCACAGCTTCACGCCGGCCAGCATCGGATGCTTCAGCGTGGTGTAGATGCGGCCGCGGATGTAGGAGGCAACGACGAGGATGACGGCAGGCAGCATCAGCGCCACCGTGATGTGCCTGAAGGCGGTCGGCGGCGTCCAGACGTCGATCCACCCGGTCGCGCGATAATGCGCAAAGCCCCAGACGATCAGCGCGAGCCCCGCCGCGGAGACCAGCGAATAGACGCCCTTGTAGGCGCCCTCGCCCATCGCGTTCACCAGGCTTGCGCGCAACTCGCGCAGGCTGGTCAGCACATGGACGCCGAGGAACAGCACGAGACCCAGGATCATGACGAGCAGTCCCACGATGTTCCTCCCTGATAGATTGATATCCTCGCGTAACATCTTCGCCGGTCGGTGCGCAATGCGTCACGCCGGGTGTGGGATCACGGATTGCCGGCAGGCTTGGACGGATCGCCGGCCGGCTTGGCCAATTCGCGATTGTCGACATAGCGGATCATGATCGGCCGGCCGGCCAGCGCGCCGCCGAGCCCACCGGTGAATTTGAGCGGCAGGCAGGCGTCGAGCGAGGCATTGATGGCGTTGAGGTAGGTCGTGCGGGTATCGGCCGGGATGCCTCGCGTTGAAAATGTCAGCCGCGGCGCGCCGATCATCTCGCCCGACCGCTTGAAGCTGAAGCGCACCGACATCTGCATGCCCTCGCGCGCATCGTCAGGTGGCGGCGGCGACCAGCAGGCGCGCAGCGCGGCGAACAGATCGCCGATGGTATCGAGATCATGGTCCGGCTTGCGGTACTTCTCCGCCTGATCTTGCGGCGGCACGGTCAGGATCGTGAGCTGGAGATTTTCACCGTACGGATAATCGATCTCGGGAAGGCACGGCCCGTGATTGAGCACGCTGCAATAGGACGGGATGCACGGCCCGTTATCGAGCACGCTACAGGGCGTGTGCGCGAACGGCACCGGGTTGGTCTGGTGCCGCTGCCGCGCGGCAGCCGTGCCCACGACGGCAACGGTTAGCGCGGCAAGAGCGAGGCGGATGGCGACGCGTCGGAGCATGCATGCGGACCCGGAATGCGCTTCCGGGGAGAAATGGGACCGCTGCCCGACCGCATCAAGCGGGGCCGGTTCACGTCCTCGCGCTTTTCTCGCCACAACCTCGCTGTCATCGCCCGGCTCGATGTTTTAGCCCGGCGATCCAGTATTCCAGAGACGGCGCTGATCGAACGGAGAAGCCGCGGCGTACTGGGTCCCCCGGTCAGGCCGGGGGACGACGCTGAGTATGCGGCACGACGCTCGTTCGCGAGCCTTCTCGCCACGCCCCCACTGTCATCGCCCGGCTCGACCGGGCGATCCAGTATTCCAGAGAGGGTCGTGAAGACGGAGAAGCCGCGGCGTACCGGGTCCCCCGGTCAGGTCGGGGGACGACACTGAGTATGCGGCACGACGCTCGTTCGCGAGCCTTCTCGCCACGCCCCCACTGTCATCGCCCGGCTCGACCGAGCGATCCAGCATTCCAGAGACGGCGGTGATCGAACGGAGAAGCCGCGGCGTACTGGGTCCCCCGGTCAGGCCGGGGGACGACACTGAGTATGCGGCACGACACTCGTTCGCGAGCCTTCTCGCCACGCCCCCACTGTCATCGCCCGGCTCGACCGAGCGATCCAGCATTCCAGAGACGGCGGTGATCGAACGGAGAAGCCGCGGCGTACTGGGTCCCCCGGTCAGGCCGGGGGACGACGCTGAGTATGCGGCACGACGCTCGTTCGCGAGCCTTCTCGCCACGCCCCCACTGTCATCGCCCGGCTCGACCGGGCGATCCAGTATTCCAGAGACGGTCGTGAAGACGGAGAAGCCACGGCGTACCGGGTCCCCCGGTCAGGTCGGGGGACGACGCTGAGCATGTGGCAACTACGCCTTCTTCTTCACGTCCTTGACGTTGGAGAAGATGATGCCCTCGGCGCGCTCGCGGGTGTAGCCGAGATAGAACTCGTTCTTGGCCATGAACACCGGATCGCCGTCGACGTCGTCGGCGATGCCGGAATTGTTGGCGGCCACGAAAGCATCGAGTTTCTTGCGATCGTCGGACGAGATCCAGCGCGCCAGCGAGAACTCCGAAATTTCGAACTCGACCGGCAAGGAATATTCCGCATCGAGCCGCGCCTTCAGCACGTCGAGCTGCAACGGACCGACCACGCCGACCAGCGCCGGCGCACCATCGCGCGGGCGGAACACCTGCACGACGCCCTCCTCCGACATCTGCTGCAAGGCTTCCTTCAGCTTCTTCGCCTTCATCGCATCGGTCAGGCGGACGCGGCGGACGATTTCCGGCGCGAAGCTCGGCACGCCGACGAAGGTCAGATCCTCGCCCTCGGTGAGCGTGTCGCCGATCCGCAGCGTGCCGTGGTTCGGAATGCCGACGACGTCGCCGGCGAATGCCTCGTCGGCCACCGAGCGATCCTGGGCGAAGAAGAATTGCGGGCTCGACAGGCTCATGTTCTTGCCGGTTCGCACCAGCTTGGCCTTCATGCCGCGGCTGAGCTTGCCCGAGCACAGCCGGGCAAACGCGATGCGGTCGCGATGGTTCGGATCCATGTTGGCCTGGATCTTGAACACGAAGGCGCTCATGCGCGGTTCGGCCGCCTCGACCTTGCGCAGATCGGAATCCTGCGCGCGCGGCGCCGGCGCAAACTTGCCGAGACCTTCCAGCAGGTCGCCGACGCCGAAATTGCGCAGCGCGCTGCCGAAATAGACCGGCGTCAGATGACCTTCGCGGAACGCCGCGAGCTCGAACGGCTTGCAGGCTTCGGAGGCCAGCGCCAGCTCGTCCTTGACTTCGGCGACGTCGAGATTGGGATTGCGCTTGCCGAGATCGGCAATGTCGATCTGCTCGGTGGCGCCGGTCTTGGCGCCGCCGCCCTCGAGCAGCCGCACGCCGCCATTGACGACGTCGTAGGTGCCGAGGAAATCCCGGCCGCGGCCGACCGGCCAGGTCATCGGCGTGGTGTCGAGCGCCAGCGTCTTCTCGATCTCGTCCAGGAGTTCGAACGTGTCGCGGCTCTCGCGGTCCATCTTGTTGATGAAGGTGATGATCGGGATGTCGCGCAGCCGGCACACCTCGAACAGCTTTCGCGTGCGCGCCTCGATGCCCTTGGCGGCGTCGATCACCATCACCGCGGAATCGACCGCGGTCAGCGTGCGATAGGTATCTTCCGAGAAGTCCTCGTGGCCCGGCGTGTCCAGCAGGTTGAACACCAGTTCGTTGAACTCGAAGGTCATCACCGAGGTGACCACCGAGATGCCGCGCTCGCGCTCGATCTTCATCCAGTCCGAGCGGGTGTTGCGCCGTTCGCCCTTGGCCTTGACCTGACCCGCGAGGTTGATGGCGCCGCCGAACAGCAGCAGCTTTTCCGTCAGCGTGGTCTTGCCGGCGTCCGGGTGCGAGATGATCGCAAAGGTGCGCCGTCGCGCCACTTCCTCGGAAAGCGGCGAGCGGGACGGCGATTCGGTGGTGACTGCGGTATCGGACATGGCGGGGCAGCGTTTGGCAGGGAAAACGGGCGCAATCAAGGGCGTTTTGTCGCAATGCGGAATGGCCGCACCACCCCCATATAGGCACTGGAAGGACGACCTTCTCCTCACCATCCCATCCGCGGGGACGACCCTGCCTTATCTGGAGGGTCCGCTATGGCTTGGGCCATTCTGTTCGCCGCCGGCCTGCTCGAGATCGGCTGGGCGATCGGGCTGAAATACACCGAAGGTTTCTCGCGGCTGGTGCCGTCGGTGCTGACGCTTGCGGCGATGGCCGGCAGCATCCTGCTGCTTGGCTTGGCGCTGAAGACGCTGCCGATCGGAACCGCCTATGCGGTCTGGACCGGGATCGGCGCGGTCGGCACCGCGGCGCTCGGCATCATCCTGCTCGGCGAACCTGCCTCCGCGATGCGGCTTGCCAGCATCGGGCTGATCGTGTCCGGCATCGTCGGGCTGAAGCTGGTCGGCTAGAGCGTTTTCGAGCGTAGTGGATACCGGTTCGCGTGAAGAAAACGCGTCAAGACAAGAACCTAGAGCCCCGTTCCGATCCTATCGGAACGGGAAAGGCTCTAGTCACTTCAAGACCTGCACGATCCAATAGGTCGCGGCGGCGACCGCCGCCGACGCCGGGATCGTGATCACCCAGGCGTAGACGATCGAGCTTGCCACGTTCCAGCGCACGGCGGAGAGCCGCCGTGCCGCGCCGACGCCGACGATGGCGCCGGTGATGGTGTGGGTGGTCGACACGGGAACCCCGAGATAGGTCGCGATGAACAGCGTCGCGGCGCCGCCGGTCTCGGCGCAAAACCCCTGCATCGGCGTCAGCTTGGTGATGCGCAACCCCATGGTGCGGACGATCCGCCAGCCCCCCATCAGGGTGCCGAGCGCCATCGCGCTCTGGCAGGCCAGCACGACCCAGAACGGAATCTCGAAGGTGTCGCCGAGATGCCCCTGCGAGTAGAGCAGCACCGCGATGATGCCCATGGTCTTCTGCGCGTCGTTGCCGCCATGGCCGAGCGAATAGAGCGAGGCCGAGGCGAATTGCAGGATGCGGAAGGCGCGATCGACCGCGAACGGCGTCGAGCGCACCGACAGCCAGGACACGATCGCGACCAGCACCAGCGCCAGCAGGAAGCCGACCAGCGGCGACAGCACGATCGCGAGCAGGGTCTTGGTCAGCCCGCTCCACACCGCCGCCGAAATGCCCGCCTTGGCCATCCCGGCGCCGACCAGGCCACCGATCAGCGCATGCGAGCTCGACGACGGAATCCCCAGCGCCCAGGTGATCACGTTCCAGACGATCGCGCCGACCAGTGCGGCGAAGATCACGGTCGCGTCCACCACCGCCGGCTCGATGATCCCGGTGCCGATGGTGTTGGCGACATGCAGGCCGAACACCGCGAAGGCGATGAAATTGAAGAAAGCCGCCCAGAACACCGCATATTGCGGCCGCAGCACGCGGGTCGAGACGATGGTCGCGATCGAGTTGGCGGCGTCGTGCAGCCCGTTCAGGAAGTCGAACAGCAGCGCGACCGCGATCAGGATGGTGAGAACCGGAAGACCCAGCGTGGCGTCCACGTGATGGCCCCGCTTTATTGTTCTTTTTTGAGCATGATCAGATCGAAAAACCGCTGCACACTTTTCCGGATCATGCTCAGACCTGCTCGATCACGATGGAGTTGATCTCGTTGGCGACGTCGTCGAAGCGATCGGCCACCTTCTCGAGGTGATCGTAGATCTCCGCGCCGACGATGAAGTCCATCGTGTTAGCGTCGCGGTGCTTCAGGTACAGCTCCTTGAGCCCGATGTCCTGGAGATCGTCGACCCGGCCCTCGAGCTTGGTCAATTCCTCGGTGATCTGGGTCAGCAGCGAGACGTTCTGTCCGATCGACTGCAACAGAGGCAGCGCGCGGCCGACCAGGCCGGCGCATTCGACGATCAGCGCGCCCATCTCCCGCATCGGCGGCTCGAACTCGCGAACCTCGAACAGCATCACCGCCTTGGCGGTCGATTGCATCTGGTCGACCGCGTCGTCCATCGCGGTGATCAGGTTCTTGATGTCGCTGCGGTCGAACGGGGTGATGAAGGTGCGGCGAACCGCGGTCAGGACCTCGCGGGTGACGCTGTCGGCGTCGTTCTCGAACTGATTGACGCGCTGGCAGAAGACCGGGGTCTCCTCGCCGCCCTTCAGCATGTCCTGTAGCGCCTTGGCACACTGCACGGAGGTTTGGGCGTGGCGGGCGAACAGGTCGAAAAATCGCTCTTCCTTGGGCAGGAAGGCGCGAAACCAGCGCAGCATGTCTCAGTTCCATCGTTCCGGGACAGCCTGTTAGCGACTGTCACAAAACTGTCATAGAACATCTGACGCCAAATGCACCGGGCCCGACCGCCCGAACGGGCGGTCGTCCACTGCTATCGGCGAGGAATCGCCGGCCGCCTTGCCCCTACAGCGAGCGCCTGAGGATGTGGGCCAGTTCGCCAACCAGGCCGCGCCGGAACAGCAGCACGCAGGCCACGAAGATCACGCCCTGGATCACCGTCACCCACTGGCCGAAGCCGGCGAGATATTGCTGCATGGCGATGATGACGAAGGCGCCGACCACCGGGCCGAAGATGGTGCCGAGACCGCCGACCAGCGTCATCAGCACGATTTCACCGGACATCGACCAGTGCACGTCGGTCAGCGAGGCGTTCTGTGCCACGAACACCTTCAGCGAGCCGGCGAAGCCGGCCAGCGTGCCCGACAGGATGAAGGCGAGCAGCTTGTACTGGTCGGTCTTGTAGCCGAGCGAGATCGCGCGCGGTTCGTTCTCGCGGATCGACTTCAGCACCTCGCCGAACGGCGAGTTGATGGTGCGGTAGATCAACAGGAAGCCGGCCAGGAAGCCGACCAGCACGACGTAATACAGCACCATCGGCTTCGAGAGGTCGAAGATGCCGAACAGGCGTCCCTGCGGAATGCCCTGGATGCCGTCTTCGCCATGGGTGAACGGCGCTTGCAGATAGATGAAGTACAGCAGTTGCGACAGCGCCAGCGTGATCATCGAGAAGTAGATGCCCTGCCGCTTGATCGAGATGTAGCCGGTGACGAGGCCGAGCAGCGCGGCCGCGGCGACGCCGGCCAGGATGCCGAGCTCGGGCGGCAGCCCCCACACCTTCAGCGCATGCGCCGAGACGTAGCCCGCGGTGCCGAGGAACATGGCGTGGCCGAACGACAGCAGGCCGCCATAGCCGATCAGCAGGTTGAAGGCGCAGGCGAGCAGCGCAAAGCACAATGCCTGCATCACGAAGAACGGATAGATCCCGGTGAACGGCACCATCGCCAGCAGCACCGCCATCACGGCGAATACGATCATCTCGTCGCGCATCGCGCGCGGCGTCATCGGAAGTGTATCGTCGGTCAATGCTGACATATCAGGCCGCCCGTCCCGTCAGTCCCGTTGGCTTCACCAGCAACACCACCACCATCAGGACAAACACCACGGTGTTGGAGGCTTCGGGATAAAAATACTTGGTCAGTCCCTCGATCACGCCGAGCGCGAAGCCGGTGATGATCGAGCCCATGATCGAGCCCATGCCGCCGATCACGACCACCGCGAACACCACGATGATGAGATCGGCGCCCATCAGCGGGCGGACCTGGTTGATCGGCGCCGACAGCACGCCGGCGAGCGCGGCAAGGCCGACGCCGAGCCCGTAGGTCAGCGTGATCATGCGCGGCACGTTGATGCCGAAGGCCCGCACCAGCGTCGGATTCTCGGTGGCGGCGCGCAAATACGCGCCGAGCTGCGTCTTCTCGATCAGGAACCAGGTGGCAAGACACACCACCAGCGAGAAGATGACGACCCAGCCGCGATAGATCGGCAGGAACATGAAGCCGAGATTGACGCCGCCCTTGAGCTGATCCGGGATCGAGTACGGCAGGCCGGAGGAGCCGAAGTAGTTCTGGAACACGCCCTGCACGATCAGCGCGATGCCGAAGGTCAAGAGCAGTCCGTAGAGATGGTCGAGGCCGGCGAGCCATTGCAGCATGGTCCGCTCCAGGATCATGCCGAAGATGCCGACCAGGACGGGCGCGATGAGCAGCGCCCACCAATAGTTGATGCCGCCCAGATTGAGCAGGAAATACGCCACGAAGGCGCCCATCATATAGAGCGCGCCGTGCGCGAAATTGATGATGTTGAGCATGCCGAAGATGACGGCGAGCCCCAGACTGAGCAGCGCGTAGAACGAGCCGTTGATCAGTCCCACCAGAAGCTGTGCGTAGAGAGCCTGCATCGAATGAGCTTTCGCTAGATAGATGAAGCCCGCCGGCCACGCGCATGGCCGGCGGGCATGATCGTCACTTCTTCAGGAGCGCGCAGGTGCTCTTGTCGAGCGGCGTGAAGGCCTGGTTGCCCGGCACGGTGCCGACCAGCTTGTAGAAGTCCCAGGGACCCTTGGACTCCGAGGGCTTCTTCACTTCGAACAGATAGGCGTCGTGGGTGACGCGACCGTTGGCCTCGACCTTGCCCTTGCCGAACAGCGGATCGTCGGTCGGGATGGTCTTCATCTTGGCGACCACCTTGGCGCCGTCATGCGGATTGCCGCCGAGCGCTTCCAGCGCCTTGAAGTAATGCAGCAGGCCCGCATAGACGCCGGCCTGCACCATGGTCGGCATCGCACCGTTCTTCATCCGCTCCGAGAAGCGCTTGGAGAAGGCGCGGGTCTTGTCGTTGAGGTCCCAGTAGAACGTCTCGGTGAAGTTGAGGCCCTGCGCGGTCTCGAGGCCGATCGCCTTGACGTCGGTCAAGAACAGCAGCAGCGCCGCGAGCTTCTGGCCGCCCTTGACGATGCCGAACTCGGCCGCCTGCTTGATCGAGTTGGTGGTGTCGCCGCCGGCATTGGCAAGACCGATGATCTTGGCCTTGGAGGCCTGCGCCTGGAGCAGGAAGGACGAGAAGTCTGCGGTGTTGAGCGGATGCTTGACGCTGCCCAGCACCTTGCCGCCATTGGCGGTGATGACAGCCGTGGTGTCGCGCTCCAGCGCGGCGCCGAACGCGTAGTCCGCGGTCAGGAAGAACCAGGTGTCGCCGCCGGCCTTCACCAGCGCCTGCCCGGTCGAGTGCGCCAGCATGTAGGTGTCGTAGGTCCAGTGCACCGTGTTCGGCGTGCACTGTGCATTGGTGAGGTCCGAGGTCGCGGCGCCCGAATTGATGTAGACGCCGTTCTTCTCCTTCACGACGTTGTTGACCGCAAGCGCGACGCCGGAATTCGGCACGTCGACGATGGTATCGACCTTGTCGACGTCGAACCACTGGCGGGCGATCGTGGTGCCGATATCGGGCTTGTTCTGGTGATCGCCGGAGATCAGGTCGATGGTCCAGCCTTTGGCCTTGAGGCCACTGTCCTCGATCGCCATCTGCGCCGCCAGCGTCGAGCCGGGACCACCGAGGTCCGCATAGAGGCCGGACTGATCCGACAAGACGCCGATCTTGACGACCTTGTCGTCGGCGGAGGCAATGCTGGCGATGCTGAGCGCCATCGCAGTGCCAAGCAGAAGCGCGGAGATCCTGTTCTTCATCTGGTATTTCCTCGTCCTAAATTTTCTGACTCTGGCGATCTCAGACGCCGAGATAGGTATGAAGCTTGTCCATATTGGCCGACAGTTCGGTATTGGAGAAGCCGTCGATCACCTTGCCGTGCTCGACGATGTAGTAACGGTCGGCAACCGTCGATGCGAAACGAAAATTCTGTTCGACCAACAGGATGGTAAAGCCCTGCGACTTCAGGCGCGCAATGGTGTGCCCGATCTGCTGAATGATGACCGGCGCCAACCCTTCGGTCGGCTCGTCCAGCATCAGGAAGCGCGCGCCCGTGCGCAGGATGCGCGCAATCGCCAGCATCTGCTGTTCGCCGCCCGAGAGCTTGGTGCCCTGGCTGTTGAGACGCTCCTTGAGGTTCGGAAACAGCGTGAAGATCTGGTCGAGCGGCAGGCCGCCCGGGCGCACCACCGGCGGCAGCATCAGATTCTCGCGCACGTCGAGACTCGAGAAGATGCCGCGCTCTTCGGGACAGAACGCGATCCCCATCCGCGCGATCTTGTCGGAGGTGGCGCGGATGATCTCCTTGTCGTCGAAGCGGATCGATCCGGAGCGCTTGCCGATCACGCCCATGATCGACTTCAGCGTGGTGGTCTTGCCGGCGCCGTTGCGGCCGAGCAGCGTCACCACCTCGCCTGCCCTGACGTTGAAATTGATGCCGTGCAGGATGTGGGATTCGCCGTACCAGGCCTGTAGATCCTTGACCGTGAGCACCTCGGCTCCGGCCGCGGCCACGGGCTTCTCCGCCAGTTTTGCCTCAGCCATGACCCGCTCCCAGATAGGCTTCCTTGACGCGCTCGTCCTTGGAGAGGTCGGCGTAATTGCCCTCCGCCAGCACCTGCCCGCGCGTCAGCACGGTGATGATGTCGGAGAGATTGGCCACCACCGAGAGGTTATGTTCGACCATCAGGATGGTGTATTTGGCCGAAATCCGCTTGATCAGCGCCGCGATCTTGTCGATGTCCTCGTGGCCCATGCCGGCCATCGGCTCATCGAGCAGCATCATCTCGGGGTCGAGTGCCAGCGTCGTTGCAATTTCAAGTGCGCGTTTGCGGCCGTACGGCATCTCGACCGCCGGCGTATTGGCGAACTCGCTCAAACCGACGTCGTTCAGGAGTTCGTGGGCGCGCGGATTGAAGCGGTCGAGCACGGTCTTGGAACGCCAGAAATCGAATGACGAACCGTGCTGCCGCTGCAGCGCGACGCGGACGTTTTCCAGCGCGGTCAGATGCGGAAACACCGCCGAAATCTGAAACGAGCGGACCAGCCCGAGCCGCGCCACGTCGGCCGGCGGCATCGCGGTGATGTCCTGGCCCTTGTAGCGAATCTGGCCGCCCGTCGGCTTCAGGAATTTGGTCAGCAGATTGAAACAGGTCGTCTTGCCGGCGCCGTTCGGCCCGATCAACGCATGGATACTGCCGCGACGCACCTTCAGCGCGACGTCGCGAACGGCAAAGAAACCGGCGAATTCCTTGGTCAATCCGCTGGTTTCGAGAATGAACTCATCGGCCAAATAGATTCCCCCATACGCCATCGCCGCGAAGCCCGTCGCCCGCGTGGCCAGATTTTTTCATGTCCGACAGGTCGTCCGATCCGTCTTGGAAACCGTCCCGGGCCCGTCGCCTCCGGGCCGGAATATGCCGTCATCTGTGGCGGTTACGCAAGGTGGAAAGCTGTGCAGTGCGATATCGTCACCACCGGTTCCGGTTGATCCTTAGTCGAATGGTATTTGGACGGGCTTTGCGCCGGGGAAAGCGGTCGTTAACGGTGTTTTCCTCCGGACATCCGCTTTCATCAAATATTTCCGCCTGTCACCGAAACTCTGGCCATTGCAGTACCAATGGCGAGTGCCTTGCATTTCGAGAGCACCAATTCCACGGTCGTCAAGTCGATCCGGCAACGTGATTTCCTGAACACGTGGCTGCGGCTTTATGCCCGGACCCAGACCATCCCGCGGATCGATGAGTTTCGTCCCGCGCGGATCGAGGAAGATTTGCCGGACACGGTGTTCTTCACCGTCGACGCAACCGCGCAGCCGCCGCGGCTGACGATCGAGAGCGACGGCACGCGGATGGCCACCGCCTACGGGCACAGCGGCAAGGGCCGCCTGCTCGACGACTATCTCGGCGCGCGGCTCGCGCCGGTCGTGATGCCGGTCTATCACGAATGCGTCGCCCGGCGCCTCCCCGCCTACACCATCGCCGATATCGACGACATTTACGGTCATGTCGTGGCCTATGAACGGCTGCTGCTGCCATTCTCCGACGGCGGCCCCGTCACGCACCTGATCGCCTCGCTGAAGACGATCAGCGAGAACGGCAGTTTCGAAATCCGCAATCTGATGCGCGGCAACGACGTGCCGCCGAACTTCAAGCTGTGCGCCATCATCGATCGCGACCTGTTCCACCGAGCCCCCGGCCGCATCCCGCTCGGGGATGTGCTTGAATTCGGCTGACCGATGCATTTCAGAAGTGCCGATCCATCGGTGGTCAAATCGATCACGCAGCGGGTGCTGCTGAACGCCTGGCTGCGCGCCGTGCGCAAGCCGGACACGCTTCCCATGCCGAGCGACTTCCACAGCGACGGCAGCGCCGACGAGCGCGCCGACATGATGGGCTTCGACGTCGAGGGTAGCGGCGACGCCGCCCGCTTCATCATCACGCAGGAAGGCGCGCGGCTGACGACGGCTTACGGCAACGAGCATGTCGATCCGCGGCAGCGCACCAACCGCTATCTGGACGATGCGATCGGGGCGGAGCGCTATGCAGGTCTCATCCTGTCCTATCGCACCTGCCTGGCGCGCAAGCGTCCGACCTATACGGTCGCGACGGTCGCGGACGCCGACGGCAAGGACGTCTCCTATGAACGGCTGCTGTTGCCGTTCGGGCGCGGCGACACCGTCGAGCACATCATCGGCTCGTACAAGGCGATCAGCATCGAGGGCGGCTTCCGGCTGCACAATCTGATGGGCGTGAAGGCGAAGGCGGTCCCGGTCGTCACCGTCCGCGCCGTGATCGACCGCAGGTTCGTGCCGGCGGATCATGCGGCGAGCCAGGATTCGGTCGAGCTGATCTAGCTCCCCGTCGCAAATCCGCCGAAACCAGCTCCGGCGCTATGGTTGCGCGTGGGGCGTCTTGGTCCGGTCCTGCGCCGGCCACTGTTCGGAGAGATCGGGAAGAACCTGGCCCTTGCCTGTCATCCGTTCGACCGTCAGGGCATAAACGGTAATCAGGTCGAGCCGCGGGAAGAAGTTCTTGGGCCGCACCGAGCCGGGTTTGCCGTACTTGATCATCAGCAACTCGCAGAAGTGCTGCTTGAACACACGGTCCTGCATGATGCGAACCGTGCCGAACACAATGACGCTCCGATAGGCCAGACCCGAGTCGCACTCGAAGCGGCCATAGTCAAACACGTCACCCGGCTCGTCGACCTCAAAGCACACCCGCGGTTCGCGTTCGATATTGGTTCGAAGGTGACCGCGCGCGCTGGTCCCGTGGAGCAGCACCCGATTGTCCGACCAGATGTACAACATGGGCAAACAGTACGGGTAGCCATCCTCCCCCACAGTCGCGAGCCGGCCGGCAAATCCGCGCTCAAGCACCCGCAACACCTGTTCTGTCGTGGCCGCCCTGTCGGCGCGTCGCAGCGAGATCGGTGCGCTCATTTGCTGTCCCTTGAACTCGTCCCACGGATTGAGCATAACCTCGAATGGTCCGGTCAAAAGGTCCACTTCATACGAATACGACATACCATTTTTCAAAACGCGATCTGCCGGTGAGCAACACTTGCGAACGAGGAGCAACGGCGTGAAGGAGCGGCGTCGGAGCTGGGGAAGTCTATATGCGTGGCAGCTGAACCGTCGCGGTGAGGCGCCGTTGTTCCGACAGCTCTATCTGCAGATCCGATCGGCGATTCTTTCGCAGAGCTTGAGGCCCGGCGCCAAGCTGCCGTCGACGCGTGAGCTTGCATCGCAACTCTCGGTCTCGCGATCCGCCGTGGTCGCAGCCTATGAGCAGCTGCTGGCGGAAGGATACGCCACCGGCAAGATCGGGTCCGGCAGTTACGTGTCGATCGACCTTCCGGAGCCGGTCGAAGGGCGGAGCCCTGCGCACGCCAGGCGGTCCGCAGCGCGGGCTCGATCGGCTACAGCCCAGACGCCTGTGTTCAGCGACTTCGTCGACGTCACCGTGCAGAGCGACGACCGTCCCTTCAACCTCGGCCGCACACTCGTCGATGGCAGGACCACGGAGCTGTGGCGAAAGTCGAGCGCACAGGTATTTCGTTCGCTCGGCCCCGATCACTTCGGCTATTCCGATCCGCGGGGCCTGCCCGAGCTGCGCAAGGCAGTCTGCGATTACTTGCGCGCCGCGCGCGCCGTTCGCTGCGATCCGGAGCAGATCGTGGTGACCTCCGGAACGCAGCATGCGATCGATCTTGTGATCCGGGTCCTGCGCCAACCGGATATGCAGGCGTGGATCGAAGACCCCGGCTATTCATTGACGCGACAGGCGCTGATCGCCGCCGGGGCGACGGCCCACCCTGTTCCGGTCGATGCCCAGGGCATCGACGTCGCCGCGGGCATCAGAACGGCGCCCAGGGCTCGCGCCGTCTTCGTGACCCCTTCCCATCAATTCCCGACTGGCGTCGTGCTGGCGATGGCGCGACGTCTCGAGCTTCTCAATTGGGCCCGCGACACCGGCGCCTGGATCGTCGAGGACGACTATGCAAGCGAGTTCCGCTATGCCGGGCGGGCGCTGGCGTCGCTCCAAGGCCTCGATGAGAGCGAGCGCGTGATCTACATCGGCACGCTGAACAAGGCGCTGTTCCCCGGCCTGCGGCTCGGTTACGCCGTCGTGCCACCTGCGTTGCTGAAGGCGTTCACGACCGCACGGTATCTCGTCGACCGGCAGCCTTCGAGCCTGGCTCAGGCGGTGGTCACGGACTTCATCGAGCAAGGACATTTCGCGTCGCATATCCGCAGGATGCGCCGGCAGTACAAGGACCAGCGCGACGTGCTTGTCGATTCACTGCGACGCCGTCTGGGCGAGGAGATCACTGTCGATCCCCCGGATCAGGGAATGCATCTCGTCGCACATCTGCGCGCCGGCCATTCGGACGTGGGCATCGCACGCGCCGCACGTAATCACGACGTGATCGTCCGTGCATTGAGCACTGCCTATGTCGCCGCGACGCCACGATCCGCGCTGATGCTCGGCTTCAGCGGATATCCCTGCCACGTGATCCCCTCGGCCGTGGCCCGGCTGGCCCGGGCTTTCGGCCGCGGGAAAACGCCGCGCACGTCCTAGCCCTTCTTGCGCGCTTTCGCCGGCACTTCCTTGGTGTAGCTATCCGGCTTGAAGCCGACGACGCGCTTCGGCCCGAGGTCGAGCACCGGACGCTTGATCATCGAGGGCTGCTCGGCCATCAGCGCCAGCGCCTTGCGCTCGTTCAGGCCTTCCTTGTCGGCATCGGGCAGCTTCTTGAAGGTGGTGCCGGCGCGGTTGAGCAACGTCTCCCAGCCCACCTCCTCGCTCCACTGCTTGAGCTTGTCCTTGGCGATGCCGGCCGTCTTGTAGTCGTGGAAGTCGTAGGCGACGCCGTGATCGTCGAGCCAGGCGCGCGCCTTCTTCATCGTGTCGCAGTTCTTGATGCCGTAGATGGTGATGGTCAAAGCCGTTCCCCACATGCGATTGCTGCGGGGGAAACTAGCCCCGCAGCACGCGCAGCACCAGATCAGGATACGCCGATCTCCACATCGGCGTTGCCGGCGTCCGCCTCAGGCCTTGCTGACGTCGATGATGGCCTGGACGAAGGCCTGCGGCGCTTCCTGCGGCAGATTGTGGCCGATGCCGCCGGTTAACTGGCGATGCTCGTAGTGCCCGGAGAACTTTCTGGCATAGGCCGCGGGTTCCGGATGCGGCGCGCCGTTGGCATCGCCTTCCATCGTGATGGTCGGGATCGCGATCACAGGCGCCTGGGCCAGCGTCTTCTCGAAAGCGTCGTACTTCGCCTCGCCCTCGGCGATGCCGAGCCGCCAGCGGTAATTGTGGATCACGATATCGACATGGTCGGGGTTCTCGAAGGCAGCAGCGCTGCGGTCGTAGGTGGCATCGTCGAACTTCCACTGCGGCGAAGCAATTTGCCAGATCAGCTTGTTGAAGTCGTGCCGGTTCTTGGCGTAGCCCTCGCGGCCGCGCTCGGTCGCGAAATAGAACTGGTACCACCATTGCAGCTCAGCCTTCGGCGGCAGCGGCACCTTGCCGGCCGCCTGGCTGCCGATCAGATAGCCGCTGACCGACACCATCGCCTTGCAGCGCTCGGGCCAAAGTGCCGCCATGATGTTGGCAGTACGCGCACCCCAATCATAGCCGCCGAGCACGGCCTTCTCGATCTTCAGCGCATCCATCAGCGCAATGATGTCGGCCGAGACCGCGACCGGCTGGCCGCTGCGCATCGTATCGTTGGAAAGGAAGCGCGTGCTGCCGTAGCCGCGCAGATGCGGCACGATCACGCGATAACCGGCCTCCGCCAGCGCCGGCGCAACGTCGGCATAGCTGTGGATATCGTAAGGCCAGCCGTGCAGCAGGATGACGGCGGGACCGGTGGCCGGCCCCATCTCGACATAGCCGGTGTCGAGCACGCCGGTGTTGATCTGCTTCACCGGTCCGATCGTTGTGTGAGCGCCGACCTTGACCGCGGGCGCTGCCGCCTTGGACTGCTCCTTGGACTGCGCGCTGGCCGATCCGATCAAGCCGAACCCGGAGGCGGCGAGGATGCCCCCGGCGAAGCCAAGGAAGTGGCGGCGGTGCTGGCTGAAGGACTGCGACATGGCGATCTCCTGAAGTCTGGTGTCGGGATCCAATATTGCAGAGCCCGCCTCCGTTCGCTTTCAGAGGACGTGGATTTGTCCTTCAGACCGTCGTGATTTTGGCTCCGCGCCGCCTGTGCTAGGTTCCGCCGCGGATTCAGCCACCGGCCGCCGGACTCTTCGGTTTGACTTACCATTTCAACGACTTGACCCTCGACTCTGAGCGCCGGGAGCTGCGGCGTGGCGATGTGCTGGTCGCCGTCGAGCCGCAGGTCTTCGACCTTCTCGAATTCCTCATCCGTGCCCGCGACCGCGTGGTCAGCCGCGACGAGGTGCTCGCTGCCGTCTGGCACGGCAGGATCGTCTCGGAGGCGACGCTGAGCAGCCGGGTCAACGCAGCGCGGACCGCAATTGGCGACAATGGCGAGCAGCAGAGGCTGATCCGCACCCTGCCCCGCAAGGGCCTTCGCTTCGTCGGCGATGTCAGGGAAGCCACGGTGCCCGAGCGTCCGCTTGTGGACGACACCAGTCCATCGCGGCCGAGCGAGGGTCCGTCGATCGCGGTGCTGCCCTTCACCAATATGAGCGGCGACCCCGAGCAGGATTATTTCGCCGACGGCATCGCCGAAGACATCACCACCGCGCTGGCGCGTTGCAGCCGCCTCACCGTGATCGCGCGCAACTCCGCCTTCACCTACAAGGGCAAGGCCGTCGATATCCGCCAGGTCGGGCGTGACCTCGGCGTCGGCTATGTGCTCGAGGGCAGCGTCCGCCGCGGCGGCGACCGCTTACGCATCACCGGACAGTTGATAGACGCCAGTTCTGGTGCGCACCTCTGGGCGGACCGGTTCGACGGCGCGGCCGACGATGTGTTCGATTTGCAGGACCGCATCACCGAGAACGTGGTCGGCGCCATCGAGCCGACCTTGCTGGTCGCGGAAGCCGAGCGGGTACGGGCCGCACCGCCCGGCAAGCTCGACGCCTATGACTGGCTGCTGCGCGCGTATAGCCTGAGGTACGAGTTCACGCCCGAGAGCATAGTGGCCGCGCTCGATTGCCTCGACCGGGCGCTGGCGCTCGATCCCGCCTACGCGCCGGCGCTGGCGGCATCGGCCTATTGCCACGCGATGCGCCATGTCCAGGGCTGGCTGAAGCCTGACGACGCCTATCGGGAACGCGCAGTGGCGCAGGCCTGGCGCGCGGTCGAATTGACACCAAGCGACCCGCAGGTGTTGTGGATGGCGGCGTTCGCGATCTGGAACATGGCCGACGAGATCGAGCCCGCGCGCGAATTGTTCGGCCGTTCGCTTGCGATCAACCCGAACTCGGCGATGGCGCTGGTGCTCAGCGGCTGGATCGAGGCGATGTGCGGCGATCAGCGCGCCGGCCGCGCCATGATCGAGCGCGCGCAACGGCTCAATCCGCGCGACCCGCGCGGCTGGTTCGCCTCCGCGGCGCTGGCGATCTGCGCGGTGCTCGACGGACATTTTTCCGAAGCGGTGACCTGGGCCGACAAGGCGCTGGCGCAGAACCGCCGCTTCGCGGTGGCGCTGCGCGTCCTGATCGTGGCGCTGGTGAAGACCGGCGAGACCGCGCGCGCGACCCAGATCGCGCGCGAGCTGCTCAAGGTCGATCCGGAGTTTACGATCTCCAGGTTCCTGTCGCGGATTCCGTTCCCGGTGCAATCGATGTCCGCGACCTATCGTGAAACCCTCAAGGCGGCCGGCGTCCCGGACTGATGCCGCCCCGGGGCACGAGCGACATTCGCCCGGTTTCGGAATATTAGAAAATACCGCTGAGTTGCCCGACGTGTCAAGTTGCCCGATCGCACGCTGGCCGCCGCCGGGCTGCTTTGCATGGGGTTGTTTTCGATATTTCGACGGCACGCCTTGCGACGGCCCCATCACGTCGTATTGCTAGCCCGTCGCACCCGGCTCCAGCGCTTCGCCGAGCTGGATCGGATGCGCCATGGTTTCGTGCAGCGCATCCTTGTCGAGCTCGCCCTCGGACAGGCTGATCACCACGCAGGCAACGCCGTTGCCGACCAGGTTGGTCAGCGCGCGACACTCGCTCATGAACTTGTCGATACCGACCAGGATGGCGATCGACTGGATCGGAATGTCAGGCACGATCGACAGCGTCGCCGCCAGCGTGATGAAGCCGGCCCCGGTGACACCTGATGCGCCCTTTGAGGTGATCATGGCGATGCCGAGAATGCCGAGCTCCTGCCAGATCGTCAGATGCGTGTTGGTGGCCTGCGCCAGGAACAGCGTCGCCAAGGTCATGTAGATGTTGGTGCCGTCGAGATTGAAGCTGTAGCCGGTCGGGATGACGAGGCCGACCACCGAGCGCGAGGCGCCGAGATGCTCCATCTTCTGGATCATCTGCGGCAGCACCGTTTCCGACGACGAGGTTCCGAGCACGATCAGGAGCTCGTCCTTGATGTAGGCGATGAAGCGGATGATCGAGAAGCCGGCCAGTCGCGCGATCGCGCCGAGCACGATCAGCACGAACAGGATGCTGGTCAGATAGAAGGTGGCGATCAATGCCGCCAAATTGGCGAGCGACCCGAGGCCGTAGGCGCCGACCGTGAAGGCCATCGCGCCGAACGCCCCGAGCGGCGCGACGCGAACGATGATGCGGATGATGCCGAAGAACATCTTGGCGGCCAGATCGATCGCCGCGGCAATCGGCTCGCCGACCTTACCCATCAGCGCGATGGCAAAACCCGAGAGGATCGAGATCAGCAGCACCTGCAACAGATCGCCGCGCGCCACCGCGCCGAGATAGCTGTCCGGAATGATTGCCATCAGATGGGCAACGATGCCCTCCGCTTTCGCCTGGGTGACGTAGGTCGAGACCGACTTCGGATCGATCGTGGACGGATCGATGTTGAAGCCGCGGCCCGGCTGCAACAGTTCGCCCACGATCAGGCCGAATGCGAGCGCGACCGTCGACACCAACTCAAAATAGATCAGCGTCTTCAACCCGACCCGGCCGACACGCTTGAGGTCGCCCATCGAGGAGATGCCGTGCACCACGGTGCAGAAGATCACCGGCGCGATCATCATCTTGATCAGCGCGATGAAGCCATCGCCGAGCGGCTTCAGCGCCTTGCCGAGATCGGGATAGAAATGCCCGATCAGGACGCCCAGCACGATTGCGATCAGCACCTGGACGTAAAGGATCTTGTACCAGGGCTGATGTTGGCGATGGACGGCGGGCTTGATCGCGTCTGTGGTCATGAGATGTCCCGGAGGCTAGGATTTGACTCAACTGGGGGTGCTATCTTGGCGGACCAGCGCGCACGCGACAATGCCCAATCGCAATCCTGGCCCAATCGCAAACTTGGCAAGCGGACCAACAGCCGGGCTCGCGTTCGCGGGCGGCGGCTCACGAATCTGTCATAGATTGCGACAGGCTCGCATCCGGAGGCTGAGGATGGAATTCACCACACTGTTTCTCGCCATCACCATCGCCATGCTGGTGGCCTGGCGTGGCCCGCGTCCCCTGGCGATTGGACTGTTCGCGGTGATCCTGGTCGCTTGCGCCGCGACCTTGCTGCACCACGCCACCGACCGCCTGACGCTGTCATTCTGAGGCGGCGATGAACGATACGCAGGCCGTCACCCTCAATGCGCTCGCGCTTTATGGCCTCGCGCTGCTGCTGGCCGCCGCCTTTGCCGCGCAACTGCTGCTGCATGAACTGCCCTGCCCGCTATGCCTGTTGCAGCGCACTCTGTTTGCCCTGCTGGCGATCGGACCGATCCTGAACATCCGTTTCGGGCCGCGTCCGAGCCATTATGCCTTGTCGCTGCTGACGGCCGTGCTGGGTGCCACCGTGTCCACGCGGCAGGTCCTGCTGCACATTCTCCCCGGCGATGCCGGCTACGGTTCGGCGCTGCTCGGCTATCACTACTATACCTGGGCGCTGATCGGATTCATCGCGGCGATCGTTCTGCTTGCCGCCATGCTGCTGTTCGACCGCCAGTTCGATCACCGCGCCATGCCGGGCGCCTCGCCCGGCAAATTCGCGCAAGGCGCCGTCTGGCTGGTGATCGGGCTGACGGCGCTGAACGTGCTCTCCACCCTGCTCGAATGCGGCTTTGGCGCCTGCGCCGACAATCCCGTCGTCTACGAGTTGCTCAAGTCAGCCAGCTAGGGCCGCTTGGGGATATTCAACCCGCGCTCCACGGCCGGCCGCTTGAGGCCGCGCTCTAGCCAGGCCGCGACGTGGGTGAACTGGTCGAACTCGACAAGCTCGCGCGCGCCGTAGAAGCCGACCAGGTTGCGCACCCAGCCGAGCATTGAGATGTCGGCAATGCTGTATTCGTCGTCCATGAACCATTGCCGTCCGGCAAGGTGCGTCTCCATCACGCCGAGCAGGCGTTTGGACTCGGCGACGTAGCGCTGCAGCGGCCGCTTGTCCTCATAGTCCTTGCCCGCGAATTTGTGGAAGAACCCGACCTGGCCGAACATCGGTCCGATGCCGCCCATCTGGAAATGCACCCATTGGATGGCCTGGTAGCGGCGCGCCGCGTCCGCTGGCAACAGCTTGCCGGTCTTCTCGGCGAGATATTGCAGGATGGCGCCGGATTCGAACAACGGCAGCGGCTTGCCGCCGGGGCCGTTGGGGTCGAGGATTGCCGGGATCTTGCCGTTCGGATTGAGCGACAGGAACTCCGCCGTCTTCTGGTCGTCCTTGTTGAAGTCGACCAGATGGACCTCGTAGGGCAGCCCGATCTCCTCGAGCATGATCGAGACCTTCACACCGTTCGGCGTCGGCAGCGAATAGAGCTGCAAGCGGTCCGGATGCTGGGCGGGCCAACGTTTTGTGATCGGAAAAGCTGACAGGTCGGTCATATCAGACATTCTTTTGCAGGGTTACGGTTCGACGGCTAATGTACGGAGCTCAGTGAAAGCCGCAAGGTCTCGAACCGGCCATGGATGATCAACAGACAAAGCTCGGCCTCTCCGACGACGAACTCGCGACACATCCGACCGTGTTCGCGACGGATGCGCTTGCCGGTCAGGTGGTCGTCGTGTCGGGCGGCGCTGGCGGTATCGGCCGCGCCATCGCCTGGCTGCTCGCCCGGCTCGGCGCCCACGTCGTCGTCGCGGGACGCAATGCCGACAAGCTCGCTGCGCTGGTCGAGCGTCTCGGACATCGCGGCCTGAAGGCGTCGGCGCATGTCGCTGATATCAAGGACCCGGACGCGGTCAACGCGATGTTCGACACGCTATGGGCCGCGCATGGCCGGATCGATCATCTCGTCAACAGCGCCGGCGGCCAGTTCCCGCAGGCCGCGATCGATGTCTCGATCAAGGGCTGGAACGCGGTCATCAACACCAACCTGAACGGCACCTGGTACATGATGCAGGCCGCCGCGCAGCGCTGGCGCGACCGCGAGCATCCCGGCAGCATCATCAATATCGTCGTGGTCACGACGCACGGGCTCTACGGCATCGCCCACAGCATCGCGGCGCGCGCCGGCGTGATCGGGCTGTCGCGCGCGCTCGCGGTCGAATGGGCGCCGCTGAACATCCGGATCAACTGCATCGCGCCCGGCGCGATCGAGACCGAGGGCTGGAACGTCTACAGCGAGACGGCGCGCGCCGCCTATCCGCGCTCCAACCCGATGATGCACCCCGGCACGCCGTGGGACATCGCGGAAGCGGCCGGCTACCTCGCGGCACCTTCCGGCAAATTCGTCACCGGCGAGACGCTGACCGTCGACGGCGGCGGCCAGCATTGGGGCGAGACCTGGACGACCGGCAAGCCGGACTATTTCAAGGGCGGCGAATAACGTATCTGCCGCCCTCGCCGATCCCCGCATCGGTCTATCAGAGCACGCAGCCGTAATGGGCCGACGACACCAGCCTGGTGTACTTGTCGTGCACCGACCCCGGCCGTATGGCCTGCGGGAGCGCGCGCCAGGCGGCCATGCGGCTCGCGATCTCATCGGCGGACAGCTCCACATTCAGGGTCCGTGCCACCGGGTCGATCACGATGGTGTCACCATCGCGCACCGCCGCGATAGGGCCGCCACGCGCCGCCTCCGGCGAGATATGTCCGATCAGGATGCCATGCGAGACGCCGGAGAAGCGACCGTCGGTGATCAGCGCAACGTCCTCACCGAGGCCGCGGCCCTGCAACTGGATCGTCAGCATCACCATTTCCGGCATGCCTGGCCCGCCGACCGGGCCGACATTGCGCACCACGATGACGGTGCCGGGCTTGATCGAGCCAGCACGGATCGCCGCCATGGTATCGGGCTCGGAGTCGAACACCCGCGCGGTGCCGCGGAAGGTGCCCTTCTCCAGCGTCTTGCCCGATAGCTTCAAGAGGCAGCTCTCGGGGGCGATATTGCCCTTGAGCACGCTGATATGCCGGTTCGGCGGCGCGATCGGGTTCGACACCGGCGAGACGATGTCCTGACCTGCCATCTCGTCGAGCGTCGGCACTGCGGCGAGATTCTCCGCCAGCGTCTTGCCGGTCACCGTCATGACGTCGCCATGCAGCAGACCGTTGCGCAGCAACTCCTTCATCACCACAGGCACGCCGCCGATCGCATGCAGGCTGCCCATCGCGAACGGACCATGCGGCTGCAAATTGGCCAACAGCGGAATCCGCTCGCCGACCGCCTGCACGCGCTCGATCGTGATCGGCACCTGTGCCTCGCGCGCCACCGCGAGCAGATGCAGGTACATGTTGGTCGAACCGCCCATCGCATAAACCGTTGCGATCGCATTCTCGAAGGCGCGCTCGGTCATGATGTCGCGCGGACGGATGCCTGCTTCGATCAGCCGGTACAGCGCATCGACCGAGGCGCCGGCCTGGGCACGCACGTCGGCGTGGATATCCTTGCCGGCGCCGTAATCGGCAGGATGTGAGGCGCCGCGCGGCAGCATCATGCCGATCGCCTCCGCGATCGTGCTCATGGTGTTGGCGGTGAACATCGCGCCGCAGGTGCCGCTGCCCGGCATCACATTGCGCTCGAGCTCGAGCATCTCGTCCGCCGAGATCCGGCCGGCCTCGTGCGCGGCCCGGCCCTCGGCATAATCCATGATGGTGAGGTTCTCGCCCTTGGCAGCCCAGGCGCCGAACGACACCCGCCCCGGCGAGCTGGTGCCGGGATAGAGCACGAGGCCGAACGCATTGGTGCGCGCCAGCGGCATCAGCGCCGCGGCACCGGTCTTGTCGCAACCGGAGATCACGATCATCGCATCGCCGTGATGCGCATAGTGGCCGATCTCGAAGCAATCGGCGACGACGTCCCGCGACACCAGACTATAGCCAGCCGTCGGCGATCCCTGGGTCAGCGCATCCGACACCGCCGGCGCACCGACGATCAGCCCCTGCCCGCCGCGCTCGGCGAGCAGCTCGACGAGGAGATCGGTGATGGTCCGCACCCGGTTGTTGCAGCGATGCGCATTGGTGTAGGCGCTCGCAATCGTGACCACGGCGTTGGTCGCGATGGCGCGGTCGGGCTCGAAGCCGGCCGCACGCAACTCGACGCGGGCTCGCTTCCAATAGTCGCTGCTGTCCTTGATCGCGCTGTCTTTGATCGTGCTGTCCTGGGTCACGATGATTTCCACCTTCTCATTGATTGTTGCGGGCCTGCCGGCGAGCCCGATACGCGCAGCTGGCCGATCAGCCGTTCTTGCCGTCGTCGAAGCTGACGATGACGGCGGCATTCGCGATCAGGATCGGGTCGTTGCCGAGATCGGACGGAATTTCGAGCCCGCCTGCGATCGCCTTCACCGTCTTGGTGCCATAGGGCAGTTCCTTGGCAACGGCCGCTATATCGACGTCTTCGGGATTGGGCACGGCGATCGTGACGTCGACGAACATGTCGTTGGCGGTCTTGCCGAGCATGCGGAAGAAGCCGAGGCTGGAATGGCGGATCGCATCGGAAACCGCGCGCTTGGCGGCCTTGGTGGCGTCACGGCCATGGACGTCGACGCCCATGCCCATTTCGGTGATACAGCGCACGCGTGTCATGAAGCTTTCCTGTTGTCGTTGGCGTGAGAGACCCTCACTCCTTCGACCCCGGCGCGCGCCGCGTCAAGCCTCGCCCCTCGCCTGGCTGACGCTGACGTGATTGCGCGCAAGCAGCCACGCCGCCAAGCAGGCCAGCATCGCCGCGGCCACCACCATGACGCTGGCCGCGCCCCAGCCCCACGCCGAGACCACCGCACCGACCGCGATCGGCCCGGTCACCTGGCCGAAATTGCTGCCCGTCATCAACAGTCCCATCATGACCGGAACCATCGTCGCCGAGCCTGCTGCCGCCGGCGCGGTCGCGAGCAAGGTCGCCGGGATCAGCCCGCCGGTCGCGGAGAACAGCAAGCACAGAACGAACGCACCCCAGCCGCCGAGCACGGGCAGGAAGATTCCGAGCGCGGATGCGCCCATCACCAGGGCTGCCACTGCGATCAGCAGAGGCCGGCTCACGCCGCGCGCCAGCAAATTGCCGGCCGCGAGATTGCCGAGGACGTTGCCGGCGGCCGCCAACGCGCTGAGCCCGCCGGCGCCCTGGCTGGACACGCCGAGGCGCGCGGTCAGCAGGATCGGCAGGAAGCTGAACAGGGCGAAGAACATCAGGCTGTAGAGCGCAAACAGCAGCATCAAGAGCGCCGGTGTACGGCGCCGCGCCAGCGCGGCGGCCTGCTGCATCAAGCCGGCGCGCGTCGGGCCGGTGCGCGACGGAACACCCGGCACGATGATAATGGCGAGGACGAACAGCACGGCGACGAGCAGCGCGCTGGCCCACCAGATCGTGCGCCAGCCATCGAAGATCGGCCCTGCGACCAGGGCCAGCGCGATCCCGAACGGCATCACGCAGCTCCACACCGCCATGGTGACGTCGCGCGCACCGTTACCGACGACGCGGTCGAGCAGCGCCGGGCATGCGACCATCACCAGCAGGAAGCCGAGCCCCTCCAGCATGCGCGACGCCAGCAGCACCGCGAGCTGCGGCGCGAGTGCGCCGGACGCCGCGCCCAGCGCGATCGCCGCGAGGCCGCACAGCAGCACCCTGCGCGCGCCCACCGCGGCGATCACCACGCCGGCGGGGACGCTGCCGAACAGACCCAGCACCGCGAAAATCCCGGCGACCGTTCCCACCGCCGCGAGGTCGATGCCGAGGCTCCGTTGCAGCATCGCTGCTGCGATCGGCACCTTGCCGACCTGGAGGGCGGCGCCGATCCCGCAGCCCATCACGATCGCGACCGTCGCCCATCGCTTCGCCTCGCTCTGCCGCGCCACGGCCGTCTCGATCGTCATGCGTCCACCTCGCCTCGAGGCCAGCAGAAATAGCGTTTCGCGGCCATCGACAGGAGTGATATGTTTTGCATCTCCTTGATCGATTTCATAGATCATGCTCGATAACCTCACGCTCGATCAGATCCGCGTCTTCGTCACCATCGCCGAGAGCGGCAGCTTTCGCGCCGCCGCGACCAGGCTGGCGCGGGTGCAATCCGCGGTCAGCCATGCCATCGCCAACCTCGAGGCCGAGCTCGGCATCATGCTGTTCGACCGCAGCAGCCATCGTCCGGTGCTGACGGCCGAAGGCAAGGCGCTGCTCGGCAACGCGCGCGACCTCCTGCTCCGGGTCGATGCGATGCGGGCACGGGCCCATGGCCTCGGCGACGGGGTGGAGTCGGAGCTCTCGCTCGTCGTCGACACGCTGTTTCCGATCGCCGCGGTCGGCGCAGCGCTGACCGAGATGCGGGCGGCTTATCCGTCGGTCAGCGTGCGGCTCGCGGTCGAACCGATGGGCGGCCCGATCGCCGCGCTCACCGAGCGGCGCAGTGCGCTCGCCGTGACGGTCGGCGAGGATTTCCGCGATCCCCGCCTCGCGCTCGATGCGATCTGCGCCGTGCAGATGGTCGCCGTCACCTCCGCACGCCATCCGCTCGCACGCCGCGGCCGCAAGACCGTCGCCGATCTTGCCGATCATTTGCAGATCGTGCTGTCGGATCCGACGCCGCTGTCGGAGGGCCGCAGCTTCGGCGTGCTCTCGCCGCAGATTTGCAGGGTCAGTAATCAGGACACCAAGCACGCCATGATCCTGGCCGGGCTCGGCTGGGGCCGCCTGCCGCTCTGGCAGGTGGCGCGCGACCTGAGGGAACGCCACCTGGTGCGGGTCGAGACCGGCGCGCTCGGCCGCAACGCCGCGGTTGCGATGGAAGCCTATCTGGCCCGCCGGCTCGACGACCCGCTTGGCCCGGCCGCACGCGCGTTTGCCGACGCATTGACACGGATTGCCGCACAAGGCGACAAGCTGGAAACCAAGGCGAAGGCGGCAGGGACACGCTGAGGAAGGCCGCTGCACCGCCGTCTCCCCCTTGCGGTCGCAGGGTTCCCGTTCAGTCCTCGATCTCGCCGCTGCGAATCGCGAGCCGGATCGCCTGCGCCGTGGTCGCGACGCCGAGACGAAATCGTGCGCGGCGGAGGTGGTTTTCCACCGTTCGCATCGATAGCCCCAGCGACGCCGCGATGTCGGCCTGTCGTCGTCCCGCCGCGGTCCAACGCAGCACTTCGCGCTCGCGCGGTGACAGGCTCGACGGACCGTTCGGCGCATGCGCCTGCATCAGCCGGCGGGCAGCACGAAACGCCGCGACGCCGACCATCGTCAGCACCACGCGGGTCTGCGCCGACGCCTCGATCCGAGTCCCGGCAAGGCTCATCGCACCTTCAAGGCCGGTTCGCCCGAACACCGGGACCTGTAATCCGTGAAAGCCAGGTCCGCGCGGCGTGCGGACCACGCGATACTTCTCGCCGCGCGCCGACATCACCTTGGTCCAGAAGAAGGACTGATCCACGTTGAGGAAATTGCGCGTCACCGGACAATGCCTGACATAGGTTTCGGCATCGATCGTCACGCCTTTGCCGAACCAGTCACCTTCGACCCAGTAGATCTTGTCGACCAGGTCATCGCGCGCCGGGGATGCCGAGAACATCACGAACCGGTCGTAACCGAGCGGCACGCCCGCCGACCGCACGGCCGCCTGAATCGCGGGCAAGCTTTCGCTGTCCTCGATTGCGACCACGGCTTCGATGTAGCGGTCCATGTTGATGCCATCATGTCCCGGGAACCGCTATTGAGCACGCCCGGACGCATTGAGGACTTTCCCTCAAGCGACGCGGACCTGCAAGCCGCGCGGCGCTGTCCGATGGCAGGCGGCGTGGCAGTTCGCCGCGCCGTCTGCAACTTCGGCCTTGCCCTCAGCGCTCGGCGAGCGCATCGAGCAAGGCCTTCGCGGCCGCCTTGCCGACATTGTTGGCGGCGAACGGGCTGTCACCGGTGATCAACTTGCGATCCTGATACGTCTTGCCGGTGATATCCTTGTTGAGAATCTCGACGCCGAGCGCCTGCAGCCGTTCGCCGAACGCCCAGGTCAGCGCACCCGGCATGTAGCCGATGTCAGGCGTGGTCCGATCGATAGCGTCAGGAAATGCGCAGATCTTGTAGCCCTTGAACGGATAGTCGGCCTCGGCTTCGCCGACCGCGGAGGCCAGCAGCGCCGCCGGACCGTGGCAAAGCGAGACGATATGCTTGTCGTTGTCGAGCGCCCACTTCAGGGCGGCTTTCACGTCCAGGCTTTCGGGGAGACCGATCAGCGCACCATGGCCGCCGGGAATGAACAGCGCGATATAATCGGAGTCCTTGCCGAGCTTGCTTTCGATCACGTCGGAGAGTTTGAGCGGCTGCTTCAGCCTGCCGAGATACTTCTGGTAGATGCTCTTGACCGCGTCATCCTGGTTCGGGAACGCCCAGAGCTCGAACTTGACCGGGTTGCCCGACACCGTCGCGATGTCGAACTCGAAGCCGGCCTTGTCGAGGTGGTACATCGGCAGCAAGGTCTCGACGGGATGGTTCCCGGTGGAGAACATCGTGCCGTTCTGCAACAGCAGATAGCGCTCATCCGCGGCGATCATCAGAATCTTCCAACGGCCGCCCTTGTAGGCATTGGGATAGTCCGCGCCGGAGAGATCCGACTTGGCCGAGGTGAATTGTCCAAGCGAATAAGGCGACGGAAAGAAGGCGTTGTTCTCGGCCGGATCAGCTACGGGATGCTTGTCCTGGGATTGCTCGGACATCGAGATATCCTCTCTCATCGTGTTGCGGTCCAACGAAGATAGCCACGGATCGACACATCACGAATGAGGAAAATCCCTCAACCGCGGCAAGATATCCAAATCCGACAGCTTCGGCGGCGACGTCGTTCACAACGTCGAGAGCCCCGTCGCCATGTCTTCGCCGTTTGGCTCCAATTCATCTCCACCGACCGATCATGCGCGCGACCAATCCCGGTCGCGCAAGGAGCCGTGCCCATGCCGATCAGCCGCCGGCGAGCGCTGACGCTTGCCTCGCTTTTCGTGGCGAGCCCGCTGCTCCCCACCGAAGGCCGCGCCGAGCAGGTATCGGTTCCCAGCGCGGCCAGTTTCGACATGGCAACTTTCACGGCGACGTCCGGCGGCGATGCCGACGCGGCGTTCGCCAAGGCGCTGGCCGCAATCGCCAAGGCGGCGGCCGAGGCCGCCAAGGCCGGACCAGCTCACATCGTCCTCAACCTCGAGAAGAACACCAGCTACCGGATCAAGCGGCCGCTGGCGTTCCGGCAGTTGTACGGCTTCGAGCTCAACGGCAACGGCGCGCAGCTGATCAACACCACCCGCACCGGAACGCTGGTGGTCTCCGGCTGCAACCGCCTCACCGTCCGTGATCTCACCATCGACTACGACCCGCTGCCCTTCACCCAGGGAACGATCACCGCCTTCGACAAGAAGGCGGTCGAGATCACGGTGAGGGTCGATCCCGGCTATCCCGATGATGCTGCGCTGCTGGCCGCCTTCACCGATGGTTTCTTCAAGGTGATGGACCGCCACAACCGGGCGCTGAAGACCGGCGCACGCGACTTTCTCTCGCCGGCCCACGCCACGCGCCTCAGCGAAGGCCTGATCAAGGTGCAGTTACATTGGAGCGCGAACGACCGCTTCCCGAGCCAGCTGCCGGTCGCGGTCGGCGACGTCGTTACCGTCGCCAATGGCGGCGCACACGCCATCGCGGTGGACACCAGTGTCGCCACCAGCCTGATCGACCTGAAGTTACTCGCTTCGCCAGGCATGGGCATCATCGAGAACGGCGGCGAAGGCACGATGATGCTGCAAAAGGTCTCGGTGGTTCCGGGACCGCGGCCGAAGGGCGCGACGACCGACCGCCTGATCTCGACCAATTCCGACGGCTCGCACTTCACCGCAGTCGCGCACGGTCCGACCATCGAGGATTGCAGTTTCGCCAACACCTCCGACGACGCCATCAACGTGCACGGCTTCTACTATTATGTCGTGGCAAAACCCGCGCCGCGGCGGTTTCTGCTCAGCCCCAAATGGGACGTCGGCCTTGCGGCCGGCGACGACATCGAGAGCTGCGATCACGCAACGTTCCGCTCGCTCGGGCGCGGCAAGGTCGCCCAGTTCGCCAAGCGTCACGCGCCGGAGCTGAAGGCGAAGATCGCCCAGCTCTGGAAGAACAAGAGCCCGACCACGCAGCCGGATCTGATCTACGACGTCGTGTTGCAGCAGGACCTGCCGCTCAAGGTCGGCGATGCCGTCACCTCGCTGACGCATATCGGATCCGGCGCCACCGTGCTGCGCTGCAATTTCCACGCCTGCGGCCGCGTGCTGATGAAGGCGCCGAACGCCATCGTCGAGAATTGCCAGTTCACCTTCTCGACCGGGGTGGCGTTGCAGGCGGGCAGCGACATCGGCTTCTGGTCGGAATCCGGATTTGCCGACAACCTCGTGTTCCGCAACAACCGCTTCAGTCATTGCGTCAACGGCGCCAACGAACTGACCAGCGGCAGCGAGACGCTCGGCACGATTTATGTCGGCATGGTGCCGCCGCAGGGCGCCAACGGATTCCAGGGCAATTTCGAAAACCGGCGCGTGATCATCGAAGGCAACCACATCGACGATTCCTACATCTACGCGATCTTCGTCAGCAATGCCGACGGCGTCAAAATCGCCGGCAATGTGATCGGCCAGACCTTCATTCGCGGCAATACGTTCGGTGCCGGCGATTACTATCGGATCAAGCCGAACAGCGCGATCTATGTCGGCCGCGCCAGGAATGTCGAGATCAGCAATAACGTCGCCGCACGCGGGCACATCGCGGCCAACGCGGTCGCGATCGATCCGAGTTGCGACAAGCGCACGGTGCATCTCGCCGGCAACAGGCTGGCCTGAGCGCACGACATCACCGGTCAGGGCGTCATCCCGAGCGCCCGCCACATCGCACGGATGATCCGGAACGAGCGGGCATCGCCGACCAGTCCGCGCTGCATCCGGTTCATCGCATAGGCAAACGTCATGCGCGCATCGGTATCGACCAGCACGAACGACCCGCCGCCGCCCGACCAGAACAGCGTGTTCGGATTAGGCGGCACCAGGCTGAGGATCGGGCTCGGCAGCCCATAGCCGAGACCGAAGCGAACGGAGATGCCGCGCATCACGAGGTCCGGTCCATCGACCTGCACCTCCAACGCCTTGCGACAGCCAGCCTCGGACATGAATCGCTGACCGTTCGCGACACCGCCGGTTGCCAGGATGGTCTGGATCGCAGCGATCGATCGGGCGTTGCCGTGACCATTCACCGCCGGAATTTCCGCACCGCGCCAGGCACGGGTTTTGGTCGACGGCACGTCGGTCCGGGTGTCGCTGAAGGTGATCTTCTGGATGGTCGTCATCTCGATGCCGGTCCCGGCCGATGACGGCAGGAACGGCACGAGGTCGGCAACGCGATGGTCTTCCGATGCCGGCAGCCCGATCCAGAAATCCGCGCGCAAGGGCGATGCGATCGCCTCACGAAACACCATGCCGAGCGTCTTGCCGGTGATCCGTCTCACAACCTCGCCGATCAGGAAGCCGAAGGTGTAGACATGATAGCCGGACGCGGTGCCCGGCGCCCACAGCGGCGCCTGCGCGGCCAGTGTCGAGGTCGCCTTCTCCCAGTCGTAGAAATCCTCGCCGCTGATCGCGGGATGCCAGCCCGAGAGGCCGGCCGAATGGCTCATCAGCTGCGCCACCGTGATGGCGGCCTTGCCGTTCGCCGCAAATTCCGGCCAGTAGCGCGCAACGGGTGCGGCGAAATCGAGCTCGCCGCGGTCGGCGAGCCACAACGCAGTCAGCGCGGTCATGGTCTTGGTGATCGAATAGACGTTGACGATGGTCTCGCGTGTCCAGGGCCGCCGGCACGCCTCGTCGGCGAAGCCGCCCCACAGGTCGACCACGGTCTCGCCGTCGATCGTGGCGCAGAACGATGCGCCGAGTTCCTCCCCCTCGGTGAAATTGGCCTCGAACGCCTCGCGCGCCGCCGAAAACCGCTCGTGGGCAAATCCGCCTGAAGTCGCAACCGCCATCGCTGTGCTCCCCGCTCCATCCCCAGCGTTTGAGGGAGGCGGGACATACGCGGTGGGAGGCGCACCTGACAATTCTTGAACTGAACTGTTTCGTCCCCATTTACTTAAGTAGACAGTTCCCCTCCAGCCCAGCCCTACCCTTGATTCTGCAACACCGTGATGTGCAGACGGCGGCGGATCTCCATGCCCTGGCGGCGGTACAGCGCGATCGCCGAGACGTTGCTGGTGAAGACATGCAGGAACGGAATTTCGCCGCGCGCCACGATCTGGCGGCCGACCGCCGATAGCAGCGCCTGCGCATAACCGCGGCCGCGATGGTCCGGATGCACGCAGACCGCGGTCATCTCGGTATAGTTCCCCGGCTTCATCCGTTCGCCCGTCATTGCGACCAGTTCGCCGCCGACGCGGATGCCGAAGAAGTTGCCGAGCTCATGCGTCCTTGCGCTGAACGGTCCGGGCTTGGTCAGTTCGGTCAACGCCATCATCGCCGGAACGTCGGCGACGCCGAGCCTGACGATCTCGGCGTCGGACGCGGTATAATTGGCAGGCGTTCCGATCATCTGCTCGCCGGTCTCGGCCAGCAGCACCTTGAACTCCGGCGGCACAGCGACAGGGTCCGGCGTGAACAGCACCGCGATATCAGGTCCCGACAGCAGCGTGCCCAGCGCGGCAAAGCTCCGCGGCGACATGTCGGCGATATCGGCAAAAGGTGCGATCGCGAGCGGAAAGCGGCGGGCCTCGGCACCGCCCTCCGCGAGGTCACGCTGTCGTGTGGTCAGCGCGCTCCAGATCGGACGGTCGAGCGGATGATGTGGCGAGATATCGGACATGCGGCGCTTCGCTCCTGATTTTTCAGAGAGCAGAGCAAGAAGCGCCGACAAAATCCAGCTTGGCGTGATGCCACGACGGCTCACAATCACGCCAGCAGGACTTGTCTTCGAGAAGAACCGCCCCCTATGCAACCTTCAGGCAGAGTTCGGTGCCACCCTTGAGTGGCAGCGTGATCGACACGAAGCCATTCTTGGGATCACGCACGAACTCCAGAAAATCCGCCTCGGCATTGTCGTTCATGACATAGCCGCCGACCCGCAATTGCGGCGCGACGATCTCGATCACCTGGCGCGCCAGCGTCGGTCCCTTGTCGCCCGGCCAGCCGTCGATCAGGATGAAGTCGACGGGGCCGCCGAGATCGCGCAGCGTCTTGCGCGCATCGCCCTCGCGGATCTCGGCGTAGTCGGCAAGGCCAGCCTCCGCGAGATGGCGCTTCGCGGTCGCGACCTTGGCCGGCACGATCTCCGAGCCGATCACGGTGCCGCCGCCATTGTCGCGCATCGCGGCCGCGAAATACAGCGTCGACATGCCGACCGAGGTCGCGAACTCGGCGACGCGCCTGGCGCGCAGGCCGCGGCACAGGAGATAGATCAATTCGCCCTGCTCCGGGTGAATTGAAAATCCCTGCTCCGCATAGTCGTGCGGATCGCGGCTGCCGCTCTGCATCGGGTTGCCCCTCATCGGCGCCCGGCGCGTGGCCTGAAGGCGCTCGATGACGGCGGTGACGCGACCATCGGCGATCGCGCTGTGCGGTTCGGCGTTGTACATGAAGGGTCTCCCTTGCGGCCGCGTCATTGCTGGAGGATTTCGGCCGCGGCGCGGTCCAGGATTTTCGCGATCCGCCGCGCCTCGGCGGCATCGCAGCCGCGCTTCTGGCGCAGCGCGCTCTTCAGCGCGTGACGGGCGCGATGCACATCGTCGGACGCCTCGCTGTCGAGATCACTGACGCCGGCGAAGGCTTCACGCACCTCTTCCATGCGACGGCCGATCCGTGACAGCGCCTCGAGAATGGTGTCCGCGGTAGCGCGGTTCTCCGCGAGATGCGCCTTGCCCTGCTCGGTAATGCTGTAGAGCTTGCGGGCCGCGTCCTGGGTAACGCTGGCATGGCCGATCTCCTCGAGGAAGGTCAGCGCCGGATAGATCACGCCCGGGCTCGGGCTGTAGAAGCCGTCCGATCGCTCCTCGATCTTCTTGATCAGCTCGTAGCCGTGCGCCGGCTGCTCGCCGAGCAGCGCCAGGATGACGAGTTGCAGATCCTGCGACGAGAGCCGCCGCGATCCCGGAAAGTCGCCGCCGCCGCCCCGCCCGAAGAAGCCATGGCCGCCGCGGCCGAAGCGATGGCCGCCCCTGCCGTGCCGTCCCATGGCGAAGAACCCAAACCGGAAGCCGTGATCGTCCCGGTCGCGAAACATCGATTTTCTCATCGTTGATTTCCTTACTGAAAACATATCTTACGATATATCTATAGATGGATCAGACGACAACCCACGATTTCGTGAGGACCAGGCGCGAGCCAGCGACCGGGCTCGATCCTGGGGTCGCCCCGGCTCACACCGGGCTTGTCGACCTTCGGGCGGCTGGCTTATGGCTTTGGCAGTTCTCCTGCCTGCGATTCATGCGCCCAAAGACCTTCGAAGCCCACTGCCTGCGCCTGCCCGCCGCCACCAAGGTGGTGCAATGGGAAGGCACGTCGGTGTTCAAGGTCGGCGGCAAGATGTTCGCGCTGGCCGGCGGCTTCATCGAGCGGTCCGGCGGCTTCATGTTCAAGACCTCGAACATGGCCTTTCAGCTCTTGATCGAGCAGCAGCTCGCACGGCCGGCGCCCTATCTGGCGCGCGCCAAATGGGTGCAGCTGGTCGGCAATGACGCCCTGCCCGACGCCGAGCTCAGGGCCTATCTCGACCAGGCGCATCGCCTCATCGCCGCGAAGCTGACGCGAAAATCGCGCAAGGCGCTTGGACTCGATTGAGCGACGCTTCAGCCGCCCAGCGGCTGGTCGGAATCACCCGACAGCAATTTTGGAAACAGCTCCTTGAAGGCGAACTTGTCGTCGCCCTTGGCACGCTCGAAGCGCAGCACGACGTCGAAGCGGCTGCCCTCCCATTTGGTCGGCGGCTTGCCCTTGCTGACCGGGATCAGCGGCAGGATGTCGGAGATGATTGCCTTGTGCTCCCAGCACAGCAGCGCGACGCCCTTCGACGCCAGCACCGCCTTCATCAAGGCCGGCTCGTCGCCCTTGCCGAAGCCCTGGTTGGGTGTGAGGCCGCGGCGCGCTGACAGCGCCGAGATCGTCTCGGCCGGACGGCTCGACGGTGGCTGATTGGGCTCCGTCCCCGGTGTCGCGGCATAGATCGCGTCAGGCTTGGCATAGTCGCCGCCGGTGAGATCGGTACCGAACAGCGCCGCCCAAGCGCCGGCGCGCTGCCACCCGCGCAGCACCAGCGACTCGGTATCGGCCACGCCGTTCGCGGTGAAGCCGGGCCCCGGCCAGGACTCGCCCGGCTTCTCGGCATGACGGATGATGAAGAGCGTCAACGCGTCCATGGCGGCCTCGCGAAAGAGTTGCATGATTGAAAATCAATTCGGACAGGTTGATCTTATCTGCGATCACCCCTCCGCTTCATGAACGGCGTCACAGTTTGCGAAAACTCGACCGGTACTGCGCAGGCGACACCCCGAGCCGTTCGGTGAACACGATGCGCATCCGGTCGGCCGAGCCGAAGCCGCAGTCGAAGGCCACCGCCTTCAGCGGCCTGTCGGAGCCCTCGAGCAGCCGCCGCGCGGCGTCGACGCGGGCGCGTTCGACGAACTCGTGCGGCGTGATGCCGGTCTCCTGCGCGAAGGCGCGGCCGAAATTGCGCACGCTCATGCCGATGGCCTCGGCGAGCGATTGCAGCGTATGGCGCTCACCGACATGCTGCATGATAAGCGCTTGCGCGCGGGCAATCGGCGAATCCTCATCGACCGGCGCGGTGAGAAAGGGGCTGAACTGCGACTGCCCGCCCTGCCGCTGCGCCACCACGACCAGCCGCTTGGCCACCGCGACCGCAACCTGCGGCCCGTGCCGCTCGCCGACCAGCGCAAGCCCGAGATCGATGCCCGCGGTGACGCCTGCGGAAGTCATCAGCCTGCCGTCGCGGATGTAGATCCGGTCAGGGATCACCTCGGCGGCCGGAAAGCGCGCCGCGAGCCGTTGCGCGTTCTGCCAATGCGTCGTCACCTTGTGGCCGTCGAGCAGCCCGGCATGGCCGAGCGCGAAGGCGCCGGTGCAGATCGAGCCATACAGTCCGGCACGCTCCGGCGCCCGGCGTAGCCACTGCGTCAGTTCGGGATCGGGCGCGGCGTCGGGCAAAGCCGGGCCGCCGGCAACCAGCAGGATATCGAATTTCTCGTCCGCCTCGTCGAAACGAAGATCGGCGGAGATCCTCATGCCGTTCGACGCGCGCAGCGGTTCGCGGCTGGCGCCGACCAGCACGGTCTCATAGCCATCGCCATCAGCGACAAAGCCATTGGTCTCCGCGAACACGTCGACCGGTCCGGCGATGTCGAGCGCCTGAACCCCTTCGTGTATCGCGATCGCGACCTTCTGAACCGCCATACTGTCTCCCCGCCCCGCTGGCGCGAAACGACGTCTCCTTGGCCCGATCCGGCGGCGCGCGATCGTTGCAAGATCAGGCCAGGACCGGCGACAAGGACGCTACGGAACACGCCACAAGGCGATCCGCAGACATCGCAGAGACGAGCGCCGGCGCCCGCGTGTTCGCACGCCACGGCATCGTCTTGCCACATCGAGGAGCGTCTTGAAATGACCGAGATCATCGCCGGCATCCGCGTACCCGACAGCGCCATGGCCCGCGCCGCCACCCAGTTGGTGCGCGATACCGAGGACGACCTGCTCTACAACCACAGCCGTCGCGTGTTCTTCTGGGGCGCGCTGACCGGCAACCGCCGCAAGCTGAAATTCGATCCCGAGCTGCTCTATATCGGCGCCATGTTCCACGACATGGGCCTCACCGACGCGCATGCGAGTCCCGACCTGCGTTTCGAGGTCGACGGCGCCAACGCCGCGCGCGACTTCCTCAGGGGTTACGGCGTACCGGAGCGGGATATCGAGGACGTCTGGACCTCGATCGCGCTGCACACCACGCCCGGCGTCCCCGAGCATATGCGCCCGACCATCGCGCTGGTCACCGCCGGCGTCGAGATGGACGTGCTCGGCATCGCCTATGACGATTTCGCGCACGAGCACCGCGATCATGTCTGCGCACACCATCCACGCGAGGCGAACTTCAAGGAGAACATTATCGATCATTTCGCCGGCGGCACGATCAAGAAACCGCTGTCCACTTTCGGCAACGTCAAGGCCGACGTGCTGGCCCTGAAGGACATGAACTATACGAGGACGAACTTCTGTTCGATCATCCTCGGCTCGAAATGGCCGACGTGAGCAAGAACGGTCATCCTTCGTGTGGACCGTGATCGGGGCCAGGAGCTTTGCCCGCGACCACGAGCGCGAGCCTGGCAAGGTAGTGCGCCCAGCCCTTGCTGTGGCTCGCGCACTGCTCGGCATTGGGCAGGCCGCTATGGGTCATCCGCAACAGCGTGCCGTTGTCCTGCGCCATCAGGTCGATCTCGATCAGGCTCGATCCCGGCGGGACTTCCGCGCCACCCTCCCAGCCAAAACTGTAGGCAAGACGATGCACCGGCACGACCTCGCGGAACGCGCCGCGCGCAGCCCTCGAGCGATCGTCGGCGACGCCCTTGAGCAGATAGAGCCCGCCCGGATGCAGTTCGGTCTCGGCCTCGAGCCCCATCCAGCTCACGATCTTCTGCGGGTCGGTCAGGAACGCGAACACGGTCGCGGGCGGGGCTGCGATCTGCATCTCGCGTTGGACGATGAAGGCTTCGGTCATCGATGCATCCTCTATTGGCGACGGGTCTTCAGGGATAATTCGTGATAAGAACGGCGCCAGAACCCATGATGGCGTAATGCAACTGTCCTCGACACTGAGCTGGCTGGTCGACGCCGCGGCCGAGACCGCGGGCGCCAACCGGTTGCTGGCGGAGCTTGGTCGCCACCTTATCACGGATGGCCTGCCGCTTGCCGGCGGCGTGCTGACGCTCGAGGTTCCACATCCCCTGATCGCACGGCGCACCTGGTTGTGGCGTGCCGACAATGGCGAGGTCATCGAGGCGCTCGGCTTTGCACCGGAACAACCGTTTGCGATGCCGGACATGGTGGGCTCCGCCGATGCCGGCCGGCGCTGGCTCGGCACGCTGGGGCCCGGCCCAATCCACCAGGACACGATTGGAACACGTCCCGATGGCCCAACCCTCGGATGGATCGGAACGCGTGCCTTCACGCCTGCCGAGGCCTATCGCTTGCGCGAGGCGGCGCGCTTCACCGCCGCACCACTCGCGGCGCTCGCCGCGCGCGCGACATTGACGGCGGCGTTGGAAGCCTATCTCGGACGGCGCAGCGCGGCGCGCGTCCTGACATCGCCATTGCGGCGCAACACCGGCGAGAGCATCGAAGCGGCGTTGCTGTTTGCCGATCTCCGCGGCTTCACCGCGCTCTCCGAAAGCCATCCGCCCGCCGAGGTGATCGCCGCGCTCGACGCCTGGTTCGACCGCATCGCCGGTGCGATCCATGCCTTCGGCGGCGAGGTGCTGAAATTCATCGGCGACGGCCTGCTCGCGATCTTTCCGGTCACGACCGGCGCGCGTAGCGCGTGCGAGGCGGCTTTGCGCGCGGTGTCGGCGGCGCGCGTCGGCATGGCACATCTTGATACCGAGCGGCGCAGGCAGGGTTTGCCGCCGCTGCCATTCGGTGCGGCGCTGCATCTCGGCGAGGTACACTGGGGCAACATCGGCGCCGCCGACCGCCTCGACTTCACCGCGATTGGTGCTGCGGTCAATCTGGTCAGCCGGCTCGAAGGCCTGTGCAAGCCGCTGCAACAGACCGTGCTGGTTTCGGGTGCCGTCGCCGCGGAGACCGAGACGCCGCTGGTCGCGCTCGGCACCCATGAGCTGCGCGGCATCGCGCGACCCTGCGCGGTCTTCACCTTGCCGGAGGGATGAACGGGTCATCGGAACAGGCGCAACCACGGCGCCAGGTGAAATGCGCTCATCAGCGCGTACATCGGGACCATCCCCTGCAATGAAAGCGCTCCCTGCATGGCGCCGCAGATCAAGTCGGCCGGCGCCAGCGCGACCGCCAGCGTCATCACTGCGAAGGTCGGCGCCGCCGCCAGCGACAGCCAGCGCTCGGCGGTGGCACCACGGCCACCAAAGCGGCCCTTCAACCAATCCTGATGTGTCTCGATTCCAGTCATCGTTCGATCTCTCTGGAGATAACCCATGTCGTCATGTGGTAGGTTAGAAGCGGACCTCGGAGGGCGAGAGTGACAAGTGTGTCGGGATTCGAATGGACTCGTTGATTATCGCCGCGGCGCGCGCGCTCGCGGCGGGTGATCCCCTCGGCGCACTGAAACGGGTGGCCCTGCGCGACGACGCGCCGGCGCTGGCGCTGCGCGGCATCGCGATGGCCCGGCTCGGCGATTTCGCCCGCGCCAAGGAGCTGTTGCGGCGCGCAGGCCGTGCCTTCGGCCCGCGCGAGGCGATCGCCCGGGCACGCTGCGTGGTGGCGGAAGCCGAGATCGCGCTGGTGTCGCGCGACCTGTCGTTTCCCGGCAAGAGCCTCGCCGCGGCGCGCGCGACGCTCGCGGCACGCGGCGATGCGCTCAACGCCGCGCATGCTGGCTACCTCGAGATCCGCCGCCTGCTCTTGATCGGCAGCCTCGACGCCGCCGAGCGCATGCTTGACGACCTCGATCCGGCACCGTTCCCGCCGGCGCTGCGGGTTGGCCATGAGTTGGTCGTCGCCGGCATCGCGATGCGGCGGCTGCGCACGAAGCCGGCACGCGAAGCGCTGGCAAGGGCAAAGGATGCCGCACGCAACGCCGGGATCGCCGAACTCAATGCTGAAGTAGAGAGTACTGCACAGCTGCTCACGACACCCGCGGCGCGCCTGATCGCGCGCGGCAGCGAGCGGCCGCTGCTGCTCGAGGAGGTCGAGACCCTGATGGCGTCGAAGGCGCTGGTCGTCGACGCCTGCCGCTATGTCGTGCGCGATGCCGGCGCCACGGTGTCGTTGACGCGCCGTCCGGTGCTGTTCACGCTCGCACGCGCGCTCGCCGAGGCCTGGCCGCAGGACGTCTCGCGCGGCACGCTGATCGCCCGGGCGTTTCGCGGCAAGCATGCCGATGAATCGCACCGCGCCCGGCTGCGGGTCGAGATCGGTCGGCTGCGCCGCGCCCTGCGGCCGCTCGCCGATCTCAACGCCACCGCGGACGGATTCGTGCTGAAGCCGCACGGCCGGCACGACGTCGCCGTGCTGGCGCTGCCGGTGGAGGAAGAACATGCAGCGGTGCTGGCGTTCCTCGCCGACGGCGAGGCCTGGTCGAGCTCGGCGCTGTCGGTCGCGCTCGGCGCGAGCCAGCGCACCGTGCAGCGCGCGCTCGACGCGCTCGCCGCCAGCGGCAAGGTGCAGCCGGTTGGCCGCGCCCGCGCCCGGCGCTGGATGACGCCGCCGGTGCCGGGATTCACGACGACGTTGTTACTCCCTGCCCCGCTGCCGAATGGCTAGCATCAGGGCCGAAATCACAGGAGCGCAGCATGAAGAAGTTTGAAGCCGAGATCATCCGGGAATACGCCTTCGACGGCGTCGAGAGCGTGGGCGGCGTCAGCTTCGACGGCGAGCAGGTCTGGTTCGCGGCCGGTGGCCGGCTGGTTGCGTTCGATCCCGACAGCGGCAAGACCACCCGCACCCTCGACATCGCGGCCCATGCGGGCACCGCCTTCGACGGCAAGCATCTCTATCAGATCGCCGAGGACCGTATCCTGAAGATCGAGCCGGACACCGGACGCGTGGTGTCGACCATCCCCTCGCCCGGCGGCGGCCGCGACTCCGGCCTCGCCTGGGCGGAAGGCTCGCTGTGGGTCGGCCAGTATCGCGACCGCAGCATCATCCAGGTCGATCCGGACACCGGCAAGGTTCTGCGCACCATCGCCAGCAACCGGTTCGTCACCGGCGTGTCCTGGGTCGATGGCGAACTCTGGCACGGCACCTGGGAAGAGGACCAGAGCGACGTGCGGCGGATCGATCCGCAGACCGGCGAAGTGATGGAGCGGATCGAGATGCCGCAAGGCGTGAACGTCTCCGGGCTCGAATCCGACGGCAGCGACCGGTTCTTCTGCGGCAGCGGCTCGACCAACAACAAAGTGCGCGCGATCCGGCGCCCGAAGCGCGCCCGCGCGTGAGGCGAAAGCAATTCGTTCCACGCGCAGCGCAAGCTCACGCCGGCGCGGGCACCGCGTCCGGCCGCGCCGTCTGCATCGGGCGGAACGTCATCATGATCAGGAACGCGCCGATGCCGACCGCCCAGGAGCCGACATAGAGCCACGTATAGCTCGCGAAGGTGTCGTAGATCAGGCCCCCGGCCAGCGGCCCGGTCGCCATGCCGAGGCTGCCGGCCATCGCGGTGCCGCCGATCACGGTGCCCATCATCCGCAGCGGAAAATTCTCGCGGATCAAAACGGAATAGAGCGGCATGGTCCCGGCATAGATGAAGCCGAAGGTCGCCGCGACCGCGTAGAACGCGGCAAGCTGGTGCGCGAACACATAGCCGAGCGCACCGAAGGCCTGCGCCAGCAGCCCGAGCACCAGCACGCGCTTGGCGCCAAAGCGGTCGCCGAGCAGGCCGAAGGCGATGCGGCCGCCCATGCCTGCCAGCCCTTCCACGCTGTAGATCGTCACCGCGGCGACCATCGGAATGCCGCAGGTGACCGCGTAGCTGACGGTGTGGATGATCGGGCCCGAATGGGTGGCGCAGCAGAAGAAATTGGTGGCGATCAGGATGAGGAATTGCGGCGAGCGCAGCGCCTGCGCCAGCGACATCTGCGGCTCCCCGCTGGTGGCGGCTGCTTCAACATGATCGCCTTGTAGCGCCGGCGGGCGGCGCACCAGGAACGAGATCGGGATCATGATCGCGCCGACCACGGCCGAGACGATCAGCATCGCGGTCCGCCAGTCATGGTGCGAGATCAGCCAGGCGGCAAGCGGCGACATCGTCATCGGCGCCATGCCCATGCCGGCCGAGACCAGCGAGACGGCAAGGCTGCGATGGGTGTCGAACCAGCCGGTGACGCAGGCCATCATCGGCGCGAAGATCGCCGCCGTCGCCGCGCCGACCAGCGCGCCGAACACGAACTGGAATGCCAGCAGCGAGGTTGCCTGGCTCGCCAGCGCAAGGCTCGCCGCCAGGACGACCGACCCGGTCAGCACCACCGGGAGCGGACCGAACCGGTCGGACAGCGTCCCCCAGGCCATGCTGGTGAAGGCCATTGCGAGGAAGCCGATCGTCATCGCGCTGGAGATGCCGGTCACCGACCAGCCGGTCTCCCGCGCCATCGGTTGCAGGAACACCGGCAGCGAAAACATGCCGCCGATCGCGACGCAACCAAGCAGGCCGCCGGCCGCGACGATCACCCAGCGATAGGTCGAATTGCTCATTCCGGACCTCCCATGCAGTTCGTTCTGGATGCAAGACGAACGGACCGGAGCGGAACCGACAGCCTGTGACGGCGACAGCTCACTTTTTTGCGAGCCTAGCAGATAGCAGGCAGCGCTACCTCAATCTCAGGATCAGAGCGTCGTGCAGGAGATCGAGCCTGACGTCATGTGACGTCCATCTTCGGGTCCGATGCAGCCTATGTGATCGACGTCGTCGGCCTCGCGCTGACCGTCGCTTGACATGCAGAGGTTGCAGGCGTATTTCCGCGGCCCTCGCGAGCATCATGTTCGCGAACCAATGCGAGCCAAGCCGATGCACATGAAACCGCAGCAAGGATGCGCACTGATCCGCCGACCGTCAGCCAGTCTACGGCCGATCAACTATGCATGCCCGGTTCATGGGGGCGGTCTCGCTTAGGCGCGATCGACAATCCGTACATCACGGACCCTCCCGAGCCAGCCGCTCCGGAGGGTTTTTTGTTGCCTGCGCGCGGTCTGGTCGAACTTCGGCCAAGAACGATCCCGAACGCCGCGCGGGAGTGCGTGCGGCTGATCAAGATTCAGCAGGAGCCAATACAATGCGACGACCCGATCCCCACCAGGAGCGCGCCCGCGAACTCTGCCTCGCCGCGGGCATCGATCCGGATTCCCGCGTCGGCGAAGGCCGTGGCCAGCCGGCCTGGTGCCTGTATCGCGACGCCGCCCGCAAGGAGAAGCTTGCGCGTGAGGCCGATGCGGCCTCGGCGGAGATCGCGATGCTGCGCCCGCAGGAAGAGCGTTTCAAGAACGCGCCGCTGCGGGTGTTCGGCGAGCACGACCCTGCGACCATCAAGCAGATGCGTAACTGCATGGCGGTCGGCAATGTCGTGTCCGGCGTGATCTGCGCGGACGGCCATCTCGGCTATGCCCAGCCGGTCGGCGGCGTGATCGCCTATGAGAAGCAGATCTCGATCTCCGGCGTCGGCTTCGACATCGGTTGCGGCAACATGGCCGCGCGGCTCGACGTGCGCTTCGACGACATCAGCGAAACCGTCCCGACGATCATTCGCGACGTCGCCAAGGTGATCTCGTTCGGCATCGGCCGGAAGAACGTCGAGCAGGTCGAGCACGCGTTGTTCGACGATGGCGACTCCTGGCGCGAAAGCGACATGGAGGCATACCGGCAGAAGGCCGTCGGCCAGCTCGGCACGGTCGGCTCCGGCAACCACTATGTCGACCTGATGCGCGACGAGGCCGGCTTCGTCTGGATCGGCGTTCACTTCGGAAGCCGCGGGCTCGGGCACATCAGCGCGACCCGCTACCTCAAGGCGGCCGGCGGCAAGGACGGGATGAATGTCCCGCCTGCCATCGTCGACGAGGATTCCGAACTCGGGCGCCGCTACATCGCCGCAATGCAGCTCGCCGGGCGCTATGCCTATGCGGGGCGCGAGTGGGTCGTGGATCGTGTCCGCCGCATCATCGGCGGCAAGGTCACCGATTCCGTGCACAACCACCACAACTACGCCTGGCGCGAGACGCATGGCGGCAAGGATCTGTGGGTGGTGCGCAAGGGCGCGACGCCGGCTTTCCCCGGGCAGCGGGGGTTTGTCGGCGGGTCGATGGGCGATGATGCCGTCATTCTCGAGGGCGTCGATAGTCCGGAGGCCAAGGCTTCGCTCTATTCGACGGTGCACGGCGCCGGGCGGCTGTTCGGCCGCAACGAAGCCAAGCGCCGCTTCACGCGCGAGGAGATGGACCGCTGGCTCACCGAGCGCGGCGTCACGTTGGTCGGCGCCGATCTCGACGAGAGCCCGATGGCCTATCGGCGCTTGCCGGAGGTGCTTGCCCGGCACGCCGGAACGGTGAAAGTGCTGCACACGCTGCGGCCGTTTGCCGTGGCGATGGCGGGTGAAGGCGAGTTCGATCCGTTCAAGGACTAAAGCGAGGCGTACGCGCCTCGCTCGGGTGCGGTGGCGAAATGGGAACGCTGCGTTCTGCAAAACCGCCATGAGCCGGTTCGATTCCGGCCCGCACCTCCAGCGCTGGTTGCCCGCTCGCGATCCGAGCGCTATCCTGCTGGCATCCGTCGAGACAATCTCCGGACAGTTTCCCCAGACACGCACAAGCCGTCAGGCGTTCCGCAACCGCGGAGCGCCCTGCTCCACGCCTTGCAAGGAAAGGATCTTCCCTTGAACAATCGCTTCGTCCTGATCTCCGGCTGCTCCGGCGGCGGAAAGTCGACCCTGCTCACCGAATTGCGTGGACGCGGCTATCCGGTCGTCGAGGAACCCGGCCGCCGCATCATCGCCGACCAATTGGCGGCCGGCGGCCGCGCGCTGCCCTGGGCCGATGCGGCCGCCTTCCTGCGCCGCGCCATCGACCTCGCGCTCGAGGATATGGTGATGGCCGAAACCCGCTCCGGCTGGGTGTTCTTCGACCGCGGCCTCGTCGACGCCGCCTCGGCGCTGGAAGCGTCGACGGGCGAACCTGTGCTGCACGCGATCTGTTCCGCCCATCGCTACCACCGGCGCGTATTCATGACGCCGCCATGGCCCGAGATCTACGTCACCGATTCCGAACGACGGCACGGCTTCGAAGCAGCGACGGCAGAGTACCGCCGCCTGATGGAGACCCTCCCCGCGCTCGGCTACGACACCGTCGTACTGCCCAAGAGCTCGCCATCCGCGCGGGCCAATTTCGTGCTGGCGATGCTTGGCGACGACAACGCATCGACGGTCTGATCATCCGGCTCAGAATGACGTTCCGCCGCCGAACCTGAACTCTTGCACGACGTCGTATTTGCCCTTGGTGATCGGCACCGCGTAGTCGAAGCGCAGCGGCCCGAACGGCGATGCCCAGATCAGGCCGACACCGACCGAGGTCCGCACCACGTTCTCGTCGTCGTATTGGAGGCCGCATTTGCACGCAGCCGTATTCACCTCCCCGGTCGCGGCCCACGATGTCGGGCCCTGGTAATCCCACAGCGAGCCGGCATCCGCGTAGACCGCCCCCTTGAGCCCGACCTCCGACGGCAGGAACCAGAACGGCATCTGCAGCTCCATCGATGCGCCCCAATATTTGGTGCCGCCTAGTGCATCTCCCGTTGCGCCAAGGCTCGCATAGGTGATGTCGCGCGGTCCGATTCCGTTGGTGGCAAAGCCCCGCACCAGATTTGGCCCCATCTGGAATTGGTCGAGCATGCGGATGTTGTTGTCCCCGACCTTGGTCAGAACACCGCCTTGCAGATGGATCAGTCCGACGAGGTCGGAGACCAGCGGCGTATAGTACTTGGCGTCCACCGCGCTCTTCAGATAGGTGACGTCGCCGCCGACGCCGGCAAAATCCTGCTTGAAATCGATCAGCAAGCCATCGGTCGGATTCTTGTTGTTGTCGAGGGTATTGTAGCTCAACGTGTATCCGACCATGGAGGTCCAGGTCGCACCTCCCGCCAGCTCTTCGCGCACCGGCAGCGTCGCTTCGCCGTCGCCGTAGCAACCATACCCATAGAGCCCCGACGAGACCGAATTGGTCGGATCGACGCCGCCCAGCACACTCTTGATGTAGGCCGGCGTCGGATTGAACGCGAGCGTGGGGTTGGAGGCATTGTTGTTGCAATTGTCCAAGGTGCTCGCGAGCGTGACTTGCTGCTGGTAGAGCGAATACCGAAGCTGGAGCGTGAGATCCTCGCGCAACGCCAGGCCGAGCCGCGGTGAAAAGCCGACGGTCTTTACGCCGTAGGTCGAGTAGTCGCTCGGCAATTGCTCCTTGTAATAGGCGTCGAGCCCGAGCGCCACGCGATAATCCAGCAGATACGGCTCGACAAAGGACAGCGACACGCCGCGCGAATACTGGCCGTAGCTGACGCTTGCCTTGGCGAACAGGCCTCGGCCGAGCAGATTGCGTTCGGAAATGCTGACCTCGGCGAGCGCGCCGTCGGTGGTGGAATAGCCGCCAGAGACCGAGAAGTCGCCGGTCGATTTCTCCTCCAGATCGACGATCAGGATCACGCGGTCGCTCGATGAACCGGGCTCGGTGGTGATCTTGACCGTCTTGAAGTAGTCCAGATTCTTGAGCCGCCGCTCGGCCCGATCGACCAGCGCGCGGTTGTAGGCGTCGCCCTCGGAGAGATCGAACTCGCGCCGGATCACGTAATCGCGGGTACGGCCATTGCCGCGAATATCGATACGCTCGATATAGGTGCGCGGCCCCTCCTCGACGTGAAAGACGATCCCCACGGTGTGGGCCTCGTAGTTCCGCTCGCCGGATGGATGCACCACCGCGAACGCGTAGCCGCGCCGCGACGCTTCGATCTGCATGTCCTCGACCGACTTCTCGATCGCCTCGGCGTTGTAGAGCGCCCCCTCGCTGACGCGTGACAGGGAACGCAGCGTCGCCGGATCGAAACCTGCAATGTTCGACCGGAAACTCACCGTCGCGACCCGGTACTGTTGCCCCTCCTCGATCTTGAAGGTGACTTGAAACCCCTTGTGTTCCGGGTCGTATTCGGCGAGCGCGGCCACGACCTGCACGTCGGCGTAGCCATGCTTCAGGTAGAAGCGGCGGATCAGGTCACGGTCGGCTTCGACGCGGTCGGGGTCGTAGATGTTGGCGTCGCCGAGGAAGCTCAGGAAGTTCGTCTCATGGGTCTTGATCACATCCTTCAGACGCGACGTCGAGAAACTGTTGTTCCCCATGAACTCGACGGTCTTGATCCCGGTCTTCGCGCCTTCGTCGATGGTAAAGACCAGATCGACGCGGTTGTTCGAGCGCTCGATGATCTCAGGCGTGACATGCACATCGTAACGGCCGGAGTGACGGTAGATCTCGGCGATCCGCAGCGCATCGGACTGCACCATCGGCCGCGACAGCGTGCCCCGTGACTTCGACTGCACCTCGGCCGAAAGCTGCTCGTCCTTGATCTTCTTGTTGCCCTCGAACGCGACGCGATCGATCACCGGATTCTCGACCACCGAAACGACGACCCGGCCTCCGGCATGACTGATCTTGACGTCCTGGAACAAGCCGGTCCCGATCAGCTCCTTGAGGGCGTCGTCGATGGCGGCCTGGTCGAGATGGCCGCCGGGTCCGGGCCGGAAGTAGGAGCGGATGGTCTCGGCCTCGATTCTCCGGTTGCCTTCGATTGCGATCGCATCGACGGACTGCGCCGCCGCCGGCGCCAACAACAGCCGCGTCACCGACGTCCCCGGAATCAAAAGGCCCGAGAGCACCATCGCCGCAACCAGGCTCCGCCACGTCTTCATTCCACACCTCGCAAACAAGTCGCCCGTTGTGACGGGACGGCGATGGCCATGGTGTGGCTGCAGGATTGCGGGATTATTTCCAGTGATTTGAGACTGTGAGCGCAACGCGACACCGCCGCCTCCGGATTTGTTTCCGGCTGCGGACGCCGCTCACACTTCAGAAACACTATGCTTACGAAAAGGCGCAATGCCGCCCACAAGCAACGCGTATGCTGGTCGATGGGAGGCTGCGCGCGCCAACGCGCGCAAATGACCTTATGATGAGGCCCAGTCGCGGACCATGCTCGCACAAACGCCAAAGATCCTGATCGTCGAAGACGACCTGCAAACCAGGGACCTGATTGCCCGTTATCTCCGCGATCAATCCTGTCTGGTCGCGACCGCCTCGAACGGCAGAGAAATGGATCGTTACCTTGCCGGGCACTCGCTCGATCTGGTCGTTCTCGACCTGATGCTGCCAGGAGAGGACGGACTGACCCTGTGTCGCCGCCTGCGCGGCGACTCGACGATCCCCATCATCATGCTCACGGCGAAGGGCGACGACCTCGACCGCATCCTCGGGCTCGAGATGGGCGCGGACGACTATCTCGCCAAGCCGTTCAATCCGCGCGAGCTGCTGGCACGGATCAACGCCGTGCTGCGCCGCCAGGCCCAGGCCGGCTTTGCCGGACACGCCGGCCAGAGCGCCGCTCGCCTGCGCTTCCAGGATTGGACCATCGATCTCCGCCTGCGCGAGCTGCGCGATCCCGAGGGCGCCCAGGTGCCGCTGACCAGCGCGGAGTTCGACCTGCTTCAGGTATTCTGCGAGCGGCCCGGCCGGATCCTGACCCGCGACGGTCTCCTGACCATGACCCGCAGCCGGCCGGCCAGTCCGTTCGGGCGCAGCATCGACGTGCTGGTCAGCCGGCTCCGCCGCAAGCTCGATACCGGAGAGCGGCCGTCGGTGATCCGAACGGTGCGCACCGGCGGTTACATCTTCACGCCGCATGTGGAGGACGCATGAGCTGGACCCGCAGGACCGCCGCGCTGTTCAGCTTCAGGCGCATCAGCGGCCAGATCGCCGCACTGATCCTGCTTTCGCTGCTGCTGATCCACGCGCTGATCGGCCTTTATATCGTCGGCCAGAAGCCGCGGACGTTTCCGGACCGGCCCATCCACCAGTTCGAGATGATCGCGAAACTTCTCGGTGAGAGCTCAGGTGACGATCGCGCGATGGTGCTGCAAGTTGCGCGGCAAACCTTCCCTCGCCTCAACATTGCGCTGCGTGAAGCAGGCCCTCGCCTGACCGGCGATGTCTCGGTAGCGACGAGTGGCAGCATCGATCCGGCGTCTTCCGCCAGGACGGCGCCGGCCACGATTCGGCTACCGGACGGAGCCGTGGTCGAAGCGACGACCGGCTCGACCAAGCTGCCGCCGTTCTTCGGCGGATTCTGGGTCAGCACGGTGCTGTTCCTGTTCGTCAGCGTCACGCTGCTCGGCGTGTGGGCCGGCCGCGCGCTCAGTGCTCCGCTCTCGGCATTTGCCCGCGCCGCCGAGAACTTCAGCATCAGCCAGGCGGCCGCTCCGCTTCCGGAGACCGGCCCGGAAGAAATCCGCGCCGCGGCGGTCGCGCTCAATCACATGCGCGAGCGCATCACCGCGCTGATGAACGACCGGACGCGGATGCTGGCCGCCATCAGTCACGACCTGCGGACGCCGATCACGAGGCTGCGGCTCCGATCCGAATACATCGAGAACGATGCCCATCGCGCGGAGACCCTGCATGACCTCGACCAGATGCAGGCGATGCTGGAATCGGTGCTGTCGTTCCTGAGCGGCGGCAGCGCGGCGAAGCCGACCCTCGTGAACGTCGCCGCCCTGTTGCAGACGATCTGCGAGCAATTCTCCGATTGCGGTCATGTGGTGCGCTACCACGGCCCGATCAGGGCCTCGCTGTTGATCCGCCCGAGCGAGATCAGCCGCACCGTGACCAACCTGGTCGAAAACGCCTTGCGGTTCGGCAGCGAGGTCGATATCCGGCTGACGGCGTCCACCGATCAGGCCATCATCGACGTGGCCGATGACGGTCCGGGGATTCCGGAGCACCTTCGTGCCGATATGTTGAAGCCGTTCGTCCGGGGCGACGAGGCCCGCACCATGAACGAGAAGAGCGGCTTCGGGCTCGGTCTTTCGATCGCCCAGGCCATGGTGTACGGGCATGGCGGCGAGCTCTCGCTGCACGACAATGCACCGCACGGCCTTCTTGTCCGGATCAAATTGCCAGGGACGGCGCCCCCTGGATCGGATCGAAGTGCAGCAAGCCCGCCTCGCCCCGCACGTCCCGCGCTCGTGTCCGGCTAGCGTGCACTTCGGAACCGGCTTCAGGATCGCTTGCCCCTGCCGCCCGGCCGCTTCTGGTCAGTCCCGGTCGCTTTCAGTTCGTCCGGCGTGACGCGGCAGTCGCCGTTCTTGTCGTATTGCAGAATGAACTCGTTCGGTTTCTCGACGAACTCTCGGCGGGTGATCTTGCCGTCCTGGTTCTCGTCGAAATAGCCGAAGTCTGCGTCGGCGAGCGCGCTGCCCGCACGCCGAACGGCCTCGAACTCCGCAGGCGTGAGCTGTCCATCGTGATTGCGGTCGGCACGATCGAACAGCCGTCCGAGGTAAGCCTTCCACTCGTCGCAGGTGTAGATGCCGTCGTGATTGCCGTCCCAGATCTCGGCCGCGGTTGCCGGTGAATGCTCTCCACCGGAACGTGATGGCGGCGGAGCCTGATCCGGTGCAGCCGGCTGCGCCGCTGCAAACCGCAAGGCCGCACAAGCCAAGCCGATCACGGCGATCATCCTGGTGCGTAACGTCCCGTGCAAATCGAGCTCTCCCCGCGTCGTCGCAAGACGGAGCGGAGTTGCGAGTGGTCCAGTGGCGAAAATGCGGACGGACGGCGTGCGGATACGACCGGTTACAATTTGGCGCGGGGCGCCGTGACGCGCGCACGCACCGCCGCTATGGCATCAGCCCTTCTTCGGCTCGCCGCGCGTGTTCTGCAGCAGATTGTCACGCAGCCTGACCACGCTCTTCTGCACGATCGGAAACTCGTCTCCGAGCCCCGCGGCTTCGATCACCGACATGCTGATCTCCTTGTCGAGCAGCCGCCGCCCGGCCGGCGTCAGGTTGACCCGCACCTGCCGCTCGTCGGCTGGATCGCGGACGCGGCTGATGTAGCCGCTCTGCTCCAGCTTCTTGAGGATCGGCGTCAGGGTGTTGGATTCCAGGAACAGCTTCTCGCCGAGCTCGCTGACGGTCTGATCGTCGGTCTCCGACAGCGCGATCATGGCGATGTACTGGGTGTAGGTCAGGCCCAAACCGTCGAGGATCGGCTTGTAGGCGCGGCCGAACGCCAGATTGGCGGAATAGACCGCAAAGCACAGGAAATTCGAGAGTTTTCGGCCCTTGGTTTCGGCCTTGGAGGAGCGGGTCACGGGCAATCTCCGGATTTCGTGAAGTCTCGGGCAATATAAATCGCATCCGATTAAATCGGAAGAGCTTGACATCTCGGGATCATCGCCTTATTTCACATCGCATCCGATTAGATCGGATACGATATATCTTCACCCAACAGGAGCTCGCCATGACCGCCAATGCAAAGGTTCTCGTCACCGGAAAGACCCACGTCACCGCCGGCCCGAACGGCGCCGCCGTCTCACGCGACGGCTTCCTCGACGTCAAGCTGCCGCAACCGCACCCTGCCGCCGAAAACCTGTTCGCGGCGGCCTGGTCGGCTTGCTACATCGGCGCGATCCAACTCGCCGCCGGACAGCGCAAGGTCAAGCTTGCGAGCGAGCCCGAGGTCGACGCCGAGATCGATCTCAATCAGGCCGGCGGCGCCTTCTTCCTCAGCGCGCGCCTCAACGTCCGCGTCCCCGGCGTCGAGCGTGAGGTCGCCCAGCAGCTGATCGAAGCCGCGCACGGCATCTGCCCCTACTCCAAGGCGGTACACGGCAACATCGACGTCACGACCACGCTGGTCTGAGACGATCCCATGACGATCTCCGACGCGGACCGGCCCTTCGCCGGTTCGCGGTCGGTCCCCCAACACATCAACATCGAGGAGTTCAAGATGACCAGCAAGCTGATGATGGCGACGCGCCTGCTCGCAAGGGCGGCCCTGATCGCCGGAAGTTTCCTGACGATCCCGACCGCGCACGCGCAGCAGCCGGACGGCATCACGCGAACCGATCTGCAACGTCACGATCTCAGCGCCCCCGGACGTGAAGCCGTCCAGGTGCGGGTCGATATCGCGCCCGGCAAGGCGTTCGGCCAGCACACCCATCCGGGCGAGGAAATCATCTATGTGCTCGCCGGCACGCTGGAATACGACGTCGAGGGCAAGCCGCCGGCGACGCTGAAGGCCGGCGACGTGCTGTTCATCCCCGCCGGTACGATCCACGCGGCCAAGAATGTCGGCGACGTGACAGCCAGCGAACTCGCGACCTATGTCGTCGAGAAGAACAAGCCGCTGCTGACCCTCGTGAAGTGACCGATCAGCTCCGCCTGCCCGCCCCTTGCGCACTGCATGTCCTCCGGGGCGGGCGCGGCGACGTCTCGTCACTTGGTGCATTGGACCTCCGCCTGCCGGACCTGCCGCGCGTTGAAGATCAGGAAGCTGATCGCGGCCATGATCCACACACCGATGCCGCCGTAGAGCATCACCCAGCCAAAGCCGCTTGCGAGTGCCTGATGCACCACCGGACCGGAGAGCTCCGGCGCAGATGCAGCGTCGCCGGACGCGATCCGTTCGGCAATGACGCGCAGCTGCCCGCCATCCAGAGCCGGCAGCACCGCTCTGAGATGCGCGAGCACGCCGCTCGCCAGAATGAACCCCATCAGCGCGATGTTGACGGACAGCGAGACCATCCGCGCGCTCATGTCGATGCCGGATGCCATGCCGGCGCGGTCGCTCGAGACCGAGCCGGTCGTCGTGTTGGTGACCGGTGTGTTGGTGATGCCGAGGCCAATTCCGGCCAGCAGGCAGCCCGGCAGCATGGTCAGCCAGTTGGGCTGCGCCGCGGCGCTGCCGAACTTCATCAGCATGAAGCCGGTGCCGATGGTGAACAGCCCTGCCGGGATGATCAGGCCCGGCTGATAGCGCAGCGCGAGGCGCTCGGCGAAGGGCGGCATCACCAGCGTCGGCAGCGTGTAGGCGAGCAAGGCAAGTCCTGCGGACACGCTGTCATAGCCGAGCCCGGCGTGAAACCAGATCGGCAGATAGATCATGAAGGGCCAATAGCTGAGGTTCATCGCGGCGGAGCCGACGATCGAACCGGAGAACGCCGGAATCCGGAACACGGAGAAGTCGAACATCGGACGCCGGCTGACTTTCTCGGCAATCAGGAATGCTACGAAGCTCACGGCGGAGACACCGAGAATCGCGAGTCCCTTCGGGCTCATGAAACCGAGATCAGGCCCCTGTGTGATGTAGAAGGCGAGACAGAACACCGCGACCGACATCGTCACGATGCCGGCGACGTCGAGGGTGCTCGCCTTCGGATCGCTGGATTCATGTACGCCGCCGATCGTCAGCACGAAGGCAACCGCCGCGAACAGCACGTGGACCAGGAACACCCACTCCCAGCTCAGCACCGCGACCATGGCACCGCCGATGATCGGCCCGAAGCCGAGGCCGATGCCGAAGATGACGCCCCACCAGCCCCAGGCGACGGCGCGCAGGCGGCCGCCCTGGAATTCGTGCGACAGCACGGCGATCTGGCAGATCAACAACGCACCGCCGCTCAGGCCCTGGAGGAATCGCGCGGCGATCAGCATCTCGACGCTCGAGGCCACGCCACAGATCAGCGACGTGACGCCGAACGCCGCGATCGCGACCAGGAAGATGCGCTTGCGTCCATAGCGGTCCGCCACCGTGCCGACCGCCATCAGCACCGTGGTGACCGCGATGGTGTAGGCATTCATGATCCATTGCAGCGACTTGAAGTCGGCATGCAGCACCCGTTCCAGCGTCGGCAGGATCGCGGGGATGCTGGAAATCTCCAATCCGAACATCAGGCAGGCAAGGCACACGGCGGACAGCACGATAGCGCCGCGCCGGCTCAGTTCAGTCGACATGATCAGGCCCTTTGTTGTGGCAAGCCAACGGCATACCGCACGCTGTTGCCAGGGTGCTGGCAGCAGCGTCGGACGGCGCGACTCACAATCTATTGAGGCCGCGGCGACGGGAATCGGGTGGCCACGGTGCTTCACAACACAAGCTAGTTGCGGCTTGAGCATTGGTGAATTGGATGACTAGATATTTCAGAGACAACAATTCCGGATGACTGACATGACCACGCTCGACATCGACGCCGTGAAGACCTTCGTGACCATTGCCGAGCTCAGCAGCTTTACCCGCGCCGCAGATGCGCTCGGCACCACGCAGGGCGCGATCAGCGTCAAGCTGAAGCGGCTGGAGCGCCAGGTCGGCCACAGGCTGATCGAACGGACGCCGCGGCTGGTCCGCCTCTCCGCGCAAGGCGCCGAGTTTCTCGCCCCGGCACGCGAACTGCTCGCCGCGCATGACCGTGCCGTCGCCGGACTGTCGTCAGCGCGCCGCCGCTTTGCGCTGGGGATCGCCAGCCATGTCGGCGCCCCCGAGCTACCGACCCTGCTGACGCGGCTCAATGCCCATGATCCGACCCTCACGATCGAGGTACGGCTTGCCGATGCACGTGACCTGATGGATGCGTTCGATCGCGGGACGATCGATGCCGCGATCATCTTTCGCGACGACGACCGGCGCGACGGCGAAGTTCTCGGCCCCGATCATTTCGGATGGTTTGCCACGCCGGACTTCGTGCACCACGCCGGCGAGCCGTTCCGATTGGCGGCGTCCTCGCCTGCCTGCGGCATCCTGAACACCGCCACCCGCGCGCTCGACGCGGCGGGATTGCGGTGGACCGAATCCTTCCTCGGTTGCGGCGCATTTGCCGTTGCGGAAGCGGTTTCGGCCGGGCTTGCGATCTCGGTGTTCTCGCGCCGGGTCGCACCGCCCGGCACCATCGAAGTGTCGGAGAAATTCGGCCTCCCCGCGCTGCCGCCGGCGCAGATCGTGCTGCTGTCGACGCTGTCGGACACGAGGTCGCGCGCGGCGTTGAAGACGCTGGCCGGCGCGTTTCGCGAGCATCATCGACCGCCCGCGCCTGTGCTATCGCCGCGCGCGGTCGACGCGCCGTCCCTCGAACAGCGCGCGCTCCGACGCGAGCGCCTTGGCAAGGAAATCAAGCGTGGCGCGGATGCGCGCGGTGCGCTTGAGATCGTCATGCGTCAACAGCCAGAGCGCTGATCGCAAATCCGCCAGCGTCTTCGGCGTCACCCGGCGCAACTCCGGCGCCGTGTCGCCGACATAACAGGGGAGCACGGCAAGGCCGAGCCCGGCGGTTGCCGCGTCGCGCAGCGCCGGAAGCGCATCGACCCGGCAGGCGATCCGCGCCGCCGGCACGTTTTCCCGCATCCAGCCGGCGATGACGGTCCCCGCCAGCGCGTCGTCGAGCCCGATCCAGTCATGCGCCGACAGATCCAGCCCGTTGCGCCGGGCAAGACAGGCGCGCGATCCATAGACCGCGTGCGCGATATCGGCGATGCGACGCCCAACCAGCAGCTCCGACGGCGCGGGCGTCGGCCGGATCGCGATCTCGGCCTCGCGGCGGGTGAGGTTCGCCATCGCATTCGAGATGACGATCTCGGGCTGGATCTCCGGATGCGCGGCCCGCATCGCGGGCAGATGCCGCATCAGCACCGCGCCGAGCGTGTCGGTGGTCGTGATACGGACCGGGCCCGACGGCCTGAGGTCCTGTCCCGAGAGCTTGCGCTCGAGCGCAAGCACCTCGTGCTCCAGCCGTGTCGCCGACGCCGCCGCGATCTCGCCGGCCGACGTCGGCGCATAGCCGTCGCGAAAGCGCTCGAACAGCCGCGTTCCGATCGTCCCCTCGATCGTGCCGAGGCGGCGAAACACCGTCGAATGCGTCACGCCCAATGCGCGCGCCGCTCCCGAGAGGCTGCCCTCCCGCGCGACCGCGAGCACGAGGCGAAGATCGTTCCAGTCGAGAGTACTGTGCATTTTTGCAAACTCTGTTGCCAGACTTGAGGAATATCCTATCACGGATCGACAGGCCATCCTCTGGCAAGTTCGATCGACAGGCATGCCTGCGCGAAGCGAAGACGATGCAGAGGAGCCGGCAGGTGACCAGCGAGACCAGCGAAACGTTGCAATTCCACGACACCGGCCACGTCGCCGCCGACCCGCGGCGATGGCTTGCGCTGCCCGTGCTGCTGACCGGCGCCTTCCTGCCGATCCTCGACTTCAACGTCGTCAATCTCGCGCTGCCCGCCATCCGCGACGATCTCGGCGCAACCGCAAGCGAAGTGCAGTTCGTGATCTCGGCTTACGCGGCGGCCTATGCGGTGTTCCTGATCACCGGTGGCCGTCTCGGCGACCTGCTCGGGCGACGCCGCATGTTCCTGACCGGCGTCGCCGGCTTCACCATCGCATCGGTGCTGTGCGGCATCGCGTGGTCACCGACCGTGCTTGTCGCCGGACGCATCCTGCAAGGTCTCACCGCGACCGTGATGGCGCCGCAAGTGCTGGCCTCGATCCGCGTGCTGTTTCCGCCCGCCGAACAGGGCCGCGCGCTAGGCTTCTACGGCGCGACCTTTGGCCTTGCCAACATCTGCGGTCAGATCCTGGGCGGCGCCTTGGTCTCGGCCCATCCGTTCGGGCTGGCCTGGCAGGCGATCTTCCTGATTAACGTGCCGATCGGCATCGTCGCATTCGTCGGCGGGTTGCTGTTCCTCGCCGACTCCCGCGCCGAGCATGCCCAGCGGCTCGACATCGGCGGCGTCATCCTGCTGTCGCTCACGCTCGGCTTTCTGGTCTATCCGCTGATCGAGGGACGCGAGTCCGGCTGGCCGATCTGGATCATCGCCATGCTGCTGGCGTCACCCGTGATGCTCCTGGCCTTCGTCCGGTTCGAGGCCGGCCTGTCGGCGCGCGGCGGCGACCCGCTGGTCGCGCTGCATCTGCTGCGCAACAGCGATTTCGTGATCGGACTGGTGATGGCGCTCGCCTTCTACATGCTGTCGTCGTTCTATCTGACCTTCGCGGTGTATTTGCAAAGCGGCCTGCACCAGTCGCCGCTGGCAGCGGGCCTCGCCACCCTGCCCTTTGCCACCGGCTTCTTCGTAAGTTCGCTGCTGTCGTCCTACGTCATGCAATGGCTCGGCCCGCGGACGCTGACGGTCGGCTTCGCGCTGCAGGTGATCGGCTTCGGCATCGTGATGCTGGCGGTCGGCGGCGTGAGTCCGCAGAGCCTCGAATTCGGCCTGATCTGCGGCGGGCTCGGCTTCGGCACCGTGATGCCGTCAGTCATCAAGGCCGTGATCGGCAGCATCGATCCGCGCCACGCAGGATTGGCATCGGGCATGATGATTTCGACTTTCCAGATCGGCGCCGCGCTCGGCGTCGCGCTGATCGGTGGCGTGTTCTACAGCCTGCTCGGACCGCATCCGCAGGCCGGCGACTACGCCCATGCCTTCACCATCGCGCTCGGCTGCAACGTCGCGCTGCTCGCGCTCGGCGGCTGGCTGTCATTGTGGCTGCCGCGCGAACCACGGGCTTGAACCGATCCGAGGACAACACCATGAACGCCCCGCTATACGACGCCTCCATCCCCGTGTTCCGGCAAATGCTCGATGCGCTGGCCGACCTGCTGCGCAAGGGCGAAGCCCATGCCCGCGAACGTGGTCTCGATCCCGACGCCATGCTGGCGGCGCGGCTTGCGCCCGACATGCTGACATTGGTTGGTCAGGTGCAACGGGCCAGCGATCACGCCAAGGGCGCCGCAGGACGGCTCGCCGGCTTCGAGCCACCACCCTTTGCCGACGATGAGCAGAGCCTCGCTGAAGCCCATGCCCGCATTTCCCGGACGCTCGATTACATCGACACGGTGCCGGTTCAGGCATTCGATCAGGCGGCCGAACGCCTCATCACTCTACCCTTCGGCGTCCCGCAAATGCCGGCGGCGCGATATCTCCATGGCTTCGCGCTGCCGAGCCTGTTCTTCCACGTCGCCACGGCCTACGCCATCTTGCGTCACCGAGGCGTGCCGCTCGGCAAGCGCGATTTCCTCGGCAACTATCTCTCGACCTGACTGCTACTTCCTGGCGACCTCGCGAAGCGTGGTGTAGACCCACTCTTCTCCCTGCTTGATGGCCTCGACGCCGATCCTTTCGTCGTTGCCATGCATCCGGCTCAGGATGTCGTCGTCGAGCGGATAGGGATAGATGCCGTAGACGGGTACGTTGCGCTCGCGCCAGGCGATGGCGTCGGTGCCCGCCTCGAACATGGTCGGCACCAGCACGGCATCCTTCCAAACCCGCTTGGCGTTGCGCTCCAGCGCGGCATAGAGCTCGGTATCGACCGGCGATGCCGGCAGCTTGCTCCGCATCAGATAGGCGTCCCGTGCCTCCTGCTGCGTCAGCGCGGAAACGATGCTCACCTCGATGCCGGGATCGCCGACCACACGCTTGATCTCCTCGATCATCTGGTCGGCGGTCGTTCCCGGCAGCAGCCGCGTGTTCACGACCGCCTTGGCGTCGCCGGGGATGACGTTGGGCTTGATGCCGGCGTCGATCATCGTGATCACCATGGTGTCGCGCAGCAGGGCGTGCAGCAGCAGGCTGTCCTTGGGATTGTCGGCGACCAGCTTCTTGCCGGCCGCGTCGCGTTCGCCCTGGTCCTTTGCCGCCAACAGCTGCTTGATGTCGGCGGCGGTCTGTTCCGAGCTGATCGGAAGCAGCGCCTTGAAGTACCCCTCGGTCGCCGGCACCAGCTTGACGGCGGGATCGTGCACCGCGAGCTTGGCCAGCGCTGCGATCAGACGGTCGTTGGCCATCGCGCCCGCCGGAAACGGCCGCGAGGAATGGCCCGAGGGACCGGTCGCCTTCAAGGCGAACGTCGCCGAGAGCTTTTCCGCCGTGGTGACATTGATCTGGCGCACCGTGCCGTCGCGCTCTTGCAGCACGTAGCCGCCTTCGTTCAGCGCGAATTCCGCGTCGATCTTGTCCCAATGGTTCTTCGCCAGCCAAACCGTGCTGTATTGTCCCTGCTCCTCATCGGCCTCCGCCAGGAAGATCACGTCGCGCGCGAGCGGCGTCTTCTCCTCGGCAAGCCGCATCACCGCGCTCGCGAACACGGCGAGCCCGCCCTTGAAATCCATCGCGCCGCGCCCGTAGACGAATCCGTCCTTCTCGATCCCCGCGAACGGCTCCACGGTCCACTTCTCACGCTCGACCGGAACGACGTCGGCATGCGCGGCCAGCAGCACCGGCTTCTTCGAGCCGTCGCCGCGCAGCCGTGCAATGAAATGCGCGGCCTTGCCGTTCGGGGCGACGAAGATGTCCACCTCGGCGCCCAGCGGCGCGAATTGCGACTTCAGATATTCGGCGAGCGCCCGCGTGTCTCCAGGTCCGTTCGAAGTATCGAATGAGATCAACTTCTTGAGCAGGGCAACCGTGCGGTCCCCATTCGGGTCGGCGGCGGCAAATCCTGTTCCAGAGAGGAAGACGCCTGCGGCGAGTATCAAGGCGGCGAGGTTATTCCTGGTCTGCGACGTCACGTTTCTTTCTCCCGTTTTATTCGAGCATATCCCGCAGGGCCGGCATCAGGGAGCCCTTCCGAACAGCAGTTTCAGCATGGCTGCCGCGACAAGCGTCGTCACTGCAAGGCCGGTGGAGAGATAGAGCGCACTGGCATCGCCGAATCGGTCGATCACGACCGCATAGAGCAACGGCGCCGCTGCCGGCAGGATGAAGCTCGGAACCACGAGCCGGCCGACCAGCGTGCCATAGCTGCGATGATCGAACAGGATCAGCGGCAGCGTACCCCTGGTGATGGTCAGAATGCCGTTGCAGCCGCCGTAGAGCAGCGCGAAGGCGATCGCCATTCCGTTCGACGACCCGCTGAACAGCCCGGCGAGGAAGGACAGCGGCATGATCAGGCAGGCGGCCAGATTGAGCGCGAGCGGGTCGATCCGCCGGCCGAACAGCACCTCGCAGAGACGCGCTGCCGACTGCCCAATCCCCCGCAGCGTCGCGATCCACACCGCCACCGTGACGGTGAGCCCGAGACCGGAGAGCACCGCGATCATGTGCGCGGACATGCCTGCATTCAGGAAATTGGCGCCGGTCATGATCACCGCATAGAGCCCACCCGCCATCGCAAGCCGCTCGCGGCCAACGGCAAGCGGTGGCTTGGGAGCAACCGATACGGAACCCTGCACGCCGGCGAACCGCTCATTCGGAATCAGCAGATGCAGTGGGATCGTCAGCAGCGCGAAGCCGGCATAGGCCAGCACTGCGATGCGCCAGCCGAACTGTTCCGACAGCATGTGGCCGAGCGGCCAGAACACGGTCGCGGCCAGGCCACCGAGCAAGGTGATCCCGGACATCGCCCGGCGCGCCTCCGGACCGCCAATCCGTGCCAGCGCCGCGAACGCCGCGTCATACAGTGTCAGCCGCATGCCGAGGCCGAGCACGATCCACGACGCGAAATAGACAGCGATCTGGTGTGAGACCGCGAGACCGGCGCAACCGAGCGCGTTGATCACGGCCCCCGCGACCATGACCTCGCGGCCGCCGCGGCCATCCACCCATCGCCCTGCGAGCGGCGACGTCACGCCCATCACCAGCAGCGCTGCGGCGAACCCGCCGTAGACGATGTCGCGGCTCCAGCCGAGATCCGCCGCGATCTGCTCGCCGAAGCCGCCGATCAGATAGTAGGTCGCGCCCCACGAGATCAGCTGCGCAAGCCCGAGGGCGACGACGACGCGGCGGGCGATCACCGCGACTGGTCCCTCTCCGCGGGAAGTCTGGAGGCACCCGGTCCTAGCGATCGCTGCATCAGCACGGTGTCGACCCACTGCCCGAGCTTGAAGCCGACCGACCTCAGCGTTCCGACCATCTCGAAGCCCATGCGCCGGTGCAGCGCGATCGATCCGGCATTGCCACTGTTGCCGATCACGGCAATCATTTGCCGCCACGGCCCGGCCTCGGTGCGCGCGATCAGGGCCTCAAGCAGCGCCACGCCAATGCCGCGGCCATGCAGCCCATCGGTCACGTAGACCGAGTCTTCGATGGTGTGTCGATAGGCCGGCCGCGGCCGATACGATGTCGCATATGCGTAGCCGACCACGCGGCCTTCGAGTTCGGCGACGAGATACGGCAGGCCCGCCGCAAGCACGGCGCTCCGGCGACCGCGCATCTCGTCCACCGCCGGCGGCACTTCCTCAAAGGTCGCCAGCCCGTTCAGCACATGATGGGCGTAGATGCCCTGGACATCGGCCATGTCGCCGTCCGTCGCGTCGCGGACCACGACGCCGTCGATCCCTGCCGCCATGTTGCCTCCCTGCCGCAGCCATCAATATTGCCCAACCATGCGCTTCGCCGTTATATAAGTGAAGCTTTGATTGGTTATGCATAGCATAAGAGATACTTTGATGAAGAATCTCAACCTCGACTACCTCGACAGCTTCGCCGTCGTGATCGATTGCGGCAGCTTCTCGGCCGCGGCCGAGCGGCTGCAACTCACCCAGCCCGCGGTGAGCCTGCAAGTCCGCCAGCTCGAGCGCAACCTGAATGCGACCCTGATCGAGCGGGTTGGACGCAAGGCCAGGCCGACCGCCGCCGGAGTCGCCCTGCTCTCGCACGCGCAACAGATCAACGCGGCGGTGATGGCGGCGGTCGATGCCGTCGCGCAGCAGACCACGGGAACGGCAGGCCGCGTGCGGCTCGGCACCGGGGCGACCGCCTGCATCTTCCTGCTGCCGCCGATCCTGAGGGAGTTGCGTGCAGCGTTGCCCTCGCTCGAGATCACCGTCACGACCGGGAATACCGCGGAGATCGCGCGCGCCGTCGAGGACAATACGATCGACATCGCGCTGGTCACGCTGCCGGTGTCGGGCCGCAGCTTCGAGGTCACCCCTGTGATGAACGACGAGTTCGTGCTGATCGCGCCGCGCGACATGAAGCTGCCGGCCCGCATCACCCCGGAGGTGCTGGCGACGAGGCCGGTTCTGCTATTCGAGCCCGGCGGCAACACGCGGCGCACCGCGGACGAGTGGCTGGCGCGTGGCGGCGTCTCGCTGAAGCCATTGATGTCGCTCGGCAGCGTCGAGGCGATCAAGGAGATGGTGCGCGCCGGCCTTGGCTGCGCTATCCTGCCCGGCATGGCGGTGCCTGCCGAGGCCAGGCCGCGCGACCTGATCGTCCGCTCGCTGTCACCAAAACTCTATCGCCGGCTCGCGGTCGTGATCCGCCGCGACAAGCGCCTCGATCGTGGGCTGCGGCAGACCTTGTCGGCGCTCAAGACGCTCTCGACGACGAAGGATCACTGCCGCTAAGGCGTGATCGGAAACAATGCGGAGCTTGCTTGCGGCAGGCCGCTCAGGTGGAGCGATCAGAACCAGGCGCCCTGAATGCCGAGAATGACAGCGACCAGCGAGATCAACAGGCCGATGCCGGAAAACAGCGCGACGGTGACAAACTCTGCCATATCAGAGTTTTCGGACTCGGACGTGGATGAGGCCTTGATTGGGGTCGCGATGCGAGCTGCCTTGGGCATGACGGCACTCCAAAATGATTCCGTGGTCAAAAATCCCAGCCCTATCCGGGAGTCCCGGGAACTCGTCAAAGGTTCAATGCGCGTGATGATAGTCGCGCAGGAAACCGGCCGGTGTGATCCCTTTCACACCGGCCAATGCTTACACTGAGAAACAAATTAGCCGCGATAGATCGGTGCGCCGGCGGGCGATGCCGTTGCGCCGCCGTCGATGAACAGTTCCTGCCCCTGCACATGCGCGGCATCGTCCGACGCCAGGAACAGCACGGTCTTCGAGATATGATCGGGTTCACCGAGGCGGCCGAGCGGCGTGGTCTTGCCGATGCGCTGCTCGAAGGCCTTCTCGGCTTCGGGGGTTGCGATCGCCGCGCCCCAGATCGGCGTGCGCACCGCACCCGGCGCCACCACATTGACGCGGATCCCGCGCGGCGACAGTTCCGATGCCATCACGCGCGCCATCGCGCGTACGCCGGCCTTGCTCGCGGCATAGGCCGAGTAGCCGGGATTACCGAGCACCGAAATCACCGAGCCGTTGAGGATGATCGACGCGCCGTCATTGAGATAGGGCGCGACCGCCTGCACGGTGAAGAACACGCCGGTGAGATTGGTGCGGATCACGTTCTCGAATGCCGCCAGCGTCGTGCCGCCGACCGGTGTCTGGCCGGGAATGCCGGCATTGGCGAACAGCACGTCGTATCTGCCGAACTTTTCCGCGCCCTGCTTCACCGCGGCCTCCAGCGCCGCGACATCGGTGGCATCGGCCACCACAGCGAGCGCATTCGGCCCGAGTTCACTGGCCGCCGCCGCGAGCGTCTCCTTGTTGCGCCCGGTAATGACGACCCTTGCGCCTTCGGCTACGAACAGCTTTGCCGTCGCAAGTCCGATGCCGCTGTTGCCGCCGGTGATCAACGCCGTCTTGTTCGCCAGTCTCATGTCCGCCTCCAGCATGGTTGCATTATTAAACTTCGTTGCCTAACTATGGCATCAGGTTTAATATTGCAACCACACAAGGCCGTGATGGCTCGGATTCCGGAGGATAGTCGGTGAAGCGAACCAGTCTTGCAGGCGATTCCTGTCCGGTGGCGCGCGCGCTCGACGTGTTCGGCGACTGGTGGTCGCTCCTGATCATCCGCGACGCCAGCCTCGGCCGCCGCCGCTTCGGCGAATTCCAGGCAAGCCTCGGGCTCGCCAAGAACATCCTGGCTACCCGGCTGCGCACGCTGGTCGAGCGCGGCATCCTGAGGACGGTCCCCGCCTCCGACGGCAGCGCCTATCAGGAATATGTGCTGACGCCGAAAGGCCACGGCATCTTTCCCATCCTCGTCGCGTTGCGCCAATGGAGCGAGGAGTTCGACGGGCACCCGGACGAGATCGCGACCGTGCTGGTCGACCGCGCCAGGGGCAAGCCGGTGAAGAAGCTCACGCTCTATTCGCAGGACGGTCGCGTGCTGGGTGCCGCCGACACGACGCTGAAGCCGCGGCCTGCGCGGAAGACGGCGCGGCACGCGATGTCGTAGGGCGGCTATCCTTTCGTCATTCCAGGGCGACGCGCAGCGTCGAGCCCGGAATGACGGGGGTGAAAGCGCCGCGATCCCGCTCAGCACCGAATGCGGTGGCTATGGGTCCTGGCCTTCGCCAGGACGGCGAATGGAGGGAACCCTGCGCCAAAGCCCCGGGCTCTCTCATCCCTCACGACAGCTTCCGCCGGCTACGGGCGCGCAACTGCTCGTCGGCTTCCAGCCGGGCCATCGCGAACAGGCGGTCGAGGACTTCGAATTTGTGGCGCTGGGCAAGCTTGGCGAGTTCGGTCGCCGCGGCGCCGATCAGGATCAGGGCGTCATCCGGGTCGCCGTCCCCGGTTGTCGCGTCGTCCGCCGGTCGCCGCCGGCCGGCCGTCTCGCGCTTCCGGCCGCCCCCTGTGCTGCTCAAAAGGCCTATTCCGATTCCCACCCTCTATATAAGGAGAGATACGCCGTTTCCGGCCGCAACTCTAGGACGTATTTTTCAACCCTCGGGATAGGAACTCCACAGCTTCAGCCCTCCCTTCAATATCTGGCGATTTGACAGCGACCGCCCCAGCACCCATGTTCGCCCCGACACGGCGGGCCGCGAGTCTAGCGGAACCCGCCTTCAGGTTTTCCCGTAAGCTATTGGAATGACATGAATATCGTCATTGTGGAGTCGCCGGCCAAGGCCAAGACGATCAACAAATATCTGGGGTCCTCCTACGAGGTCCTGGCGTCGTTCGGCCATGTCCGCGACCTCCCGGCCAAGAACGGTTCGGTCGATCCGGATGCCAATTTCCAGATGATCTGGGAGGTTGATGCCAAGGCCGCGGGCCGGCTCAACGACATCGCCAAGGCGCTCAAGGGTGCCGACCGCCTGATCCTCGCAACCGACCCTGATCGCGAGGGCGAAGCGATCTCCTGGCACGTGCTGGAGGTGATGAAGGAGAAGCGCGCGCTGAAGGACCAGAAGGTCGAGCGCGTGGTGTTCAACGCCATCACCAAGCAAGCCGTCTCCGAGGCCATGAAGGCACCGCGTCAGATCGACGGCGCGCTGGTCGACGCCTATATGGCGCGCCGCGCACTGGACTATCTGGTCGGCTTCACCCTCTCCCCGGTGCTGTGGCGCAAGCTGCCCGGCGCCCGCTCCGCCGGCCGCGTGCAGTCGGTCGCGCTGCGGCTGGTGTGCGACCGCGAGCTCGAAATCGAGAAGTTCGTGCCGCGGGAATACTGGTCGCTGGTCGCAACCCTGCTGACGCCGCGCGGCGAAGCCTTCGAGGCGCGCCTGGTCGGCGCCGACGGCAAGAAGATCGCGCGGCTCGACATCGGCTCCGGCGCGGAAGCCGAAGACTTCAGGAAGGCGATCGAGGCCGCGCTGTTCAAGGTGGGGACCGTCGAGGCGAAGCCGGCCCGGCGCAATCCGCAGGCGCCCTTCACCACCTCGACCTTGCAGCAGGAAGCCAGCCGCAAGCTCGGCTTCGCGCCGGCCCACACCATGCGCATCGCGCAGCGGCTCTATGAAGGCATCGACATCGGCGGCGAGACCACCGGCCTCATCACCTATATGCGAACCGACGGCGTGCAGATCGCGCCGGAAGCGATCACCCAGGCGCGCAAGGTGATCGGCGAGGATTACGGCAACGCCTATGTGCCAGACAGCCCACGTCAGTATCAGGCCAAGGCCAAGAACGCCCAGGAAGCGCACGAAGCGATCCGCCCGACCGATCTGTCGCGCCGTCCGGCCTCGATCGGCCGCCGGCTCGATGCCGATCAGGCCAGACTCTATGAACTGATCTGGAAGCGCACCATTGCGAGCCAGATGGAATCGGCCGAGCTCGAACGCACCACCGTCGATATCGAGGCCAAAGCCGGCGCTCGCGTGCTGGAGCTGCGCGCCTCCGGCCAGGTCATCAAGTTCGACGGCTTCCTCGCGCTGTACCAGGAAAGCCGCGACGACGAGGAGGACGAGGATTCGCGCCGCCTGCCCGCGATGAGCGCGGGCGAGGCGGTGAAGCGCCAGAGCCTCGCCGTCACCCAGCATTTCACCGAGCCGCCGCCGCGCTTCTCGGAAGCGTCCTTGGTCAAGCGGATGGAAGAGCTCGGCATCGGCCGTCCCTCGACCTACGCTTCCATCCTTCAGGTGCTGAAGGACCGCGGCTACGTCAAGCTGGAGAAGAAGCGGCTGCACGGCGAGGACAAGGGCCGCGTCGTGGTCGCGTTCCTCGAGAACTTCTTCTCGCGCTACGTCGAATACGATTTCACCGCCGACCTCGAAGAGCAGCTCGACCGCATCTCCAACAACGAGATCGCCTGGCAGCAGGTGCTGCAGGATTTCTGGCGCGGCTTCATCGGCGCGGTCAACGACATCAAGGACCTCAGGGTCGCCGAGGTGCTCGACGCGCTCGACGAGATGCTCGGCCCGCACATCTATCCGCCGCGCGCGGACGGCGGCGACGTCCGGCAGTGCCCGACCTGCGGCACCGGCCGGCTCAACCTGAAGGCCGGCAAGTTCGGCGCCTTCGTCGGCTGCTCGAACTATCCGGAATGCCGCTACACCCGGCCACTGGCGGCCGACAGCGCCGAGAGCGCCGACCGCGTGCTCGGCACCGATCCCGACACCGGCTTCGACGTCACGGTGAAGGCCGGCCGCTTCGGCCCCTACATCCAGCTCGGCGAGCAGAAGGATTATGCCGAAGGCGAGAAGCCGAAGCGCGCAGGGATTCCGAAAGGCACCTCGCCCGCCGATGTCGATCTCGAACTGGCACTGAAGCTGCTGTCGCTGCCGCGCGAGATCGGCAAGCATCCCGAGACCGGAGAGCCGATCACCGCCGGCCTCGGCCGGTTCGGGCCGTTCGTCAAGCACGAGAAGACCTATGCCAGCCTCGAGGCCGGCGACGAGGTGTTCGATATCGGCTTGAACCGCGCGGTGACGCTGATCGCGGAGAAGATCGCCAAGGGCCCGAGTGGCCGCCGCTTCGGCGCCGATCCGGGCAAGCCGCTCGGCGATCACCCGACGCTCGGTGCGGTGGCGCTCAAGAACGGCCGCTACGGCGCCTATGTCGCCGCCGGTGGCGTCAACGCCACGATCCCGAGCGACCGCACGCCCGACGAGGTCACGCTCGCCGAGGCCATCGCGCTGATCGACGAACGCGCGGCCAAGGGCGGCGGCAAGAAGGTCAAGAAGGCGAAGGCAGAAAAGCCTGCCAAGGCCAAAAAAGCCAAATCTGAAAACGCGGCAGAAGAAACCGACGGCGACGCCGAGGCCAAGCCTGCCAAGAAGGCTGCGTCGAAAAAGGCCGCGGCGAAGCCGAAAACGGATGCGACCAGCAAGGCGCGCGCGCCGGTCGCCTCCGGTGCCAAGACGTCGCCTGCAAAGTCATCGGCATCAGCGAAAGCGCCCGCGAAGAAGAGCGCCGGCAAGGCACGAGGATAAGTGAAAAGAAAACCCGACCATGGCTTTCCGGGCCGGGACGCCATCGTCGCCTTCATCCGCGCCAATCCAGGCAAGGTCGGCACCCGCGAGATCGCGCGCGAGTTCGGCCTCAAGAACGACGACCGCATCGCGCTGAAGCGGCTGCTGCGCGAACTCGCCGACGACGGCACGGTCGCCAAGCGCGGCCGCAAGATCCACGAGCCGGCCGCGCTGCCGCCGACCGTGCTCGCCGACATCACCGGCCGTGACAGCGATGGCGAACTGATCGCCACGCCCGCCGAGTGGGACACCGACGAGAACGGCTCCGCGCCGAAAATCCGCATCGAGATGCCGCGGCGGCCAAAGCCCGGCACCGCCGCCGGCGTCGGCGACCGCGCGCTGCTCCGGGTCGAGGTGACCGACGAGCAGGACGGCACGCCCTATCGCGGCCGCATCATCAAGGTGATCGATCGCGGCCGCGCCCGCATCCTCGGCATCTTCCGCCGCAATCCCGACGGTAGCGGGCGGCTGATCCCGGTCGACAAGAAGCAGGCGGGCCGCGAGCTCAACATCGCGGCGGCCGACAGCGACGGCGCGGTCGACGGCGACCTCATCAGCGTCGATCTGGTGCGCACCCGCGCCTATGGCCTCGCCTCAGCCCGGGTCAAGGAGCGGCTCGGCTCGATTGCGAGCGAGAAGGCGATCAGCCTGATCGCGATCAACACCCACGACATTCCGCAGGTGTTCTCGTCAGCTGCGCTCCGCGAGGCCGAAGAGGCAAAACCTGCGACCTTGCAGGGCCGCGAGGATTGGCGCGACGTCCCGCTGGTCACCATCGATCCGCCCGATGCCAAGGATCACGACGACGCCGTGCATGCGGAGGTCGACACCGATCCCGACAACAAGGGCGGCTTCATCGTCCATGTCGCGATCGCCGACGTCGCATTCTATGTGCGGCCCGGCTCGGCGCTCGACCGCGACGCACTCCAGCGCGGCAATTCGGTGTATTTCCCCGATCGCGTCGTGCCAATGCTGCCGGAGCGCATCTCCAACAATCTCTGCTCGCTGGTGCCGGGCGAGCCGCGCGGCGCGCTCGCGGTGCGGATGGTGATCAGCGCCGACGGCCGCAAGCGCTCGCACAGCTTCCATCGCGTGCTGATGCGCTCGGCGGCAAAGCTTGCCTATGCGCAGGCGCAGGCAGCGGTCGACGGCAGGCCCGACGACACCACGGGCCCCCTGCTCGATCCGATCCTGAAGCCGCTGTGGGCGGCCTATGAGCTGGTCAAGCTTGCGCGCAACGAGCGCGATCCGCTCGATCTCGATCTGCCCGAGCGCAAGATCCTGCTCAAACCCGACGGCACCGTCGATCGGGTGATCGTGCCGCAGCGGCTCGATGCGCACCGTCTGATCGAGGAGTTCATGATCCTCGCCAACGTCGCCGCGGCGGAGATGCTGGAGAAGAAGGCGCTTCCGCTGATCTACCGCGTGCATGACGAGCCGAGCCAGGAGAAGGTGCACAATCTCCAGGAATTCCTGAAGACGCTCGACCTGCCTTTCACCAAGCAGGGCGCGCTGCGGCCCGCGCAGTTCAACCGCGTGCTCGCGCAGGTCGCGGGCGAGGATTACGAACCGCTGGTCAATGAAGTCGTGCTGCGCTCGCAGGCGCAGGCCGAATACTCTGCCGAGAACTACGGTCATTTCGGCTTGAACCTGCGCCGCTACGCGCACTTCACCTCGCCGATCCGCCGCTATGCCGACCTGATCGTGCATCGCGCGCTGATCCGCGCGCTCGGCCTCGGCGAAGGCGCCTTGCCGACCGACGAGACCGTGGAGACACTCGCCGAGATAGCCGCGCAGATTTCCGTCACCGAGCGCCGTGCGATGAAGGCAGAGCGCGAGACCACCGACCGGCTGATCGCACATTTCCTAGCCGATCGCGTCGGCGCCTCGTTCCAGGGCCGGATTTCCGGCGTGACGCGATCGGGCCTGTTCGTGAAGCTCGACGACACCGGCGCCGACGGCCTGATCCCGATCCGCAACATCGGCAGCGAGTATTTCAACTACGACGAAACCCGTCACGCGCTGATCGGCTCGCGTAGCGGCACCATGTACCGGCTTGGCGACGTCGTCGACGTCCGCCTGGTCGAAGCCGCGCCGATCGCCGGCGCGTTGCGGTTCGAGCTGTTGTCCGAAGGACAGACAATTCCGCGCGGCAGAAAACACGACAGCATCAGAGGTGAGCGCCGCGCCGCGGGATTTAACAAGAGGCCAGGCAAGGGATCCGGCAAGAAGGCGCACAAGGAACGTAAGGCGCGCAGCAAGAAGGACCGCAAGCCGGCAAAGCCGAAGTCCGGCAAATCGAAGCGAGGCAAGTCATGGACGTGAAGTCGTGGACGTGACACCCCCGACAGTGGTCTGGACTCGCGACGCCGTCGCCCCCGAGAAGCGCGACGTGTGGAGTGCGATGAAGCGCGGTTTCCGCGGCCGTTGTCCGCGCTGCGGAAAAGGCAGATTGTTCCGCAAGTTTCTCAAGTGCGACGGACATTGCCCGGTCTGCGACCTCGATTTTTCGCCACATCGCGCTGACGATCTGCCCGCCTATCTCGTCATCGTCATCGTCGGTCATATCGTGGTACCGACCGCGCTGTGGATCGAAACCAACTATTCGCCACCGGTGTGGCTGCAACTTGCGATCTACCTGCCGTTCACGCTGTTCGCATCGCTGGCGCTGTTGCAGCCGGTGAAGGGAGCCGTGATCGGATTGCAATGGGCCCTGCGCATGCATGGCTTTGACGAGAATCCCCCTAGCGACATCCCGCCGGTCTAGCTAAACCGGACGCCAAGAAGAAATGAAAGGGATGAAATGACTGAAGCCGCCGCCCCCGCCGCCGTCGTCCACCAGGGCGATAAGGAAGCCGATCATCATGCGTATTTCCGGCCGAAGGACGCCGCGACGCTGATCCTGATCGACCGTTCCGGCGCCAAGCCGAAGGTGCTGGTCGGCAAGCGTCACGACAAGGTGGTGTTCATGCCGGGCAAATTCGTCTTCCCCGGCGGCCGCGTCGACAAGGCCGACAACCGCGTGCCGGTCGCAGCGCCGATCACGCCGGAGCTCGAAGCCAATCTGTTGAAGGGCAGCCCGAAGATCACGTCCGGCCGCGCGCGCGCCCTCGCCAATGCCGCGATCCGCGAAGCCTGTGAAGAGACCGGGCTCTGCCTCGGCCGCAAGGTCGAGAAGAAGACCAAGCTCGACGGTCCGTGGGCGCCGTTCGCCGACGCGGGCCTGCTGCCCGATCCGTCGGGCCTGTTCCTGATCGCACGCGCGATCACCCCGCCTGGCCGCGTCCGCCGCTTCGACACCCGCTTCTTCACCGCCGATGCCTCGACCATCGCGCATCGCGTCGAAGGCGTGGTGCATGCCGATGCCGAACTGGTCGAGCTCGTCTGGGTCGAGATCGGCTCCGAGCCGCTCGCCGACGCGCATGCCATGACCAAGAACGTGCTCGCCGAGCTCGACCGCCGTCTTGCCACCGGCCCGCTCCGCCATGACGCGCCGGTGCCGTTCTTCCATTTCTATGGCGGCAAGATGCAAAAGGACGTGCTGGGGGCGTAACGAGCGCACCCACCATCACCCTGTCATTCCCCGGTGCGCAATTGCGCACCTGAGGGCACGCCTCTTGGCGCGAGCCCGGAATCCATCAAGCCGCATGAATGGTGGAGGAATGGATTCCGGGTTCGTCGCTTCGCGCCGCCCCGGAATGACGGCATTGAGGAAGTGCCCAAAAACAAAATAATCTTCCGGATGGCGCGCCGGATGCCGCCTCCCTATCTGTTCCGCTAACGACATCAAGGACGGAACGGGGCAATGGCGAAGCGTCAACTCAAGCTCGGCGCGTTCATGCGGCCGATCAGCATCCACACCGGCGCCTGGCGCTATCCCGGGGCCTGGCCCGACGCCAATTTCAACTTCGACCACATCAAGACGCTGATCCGGAAGCTCGAGGCCGGCAAGTTCGACGCCTTCTTCATGGCCGACCATCTGGCCGTGCTCAACATGCCGATCAATGCGCTGAAGCGCAGCCACACCGTGACCTCGTTCGAGCCGTTCACGCTGCTCTCGGCACTGGCGGCTGTGACAGAGAATATCGGCCTGGTCGCAACCGGCTCGACCACCTTCGACGAGCCCTACCATGTCGCCCGCCGCTTCGCCTCGCTCGACCACATCTCGGGCGGCCGCGCGGGGTGGAATATCGTCACCACGTCCAATCCGGACGCGGCGCTGAATTTCGGGCTCGACGATCACATGGAGCATGCCGAACGCTACAAGCGCGCCCGCGAATTCTACGACGTCGTCACCGGCCTCTGGGACTCGTTCGCCGATGACGCGTTCGTGCGCGATGTCGAGTCCGGCCTGTTCGTCGATCCCGACAAGATGCATGTGCTCAACCACAAGGGCAAATATCTCTCGGTGCGCGGCCCGCTGAACATCGCCCGCCCCGTCCAGGGCTGGCCCGTGATCGTGCAGGCCGGCGCTTCCGACGATGGCAGGCAGCTTGCGGCCGAGACTGCGGAGGCCGTGTTCACCGGCGGCGGCAGCCTTGCCGACGGACAAAAGCTCTATGCCGACATCAAGGGCCGCATGGAGAAGATCGGCCGCGATCCCGAGCATCTGAAGATCCTGCCCGGCGCCTTCGTGGTGGTCGGCGACAGCGTCGAGGAAGCCAAGGAGAAGCGCGCACTGCTCGACAGCCGCGTGCATTACGACAGCGCGATCGCCTCGCTCTCGGTGATCCTCGGCACCGATGCATCCGGCTTCGATCCCGACGGCCAATTGCCACCGATCCCCGAGACCAATGCCAGCAAGAGCGGCCGGCAGCGCCTGGTCGAGGTCGCGGCGCGCGACAAGCTCACCGTGCGTCAGCTCGCGCAGCGCGTCGGCGGCTATGGCGGGCTCGCGTTCGTCGGCACACCGCAGACCATCGCCGACCAGATGGAGGAATGGCTGACCGGTCGCGGCAGCGACGGCTTCAACATCATGTTCCCCTATCTGCCGCAGGGCCTGTTCGAGTTCGTCGACCGGGTGGTGCCGGAACTTCAGAAGCGGGGAATCTTCCGCAACGAGTATGAGGGGCGGACATTGCGCGAAAATCTCGGCCTGCCGCGCCCCAAAAACCAGTTCTTCGAGGGCTAATTGGCCGGAATCGGGACGATTTCGGCCCGGAAATCCTTGACTTTGAGCGGTTTGTGGCTAGTTTCCGGGCCAAACGCGGGCCGATTTGGCCGGCTCCCGATACCCCTTCATTTTCGAGGATTTGCACATGGCCAAAGCGGTCACCATCAAGGTCAAGCTCGTGTCGACGGCCGACACCGGCTTCTATTACGTCGCCAAGAAGAATTCGCGCACCATGACCGACAAGCTGGTCAAGAAGAAGTACGACCCGGTCGCGCGCAAGCATGTCGAGTTCAAGGAAGCCAAGATCAAGTAAGATCGCCTGCTTCCGACCTTCAAGCGGGGCCCTTTGGGCCCCGTTTTTGCTTTGTAGCCAGGCGTCATCCCCTGAAGCGTCCCGGACAGCGCCCGGGCGAAGGGTCCGCATGGTTGCAGCCCTGGACGAAGGCAATGTTGGCGGTTACTCGGTCGCCTATGGCCGCGAGGACATCTACTTTCCGGTCTATGTGACGGCCGCCCTCGCCGCGGTGTTCCTGACCGCGACGTGGATCACGGGCGCGATCTACTGGCTGGCGCTGGCGGCGGCTGCCGCCAGCTTCACCTACTACAACATCCCGCTGCTGGAGGCCGGGCGTCCGACCATCGGGGCCAACCAGTACGGCATCTTCATCCAGGCCTTCGGGCTGATCCGCTGGCGCGCGATCACGCGGATCGATCTCGTCGAGATCGCCGAGCGCGCGATGACCGTCCACGAATTGCAGATCGCACTCGATGGGCCACTCGGCAGCGCGCTGGTGGCCGATTGGCGCAAGCGGCCGGCCTATCGGCTGCTGATGCGCTTACCCTGGCGCATGGACCATCGCGGCGTGGTGCGCGTCAATCTGGAGCCGTTCGATCGAACACCCGAGGAGATCCATCGGACGTTCCTCCGGATGTGGCGCTACTACCGGAGCTAGCCCTTGAATGCCTCATCCGGCAGATGCGCATCCGCGATGTCGGCATCCGGATTGTGTGTGATGGTCATGAACCAAACCAGGCTGAAGAACAGCGACCACGCCGTGTTCCAGTAGAACCAGTTCATAGGGCACCTCGAACAGGTTTGGCCGGTGGGCCGGCAGCGACTGCCGATCCCACCGAAGACTGCCCCGTTCCTACTGCACGACCTCGCCGTGCAGCGCGAGGTCGAGACCTTCGCGTTCGATGTCCTTCGTCACGCGGAGGCCAACGAAGAGATTGATCACATACAGGATGATCAAGCTCACCACGGCATCATACACGAAAACCGTCGCGACGCCGATACACTGATTGAGGAACTGCCCGGTATTTCCCTCCAGAACGCCGGCTGTTCCACCATACTGCTCGACCGCGAACACGCCGGTCAGCAGCGCCCCGACGATGCCTCCGAGCGCATGGACGCCAAAGCAGTCCAGCGCGTCATCGTAACTGAACATCCGCTTCAGCCCGGTGCATCCCCAGTAGCAGCAGACGCCGGCGGCGATGCCGATGGCGAAAGCGCCGACCGGCCCGACGAAACCGGAGGCCGGCGTGATCGCGACCAGGCCCGCGACCGCACCCGAGCAGATGCCGACGACGGTGGGCTTGCCCTTCAATGCCCATTCCACCAGCATCCAGGTGAAGCCCGCCACCGCCGTGGCGATCTGGGTCACCAGCATGGCCATGCCAGCCTGCATTCCGGCCGTGACGGCGGAGCCGGCGTTGAAGCCGAACCAGCCGACCCACAGCAGCGAGGCGCCGATGAAGGTCAGCACCATATTGTGCGCCGGTCCCGTCTCGACGCGCTTGCCAAGCATGATCGCGCACATCAGTCCGGCCACGCCGGCATTGATGTGCACCACGGTGCCGCCGGCGAAATCGAGAACTTTGACATAGGCGGCGTCGTTGCCCGCCGAGAAGATCCCGTCGGGTCCCCAGACCCAGTGCGCGATCGGCGCGTAGACCAAGATGGCCCAAAGGCCGATGAACCAGAGCATGGCCGAGAATTTCATCCGCTCGGCAAACGCGCCCGCAATCAACGCCGGCGTGATGATGGCGAATGTCATCTGGAAGCAGATGTAGACAGACTCAGGGATGGTGGCGGCGAGCGGATTGGGATTGCCGATGCCCCCCTTGCCGATGTCGCTCAGAATGTCCTTCAGGAACATGCGATCGAGACCGCCGATAAACGGCGTGCCGGCACGGAACGCCAGGCTGTAGGTGAGGACGGCAAACAGGATCGTGACCAGGCAGGTGACGGCGAAGCTGGTCATCACGGTATCGCCGACATTCTTCTTGCGCACCATGCCGCCATAGAACAGCCCGAGACCAGGGACCGTCATCATCAGGACGAGCGCAACCGAGGTCAGCATCCACGCCGTGTCGCCGGAGTTCGGCGTGCACTTCTCGAGGATCTTGCCGCCGCAGGCCGGCGGCCCAGCGTCCTCGGCCAGCGCGACGTCGCTGAACAGCAGGCAAAGAAGCGCAACTCCCAGCAGGGCTACCAGGATCCTCATGAGCTTCTGCTGCGTATTTGTCCCAGACTCCATCATCTTCCTCCCGTCACAAGAAATGCTGGTGTTCGGAATGCCGTGGCGTGAACGCCGAACGGCCGTCTGCGGCGCAGTGATTGGAATTGCGTTCGAGGAGATTCGATTGGGTGACGCGATCGCAAAACCGCAGCGGCGCCACACCGGACGGTCGGCACAACAGCTTCCTGCTCGGCGGCGCGGCGAAGGCCGTGGTGCGCGGATCGCTGGAGAATGACGGCGACTAGCCTCATCGCGGCCAGCCCTTCCCATGGGTCCCCAGGCCGGAACCTCAGCGACGGTTTCCGGCACGATTTCTAGCCATATTCAATCAAGATTCATGCCACCGGCGCTTACAGCGTAACGCCTTGAAAGCGCGAGCCCTTCAATCCGCGCACGGAACGGCTTCGCGCTCTGTTGCACGTTCTCGTAGCAAGCGATCGATGGAAAACTAGGCAAGACGCGGCGACTGTCCTGGGTACGGGCAGTCGCCGCTTGACCGGGAATGGACGCTAGGCCGCCTTGAGCAATGGCGGCTGCGAGGGCCGGATCAGCGCGAACGCCAGTTGGATGATGCCGCCGGCCAGCCCGAGCGCGACGCCGATGCGCCAGGCCATGGTGTAGGAGCCCAGCGAGTCGTAGATCACCCCTCCTCCATAAGCACCGAGGAAGCTGCCGATCTGATGGCTCATGAAGGCAAGGCCCTGGATCATCGCCTGCCAGCGCAGCCCGAACATCTCCGCGACCGCGCCCGCGACCAACGGCCCGACGCCCATCCAGAGGAAGCCCATGATGGCGCCGAACAACAGCGTCGAGCCCGGCGTTGCCGGCAGCATGAAGTACCAGGCGAGCGCCAGCGAGCGCAGGATGTAGATCGCGCCCAGCAGCGCCAGCTTGTTCCAGCGCTGGCCGGCCCAACCGAAGAACAGCGAGCCCAGCACGTTGAAGCCGCCGATCATGCCGAGCGTCTGCGCGCTCAACATCGGATCGAGGCCGCAAATCGCCAGATACGACGGCAGATGCGTGGTGAGGAACACGAGCTGCATGCCGCAGACCATGTAGGCGCAGGTCATCACCACGAAGGACGCATTGCCGAACGCGGTCTTCGCCGCGGTCGCCGCCGTGGCGTTGCCGATGTCGTCGCCCGCGGGCTTCGGCAGCGGGATCCTGTCGACGCGGCCGGCATACAACGCGGCCGGAATCATGCCGATCGAGAGAATCACAAAGCCCGCGAGCCCGACGCGCCAGCCAAAACCTTCATTGAGCATCTGGCCGATCGGCGCCGACAACAGGGCGCCGAGCGAGCCCGCGGCGGAAACCATGCCAAGCACGGTCGAGCGCACCATCTCCGGCACCGCGCGTGCGGCGACCGACATTGCGATCGCATTCGCGGTGCAGGCGAGCGAAATGCCGATCAACACGCCGGCGCCAATCATGATGCTGAAGAGGCCATGCGCCATCGTCATCAGCACGAGGCCCGCGATATAAGCCAACGCGCCGACCACCATGATCGGACGGAAGCCGTAGCGCACGGTCATCGCGCCGGCCAACGGCTGGAGGAAACCCCAGGCGAGGTTCTGCACCGCCAGAGCCAGCGTGAAATGGGACACCGAGATGCCGATGTCGTGTGTCAGCGGCTGCATGAAGATGCCGAGGCTCTGCCGCAGGCCCATGCTCAGCGTGAGCATGATGGAGGCGCCGATCAGAATCGGAAGCGTGGGACGCAGGACCTGTAGCAGGGGCATTGTTTTTGTTCTCCCGGATCGGCGCCGCACGAACGCCACGGCCTGCGATTCAGCCATGTTTTGGTTACACAGACCTGTGTAATTAGTCTATACGGGGGTAGTCCTGTCAAGCGAAGAGGATCACGGCCGGCGCATGGCTTCCCCGCCTCCCAAACAGACCATGAAAGAGCGGATCCTCGAGACCGCCGACAAACTGTTCTACCTGCAGGGCATTCGCGCGATCGGCGTCGATACCATTGCGGCCGAGATCGGCATCAGCAAGCGCACGCTCTACAATCACTTTCCGTCGAAGGATGCGCTGATCGAAGCCTATCTGCAGCGTCGCTTCGTGCGACCTCCGCCTTCCGACAAGCCGCCGGCCGAGCAGATCCTCGCGACCTTCGATTCGCTGGAACGCCGCTTCTCGGCCAAGGACTTTCGCGGCTGCCCGTTCGTAAACGCGGTGGCCGAACTCGGTCCCGAGGACGAGGACCGCAGCGTTCGCAACATCGCCATCGCCTTCAAGGAAAGCCGGCGGATCTGGTTTCGCGATCTGCTGCGCCAACTTGGCGTCGCCGATGCCGAGGGACTTGCGACCCAGCTCACGCTGCTGGTCGACGGCTCGATCGCACAGGACCTGGTGCGCGACGATCCAGCGATGGCGCGCGCGGCCAAGGAAGCCGCCCGCGTGCTGCTGGCGAACGCCGGGGTCAAGGTCGCAAACGCCGCGCCGGCGGACAACAAGCGCGGCGGATAAATCCGGTTGCGCAAACAGGTTCCGTTTGGTTGGTAGCGCCACGCACGCGAGATGGCCGACCGGAATATTCCGTCACGCGACATTGCCGACGACCGCGCGAGCAGCACGGCGCAACAGGGGAACGACCATGGAAGATCTGAAGGTGACCGCCACCGGCTACGATTTCGCGCCGGCGCGCGCGGCCATGCAGCGCTATATCGACAACAATCTCCTCTCCGGCATCTCCTCCGCGGTCATGGTCGGTCGCGACTTGGTCGACGTGTCCTGCGTCGGATGGGCCGACAAGGAAGCGCAGATCCCGCTGCGCACCGACCACATCTTCCGGGTGTTCTCCAACACCAAGCTGATCACCTCCTGCGCCGCGCTGCTGCTGCTCGAGGACGGCCATATCCGGCTCGACGATCCGATCGAGACCTTCATCCCGCAGCTCGGAAACCGCAAGGTGCTACGCCCGGGCGCGACGTCGATCGACGATACCGAGCCGGCGCAGAGTTCGATCACGATCCGCCAGTTGCTCAGTCACACTGCCGGCTTGAGCTACGGCTTCTTTGATCCCGGCACCGTCATCTTCAAGGCGCTGAACGAGCGCGGCGTGCACAACCCCAATACGACGCTGGCCGAGATGGTGGACGTGCTCGCCGATCTGCCGCTGATCTATCAGCCGGGGACGTCGTGGGAGTACTCGCTCGCGACCGACGTAACCTCACGCCTGGTGGAAGTCGTCAGCGGCCAGAGCTTCGACAAGTTCATCAAGGCCCGCATCCTCGATCCGCTCGGCATGGTCGATACCGGCTTCGTCGTTCCGCAGCAGGATCAGGGTCGCCTCGTCGCGTACTATGCCGGTGCTGATCTCATGGAGCCGATGAAACCGGGCCTCACCCGCACCGACAATGCGCCGTTCCCCGGTGCCTATCTGCGCCCGGTCGCAAGGCTCAGCGGCGGCGGCGGCCTGGTCTCGACGCTGCCCGACATGGTGGCGCTGATCCGCAGCCTGCTGCCGGGCGGACCGACGCTGCTGAAGCCGGACACCATTGCAATGATGATGTCCAACCAATTGCCCGAAGGGCGATGGATCCGCTTCGCGCTGATGGGCGAACAGCCCGGCAAGGCACACGCGCTTGCCGGCGGCCTGATCCTCAATCCGTCACCGATCGATCATCCCGATGCGGCCGGTGAATTCTACTGGGGCGGCGTTGCCGGCACGCAATGGTGGATCTCGCCGAAGACCGGCATTGCCGGCGTGATGATGGCGCAGCGCCAGATGGCGTTCGTGCATCCGTTCTCGTTCGAGTTCAAGCGGATGGCCTATGACGCGGTGAAGCGCGGGCGCTAGCCCGCGCCATCACTTATCGGGTCTGCTGTGGAAAGGCTTCGTCGAGGTCCGGCTGGCCGCTGGCCTTCTGCGCGCCGAAATGATCCGCGAGCTGGCTGCTGTCGAAACTGTCGGTGAAGCTCTCGCGCACTTCCGGCAGCATGTCCTTGTTCCACTCGGTCCATTGCGCGACCATGCGGTCGTAGATATCGCGGTGACGATCCCTGAGATTGGCGCGCTCCAGCGGATCGGCCACCACATTGAACAGGAAGGTCTGGTCCAGCATCTTGAGGATCTTCCAGTCGCCGTCGCGGGCCGCACGCTGCGCATTGGCCTTGTAGCGCCAGAACAGCTTGCGCGGCACCGGCGCCGGATTGCCGGTCAGCACCGGCAGCAGGTTCATGCCGTCGGACGGATAGGCCGGATCCGGCGCCCCGCCCGCCGCCGCCAGCAGCGTCGGCAACCAATCCATGCTGGCCATCACCTGGTCATGCGTACGGCGCGCGGTGATTTTGGCAGGCCAGCGGATGACGGCGGGAATGCGCAGGCCGCCTTCCAGCAGCTCCGTCTTGTGGCCGGTGAACGGCCAGGTGTTCGAGAACCGCTCACCGCCATTGTCGCTGGTGAAGACCACGATTGTATCGTCGGCGATCCCCCTGGCCTCGAGGGTGCGCAGGATGCGGCCGACCTGCGCATCCATCGCCCCGACCATGCGGCGATAAGTTTGCAGCGAGCCACCGTCGAAATCGAACAGCGATTTCGCCGCGAGCCGCTCCGACTCGGCCTGATCGCCGGGCGCCTCCCACGGCCAGTGCGGTGCGTTGAAATGCAGGCTGAGAAAGAACGGCTGCCTGGCCTTGGCATAACCTTCGATGACGCTGACCGCGCGATCGCCGAACAGCTCGGTCGCATAGCCGACCTTGTGGATCGGCAGGTCGTCGTCCCACAGATCGTCCTTATGGTCCGGCCCCTGGTGTGCGTAATAGTCGATCGCACCGCCGCGGAAGCCGTAGAAGTGCTCGTAGCCGCTCTGCAACGGGCCGAACTTCGGCAGCTCCCCCATGTGCCATTTGCCGACCAGCGTCGTGCCGTAGCCCAACTTCTTCAGCAGGGAGGGAATGGTCGGCATTTCCGGCGGCAGGCCAACGGTCTTTCCGGCGCCGGCGAGCGGCTCCTCCAGGCCGAGACGGAGCCGGTATTGATAGCGCCCGGTGATCAGCGCGGTGCGCGTCGCCGAGCACACTGCCGAATTGGCATAAGCCTGCAGGAAGCGCAGACCGCCGGCAGCGATCCGATCGATGTTCGGCGTGTGCATCTCCGACGGACCGTAGCAGGAGAGGTCCGCATAGCCGAGATCGTCGGCGAGGATGAAGATGATGTTCGGCTGCTTCGCCGGCGTCCGCGCCAATGCCCCCTGCCCGAGAGCCAGCGTGACGGATGTTGCAGCCGCCGAGTTGATCAACCGCCGACGGGTCATCTTTGGCATCGAGACCTCCCACATTGTCCGGCGGCGAGCCTAAGAGGCCCTGCGGCGGCCTTCAATTGCTCTTGAACCAGCGTTCCGGACAGTGGAACGTGCGGGGACAGAGATATGTCCCGGCGGCAACGGAAGAACGGACAGATGGAGCACGACACGGTCAGGGCCCTGTCACGCGGCCTCGATGTTCTGGAAGCGCTGGAAACGCGTGACGGGATGGCACTGCACGAATTGCACCGGATCACGACGCTGCCGAAGCCGACGCTGCTGCGGTTGTTGTCGACGCTCGAACGCCGCGGCTATGTCAGCCAGCGGCTCGCCGATGGCTGCTGGCGGCGCACTTCGCGGGGACGAATATCTGCGGCTTCGGAGGCGAAGGAGCAGTTGCTCGATTGCAGCACGGCCGTGCTGCACGATCTGTGCCGGGACATCGCGTGGCCCTCAGACGTCGGTGTCTACCGCGAAGGCACCATGGAGATCATCGAGAGCAACCGGGCCCTGACGCCGCTCGCGATCGCGCCGGTCCCGGTGGGCCTGCGCGTCTCGCTGCTTGGGTCGGGTCTCGGCCGTGCCTGGCTCGCTTATTGCGGAGATGCCGAACGGCAGCAGGCCATCGCCGCGGCCTGCCAGGTGGCGAACCGGAGCGCGCCCCGCCAGAGCATCGACGCGGTGCTCGAGCACACGCGGCGCAAGGGCTATGGTTGCCGGGCAACAACCGGCGTCCCCGCACCGATCGGCCAGGGCGACATCGGCATCGCGGTGCCGATCCTCAGCACGGGACGCCTGCTCGGCTGCGTCAACATCGTATGGCGGTCCTCGGCGATGAGCGAAGCCGCTTTCGCCCGCCGCTATCTGTCGCGCCTGCAACAGGCGGCGCAGACGATTGGCGCGAAGATCTCGGAAGGCAGGACAGCGCTTCGCGCGAGAGCGACTTCGTAGCCCCGTTGGCTTCAGGGCTACGAAAGGCGACTATGCCGCCGCCGACACCACGCGGTTACGGCCGTCGTGCTTGGCGCGATAGAGCGCATTGTCGGCGCGCTTGAGCACGTCGGCAACCTGCTCGCCCTTGCGCTCCAGCGTGGCGAGCCCGATCGAGATCGTCACCGTGATCCGCTTGCCGCCCTTCTCGACCGCAAAGGGCTCGCCCGCGATCGAGCGGCGCAGCCGCTCGGCGACCATGCCGGCGACATGCAGATCGGTCTCGGGCATCACGATCACGAACTCCTCGCCGCCATAGCGGCAGGCGAGATCGATGCCGCGGATCGACTTGCGGATGCGGACGGCGAATTCGCGCAGCACGTCGTCGCCGGCGTCGTGGCCGTAGGTGTCGTTGATCGCCTTGAAGTAGTCGATGTCGAGGATCATCAGCGCCAGCGGCTTGCCGCGGATCGAAGCCTGCTCCGCCAGCGTGCCGAGATGGCTCTCCATGTAGCGCCGGTTATGCAGGCCGGTCAGCGCATCGGTGATCGCCATCTCGATCGAGTTCTGCACGTTGTCGCGCAGATGATCGGTATAGCGGCGGCGGCGGATCTGGGTGCGCGCCCGCGCCAGGAGTTCGTTCTTGTCGACCGGACGCAGCAGGTAATCATTGACGCCGATCTCGAGCCCGCGCATCAGCCGCGCATTGTTGTCGGCATCCGAGATGGCCAGGATCGGGACCTGGCGGGTGCGCTCCAGCGAGCGGGCCTGGCTGCACAGGCGCAGGCCGTCGAAATTATCGAGGCTAAGCGAGACGATCAGGAGATCGTAATTGCCCTCGGCGGCGTGGAACAAGGCCTCCGACGGATTGACCTCGACGTCGACGGTGTGCTCGGCGGCGAGGATCGGCGCCAGCTTCTCATAGGATGACGGCCGGTCGTCGACCAGCAGGATGCGGCCGCCGGTGCCACGATCAGCGATCGCGCTGCGCTCGGGCGCCTGCATGCCGATCTCGAGCGAGGTGATGGCGCGCATCCGCAGCTCATCGGTCATCATCTTCAGCCGCGTCAGCGAGCGCACGCGCGCGATCAGCACGACGTCGGACACCGGCTTGGTCAGGAAATCGTCGGCGCCGGCCTCCAGGCCGCGCACGCGGTCGGCCGGGCTGTCGAGCGCGGTGACGATGACGACGGGAATGAAATGGGTCGCCGGGTTCGACTTCAGGCGGCGGCAGACCTCGAATCCATCGAGATCCGGCATCATGACGTCGAGCAGGATGATGTCGCACTCGGCACGCGCGCAGATTTCCAGCGCCTCGGTCCCGTTGGACGCCGTCAGCACATCGAAATATTCGGCCGACAGACGGGCTTCCAACAGCTTGACGTTCGCCGGAACGTCATCGACGACGAGGATACGCGCGGACATCGCAACCCAACTCCCCTATCCGATAAAGCGTCGGACAGTCTCAATGAACTTGCCGACCGAGATCGGCTTGGACAAATAGGCTTCGCAGCCGCCCTCGCGGATGCGTTCTTCGTCGCCCTTCATGGCGAAGGCGGTGACTGCGACCACCGGAATCGTGCGCAGATCGGGATCGTCCTTGATCCAGCGCGTGACCTCGAGGCCGGAGACCTGAGGCAGTTGAATATCCATCAGGATGAGATCGGGACGCAGCTTGCGGACGAGGTCGAGCGCTTCGAAGCCATTGCTGGTGCCCGAAGTCTGATAGCCGTGCGCTTCCAACAGATCGCGAAAGAGCTTCATATTGAGCTCATTGTCCTCCACGATCAGGACGGTTTTGGCCATCCCGTCCCTCCCAAACCCAGGAGACGGGCCCGGCTGCGGCACCTCACGTACCGCGCTCGGGGCGCGTCGAAAATGTGAATTCAAACTAGCGCCAGAATCGCTCTAACCCGTTAACCCGAAGTCCAACTTCCGCAGCGTGGTTTCCGTTGCTTGAACCCAAGCGGAAGACTCGGGCATGATGGGCCTCTCAATAGAGACCATAAGTTAACGGAAAGGCAAACCGGCGCGTTGAAAAAGCCTGTTCACAACCCACGCGAAGTTGCTGAAATCGTTGCGATTCAGGCGCTCGGCTTCATTGCCGGCGATCCCGAGCGGCTGGGCCTGTTCCTGGCCGAGACCGGAATCGGTCCGGAGACGCTACGCAATGCCGCATCCAATCCTCAATTTCTCGCGAGCGTGCTCGATTTCGTGATGCGCGACGACGCCACCGTGAAGGCGTTCGCGCAGGCCTCCGAGTTGCACCCGACCAACATCGCCGCCGCCCATCAGGCGCTGGGCGACCCGAAATGGGAGCGCGACGTGCCGTGACCACGGCAGCGGCAGCTTCGGACGGCCCGCTCAGTTTCTGCCGAGACTGCCTCGGCGATCTCGATATCAAGGTCAAGCGATGCAGCCATTGCGGTTCGCCGCGGCTGGTGCGGCACCGCGCCCTGCCCACGCTTTCGCTGGCGCATATCGACTGCGACGCGTTCTACGCCACCGTCGAGAAGCGCGACAATCCTGAGATCGCCGACCGCCCCGTCATCATCGGCGGCGGCAAGCGTGGCGTGGTGTCGGCTGCCTGCTACATCGCGCGCACCTACGGCGTCCGCTCAGCGATGCCGATGTTCAAGGCGCTGGAACTCTGCCCGGACGCGACCGTGATCCCGCCCGACATGGCGAAATATGTCCGGGTCGGGCGTGAGGTGCGCCAGGCGATGCAGGCGCTGACCCCGCTGGTCGAGCCGTTGTCGATCGACGAGGCGTTCCTCGATCTCGCTGGCACGCAGCGCGTCCACGGCATGATCCCGGCCAAGGTGCTCGCCAAATTCGCCCGCGACGTCGAGCGCGACATCGGCATCACGGTGTCGGTCGGGCTGTCCTGCAACAAGTTCCTTGCCAAGATCGCCTCCGATCTCGACAAGCCGAGGGGCTTTGCCGCGCTCGACCAGGAGGAGGCGCGCGAGATGCTGGCAGCCAAGCCGGTCGGCTTCATCTACGGCGTCGGCCCCGCGACCCAGGAGAAGCTGGTGCAGCGCGGCTTCCGCGTCATCGCCGATTTGCAGCGCGCCGACGAGAACGAATTGATGAAACAGTTCGCCAGCGAAGGCCGCAGGTTGTGGCGGCTGGCGCGCGGAATCGACGACCGCAGCGTTGTCCCCGATCGCGGCGCCAAGACGATCTCGAGCGAGACCACGTTCGAGACCGACATCCGCGATTTTGCGACGCTGGAGAAGCTGCTCTGGAAGCTGTCGGAGAAGACCTCGGCGCGGCTGAAGAGCAGCGACCTCTCCGGCTGCACCATCACGTTGAAGCTGAAGACCGCCGACTTCCGCCAGCGCACCCGTTCGCAATCGATCCAGACGCCGACCCAATTGGCCGCGAAGATTTTTGCGGTGACGCGTGAGATGCTGATCAAGGAGATCGACGGCACCGCCTTCCGCCTGATGGGCGCCGGCGTCAGCGCACTGCGCCCGGGCGCGCAGGCCAATGATTCCGACATGCTCGACCGCCGCTCGGCACACGCCGAACGCGCGATCGACAATCTGCGCAAGAAATTCGGCAATGCCGCCGTCATCAGGGGCATCGCCTATGACGGGCCGGCCAAGCCGGCGGAAGACTAGAGCGTTTTTGAGCGAAGTGGATACCGGTTCGCGTAAAGAAAACGCGTCAACACAAGAACCTAGAGCCCCGCTCCGATTCCATCGGAACGGGAAAGGCTCTAGGCGCGGCTCGAGCTCCCGCCAGTTCCGTCATTGCGAGCGAAGCGAAGCAATCCATGTTTCAGCATATGCGGAACGATGGATTGCTTCGTCGCTTCGCTCCTCGCAATGACGGGGAAGCACTGCGCTCAATCCGCGACGGCAATCGCCTCGATCTCGATCAGCCATTCCGGCGCCGCGAGCGCGGTGACGCCGACGAGCGTCGAGGCCGGCGGCTCCATGCCCTCGAAGAACGCCGAGCGCGCCTTGCCGATGATCGGGCGGAGCTCCGGCCTGTAGCCGACCACGAAAGTCGTGATCTTGACGATGTTGGAATAGCTGGCTCCGGCCGCCTTCAGCGCCAGGCCGAGGTTCTGCATCACCTGCGTCGTCTGCGCGGCGAGATCGCCGGCGCCGACCACCCGGCCCTCCTCGTCGGTGGATACCTGTCCGGAAATGTAGATCGTGCGCGCGCCCGATGCGACGACGACGTGGGAGTATGCCGGATTGTGATGCAGGCCGCTGGGGCGAAGATGGTCGCGCTTGCTCATGATGTGCCTCCCTGACACGAATGTTTCGGGAAGCGTACTCGCGTCTGCTGGTTCCGGCCAGAGTGGTCTCGCGGCCTCGCTCCGATGTCGTCCCGGCGAAGGCCGGGACCCATAACCACCCAGGGTGATTATTGCGCGACGCTGGAGCCACAGCCCGCCTAACAATCTAACCCTGTGGTTATGGTCCCGGGTCGCGCTTCGCTTGCCCGGGACGACGGCGAGCGGGTGGCTACGGCCTGCCCCTCACTTGCAGGGCTTGGAATCCCTGACGTCGAACTTGTCCAGCGCGCCGGAGATCACGAAATCGTTGTAATCCAGCACCAGCGCGCGCGAGACGCCGTTCTCGTAGAGCTCGAACGCCATCGAATAGACCGGCGTCTGTTCGCCGTCCTTGGCGCGCGCGTCGCGATCGAAATAGCTGACGGTGACCGGCCAACGCGTCATCGATTTCATCGCATCGCTGGCCGTCGACGGATCGGGCGAGGACGGCGCGCGGTCGCCCGTGATCGGTCGGCCGATCACGGTGAGCGTGTTGTAGACCTTCTCGCCATTGTCGGAGCCGTCATAGACGGTCTGTTCCAGCACCGACTTGCCGTCGCGGGCGGCGGCGATGATGTGCTGGATCTGCTCGGTCGGAAACACCACGCTGCCGTCGAGATTGAACGTCTTCTTCACCGGCTGGGTCAGCTTCACGGTGATATGATCGCCGACGCGCTCGGCGACACCGTCGACCGGTGACGATTCACTGTCGTTCATCCGTGTGTCGATCTTGAAGCGATAGCTCTTGCCCGCGGCGTCCTCCCAGGACGAGGAGCGCAGGTCGGACAGCGTCACCTTGCCCTCGCCGCTGTCGAGTTCCGACACCTGGCGGAATTCGGAAGTGTAGCCTTCGCAGGAATTGCCGGAGAAATTGTAGAGGATGCGCCCGCGCGCATCGCTGACCGAATTGGTGCCGCGCGATTTCACCAGGCTGAGATCGTACAGCGCCTGGTGCGCGAGAAACGGTCCGCTTGCCGCAGCGGCAGACCCTTGAACGAGACCGGATGCCGCGGCAACGGCGATCGTCAGCAGCAGCGCACGCGACGGATTCCGAAACGGCAGGGTCATGATTCGTCCTCGGGGAGGCAGGGATTCGCCACAATAGTGACGGTGGTATTGTGCCGCAACTGGGGCAAGTCTGACAAAATGGCAATGCGGGAGTGAGAATGCCGTCCTTTTCGGCAGCTTTTCGTGCGATTCCGCACGCAATGGCCGCCTAGCCCGCACCTCGCCGTCGCTTGCAACCGGCGGCCCGATGGGCGAAACACTCGAAACCAACTTGGCCCTGACCGCGTTTCAGGCGTCGTGCAATTCAATTGGGGGATCAGAGATGGCGGGTACCGTCGAACAGAAGCTGGCATCACAGGGCATCACCTTGCCCGAGCCGACCTCCCCGGTCGCAAACTACGTCCCCTTCGTACGCAGCGGTAATCTGCTATTCGTCTCGGGTCAGGTCTGCTTCAACGCGGAAGGCAAGCTGATCGCCAAGGGCAAGCTCGGCGCCGGCGTCACCATCGAGCAAGGCACGGCCGCCGCACGCGGCTGCGCGATCAACCTGCTGGCCCAGATCAAGGCCGCGCTCGGCGATCTCGACAAGGTCGTGCGCGTGGTTCGGCTCGGCGGCTTCATCAATTCGGCGCCCGACTTCTTCGACGGTCCGAAGGTCCTCAACGGCGCCTCCGACCTGATGGTCGAAGCCTTCGGTGACAAGGGCCGCCACGCCCGCACCACGGTCGGCGTCGCCTCACTGCCCGCGGATGCCGCGGTCGAAGTCGAAGGCGTGTTCGAAGTCGCCTGAGCGATGCGCGCCCCGGATTGGCTGACCAAGCGGCCGGTCGCCCATCGCGGCCTGCACGATGCCGCGCGCGGCATCATCGAGAACATGCCGGCCGCGGCCAACGCCGCGGTCGCCGGCAACTTCGCCATCGAGTGCGACATCCAGCTCACCGCCGACGGCGAGGCGATGGTGCATCACGACGATGCGCTTGGTCGCCTCACCGAAGGTTCGGGGCTCTTGGCGACCAAGACGGCGGCCGAACTGAAGGCGGTCAGGTTCAAGGACACCTCCGAGCAGATGATGACGCTCGGCGATCTCTGCGCGCTGGTCTCCGGCCGCGTTCCGCTGGTGGTCGAGGTGAAGAGCCATTTCGATGGCGACCGCAGGCTGGTGCGGCGGATGGCCGAGGTGCTCGCCTCCTATTCCGGCCCTGTGGTCGGGATGTCGTTCGACCCCGACCAGGTGCTGGCGCTGCGCGAGACCATGCCGGCGCTGCCACGTGGCATCACCGCCCAGCGTACCTATGACGACGGCTACTGGGACAAGCTGTCGCCGGCGCAGCGCGACGGCATGCTGTATTTGCGCCACGGCTTCAACACCCAGCCGCACTTCGTTGCCTTCTGGGTCAACCAGCTCCCGGCACCGGCCCCCTGGATCGCCCGCAACCTGTTCGGCTGTCCGCTGCTGGCCTGGACCGTGCGGACCGCGGAGCAGCGCGAACGCGCCGCGCGCTACGCCGATCAGATGATCTTTGAAGGGTTTGTGCCGGGAACCTGACATGTCCCTTCGCAGCCTTGAAGTCGTCGCTGCGATGCACGATCTTTGCAGGGGCTGGTCAGGCATTGGTCGTCATCGGCGATGGCGGATTGCGGAGCATGATCCGGAAGTGGAGCCAGCTGTTCCGGAAGTTTCATGCTCGGACAAGGCACCGGTCTTCATTCTCGATGGCGTCTTCTGAAATCACCCTGGAAGCTCTAGCTGACATCGGCGCCATTCCGGCGGCCGAGTGGGACGCCTGCGCCAATCCGAAGGCGGACGCGGACAGCATTCACCAGCTCGACACCCTGGCCTCGCCCGGCTCCGCAAGCGATTGCCAGAAGATCGCAGGTTCGAGCTATAACCCCTTCGTTTCCCATGCCTTTTTTGCCGCCGCGGAGGCCTCCAGCTCGGCCTGCCCGCGCACCGGCTGGGGCCCCCGGCATCTGATCGCCAAACTCGACGGCCGGATCGTCGGCGTCGTGCCCTGCTATCTGAAATCGCACTCGCAGGGCGAATACGTGTTCGACCGCGGCTGGGCCGAGGCCTATCACCGCGCCGGCGGCAGCTATTACCCGAAGCTCCAGGTCTCAGTGCCGTTCACGCCGGCGACCGGGCCGCGGCTGTTGATCCGGGGCGACGTCGACCGCGAGGTGATCGGCTCCGCTTTGGCGCGCGGCCTGCGGGCGCTCTGCAACGCCACCGAGGCCTCCTCCGTGCATGTGACGTTCGCCCGCGAGGACGAGGCCAGGTTCCTCGGCGCGCATGGCTTCCTGCAACGGACCGACCAGCAGTTCCACTGGCACAATGAAGGCTACAAGACCTTCGACGATTTCCTGGGATCGCTGAACTCGCGTCACCGCAAGGCCATCAAGCGCGAGCGGCGCGAAGCGGTCGCGGCCGGGATCACGATCCACTGGCTGACCGGCACCGATATCACCGAGGAGGCCTGGGACGCGTTCTTCGAGTTCTACATGGAAACCGGCTCGCGCAAATGGGGCCGGCCCTATCTGACCCGCAAGTTCTTCTCGCTGATCGGCGAGAGCATGGCCCGCGACGTGCTGTTGGTGATGGCCAAGCGCGACGGTCGCTGGATCGCGGGCGCGATTAATTTCATCGGCTCGGACACGCTGTTCGGCCGCAACTGGGGTGCGGTCGAGCACCACCCGTTCCTGCATTTCGAGGTCTGCTACTATCAGGCGATCGATTTCGCGGTTCAACGCGGGCTCAAGGTGGTCGAGGCTGGCGCGCAGGGCGAGCACAAGCTGGCGCGCGGCTACCTGCCGCAGACCACCCACTCGGCGCATTTCATCGCCGACCCCGGATTGCGCAACGCCATCGCCGACTACCTCAAGCGCGAGCGCGATTACGTCGCCGAGGTCGGCCGCGAGCTCACCGAGGCCGGCCCGTTCCGCAAGACCGCCGAGGACGACGCTTGACGTTTGGCCCGTGACCGAGACATTAGCCTTCCAAAAAAATTCAGGAGACGCCGCCATGCCCGCCGCCTACGACAACAACAACCCCTTCGCAAAGATCCTGCGCGGCGAGTTTCCCTGCTACAAGGTCTATGAGAACGAGCACGTGCTCGCCTTCCTCGACATCATGCCGCGCTCGCCCGGGCATACGCTGGTGATCCCGAAAGCCCCTGCCCGCAACATTCTCGACATCACGCCGGACGACTACGCCCATGTCGCGCGCGCGGCACACAAGATCGCGGCCGCCGCGATGAAAGCGTTCGAGGCCGACGGCATCACCGTGCAGCAATTCAACGAGCCCGCCGGCGGCCAGGTCGTGTTCCACCTCCACATGCACGTGATGCCGCGCAAGGACGGCGTCGCGCTGCTGCCGCCCGCCAGCCTCAAGGAAGACGGCAAGGTGCTGGAGGCGAATGCGGCGAAGTTGATTGCGGCGTTGAAGTGACGCCGTCAGCGTCATTCCCGGGCGCGCCTCTTGGCGCGAGCCCGGAATCCATTCCTCCACGAATCCCGAACTGACGAGCGACCGAGCTGGGGGCGCCATGGATTCCGGGCTCGTCGCTGCGCGACGCCCCGGAATGACGACCTACTCCGTCTCGAAATCGCCCGGCTGCGGCGGGGCCAGCGGGGTAAACTCGCAGCGGTCGGGCTTGACGTCGATCAGCGGCGTCTCGTCGAGGCAGTCGAGGCCGCGGACCAAAATGACGTTGCCCTCGACCCCGACCAGCTTGACGACCGAGGTCCCGATCGGATTGGGCCGCACCGGCGAGCGCAGCGAGAAGGTGCCGCGGGTGTTGCCGTTGTTCTTCGGGCTTTGCAGCACGATGTCGCGGCGCGACTGGTGCAGCCAGTACAGCACTTCGAGGTTCGAGTAGAAATCGACGCCCTTGATGGCGGCGACCCAGGGCTCGAAAATCTCCAGCCGGCACACCGGGCCGTCGTGCCGCCCCTGCCGCGGCGTCGCCAGCCGCGAGGTCCAGGGCGTACGGATGCGGCCGATGAAGACGAGCCCGGCATCGCGCGCCGCCGGCATGTCGACGGCGACCTCGCCCTGGCGCAATTCCATTTCACGTACCATGTGTCAGTCCAGCGATATGTTGAGCGCCTTGACCACGCCCGCCCACCGCGCGCGATCGGTATCCACGAACTTGTCGATCTCGGCCTGGCTCTTCGGGCGCAGCGGCGGAAAGCCGATCTTGACCAGCGAAGCGCGAAACGCCTCGTCGTTCAAGGCCCGGTCGAGGCTCGCCTTGATCTTGCCGGCGATCTCGTCAGGCACTTTCGACGGCGCTGCAATACCATACCAGACGCTGACCGCATAATCGGGATAGCCGCTCTCGGCGATCGTCGGCAGATCCGGCAGGTCGGCAATGCGCGCGGTCGAGCTGACGCCGAGCGCGCGCAGCATGCCGGACTTCACCGGCGGCAGCGCGGTGCCGAGTGTGTCGAACATCAGCTGGATGTTGCCGGACAGCAGATCCTGCAACGCGGGTCCGGCGCCCTTGTAGGGCACATGGGTCATCTCGACGCCGGCCATCTGCTTGAACATCTCACCGGCGAGATGAACCGTGCCACCGGTCCCCGCCGATCCGAAATTGAGCTTGCCGGGATTCTTCTTGGCGTAGGCGACGAACTCCGCAACGGTCTTGGCCGGCACCGAGGGATTCACCTCCATGATCATCGGAGAATCCGTGATCACCGACAGCAGGCGGAAATCCCGCGCCGGATCGTAGGGCAGCTTCTTGTAGAGCAGCGGGTTGAGCACGAAGATCGAGGCCGCCGTCACGAACAGCGTGTAGCCATCGGGATCGGAGCGCGCCACCGCCTCGGCGCCGATCGCACCCTGCGCCCCAGCCTTGTTCTCGACCACGACCACCTGCTTGAGATCGCGCCCGAGATATTCGCCGACGACGCGGCCGAGCACGTCGGTCGGTCCTCCCGCGGCATAGGGCACCACCAGCTTGATCGGACGTACCGGATAGTCCGCCGCGCGCGCCGGCAGCGCCACCGCCGCGAGCAACGCCGTCAAAGCAACAATGAATGGCGATGATGCGCGCCGCTGCATGCCGTTTCCCCGCTGTCTTGTTATTGGGCAACGAGAGTAGCGGATAATGCGATCGCTGCAATCAGCCGAGCCAGTATTTGCCTGCGATCATGACGACCTCGCCGACGATGACGCCGGCGAAGATCGATTTCCGCGCCAGCATGAACGCGACGAAGCCGGCGGCGACCGAACTGTAGCGCAGCCAGTCCGGCACGCTGGCGAGCGCGCCCGGCGGCTGCACCAGGATCTGCGCGATGATTCCGGCGAGGATCGCGGTGGCGACCGCCCTCACCCAGACCAGCAGCTCGGAGTTCTCGTCGATGCCGCCGCCGAACCACAGGCCGAGCATGCGCCAGATCTGGTTGGGGATGACGCCTGCAACGAACAGGATCGCGAGCGCGTGCCAGTCACCGATGAAACCAGTCACGCGCGCGCCCTCACGGTGCCTGCCCGCGCCCGGTGCACGCCATAGGCAATGGTTCCCGCGACGACGCCGCTGACCAGGATGTCGACGCCGCTGTTCAGCATCGCCGCCAGCGGGAACAGCAGCAGGCCGAGCACCAGTGCGATGACGTCGGCGAGCTCGCGGGAATTGCGCGCGGTCGAGAACAGGAAGGCGAGCGGCGTCAGCATCAGCATGCCGGCCGCCAACAGCGGCGTCAGATTGGCCGCGAGCGTATAGCCGATCGTGTTGGCGATCAGGCAGACCGTGACCAGCCCGCAGCCGAGCCCATGGATGAAGGCGATCCGCCGGTTGCGCGGCACCTGCGGCAGGAAGCGGAAGCACTCGACCCACAGCGTCACCGCGGTCAGATGCGCGACCAGGATCAGATGCCGCCGCTTGGTGTCCTCGGTGCGCATCATCGGCAACACCGACACCACCATCGGGAACAGCCGGATCGCGCTGACGGTGACCGCGATCGCCGATTGCAGCACCGTGGCGCCGGAGCCGAGCGTCGTGATCACGATGATCTGCGCCGGCCCCGCCCAGACGAACGCCGTGCTCGCCAGGGTCCAGCCCAGCGAGAATCCTGAATCATGCGCCAGCGCGCCGATGCCGAGATAGGTCGCGAACAGCACCAGCGTCAGCACCGTCGCGCCGATCGACCGCGCGCCCCATAGGAAGGCGCGGAACGAGGTCTGCCATTGCGGAGAATCGAGCGGAGGAAGCGCCACGGGGAACCGGATGGTTTTGCAATCGCGGCGGCTTAGGGCGCGATGAATGCAGGGTCAAGCAAGGGATGGCACAGGTCCGGTATGCAGTGGCGATAATCCCACTCGTCATTGCGAGCGAAGCGAAGCAATCCATTGCTCCGCTTGCTCGGACAGATCGATTGCTTCGTCGCTTCGCTCCTCGCAATGACGTGGAGAAGTCCGTGCCTCACGCCCGGTTCTTCAGCACGAAGCACGCGCCGCCCGCCTTGCGGATGCGGCTGCACAGGCCGTCGGCCTCGGGCCGGCTGTCGGCGCCGATCCGCACCTGGTAGAACGTCGCACTGCCACGGCTGCGCAGCCGCGACGAGAGCAAGCTCGGATCCTGGTCGCCGATGACGTTGGACAGCCGCTTGATGGCACGGGCATACATCGAAAGCGCCTTGTCGCGGCTGAAGCCAGCGGCGAGCTGCACGCCCCAGACCTTAGCCGCCGACAGCGTGATGTGCTGCTCGAGCCCGGCCACGAACGGATTGGGCGCGCGCTTCAATAACGCCATCAACTCGCGGCAGCTCTTGGCCGGCGGACGCTCCGGCATCTTGCCGTTGTTGCGGGCAGCGGCAGCCCAGTCGTCGACGCTCGAGCCGGTGATCGCGGAGACGTAGTTGCGCGTCTCCTGCGGCATCGCCCCGGTGCCGGCGAGCCAGTCCTGCACCCGGCGCGGGCCGGCATTGTAGGCTGCCGCCGCGAGGCCGAGATTGCCGAACTGGTTGCGCAGCTCGCTGAGGAATTCGGCCGACTTCGGCAGTGCCTGCACGGGATTGAAGGGATCGAGCAGCCCGCGCTCGTTCGCGGTGCCCGGCATGAACTGCGCGATGCCCTGCGCGCGCTGGCCGTTGCGGGTGATCGGGCCGATCGCATCGGCCTGGAAGCGGCTCTCCTGCCAGATCACGCGCGCGAAGAATTCGAGCGGCAGGTCGTTGGACCGTGCCGCCGATTCGATCATCAGGCACATCGCCTCGCGGGTGTCGCTCTCGCGCGCGTCGTCCGCGGGCTTGTCGGCCGCCGCGGGCGGCTCGGCAGGCGTCGCCGGCATGTCCACTGGGGCTGCGGCAGGTTTCTCCGCCGGTGGCGCCGGTGGTGTGGGCTGCTCGGCGGGGGCCGGCTCAGGCTTCGCGGCAGGCGCGTCCTCCGCGCCGGCACCGAGCGTCGGCACCAGCATCACAAGCAGGACCAATGCGGCGCAAAGACCTGTTCGCATGGCAAATCTGTTCCCGCGCTGGCGCGGCTTGACACCGCAAGCTCGTGGTCTAGCTATGGACTGAAATGATGGCGCGCAAAAGGGAGCGCAAAATGGCCGCAGCTTCAGACGATCAAACCGGCTTTGCCCCCGACGACGACGCCCCGATCGGCTACATGAAGCGGACCCGCGATTATTACGCGGCGATCGGCTACACCACCCCCTACCGCTGGGCGCATTACACCTCCGCGCCGTTCCAGCCGCTGAACAAGCCGCTGAAGCAGTCTCGCGTCGCCATCATCACGACAGCGGCGCCGTTCGATGCGGCCAAGGGCGACCAGGGTCCGGGCGCGAAATACAATGGCGGCGCCAAGTTCTATTCGGTCTATGACGGCGACACGTCGCGGCAGCACGACCTGCGGATTTCGCACATCGCCTATGACCGCACCCATACCACGGCGACCGACAGCGGCACCTGGTTCCCGCTGGCGCAGCTCAAGCGCCTCGCTGCGGCAGGCCAAATCGGCGAAGTCGCGCCGCGCTTCTTCGGAGCGCCGACCAACCGCAGCCACCGCGTCACCATCGAGACCGACGCGCCCGAGATCCTCAAGCGCTGCCGCGACGACAAGGTCGACGTCGCGGTGCTGGTGCCGAACTGCCCGGTGTGTCACCAGACCGTCAGCCTGGTGGCACGCCATCTCGAGGCCAACGGCATCCCGACCGTCGTGATGGGCTGCGCCAAGGATATCGTGGAGCACGCCGCGGTGCCGCGTTTCCTGTTCTCCGATTTCCCGCTCGGCAATTCCGCCGGCAAGCCGCATGACGAGGCCTCGCAGGCGTTCACGCTGGAGCTCGCGCTGCGCGTGCTGGAGTCCGCGCCGGGTCCGCAGACCACCGTGCAGTCGCCGCTGCGCTGGAGCGCGGATGCATCGTGGAAGCGCGATTACAGCAACGCCGAGGCGCTGAGTGCGGACGAGCTGGCACGGCTGAGCCGCGAATTCGACGCGCAGAAGGAAATCGCGAAGGGCCTGCGCGTCGCGTAGCGCCGGGCGTTTGGGCGCATCGCTCGCCAAACTGACGGTGTCGTCGCCCGGCTCGACCGGGCGATCCAGTATTCCAGAGACGCCGGTGAGTTACGGAGAAGCCGCGGCGTACTGGGTCCCCCGGTCGAGCCGGGGGACGACAGCGGGAGGCTTGGCTCAATGCGCCTTTACCAGCACCGGCACCGCGCCGCGCGTGGCCGCCTCCTCCGCACCCGCATAATGCCGCGCCAGCGCCGCGCAGGTCATCAGCTGGATCTGGTGAAACAGCATCAGCGGCAGCACGATCAACCCGACCGACTGACCGGCGAGCAGCACGCTCGCCATCGGCAGGCCGCTCGCCAGGCTCTTCTTCGAGCCGCAGAACATGATGGCGATGCGGTCGGCGCGTGAGAAGCCAAGCAGCTGGCTGCCGAAATTGGTGATCAGCAGCACCACCGCCAGCAGCACCGCGTCGAGGCCGAGCACGATCGCCATCTGCGTCGCGTTGACCTGGTGCCAGATGCCGTGGCTGACGCCGTCGCTGAACGCGGTGTAGACGATCAGGAGGATCGAACCGCGGTCGACCAGGCCGAGCACCGCATGATGCCTGGCAACGAAGCCGCCGATCAGCGGCCGCGACAATTGCCCCGCCACGAACGGCAGCAGCAATTGCACGACGATGTCGAGCGCGGCGTTGCCGGAGAACCCGCCATGGCTGGAGAGCAGCACGCCGGCCAGCAGCGGCGTCGCGACGATGCCGAGCAGATTGGAGGCGGTCGCCGAGCACAACGCCGCCGACACATTGCCGCCCGCGATCGAGGTGAAGGCGACCGAGGACTGCACGGTCGACGGCAGGATGCAGATCAGGATCACGCCCGCCCACAACGCCGGCGTCAACAGATGCGGCGCCAGCGCATGGGCCGCGAGCCCGAGCAGCGGGAACAGGCCGAAGGTCGAGAGGAAGATCACGAGATGCAGCTTCCAGTGCCGGGCGCCGACCAGCGCCTCGGTGGTCGACAGGCGGGCGCCGTGAAGGAAGAACAGCAGCGCGATCGCGAGATCGGTGGCGTAGCCGCCGATCACGGTGCCCTGCCCGTGCAGCGGCAGCAGCGTGGCAAGGCCGACCATGCCGACGATGGCGGCGATGTAGGGATCGACGGGCACGAATGATCGCAGGCGGCTGAGGGTCATGGTCAATTCCTTTCCTTGGGTGAAAGGTGCGCCTGACCATGTCGATTGTGAACCGCGCTTACCGGTGTTATTGTCATTACGTTATGTAATGACGAGATCGCCGCCATGCTCGACCCAACCCAGCTCGAGACGTTCCTCACCGTGGCGCAGACGCAGAACTTCACCGAGGCCGGCCGCCGGCTCGGCCTGAAGCAGTCGACGGTGAGCCAGCACATCCGCAAGCTCGAGGCCGCCGCCGGCCGCCGCCTGTTCGTGCGCGACACCCATTCGGTGGTGCTCACCGCCGACGGCGAGGCGATGACCGGCTTCGCGCGCCCGATCCTCGAGGCCAATGCGCGCGCCCGCGATTACTTCGCGGGGTCGCAGGTGCGCGGCAAGGTCCGGTTCGGCGCTGCGGAGGATTTTGCCAGCTCGCGCCTGCCAGATCTGTTGCGCGATTTCGTCCGCCGCCATCCGCAGGTCGATCTCGAGCTGACGGTGGGCTTGAGCGCCGTGCTGTACCAGCAGTTCGATGCCGGCGAGCTCGACCTCGTGCTGGGCAAGCGCCGGCCCGGCGACGCGCTCGGACAATTGGTGTGGCAGGACCGCCTGGTATGGACCGGCGCACCCGGCATGCGGCTCGATCCCGAGCAGCCCCTGCCCCTGATCCTCTACGCGCCGCCGAGTGTCAGCCGCAGCGTGGTGCTGGAAGCGATGGAGCGGTCCGGACGGCCCTGGCGCATCGTCTGCTCCAGCGGCAGCTTGAGCGGGCTGCGCGCCGCGGCGCTGGCCGGCCTCGGGATCACGCCGCAGGCCCAAGGCTTCATCCCGGACGGATTGGACACGGTGCAGGACTCGGGTTTGCCGCCACTCGGCAGCGTCGAATTCGTGGTTCGCACAGCGCGCCGGACCAAGCGCGGCCCGGCAATCGAACTGGCGCAGGCGATCACCGCGCAAGGCGGCCGGCTACGGCCGTAGAGATTCGTTCGGGTCGAGCAACGGCCTCAACTTCACCTCGCCCCGCGTGCGGGGAGAGGTCGGAACGCATCGCCAGATGCGTTCCGGGTGAGGGGGAGTCTCCGGATCCACCGCTATCACCGTATGCGCGGAGACAGCCCCTCACCCCAACCCTCTCCCCGTAAGAACGGGGCGAGGGAGCCCACCGTCATCGCGGCCGCTATTGAACCAGATGTCATCAGGCCCTACCCGATCGGAACGCTGTTCCGGAGATTACGCGGGCTGCTCAGCCGTCACCTGCACCGCGCCGAGCATGCCGGTGCGGTCGTGGCAGCCGAGATACTCGAAGAACTGCTCGTCGGCGGCGGCGACCGTGACCTCGTGATACAGCCTGAGCCTGGCGCTCGGCCCGAGCGTCGACAGATACTTCATCGCCGCGCCGAAGATCCGGACATGGGTCGGATGCGATTCCGCCCAGCGCTCCAGCGCCGCGAGGCTCTTCCACCAGCTCTGGCCGTAGGACTTTTCCGTCACTCGCCCGTCGGCATCGACGACGCGCATGTAGCGGTTGGCGTAGCAGCCGATCGGCACGCCGTCGTCGCGCAGGAAATCCATCCCCTCGCGCAGCACCGGCTCGACATCGTCGAGATACATCTTGCGCTCGGAGGCCTCGGTGTCGCTCCAGTCCTGCCCGGAGCGGATCAGGCAGAGATTGTCATGTGCGACCACCCGGATGCGCGCACCGTCATGGATCGCGCGCGGCTCGCCGCCCGGAATCATCGCGTCGGTCTGCGACAACGGAATGCGGTCGCGCATGCCACCCCAATAGGCGTGCTCCTGCACCTCGCCGCTCATGCCGTCGGCAAGCACCGCGACGCCCTCCGGGCGGCCCAGCGAAGAAAACAGCGTCTCGTAGCGCGCCACTTGCGGCCGCAGCACCTCGATGAAACGGCCGACGCCATCGGCGGTGCCGCTGCCGGTCCAGGCCTCGCGGGCGCCGTCGAACCAGGCATCGAAACGTTTGGCATCGTCCCAATAGGCGACCGAGACGACATTGGTGAAACCGGCCTGGTCGACATATTGCGCGCGGTCCCAATGCGTCGGCCCGTTCTCTCCGGCAAAGCGCGTTGCGATCTGCGCCAGTGCCGCGGTCAACGTCGCGGTCGGCGCGCCGCGAACCTGCGCCCCGAAATAGGCCATGATCACGCTGGCGACCGCGGGCTTGTGGCGCGCGACGAACGACGGATAAGGCGGTGTGTAGTCGTCGGGCACGCGACGATGACGGGAGCGCGCCGTCTGCAAATGCGAGGGAATGGCGGATTCCATGACAGTCGCCTCCAGTTGGATGTCCGGGGTTCAGCTCGCAGCCGCGTCGATCTCCTCGAGACTGTCGAGCGGCAGCGCGAAATGCTCGACGCGCTTGGAGGGCTTCTTGTTCAACAGCAGGCGGGTGACATCGGGCCGCGAATAATGCCCGGCCGGATCGGCGGCATTCTTGGCGATCCCGATCGCACCGAGATCGATGTCGGCGAGCAGCAGGCCTTCCTGATCGGGCGGCAACTTCTCGGCGATCGAGCTGCCGTCGGGCCCATAGATCGCGGCGTGCCCGCCGCCGACATGCAGCAGCGCGTGCTTGTCGTCGCGATCGCACATCTCGTCGACCATCGCCTGTGAGACCGTGGCGCAGGGCGCCAGCACGAAGCACGAGCCCTCCACCGCATAGACGCGCGAGGCCGCGTTGTTGACCTCCCAGCCGAGCGCCGGCGCAAACGGATCGTACAGCGAGAAGCTCGGCCAGGCCGCGACGTGCACCTGCTCGTTCTGGGCATACATCGCGTATTTCGACAGCGGTTGCAGATGCTCCCAGCAGCACAGCGCGCCGAGCCGGCCGATGCCGGGACGGTCGTGCACCGCAAGGTCGCTGCCGTCACCCTCGCCATAGACGGTGCGCTCGGCATGGGTCGGCCGCAGCTTGCGCCGCTTGGCAATGGTCTCGCCGTCAGGTCCGATCAGCCATTGCGCGAGATAGAGGCTGCCGCCGTCGCGCTCGGAGAGGCCGAGCACCGCGGTCATGCCGGCCTTCTTGACCGCAAGACGCAGCTTCTCGGCTTGCGGACTATCGTAGGACAGGGAGTTATCGAAATAGCGCTGCACGAAACCGCGGCCGATCGCCCAGGCCGGCGAGTCCAGCCAGATGTACCAGGGATAGCCGGGGATGAAGGCTTCGGGGAACGCGATCAGCTTCGCCCCCTTGGCGGCGGCTTCCTCGATCAACGCAATGCTCTTGGCGATCGAGCCGTCGAGATCGAGCCAGGCCGGCGCCGCCTGCACCACCGCAACACGATATTTCGGATGTTCGATGCCCATGATGTCCTCCTCGCAGCCGACGCTGCCGGCCGGTTCGTGCTTGATCGGCCGCAGCCGCTTCTGACATCATGCTGCCCCGGGACCGGGAACGCCGTTCGACCAGGACGGAAGGAAAATTCGACTACGGAGGAGATTTCCCGGCCCCGCCCGGTACGAAGCTTGCTTTGTTTGCGTGGCCAGCGTTGCACTCGTGAAGGGAGGAAACCATGCCGGCCCTGTTCACCACCGAAGGCGCGCCCACCCACCGGCGCCTCGCGCTCTGGCAGGACATCGTTTGCGATGTCTTCGTGCAGCTCGACTGCAAGTCCGACCTCGGCACCGCCTTCCACGGCGCCATCACCAGCGCGCAACTGGGCGCGGTGAAATGCTCGGTGGTGTCGTCGAGCCAGCAGCGCGTGCTGCGAACGCCGTCGCGGATCGCGCGCGCCAGCGAGGATTTCGTGCTGTTCGCGCTCGGCCGCAGCGGCACGGGCGGCGTCGTGCAGGACGGCCGCGAGACCGTGATCGGGCCGGGCGAGTTCGCGTTCTACGACACCACGCGGCCCTATGAGCTGCGCTTCAACGACGACTTCACCCAGATCATCTTCCAGGTGCCGCGCGCGATGCTGCACCGGCGCTTCGCCGGCACCCAGGGCCTCACCGCGACCACCTTCGCAGCGGACCGTCCGGTGCAGCGGCTCGCCTGGCAGTTCATCACGGGGCTTTCCGAGATCGCCGACCGGCTCGATCCGGACAACGCGATCCGGCTCGCCGATCAGGCCGCCGACCTGCTCGCGATGGCGATCAGCGAGCGGCTCGGCGGCGCAGCGCTGCCCGCATCGACGCATCGCTCCGCCCTGCTCTACCGGCTGAAGGCCCATGTGCTCGCGCATCTGCCGAATCCCGATCTCGGCCTTAACGAGACCGCCGCAGCGCTCGGCATCTCGCCGCGCTACGTCAACAGCCTGCTCGCCGACGAGGCCACCTCGTTCCAGCGCTTCGTGCTGGCGGAGCGGCTGGAGCGCTGCAAGCGCGACCTCGCCGCGCCGGCGCATGCGCATCGCCATATCGGCGAGATCGCGTTCGCCTGGGGCTTTAACGATCTCTCGCATTTCGGCCGCGTGTTCCGCGAGCATTACGGGCTGTCGCCGCGGGATTGGCGGCAGAGCCGGCTGCCGAATTAAAGCGCTTTCGCACGAGACGGATACCGGTTCACGTTAAGGAAACGCGTCAACAAGAGGAGCTGGTGCCTGGGGCTCCTTTGCGGCGCAAAATAGCCGTGAATCCCGACCTTCACAGATGCAAACAATTTACACTAACTGCAACGGGTTCCTCGCGCGCCCTTCTTTTCGCTGACACGGGCCGGTACAGTCCTGCCGTTCATTTGAGGAGGATTTCCCATGCAGGACCGGCGCCAGAGCGTTCGTGACAAGGTGTTCTACGGTGCGGTTGCGGAGATCAATGAGCGCGGCTCGACCCGGGATTGCGTCGTCCGCAACATCAGCGAAGGTGGCGCCTGCGTGGAGTTCGGCGATGCCGCCCGGCTGCCCGAAGAAATGAACCTCAGCATTGCCCGCAAGGGCCGCTCGTTCCTGGCGCGCCTGATCTGGCGGCAGGCCAACAAGGTCGGCCTCGCCTTCCGGATCATGACCTCGGACACGCCGGTGAGCGATCTCGACGAGCGGGTCCGCCGCAGCGAGATCAAGAAGCGGCAATTGCAGCAACGCATCAAGGAATTGCTGGGCCAAAGCTGAACCAAGGCTGAACCAGGACTGAGTCGCCACGTTCCGCACCTCCCAGATCCACTCCTGCCCCACCGTTCGCAGCCGGCCCGGCATTTTTCGGGGGTTGCAAAGGTCTGGCCAATCCAGCATGCGGTACCTACCGCTGCTGGAACCGAGAGCCATTGCACTAGATGTCGTCCGCACCAATCGAGCATGCCGACGGCCTGCCGCTACCCCAACGCAACTGGGCCATTCTGACGATCGCGCTCGGCCTTGTGATGGCCGTGGTCGATGGCTCGATCGCCAACGTCGCGCTGCCGACCATTGCCCGGGATCTTGACGCCAGCCCCGCCTTCTCGATCTGGATCGTCAACGGCTATCAGCTGGCGATCACGATCTCGCTGCTGCCGCTGGCCTCGCTTGGCGAGATCATCGGCTATCGCCGGGTCTATCTGGCTGGGCTGCTGCTGTTCACGCTGGCGTCGCTGTTCTGCGCGCTGTCGCACACGCTGCCGCTGTTGACGATCGCCCGCATCCTGCAAGGATTTGGCGCCGCCGGAATCCTCAGCGTCAACACCGCGCTGGTGCGCTTCATCTATCCGCATTCGCAGCTCGGCCGCGGCATCGGCGTCAACGCGCTGGTGGTCGCGATCTCGGCCGCGGTCGGCCCGACCATCGCCTCGTTCATCCTGGCGGTCGGAACCTGGCCGTATCTGTTCGCCATCAACGTCCCGCTCGGCGTCGTCACGCTGGCGCTGGGCTGGCGCTTCCTGCCACACACCCGGCCCGCGGTGCACGCTTTCGACTGGCTGAGCGCCGCCCTGAGCGCGATTGCGTTCGGCTTCGGCATCAGCGCGATCGACAGCGCCGGCCATGGCGAGGCGCTGTATCTGTGCGCGCTGGAATTCGCCATCGCCGTGGTCGCCTCGCATTTGCTGTACCGGCGGCAGTTGAACCTGCCCTCGCCGCTGCTGCCGGTCGACCTGCTGCGAATCCCGATCTTCGCGCTGTCGATCGGCACCTCGATCGCCTCGTTCTGCGGCCAGATGCTCGCCTTCGTCGCGATGCCGTTCTACCTCGAAAGCCATTTCGGCTATTCGGCGGTGCAGATCGGCCTCCTGATCACGCCCTGGCCGATCGCGGTCGCCTTCGCCGCCCCGCTCGCCGGCTGGCTGGTCGAGCGCTATCCGGCCGGCCTGCTCGGCGGCATCGGCCTTTTGATCTTCGCGGCCGGATTGGGCACGCTGGCGTTCATGCCGGCCAATGCGACCCCGATCGACGTGATCTGGCGCATGGCGCTCGCCGGTGCCGGTTTTGGCCTGTTCCAGACCCCCAACAACCGCACCATGATCGCCGCTGCGCCGCGCGAGCGCTCCGGCGGCGCCAGCGGCATGCTGGGCACCGCCCGCCTGCTCGGCCAGACCATCGGCGCCGCTTTGGTGGCGCTGCTGCTGGCGCGCTTCCCGGCTGACGGCACAAGGCTCTCGCTGATGGTCGGCGTCGGCTTCGCGCTGGTCGGCGCCATGCTGAGCATGTTGCGGCTGTCCTCCACCGGCAGCCGCGGCGCCGAGCGGGTGCGCATCCAGGAGGGACAGCGGTTGAAGGGCGAGTGAGGCGATCCGTCGAGCAACAATCCGCCATGCGATTGCGCGACACACTCTGGGAGCAGCCGTCCCACCTCAGGTTCGAGCTTGGTGGCAACCCACAAGGTACGCGGCGATGCAGAACTTCAATCGAAGCGAATATACTCAGCTGAAGAAGTTCCTCTCGTTCTATGTTGAACGATACATGCCGATGCAGACTCTGCCGCCGGAGCAGCAGCCTCCGGCTGTCTTGGAGGCCATGGAAAAGAGAAGCCCTCGAATGGCTTTCCAGGGACTACGTCAAGCGATCAATGATTGCGTAGAACGTTCCTCGTTTTTTGATCCAGTTAAAGTTGCAAAATTGGATGCCGAGCTGATCAGCCGCGGGATCATCACGCTCTCAGAATTGCGCAAACGATACTCGCGAGGTTACGCCAATATCCTCAAGCGAGGGCGGATCAAGAACGATACCGAGTTCAATTTGCTTCAGAACGTCATCAACGATCCGACCGAAAAATCCCCTGACGAACTTGAACTGCTTGCAAAGTTGCTATCCGACTATGAGGGAGCTTAAGCAGGGGCTCAGCTAAAAGCCTGATGAGATTAGGTTGAGCTGGAACGGCGTCGGAAGGTCACCTCTCCCTTGGGAGAGGTCGATTTGCGCAGCAAATCGGGTGAGGGATTACGGTCTATCGAGAGAGCAAGAGCCCTCACCCGGATTGCTTCGCAATCCGACCTCTCCCCGGCGGGGAGAGGTGAAGCAAGGCGGCGCCGAGCCGATTCAATCAAGAACTCGCCTCCGGTTTAGCCGCCGCTATGCTCCGACGGTACGATGGCAAACAAAAAGGCCGGCTGTTGAGCCGGCCTTTTCGATTCACATTCGCTTTCGCTTCAGGCCTTGACCATCGGCCCCTTGGAGACCGGCCCCTTGGTGCCGCCTCCGCCGCCATTGTTCGGGCCACCCTTCGGCGGCTTGCGCTTGCGCGGCGGCAGGTTCTCGGGCTTCGGCGTGACCGGGCCCTCGACATACTCGAAGCCGATCTTGTCCTTGGCGGTCGCCTCGTCCTTGACCAGGATGACGCGGACGTGTCCGCCACCCTTGAGCTGGCCGAACAGCACCTCATCCGCGAGCGGCTTCTTGATGTGCTCCTGGATGATGCGCGCCATCGGACGCGCGCCCATCTGCTCGTCATAGCCGTGCTCGATCAGCCAGGCCTTGGCGGGCTCCGACAGTTCGATCGTGACGTCGCGGTCGGCGAGCTGCGCCTCGAGTTGCAGCACGAACTTCTCGACCACCATGCCGATGACGTCGGCATTGAGGTGCGCGAACGAGACGATCGCATCCAGCCGGTTGCGGAACTCCGGCGCGAACTGCCGGTTGATCGCCTCGTGGTCGTCGCCTTCCCGCTTCGAGCGCGTGAAGCCGAAGGCCTGCCGCGCGAGATCGGCCGCGCCCGCATTCGTGGTCATGATCAGGATCACGTTGCGGAAGTTGACCTGCTTGCCATTGTGGTCGGTGAGCCGGCCGTGATCCATGATCTGCAACAGCACGTTGTACAGATCCGGATGCGCCTTCTCGATCTCGTCGAGCAGCACCACGCAATGCGGATGCTGGTCCACGCCATCGGTGAGCAGGCCGCCCTGGTCGAAGCCGACATAGCCGGGAGGCGCGCCGATCAGGCGCGACACGGTGTGCCGCTCCATGTATTCGGACATGTCGAAGCGCAGCAGCTCGACGCCGAGCGTCGCCGCCAATTGCTTCGCCACCTCGGTCTTGCCGACGCCGGTTGGACCCGAGAACAGATAGCAGCCGATCGGCTTCTCCGGCTCGCGCAGGCCGGCACGCGCCAGCTTGATCGATGCCGACAGCGACTCGATCGCCTTGTCCTGACCGAACACCGTGCGCTTCAGGGTCTGCTCGAGATGCTTGAGCACCTCGGCATCGTCCTTCGACACGCTCTTCGGCGGGATCCGCGCCATGGTCGCGATCGTGGTCTCGATCTCCTTGATGCCGATCGTCTTCTTGCGCTTGTTCTCGGCAACCAGCATCTGCGCCGCGCCGGACTCGTCGATCACGTCGATCGCCTTGTCGGGCAGCTTGCGGTCGTGGATGTAGCGCGACGACAGCTGCACCGCCGCCTCGATCGCCTCATTGGTGTACTTCAGCCGATGGTAATCCTCGAAGTAAGGCTTCAAGCCCTTGAGGATCGCGATGGCGTCTTCCACCGTCGGCTCGTTGACGTCGATCTTCTGGAAGCGCCGCACCAGCGCGCGGTCCTTCTCGAAGTGCTGACGATATTCCTTGTAGGTGGTCGAGCCCATGCAGCGGATCGTTCCCGAAGCCAGCGCCGGCTTCAGCAGATTGGATGCATCCATCGCGCCGCCCGACGTTGCACCGGCGCCGATCACGGTGTGGATCTCGTCGATGAACAGGATCGCGTTCGGATGCGCCTCCAGTTCCTTGAGGACCTGCTTCAGCCGCTCCTCGAAGTCACCGCGATAGCGCGTGCCGGCGAGCAGCGTGCCCATGTCGAGCGAGAACACGGTCGCAGCCGCGAGCACCTCGGGCACATCGCTGTCGACGATGCGCTTGGCGAGGCCTTCGGCGATCGCGGTCTTGCCGACGCCGGCTTCACCGACGAACAGCGGATTGTTCTTCTGGCGGCGGCACAAGACCTGGATCGCACGGTTGATCTCGGCATTGCGGCCGATCACCGGATCGATCTTGCCGTCGCGCGCCTTCTTGTTGAGGTTGACGCAATAGGTCTCGAGCGCCTCGCCCTTCTTCTTGGCGTCCTCGTTGCCCTTGGTCTCGGTTTCCTCGTCGACGCCGCGCACCGGCCGCGCCTCGGAGACGCCGGGCCGCTTGGCGATGCCGTGGCTGATGTAGTTCACCGCGTCGTAGCGCGTCATGTCCTGCTCTTGCAGGAAATACGCGGCGTGGCTCTCGCGCTCCGCGAAGATCGCGATCAGCACGTTGGCGCCGGTCACTTCCTCGCGTCCCGACGACTGGACGTGAATCACCGCGCGCTGGATCACGCGCTGGAACCCGGCGGTCGGCTTCGCGTCGTCGGCGCCGTCGGTCACCAGGTTTTCGAATTCGGTCTCGAGATAGTTGACGAGGCTGGTCCTGAGCTTGTCGAGATCGACGCTGCAGGCCCGCATCACCGCCGCCGCATCCGAGTCGTCGATCAGCGACAGCAGCAGATGTTCCAGCGTCGCGTATTGATGGTGACGCTCGTTCGCGATCGCCAATGCACGGTGCAGCGATTGTTCAAGGCTTTGAGAAAAAGTTGGCATTCGCGTCCTCTATGGCCCCCGGCCATCATGATCGCCATTACCGGGTCAGGCAATAACAACCTTCGTGATCGCCTCTGATATAGTTACGACGGATCGTGGCGAAAGACCGGCCCCGATGCGATGGTTTTCCTCTAAATTGCAGGCATCGGCACGCCGCATCCGGCCACACCCCGTGAGCATACGGGACGTGCGTTTCCGTCATAAAACGCGATGCAAGACCCGTTCCGCTTGCCGCGGCGGATCAATCGTTCCAGCGAACTATTTCTTTTCCATCACACATTGCAGTGGATGCTGATGCTTGCGCGCGAAGTCCATGACCTGCGTCACCTTGGTCTCGGCGATCTCATAGGTGAACACGCCGCACTCGCCGATCCCGTGATGGTGAACGTGCAGCATGATCTGGGTCGCCGCTTCCGCGTCCTTCTGGAAGAATCGTTCCAGCACGTGGACGACGAACTCCATCGGCGTGTAGTCGTCGTTCAGGATCAGGACGCGATACAGGTTCGGGCGCTTGGCCTTCGGCTTGACCTTGGTGATGACCGAAGTCGATGGACCGTTGCCCGCGCCGTTGCGGTTGTCGTCATTGTTCATGTTCGGCGCCGGCGCGGCGGACACCGCCGGCGTGGACGAAACCGGTTCGGAAATCAGGACTGTCGACGTGGATCGCAACATTGGCTCAGGCGTTCGAATTCCCCGGGGGAACCGGATGACGATTGGAAGGTGGCTGCGATCACCGCAAGGTCGATCGCGGAGCCCCCAGCAATGCTTTCCAGATTGCCGCTCCCGGTTCGATCCGGCGGCCGGATCGACCACCCGAATATGGGCCTCGGGAGGCCCTGCCGCAAGCGCAGAACCGCCGCGGCCCACCGGTCCGATTCCCGGCGCGACAACCTCGGCAAGGTTAACCATTTCTGGCTGATTTGACAAAGGAGTCGGACATCCGGTTTAGCGGGCATTGAGGATAGCGGGTGCTTTTGCCCTGCTTTTAATCCTCCGCCGGGCCAGCGGCGGGGTTTACGGGCCCCGATTCACTTTCTGTTTAGCCGCGCTCGTCGAGATGGCCGCGCAATCCATTTCGATGAGAGCGTCATGCTTGGTTCAGCCATTTTCGATCGCGTTCGCGCGGCTGCCCGCCGGTTTTCCAGGGCGACTGACGGCAATGTCGCAGTGATCTTCACCCTCGCGCTGCTACCGATCTTCGCCTTCGTGGGCGCCGCGGTCGACTACACCCGCGCCAACAACGCCCGTACCTCGATGCAGTCGGCGCTGGATTCCACCGCGCTGATGCTGTCCAAGGACCTGACCATGGGCGTCATCAAGCCCGCGGATATCCCGAGCAAGGCCCAGAACTACTTCAACGGCCTCTACACCAACAAGGACGGCCAGGGCGCGACCGTCCAGGCCACCTACACGACCGCCACCGCGAATTCCGCGGCGACCATCCTGCTGAGCGGCTCCGGCTACATCAATACCTATTTCGTGCAGGTCGCCGGCCTTCCCTCGACGATGAATTTCGGCACCACGACGACCACCACCTGGGGCAACGTCAAGATGCGCGTCGCGCTCGCGCTCGATAATACGGGCTCGATGCGGGACAATGGCAAGATTACCGCGTTGCGAAACGCGGTGGCCGGCACCGGCGGCCTGATCGACCAGCTGAGCGCACTCAGCAAGAACAACGGCGACGTCTATATCTCGGTCATCCCGTTCGCGAAGGTCGTCAACCTCGGCTCCAGCAACTATGGCCAGAACTATCTCGACTGGACCGACTGGCTCAATCCGCCGACCACACAGCCCAACAACGGCAGCACCCAAGCGAGCCTGCCGATGAACTGGCATGCAGTCGGACCCGGCGCGCGATGCCCGTGGACCAACGGCAGCGGCGGCTTCACCTGCACGAAGAGCCCGACCAGTTCGTCCAGCACGACCTACATCCCCTCGAGCGGGACGTATTCGGGCTACATTTGCCCGAGCGTCGATTACAATTCGCACACGCTTTACAATGGCTGCTGGGTCAGCACGCAAGTCGGCACCGGCGTGTTCTGCTCCGGCTCGAACTCGTGTGCATGCCCGACGGATTCCACGGGCAATGCGGTGTCCGGCTGCATCTGCAAAACTTCCGGTGGCGTCTACCAGTGTACCGGCAAGCTCTATACGCACGACTGGACCCAGCCGGGGCCCAACGACAACATCAACAACAAGAACCAGCCCCGGGTCAGCGCCGTGGTCGGATGGACCAACAACCAATGGACGTCGACCAACAAGACGCCGACGGTGGTGAACAACTGGCAGCAGCCATCCACCAACCCGATCAGCAATTGGACGGGCTGCGTCACCGACCGCACCCAGCCGAATGATGCGACCGGCGTGCTGCCGACGTCGTCGGACGTCACCACGCTGTTCCCGGCCAACGAATACTACGAGAACAGCACCGCCTATTGTAACAGCAGTGTCTCGACGCCGCTCGGGCCCGTCATCCCGCTGAGCTACGACTGGAGTTCGCTGAAGAACGCGGTCAACGCGATGCAGCCGACCGGCGGCACCGACCAATCGGTCGGGCTCGCCTGGGCATGGCAGTCGTTGCTGGTCGGCGGCCCGCTCAACACGCCGGCGGAGGACTCCAACACGACCTACAACCGGGTCATCATCCTGCTGTCCGACGGTCTGAACACCGAGGACCGCTGGCCCGACTATGGCGACGGCAGCTCGCAGGCCTCGGGCAATCCGATCGATGCCAGGCAGACGCTGCAATGCCAGAACCTCCAGGCCGCGAAGGATTCCAAGGGCCTGCCGATGTACACGATCTACACCATCCAGGTGAACACGAGCTCGCCCGCCGATCCGACCTCGACCGTCCTGAAGAACTGCGCCAGCAGCCCGGACAAGTTCTACATGCTGACCAGTTCGACCCAGATCCTGACGACCTTCAACACGATCGGCACCGCGCTGAGCAAGCTGCGACTGGCGAAGTAATCCGCGCACGCCCGGCACAACAAAAAAGCCCGGCCGCAGCGGCCGGGCTTTTCGCTTGTCTCGATCGGCTGGGCTTACTGAGCCGGCGCGAACTTGGAGACCAGGCCTTCATAGGGCTTGAAGGTCTGCTTGGCGCAGTCGCTGTACAGGCCGGCGATCTTCTGCGATTCCGCGACGAAGGTCTCGTAGGACGAGCGCAGGTATTCGGTCTGCGCCTCGAGCGCCTTGTCCAGCGACTTCACGCCCGACAGCTTCTCGACGAACGACTTGGTGTCCTCGAAGGACTTCTTGGCGTAGTCGCCATAGGCGGTGGCGATGGCCTGGACGCCGCTCTGCAGATTGTTCGCGGACGCGGTGACCGACTCGAAATGCTCTTTGCCGTAGTTCTGAATGTCTTCGATCTTGACCATGGATGGAATTCCTTTTCCCAGACTCTAAAGGCGTAAAATTCCCATTGCCGGGAAGCTCCCGGCCCCCTGACGTCGATCGGAATATCGCATCGCACAATTATGTCAACAAATATTGTGCGACGCACAATGACAATCGCCCGAATCTTGGGCATTTGCGATAAACCCCGGGGGACCGCGCAACGGTTGCTTAATCTTTTGGAAACTCGGGCCGCCTAACCTGATTCCTGGACTTTGTTCGCCTTCCGACAAGCAGCCTAGAAACCTGTTTGTGAACAACATCTTAGCTAGAAGAGCGACCTGAGCCGCCATGAGGGCCGATGGACCTGCCCGAAGTGGTTCGTTGCGCAGGCAAGGATCGACGGCCGCCGGGCACAATTTCGCCCCACGAGCCGGTGATCAAGAACAGAACTTGGGACGGGGAAGTAGATGCTTCGAACAACCTTTGCCTCCTCGCGGGCGCTGCGAGTTGGCGTTCTTGGGCTCGTGACCGTCACGACGGCGATCCTGATCACGAGTGACAGCGCCGAGGCGCGCCGTCACCGCCGCCACGCTGCGCGTCACCATCACAGCGAGTCCGCGCGCGAAAGCTACAGCCCGCAATTCGCCTCGATCATCGTCGACGGCAACACCGGTTCGGTGCTCACGTCCAACAGTCCCGACGGTCTGCGGCACCCCGCTTCGCTCACCAAGATCATGACGCTCTATCTGCTGTTCGAGCGCCTCGAGTCCGGCAAGATGAAGCTCGACACCGAGATGCCGGTTTCCGAGCATGCGTCCGAACAGGACCCGACCAAGCTCGGCCTGCGCCCCGGCCAGACCATCAAGGTCGAAGACGCCATCAAGGGCTTAGTCACCCGCTCCGCCAATGACGCCGCGGTCGTGATCGCCGAAGCGATCGGCGGCAGCGAAGATGATTTCGCGCGGATGATGACCCGCAAGGCCCGCGCGCTCGGCATGAGCCGGACCACCTATCGCAACGCCTCGGGCCTGCCCAACGACGAACAGATCACCACGGCGCGCGATCAATCGACGCTTGGCCGCGCCATCCAGGATCGCTTCCCGCGCTACTACCGCTACTTCTCCACCACCGCCTTCAATTTCCGCGGCCGCACCATCACCGGCCACAATCACCTGCTCGGCAGTGTCGACGGCGTCGACGGCATCAAGACCGGTTACACCCGCGCCTCCGGCTTCAACCTCGTGACCTCGATCCACCGTGGCAACCGCTTCCTGGTCGGCGTGGTGCTCGGCGGCCGCAGCGGCGGTTCGCGCGATGCCATCATGCGCAACCTGCTGGCCGAGAACATCGGCAAGGGCGGCACCACGCGCACTGTTGCTGCGATCACCGAGCGCAACCCGGCCGATGCCAATGTCGAAGTCGCCGACGCGGACAATGGACGCGGCGCGGACGTCTCGCCGGTCGCAGCGTCGGAGCCCGCGGCGGCCGCCATGCCGGCGCCGCGCCCGGCCAAACCCTCGCTGTTGGCGGCAGCCGCCGCCGCGCTGCCGCTGCCCCCGGCCAAGCCCGAGCCGCAGGCCAAGCCCGAACCGGCGCCGCTGACCTCGGGCGTGATCCAGACCCAGCAGCTCGCCGCGATCCCGGGTTCGGCTGAACCGATGAAGCCGGTCAAGGTGAAGACCGTGCAGGTCAAGGCCGGCCAGGTCAGGCTTGCCGCTGCCGGCCCCGCGCCGTCCGCGCCGCCGATCACCAACACGATCCCCTCGCGCGGCGAGGTTCCCGAGACCTCCAACGCGATGATGGCACGGGCTGCCGAGACCTCGCGGCCCGATATGCCGCCGCAGCCGGCCAATTTCGGCACCGGCAACGGCATCCTCGGCGTGCTGCCGGCTTCGAGCATGCGCGCGCCCGCCCCGGCGGCGCCGCAGGCCGTGGCCTCGATCGAACCCACCCGCGGCCTGCAAGCCTCCCCGCAGACCAGCTCCGCCAAGCCAAGCGCCGCGCACACCGGCTGGATCATCCAGGTCGGCGCGCTGGAGTCCGAGATCGAGGCCAGCAAGCGCATCGACCTCGCGCGCAGCTCGGCCCGCGGCCTGCTCAACAAGGCGGATCCGTTCACCGAGGTCGTCGCCAAGGACAATCGCAAGCTCTATCGCGCCCGCTTCGCCGGCCTCGAGCGGGATCAGGCCGAAGCGGCCTGCAAGACGCTGAAGCGCGCCGAGATCTCCTGCATCACCGTTCGCAACTGATCGAACGTCCCGACTGATTTCAAAGGGCCGGCGCCACCAGCGCCGGCCCTTTTGCTTTGCATGGCGGCCGCGCGACAATCGCGCGCGTCCTCGCCGCGATGCGAACCACGAAAACTTCTCGTCAAGAATTTACGGTTAAGTTTTCCCGAAACAACGATCGACCACGCCGGACAGCGGCGGGCGAGACGGGGCATCAATCAGACACGGAAGGCGGCTCTCGGCTGTGGCGTTGGTAGCGTAGCCGGAGTTAGAGATGCGTGCGAAGCAGAGTATCCTTGGCCTCGTTGACACGGGCAGCAAGGTACGTCGAGCCCCCCTGGTCGGGATGGAGTTTCTTCATCAAGGTGCGGTGAGCCCGGCTGATGTCGTCACGCGACGCGCCCGGTTGCAGGCCAAGGATCTGATAGGCCTCCTCGTTCGTCATTTTGCCGCCCGCCGCCGCCCGGCCGTGCCCCCCTGCCCGGTCGCCCTGAGCGTCCTGACGCCAGGCGGGAAAGCGGCGGTCCAGATAGCTTTCAAGTAGCGCGACGCTCTCGGCGTCGAAGCTCGGGACCATCGCCAGCAGCTGCGAGAGGTCGAACTCGTCGAGCATGCGGCCGGCCTGCGGTCCGGCCACGATCTGGCCGGTGAGCACGCCGCTGGCATGGTCGAGGCTCATATCGAGATATTGCGAGCGCACCCGCGAGCTTTGTCCCTGCGAGCGCGAACCGCCGAACATGCCGCCGAGATTGCGGAAACCGGTGGTCCCGAACGGCGACCAGCCGAGCAGCCCGGCGCCGAAGATACCCAGCGGAATTGCGACCGCCAGTTCGCCGCGCACACCGGTGAAGGCGGCAACGGCCAGCGCGAGCACGCCGCCGACGATCTTGATTGCACGCGCAAGCACGGCGGGATTGGCCGCGCGAAACATCTGGAGCGCGGAATAGAGGACGACAACAGCGACGACGCCGGCGATCAGGGTTGGCATGCGCGGAATATAGGCGGCCCGGCGACAAAAAGCATGCGAAGCTTCGTCTCACCGGAGCGTGAAGCACAGCCGCGTGGCGCGGGCGCGGACGATTGACTACCCTGCACGCGACCAGCCTGCATTGGCCGCGCTGGAGGACATTCGATGGCGATTGACGGACTGATCACCGTGCGCAGCCATGTCGGGCCGACGCAAACCGCCGACCGGCTCAAAGCCGAACTGCAAGCGCGCGGGCTGACGCTGTTTGCGCGGATCGACCACGCTGCGGGAGCCGCCGGCGCCGGCCTCGCTCTCCGTCCCACCGAGCTCTTCATCTTCGGCAATGCCAAGGGCGGCACCCCATTGATGCAGGCGGCGCAAACCATCGGGATCGATCTGCCGCTCAAGGCGCTGGTCTGGCAGGACGAGGCCGGCGTGTGCTGGTTCTCCTACAACGATCCGGCCTGGCTCGCCGAACGGCACGGCGTTGCGGAAGCGACCCGCCAGGTCGCGGCCAACATGGCGGCACTGCTCGGCGCAATCGCAAACGCCGTGACGGCGGGCGCAGCCTGACCGCGGCGCTCTATTTCATCTGGCCGATCAACTTGGCCGCGCCGCCGGTGGTCTTGGCCAGTTGCAGCAGCGCCTCGCGGCCGCCGGCAACATAGGCCGCGGCGGCACGCAACAGCTCGCGGAGCTGCGCGGCCGCGCCGGGATCGAACTTGCACCATGCGCCGCCGGTCAGCCGCGCGATCTCGCGAAACGTCTGTTCGGCGGCTGCATCGCTGCCCTCCTGGAACATGAATACCGGCACCTTGAGCAGGCCGAGTTCTCCGGCCTTCGCGCAAAGCGCGTCGGCGTTCTCCTCCATCGCGTCACCGACGAACACCAGCGCGCGCACGCCGGACGCAACGGCCTCGCGGCGGGTCTCCGACAGCACCTTGCCGATCTGGGTATTGCCGCCCTGGCAGTCGATCTTGCTCATCAGGCGCGCGAGTTGCGCGCTGTCGGAGATCCAGCCCGTGGCACGGCACTCGTTGAAGCCGCGGTAGTAGACGAGGCGGATATCGAGGCTGCCGAGCGCGCCCGCTTCGCGGAACATGTCGGCTTGCAGCGTGCACGCCATGTCCCATGTCGGCTGCCGGCTCATCGTCGCATCGAGCGCAAACACCAGCCTGCCGCGCGCGCCGGCGCGATGCGGCGACATCCCCCGCGCCTTGGCCACGAAGGCGGCGATATCGTTCGCGCTCGACGTCGGCACGTCGGCCGCATCGGTCCGGCGCACATCGCTTCCGGATGTCGGTTTGATCGTCTTGCCAGCCATCAGCGCTTGCCTCGTGCAGCAAGCATTATGTGGGCCGCGATATTGGATTGGTCAACGTGACGACGGCCGTTGCCCGGAACAGATCCCGGGCAACCGGTCAATTCGTGATCGACGGACCCTTCTTCGTCTCGGTCTTGGTCAGCGAGAACGACTTCTTGAGCTTGTCGGCGAACGACTGCGGGGGCTTCTCGACCGGCACGTAGAGCGAGACCGGACCGGGCTCCAGGATCTTCGGCGGCGCATTCCTGGTGTCGACCGGCGCGACATCGCTGTCGGTGTCGGCCAGGAATTTATCGAGCATGGCCTGGATCGAGTCCTTGGCCTTCTCGGGTCCGGTATCGCGCATGTCGTTGTGCTGGAAGTTGGTGTTCACAACGGTGATGCCGGCCTTCTCGCACTCCTGCTCATCCGGCACCACGCCGGGATCGGGCTGGAAGTGCTGATCATGCGAACGGAACGAGAGGATCTTGAACTTGCCGTCGGTCATGAACGGCACGCGCAGATTGTCCAGCGTCACGACCTTTTTGATCTCGTCGGGATACTGCTTGGCGAAATACATCGCGATGTCGCCGCCATTGGAATGGCCAACCATCGTCAGCTTGCTGTAGTCCGCATTCGGCTGACGCTTCTTCATCTCCTCGATGGCGAATTTGATGTTGGTGATGCCGCGCTGATACTGCGGCAGGCGCCCGACATAGAGCTCGCCGACCTTGGTCACCATCGGCCCGTCCGACGGCAGGTCGTTCTGAATGCTGATGGTCAGATAGCCGCGCGCCGCGAACACGTTCGCGAGGAAGGAATATTCGGTAAATTTGACGGTATTGCCATGATTGAGGATCGCAACCGGGAGCTTGATCATGCCGGCGTCGGCCTGCATCTCCTTGTCGAAGCGCACCGCAACGTCGACCGCGACCGGACGCTCGTCACGCGTCGGGTCCTTGAACATGATGGTTTCATGACGGATCGCCCACTTGCTCGCGGTGAAGTACGCCGCAGTGACCACCACACAGAGCGAGAGCAGAACGGTAATTCCACGCTTCATGACGTCCTCAAGGTGCCCGCCTTCTTCAGGGCTTTTCTTGGCCGGAGACTCTGCGGCCTCCTTTTTTAGAATATATGTCACAGCGCCGTGACAGGAAGTCCAAATGTTGTGGCTTTGACGCCATAACGTTGTGCGCTGCACCTATACTTTGGGCAGATGTTCCACGAACCACCGCGACGGTTCGTGCTTCCTACACCCTACGACGCGCATTCCAAGGGCCGCGTTCGACGCTTGGATCGAAGTTGAGGGGAAACCGGATTTCGGCAGCTTTGTTCCGGCATTTTGGCGACGCTGTGGCCGAAATTACCGGAAAACCACGGATTCAGGCGATCTCGGTGTAGATAATCAGCTTGAGGCCGGGATCGTCATTGGCCTGGAAACTGGCATGTTCGAAGCTCAGCCGGCCCCGTTTGGGGTGGTTGAGCGTCTTCCGGCCGGCCACGCTGGTACCGATGTCATGGGTATTCCACCAGGCCTCGAACTCGGGACAGCCGGCGCGGAGCCGCGCCAGCAGGTCGAGGAAGGCCGGGTCGCCGGCCCAAAGATCGTGGGTCCGGCGGAACTGCGCCACCATGCGCTGCGCCTCCTTGGCCCAGCCGGCGCCGAACAGCCGCCGGGTCGCGGGGTTGGTCAGCACGTGGACCAGGGTGTTGCGCTCGCCACCGGGCAGCCGGCCGAACGCGAAAATCTCCTCGGCGGCGGCGTTCCACGCCAGCACGTCCCAGCGCCGGCCCGTGACATAGGCCGGCTGGTTCAGGCCCTCGACCGCGCGGCGGATCGCCGCCGGCACCACCTCGGCCGTGAAAGGCCGGCGGTCGCCGTTCCGGGCGAGCGCCCGCAGATGCGCGTGCTCGGCCTTGCTGAGCCGCAGCGCCCGCGCCAGCGCGTCGATCGTCGTGACCGATGGACTCACTGAGCGCCCCTGCTCGAGCCGGATGTACCAGTCGACCCCGATCCCGGCGAGCTCGGCCACCTCCTCGCGGCGCAGGCCCGGGGTTCGCCGCCGCCGGCCGGCCGCAACGCCTGCGGGCTTCGGCGTCAGCTTCTGCCGCCGCGAGCGCAGGAAATCACCGAGCTCGCTTTGCCGCGCGGTCGCCATCGCCGGGCTCCTCGAGAGTGGGTTTGATAATCCTAGGATAATACCAGGTCTTCCTGGCTGCAATGGATCGCAGCATGATCTGATCTCAGCCAAGGATGAGATCAGATGAAAGCAGCAGTCCTGAAGTCGTTCGGTTCGCAACTCGCGATCGAAGAGATCCCCGCGCCGGTCATCGGCACCGGCGAAGTCATCGTCGACGTGGTCGCGACCCGTGTGCTGTCCTATGCCGACGAGGTGTTCAGTGGCGCGCGCAACTATCTGCTCGAACTGCCGGCCGTTCCCGGTCCCGGCGCGATCGGACGGGTGCGCGCGGTCGGCCCCGACGCCACCCACCTTGCCGCCGGCGATTGGGTCTATTGCGATCCCACCTTCCGTTCGCGCGACGACTTGATCTCGCCGGACATCACGCTGCAAGGCTGGAGCGCACGCGGCGAAGGCGGGCTGCGGCTGCAACGCCACTTCCGCCACGGCTCGTTCGCCGAACAGACGCTGCTGCCGACCGAGAACGTCAAGCGGATCGGCACTATCGATCCGGCCGAGGCGCCGCGCTGGTGCGCGCTCGGCACCTGCCTGGTGCCGTATGGCGGCCTGCTCGCGGCGCGGCTACAGCCCGGCGAGACCGTGCTGGTGAGCGGCGCCACCGGCAATTTCGGCAGCGCCGGCGTCGCCGTTGCACTGGCGATGGGCGCGGCCTGCGTGATCGCACCCGGCCGCAACGAGACCGTGCTTGCCGATCTGGTCCGGCGGTTCGGGCCGCGTGTGCGCCCGGTCAGGCTCAGCGGCAACGAGGACGACGATCGCGAGCGGATGCGGCAGGCCGCGCCCGGTCCAATCGACTGCGTGCTCGATCTGATGCCGCCGGAGGTCTCCACCACCACGGTCCGCGCCGCGATCATGACGGTGCGGGCCTACGGGCGGGTGGTGCTGATGGGCGGCGTCGGCATGCAGGGCGGCCCGGGGCTCGAGCTGCCCTACCCCTGGATCATGCGCGAATGCATCAGCATTCATGGCGTCTGGATGTATCCGCCGGAAGCGACCTTCGGCCTCGTCAATCTGGCGCGTGCCGGACTGCTGCGGCTCGATCAGTTCGAGGTCACGACCTTCAATCTCGACCAAGCCAACGCGGCGGTCACGCATGCCGCCGCCAATGGCGGACCGTTCCGGATGACCGTACTGACGCCGAACCGATAGCGGCCGTCCGGTTCAGGCCAGCGGCGTCAAGCATCGGTGAGCGCCGGATCCGAAATGCTATTTCGGCCCCGCCGCAATCATCGCAGCTTTCAACTCCCAAGGCCCGGGGTCCAGGATCAGTCCGGACACCTTGCCAGCCGGGTCCCTGACGAACGCGATCCGGGTGTGACCGTCGTCGGCCGCACTGAATGCGTCGTTCGATGCCGCCACCAGCGGCACGGCCTTGCCCTTCTCGAATGCGAGGATCGGCCACACGCCCACAGCTTCCGCGACGAGCCTGTCTTGGACGACGCGGACCTGAAGCTGGACGGTATTTGCACGGCGGGCGGCCCGCACGAGGGTGAGTTCGCTCGCGCCGTCCTGTCCTCTGCGGACGATCTTGATCTTGACCGTGGTGTTGGCCGGCCCGCGCAGCCGCGACAGCACATCGGCGAGCGCCAGACCCTTCAGCGGCACACCGTCAAGTTCGGTGACGAGGTCACCGGTAGCGACCCCGGCCTTGCTTGCTGGACTGCCGGGGTCCGGCCTGTTGATCTTCAGGCCGTCCGGCTCCATAGCGACGAACCTCGCGATCCCAAGCCATCCGTTCTTGCCGTCGGCTATGCCCTGCCTGTCACGCGAACTCACCGTGCCGCCGAAATCGTAGGTGCCGACATAGTCGGCGAGCGTTTCCGCGCTCAGCGTCGCAGGCACCACCGGCGGCGCGTCGGCAGACGGCGCGGCGACCGCCAACGCGCCATAGGTCAGGTGATTGATCCCCGAGGGCGCCAATGCGCCCCGCGCCTTGCTGCCGGGCGTCGCCTGGATCATTTCGACGCCGATCAACTGCTCCGCCGGATCGACCCAGAAATACGTGCCCCAGTGTCCTCCCCAGCCAAAGCTTCCGGGCGCTCCCGGAATCCAGCTCGCGATCGGGCTGGTGCGGATGCCGAAACCGAGGCCGAAGGTCGTGCCGGCGCGAGCGCCAACCTCGTCGCCGCCAAAGATGCGAACATCCGCCGGCAGCGCATTGGTCGTCATCTGCTTCACAGCCTGCGCAGTGAGCACCCGCACGCCATCGAGCTCGCCGCCGTTCAGAAGCATCTGGCAAAAGCGCAGATAGTCGGGCGCAGTCGACACCAGGCCGCCGGCACCGGAAAACAACCTCGCGGGCGTCGTGACATCCCAGATCGGCGGTCGCTCCGGCATCGGAGAATCGACCAGGCGGTCGAGCTTGTCCTTCGGGACGAAGAAGCCGGTATCGACCATATGTAACGGCGCAAAGATTCGATCCTGCATGAACTGGTCGAGTGGCTGACCGGACGCCACCTCGACCACCCGGGCCAGCACGTCGGAGCTCCAGCCATATTCATGGACTTCGCCGGGCTGATGGACGAGCGGCAGTTCGGCCAGGCTCGATACGAAATCGGCCAGCGTCTTCTCGCGCCGGTACACGACTCTCCAGCCGTAGACCATATGGATCGCGCGAATTGCGGACTCGGTGGTCGGGTCGGCGAGGCCGCGTTCAGGAAGCGCAAAATCCATTTCCGGGGCGATCACGCCGGAGGTATGGCGCAACAAGTCCCGGACCGTCATCGGGCGTTTTTGCAAAGCGAGCCCAGCCTGCACGGTCGCCGGGTCGAACGTCACGACCGACATCTTGCCGATTTCGGGAAGATAGCGCGCGACGGGCGCGTCGAGCTCGAGCTTGCCATCGTCGACCAGGATCATCGCCGCGACGCTGGTCACCGGCTTGGTCATCGAGGCGATCCAGAAGATCGAGTTCACCTTCATCGGGACCGTCTTGGCGCGGTCCTGGAACCCGATGGCTTGCAGATAGGCGAGCTGGCCGCCCTTGGCGATGGCAACAACGGCGCCGGGGACCAGACCCTCGGACGGCGGGAAGGCATCGAAGCGCGCCTGATACCACGGCGCGATCCGCGCCAGGCCGGCCGCCGAAAATCCGAGACTTGCTGCATCGGCTGATGTCAGGAGTTGATCGGCGCGTGCCGGGCTCCCCAGGCAAAGCACAGCGAGAAGCGTTCCCATCGATGCGAGGCGTTTCATCCCGATAACTCCGTGATTACAGCCCGCACTCTGGTCGATATTCGCAAAGCGATCTTGCCGGGTTCAGAATTCGACTGGCCGATTCCTCAGTCCGGCTAACCGATTCCCGAGCCGTGGTCGGTTTTGCCGGGATCGCGAGCCAGCTTGGCCAGCGCGAGGCTGCGGAATTCGGTCGGTGTCAGGTCGGTGGCCGCCTTGAAGGCGCGGTTGAACGGGCCGATCGACTGGAAGCCGGCATCCATCGCGATGGTCAGCACCGGCACCTGCCTTTGCGCGGGATCGGCCAGGGCGGCGCTGGCATCCTCGAGGCGGTAGTGATTGAGGAAGGCATTGAAATTGCGGTACCCCAAGCCTTCGTTGATCAATTGCCGCAGCCGATACTCCTGAACGCCGAGCTCGGCGGCCAGCGAGCCGATGGTCAATCCCTCGCGCCGATAGGCGCGCTCCACGGTCATCAGTTGCTGCAACCGGCGCAGCAGTTCCGGGTCGACCGCGAGCGGCTTGTCCTCTCGTGCAGGCGGTGCGTCCTTGATATTGCCCGGAATGCGACCCGCGGCAGGCAGCGCGCCGGAGACTTGTTGCATTTCGGCCGCCCGAAACCGGCTCCATGCGGTGAGCCCAAGCAGCAGGCACGTCACAACCGGGCCGGCAAGGCTCCAGACCGAGAAACCGGCAACCGCGGTCAGCCAAACCTTGTGGAAGAAAACCGCGACGCTCCAGGTCACCGCTCCGAGCAGAACGAGGACCCGTAACCGCCGCCGTCCCGCCATCAGGTCCGCCCGCCATGTCGCGAGCGTCTGCGCCGCCGCCAGCACAGCGAGGCCGAGATAGATAAATGCCATGGTCTGATCGAGATCGCCCCTGCGGTCGCCGCGCGTCGGCCAGACGTCGAATAATTGCGTGCCGACGACGGCGGCCAGCACGGCGCCGTGCCAGGGCCGGAGCTCGAAATCGTCATCGAACGTCGCGCGCGCCCAGAGCCAGAACAGGACCGCCCCGCTGCTCGACAACGCCAGCAGGATCAGGGCCCAGTACGGCCATGGCCGAGGAAATCCCGGCGTATCCGAGATCGCGGAGGCCGCCACCGCAACCAACAGCGCGGCGCCAAGACGCGCCGACGTGTCACGACGGTCGCGCAGCAGCACGGCTGCGATCAGCAGCGACAGGCCGACGACGGCGCCCCGACACCCCAGCTCGATCGCCGTCAACGCGCTGCTGCTCACGATCGGAATAGCTCCATCCGCATTCCCTGGGGTGTCCTCGGCGGTAAGGCTTACAGGGGAAGCGTTCGGCGCATCAAGGGCGCGATCAGCGCCGGTCCGGTCCACCGAGGCGATCATACAAAGTCAACGCGGTCCACTCGCGGATATTTCGGCGGGCTCACGCGATTTCGGAATATTAGAATTATGCCGATGAGTTGCCCGACGTGTCAAGTCGCCAGTCGAATACCGGCCACCACCGGCTGCTTTGCATGGGGTTGTTTTCGACATTTCGGCCACGCACCTCCCGCGCGAGCGACCCGGGAAGCGGACCTCATGAATTCACGGCCGCATTTCAGATGATGTCGTGGACCTCGAGCGGCTTGTCGACCTGGCTGAACCATTCGGCCCGGTTCGCGGCCCGGCGGCGGCCGCGCTCGTCGAGCGGCAGCTTGAGCTGGCGCAGCAGGCTCGTCACCTCCTCGCGCGCGGTGACGTGGCCGAGGCTCGGGCGGGTGCCGAGCGTCGCCTCATCGATGTCGTCCAGCGCGGTCAGCCCGCGCGGGAAGAACTCGCGATAGACCACCCGCTCGGCAAAACCGTCGACCGCACGGAACCCGAGCCGCAGCGACAATTGCTTGAGGCCGTCGGCGACCAGTTGCTTGTTGCGCGAGCCGAGCATCGACAGCCGGTTGCGCACCACGATCCAGTCGGTCGAGGCGCCGTCGAGCTGGCGGCGCTTGCGCCTGGTGTCGCGCACCATCTCCGCATAGTGGCTCTCGCCGGTCACCGCATAGGTCGCGGCATCGACGGTGCCGAGCACGTCGAAATCGAGGAAGCTGTCGTTGATCGGGGTCACCAGCGTGTCGGCCATCGAATGCGCGAGCCGCATCAGGTAGCTGTCGGAGCCCGGGGTATCGATCACGATGAAATCGCAGGAGCGCTCCACCGCGCTGACCGCTTCCATGAACTGCTGGAATTCGGCGTTCTCGTTCTCCTCGATCTGCATCGTCTCGCCGTATCTGATGCAGTGGTGCACCGGCAGCTCGAGATCGAGCCCGGTGCGCCGCGCCCAGGCCTGGCGATTGCTGATGTAGCGGGTGAAGCTCTGCTGCCGGCAATCGAGATCGATGCTGGCGACGCGCTGTCCGGCCTTCATCAGCGCGACGGCGATATGCACGGCGGTGGTCGATTTGCCCGAACCGCCCTTCTCGTTGCCCAGCACAACGACATGCGCGGAGCCGGACTGACCCTGACTAGCCTGCACCAACATGATCCAATCCCCGGCAATGATCTTCAAATCGAGCGCGGCTGCGGTCAAGTGAAATGCATCACTGCGACGGGAAATCAATCGCCGCCGTCCTTAATGATGAATCGATCGGACAAGACGCTGCCGGACAAGGCGCTGCGTCGATCGGCGGCACGACGCCGCGATCCATCTGCGAGCGGGATCGGGTAAGGCTTGTCGCGATCCGGCGGTTTGCCGACCGTGGCCCGGTCTTGGTAAGGTCCGCGACCTGCCGAACGCCAACCGCCCAACCAGCTTCGTCCCACCAGCCCGCCCCGCGAGTCGAGACCAGATGCCGAGAAATCCCGCCGTTGTCCGTACCGTCCCCGCCCTGCGTCGCGCCATCGACGCCCTGCGCGCCAAGAAGGCGACTGTCGCCCTGGTCCCGACCATGGGAGCCCTGCATGACGGCCATGTGTCGCTGGTGCGGCTTGCCAAGCGCCGTGCCAAGCGCGTCGTGGTCTCGATCTTCGTCAATCCGACGCAGTTTGCCCCGACCGAGGACTTCGGCTCCTATCCACGCACCTGGAAGGAAGACGTCGCCAAGCTCGCGGCCGAGGGCGTCGACCTGATCTGGCACCCCGAGGTGAAAGCGATGTACCCCGACGGCTTCGCCACCAGGATCGTGCCGGAGGGACCGGCCACCGCTGGCCTCGAGGATCGCTTCCGGCCGCACTTCTTCGGCGGTGTCGCCACCGTGGTCGGCAAGCTGTTCACGCAGGTCCGGCCCGACGCCGCGATCTTCGGCGAGAAGGACTTTCAGCAGCTCCGGGTCGTAACCCAGATGGCCGCCGACCTCGACCTCGGTGTCAAGGTGATCGGATCGAAAACGGTGCGCGAGCGTGATGGCCTCGCGATGTCCTCGCGCAACGTCTACCTGTCGCCCGAAGAACGGCGCATCGCCCCCACCCTCAACCGGACCATGAAGGAAGCCGCCGCCCGGCTGCGCGCCGGCGAGGACACGGCGACCGTGATGGCGGCTGGCGCGGCCGCGATCACCGAGGCCGGCTTCGTGCTCGATTATCTCGAGGTCCGCCATGCTGCCACGCTGGCGCCGATCGGCTCGCTGAAGGACGGCCCGATGCGGATGCTGGTCGCGGCCAAGCTCGGCAAGACCCGCCTGATCGACAACATCGCGGTCTGACCGGTCGCCGGCCTGGACTTGCGCCGCCGCCGCTAGGCGTGGATGATCGCCTTTTCAGAGGCGATCGGAATGGGCAGGTATTTCAGCCAAGGCATTCTTGTCGGCTTCGCGCTGTTGGCCGCGGGCGTGGCGCACGCGCAGACCCGGCCACCGGTCGGCGGCGTCAATTCGGCGCCCGGCGCCATGATCTTCTATGTCGCTCACGGCACCGCCGAGGCCTGCGGTCCGGGTTGCTCGGACTGGATCGCGGCCGAGGGCGCGGTGCAGTGGGACAGCTACAAGCGCCTGCTCGCGATCCTCGACCGCCAGAACGGACGCAAGCTTCCGGTCGTGATCAACATCAAGGGGCAATCCAACCTCAACGTCGCCTCCAGCCTCGGCCGCATCCTGCGCGATCGCGGGGTCGATGCCGTGGTCGCTGTGACCGAGGTCGAGGCCTGCAACGGCAAATCCGAGGACGAATGCTTTGCGCTGAAGCGGCCCGGCGGTCCGCTGGATGCCAAGGAGAAGCCGTCCAGCACCGCCTGTGACTTTGCCTGCGTGCTGGTGCTGTCGGGCGGCGTGCATCGCACCCTGCCCCCCGGCAGCCACGTGGTGCTGAGCGGCATGGCGATCCACAACCGGCTCGCCCCCAACGTCTCGGCCGAGCAAAGCGACAGCCTCACCTCGATCTTCACCGACCAGTTCCGGCGCTATCTCGGCGAGATGGGGATCGATCACGAACTGCTCGATGCTGCGCTCCGCAATGCCGGCGGCGGCCGCTATGTCGAGATCCCGGCCTCCGAATGGGCCCGGCTGCATCTCGTCACCCAGTGATCCGCGGCAACCGCCGCGCGATCGCTCGCAGCAATCCGCATGCTCAGAGCAATCCGAGGTCGCGCAGTTCGCGTCGCATCGGCTCGGGCATCGACGCCACGCTGGCCGCGCTCGACTTCGTCAGGTCTGCCGGCGCGGAATCCGCGGTCAAGTAGCGCCAGCCCTGGAACGGCCGCATCGGGCGCGGCGAGACCGCGATCACCTTGGGCTGCATGACCAGCCGGCAGCGTCCGATGCCGTCCTTGTCGCGGAACGGCTCGATCGCGATGATCTTCTCGCGCGCGGCGATCTCGCCACGGATCACCCAATAGAGCGAACCGCCGGCAAGCAGCTCCTCCTCGCGCTTCGGCGTCATCCGCGTGATGTGGACATGACGAAGCGGCAGGCCCTTTTTTTTCGCGGTCGCCATGCGCTCGGCGACCCAGCCCTTGAGTTCCTTGACCGAGTCGCAACCGACGGCGAGTTTGATGAGATGAAGCGGCATACCGCGGATGTAGCGGCCGGCGCGCGCTTTGGAAAGAGAGCGATCCAGGCGGCAGTGGATAGCGGGAGTTATCCGCGAAACGGCGCGGCGGCGGCCCGGGCCGCCGTCAGCAACGCTGATCCTGACGCTACTCCTGGCTCGCGGCCGCCGGTGCGCTCGCAGCCGCTGGTGGCGCCGCAGGCGCAGGTGCAATCTGGACCGGGCGCTTGGCGACCGGCGCCCGCTTGGGCGCAGGCGCTGCCGCAGCGCGCGCTGGCGGCGGTGCAGCGGCAGCCGGCTTCGCCGGTTCCGGCGTCATGATGCTGACCGGCGGCGTGTTCGCCGAGCTCGGAAACTCCGCGTTGGTCGGCTTGCCCGTGGGCATCGACGGCGGCAACGCCGCGACCAGGCCGGCGGCCGAAGGCGCGGCTCCGGTCGGCGCGCTCCAGGATGCCGCGTAGCGCGTGATCAGGTTCTCGTAGGTGCGCTCGTTCATGTTGGCGATGATCTGATGGTTGTCGCCAAGCGCGCGGAACGCCGGGCACGCGGTCGGCGTGCAGCGGTCGCGCGCCATCAGCGCGTAGGCCATCAGCCCGTAGCGGTCATGCTCGACGGCGCGGCGCAGCGACTGCAATTCGGTGGTGGTGGTACGCTCGGCGGTTGCGAGGTCGCCATACGCCGTCAGGCGCGAGATCTGCGCGGCCGCGTAGCTGACCGCCGCCGCGGCCGAGTCAGATGTGCCGAACAGCACCTTCTCGCAGGCATTGAGGACGGCATCTCCGGCGAGGTCGTCGATGCAGGCCAGTGCCGGCACCGTCTGGCCGGTCAATTGCGCCGTCCGCGTCTCGGCTTGGGCTGCCGCCTGCCCGCCTGGCGCAAAGCCCCGGATCGTGGCGGCGACCGCAACGGCGATGGACAGCAGCGTGATGACGGTCAGCGCGCCGTTGGCCACGGACTTCTCCGCACGCAGCAGCGTCACCAGGACGACGATTCCAAAAAAGCCCGCTGCGGCCAGCGTCAGCCACATCGGAAAGGTCGGCGAGCGCCAGATCTCATCCAGCGAGGAAGCCCAATTCATGCGCGATGTCCCTCAACGCAACGTAAGCACAACCGGCAATGGCGAACACCGCCATCCCGGTATCCGGCCTACAGCACAATGGGTCTGCGAACGGGGCCTTTTGACGGCGGCGGCGCGGAACCGCGCTCCAGCCACCAGCTTGCGCACAACAGATCAGGACAGCGCGAGCTGACTCTCCTTGGCCACGCGTTCGAAAGCTTCGGTCGAGCTCTTGATGCGGTACTGGCAGTCATCGCCGTCGGTCGGCAGCAGGCGGATCACCTGATAGGTGCCGCTCGCGGCTGGGCGCGCCACGTTGCTGGCTGTGAAATAGACGATCTCGCCAATCGAGTACTTGTGCTTCAACGCCCTCTCCATTTTTTTAGAGATTGCTGGCTGGGCTGACAGTCCCGATAGCTCCGGCCGGCATTTTGAGAACCCTGCGGCAAGCTAGCACATCGCGCTGCCCCAAATCCAGCAAGATTGGGGCATGGCGAAGGTGCGATTTTGCAGGTTTTTCAGGGCGATAGGCAGCAATTTGCGTGCCAGCCGGAAATTGCCCGCCGGGTTCACCTGGAACCCGGTTCCACCGGTTCAGGCGGTATGCGGCAACTTGCCGTTCGGGCTCGCGCTGTCGACCGCACCGGGAAGCGCCTGGGCCAGCACCTGAGACAGCTGGTCGACCGGAATGTTGAACCTGGCGGCGAGTTGCTTGACCGTGTCGCTGCCCAGCACCTGCTGGAGCTGCTCGGCCGTGATCGGCAGGTTCTGGCCGGTGCCGATCCAGGATTTGACCTGATCGCCGAGCCCGGCCTGCTCGAGCTTGGCGACGATCGCGGACAAGCCGCCCTGCCCGCCATTGCCCATCACCTCGCCGAGCACCGCGGGGATCACGGCCGCCCCGAGTTGGCCAAGCATGCTTTTCAGCTCCGGCGAATTCTCCAGGGAATCGAGTATGCCCATGGTCTAAGTCCTTTCACGACTTGCAAAACCGGTCCTCGGGATTCGACGCCTTTGGCCCCGCGGCGTCAAGCCGCGATCTTTGCCGCCGCTGTCACAATTCGGCAGCGCAACAGCGTTCAGACGGTCTCGAATCGCTCGATCCGCAGCGTCTCGGCCAGACCATCCCGGGTCCATTCCTGGAACGCCGGCAGCGCCATCATGGCATCGACATAGTGCTGGGCCTCGGGCTTCACCGGGATCGCATAGGTGCGGAAGCGATGCACCACGGGAGCGTACATCGCGTCGGCTCCGGAGAATGCCCCGAACAGGAACGGTCCCCGCCTGCCATAGCGCACGTAACACTCGGCCCAGATCTCCTGGATCCGCGCCACATTGGCCCGCGCGTCATCCGACAACGCGATAGCGCTGACGGGGCGGTGCAGGTTCATGCCGCACTCGCTGCGCAGCGGCACGAAACCGGAATGCATCTCGGCCGAGATCGCGCGGGCATGCGCGCGCGCGGCGCGGTCCGAAGGCCACAGCTTCGCCTCGGGAAATTTCTCCGCGAGATACTCGATGATCGCGAGCGAGTCCCACACCGTGACGTCGCCGTCGATCAGCGTCGGCACCTTGCCGGCCCGGCTGAAGCCGAGGATGCGGTCCTTATCGGCCTGGTCGGTGTAGAGCGGGATGAAGACTTCCTCGAACGGGATGTCATTGGCGCGCAGCGCCAACCAGGGCCGCATCGACCATGACGAATAGTTCTTGTTGCCGATGACGAGCTTGAGCATGTCTTGGGGAATCCTGTTGCCGCACCAGTTTGCCATAGTGCATTGCACGCGTTCAACCTGTACATGCGGGATGTAGCGCGGCGCGGTCCGGGCGCCGCGCATTCACGAAGGAAGGCATCATGACCGGCTATTGGGTCGACATCCTGGCCGTCGGCTTCTTCGCGCTGGAATGGCTGGTCTACGCCGTCACGCTGGAGCACACCGCCTATGGGCGCGACAGCCTGTCGGCGCGGATGCATGTCTATCGCGAGATCTGGGTAAGGAACCTGCTCCACCGCGAGGCGCGGATGGTCGACATGCAGATCATGGCGTCGTTGCAGAACGGCACCGCGTTCTTTGCCTCCACCAGCCTGATCGCGATCGGCGGCGCACTGGCGCTGTTGCGTGCGACCAATGACGCGCTCGCAGTGCTCGGCGCATTGCCGGTCAACCTCTCGCCCTCGCCCGCCCTATGGGAGATCAAGTGCATCGGGCTGATCCTGATTTTCATCTACACCTTCTTCAAATTCGCCTGGGCGTATCGCCTGTTCAACTATGTCGCGATCCTGTTCGGCGCGATGCCGCCGGCCGGGGAACGCGATACACCGGAGGCCGAGGCCCATGTGATCCGCACCACGCGGCTGTTCGAGACCGCGGGCCGCCACTTCAACCGTGGCCAGCGCGCATTCTTCTTCGCGCTCGGCTATCTCGGCTGGTTCCTCAGCCCGTGGGTGCTGTTTGTCACGACGGCCGCGGTCGTAATCGTGATCTGGCGTCGGCAGTTCGCGTCGAACGCATGGCAGGCGATGGGAAGCTGAAGCGAGTTTACGCCTACCCCGCGAAATCGCGCGGGGTGAAGTCGAGGTCGAGCACCTTCCATTCGCCGTAGCGATCCCTGGGCAGCATCGCATAGGGCTGGCAGGCTTGCAGCGCCTCGGTCGCGCCTTTCAGCAGCAGCGGCCCCTTCTCCGACGCCGTAGCCTCGATCAGCAGGGGCGGCGCGGCGAGCTTGCCGTCGGGCTTCATGAACACCCTGATCTTGATCCTGACGTCGTCGCCTGTGCTCACCGTCGACGGCAGCTTGAGGCAGCTCCTCAGATGGCGGCGAAATTCGGCGACCACGCTGGAGCCGATGTCGGCCTGCTCGGTCGCTGCCGCGTCGAAATTGTCCTTGCCGGGACCAGGACCGGACGGCGTGTCGGCGGGAGGCTTCACCGAGATGTCCGGCGGCAAGCCAAGCACGACATTGTATTTGACGGACAAGTCCGGTTCGGGTTGCGCATAGGCAGGCTGCTGCGGCGCGGCCGCTTGCTGCGGCATCGGCGGTGGCGAGGCCGGCATCGGCGGGACTGCCGGCGTCGGTGGCGGCGCTGCCGCCGCATGCTGTGGAGCCGGGCTGGCCTTGGGCGCCGGCGGCGTGGCCTGCTTCTGCGCCGGCTGCGGCGGGCTCGGCTGTGGCGCGGATGCCTGTGCTGCCGGTTCGGGCTTATCGGAATTGACTGGCTTGTCGAGCGACGGCAATTGCAATTCGGGCGTCGGCGACGGGCTCGGCACCGGATCGGGCTCGGGCTTGATCTCGGTCTTGGCGACCTCCTGCGGTGTCACGATCTCGACCGGCACCGTGTCAGCGGCGACGGGATCGAACTGATGGACTTCCGAATAGAGGAAAATCAGCGCGAGCAGCATCAGGTGTACGAACACCGACGCCATCATATCCGCATAAGGCCGAAACTTCATCCCGCTCGATCACATCAGTGACGTCTCCCCGCCGGCGACAATACCGGCCGGGCCCTGCCTGCCTCAATCCCAATTCGGTCCAGAACCGTAATCGGCCAGCGGGCAATAGCATGATCTGCGCCCCGCGCCCGGCCTTTTCCTAAGGATCATGCTCGAATGAAGACCCAATTCCCCGTCGGCTATCATCGTGAGACGGCGCCGGACATCGCCGAAATCTCGTGCATGTCCTCATCCGACAGCTCGAAACCGAAGACGTCGAGGTTCTCCTGAAGCCGCTCCAGCTTCGAGGTGCGCGGGATCGCGGACACATTCTGCTGCACCAGCCAACGCAGGCAGACCTGGGCAGCGGTCTTGCGATAGCGGTCACCGATCCGCGCCAGTGCCCGGTCGTTCTTGATCCGCCCTTTCGCGATCGGGCTGTAGGCAACGAACGCCATGCCGTGGCCTGCGCAGGCCTCCACCACACCGGCCTGGTCGAGATAGGGGTGATATTCGACCTGGTCGCAGGCAAGCGGCTCCGGGCATGCTGCCACCGCCTCCGCGAGCAGCGCCGCGTTGAAATTCGAGACGCCGATATGCCGCGCCAACCCGGCCTGCCTGACCCGCGCCAGCGCGCCGAGCGTGTCGGAGAGCGGCACCTGCGGATTGGGCCAATGCAGCAGCAACAGATCGACCTCGGTCATGCGCAGCCGCGCCAGGCTCTCCTTGGCGGAACGTTCGAGATCTTTCGGCTTGAAATGCGTGGTCCAGACCTTGGTGGTCAGAAACACATCGTCGCGCTTGATGCCGGAGGCGCGCAATCCCTCGCCGACCTCGCGCTCATTGTCGTAGATCTGCGCGGTGTCGATGTGGCGGTATCCGAGCCGCAGCGCCTGCTCGACGATGCGGGCGCAGGTCCGGCCGCGCAGCTCCCACGTGCCGAGCCCGATCGCGGGGATTTTGGCACCGTTGCCTTCGACGAGATTCATGCGCCCATTATGCGCGCATGACGCTGACCTGCCAACTCACGTATCGGTTCCGCGGTGGATGGCCGCGGCGGCTCACGGCTCCGGCTGGTAACCGTCGGTCAACGTCTTCAGGAAGGCGATGATGTCGGCTTCATCCTGCGCCGTCATCGCGGGCGTGTCGCCCAGATGGCGCTCGAAGGGCGGATCGCTGACGTCGACATTGGCGTGATATTTTTCCGGCAGATCGTCGTATTTTCGCACCGTTCCGTCGGCCCCGCGCGGATACACCTTCTCCGGATTGGTATCGCGGAAGTTATAGAAATCCAGCACCTGCTCCAGGCTGCGGAACACGCCGTTGTGGAAGAACACGCGGCGCGTTGCGGTGTTGCGCAAGGTCGGCGTCAGAAACATGCCGCAATATTGCGTCTGCTCGGCGATGTCGGTGCGGTACGGGCCGCAGACCCCGAGATCGAAATAATTGGGATCGCGGTTGCTGGTGAGCGTGGCGTTGCGCGGCGCCCCGAGCGCCTCGAACTGATGATCGGTGAACAGTGGCGGCAAGCCATCGCGGGTCGGCGCCGACGTATGGCAGCCGCCGCAATTGGCCTTGTCGGGATCGTTGAACAATTGCAGGCCGCGCAACTCGGCTTCGCTGAGCCGCGCCTTGCCCTCGAGCCAGTAGTCGAACTTGCTGGTATAGGGATGGAAGCTCGGCTCCTCCACCTGATAGCGCGCGACGGCGAACATCGCCTCCGCGACCAGCAACCGCCGGTTATCGAAGATGTGAGCACCGAACAGTTCGGCAAAGCGCGGGGCATAGTCCGCCTGCTTCAGCTTGTCGGCCACCACCTCCATGCTGCCGCCATCCATCTCATTGGGGTCGAGCAGCGGAAAGATCGCCTGGTCCTGTAGCGTATCGGCGCGGCCGTCCCAGAACAGGCCGCCCTGCGGCACGATGTTGACCGCCGCGGCGGACGTCTCGGTCGCGACCTTCTTGGCGCGCGTGGCCTGCTGGCCGAGCGCGGCCATCTGCGCGAGGTCGACGACGTTGTCGTCCTCGTCCTTCTCCGGGCCGATGCTGAAATTCGGGAGACGTTCGTGATAGGTCAGCGATGGCACGGCGCGCGTCCCCTGCCGGGACAGCGCGGGCCCGCCATGCATCACCGCGGCATCATCCGGCGCACCATAGGCGTGGTCCGGGCTGTGACAGGACGCGCATGACAACGCGCCCGACGAGGACAGCGAAGCATCGTAGAAGATCTTCTGGCCGAGTTGCGCCATCGCGGAAAGCGGCGCGACCGGCGGGCGCCTGAGTTGCACCGGGTTGGGGTTCTTCCCCACCAGCCCTTGCGTCTCGACTGCCGCAACGGCGCCGGCCATGCAAAGCAGGCCGGCGCCGAGGAGCCACGAAATGCGGCGGTTCATCTGACGTCCTGTGATCCCAGGGCGTTAGTGGTTGTGGTGATCGTCAGACGGGCTGACGATGACCGTACCCGCGGTCGGATCGAGGAACAGCTTGTTCTGCCGATCGTCGCCGTGATCGAAGTCGAACATGTCCATGATCGATTCGACGCCGTCGTCGAACGAGCCGCCGCCCAGACGCTGGCCGCGCAGCCAATTGTCTTCGACGAAGCGCACGACGGAGGCCTGCGAGATCCGGGTGTGGCTGACGAAGTTCTGCTTGGCGTAGGGCGAGATCAGCAGGAACGGAGTGCGCGTCCCGGGACCGCAGCGACCATTCACCGGCTGGCCGTTGAGGCCCTTCGGCTGCGTCTGCTTGCCGACGCCGAGGCCGCACTGGCCGGGACCGTTGACCTGATCGGCGGTCGGATCATACGAGGCGCTGGTCGGCACGGCATAGGCGTGGTCGTACCAGCCGTCCGAGTCGTCATAGGTCACGATGACGGCGGTCTCCCCCCACTCCGGCTGCTGCTGGAGGAAGTTGATCAGCTCGACGTTGCCGACCTGCTCGTCGAGCGGATCGGAGTTGCCGGGATGACCATCCTGATAGGCCGGCATCTTGATGTAGGAGACGGCCGGGAAATTGCCGGCCTTCACCGCGGCGTAGAAATCCTCGAGATCGTAGCCGTGGTTGGCCGGATCGACCGTCTTGCCGTCGGCGGCATAGGTGTGACCGATCGCATTGGTCGAGCTCGGCCGCAGATGATACGGATTGGCGGTCGACTTGTAGTACTGGAACCAGGCGTGGTGCGGGATGTAGTCCACGATGGTGCCGCCGACAGTGCTGGAGAAGGTGCTGCGCGCGCAGCCCACCGTGCCATTGGTATTCCGGAGCGTGATGTTGAAGCCGCCCATGAAGCTGCCCCAGCTGATGTGTTCAGCGTTGAGCAGGTCGCCGATGTTCTTGCCCGTCAACAACATCGTGCTGGTCTTGCTCGAGCAGAGGTCGTAGGCGGGATCGGTGTCGCCGATCAGCGTCAGGCCGCCCTGGCCGTCGGGGACCGACGACGACGTGCCGACGATGTTCTGCACGCCATTGGTTTGTCCGGAGATCACCTCGATCGCGCCCGGCGTCGACGGACCGTAGGTGTCGGTATAGTTGTTGTCGCTCATGGCGAAGTTCTGCGCGTAATTCCAGAACGCGGTGACGGTGTTGCCGTCGAAATAGCCCATCACCTGACCGTTGGTGCCGAAGGCACCGACGCCACCTGAGGTGCCGCGTCCGGTGTATTTCGGAAACAGGTCGGCCTTGCCGTTGTCGTAGGCCTGCTGCTCGGGCGTATAGGCGTGGTTCTGCGACTTGGTGTTGGCCTGGGTGCGGTCGAGGCGGAACGGATTGGTCGCTCCGGTCCCGTTGGCCGGATTGGTGTTCGGGTTGTTGACCAACAGGTTGGCGTTGGCGAGGTTGTTCACCTTCGGCGTATGCGGCTTCGGCACGAAGGGAATCGAGCCGGTCGGGTTGGCCGCGTTCGGATAGGTCGCGAAGTAATGATCGAAAGAGCGGTTCTCGTTGAAGATCACAACGAGATGCTTGATCGGTGTTGCAGTTTGAATGTCATGCGGATGACGATCATGACCGTTATCGTCTTGAGCCGGCGCCGGAGCGCTGCTCGCGATCGCCGCAGCGATCACACAAAATCCGACCGTTGAAAGGAATTTCACCTTCACCTGTTGCCCCATTTTTTATTTTGCAGATTTATGACGTCGACATGCGACAGATTATCCATCGCTGGTGACAGGGCTGTGTCGGTTTTGTGCGATCAGTGCATGATCGCGATTGATCGTCATCGCGCGATCGCTTCACGCGTCATCACTCGCGAACGAATGATGGATCAAGCCGCCGATCGGTGACGCAATGCGCGCATCACTGCTCCATCTGTTCGCGCGCATACTGGGTCGGTGACAGTCCGACGTGGCGGGTGAAGGCGACGCTGAACGCGCTGGCAGAGCCATAGCCGACGCGCTGCGCGATTTCGGCGACGCCGCCGTCGCTTCCGCGCAGCATGTTCTTGGCCATCGCCATGCGCCATGCCAGCAGATATTCCATCGGCGCAACGCCGACCGCGCGGTTGAACCGGTCGAAGAATGCCGAGCGCGACAGCGCCGCCTCCTTCGCCAGTTGCGCCACCGTCCAGGCCCGCGCCGGGCTCTCATGCATCCGCCGGATCGCGACGGCGAGCCGTTCGTCGGCGAGCCCGCGCACCAAGCCGGGCGACGCCGCGGTGCCGGCGGCCGAACGCAACGCCTCGATCAGGAGAACCTCGAGCAGGCGGGCGAGGATCACCTCGCGCGCCGGACGCTGCTCGCGGAATTCGTCGCGGACGAACTGCACGAGGGTCGCGAGCCGCGGCTCACCGCGCACATGCACCAGTTGGGGAAGCAGCGACACCAGCAGGGCGGCGTCCGGCGAGGCGAAGCTGCAATGGCCGATCAGCATTCGCAGATCGGTCGGACCATCCTGATTGCCGATCCTGAACTCGCCATTCGTCAGCGCAACAGGCACTGTCTCGGCGAGCACCGATGGCGGCGCGAGGCTCGACATCGCGACGCCATGCGCCGCGGGGACCAGGATGAAGTCGCCCGAGCGCAGCTCGATCGCCTCGTGGACGTCGACCACGAGGCGGCATCCACCCTCGAGCACCACGCAATAGAACGGCTGACCGGCATCGGAGCGGCGGATATGCCAGGCGCCCGCGCCGACGACGGCCTTAGAGAACCGCGCCCCGGGTTGCAGCAGCGCGACCACCTCCGCGAGCGGGTCGACGACCATATCCGGACTCCTGCAAACGACTTCTGGACCTTCAAATATAGAGCGTCCGGCAACGGACACTTATCGTCTGTGTCAGTCAAATCACTTCCCTTCAAGGCTCCTCATGAAAACCATCTTGATCACCGGATGCTCGTCCGGCTTCGGACTGGAAACCGCGAAATACTTTCTCGATCGCGACTGGAAGGTCATCGCAACGATGCGCACGCCGCGCGAGGACGCGCTGCCGCGCTCCGAACATCTGCGGCTGCTCGCACTCGACGTCACCGATCCCGGAAGCATCCAACGCGCTATCGCGGCGGCGGGGGCGATCGACGCCCTGGTCAACAATGCGGGCTTCGGCGCGGCTTCGCCGTTCGAGGCCACGCCGATGACGACGATCCGCGAGCTGTTCGAGACCAACATGTTCGGCACGATGGCGCTGACGCAGGCGGTGCTGCCGCAGTTCAGGCAGCGCCGGGCCGGCGTCGTCGTCAATGTCACCTCGAGCGTGACATTGAAGTCGATCCCCCTGATCGCATCCTACACCGCGACCAAGGCGGCGGTGAATGCGTTCACCGAGTCGATGGCGATCGAGCTCGCGCCGTTCGGCGTGCGCGCGCGCCTGGTGCTGCCGGGACGCTCGCCGGAGACCCGCTTCGGCGACACCGCGCGCACCCGCATGCAGGGCCTCGACCACGACGCCTATGCCGAACTCGTCAAGAGCACCTTCGCACGCTTGACCGAGCCGGGGCCGATCACGCACGCGCGGGACGTCGCCGAAGCGGTGTGGCGCGCGGTGACCGATCCGTCGAGCCCGATGCGGATCCCCGCCGGCGCCGACGCCGTGATGTGGGCCGCGGAAGGCCGAAACTAGGATGGAGGTTACCATGCTGGACAAGATCGACGACAAGCGCATCGCCCTGGTCACCGGGGCCAACCAGGGCATCGGCCGCCAGATCGCAAAGGATCTCGTTGGACACCGCCTCATCGTGCTGGTCGGCTCGCGCGATTTCGCACGCGGCAAGGCTGCGGCCGACGAGATCGGCCCTGGCGCGCATGCGCTGCAACTCGATGTCACCGATCAGGCCTCGATCGCCGCGGCCGCGGCGCGCATCGGGGAGGAATTCGGCCAGCTCGATGTGCTGGTCCAGAACGCGGCGATCTCGAACACGCGAAAGCGGCCGGACCAGTCCGTCGCGGACTATGCGGCGACCACCCGTCCGAGCAACGTGGCGCTCGATGAGATGCGCGCGGTGTGGGAGACCAATGTGTTCGGCGTGCTCGCGGTCTACCAAGCGATGCTGCCGCTGCTACGCAAGGCACCGGCGGCACGCATCGTCAATGTGTCGAGCGGCGCCGGCTCGCTGACGCGCAACGCCGACCCTGCCAATCCGCATCGGCCGATCTTCGGCCCGGTCTACCCCGCATCCAAGACCGCGCTGAATGCGATTACGCTCGCGATGGCGATCGAGCTGGAAGGGACCGCGATCAAGGTCAATGCCGTCTCGCCCGGCTTCACCAGGACCAACCTGAACAATTATGCCGGCACGGAGACCGTCGAGGAAGGCGCCCGCGAGGCGGTGCGGGTCGCCCTGCTCGGCCCCGATGGGCCGACGGGCACCTTCACCCACGCGACGCTCGGGGCGCTGCCCTGGTAGTCGCCCCGCCTCACTCCGCGGCGGTCCGGATCTCGATCTTCTCGGCCCGCGCCGCGCAGAACTTGAACTCGGGAATCTTGCCGAACGGATCGAGCGCCGGGTTGGTCAGGAGGTTCGCGGCCGCCTCGGCGTAGCAGAACGGCATGAAGACCATGTTCTCCGGCACGTCGCGGTCAGCGCGCACCTTGACTTCGATCGCGCCACGCCGGGTTTCCAGGCGAATGAAATCGCCGGGCCACAGGTTCTTGCCCCGCATGTCCTTTGGCGACATGAACGCCACCGCCTCAGGCTCGATCTGGTCGAGCACCTGGGCGCGGCGGGTCATCGAGCCGGTGTGCCAGTGCTCGAGCACGCGTCCGGTCGACAGCACCATCGGGTATTCGGCATCGGGCAGTTCGTCCGGCGGGATCACCTTGGCGGGCACGATCTTGCCGCGGCCGCTTGGCGTCGGGAAACCGGTGGTGAAGATGATCTCGTTGCCGGGCTTGTTCGGGTCGTCGACCGGATAGGTTACGGCACCCTCGCGTACCAGCCGCTCCCAGGTGATGTTCTTCAGCGACGGCATCAGTTCCGCCATCTCGGTGAAGACGTCGCCGGGGCCGGCGTAATTCCACGGCAGTCCCATCCGCTTGCCGATCTCCTGGATGATCCAGAGGTCCTGGCGGGCATCGCCCGGCGGCTTGATCACCTGACGCGCCAGTTGCACGCGGCGGTCGGTGTTGGTGAACGAACCGTCCTTCTCGGCAAATGCCGATGCCGGCAGGATCACGTCGGCGTGGAACGCGGTCTCGGTGACGAACAGATCCTGCACCACGAGGTGATCGAGCTTGGCCAGCGCCTCGCGCGCGTGCTGCAAATCCGGATCTGACATCGCGGGATTCTCGCCCTCGATATACATGCCGTGGATCTGGCCGGCGTGGATCGCGTTCATGATCTCGACGACGGTGAGGCCACGCTCGGGATCGAGGTCCTGGCCCCACAGCTTCTCGAACGCACCGCGCATGTCGTCGCGCCCGACCGGCTGATAATCCGGCAGGAACATCGGAATCAGCCCGGCGTCGGAGGCGCCCTGCACGTTGTTCTGACCGCGCAAAGGATGCAGGCCGGTGCCGGGCCGCCCGACCTGGCCGGTGATCAGCGCGAGCGCGATCAGGCAGCGCGCATTGTCGGTGCCGTGCACGTGCTGGCTGATGCCCATGCCCCAGAAGATGATCGACGATTTGGCGCGCGCGTAGGTCCGCGCCACCTCGCGCAGCGTCTCGGCGGCAATGCCGCAAATCGGCGACATCTTCTCCGGGGTGAAATCGACGATCTTGGCCTTCAGATCCTCGAAGCCCTCGGTATATCCGGCGATGAACTGCTCGTCGGTCAGCCCCTCGGTGATGATCGTGTTGATCATCGCGTTCAGCATCGCGACGTCGCTGCCGGGCTTGAAGGCGAGATGCGCGGTCGCGTGGCGCGACAGCGTCTGGCGGCGCGGATCCATCACGTAGAGCTTGGCGCCGCGCTTGGCCGCGTTCTTGATATAGGTCGCCGCCACCGGATGGTTGACGGTCGGGTTGGCGCCGATCACCCAGATCACCTCGGCATCGGCCGCGGCCGCGAACGGCGCCGACACCGCGCCCGAGCTCAGGCCTTCGAACAGCGCGGCCACCGACGAGGCGTGGCACAGCCGCGTGCAGTGATCGACATTGTTCGAGCCGAGGCCGGTCCGCACCAGCTTCTGAAAAAGATAGGCCTCTTCATTGGAGCCCTTGGCCGAACCGAACCCGGCAAGCGCCTTGGCGCCCTTCTCGTCCCGGATCCTGACCAGCCCGTTTGCAGCGATGTCGAGTGCTTCCTCCCACGACGCTTCGCGGAAGTGGGTGTAAGGGTTCGCCGGATCGACCTGATCGTTGGCATCCTTCCTGACGCCGGGCAGCCGCACCAGCGGCCTGGTCAGGCGGTTGGGATGGTGGATGTAGTCGAAACCGAACCGGCCCTTGACGCAAAGCCGGTTGTGGTTGGCGGGACCATCCCTGCCCTCGGCATAGATCACCTTCTCGTCCTTGACCTGGTAGGTCACCTGGCAGCCGACGCCGCAATACGGGCAAAGCGAGTCGACCTTCCTGTCGGGATAGGTGACGCGGGTCTGCATGTCGTCGAGCATCACCGCCGGCATCAGCGCGCCGGTCGGGCAGGCCTGCACGCATTCGCCGCAGGCCACACAGGTCGATTCACCCATCGGGTCGTCGAAGTCGAACACGATCTTGGCGTCGTGATTGCGATAGGCCATGCCGATGACGTCGTTGACCTGCACCTCGCGGCAGGCGCGGACGCAAAGGCCGCACTGGATGCAGGCGTCGAGATTGACCCGCATCGCGGGGTGGCTGGCGTCGGCCTGCCAGCGCTCCGCCGCCGGGAAGCGGCTCTCGGTGACGCCGGTCTTCTCCGCCCAGTGCCAGAATTTCGAATCCGGATCGTGCGAGGTCTCACGCGCCGGCTGGTCGGCGACCAGCAGTTCCATCACCATCTTCTGCGCGGCGACGGCGCGCTCGCTTGCGGTCTTCACCTTCATGCCGACCGCCGGCATGCGCTTGCAGGAGGCCGCAAGCACGCGCTCGCCCTCGATCTCGACCATGCAGGCGCGGCAATTGCCGTCGGGCCGGTAATCGGGCGCCGGCGAATAGCACAGGTGCGGGATCTCGTTGCCTTGCCGCTTGGCCACCTGCCAGATGGTCTCGCCGGGATTGGCCTCAACCTGCTTGCCGTCGAGTTCGAATGTGATCCTGGTCATTCGGCAGCTTCCTTGAACTCGTCGGGGAAGTATTTGATCACCGAGGTCAGCGGATTGGAGGCGGCCTGGCCCAGGCCGCAGATCGACGCATCGCGCATCGCCTGGCTCAATTGATCCAGCAACTCCTTGTTCCAGACCGGCCGCTCCATCAACTGCGCCGCCTTCTGCGTGCCCGCGCGGCACGGCGTGCACTGGCCGCAACTCTCGTCCTCGAAGAAGCGCATCAGGTTCAAGGCCGCCAGGCGAACGCTGTCCTGCTGCGACAGGATCACGATCGCCGCCGAGCCGATGAAGCAGCCATATTTCTCCAGCGTGCCGAAATCGAGCGGGATGTCGTCCATCGCGGCCGGCAGAATGCCGCCCGAAGCGCCACCCGGCAGATAGGCGTGGAAGACGTGGCCGTCGGCCATGCCGCCGCAATGTTCGTCGATCAGTTCACGCACCGTGATGCCGGCCGGCGCGAGCTTCATGCCGGGATTCTTCACCCGGCCGGAGACCGAGAAGCTGCGCAGCCCATGCCGCTCGTGACGGCCGTGGCTCTTCCACCAGTCGGCGCCCTTCTCGACGATGTCGCGCACCCACCACAGCGTCTCGATGTTGTTGATCAGCGTTGGCAGGCCGAAAAGCCCGACCTGGAATGGGTATGGCGGCTTGTGTCGCGGCAGGCCGCGCTTGCCCTCGATGCTCTCCAGCAGCGAGGATTCCTCGCCGCAGATGTAGGCGCCGGCGCCGCGCCGCAGGTGCAGCTTCGGGCCGCCGGCGGGAAGCCGTGCGATCTCGCGTTCCAGAATCTCGCGTGCGGCCGGATATTCGTCGCGAATGTAGATGTAGACCTCCGCCGCGTCGACGACGTGAGCGCCGATCAGCATGCCCTCGAGGAAGCGATGTGGATCGGTCTCGAGATAGTAGCGATCCTTGAACGTGCCGGGCTCACCCTCGTCGCCGTTGACGGCCATCAGCCGCGGACCTGGCTCGCCGAGCACCGCGCGCCATTTGCGGCCGGTCGGAAAGCCGGCGCCCCCGAGCCCGCGCAGGCTCGCATCATCGAGCGACTTGAGCAGGTCTTCCCTGGCAAGCTCACCGCTGCGCAGGCGGTCGAGCAGCGTGTAGCCGCCGTCGGCGACATAGGCATCGTAGCCGCTATAGGCCGGCAGATGCATGTGTGTGTCGTCGGCCTTCGCCGCCGCCAGGACGTTGGCGACCGTAGCGTGGTCGACGAAATTGTGCCCGACCTCGGCTGTCGGCGCGGTGTCGCATCGTCCGACGCAGGGCGCGCGCACCACGCGGATACCGGGACCGGCCTTGTCCTGCAATTCCGCGAGCAACCGCTCCGCCCCCAGCATGGCGCAGGTCAGGGAATCGCAGACCCGGATCGTGAGCGGCGGGATGTCCGCCTCGCCCTCCTTCACCACATCGAAATGCGCGTAGAAGGTCGCGGTCTCGAACACCTCGGCGAACGACAGCCGCATCTCGTCGGCGAGTGCGGCGAGATGCGCGGCCGAGATCTGGCGGTACTTGTCCTGAATGAGGTGCAGATACTCGATCAGCAGGTCACGACGACGCGGCTGGTCGCCGAGCAGTGCCTCGACCTCATGCGCCGCGACCGGATCGACCTGGCGGCCCTTCGGTGTCGCCTTTGCCCGTTTCCTTCCCTGGCCCGGATGTTCGAATGGTCGGACCTTGTGGACGTCTTGGCTCATGGAAAACCCGCGAGAATGCGTCTGTTGTCCAGAGTCTAACCGTTGGCATGCCAGTGGCAAGCAGATTTGGAATGAGTCTAGAGTCTAAGGACGAGACGTCGCACGCCGCTGCGCACGCGTTGCCGTTTTCCTATCGATCCCGGTTCGCCATCGGGAACGCTACAGCAGCGACGCATAGCCGAGGAACCCGACACGGTCGCCGGGCGCGACCTCGACGACGTCCTCTCCCAACTCGATCAGGCCGTCGGTCTCGACCAGCGACGACAACAGGCCCGCGCCTTCGCGAGGAAACTTGACCGCCTCCAGCGCACCATCATCCGCCTTGCGCAGCGAGGCGCGGACGTATTCGCGGCGACCGGCCTTCTTCCGATAGTTGAAGGCGGCCCTGACCGGCATCGGCAACAGCGGCGACACTTGTGCGCCGCACAGCGCCAAAATGGTCGGACGCACCACATGGACAAAGGTGACGAAGCTCGCCACCGGATTACCGGGCAAGCCGATGAAAGGGGTGCCGGCAATGACGCCCATCGCGACCGGCCGACCCGGCTTGATCGCCATCCGCCACAGCACCAGCGATCCCGCGCGCTCGACGCTGGCCTTGACGTGATCTTCCTCCCCTGTCGAGACCCCTCCCGTCGTCAGGATCAGATCGTGGCGCTGCGCCGCCTGCCGCAAGGCGTCCGCCAGTGCCGTGGGCTCGTCGCGCAGAATGCCGAGATCGCCGACCTCGCATCCGAGCCTTCGCAACATCGCCATCAGCATGAAGCGATTCGAATCGAATAGCTGCGCGGCCGCGCGCGGCGAGCCCGGCGCGGCCAGTTCGTCGCCGGTCGAGAACACCGCGACCCGAAGCCGGCGGACCACGTCGAGCCGGATCAGCCCGTACGCCGCGGCCAGCGCGATGTCCTGCGGACGCAGCCACGCCCCGGCCTTCAACGCGACGTCACCGCTCCGAATGTCTTCACCGGCGGGCCGCACATTCGCACCTGGCTTGAGCCCGGCCGGCAGCACCACGCGCCCGGCCTCGTCGATGCGGACGTCCTCCTGCATGTACACGGTGTCGGTACCGGCCGGCATCGGCGCGCCGGTAAAGATCCGGACCGCATGACCGGGCTGGGCCACCTCCGCTTCCGCGCCCGCCGCGACACGGCCCTTCAGCGGGACGGCGAGTTCCCGGCCGGGCGGCAGCATCGCGTGCGGAACCGCATAGCCGTCGACGGCGGAGTTGGTGAATGGCGGCAGCGGCAGCGGCGCAGGGATATCGTGCGCAAGGATGCGACCGTCGGCCTCGACCAACGGAACCGACTCGGTCTCACCGACCGCCTGGACGCGGGAAGCGATGATGCCAACGGCTTCGTCGACCGACAGCATCGGTCCGCCGAAGGCGAAGCAGTCGTCCGATAGCTGGGCCATCCCGCGATTTCGATCCTTCGTCCGTCAACCGAACCGACGACGCTTCTCGTTGATATGGGTGGTCCCATCTCGATGAGAAACGCTGTAGTGAAACCCATGCCGTGCTTATATCTTCCTGGCATGGTTGTCATGCCGAAGAGGCGTCCCGCGTGCTCGAGAAAACCCCAGCCCCGCTGATCGTTCCCAATCCGGACGATCCTCGCTTGACCGAGCGCGTCGCGGGGATCGACCAGACCGGCGCCAAGATCGAAACCAAGGTCCCGGTCGAGCGGCCGCTGACGCTGTACCTCAATGCGCAGGAGATCGTCACGATGATGACGATCAACGACTATCCCGAGTATCTGGCGCTCGGCTATCTGCTCAACCAGAACATGCTCCGGTACGACGACGTCGTCACCGAGGTCGAATACCATGACGATCTCCAGGTCGTCGTGGTGAGGACCGAACACCATACCGACTTCGAAGCCAGGCTGAAGAAGCGCACGCAAACCTCCGGATGCGCGCAGGGCACCGCCTTCGGTGACCTGCTCGATGCGTTCGGCAGCGTCGCACTGCCGCAGGCGACGCTGCGGACCTCCTGGCTGTACCAGATGACCCACGCCATCAACACGATGCCGTCGCTCTACCTCGAGGCCGGCGCGATCCATGGCTGCGTGCTGTGCAAGGCGGGAGCCCCGGTCTGCTACACCGAGGATGTCGGACGTCACAACGCCGTCGACAAGATCGCGGGCTGGATCTACCGGCACGGCGTCGATCCTTCCGACAAGATCCTCTACACGACCGGGCGGCTCACCTCGGAAATGGTGATCAAGACCGTTCGCATGGGAATTCCCATTCTGGTCTCCCGCTCGGGCTTCACCGCCTGGGGCGTCGAGCTGGCACGACAGGTCGGGCTGACCTTGGTCGGCCGCACCCGGGGCAAGCGCTTCCTCGCACTGTCAGGTGAGGATCGCATCGTCTACGATCAGGACCTCGACTATGTCGAGGAGGAATCCGCGCGGCACAAGCGCAAGGGCGAGAACGCCGATGACTGAGATACCCGGCGTGCTGCTAGCGGGCGGTCTGGCGCGGCGCATGGGCGGCGGCGACAAGCCGATGCGCATGATCGGCGGCCGCACCATCCTGGCGCGCGTCATCGCGCGTCTCGAACCGCAATGCGACGGGCTGATCCTCAACGCCAATGGAGACCCGGCCCGGTTCGATGCCTTCGGCCTGCCTGTGATCGCCGACGGCGTCGCCGACTATCCGGGCCCCCTCGCCGGCATCCTGGCGGCGCTCGACTGGATGGCCGACAACAGGCCACAGGTGAAATGGATTGTCAGCGCGGCCGGAGACTGCCCGTTCCTGCCGCGCGATCTTGTCGCAAGGCTCGATCAGGCGCGCGCCGCGGAGAATGCCGAACTCGCGGTCGCCGCCTCCGGCGACTGGACCCACCCGGTAATCGGGCTCTGGAGCGTGCGCCTGCGCCATGAGTTGCGGCGCGCACTGGTCGACGAAGGCCTGCGCAAGATCGACCGCTGGACCGCGCGCTATCCGCTCGCCACCGTGACCTGGCCGACCACGCCGGTCGATCCGTTCTTCAACGCCAACACCGCCGAGGACATCGCGGAGGCCGAGCGGCTGGCGGTGCTTGACGACGGTTAGATCGCGAAGGCATGGCCGGCAAGATTGCTGGCGCTAACGTTGTTATTTGCGAGCCTAATCCTTCATCCCGGTGATCGAGGCGCTCACCGCGCGGGGATCGCGTTGGGGCCAGCGGCCGCTTTCGACCTGCGACAGGAATTCGCCGACGATGCGGTTGTATTCGTCGGGCTCCTCGATGTTGATGGCGTGGCCACAATTTGGCATCACGGCGAGCGCGGCCGACGGGATGCTCTGTTTCATCAGGATGCCCGGCAGCAGGCACGGCCAGTCCTCGTCGCCGGTGATGATCAGCGTCGGCACAGTGATCCGCTTCATCTCCTCGACCAGCGTGTAGAGCGACGGACGCTCCTTCTGCACCCCCTGCTGGGTGTTGGCCGATCCGACCGCCGAATGCTCGGCCAGCATCGTCTTGAACTCGGCGTGGCCACGCGGATCCTTGTTCTCATACTGCACGCGGGTCGGCCCATAGGCGTAACGTTCGGCGAAGGCCGGCATGCCCTCCTTGCGGATCATGTTGGCGATGACATCAGCCTCGGCGCGGAACGTTTCGCGCTTGTCGAGCTCGGCGCCATAGCCGCAGCCGCCGATGCACAGCGACAGCGCCCGCGTCGGGTGGCGGATACCGAAATGCAGGGTGGCGAAGCCGCCCATCGACAGGCCGACGATATGTGCTTTGGGCGCGCCGATGTGATCGAGCACCGCGAGGATATCGTCGGCGGCGCGATTTTGCGAATAGGACGAGACCTGCTCCGGCACGTCCGACGGCGGAAAACCGCGCGCGTTGTAGGCGATGGTGCGGAAGCGCTTGCCGAAATGCCGCATCTGCGGCTCGTAGCTGCGCAGGTCGCCGGCGAATTCGTGCACCAGGATCACCGGATGACCGGATCCGGTCTCCTCGAAATAGAGCCGTACCCCGTCGTCGGTTGTCGCATAGGGCATGGTGGCCTCCTGCCTTCTCGCTTTGGTGTTACGGGATGGTCGCTCCCACCGGCGGCTTGGCGCGGGGCAGATAGGTGCCGTGCGCCTTGCTGCCGACAAGCGTGCCGTCGTCGACGACCACCTTGCCGCGTACCATGGTCAGCACCGGCCAGCCGGTGACCTCGAGGCCTTCATAGGGCGTGTAGTCGGAGCCGTCATGGATCAGCTCGTGGCGGATCGTCAGCTTGCGCTTGGGATCCCACAGCGCGATGTCGGCATCCGAGCCGACCGCGATCGTGCCCTTGCGCGGATAGAGCCCGTAGATCTTGGCGTGATTGGTCGCGCTGAAGGCGACGAAGCTGTTGAGATCGATCCGGCCCTTCACCACGCCTTCGGAAAACAGGATCGGCAGCCGCGTCGCGACACCGGGAATTCCATTCGGCACCCAGCGGAAGCTGGTGCGGCCCTTCGGCGCGAGCTTGCCTTGCGGGTCGTCGTAGCGGAACGGACAATGGTCCGACGAGAACACCGAGAACACCTTCTGCTGCAAGCCTTCCCAGCACGCCTGCTGGCTCGCGACATCGCGCGGCGGTGGCGAGCAGACGTATTTGGCGCCTTCCATGTTGAGCTGATCGAGGTCCTTCTCGGTCAGCATCAGGTATTGCGGACAGGTCTCGCCCATCACCCGCAAGCCACGCTGCTGCGCGCGCCGGATCTCCTCCATCGCCTCGCGGTTCGAGACATGCACGATCATGATCGGCACATCGACCAGTTCCGACAGCGAGATGGCGCGATGGGTCGCCTCGCGCTCGACCGGGATCGGCCGCGAGGTGGCGTGGAAGCGCGGCGCAGTGTTGCCGGCGCGCTCCAGCCGATCGGTCAGGAAGCGGATCGCGTCGAAGTTTTCGGCATGCACCATCAGCATGGCGCCGGTCTCGCGCGCCACCGACATGGTCTCGAGCAGTTCGCGGTCCGACAGCGCCAGCCCCTCATAGGTCATGAAGACCTTCAGCGAGGTGTAGCCGTCCTCGACCAGCGCCGGCAGCTCCTGGCCCAGCACGTGCTCGGTCGGATCGGTGACGATCAGATGGAAGGCGACGTCGACATGACATTCGCCGTCCGCCAGCGAATGATAGTGCTTCAGCGCCTCGCGCAGCGTCTGGCCCTTCTCTTGCAGGCAGAACGGCAGCACCGTGGTGTTGCCGCCGAACGCCGCCGAGCGGGTGCCGGTGGCGAAGCCATCGGCCATCACGATGCCGTCGCCGGACGGCTGGGCGAAATGGACGTGACTGTCGATGCCGCCGGGCAGCACCAGCCGGTCGGTCGCGTCGATGATCTCAGTCGCATCGCCGAGATCATGTCCGAGGGCTGCGATCTTGCCGTCGCGAATGCCGACATCGCAGGCAAACGTATCGGCGGCGGTAACGACGGTGCCGCCGCGAATGATGGTGTCGAAGGACATCAACGGGTCCCCTCTTTCGGTGCACGATGTTCGATGATGGCGGCGAGCGGTTCGGCCAGCCCGCGCGTCGGCTTCGGATCGGGACGGCGGAAGGTGCCGGCGACCGCCTTGCGCGGCTTCAGCACGGCCAGCGTCTCGGCCTGGCGCACCGCCGCCGCGACCGGGTCGACCACCGGCACCGCGATGCGGTCGCGAACCTTGGCGGCAAGCCCGGCGAGCGGCGCGCCGGACAGGATGACGACGTCGGCCTGGTCCTGCTCGACCGCCCGGTTGGCGAGCGCGACCAGCAGCTCCTCTTTCTCGGCCTGCACTTCCGAGATCGACTGGAAGCTGCCATCGAGCGTGCGGATGCCGGCGCAGCGCGAACTCAGTCCGTGCATGGCGACGCATTCCTCGTACCAGGGCGCCAGCGCGCCGGCGAAGGTCACGATGGCGAACCGCCGTCCGAGCATGCAGGCGGTCAGCATCGCGGCCTCGGCCAAGCCCACCACGGGAAAGGAGAACAGCTCGCGCGCGCCGAACAGGCCGGGATCACCGAACGCGGCGATCACGGCGGCATCGATCCCGGGGCCGGCCTCGGCCAGCATTTCCAGCGCGATCGCACCACCGATCTGGGCTTCGGCGCGGGTCGCGATATAAGGCACGCCGCGCATAGCGGTCATCGGCACCAATTCGGTCCCGGCCGAGGCCGCCTTGCTGCCGGCGGCATGGAGCAGATCGGTCACATCCCCCGTCGTGTTGGGATTGAGCAGCAGAATCTTCATTGCGGAACTTTCCTCGTCTTGCGGCCGCGCGGCGCGGCGGTCAGGTGCGCGGCCGCGGCGTCATCCGCCTTGCTGTCCAACGTCTCGGCGACGATCTCGCCGGTACGGCGGACGTGATGGGCCAGGATCTGCCCGGCGCGGGTCGCATCGCGCGCCTTCAGCGCGGCCAGGATATCCTGGTGCTCGCGCACCGATTCATCCCATCGCCCGAGCACCGACAGCGCGAAGAAGCGCGCGCGCTCGGCGCGTGCCAGCAGCGCCTCATGCGTCCCCTTCAGCACCGCATTGCGGGCGAAGCCGACGATCGCCGAATGGATCTGCTGGTTGACCTGGAAATAGTCGCGCAGCTCGCCGCGGCCATGATGCCACTCGATCTTGTCCTGCAACGCCTCGAGCCGCTCGAAATCGGCCGCTTCCATCCGCAACGCGGCAAGCTCGGCGGCGCAGCGCTCGATGCCGCTGACGGCCTCGAACAATTCGTTCAGCTCGGCGCGACGGAACGGCGCCACCACGGCACTGTGGTTGAGCCGGAGCTCGACCAGGCCTTCGCTCGCCAATTGCTTCAGCGCCTCGCGCAGCGGGGTGCGCGAAATGCCGAGCGCGTCGGACAGGTCCGCCTCGCCCAGCGACTGGCCCGGCGCGAGCTCGCCGCGCACGATCATGGTGCGCAGCCGCGCCGCCGCCTGCTCGTGCAGGCCGACCCGCGGCACGCGCAGGCGGCGGCGCTGCAACGCCGTCATCGCCCGCTTCGGTTCCTTGCTGCGCCTGGTCGCCCTGGTCTTCGTCTTGGCTTTGGTCTTGGCTTCAGTCACCGCTCGCCTTCATCGTCATGATCGCTGATCGTGTCATCGATGTGGATCGCGGCCGCCGCGCGCAGATCGGGGTTCGAGAACAGGCTGCCCCAGCCGTGCACGCAGGACGGATCGCAGCCGGCCGCGGCGAGCGATGCCCACAGCGTCACCGCGATCGAATCCAGCACCGGCACGCCAAATCCGCGCTCCAGCCGTTCGGCCGCGCCGGCGCCGCGCATGTTGGTGCAGAGCACGACGGCGACATCGCAGCCCTCGCGCACCACCTCCTCGATCAGGCGGGCGATCTCGACCTCGCTGACCTCGGCAAAGGAAAAATTGTCCTGCAAAGCGAGATGCCGCTCGGCGGGGCAATGCAACCCTGCCGCATTCCAGTTGGCGATGATCCGCTCCTGCACGTCCCGGCGATACGGCGTCACCAACCCGATGCGCTGTGCCCCGATCCGGCGCAGCAGGTCGCGGTAGGCCAGCACGGTGGTGCAGGCCTTGATTCCGGTCGCAGCGGTGATCTGCTCGCAAAGGCTTTCGTCGCGATCGAAGCCGAGCCAGCCAGCCGAGGTGCCGTTCCAGGCGATGACATCGACCTTGGCATGGGCCAGCAGCTCCGCCGCGCGCAGAATCTCGCTGGCGTCGAACTGGCGCAGTGCCGAGTCCGACAGCGCGATCTCGGTCACCTTGAAGCGCGAGAAATGCGCCGTGACGTTGGCGACGCCTGACAGCATCGCGCAGGTGATCGGCTCGAGCGCGGTGTTCGATGACGGCGTCAGCATGCCGAGCCGGACGGGACGTGTCATTGGCTAACCTCATCGGCCGGCCGAACCCTTCGCGGGTTCGGCCGCTTTCGTTCTAAACCGGGAGCTTGCGGCTGTAGTCGATCAGGGTCGAGCAAATCAACAGCGCAACGCCGGCGGCGGCAAAATACATCAGCGCCAGGAAATATGAACCGGTGGCCTGCACGATGAAGCCGACGATCAGCGGCGTGGTGATGCCGGCGATGTTGCCGCCGAGATTCATGCAGCCGCCGAGGAAGCCGGACTTGCCGCGGCCGGCCAGCGCCGACGGGATCGCCCAGTACATCCCGCACCAGCGCAGGAAGAACAGCGTGGTCGACAGCAGCACCACGACCGCGACCGCGTTGGTGACGTAGGCGACCAGGAAGATCGAGACGGTTGCCATGATCGCCGCGATCGCGAACAGGGTGCGGAACACGGTGTTGGGCGCACCGCCCCTCGCCCGCCAGTTATCGCCGATCCAGCCGCCGACCAGCTCGCCGACGAAGCCGGCAAAGAAGATGATGAAGGAGGCGCCACCCAGCGCCTTGATGTCGAAGCCGTGCACCTTGAACAGATAGGTCGGCATCCAGGTCAGCAGCCCATAGAAGGTGGTGTTGAAGAACATCCAGCCGAGGCACATGCACCACACCGAGCGGAAGCGGAAATAGGCCATCCAGCTCGCGCCCGAGGACGGCGGCGTCGCGGCGTCCTCGATCGCATGTGCCTCCTCGAGATAGCGCGCCTCGGCTTCGTTGACCGACGGATGTTCGCGCGGCGCGTTGCGGATGTAGTACCAGGCCCACAACCCGCATAGCATGGTGCCGACGCCCGCGATCACGAAGGCGACGCGCCAGGAGCTGAACGCCGCCATCAGCCAGGCGATCACGATCGAGCCGAGCGCGGCGCCGAGCGGCGCACCGCCGTCGAGCAAGGTCGCGCCGCGGCCACGCTCGGTCTGCGTCATCCAGATCGCGTTGAGCTTGCCGCCAGCCGGATAGATCGGCGCTTCCGACGCGCCGAGCCCGAGCCGGGTCAACAGCAGCAACATCCAGCTGGTCGACAGCGCCGCCAACGCCTGGAAGAAGCCCCAGAACAGCGTCGCGGCGGCGATCACGATGCGTGGCTTGAAGCGGTCGGCCAGCATGCCGCCCGGCACCTGCATCAGCGCGTAGGTCCAGAAGAACGAACTCAGGATCAGGCCCTGCATCGCCGGATCGATGTCGAACTCCTTGGCGATCACCGGCATTGCGACCGACAGCGAGGCGCGATCGATGTAGTTGATCGAGATCAGGAACAGCATCAGCAGGAAGATCTTCCAGCGCACGCCGGATGGCTTCGCCGTATCTGCCATTGCGATGGTCGACGCCTGATCGCTCATTGCTCGCTCCTCTGCCGGCAGATTGTTTTGCCCCTGGCGCGACCCTCGTCATTGAGGGTCATCGGCCTCTCCTGCCCCGCGCGAAGTCTGCTTCAACCGGATCGAGGTCACAAGCACATTTTGTATTCTGCATGCAACTTATATCAATACACTGATACAATTACATAATTTGTAGAACAAGCCTGATTTTCGATCAGCCGACGATGACGGATTGGGCGCGCATTCGCGCCGCGTTGGCTCGTCCGGGCCACCCACGGCTGCCGCAAAAAAAGCAGGTCGGCGCTCCGGTAAGAGCGCGGACCTCTTGCAGGCCGCCAATACGGATTGCCGGTCAGCGGCGAATGAAGGCCGCGACCACCGCGCTCGCGGTCGCGCAGATCGCGACCACCAGGAACACCAGCGACGTTTGGTTATGCTTGTCCATGAAATGGCCGATCATCGGCTCGCCGAGACCTGCGAACAGATAGGCGAAGAAGTTCATCACCCCGGTCGCGGTCCCGGCCCGCTTGTGGCCAACCAGATCCGGGCACAGTGCCCAGAACGAGGATTGCGGGCCATAAGTGAAGAAGCCGCACAGGAACAGCACCGTCATCCCGAGATAGACGTCCGACGTCGGGATCGCATACATGCACAGCGAGGTGACCGCGGCGAGCACCATGTAGAGCACGATGGCGAGGTAACGCCGCGAGCCGAACACCTTGTCCGAGACCCAGCCATTGCTGAATGCGCCGACCGCCATGCCGACCGGCAGCGCGATGCTGATCCAGCGCGGATCGATCACCGAGGTGGTGCCGGCCTTGGCCCAGTTGCTGCCGAGGAAGTGCACGGGCACCCACACCAGCAGGCCGTAGCGCGCGGCGTTCTGGAAGCCGATCGAGACACCGGCGACCAGCAGGCGCCAGTTCGACAGCACCGCCTTGTAGCGCGCGAGCGAACCCTCATTGGCGTCGATAGCAGCTTCGCTGGCCGCGACGTCGTCGGCCTCGTCATGCGGCGAGACAAAGCCCATGTCCTCCGGCTTCTCGCGCGCGATCAGGTAGAACGCGATGCCGCCGAGCAGCAGCAGCACGACCGGGATGCGGAAGATCCAGCGCCAGTCGAGCTGAAAATAGCCGACCACGACCAGCGAGGTGACGAACGACAGCACCGAGGCGAGACCGGCCGCGAAAGTGTAGAGCCCGTAGACCGTGCCGCGCTCGTGCCGGCCCCACCAGTTCGACAGCAGCCGGCTGCCCGGCGCCCATCCCATCGACTGGAAATAGCCGTTGATGCCCCAGAACGCGGTCAGGCTGACGATGCCGGTCGAGAGGCTGGTCGCCCAGTTCATGACGAAGGAGAGGATCGCGCCCGCGCTCATCACGCGGCGGCCGCCGAACTTGTCGCCGAGATTGCCGTTGATGGCCTGGCCGACCGCATAGCACCACAACAGCGCCGCGCTGGCCCAGCCGAGCGCCTCCTTGGTGACGCCGAACTCGGCCTGGATGCCGGGAATGGCGAAACCGAAGGTTTGCCGCCCGGTGTAGAAGAACAGATAGCAGAACATCGCCGCGAACAGCATCCGCCACTGCGCGCGGCGGAACGATGTCGCAAGCTCCGGATTCTGAACTCCGACCGAGCCGACGCCCGACGGACTGAACGTGATCGACATTGCAGCCTCCCCTGGTGATTGTTTTGTTGTTCAGCTCGGCCGCCGCGCCGTTCTTGTGCTGCGCGTGCGGCCCTCGTTCGGATCGACGCGCGTCCCTATGCGGGCCAGGGCAGCGAGTAGGTCTTGACGTTGGTGAAGCTCTTGATCGCCTCCTGCACGCCTTCCTTGTAACCAAGGCCGGAGTCCTTGATCCCGCCGAACGGCGACATCTCGATCCGGTAGCCCGGCACTTCCCAGACATTGACGGTGCCGACGTCGAGCTCGCTGACGAACCGCGTGATGTAGTCGAGCCGGTTGGTGCAGACGCCGGACGACAGGCCGAACGCGGTCGCGTTCGAAATCCGGATCACGCTCTCGATGTCGTTGGGCACCCGGATGATCGGGATCACCGGCCCGAAGGTCTCCTGCATCACCAGTTCGCTGGTCCAGGGAATCCGATCGACCACCGTCGGCGGATACAGCGCGCCCTGGCGGTCGTTGCCATGCAGCAGTTCGGCGCCATCGGTGACGGCGGCATTGACGCGGCGCTCGAATTCCTTCGCCGCGCCCTCATGGATCACCGTGCCGACGTCGACCGTCGGATCCATCGGATCGCCGCATTTCAGCATCCGCGCCTTCTTCAGAACGAGAGCCGAGAAGTCGTCGGCAACCGCCTCGACGCAGAGGATGCGTTTGACGGCGGTGCAGCGCTGGCCCGAATTCTTGGTCGCGCCGGTGACCGCAAGCTCCGCCGCCTTCTCGAGGTCGGCATCCTCCATCACGATCAGCGGATCGTTGCCGCCGAGCTCGAGCACCAGGCGCTTGTAGCCGGCTTTGTTGGCGATGTGCTTGCCGACCCGGACCGAGCCCGTGAAGGTCACGAGATCGGCGTCAGGATCGGTGATCATCGCATCCCCCATCGAATGCGGATTGCCGGTCACCACCGACAGCATCTCGGGCGGTAAGCCGGCTTCATAGAGCACGTCGGCGAGCGCGAGCGCGGTCAATGGCGTCAGCTCGGTCGGCTTCAGCACCACGCGGTTGTTGGTCGCGATCGCGGGAGCGATCTTGTGGCTCACCATGTTGAGCGGATGGTTGAACGGCGTGATCGCCGAGATCGCGCCAAGCAGCGGCGTCCGCGTCGTGAAGATCTTGCGCGCCTTGCCCTGCGGGCTGATGTCGCAGGAAAACGTCTCGCCATCGTCCTTGATCGCGAGCTGTCCGGCAAACGAATAGACGTCGTAGGCGCGGCCGGCCTCATAGAGCGAATCCTTCCAGCACAGCCCGGATTCCGCGGTGATCAGTCGCGCGAACTCCTCCTTGCGGCCGGCCAGGAGCTCGGCGGTGCGCAGCAGGATGCGTTGCCGCTCGTAACGCGTCAGCTTCGGCTTGAACGCGGCCGCCTTGGCAAATGCGCTGCGCACATGCTCCGGGCGCGCCGCCGGCACCGTGCCGACCACCTTGTTGGTGTAGGGATTGAAAACCTCGACATGCTCCTCGGTGTCGACGAGGCTGCCTGCGATCCGCATCTGCTCGTGGCGAACGGCCGGGGTCTGGATGTTCATGGCGTTGTCCTTGAGTCCGGAGGCGTCACTGGATGCGGTTGAGCGCGACGTCGAAGGCGTCGAAATTGCGCAGGGCGTGACCGGCCGGCAGCTCGATCTTGCGGTTGGCGATCAGCGGCACCCGCTGCTCGGTCAGCCCGCCATGCGAGCGCAGCGGTTCGGTGAGGCCGGACAGATCGTGCTTGGCTGCGCTGGTGCCGAGCACCTTGTGCCTGGTCGAGATCACGACGACGTCGCCGATCCGGTCCGGCGGCAGCTCGAACCGGGCGCAAGCATCCGTACGCGTCAGCGCCACCTCGATGCCCTTGATGTCGCGCAGCCGCATCAGCAGCGTGCCGACGTCGGCGCCTTCGGGCGTGTAGATGGTCGCGAACGAGCCGAGCGAGCCGTGATGGGCGACGTAGGGATCCGTGATCGGCAGGATCACGCGCGCGGCGCCCGCACCCGTCCAGTCGTCCATGACGTCCTGGAGATAGATCACGTCCGGTTTGCCGTCGGGCAGGAACTTGTCGTTCATGCCGTGGTCGGCGGTCGCCACGATGTTGCAGCCGAGCGCGTCGAGCTTGGCTAGATAGCCGTCGATCATCGCGTAGAAGTCGTTGGCGACCTTGGTGCCGAGCCCGACCTTGTGCTGGATGTAGTCGGTGGTCGACAGGTACATCAGATCAGGACGATGGCGCTCGACCAGCTTGACGCCGGCCGCGAACACGAAGCGCGACAGGTCGGCCGAGTAGACCTCGGGCAGCGGCAGGCCGACGAAGTCGAGCACGTTGTCGATGCCGTTGTTGGCCTTGGTGGCCTGGTCGGCTTTCTCCGACGAAAACGCGATGGCGCGGCCGCTCGCATAGTCGAGCCCGAAGGCGAGCAACGTGCGCAGCTTGTCCTTGGCGGTGACCGCGGCGACCTTGTAGCCGGCGTCATGAACGCCGGCGAGGATGGTCGGCGCGCGCAGGAATTTCGGGTCATTCATCATGACCTCGGCATTGCTCGCCGTGTCATAGAAGTAATTGCCGGCGATACCGTGCACCGCGGGCGGCCGTCCGGTGATGATCGAAAGGTTGTTCGGATTGGTGAAGCTCGGGATCACGCTGGTGGCATGAACATGCGCGCCCTCCGTCATGAAGCGGGCGAAAGTCGGCGCCACGCCGGCCTCGATCGCCTGCTCGATATAGCCCGGCTCCGAACCGTCGAGGCAGATCACGACGGTCGGCCGCGTCGGCGCGCCATAGCCGCGACCGTTGACGGTGATGGTCTTGCGATTGTCTTGCATGATGTCTCTCCTTGGCGCTACGCCGTCGTCACGCGCTGACCGCGCTCGGCATGCGTTGTGTCTGCGATGCCTCGATCAGCCGCTCCTTCGAGCCAAGGAAGTTGCGGCCGCGCTCGCCCTCGAGCGAGTCCGCGATCAGCGCGTGCCATTCCGCACGTTCGATCCTGTAGGCGGCCGGATTGCAGGAGATGCCGAGCCGCGCCATGAAGTCCTCGAGATCGTCGGCCGCCCTCGTGAGGTCAGCACCGAATATCTGCCGCAGGCTGTCCTCGCAGAGCCCGCCCGCCCCCTTCACGCTCCGCAGCACCATCGGCAGCGAGAACGAGCAGGCGATGCCGTGCTGCACGCCGTGCCGCAGCGTGATCGGATAGGACAGCGAATGCGCGATCGCGGTTTTGGTGTTGGAGAACGCCAGGCCGGCGAACAGCGCCGCCTGCGCCATGCGGCTGCGCAGCTCGAGATTGCCGAGATCATTGGCGAGCTTCGGCAGCACGTCGAGAACACCACGCGCCGCCGCCACCGCGTGATTGGCCGACACCGGATTGTTGTTGACGTTCCAGATGCTCTCCAGCGCATGCGACAGCGCGTCGAGGCCGGTGCTGATGGTGAGCAGCTGCGGCTTGCCGAGCATCAGCCGGGGATCGATCACTGCATGGGTCGGATAGAGCGATGCGCGTGCCAGCGAATATTTCTTGCCGTTGGCCTCGTCCCACACCGTGCCCCAGCAGGTCACCTCGCTGCCGGTGCCGGCGGTGGTCGGCACCGCGATGATCGGGATCGCCGCGAGGCGCTCGGCGCCCTGCTGCGTCTCGAGATAGGTTTTGACTGTCGCGAAGTCACCGCCCGCCGCCGCGAACACCTTTGCGGAATCGATCACCGAGCCGCCGCCGAGCGCGACGATCACCTCGGGCTGACTGGCAAGCCCGGCAAAGCGCGCGGACTGCTCGGTGAGCAGGCGGTAGTCCGGATTGGGGGCAACGTCGCGGATCGTCAGGACGGACGGGCCTGCCGCGGCGCGCAACCGCCGCTCCAATTCGTCGAAGAACGGCTCGCCATAGGTCACGAGCGCGTAGGCGCGCTTGCCGATCAACGCCGGCAGCTTGTCGAAGCTGTCGGCTCCGAATTCGATCCTTACCGGGTTGCAATAGCTCCAGACCATCCACGCGTCCTCCGTTTGGCGCGAAAGTACGGCACTGCCTGCCATTGACAAATTCATTCTTCGGATATGTTCTATTGATTATGTCAATAGCGTTCAGCCAGCTCCGCGCCTTCCACGCGGTCGCCGCCCATGGCGGCTTCACCGCGGCGTCGCGTGTGCTCCATGTCGGCCAGCCGACGCTGACCATCCAGGTCAAGGAGCTGGAGGAGACCTACGGCGTCGAACTCCTGATCCGGAAACCGCGCCACACTGAATTGACCGAAGCCGGCGCCGCACTGTTCGAGATCACCCGCGGCATCATGACGTTCTGCGACGAGGCGCATGAGTTGTTGGCCGCGCATGGCAAGGCGACCAAGGGGCATCTCCGGGTCGCGACCGTCGGCCCGTTTCACGCCACCGAGATCATTGCCGCCTTCAAGCGCGATCACCCGGAGGTGCAGATATCGACCCTGCTCGGCAATTCCGAGCGCACCCTGCGCCACATCGTCGACTTCGAGGCCGATGTCGCGATCCTCGCGGAGGTCCCGGAGGATCCGCGCGTCACCATGATCCCTTACCGCACGCACCGCGTGATCGTGTTCGTCAACCGCGATCATCCCTGGTTCAAGCGGAAGTCGGTCAGGCTGCGCGAACTCGCCGACCAGCCGATCGTGCTGCGCGAGCGTGGCTCGACCACGCGGCGCGCGTTCGAGGCGACGATGCAGGCCGAAGGCATCCGGATCGAGCCGGTGTTCGAGATCGAGAGCCGCGAGGGCGTCTGGAAGGCGGTCGAGCGCGGGCTCGGCATCAGCGTGGTTGCCGATTTCGAATTCGTTCCGCATCCCAATCTGCGCACGCTCGAAATCAGCGACCGCACCATCACGACCCAATACAGCATCGCCCACCACAGCGGGCGCGGGCACTCCCCGATCATCAAGGCGTTCATCGATACGGTGCGGCGCATGACGGAAAGCGATCGCAGTGGCTGAACCGGCCGGGAGGTTCCCATCCCGTGCGCGAAATCACCGATCAAAAGATGAAAAGCCTGGCCGTGACCCAACGCAGCGAACCACCCGGACAGCGTTGATGTCCAAACACGCGGATCGTTTCGAGCAATCACGCGGCCGCCGATCGCCAAATTCCCTCAGCGCGTGCGGACGGTGTTTCGCCACAACCGATATAAACTTCTTGCGAACCCGGCATGGGAAAGCCGCAAGTCGGATATAGATTGGCATGATGAACGGCTGTATAGGTTCACGATCCAGCTTACAGCCACCGTTGGCCCTGCCCCATGCTGACCGCATTCCTCCTCGCTCTTGGCATGGTTGCTCTGCTCGGTGTCAGCGCGCGCATGGCGTATCGGGTTGGTTTTCGCGAAGGCCACGAACAGGGCTTGACGGACTCCTATCGGCTATTCGGGATCAGGGGAGCTGGTCCGGAAGGAAAGCCTCACAACAAGGAGCCTGAGAGAATTGGCGCATAAGACATCAGCAAGCACCCGCATCGCGATCGGATCGACGCTGTTTGCGCTCGCGTCAACTGCGCTGCTTTACCTGGTTCCTCCAAGTCCGATCGACAAACACCTCCTCCGGGGCATGATGCGGCTCTACCAGGGCCACGCGTATCTGATGCCCGTCAAATATTTTGACGGCCCGCTTGATGCCGCCAAGCTGTATGAGGACGACCGACTGCTCGGCCCGGCGAACACGCCCCAGCAGGACATCATCGACAAGGGCGCGGGCCGCTTCTGGCTCTACCGGGACAGCTGGAATTATTTCGGCCCGGCCCTGATGTTCTCCACCAGCGACAATACCGACCCGAACACCAACGGCAGGAAGTATCACCTCAGGTGATCGGCCAAACAATCCGGCAGCAACACAGGGCTGAATCGCAGGCTAGGTGGAGCGCACGCTGGTCGTGTCGGCTCACGCCGCCGTCGGCTCGCTCGACAGCGCGGCGAACACCGTTTCCGGCGAATGGGCGATCACGGCGAGCAGCGCGCGGGCAGGTCCCCGCGGTGCGCGCTTGCCCTGCTCCCAGTTGCGGATGGTTTCCACGGGCACGCCGAGCTTGGCAGCGAATTCGAGCTGGGTGAGCTGGGCGCGACGGCGCAGATCCCGCACGGCAGGTTGCGTGGCCCCGGCTGCCGTCGCCGCCTCGGCCGGATGCGCGGGCACGAGCGGGACTTCCTGCCCGTCCCGCAATTCGACGATCCGTCCGTCCGCCTTGAGCCGCAATCGCTGCATGATGGCCCCCTTCGAGATGGCGCATCTTCCACCAACCCCGTTAAGCCGCGATTAACGATAAGCCGGTCGTCAAGGCTCCCGCTATTTCAGCCCGAACCACAGCGTGGCGATGCCGAGGAACGAGAAGAAGCCGACCACGTCGGTGACCGTCGTGACAAACGTGCCGGAGGCGACCGCGGGGTCGGCACGCACCCGTTCCAGCACCATCGGAATCAGGATGCCGCCGAGCGCGCCGGCGACCAGGTTGCAGATGATCGCAAGCCCGATCACGAGGCCAAGCCCCGGAATCTTGAACCAGGCCACCGCGGCAATTCCGGTGATGACGGCAAAGGCGATGCCGTTGACGAGCCCGACCATGGTCTCGCGCAACACCACGCGCATCGCGTTGTAGGAGCCGAGCTCGCGGGTGGCGAGCGCGCGCACCGCGACCGTCATGGTCTGGGTCGCGGCATTGCCGCCCTGGCTCGCCACGATCGGCGCCAGCACCGCGAGCGCCACCATCTTCTCGAGCTGGCCCTCGAACAGGCCGAGCACCGACGAGGCGAGGAACGCGGTGGCGAGATTGACCAGGAGCCAGTTGAAGCGACCGCGGGCGATGGTCCAGACCGTGTCGGACAGCTCTTCCGGATGGGTGACGCCGCCGAGCGCCTTGAGGTCCTCGTCGGCCTCCTCCTCGATCACGTCGACGACGTCGTCGATGGTGATGACGCCGACCAGCCGGTCGGTGGTATCGACCACTGGCGCTGCGACAAGATTGTACTTGCCGAACATCCGCGCGACCGCTTCCTGGTCCTCCAGCGCGGAGACCCGGCGACGGTCCTCGTCGATCAGCTCCGCGACCGGAACCGGACGGCGCGTGCGCAGCAGGACGTCGAGCGGCACCGCGCCGAGCAGGTGCCTGTCGGCGTCGACCACATAGATCTCATAGAAGCGGTCCGGCAGATCGGGCGTATCGCGCATGTAGTCGATCGCCTGCCCGACCGTCCGATCCGGCGGCACCGCGATGAACTCGGTCTGCATCCGCCGGCCAGCGGAATTCTCCGGATACAGCAGGCTGCGCTCGATGTCCTCGCGCTCGGCCGCCGGCAGCTTCTCCAGGATCTCTTCCTGGTCTTCCTCGTCGAGGCTCTCCAACAGCTCGACGGCGTCGTCGGATTCGAGCTCGCGGACACCCTCCGCAACCGTCTCCGGCTCGAGCTCCTCGAGGATTTCCTCGCGGACCGTCTCGTCGACCTCGTTGAGCGCCGAGAAGTCGAAATCGGTGCCGGTGATCTCGACCAGGGTGACGCGGTCGTCCGGCTCCAGCGCCGCGATCAGGTCGCCGAGATCGGCCTCGTGCAGCTCCGCGACCACCTCGCACAGCAGAGGCCGGTCAGCGGCGTGGATGGCCCGGGTGATGCCAGCGACGAATTCGGGGCGAAGCTGGCCCTCCTCGTCCCGCATCGGCATCTGCGCCAGCGGGTCGGCCTCGGCGGGTTCGGCAACGTCGAAATTCTCGGCCATGCCGTGTTTCGCCGGTTTGACAGGAGGGGAAAAACTGGTTGGATGAGTGCGGAACGGATTACCTAATCGGCGGGGGCCAGTGCAATGAGAAATATGTCGAGCGCACCACGACCGATCCTGAACGTTGTCGCGATCCTGATCGCACTCGCGCCCGCCGCGCTGGTCGCCCCGGCCCACGCCGCCGAATGCCCGCGCAAGGACGCGCTTGGTACCTCGCGTGTGCTCGAGGTCGATCCTGCGACCTATCCGCGCGTCGGGCTGAAGAGCTTTCCGCAGACCCTGCCGCTCAGGGATGGCGAGGTGGTGCTGACCTTCGACGACGGGCCGACGCCGGGGGTCACCGACAAGGTGCTGACCGCGCTCGGGACCGAATGCGTGCTGGCCACCTTCTTCATGGTTGGCCGCAATGCCGCCGATCACCCCGACATGGTCCGCAAGATCGCGCGCCTCGGGCACAGCATCGGCTATCACAGCTGGGACCATCCGCACCTCAACAAGATGCCGACGGATCAGGCCGAGGCGAATATCAACCAGGGGATCGAAGCGGTCGGCAAGGCCCTGCACGGTACAGTGAGCTCGGTTCCGAGCACGCCGTTCTTCCGGTTCCCGTATTTCGAATCGACCCCCGCTTTGCTGGACCGCATGGAAAAGCGCGGTATCGCGGTGTTCGGGGCCGACTTCTGGGCCAGCGACTGGAACAAGATGACCCCCGAGGAGGAACTCAAGCTGCTCACCGGGCGGCTCGAAGCCCACCGCAAGGGAATTATCCTGCTACACGACCCGCAAATGCGAACCGCCGAAATGCTGCCCGCCTTTTTGAGGTATCTGCAGGAGCATAATTTTCACGTCGTCCACATTGTGCCGGCGGCGATGAAAACCGTGTCGGATCGGACACATTGAACCCAGGCCCAAGGCTGGATTACAGACTGTTAAGGCGGCGTTCATGGCGCGGCACCTAAGGATTCGTCAGTGCGTTTGGAATGCGGCCGAGATTCGATGATTGCAAACGTCCTGGTGATGATCCGGAAGCGGTCGCGGACCGTGATCGGCGCGGCGCTGCTGGGCTCGTGCTTGCTGACGCAGCAGGCGGGCGCTGCGGAGTGCCAGGGTAACCCGAACGCGCTCGGCACCTCGCGGACCCTCGTCGTCGACCCCAGGGAGCATCCGCGGATCGGCACCATGCAGTATCCGGAGACCTTGCCGCTCGCCGATCACGAGGTGGTGCTGACCTTCGATGACGGACCGCTGCCGAAATACAGCAACCAGATTTTGGCCATCCTCGCCAGCCAATGCGTCAAGGCGACCTTCTTCACCATCGGCGCGCAGGCGAGGGCCAATCCGGAGGGCGTGCGCAAGCTGATCGCGGCAGGCCATACCGTCGGCACCCACAGCCAGAATCATCCGCTGACGATGAACAAGATGCCGCTCGAGAAGGTGCAAAAGGAAGTCGACGACGGCATCGCCTCGACGCTCGCAGCGCTCAACGGCGACAAGAGCAAGCTGGCGCCGTTCTTCCGGATCCCCGGCCTGATGCGCGCCGAGATTCCTGAGGCCTATCTGGCGTCGCAGGGCATCCAGGTCTGGAGCGCCGACTTCCCGGCCGACGACTGGCGCCACATCTCGCCGCAGCGGGTCTACGATCTCGCGATCCAGCGCATCGAGGCCAAGCACAAGGGCATCCTGCTGCTGCACGACATCCAGCCGCGCACCGTCGCGGCGCTGCCGCGCATCCTCGCCACGCTGAAAGAGCGCGGCTATCGCATCGTCCATGTGGTGCCGGCCACGACCGACCGGCCGGCAACGCCGACCCAGCCGCAGCAATGGTTCATGCGTCCGCCGACCGAGACCGTAGCGATCTCGCGCTGGCCGAGGATTCCGAACTTCATCTTCACCGCTACTCGCACGCTGCCTGCGCCTGTGTTTGCAGACATGGACTGGCGTGACGCCGACATCCTCGATCACGCGCAGCACGCCCGGATTGGCATGCCGGTCCGCACGGCGTGGCCGCAGCCGCAGCCGACGCAGTTCGCGGCGGCCTCGACATTGCCTGTTCCGGCGGCCGACGTGTTTCGCGTTCCCGAGGCGCTGGACGTGACATTGCTCGCGTCCCGATCGGCGGCAAGCCGTCGCCTCGCTCAACACGCGGTTGGTCCAGCCGCCGGTGCACCGCGCGCGCAGGCGATCTCGGCACGCCAGGCCAGGCGTCCGAAGCAGGCCGCGCATCAGATCCCCGCTCCGCATGGCAGAGGCCACGGCGTGCCGCAGCATGTCGGACTGCCGGCCGCGAGCAACGCGGCAGTACACGTCACCAAGCGCACGCCGCGCGCCGAAGCCTCGGCCGCCAGCAAGCGCGTACCTGATTAGTGCGATCTAGCTGGCCACGATCTTGGCGACACAGAGCAGGATCACCAGCGCCAGAAAGAAGATGTCGATATAGGATTTGATCTCGCCGGCATGCCTGAGCTCGGTGACACCGGCGACGATCTGCTTGCGCGAGGCCGCCGCATTGGGGCCCTCGCCGGCCGCTGCGGCCAACCGCCGCGTCTCGCCTTCCAGCCGCTCGATCCGCTGGAAGAAATAGAACGAGCGCAGGCCGGAGAACGCATGCATCGCCGCATAGACCAGGATCAGGATCGCGACCGTCGCGCGCTGCTCGTACTTCTCCAGCAGGTTCAGCGTGAAATAGACCAGCCCCAGGAACACGAAATTGGAGAGGGCGCGATAGGCGTAGCTGGCAAGGATCATCGGATACTCCGGGTGGGGCAGGCTCGCGGCGGCACGATCGGGAGACGCAGCGACCTCCGGTCGGCAGCGCCATACCAGCAAGGCCGTGCAACAGCTACCCTACCCGGCTGGTGTTACAGAACCGCATCGGTCGGAACCTCGACGTCACACGCGAAGTCCGTCCGCACCAGGCGCCCATTGACGCAGCGCGCCCCGCTTGCGATGTAGTCCGCCCCGGACATCCCAGGGTGGTCAATGCAAGTCGTACGTTCCGTTCGCCTCTGGATGAAGGAAGGCGGTTCCGACAAGCTCTACGAAGTCGATCTGGTCGATCTGGAACGTGCCGATAACGACGCACGCTATCTCGTCAATTTTAGATATGGCCGCCGCGGCACATCCCTGAGGGACGGAACCAAGACGACATCGCCGGTTACGCGCGCGAACGCCGAAAAGCTGTTCGACAGCGTCGTGGTATCCAAGATCAACGGTGGCTACCGCCGCATCGAGGGCGATGCACCGCCGTTGATCGCTCGCGATGCTGCTGCCGATGCCGACGGACGCGATGCGGAACTTCTCAGAAAGCTCGCGATCTGTGCGCGAAACGCGTGGCCGGAAAAGGAGCGCGACCGCCTGCTGTGGCGCCTCGGCGTAGTCCGGCTGGCGTCGGCCTATCCTCAACTCGCGGCCCTCGCCGAGAAGATTGGCGCGGCGCATGCGAGTTACAGCCTGTTATATGCGCTGGCACGCTGCGGCGGCGCGGACGCCTTCGACGTGTTGCGCCGCTGCGCCGACGTCAATGCCAGTCCGGTGACGCGCGATTACGCGGCCTATGCCCTCGCAAGCGAATTGATGGGCACGCGGCGATCGTCACCGCGACTGTCGCTGCCGCGAGCGTCAGATACCGCGGCGATGCGCGACATTGAGATGGCGCTCGTGAACGGCAATGGCGCCGGCTTGACGCAAGCGCTGCTGGCGGCGAACGCGGCGCATCCGGGTTTTGCCAATCAGTTCCTGATCGCCCTCGCCCATCAAGCACTTGCAGACTCCGCCGCGCGCAAGACGCTGCTCGCGGCCGTGCACGCGATGAGCCCGCGGCCGCCTTTCGTGCAGGTGCTGCGGCGCCTGTTCAAATATGCCGATCTCACCGACGACGGTCCGCTGTTCGCCGCGACGGCACGGCAATTCGAGTTGGCGACGCCGATGTATTATCGCGGCCGGATCTATAACGACCGAGTCTGGATACCGGGTTCCCGCCAGGCGCTGAAGCTCAGCGAGGAACAGCAGAGCGCGGCTCCGCGCATCGCGCTGTCGGACCAGACCCTGCTCTATTTCAAGCGGCGCGCGTGGCGCATGCTGCGCAAGCGCGCCGAGCTCGGACAGGACGCCTTCACGGCGATGGCGAGCGACCTCCTGCTCGCCTTCACCGACGCCGATGGCACCAAGCCGGCGACGTGGACCGAGCATGTCCGGATCGACGGCAGCTTTCGTCCCATCCCCCATTCCACCGAAGCGCTCAGCCGCGTCTGGAGCGTCAGCCATCTGCTGCATGCCACGGCTGCAACCACGCGCTTCTATGACAAAGCGCTCACGCATCGCCATGTCGGCGCGCGTGCGCCAGCGCAGCGCGAGGAAGCGTTCCCCGCGCTATGGGATGCCCAGCCGCAGCGGCTGCTGCGCGTCGCGGCGCTGGCGCGCAATCATGCGGCGGCGCGGTTCGCGGCCGAAGCACTGCGTCAGGGTCCAGCACGCCCCGATGCGATGGATATCGCCGCGATCGGCGGCCTGCTGGCCTCGCCCTATCCGGAAGTCACTACGCTCGCGACCGCGATCGCGCGGCGTCTGATCGATGCCGGCAGGGCCGATGCGGCGTTGATCGCCGCGCTGCTCGATACGACGGCATCTGAGATGCGCGATCTGGCGATCCGCGCCATCGACGATCGCGCCGACTGGCCGTGGGCCAACCCCGCGCTTGCTCGCGCCACACTGACGAGCCCGTACGACGACGTACAAGGCCGCACGCGCCACTGGCTGCGCGATCGCGCGCCGACACGAGAGCAGCGCGCCAGCGCAACGCAGGCGTTCGCGGCCTGGCTCGCGCAGTTGCCGGCCGAACTTGACGCCCTGCAGCGCGCCGGCCTCGCCGCCGCTCTCGCGCTGCTGCCTCAGCTATGGCCGGATCGCGACTGCCCGCTCGAGCCGGAGGTGATCGAAAGCCTGACCGGCCACGCCAGCCCCGACGTGCAGGCGGCCAGCATCCAGCTCATCGCCGTGACGCCGACCCAGCCCGGCGACCTGCCGGAAGCATTCTGGCAGGCCATCTTGCAGGCCGATGCGCCGGAGATCCGCATCGCCTCGATGCGCCTGCTGGCGCGGCTCGACGACGCAGCGCTTGCGCAGCATCGCGATGGCATCACCCTGGCGGCCACCGGCGCCCATGCCGGGCTGCGCGCGGCCGCCCGTCCGCTTGTCGCGCGTCTTGCGGCGACCGATGAAGCTTTTGCCATCCGGCTGCGCGACGCATTGATGGCCGGCTTCTTCCGCGCCGAGCCGGTCGAAGGCCATGCAGCCGACATGGTGACGCTGTTCGTCGAAGCCTTGCCGCAGGCCGCGGCCGGCATCGACGATGGTACGCTCTGGCGCCTGTTGCAGGCACGTGCCGGCGGTGCGCGCATGCTGGGCGCGACACTGTTGGAGAGCCGCGCCCCGTCGCACTTCTCGATCCGGCAACTGGCACGCCTCGGCAACCATCCATTCGCCGCCGTGCGCCGCTTCGCGCTTCATGCCTTTGAAGCTGACGAGGCCCGCTTCCGCGCCGACCCGCAGAACGCCGTGCTGCTGGTCGAGAGCGAGTGGGACGACGTACGAACGACCGCGGTGAACCGCCTCACCGCCTGGCCCGGCGACGCGCTGCCCGCGGCCGCGTTGGCCGTCATGGCGGACTCGACCGTACCGGCGGTGCAGGACGGCGCCCGCCTGCTGCTGCGGCGCAGCCTCGCCGACGGCGATATCGCCGAGGTGCTGGGGCGCGTGCTGGAGCACCCTTCCGGCAGCTTCCATCTCTTTGTCACCGAATTGATCACCGGCCAGTCGCTGGCGGATGCGACGATCTTCGCCAAGTTCCTCACCCAGGCCCGCATCATCCTGATGCAGATCAACCGCGGGCGTATCGCGAAGGACCGGATCTTCACGGCACTGCGCAACGAGGCGCTGGCGCACCGCGACCGCGCGGCCGCGATCGCACAGCTCCTGCACGACTTCACGCTCAGCGTGACCCTGCGTGACAAGGCGCCCGCGCTGATCATCCTGCGCGACGTCGCGCATACATGGCCGGATCTCGCGCTGCCCATCACCGTGGCCCGCGCCGGTCGCACGCCGCCGGGCGGCGGCTCGCAAACCAGCGGAACTGCCGCATGAATTTCGCATATCGATTTCTCGGCAGCACCAGCGCCTCGTCCGACGCCGCCTCATCGTCGTTCGCCTTCGCGCCGGACACGCTGCGTCAGCCGACTTTCTTCACCGGCAAGGTCGCGCGTCACCTCGCATTCCGCGAGGCGATCTCCGCGCTGCATCATGTCGTCGTCTCGGACCTGCGCTTCAAGCCGCGCGACCGCACCGCCTATTTCGAGTGGCTGAAGCAGAACGAGGCCAACTTCCTCGCCGAGGCGACGGCGCAGTCCGCGGCGATCAGGCCGCGCATCGCGGAATTGCAGGACCGCATCCGCGGCTTCGACCGCGAGCGCGATCGGCTGATGAAGCCGTTCTGGGCGGCGCGGCAATCCTATTTCAACTACCTCTACAAGCAGAACCGCGACGCCTGGATCGTGCTCGATCCGGTCATAACAGTGCACCCGGACGAGATCTTCTTCGAGTGCTTCAGCCTCGACGAATCGAGCTACGGGCGGCTGTCGTGCGACCACGACGTGTTCGAGAACCTCGGCGAGATGGCTTTCGGCACCACCAATATCGACTACAGCCACGCGCTCTACGACGAATTCCAGAAAATCCGCTCCTATCGCGACACCACGCTCACCATCGACCCCACCGGGTTCGAGGTGCAGACCGGCGACGAGCTCGACTTCCGCGAGGAGAAGATCGACCTGCCGGATAGCTGGGTGCGCGGCTTCCTGCAAGTGTCGAGCGCCATGACCCTGCCGGCGCATGTATTCGACCTGCATCCCGTGGACATGGCCAACATCCTCACCCGCCTCGCGCAGAAGAAGGAGAAGGCCGGCCCGCGTTCGCTGCGGTTCGTGCTGAAGCCGGACGCGCCGGTGGAGGTGGTGATCGAGCCATGGGGCGAGCGACTCACGTTCCGTCGCTCGATCTATCGCGGCAATTCAGCCGCCGAGATCCGCATCTGGGGCCGGCGGCGGCTGGTGATCCTCGGGCGGGCGCTGCCCCTGGCGCGCTCGGTGCGGGTGCACCTGACCGGGAGTGGCCTGCCGTCGTTCTTCGTCGTCGACTTCGGCGGCCTGCGCTTCACGCTCGGCCTGTCGGGCTGGACCGCGAATGACTGGTCGTCCGCCGGACAATTCGATTTGCTCGCGCCGCACCACAAGGTCGACAACGACACCGCGCAACGTGTTTTCGCGGCGCTCGGCAAGTCCCACGCGGCGAGCGCCGCCGAGCTGGCACGACAGACCGGCGTCGACCAGACGCTCGTGCACGCGGCGCTGACGGCCTACACCCAGGCCGGGCGCGCCATGTTCGACCTCGACAAGTCGCTCTACCGTCTGCGCGAGCTGACGCGCGAGCCGTTGTCGCCGGCCCAGTTGCGCTTCTCGAGCGCGCAGGAGGAGAAGGCCGATCGCCTGATCGACGCCAACCTGGTGACGATCGGCAGCATTGATCGCAACCAGGGCGCTCGCGCCATCAGCGGCAGCGTGCTCGACAATGCCCGCACCGAGCAGGTGAACCTCGTCATCGACGAGGACGACCGTCTCATCGAGGCGCGATGCAGCTGCCACTTCTACGGCCACAACAAACTGATGCGCGGTCCTTGCGAGCACATGCTCGCGCTGCGCCGGATCTTCCATTCGCAAGTCGAGGGCGTCGCCCAGGACGGACCCGCCATCGCATGAGTGACATGAAAGCTTCGAGCGCCAGAGCCGGCTTGAATCTCCGGCGACAATTCGCGTATCACTGCATTCGGAAGGGCGCAGGCCGGTCAGGACCTTGCAACCCGGGCGGCGTATCGCCGTCCTTGCACCATGACCACGCATGCGTCACTGGCCCGATCTTCACTGGGCCGGGGCAGTCCACCCGTACGCAATCGCAGAATGGGTTCTTTGAACCCAATTGCGTACGGGTGGACGCCCCGGCGTCGAGTGGATCGATCCAGTTCCTAGAAGAGACGAAGGCAATCCGGCCTGCGCCCTTTCCGATCCCCCTCCGCGACGTTGCCGTCACACTCTCGACCGGAGGGCCGGCCGCGTGAACGAAACCGTTGCCCCCGGCACGCTGACGCGTCAGGAACTCTACGACCGCATCCGCCAGTCGTCGAAGGACGAGGTCATCCTCGAAGAGATGATCCGGCTCGGTTTCTGGCCCGACGGCGAAGACGCACCGGCGCCCGCCGCGGAGGTGATCCGCGCCCGCGCCGATGCGATGCGCGAGCTTACCGAATTGCAGCGCCAGAACGCCACCCTCGGTGATCCCGCGCGGGCGCTGAAGGAAATGCACAAGCGCCGCAAGGCCGAGGCGATGGCGCGGCGGCAGGAGACCAAGCGTCGCAACGCCGAGGCACGACAAAGCCGGGCCTTTGCCTGGTACGATCGGCGCAAGCGCGATGTGCTCTATCTCGGCGAGGACGTCTCGCACGGCCTTCATACCCACACCACCGCCACGCCCCTGCGCGATGGCCTGCCCCCGCTCACCGATGCCAAGGCGCTGGCCGACGCGATGGGCGTGCCGCTGGGTGAGCTGCGCTTCCTCGCCTTCAACAGGAAAGTGGCCTCGGTCAATCACTACCAGCGCTTCACGATCCCCAAGAAGAGCGGCGGCGAGCGGTTGATCTCGGCGCCGATGCCGCGCCTCAAGCGCGCGCAGTACTGGGTGCTCGACAACATTCTCGCGCGGGTGCCGCTGCATGATGCCGCGCATGGATTTGCGCCTGAGCGTTCCATCCTGACCAATGCGCGCAACCATGTCGGCCGCGACGTGGTGATCAATCTCGATCTCAAGGACTTCTTCCCGACCCTGACCTATGCTCGCGTCAAGGGTTTGTTCGAGGCGCTGGGCTACACGGAGGCGGTCGCGATCCCGCTTGCGCTGCTGTGCACCGAGCCGATGGTCGACGAAGTGTCGCTCGATGGCGAGCGCCATTTCATCGCCGACGGCCCGCGGCTGCTGCCGCAGGGCGCGCCGACCAGCCCGGCGATCACCAACCTGATCTGCCGCAAACTCGACCGGCGCCTTGTCGGCCTCGCGCGGACACTCGGCTTCGTCTACAGCCGCTACGCCGACGACCTGACCTTCTCCGGCTCGGGCGAAGCGGTGAAAAAGATCGGGACACTGCTCAAGGCCGTGCACGGTATCGTCGGGGCCGAAGGGTTCAATATCCATCCGGACAAGACGCGCGTGATGCGCCGCTCGTCGCGCCAGGAGGTTACCGGCCTCACCGTGAACGAGGCGGTGGCGGTGCCGCGCGACCTGTTGCGCCGGTACCGCGCCGTGCTGCAGCAGGTCGAGCGCCACGGGCCGGAGGGCAAGCATTTCGGCCCCGGCAAGGACGTGATCCGCTCGCTGCTCGGCTTCGGCCATTTCGCCGTGATGGTGGATCCTGCGAGCGGCACGCCGCTGCTTCAGCGTGCGCAACGCCTCGCCGCGCAATACGCGCCAACGCGCTCCGCGCGGCGCCCGACCCGCGCCGCATTCCGCAAGGCCGCGGCCACCGGCCAGATGCCGCCTGGCCGACAATGGGCACCCGCGGAGCGCCCACCGCCAGCGCCGGACCCAGTGCTGGTCGCGCTGGCACGGCAGGACGAAAAGAAGCGGGCTGCGCAAGCGCGCACGGCAGCGCCCAGCCCGTCGCGCATGCCCAATGTTCCGCCTCCACCGGCGGGTGCGACGCACGCAGCCGGCCCGCAGCCTGCCCCCACGGCAGGCCCGGCGACGGCACCTGGCAGGAAAAGGCCACCGTGGTTCGTCACCGCATTGGTGATCCTGGCCGCGCTCGCCCTGCTGCCGGTCCCCGGCGGCCCCGCAATCGCCGGCGCGATATTGTTTTTCTACTTCAGGCGATGGTGGCGGCGCTGAGCCAACGCCCCTGTCTGGTCAGGCTCGAGCGGCCAAAGCCGAACAGGCGATCGAGAGTTCGAGCGGAAGAATCGCTGCGGGCGATTCAACGCAGGCCGCGGCATGGTGGTGGGCTTCTGCGCGAGCCAGAACCGGACCCCAAGCCCCAACATCCAGCGTTCCCACCACGCCCATATCGGGCCGCGCCGGAACCAAAACCGTAACGATTTCAATGCAAATTCTGGGGGTGGTGCGCTCGGAGGGACTCGAACCCCCACGGTGTTACCCACTGCCACCTCAAGGCAGCGCGTCTACCAATTCCGCCACGAGCGCTAAGGATGTCGGATGGAACCCTAAGGCGCCGCCGCATCGACGGGGCCATGTAACAAATCACGGATGCAGGGACAAGCGGCTTGATGCTTGAATTAACTGCGAACCCCGGGAGATTTCGGCAGCATTTGCTTGACCTCGACCGCAATCCGGTTGCGGTCGACCAATACCACGCCGCTCGCGACCGGCAGGTTGTTGGCGAGGATCTTGACCTCGTCGGCCTCGGTGGCATCCAGTTCGATGATGGCGCCGCGGGACAGCCGCATGACCTGGTGAATCGGCATGGTGGTGGTGCCGAGGACCACCATGAGATCTACGCTGACTTTATCGAGGGTGGGCACTTCTGAACCGCCGAACGGGAACTAAATTGTGGGTTCACCTGACCACGTTAGGGTTAGCTAATGGTTAACGACCGCCAAAGCCTCGATCTGACGACGTTTGCACGCCCTGCGGGCGGCGGCGCGGTCGAATGGCGGATTTCGGACCAGGCGGTGCCCTACCCGGATTCTCTCGCCGCGATGGATGCACGGGTCGCCGCCATCGCTGCGGGCGAGGCACCGGAGCTGGTTTGGCTGCTGGAGCACCCGCCGCTCTACACCTCCGGCACCAACGGTAAGGCCGACGACCTGCTCGACCCGCGCTTTCCGACCTTCCAGAGCGGCCGCGGCGGCCAGGTCACGTATCACGGTCCGGGCCAGCGCGTGGCTTACGTCATGCTCGACCTCAAGCGGCGTCGGCCGGACGTGCGCGCCTACGTCGCCTCGCTGGAGGAATGGATCATCCGCACCCTGGCCGCCTTCAACGTCCGCGGCGAGCGCCGCGAGGACCGCGTAGGCGTCTGGGTGAAACGCCCCGACAAGGGCCCAGGCTGCGAGGACAAGATCGCCGCGATCGGCGTGCGATTGCGCCGCTGGGTCTCGTTCCACGGCATCGCCATCAATGTCGAGCCTGAGCTGTCGCACTTCCAGGCGATCGTGCCCTGCGGCGTGGTCGATCCGCGCTATGGCGTCACCTCACTGATCGATCTCGGGCTGCCGGTCACGATGGCCGATGTCGACATCGCGCTCCGGCAGGCGTTTTCCGAGGTGTTTGGAGATATCGCGGCGCGCCTGCCGGAAGCGACTGCGTAGGACTTGCTCCGCTTTTTCGACAAGACCGGCGACGTCACGTTCCGCGGCCTATCCGAAGCGCTCGGTCAAACGAGTCATACCGGCTCAGAGGCGATGCTCCGAAGCGAGGCCTTTGCGGCGATGAACCAATACGTCACACCCGCGGCAAGTCCGGCCACAACGAACACTCCTGCAGCGCCCGATGTCCATATCGCGAATGGCTGATCGATCGGGCCACCCTGCCCCCGCGCACATGCTGCGGTGACCCGATCGAAGAAGCCAACGCAAACAGCTCCAATCACCGCACCTGCGCAGCCGAAGAAAACGACTGAGCGCACCCGGAATTTTTCACTCAAGCAGATGACGATGGCTGATGGAATCGCTGACAACAAGCAGATGAAGATAAAGTCGATGAGCACGAGAAGCGGAACTATCGAACCGGTTAGAAAAATTGGCGACGGCGGACTTCGGCTTACCCCGATCACAAGGACGATCATCTCGAAGCCGGAGGTAACCGCCGTCGCGGCCCCACACGCGGCAAGCCACCCTCCGAATGCCCGGGAACAGACGCTGGACATCCCGCTCTCCTCTACAAAATCGCCTCGAACGCGCTGCGCAGCGTCTCGTGCCGGAACACGAACCCATTGCTAAGCGCCTTGTTCGGCAGCACGCGCTGGCCGCCGAGCAGGAGTTCGTCGGCGAAGTCGCCACCGATGGTGCGTAGCAGCGCGGCAGGCACGCGGAAGATCGCGGGCCTGTGCAAGCGGCGTCCGAGCTCCTCGGTGAATTTCGTGTTGGTCACCGGGATCGGCGCCGTCGCGTTGATCGGACCGGAGAGCTCGGGCTTCGCAATCACATGGGCGATCAGGCGCACCAGATCGTCGCGCTCGATCCACGACATCCACTGCCTGCCCGAGCCGAGCGGGCCGCCGAGACCGAACTCGAACGGCGTCAGCATCCGCGTGATGAAGCCGCCATCGGTGCCGACCACGAGACCGATCCGCAAATAAGCCACGCGCACACCGTGATCGGCGGCGGTTCCGGCCGCATTCTCCCAGGCCTCGCAGAGCTCGTGACTGAAGCAGGCGTGGGATTTCGCCGACTCGGTCAGCACCTGGTCCTGCCAGAGCCCATACCAGCCGATCGCCGAGCCGCTGACCAAGACCTGCGGCTTGCGTTCGAGGCGCGCGATCAACTTGACGACATCAGCGGTCATGTCGACACGCGAGGCGATGATCTTGCGCCGCTTGGCCTCGGTCCACAAGCCGTTGCCGATCGGCTCGCCGGCCAGATTGACGATGGCGTCGATCGTCGAGCTGGCGGGCAACTCGTCGAGGCTGGTGATCAGCGTCACCGGCGGCGCCAGCATCTCGGCCTTGGCCGGGTTGCGGATCAGCGCGATCACCTGATGGCCCGATGCGGCAAGGCTCGCGACCAGGCGGCTACCGATGAAGCCGGTCGCGCCGGTGACCAGCACGGTCTGCCGCACCGGCAATTTCTCGACCAGCATCGCGGCCGGCCGGCTTGCCATCCGCCCAAGGCGTCGCGACGCGGCAAAGTCGCGCGCACCGAACAGTGCCGCACCGACCGCCGCGGCGGTCGCAAACAGACTCAGGGCACCGGCATAGGCCGGCACGACGGCGGTGGGCTGCATGGCCCAGCCGATCAGCACCGGCACCAGCAGCACGAGGATGGCGCCATAATTGATCGCCAGCAGCGTGTGATTGATCCGCTCGCTCGGCGGCAGCTTGCGGCTTAGATCCTCCTCGACGAAATCCAGCAGGGTGATGACGATCTCGACGACCAGCACGACCAGCACGGCAATCGCGAGAACGCCGTGCACCTCGAGCCAGCCGAGCACCAGGAACAGCAGCGCATAGAGCATGTTGCGCAGGCTGTGCAGTTGCAGCTCACGACGCTGCGACGGACGCCACGCCAGCCGCTCGGTGAACTCGTGGTGATAGAAGGTGTCAAACGCGCCCATCGCGATCTGGATCGCGACCAGGGTCCATAGCAGCGGTGTCATGACGAGGCCTCCCTGAACACGGCGGACTGCCGCAGCAGCCGGCCCAAACGCGGGTGGATGATCTCCAGCGTGAAGCGGAAGTCGCCGCAGCCGAGATCGGAATGAGTCACCGTGAGGTCGCCGGGCGTGAGCCATTCGGGCAGCGCCAGCCGGAACGGACCGAGTTGCAGCGAATAGCCGACGCTACGAAACACCAGCGCCTCGTGCTCGACCGCGATCCCAAGCGCCATGCTGACGCCGAAGCCGACATACTCCTCGAGCCCGGTCGGACCGGCGAAGCGCTTGGCGGAATGAATCACCTGCGGGAAGCCGTCGCGGCGGGCGCAGATGCGGGTCCAGATCTGGCCGCCGCTCGCAGCGTTCTCGGTGACCGTGACGATCATCGGCACGCGCGTCTCGTTGCCGGTCGGAAGCGGTCCGCCGATCAGCCGTGCAACCTGCGCCAGCCACCAGCCGGCGCGACTGCTCGAGGCCTCCTCGACTTCGCCGACATAGACGACGGTGTTGCCGTCCTCGACGCGCGTCGAGAACCGCCGCCAGATCGCAACCGGCAGCCGGCCCCAATCCTCGTCCGACAGCAAGGCGCGGAAGCGACGGTCATCGAGCAGTTTGGTATCGGAAGCCGGCGCTGTCTTTAAGGTGGGTATCCTCGCTGACGCCATCGCACACTCCCGTTACGCCGTGGCCCCTATTTGGCTCTGCCTGTGGGCAGGAAACTCACGATCTTCTCGCCGAGCTTGATCAGCGCGACCAGACGCGGCCGCGGCACGTTCAGCATCTGCGAGTACCAGCGGTCGACCAGCTCGGTGAATGTCAGCATCTCCTTCAGCCGCTTGCTGGCGAGCGGACTGATGGTGGGATCGTCGGCAGCGTCGGAGACGCAGGCGCGCAGCGCGGCGAGCGCGGGATCGATCTCGCGCTCCTTGCGCCGGGCCGCGATCTTCGCCGCGACCTCCCAGATGTCGGTCTCGGCCTCGAAGTGGTCGCGACGGTCGCCGAGGATCGGTACCCGCCGGATCAGGCCCCAGGACAACAGCTCCTTGATCGAATTGGAGACGTTGGAGCGCGCCATGCCGAGCGTGTCGGCGATGTCCTCCGCCGTCATCGGCGCCTCGGCGAGATAGAGCAGCCCGTGGATCTGGCTGACCGAGCGGTTGACCCCCCATTCGTCGCCCATGTCGCCCCAATGCAGGATGAAGCGTTCGACGACGGCAGGAAGTTTCTTCTTAGCTGTTATTTCTGTCATGACAGAAATATCAGATTATTCGGACTGGAAGTCAAGAGCCGCCAAAGGCCGTTCGGCCGCGAACGTCGTCGACGGTGAGATGGATGGCGTTGTGGCAGGTCAGACCGTCGGCAGGAAGGCGAACCGCTCACCCGCCCCGCGCAGATTCAACAGATCGGACGTGCCGGCATCTTCCCGCACGCGGTCGACGCGCGCCGAGATCGGGCCGCGGCCGCATGCCGTAATCATGTCGGCGACGACGCCGTCGGGACCGGCGAACACCGCCTCGACGCTGCCATCGCGGCGGTTGCGGACCCAGCCTTCGAGGCTGCGCGCGTTCGCATGTTCGTGAACCCAGGCGCGATAGCCGACGCCCTGGACGCGTCCGGTGATCGTGACGTGGCGGATCACACCGCTCACTTCTTCAGGCCGAGGAACTCGCCGCTGCGCGCCCTGGTCTCGGCCTCGCGCATCACGCGACCGGTCAGTTCGGACGATGCGATACCCTTGAGGTTCTTCGGCGAAGTGCCTTCGCGCAGCGCCTTCAACGTCTCGTAGACGGCCTGGGTCGCGGCAGCGAACGGCGCATGGCCCTGTAGTGCGATCCTGACGCGCTGGCTCGCCAGATAGTCCGGCGCGGTCATCTCCTCCGGCGCGCCGCCGAGCACGATCGGCAGCGTCGTCGCGGCCGACAGCGCCTCCAATTCGCCACGGGATTTGATGCCGGTGAAGAACAAGCCGTCGACGCCGACCGCCTGATAGGCCTTCGCGCGCGCGATCGCGTCGTCGAGATTGGTGATCGAGGCGGCGCCGGTCCGGCCCAGGATGACGAGCGACGGATCGCTGCGGCCGTCGAGCGCGGCCTTCATCTTGCCGACGCCCTCCTCGCACGAGATCAGCTGCGTCTTGGCCTCGCCGAACGCCTGCGGCAGCAGCGTGTCCTCGATGGTGAGGCCGGCGGCACCGGCGGCCTCCACTTCCTGGACCGTGCGGCGAACGTTGAGCGCATTGCCGTAGCCATGGTCGGCATCGACCAGCACCGGCAGCGTCGATGCACGCGACATCCGGCGGATCTGCTCGGCGAACTCGGTCAGCGTGATCAGTGCAATGTCGGGATCGCCGAGCACGGCGAGCGAGGCCACCGAGCCGCCGAACATGCCGAGCTCGAAGCCGAGATCTTCCGCGATCCGGATCGAGGTCGCATCATAAACCGAGCCCGGCCGAATGCAGCTCGATCCGTTGAGGATGGATCGCAGAGCTTCGCGGCGTTTGCGGAAGGCCATGGTGTTGTCTCCCTCGACGTCATTGCGAGGAGCGAAGCGACGAAGCAATCCATCTCTCACATACGCTTGCGCGGTCAGATGGATTGCTTCGCTGCGCTCGCAATGATGAATCTATGCGAACTCCAGGATCAGCGCGTCGACCGCGAGTGTGGCGCCGGCGGTGGCGTGGATCTTCTTCACCGTGCCGTCGCGCTCGGCGCGCAGCACGTTCTGCATCTTCATGGCTTCGACCACCGCGAGCGTCTCGCCGGCCTTGACCTCCTGGCCCTCGGTCACCGCGATCGAGACCACGAGACCCGGCATCGGACACAGCAGCTTCTTGCCGGTGTCGGCCGCCGAGGTCACCGGCATCAGCCGCGCCGAGGTCGCCTCGGTCTCGGTGAAGACATAGACCGGCACCTCGAAACCCTGATGCGCGAGGCGGAAGCCGTTGTTGATCGCCCGCACCTGCACGGCGACGAAATTGCCGTCGATGGTGCCCTGCCAGACCGGCTCGCCCGGCGCCCAGCTCGACGCCAGATTGTGCGGATTGCCAGGCAGCCCGTCGGCACCGATGAAGCGCACTGCGATGGCGTCGTCCTCGCGTGCGACGTCGAGCGCAATCTCGGCGCGATCGAGCCACACCGCGCGGCGGCGCTCGCGCTGCACCACGCGGCCGCCCATCTGGCCGGAAATCTGCCGCTTGCGTTCGCCCAGCACATGATCGATCGCGGCGCCGACTGCCGCAAGCCGCCGAGCGATCTCGCCCTCGGGCGCGCGCGCCGAAAATCCCTTGGGGAATTCCTCAGCGATGAAGCCGGTCGAGAGCCGCCCCTCGCGCCAGCGCGGATGATTCATCAACGCCGACAGGAACGGGATGTTGTGCCTGATGCCGTCGACATAGAAGGCGTCGAGCGCGGTCGCCTGCGCCTCGATCGCGGCAGCGCGCGACGGGGCGTGAGTGACGAGCTTGGCGATCATCGGGTCGTAATAGATCGAGATCTCGCCGCCTTCCTGCACGCCGGTGTCGTTGCGAACGGTGATCCCGTCACGGCTGGCTTCGGCCGGCGGGCGATACTTCACAAGACGGCCGATCGACGGCAGGAAGTTGCGGAACGGATCCTCGGCATAGACGCGGGACTCCACCGCCCAGCCGGTCAAGGTGACGTCCTTCTGCGCGAGCGCGAGCTTCTCGCCGGCGGCGACGCGGATCATCTGCTCGACGAGGTCGATGCCGGTGATCAGTTCGGTGACGGGATGCTCGACCTGCAGGCGGGTGTTCATCTCCAGGAAGTAGAAGCTCTTGTCCTGGCCAGCGACGAACTCCACGGTGCCGGCCGAATCGTAGTTCACGGCCTTGGCCAGCGCGACGGCCTGCTCGCCCATCTTGCGGCGGGTGGTCTCGTCGAGCAGCGGCGACGGCGCCTCCTCGATGACCTTCTGGTTGCGGCGCTGGATCGAACATTCGCGCTCGCCGAGATAGATCACGTTGCCATGCTTGTCGCCGAGGATCTGGATCTCGATGTGCCTGGGATCGACGATGAATTTCTCGATGAACACGCGATCGTCGCCGAACGACGCCTTCGCCTCGGCCTTGGCGAGGTTGAAGCCTTCAGCGACCTCTCCCTTCGAATGCGCGATGCGCATGCCCTTGCCACCGCCGCCGGCAGAGGCCTTGATCATCACGGGATAGCCGATCTCGTCGGCGATCTGGACCGCGTGCTTGTCGTCCTCGATCACGCCGAGATGACCGGGCACGGTCGAGACCTTGGCCTTCGCAGCCGCCTTCTTGGACTCGATCTTGTCGCCCATCGCGGCGATCGCGCCGGGGTTCGGACCGATGAAGACGATGCCGGCGGCCTCCAGCGCGCGCGGAAACGCCTCGCGCTCGGACAGGAAGCCGTAGCCGGGATGCACCGCCTGCGCGCCGGTCTTGCGGCAGGCCTCGACGATCTTGTCGATCAACAGATAGCTCTCGGCCGCAGCCGGCGGACCGATCAGCACGGCCTCGTCGGCCATCTCGACATGCAGCGCGTCGCGGTCGGCCTCGGAGTAGACGGCGACCGTCTCAATCCCCATACGGCGCGCAGTCTTAATGACCCGGCAGGCGATCTCGCCGCGGTTGGCGATCAGAATTCGTTTGAACATGCTCTTCTTGCTTGGGCTTTTTAGGACTTGGGCTGTTGGCAGGATTCCTCCCCGCGCAATCTGGCACGGGCGATTGGGCGTAACCACTCCGTTGGTACAGCAAATTGCCCCGGAGGCAACGGTCTAATGCAGGACCTGCCCGGTGCTTCGCCGGTCCGCGGCGGTAGCCTGAGGAGTATCTCAGCCCGAATAGGTCTTGAACCGGCCGCGCGAATAGGCCTTGGCCACGGCTTTCATCAGCTCGCTGACCTCGTTCTCCAGGAATTCATTGGCCACGATCAGCGCCCGGATGGTAGCGCGCAAGTCCCCGCCGCAGGCGGAAATGGCCTGATCGACAGCGCCTTCCAGCCCGTTATCGTCGTCAGATTCGGGCCGTGCAGACATCATAAAGTATCCGGGATTCAGTTGATACATCATGTTCCTATTTTGTTCCTATCGAGTCAATCGGATCTTTGATCGGACGCTGCCTCCTGGGGCGTCTTCTTCTTCCGCCAACGCGCGAGGCATTGCAGGGTCCAGATGTCGGTGACGATTGTCGGCGAGGATGTTGATGATGAACTCGGCCATGTGCATCCCTTCCATGGAGGCATCTGGCCGTTCTACGTCGCGGAACACCTGTCAGGCTGTGACGGTGCGCACGCATCTGTCTCTTCTCGCGAACAGTCCTTGGTTGGATCGTACCTGCATGTGCTAGAAGTCCGGCTGCCCGCCAAAGATCCGAAGTGAGAACATGCGGTTTCGTCATCCGGTCATCACGACCCTTCTCCTGACATGCCTGTCGGCGAGCCCTGGTTTCTCGGCCACGGCGATCGTCAAGGACGCCGGCACCGTTCAGCTCGGCAACACCACCTATCGGCTCGACGGCATCGACGCGCCGGCGGTCGACCAACTCTGCATCGACGAGCATGCCGACGTCTGGACCTGCGGGATCGAAGCGCGCGACCAGCTGACGAGACTGATCGGCGGCAAGCAGGTTCACTGCGACGATATCGGCGTCGATCCCAGCTTCAAGAAGCGCCGGCTCGGCGTCTGCAAGCTCGAGGGCGACCCGACCAGCCTCAGCCAGGTCATGATCCAGAAGGGTTACGCCCTCAATGTCGAGAGCTCGGCCACTGGCCGATTCAAGCCGGATGAAGCCACCGCCAGGGACAATCGCGTGGGACTCTGGAAGGGCTGCTTCGTGGCGCCGCGCGATTTTCGTCTCGGCAAGAAGGATGGCACCCTGCTCGGCACCGCCTGCCCGGCCGATCGCGACACGCAGATCCGCGACGCGCTGTTTCCCGCCGACCTGCCGATGCCGGCAAGCTGCAACATCAAGGGCAAGTACGCGGTGCGTGCCCGCGTCACCGGCAATGTCGGCATCTATCATTTGCAGGCCTGCCGCAGTTACCCGGGCCTCGGCAATCCGGATCGCTGGTTCTGCTCCGAGGAGGATGCGCAGGCCGCCGGGTTCCGCCGGGCCTATAATTGCCGTCCACCGAAGGGCAAATGAAGCACAAGTGACGAGCGAGTGAAGAGCAGAGATCGCCGCAAATCAGGCTGGCAAAGCCGCCTCGTCCTGTGTGACACTGCGCCAAGAGGTTGCCGGCGCGTATGACCCCTTCCGATCCCTCTGATGTGCTCCCTGAAGCGGCGGCAGCCGAACGGCTGCGGCAGCACCTTGAGGAGATCGCACGCGAGCGCGACCGGGCCCATCGCGAGCTGCTCGAGCGCGAGGCGGAGCTGGCGCGAATTCAGCGCATCGCCCGGGTCGGCGGGCTCGAGATCGATTTCCGCGACGGCGTGCGCAACCGCCGCTCTCCCGAATATCTGCTGGTACACGGCCTGCCGCCGGAAGAGGTCAACGAGACCTACGAGAACTGGGTCGCGCGCATCCATCCCGACGATCGCGAACGCACCATCCGCCACCTGTTCGGCGTGCTCAAATCCGGCGGCGAGGACTACACGGCGGAGTACCGCATCGTCCGGCCGAACGATGGCGAGAACCGCTGGATCCGCGTCGTCGCCAAGATCGAGCGCGACCGCAGCGGCCGCGCGCTGCGGCTGGTCGGCGCCGATCTCGACGTCACCGACCAGATGCTGGCGCAGGAAACCCTGCGCGAGAGCGAGGAGCGCTTCCGCCTGATCGCCGACAGCGCGCCGGTCCCGATCTGGGTGACCAAGCTCGATCGCACCCGCTCCTTCGCCAACCAGGCCTATCTCGATTTCCTCGGACTGCCGTTCGAGGAAGCGATCGTGTTCGACTGGCGCAAGGCGCTGCATCCGGACGATCTGCCCAAGATCCTGCAAGAGCAGATCACCGGCGAGCTGTCGCTGAAGCCATTCGTGCTCGAGGCCCGCTATCGAAACGCCGCCGGCGACTGGCGCTGGCTACGCTCGGAGTCGCAGCCGCGCTGGGATCCGAACGGCAGGCATATCGGCTTCATCGGCGTCGCCCACGACATCACCGCCGCCAAGCAGGCCGAGATCGAGCTGCGCAAGCTCAACGAGTCGCTGGAGCGGCGTATCACAGAACGCACCGCGCAGCTCGAGTCCAGCGAGGCGCAGATGCGCGCGATCCTGGAGACCAGCCATCAACATCAGGGGCTGCTCAACCAGGACGGCGAATTGCTCTACGCCAACCGCACCGCATTGGCCGGCATTCGCGCCGGCGCCGCCGATGTCGTCGGCAAGCCGTTTTGGGAGACGCCCTGGTTCAGCGCGACCGAAGGCGCGCCGGAAACGATCAGGAATGCCTTCACCACGGCAATGCGCGGCGAGGACGTCAAGTCCGAACTGCCGCTGCGGCTACCGATCGGTGACCGTCATTTCGACTTCGAGATGCGGCCGCTGCGGGACCAACATGGAACGATCGTCGGTGCGGTGCCGGAGGCCGTCGACATCACCGAACGGCGCCGCGGCGAGGAAGCCTTGCGGCAATCGCAGAAGATGGAAGCGGTCGGCCAGCTCACCGGCGGCGTCGCGCATGATTTCAACAACCTGCTCACGATCATTCGCTCGGCGACCGACTTCCTGCGCCGCCGCGAGTTGCCGGATGAACGGCGCCGCCGCTACATCGACGCGATCTCGGAGACCGTTGAGCGCGCCTCCAAGCTCACCGCGCAACTGCTGGCATTCGCGCGCAGGCAACCGCTCAAACCGGAAGTGTTCAATGTCGGGTCGCAGGTCGACAGCGTCGCGCAGCTGATCCGCCCACTGGTCGGTGGACGGATTCACATCGAGGTCCGGATCGAGGATCCCGACTGTTTCGCGATCGCCGATATCGGCCAGTTCGAGACCGCGCTGATCAACCTTGCGGTCAACGGGCGCGACGCCATGAACGGCGAGGGCCTGCTGACGATCGGCGTCAGGAAGGTCAGGAACATCCCTGCCCTGCGCGCCCAGGCCTCGCGCAGCGGCGATTTCGTCACGGTCTCGATCCAGGATACCGGCACCGGCATCTCGCCGGAAAATCTCGATGCGATCTTCGAGCCGTTCTTCACGACCAAGGAGGTCGGCAAGGGAACCGGCCTCGGCTTGAGCCAGGCATTCGGCTTCGTCAAGCAATCCGACGGCGACATCGAGGTCACCAGCACGCCCGGGCACGGCGCGACCTTCACCATCTATCTGCCGCAGGCGATGCGCCCGGCCGACACCAAGGTCGCCGCCAGCGCAGGCATCGAGCAGGCCTCGATCGGCCGCGGCTATCGCGTCCTCGTGGTGGAAGACAACGACGATGTCGGCCAGTTCTCCACCGAACTGCTCGAGGACCTCGGCTATTCGGTCAAGCGCGCGGCAAATGCCAACGCGGCACTCTCGATCCTCTCCGAGAACGAGTTCGCCGCCGACCTCGTGTTCTCGGATGTGATCATGCCGGGCATGAACGGGGTCGAACTCGCCGGCGTGATCCGCGACCGCTTTCCCGGCCTGCCGGTGGTGCTGACCAGCGGCTACAGCAACGTGCTCGCCGAGAACGCACACAGCGGCTTCGAACTGATCCAGAAGCCCTATTCGGTCGAGGCGCTGTCGCGCACGCTCCGCAAGGCGATCGCCGAGCAGCGGACGACCGCGGCCAAGTCCTGACCACGGGCGCCGGCTACGCCCTACTCGATCTCAACATGCGCAACGCCGAGCTGAAGGATGCCGAGCGCGCGGGCCGCCGTGGTCGAGACGTCGATGATCCGTCCGCGGACGAACGGGCCGCGGTCATTGACGCGACAGCGGATCGATTTGCCGCGATAGGACACCGTGACCATGCTGCCGAATGGCCGCTTGCGGTGCGCGCAAGTCATCTCGCCACTCTTGCCGATGCCACGATAATAGGACGCAAGGCCACTTTCCGCGCTTGCCATGCATGACGCAAACAGCAGCATGGCCGCGGACATCATTGCGGTTTTCATTGATCGCCTGCCGGTCGAGCCCCGCAAGGGAACGCGGTTCCACGGTTTCGGTTCCGTGTTCGTCGCGCCAGCCGGTCGATTTCTGGGAACTTGCCGTCGAAGGAACTGCCGACTCAAGCGGCGTTTTCGACGCCTTCCGCCGCGAGCAGCGTCCGGACGTCCTGCGCCGGAACCGGCCTGCTGAACAGGTAGCCCTGCATTTGCGTGCAGCCGAGCATCTGCACGGTGTCGCGCTGCTGATCGGTCTCGACGCCCTCGGCGGTGGTGATCATGTTGCGGTCGGCGGCGATCGACACCACCGCACGGATGATCGACGCCGAGCCCGAATTGCGGGTGACTTCCTTGACGAAGCTGCGGTCGATCTTGATCTTGTCGAACGGAAATCGTTGCAGATATTGCAGCGACGAGTAGCCGGTGCCGAAATCGTCGAGCGCGATGTGGACGCCCAGTGCGCGAAGCTGGCCGAGCGTGACCAGCGCCGCATCATCGTCGGCGATCAGCACTGCCTCGGTGATCTCGAGTTCGAGCCGGCGCGGGTCGAGCCCGCTCTCCGCCAGCGCGTTCGCAACCTTGAGCGCCAGCGTCTCCGACTTGAACTGGATCGGCGAGACGTTGACGGCGACGCGCACATGCGCCGGCCACCCCGCCGCCTCGATGCAGGCGGTGCGCAGCACCCACTGCCCGATCTCCTCGATCAATCCGGTTTCCTCGGCCACCGGGATGAACTCGACCGGCGAGATCATGCCGCGCACCGGATGACGCCAGCGCAGCAGCGCCTCGCAGCCGGTCACCTCGTCGCTGCGCAGGTCGACCAGCGGCTGGTAGTGCAGCTCGAAACCGCCCTCGGCCAACGCGCTGCGCAGATCGGCCTCCAATGCGCGGCGCAGATTGGCCTGCTTCTCCATCGCCGGATCGAAGAAACGATAAGTCCGGCGGCCGGCAGCCTTTGCCGCATACATGGCAAGGTCGGCGCATTTCAGCAATTCGAACAGATCGGTGCCGTGGCGTGGCGCGATCGCGATCCCGATGCTGGCATCGCTCGAGAGCCGATGGCCGAGGCAGTCGAACGGCGTGCGCAGCGACTGATAGATGCGCGCCACGAGGTCGCTGACAGCGTCGTCGGACGCGATGTCGTGCTGCACGATCGCGAACTCGTCGCCGCCGAGGCGCGCGATGAAGTCATTCGCCCCGACCGATTGGCGCAGCTTGCCGGCCACGCCGCGGAGGAATTCGTCGCCGATCAAATGACCGAGCGTGTCGTTGATCCGCTTGAACTCGTCGATGTCGATATAGTGGATCGCGAATTCGCGCCCGGCGGCCTTGCGCAGCAGTTCTTCGGCATGACGCTGGAACAGCATGCGGTTCGGCAGATTGGTCAAGGCATCATAATGCGCGAGATATTCGATCCGCGCCTGCGCGCGCCGCCCGTCGGTGACGTCCTCCAGCGTGGTGGCCCAGCCGCCGTCCGGCGCACGCTTGTAGATCAGGTGGATGCTGCGGCCGTCCGGGGTATCAATCACCACATCCTGGACCCTGTCGTTGTCAGGATTGGTGAATCGGGCGCAGTATTCATCGACATCGCCAACGAACGAGCCGGTCGCCTCGCGGTGCAGGATGAGGTCGCGCAGATGACATCCGGGCTTGGCGACATCGGGCGATAGGCCGAACATCTCGATATATTGCTGGTTGCAGATCACCAGTCGCGCCGAGGCGTCGAACAGCAGCAGCCCCTGCGCCATGGTGTTGATCGCGGTGTCGAGGTGCTGGCTTTTCTCGGACAGCTTGCGCTGGGCCGCATCATGCTGTCGCTGCAATTGGCGGACGATCAGGAAGATCGTCATGATGACGATGAGCACCGCGAGCACCGCAGCGCAAAATTGCAGCTTGGTCTGGGCGCGCCAGTCCTCCAGCGCGCTGGCAGTCCGTGTGGTGGCAAGGATCATGATCGGAAAGTGCGACAACGACCTCACCGCCCCGACATTCTCCTCGCCGGAGGCCCCGACGAACCGCCCGGACGTGTTGCCGCCGAGGCTGATGACCTTCCGGAACAGCGGCTGGTCGACGATGTTGTGGCCGACCACGCCGGCGTCCTGCGGATAGCGCGCGATGATCGTGCCGTCGCGATGGATCATCGAGATCACAGTGTCGCCGTTCAGCGCCAGCGAGCCCACGAAATCCTCGAAATGACTGGGCTCGACGCCGCGGCTGGCGAAGCCGATGATCTCGCCGTTGCGCCCGGTGATCTTGCGCGCAAAGATCGTGGTCCAGTTGCCGGTCACCTTGCTCACCGCCGGCTCGACGATGACCGGCGATGTCGGCCGCCCCGAGGTGAATTCCTTGAAATAGCGCCGGTCGGCGATGCTGATGTCGGGCACCGGCCACATCTCGGATGAGTTGATCAGCCATCCCTTGGCGCTGAAAAGATTGAGACCGCCGACATGCGGCAACGCCGCCAGCCGCGTCCGCAGCATCTCGTGCGCACTCAGCAGCGACATGTTCTTCTCGAACTGGTCGGCGGTCTCGACCTGTTCGGACCGCAGATAGTTCAAGACGTCGTCGTGGATATGCTGGAGATCGCTGAGCTGCTGGTCGAAATGCCGGGACAGCAGCAGCGCGGTGTTGTTGAGCTCGCGCTCGGACATCTCCAGCGCGCGCTCGCGAAACTGCAGCGCGAGATAGCCGGTACCGAGCGTGATCGCGAGCACGAGCAGCGCGGCACTCAGGACGAGCCACTGAATGGCGCCCATCCTGATCGCGCGCAACACACCTTTGATCGACAGCCGCCGGTGCTCCGGCTTCACGCTGTTCGTTGAGACAACCGACATTTTCCTGCCCCTGCGGGTGCTCTTGTACGGGAACACAACCCAAGGGGTGGTTAGGAAAATCAGTTATCGGACGGTTAAGGCGGATGCGCAGAAAACTTCGATCGGTACGACGATCGTCAGGATGCGGCCGCAGCGGGCGACGCCGCCGTCGCTTCCTTCAGGCTGCACTCGATCAACGCGCCTTCGATGGTGAATTTCGAGAACGGTGAGAACGGCGTTACGGCCTTGAGCGCGGCGAAGAATTGCGAGTCACCTGGGCTCTTCAGGAGAAACCGCACGTGGTTGGCCGACAGCGCGTCACGCGACAGCCAGACGACGCCGGAGAACAGCGCCACCAGCATCTGCGCGTAATCGCCGGCACCGGCGATGCCGAGATCGTAGATCGGAGACACGTTGACGAAGCGCGCGCTGAGCGCCGGCGCCGAATATCGGCTCATCAAGAGACGTCTGACCTGGCAGACCGCGTGGACCCGTTCTCCGTCGGTCAGGTGATACAGCCCCTGGCTGTCACCTTCCCTGGCCGTCAGCGCCTCAAAGGCGCTCATGCCGCCGAAGGTCGCAATATCCTCGCCGACGCCTTCAGCGTCCTTCTTCCATTGAGCCTTGATTAGACGCCAGGACCGCTCGGGATCCTTGATTGGCAAAAGCCGCATAGTTACCCGAAGGTTAGCGCGAAGGCCTCGATCGGAGCGATATTATGTCGCAGGCATTAAGCCTTTGCTTACAGCGGTAGCCGGTTGCGTCTACGTGACCGCTGGCCCGGCGATGCGTAACGGGATGAAGCGAAGGGAAGTCCGGGAGGCTTCACAAGGGCTGGCGCGCGCCCGGATTTCGCGTCACCTCATCCAGGCTATAACCTCGCACAGGAGTTCGCGATCGCACAGAACTCACCATCAGCCACGCGCTTGACGGGCAATCCGTTCGGTCGGCGACGGGCGATGGCCATGCCATCCCGAGCCTGCTCAGATATCGACATTGCGACAACAGGAGTTCTGCCGCGAAATGGACGCACTGACGCTGTTCGGATTGTTCGCCGTGACCATGATGCTCGTCTGCTACGCAGCCGAAGACCGCAGCCCCTGGTTCATCCTGGCCTTCGCGGTCTCGTGCGCGCTGGGTTCGGCCTACGGTTTCATGCAGGGCGCCTGGCCGTTCGGCCTGGTCGAAGCGATCTGGGCCGTCGTTGCGGCGCGCCGATGGCTGATACGTCGAACCGCGGACACCGCGTAACGTTATAGTATCCGTAGCCAATCTGTCGCGGAGACGAACTTGAATGCGCGCGGTCGGGGCGCTAATTAAGGCGCATGGCCGCTTCGCGCACCATGATTCAGTCTTCCGCTCACGCATCGGGATCGCGCCGCTGGCGCAGCCTGCTCGCGGGACTGATTTCGCTTGCGCTGGTGCTGTCGTTCTTCCACGGCTGGACCTCCGACCGCGATGACGATGCGGCTCCCGTCGCCTCGATCGCACTGTCGATCGACGACACCGGCGGCAAGGCCCCGGCGCATCCGGCTTCGCTTCACGGCGATCATTGCCTGACGCATGTCGCCTCGGTCGCTCCGCAAGAGACCGCCTTCCCGATCGCGTATGCGGTGCATAGCTACGGCGATGACAGCATCGCCCTGCCGGAGGCGGCCGATCGCATCTCTCCATTCGAGCCTCCGCGTGCCTGATCCGGTCGACATGACCGGCCGTGTGCCGTAGCCGTCAGGCCGCGCGCACCGTTTCGCACAGATCGATGTCGCGACAGCGCAGAGCCATCGGCATGCGCTGCGGAGAGGCGCATATGAAACGGGTTGTTCTATTCTTCGCCGGCGTGGCCGCCGGTATTGCACTTGTCGTCCTGGCTGCCGGATCGATCGGCTGGCCCGTTAAATTCCCGGCCGGGACGCAGGAGGCCGCAGCCACCGACGTGCCGAAAGCCGAGGCCAAGCATGAGGCGCCCGGCCATATCGAGCTGAGCGAAGACCAGATTCGCGAAGCCCGCATCACCCTGGCGCAGGCCAGCGGCGGCATGCTGAAGCGGCATTTCCTGGCACCGGGGTCATTGATCCCCGACGCCGACCACATCGGGCGCGTCTCGGTGCGCGTGCTCGCGACGGTCACGGAACTGCGCAAGCGTCTCGGCGACGTCGTCGAGAAGGGCGAGATCGTCGCGGCGATCGAAAGCCGCGAGGTCGCCGACGCCAAGAGCGAATACCTGGCCGCACGGCTGACCAACGATCTGCAGCAGACCCTCTATGCCAGGCAGAAGACGCTGGTCGAGACCCGCATCGTATCGGAGAACGAGTTTTTGCGCACCCGGCTGAGCGCGAACGACGCCCAGATCAAGCTCGACGGCGCGCGGCAGAAGCTGTTTGCGCTCGGCCTTTCGGAGAGCGAGATCGCCGATCTGCCCAACCAGCCGCAGGAGAGCCTGCGAACCCAGTTCCTGCGCGCGCCGATCAGCGGCCGGGTCTCGGAGCGGCGCGTCGATCTCGGCGGGCTGATCGGGCGCGAGGGGCAGGAAAGCGAGCTCTACGTCATCGTCAATCTCGACGACATCTGGGTCGATCTCGCCGTCTCGCCGGAAGACATCGGCGCGGTCCGCGAAGGCGTTTCGGTGAATATCCGCGCCATCGGCACCGAAGATCAGACCAGCGCCAACGTCATCTTCGTCAGCCCCCTGCTTGACCGCGAGACCCGCAACGCGCGGGTGATCGCAACACTGCCCAACAAGGACCACCGCTGGAAGCCGGGTACCTTCGTCACGGCGGAGGTCCCGCTCGCCGGAGCCCCGTCCGCCGTGATGGTCTCGAAGAAGGCCATTCAAACCGTCAAGGGCACACCGACCGTGTTCGTCCGCGACGCCGACGGCTTCGAGGCGAGGTCGGTGCGAACCGGCCGCGAGGACGATGACGATATCGAGATCGTCACCGGTCTTGCCGCCGGCGAGACCATCGCGGTGCAGAACACCTTCACGCTGAAAGCGGAGGTCGAAAAGGACGAGGCGGAGCACGGCCATGATTGAGCGCATCATCGGTCTTGCGATCCAGCGGCGCTGGGTGGTCGTCGCCCTGGCGGCGGTCCTGATGTTTTTTGGTGGCTTCGCGTTGACGAAACTGCCGATCGACGCGGTGCCCGACATCACCAACAAGCAGGTGCAGATCAACACCGTGGCACCCGCGCTGTCGCCGGCGGAGATCGAGAAGCAGATCACCTTCCCGATCGAAACCGCACTGGCGGGCGCGCCGGGGCTGGAGAGCACGCGATCGCTGTCACGTAACGGCTTCTCGCAGATCACGGCGGTGTTCAGCGAAGCCACCGACATCTATTTCGCCCGCCAGCAGGTCGGCGAGCGCCTGACCGAGGTGCGCGCGCGCCTGCCGCAAGGCGTCGAGCCCCGGATCGGGCCGACCTCGACCGGCCTCGGCGAGATCTACATGTGGACCGTCCATTACTCCGGCGAGAAGGCGCAGACTGACGGATCGCCAGGCTTGCAGAGCGACGGCCGCTTCCTGACGGCGGACGGCCAGGTGCTGCAAAGCGAGGTCGAGAAGGACGCCTATCTGCGCACGGTGCAGGACTGGATCATCAAGCCGCAGATCAAGATGGTGCCGGGTGTCGCCGGCGTCGATTCGATCGGCGGCTATCTCAAGCAGTACCAGGTCCATCCCGATGCGGCGAAGTTGATCGCGCTCGGCCTCACTTTTGCCGACGTCGCCAAGGCGATCGAAACCAACAATGTCAGCCGCGGCGCGCGCTACATCGAGCGCAATGGCGAAGGATTCGTGGTGCGGTCCGGCGGACGTCTCGAGACCATGGAGGAGCTCGGCGCCGTCGTCGTCACCACCCGAGGCGGCGTGCCGGTCCGGATCCGCGACCTCGCGACGCTTTCGATCGGTGGCGAGACGCGCACCGGCAGCGCCAGCGAGAACGGCCGCGAGGTCGTGGTCGGCACCGCCTTGATGCTGATCGGCGCCAACAGCCGCACCGTGTCGGCCGCGGTCGACGCCAAGTTGCGGGCGATCACGCCGTCCCTGCCGGCCGGCGTCAAGGTCGAGACGGTGCTGAACCGCACCCAGCTTGTCGATGCGACCATCGGCACGGTGGCGCGCAACCTCAGCGAAGGCGCCTTGCTGGTGATCGCAGTGCTGTTCGTGCTGCTCGGCAATTTCCGGGCTGCCTTGATCACCGCGCTGGTGATCCCGATCGCGATGCTGATGACCGCGATCGGCATGTGGCAGGGCCGCATCAGCGCCAATCTGATGAGCCTCGGCGCGCTGGATTTCGGCCTGATCGTCGACGGCGCGGTCATCATCACCGAGAACAGCCTGCGCCATCTCGCCGAGAAACAGCACGCGCTCGGCCGCGTGCTGACCCGCGACGAACGGCTGGAGACGGTGCGGGCCTCTGCCGTGGAAATGGTGCAGCCGAGCCTCTATGGCCAGGCCATCATCCTGCTGGTCTACGTGCCGCTCCTCACCTTCACCGGCGTCGAAGGCAAGATGTTCGAGCCGATGGCGCTGACTGTCATCCTCGCGCTCGCTGCCGCTTTCGTGCTGTCGCTGACGCTGGTGCCCGCACTGATCGCGATCTGCATCACCGGTCGTGTGCAGGAGAAGGAGAACTGGCTCGTCGCCGTCATGAAGCGGTGGTACAGCCCGCTGCTGCGGCGCGCGGTGGCGACGCCCGTGCCGGTCATCGCGGCGGCGGTCGTGCTGTTCGCCACCGCGCTGTTCGGGTTCTTCCGCCTCGGCCAGGAGTTCATTCCCTCGCTCGACGAGAAGAACATCGCCCTGCATGCGCTCAGGATTCCGAGCACGTCGCTGTCGCAGTCGCAGGCGATGCAGCTGTCGGTCGAGAGGACGGTCAGCCGCTTCCCGCAGGTGTCGTTCATCTTCTCCAAGACCGGCACCGCCGAGGTGGCGAGCGATCCGATGCCGCCGAACGCGTCCGACACTTTCATCATCCTCAAGCCGCGCGATCAGTGGCCTGATCCGTCGCTGACCAAGGAGCAGTTGATCGAGGACATCTCGAAGGCGGTCAACCGGCTGCCCGGCAACGTCTACGAATTCACTCAGCCGATCCAGATGCGCTTCAACGAACTGCTCGCCGGCGTTCGCGGCGACATCGCGGTCAAGGTGTTCGGCGACGAGTTCGAGCCGATGCAGAAGGCCGCCAACCAGATCGCCTCGGCGCTGCGCGGCGTGCCGGGCGCGACCGACGTCAAGGTCGAGCAGGCCGGCGGCCTGCCCGTGCTCGAGATCAAGGTCGACAAGGCGGCGATCGCCCGGCGCGGCCTCAGCGTCTCCGAGGTCCAGGACGTGATCGGTGCAGCGGTCGGCGGCCAGGATGCCGGTGTCGTGTATGAGGGCGACCGCAGTTTCGACATCGTGGTGCGATTGCCGGAGAGTGTGCGCTCCGATCTCGAAGCCTTGAGCAACCTGCCGGTGGCATTGCCGAAGGCGACGCCGAGTTCGCCGGTGCAGAGCCTGCCGCTCAACCGCGTCGCGCAGTTCTCCTTCACTGAAGGGCCGAACCAGATCAGCCGCGAGAATGGCAAGCGCCGTATCGTGGTGACCGCCAATGTCCGCGGCCGCGATCTCGGCTCGGTGGTCGAGGAGGCCCAGAAGAAGGTCGGACAAGCGGTGCAGCTGCCGCCGGGTTACTGGATGACCTGGGGCGGCCAGTCCGAGAACCTTGCCGCTGCGCGGCAGCGGCTCGCCGTCGTGGTGCCGGCCTGCTTTGCAATGATCTTCCTGCTGCTGCTGGCAGCGATGGGATCGGCGCGCGACGCGCTCTTGGTCTTCAGTGCGGTGCCACTGGCGTTGACCGGCGGCATCGCGGCGCTGTTGCTGCGCGGCATGCCGTTCTCGATCTCGGCGGCGGTCGGCTTCATCGCGCTGTCCGGCGTGGCCGTGCTGAACGGGCTCGTGATGCTGAGCTTCGTCCGCCAATTGCGCGAGCAAGGCGTGCCGATGCGCGAAGCGATCGAGCAAGGCGCCCTCACTCGCTTCCGACCCGTGGTGATGACGGCGCTGGTTGCTTCGCTCGGCTTCGTCCCGATGGCGTTCGCCACCGGCACCGGCGCCGAGGTGCAGAAGCCGCTCGCCACCGTGGTGATCGGCGGTCTGATCAGCGCCACCCTGCTGACACTTGCCGTGCTGCCCGCGCTCTATGCACGGTACGGGCATGCCGGCAGCGCTGCGCGCAATGAGACGACAGCGATTCAGCCTGCGGAATGACGGCGTGCCGACCGGCGGTCCGCAGAAAAAGACCGGCAGTTACAGCGCCGGACCGGCGCTGTAACATTTCTGTCATATGACAAAACTAAACGAAGTCATGCGGCGGGCTGCCGCGGGGCTTCATCAGGGGGACGAAGAAGATGCGCCGTGCCATTACACTGCTTTCTGCGAGCATGATCGCGCTTTCAGCGGGCACCGCCTCGGCAGAGAACGCCAAGCCGCGCAACCTGATCCTGTTCGTCCCCGACGGCCTGCGCGGCGGCATCGTGACGCCGGAGACGGCGCCCGCGATGGCCGAGATTCGCGACAAGGGCGTCCACTTCAAGAACTCGCACTCGCTGTTCCCGACCTTCACGATGGCGAACAGCTCGGCGCTGTCGACCGGTCATTATCTCGGCGACACCGGCACCTTCTCCAACACGATCTTTACCGGCTACACCTCGGTGCCCGCTGGCGACACGGTTGTCCCCTTCATCGAGAACGATGCGGTGCTCGCCGACATCGATGACCATTTCAATGGCGACTACCTCAACGAGGAGACGCTGCTGAAGATGGCCCGCCGCGAGGGCTTCAGCACCGCCGCCATCGGCAAGGTCGGCCCGACGCTGCTGTTCGACCATACCGATCGCGGCAAGAACACGATCGTGGTCGACGATTCCACCGGCGGCAAGACCGGCGTTCCGCTCTCCGACGAGGTGAAGGAGGCGCTGACCAAGGCCGGCCTGCCGCTCGCGACCCCGAGCCGCGGCGACAATGCCAAGGCGGGCGACGCCAAGACGCCCGGCACCACGGTCGCCAACGTCGCGCAGCAGGCCTACATGGCCGATGTCGCGACCAAGGTCGTGCTGCCGATGTTCAAGGCGCGCAACAAGCCGTTCGTGCTGGTGTTCTGGTCGCGCGATCCGGACGGCAGCCAGCACAACACCGGCGACAGCCTCAACACCATCACCCCCGGCATCAACGGCCCGACCTCGATGGCCGGCATCAAGAATGCCGACAACAACCTCGCCCAGCTTCGCAAGGCGCTCGACGAGCTTGGGCTCTCGGCCAACACCAACATCATGGTGTCGTCCGACCACGGCTTCTCGACCATCTCGAAAGAGAGCAAGACCAGCCCTTCGGCCAAGATCGCTTACGACGACACGCCGAAGGACTTCCTGCCGATGGGCTTCCTGGCGATCGATCTCGCCAAGGCGCTGGACCTGCCGCTGTTCGACCCCAACGACAAGAACGCCAAGGTCGCCGACAACGCCCACCCGAAGGCCGGCAACGGCGTACTCGGCCAGGACCCGGCCAAGCCCGACGTCGTGATCGCGACCAATGGCGGCTCGGACCTGATCTACCTGCCGAACCGCGACAAGAAGCTCGCCGACCGGGTCATCAAGGCGCTGCTCGAGCAGGACTATGTCAGCGGCCTGTTCGTCGACGACAAGCTCGGCAACTTCCCCGGCACACTGCCGATGTCGAACCTCAACCTGAAGGGCAAGGCGGTGACGCCGAACCCGTCGATCGTGGTCAACTTCCGCTCCTGGTCGAGCGGCTGCGAGATCCCGACCAATTGCTCGGTCCAGATCGCCGACACCGTGCTGCGCCAGGGCCAGGGCATGCATGGCAGCTTCAGCCGCGGCGACACCTACAACTTCACCGCCGCGATCGGCCCCGACTTCAAGGCCGGCTATGTCGATCCACTCCCGGTCAGCAACGCCGATGTCGGCATGACCGCGGCCCAGCTGCTCGGCCTGCACACCCCGAATAATGGCGGGCTGGTCGGCCGGGTGATGTCGGAGGCACTGCCGAACGGCATCGTGCCGAAGATGGCCGAAGGCACCCTGATGTCCAAGAAGGCTTCGGCCAACGGCCTGCGCACCGTGCTGAAATTCCAGCGCGTGCTCTCGACCCGCTATTTCGACGTCGCCGGGTTCCCGGGGCGGACCCTCGGGCTCGAGGAGACCGCCGGCAAACAGAAAACGGCGGGGAAGTGATCCCCGCCGCTTTCGCTTGAAGCCTTTTCGTTCGGGACGATGCCTGCATCGTCCCGGGCGATCACATCATCCCGATGTCGAACACGTTGGGCAGCTGGGTCGCGAGCGGCAGTGCAGCCGCGCCGACCAGCGTCGCCACCATCGCCGCCAGCGCACGACCGGTGCGGCGCTGACCGCGCATCCGGGCGGCGATCCATTCCAGAACCTTGGTGTCCATCTTGGCGCCCTGCTTCGGCGCCCAGCGATCGATCTCGGTCTCGGGCGCCAGCGCCACGGTGCGCGGCGGCACCGGCAGGCCGGACTCGGACGCAGCGTGATGGGCAATTGCCTTGGCGAGCAGATCGTCGAACCGGCCGCCATCGCTGCGCTCGGCCGCGGCCTCGTTGATCGCGAACAGCGCCTCGATCTCGGCCCGGCTCACCGGCTGATGCTCGACCGCTGCGGCCGTCAGGATGCGCGCGCACCAGGCAGCGTCATCGGCGTCGAGCGAGCGGGAGAAGTGGATGCGGCCCTTGGTGGTCGGGCCTTCGCCGGTGATCACGCCGTCGCGCACGATGGTCAGCGCATGGGCGGCGGTCTTGCGGCAGGATGGAGACAACGCACCGCTGAGAGCCTCAGCGGTCTTGGTACTTGGGGCAGACATTGTGGGAGCTTTCAATTCCTATCTCAGGCCAGCTTTTCCATGCCGGCGTAAACGAGTGGTTAATGATTCGAAACTTGCGTTCCGAGATTTTTAGATGGTTGCTATTTGGTCGCTTTGAAGGGTGTCACGGTTCAGTCCTATAGCAGCCGGGGCCGGCGTGATGACGGCGATAAGCGGCTTAATCTGGGCATTTCCAGGCTTTTGTTCCGCAAGAGATGTTTCGCCGCAGGGTTTTGGATCAAAACAAGTTGCTTGGCATTCCAGCCTCCAGGAGAAATTTCTCACCTTTTTTCAGAACCGGTTCACTTAGTCCTTGCCGCCTCCTATACTGACGTCGGCACCTCTAAATCAGATTCACCTGTAACTACAATTAGATGAGGTAAGATCATGGCACTTCAGATTGGCGCCACCGCCCCCGATTTCGAGGCCGAGACCACCGAAGGCAAGATCAAGTTCCACGACTGGATCGGCAGTAGCTGGGCGCTTTTGTTCTCCCATCCCAAGGACTTCACGCCGGTCTGCACCACCGAGCTCGGCACGCTCGCCCGCCTGAAGCCCGAGTTCGATCAGCGCGGCGTCAAGCTGATGGGCCTCTCGGTCGACCCGGTCGACCGTCACGCCAAATGGTCCGAGGACATCAAGGAAACCCAGGGCGCGGCGCCGAACTATCCGATGATCGGCGACATCGACTTCAACGTGTCGAAGCTCTACGACATGCTGCCGGCCGCAACCTCGGGCGATCCCCTCACCCGCACCGCGGCCGACAACCAGACCGTCCGCAACGTCTTCATCATCGGCCCCGACAAGAAGATCAAGTTGGTGCTGGTCTACCCGATGACCACGGGCCGGAACTTCCACGAAATCCTGCGCGTCATCGACTCGCTGCAACTCACCGCCAAGCATCGCGTCGCCACCCCGGCCGACTGGAAGCAGGGCGAAGACGTGATCATCGCGGGCTCGGTCACCAACGACGAGGCCAAGACGATCTATCCGCAGGGCTGGAAGGAACCGAAGCCCTACATCCGTATTGTGCCGCAGCCGAAGTAACGCGCGGGACGAAGGGGTCGAGTGGTAAAGATACAGCCCGTCATCGTCTGGTTCCGCGACGATCTGCGGCTGTCGGATCACCCGGGCCTTTACGAAGCAGCCAGCCGCGGCGCGCCCGTGGTGGGCGTCTATGTCCGCGACGAACAAAGCCGTGCCCTGAAACCACCGGCGTCGCGCCCCCTCGGGGGCGCGACGCGCTGGTGGCTGGCGCAGTCGCTGCGCGCGCTCCGCAGCAGTCTCGAGGCGATCGGCGGAACGCTGGTGTTGCGGACCGGGCCGGCCGCCGCTGTGATCGCCACGCTGGCGCGCGAAATCAATGCCGGCACCGTGTTCTGGAACGGGATTGCGCAGGCGCCGCATCAGGCGGTTGCCGCCGATGTTGAAGCCGCGCTCGCAAGGGACGGCGTGACCTCGGAAATTTTCTCCGGCGATCTCTTGGTCGAGCCCAGGGCGATCCGCAACAAGGAGAACCGCGGCCTGCGCGTGTTCACGCCATTCTGGCGGCGCGTGCAAGGTCTCGGCGATCCGCCAAAGCCGTTGCCAGCGCCGAAGAAGCTCGCATCCATCAGCGGCATCGCGAGCGAAGACCTCGACGACTGGAAGCTCGAGCCGACCCGGCCGGATTGGGCCGGCGGCCTGCGCGAGAGCTGGACGCCGGGCGAAGCCGGCGCACAGGCGCGGCTGAAGGCGTTCCTCGACGACGGCATCAAGGGCTACACCGACGACCGCGACCGGCCTGACCGCGACGGCACCTCGCGCCTATCGCCGCATCTGCGCTTCGGCGAGATCAGCCCGCGCCAGCTCTGGTACGCCGCGCGTTTCACGGCCGCCGAGCATCCGCGCCTCGCCGGCGACATCGACAAGTTCCTGAGCGAGCTCGGCTGGCGCGAATTCTGCCGCCACCTGCTGTTCGACATCCCCGACCTGGCCGAGCGTAATTTGCAGGAGCAGTTCGACGCCTTTCCCTGGAAACGTGACGCGCGCGCATTGAAGGCCTGGCAGCGTGGCCTGACCGGCTACCCGATCGTCGATGCCGGCATGCGCGAGCTCTGGCACACCGGCGTGATGCACAATCGGGTCCGGATGGTGGTCGCCTCGTTCCTGGTGAAGCATCTGCTGATCGACTGGCGTGCCGGCGAACAATGGTTCTGGGACACGCTGGTCGATGCCGATGCCGGCTCCAATCCGGCGAACTGGCAATGGGTCGCCGGCTCCGGCGCCGATGCCGCGCCCTATTTCCGGGTCTTCAACCCGATCCTTCAGGGCGAAAAGTTCGATCCCGACGGCGGCTATGTCCGGCGCTGGGTGCCCGAGCTCGCGCAACTGCCCGACGACCTGATCCACCAGCCCTGGACCGCGACTCCGATCGAGCTCGCCAGCGCCGGCATCGAGCTCGGCAAGACCTATCCGCAGCCGATCGTCGACCACAAGCAGGGCCGCGAACGCGCGCTGGCGGCCTACGCGAAAATCCGCGGCAAGGACTAACTCCGGCGGTTGACCAGCAGCACCGCCGCGGCGCAGGCGGCCATGCCTGCGATCGCGACGGTGTCCAGCTTCTCGTCGAACAGAAGGTAGGCCATCAGCGCGGTCGTTGCCGGCACCAGATAGAACAGGCTCGCGACCGAGGTCGCGGCATGGTGACGGATCAGCCAGTACAGCAGCCCGATCGAGCCGATCGACAACGCGAACACCAGCCAGGCCAGCGCCAGCACGAACTCGCTGGTCCAGTGCACGACATTGGTCTCGAACAGATAGGCGCCGATGCCGAAGAAGATCGTGACCGCGATGTATTGCACCAGGTTGCCGGCACGCCAGTCGATCTGGTTGCAGTAGCGGCGCTGATAGAGCGTCCCGAGCGTGATGCTGACCAGCGAGACGCCGGAGGCAAGCCAGCCCCACCCCGCATCGCCCGTCATCGGTCGGTTGTGCAGGATCAAGACGACGCCGGCGAGCCCGAGCAGCAAGCCGCCCCATTGCAGCGGCGTGACGCGCTCGCCGAGCCAGCGATTGGCGATGGTCGAGGTCAGGATCGGCTGCAAGCCCGGGATCAACGCCGAGAGGCCGGCGGGAATCGAATGCGCGATCGCGATCGCGGTGCCGCCGAGATAGAAGCCGTGCACCAGGATGCCGGCGACCGCGCTGTGGAACACGCCGGTGCGGTCCGGCCATTTCGGCCGTGCCACCGCCGCGATGATCGCCATCACGACCACCACGAACGCCATCCGGATCGACAGATAGGTCAGCGGCTCGGCATTGTTGATGACATACTTGGTGCCGATGAATCCCGTGCTCCACAGCACGACAAAGATCGCCGGCGCCAGACGAGCGGCAGTTTCCTCGAAGCTCTTGTTCATTGCCGGTCGTCATTGCCTGAAGATGAGGCAGCCGGCAATCGCGAATTTCGCGAAGGCCACGCCGATGCCCCACGAACAGTGTCGTCCCGGCGAAGGCCTGGACCCATACGCCGCGACGGATGTTGTCGAAGGGACTCGCCATTCCGACATCACTCACCCATGACCGCCAGTGGTTATGGATCCCTGCTTTCGCCGGGATGAAACTGAGTGTGGGTCGGCAGTCAAATTGAATTCTGAAAAGACGAACCAGCGCGCGCAGCGACGCGTTCGTTCTCCGAACATCGCGTAGATCACGACGATGTGTCGTCAACGATGCCATGCAGCTTTGTCGGATGCGGCATCACGTCTGCGCCGATAGGCTGCGAGACAACTTCGCAGCCGTCGGTCGCGGCGCGTTCCGGTTCGCACCGGAAAATGCCGTCGCCGAATACCGGCGGCCAAAAACACTGCACAAGAAGAACCGGCCACGAGCCGGACAAGAAAAAGAAAAATGGACCAAGTGACATTGGTCGTCGTTCGCGCCGTCGAAGGCGGCGCGACGACGACAAAGGGCATCATCGGTGCAACCGGATTGTCCCGCCTTAAAGTCGAGCGTGCACTAGGCACGCTGGAGAAACAGAAGCTGCTGTTCCGCGAAAGCCAGGGCTCGTGGGCTCTCGGTATTCCGGTGAGACCGACGGTCCGGCAATGCGGATCGTGCACGCTCTGCTGCAAGGTGCTCGAGGTCACCGATCTCGGCAAACCGCTGAACACCGTCTGCAACCACATTCAGGCTGGCGGCGGATGCGAGATCTACAGCGAGCGCCCCCGGCAGTGCCGCTCATTCAGCTGCGCCTGGCTGCAAGGCCATCTCGACGACGACTGGTTTCCCGAGACCGCGGGTATGGTGGCGCATTTCGGACTCGACTCCCTGAATGTGCAGGTCGATCTCGCGGCCGCCGAGCGCTGGCGCCAGGAACCCTATTTCAGCAAGCTCTGCGAATTATCGCTCAAGGGGCTGAGGGTGAGCGAAGGTCACCCCTATGCCACCCTCGTCATGGTCGGCAACGACAAATATTTGCTGCTCGGGAGAACCATCGTGCCCGACCCGACGCTGTTCGGCACCGCCTTCGTGCCGATCACCCACGATAGCTTCCGCTACTGGAAGGCAACGTCGCTCGAGCATCTGCAACGGCTGAACGATCGCGTCATCGAGATCCAGCGCATCCGCCAGGAGTTCGGCTACTGCGCGATCCCTGACGATGACGATCCCTATCCGCCCTACCGGCCGTCGCTGCTGCAACAGCCGGAGCAGCCCGGCGCGGCAGGCGCGCCATGACCTCGCGGAGATTTACCCAGGCAGCCGCCACGCCAACCGCCGCACCGAACGAACCTCAGATCGTCGCCGCGCGTCCGGCGAAGCTGCCGAGCACCGCCATCAGCACGGTCGCGACCGCGCAACAGGCGAGTGCGAGCTCCCAGCCGCCGGTCGCATCATGGGCGAGGCCGGCGAGCGGCGGACCCGCGGCCGCCAGCGAATAGCCGAGGCACTGCGCCATGCCCGACAGCGCGGCAGCCTGATGGCTGTGCGCGGTTCGCAGGCTGACGAATGTCAGGCCGAGAATGAAGGCGGCTCCAGCCCCGAAGCCGAACAGCGCGACCCATAGCATCGCAAGCGACGGAAGCTGCCACAACCCGAGCAGTGCGATGCAGGTGGTTAGCGAGACTGTGATCGCGAGCGCGCGCTGGTCTTTCATCCGCGCGACCATCGGACCCAGGATCAATCCCGGCACCGCGGTCGCCAATTGCGACACGCCGTGCAGCGAGCCTGCCATCGCCGCCGGATAACCTGCCTGCACGAGAATGCCGGGCAGCCATCCGACGATGATGTAGAACACCAGTGAGGTCAGGCCGAGAAAGCCCGTCACCTGCCAGGCGAGCGCCGAGTGCCAGATGGGTCCGCCACGCGGCAGCGAAGCAAGCTCGCCGGCGGGCACCGAGGCCTGTCGAAGCTGGGGAATCCACACCATCAGCGCGGTCAGTGGAAAGACCAGCGTGCTGGCAGCCGAGAATTGCCAGCTCGAGCCGGGCAATTCGGCGAACGGAATCGCCGCAACGGATGCGAGCGCCTGGGCCAATCCCGACGTGATCGCGTAGGCGCCGGTCAGGCTGGCGATGCGGGTCGGGAAGTCCCGTTTCAGCAGGCTCGGAAGCAGGACATTCGCAATGGCAATTCCGGCCCCCAGCGTGCCGGTCCCGAGGAACAGCGCCCAGACCGGCCCGGTCGAACGCAGCGCGATCCCGGCCGCAATGATCAGCAGCGCGCCGAACAGCGACCGCTCCATGCCGTATCGGCGCCCCAGGATGGCCGCGATCGGCGACATCGCCGCGAACGCCAGGAGGGGCAGCGTGGTGATGATCCCTGCCTCGGCTGCGCTGATGCCGCTGCTCTCGCGGATCAAGCCGAGCATGGGCGCGACACCGGTGATCGGCGCACGGATCGCCGAGGCAATCAGCAGGATTCCGCCGAGCAACAGCCCCTGCCCGCCCAGCACGCGCATCGGCGTTATCATCGTCATCGCATGCTCCTGGAGGCCCCTTGCCCGGAATTGGCGTCTCGCCGCATTCGCTTCGCGCGAAAACGCACCGGCCATTCACGGCCGCGAAACTATCGACTCGGCGCCCGCAAGAATTTATATATCTGCTCTATCGATCGCTAAATTCGGTCACAGAATGGGCTTCCAGCTTCGCTATCCCTGGCCGGACCTCGATCCCGATGACGTGGCAGCCCCGGCCATCGCGGTCCGCCTCGACATCACCGAGAACAGGGCCGAGGCGGCCGAACACGCCCACCGGAAGGGTCAGCTGGTCTTTGCACTCGGCGGCGGCGTGATGTGCCGCTTTCCTGACGGGCTGTGGATGGTGCCGCCGCATTGCGGCGTCTGGCTCCCCGGCGGTACGCGCCATACCAATATCGCGACCGCCAACGCGCGGATCCTGTTTGTCTTCGTCGAACCCGGCGCGGCCGAATTGCCCGACCGCTGCTGCACCTTGTCGATCTCGCCATTGCTGCGCGAGCTCATCATCGCGCTTTCGGATCACATGCTGCCGGATCGCGGCAATGCGCCTCTCGTCGCGCAATTGCTGCTGAGCGAGTTGCCGCGCATGCCGATCCAGCGGCTGCATCTGCCGATCTCGACCGAACCGCGCGTGCAGCGGATCGCGGCGGCGCTCGCCGACGATCCGTCCGATCGCAGCACGATGGCTGAATGGGCCGACCGAATGGCGCTCAGCGAGAGCAGCCTCGCGCGTCTGATCCTGCGGGAAACCGGTTTGACATTCGGACGCTGGCGCCAGCAATTGCATCTGATCGTGGCCTTGCGCGAGCTTTCGGCCGGCGCGAGCGTCCAGCAGGTCTCGACCGAACTCGGCTATGAATCGGTCACCGCGTTCATCACGATGTTCAAGAAGGCGCTCGGCAAGCCGCCGGCGAAATATCTCAGCGACATCGTGCAAGGCGGCAGCCCGGCTTTCGCAGCCTGATCAGCGCGGCGCTGGCAGGACGGCATCCCAAGGGCGCTGGGCGGCCGGCGCTCGCAGATGCGTGATCCAGCGTGACCGGATTTTGCCTTCATTTGGGCATCGATCCGGAACAGGCTCTCTCCGAGACATGTCAAAGGCTGCCGCCGCAGGGGGTGTCTGCAATTGACCGATCGATCCCGCGCCGCACAAGACATCGACTTGCGGAATTTCGTCCGGGTCATCTCGGCCTGCACCCTCGGGCTTTGGGCATTCGCGGCCGGCCTGTTGATCGGGGTGTTCTGGTTCTCCTGAGTGGTCGGTGCCTGACGATTGTCAGCGCCTCAAGCCGCCGACGTACCGCGCGCCCTACCCGCCGCTGAGATGGTGAGCAGCCGCGAACAGCGCGAGCCCGGTCAGTACCAGCGCCGACGCCACACCCGCGAGGCTGCGTGCAAGTTCAGCTTTCGAAAGATTGGTTCTGGTCGCCATCATGGCCTCCCGATCCTGCAAGCCGCGACGCCGCCTTGGCGGCCGGGCTAGCGCATGGGGATATTCGCATCATCACGATGAACACATCATGAGCAGCCAACCGACGAAGCGGTCCCCGGTTCCAAATAAAACCGGCCGGCAAAGGATGGCTTCGGACGAAACGCAGCGCCAGCGCCCTACCACTCTTCCGGGCAGGGATCGACGATCTTCCAGAGATCGACCCCGTTCTTGATCTTCTTCATCTCGGTGGTGAGCCCGCCATTGCGGCGGATCCAGTCCTTCACCGTATCGGGGTAATAGGACATCAGGTCGGAGGTGCCCTCGAGGCTGGTGACCTTGATGCCGAAGGTGAAGGCCTTGTCGTAATAGGCCTGGTGGAAGCCGATGCTGGCCTTCGGCGTGACGCAAATCTTGTTCAGTGGCACGATGCCGAACACCAACGTACAGGCCGAATTGCAGATGCCGTCGATGACGACGCGCTCGCGGCGGTCGCGGATCTGCTTGTACTTGGCCTTGTACTCCTCGACATAACCGCCATGGTCGCGCGTGATGTGCAGCACCGCCCGCGCCGGCGTCGCAGCCAGAACCGACAGCAGCAGGGCGACAAGGGGCGTGATGCGCATGGAATGTTCGAAACCGAGGAAAAGGCCGGGTCCGGGCGGACCTGACCGCAGGACTCTGGCCGGACTGTGTTGGCAATCCGTTAAGCATCCGCAAGAAGGCAAAATTTGGCGCGCTGTGACTGATTTCCCGCAGCTTTCCGGCCGGTTTCCAGGTTAAATGTGCCGTAATGAGGATTCTGGAGTGGCCCGGGATGCCGCTCCAGCGTGAATGCCGGAGGCCGCCAATGACCAAGACCAAGCTGTACGCCGCCCTTGCCGTGACCGTGTCGTTGGCCGCTTCGGCCCTCACCCCGGCGGCCGCGGCCGACCTCACCGCCTATCCCCACCACCGGCATCACCACCGCCACCATGCCTATTGGGGCCTGCCCTACCACATCAGCTATCTGCACAATTACGGCCCGGGTCCGACCGCCGGCAGCTTCGCCTATTACGACGGCCCGGCGACCAACAAATGCTACCAGAGTTCGGCCACCTATATCGGCCAGGACCGCCGCCGGCATCCCTGCTTCTGAGGAGTTGCGCGGGCTAGCGCCAATGGCTGGGTCCCGACGGTAGACCCTGCCGAGGTTGCTGGCCCTGCCCGCCCAAGTCTGATAATCGACCCGCAACGCGCTCGTAGCTCAGCTGGATAGAGCATCGGATTTCGATTCCGAGGGTCGGGAGTTCGAATCTCTCCGAGCGCGCCATTGTTCAGACGCCACGGTCGCAGCTGGTGCCGAGAGCCGCGAAACCATTTTCCTCGGCCGGCGAAACCGGGCGGAAACAATTGGCCGGTACGCTCCCCCGAATAATCAAAGAAATTGTGGGGAAGTGTCATGATGGAAGCGACCATTGTCGCGCTGCTGCTGCTCAGCGCCGCGATATTTTTTGCCCACGCCTACGACGCCTTGCACACGCATTGACGGGATCGACATCGTCCGGTCGGCGAGCCTCTGGGCTCGCCCGGGCTGCGAACCGGACTGCTATGCTCACGCGGCCTTCTCCCCGAACCACCGCCGGCACGCCCGACTGAAACTCGTCGCATCGGTGTAGCCGAGCGCCGCCGCCATCTCCTCGCGCGACCGCGTACCGTCCGCGAGCATCGCCCGCGCCCGCTCGCGCAGCACGCTGTCGAGCAGCGGGCGGAACGCGCCGCCGGCTTCCGCCAGCCGCCGCACCAGGGTGCGCTGCGAGGTGCCGATCAAGCGCGCCGCCTCCTCTTCGCCGAGGCGATGCGGCAGGCGCGATGCGATCAGGTTCTCGACGATCCGCGTCAGCGCCTCGGCATCCGAACGCGGCTTCTCGATCGCCTCGAGCGCTTCGATCGCTTTGGCGTGCAATTCCGGATCGGCAAACGGCGATGGCCGCGCGCAGAGCTGCTTCGGCACATCGAAGCGGAAAGCGCCGGCGCTGAACTTCACCGCGCAGGAAAAATGCGGCGCCAAACGCTCCGCGCCCGCGGGCGGAGCCCAGGGAAATTCCAGCGTCGCCTGCCCGATCGCGTCCTCGAGCAATTCGACATAGACCGCGTGCACGTTGAGGCTCACCGCCAGCGCCACGGCGCGCCAGAGCGCGTCGTCCATCGCGACGGCAGGGGAGATCTCGATCTGGATCGAGCGCACGGTCTTGCGCAGCCGGTTGCGAACGAATGGCGCGCGGGTCGATCCGAAACGCGCGCCGGTATTGAGCGCATCCGCGATGGTCGGCGCCGTCCTGGTCGCCACATCGAGCGCGCCCTGCAACGATGTCGACCACACCGCCGCGGCCGACAGCGGCCACAGTTCGCCATGCGCCCGGGTGATGTTGGCGGCCAGCATCACCAGCGACGACACCGGCATGTGCGCGCCGGGCTGGTCGAGCGCATCCTGCTGAATAGCCGTGCCCTTCAGCAGCGCTTCACGCTCGTTCCGTGTCTTGCCGAAGGTTCGCACCAGCGCTCGCGCATAGGCCGCGGACACCGGCGTCCGAAGGGCATCGGTCTCCGATCTCTGCATGTGTCGGCCCCTCCCTCGCACACGTCCGGCTGAGCGGTTGTGGCGCAAAATGCCACAAAATTGGCCTGTTGGGAACTGGCGGCACCGGGCCACCTCGCAGCATGCTCCACACAACAATGGCGAATGCCGACTCGAAGAGATGCCGGAGGGAATGCGATGATCTTCACGGGCACCAATGCCGCTGGCGAAACCGTCACCTACCGTGACGGCAAGCGCTATCTGTGGATGCTGTCGTTCATTCCGCCGCTGATCCCGCTGTTGTCGTACTGGCTGTACCTGCGGACGCACAATCCGCTGGTGACGCTGATCCCCTTCGCCTTCATCTTCATCCTGATCCCGCTGCTCGACGTCGCGTTCGGCGAGGACACCCACAATCCGCCGGCCGAAGTGGTGGCCGCGATGGAGGCCGATCCATACTATCTGCGGCTGGCGCGCTTCAGCGTGGCGTTCCCCTGGATCAACTACATCGCGTTGATCGCCTTCTTCGGCACCCAGGAGCTGCCTTGGTGGTCCTACATCGCACTGCTGCTCGGCGTCGGCACCATCAACGGCGGCACATTGCTGATCGGGCACGAGCTCGGCCACAAGTCGGACCGGCTCAACATCCTGTTCGGCACCCTCGCCAATTGCGCGGTGGGTTACGCCCATTTCCGCATCGAGCATAATCGCGGCCACCACACCTGGGTCGCAACGCCAGAGGATCCGGCCAGCGCACGGTTCGGGGAATCGATCTACGCGTTTGCGCTGCGCGAGTTGCCGGGCGCGTTCAAGCGCGGCTGGCGCAACGAAGCCGAACGGCTGACCCGGCGCGGCGAGCCGGTCTGGTCGGTCAATAACGAAATCCTGCAGGGCTTCGCGCTCACGCTCGTGGTGGCGGCCGGGTTGATCGCGCTGTTCGGCTGGAAGGTCGCGCCGTTCATCGTCGCGCATCATTTCCTCGGCTGGTATGCGCTGACCCAGGCCAACTATGTCGAGCACTACGGCCTGCTGCGCGAGAAACTGCCGAACGGCCGCTACCAGGCGGTCGAGCCGCGGCACTCCTGGAACACCAACCACATCGTCTCGAACCTGATGACGCTGCATTTGCAGCGGCACTCCGACCACCACGCCAACCCGATGCGTCCCTACCAGTCGCTGCGCGATTTCGACGACATCCCGCGGCTGCCGAACGGTTACACCGGCATGTTCGGGCTCGCCGCGATCCCGCCGCTCTGGTTCCGGGTGATGGACCCGAAGGCGCTGGCCTGGGCCGGTGGCGACAAAAGCAAGCTGAACCTCGGCGATCGGGCGGCGGCTTCCTGATCAAGTCCGACCTGAGGTTCAGCTGCTGGGAATCTTCCGCCGCACCGCCTCGACGCCGGCGTCGGTGACGCGATATCGCCGCCCCAGCTCCGGGACGATCCAGCCCTTCTCGATCATTCCGGCAATAGTGCTGGGGCCGACACCCGCGGGAAACGATCGGCGATTCCGGATCGCATCGATCGCGACTCGCTCGAGATGGGTGGCGACGTGCGACGGGCGGGCGCGAAACGCCTTGGCGATCAGCAGGACCGACAGGACCTCGGCGCGGCGGCGCACTGCAGACGCGCTGCGGGTCAGCTCGTTGCTGATCTCGAGCGCATTCTTGCCGGCCTTCGCGAGCTCTCTGAGCTTGTCGTCCTCGTCAGAGCTCCAGCGCCGCACGATTCCCATCTGCCCCTCACCGCCTGGATACCCACCTCGAACCGATGGATACGCAGGCGGCGCCGATTTGCCATGTGACTTTCGGCACCTCTTGCGGTGATGTCGGCGCAGTCGCCGTCACGAGGGCGATGGCGGTGCCGGGCGCTTCGCTCAGTGCTTGCTCGGCTCGAGCGCGATCAGCACGCCGGTCGGCTCGGGCGACATCGGTCTCCCTTCGAAACCGGGAACAAATCGCGGGACGCGATAAAGAGTGACGACTCCAGACTTCACGCGCCAAACCCTGAGCCCGCCGTAGTTAACTATCGCCTGTCAAGGGGCTAGGCGGGCACAGCAACGTGGAGTATTTTTCAAGCTAATTTGGATCGTGGATTTTTTGTAATGGTAGATTCGCTCCCACTGCGTCTCAAGCGGAAGCTTTGGACACATTTCCTCGGAGTCGATAGCTGGGTGGGCCGGACTGGCGACTTCAGGACTCGCGAGCGCCATGGACTAGTTAGCCGCCCTTATTATGTCTACGGCATGCTGCGCGCAGCCGATCATGCAAGATACGTCGGCGCAAGTTCCGTCACCGTGGTCGAGTTCGGCGTCGCCAGCGGCCGTGGACTGCTCAACATGATCGACTGTGCGGAACTGATAACCGCCGAAACAGGCGTCGCGTTCCGGATTGTCGGCTTCGATACAGGGGCAGGCTTGCCGTCGATCGACAGCTACAAGGACCACCCGGAAATATGGAATCCCGGCGATTTTGCCATGGAAGATCGGACATCGCTCGAGAAGAAGATCGGCGGTCGTGCCGAGATCATATGGGGGAATATCGACCAGACGATCGATGGCTTCACCGGGACTCTGGGGCCGCAATCCCCTCTGGGCTTCATCGCAATCGACGTCGATATCTATAGCGCCTCGAAATCAGCGCTCCGATGCCTGACCGGAGATCCAGAGAAATACCTTCCCGCGATGAGCATGTATTTCGACGACGTCAGCTTCTTCTTTGCAAACAAATGGTGCGGCGAGCTCGCGGCAATTGAGGAATTCAATGCCGAGCATGCGATGCGAAAGATCGATCGCGATAGAAGCCTGCCAGGGTTAAGGCCGAAAGCTGCGGCTGCGTGGTATCAGGCAATGTACGTTGGACACGTTCTCGACCACCCTGCCCGCCAGTCGCCGGCCAACAGAAAAGGGCTCACGATTAAAGAACACGCAGCTTTCATGTCAGCGAGCGCTTTGAGCTGAGGAGATACGTTGTGAACAATCCATTTGGACGGTTCGACCGCGAGAAGCTTCGGGAGCAGTTTACGACAGCAAAGCCTGTCCCACATATCGTGATCGATGACTTTATTCCCGCCGACGACGCCAGGGCCGTTGTCGCGGCTTATCCCGATTTCGGATCAGCGCTAGAACTCGGTAAGACCTTCAAAACGGTCAATGAGCGCAAGAAGGTCCAAGTCTCCGACTATAGAAAGTTTACCGGCGCCGTCAGCACCTTGAATACGGCCCTTGCATCATCAGAGTTTCTCGCCGATCTCTCCTATATTACAAACATGCCAAATCTCCTTGCTGACGAGCAGTTGCTCGGCGGCGGCATCCACATCACAGGCCCGGGGGGCAGGCTGGACGTTCATGTTGACTTCAACTTCATCGAGGATAGACAGCTTCACCGGCGATTGAATCTCCTGCTTTATCTCAATGAGCCGTGGCAAAAGGCTTGGGGCGGCCAATTCCAGTTGTGGGACGCTGACGTAGAGCACTGCGAAGCGACATTCGACCCAATATTCAACCGCTGCGTAATCTTTGAAACCAACGAGGTCAGCTACCACGGGGTGATCCCGGTCTCTCCCTCCGCGCCCGCTCCGCGACGATCTTTTGCAACTTACTACTACACCAAGGAGGCCCCGGCACATTGGACTGGTGCTAGCCACAGCACCATCTTCAGAGCCCGACCGGAAGAGAGAATGAAGGGCTTGGTGCTAATGCCGGCAGAGATCGTGAAGAACAACATTGCGGCCGGCGTACGACGTGCAAAGCGTGGCATTAGGAAGCTACTAAAGTCCTGAGGACCAAACGGATTCCGCGTCAGTTTTTCGATATGCTGACGATCGTCAGCGGTATCGGACCGGGTCTTTCGGACGCAGCATTGAAGGTAGTCAGCAAGATACGAAACGAGCAGCTCCCCTCGTAAGCTAGGAGAGCGGCACCTCCTTGTTCGCAATCAGATCGGCAAGTAAATTCCAGTGTCTACACCGAAGAACCAGATTGGCGTCCTCCGCGCGATTGATCTCCTCTTGCGTCATTTGCTCCGGAGGCTTCCCCCGACGTCAGCCGTCGAACATGTTGCTCTCTGGTGGGGCTATCGGTTCCAGCCGTCTCCCTCGATCGTCAAGCTCCGATCGGGTGCGCTGGTGAAAACGACGCACGTGGATCATCTGCAACTACTTCTCTACTACCTCGGAATCTTTGAACCCTCGTGCGTACAGGCTATGAAGAGCCATCTGCGCCCCGGCAGCACGCTTCTCGACGTCGGCGCAAACATCGGGCTCTTCAGTATTGAAGGAGCAACCGCTGTCGGTTCGTCGGGGAACGTCATAGCGATCGAGGCCGCTCCACCGCACGCACAGACGATCCGCGATGCTGCGGCGCTCAACCGTTTGCAGAACATCGAGGTGGTTCCCGCAGCGGTTGGAAGCAGTGAGGGCGCCGCTATCTTGACCCTTCCCGAGAAGGGCAACTATGGCATGTACACTCTCGGTTCTGTTGCAGGAGAGCGGAGCTTTCAGGTTCCGGTCCGCAGAATCGACGATATTGTCGCCGGGCGTCGCGTCGATTTTATCAAGATAGACATCGAAGGGTCGGAGTATCAGGCTCTCCTAGGCGCGGTTCAAACGTTGAAATCGACACCTCCTCTCCTGATCGAACTCAACGAGGCTGCGCTGGTCGGCTGTGGCAGTTCTGCACGTCAAGTCAAGCAGTTGCTCTTCTCATATGGATATCAAGGGCACGTTCTCGGTAGTGCGAAACAAATCACATTAGACGATCTTCATGTTTGCGATGAATGTCTCTTTCTGCCAACGATTGGATGAAGCGCCTGGGATGTCCAGGCGGATTTCTTGATAGCAGTATCGCGCGATAGAGGATCAAGAGGCGGTCGAACGCAGCTCGGCCTTCTCGGCACGATCCGTCTGCCCCTCACCGCCTGGATACCCACCTCGAACCGATGGATACGCAGGCGGCGCCGATTTGCCGTGTGACTTTCTTGCGGTGATGTCGGCGCAGTCGCCGTCACGAGGGCGATGGCGGTGCCGGGCGCTTCGCTCAGTGCTTGCTCGGCTCGAGCGCGATCAGCACGCCGGTCGGCTCGGGCTCGTGCGGCCGAAGCGAGGTCAACTCCGGATCGCTCCACTCGGCAAGACTCACCACCTCACCGGTCTGCCCCGGCATGTCGGAGGACTGGGCGGGTTCGAGGACCTTGAGTCCGCTGGTGTCGACAAAGAATGTGTGTTCGCCGAACACGCTGTTCAATTGCGGCACGGCCGGATGATCGTCCGGAAGCACCTGGGCATTGAGTTGCGTCATGGTCTGTTTGACTTGAGTCGAATTCAGCTTCATCCGCTGCTCCTTCGTGTTGGTTCCGGCCTTGATGTTGGCTGGTTCCTCCCCGCCCGCGCCCTTTGTCGTCAGGGCCTCGAATCCTCGAACCGATCCGGCACCGAAACGTTCCCGAATGCGACGCATTGACCGCATAGGCGTGCAGTTTTGACCGCACGCGTTGCAGGTTCCACATGTAATCGTGGTGATGACCAGTCGATGCGTAAAGGCGCGACAGGCGTGCTGCGTTCCTCTCGCAGCAACTCAGGCCAGGACGGGCAGCACGACCTCGTCGATAACGACGTCGTTGATGCGCCGCTGTTCCGCGGCGGGCTTGTCGTAATTGCCGCAGCACTGCACGACGACGAGGTCGAGCGCAGGGAACAGATAGAGACGCTGTCCGCCCCAGCCGATGCCTCCAGCCCAGCGCTCCGGATGCGGCAACGCGGCGGCGAACGATGCGCCGAGATACCATTGGTAGCCGTAGCGGCGGCCATCTTCCATCATGACCGCCGGCGCGAGCATGCGCGTCAGCCAGTTGCGCGGCACGATCTGCCGGCCGCCCCACGCACCACCGGCGCGCACCAGCTGACCGATCTTGAGCAGATCGCGCGGCAGCAGACGCAGCCCCGACGCCGCGCGATACTGGCCATCGCCCACGCCCTTCGCCCAATCGACGCGACCGAAGCTCAGCGGATCGAACAGCACGCGGCGGCAATAGGCGAGCAGCGGCTCGCCGGTGCCCTGCGAGATGAGATGTCCCAACAGCGCGGTCGCGCCGCCGCAATAGCTCCATTTGGTACCGGGTTCGGCGATGATCGGCCGCTCCAGGATGAAACGGAAGCGCTCGGGCGCGGCCTCCATCGCGATCTCCGAATTACGCAGGTCGCGCCCATAGGGGACGGTGAGTTCGTCCCATTCGATGCCGAGCGTCATCGACAGCACATGATGGATCGTGATGCGGTCGCGGCCCGGCTGGCGCGCGAGATCGGCATATTCGGGAAACTGGTCGTACAGCTTTGCCTCGGGCGGCGGCACCTTGCCGGCGGCGAGCGCGATGCCGTAGACGAGACCGACCACGCTCTTCGACACCGAACGCAGATCATGCGGAACATCGGGACCGAACACGACGTCGTGCAGCGCTCCCCCGATTTCGGATTCGTCGTCGCCCTTGCCATAGTGCTCGAACAGCAGCCGGTCGCCCTGGCTCACCAGCAGCGCGTGCAGTCCGCTGATCCGATCTGCGCCCTCTGCTTGCGCGAGACGGTGGGCGATGTCCTCCGCCGACGGCAGTGCCGACGCGGCCGATGGCATGAGCAGGCTCGCCCCCAGCCCGGCCAGAACGCGACGCCGATCGATCCCGATCCTGAAAGTCTGAGGCACACGCATGGTCACCCTCCTCCGGTATTCAGCCGGCGTGCTGCTCGGGCTTGAGCAATCGGTAATGCAGCCGCGCGTAGCTGCCGAGCCTGCCGACCGCGACATTGACAGCGAACAACAGCAGCAGCGCGATGCCGCCGCTGGCGGATAGCAGTCCGATGCCGGCGACAGTGCGCAGCATCAGCTTCGCAATCGACGCGACCGCGGCGAGCTTGAAGACGCTGATGAGCAGCCCGATCCCGACGATCCCGAGCACGAACATCACGAGACCTAGAACCAGCACGGTGATCAGCGCCGCAAACAACAGCGGCAGCAGCACGACGATGTCGACGGCGGCAAGACCACCGATGGCAAGCAGCACCGATGCCGAGTTGCGCAGGCTGTGATCCTGTTCCCAGCGCTTCAGGCCGGTCTCGGCACGCAGCTCGCGTGCCAGCCACGCCGGATCGCCGAGCGCCGCCGCGACATCCTCTTCGCTGCGTCCATCTGCGAAACCCTCGTCGAAATACGCGTTGTAGTCATCGAGGATGTCCTCGGCTTCACGTGCCGGGAGGCCCGCCAGTCCATCCGAGAGACGTCGCAGGAAGGCCGCCCTGTTCATTTGCGCTCTCCGAGCAGTTGGTCGACCGCGTCGGTAAACACCTGCCATTCGCGCTTCTGGGCGGCGAGCGCGGCACGGCCAGCCGCCGTCAGCCGATAGTATTTCCGCGGTGGCCCGCTGCTCGACTCGACGAGGCGCGTGTCGACCAGCCCGTCATCCTGCATGCGGCGCATCAAAGGATAGATCGTGCCCTCGCCCATCCCGATGCCCGAGGCGAGCGTGCTCGCGATCTCATAGGCATAGCTTTCCCCACGGGCCAGCAGCGCCAGCACGCACATCTCGAGCGCTCCCTTCTTGAGCTGAACCTGGATCGTCGATTCCGCCATCGAACTCCTGCACGTCACAGGAACTGTATATAGCAAGGTACCATGCAATGCAAGGTACTAGTGCAGGCGCAGCGCTCGGGCACGAGCGGCCGCGGGGAATTCCGCGGTGCGGAGGTTAGGACTGCCCGTGCGCCGTAGGCCGCATATGGATCAGCGCATCGAGCAGGAGGACGAGAACGGGGCGCTGCTCGTCGTTGACGAGTTCGGTCTTGAAGATCACCACGGCGTCGCGCCGCTCCGGCCTGAGGGTGATCTTCTGGATTTCCGATTGGCCGGTGAGTGTCGCTCCCGGCCGAACCGGACTGGGAAGCCGGATCTCGAAGCTGCGGCCGACGATGCCCGCCACCTTGGTCCAGATCGCCTCCACGACGAGGCGCTGATAGATCGCCATGGTATTGAAGCCGCTTGCGATCAGCCCTCCGAACGGCCCCACGGCAGCAGCGGCCGGATCGGTATGGATCGGCACCGGATCATATTTTCCGGCGAACGCCAGAATCTCCGCTTCTCCGATCGTGTAGGTGCCAAGCTTGAATGTCTGGCCCTCGGTGAGATCTTCCGCATACAGCATCGCGCGCCTCCATCTGCCGCGCGACGATAGCCGAACGTTGCGGGCTTTCCATTACCTCTGGGGTCATGAACTTCGCGCGCGACCGCCATGCGCGCATACGAGACGCAAGCAGCACCGGCCGCGCGCGTCTCCGAGCGCGCATCCCGCGCTATTGCAGCCGCGCCGCCCTCGCCTTCGCGGCCTTCACGGTGTTCTCCATCAGGCAGGCGATCGTCATCGGGCCGACGCCGCGCGGCACCGGCGTGATCGCACCGGCGACCAGCAGCGCCTCGTCGAACGAGACATCGCCGCACACCATGTAACCGCCGTCCGGCTTCTCGACGCGCGTGGTGCCGACGTCGATCACGATCGCCTGCGGCTTGATCCAGTCGCCGCGCACCAGACCAGCCTTGCCCACCGCGCTCACCAGAATATCGGCCTGCCGGCAGATGGCGCTGATACCGCGGGTGTGGATGTGGGTCTGCGTCACGGTCGCCTGCTCCTGCAGCAACAGCGCGGCCATCGGCTTGCCTACGATGTTGGAGCTGCCGATCACCACAGCATGAGCGCCGGCGAGATCTGGACGGATCGACTTGATCAGCCTGAGGCACCCGAGCGGCGTGCACGGCACCAGCGCATCGTCGCCGTGAAACAGCCGGCCGGCGTTGAGGGCGTGCAGGCCGTCAACATCCTTGGCCGGATCGACCGCGGCCATCACCCGCAGGGCGTCGATATGCGCCGGCAACGGCAGCTGGATCAGGATGCCGTCGATATCGTTGCGGGCATTGAGCGCCTCGATCCTGGCAAGCAGGTCGGCCTCGCCGGCGTCGTCCGGCAGGCGCACGACCTCGCCGCGCAGGCCGAGCCGCTCGGCCATCCTGACCTTGCTCTGGACGTAGATCTGGCTCGCGGGGTCACATCCGACCAGCACGACCGCAAGTCCCGGCGCGCGGGGCAGCCGGTCCAGTTCGCAGGCAACCTTGTCGATGACAATTTGGGCATGCAGATGCCCATCGAGAATATTCGCCGTCATGGCACCTCCATTTCGAAGCGGTGCCCAGGCGCGCGGCGATCAGTCTCTGCGCTCCCCGATGGTGGTCCATCCAAGCGCCAGTCGCGCAGATGGCATCGTCATAGCCGTCCGGTGCGGCAAAGGCAAATCACACGCATGACGATCCAGCGGCGGCGAATTGCCTGTATTTTTGCCGGTGGATCGCGGCCAGGCGGGCCGCCGCTGGGGGTAGGATTCGGGCAAGACTTGCGATAAGCCTCGGCGCTTGCCGGGCTTTTCCGATCCCCGGCGCCATCCTTCCGGTCATCACGCCATTTCGGACATTTTCGACATGAAGCATATCATCCTCGCGCTGGCGCTCCTGTGCCCGGCGGCTGCGCTTGCTCAAGGCATCACCCCACCCCCGGCCGCGGACAAGCCGGCGGCGGCCCCTCAGCCGATGGTCGGCGACAAGCCGCTGGTCCAGGTCGGCAAGAAAGGGGCGAAGAAGGGCGAAAAGCCGGCGCCGGGCAAGCCGCAATCGGTCGCGCAAAAGCTGCAGGCCTGCGGCGACATCGACGATGCCACCAAGGAGCGGCTGAACTGCTACGATGAGATCTTCAAGCCGCAGCCGAAGCCGAAGGCGGCCCCTGCCAAGGGCGTCAACGAGTGCCGGTTCGTCAAGGAAGAGGACGAACGGCTGACCTGCTACAACGGCTTCGCCGACAAGATTCCGCGCCTGCCGCGCTAAGGCGCATTGCCGGGTTCTGATTGAATCGGTACCGCGCTGGCTCCATCACGCGGTCTAGCACCTCGAACATGAAAATGCCGCCGCAACCAAGTTGTGGCGGCATATCGATGCGGACTGCGGGCGCCTGCTTACCAGGTCCCGAAGCCGCTAAAGAAGCCCATGCGCGGCTGCTGCTGTGCGACACGGTAAGGCTGATACATTCCGGGCTGCACCAGCCGCATCGGCTGCTGCTGATAGGGGTGGCTGCGCGCAACCTTGCGCTTCTTCGGCGCCGGCGGCGGGACCAGCGCCGGCTGCTCGGCCGGCTCCGCCTCGGCCACCACCGGCCCCTTCTGTGCGTCAGCCGCCTTCTCCGGCGGGATGAACTGGGCAAACGTATCGCGGACGCGGGACTGCGCGGACGCCTCATGCGGGGCCGACGAAGCTGCCGCAGCCACCACATTCACCTGCGGCGGAACGATGGTCGGCAGGCTGGTGTCATACACCACCCGTTCCGGCAGCTTCTGGGTCGACCTGATGCGCACCATCGTCTTGTCGACTCCGGGCGACGACAGGCCCTGGGTCTGGCCGGGAGCAACCGCGTCCTGCGGCACAATGGCGTTAACAACGAAGAGCAGCGCGAGCAGCACTCCACCAACGAACAGGAAATAACGCGCCACAGGCATCTTGGAAGCTCCCCCCGCGCCACGGGCACGGTTCATCTCGGCGCGACGACAGACGTCATCGCGCAGCGAATTCTTCGTCTGCGCATGATCAGCCGGAAGGTCGCCATCCGCGCTCCTCCGGTCATTCACTAACGGTCGGCTTAGTAGTTAGTTCCTGCCTCTCCGTTACGGTTCACCCGGCCGGTCAATTCCCGGTCACTTTTTCGAGATCAAGGGTTTAGACCCGGCTGGCGGTCACGACCGAACATTTCGCCTTATTCGCGTTAACGTTTACGAACCCGATTAACATCCGTGAATAGGTCTTGCGGCTCCTCCTCGCGATGGTGTCGGGGATCAGTCGCTTGCGCTCGGTCACGGGGCTGCCGTCGCGGCGGATGAAGGCGCAGGCGATCTCGATATCCTTGACCGCGAAATCATTGGCATTGCGCAGCGTCAAGGTGACCAGGACCTTCGAACCCAGCCCGCCGCGCCGCCATGATTGCGAGGCGATCCGCAGCTTGTTCAGCGGCGACCGCTCGGAGCCCGGCTCGGACGGCCGTACCTCCTCCGCCGCCTGCGAAGCGGTAGCCACACCTACCGTGGCCGGCTCATCGGCCGGCACAGCCGGAGTATCCTTTCTCGCCTCGGCAGGCTGCGCCCCGGTCGAGGTGTCTTGCGCGCTCTGGATGACGGTGGAGGACATTGGCCAGACGTCCTCATCTCCGGCGTCACTCGGGTCCGGGAGCATGAACCATGCGGTAGCCCCGGCGATCGCGATCACCGGCAACAGCAGGCCGGCATAGAAGCCGCGCTCACCGAAACGTTCAGCGGCAGATCTCCAAAACGACGACAATCCGGTCCTCATCGTCGCGCCCTCACCCTGGCAGCCCAATCACGCCACCACGCACCTTGCAGCCTTCAAGATGACCGCAGGCCCTACGGCCACGCGAGAACAACCGCCCACCGCCGGAATGGTTTCGGTTCGGGACGACGATCTTGCGGGCACGTCTTGGGCTGGCATCCCAGTCGATCACTCGCCAAAGCGATGCGATCAGGGTGAATCGCCATCGCGCCTTGGACCCCTGTTCAGGCATATTCGGACATGGTGCTCTCGGAAATCCGCTTCGCACTTTTCCGGATCATGTCCTAGATTTGCACCACTCGAGCGCGAGTGCCACGCAGCCGAGCGGCACGAGAATAACAAGGAGTTCGCAATGCCTGTCGTCACCTGGGACCACGTCCATCTGCGCAGTCCCGATCCCGAGGCCACCGCGACCTGGCTGCGCGATATTCTCGGCGGCGAGATCATTCGCGGCCCCGGCCGCATCGACGTTCAGCTCGGCGGCGCCAGGGTGTTCATCGCGGAGGTGGCACAAGGCGACGGCGTCAATGCCCCGCCGGTGACGCCTTATCAGGGGCTCGATCATTTCGGACTGGCGGTGAAGGACATCGACGCCGTCGCGGCCGAGATCAAAGCCAAAGGCGTCGAGTTCACCAAGGAGCCGACCACAATCCGTCCCGGCGTGCGGATCTGCTTCATCCGCGGCCCGCAGGGCATCTCGATCGAGCTGCTCGAGCGCGACAAGAAATACGCGTGAGTGGCGCGCCGCGCTACGTCATGCTGCCCGGCATGAAGCAGCGGATCGTCACGCCCATGTAGCTCTTGATCGGCCAAACCATGGCCCGGCCGGCCCGGTTGGGCTCGGTCACCACGGCCTCGTCGGGGACGTCGATCCACGCACCGTCGAGACGCACACGATAGTGGCCGTCCTTCGATTCCCAATCGACATCGCTGACGGCGCTGCCGTCGGCGTCCGAGCAACACGGTCCCTTGCCGCTGCGCAGGCTGTCGAACCACTCCTTGAGCGGCGAATTGGCGTAGCGGCCGTCAGGATCGCGCGCCTGCGCAAGCTGCACAGCTGCGACCGATACGAGGGCGACCAGACCAAGCGACAGAAACACGCTCGTCCGGCCGCGGCGACGGCCAACCAGGGTTCCGGGATCGTCATTCCGGCCTGCCAAGCGGCCGCCAGCTTCCAACCTGTCTGTCATGTGTGTTGCTCCAGCACTCACCGGCCAGTGCAACCAGAGCTATGCATTTCGCGGGCCAGTTCGATTCGCGCGCACGGTCCGCTGTCATCGCGCCGTCACACCGCCTGGCAGGAACCGAGGGTTCACGGCCTCTCCGGACACCCCGGAATCAACCTGCCGCATTGCACGAGGTTGCTCGCTTTGGCATAAAAAACCAATCCGGATTGCTGCGGGCGCGGCAGCCGGTCCATGGGACGTTATGAAGAACGGGCTGTACTCAATCCACGTCACCCTGCTGGACGGGCGTGTCGGCAAGGGCAGCGGCGTGATTCTGTTTCGCGACGGACAGATTCTCGGCGGCGATGCCTATCTGTATTACACCGGCAGCTACACGGTGAAGGGCGACACCTTCAAGGGCGAGGTGCTGGTGCAGCGCCACACCACGCCGCGCGAGACCGACAATCCGCTGTTCGGCGGGCCGGCGCCGGTCGGCATCGGCGTCTCCGGCACCTTCACCGACACCCGCGGCAACATGAGCGGAACCGCGCTGGTCGGCAAGGCGAGCCTGATCTTCGGCGCGACGCTGCACTGGCTCGCCGATATCAATTAAGGCAACGACCGAGTGGCACGGATTCGGAACGTCAAGCGGGGCTTGCTATCAGGCGTCACGTGCGTCCGACCGCTTCCGAAGCACGCCTTATGCGCTCCTTGTCACCCGCGAACGCGAGCTGAAGCTCCGCACGACCGAGCGCCTCGACTGAATGCCGCCTCGCATTCTGCCGGAAGCGGTCGTCGTCGTATAGCGACAGTACCCGCAGCGCCTTTTGCAACTGCAATCCGACCTCGATGATACCGGCGCCATCGCGTGCGATCGGCACAAAGAGATCATCGAACAGACCTGCGAGATCGATCGGCGGAACATGAACGTTGGGATAGAGAATTTCGGCCTCGAGAGGGTCGACGGGCTCCGCCCAGACCGACAGAACGCGTATGGCTCGCGTGATCACGTCGATCGCAGTGCCGGGATCGTTGACCGCTGGAGAAAGCGCGCGTGATGCGATCTCGGCGAGAACGCAAGCGCCAAAGCGAGGATCCTGATCGAACGAGCGTGTCTCGCCAATCGAGAAGCAACTCCTGATCGCATCCTGATCGAGATCGTGATCCCGCAAGCCGACGCTCCAGGCGACGGGTTCATTGGTCCCCGTCAGTTGTCCCGGGATTGTGCGAACGAATATTTGACCGCCGCCGGCCGTTGCTATCGCCGAGAGTCCGCCGGTGTCGAGATGCTGAACGTACCCAATTGCGGACGGAAAGATCGGACGCGCCGTCGCTGGAACGTCGAAGCTCGCGTCGTTCAGCGGCCGGCAACCGAGAAAGGGGCGCTTACGCCGCGATCGCATCGCCTCGATCGTCACGACTTCGACGCGCGCTGTCGTTTCAGTCACGCGCCCCAGGCTCGAAAGATGATCGATCCATCGCAACAAAGTTACGATGATCAAGACGATCACCGCAATCGTCACCACGAAGAGAACGACGCGACCGCTTTCTCCGTAGGCGCCGGTGCTGAGCGCGATGATCCCGACAAGACTGAACAGAAACGAGCCGACAAAAGTCGCCAGCACATTCTGGGTCGTGCTGTCCTGCATGATAAGCCGTGTCGCGCGCGGCGTCACGCTACTGGTCGCGGCGGAATAGGCCGAGACCATTGTGCTCAACGAGAACGTGGTAACCGTCAGCATGCTGGACGCGATGATGCTCAGGACATTGTCGACGGCGTCCGCGCCTATGCTCGTGGTCCAGTTGCTCGGAATATAGGGTCTGACAAAAATGGCGACCAAAGCCGTGGCAATCGCCAGGAGGGAGAAAAGAGACGCTCGAAACCAGATCCGATGGATGATTTGCGAAGAGAGCCAGATCCAGCGTGACGTCATCGAGAGTTTTCCGTTCCCGCGGTTGAAATCAACTCGACGCCTTCCGCAGCCACCGACCGCAGCCGTCCTGTCGGCGCAAGACCGACCCCAGCGAACATTTCAGGACGATGCTGTCAACCGCACTGCGGTACGCCAGTGTGGATGGCGCCGCGTTTCCGCTCGCTTGCCCGGCGGATACGCACGCAACTCAAGCCGCTGCTGCTTTGCATCCTGCGGTCCGGAACAGCAGGCCAATCTACTCCGCGGCTTGCTCGAGTGGCGCGACGCGCGGCAGGATGATCTGGATGCGCGTGCCGTTGCCGGGCGCGGAATCGAGCGAGAGCCGGCCGCCCAGCCGCGTCGTGACGATGCTGTAGACGATGTGCAGGCCGAGCCCGGTACCACCCTGATCGCGTCGCGTCGTGAAGAACGGATCGAAGGCGCGGCGCCGCACGTCGAGGCTCATGCCGCAGCCATTGTCGGCGAAGATCACCTCGACATTGTCGCCGCCGGCGGCGTGAACCTTGATCTCGACCTCGCCGGGCTTGCCGTCCGGGAACGCATGCGCCACCGCATTGAGGAACAAATTGGTCAGCACCTGGCCATACGGTCCGGGGTAGGAGTTCATCATCAAGTTCGGCTCGCAATCGACGTTGAGCGTCAGATTGTGCTTGCGCAGACCAGGCCGCAGGCTCATCACCACCTGCTCGGTGAGATCGCCGAGATCGAAGGTGCGCTGGTCCGAATAGTTGCGGTCCGCCGCGACCTGCTTGAACGACTGGATCAGTTCTGCCGCGCGGTTGAGATTGGCGACGAGTTGCGACGACGCATCCCGTGCGGTGTTGAGGAAATCGTTGAGGCTCGAACGGCGCAGGTCGCCGCGCTCGACCTGGGCCGCGAAGATCGCAGTCTTGCGCTCCAGCGCCGAGGCCACCGTCAGGCTGATGCCGACCGGATTGTTGACCTCATGGGCGACGCCGGCGACCAGGCGGCCGAGCGCGGCGAGCTTCTCGGCCTCGATCAGCGAGTTCTGCGTCTCGCGCAGGTTGCGCAGCGCGGCCTCGGCGGAATCCTTGGCCTTGCGCATCTCCTGCTCGGAACGCTTGCGCTCGCCGATATCGAGCGCGACCGTGACGATGTTCTCGATCTCGCCCTGCTGGTCCAGGATCGGCAGCTTGTTGACCAGCCATTGCCGCATGTTGCCGGCGGCGTCCTTGTATTCCTCTTCGTAGAAGCCGAGCTCGCGCCGCACCGACAGCACGCGCTTGTCGTTCTCGTCGGTCTTGGCGGCGCCGTAGCGCTGCATCAGCTCGGCGGTGGTCCGGCCGATCGCGTCCTGCGGATCGACACCGAATATGCCCGCCATGTAGCGGTTCATCATCACGTAGCGCAACTCGTTGTTCTTGACGTTGATGACGGCGGGCACCGTGTCGATGACCATTTGCAGCATGCGGCGGCCTTCGGCGATGGCGTCCTCGGCCCGCTTCTGGTCGGTGATGTCGCGCACCGTGCCCTCGTAGCGGATCACCTCGCCCTCGTCGTTGCGCACGACGGTCGCAGAATCCGACAGCCACAGCACGGTGCCGTCACGCGAGCGCACCTGGTATTCGTAGTCGTGTACGGTGCCGTCGCGCTGCATCAATTGCTGGTACTGCTCGCGCGCCGCCGGATCGACGTAGACCGTGGAGGCGATGTCGTCGGTGCCCTTGATCAGGTCCTGCGGCGTGGCATAGCCCATCATCCGTGCCAGCGCCGGATTGGCGTTGAGCAGCGCGCCGCCCGGGGTCGTGACGTAGATGCCCTCGACCGATGCCTCGAACAGCTTGTGATAGCTCTCCTCGGCGAGCCGCTGCTCGGCCAGCGCGCGCAGCGCGGCCTCGCGCGCGCTGTCGGCGTCGACCAGGGTCTGCCGGAACACCTCGGCGGCGCGCGCGATGTCGCCGATCTCGTTGTCGAGATCGGCGCCGGGGATGAAGGCGTTCTTCTCGCCGCCGGCGACCCGGCGGATCGATCCCGCGATCCGGGCGAGCGGTCGGACGGTGCGGCGAACCACCAGCACCGAGGCGAACAGGCCGATCAGCACGCCCGCCGTCCCGAGCACGATGCTCTGCCATTTCGCCTCGGCAAGCGTCCGGGCGAAATCGCGCGACAGCACATGGCCGCGGCGGCTCGACAGCTCGCGCAGCAGCTCGGTCACCTTCTGGATCAGCCTGCCTTCGGCGCCGAGCACCTCGCGGTCGATGTCCGCGATCTGGCCCTCGCGGACCGAAACCGCGGTGATCGCCTCGGCATAATTGTCGACGGCGCTGCGCAGCGCCGGATCGGCGATGCTCATCGCCCGCATGCTTTGCGCGGCCTGCTCGGCGGCGGAGGTGTTGTGCGCCAGCAGCGCGGTGGCGATGCGGCTCTGGATCTGCGACAGCGTGCTCGCCAGCGCCGTATCGTTGCTCTCGGCGACCGCCTTGTCGAAGGCGTCGCGCAGCGGCGGCAGCGCGGCGACGATCTCGGCGCGGCGGCTGAGCAGCGCCGAGATGCGTTCGATCCCGCTGCGATAGGTCGCCAGCCGCTGGGTGACGCCGTCGATCATGTCCTGCTGCTCGGGCGCCAGCTCGATACGGGTCTTCTTCAGGATCTCGCTGAGCGACTGGGCCGCCTCCGCGACCTGGGCGGACTGGGTGCCGGGCTCGGTGACGAAATCGCGCGCCGCGAGCCGCAGCTCGTTGGTACGGCGGTCGATGTCCTCGGCAATGTCGCCGACGCTCTGCAGCCGCTGCAACTCGGCGAAGGTGGTGTCGATGTGGCGGATCGCGATGACGCTGGCCGTGGACGTGATGATGATCACAGCCAGCACCAGCAGGAAGCTGCCGAACGTGAGCTGGCCGATCGAGAGGGAGAACGCACGCGGCGGATGCGAATTCGGCGGCAAGTCAGCGGTCATGTCATCTAGGCCGGGGTCCAATGCACCCCAATATACGGGAAATTACGGGCCTTGGGAAAACATGCTACAGGCCTTGGAGGGTCGGCGATGTGACCTGTGTCACCCGACAACGTTAACGACCGATTCCGGCCCGCCCGCAGGGCGGGCCGGCCGCCGTTCGCAAAACGTCAGGCCGCGGCGGCCTCCCGTGCCGGAATCGTCATCGCGGCGATGACCTCAGGCCGTCGCGACCCTGCGCATGGGAATTGTCATCGCGGCGACGCCGATCACGACGCAGGCGAGCCCGATCCACGCCGTCGGGCTCAGCCGTTCGCCGAGGAATGCGACGCTGAGCGCAACCCCGATCGGCACCCGCAGATAGGCCTGCGCCGTGGTGCCGACCGAGCCGAGGGTCTGGATCAGCCGGAAGTAGATCACGAAGGCGATCGCGGTCGAGAACACCGCAAGCGCCAGCAAGGCGGCGAGCGAGCTGGCCGACGGCGACAGCGTCCAGGGCCGCTCGACGGCGAGGCTGAGCGGGATCAGGATCGCGGCGCCCGCGAGCAGCGAGCCCGCCGCCGGCGCCATCGGATCGAGCCCCTTGAAGCCGCGGCTGAAGATCGCGGCGCAGGCGTAGCAAATGGTGGCGGCGACGATCGCGACCTCGGCCAGGATCCCCTGCCCGACATCGCGGAATGCGTCGACCCCGACGATCAGGCAGATGCCGGCCATGCCGGCAATCACCCCGAACAGTTTCCGCGGGCTGGCGGCCTCATGGCGGGTGATCGCGACCGTGAGCAGGAAGGTGAAGACCGGCGAGGCCGAATTGAGGATCGTCGCCAGCCCGGCGTCGACGAAGCGCTCGCCCCAGGCGATCAGTGTCCAGGGGATCACGCTGTTGAGGCAGGCCTGGAAGATGAAACGCCGCCAGGTCGCCCCGTCCGTCGGCATCGTCACGCCGCGCATCCACATGATGACGAGGAGCAGCAGGCCCGCGATCGCGGTCCGCGCCGCGATCAGCGTGATCGGCGGAATGGTGGCGACGCCGAGCTTGATGAAGGTGTAGGAGCCACCCCAGAGGGTGGCGAGCGCCAGCAGCAAGGCGAGCTCGAAGGCCATGTTGGCCGGCCGCGGGGTAGTGGTCATGGGCTCAGGATTCCGTCTCGATGGTTGAGACGAAATTTACAGCAACGGTTGCCGATGATATTTCGGTACTGACCGAAGTGTGAAAAGAGTGAGCCGTCATCCTGAGGAGCTTGCGAAGCAAGCGTCTCGAAGGATGCATGGCCCGGCTGGTGCCCGTCGATCCTTCGAGGCGCGCGAGAGCGCGCACCTCAGGATGACGGGACGAACGACGGCTCTACCCCATCGCGCCGACGTCGAACACCTCGCCGTCGTAGCCGGCCTCCTTGGGGATGCGGAGCTGGCGGCCGGTGGCGGTCTTGGTCATGACGGGGGTCACGGTTACGATCGACATCTTCCTGGCATCGCTCAGCGCGGCTCCGACATTCGGCTGCTTGCCGAGCCGGATCAGATTGCGCGTGGTCGGGAACGGCAGCTTGAAGCGGCCGCTCTCGCCGCCCTCGAGCGCCTCGCGTGTCGAGACCCAGATCGAGTCGGTCGATTCCTTGCCGTCATGGGCACCGAGCTGTTCGGGCGGCGCGGCGGCCAGGAAGAACCAGGTGTCGAAGCGCTTCGGCATGCCTTCGGGGGTGATCCAGTGCGCGTAGGGCACGAGCTCGTCGAGCGCGAGCACCATGCCGTTGTCGGTCAGCACCTTGAGGAAGCTGATCTTGCCTTCGTTCAGCGCCGCACGATGCGCGGTCGCGATCTCGTTCGCATGCTTCGCGTCGACCAGATCCTTCGATCCGGCCGGTCGCGCCAGCAGGATGCCGCTCTCCTCGAACGTCTCGCGGATCGCCGCGATCCGGAAACCCAGCGCGTCGCCGTCGAGCCCTGCTCCGCCCGAACAGAGCGCGGGATTGGCGGCGATCTCCTTGTCGTTCTTGTCGACGCTGCCACCGGGAAACACCAGCGCGCCCGAGTTGAACTCGATCTGGTGATGGCGGACCATCATGAAGACTTCGATTTCGCGCGACGGCGTTCCATCACGCAGCAGCAGCACGGTCGAGGCTAGGCGTGGAGCAACGATTTCGGTCATCATTAACCTGCTGCACTGGATTGCGGTTGCAGATGGGCGCGGCGGTCGACGCGTGCCACGCGCGACAGCAGATAGTCGACCTCGGCCCTCGCCTGCGGCGTGATCACGGCACCCGGCTTGCGCTGGGCGCTGGAAGAGATGATGCCGCGCTTCTGCAGCACGTATTTGCGCACCGTGAGACCGACGCCGGGCTGCTGCTCATAGCGGATCAGCGGCAGATGCGCGTCGAACAGATCGTGCGCCGCATCGCGTTTTCCCGCCTTCGACAGATTGACGACATCGATCAGGAGCTCAGGGAAGGCATAGCCAGTCATCGCGCCGTCGGCGCCGCGCTCCATCTCGAAATCGAGGAACAGGCCGCCATTGCCGACCAGGATCGACAGCGGCCGCAGCGAGCCGTCCTTCTGGAAGTTGCGCAAGGTCGAGATCTTCTCGAGGCCCGGCCAGTCCTCGTGCTTGAGCATCACGCAGGACGGCGAATCCATCACGATCTTGCGGATCACGGCCGGGGTGAACACCACGGTCAAGGTCAGCGGATAGTCCTGCAGCACCCAAGGAATGTCGTCGCCGATTGCTTCCTGAGCCTGCTTGAAATAGCCGATGATCTGGTCGTCGGTACGCAAATGCGGCGGCGGCGCGATCATGACGCCGGCGGCGCCCGCATCCATCGACTTCCTGGCCAGCGAGCGCATCGTGGCGAAGCCCGGCGCCGAGACGCCGACGATCACCTGCAGCTTCTTCGCCCGCTTGACGAAGCGCAGCGCGACCTGCTCCGCCTCGGCCGCATCGAGCTTCGGCGCCTCACCGAGAATACCCAGCACCGTGACGCCGTCGCAGCCGACTTCGGTGTAGAAATCGGTCAGCCGGTCGATCGATGCTTCGTCGATGCGGCCGTCGTCGTGGAACGGAGTCGGCGCAATCGCGAAGGTTCCTGCGGCCTGGGCGGTGAGTTTCATAATGGGGTCCTCATTGGGTATCCGGGGCGGGCCATCCGGCACCACCCCGGCCCCTATAGCATGGGGTCAGAACCGCCGCGCGCCCATCTTGATCTGCTCCTCGGAGAAGAAGATGTCCTTGGCGTGGGTGGCGATGTCCTCGGCCTTCCAGCCGGTGAAAGGCGGCTTCCAGCCCTCCATTTCCATCATCCGCATCTCGCGGACGCCACGCGGGCCCGAGACGCCGAGCACCTTGCCGGTCTGGTCGCCAGAGAGGTCGCTGACCATGTAGAGCACCGCCGGCGCGATGCCGTCCGGCCCGAGCGCCGCACCCGGGTTCTCCTTGTAGCGCGGCAGGTCCGCGGTCATACGGGTCAAGGCGCCCGGCGCCAGCGTCCAGATCCGGATGTTGTACTTGCGGCCCTCGATCGCCAGCACGTTGGAGAGGCCCCAGATGCCGCCCTTCGCCGCGCCGTAATTGGTCTGGCCGAAATTGCCGATCAGGCCCGAGGTCGACGAGGTGTTGACGATGACGCCGCCGCCATTGTCGCGCATCCATTTGAACACCGGCTGGGTGCAGCAGAAGGTGCCTTTGAGGTGCACCTTCATCACCCTGTCCCAATTGGCTTCCTTGGCCTTGTGGAAGGTCTCGTCGAGCAGGATGCCGGCGTTGTTGACCAGGATGTCGGCGCGGCCGAAATGCTTGATGGCGTCGTCGAACACCGACTGACCGCCGGCCAGGGTCGAGATGTCGGCACCGTTGGCGACCGCACGGCCGCCCTCGGCCTTGATCGCGTCGACCACCTTGTCGGCCATCGACTTGTCGGAGCCCGAGCCGTCGCGCGGCCCGCCGAGATCGTTGACCACCACGGCCGCGCCCTCGCGCGCGAACAGCTTTGCGTAGGCCTCACCCAGTCCGCCGCCCGCGCCCGTGATCAGCGCCACCTTGCCGTCGAGTAATCCCATGGTCGTTTCTCCGTTGTTGTTTCTTCTTCGCCTCTCCTCGCTTGCGGAGAGAGGTCGGATCGCCCTTGCGATCCGGGTGAGGGGGTACCGGTCTCACCACTGTCACGACAGGCGGTGAGAGCCCCTCACCCACCCTCCCCCCGCAAGAGCGGGGCGAGGGAGTCGACGGCCGTCGGATGTGGCTACGCCAGCACCGTCCTGCCGCTCTTGATCACGGTGACGCCGCGCGATTTCACCTTGGCCTCGAACGACACCACGTTGCCGTCCTTCCACAGCTCCATCGTCACGGTCTCGCCGGGAAACACCGGCGAGGAGAACCGTGCCGCATGCTGCTTGAAGGCCGAGGGATCGTAGTCGGCATAGGTCTGCAACACGCCGCGGCAAGTGATGCCGTAGGTGCACATGCCGTGCAGGATCGGCCGCGGGAAGCCGGCCTTCTTGGCGAATTCCGGGTCAGAATGCAGCGGGTTGCGGTCGCCGCACAGCCGGTAGATCAGCGCCTGGTCGGGCCGCGTCGTGATGTCGACCACCTTGTCCGGCGCCCGCTCCGGCACCTTGTGCGGCTCGGGTTGGCCGTCGGACGGGCCGCCGAAGCCGCCATCGCCGCGGGCGAAGCGCGAGGCGACGAGGGTGGCGAGCTTGTCGCCCTTCTCGTCCTTCAGCACGGTCTGGTGACGGATCACCGCGCCCTTGTCCTTGCCCTTGTCGAACACGTCGAGCACGGTCGAGTCGGCCGTGATGTGGGCCGCGGTCGCGAACGGCTTGTGGAAGGTGATGTCGCGCTCGCCGTCGACCACCATCACGCGGTTGAGGTTCATCTCGCCGGGACCGGCGCCCCAGGCTGCGACCGACGCGAACGTCGGCACCACCTTGAGCGGACGCGGTGTCAGCACGCCCTCGTTGACGAAGGCGAGTTCCTTCTCGTCCATCGGATCGGCGCCGAGCCCGATGCCATAGGCATAGAGCATCACGTCGCGGTCGCCGTAGCTGTACTTCTGGCCGAGATTTTTCAGGGCCATCAGCTGTTCGTACACGATTGGCATTGTTGTTTTCTCCCCGAACTCTGTTCTTTCTTCGCCGCTGCCCGTTACTGCGCCCTCTCCCCCTGCGGGAGAGGGCTACACCGGCTTCAAACGCAAACTCGTTTGGGAGAGGGGTTGCCTCCGCAGATGCAGCTCTCCCGTGGAGAGACACCCCTCTTCCGGCAGCCTTCGGCTGCCACCTTCCCCCGCAAGGGGGAAGGTACTCTTGAGGCTAGGCCGGCGTGAAGAACGGCAGCGGGGCGCCATCGGTCGGCTTCCACACCACCTTGACCTTCTGGCCGATCTTCACCGTCTCCAGATCGCAATCGACGATGTTGGTCTGCAGCGACGGACCTTCCTTCAGCGTCACATAGGCGATCGCGTAGGGACCGGTCGGCGACTTCCGCATCAGGCTGTAAGTATAGACCGTGGCCTCGCCGCTCGACTCTTCCCACACCGTCTTGTCGGAGAAGCAGAATGGGCAGATCGCGCGCGGGAAGTAGTGCGCCTCGCCGCAGGTGGTGCAGCGCTTGATCATGAACTTGCCTGCCTTCGCCGCTTCCCAGAACGGCGCGGTCTCCGGATTGGTTACAGGGGCATTGTACTTCTTGGCTTCAGACATCACGCACGCTCCAGAATACAGGTTGAGGCGGCGTGGCGAACGCCGAGCAGGCCGCCGGTGCCGTGGGCGATCGCGAGGTCGCAGTTCTTCACCTGCACCTTTGGATGCGCTTCGCCGCGCAACTGGCGGACGGCCTCGAGGATCTTGGTCATGCCGCCGCGATTGACGGGATGGTTGCTGCACAGGCCGCCGCCATCGGTGTTGAACGGCAGCTTGCCGACGCCCGAGATCAGATTGCCGTCGGCGACGAACTTGCCGCCCTCGCCCTTCTTGCAGAAGCCGAGGTCCTCGAGCTGCATCAGCACCGTGATGGTGAAGCTGTCATAGATCGAGGCGTACTTGATGTCCTTCGGCGTCACGCCCGCCTCCTCGAAGGCACGCGGGCCGGACCACACGCCGGCGGAATAGGTCAGGTCGAGATCCTTGCCGCCGCGCGGCCCCTTCGCCGCCTCGCCATGGCCGATCAGCCGCACCAGCGGCTTCTTCAGGCTCTTGGCGATCTCCGGCGTCGTGACGATCATCGCGCCGCCGCCGTCGGTGACGACGCAGCAATCCATCCGGCGCAGCGGATCCGAGATCATCGGCGAGTTCAGCACGTCCTCGACGGTGACGACCTCCTTCAGCATCGCATGCGGATTGTATTGCGCGTGATGCGAGGCCGCGACCTTGATCCAGGCGAGCTGCTCGGAGGTGGTGCCGTAGTCGTGCATATGGCGCATGGCACACATGCCATAGGCATTGTGCGTGGTAGCCCCGTAAGCCAATTCGAAATCGGCCTCGGCGCCGGAGGCGCGCGGCGCCATCGGGCCGGTGCGCGGCTTGCCTGCCAGCGTGACCAGCGCGACCGAGCACTTGCCGGCGGCGATCGCCTCGGCGGCGTGGCCGAGATGGATCAGATAGGAACAGCCACCGGTCTCGGTGGAGTCGACGTGACGCAGCTTCTTGGTGTTGAAACCGAGATAGTCGACCATCGGCCACAGCCCGCCCGGCGCATCGCCGGCGCAGAAATAGCCGTCGATATCGTCCTTGGTGAGCCCGGCATCCTCGATCGCGCCCTTGGCGACCTCGGCGTGAAGCTGTGCTGTTGATTTATCGGGTGCATGCCGGGTGGGATGCTCGTAGATCCCGGCAATGTAGGCCTTGCCCTTGATGGTCAAATCGCTCTCCGCTGGCGTTTTTCGCTCCAGCGTTTTTCTGAACCGGCGACGCGACCTTGGCAAGCGCGGAAATATTCCGTCAGGCGAGACCGTGGTGAAGGACGCGACCCGATACGATTATAGACCGCAATCGTATCGGGTCGGTGTCACTGAATCGTAGCGCGTGGAGCGCACAGCATTTGCCATAAGACAAGTGTCGTCCCGGCGAAGGCCGGGACCCATAACCACCGCTGTTTGCTGCTGCGCGACGCTGGGGCCACAGCTTAATGCAACAGGACACCCCTGTGGTTATGGGTCCCGGGTCGCGCTTCGCTTGCCCGGGACGACATCTACTATGTGGCGCTCTACTCCGCCGCCATCTGCCGCGGCGCCGGCGGCGGGTTGGCGAGGTCGGCGGCGAGTTGCGTATAGCGAACCTTTGCCTCGTTGACCGCCTTCTCCTTCACCGGGCCGTAGCCGCGGATGCGCTCGGGCAGCGACAGCAGTTCGACCGCGATGTCGTGATTGAGCGGCGACAGCAGGCTCAACACGGTTGCCACATCCTTCTCGTAGCCCGCGATCAGGTCGCGCTCGAGCTTGCGGTCGGCGTTGTAGCCGAAGATGTCGAGCGGCGTGCCGCGCAGGAAGCGGAATCGCGCCATCACCTTGAAGGCGGACATCATCCACGAACCGAAGGCGCGCTTCTTCGGACGGCCCTGGGCGTCGAGCCCTCCGCCCAGGATCGGCGGCGCCAGATTGAAATTGAACTTGAAGTCGCCCTCGAACTGGTCGCGCAGCTGCTTCTCGAAGCGGCCGTCGGTGAACAGCCGCGCCACCTCATACTCGTCCTTGTAGGCGAGCAGCCTGGCGTGGTTGATCGCGACCGCGCGCGGCAGCGCCTCGCCATAGCCGCCCTTGATGGCGGCGTCGCGCACCTGATCGACCAGCTTGCGGTAACGCCTGGCCAACCGGCCGTTCTGATAGTCGGTCAGCAGACCCATGCGATGGGTGATGATCTCGTCGAGCGACATCGCGTCCAGCGACTTGACCGGGGCTGCGTCGTCGTCCTGCCCCTTCATCATCGCAGCGAGCCGCGCCGGATCTGCCGCGGCCAGACGTCCGAGCTGGAACGCCTGCGTGTTCATCTTGATCGAGACGCCGTTGACCTCGATCGCCTGCTGGATCGATTCCGCCGACAGCGGCAGCAGCCCGCGCTGATAGGCAAAGCCCAGCATCATGATGTTGGTGGCGATGGAGTCACCGAGCAGCGCTTCAGCCGGCTTGGTGAAGTCGAAGAACGCGGAGTCCTTGCGCAGCTCCGTCTCCAGCACGCTGTTGACCTTGCGGGTCTGGAAGTTGAAGTCGCGATTGAGGATGAAATCCGCGGTCGGGATGATGTGGCTGTTGATGATGCCGACGGTGCGGCTGGCATCGCAGAGCGTGATGGTGTCCTTCGAGACCGCCACGACCTCGTCGGCCGCGAGCACCAGATCGGCGGTGCCGGTCACGATACGCGAGCAGGTCACGTCTGCCGTATGCTCGGAGAGCCGCACGTGGCTGAGCACCGCACCGCCCTTCTGCGCAAGGCCGGACATGTCGAGGATCATCGAGGCCTTGCCCTCGATATGCGCGGCCATCCCGAGCAGCGCGCCGATCGTCAGCACGCCGGTGCCGCCGACGCCGCCGACCGCGATGTTGTAGGGCCGATCCAGCACCGGCTTCGCTGCCGGCTCCGGCAGAGCGCCGATATCGCCGAGTTCGGTGCGTGCGCGGCGCTTGAGGGCGCCGCCGTCGACCGTGACGAAGGACGGGCAGAAACCCTTCACGCAGGAATAGTCCTTGTTGCAGGTCGACTGGTTGATGGCGCGCTTGCGCCCCAGCTCCGTCTCCAGCGGCTCGACCGAGATACAGTTCGACTGCACCGAACAGTCGCCGCAGCCTTCGCAGACCGCCGGGTTGATCAGCACGCGACGCGCCGGATCCTCCATCAGGCCGCGCTTGCGGCGGCGGCGCTTCTCGGCCGCGCAGGTCTGCACGAACACGATCGCCGAGGTGCCCTTGGTGTCGCGGCACATCTTCTGGACGTTCTCGAGCTCGTCGCGGTGGAACAGCTTGACGCCGGGCGCGATGGTATCGGCCGGATAGGCGTCGGGATTTTCCGAGACCAGATAGATCTCGCGAATGCCCTCGGCATGAAGCTGGAAGGTGATCTGCTGCGGCGACAGGTCGCCGTCGTGACGCTGGCCACCGGTCATCGCGACCGCGTCGTTGTAGAGGATCTTGTAGGTGATGTTGGCCTTGGAGGCGATCGCCTGGCGGATCGCGAGAATGCCGGAATGGAAATAGGTGCCGTCGCCGAGATTGGCGAAGATGTGGTTCTCATTGGTGAACGGCGCGACGCCGACCCACGGCACGCCCTCGCCGCCCATATGGGTGAAGGTCTCGGTCGAGCGGTTCATCCACAGCGCCATGAAGTGGCAGCCGATGCCGGCCAGCGCGCGGCTGCCTTCCGGCACCTTGGTCGAGGTGTTGTGCGGGCAGCCCGAGCAGAAGTACGGCGTGCGGCTGACCGGTGCGGTCGCCTGCATCTGGGTCGACTGGCGGCCGTTGAACCAGTCTGCCTTGGCGCGCAGCATCTCGGCGATTTCGGGATTGAGATTAAGTCGAAGCAGCCGTTCGGTGAGCGAGCTCGCCAGCGAGGCGACGCTGAGCTCGGCGGCGAAGGTCAGGAAGCGCTTGTCGTGATCGTCCATCTTGCCGACGATGCGCGGGCGCACGTCGTCGCGCCAATTGAACAGCTCCTGCTTGACCTGGTTCTCGACGATCTCGCGGCGCTCCTCGACGATGAAGATCTCCTCGAGGCCGACGGCGAAATTGCGTACGCCTTCCGGCTCCAGTGGCCAGGGCATGCCGATCTTGTAGAGCCGGATGCCGATCTTGGCTGCGATCTCGGGCGTGATGCCGAGCTCACGCAGCGCCTGGCGGATGTCCTCATAACTCTTACCGGACGCCATGATGCCGTAGCGCGCGTTCGGCGAATCCATGGTGATGCGGTTGACCTTGTTGGCGCGGGCAAACGCGATCGCGGCGAAGCCCTTGTAGTCCTGCAACCGCCGGTCCTGCTCGAAGCGGTCGTCGGGCCAGCGGATGTTGAGGCCGCCCGGCGGCAATTCGAAATCGGTCGGGATGATGAAGGGTGTCATCTCGTCGGTGAGATCGATCTCGGCCGTGGTCTCGACCGTCTCGGTGATCACCTTCATGCCGACCCAGCAACCCGAGTAGCGCGACATCGCGATCCCCAAGAGGCCCATCTCGATCATTTCATGGATGCTGGAGGGGTAGAGGTAGGGCATCAGCGCAGAAATGAAGGCGTGGTCGGACTGATGCGGGACGGTGGAGGACTTCGCGCCATGGTCGTCGCCCGCGAGGCAGAGCACGCCGCCGTTCTTGGCGGAGCCCGCGGCATTGCCATGGCGGAACACGTCGCCGCAGCGATCGACGCCGGGGCCCTTGCCGTACCAGATGCCGACCGCGCCATCATATTTGGCGCCGGGCGACAGCGCGAGCTGCTGCGAGCCCCAGATCGCGGTGGCCGCGAGATCCTCGTTCACGCCGGGCTGGAATTTGATGTTGTATTGTTCGAGGTGCTTGCGGGCGGCGAACAGCTGCTGGTCGTAGCCGCCGAGGGGGGAACCGCGATAGCCGGAGATGAAGCCTGCCGTGTTGAGGCCTGCGGCGCGGTCACGCCTGATCTGCGCCATCGGCAGGCGGACCAGCGCCTGGATGCCGGTCATGAAGACATGGCCGGTGCCCTGGGTGTATTTCTGGTCGAGGCTGATAGGCCCTTGGTTGATTCCCATTTAGCCCTCTTTTCGCTGGTCGCGACGACTGCATTTTAGCTAGTCATCCGCGCTTGTTAGAACCAGTCTATGTCGGATTTTCCGGCCCGCGCGACACAATTCTGGGCGGCAAGGCCGGCCGCTCAAAAATCGCAATTTCGTGCCGGGAATATTGCAGGCCCGTTTCGGTTTCTGTCGCAGGACAGGCCCGCGGCGAAATGGCGTAACGCGTCTTGTGGACCGGAAGGTGATTGGATGCGGCGACGACATCGGACGACGCGTGCGATTCTGGCTGTCGCGCTGTTGTGCAGTGCGTTCACGGCCGGCGAATGCGCCGCCGCGACGACCGACGACATCGTCACCCGCGGCAAGGCGCTCACCATCGCCGGCGACTGCGCGAGCTGCCACACGGCCGACCCGGCAAAACCGTTCGCCGGGGGCAAGCGGATCGACACCCCGTTCGGCGCGGTGTTCTCGCCGAACCTGACCCCCGACCGCGATACCGGCATCGGCGGCTGGAGCGATGACGATTTCGTCCGTGCGCTGCGCAGCGGCGTCTCGCCTGATGGGACGCATTACTATCCGGCGTTCCCCTACCCTTATTTCACGAAGCTGATCCGCGACGACATCCTTGCGATCCGTGCCTATCTCGCGACGCTGGCGCCGGTCAGCAACAAGACGCCACCGCCGGAGCTGCGTTGGCCACTCGACTATCGCGGGCTGATGCGGGCCTGGAATGCGCTGTTCTTCACACCGGGGATCATCCAGCCGGACCAGAGCAAGGGTGCGGACTGGAATCGCGGTCGCTACCTCGTCGAGGCCCTCGCCCATTGCGGCGCCTGCCACACGCCGAAGAACGCGTTCGGCGCCGACAGGCACGACCAGCCGTTCGCAGGCAGCATGATCCAGGGCATGTTCGCGCCCAGGCTCGACGGCGCGGCGCGCAGCGGGCTCAAGTCCTGGAGCGCTGACGATATCGCCGAATACCTCCAGAGCGGCCGCAACGGCCATAGCCACGCCGGCCCGCTGATGTCGGAGGTGGTGGTCAACTCGACCTCGCAGATGAGCGACGCCGACGTGCGCGCGATCGCGGTCTATCTGAAGAGCCTGCCCGCCGGCGCACCGGAGCCCGAGGTCACGCCGCCCTCGCCCGCGCAGATGGGCGACGGCGAGCGGATCTATCGCGGCGCCTGTGTCGCCTGCCATGAGCTCGACGGCTCGGGCGCACCACGGATCTATCCGCCGCTGCCCGGCAACGCCAATCTGCAATCGGCCAATCCCGCGAGCACGCTGCGCATCATCCTCGACGGGGCGCAGACCGTGACCACGCTGCGCGCGCCCAACTCAGGCTCGATGCCGGCCTATCCCAAGCTCAGCGATCAGGAGGTCGCCGATGTCGCGACCTATATCCGCAATTCCTGGGGCAACGCCGCGCCGGCCGTGACGGCCGACGAGGTCGCCAAAGCGCGCGCAGCGAAGTGAGGGCCCCGCGCAGCGAAGTGAAGGTGCGGACGGCAAAATGACGGTTCAGCGCTCCTCGCCGCTGAACACGAATTTCGGCATCTCCCATTTGTAGCGGATCGCCAGCATCCGGAAGCTGAGGCCGAGCGCGAAGGTCAGCAGGGTCCAGATCGGCGGGTTGAGGTTCAACCCGAAGGCGGTGGCATAGAACAGTCCCGTCACCACGGAGACGCTGGCGTAGAGCTCGCTACGGAATAACAGCGGCACCTCGTTGCAGAGGATGTCGCGCAGCACGCCGCCGGCGCAGCCGGTGATCATGCCGGAGACGATCACGATCGGCAGCGAGGCGTCGACCTGCCAGGCCACGTCGCAACCGGCCATGGTGAACACCACGAGCCCGATCGCATCGAGCACCAGGAAGGCGAGATTGAGCCGGTGAACCAGCCGCGCCAGCAGGATGGTGGCGAAGGCGCCGGCGGCAGCGACCGCGAGGTAGATCGGCTGCGCGACCCAGAGCAGCGGATAATGCCCGAGCAGCACGTCGCGGATGGTGCCGCCGCCGAGCGCGGTGATTGCGCCCAGCATGCAGACGCCCGCCCAATCCATGCTGCGCCGGCCGGCCGCCAGCGCCGCCGTCATCGACTGCGCCGCAACCGCGATGAACGAGAGCACGTGCAGCACCGAATCGGTGGGCGGCATGGTCCACATTGAAAGGGCCTCATGGAGGTTCGGAACCGCCGGGAATCGCGGTTCCTGCATGAACAGGTTGCAACATTGGCGCGGAACATCCTCACGCGCCAGCCATTGTCCCCCGCGTTTAGCTTTGGGGTGCTAACGGAGGAACCTTGCAATGGCTTACAACCCTGACGATCCGTATCGCGCCAACCCGACCGATGACGAAATCCGCCGTCAGGCGCGCTTCAACAGCCTGGACAACGAGTTGCAGCCGGATCCGGAACTCCAGGAGGGACCGGCCAGCGGTACCAAGGTCGCGATGTTCGCGGTTGCGGTGGCCGTGGTGCTGGGCGCGCTGTTCTATGGGTTGAACAACACGTCGGTCAATCAGGCTGGCACCACACCGCCGACCCAGACCGCGCAGCAGACATCGGCCAATCCGGCCGCGCCGCCTCCGGGCATGCGCGACGTGACGCCGAAGCCGAACAGCCAGCCCGGCATGACCACGGGCGCGGCGCCGGCGCAACCGGCCAGCCCTCCGTCTGATATCAACAAGTCGGACATGAACAAGCCGGCGGCCCCGCCGGCCGACAACGCGAAGTAAGACGCAACGACACTGACCAGGCGCAAGCGGCGAGCCCAAATGGCTCGCCGCTTCTTTTTGGTGTGAAGTCTATTTGAACATCTTGTTGAGCTCGCCGCCGGGATAGCCGTTGGCGAATTCGCCGAAGGTGCCCTTCTCCGCCATCTCCTTGGCCGCCTTCATGACGCCGCTCCACGCCATCCGCGCCAGCGCTCCGCCGACGCTGATCCGGCGCACGCCGAGGTCGCCGACCGCTTGCAGCGTTAGTTCGGAGGCGCCGCCGATCAGGAGATTGACCGGCTTCGGCGCCACTGCCTTCACGACCGCCGAAATCTCCTCCTTGGTCGCGATGCCCGGCGCGTACAGGACGTCTGCTCCGGCTTCCGAATAGGCTTGCAGCCGCTCGATCACCAGGTTGAGGTCCTTCTTGCCCCACAGGAACGCCTCGCAGCGGCCGGTCAGCAGCACGCCGCTGTTGTCCGCGTCGATCGCCTTGCGCGCCGCCTTGATGCGCTCGACCGCGAGCTTGTGCTCGAACAGCACATTGGCCGCATCACCGGTGGAGTCCTCGATCGAGAGCCCGGCGACGCCGGTCTTGACGCCACGCGCGACATTGGCCGCAACCTTCTCCGGCTCAACCGCGAAGCCGCCCTCGAAGTCCGCGTTGACGGGAATATCGACCGCCGCGCACAGCGCGGTCAGGTGATCGCAGACGTCATCGACGGTGACGCGGTTGTCGGCCTTGCCGATGGTCCAGGCAAAACCCGCGCTGGTCGAGGCCAGCGCCTTGAAGCCGAGATGTTGCAATGCGCGGGCGCTGCCGACATCGAACGGGTTCGGAATGATGAAGCATCCGCTCTCGTGCAGCTTCTTGAAGGCTGTGCGTTTGTCAGCAGTTGGCAGTGGCATTGGTCGCTCCCTGTGATCGTTGGCCGCGCAGAGATAGGCACGCACCATTCGTGCTGCTAGTGCTCGTGCACCGCGCGACTGTCTTTTGGCGCCTGCTCACGTTCGTTCAAACCGTAGTCGCGCATCACGCTGGCAACGCGCAGGCGGTAGTCGTCAAAAATCCGCGCGCGGCCCTTGGCCTGGGTGCGGCGATGTTCGATCGTGTTGCGCCAGGCTTCGACCGCAGCCTCGTCGCGGAAGAACGACAGCGACACGAACTTGCCTTTTTCGGTGATGCTCTCGAACCGCTCGACCGAGATGAAGCCATCGATCTCCTGGAGGATCGGCTTCAGCTCGGCGGCGAGGTCGAAATATTGCTGGCGGTGTTCCGGCTTCGGCCAGACTTCGAAGATCACGGCGATCATGGGCGCCTCCGCGTGCTGATGTGGTGCGCCACTATAGCTCGACCTTGCGCAGAAATGTCCGCTCCTCGGCGAGGATGAAGCGGTTTTGCTCCGCGAAGTTGAAGTTCGCCATGCCCTCACTGTCCTGGCGCAACCGCGCGCGATAGGCCTCGTAGGCGGCGAGGCTCTCGAACGAGATCAGCGCCGACGCGATGTTGTTGGTGCCTTCATGCGGCATCCAGTAGCCGAGCAGATTGCCGCCGCAGCGCGGGATGATCGAGAGCCAGTTCCGCGCATACTCCTCGAACAGCGCGCGCTTGAACGGATCGAGCTGGTAGCGGATGAAGACGGTGATGGTCATTGACGAACTCCTGCTGGTTCCGTCATTGCGAGCGACAGCGAAGCAATCCATCGCACCGCGCATGCGGAGGGGTGGATTGCTTCGTCGCGGAGCCTGTCATCGGGCGCGCGTTCGCGCGACCCGTTGGCTCCTCGCAATGACGAGGTGGAAGCACACTACCCGCTTGTCCGACCACAATGCTTCGGCTATCATCGAACTATGAAAGCAGGACCCGACATCTCCCGGATCGCCGCCCTGGTCGGCGATCCCGCCCGCTGCAACATGCTGACCGCGCTGATGACCGGCCGCGCGCTGACGGCGAGCGAGCTGGCACAGGAGGCCGGCATCACGCCGCAGACGGCGAGCTCGCATCTCGCCAAGCTCGAGGCCGGCGGGCTGATCGAACCCGAGAAGCAGGGCCGCCACCGCTATTATCGCCTCAGCGATCCCGACGTCGCCGACGTGCTGGAAGGCCTGCAGGGTATCGCCGCCCGCGCCGGCCATATGCGCGTGCGCACCGGGCCGAAGGATCCGGCGCTGCGCCGCGCCCGGATCTGCTACGACCATCTCGCCGGCGATCTCGGCGTGCAGATGCTCGACAGCATGAAGCGGCAGAAGCTGGTGCGACAGAGCAAGCAGGCGATCGAGCTCACCGGCGAAGGCAAGCGTTTCATGGCCGAGCAATTGCAGATCGACGCCGACGCGCTGACCCATCCGCGTCGTCCGGTATGCAAGGCCTGCCTCGACTGGAGCGAGCGGCGGCACCATCTCGCCGGCACGCTCGGCGCCGCGATGATGGACCGCTTCACCGAATTGAAATGGGCCGCGCGCGACGCGGCGCCGGGCAGCCGCGTGGTCAATTTCTCCCGCAACGGCGAGAAGCGGTTCGCAGCACTGTTTGGCGCTGCCGAGTAAGGTCGCGTATTCAAACGGTCGGCGAGATCATTCGCGAGTACGCGATTTCGCTTGTCTCGCTCTCCGATACATTCGGTGCCCTCATCGCTCCGCGCCGTTGCGTTTCAGAAATGTTTCGAATTGATGCTGCGCTTTGCTTGCGGCGCACTGACGCAGGCAGAGCACGCGGCGTTCATGTCGCATTCAGCGGGCAACACTAAGTTCGGCGACAGCGGGCGCGGCTTCTGCAATGATCTGCCCGGGCGAATCGGTAAGTAAATGTTTGTTGCGGTGCCGCAGCGCGGCCCAAAAAAGAGGAGAGACTATGAAGTATCTTTTTGCAGCAGCAGTTTTGGTGACGACCGCATTCGCCGGAATCAGCGCCGCTGACGCGGCTGGTGGCTGTGGCCCCGGCTGGCATCGCGGCCCCTATGGCGGCTGCGTCAGGAACCGCGGCCCCGTCGTCGTCGCTCCGGGTCCCGTCGTTGTGCGCCCGCCGGTCGTGGTGGTGCCGCGTGGCCGCGCCTGCCCTTACGGCTTTGCCTGGCGCTACGGCCGTTGCCGCCCGATCTGATCGCGGCAGAGACGATCAAACAAAACCCCGCCTCGCGCGGGGTTTTTCTTTTGTGACGCGATGATCGCGGCAGCGTGCGTGCCGGACCGCGATCATGATCCTACCAGTTGCGGAAGCAGTGGCGACCGAACGGACCCGAATGCCAGCCGAGCGGACAATTATACATCGGACGGCAACCGCCATAGGGACCGCGGTGCCAACCCGGACCGCAGCCGCCGGCAACGCGAATGGTGTTGTCGGAGGCGGCCTGGGCCTGGTCGAGCGACGCCACCGGCATGGCCTGGGAGGCGGATATCGCCACTAGGCCGAGACCGAGCGCCAGCACGGAAGCAGCAATGATCTTCATGAGCAGTCCTCGCCGTTGAAACCATCGCCCCTTCAAATAAGTCTCGCTCAAACATCCAGCGGTTCAATCACCAGCGGCGACGGTGATGATGGCGCCAGTGACGGCGGTGCCAATGCCTGCGGTGCCAGTGCCGATGATGATGCCAGCGCCGATGGCCATGATGCCAGTGCACCTGCTCGGGCTTCAGGTGATCGACCTCGTCCCTCGTGGTGACGGCCGGATGTGCATCGCTGTTCGCTGACGCCGGCGTATCCTGGCTCAGCGGAAGCGGCGCGAGCGGCGCCGCCTGTGCAGTCACAGCGAGCGTCGCGACACCGGCGGCGACACCGAATGCCATCTTCAGAAAGTCCCTGCGTTCCATGAGAGTTTCCCTTTGTTGCTGAGTTGGACGTTGCTGGGTTGGACCAACTGCATCGCAAGCTTTTGCGCGGCGACCTGAACGCTTGCTGAACCGCGCGATCACGTTTCATGGAACCCGATGGATCGTTGCTCACATTCGCGGTGGTGGCGTCGCACAACGATCACGCCGCCGCATCGTGGCCGTCATGCCGATTCCGCTGATGTGTCCCATGACGGAACGGGGCTAGCATGGTCGCGTCGCGAACCGATCGAACACCGCATCGCAGGGAGGCCACCATGAAGCCAGGACAACCGGTCAAGGATGCCAGTCACCTCTACGAAGTCGAACGTCGCGCCATGCACGCCGCCCGCCCAGGCTTCCGCATCATGGAATTGCAACTCTCGCCGACCCAGAAGGTGCCGTGGCACACCCACAACAACATCTCCGACACCTTCTATGTGCTGGAAGGCCAGATGCGGCTGTTCCTGCAGGAGCCGAAGGAGGAGGTGAATTTGAAGGTGGGCGAGGTCTATGCCGTGAGGCCAACGCGCCCTCACCTCGTCACCAATGCCGGCACATCCTCGCTGACCTTCCTGATCCTGCAAGGCGTCGGCGAATACGACTACGTGCCGCTGGCGTCGAAGTAGCGCTGCCCCTTCGTCTGTCGTCCCGGCGAAAAAGCGGAACCCGGTTGCGAGAAGGCGAAGCTGTATTCCCCCTCTGCCGTCATCGACCGGCTTCGACCGGGCGATCCAGTACGCCGCGGCTTCTCCGCTCACGCACTGGCGTCTGTGGAATACCGGATCACCTGCACGCGCATGCACGGGTGATGACATCGAGCAAGCTGCATCACCGGGCAATATGCGAGCCGTCCGCGTGAAGCGGTGCCTCAATCCGAACGAGTCTGCATCAATCGCTCGGCGGCTGGACGAAACGGAGCGCGCATGCACGACGCGCTCCGCGTCACATCTCATTGCGTCGCCTGTCAGCGAACGATCGTCAGCCTACTGGCAGGGATAGCGCCGGCCGTCCTTGCCCTGGAACGTGCCAGTGCCGGGATCGTAGGACCGGTAACGCTGGGCGCAATATGCGTTGTGCTGCTGCGCGGCTGCGGCCGCCTCCTGCTGAGCAGCCGCGTTGGCAGCGCCGGCAACGATGGCGCCGCCGATCAGGCCGCCGATCAATCCACCAACCGCACCGCCGCCTCCACCACCGTCGCAATAGCCATGATGGCACCAGACCTTGTGCGTGGCCGACGGAACCTGTGCCTGCATTTCGCTCGGCAGCAATGGTGCGGCATACGCTGGGAGAGACGACGCGAGCACTGTGACTGACATCACAACAACAGATAAACGAGAGGGCACGAGACAACTCCATTTCCAAAAAGCAGAACATCCCGATTACCGTACTCGTACGGATAATCAACCCCGGAAGTTTGGTTCCATGGGGACGAACTTCCGATTGCATCGTGGCGCGATGTTTGCTCGCAAGCACGCGGCCGCAAATGCACGGCTCCGAGCGACGAGTTACGTGACCCCGATCACATCAGCTTCAGCGGCGCGTCGTGAACCAAACGAAGATCGATGTTACCGATCAAGCGCGCACGGCGCGCTTCGGCGGCGCTGATGGCGGCCTCGGTCTGCCGCAGCGTGCTGACATTCGATCCGAGCGACACGATACCGCCGAGCACCAGCGCGATCGATCCGAGTGCCGCGGTCTCTCCGGAGCCCAATAGGCCGAGCAGCGTGACGAGCAGCAGCACGAACCCGCCCGCGATCGCCACCTTCGAACCGAGGATGATCCTGCGCGATCGTTCGGCGCTCTCGGCGAGTTCCTCGATCTGCGTCTCGATCTCGGAGATCTCGTCGATCGGATCGTCATCGGTCATCAGACTGAAACCTGTAGGGCGGCTTACGCGGAAGCCATAACCCGCCGCCGATCATGCCGGGCGAAGTGGGTGGGTCACGCTTGCGCTCACCCACCCTACGCTGCCGTTACAACGGCAGATTGTCGTGCTTCTTCGCCGGGATCTCGACCTTCTTGTCCTTCAACATCGCCAGCGCGCGGGCGATGCGCTTGCGCGTCGAATGCGGCATGATGACGTCGTCGATGTAGCCGCGCTCGGCGGCGATGAAGGGCGACAGGAAGCGGTCTTCGTATTCCTTGGTTCGCGCCGCGATCTTGTCGGGGTCGCCGATATCACTGCGGAAGATGATCTCCACCGCGCCCTTGGCGCCCATGACAGCGATCTGCGCGGTCGGCCAGGCATAGTTCATGTCGGCGCCGATCTCCTTCGACGCCATGACGTCGAACGCGCCGCCATAGGCCTTGCGAGTGATGATGGTGACGAGCGGCACCGTGCACTGCGAATAGGCGAACAACAGCTTGGCGCCGTGCTTGATCAGGCCGCCATATTCCTGCGCGGTGCCCGGCAGGAAGCCCGGCACGTCGACGAAGGTCACGATCGGGATGTTGAAGGCATCACAGAACCGCACGAAGCGCGCAGCCTTGCGCGAGGCGTCGGAGTCGAGCACGCCCGCCAGCACCATCGGCTGGTTGGCGACGAAGCCGACGGTGCGGCCGGCAATGCGTCCGAAGCCGGTGACGATGTTCTTGGCGAAGGTCTCCGAAATCTCGAAGAAGTCACCCTCGTCGACAACCTTGAGGATCAGCTCCTTCATGTCGTAGGGCTTGTTGGGATTGTCGGGGATCAGCGTGTCCAAGGACATGTCGACCCGGCCGATGTCGTCGAAGCTCGGCCATTCCGGCACGCCGTCGGTGTTGTTCGACGGCAGGAAGTCGATCAGCCGGCGCATCTGCAACAGCGCATCGACGTCGTTCTCGAACGCGCCGTCGGCGATCGAGGAGCGCGTCGCATGCACCGATGCGCCGCCGAGTTCCTCCGCCGTCACCACCTCGTTGGTCACGGTCTTCACCACGTCCGGGCCGGTGACGAACATATAGCTGGTGTTCTTCACCATGAAGATGAAATCGGTCATCGCAGGCGAATAGACGTCGCCGCCGGCGCAGGGGCCCATGATGACGGAGATCTGCGGGATCACGCCTGACGCGATGACGTTGCGGCGGAACACATAGGAATAGCCCGCGAGTGCCGCGACACCCTCCTGGATGCGCGCGCCGCCGGCGTCATAGAGGCCGATGATGGGCGCCCTCGCCTTCATCGCCATGTCCTGAAGTTTTGTAATTTTCAGCGCGTGGGTCTCGGACAGCGAGCCACCAAACACGGTGAAATCCTTGGCGAAGACGAAGGTCTTGCGGCCATTGACGGTGCCCCAGCCGGTGACGACGCCGTCACCGGGAACCTTGTTCTTCTCCATGCCGAACTCGGTCGAGCGGTGCTCGACGAACATGTCGAATTCCTCGAACGAGCCCTTGTCCAGCAAAAGCTCGATGCGCTCGCGGGCGGTCAGCTTGCCGCGGGCGTGCTGCGCCTCGATGCGCTTTTCGCCGCCGCCCAATTTCGCGCCGGCGCGCCGCTCTTCGAGGGTGTCGAGGATGTCTTTCATTTGTTTCCGCCCGTGTTAGCTACAGTCCGCGCCCCGGCCGAGGCCGGGATGCTTCGTTCGGAATGGCTTTAGCACGGCCATTTCGGAACCGGAAAGGCGCTTGTGAACGGTACCCGGCGCAAAAACGGTAGGATTTTCCGACATCTGGGGAGACGGCGATGACTGACACGACCACCACCGAGACCGGCGCGGCGACCGGCGGGGTCCGCACCCTGCTCCGGCTGGAGGGGCTGGTGCTGTTCGTCGGGATGACCGTGCTCTATTACAAATGGGAGGGCTCCTGGCTGATCTATGTCCTGCTGTTCCTGGTGCCGGACTTGAGCTTTGCCGCTTATCTGATCAGCCCGCGGGCCGGCGCCATCGCCTACAACGCCGCCCACACCTACCTGGCGCCGGTCGCGTTGATGACGCTCGGTTTTGCCGGCGAAGGGCCGCTGGTGCTCTCGATTGCGATGATCTGGCTTGCCCATATCGGGATCGACCGTGCGCTCGGCTACGGACTGAAATATTCCAGAGGCTTCGGCTACACCCATCTCGGGCGGATCGGGAAAGCGAACGAGCCGGCGTAGCGACACGGCATTGTCTTGAAAGCGTCGTGCGCGGCACGGCGCTGCAAGCAGGCGCGGCGCAAATTAGCCGTTGTTGATTTTTCGTTAAGGGTCTAGGTTCGCACTGCGCAGCTTTTTTCTAAATTCGTTCTACAGCAGCTTTTCATTGACGGAGGTTGGCATGAACGCACGCATTTCCTGGCAGCGCCCATTTGCGATCATTCTGTCATTTGCGTTTCTATCGCTTGGCCACCAGGCGCAAGCTGCGACCTACACGAGCTCCTCGGCGTTTGCGGCGGCCACCACCGGGCTGACGGTCGAGAATTACGGCAGCTACAGCGCCGGAACGTTGGTTCCGCAGGGATCGACGCTGGGCGGCCTGACCTATTCATTCAGCACCGCAGCCGGATTGGGTGGCATCATCACCAACCAGTTCAATTCGTTCTCCGGAACGAGCCTCGGTGCAGTGCAGAGCAACGGGGATCAGTACTTCTACGGCAATGACGGCTTCACTGTCACCTTTGCGAGCCCGATCACGGCGGTCGGCATTTTTGCGAACGTCAATCCCGGCACGACCTTTCTGTTGAGCACGGCCGCCGGCTCCGTGGGTCAGACGGTGAATACCTACGACACGATCACCTTCGGTTTCTTCGGCATCACGTCAGCGACACCGTTCACCTCGGCGACATTCTTCTCGCAGAACGTGGACTCGACCTTCAATATTCCGGAGATCGAATTCGCCGTCGCCGCGGTGCCCGAGCCCGCCACCTGGGCGATGATGATCCTCGGCTTCTGTGGGCTCGGGTTGATGGCGTACCGGCGCCGGCGCACCACGTTGCGTTTGACCTGACCGCCGAGCGTCGCCGCAGCCGGCAGCCGGCGGCGGTCACGCGAACCGCCTTGCGAACACCACGCAGGCCACGACCAGCAAGGTCGCTGCGATCATCGACCACGCCACCGGCTCATGCAGCAACAGTCCGGCCAGCGCGAGGCCGAAGAACGGCTGCAACAACTGCAACTGACCGACGCTGGCAATGCCGCCGATCGCAAGGCCGCGATACCAGAACACGAAGCCGACCAGCATGCTGAAGATCGACACGTAAGCGAGCCCGAGCCACGCCGGCACGCCGATGCCGTCCCAGCTCGGCGGCAACGTCATGATCGTCAGCAGCAGCGTGACCGGCACTGAGAGCACCAGCGCCCAGGAGATCACCTGCCAGCCGCCGAGCCGCCGCGACAACGCCGCGCCTTCGGCATAGCCGAGGCCGCAGGCGATGATCGAAGCCACCATCAGCAGGTCGCCGGTCAGCGAGGCCGATCCGTCGTTCGACAGCGCGAACGCGCCGACCACGGCACTGCCGATGCAGGAGAACAGCCAGAACAGCGGCTTCGGCCGCTCGCCGCCGCGCAGCACGCCGAAGATCGCGGTCGACAGCGGCAGCAGCCCGATGAACACGATCGAATGCGCCGAGGTGATGTGCTGGAGCGCGAGCGCGGTCAGAAACGGAAAGCCGATCACGACGCCGAGCGCGACGATGCTGAGCGACACCAGGTCCCTGCGCTGCGGCCAGGGCTGCCGCAGCACCGCAAGCAGCACGGCGCCGAGCACCGCCGCGATCACAGCCCGCGCCGAGGTCAGGAACAGCGGCGAGAACCCGCCGACCGCAACGCGGGTGGCGGGCAGCGAACCACTGAAGATGATCACGCCGAGCAGGCCGCTGCCCCAGCCGTCCAGCGACGCGCCGTTGCCTGCCGTGCGCCAATTCGTCGGCCGCGTCCTGCCCTGCCAGGTCTTTCCCGGCAGCGTCTTCGAATCGCTCATCGCACACCTCGTCTTTCGCAAGGCAGGATAGCGGCGTCGGACTCGCCAAGGCAGAGACGGATCAGTACAATATCGCCACACTGTATGGGTAAAGATAGGCATACACTTGCGATCACAGTCCAATGCGCCGAAGGCGACCCGTACCACTGAGGTGATGAACGCGATCCGCGCCAAGGTGGCGAGCCGGGCGCTTGCCGCCGACGACCGCCTGCCCTCGATCCGCAGCTTCGCCGCGACCATGGGCGTTTCGCCGTCGACCGTGGTCGAGGCCTATGACCGGCTCGCCGCCGAGGGCTTGATCCGGGCGCGGCCGGGCTCCGGCTTCTATGTCTCGTCCGCCGCGTTGCCGCCGCTCGCGCTCACCAAGGACCAGCCGCAGCGCGACCGCGCCGTCGATCCGTTCTGGGTGTCGCGGCAGTCGCTCGACGCCGGCAGCGGCACGATGAAGCCGGGCTGTGGCTGGCTGCCGGCCGACTGGATGCCGACCGATGCGCTGCGGCGCGCGTTCCGCGGACTGGCGCGGGCCGATGACGCGATGCTCGCCGACTACGGAGCGACGCGCGGCTCGCTGACCTTGCGCCGCATGCTGATGGCGCGGTTCGCCGACGAGGGGCTCGAGGTCCCATCGGAGCAATTGCTGCTCACCGCCTCTGGGACGCAGGCGATCGACCTGATCTGCCGCTTCCTGCTGCGGCCGGGCGACACCGTGCTGGTCGACGACCCCTGCTATTTCAATTTCCGTGCGCTGCTGCGCGCCCATCAGGTCAGGCTCGTCAGCGTGCCCTACACGCCGTCAGGGCCCGATGTCGAAAGCTTCGAGGCGGTGCTCGCGGCCGAGCGGCCGCGGCTCTACATCACGGTGTCCGGACTGCATAACCCGACCGGGGCGACGATGTCGCCGCAGACCGCGCACCGCGTGCTGAATGCGGCGGCCGCCTTCGATCTCACCATCGTCGAGGACGATATCTTCGCCGATTTCGAGCCGGAGCCGTCGGCACGGCTCGCCGCGCTCGACGGCCTCAACCGCGTGATCCGGATCGGCAGCTTCTCCAAGACGCTGTCAGCCTCATTGCGCTGCGGCTTCATCGCGGCGCGCGCCGACTGGATCGAGGATCTCGCCGACTTGCAGGTGGCGACCGGGTTCGGCGGCCCGAGCGCCGTCGCCACCGAGATTATCGCAAGCGTGCTGGCGAGCGGCTCCCATCGCAAGCATGTCGAGGAGCTGCGCCGGCGGCTGGCGCGCGTCCGCCGCGACGTCGGCGAGAAGCTGCAACGCATCGGCATCGAGCCGTGGCTGATGCCGCGCGGCGGCTTCTATCTGTGGTGCCGATTGCCCGCCGGCTGCGACTCCGCCGACGTGGCGCGCTCGGCGCTCGCCGACAACCTCGTGCTGGCGCCCGGCAACGTGTTCAGCGCCTCGCAATCCGCCGCCGCCTTCATGCGCTTCAACGTCGCGCAATGCCGCGATCCGAAGCTGATGCCGGCATTGCAGCGCGCGCTTCGGCGCTGAGTCGAATGGCGACCGCGACGGCGCTGCGTTCCCTCGCCCACTCTTGCGGTAGGGCAATCGCGTATGCGCTCGATCTCCCCGCAAACTCCGTCATGCCCGGCCTTGTGCCGGGCATCCACGTTTTGGTTTCCGCGTGACAAGGACGTGGATGGCCGGGACAAGCCCGGCCATGACGAACGTGGAGGTAGCAAAGCAAAGCCGCTCGCGGCCATATGCGATTGCCCTGGCTCTTGCGGGGCGAGGTGAAGTGGCAGCGCGCTATTTCTCCCCGACCTTGAAAGGCTCCTCCTTGCCGGGCGGCACGGTCTCCTCGGCCATCGCCAGGATCATCGCGACCATCACGTAATTGCCGGCGACCGCGGTGAGGTCGACGATCTGCTGATCGTTGAAGATCTTCTTGGCGCGCGCATAGGTCTCGTCGGAGACCTTCTTGGTGGTGGTGAGCTCGGTGACGAAGTCGTACACGACGGCCTCGTCCTCGGCCATTTTCGTCGGGCGGTTGCCAGCCTTGAGCTCGGCGATCACGTCGGCCGACAGCCCGGCCTTGGCCGCGAGCGGCGCATGCGCGAACCACTCGACCTGCGAGCGCCACTGCCGGCCGATGATCAGGATCGCGAATTCATTGAGCCTGGTCGGGACCGAGGTCTGCCAGCGCAGGTAATAGAACAGGTCATAGAGCCGCTGGCCGAGCACCGGGCTCCTGATCATCGGATTGTAGGGACCGCCGATGCCGACGCTCGACACCTTCATGATCGCTTCGCCGAGCGGCTTCTGCTGGTCGTTGAGCTGGTCCATGGTGAGCTGCGGAAAGCGCGGCTCCTTGCTGGTGGCCGGTGCCGCGAACATCGTGGCGGCGAGCCAGCCGCCGGCCGCGGCCAGCGTGAGCGACGACAGCCAGACCGATGCTGAATGCATGATTTCCTCCGTTTGGTTTATCGGAGGATGCTAGATGCGGCGCACCTCGAACGCAAAGCGTTTGGGCGCAGGTCAGCTCGTCACAGCGCGACGATATCGGTCAGGCATTGCTGCGTGACGCTCATCCGCGCGTCGATCTGCGCCTGGGTCTTGCAGTCCATGTTCATCGCGAACACGGTGATGTCGTTGCCCTTCTCGGACCAGCCGACCAGCCAGCCGAGCGAGCCGTGCTCCTTGTCGGTCAAACCGGTCTTGACGCGAATGACGGCGTCGCCGACCTTGGTGACGGGGAGAATGTCGCAGACCAGCTGCTGGCTGCGCTTGCCGACCGGCAGCACGCCACGCCGCAGCCGGTCGAGGAAGTCGATCTGCTGCACCGGATCGATGCGCAGACTGCCCGTCACCCAGAACTGGTCGATGCCGCCGCCAATGTCGCGATTGCCGTAGTCGATGATGTCGACATACTTCTTCATCCGCTCCTCGCCGATCCGGCGCGCGATCTCCTGGAACACCGGAAACGCCGACGCCGCGATCGCCGAGCGCAGCGTGTGATCCTTGTTCCAGGCCTCGATGCTGCGGATGACGCCGTCCCACTTGAAGACGTCCTTGTCGGGATCCTGCACCACGCCGGTCTCGAGCGCGATCAGCGCATTCGGGATCTTGAAGGTCGAGGCCGGCAGCTTGCCCTGCCCCGAGCGAACCTTGTCGCTGGCGATGATCAGATAGTCGTCGATCTTGTAGCCGACGAAGGTGCCCTCGGTGCCGAGATCGAAGAACCGCTTTTGCAGGTCCTCGCGAAACTCGCTGCGCTGGTACGACACATTGGCGAAACTGCGCGACGGCAGGACGGCGGCAGCAGCAAACAGACCGAGCGCATGGCGGCGATGGATCACGGGAAACCTGGGCTGGTTCGGGTTGGCGACGATGGTGGATGCCATCGTGGTGAAAGGATGGCAATGAGGATTAGCGCGCCCGGCCCGACATCCGCAGCACGAACACCAAGACCTCGGCAACGGCCTTGTAGAGGTCGGCCGGGATCTCGTCGCCGAGCTCGACATTGGAGAGCGCGCCCGCCAGCACCTCGTTCTCCTCGACCGGGATGTCGTTGGCCTTGGCGACCTCGATGATCTTGGCGCCGATCGCGCCCTTGCCCTTGGCCACCACGCGCGGCGCGCCGCCATGGTCGTAATGCAGCGCGACCGCGAGCTGGTTCTTGGTCTCGCTCATGACGCGCGATCCAGGAAATGGCCGGCGCGCGCGGGCACCGGCTGCGGCGGGCTGCCGTCGCGGATCTCGATATCGCCGGGCGTCAGCTCGGCCCTGGTCAGCGCCTGGCTCAATTCGGCGGAGCCGGCGCGCAACTGCGCGGCAGTCGACGGCCGCTCGGCCCACATCCGCACCGAGGTGCGCTCGCCGTTCAGCGAAACCAGCGCATGCACCGGTCCGGCCGGCTCGACGTCGAGCGTGAAGCGCGCCCGCCACACCCGGTTGGCGGCTTCGACCTCAGTCCCGCCGCCGTCGCGCGAAATCTCGAACTGCGCCATCGCAGTGCCCTGCTGGGTCAGGAACGGGATCTCGAAATTCCAGCGCGGCAGCATGGCGTCGAGCTGCGCCCGCGCGGCATCATTGTGGCCCGGCAGCGAGGCGACCTGTAGCAGCGTCTGCCGCGCCAATGCGGCATCGGTATCGTCCAGCAGGCGGTGCACAGCGGCCGCGAGCGGCGTGCCCGGCGCGATCGAAGGCTCCGCGACGGCCTGGGCCGACGGCAGCGCGCCGTGAAACGGCGGCGGCGGCGTGTTGCCGCGCGCGGGCACGTCGCCGGGCAGCATCACCTGCGGCCCGGCGCCCTGCCGCGCCGGATTGCCGAGCTCATGCAGCGCTTCCTGGATCAGATTGAGCGCGCCGCCCGACGATGGGCCGGCATCGAGCGCATCCGCGAGCGCGCCGGCAAGCCCGGTGGCGCCGCGGGCGAGATCATCGGCGACCGGTACGCGGGCCTGCGGCAGCAGGATTTCCTGAACCTCGGGTTCGGGCGATGCCGGCGGCACAATGCTCGGGGCAGCGCCGGCGCCGGTGGACGCCGGTTGCTGGAGCGGCGTGGATGCGGGCTTGGCCGCATCGCCAGCGCCGAGCGAGGTCAAAGCCTGGCGCAGCATGATCAGCGCGGCCTTCAGATCGGGCGCGCTGCCGCTCGCGGGCACGGCGCCGGATGCCAGCGTCGCCTCGAACAACAGGCCGGATTTCTGCAAGCCGGCCTTGATACCATCGCCACGCAGGTTCTCGTCGAGGCTGGTCTGTTGCGCCAGCACCTGCGCGATCGCGGCCTGTAGCCTGGGCGGCAGATTGGCCGCGGCAACCACAGCGAGATTGGCAAACAGCGGCGCCTGGCTGCCCTGGATGGCTGCCGCATGCTGGGCCGTCGCCGTGATCGTGATGCGCTCCAGCGGCGTCAGGACGACGTTCGGCGTCGCGGTGACAGGCTGGGAAGTCGCGTTGACGACGGCTGCTCCCGGCGACAGCCGGACGGCATCGCCGGCGTTGGCGCCCGGTCCGACCAATTGCAGCCGAATGCCGTCACTGTTCTGCGACACCGCAAGTTGCAGGTTCTGGCCCTGCTGCAACGGCACCTCGGTCTGGACGTCGATCGACAGGCTTGCGATCGCGATCCGCACCAGATCGGCGGACAGCACCTTGAGCACCTGCGCATTGACGACGCTGCCAGCCTCGAGGTTGAGCTCTGGCGCGACGCTGCCCGCCTCGCTTGAGGCACGCACCGGCAGCACGGGATTGATGGCGACAGCCATGTCGGAGGTCTCGGCCAGGCGGCAGGATCGGGCCGCAGGCTAGCCCGGTGCCGTAAACCCCTCGTTAACCCGCGGCCGGATTGAGCTCCCTGAGGACCCCGGCGGCAGCCTTGAAATCGACCAGGCGGGCGGCGCGGCGGGCCGCGACCTCCTCGTCGACGCCCCATTTCTCGGTGTTCCAGTCCTCGTCGACATGGGCGGCAGCCCAGACCTGGTCCTCGTCGCGGACACGATGGGTCAGCGCCAGCGCCAGCAGCGCCGAGCCGGTCAGCGTCGTCACCACGTGGAGCGCGGCGACCGACCAGGGATCGGTCGGGAACGCGGCGCGCGCCGCCTTGATCGCGGGCTCCGGCTGGCCGACATACATGACCCCCTCGGCCATCACGAAATGGGCGCCGAGCGCATCGGCCGCCCAGAACAGGATCGGGTCCCAATGCTCGGCCTCGCGCGCCACCAGCGTATCGGGATGGCCAGCGCGATAGAACAGCAGGTCGCTGCCGAGGAATTTGGCGGCGTCGTCGGCCACCTCACCGGCCCGATCGATCACCCCCTCGATCACGCTGTTGGCAAGCCGGGTCATTGGCATGGTCGTGGGATCGATGCTCTCACCCTGCGCGTTCCATTCCGCCGCGACCGTATCCGCGATGACGCGGGTCGGCACCACGATCGGCTTGCCGGATGGCGAGCGGATCGGCTTGCCGTCGAGCATGATCGAAAATCCACCGTCGGTCTCAGCGACGCCGGCACTGCTATAGAACCGCTTGCGCTGCGGCGTGCGGATGTGGCGCCGCACTGCCTCCTGCGGGTCGAGCGGAGATTGGTCTGGGACGTCATCGAACAGTTCGCGCATCGCGCCGGCCGGCTTTCGTTTCAAAGGGTTTCCCTGCAAGATAGGCCACCGGCAGGGGCAAATAAAGCTGATGGGACGCAGCAAATTCCTCGCGGGTTTTGCGCTCGTTACGGCGAGTTTGGCCGCCGCCACGGCCTGCGCCGGGTTCCGCACGCCGGAATCGCTGATCCGCAACGTCTACGCCCATTATGGCAAAGGCAGCGCCGCGTTCTCGAATGGCCTGCCGCGCGACGAGGACACGGCCCGGCAATTCTTCGATCCCAGCCTGCGCGGCGCCTGGACCGCCCTGCACGACGCGCCCTATGATTTCCTGGTGCAGAGCCCGAGCTGGCGGATCGGCCCGATCTCGATCGCAACGCCGCGGCGGCAGTTCGACAGGACCGACGTCACTGTGACGTTCGACAATGAGGGCCGCGCCGTCTCGCTCAACTTCATCGTCGTCAACACACCCGAAGGCTGGGTGATCGCGGATGTCGAGAGCGCGCATGATTCCTTACGGATGTTTCTGGCGCAGTTCAGGCGTTGATCGCGATCGGCGGCACGGCACATGACACGATCGGCAACATCGAAAAAATTTCTCACGATTGCCTGCGTGTCTTCGTATCTCCGCAATTCAGTCCGGGAATGGCTCATCCGATTGATCGCTCAGCAGGTTTGAACACCGCGCGCAGTTCTGCGTCGAAGTGCCGCAAGTTTCTGTCATCTGCGCGTTAAATACCTGCCAGATTACCGCAACAACGCGCGGCTAGCCTCACATCACCAAACACAAGCTTTGTCGACCATCGTGGTCGCAAGACGTGGAACGATGTCATGCCTGACGTCGGTCCCGCGCTTGCGCGCCCGTGGCGACGCATTGGCGGGGCGGCGTGGCACGACGACTTTCGACCGTTAGTTGTGTCATTGCCGCGGCATGCCTCGGGCTCGCAGCCAGCGGTGTGACGTCCTGGCTCCGCGCAGCGGGCTTGCAGGATGCGGCGCAGACGCGACAGGACGTCTGTGCCCGGCCCGAGATCGGAAGCGTGATCGCAGAACCGGTGGAATTGCGCAGCCGCGACGGCGTGCTGGAAACCGACCTCACCATCCACGACGAGCGGCGGCCCGATGGAACGGCCCGCTACTGCTACCTGACAACGGATGGCAAGCCGTCACCGACGCTGCGACTGAAGCCGGGCGACCAGCTCGTCATCCATTTCAAGAACGACCTGGTCGACCTCGACACGACGCCGGCGATCGACCGCGCGCTCGCCGGCGCACCGATCTGCACGACGCGAAAGCAGGTCGACGCCTGCACGAGCGGCGCGATGACGCCGATCTCCACCAATCTGCACTTCCACGGACTGACCGTGCCGCCGGTCTGTCACCAGGACGACGTGCTGAAGACCTCGATCCAGCCCGACGACGCGCCGTTCGACTACCGCCTGCGGATTCCGGACGACGCGCCGCCGGGCCTCTATTGGTATCACCCGCATCTGCACGGCTTCAGCAAGACGCAGGTGCTCGGCGGAGCCTCCGGCGCCATCATCATCGAAGGCATCGAGCGCGCCGATCCACAGCTCGCCGGCCTGCCCGAGCGCGTGGTCGTGATCCGCGACCAGGATCTCGTCAACCCGGACGCGCCGCCGTCGAAATTCGAGCCGGTCATGACCAAGAGCCAGCTCGACAGTGACGGCGACGTCGCCAATTCCGGCACCGGCTTCGGCAAGCCGTCGAAGGATCTGTCGGTCAATTTCGTGCCGGTGCCCTATCCGGACTATCCGCCGGCTCAGCTCAAGATGAAGCCGGGCGAGCGGCAGCTCTGGCGCGTGCTGAACGCATCCGCGATCACCTATCTCAACCTCGCCCTGCTGGTCGGCCGCGCGCCGCAGCGGATCGGCATCGTCGGCCTCGACGGCGTGCCGCTGCAATTCCAGGGCAGCCCGTCGCCGCCGGTGCAATGGGTCAACCATATCGGCCTGCCGCCGGGATCGCGCGCGGAGTTCATCGTCGAAGGTCCGCCAGCCGGTGCCTCGGCCTTGCTGGTGACCCGCGCGGTCGACACTGGTCCCGCCGGCGAAAACGATCCCAACCGCGCGCTGCTGACCATCACATCCGCCGTCGATGCGGCCGAACCGCAGGCCGCCCTCCCCGTGCACGCCGAACCACTGCCACGACCGGAACGGCCATGGGTCGGCGACGTCGCGCCGGTACGCGTCCGCAAGCTGTTCTTCTCCGAACAGCCGGAAAATCCCAACGACCCGAACAGCCCGACCAGGTTTTTCATGACCATCGACGGCGAGACCCCGAAGCCGTTCGATCCAAACTCCGACGTGCCAGACATCATCGCGCGACAGGGCGACGTCGAGGACTGGATCATCGAGAACCGCTCGACGGAGCTCCATGATTTCCACATCCACCAGCTTCACTTCCAGCTGCGCGACTGGTCCGGCATCGCGGTCAACGAACCGTTCCTGCGCGATACCGTCAACGTGCCCTATTACAACAGCCGCATGCTGAAATATCCGAGCGTGCGCCTGCGCATGGATTTTCGCGATCCCAACATCGTCGGCACCTTCGTCTACCACTGCCACGTCCTCGAGCACGAGGACGGCGGCATGATGGGAACGATCCGGGTGGTGCCGCGCGACACCGCAAGTTCGACCAAGCCTATCAACCAGCAAAAAGGAGAGCTTTGATGCGCGACAAGCGGAAGTCACGTTGGCTGCAGGGTTGTCGTCTGACCCTCAGCGCACTGGCGCTGGGCCAGTTCACCGCGAGCCCCGTCCTCGCACAGGAATGGGAACACCACCACGGTGGGCACGAGACCCTGACGCCGATCAAGCACGTTATCGTCATCATCGGCGAGAACCGCAGCTTCGACCACGTGTTCGCGACCTACGTGCCCGAACGCTCCGGCGAGAGCGTGATGAACCTGCTGTCGCAGGGCATCGTCAAGCTCGATCCCAGCAAGAACGCGATTCCCGGGCCCAATTTCGAGAAGGCGCATCAGCAGGCGGCCATGGATAACGGCCCGAACGACGCGTTCTTGCTCAGCCCGCCGAAGCAGAACTTCCCGAAGGACCAGCTGCCGTCTCCGCTGGTCGGCGGTCCCAAGGTGTCCTACATTCCCAACAAATGCGGCAGCTCGCCGATCACCACCTGCGAGGCATCGCTCGTGCTCGCGCAGCAGTCGGAATCCGGCCTGCCCTCCGAGTACTACCAATATCTCCTGACCGGCGGCACCGGCCAGACCTCGCATACGCCCGACCAACGCATCAACGATGTCAACACGCTGCCGGCCGGTCCTTTCCAGATCACCAACGGCGGGACGATGCCCTACGACGCCTATTCGGCGAGCCCGGTGCATCGGTTCTACCAGATGTGGCAGCAGATGAACTGCAACCACTCGGCGGCCAGCCGCGACAACCCGTCCGGCTGCGGCCACAATCTGTTCGCGTGGGTCGAGGTGACCGTCGGCGCCGGTGCCGACGGCGCGACGCAGCCTTCCAACTTCTCGACGGAATACTCGCCGACGGCAACGACCACGGGCGAAGGTTCGACGGCGCTCGGCTTCTACAACGTGCAGAAGGGCGACGTGCCGTATTTCAGCTCGCTCGCGCAGAAATATGCGATGAGCGACAACTTCCACCAGTCCGTCAACGGCGGCACCGGGGCCAACCACATCATGTTCGGCCATGCCGACATGATCTACTTCAGCGACACCTACGGTCACGCTGCCGTGCCGCCGAACGGCACGCAGGTTTTCGGTGGCACGCCCGATGCCGGTATCGTGCATGAGATCGAGAACCCGAATCCGGCGCCCGGCACCAACAACTGGTACACCGAGGACGGCTACGGCTCGGGCGGCAATGGCGGCTATCCTCCGCCCTACTCCACGAGCCCGGTGTCCGGTGGCGGCTCCTACAGCGACTGCTCGGATGCGACCCAGCCCGGCGTCAAGCCGATCCTGGACTATCTGAAGAACATCCGGATCAACCCGAATTGCGAACCGGGCCACTATTATCTATTGAACAATTACAACCCGGGTTACTTCGGCAACGGCAAGAACGCCTACACCGACACCAACCCATCCAACACGCCGTTCACGATCCCGCCGTCGACCCGCAAGAGCATCGGCGACAGCCTGAACGAGCGGGACATCTCCTGGAAGTACTACGGCGACCAGTGGAACAACTACGTCAACGACCCCTATCAGCTCAACTGGGGCGTCGCCGGCCCGACCGCGGACGAGTACTGCAACATCTGCAATCCGTTCCAGTACGACACCTCGATCATGTCGCACCCGGAGCAGGTCGCAGCCCATATCAAGGACTCGGTTGATCTGTACTCCGACCTCTCCAAGCACACGCTGCCGGCGGTCTCGATCGTCAAGCCGAGCGGGTTCACCGACGGTCACCCGTCGTCGTCCAAGCTCAATCTGTTCGAAGGCTTCGCCAAGAAGATCGTCGACCAGGTCCAGGCCTCCGACTACGCCAAGGACACCGCAATCTTCATCACCTTCGATGAAGGCGGCGGCTACTACGACTCCGGCTATGTGCAACCGCTCGACTATTTCGGCGACGGCACGCGGATTCCGCTGATCGTGGTCGCGCCGTTCCTGCGCAAGGGTCACATCTCGCATGAGTATGCCGATCACGTCTCGATCATCAAATTCATCGAGCGCAACTGGCGCCTTGAGCCGATCACCCATCGCAGCCGCGACAACTACCCGAACCCGGTTGCAGCGCCGAACAATCCCTACGTTCCGGTCAACAGCCCGGCGCTCAGCGATCTGTTCGACTTCTTCGACTTCGACGATGGCGGCCATCACCATGGTGGCGGCTGGGATCAGGACGGCGGCGGCTGGGAACACTGACCTCCACGCCTGACGACACATTGCCGCCGGTCCGAAAGGGCCGGCGGTTTCTTTTGCGTCTGGCATGCCCTTGATCTTGCCCGCGCGGACCGGGACACTTGGCCGGCAATGCCGACCTCTGTCCGTGGAACCTGCATCAATGACACCTGTCACCTTCCGTCAGGCCATCCCGGCCGATCTTCCAGCGATCATCGCGCTCCTCGCCGACGATATCCTGGGTCAACAGCGGGAGGACCCGAGCCGTCCACCGAACCCCCGATATGTAGATGCATTCGAGGCCATCCTCGCCGATCCGAACCAGTTGCAGGCCGTTGCGGTGCTGGGCAATGAAGTGATCGGCGCGCTGCAGCTGACCTTCATCCCCGGACTGGCACGCATCGGCGCCTGGCGCGGGCAGATCGAGGCGGTCCGCATTGCCGAGGCGCACCGGAGCTCGGGCGTCGGGCAGCAGATGTTCGAATGGGCGATCGCGCAATGCAAAGCGAGAGGTTGCGATCTCGTGCAGCTCACGACGGACAAAGCGCGCCCCGACGCGCACCGCTTCTATGAACGGTTGGGCTTTGTCGGCAGCCATATCGGCTACAAGCTGACGCTCTGATGTCACCGCTGCCCGGCTCGCGGCCGTTCCGTAGCCCGCACGAGCGAACTCTCAAAGCCTGAACAGCTTCTCCGCATTGCCGTGCGCGATCAACGCACGGTCGGCTGCGGTCACCGGAATCTGGTCCAGGAAACCGCGTGCCTTGACCATCGAGGCATAGGGATAATCGGCCGAGAACATGATGCGGCCGACCCCGATCTCGAGCAGCAGGTCGAGGAACGTCGCGGGGAAATTGAAGCCCGCGAACGTGTAGTGCAGATTGTCGCGCAGGTAGGCGCTGACCGGACGCCTCAGCTTGGTCAATTCGACCGGCATGACGTCGACCCGCTGCATGAAGAACGGAAGGCCCTCGCCCATATGGCCGATCACGATCTGCAATTTCGGGAAGCGATCGAACACGCCGCCCAGCACCATGCGCAGCACGTGGACCGCCGTTTCGATGTGCCAGCCGAACCCCGGACCGGCCAGCATCTCGGTGACAAGAGGCGAAAAGCCGCCGAACGACGCCTCGATCACCGCCCTGGGCGGCCTGGTCGGATGCAGATAGATCGGCGCACTCAGCGCTTCGGCGGCCTCCAGCACCGGCCAGAAGAACTTGTCGTCGAGGTAGCGGCCGCGCTGATGACCGTTGATGACCGCACCGGCGAAACGCTGACCGCCGACGCGGCGATCGAGTTCCTTGGCCGCGAGGTCCGGTTGCGCGATCGCCAGCGCCGCGAAACCGGAGAGCCGCGTCGGATGCCGCGCGATCGCCTCGGCCAGCACGTCATTGGTGTCGCGCGCCAGCGCCACCGCGTCGACAGGCTCCAGTTGCTCGACGCCCGGCGCGGTCAGCGAGATCACCTGCATGTCGATGCCCGCGGCATCCATCTGGGCGATCCGGCCTGCGTCGAGGTCGCACAGGTCGCGCATCAATTGCTCGGCGCGGCCGCCGACCTGACGCGCCTGGTCCCTGAGTTCGCGGCCCGGGCCATCGAGAAAGCCCGGCGTGGCGAAATGCTCTTCGAGCGTGATGGTGCGCATGGCCTCGATGCTCCGCTGCGTTAGCGTGGATCGCCTCTATGTTTCGAAGCCAATGTTGGCGATTTTCCGGGCGGTCAGCCCACGCCTCAATCACGGTTGGCGCAGGATCGCGAATAGGCCGCGCGGTCGGCCTGGTTCAGGCCGGCGGCTGCGGCGGCGTCGAGGCATCGGCTGACCCGATCGCCGAACGAGCTGCGCGGCGGAGCACGAAGGCTCGGCTGCGGCGGTGCATCCATCTTGGGAATCGGCGGCACCTCGATCCGGGGCGGCGGCGGAGGCTGGGGTACCGGTGGACTATTGATCGAGCCACCCGGCGCAATGATTTGCGCGAAGGCGCTCGTCACGCTCATGTTCCACAGCAAGGCGCAGGCCAAGATCGAGGATCGTGTCATACGCCATATTTCGTGACGCCGCGGCCGCGTTCAAGTGACCGCGGCGCGCCGCAACGCTGGCCTGGGATACGCGGAATCCTCCGACCTCAAGGCTTCTGATAGATCACATGACCGGCGCGGATGGTGGTGCTCACTTTCGCGAGATTGCCGACGTCGCTGAGCGGATCGCCGTCGAGCACCACGAGATCGGCGTCGAAGCCCTGCTCCACCCGACCCTTCTTCGCGGCCTTGAAGAACCGCGCCGGATTGGTCGTCAGCGAGGCCAGCACCTGGCGCTCCGACAGCGCGCGGTGCATCAGCTGAACCTCCTGGGTGGTGTCGTACAGCTTGGTGAAGCCGACATCGGTGCCGAACAGCACGGTGCCGCCATTGTCCGAGAATTGCTTGAGCTGGTTGACGGTCGCCGCCACCATCCGGTTGGTGACGTTCGGATCGAGCACCACGGTCGTGAACAACGAAAGCGTCGGGACCAGCGCAGTCCCCTGCGCCTTGAACCGCGCCAACTGGTCGTCGGTGTAGCCGCGCTCGCCCGGCGTGGTGTGCGCGAGCACATCGACACCGGACATGATCACGGTCTCGACGCCGGTCTTGTTCTGCGGATGCGCGAACACCCGCCGGCCCTGCGCATGCGCGACATCGACGGCCGCCTTGGCGATGGCCGGGTCCATGTTGATGACAGGCTTGTCGCCCATGAACACGCCGGTGAACAGCTTGACGCCGTCCTCGCCCATCGCAAGCCAGTCATGCGCCCATTTCGCCGCCTCCTCGGGCGTCGCGGCCTCGGGTAGCTGCATCTCGGGCGGCAGGTACACCGGATGCCCACCCTTGGGAAAGACGCTGCCGGCCAGCAGAATGTTGGGACCGGCGACATCGCCTGCCGCGATGCGCTTGCGCAGCGGCAAGATATCTCTCGGATCGGACCCGAGATCCCAGACCGTGGTGAAGCCCCAGCGCGTCAGCATGTCCTGCATGTGCTGCGTCAACGGCGCGGCCGGCGCTTCGCCGGCGTTGTGCCAGACACGCTCCGTGAAATGCACGTGGCTGTTCCAGAACCCGGCCACCACGGTCTTGCCGCTGCAATCGACGACGCGCGCATCCGAGGGCACCGCGACATCGCCGGACTTGCCCACCGCGCTGATGACGCCGTCTGTCATCACGATCACCGCATCCGGAAGCGCCGGCGCATCGGCCGTCGCGTACAGCGTGCCGCCGCGGAGCACCACGGTTTCGGCACGTGCGGCCATTGAGGCAACAGCCGAGCCGATGAGGACGAGCATCACGCGCAGCGAGAGTCCGGTCATGGACAACCTCTTTGATGAAAGCATGCCGGCAATGCCCGGCGTGCGGCAACATAGCCGTCACGCCCCGGGCCGCTTTGATCATTCTTGCTGTCTGCGGTCGTTATTCAGGCGGCGCCCCGGAGTCACTCCTCGGGCGCGTTCTCGATCGGATCGAACCGGTCAGCCTCGAGCCCGAGCAGGTTCCAGGATTGCAGCATGTGCGGCGGCAGCGGCGCGCTGACATCGATCACGCCGCCGCGCGGGTGCGGGATTACGATCCGGCGGGCGAGCAGATGCAGCCGATTTTGCAGGCCGCCCGGCAACTGCCAGTTCTCCTTGTTGAAGTATTTGGGGTCGCCGACGATGGCGTGATCGATATGCGCCATGTGGGCGCGCAATTGATGGGTGCGGCCGGTGACCGGCTTGAGCGACACCCAGGCGAGCTTGGTCGCCGAGGCCTCGACCACGGCGTAATAGGTCACGGCGTGGCTGGCCCCCTCGTCGCCATGCGCCGCGATCCGCATGATGCTGTCCTCCTCGCTCTCCTCCTTGGCGAGATAGGTCGAGATCCGGCCCTGCTTCGGCTTCGGCACGCCGGCGACCAGCGCCCAGTAGATCTTGCGCGCGGAGCGATGGCGGAACGCACCGGTGAGGAACGATGCCGCGAAACGCGTCTTGGCGATCAGCAGGCAGCCGGAGGTCTCGCGGTCGATGCGATGCACCAGCCGCGGCTTCTGCCCCTTGGCGTCGCGCATCACCTCCAGCATCTGGTCGACATGCCGCGTCATGCCGGAACCGCCCTGTACGGCGAGACCGACCGGCTTGTTGAGCACCAGCACGTCGTCGTCCTCGTACAGCGTCATGTCCTTCAGCGCCTGCAGCGTCTTCGCCTCGGCCTCGGACAGCGCGGTCGCCGCCTTCGGCGTATCGAGCCGCAGCGGCGGAATCCGCACGCTCTGTCCCTCCTCCAGCCGATCCTTGGAATCGGCGCGCTTGCCATTGACCCGGAGTTCGCCCTTCCGGACGATGCGCTGGATATGGGAAAATGACAGGCCGGGAAACCGCGCCTCGAGGAAGCGGTCGACGCGCATGTTGTCCTCGTCAGCGGTGACGACGACGGTCTGCACCTTGGTCGGCAACGGCAGCTCGGCCGCAGGCTTTGCCGCGGCGGGCTCCGGCCGCGGCTCGCGGTCGCGGCGCGGCTCGGCGAAACGCGGTGGCTTGGCGGCGGCGCGCTGCGAGAATGGGCGGTCACCGGACTTGCGTTCCCCGGACTTGCGATCAGCGGACTTGCGATCAGCAGTCTTGTGATCGCCAGCCTTGCGGCTGCGTTGCGCCGATCCGGCCTTGTTGCGATCGCTGTCACGTCCCTTGTCACGCCCCTTGGCGCGATCGCCCGGCGATGTGGTTCTCTTGATGCGGCGGCTCATGGTGATTTTTGGCTCCAGACCTGCGTTGTGCCTAGCGCAAATGCCGCGAATCGTCACGGCGAAATCGGCCCGAATCCGCTGCAATATCGGCCGGTTCGGCCGAATACGGCGGGCCGAGCGCACAGTCCGCCTATTCCGAAGACCGCTCCTTGCGCAGCCGCTGCCAATAATCCAGCCGCTTGCGGATCTCACGCTCGAAGCCGCGGTCGGGTGGATCGTAGAAGGTCTGGCGGCCGAGCGCTTCCGGGAAGTAGTCCTGGCCGGAGAACGCGTCGGGCATGTCGTGATCATACTGATAGCCGGTGCCGTAGCCCTCCGACTTCATCAGCTTGGTTGGCGAATTCAAGATGTGCTTCGGCGGCAGCAGCGAGCCGCCCTGCTTCGCGGTCTGCATCGCGGCGCCGAACGCGGTGTAGACCGCGTTCGATTTCGGCGCGGTGGCGAGATAGACCACGGCCTGCGCGATCGCGAGTTCGCCCTCCGGCGAGCCGAGGAAGTCGTAGGCATCCTTGGCCGCGTTACAGACCGCGAGCGCCTGCGGATCGGCGAGGCCAATGTCCTCGACCGCCATCCGTACCACGCGCCGTGCCAGGAACAGCGGGTCCTCGCCGGCATCGAACATGCGCGCGAGATAATACAGCGCCGCATCCGGATCGGAGCCGCGCACCGACTTGTGCAGCGCCGAGATCAGATTGTAGTGGCCGTCGGCCGACTTGTCGTAGATCGGCGCACGGCGCTGCAGGATGGCCTGCAACTGCTCGGCGTCGAACACCTCGCCCTTGCGCGCGGCGCGCCAGACCTCCTCGGCCAAGGTCAGCGAGGCGCGGCCGTCGCCATCGGCCATCCGCACCAGCACCGCGCGCGCCTCGGCATCGAGCGGCAGCTTCCTGCCCTCGACCTTCTCGGCATTGGCGAACAGCCGTTCGATCGCCGCCGTATCGAGCGAGTGAAACACCAGCACGCGGGCGCGCGACAGAAGCGCCGCGTTGAGCTCGAAGGACGGATTTTCGGTGGTGGCGCCGACCATCACCACCGTGCCGTCCTCCATCACGGGCAGGAAGGAATCCTGCTGCGCGCGGTTGAACCTGTGCACCTCGTCGACGAACAGCAGCGTGCCCTTGCCCATCTCGCGGCGGGCGCGGGCGGCATCGAACGCCTTCTTCAGGTCGGCGACGCCGGAGAACACCGCCGAGATCTGCTCGAAATGCAGCTCGGTGGCGTCGGCCAACAGCCGCGCCACGGTGGTCTTGCCAGTGCCGGGCGGGCCCCAGAACACCAGCGAACCCAGCGTGCGCGTCTCCAGCATGCGGGTCAGCGCGCCGTCAGGACCGAGGATGTGATCCTGGCCGACGACGTCGGCCAGCGTGCGCGGGCGCAGCCGGTCCGGCAGCGGGTGTGGCGCGTCCTGCTCCATCCCCGCCGCTGCGAACAGGCTGCTGGCCTCGCGCGGTTGCTTTGCGCTCATTCCTTGGGGCTCATCCGCCGAGCGTCACGTTGATTTGCTGGCCGCCTCGCACCAGCGTGATGCGCCAGACCCGCGAGCCTGCCTTCGATGCCTTATCGAGGTCGCTGGTGCGCGCGATCTTCTCGTTGTTGACCGCGAGGATGATGTCGCCCTTCTGGAAGCCGACATTGGCAGCGGTGCCGTCATCGGCGAGATCGGTGACGACGACGCCCTCGGCGCCGGCATCGAGATGCAGCTCGTCGGCCAGCGCCGGCGAGATGTTGGCGACCCTCGCGCCCTGGAACGGCGAGCGCGCGGTCAGCACGATCTCATCGCGATTGGTATCGGGCGCAGTCTCCAGCGGCACGGTGAGCTTGACCGGCTTGCCGGCGCGCTGCACCTCGATCTCGGCGGTGCCGCCGAGCGGGCGGGTCGCGAAGCGATAGTCGAACGCATTGGGATCGTCGATCGGCGTGCCGTCGATCGAGACGATCAGGTCCGAGAGCTTGAGCCCGGCCTTCGCCGCAGGGCTGTTCGGCGCGACATTGGCGACCAGCGCGCCGGTCGGCAGCTTCAGCCCCAGCGTCTCCGCGATCTCCGGCGTGACCGCCTGTAGGCGCGCGCCGAGCCATGGCCGCTTCACCGCCTTGCCGCCGCTCTTGGCAGAGGCCACCACGACGCGCACCATGTTGGCCGGGATCGCGAAGCCGATGCCCTGCGAGCCGCCGGACCGCGAGAAGATCGCGGTGTTGATGCCGGCAAGCCGACCGGTCATGTCGACCAGCGCGCCGCCCGAATTGCCGGGATTGATCGCGGCGTCGGTCTGAATGAAGAATTGATAATCCGTGATCCCGACTTGAGTGCGGGCCAGCGCCGAGATGATGCCGTGCGTCACGGTCTGGCCGACGCCGAACGGATTGCCGATCGCCAGCACCACGTCGCCGACCAGGAGCTGGTCGGAATTGGCGAAGTCGAGCGTCGCGAATTTCTCCTTGTTGGTCCCCTTCAGGCGCAGCACCGCGAGGTCGGTGCGGCTGTCCTTCAGCACGATTTCGGCCTCGTACTCCCGCTTGTCGGCGAGCGAGACCTTCACCTGGTCGGCACCTTCGATCACGTGATTGTTTGTGACCACGAGGCCGGAGGCATCGACCATCACGCCGGAACCGAGCGAGCGCTGCATCTGCTCCGGCTGCTGCCCCGGCACGCCGAAGAAGCGGCGGAAAATCGGGTCGTCCAGGAACGGATTGCGGTTCTGCACCATCTTGGCGGCATAGACATTGACCACCGCCGGCTGCACCCGCTGCACGATCGGCGCATAGGACAATTGCAGCTCGGCCTGCGAGGACGGCACGCGGCGGTCCTGGGCCGCGGCCGGGGCAAGATTCCCCATGAAAACCAACGCTGACAGTGCGGATAGGGCAACAAAGCGGACAGGTCGGAGCATTCTCACCTCTCGTGGAAACGCCGGAATATAGGCGTGTTCGCCGGCCAATTGAAGGGCGCCCGGCCGGATAACCCGCCCCCTTCCAGACCGGTGCAAAACCGGCCGCCGCCGCGTTGAAGCGGCCCGCCGGGCTCCTATGATGCATATCATCTCACTGCGCCGCTCCGCTTGTTGCCAGCGGACAACAAGCGGCATGGCGATGCCTCTGTCGGGCTGCGCTGTCGTGCGTCAGTCACGATAGGCTCCTAACGACGTTCAGTGAGTGAGTGGGGACTTCAACACAACAGGGGTGCAAAATGAGTGCGACAAGAGTTGGTGCAATCGTCATCGGGCTGGCCGGGGCGCTCGCCGCCTCGCCGGCCCATTCGCAATCGGCCGGAGGCGGCAGCGACGCCGAGATCGCGCTGCTGAAGCAGCAGCTGAAGATGCTCGAGCAGAAGCTCGACAGATTGCAGAAGCAGACCAACGCCAACACTGCGACCGCGGCCAGCGCGAACGCCAATGCGAAGGCGGCGGACGCCAAGGCGGCGCGGGTTGCGAGCGCCAATGCCGCGATGCCGGTCAAGGGCCCGGTCGTACCGTCGGGCGTCGTGGTGTCGATGCCGAACAACCGGCCGACGATCTGCACCGCGGACGAACAGAACTGCGTTGCGATCACGAGCCGTGTGCACTGGGATGTCGGCGGCTACGACTATCGCCCGAACACCGCGGGCACCTCGCCGCAGAAGCTCGACAGCGGCGAGAACCTCCGTCGCGCACGCATCGGCATCGTCGGCAAGTTCTTCGGCGACTGGAACTACGCGCTGATCTACGACTTCGGCGGCTCGTCCGATGGCTTCGGCGGCGCAGCGCCGGGCTCGCTGCCCGGCGGCGGCACCTCCGGCGTCGAGAATGCCTATCTGAGCTACACCGGCTTCAAGCCGTTCGGCGGCAAGATGGCGATCGAAGGCGGCATCATGGACATTCCGTGGACGCTCGACGAAGCCACCAGCTCCAACGACATCCTGTTCATGGAGCGCGCCTCGGTCGGCATCATCGCGCAGAACATCGCCGCCGGTGACTTCCGTTCCGGCGCCGGCACCCGCTGGTGGAATGACCAGCTCTGGATCGGCGGCTATGTCACGGGACCGACCTCGGGCGCGATCCACTCTGCGTCGTCGGTCACGCCGGCCGGAAGCTCCGAGCAATATGGCGGCGTCATCCGCATCGCCGGCAATCCAATCAGCGGCAAGAACTACTCGGTGCATATCGGCGCCGACGCCGAATGGCTGGTGCAGCCGCCGCGCAACCTGGTCACGCAGGCGCAGACCCTGACGCTCAGCGACCGGCCCGAGCTGCGCATCGATCCGACGACGTTGATCTCGACCGGCGCCATCGCCAACGTCTCCGGCGCGCAGGTCTACGGCGCCGAGGCCGCCGCGACCTATGGTCCGTTCATCGCGCAGGGCGAATATTACTGGTTCAATGTCGACCGCACCGCGAACACGGGACTGCCGCCATTCGGCGCGCCGAGCCTGAAGTTCGACGGCGGCTACGCGCAGGTCGGCTACGTGCTGACCGGCGAGAACCACGCCTACAACCCGGCGACGGCCTCCTACGGCGGGATCAAGCCGCACGATCCGTTCTCGCTCGCCGCCGGCGGCATCGGCGCGTGGGAAATCGCCGGTCGCGTCAGCACGATGAACCTCAACGACCAGGTCGGCCAGGCGGTCGGCGTCGCAGGCGGACGGCAGACCGTCTACACCGCCGCGCTGAACTGGTACGTCAACAACAACGTCCGCTTCATGCTGAACTACCTGCATGGCGACGTCGCCAAGCAGGCCTCGGCGACCTCGAGCGCGGACGTCGGGTCGAAGTTCGACGCGGTCGCGCTGCGCACGCAGGTTGCGTTCTGAGGCAACCCGAGCAGCCGTCAGGCACAACGGCCGGGAGCGACACCGCTCCCGGCAGGTACGCGCCACCGAAATATCGAAAAACAACCCCATGCAAAGCAGCCGAGCTGCCGGCGTTCGGCACGGCAACTTGACACGTCGGGCAAATCAGGGATAGATTTCCAATATTCCGAAATCGTGCAAGCGCCCCTCGCCGCAGACGCGGGCCCATCGATCTCTTCCCATCGGGGAGAGGTGAGCCGGCTCCGTGCCCGCCCCGATTCAATCCAAGCGCATCCTGAACTACGCCGCGCGCTTCGGCTTCTTGACCACGACCTCGGGCGCCGGCGCGCAGGACAGCCGCTCCTGATGGCCCTCGCCCCACGCCTTCAGGATATCGATCACCGGACGCAGGCTCTCACCGAGTTCGGACAGCGTGTACTCGACGCGCGGCGGCACCTCGGCATAGACCTTGCGGATCACGAGGCCGTCGTCCTCGAGCGCGCGCAGTTGCTTGGTCAGCATGCGCTGGGTGATGCCCGGCATCCGCCGCCGCAGCTCGCCGAAGCGCTGGGTGCCGGCCTGTAGGTGATACAGGATCACGCCCTTCCATTTGCCGTCGATCAGATCCAGCGCTGCCTCGACCGCGCAGCCCGGCCGGCGCGCGAAATTCTTCCGCTTCATCGGGTATTTCCCAATAGTATACAAACGGGGACTAGTTCCCTGATTTTACAGTACTTGCCAAATTGACGCTAGCACGACAGGTAACACGGCAGGCAATCGCCCACCACGGAGACCAGGCATGAAGGCCGTCGGATACCAAAAGTCGCTGCCGATCGAGGCGGCGGATTCGCTCGTCGATTTCGAGATCGCCAAGCCCGAGCCGAAAGGACGCGACATCCGCGTCGCGGTGAAAGCCATCTCGGCCAACCCCGTCGATTACAAGGTGCGCAAGCGCGCCGCACCGACCGATGGCGGCTACAAGATCCTCGGCTTCGATGCGGCCGGCGTGGTCGATGCGGTCGGGCCCGACGTCTCGCTGTTCAAGCCCGGCGACGAGGTGTTCTACGCCGGTTCGATCCAGCGCCAGGGCACCAATTCGGAATTTCATCTGGTCGACGAACGCATCGTCGGCAACAAGCCCGCCTCGCTGTCGTTCGCGCAGGCGGCCGCCCTGCCCCTGACCTCGATCACCGCTTGGGAACTGCTGTTCGACCGGCTCGGCGCGGTGCCGGGCAAGAGCCTCGATCCGCGCACGCTCCTGATCACCGGTGGTGCCGGCGGCGTCGGCTCGATCCTGATCCAGCTGGCACGCCGCCTCACCGGCCTGACCGTGGTTGCGACCGCGACACGGCCGGAGTCGCAGCAATGGTGTCGCGATCTCGGCGCCCATGCGGTGATCGACCACTCGCAGCCGATGAAGGAGCAGATCGAGAAATTGAAGCTGCCGCCGGTCGGCCTCGTCGCCAGCCTCACCTTTACCGACCAGCATTACAAGTCGATCGCCGACTTCATCGCGCCGCAGGGCAAGTTCGGCCTGATCGACGATCCGCCGGAGTTCAACGTCGCCGCGTTCAAGGGCAAGGCGGTGTCGGTGCACTGGGAATCGATGTTCACACGCTCGTCGTTCCAGACGTCAGACATGATCGCGCAGCATCACCTGCTCAACGACGTTGCCGACCTGATCGACAACGGCGTGCTGCGCACCACGCTCGACCAGACCTTCGGCACCATCAATGCCGCCAACCTGAAGCGCGCCCACGCGCTGCTGGAAAGCGGCAAGTCGCGCGGCAAGATCGTGCTGGAAGGCTGGTAGGTCCCGATGCGTAGGGTGGGTTAGGCGAAGCCGTAACCCACCGCACCACGCGCCGAGAGCGGCGGGTTACGCTACGCTAACCCGCCCTACATGACTTCCCCACAGGCCGACACGCGGCTTTTGCCAAAGCCGCGATCGCCTGTATGATTTGCGCAACGATCACCCCGTCTTCAATCCGGCCGTGCACAACGCGGCCGGAGCGGTGGTGACGCCCCAAGGGTATGCAAAGGGGATGGGAGGACGCCGATGAGTTTGCTCACGGCCGATCCGTCACGGATCGATCCGGAGTGGATGACGCGGGCGCTGCGCGAAGCCGGTGTGATCGACCAGGCCAGGGTGATCGATGTCGCTTGCAAGCCGGTCGGCAACGGCCTCGTCGGCGACAGCTATCGCTTTCGCCTGAGCTACGACGGCGACGAGCCGAACGCGCCCGCAAGCGTCGTCGGCAAATTCCCGGCCGCGGATCCCGACAGCCGCCGTTCCGGCTCCGCGCACACGCTCTACGTCCGCGAGGTCGCGTTCTATCGCGAGCTGGCAGCGACCGTCGCCATTCACACCCCGCGGCCGATCCTCGCGGAAATCGATCCGGCGACCGACGACTTCACCCTGATCCTGGAAGACCTCGCGCCCGCGCGCCCCGGCGATCAACTCGCCGGGTGCTGGATCGAGGACTGCCGGACGGCGATGACCGAAGCGGCGGCATTGCATGCACCGCGATGGAACGATCCGACGCTCGACGCGGTACAATGCTTCGTGGTTGCCGCAAGCCGACGCAGAGACCTTCGCGCGGTGCTGCCCGGCATCATCGGTCACTACAAGGATCGCTACCGCGGCGTGATCGAGCCGGAATTTCTCGATCTGATCGACCGGCTCCCCGACGCGCTGCCGCGTTACCAGTCGGATCGATCGACGCCGCGAACCTTGCAGCATGCCGACTTCCGGCTCGACAACATGCTGTTCGAGGTGCGTGGCAACAGCCATCCGATGGCGACGCTGGACTGGCAGACGCTGACGGTGGGACCAGGCGTCGTCGACGTCGCCTATTTCCTGTCGGCCGGCATCGATCCGTCCGAACGGCGATTGCATGAAGTCGACCTGGTGCGATCATATCATTCGGAACTGCTCCGCCGCGGCGTGCGCGACTATGGCTGGGATCAGTGCTGGCGGGACTACCGGCGCTACACGCTGCACGGCATCGTGATGGGGGTCGTCTCAGCGCTCAGCGTCCAGCGCTCCGAGCGCGGCGACGCGCTGTTCCTGAAAATGACCCGCGGCGCCTGCGCGCAAGCCCTCGACCACGACAGTTTTTCATACTGGCTGGACTGAAGCGTGACGAGCTTAGGTTGAGTTGGATCGGTGACGGAGGTTCATCTCTCCCTTGGGAGAGGTCGGCGCGTAGCGCCGGGTGAGGGATTGCGGTCCCTCGGTAGAGCCTCGGCCCTCACCCGATTTGCTCCGCAAATCGACCTCTCCCCGTCGGGGAGAGGTTGAGTGAGTGCGTGGCCAACTGATTCAATCCTAACTCATCTTGCTCTGAGAACAGCGAAAGGGATCGGCGTGCTCAACAAACTGGACGACTTCCCCATCCACCAGACGCCGGAGCCGATCGCGGTTCCGTCGACCAGCGATCGCAACGTCTATGACCGGACCTGGTTCAACGGCTATACCGCCGACGGCGCGTATTATTTCGGCATCGGGATTGCGATCTACCCGCACCGCAAGATCCTCGATTGCGCCTTCAGCGTCGTCGAGCGCGGCGGAAGGCAGCATTGCTTCTACGGCTCGCGGCGGGCGCCGATCGAGCGCACCGAGATGCAGATCGGCCCGTTCCGGCTCGAGGTGATCGAGCCGATGCGCCGCACCCGGGTCGTGCTCGACGACAATGCGACCGGCCTCGCCTGCGACCTGACATTCTCCGCGCGCACCGCCGCGATCCAGGAAGCCCGCCAGACGCTGTGGTCGGGCGACCGCCGCGCCATGGATGCGACCCGGTTCGACCAGTTCGGCCGCTGGCACGGCGTCATTCGCCACCCCGATGGCGAGATCAAGGTCGACGATCACACCTGCTACGGCACCAAGGATCGCTCCTGGGGCGTGCGCAATGTCGGCGAGCGCGATATCGGCGGCGCGCCGATGCCGCCGCCAAGCGTGTTCTTCCTGTGGGCGCCGCTGGTCTGGGACGACCACATCTCGCACGCCATCTTCTTCGACGGCACGCAAGGCGAGGCACTGGTGCGCGAGGGCATCACCGCGCCGCTGTACCGGAGCGAGGGCGAAATCCCCGGCGTCGTCGACGGGCTCGACCGCCGCATGGCGACCGCGCGGCATCGCGTCAAATACGTGAAGAACACCCGGCTGGCGCAGTCGGCCGAAATCGATCTCGTCGACATCGACGGCCACACCACGACCATCGCGCTCGACCCGATCCTCAAATTCCAGATGAAGGGCCTCGGCTACGGTCATCCGCAATGGGGCCAGGGCATGTGGAAGGGCGAGCTCGAGATCGGCGGCGAGTCGTTCGATCCCGCGACGCTCGATCCGCTGGCGCGCGAGAACGTCCACGTGCAACAGGTGGTGCGTGCCCGCCAGGGCGACCAGACCGGGATCGGCGTGCTGGAGCAGATCTGCTTCGGTCCCTACCGTCCCGCGGGATTCAGCGAGTTCCTGGACGGAGCCAAGGGATAGCGCTCTAAAGCGGGATGAGCTTTGGTCGAAGCGGCTTGGCGCGTTCTTGGTTCACCTCTCCCCGACGGGGAGAGGTCGGATTGCGAAGCAATCCGGGTGAGGGCTCCTGCTCTCTCGATAGACCGCAACCCCTCACCCGATTTGCTGCGCAAATCGACCTCTCCCAAGGGAGAGGTGAACCTCCGACGCCGTTCCAGCTCAACCTAATTTCATCAGGCCTTAGCCTGGCGGCACGCCGTCGACGAAAATCAGCCGGCGGTCCAGTGCGGTCCGTCGATGCCTGAGCGCCTCGGCATATTCGGGTGACGCATACCATTCGCGCAGACGCGCCATCGACGGAAATTCGACGACGATGATGTTCTTGGGCGGTGGTCCGCCTTCGACCGCCTCAGCAGCACCGCCGCGCACCAGATAGCGCCCGCCATATTGCGCGATCGCCTTGGCGGCGATCGTGCGATAGGCCTCGAAACCTGCGGCATCCTTCACATCGACCTCTGAAATCACATAGGCTGACATGGCCACAACTCACGCGATCGTATTGACGATGCCGCCCTCGGCGCGCAAGGCGGCGCCGTTGGTGGCGGAGGCCTGCTTCGAGCAGGCATAGACCACGAGGTTGGCGATCTCCTCGGTGCTGGCGAAACGTTGCAGCAACGAGGTCGGCCGGTGCTGCTTGACGAAATTGGCAGCCGCCTCCTCGACCGACTGGCCGTTCTGCCTGGCGAGATCCTTGACGAAGGCCTCGACGCCCTCGGACATGGTTGGTCCGGGCAACACGGAATTGACGGTGACGGCGGTGCCCTTGGTCAGCTCCGCGAGCCCGCGCGCGATCGCAAGCTGCGCGGTCTTGGTCATGCCGTAATGGATCATCTCGGTCGGGATGTTGAGCCCGGATTCCGAGGAGATGAAAACGATGCGGCCCCAATTGCGCTTCAGCATGCCCTGCATGTAGCCGCGCGACAGGCGCACGCCCGACATCACGTTGACCTCGAAGAAGCGACTCCAGTCTTCGTCGGGAATGTCGAAGAAGCCCTTCGGCTCGAAGATGCCGGCATTGTTGACGAGGATGTCGACCTCGGGCAGCGCAGCGAGCAGCGCCCTGCAACCTTCCGCGCTCGATACGTCGGCGGCAATGCCGCGAACCTTCGCACCCGGTACTGCCTGCTCGATCGCGGCAACCGCTGCATCGACCTTGGCCTGACCGCGGCCGTTGACAACGACCTCGGCGCCGGTCGCGGCGAGCCCCTTTGCAATGGCATTGCCGATACCCGCGGTCGAGCCAGTCACCAGCGCAGTCTTTCCGGAAAGGTCGATCTTCATGAGATGTCTCCTGTCAGCCAATCGGTCATATTTCGATGCGCGCTCGTGGATGCAACCGGGGTTCGGGCAGGCACATGCGCAAATTGCAAGCAATGCAGACCGGCATCTCAGCACCTCTCGTGGCCGGCGGCAACCATGTCGCGCTGATGACGCGGCGGGCACAGTGCGCATTTTCGCCGCGAGTCAAATTGCCACGCGCGATCTTGGTTGATGCATCGTCTCGCCAGCCTTCATGCAATCTTCATATGAAACATCGCGCCCACGGCGATGGCTTTCACACATTGTCAATTCGCCGCCGATAAGCGTCCCGCGAAACGGCTCGTGCGAGTTCGAGCCGTTGTCTCGGCAACCGGACGCAGCCTTCCTCCGATAACGACGTCCGGAGCCAGCGCGACTGACAGGAATGCATCAGATGTTCGTCACTTCCAGGATCAAGCCGTTCGCTGCGCTTGTCCTGAAACGATTTCGTCCCAGCCTCAAAAGCCAGATCGCGATGCTCGGGATTGGCGGCGTCGCCATCGTCAGCGTCACCTGTCTCGGCGGCCTCGACTACGCGGCGCATGTCCAGCGTGAGTCGGATGACAGCATGCGCTTCAGGGCACAGCTGTCCGAACTCTCCGATGGCTTCCTGGAGACGCAGCAGATCGCGGCACGTTTCCTGAAGTCGCGTGACGACGCGCTGGCGAGGAATCTCGCCGGCCGCGTTGCCGAAGAAATCGCCCTGCTCGACAGGCTCGAAGCCTTCGCAGCCACCGCGCCGGAAGGCGATCCGATCCGGCAGGTCGCCTCGCTGCGAAGCGGAATCAACCTCTATGCGACCCGGTTCCAGAACATCGTCGGCGCCCAGCGCATCCTCGGCATGAACCCGAACGACGGCTTGCAGGGCAAGCTGCGCAGCGCGGTTCAACAGTTCGAAGCCAGGGTCGGACAGCTCGATCAGCCGCGTCTCACCGTCCTGCTGCTGACGATGCGCCGTCTCGAAAAGGACTTCGCGCTGAGCGGCGAAGAGCGATTTGGCGACCAGCTCAACGAGCGCGAGGCCGATTTCGAGACTGCGCTCGCGGCCGCCGCGCTCCCCGCGGATGTGAAGACCGAGCTGCTCGGTCTTGCCCGCGCCTACAAGCTTGCCTTCGCCGGCTTCCTGGTCTCGCGCCAGACACTCGACGATCAGCTCGACGACCTCTCGCAGATCTTCGATCGTACCCGGCCGGCGCTGATCAAGGTCGCGGATGCGGCCCACAGCCGCGCCGAACTCGCGCAGCGCAGGGCCGACGCCTTCAGGCAGACGTTCAGCTGGCTGATCGGGATCGTCGCATTCGCGCTGACGCTGTTCGCCATCCTGTTCGGCCGGCGGGTCGCAGGCCTGATCAGCCGGATGAGCGCGGCGATGCGGCAGCTCGCCGAAGGACAATTCGACGTCGTGCTGCCCGGCCTCGATCGGACCGACGAGATCGGCGGCATGGCGCGGGCCGTCGAAAGTTTCAAGACCAGGGCACAGCAGAAGGCACGCGCCGAGCTCGACGCTCGGCGCGAGGAAGACCGCCGGGCGGCGAATCGACACAAGGCCGAATTGGCCCGGCTCGCGGCGGCGTTCGAGGCGAGCGCCGGCAACGTCATCGCGACGGTGTCGGCGGCATCAGAAGAGCTCGCGGCCTCGGCACACGATCTGAGCGACACCGCCCATCACACGCAGGACCTGTCCGCCAATGTCGCGGCGGCGTCAGAAGAGGCCTCCGACAATGTCCGGCGGGTTGCCGCGGCGACCGAGCAGATGATCGTCTCGGCCTCCGAGATCGGACGCCAGGTCGGCGAATCGGCCAGCTTCGCCAGCGCCGCTGTCGCCCAGGCGCAGCAGACCGACGCGCGGATGGCGCAACTCGCCTCCGCCGCCGACCGCATCGGCAATGTGGTGCAGCTGATCGCTGCGATCGCACGGCAGACCAACCTGCTCTCGCTCAACGCGACGATCGAGGCGGCGCGAGCCGGCAAGACCGGCGCCGGCTTTGCCGTGGTCGCGCAGGAGGTGAAGACGCTCGCCAGGCAGACCGCGGAGGCGACCGAAGACATTCGCGCCCAGATCGCGGACATCCAGGCGGCAACACGGGAGTCTGCCGGCGCGATCAGCGACATCGCCGGGATCATCCAGCGGATCTCGCAGATCGCCTCTCACGTGGCCGGGGCGATCGAGGAGCAAGGCCGGGCGACGCGAAGCATCGCGGAGAACGTTCAGGTCGCCTCGGAGCGGACTTCGCAGGTGGCGGTCAGCATCGGACAGGTGGCAAGCGGCGCCTCCAGGACCGGCACCGCGTCGTCGCAGGTGCTGACCTCGTCGCGGCTGCTGTCGGACGGCAACGGCCGCCTGAAGCAGGAGCTCGACAATTTCATCGCCACGATCCGGGCGGGATGACGAAGTCAAGTCGAACCGCGAGCGCGCGACGGCACTGAGCCCCCTCGCCCCGTTGTTAAGGAGCGAGGTGCAGCGGAGCCCGCTTGCCCGGTTCGAAGTAAGTTCATCGTGCCCTGGCCGGACAAACAAAAACGGCGCCCGAAGGCGCCGCTTTCAAAACCTGGCTCGATACCGGCTTACGCCGCCTCGGCTTCCTTGTCCTGGACCGGACCGGAGTCCTGGCCCTTGGCATCGACGTCGCGATCGACGAACTCGATCACGGCCATCGCCGCGTTGTCGCCGTAGCGGAAGCCGGCCTTGATGATGCGGGTGTAGCCGCCCTGGCGGTCCTTGTAGCGGGTCGCCAGCGTGTCGAACAGCTTCTTGACCTGATCCTGGTCGCGCAGCTCGGAGATCGCCTGGCGGCGCAGGGCGAGGCCGCCCTTCTTGCCGAGGGTGACGAGCTTCTCGACGATCGGCCGCAGCTCCTTGGCCTTCGGCAGCGTGGTGACGATCTGCTCGTGCTTGATCAGGGCTGCCGCCATGTTGGCGAACATCGCACGCCGGTGTTCGGCGGTGCGATTGAGCTTCCGATGAACCTTGCCGTGACGCATTGTCTTATTCCTTCTTCAATTCTGTCGCGGTGGTTCAGCGACAAGTGCAGGTGGGCATCCTGCGTTCGCCCAACTAGCGAGTAGCGAATGGTGAATAGCGAATAGTCTTCCATTCGCTATTCGCTACTCCCTATTCGCTCAGTAGTGATCCTCGAAGCGCTTGGCGAGCTCGTCGATGTTCTCCGGCGGCCAGCCCGGCACTTCCATGCCGAGGTGCAGACCCATCTGGGCCAGCACTTCCTTGATCTCGTTCAGCGACTTGCGGCCGAAGTTCGGGGTGCGGAGCATTTCCGCTTCCGACTTCTGCACCAGGTCGCCGATGTAGACGATGTTGTCGTTCTTCAGGCAGTTTGCCGAACGCACCGACAGTTCGAGCTCGTCGACCTTCTTGAGGAACGCCGGGTTGAACGCCAGATCGGGGATGATCTCCTGCGTGACTTCCTTGCGCGGCTCTTCGAAGTTGACGAACACGTTGAGCTGATCCTGCAGGATGCGCGCGGCATAGGCCACGGCGTCCTCCGGCGTGATCGCGCCGTTGGTCTCGATCGTCATGGTCAGCTTGTCGTAATCGAGGATCTGGCCCTCACGGGTGTTCTCGACCTTGTAGGAGACCTTGCGGACCGGCGAGAACAGGCTGTCGACCGGGATCAGGCCGATCGGGGCGTCCTCGGGACGGTTGCGCTCGGCGGCGACATAGCCCTTGCCGGTGGTGACCGTGAACTCCATGCGGATCTCGGCGCCGTCGTCCAGCGTGCAGAGCTGCAAATCGGGGTTGAGCACGGTGACGTCGCCGACGGTCTGGATGTCGCCGGCGGTGACGGCACCCGGGCCCTGCTTCTTCACGACCATGCGCTTCGGGCCTTCGCCCTGCATCTTGATCGAGATGTCCTTGATGTTGAGCACGATGTCGGTGACGTCCTCGCGGACGCCAGCGATCGAGGAGAACTCATGCAGCACGCCGTCGATGTGCACCGACTGCACCGCGGCGCCCTGCAACGAGGACAGCAGGATGCGGCGCAGCGCGTTGCCGAGCGTCTGGCCGAAGCCGCGCTCGAGCGGCTCGGCGACGACGGTGGCGAACCGGCTCGCGTCCGAGCCCGGCGTGACCTGGAGCTTGTTCGGTCGAATGAGTTCTTGCCAATTTTTCTGGATCGTCACTTTTTCACCCTTTGCCGGTCACAGGGCCACACGAGAGGCCGTACCTGGCGTTGGAGATCGCGGAAGCGTCCGCGCGGTCAATTCCAAAAACCATCGCAGGGCGGCCAGGGGCCGCCCGCGACTTACAGATCAAACGCGCCGACGCTTGCGCGGACGGCAGCCATTGTGCGGGATCGTGGTCACGTCGCGGATCGAGGTGACGGTGAAGCCCGCGGCCTGCAGCGCGCGCAGCGCCGACTCACGGCCCGAACCCGGGCCAGCCACTTCGACCTCCAGCGTGCGCATGCCGTGTTCCTGCGCCTTCTTGGAGACGTCTTCCGCCGCGACCTGCGCGGCATAAGGGGTCGACTTGCGCGAACCCTTGAAGCCCATCGTGCCGGCCGACGACCAAGCGATGGTGTTGCCCTGCGCGTCGGTGATGGTGATGGTCGTGTTGTTGAACGACGAATTCACGTGCGCGATGCCGGAGGCGATGTTCTTGCGTTCGCGGCGACGTACGCGGGTGGCTTCCTTGCCCATTTCTAACCTTTCCTGTGATCTCAACGCCGCCGTAGTGCCAGCGGCTACACCTCAAAACGCAAATGGCGAGCAGCGAATGTCGATTCGCTGCTCCCCATCGGCAATTCGCAAAACTTACTTCTTCTTGCCGGCGATCGCCTTGGCCGGACCCTTGCGCGTGCGCGCATTGGTGTGGGTACGCTGGCCGCGCACCGGCAGACCGCGGCGATGACGCAGGCCGCGATAGCAGCCGAGGTCCATCAGACGCTTGATGTTGATGCCGACCTCGCGGCGGAGGTCGCCCTCGACCAGATAGTCGCGGTCGATGACTTCGCGGATCTGGAGGACCTCCTGGTCGGTCAACTGGTTGACGCGACGATCCACCGGGATCTTCACCTTCTCCATGATGTCGGCAGCGTTCTTCTGGCCGATGCCATGGATGTACTGAAGCGCGATCAGCACGCGCTTGTTGGTCGGAATGTTGACGCCGGCAATACGGGCCACGGACTTCTCTCCTGTCGCCGCTCCATCACGGATACGGGCTTCTCAAGTTCTTGCTACTTGCGGGCTTGTGTCCACAAACGCGAACACGACGCCCACCCCTCGTGTCCTTTGGGGCCCGGCATCGTCATAAAACTATCCAACTTGGATGCGGGGCTTATTAAAGGATTCATGTCGGTTTCGTCAACCGCTCCTAGCGCTTAGCTCGCTGTTTCGTGAGCTTTTTTGCCGCCTTTTTGGCGGTCTTTGCACCCTTCCGGGCATTGGCGGCGCGGGTTGCCTTCTTTCCGGCCTTCGCCGGCTTCCTGGCAGCCTTCTTCGTCGCCTTTTTGGCCTTGGCAACCGCCTTGGCGGCCTTTTTGGCCGATTTCACAGCGGTCTTGGCCGGCTTTTTGGCAGCCTTGGAGCTCTTTTTGGTGCCCTTGGACCCCTTCTTGGCAGCCTTTGAAGCCGCCTTGGGCTCCTCATGCTCCCTCGGCTCCAGCGCGCCGAGCGCGGCCAGGATCCGGTTGATGTCGCGGGTGACGTGCTCGATGGCCATCATGCCATCGACGGTCAGCAGCTTGCGCCGCTCCGAATAATAGTGAATCAGCGGTTCCGTCATCGAGCGGTACTGCGCCAGGCGCTTGGTCAGCACTTCCGGCGTGTCGTCCAGGCGCACGTCCTCGCCGCGCGCACGGGTCTCCTCGGCGCGCTTCTCAACGCGGGCGAGCAGCGCGCTCTCGTTGACGCGCAGCTCGACCACGGCGTCGATCTTGAGATGCCGCTTCCGGAGCAGCTCGTCGAGCGCCTCCGCCTGCGGCACGGTGCGCGGGAAGCCGTCGAGAATGAATCCCTTCTTGGCGTCGGGCTGCTCGATTCGGTCGGCGATGATGCCGACCACGACCTCGTCGGGAACCAGGCCGCCATTGGCCATGATCTCCTTGGCCTGCAAACCGATCGGCGTGCCCGCGGCAACCGCTGCGCGCAGCATCTCGCCGGTCGAGAGCTGCACGATGCCGTGCCTGTGCACCAGCCGCTGCGCCTGGGTTCCCTTGCCCGAGCCCGGCGGCCCCAAAAGGATCAATCTCATCGCTGTTTCGCCCCCCGGCTAGGTGGGCGAGGTCCGCACACCTGTGTTTTGACTTTGGAGCCGCGCCGCGATCAGCGGCGGCGGCCTCCCCTGAGCTTCGACTTCCTGATCAACCCTTCATATTGATGGGCGAGCAGATAGCCCTGCACTTGCGACACCGTATCCATCGTTACGCTGACGACGATCAGGAGCGAAGTGCCACCAAAGTAGAACGGGACCGAGGCGTAGGAAATCAGAATTTCAGGAATCAAGCAGACGATCGCCAGATAGATCGCGCCGAGCACCGTGATGCGCGACAGCACGTAGTCGATATATTCCGCCGTGCGCTCGCCGGGCCGGATGCCCGGGATGAAGCCGCCATGCTTCTTCAGATTGTCCGCGGTCTCGGTCGGGTTGAACACGATCGCGGTGTAGAAGAAGGCGAAGAACACGATCAGCGCCAGATAGAGCAGCAGGAACAGCGGCCGGCCGTGGCTGAGCTGGGTGGTGAGCCACTGGAACCACTCCGGGCCCTTGCCAGCGTTGAAATTCGCGACCGTGGTCGGCAGCAGCAGCAGCGACGAAGCGAAGATCGGCGGAATCACGCCCGAGGTGTTGAGCTTGAGCGGCAGATGCGAGGACTGGCCCTCGAACATCTTGTTGCCGACCTGGCGCTTCGGATACTGGATCAGGAGCCGGCGCTGCGCGCGCTCCATGAACACGATGAAGGCGATCACGGCGACCGCCATCACGATGACGATCAGGATCAGGCCGGTCGACATCGCACCCTGGCGGCCGAGTTCCAGCATGTTGGCGAGCGCCGACGGCAGCTCGGCGACGATGCCGGACAGGATGATCAGCGAGATACCGTTGCCGATGCCGCGCGAGGTGATCTGCTCGCCGAGCCACATCAGGAACATGGTGCCGCCGGTCAGCGTGATCGCGGTCGAGATCCGGAAGAACATGCCGGGGTCGCTGACGACGTTGCCGGCACCCTCGAGGCCGATCGCGATGCCGTAGGACTGGAACAGCGCCAGGATCACCGTCAGATAGCGGGTGTACTGGTTCAGCGTCTTGCGGCCCGCCTCACCTTCCTTCTTGAGCGCCTCGAGCTGCGGCGACACGGTGGTCAACAGCTGCACGATGATCGATGCCGAGATGTACGGCATGATGTTGAGCGCGAAGATCGCCATGCGGTGGATGCCGCCGCCGGCGAACATGTTGAACATGCCGAGGATGCCGCCGGACTGGCTGCGGAACACCTGCTCCCAGATGTTGGGATCGATGCCGGGCAGCGGGATGTAGGTGCCCAGCCGATAAACAAGCAGCGCACCCAGGGTGAACCAGATGCGCTTCTTCAGCTCGTCGGCTTTCGCCAGCTGTCCGAAATTGAGGTTTGCGGCAAGTTGTTCGGCTGCTGAGACCATGTTCGGCTTTCTCCCGGAGCCCGCTTCGCCGAAGCCCCCGAGATCAGTGCGCTCGGGGCGTTCGGCAGACACCGGACATTATCTGGTGCTCGGCCTCGATAAGTCCATCATTCGATCTGCGGATTGCCCGCGTGGCCGGCGGGCAATGACGCAGATGTTACGCCGCCTCGCCTTCGTCCTTGGCGGGGGCCAGGATCTTGACCGAGCCGCCGGCCTTCTCGACTGCGGCAATGGCCGACTTGGAAGCGCCGTGCGCCTCGATGGTCAGCTTGGCCTTGATCTCGCCACGGCCGAGCAGCCGCAGGCCGTCCTTGGCGCGACGCAGCACGCCGGCCTTGACCAGCGTCTCGACGGTCACCGTCGCGCTCGCATCGACCAGCTTGTTGTCGATCGCTTCCTGCAGACGGTCGAGATTGATCTCGGCGAAGTCGAGCCGGAAGATGTTGTTGAAGCCGCGCTTCGGCAGACGGCGATGCATCGGCATCTGGCCGCCTTCGAAACCCTTGATGCGGACGCCCGAACGCGCGGTCTGGCCCTTGCCGCCGCGGCCCGAGGTCTTGCCCTTGCCGGAACCGATGCCACGGCCGACACGCATGCGCTTCTTGCGCGAGCCGGCGTTGTCGGCGATATCGCTGAGCTTCATCGCCCTTCTCCTTATCTCTGCTTACTCGCCGACGACGCGGACGAGATGCTGAACCTTGCTGATCATGCCGCGAACTTCAGGGGTGTCCTGCAGCTCGGCAACCCGGCCGATCTTGTTGAGCTTGAGGCCGATCAGCGTCGAACGCTGCGAGTGATGGCGGCGGATCGCGCTGCCTGTCTGCTCGACCTTGATCGTCTTGCTGGCCTTGGCCATGACAGTAACTCCGAATGGCGCTTCGAGAAGCGCGCGTTGTTATTCCGCCACCACTTCGGCGTCGCCGCCGACGCGGCGCGACTGCAGGGTGGAGACCTTGATGTTGCGGCGGGCGGCCACCGAGCGCGGCGAATCCTGATGCTTCAGCGCGTCGAAGGTCGCGCGAACCATGTTGTAGGGATTCGACGAACCGATCGACTTCGCCACCACGTCCTGGATGCCGAGCGTCTCGAACACCGCGCGCATCGGGCCGCCGGCGATGATGCCGGTACCCGCCGGAGCGGTGCGCAGATAGACGCGACCGGCGCCGTGACGGCCGGCGACGTCGTGATGCAGCGTCCGGCCTTCCCGAAGCGCGACGCGCGTCAAATTGCGCTTCGCAGATTCGGTCGCCTTGCGGATCGCTTCCGGCACTTCGCGCGCCTTGCCGTGGCCGAAACCGACCCGGCCCTTCTGGTCGCCGATCACGACCAGCGCTGCGAAACCGAAGCGCTTGCCGCCCTTGACGACCTTCGCCACGCGATTGATGTGGACGAGCTTGTCGACGAACTCGCTGTCGCGCTCCTCGCGCTCCCTGCTCCGTTCGCGGCCGCCGCGTTCGCGTTCACCTGCCATGGTGTTTTCCAATCTCTAGGAGGCTTGCGCCTCTTTCCTCGTAATCGTTCAAATTCGGTTAGAAGCTGAGCCCGCCTTCGCGCGCCGCATCCGCGAGCGCCTTGACGCGCCCGTGATAGATGTAGGCGCCGCGATCGAACACGACTTCCTTGACGCCCTTCTGCGCCGCGCGTTCCGCCAGCAGCTTGCCGACGGCCTTGGCAGCATCGATGTCGGCGCCGGTCTTGCCGGCGTCGCGCATGGTCTTCTCCAGCGACGAGGCGGACGCCAGCGTCTCGCCCTTCTGGTCGTCGATGACCTGGGCGTAGATGTGCTTGGACGAGCGGAACACCGACAGCCGCGGACGGCCGCCTGCCGAGCGGCGAAGCGCAAGGCGCACGCGCTGCTTGCGCCGGGCATTCGTAACCTTGAGTGACATGACCGGCTCCGTTACTTCTTCTTGCCTTCCTTGCGGAAGATGAATTCGTTGGCGTACTTCACGCCCTTGCCCTTGTAGGGCTCCGGCGGACGGTAGGCGCGGATCTCGGCGGCGACCTGGCCGACGCGCTGCGGATCGTTGCCGGTGATCGTGATCTCGGTCGGCTTCGGCACCGCGATGGTGATGCCTTCCGGGATCGCGTAGACCACGTCGTGGCTGTAGCCGAGCGCGAGTTGCAGGTTCTTGCCCTGCATCGCGGCGCGGTAGCCGACGCCGGTGATCTCGAGCTTCTTCTCGAAGCCCTTGGTGACGCCCTCGACGAGGTTGGCGACCTGCGCGCGCGCGGTGCCGTACATCGCCTGCGCGCGGTTGGTCTTGACGCGCGGAGCGACCTTGACCTGGCCGTTCTCGAACTTCACCTCGACGTCGTCATGCACGACGAACTGAAGCTGGCCCTTCGGCCCCTTCACCTTCACCGTCTGGCCCTCGACGGTCGCCGTCACACCCGACGGGATCGCCACCGGCCGCTTGCCGATACGTGACATCGTAAAATCCTTCCTCAGAACACCGTGAAGAGAACTTCGCCGCCCACGTTGGCGTCGCGCGCCTGGTGGTCAGCCATGATTCCCTTCGGCGTCGACAACACCGAAATGCCGAGACCGTTGTTCACGCGCGGCAGGTTCTTCACCGAGGCGTAAACGCGGCGGCCCGGCTTCGACACCCGCTCGATCTCGCGGATGACGGGCTCGCCGTCGAAATACTTCAGCTCGATCTCGAGCTCGCTGCGGCCCGAGGCGTGCTCGACGCTGGCGTAGCCGCGGATGTAACCCTCGGACTTCAGCACTTCGAGCACGTTGGCGCGCATCTTGGAGCCCGGGGTCGAGACCTTGGACTTCGAACGCATCTGCGCATTGCGGATGCGGGTGATCAGATCGGAAATCGGATCGTGCGTAGACATGGTTCCGACCCTCCTTACCAGCTCGACTTCACGAGCCCGGGAACCAGGCCCTTGGAGCCGAGTTCACGCAGCGCGATGCGCGACAGCTTGTTCTTGCGATAGTTCGAGCGCGGACGCCCGGTCAGCTCGCAGCGGTTGCGGATGCGCGTCGCCGACGAGTTGCGCGGCATCTCGGCAAGCTTCAACGTCGCCGCGAAGCGCTCTTCCATCGGCTTGGTCTTGTCGGCGATGATCGCCTTCAGCTTCGCGCGCTGCGGAGCGGCGTTCTTCGTCATCCGCTTGCGCCGGTTGTTCTTCTCGACTGAACTCTTCTTTGCCATGCTTGGCTCCTGGGTATCCGCGTTTGAGTGGCTTTGGCTCAGCTACTCACTGCCGGAACGGGAAATTGAAAGCGGTCAACAAGGCACGCGCCTCGTCGTCGGTCTTGGCGGTGGTGCAGACCGTGATGTCCATGCCACGCGCTTCCGAGACCTTGTCGAAGTCGATCTCGGGGAAAATGATGTGCTCCTTGATGCCGAGCGAATAGTTGCCGCGGCCGTCGAAGCTCTTCGGGTTCAGGCCGCGGAAGTCACGGACGCGGGGCAGCGCCACGTTCACCAGGCGGTCGATGAACTCGTACATATGGGTCTTGCGCAGCGTGACCTTGCAGCCGATCGGCTGGTTCTCACGCAGCTTGAAGGTCGCGATCGCGATCCGCGAATAGGTCACGATCGCCTTCTGGCCGGCGATCTGGGTCAGCTCGGCAGCGGCGGTCTCGGCCTTCTTGCGGTCGTTGACGGAATCGCCCACGCCCATGTTGAGCACGACCTTGTCGAGGCGCGGCACCTGCATCACGTTGGCATAACCGAACTTCTCGGTCATCATGCCGCGGATCTTCTTGTCATACTCCGTGCGCAGGCGCGGAATGTAAGCGGTATCAGCCATCGATCTCTGCTCCCGAGCTCTTGGCAACACGAACCTTCTTGCCATCGGCCTGAATCTTGAACCCGATGCGGGTCGGCTTGCCGTCCTTGCCGACATACGCGACGTTGGAAAGGTCGATCGGCATCTCCTTGGAGATGATGCCGCCTTCCTGGGTCTGGGTCTGCTTCTGGTGACGCTTCACCATGTTGACGCCACGGACGAGAGCCTTGTTCTCATCCGGACGCACCTCGAACACCTCGCCGGTGCGACCCTTGTCGCGGCCGGTGAGCACGATCACCTTGTCGCCCTTGCGGATCTTGGCAGCCATCACAGCACCTCCGGCGCGAGCGAAATGATCTTCATGTGGTTCTTGGCGCGCAGCTCGCGCGGCACCGGCCCGAAGATACGGGTGCCGACCGGCTCGGACTGATTGTTGATCAGTACGGCGGCGTTGCGGTCGAAACGGATGACCGAACCGTCGGCGCGGCGGATGTCCTTGCGGACTCGCACCACGACGGCCTTCATCACGTCGCCCTTCTTCACCTTACCACGCGGGATGGCTTCCTTGATCGACACAACGATAACGTCGCCCACGGTGGCATAGCGGCGCTTGGAACCTCCAAGAACCTTGATGCACATGACACGGCGTGCGCCAGAATTATCGGCCACGTCGAGGTTGGTCTGCATCTGAATCATTGATGCACCTCGTCCTCTTTCTGCGCTTTAGCGCGCTCAAAATTTCCCTGAATGTCTTCGGCCAGGCCGAAGTAATCAGGCCGTTTTCTTGTGTTCGCCCCGGACCACGGTCCAGCGCTTCAGCTTCGAGATCGGCTTCGATTCCTCGATCCAGACCATGTCGCCCGGCTTGAACTGGTTGTTCTCGTCGTGCGCGTGGTAGTTCTTGGAACGGCGGATCGTCTTCTTGTAGATCGGGTGGGTGAAGCGGCGATCGACGCGCACCACGATGGTCTTGGCTTGCTTGTCGCTGACGACCACGCCCTGCAGAGTACGTTTCGGCATGAGCTAGCCCCTTACTTCTTCTTCGCGCGCTGCTGCGCGGCGATGGTCTTGATACGAGCGATATCGCGGCGGGCTTCCCGCATCCGCGAGGTGTTCTCCAGCTGCCCGGTGGCGCGCTGGAAACGCAGGTTGAAGCGTTCCTTCTTCAGGTTCAGGACCGCGTCTTCCCGCTGGTCGTCGCTCATCGCGCGAATGTCTTCAACTTTCATCTCGGCCATGGCGATTACTCCGCAATGCGCGCGACAAAGCGCGTCTTGATCGGCAGCTTGGCGGCGGCAAGCGACAGCGCCTCCTTGGCGGTCTGCACCGGCACGCCGTCGATTTCGAACATCACGCGGCCCGGCTTGATCCGGACCACCCACAATTCCGGCGCGCCCTTGCCGGAGCCCATGCGGACTTCGGCGGGCTTCTTCGACACCGGCACGTCCGGGAACACCCGGATCCAGACGCGGCCGGCACGCTTCATGTGACGGGTCAGCGCGCGGCGGGCGGCTTCGATCTGACGGGCGGTGACGCGCTCAGGCTCCATCGCCTTCAGGCCGAACTGGCCGAACGCCAACGTCGCGCCAGAGGTCGCAACGCCGTGGATACGGCCCTTATGCGCCTTCCGGAACTTCGTTTTCTTAGGTTGCATCATGGCTTTAAGCCCTCAAATTCCTGCTTTGCCTCAAGCGGCGTCGCGGCGCGAACGCGGCGTGTTGTCGCCCTCGGCCATCTTCTTGTCCTGGGCCATCGGATCGTGCTCGAGGATCTCGCCCTTGAAGATCCAGACCTTGACGCCGCAGGTGCCGAAGGTCGTGAACGCGGTGGCGACGCCGTAGTCGACGTCGGCGCGCAGCGTGTGCAGCGGCACGCGACCTTCGCGATACCACTCCATGCGCGCGATTTCGGCGCCGCCGAGACGGCCCGAGCAGTTGATGCGGATACCGCCGGCGCCGAGACGCATCGCCGACTGCACGGCACGCTTCATGGCGCGACGGAACGCGACGCGGCGCTCGAGCTGCTGGGCGATCGATTCAGCGACCAGGGTCGCGTCGAGCTCCGGCTTGCGGATTTCGACGATGTTGATCACGACGTCCGACGAGGTGATGTCGGCGACCTTCTTGCGCAGCTTGTCGATGTCGGCGCCCTTCTTGCCGATCACGACGCCCGGACGGGCCGAATGGATCGTCACGCGGCACTTCTTGTGCGGACGCTCGATCACGATGCGGGCGACGGCCGCCTGCTTGAGCTCCTTGTGCAGGATCTCGCGGATCTTGACGTCCTCGTGCAGGAGCTTGCCGTATTCCTGCTTGCCAGCGAACCAACGGGAGTCCCAGGTCCGGTTGATGCCGAGACGCAGCCCGATTGGATTGATCTTTTGACCCATCGTCTTCTCCTGCGCCCTTCTTAAGCGCTTGCCTCGGCCTCGACCTGACGAACCACGATGGTCAGGTGCGAGAACGGTTTGAACACACGGCCCGAACGACCACGGCCGCGCGGAGCAAAACGCTTCATCACGATGCCATTGCCGACATGCGCCTCGGCGACGACGAGATCGTCGACTTCGAGGTCATGGTTGTTCTCGGCGTTCGCGATCGCCGATTCCAGGCACTTCTTGACGTCGACCGCGATCCGCTTGCGCGAGAACTGCAAGTCGGCGAGCGCAGCCGACGCCTTGCGGCCGCGGATCAGCTGCGCCACCAGGTTCAGCTTCTGCGGGCTGACGCGCAGCATGCGGGCGACGGCCTTGGCCTCATTGTCCGCGAGGCTACGTTCGCGCTTTGGTTTGCTCATCGGTTAATCCTCAAGCCTTCTTGGCTTTCTTGTCGCCCGAATGGCCGTGGAAGGTACGGGTCGGCGAGAACTCGCCGAACTTGTGACCCACCATTTCTTCGTTGATGGCCACCGGCACGTGCTTGTGGCCGTTATAGACGCCGAACGTCAGGCCGACGAACTGCGGCAGGATGGTCGAGCGGCGGCTCCAGATCTTGATGACGTCGTGACGGCCGGACGCGCGCGCGGCATCTGCCTTCTTGAGCAGAGAGCCTTCGACGAACGGGCCTTTCCAGACTGAACGAACCATGTCCGGCGTTCCTTACTTCTTCCGCTTGTGGCGGCTGAGGAGAATGAATTTGTTGGTCGACTTGTTGGTGCGGGTCTTCTTGCCCTTGGTCGGCTTGCCCCACGGAGTAACCGGGTGGCGACCGCCCGAGGTACGACCTTCACCACCGCCGTGCGGGTGATCGATCGGGTTCATGACGACGCCGCGGTTGTGCGGACGCCAGCCGAGCCAGCGGGTACGACCGGCCTTGCCGATCGAGATGTTCATGTGATCGGGGTTCGAGACCGCGCCGATCGTGCCGCGGCAACGGCCGTGCACGAGACGCTGCTCGCCCGAGTTCAGACGGACGATCACGTAGTCCTGGTCGCGGCCGACGATCTGGGCATAGGTACCGGCCGAACGCGCCAGCTGGCCGCCCTTGCCGATCTTCAGCTCGATGTTGTGCACGATCGTGCCGACCGGCATGTTGCCGAGCGGCATGACGTTGCCCGGCTTGACGTCGACATAGTTGCCGGCGACGACGGTGTCGCCCGCCGCCAGACGCTGCGGCGCCAGGATGTAGGCGAGTTCACCGTCCTGATACTTGATCAGCGCGATGAAGGCGGTGCGGTTCGGATCGTACTCCAGCCGCTCCACCACTGCCGGCATGTCCACCTTGTCGCGGCGGAAGTCGACGGTGCGGTAGGCCTTCTTGTGGCCGCCGCCGCGGAAACGCACGGTGATGCGACCGGTGTTGTTGCGACCGCCATTGCCGAGCTTGCCCTCGGTCAGGGTCTTCACCGGCTTGCCCTTGTAGAGCGCCGAACGATCGACCATGACCAGCTGGCGCTGGCCCGGCGTCGTGGGATTAAAGGTTTTCAATGCCATCGTCGTTGCGCCTTATAGTCCGGTAGTCACGTCGATGCGGTGGCCCTCTTCCAGGGTCACGATCGCGCGCTTGGTATCCGACTGCGAGCCGAGATTGCCGCGGAACACCTTGGTCTTGCCCTTGCGGACGAGGGTGTTGACGCTCTTCACCTTGACGTCGAACAGCTTCTCGACCGCTTCCTTGATCTGCGGCTTGGTCGCCTTGCCGGCGACCTTGAACAGCACCTTGTTGTGCTCGGAGGCGAGCGTCGCCTTTTCCGTCACGACAGGCGAGATGATGACGTCGTAGTGGCGCGGGTCGATGTTCTTCATTTGAAGCGCGCCTCCAGCGCATCAACCGCAGCCTTGGTCAGCACCAGCTTGTGGCGGCGGAGAATGTCATAGACGTTGATGCCCTGGATCGGCAGCACGTCGATGTTGGGGATGTTGCGAGCCGCGGTCGCGAAACCGTTGTTCAGCTCGGCACCGTCGATGATCAGCGCGTTGGTCAGGCCGAGGCCCGAGAAGTGCCCGATCAGAGCCTTGGTCTTGGCTTCCTTGACCGCGGCGCTGTCGATCACGATCAGCCCGCCGTCCTTGGCCTTGGCCGACAGCGCATGCTTCAGCGCCAGCGCGCGCACCTTCTTCGGCAGATCGGTCGCATGGGAGCGAACGACCGGACCGAACGCACGGCCACCGCCGCGGAACTGCGGCACGCGAGCCGAGCCGTGACGGGCGCCGCCGGTGCCCTTCTGCTTGTACATCTTCTTGCCGGTGCGCCAGACGTCGGCGCGGCCCTGGGCCTTGTGCGTGCCGGCCTGGCGCTTGTTGAGCTGCCACTGCACGCAACGCTGGATGATGTCCTTGCGCGGCTCGAGACCGAAGATCTCGTCCGAGAGCTGGACCGATCCGGCTTCCTTGCCTTCAAGGGTGGTGACTTTCAGTTCCATCTCACACACCCTCCTTCTCGGCCGAAGCCTCGGCAGCTTCGCCGCCGGCAACCTTGAACTTGCCGGGCTTCGGAGCTTCCTTCGGCAGCGGCTTCTTGACCGCGTCGCGCACCGAGATCCAGCCGCCCTTGGAGCCGGGAACGGCGCCTTCGACGAGGATCAGGCCGCGCTCAACGTCGGTCTGCACCACGCGCAGATTGAGCGTGGTGATGCGGTCGACGCCCATGTGACCGGGCATCTTCTTGTTCTTGAAGGTCTTGCCGGGATCCTGACGGCCACCGGTCGAACCGATCGAACGATGCGAGATCGAGACACCGTGGGTGGCGCGCAGACCGCCGAAATTCCAGCGCTTCATGCCGCCGGCGAAGCCCTTACCGATCGAGGTGCCGGTGACGTCGACGAACTGGCCGACCACGAAATGGTCCGCCTGGATTTCCGCGCCGACCGGGATCAGCGCGTCCTCGGACACGCGGAACTCGGCGAGCTTGCGCTTCGGCTCGACCTTGGCGACTGCGAACTGGCCGCGTTCGGCCTTGGGCATGTACACGGTCTTGCGGGCGCCCGAGCCGAGCTGAAGAGCGACATAGCCGTTCTTCTCGGTCGTGCGGTGGCCCAGCACCTGGCAGTTGCCCAACTTCAGCACGGTCACAGGGATATGCTCGCCGGTCTCCGTAAAGACCCGCGTCATCCCGACCTTCTGTGCGATCACTCCGGAGCGCATCGGCGTGCTTCCTGTCTTTCTGTCCGCAAGCGGCGGACGTAAAAATCCAAAACCTTAGAGCTTGATCTCGACGTCGACACCGGCGGCCAGGTCGAGCTTCATCAGCGCATCGACGGTCTGCGGGGTCGGGTCGACAATGTCGAGGAGGCGCTTGTGGGTGCGCATCTCGAATTGCTCGCGGCTCTTCTTGTCAACGTGCGGCGAACGGTTGACGGTGAACTTCTCGATGCGGGTCGGCAGCGGAATCGGTCCGCGAACCTGCGCACCGGTGCGCTTCGCCGTGTTCACGATCTCGCGGGTCGACGTATCGAGGATACGATGGTCGAACGCCTTGAGACGGATGCGAATATTTTGGCCGTTCATTGCCGTATTCTTTCTTTAGTGAGTGGCGAGTAGCGAATAGCGAATGGTGACCCACCCGCTACTCGCCATTCCCTATTCGCGTAATTACTCGATGATGGCGGCGACGACGCCGGCACCGACGGTGCGGCCACCTTCGCGGATCGCGAAGCGCAGCTTTTCTTCCATCGCGATCGGCACGATCAGGTGCACTTCCATCGCGATGTTGTCGCCCGGCATCACCATCTCGGTGCCTTCCGGCAGGTGCACGACACCGGTCACGTCGGTGGTGCGGAAGTAGAACTGCGGACGGTAGTTGGTGAAGAACGGGGTGTGGCGACCGCCCTCTTCCTTGGTGAGGATGTAGGCCTCGGCCTTGAACTTGGTGTGCGGCTTGACCGAACCGGGCTTGCACAGCACCTGGCCACGCTCGACTTCCTCGCGCTTGGTGCCGCGGAGCAGCGCACCGATGTTGTCGCCGGCCTGGCCCTGATCGAGCAGCTTGCGGAACATTTCGACGCCGGTGACGATGGTCTTCTGGGTGTCGCGGATACCGACGATTTCGATTTCCTCGCCGACCTTGATCACGCCGCGCTCGACACGGCCGGTGACGACGGTGCCGCGGCCCGAGATCGAGAACACGTCTTCAACCGGCATCAGGAACGGCTGGTCGATCGGACGCTCCGGCTGCGGGATGTATTCGTCGACGTTGCGCATCAGCTCGAGGATGGCGTCGTGGCCGAGCTTCTTGTCCTTGTCTTCGAGGGCGGCGAGCGCCGAGCCCTTGATGATCGGAATGTCGTCGCCCGGGAATTCGTACTTCGAGAGCAGTTCGCGAACTTCCATCTCGACGAGCTCGAGCAGCTCCGGATCATCGACCATGTCGCACTTGTTGAGGAACACGACGAGCGCCGGCACGCCGACCTGGCGGGCGAGCAGGATGTGCTCGCGGGTCTGCGGCATCGGGCCGTCGGCAGCCGACACGACCAGGATCGCGCCGTCCATCTGGGCCGCGCCGGTGATCATGTTCTTGACGTAGTCGGCGTGGCCGGGGCAGTCGACGTGGGCGTAGTGGCGGTTCTGCGTCTCGTACTCGACGTGAGCGGTCGAGATCGTGATGCCGCGGGCCTTCTCTTCCGGCGCCTTGTCGATCTGGTCGTAGGCGGTGAACGTCGCGCCGCCGGTTTCTGCGAGCACCTTGGTGATCGCTGCGGTCAGCGAGGTCTTGCCATGGTCGACGTGACCGATGGTGCCGATGTTGCAGTGGGGCTTGTTACGTTCGAATTTAGCTTTGGCCATTTGACTCTCCGTTCAATCGTTGACTGCCGTCAACGACAATCAGGCAAACTTCTTCTGGACTTCAGCCGACACGTTCGCCGGAGCTTCGGCGTAGTGATCGAACTGCATGGTGAAGGTCGCGCGACCCTGGCTCATCGAGCGCAGGTTGTTCACGTAACCGAACATGTTCATGAGCGGCACCATCGCGTTGATGACGTTGGCGTTGCCGCGCATGTCTTGGCCCTGGATCTGGCCGCGCCGGGAATTCAGGTCGCCGATGACCGAACCGGTGTAGTCTTCCGGGGTCACCACCTCGACCTTCATGATCGGCTCGAGCAGAACCGACTTGCCCTTCGTCAGCGCCTCGCGGAACGCGGCCCGCGATGCGATTTCGAACGCCAGCGCCGACGAGTCGACGTCGTGATACTTGCCGTCGACCAGCTGCACCTTGACGTCCACCACCGGGAAGCCGGCCACGACGCCGGAGCCCATCACGCTGTTGAGGCCCTTTTCGACGCCGGGGATGTATTCCTTCGGCACCGCGCCGCCGACGATCTTCGATTCGAACTCATAGCCCTTGCCGGGCTCGTTCGGCTCGACGACGATCGACACTTCGGCAAACTGACCGGTACCACCGGTCTGCTTCTTGTGCGTGTACTTGACTTCGGCCTTCTTGGTCACCCGCTCGCGGAACGCCACCTGCGGCGCGCCGATGTTGGCGTCGACCTTGTAGGTCCGCTTGAGGATGTCGACCTTGATGTCGAGATGGAGTTCGCCCATGCCCTTGAGGATGGTCTGGCCGGACTCCTGGTCGGTCGACACGCGGAACGACGGATCTTCCGCCGCGAGCTTGGCCAGCGCGACGCCGAGCTTTTCCTGGTCGGCCTTCGACTTCGGCTCGATCGCGATTTCGATCACCGGCTCCGGGAATTCCATCTTCTCGAGGATCACCGGCTTGTCGGGATCGCACAGCGTGTCACCGGTGCGCGCTTCCTTCAAGCCCGCCAGCGCGACGATGTCGCCGGCATAGGCTTCCTTGATGTCTTCGCGGTTGTTCGCATGCATCAGCAGCATGCGGCCGATGCGCTCCTTCTTCTCGCGGGTCGAGTTCACGACGCCGGTGCCGGACTGCAGCACGCCGGAATAGATCCGGCAGAAGGTGATGGTGCCGACGAACGGGTCGTCCATGATCTTGAACGCCAGCAGCGCCAGCGGCTCCTTGTCGTCCGCCTTGCGCACGACCTCGTTGCCGTCCTCATCGGTGCCCTTGATCGCGGGCACGTCGATCGGCGACGGCAGGTAGTCGACGACGGCGTCGAGCAGCGGCTGCACGCCCTTGTTCTTGAACGCGGAGCCGCACAGCACCGGATAGAACGCGCCGGTCAGCACGGCCTTGCGGATCAGGCGCTTCAGGGTCGCCTCGTCCGGCTCCTTGCCGTCGAGATAGGCGGCCATGGCGTCGTCGTCGAGCTCGACGGCGGCTTCCACCATCTTCTCGCGATATTCCTTGGCCTGCTCGACCAGGTCTTCCGGGATGTCGACATAGTCGAACTTGGCGCCGAGCGATTCATCGTTCCAGATCACGCCCTTCATCTTCACGAGGTCGACGAGACCCTTGAAGTTGTTCTCGGCGCCGATCGGCAGCTGGATCGCGATCGGCTTGGCGCCGAGGCGGTCGACGATGTCGGACAGGCACTTGAAGAAGTCGGCACCGGTCTTGTCCATCTTGTTGGCGAAGACGATGCGCGGAACCTTGTACTTGTCGCCCTGGCGCCAGACGGTCTCGGTCTGCGGCTCGACACCCTGGTTGGAGTCGAGCACGCAAACGGCGCCGTCGAGCACGCGCAGCGAACGCTCGACTTCGATGGTGAAGTCGACGTGGCCGGGGGTGTCGATGATGTTCAGGCGCTTGCCGTTCCAGAACGCGGTGGTCGCAGCCGAGGTGATCGTGATGCCACGCTCCTGCTCCTGCTCCATCCAGTCCATCGTCGCGGCACCTTCGTGCACTTCGCCGATCTTGTGGCTCTTGCCGGTGTAATACAGGATGCGCTCGGTGGTCGTGGTCTTGCCGGCGTCGATATGCGCCATGATACCGAAGTTTCGGTAGTCCTCGATGGCATGTTGGCGGGGCATGAGACTGTTCCTTAAATTCCGTTGTTCGCCTTACCAGCGATAGTGCGAGAAGGCGCGGTTGGCTTCCGCCATCCGGTGCACGTCTTCGCGCTTCTTGACGGCGTTGCCGCGGTTGTTCGACGCGTCGAGCAATTCCGCCGACAGGCGCTCCGTCATGGTCTTCTCGTTGCGCTCGCGCGCGGCCGAGATCAGCCAGCGGATGCCGAGCGCCTGACGGCGCACCGAACGGACTTCGACCGGCACCTGGTAGGTCGCGCCGCCGACGCGGCGGGAGCGAACCTCGATGGTCGGCATCACGTTCTCGAGCGCCTGCTCGAACACGCCGAGCGGCGGCTGCTTGGTCTTGGCCTCGATCATGCCGAGCGCACCGTAGACGATGTTTTCGGCGACCGACTTCTTCCCGGCGTACATCACCGAGTTCATGAACTTCGTAATGATGATGTTCCCGAACTTCGGATCCGGAAGAACTTCACGCTTCTCAGCAGAATGGCGACGCGACATCTGATCGTTTCCCGCTTACTTCGGACGCTTTGCGCCGTACTTCGAACGACGCTGCTTACGGTTCTTGACGCCCTGGGTATCCAGCACGCCGCGAAGGATGTGGTAGCGCACGCCGGGCAAGTCCTTGACGCGGCCGCCGCGGATCATGACCACCGAGTGCTCCTGAAGGTTATGGCCTTCACCCGGGATGTAGCCGATCACCTCGAAGCCGTTGGTCAGGCGCACCTTGGCGACCTTACGAAGCGCCGAGTTCGGCTTCTTCGGGGTCGTGGTGTAGACGCGCGTGCACACGCCGCGCTTCTGCGGCGACTGCTGCAGCGCCGGCACCTTCTTACGCGACTTCTGCACTTCACGCGGATTTGCGATCAGCTGGTTGATCGTCGGCATGTAGCCTTCACCCTTTAGTTCGCGCGAAGCCTTGAATGGCCCCGCCAATTCTTCTCGGGAAAAGCCGTCCCGTACGGCCCGCTCGACGCGAATCAAATACCCGCGCAAAGCGAAATCGCGCCAACCACTCATCGCTGAGCGGAAAGCGCTTCGACGCCACAGAGGACCGCGATCCCGGACCGTTCAGCGTTCGCTGTTCAGTCCGCCACCGAGGTCATGCATCCGAATTAACTCTCAAGAGACCTGCTCAAGAGAACCAAAATCGTCCTGGCATTGCCTAGCTATCATCGACAGCGTTTGAGCGGCATTCGTCGAGGTTGGTGCCCGTCCGGCGCCTGAAAAAGGGCCTTCGGGTGTTCCGTTCCGACGCTGGCGTAGCTCACCGCCTGTCGTTAAGTGGGCGCCTTGTATAATCGAGAGATAGTGAAGTCAAGTAAAACGACAAGCAAAGAAACGCCTCTGGCAGTTGCGTATTTCGCATTTCGCCGGTGCCGCGCCCGCGGTGGATTGTGACAGCTTCCGCGCCTCGCCCGACTCGATGGTGCCCCGGCGGAATCATATTATACCCGGATAAAATATGAATAGAAACAACTCTCCCCAACTTAGACCCGAAGGCAAAGCTCGGAACTAAGCCTTTATTTGCCAATCGCAGCGCAAAAATTGCGGTCTACGGCCACGGAATCTCTCATGCGGTATACCGACATCGCGATCATCGGCGGAGGTCTTGCGGGCTCGACCGCAGCCGCCATGCTCGGCCGTGCCGGGATACCGAGCGTCCTGATCGACCCCCATCAGGTCTATCCGTTCGATTTCCGCGTCGAAAAGATCGGCGGCGACCTCCAGCTCGCGCGATTCGCCAGCACCGGCCTCGCCGAATCCGTGCTCCGTTCGGCGACGCTGGACGGCGAGAACTGGATCGCGCGATTCGGCCGTCTGCTCGACCGGCAGCCGAGCCGGCAATACGGCATCATGTACGACGCGCTGATTGGCGCGGTTCGGAATGAAATCGCGGGATCGGCGGAATTCGTCTGCGACAAGGTCGTCAATGTCGCGACCAGTTTCGAGCGGCAGCGGATCGTGCTCGCCAGCGGCGAGGAGATCTCGGCCCGCCTCGTCGTGCTCGCCAACGGCCTCAATGTCGGGCTGCGCCGGATGCTCGGCATCGAGCGGCTGGTCACCAGCGCCTGTCATTCGATCTCGATCGGTTTCGACTTCGTGCCGGTGGGCCGTCCCGCCTTCCCGTTCCCGGCCATGACCTATTTCTCGGAGCGCCCGAGCGACCGGATTCCCTACATCACGCTGTTTCCGATCGGAAACCGGATGCGCGCCAACCTCTTCACCTACCGCCAGGCCGACGATCCCTGGCTGCGGGCGATCCGGCGTAGTCCGGTCGAGACGCTGAACGCCGCGCTGCCGCGGCTGCGCCGGCTCACCGGCGAATTCGAGGTCGCGGGCGACATCAAGGTCAGGCCGGCCGACATCTATGTCAGCACCGGCTATCGGCAGGCCGGCGTCGTGCTGGTCGGCGATGCCTTCGCCAGCACCTGCCCGGTCACCGGCACCGGGACCGACAAGGTGTTCACGGACGTCGCCCAGCTCTGCAACGTCCACATCCCGGCCTGGCTTGCGACCGACGGCATGGGCGAGGACAAGATCACCGCGTTCTACGACGACCCGGTCAAGACGGCCTGCGATGCCTGGTCGAACGCCAAGGCCTTCGACTTCCGCCGGGTCTCGATCGACAGCGGGCCATACTGGCAGGCGCAGCGCTGGGCGCGCTTTTTCAGCTATCTCGGCCGCGGCACGCTGCGCCGGCTGCGCAATCCGTCGGCGGCGCCGTCGGCGACCCGGCCGGCTGGTCATTTCAGGCAGCGTCCGCAGGCCGCGGACAGGGCTTGAGGCTCGGATCAGCGGACGCCGGGTCCGGGCATCAGCCGCGCAGCGGCGTCACGCCTCCTCGCCTTCATCCTCCTCATCATCATCTTCATCGTCCGCGTCGTCGTCATCATCATCCGCGTCGTGGTTGAGGTGCCCCTGGTCGTCCCACAGCTTGCGGTAGACGCCGTTCCGGGCCAGCAGTTCCTCGTGCGAGCCGCGTTCGATCGCCCGGCCGCCTGAGATCACGATGATCTCGTCCATCTCGACCACCGAGGTCAGGCGGTGGGTCGACCAGATCATGGTGCGGCCTCGGGCGACCTTCAGCAACGTACGGTTGATCGCCGCTTCCGTGGTCTGGTCGAGCGCCGAGGTCGCCTCGTCGAGCAGCAACACGGACGGATTGCGGATCAGCGCGCGCGCGATCGCGATGCGCTGGCGCTGCCCGCCCGACAGGGTATCGCCGCGCTCGCCGACCGGCGTGTCGTAACGCTGCGGCAGGCTCATGATGTAGCGATGGATCTCGGCCTTCCTCGCGGCGTCCTCGACCTCCGTGTCGGTCGCGCCTTCCTTGCCGAGCCGGATGTTCTCGCGGATCGACATGTTGAACAGCATGTTCTCCTGGAACACGACCGCCATGTTCGCCCGCAGCGACTCGCGCGTCACCCGGCGGATGTCGACGCCGTCGATCGCGACCCGGCCCTCGTCGGGCACGTAGAGCCGCAGGATCAGATTGATCAGCGTGCTCTTGCCGGAGCCGCTGGGGCCGACGATGGCGATGCTCTTGCCGGCATTGAGCTTGAGGCTGAGATTGTCGAGCACCGGCGTCTGCGCCCCCTCATACTGGAAGGTGACGCGGTCGAACGAAATGTCGTGGGTGATGCGCGGCAGATCCGGCGCACCGGGACGGTCGGCGCCACGGGTCGGCTCGTCCAGCAACTCCTGGATGTGCCGCACCGCCGCCGCCGACTGGATCGACACCGGGATGAAGTGCATCAGATGGGCGATGTTGTATGACACTTCCCAGAATGCGCTCTCGAAGGTCACGAAGGTGCCGACCGTGATCTGGCCCTTGGTGGCGAGATAGGCGCCGATCGCCAGCACCACGAGGTGCAACAACAGCACCGAGATGGTGACGGTTCGCTCCACCATGGTCGACAGGAACATCGCCGACGAGGCCTTGGCGCGGACGTCGCGGTTGCGCAACGTGAACCAGCCGAGCGCCCGGCGCTGCAGATTGAACGCCTTCACCACCGCTTGCGCGGCGACGTTCTCCTGCACCGTTCCGAGCAGCGCGGCCTCATTCTGCTTCTGCTCGTAATTGGCCTGCACCGCCTTCGGCGTCAGGATACGCGGCCCGATCAGCGTGATCGGAAACACCAGCAGGGCGACCGCGGCGAGCTGCCAGTTCAGGAACAGCATCAGGATGATGCCGGCGATCAACTCGAGGAACGGCAACGCCGCGCTGTTGGCGAAGGTCTTGACCGAGCCTTCGAAGGCCGACAGATCGATCGAGAAGCGCGACAGGATCTCGCCGCGCTTGGTGCGCGCGAAATAAGCCGACGGCAGGTTCTGGACATGCTCGAAGATGCGCGTCCGGACGTCGGCGATGATGCCCGCGGCGAGCCGCGCATCCCAGCGCTCGTACCAGACCGCGATGATCGAGGTGATGATCCCGGCGACCGCGAGCACGCCGAGGATCTTGTAGAGCGCCTGGAAGTCCTCCTCGCCGAGCGCGTCGTCGATCAGGAACTTCAGGCTGAGCGGCATGATGACGTTGAACAACGTCTCGACCAGCACGCCGAAGCTGACGAAGGCGAACGGCTTGCGGTAGTTGGCGAGCAGCGGCCGAACGAAGCCGAAGATCGTGGAGAGCGCGCCGGCGGCTTCCTTGGCGGTGAAGACGACGAGATCCTCGTCGTCATCATCGTCATCGAGCTCGTCGTCCTCGTCCTCCTCCTCGTCATCGGCTTCGTCAGCCGGCGCCGCGGCGGGCTTCGCGGTGCCTGCCGGCACGGGCGGACCGGACGCGGCGACGGGCTTCTTCTTCAGCTCGGGATCGTCGGCATCGGACCGGCTCGGATCGTCTGATGCAGGAGGTCTTGGCGCCATGAAACCAACCGATGCTCCACGGCCGGCATGACCGCAAATCGAAACCGCAGCGGCGAGCGCTGCGGCTGCGATCCTAAGCGATCAGGATGAATTCGGCAAAGCGTTTGGGCCGGCCGACGCGTTGCCGCGGTGGTCCCTGGATCGGACATCGGCGCGACAGTTTGTCGACGCAGGGCCTGCGCCCTGCGCCCGTTGTCGCTAGTCGAGGTCGGCCTCGACCTTGTCGAAGAACGAATAGCGCAGGCTGTCGGAGTCGGTGTACCACTGCCCCGGCCCCTTGTTGGCGGCCAGCGTCAGCGCCCACAGCGCGTCGGTGCAGTCGCGGCGGTGCATCGACAGGTCGAAGCCGTTGCCGAAGAACAATTCCGACCATTCCCACCAGGTGCCGAGCTTCTTCACTCCGCGCAACAGGTCGTAGCGATCGATCACCGCCGGCGCCATGTCCGAGGTCACCGACGCGAAGATCAGGCCGGTCTTGACCACGCGGTTGAGCTCGCGCACCGCGCGCGGGACCTGCTTCTCGCCGAGATGGCACAGCGAGGTCTCGAACACGAAGTCGAACTCGTTGGCCTTGAACGGCATGTCGGCGATCGAGCCGAGCTTGTTGTACTTCTTCAGCGCCTTCGGCGTCTTGCCGTGGATGTAGCGGTTGTTCTCGATGCCCCAGGCATCGATGCCGCGGTCGCGCAGCGCGCCGACCAGTTCGCCGCTGGCCGAGCCCGCCACCAGCAGCTTGTAGCCCTTCGCCCTGCCCCAGACCGTCTTGATCAGGTCGGTCAGATAGGCCGGGTCGGTGAAGTTGCGCCAGACTTCGCTGTAGGGGCCGGCGCCGCGATAGTTCTCGAAATAGCTGCGGTCGATCTTGTCGGACAGCTCGGCGCCTTGCTGGGCGCGGGCGCGGCGCAGCCGCATCATCTCGGTGACGACGATGTCGGTCGCGGCATCGGAGGAATCGAGCAACCCGTTCAGCGTCGAATCGAACAGATAGTCGCCGACCACCACGATGCCGGGGTGGTCCTTCGGCTCGGGACGGTGATTGGTCATGACGTCGCGCACCGGCAGGCCGCCGGGCAGCGCGTTGACCGACGACAGCCAGCGATGGATCTTGCCCTCGAGGAAGTGCTCGCGGGCATTGCCGAGCGAGGCCGGCAGCGACTTCAGCGCGGCATCGATCAGTTCCTGGTCAGAGAGATTGGCGAAGGCGAGCGCGTCGGAGCCCGCGATCAGCCAGTTCAGCACACCGTGCTTGCCGACGTCGTGGCGCGCGCCCTCATTGTAGACGCAGCAGCCGCCGAACGCTTCCGACATGAACCAGGCGCCCGGGATCTTCTCGCCCCAGAACGGCTCGTCGAACAGCACCGAGACGCGCAGATAGTGCGCCGGGCGATCGAAATAGGCGACGTGCTTGACCATCGACCGGCGCAGCTCCTCGCCGTCCCAGCGCATGGTCGCAAGCCATGAGTGCGGCAGGCAGACCAGCACGAGGTCGAAGTCGCGGGTCTCCGGCCCCTTGCCGTTCATCATGTTGAGCTGGTAGCGGCCGGCCGCGGTCTTGCCGACCTTGAGGACGCGGTGGTTGAGCTGGATGTCGGCATCGACCTCCGAGCGCAGGCAATCGATCAGCTGCTCGTTGCCGTTCTGGATCGAATACAGCCCGATATAGCCGTCGACATCCATCACGTAGTTCTTCAGCGCGTTGAGGCCGTTGGTGTTGTGGCTCTCGGTCGCGAGATCGGAGCGCGCCATCACCTTGAAGAACCGCTTGGCGGTCACGTCCTCGACCTCTTCATCGAGGATCTGCTCGGCGGTCTTGTAGGCCCACGGGTGCTCGTTGTCGTGAGCGCCGACGCCCTCGTAATATTCGATCGGCGACACCAGATCGCTGCAACGCTTGCGGAATGCCTCGATCGCGGCCGCGGTCTTCGGCCCGTATTTGCGGCGCATGCCGGGGACGTCGGCGAGCAGCTCGCCGTCGAGATGGACCTGCTCGGCGTCCATCGGGATGGTTTGCAGGCCGAAATGCTGGATCAGCTCGCGCAGCGGGTCGGGTCCCGTCATCGAGTAGTCATAGATCTCGGCGACGCCCGCTTCATACATCGCGGGTGCGGTGTCGAATTTGCGCGTGACGATTTTGCCGCCGAGACGGTTCGACGCCTCGAAGATGGTGACGCGGCAGAGGTCGCCGAGTTTACGCTTCAAGTACCAGGCGCTCATCAGCCCCCCGGGGCCGCCGCCTACGATAGCCAAGTCGAGCATTATGAATTCCGTCGTCTCCGGCACTGCCGAGCAGCCGGTCTAAGTCACCCTAGCAAAGGCACTTTTTAGCCTGAAGGAAAGATGAACAAACTGCGTCCCTGCACCGCAGCAAGCAAAGAAAGCAGCAAAAAGGCCGGCAGAACGCCGGCCTTCTCGTTGGCTACCGTAGTCTTGCGGATGCCTATTCCGCGGGCGGCAGTGCCAGCGGCTCCGCTTCCGGGGCCGTCGGCACGATCGCCGCCTGCTGCTTCTCGCGCTCGTCGAGGATCAGCTTGTCGCGCTTGACCGCGACTTCGCGGATCCGCGCCATCGAGGCGCCGGTGCCGGCCGGGATCAGGCGGCCGACAATGACGTTCTCCTTGAGGCCTTCGAGCGGGTCGATCTTGCCGTTGACCGCCGCCTCGGTGAGCACGCGCGTGGTCTCCTGGAACGACGCCGCCGAGAAGAACGAGCGGGTCTGCAAGCTCGCCTTGGTGATGCCGAGCAGAACCGGCGTCCCCGTGGCGGGCTTCTTGCCCTCCTCCTTGGCCTTGGTGTTGAGCGCGTCGAACTCGATCTTGTCGACCTGCTCGCCCGAGATCATGTCGGTGTCGCCCTGGTCGGTGACCTCGACCTTCTGCAGCATCTGACGGACAATCACCTCGATGTGCTTGTCGTTGATGAGCACGCCCTGCAACCGGTAGACCTCCTGGATTTCGTTGACCAGATAGGCAGCGAGTTCCTCGATGCCCTTGATCGCCAGGATGTCGTGCGGCGCCGGATTGCCTTCGACGATGAAATCGCCCTTTTCGACGATGTCGCCGTCCTGAAGGTGGATGTGCTTGCCCTTCGGGATCAGGTACTCGCGCGGCTCCTCGGTCTTGTCCATCGGCTCGATCGAGATGCGACGCTTGTTCTTGTAGTCGCGGCCGAAGCGGATCGTGCCCGCGGTCTCCGCGATGATCGCCGCATCCTTCGGCTTGCGAGCCTCGAACAGTTCCGCCACCCGCGGCAGACCGCCGGTGATGTCACGCGTCTTGGCGCTCTCGGTCGAGATACGCGCCAGGATGTCGCCGGGCATCACCTTCGCACCGATGTCGACCGACAGAATGGCGTCGACCGACAGCATGTAGCGGGCATCGCCGCCACGCGCGAGCTTCAGCACCTTGCCGTCCTTGCCCTTGACCACGATGGCCGGACGCAGGTCCGAGCCGCCGCGCGTCGTGCGCCAGTCGATGACCACGCGCTTGGCGATACCGGTCGATTCGTCGAGCGTTTCCGAGATCGACTGGCCTTCGACCAGATCCTCGAAACCGATCGTACCCTCGACTTCGGTGAGCACCGGGCGGGTATAGGGGTCCCACTCGGCGATGCGCTGGCCGCGCTTGACCATGTCGCCTTCGCCGACGTGCATCTTCGAACCGTACTGAATACGGTGGGTGGCACGCTCGGCGCCGTCGGCATCGACGATCGCAACGACCATGTTGCGCACCATCGCGATCAGGCTGCCCTCGCTGTTGCGGGCGATCGCCTTGTTCCGGATCACGATCTTGCCGTCGAAGTTGGATTCGACGAACGACTGCTCGTTGAGCTGCGCGGCGCCGCCGATGTGGAACGTGCGCATCGTCAGCTGCGTGCCGGGCTCACCGATCGACTGCGCCGCGATGACGCCGACGGCCTCACCGTGGTTGACCGGGGTGCCGCGGGCCAGATCGCGGCCGTAGCACTTGGCGCAGATGCCGTTGATCAGCTCGCAGGTCAGTGCGGAGCGGATCTTCACCTCCTGGATGCCGGCCTGCTGGATCGCGTCGACATGACTCTCCTCCATCAAGGTGTCGCGCTTGATGACGACCTCGTTGGTGGCGGGATCACGCACGTCATCGCAGGCCGTGCGGCCCAGGATACGCGAACCGAGCGAGGCGACCACGGTGCCGGCGTCGACGATGGCGCGCATCTTGATGCCGAGCTTGGTGCCGCAATCGGTCTGCGTGATGATGCAGTCTTGCGCGACGTCGACCAGACGACGGGTCAGGTAGCCCGAGTTCGCGGTCTTCAACGCGGTGTCCGCGAGGCCCTTGCGGGCGCCGTGGGTCGAGTTGAAGTACTCGAGAACCGACAGACCTTCCTTGAAGTTGGAAATGATCGGCGTCTCGATGATCTCGCCCGACGGCTTGGCCATCAGGCCGCGCATGCCGGCGAGCTGGCGCATCTGGGCCGGCGAACCACGCGCACCGGAGTGCGCCATCATGTAGATCGAGTTGATGTCGGCATCCGCGCCCGCCGCCGTCTTCTTGGTGGACGAGATCTCCTTCATCATCGCCTTGGCGACTTCTTCACCGGCCTTCGACCAGGCGTCGACGACCTTGTTGTACTTCTCGCCATGGGTGATCAGGCCGTCATTGTACTGCTGCTCGAAATCCTTCGCCAGCGTACGGGTCTGGTCCACGATCTTCCACTTCGACGCCGGCACGACCATGTCGTCCTTGCCGAACGAGATGCCCGCCTTGAAGGCGTTGTAGAAGCCGAGCGCCATGATGCGGTCGCAGAAGATCACCGTCTCCTTCTGACCGCAGTGACGGTAGACCTGGTCGATCACGCCGGAGATCTCGCGCTTGGTCATCAGCTTGTTGATGATGTCGTACGAGATCTTGGTGCTCTTCGGCAGCAGATTGCCGAGCATGACGCGACCGGCGGTGGTTTCGATCCACCGCTTCGACATCTTGCCTTCCTCGTCCATGCCTTCCCACCGGTACTTGATCTTGGTGTGGAGGTGGATGACCTTCGAATGCAGGGCATGCTCGAGCTCGGCCATGTCGCCGAAGATCTTGCCCTCGCCGGGCAGGCCTTCGCGCATGATCGAGACGTAGTAGAGGCCGAGCACGATGTCCTGCGACGGCACGATGATCGGCTGGCCGTTCGCCGGATGCAGGATGTTGTTGGTCGACATCATCAGCACGCGCGCTTCCAGCTGCGCTTCGAGCGACAGCGGAACGTGCACGGCCATCTGGTCGCCGTCGAAGTCGGCGTTGAAGGCGGCGCAGACCAGCGGATGCAGCTGGATCGCCTTGCCTTCGATCAGCACCGGCTCGAACGCCTGGATGCCCAGACGATGCAGCGTCGGCGCGCGGTTCAGCAGCACCGGATGCTCGCGGATCACCTCGTCGAGAATATCCCAGACCTCCGGACGCTCCTTCTCGACCAGCTTCTTGGCCTGCTTCACCGTGGTGGAGAGGCCCTTGGCGTCGAGCCGCGAGTAGATGAACGGCTTGAACAGCTCGAGCGCCATCTTCTTCGGCAGGCCGCACTGATGCAGGCGCAGTTCGGGACCGACCACGATCACCGAACGGCCCGAATAGTCGACGCGCTTGCCGAGCAGGTTCTGACGGAACCGGCCCTGCTTGCCCTTCAGCATGTCGGCGAGCGACTTCAATGGCCTCTTGTTGGCACCCGTGATGACGCGGCCACGGCGGCCGTTGTCGAACAGCGCGTCGACGGCCTCCTGCAGCATGCGCTTTTCGTTGCGGATGATGATGTCGGGCGCACGCAGCTCCATCAGCCGCTTCAAGCGGTTGTTGCGGTTGATGACGCGGCGATACAGGTCGTTGAGGTCCGAGGTCGCGAACCGGCCGCCGTCGAGCGGCACCAGCGGACGCAGGTCCGGCGGGATCACCGGCACCACCGTCATGATCATCCATTCCGGCTTGTTGCCGGAGACGCGGAACGCCTCGACGATCTTCAGACGCTTGGCAAGCTTCTTGTGCTTGATGTCGGAGTCGGTCTCCGCCATGTCGGCACGCAAGGTCGCCTCGAGCTTCTCGAGCTCGAGCCCCTTCAGCAGCTCGCGGATCGCCTCGGCGCCGATCATGGCGGTGAAGCTGTCCTGGCCGTACTCGTCCTGCGCCTTCAGATACTCGTCTTCCGACAGCAGCTGACGGTCCTTCAGCGCGGTCAGACCCGGCTCCAGCACGACGTAGTACTCGAAGTACAGGATCCGCTCGAGATCCTTCAGCGTCATGTCGAGCAGGAGGCCGATGCGCGACGGCAGCGACTTCAGGAACCAGATGTGGGCGACCGGCGCCGCCAGCTCGATGTGGCCCATGCGCTCGCGCCGAACGCGCGACAGCGTCACCTCGACCGAGCACTTCTCGCAGATGATGCCCTTGTACTTCATCCGCTTGTACTTGCCGCACAGGCACTCGTAGTCCTTGATCGGCCCGAAGATGCGGGCGCAGAACAGGCCGTCGCGCTCCGGCTTGAAGGTGCGGTAGTTGATGGTCTCTGGCTTCTTGATCTCGCCGTACGACCAGGACAGAATCTTCTCCGGAGACGCGATCGAAATCCGGATCTGGTCGAAGACCTGAGCCGGCGTCGTCGGATTGAAAAGATTCATAATCTCTTGATTCATGGTCTTCTCCTCGCGTGCCGATCGTCACCGGCAGCAAATTCGAAACTTTTAGTCAGCGCGCGCCCCACTCAACGTCCGGGCGGAGCGCGAAGGCCCGGCGCGAGAAACGCGCCGGGCATCGATCACAGCGTTACTCGGCGGCTTCCGACGTCGGCGCCGGTCCCACCTTGGAATTGTGCAGGTCGACGTTGAGGCCGAGCGAGCGCATTTCCTTGACCAGCACGTTGAACGATTCCGGAATGCCGGCCTCGAAGGTGTCGTCGCCGCGCACGATCGCCTCGTACACCTTGGTACGGCCGGCGACGTCGTCCGACTTCACGGTCAGCATCTCCTGCAGCGTGTAGGCGGCGCCGTAGGCTTCCAGCGCCCAGACCTCCATTTCGCCGAAGCGCTGGCCGCCGAACTGCGCCTTGCCGCCCAGCGGCTGCTGGGTGACGAGCGAGTACGGACCGATCGAACGCGCGTGGATCTTGTCGTCCACGAGATGGTGCAGCTTGAGCATGTAGATGTAGCCCATCGTCACCTTGCGATCGAACGCATCGCCGGTACGGCCGTCATAGACGGTCGACTGGCCGGAGGCGTCGAAGCCCGCGAGCTTCAGCATCTCCTCGATGTCGGCTTCCTTGGCGCCGTCGAACACCGGCGTTGCGATCGGCACGCCGTGGCTCAGGTTGCGGCCGAGTTCCAGCAGCTCGTTGTCGTTCAGCGACTTGATGGTTTCATCCTCGCCGTAGATCTTCTTCAGGGTCTCGCGCAGCGGCTTGAGATCCTGCCTCTGATAGTAGGCGTCGATGGTCTGGCCGATGCGCTTGCCGAGGCCGGCGCAGGCCCAACCGAGATGCGTCTCGAGGATCTGGCCGACGTTCATGCGCGAGGGCACGCCGAGCGGGTTGAGCACGATGTCCGCATGGGTACCGTCCTCGAGGAACGGCATGTCCTCGATCGGCACGATCTTCGACACCACGCCCTTGTTGCCGTGACGGCCGGCCATCTTGTCGCCGGGCTGGATCTTGCGCTTCACCGCGACGAAGACCTTGACCATCTTCATCACGCCGGGCGGCAATTCGTCACCACGCTGGAGCTTCTCGACCTTGTCGAGGAAGCGCTGCTCGAGGCCCTTCTTCGACTCGTCGTACTGCTTCCGCATGGCCTCGATCTCGGCCATCAGCTTGTCGTTCGGCGAGGCGAACAGCCACCACTGCGACTTCGGATACTCGTCGAGCACCGCGCGGGTGATCTTGGTATCCTTCTTGAAGCCCTTGGGGCCGGCGATGCCCTGGCGGTTCTCCAGCAGCTCGGCGAGGCGGTTGTAGACGTTGCGGTCCAGGATCGCCTGCTCGTCGTCGCGGTCCTTGGCCAGGCGCTCGATCTCTTCCCGCTCGATCGCCAGCGCACGCTCGTCCTTGTCGACGCCGTGGCGGTTGAACACGCGGACTTCCACGATGGTGCCCTGCACGCCCGGAGGCACGCGCAGCGAAGTATCGCGGACGTCGGAGGCCTTCTCGCCGAAGATGGCGCGCAAGAGCTTCTCTTCCGGCGTCATCGGGCTCTCGCCCTTCGGCGTGATCTTGCCGACCAGGATGTCGCCGGCGCGGACTTCCGCACCGATGTAGACGATACCGGCTTCGTCGAGGTTCTTCAGCGCTTCTTCCGAGACGTTCGGAATGTCGCGGGTGATTTCCTCAGGACCGAGCTTGGTGTCGCGGGCCATCACCTCGAACTCCTCGATGTGGATCGAGGTGAAGACGTCGTCCTTCACGATCCGCTCGGAGAGCAGGATCGAGTCTTCGAAGTTGTAGCCGTTCCACGGCATGAACGCGACCAGCACGTTGCGGCCGAGCGCGAGCTCGCCGAGATCGGTCGACGGACCGTCAGCGATGATGTCGCCCTTCTTGACGATGTCGCCGACCTTCACCAGCGGACGCTGGTTGATGCAGGTCGACTGGTTCGAGCGCTGGTACTTCATCAGCCGGTAGATATCGACGCCCGACTTGGTCGGATCGAGATCCTCGGTGGCGCGGATCACGACGCGGGTGGCGTCGATCTGGTCGATCACGCCCGAGCGGCGCGCGGCGATCGCCGCGCCCGAGTCACGGGCGACCACGCCTTCCATGCCGGTGCCGACGAACGGCGCCTCGGCGCGAACCAGCGGCACCGCCTGGCGCTGCATGTTCGAGCCCATCAGCGCGCGGTTGGCGTCGTCGTTCTCGAGGAACGGGATCAGCGCCGCGGCGACCGAAACCAGCTGCTTCGGCGACACGTCCATGTAGTCGACCTTGTCCGGCGTCACCGGCAGCACTTCGCCGGCGTGGCGGCAGACCACCAGATCGTCGGTGAAGCGGCCCTTGGCATCGAGCGGCACGTTGGCCTGCGCGACGCGGTAGCGCCCCTCTTCCATCGCCGACAGATAGACCACCTCGTCGGTGACCCGGCCGTCCTTGATCTTGCGATAGGGCGTCTCGACGAAGCCGTATTTGTTGACGCGCGCGAACGTCGCCAGCGAGTTGATCAGGCCGATGTTCGGACCTTCCGGCGTCTCGATCGGGCAGATCCGGCCGTAATGCGTCGGATGCACGTCGCGGACTTCGAAGCCGGCACGCTCGCGGGTCAGACCGCCCGGGCCAAGCGCCGACAGGCGTCGCTTGTGGGTGATCTCCGACAGCGGGTTGGTCTGGTCCATGAACTGCGACAGCTGCGACGAGCCGAAGAACTCGCGCACCGCGGCAGCCGCCGGCTTGGCGTTGATCAGGTCCTGCGGCATCACGGTGTCGATATCGACACTCGACATGCGCTCCTTGATCGCGCGCTCCATGCGGAGCAGGCCGATCCGGTACTGGTTCTCCATCAGCTCGCCGACCGAACGCACCCGGCGGTTGCCGAGGTGGTCGATGTCGTCGATCTCGCCCTTGCCGTCGCGCAGGTCGACCAGGGTCTTGATGACCGCCAGGATGTCTTCCTTGCGCAGCGTGCGATGGGTGTCGGGCGCATCGAGCTCGAGGCGCATGTTCATCTTGACGCGGCCGACCGCGGAAAGGTCGTAGCGCTCGGCATCGAAGAACAGCGACTGGAACATGGCCTGCGCCGAATCCAGCGTCGGCGGCTCGCCCGGACGCATCACGCGGTAGATGTCGAACAGCGCGTCCTCACGCGTCATGTTCTTGTCGGCCGAGAGCGTGTTGCGGATGTAGGCACCGACATTGACGTGGTCGATGTCGAGCAGCGGCAGGTCCTTGTAGCCCTGCTCGTTCAGCACCTTCATCGACTTCTCGGTGATCTCTTCGCCGGCTTCGGCGTAGATTTCACCGGTCTTCGGGTTGACGAGATCCTCGGCGAGATAGTTGCCGACGAGCTCCTCGTCCGACATGCGCAGCGCCTTGAGGCCCTTCTCCTGCATCTGACGTGCGGTGCGCACGGTCAGCTTCTTGCCGGCCTCGAGCACCACCTTGCCGGTGTCGGCGTCGATCAGGTCATTGATCGTCGAGTAGCCGCGGAAGCGGTTGGCGTCGAACGGCACGCGCCAGCCTTCCTTGGTCCGCTTGTAGGCGATCTTCTTGTAGAAGGTCGACAGGATCTGCTCGCCGTCGAGACCGAGCGCGTACATCAGCGAGGTCACGGGGATCTTGCGGCGGCGATCGATGCGCGCGAACACGATGTCCTTGGCGTCGAACTCGATGTCGAGCCAGGACCCGCGATACGGAATCACGCGCGCGGCAAACAGCAGCTTGCCGGACGAATGGGTCTTGCCCTTGTCGTGGTCGAAGAACACGCCGGGCGAACGGTGCATCTGCGAAACGATGACGCGCTCGGTGCCGTTGACCACGAAGGTGCCATTCATCGTCATGAGCGGGATATCGCCCATGTAGACGTCCTGCTCCTTGATGTCCTTCACCGACTTGGCGCCGGTTTCCTCGTCGATATCGAACACGATCAGGCGCAGCGTCACCTTGAGCGGCGCAGCGAAGGTCATGCCGCGCTGGCGGCACTCGTCGACGTCATATTTCGGCTGTTCGAACTCGTAGCGGACGAACTCGAGCATCGAGGTGCCGGAGAAGTCCGAGATCGGAAACACCGAGCGGAACACCGCCTGCAGGCCCTCGTCGAGGCGGCCGCCGGCCGGCTCGTCGACCATCAGGAACTGGTCATAGGACGCCTTCTGAACCTCGATGAGGTTCGGCATCTCGGCGACTTCCTTGATGTGACCGAAAAACTTGCGTACGCGTTTGCGACCGGTGAATGTCTGCTGCGCCATCGTGGCCTCTCATTTTCGTCGCCTTTGTCTGGCGAACCTTCCGGGACGCGACTGCCATCGGCCCCGGGTTGAATTTCGAATCGTCCCGAAGGAACGAAGCCAGCGCTCAGGAATTAAATCCCAGTCCCGGCTTCCATTGCCTTCAAAACGCAAAACGACGCGCGGGGCGCATCACTGCACCCGCTCGTCCAAACGCTCCGCTTCACGGACTGAAAAAGCCCGAAATCTGACTGTCTCCCAACGGCCTAGCCCGAGGACCCTGCCGTCCCCGCCACCGACCGTGTTTTTCCGCTGCCAACCCCATATGGGTAGGCAATAATGGAGATTCGAGGGTTAAGTCCACGGATCCCCACACTTTCTTGTGTCCGACGCGCCACGCGACAACCTGTCGCACGCCGTTTGCATGGCCCGGGAGCGCCCTGCGGCGCTCCCGGATCGCGCATTACTTGAGCTCGACCTTGGCGCCAGCCTTCTCGAGCTGAGCCTTGATCTTGTCGGCTTCGTCCTTGTTGACGCCTTCCTTGACCGGCTTCGGAGCGCCTTCGACGAGGTCCTTGGCTTCCTTCAGGCCCAGGCCGGTGATGGCGCGGACTTCCTTGATGACCTCGATCTTCTTGTCGCCGGCGGCAGCCAGCACGACGGTGAAGTCGGTCTTCTCTTCAGCCGGAGCAGCGGCACCGCCGCCAGCAGCCGGGCCGGCCACCGCAACGGCGGCAGCGGCGGAGACGCCCCACTTTTCTTCGAGGAGCTTGGCGAGTTCGGCGGCTTCGAGCACGGTGAGGCTCGAGAGGTCGTCGACGATTTTCTGCAAGTCAGCCATTGATCTGTTTCCTTAAACGTTTGGTTCGAACCAGGTTTGAGATTAGCGAAGGGTCAGGCCGCTTCGCCCTTTGAGGCATGAGCCTGGATGACGCGCGCGAGCTTGGCCGCGGGCGCGTTCGAGAGCTGAGCAAGCTTGGTCGCCGGCGCCACGATGAGGCCAACGATCTTGCCGCGCAGTTCGTCGAGCGACGGCAGTGAGGCGAGCGCCTTCACGCTGTCGACATTCAGGACGGTTTTACCCATCGAGCCGCCAAGGATGACGAACTTCTCGTTCGCCTTGGCGAATTCGACGGCAACCTTTGGCGCCGCAACCGGATCGTCCGAAGTAGCGATCACGGTCGGCCCCTTCAGCAGGGAGCCGATGGCAGCGACGTCAGTGCCTTCAAGAGCAATTTTGGCGAGACGGTTCTTCGAGACCTTCACCGACGCGCCCGCCTGCTTCATCTGCATGCGCAGCTTCTGCATCTGGGCCACGGTGAGGCCGGAATAGTGAGCAACGATCGCAACCGACGTGGCCTTGAAGACCCCGTTAAGTTGTTCGACCGACTCCTTTTTTGCCGCTCGTTCCACAGCAAGCTCTTTCCGGTTGGCGGCCTTTCCGCGAAGGCAGGACCGCCGGGTTGCACCCATCGTCCCGCCCTAAACCTGATCCGCTGGGGCGCTAAGACCCTTCGGACATGCCGGGCAAGACGACATCTAGTAGCCTGCCCTCCCAGAGCCTTGCGGCCATGGGCTGTCGAGGTTCGAACCAAACCAGCCTTCCAGCCGCGACCATGCCGCGACGTGAAGTGCAAAATCCGGTCTTCACCCGTCTATGCAGGCCATGCGATTAAGCCGTTGAAAACACGAAGTTCTCGTGGGCGCCTGCAGTCTTGGACAGGATCAAGGCACTTCAGCTAGCTGAAGGCCCCTGCTCTCACTCCACCAGAGGCGACGGGTCTCCTTCCTTTCGAGCATCCTTGCGGCATGCGGAAAGGAATGATCTCCTATCATCTCAGGTTTTCGGAATGCGAGCACGGACATGCCAGCAAGTGCCAGCACGCCCGGAAGGCGCTATGTAGCCGGTCCTGCCCGGCTTGCCAAGAGCAAATATTGGACCAGTTCCGACATAGGTGTGCGGAACTTGGTCATGCCTTCGAGGTCGGCCTCTCAGGCGCCCTTGACCGCATAGGGCAACGGCCGGCCGGCAAAGAACGCGTCGAGATTGGCCAGCACGCAGTCCTGCATCGCGACATGCGATTCCAAGGTATGGCCGCCGAGATGCGGCGACAGCACCACGTTCGGCAACGCGGTCAGCGCATCCGGCACATGAGGCTCCCTGGCGAACACGTCGAGGCCGGCGCCGGCGATGGTCCCATCGGTCAGCACCGCGACCAGCGCCGCCTCGTCGATGACGGAGCCGCGCGAGATGTTGACGACAATGCCGTCGCTGCCGAGCCGGCGCAGGATGTCGGCATTGACCACGCGCTCGGTCTCCGCACCGGCGCGCACGGCGACCATCAGCACGCTGCACCAGTCGCTGAGCGCCTCGAGGGTCGGAAAATACTGGTAGGGCACGTCGTGCCTCGAGCGGCTGAAATAGCCGACCTCGGTCTCGAAGCCGGCGACGCGGCTTGCGATCTTGCGGCCGATCTCGCCCATGCCGTAGACGCCGACCTTGCGGCCGAGCATGCCGGCCTGCGGCCGCATCATCGGCGACGGCTTGGCGCCGGCCCAGTCGCCGCTCCGGACATAATTGTCGGCCACCAGCAGACGGCGCACCGACGCCAGCATCAGGGTCAGCGCCGTGTCGGCAACCGACGCCGCATTCGCCCCCGGGCTGTGGCCGACCGCGATCCCGCGCCTGGCGGCCGCAGCGAGATCGACGCCATCATAGCCGGTGCCGTAGCAGATGATCGCGCCGAGCTTCGGCAGCAGGTCCATCGCATCGCCCCGGAGCGGCGTGCCGCCAGCGGTGATCATGGCGCGGATACCCGCGAGTTCCGCGGCCGGAAATGCTTCGTCCAGCCGCTTGCCAGCGGCGTTCAGCAGCTCGAAGCGCTCGCCGAAGCGGATCAGCTGGGCCTTGGGAAAACGCGAATAGACCAGAACCTTATCGGGCATTGTTATTGTTTCCTGCGAGAGGCTTCAGATCTTGTCTTGGCGCGCTTTCTTCATGCGAAACGGAAGTAGCTTCGCTCGAAAACGCTTTGGCAAAACAAAGGGCGGAATCGGTTGCCCGATCCCGCCCTCTCTATCTCGTTACGGCCAGAGATCTCAGCCGAGGATCGTGCCCGGCTCGACCTTCACGCCCGGGCCCATGGTGGAGGACACCGCCACGCGCTGGATGTAGGTGCCCTTGGAACCGGCGGGCTTCGCCTTGGAGACCGCGTCGGCGAGCGCCTTGACGTTCTCGACCAGCTTGTCCTCGGAGAACGAGGCCTTGCCGATGCCGGCCTGCACGATGCCGGCCTTCTCGACGCGGAACTCGACCGAACCGCCCTTGGCACCCTTCACGGCGTTGGTGACGTCCATGGTCACGGTGCCGATCTTCGGGTTCGGCATCATGCCGCGCGGACCGAGCACCTTACCGAGGCGGCCGACCAGCGGCATCATGTCGGGAGTGGCGATACAGCGATCGAAATCGATCGCACCGCCCTGCACCTTCTCGACCAGGTCCTCGGCACCGACGACGTCGGCACCAGCGGCCTTGGCTTCCTCGGCCTTCGCGCCACGCGCGAACACGCCGACGCGCAGCGTGCGGCCGGTGCCGTTCGGCAGGTTGACGACGCCGCGGACCATCTGGTCGGCGTGACGCGGGTCGACGCCGAGATTGATCGCGATCTCGATCGTCTCGTCGAACTTCGACTTGGCGCGCTCCTTGACCATCTTGATGGCATCCGCGAGCGGATAGAGCTTTTCGCGGTCGACACCCTCGCGGGCCTTCTGCAAACGCTTTCCGATTGACATGGCCCGTTACCCCGCAACTTCCAGACCCATCGAGCGGGCAGAGCCCTCGACCATCTTCATGGCCGATTCGATGGTGTCGCAATTCAGATCCTTCATCTTCTTCTCGGCGATCTCGCGCACCTGCGCCTTGGTCACCTTGCCGGCCTTGTCGCGGCCCGGCGCCTTCGAGCCGGACTGGATCTTGGCAGCCTGCTTGAGGAAGAAGGACATCGGGGGGGTCTTCATCTCGAAGGTGAACGAACGATCGGCGTAGATCGTGATCACCACCGGAATCGGCGTGTTCTTTTCTTCCTTCTGCGTCTGGGCGTTGAACGCCTTGCAGAATTCCATGATGTTGAGGCCGCGCTGACCAAGCGCGGGACCGATCGGGGGCGAGGGATTCGCCGCACCGGCCGGGACCTGAAGCTTCAGGTATCCGGTCACTTTCTTTGCCATTTAGTACTCCTGTTGTGCCGGCGATGCCGGCGGTTTCAGGTTCCGTGGTTCGGTTGAAGGGGCTGGCGACCGCCTCCTCCCTCCCACGGCCTTTGCTTGACGCGAGGCGTATACCCCACGCCGTCCGGTCAGACCACCTTTTCGACCTGACCGAATTCCAGTTCCACCGGGGTCGCGCGGCCGAAGATCGACACCGCGACCTTCACGCGCGAGCGCGCCTCGTCGATTTCTTCCACCACGCCGGAGAACGAGGCGAACGGGCCGTCGGCCACGCGCACGTTCTCGCCGATTTCGAACGACACCGACGCCTTCGGACGCTCCACGCCCTCCTGCACCTGGTGCAGGATCCGCATCGCCTCGGCTTCCGAGATCGGCATCGGCTTGTTTTCCGCACCGAGGAAGCCAGTCACCTTCGGGGTGTTCTTGATCAGATGGAACGCCTCGTCGGTCAGCTTCATCTTCACCAGCACATAGCCCGGGAAGAACTTGCGCTCGGCGTCGATCTTGCGGCCGCGGCGCACCTCGGTGACCTTCTCGGTCGGCACCAGGATCTGCTCGAACAGATCTTCCAGCCCGCGCTGCTTGGCCTGTTCGCGGATCGATTCCTGAACCTTCTTCTCGAAGTTGGAATAGGCGTGAACGATGTACCAGCGCTTGTCCATCAATTGAGTTCCAGTGCTCATCAGTGGATGCCCAGTATCAGGGTGATGAGATAGCGGATGATCTGATCCGCGGCGAAGAAGAAGATCGAGGCCAGCGCCACCATCACGAACACCATGATGGTGGTGATGGTCGTCTCGCGGCGCGTCGGCCAGGTGACCTTGGCGGTCTCCGAGCGTACTTCCTGCAGGAATTTGAACGGGCTGAAAGCCATCGTGAGATCCGCGTCCGTCTCCGGACGATTGCAACGTTTCAAGGAATCCGAACAGCCGACCTTGCGGACCCAGCCCTCGTTTGGAAGGTTGAGCCGATAAACGAGCTCGATTGTTCGGGGAATTAGGCCGCGCCGGATATCCGCCATCAAAGCGGGCCGGCTGCGAGTGCCGGGTATCTACTGCGAGAGGAGCCAAACGTCAAGATCAGCAGCGTCGCGCCCCACCCCGGCCGCAGCTGCGGCGAACCGGGACAGAGCCCCTCAAATCAAGCACTTAGGCGCACGGCTGGAGCTCAATTGGCCTCGCCCATCCACCGCCGCGGCCGGGTCGATCACCCGGCAAAGCTGTTCTGGACCGCCTGATCCAACGTCGAGCCGCCGACATAGCGCTGCCGCAGCTCGCGCTTGAGCAGCTTGCCGCTCGGGTTCTTCGGCAGGGCATCCACGAAGATCACCCGCTTCGGCACCTTGAAATGGGCCATCGACGCCGCGCAATGCTTGATGACGGTATCGGCATCGAGGCTCTCGCCGGCCTTGACCACGACGATCGCGGTCACCGCCTCGATCCAGCGCGGGTCGGGCAGCCCGACCACCGCGACCTCCGACACCGCCGGCAGCCGGTAGACCATCTCCTCGACCTCGCGGCTTGCGACATTCTCGCCGCCGCTCTTGATCATGTCCTTCACGCGATCGACCACGGTGATGTAGCCATCGGCGTCGACAACAGCGAGATCGCCGGAGTGAAACCAGCCGCCGGCAAACGCGGCCGCGGTCTTGACCGGATCGTTGTAGTAACCGGACAGCAGGTGCGGCGAGCGGTGCACGATCTCGCCGACCTCCCCGACGGCGACGTCGGTCATGTCGGGCTTGACCACACGGGTCTCGACATTGATCGCGGGCTTGCCGGCGGAGCCGGCCTTCGGCAGCTGGTCCTGCGGCGCGAGCACGGTCGCGAGCGGCGCGATCTCGGTCTGGCCGTAGAAATTCCAGAACTTCACGTCCGGCAGCCGGCGCTGCAATTCGAGCAGCACCTCGACCGGCATGATCGAGGCGCCGTAATAGCCCTTGCGCAGGGTCGACAGGTCGGTGCGATCGAACGCCGGCGAGCGCAGCATCGCGATCCAGATCGTCGGCGGAGCGAAGAACGAATTGATCCTGTGGGTCGCGATCAGCGCCAGGACGTTGTCGGGCACCGGCTTGCCGGTGATCAGGCTGGTGGCGCCGAGGTAGATCGCGGGTCCGAGGAAGACGTCGAGCTGCGCGCAGTGATAGAGCGGCAGCGCGTGCAGCACGGTGTCGTCGGTCGCCATGCCGCCGTCGATGATGCAGCTGACATACTGCCACATCACCGCTTCATGGGTGAGGATCGCGCCCTTCGGCAGCGATTCGGTGCCGCTGGTGTAAATGATCTGCGCGGGGTCGCGGCTGTCCACCGACACGTCCGGCGCCGACGCATCGCTGTGCAGCAAACTGTCGAATGTCGTGATGCCTTCAGGCGCGGTCGCGGCATCTTCACCGGGCAGCCAGATCAGGGTCTCGACCGCCGAGCCCTTGGCCGCCGCGGCATGCGCGGTCTCCACGAAGTCAGGGCCGACCGCGAGCAGCCTAGCGCCTGAATTGGCGAGGATGAAATTGATCTCGTCGGGATTGAGCATGAAGTTGATCGGCACCAGGATCGCACCGATCCGCGCCACCGCGAAGCGCAGCGCGGCGAAGCCGTGCGAATTGCGCGACAGCACCGCGACGCGGTCGCCCTTCGCGACGCCAAGGCCGATCAACCCGCGGCCGAGCCGGTTGCAGATCGCGTCCATCTCCGCGAAGGTCCAGCCCACCTCGCCGCAGATCAGCGCGGTCTTGTTTGGGTAGCGCTTCGCCGACCGGCGCAATAGATCGCCGATGCTGTGCTCACGCGCGCGCTGGATGGTCGCTGCGATGTCTTCGCTCATGTAGGCCCTCCCGAATGTGCTTGTTGTCGTTGTCCTGCCTTCGCCGCGCCGCCGCTATTGCCGAGCGGCGTAGGCGTGTTCCATGTAGGTGTGCTCGACCGAACGATCGAGCGAGGCGATCTTCTCGAAGCCGCGCCGCCAGTCCTGCAAGTGCCGTCGCGTCCACAGCACGCCGGCTTCCTTGTCGCGGCGCCTGATCGCGTCGAGCATATGGCCATGCGCCTCGACGAGGCGCGCGCCGCCCTCCGGCACGCCGCCGACGATCATCTCGGTGGTCGGAAAGAACAGCTGCGCGGCGGGCTCGCGGGCGAGCTGCAACACGCGGTTCTGCGAGGCCTTGGCCATCAGCACGTGGAATTCGGCGTCGAGCTCGGCGAGCTCGGCGGGATTACCGACCACATTGGCGCTGCGCTCGAGATTGCCGGCGAGCTCGGCGATGTTCTCATCGGTGGCACGCTCCACCGCGCCTTCGACGCTCGCGATCTCCAGCGTCATCGAGGCCTCGAACAATTCGCGGAACGTCACCTCATGCAGGATCAGCGCGCGCGACAGCCGCGTGGCGAGCTTGTTGTAGCGCGGCAGGCAGGCTTGCAGGCGGCGGCTGGAATCGCGGCGGATCAGCCCGCCCTCCTCCAGTACGCGGATGCCTTCGCGCACCGTCGAGCGATTGACGCCGAACTGCTCCACCAGCTGCTGCTCGGTGCCGATCGGCTCGCCCGGCTTGATCCGGCCGTTGATGATCTCGCGCTCGATCGCGTCGGCGACCTTCTGATAGGCCGGCGCGACGTCGATGCGCCGGAACAATGGCGTGGCGGGCACCCTGGGCTCCCGATTGTTGTTTGTCGGACAAAGCTAGAGGAAGGCCGATGAACCGTCAAATGCGTCCATACCGGCTGGATTGTCGCATCTGGCGGGCCAGAATTGACACTGGAACCGGGCAAATCTAACTTTGTCGGACAAACCGATAAGAACACCCCGGGAGGACGCATCACCATGAAATCCATCGCCACGAGTCTGTCCGCCGCCGGCCTCTTCGCCGCCGTGCTGGCGGGGCCTGCGCTCGCGCAGCAGACACCGCTCAAGATCGGCGTGCTGACCGATTTCCAGTCGGTCTATTCGGACATCGGCGGCGCCGGCAACGTCGAAGCCACCAAGATGGCGATCGAGGAGTTCGGCGGCTCGATGTTCGGCAAGCCGATCGAGCTCGTCACCGCCGATGCCCTCAACAAGGCCGACGTCGCCGCCACCATCACCCGGAAATGGTACGAGGCCGAAGGCGTCGACATGATCATCGACATGCCGACCTCGGCGACCGCGCTCGCCGGCATGGAGATGTCGAAGCAGTTCGAGAAGATTATGATCGTGACGGACGCGGCGAGCTCCGACATCACCGGCAAGTCCTGCTCGCCCTATACGCTGCACTGGACCTACGACACCTACGGCAACGCCCACACCGTCGGCAGCGCGATCGTGAAGAACGGCGGCGACACCTGGTTCTTCATCACCGCCGACTACGTGTTCGGCCATTCGATCGAGCGCGACACCGGTGACGTGGTCCGCGCCGCCGGCGGCAAGGTGCTCGGCAGCGCGCGGCATCCGCTCAACACGCCGGACTTCTCGTCCTTCCTGTTGCAGGCGCAGGCCTCGAAGGCCAAGATCGTCGGCCTCGCCAATGGCGGCGGCGACACCATCAACGCGATCAAGCAGGCGTCCGAATTCGGCATCGTCGCAGGCGGGCAGAATCTGGCCGGGATCGTGATGTTCATTTCCGACATCCACAGCCTCGGGCTGAAGCTCGCGCAGGGGCTGATCATCACCGAGGCGTATTATTGGGATCTCAACGATCGCACCCGCGCCTTCGGCAAGCGCTTCTTCGAGCGCACCAAGCGGATGCCGACGATGAACCAGGCCGCGACCTACAGCGCCACACTGCACTACCTCAATGCGGTCAAGGCCGCCGGCACCAAGGAGACCAAGCCGGTACTGGCCAAGATGCGCGCCACCCCGGTGCGCGACGCCTTCACCGACAACGGCGTGGTGCGCGAGGACGGCCGCATGGTGCACTCGATGTTCCTGTTCGAGGTCAAGAAGCCCGAAGAATCGAAGGCGCCGTGGGATTACTACAAGCTGCTCGCCGAGGTGCCCGGCGACCAGGCGTTCCGGCCGCTCAAGGACGGTGGCTGCCCGCTGGTCAAGTAGCCGGAAACGATCATGGCCGGGGTCCAGGACCTCGGCCAAAGTATTCAAATTGTTGGCTTAAAAGCTGGCAGGAGTGGCAGGGCTCGAACCTGCGACCCCCGGTTTTGGAGACCGGTGCTCTACCAATTGAGCTACACTCCTGCAGGGAACCGACGTCGCCGCCGGTTCGCGCCGTTTCAAGCACAGGGCATGGCCGGTTTGCAAGGGCTGAGCGCTGAAGCTTCTGTTCATTGCAAAACTTCTGCGTCAGACTTCCACCATCACGCCTCGTCGGCACCTCGCCGCAAGAATCAAGAGCCCGGGAGAGACCATGAACGCCCAAACCGCCACCAAGCATGCCGCCAGCCCGGCCACCCCGTCCCTGCCCTTGGCCAAACCCGAATCGATCGGACTGTCGGGCACGCGGCTACAGGCGCTGTCCGACACGTTCAAGCGCGAGGTCGACAAGGGAACTGCGCCCGGCTTCACCGTGCTGGTGGCGCGGCGCGGCCAGGTCGGCTGGTTCGACGCGATCGGCCGGCAGAGCCCGACCGCCGCGGCACCGATGACGCATGACACGGTCTTCCGCATCTTCTCGATGACCAAGCCGATCGTCTCGGTCGGCATCATGCAGCTGCTCGAGGACGGCCACTTCCTGCTCAACGATCCCGTCGCCAAGTTCATCCCCGAATTCGCCGAGACCAAGGTCGGCGTCGAACGCGACGGCAAGCTCGAGCTGGTCCCCGTGCAGCGGCAGATGACGATCCAGGATCTGCTGCGCCACACCTCGGGTTTAACCTATGACCACACCGGCAACGGCCCGGTGCAGGAGCTCTACAAGCAGTCGCGGCTGCGCAGCCGCAAGATCACCAATGCAGAGCACGCCACCATGCTCGCCAGCATGCCCTTGGTCTGCCAACCGGGCGCCGAATGGAATTACAGCCGCTCCACCGACATCCTCGGCCGCATCATCGAAGTCGTCAGCGGCAAGACGCTCGGCGAATTCCTCACCGAGCGCATCCTCGCGCCGTTGCAGATGAACGAGACCGCGTTCCACACGCCCGAAGCCAATGCCGGCCGGCTGGCCGAGGCATTTGGCAACGATCCCTGGACCAATGAGAAGGTGCAACTGTTCAACATGCTGGAGAAGCCGGCGATGGAATCCGGCGGTGGCGGACTGGTGTCGACCACGATGGACTATGCCCGCTTCGCGCAGATGCTGCTCAATGGCGGCTCGCTCGACGGCACCAGGATCATCGGCCGCAAGACGCTCGAATTCATGGCCTCCGATCACCTCGGCGCCGGCGTCAAGGTTCAGGGCACGCTGGTGTCGCCCGGCCACAGCTTCGGCCTCGGCTTCGCCGTGCGCATGCAGCAGGGCATCGCAGCGTTCTCCGGCTCGGTCGGCCAGTACTTCTGGAGCGGCATGGCCGGCACGTTCTTCTGGATCGACCCGCGCGAAGACCTGATCGCGGTCTTCATGATGCAGGGCCCGGGCCAGCGCGAATACACCCGCTCGCTGGTGAGGAACGGGGTGTACTCAGCAGTGGAGTGATCGCTGCCTCCCCTCATCAATGCTGTCATGCTCCGCGAAAGCGGGGCATCCAGCACGCCGCGGCGGTCGTGATGAATCGAGAGGCCTCGGCGTACTGGATCACCCGCTTTCGCCGGTGATGACGAGATGAATGCGTGGCACGCTCTGCGCACCAACGACGATCAGCTGATCGTCGCGCCGCCGTCGATCACCACGGTCTGGCCGGTCATGAAGTCACCGGCGCGCGAGCCCATCATCACCGCGCAGCCCGCGATCTCGTCCGGCACGCCGATGCGCAGCAGCGGCGAGCGCGCGGTCGAGGCCTTCAGATTGTCCGGATTGTCCCACAGCGCCTTGGCGAAGTCGGTCTTGATCAGGCCGGGCGCGATGCAGTTCACGCGGATATTGTGCTTGCCGTACTCACAAGCCAGGTTGCGCGCGAGCTGCATGTCGGCGGCCTTCGAGATCGCGTAGGCGCCGAGGATGGTCGAGCCCTTGAGGCCGCCGATCGAGGACACGATGATGACGGAGCCGTCCTTGCGCTCGATCATCTGCGGCACCACCATCGAGATCAGCCAGTTGTTGGCGACGATGTTGTTCTCGAGGATTTTTCTGAATTGATCGTCGGAGATGCCGGCGAGCGGGCCATAATAGGGATTGGACGCCGCGTTGCAGACCAGCACGTCGATCTTGCCGAAGGCGCGGTTGCTCTCGTCGACCAGGTTTTGCAGGTTTTCCTTCGAAGAGATGTTGGCCGCGATCGCAACCGCAGTGCCCTTGCCGTAGCTGTCGTTGATCTCCTTCGCCACCTGCTCGCAGACGTCGGCCTTGCGCGAGGAGATCACGACCTTGGCGCCGTGCTCGGCCATCCGCTCGGCGATCGCGCGCCCGATGCCGCGCGTCGAGCCGGTGATGACGGCGACTTTTCCCTTCATGTCGAACAAGGTCATGGTTCTCTCCCTGATGTAAGATGTTTGAGTTCTGCGTTTAGCTTAGGCAGTGATGCGGTGCTGCGATAGCAGCAATCACGCGAGCTTGCTCGCCGGCCGCACTTCGGGCCCGGACGGCTGATGCATCGCGGCGTGGCGCGGATCGGCGATCCAGGGCTGCTGGTTCACCATCGGCAGCCGCCAGGTCGACAGGCCGACACCCGCGATGTGATCGAGCCGCGTCACCGAGACGTTGTCGACGTCGAAGGACAATCCGCGATCCGGCTGGCCGCCGAGCGCAAGGCCGACCGCGGCACGGATCACGCCGCCATGGCCGACCGCGATGATGTTCCGGCCCGCTTCCGCAGCCGTGATCCGCACGATCGTGCGGCAGACCCGCGTGTAGAGGTCCATGAAACTCTCGCCGCCCGGTGCGGGCTCGTTGACGTCGGCAAACCAGCTCCGGCCGGGCGGCTGGCTGGCGAGCAGCGCGGCGCGGTTCATGCCCTGCCACCGGCCGAGATGCTGCTCGGCGAAATCCCGCTCCTGCGTCATGTTGGCCGGCTTCGGAAATCCAGCGGCCCAGATCGCTTCTGCGGTCTGGTGCGTGCGCTTGAGGTTGCTCGAATACCAGACCGCGTCGCGCGGCAGCATCTTGGCAACTGCCTCGAACACTTCGACGTCGCCGGTGTCGCAGTCGATGTCCTCTTGGCCGTAGATGTTGCCGCCGTCGCTGCGCACCGGCGCGTGGCGAATCCACCACCACCGCGTCACCGTCACGTTTGGCTTGTCTGGATTGGACATCGGATGAGCCCTTCAATACTGTCCCCCGTCGCTGTACGTCACGCCGCACACCGTCTCAAGTGCTTCGGACGTTTGAAATTTTGTTTGAATTCCGTCGCGCGGCAAAGGCGCCACGGACCACGTGAACAGGGAGAACCTCATGGGCCGCCTCGAAGGCAAATCCGTAATCATCACCGGCGCCGGCAGCGGCATCGGCCGCGCGGCGTCGCTGCTGTTCACCAGGGAAGGCGCGAGACTGATTGCGGTCGACCGTACCGATGGCGTCAACGAGACCGCGAAGCTGGTGCGCGATGCCGGCGGCACCGTCGAAGCCGTGACCGCCGATGCGGGATCGGAGAGCGACGTGAAGGCCTTCATCGAGAAGGCGGTTTCGAAGTACGGCAAGCTCGACGCGATCTGGGCCAATGCCGGCGTCAGCGGCGGCCTCGTTCCGCTCGCCGATCAGACCCCCGAGCATTGGCAGGAGGTGCTGCGCGTCAATTTGATCGGCCCGTTCCTCGCGATCAAGCATTCGATTCCGCACATGACCAAGCAGGGCTTTGGCTCGATCATCCTCACCGCGTCGGTCGCGGGCCTGAAGGCCGGCGCCAGCGGACATCCCTACGGCGCGAGCAAGGCCGGCGTCATCAGCCTGGTGCAGACCACCGCCTACTCGCTCTCCGGCACCGGCGTGCGCGTCAACGCGGTCTGCCCCGGCCTGATCGAGACCGGCATGACCAAGCCGGTGTTCGACCGCGCCAAGGAGCGCGGCACCCAGGACAAGATCGGCCAGCTCAATCCGCTGAAGCGCCCCGGCCAGCCGCACGAACTCGCCGCGATGGGGCTGTTCCTGGCCAGCGACGAAGCCTCCTACGTCAACGGCCAGGCCATCCCGGTCGACGGCGGCCTGACGGCATCGATGCCGTATACCGGCAAGCCGGTCTAACGACCGCGCACTTCATCGTGTCATCGTCGTCCCGGCGCAGGCCGGGACCCATACGCCGCAGCACGACTTGCAAGCGGGACTCGGTTCGCCGGCATCGTGCACCAATCTGCATTTGGGGTGATGGGTCCCGGCCTGCGCCGGGACGATGGCGAGGATGTTGCACGAGCTGTGAATCAGCTCCTTCGTTCTCGCGACATGAACCGTCCGGGACGCGTCCGCGCGCGCACAACACGTTCTTTTCCCTTTCGCAGTTTCGTTGCTATGGTCGGGCGATCCGTTCCCGTTCATGGCGCCATTCATGCAAACCCCACGTCCCGACCGTATCCGCAAAATGTTGGCCGACCTCGTCGCCTTCGACACGGTGAGCGATCGTTCCAACCTGCCGCTGATCGATTACATCGAGCGTTACCTTGCCTCGTTCGGCGTCAGCGGTGAGCGCGTCGTGGATGACACCGGGCAGAAGTCCTCGCTGTGGGTCACGATCGGCCCCCGGGACAAGGCGGGCCTGGTTCTGTCGGGGCATACCGACGTCGTGCCGGTCGCGGGGCAGGACTGGACCCACAACCCGTTCGAGCTCGTCGAGCGCGACGGCAAGCTGTACGGCCGCGGCACCACCGACATGAAGGGCTTCGTCGCAGTCTGTCTTGCCATGGTGCCGGAGATGGTCGATGCCGGCCTGAAGACGCCGATCCATCTTGCGATCTCCTACGACGAGGAGATCGGCTGCGTCGGCGTGCGGCCGATGCTGCGCGAGGTCGCGCGCAAGAGCGTGAAGCCGCTCGGCTGCTTCGTCGGCGAGCCGACCCGGATGCAGGTGATCATCGGCCACAAGGGCAAGCACGGCGTGCGTGCCACCTTCCGCGGGCTCGCGCGTCACTCCTCGATCGCGCCCGACGGCGTCAACGCCATCGAATACGCGGCCGACCTGATATCAGAGATTCGCCGCCGCGCCGCGCTGCTGGCCGCGGATGCCGAACAAGACAGTCTCTACGACGTCCCGCACTCGACGCTGCTCACCAGCATCGTCCACGGCGGCGCCGCGCTCAACATCGTGCCCGACCAGTGCGTGGTGGAGTTCGAATGCCGCGGCATTGGGATCACCGAGTCCAGACAGGTGACGGACGCGATCGTCGCCTGGGCCGAGGCGGAGATCGAGCCGAAGATGCGCGCACGGCATCCGGACTGCGGCATCGACTTCGCGGAGATCCTCGACTATCCCGCGCTCGATACCGCCGCCGACGCCCCGATCGTCACGCTCGCCAAGCAATTCGCCGGTCGCAACGACCACGCCAAGGTCGCCTTCGGTACCGAGGCCAGCCTGTTCACCAGCATGGCAGACGTGCCGTCGGTGGTGATCGGCCCCGGCGGAATCGCGCAGGCGCATACGCCGGACGAATTCGTCGAGATATCGCAGCTCGAGGCGTGCGGAGACTTCGTCGCGCGACTGATCGCGCATTGCGCGAAGTGAGACGGCATGTGTGGACGGATTGACGAGGCGTCGCCCGCCGTTTCTTGCGTCAGGCCGAAGTTCGCCCCAAGCCGTGGGCTCACGGATGCACAGCAAGGGCCGATTGGCACAGGCAGGGGCAGCCTATTCGGCGGAGCAGGATGATGGTCGAGAAGCGTCGGCGCGGCGCTGCCCTCGAGGATGCGATCCTCGACGCAGCCTGGCAGGAATTGCTCGATCGTGGTTATGGCGGCTTCACGATGGAGGCCGTCGCGAAACGGGCAGGCACCAGCCGGCCCGTTCTGGCGCGCCGGTGGGCAAGCCGATCCGATCTCGTCGTCGCCGCCATTGCGAACTACAACCAGAGCAACCCGGTTAGAACGCCGGATCTCGGGAACGTCAGGGACGAGCTGGTCTCCCTGCTCCAGAAGTTCTCGGACCGTGGAGCGCGGACGATGCTCCGGGTCCTGCTCAGCATGGGTGACTACTTCCTGGAGACCGACACCAATCTTGCCGATCTGCGTCGACGGCTCGTTGGCGACGGCAAGCTGAAAGAGGTTTTGCACCGAGGCGTTGGCGAGGTCCTTCAACGAGGCGTCGAGCGAGGCGAACTGGATCAAAGCAGGCTGACGCCGCGAATATCGACCCTGCCCATCGACCTGATTCGCCACGAGGTGCTCATGACGCACCGGCCCGTATCGAAGAAGGTGATCGAGGAGATCATCGATACGATCTTTCTGCCACTGGTGACGGCACGCCCGCGCCGGAACTGAATCACCTGACATTCGAGCGGCGCCTCGTCGGCATCTCAGGCCCGGCTTCCATACCAGCTCGCGGCCGGAGTTCGGCCGGGATGCGGCATCTGATCGGCTCGAGCACGTCACCCTCGCCACAAGATACATATGCGCATCTTATTGACAGCGCGCACCTGCTCCATTAGATGCATAATCGCATCTTATGCCACAGGGAGTGCAGTATGCCCGTCAAGCCGAGTTCCGAGGCGCGCGGCCGCAATGTCCTGATCTCCGGTGCGAGCATCGCCGGGCCGGCGACGGCATATTGGCTGAACCGATACGGCTTCGCCGTGACCGTGGTGGAGCGGGCTGCCACCATCCGAAGCGGCGGTTACCCGATCGATGTAAGGGGTACCGCGATCGACGTCGCGGAACGCATGGGCGTGTTGCCGCAACTCCGCACGGTCCATATCGATACGCGGAAGCTGACGTTCGTCGATGCCGGCGGACATCCGATCGCCGCGATCTCGCCCGAAGACCTGGCCGGCGGAATGACCAGCCGTCACGTCGAGCTGCCGCGCGGCGTGCTCGTTTCGATCTTGTATGATCTGACGCGGCACATGCAGGTCCGTTATCGGTTCAACGATTCGATCGACGCGATCGACGACGATGGGGCCGGTGTCGACGTCCGTTTCAGCAGCGGGGCGAAGCAGCGCTTCGATATCGTGATCGGCGCGGACGGCATGCATTCGAACACCCGCGCCCTGGCGTTCGGGCCGGAAGCACCGTTCCACCGCTATCTCGGTTTTTGCTTCAACCTGTTCTCGCTGCCGAACGAGCTTGGTCTGTCGCGCGAGGCCGTGATCTATTCCGCGCCGCGCCGCCTCGCCGGCGTGTATGCGGTTGGCGAGAGCCATCTGCTCCAGGCTTTCCTGAATTTCGCTGCCGACGAACCACCGTTTCGTTCGAATGCTGACGTCGACCAGCAACGCCGGCGGACGGAAGAACTTTTCCGTGATGGCGGTTGGGAGGTTCCTCGTCTGGTCGCGGCCATGCGACGCGCGGACGACCTGTTCTTCGACACAGTCGGCCAGATCCATCTGCCGCGCTGGTCGTCCGGCCGCGTGGCCCTCGTCGGCGACGCTGCTCACGCGCCCTCATTCCTGTCGGGACAAGGCACGAGCCTCGCGCTGGTTGGCGCCTACGTGCTTGCCGGAGAGCTGGCGGCGCATGGTGATCCCGCCGATGGCTTTGCGTCCTATGAGCGACTGGCACGGCCATTCATGGAGGCGAACCAGGCCCTCGCCCTGAACAATGGCGGGACCCTGCTCATGCCACGCACACAGGAGGAACTCGATGCCCGCAACGAAATACTTGCGACGATGCGAACGTCGGGCCCGGCCCCATCCTATGGCGAGCGCACCAGTCAGGTCCACAACTCGCTGAAGCTGCCCGACTACACGCACTTGATCGTCGGCTGAGCGGGGGTGTGGGCAAGGATCACAGACTGTTTGTCGCGCGGCCGACGGCGCATTGCGCGGAGCGAAAGCGGAAACAATTGCGCAGCCCGTATGAGCGAAGCCACAGGCCGGAACGATTTGCCGGGTATCGCTCCGCTCACCCAGGCTACGAAACTGCCTATGGCTTGTCGTACCGACCGTTCAGCATCAGCGCGAGCACTGGTGCGGCGCCCCGCTCCATGCGTCGATGGTTGACGAACGCGGAGCATTCGACGAGCGCATCGTATTGCTCGCGGCAACGCCGCTGAAAACCCGGCGCGTCGTCGATACGAAGAATGAGCACGCCACCCTTGGGAACTGATACACTCGTCATGCCGCTCGGAGGGTCATCGACGTATGTCATGCAGTCGATCCACGCGTCCATGTTGCGTCCATAGAAGTCGGGAAAGCCGAGCGTCGATTGGAAAACAGAATGAAAGCTGTCCCAATCCTGAATCTGGTCGACCGGAATTGTGATGATCATGGCGCGCCAGCGTAGTTGGCATGGTGCGGTTGCGCCAGCTTGGATCAGAGCCCATCCGGCGGCAGGCCGGGCCCGGTTGCGGCCGGGCGGAGCTTGTCGCGCTTGCGCTCGCGGTAGAAGGCGTAGAGGCCGGAGGCGACGATGATCGCGGCACCGGCGAGCATCGCGCCGTCGGGCTTGTGGCCGAACACGAGGTAGCCGAGCAGCATCGCCCACAGCAACGCGGTGTAGCGGAACGGCGCCACCGCCGAGATGTCACCCGTGCGCAGCGACACGATGATGCACTGGTAGCCGATCAGGATCAGCACCGCGGCGAATGTGAGCAGGCCGAGGGCATGGCCGGACGGCGCCTTCCAGCCGCCGAGCGGCACCAGCACGGCGGCGCCCGCAGTCGTCACCGTCACGGTCGTGAGCAGCGTGATGAACACGGTCGGCAGCTCCTTCGGGATGCGCCGGGTCGCCAGATCGCGCACCGCGCAGAAGCCGACCGACGCCAGCGCCAGCAATGCGGCCTGGCTGAAACCTTCGGCGCCGGGCCGGACGATGACGAGCACGCCAATGAAGCCGGCCGCGATCGCAAGCCATCGTCGCCAGCCGACCGGCTCGCCGAACACCAGCGCCGCGCCCAGCGTGATGACCAGCGGCAGCGCCTGGAAGATCGCCGACGCGTTGGCGAGCGGAATTTGCGCGATCGCCGACAGATAGGTCAGCGTGCCGCCGATCTCGCCGAGCACGCGCAAGCCCACCGGCCAGATCAAGAGCGCACGGAAGCTGCGCAGCGCATCGCGATACCACGCCAGCGCCGCAACCAGTACCATCGCGACCACGCCGCGGACCAGCAGGATCTCCCCGATGTTGAGCTCCGCCGACACCGCCTTGGTGATGGTGTCGTTGGCCGTGAAAGCGGCCATGGCCGCAGCCATGAACAGGCTGCCGCGAAGATTCGAGGACAGAGGCAAGGTGAAAGCGTCCGATCAGGACCAGGGCGGGAAACAGCGACCGGATTGACTTGCCAAAGCGGCGTGGCGAACTCAAGTCACAGATGGCTACAGGATGGAAACATGCCGTAGCGCAAATTCGGTGAAAGACGGATGAGCGGAAACTCCCCCTCACCCGGATCGCATCTGGCGATGCGATCCGACCTCTCCCCGCAAGCGGGGCGAGGTAAAAAGAGAAGCGGCGCGAGCTGTGAGCATCGCGCCGCTTGTCATGTCAGGTTGCGCCGGCCTTCTGCGCGTATTCCCACGATGCCTTCGACAGCGGCACGGTGCGCGCGGCCGACTCGAGGGCCTTGGCATTGGCAGCGGTGCCGTCGCGGACGCGGCCCGCAATGCCCTGCGTAATGCCGGCGAGGCGGAACAAATTGTAGGAGAAGTACCAGTTCAAGTCAGGCACGGCCATGCCGGTGACGTTGCAGTAGATCTGCGCAGCCTCATCCTGGCTCGGGATGTTCAACGCCTTGAGGTCGGCATTGGCGAGGCCCGGCATGGTCCACTGCATCAGCAGATAGGTGAAGTCGGCCATGGGGTCGCCGAGCGTCGACAATTCCCAGTCGAGCACCGCTTGCACCCGCGGCTCGGTGGCGTGGAAGATCATGTTGTCGAGGCGATAGTCGCCATGCACGACCGAGACACGCTTCTGCTCCGGCACCGTCTTCGGCAGCCACTCGGCGAGCTTTTCGAACTCGGGAATGTGCTGCGTCTCGGAAGCGCGGTACTGCTTGGTCCAGCGATCGACCTGGCGCGCAAAATAATTGCCGGGCTTGCCGAAATCGCCGAGGCCGATCTTCTCGGGATCGAGGACGTGCAGCTTCGCCAGCGTCTCGATCTTGCTGGTGAAGATCTTGTGGCGTGCATCGGGCGCCTGGCTCGGCAGCGTCGGATCCCAGAACACCCGCCCCTCTTCCATCGACATGATGTAGAAGGCCGAGCCGATCACCGCATCGTCGGTGCACAGCGCATAGGCTTTCGCGACCGGAAAATTCTGCTTGCCAAGTGCCGCGATCACGCGGAACTCGCGGTCCACCGCATGGGCCGACGGCAACAATTTACCGAACGGCCGGCGGCGCATCACGTAGTTGCGGCCGGGCGTCTCGAGCTTATAGGTCGGGTTGGACTGGCCACCCTTGAATTGCAGGACCTTGAGCGGGCCCTGATAGCCCTCGACGTGCTCTTTCATCCAGGCGTCGAGGCTGGCCTCGTTGATACGATGGCGCTCCTCGACTTCCCTTGTCCCGGAAAATTCCTCGTCTTTCCTGACGCCGTCCGCCACGGTGACGCTCCCTCAACACGTTTCTTGGGAGCGCCATTGGACGCTCCCTTGTTGACGGGAGCGCCTTTGCAGCGCTCCCTCGATCAGGCTGGCGCACCAGCCTGATTTCTCTTTTTCATTCTGAGCACGATGCGGTCGCGAACGCTATGCGTTCCCGGTCATGCTCAGTGCGACGTGTTTGCATACTTCCGAACTTCAAGCCTGGCAATGGCGCGATTGTGCACCTCGTCCGGACCGTCCGCCAAGCGAAGCGTGCGGATGTGGGCATAGGCGCGCGCCAGCCCGGCATCGTCGGAGACGCCACCACCGCCATAGGACTGGATCGCCTGGTCGATGATCTTCAGCGCCATGTTGGGCGCTGCGACCTTGATCATGGCGATCTCGGCCTGCGCGGTCTTGTTGCCGACCTTGTCCATCATGTCGGCTGCCTTGAGGCAGAGCAGACGATTCATCTCGATGTCGGTGCGGGCCTCGCCGATGCGCTGCTCCCAGACCGAGTGCTCGATGATCTTCTTGCCGAACGCAGTGCGCGAGGTGAGCCGCTTCACCATCTTCTCCAGCGCTTCTTCAGCCTGGCCGATGGTGCGCATGCAGTGATGGATACGGCCAGGACCGAGACGGCCCTGCGCGATCTCGAAGCCGCGGCCCTCGCCGAGCAGGATGTTTTCCTTCGGCACGCGAACGTTCTCGAGCAGCACCTGGGCGTGGCCATGCGGCGCGTCATCATAGCCGAACACCGGCAGCATCTTCTCGACCTTGATGCCGGGGGTGTCGAGCGGCACCAGGATCTGCGACTGCTGCTGGTGCTTGGCGGCGTTGAAGTCGGTCTTGCCCATCAGGATCGCGACCTTGCAGCGCGGATCGCCGACGCCCGACGACCACCATTTGCGGCCGTTGATGACATAGTGATCGCCGTCCTTCTCGATCCGGGTCTCGATGTTGGTGGCGTCGGACGAGGCGACCGCCGGCTCGGTCATCAGGAAGGCGGAGCGGATCTCGCCGTCCATCAGCGGGCGCAGCCATTTGCGCTTCTGCTCCTTGGTGCCGTAGCGGATGAACACTTCCATGTTGCCGGTATCGGGCGCGGAGCAGTTGAACACTTCCGACGCCCAGGAGATGTGGCCCATCTCTTCCGAGAGCAGCGCGTATTCGAGATTGGTCAATCCCGCGCCATGGAATTCGTCGTCCTCATGCGAGGACGGCGGCATGAACATGTTCCAGAGGCCTTCGGCCTTCGCCTTCTTCTTCAGTTCCTCGAGGACCGGGATCACCTTCCAGCGCGGGCCTTCGGCGTCCTGCTTTTCGTAGATCGGCACCGCCGGGCGAACGTGCGTTTTCATGAAAGCCTGAACGCGCTCAAGCCACTCCTTCTGCCTGGCCGACATCGTGAAATCCATGGGACGCTCCTCGTTTCCTAGACTTTGGGCCGCACTGTCCACCCGGCGCCCGGACGCCGCAAGGGCGTTCGCGGGACCGGCGCGGTGGTGTGCCAGAATGCCGCTCGCATTGTTGCGGATTGACATTGCCGGCTGTTCAAACGATAGTTTCATACAAATGTTTGAAATGCAACTCCCTGTCGTCTTCGTCGTTCCGGCGCATCGCGCGCAGACCGACTGAAAGGCTCTCAGCCATGGCCAGCGATCACACCCGGTCCGCCATTCTCGCCGCCGCCGAGCGACTCTATGCCGACCGCGGCTTCGGCGACGTCACGCTGCGCGACATCGTCGCGGAGGCGAACGTCAACCTCGCGGCGGTGAACTATCATTTCGGCTCCAAGGACGAACTGATCGCGGAGCTGTTCGTCACCCGCAGCATCCAGACCAACCGCGAGCGCCTCAACGAGCTGAAGGCCGCAGAAGAGAAGGGCGGCGGCCGCGCCACGATCGAGGACATCATGCGCGCCCTCGTCGGCCCGACCTTGCGCGGCTGCCTCGGCCCCGACCGCGAAGGCTCCACCGCGGCGCGCTTCATGATCCGCGCCTCGATCGAATCGGTGCCGCCGATCCGCCGCATCAAGAACCGCGAGGTCGACCATTTGCGCAAATTCGCCGCCGCGATGCGCCGCGCGATGCCGGCGAGCAGCGACACCGAGCTGTATTGGGGCCTGCACTTCGCGCTGGCGATGGCGCACCACACCATCCGCGAGAAGGAGCGCCTGCTGCGGCTCTCGGAAGGCAAATGCGATCTCGACGACGTCCGCGCCATCATCGATCGCGTGGTCACGGTCTCGGTGATGGCGCTGACGATGGGCGAGGTGCCGAGCAAGCCCGCCGCGCGGCCGGCGATGGTGCACGGCCGGCTGACGCGGCAGGACCTGTGAGCCGCCACGCAGCGGCGTAGCCTATTCGATGAAATAGAACGGATTCGGCACCTTGAAGGTCATCTCGGCATGTCCGCCGACGAGATCGCTCTTCTGATCGCCGACATTGGCGATGATCGCAAAGCCCTTGCTTTCGATGTCGGCGCGCGCGGCCGTCTTGTGGATGCTGACCGAGCCGGTCGAGGCCGGATCGCGCATGTAAAGATGATCTCGCGCGATGCCGTCGAAGCCCGCAAGTTGCAGATTGCGCAACGTCCAGACGCTCGCCATCTCCTTGTTGTGCTCCTGCTCACGTCGGCCTGTGACGAAGAACACCTCGACCTTGGTGCAGGTGGCGGCTTGGTCGATGCAGCGGGCGAGCTTGTAGAGCTCAAGCGTCGGACCGATCGCGGCGGCACGCGCGCTCTGCTGCCAATCGAGGTCGCCGCAGGGATCGCCGACCTCGGTGAAATCGCAGCGGCCGCCGGGCGTGCTCGGGATATAGGCGTAGTCGTCCTGGTAGATGCGAGGCCAGTTGAACAACGAGGTCTCGTCGATATCGAGTACGACGGCCGGACGCTGGACTTCCGGCGCTCGCGCCGTCACCCACTTCCGCGCATTGCCGAGCACCGCGGCGATGTCGTTCTCGTAAGCCGCGCAGCGATAGGTCAGCAGCCGCTTCTTGAAGAGGTCGATATTGTCGGGCTCGCCGGCATCGGCCGCCGGCGCTGTGCCGGCCTTGTCGCAGCCGAGCCGCGGATCGACCGGCGTCCCGGTTTGGGCGAACGCCGGACTGCCGGCGACGACAATGGTCGCAATGAGGGCGCAGAGACAACGCAGGGCAATATTCGTCATCGGATCATCTCCCGGTGAAAACCGGAAGACTACGATCACAAGTTGCACGAATTTAAGACAGGCGCGCGGTCCCTCGCCCGCCCTCAGACCATCGCGATGGCGTCGATCTCGATGTCGAACGGCCCGGTCCATTCCGGGATGCAGACGAAGATCCGCGCCGGCAGATCGTCCCCGAAATATCTTCGATAGATTGCATTAAAGGTGGCGAAGTGCTTCGCCGAAGTGCAGAAGATGTTGCACTTCATGACGTTGTCGAACGAGGCGCCGGCGGCTTCCAGGCACTGCCTGAGTTGCTCCATCACGAGCTCGCTCTGGCGCTCGATCGAGGCGCCTGCGGCGATCTCGCCGGTGGCGGGATCGAACGGCGGCAGGCCGGAGACGAAGATCATGTTGCCGGCGCGCGTCACCGCGGACGCCGGCGCCTTCCAGCGCTCCAGCCAGCTTGAGATCGGTTCGACGCGGACCACTTCCCGTTTCATGATGGGGACCTTCGATAAGAGGATCGATGCCGCCAATCTAGCAGGAAGATGTCAATGATGATTCGATATCGGTCGAAGTGTTAAAGCATCTCGCGGTAGACCGCGACGGCGGCCGCCACGAGTGCGGCATTGCCCGAGGCTACGGTGCCATCCGGCATTGCCCTGCCGTCCTCGAGACCGACCCTGGTCGACCAGCGCCGGCGATGCGCTTCCTCGAGCAGTGGCCAGACCGTGGCATCAAAACCATGCAGCAGGATTTGTCGGCGCAATTCAGCGCGGTTCAGGATCGAGGCGATCTCGTCGACCGCCTGCAACGCCTTGCTGTGGTCCTGCGCACCGATCTCGATCATGACCCGCAACACCGACCCGTGTCCGGGAAGGCCGATGAAGCGCTCGGCATCGGCGACCGATGCGAGGCCAGCCTCGATGCCGACACCGCGGCCGCGCAGCAGGTTCATCACCTCCGGCGCATCGGGTTCGGAGAGGTTGACCGATGCATAATCGGGCAGCTCACGCCACGCCGTGATCGCGGCCCGCGTGCGCTCGACGTCGTTCTCGATCCACGCCCCGGTCGAGACACCGACCAGGGTGCCCGGACATGTCCGCCGAACCGCAGCCACCGTCTGATCGATACAAGTCAGGCTCTCGCGACGCTCGGGGTCGCGCGGATGGATATGCAGCTCGGCGGCACCTGCCGCGACGCAGGCTGCGCTGTCCTGCGCAATCGCAGCCGCGGTCAACGGGAGATGCGGATGGAAATCGACGGGACGCGCGCCGTTGAGACAGGCCTGGATGATCATCAGCGGACGCGCCTCATCAACGTGGCGATCGATCGCGTCAGGTTAATGCAGCGGCGGCGGCTTGTCACCGCCGCCGTGCCGGCACGCGCCTACAGGATCCCCTGCGCCTTCAGCCCTTCGACCTTGGCGTCGTCGTAGCCGATGGTCGCCAGCACGTCCTTGGTGTCGGCGCCGAGCAGCGGCGGGGCGCGGTAGTCGGTGATCGGGGTGCCCGAGAAGGTCAGCGCGTTGCGGATCAACGACAGGTTCGGCTCGAACGGATGATCGACCTTGACCCGCATGCCGCGCGACTGCACGTGCGGGTCGCTGAACACCTGCTCGAAATTGTTGATCGGGCCGGACGGCACGCCGGCCTCCTCCAGCTTCTCCAGCCAGTGGGCCACCGGCTTCTTCAGGAACAGGCCGGCGAAGATCGCCATGATCTCCTTGCCGTGCACGACGCGGTCGTTATTCTTGACGAAGCGCTTGTCGTTGGCGAGTTCGGGCTCGCCGAGCACCGCGCAGGTGCGCTGGAACTGGCCGTCATTGCCGACCACGAGCATCAATTCGCCGTCGGTGCAGCGGAACACGCCGGCCGGCATGCCGCCATTGCCCCAGGTGCCGCGGCGCGGCGGGGTGGTGCCGTTGACCAGGTAGATTTGCAGCCAGTGCGACAGCGAAGCGATCACGGTGTCGAACAGGCAGACGTCGATGTGCTGCCCTTCCCCGTTGTTGGCGTCGCGATGGTAGAGCGCCGAGAGGATGCCGATCGAGGTGTTCATGCCGGTCATGTAGTCGACGATCGAGGGACCGACCTTCATCGGGCCCTCGCCCGGCTCGCCGTCGATATGGCCGGTGACGCTCATCAACCCGCCCATCGCCTGCAGGATGGCATCGTAGCCGGCGCGCGGCGCGTAGGGTCCGGTCTGGCCGAAGCCAGTCACCGAGCAATAGATGATGCCGGGGTTGATCTTCTTGATGGTCTCGTAGTCCAGGCCGTAGCGCTTGAGGTCGCCGACCTTGTAGTTCTCCATCATCACGTCGGCCGTCTTGGCGAGTTCGCGGACGATCGCCTGCCCCTCGGGCTTGGCGATATTGACGGTGACCGACTTCTTGTTGCGGTTGGCGCAGAGGTAGAACGAATTGTTGTTGTTCTGCTTGCCTTCGGGGTCGGCCAGGTAGGGCGGGCCAAAGGCGCGGGCGTCGTCGCCGCCGCCGGGCCGCTCGATCTTGATCACTTCGGCGCCGAGATCCGCCAGCATCTGGGCCGACAGCGGGCCCGCGAGCACCCGTGTCAGGTCGAGAATCTTGATGCCCGAGAGTGGCAGAGCCGACATGAAGCATTCCTCCGATATCTTGCGAATTCTGATTATGCGGCGCCGGACCCGTCCCAGCGGTGTCCTTGGGCGCCAGAGCTTGCCGATACACCATTTTGGTGCCGCGAGCACTGCATTGTCGGCATGAAGCCATCCCTGGACGGCCTATGTGCGGCGCACCGGTGGAGCCGTCGGGGAACCGGTCGCGAGAATCGTGCGGATTGCCGCCACGCGAAATTGTGAAGATGCCGACACCGATTTGCCGCAGCGTCTGCGGTAATTTACCTCCGACGAGGAGGAGACCATGCGGACGATCACGACGGTCGGGCTGCTGCTGACCCTGCTTGCGGCCGCAATGCCGCCGGCGGACGCGCGCGGCGGCCATGGCCATGGCGGCGGACACAGTCACGGCATGCATGCCGGCGGCGCCATGCGCGGCGGCGGATTTGCCTCCGACAAGCGGCACGGCGATGACGCCTATACCAAGGCGGCCTCCGATGAGGAGGACCGCCTGCTCAACAGCAAGCTGAAGAGCATCTGCCGCGGCTGCTAGCTCACTCAGCGCGAGCGGATTGCGGGACTTTCAGGACGCGACGGCCTGCCGCGGCTGCGCGGTGGCGCCGATCAGCTTGCCGATCTCCGGCTTGCAGCCGCCGCAGTTGGTGCCGGCCTTCAGGCAACGGCCGATCGCCTCGACGCTGGCGGCACCCTTCCTGATCTCGGCGGTGATCTGGTGCCGTCCGACGCTGAAGCAGGAACAGACGATCGGACCGACATCCTCGCCCGCACCGAACGGGCGTCCGGCAAGCAGCGACATTCGTGCATTGGCCGACAATTGCTGCTCGGCGAACAGCCCGGTCAGCCAGGCCCGCGACGGCAGCGCGTGGTCCGGCGCGATGAACACACAGCCTGCGAGCCGGCCGTCGCGCACCGCGGCGTAGCGGAAGCGGCCCGCCGCCGGATCGCGATAGGCGAGCCATTCGATCTCGACGCCGTCGAGCCCGAGCTGCGCCCGCGCCCAATCGCGCCAGCTCTCCGGGCGGACGTCGAGCGCAAGCTCCAGCCGCGTGCCCTCGCCGGCCTTGCCGTAGACCCAATAGCCACCCGTCGGACGCTTGATCGCATCGCGGCTCAGGATGAAGGCATGCCATTTCGGCGCGTATGGATCGGCCTTGACCGGCGTGTGCTTGGACTCCGGCTGGCCGGACAGCGGATCGACCACCGGATTGACCAGCGCGTTGACGCGGCCCTCGCCGGCGAACGCCTCGTTCCAGTGCATCGGCACGAACACGCAGCCGCGGCGCTGGTCGGCGGTAACCACGACCCGCGCGATCATCTCGCCCCAATTGCTGGTCAGCCGCACCAGCCCGTCATTCTGCACGCCCGCCTGCCGCGCATCGTCGGGGTGGAATTCCGCGTAGGGCTCGAACACATGCGACAGCAGCCGCCCGGTCTTCCCGGTCCGGGTCATGGTGTGCCACTGATCCCTGACACGACCGGTGTTGAGCACCAGCGGAAAGTCGCGGCTGGTCGCGTGGCGCGCCGCACGTGGCGCGACCGGCACGAAGCGCGCCTTGCGATCGGGCGTGAAGAATGTCTGGCTCCCGAACATCCGCGGGGTGCCGGCGGGATGCTCCGATGTCACCGGCCACTGCACCGGCGCCAGCGCGTCATAGGCGACGTCGTCGAGTGCAGCCAGCGCCGAGATGTCGAAATCGCGCCGGCCGTCATTCTCGAAGCCCGACAGCCCGGCGTGCTCGCGAAACACGGCCGCGGCCGAAGCGTAGTCGAAGCCGGCGTATCCCATGCGGGTGGCGACGTCGCAGACGATGCGCCAGTCGGCGCGCGCCTCACCCGGCGCAGCCAGAAACGGCCGCTGTCGCGAGATCCGGCGCTCGGAATTGGTGACCGTGCCGTCCTTCTCGCCCCACGCCAGCGCCGGCAGCAGCACGTCGGCATGGCGCGTGGTGTCGGTGTCGCGCATGCAATCCGTCACCACGACGAGCTCGCAGGCGTCGAGCGCGGCCCGCGCGCGATCGGCATCGGGCAGGCTCACCACCGGATTGGTCGAGATGATCCACACTGCCTTGATGCGGCCGTCGGCGATCGCGTCGAACATGTCGACCGCCTTCAATCCCGCCTTCTCCGCGATCACGGGCGCGCGCCAGAACCGCTGCACCAGTTCGCGATGCGACGGATTCTCGATCTCCATATGCGCGGCCAGCTGGTTCGCGAGCCCGCCGACCTCGCGGCCGCCCATCGCGTTGGGTTGGCCGGTCAGCGAGAACGGCCCCATGCCGGGACGGCCGATGCGCCCGGTCAGGAGATGGCAGTTGATGATGGCGTTGACCTTGTCGACGCCGCTCGACGACTGATTGATGCCTTGCGAATACAGCGTGACGACGCGCTCTGTGCGGGTGAACCAGTCGAAGAACAGGCCGACGGCACCTTCGGTCAGGCCGCAGGTCGCAGCCGTCTGCGCCACGGTCTGGCCGGCCACCTGCTTGAGCGCGTCGACGACGCCGGTCGTGCAATTGCCGACGAAGCCGCGATCGACCGCATTGCTGCCGGCGAGGAACGCGAACAGACCGTTGAACAGCACGCTGTCGCTGCCGGAGCGCAACGGCAGATGCAGATCGGCGCCCTCGCAGGTCGCGGTGCGGCGCGGATCGATCACCACGATCTTGCAGGCCGGGTTGTTCTCCTTTGCCGCCAGCATGCGCTGGTGCAGGATCGGGTGGCACCAAGCGGCATTGGAGCCGACCAGCACCAGCAGGTCCGCCTGCTCGAGGTCCTCGTAGCAGCCCGGCACGGTGTCGCTGCCGAACGCGCGCTTGTGCCCGGCCACGCTGGAGGCCATGCACAGCCGCGAATTGGTGTCGATATTGGCGGTGCCAACGAAGCCCTTGGCGAGCTTGTTGATGACGTAATAGTCCTCGGTCAGCAACTGGCCTGAGACGTAGAACGCGACCGCATCGGGCCCGTGCTCCCTGATGATCCGGCCAAAGCCATCGGCGACGCGATCGAGCGCGGCGTCCCATGTGGCCGGCGCGCCGTCGACAAAAGGTTCAAGCAGGCGCCCATCGAGATCGATGGTCTCGGCGAGCGCCGAGCCCTTGCTGCACAGCCGGCCGAAATTGGCCGGATGCTGCCTGTCCCCCTCGACCCGCACGAGGCCCGCCGCGTCCCTCGAGGCGATGACGCCACAACCGACACCGCAATAGGGACACGTGGTCTTGACGGACATGCCTGACTGCTCAGCTCACCGCAACCGCCTGCCGCACCGACAGCCAGACCACGCCGTCTTCGACCTTGGCCGGATGGGTATGCGTGCAGCCCTCGTCGGGGGCGACCGCCTGCCCGCTCGCGAGCTCGATGACGAAATTATGCAGCGGACAGGTCACGCGCTTGTTGTGCACGATGCCCTGCGATAGCGGCCCGCCCTTGTGCGGGCAGCGGTCGTCAAGCGCGAACACCTCGTCGCTCTCGGTGCGGAACACCGCGATGTTGCCGCGAGGCGTGCGCACCACGCGCGAGCCGAGCCGCGGAATGTCGTCGAGCGCACCGATCTCGATCCAGCTGGTCATGCGAGCTCCAATTCGGCGAGAGGCGCGAACTCGTTGCGGTCGACGCCCCGGCTGGCGCGCTCGGCCCAGGGATCGGTCTGCGCGAACTGCTGTGAATGGGCGAAGCGGGCGAACAGCGCCTTGCGGTTCTTGACGTCGTCGACCACCCGCTTCCTGATCTGCTCGAGACCGACGCGGTCGCACCATTTGTACATGCGCTCGAGATACCAGCCCTCCTCACGATAGAGCTGGGTCAGCGCGACGATCACCTCGATCGTCTCGTCCTCGGTTTCGACCTTGGTCAGGAACTCGGTGCCCTTGATGTGCAGGCCCGCGGCGCCGGCGAAATGGATTTCATAGCCGGAATCGACGCAGACCACGCCGACGTCCTTGCAGGTTGCTTCGGCGCAATTGCGCGGGCAGCCGGAGACGCCGAGCTTGACCTTGGCCGGCGTCCACGAGCCCCACATGAACTTCTCCAGCTTGACGCCGAGGCCGGTCGAGTCCTGGGTGCCGAAGCGGCACCATTCGGAGCCGACGCAGGTCTTCACCGTGCGCAGCCCCTTGGCGTAGGCGTGGCCCGACACCATGCCGGCGTCGTTGAGATCGGCCCATACCGCCGGCAGGTCCTCCTTCTTGACGCCGAGCAGGTCGATGCGCTGGCCGCCGGTGACCTTCACCGTCGGGATGTTGAACTTCTCTGCGACGTCGGCGATCGCACGCAACTCGCTCGGCGTGGTGACGCCGCCCCACATCCGCGGCACCACCGAATAGGTGCCGTCCTTCTGGATGTTGGCGTGGACGCGCTCATTGATGAAGCGCGACTGCTGGTCGTCGCGATACTCGCCGGGCCAGGTCGCGAGCAGATAGTAGTTCAGCGCGGGACGGCAGGAATGGCAGCCATTGAGCGTCTTCCACTCCATGAAGCGCATCACGGCCGGAATGGTCTTGAGCTGCTGCTCGACGATGACGCGGCGAACATCGTCGTGGCTGTGGTCGGTACATTTGCACAGCGGCTTGACCTTCGGCGCCGCCGAATAATCGCCGCCGAGCGTGAACGCCAGCACCTGCTCGACCAGGCCGGTGCAGGAACCGCAGGACGACGATGCCTTGGTGTGGGCGCGGACGTCGTCGAGCGTGAACAGCTTCTTCTCCGAGATCGCCTTGACGATCGCGCCCTTGCAGACGCCGTTGCAGCCGCAGATTTCGGTCTCGTCGCTCATCGCGGCGACCGAGTTCTGGCCGCTGACGCCGCCATCGCCGAGATTGGCGGCGCCGAACACCAGGCGCTCGCGCATGTGCGAGACGTCGGTGCCGTCGCGCAGATGCTGGAAGTACCAGGGGCCATCGATGGTGTCGCCATAGAGCACGGCGCCGACGATCTTCTTGTCCTTCAGGATGATGCGCTTGTAGACGCCGCGATTGGCGTCTTGCAGCACGATCTCCTCCTTGTCCGGCCCCGGCGCGAAATCGCCGGCCGAGAACAGGTCGATGCCGGTGACCTTCAGCTTGGTCGAGGTGACCGAGCCGTCATAGGTGGCAAAGCCCTTCATCGCGAGGTGGTTGGCGCAGACCTTGGCCTGATCGAACAGCGGCGCGACCAGACCGTAGGTCTGGCGGCGGTGCTGCACGCATTCGCCGACCGCATAGATGCGGCCGTCATAGGTCTGCATGGTGTCGGAGACGACGATGCCGCGCTCACAATACAGCCCGGCCTTCTTGGCGAGCTCGAAGTTCGGACGGATGCCGACCGCCATCACCACCAGGTCAGCCGGCAGCTCGGTGCCGTCGCCGAAGCGCACGCCGGTGACGCGGTCCTCGCCGAGGATCGCCTGGGTCTGCGCCGGCATCTTGAACACCATGCCGCGCTCTTCCAGCGACTTGCGCAGCAGACCGCCGGCCACCGGATCGAGCTGTCGCTCCATCAAGGTATCCAGCAGATGCACCACCGTGACGTTCATGCCGCGCTTCATCAAGCCGTTGGCGGCTTCGAGGCCGAGCAGGCCGCCGCCGATCACGACCGCGTTGCGATAGTCGGTCGAGGCCTTGATCATGCGATCGACGTCGTGGATGTCGCGGAAGCCGATCACCCCCGGCAGCTCCTTACCCGGCAGCGGCAGCACGATCGGGTTCGAGCCGGTCGCGATCAGCAGCCGGTCATAGGGAACGCGGGCGCCCGCCTCGGTGACGACCTCGCAGCTGCGGCGGTCGATCATGGTGACCGTCTCACCCTTGCGCAGGGTGATGTTGTTGTCCTCGTACCAGTCGACGGTGTTGAGCATGATGTCGTCGACGGTCTTCTCGCCGGCGAGCACCGGCGACAGCAGGATGCGGTTGTAATTGCCGTACGGCTCCGAGCCGAACACCGTGATGTCGTAGAGATCGGGCGCGCGCTCGAGCAGCGCCTCCACCGTGCGGATGCCGGCCATTCCGTTGCCGATCACCACGAGCTTCTGCTTCGTCACCTTGTCGAGCATGGTCTGCCTTTCAAATCCGACGGCGTTGCCCAGCGACGCGGCGCGCGTCGTTGATCGACACCGATAAAGGTTTGGAGTTGGAGGAAGCCCAGCCGCGGGCGCAGACCGTCGTCGATGACGATCGATGTTCCGTTATCGATTGGTATTCAAAACGCGTGCCAAATCCCGGAAGACAAATCCGGCAACAAAATCAATTGGTTTCGAGGCGCACCGAAACAGTCCAATGACGCGCCATCGCAATAGCCGGCCGATTTTTTAGCCACGCCGATGATCTCTTGTGCATCACAGCATCGACGTTGGCGACGGCGATCGCGAACTCGCTATCGAAGCGCCGTCAGCTACCCGGAGCGTATCGCACAAGAAAGCATCAGCCTGCGTGTTTGCGTGGCGACGCGTGATGCAAGCCAAGCCAGTTCCGATCGCCGAATGCGGTTCGCGATCTCGCGACAACGTCTTGCGACTGCAAGGCAAAGCGGCGCGATCGCCTCGATGGCACGCAAATTGCTGACCTCATCTGTTGCCGGAGTGCGTCTCAACGACGAGCGCGCGCACACATTCACCCACATTCGATCTGTCTGCGCCTGAGAGGGCCGCGCGTCTGCGGCAGTCTCCGCCGCATCACCGCGAGATGCTTGCGATGAAACTTGCCGAGTTCAAGAAAGCCGGTCACTGGCCGACACTGCTCGCCGCGTTCCTGTATTTCGACATCAGTTTCATGGCGTGGGTCGCGCTTGGACCATTGATCGTCTACATCGCGCGCGACATGAATCTGGCCGTGAACGAGAAGTTCACCCTCGTCGCCATCCCCGTGCTGGCCGGTGCCCTGCTACGTGTGCCGATGGGCATTCTCGCCGACGTCATCGGCGCCAAGCGCACCGGCATCATTGCCCAGCTCGTGGTGATCGCCGCGACCCTAGCGGTCTGGCAGTTCGGATTGAACAGCAAGCTCGCGATCGAGCTGTTCGGCGTCGCACTCGGCGTCGGCGGTGCCTCGTTCGCGGTCGCCCTGCCTCAGGCCAGCCGCTGGTATCCGCCGCAATATCAGGGGGTCGTCATGGGCATCGCCGGCGCCGGCAATATGGGCGTCGTGCTCGATACGCTACTGGCGCCCTCGATCGCCGAGCATTGGGGCTGGCAGGCCGTATTCGGGTGCCTGCTGATTCCGATGCTGATGGTGCTCGCCTATTACGCGTTCGCAGCCAAGGACGCGCCAGGCGAACGTAAGCCGATTTCGCTGAAAGCCTACGGTACGCTGCTGAAGGACTCCGATACCCGCTGGTTCATGTTCTTCTACTTCATCACCTTCGGCGGCTTCGTCGGCCTCGCCAACGCATTGCCTCTGTATTTCACCGTGCAGTATCACGTCTCGGGCGTCGCGGCCGGCATGCTGGTCGCACTGATCGTCGCCTTCGGCTCCGGATTCCGCCCCGTCGGCGGCATGATCGCCGACCGGATCGGCGGCATTCGCTCGCTGTCGATCCTGTTCGGTGTCGTCGTCGCCGCCTATGTCGTGATCGCCTTCATGCCGGAGGGCCCGGCGACGCCGACGCAGGGCGGTTGGGTGTTGAGCAACATGCCGCGGATCGCCTGGATCTCGGTGCTGCTGTTCTCGATCGGCGTGCTGGCGCTCGGAATGGGCAATGGCGCCGTGTTCCAGCTGATCCCGCTCCGCTTCCGCCACGAGATCGGCCTGATGACCGGCCTCGTCGGCTGCGCCGGCGGCATCGGCGGCTTCTTCCTGGCGCAAACCCTCGGCACCGCCAAGGGCATGACCGGGGGCTTCGGCGCCGGCTTCCTGTTCTTTGGCGCGCTGGCGTTGCTTGGCTTCATCGGACTTGCCATGGTCAAGGTCCGCTGGCGCACCACCTGGGGCGCGGTGTCGGGAGCGCGCGTCTGACGGCCCGCTCCCCCGGGAGAGGATAGCTCGGACGTGGCGAACGGCGCGCAACCGGATCTGGGCGTTCGCGTCGGTTTCGCCAGCGAGACCGGCAAGCGCGCCGCCAATGAAGATTACGTCGCGGCCTGCCTCGGCCGACCAAGCGCCATGCATCGCGATGTCGTGGCCGCGGTCGCCGACGGCGTCGGCGGGCACAAGGGCGGACGCGAGGCCGCGGAGATCGCCGTTCGCAGCTTCATCGACGCCTATTATTCCCTGCCGGAGACACTCGGCGTTCGCCGTCGCGCAGCGCGGGCGCTGGAGGCCGCCAATGGCTGGATCTATGGCCAGGGCCGCGTCGATGCCGCGCGCAGCCGCATGGCCTGCGCCTTCTCTTCCGTCATCCTGTCGCGGCGGACGTGCCATGTGATCCATATCGGCGACACCCGCGTCTACCGCCTGAGCGAAGCACGATTAGAGCGCCTGACGCAGGACCATATCGCCGGCCGCGGCGAGCTTGCGCACATGCTCAGCCGCGCCATCGGATTCGAGGAGTTCGCCCGTTTCGACACCACCTCGGCCGGACTGCGGCAACACGATCGGTTGTTGATCTGTAGCGACGGGGTTCACGGCGCGCTCGGCGATTCCCGACTTCAGCAATTGCTGGAAGAGCGTACGCCGCCGGAGGAGTCGGCGCGCAGCATCGTCGAGGCCGCGCTTGCGGCCGGCGGCAGCGACAATGCCACCGCGGCGGTGCTCGACATCGTCGATCTGCCGCCGGCGGATCGCGACGAGCTCACGCACGCGATCGCGACACTGCCGATCCTCGACCTGCCCGAGACGGGCGACGTGATCGACGATTTCGCGCTCGGCGACGTACTGTCCGACGGACGCTACAGCCGCCTGTTCAAGGCGACCGACAAGCACGCAGGCCGCGAGGTCGTGCTGAAATTTCCGCATCCGCGGGTCGCCAGCGAGGGCTCCTACCGCCTCGCTTTCGTGCGCGAGGCGTGGGTCGCGGCGCGGGTGCGCAGCCTGTGGATCGGCGAGATCATCGAGGTGCCGGCCGAGCGGCAGACCCGGCTCTATTCGGCGATGCCGCTCTATGAAGGCGAAACGCTGGAGCAGCGGCTGACGCGCTCGCCACGGCTGTCGCTTGCCGAAGGCATCGACATCGCCACCAAGCTGGTGCGCGCGGTAACCGCACTGCACCGCGCCGGCATCATCCATCGCGACATCAAGCCGGACAATGTGATCCTGCTCAGGGATGGCGGCCTGCGGCTGGTCGATCTCGGCGTCGCGCGGGTGCCGCTGCTGGAGGATTTTCCCGCCGAGGACATTCCGGGCACCGCAAGTTACATGGCGCCCGAATTGTTCGGCGGCAAGGCCGGCGACGAGGCCTCCGACCTGTTCGCGCTCGGCGTCACGGTCTATCGCATGTTCACCGCGAACTATCCGTTCGGCGAAATAGAGCCGTTCTCGCGGCCGCGCTTCGGCAAGTCGTCACCGCTGTCACGCTACCGGCCGGACCTTCCGGCCTGGCTCGATGCCGTGATCGGCAAGGCGCTCAGCATCGAACCAGCGCAAAGATTCGGCGACGCCATCGAGTTCGCGCACGAACTGGAGAACGGCGCGACCTGGGCCGGTCCCGCCGTCACGGCCCGCAAATCGCTGCACGACCGTGATCCCGTGACGTTCTGGAAGGTGCTGTGCGCGATCCTCGCTTTGATCATCGTGGCGCTGCTGGCGCGGCATTAGCACAGCGACACTGACATCACTGGCCTTTCGCCTGCACGAACGGGCAACCGCCCTCCGCAAGCGGCCGCCAGGCTTCATCAGGCGAAATCGTCGCGATCACCTTCTCATAGTCCCAAGGTTCGCGCGATTCGGAAGGCGATTTGGCCTGGACGAGATACATCGAGCGCATTACCTGTCCATCCTCGCGGATCGGTGCATTCTGCGTCATGAAGTCGTTGACGGGAAGCTTGCGCATGGCCGTGGCAACGGCGTCGGCATCGTCGGTTCCGGCCGCCTGCACTGCCTTTAGATAATGCATCACGCCGCTGTAGACACCTGCCTGGATCATGGTCGGCGCCTGCCCGTGCCGACGCGCCATGAAGCGATGCCCGAACGCACGGGTTGCCTCACTCTGGGTCCACGAGAACGAAGTGGCATAGCGAATGCCTTGTGCCGCTTGCAGGCCGAGCGAGTGCACGTCGGTGATCAACATCAGAAGCGCGACAATGCTCTGGTCGGCCGATTTCCCGATGCCGAACTCCGCGGCCTGCTTGAGGCTGTTGACGGTATCGCCTCCCGCATTCGCAAGCGCGATCACCTTCGCCTTGGAGTTCTGCGCTTGCAACAGAAATGAGGAGAGATCGGACACGCCGAGCGGATGACGCACCGCGCCCACGACCTTGCTGCCTGCGGCTGTGATGAAGCCCGATGCGTCACGCTCCAGCGCGTGACCGAAGGCGTAATCCGCGGTCAGGAAGAACCACGTATCAGCACCGTTCTTCAGCATCGCCTTGGTGACGGCGGAAGCTTCAGCGTAAGTGCTGTAAGCGAAATGAAAACCGTAAGGCGAGCACTGCTTTCCGGTCAGATCGGAACTGCCAGGCCCGGAAATCACGAAGATGCGCTTCTTGTCGCGGGTGATGCCCTGAATGGCCAGCGCCGTTGCCGAATTGCCACCGTCGGCAATCAGATCGACACCGTCCCCATCGATCCAGCGGCGTACGATGCCCGCCGCGATGTCGGGCTTGTTCTGGTGATCCGCCGACACCAGTTCGATTTTCTTGCCAAGCACGGTCGGACCGAAATCCTCGATCGCCAGCCGGGCGGCCTCCACCGAGCCTTCGCCACCGAGATCGGAGTAGAGGCCCGACATGTCGTTGATCACACCGATCCGCACCACGTCGCCGGAGATCTGGGCCCAGGCAAGCTCAGCACCTGCCAGGCAGAGCACAACCATGAACGCGATCGCAACCGCTCGCCTCATTTGCATGACAAGGACTTCCTCCGCATTGCTTGTTTTCTCTTCGGCGCGCTTATGGCCGTCAGGCCGCCAGCAGCTCGGCGGCCTGAGCGACAGTGACCGGCCTCTCGCCGAGCACCAGCGCGATCGCGTCGCGTTCCCATGCATCATCGCTCGGCGCCAACGGGTCCTTCGCGGTCAGGCGGTGCTCGAGCACGAAGCGCGACAGCAACAGCCGCCGTGCGTCGACCTCCGCCTGGCATCCCTCCCAGGCGAGCGTGATCGCCGATGCCGCGTGGTAGAGCGCGCTGGCGGCAAGCCGCGCTGCATGCTCCGCCCCGCGATCGGCCGCGACTTGCGCGGCAAAGGCGATCGCGCGGTCGAGCGCGGTGCCAAGGCGCTGGCGGAACGGCGCGGGCAGCGCCTTCGCCTCAGCGAGGCGCGCATGCAGCACCGCAGCCAGGGCCTTGTGCGCGCCGCTCTTGCCGACGGCGCGCGTGATGATGTCGAGCGCATTGATGTTGCTGGTGCCCTCCCACAGCACGCCGACATGGGCATCGCGCACCAGCCGCGGCTGCACCCACTCCTCAATGTAGCCGTTGCCGCCGCGCACCTCCATCGCACCTGTCGCGACCGGAATGTTGTCGCGGCAGGCGCGGTACTTCAGCAACGGCGTCAGGATGCGCAGCAGGTCCCTCGCCTGCGCCGAACCGGCATTGGCCTCGTCCATCGCGTGCGCGGCGACCAGCATCATCGACAGCGCCTGCTCGGTCGGCACGATCAGCTTCATCAGCTGACGACGCAGCAGCGGAAAATCCATCACGCGCTGGCCGAACGCCGTCCGCGAGGTGGCGCTGACCACCGCCTCGTTGACGCACCGCCGCATCATCGCAGCAGCCCGCACGCCGTGCGACAGCCGTGACAGGTTGACCTGCTCCATCATCTGCTTCAGGCCCGCCGTGGGATCGCCGACCAGATAGGCCACCGCATTGTCGAGACGGATTTCGCCCGACGCCATCGATTTGGTGCCGAGCTTGTCCTTGAGCCGCACGATCCGGTAGCTGTTGCGGCGGCCGTTCTTCAGACGCCGCGGCAGCGCGAACAGCGCGAGTCCTTTGGTGCCCGCGGGCGCGCCTTCCGGCCGCGCCAGCATCAGCGCGACATCGGCATCGGCATGCGAGCAGAACCATTTGTCGCCGGTCAGACGCCAGACGTCGCCATCGCGGCGCGCCACGGTCTCGATCGCGCCGACATCGGAGCCGCCGGCCCGCTCGGTCATGAACTGCGTGCCCTTCCACAGGCTCGCCATGTCGTCCGACAACATCTTCGGCAGCAGATAGGCCTTGAGCTCGTCGGAGCCGAACTTGCGGATCAGGTGCGTTGAGGTGTCGGTGACGCTGATCGGGCACATCAGCCCGAACTCGGACTGCACGAACAGATATTGGAACACGTACTTTGCCACCGCCGGCAGCGGCCGGTCCATGCCGAGCACGCCGGCGCGATGGCTCATCGCATGAAACTGGAAATCTCCGAAGGCGATCGCCTCCATCTCGCGGTAGGCCGGATGATAGTCGATCCAGTCCTCGTCGCGGCCGTAGGCGTCCCTTGGATTGAGCACCGGCGCATGCTTGTCGGCGATTCTCGCAAGCTGGTCGAGCCGGCCTCCCGCCAACGCGCCCAGGCGATGGAAGTGCGGCTCCAGCGTTTCGCGATCCGCGCGCGACAGATACAGGCCGAGCAGACTGCGAAGCCCGCGGTCGAGGTCGTAGAAGTTGAGGCCGGCGCAATCATGGGAGATGTGGCGGGCCGGATCGGCCGGCTCTGCGGCTTCGTCAGGGTTGCGAAGGTCGTGCGCACTCATCTGCATCTGGCTCTCCTTGTTTGGGGTGACGTCGCACCAGCCGTACCGCTGTGCGGGATGCCAGCCCCGGTGTTCAAACTCTCGCTGCAACATCGAGAACCATCGCGGCGATGTCCACCACGCGGAAATAATTTCAGATACGTGGAGGAAATGCCGCGCGCGGGGGCGCACTCGAAACCGTTGACCTCGATTGGTTTCGCGGCACACTCGCCGCGAGACGTGCAGCATGTTGCGACGCACCAAGGACATGAACGGCAACAGATGAAGGGAGCTCGCTCCGACAACGCGCCGCCATCCCGCCGAGGCCGCCGGCGCATCGTCGCCGACCGGGTCCGGGCGCAGCCCGACGATCCCTCGGCGACGGTGATCGAAGCCAACCGGCATGCCGAATTGTTTCGTGCCGCCGACGGCAGTCCGGATCCGTCCGTCGTCAAATCGGCGCAGCGCGTGCTCCGCATTTTCGAGTATTTCGCCGAGATCGAGCGGCCGGCGGCAATGACCGAGATCGCGCGGCGGCTGAACTATCCGCCGTCGAGCACGTCGGCGCTGCTGAAGAGCCTCGTCGAGCTCGGCTATCTCGACCATGACCGGCAGACACGCAGCTATCTGCCAACAGTCCGTGTCGCGCTGCTCGGCGGCTGGCTCAACAACCAGACGCTTCCGGGCGTCACGCTCGATGCGATCACCCACGAGCTGCATGAGGCGACGCGGCTGACGACCTTCGTCGTGGCGCGCAATCAGCTCTACAGCCAGTACATCCGCGTGCTGCAAGGCACGACGCCGGTGCGCTATTATCTGGAGCCCGGCGCGCGGCGGCTGTTGACCCATTCCACTCCGGGCCGGGTGTTCCTGAGCCTGATGAACGACGAGGACGCGCGGCGGATCGTGCAGCGGATCAATGCCGAGGAAGCGCCGTCATCCGCCGTCCGCTTCGGCGATATCCAGCCGGCGCTGGCGACGATCCGCCGACAGGGCTTCGCTTACACGCGCGACATGGGAACGCCAGGCCTGAGCGCGATTGCGATGCGGCTGACCGACACCGACCGGACGCCACCGCTCGTCATCACGGTCGCCGGCCCGGGCTCGATCATCTCGGCGGCGGCGAAGGCGATCATCGGCAAGATGCGCGAGCTGGTCGAACGGCAGTCCCCTGGCCTGCTCCCGCAGATCGACATCGACGCAGCCCCGATCGAAACCTGAGATCGACGATGTGCTCGATTGAGCTCACGATCCGGCGCGGCGGATCGTGATCCGGCTTTCGTCGGTGAAGTCCTTGAGGTCCTTGTTCGGCTCGCGATAGAGCTTGCGCTCGATCTCGATCGATCGGCCATCAGTGGTCTTGGTGCAACGCTCGTTGACGAAAACGCCGCCGACCTCCTGCTTGTCGCCGGCAGGCTGTGCATCCGAGCAGGTCCAGCCGTCCTCGCCATAGCGCGACTTCGCCTGCAGGCCGAGCAGGAATGCCTTCTTGCGCAGATAGAGCCGCGCCTTCGGATCGGTCTCGATCGTCAGCGCCGCGATCTTGGCGTCCTTGTCGATCATCACGGTCAGGATCGCCGGATGGCCGGCCACCATGGTGCCTTCGCGCGCGGTCTCACGATCATACTCAAAGCTGACGCCGCGCAGCTGGTCGGGCCCGGCCGGGCAATTCGGCCACTGCGCCCAGTCCGCCAGTCTGTGGGTCTTCTCGCCGACACAGGTCAAATTGATGTATCCCGCGTCGGGAACCTTGCTGATGTCCATCCCGACAGTGATGTCGCGCAGGTCTCCGGCTGTCGCCATCGCCGGCACGGCAGCCGCAACGGTGGCGGCGAAGACCAACCCGCGGATGACCGATCGATGCTTGCTCATGGCTTCTTCTCGCTCTGGTCGGACGGCGCGGCGGCGTGCCCGGCCTCCTTGTAGATGTTGCAGACACGTGAGCCATCGCCGAAGAAGGCGATGCATTCGTCGTAGTTTGGTTCGCCCTTGCCCTTGACGTGCGCGAGCACGTAGTCCGCCACGGCCTCGATCTCGTTCGGCCGCAGGAACACGTTCGCCTCGGGCGGCATTTGACCGCCAGCATCCTGCCGGCTCATTCCATAGCATTTCATGGTGTCATAGGAGCCGCGCACGAAGAACGGCATGCCGGTCCCCGGCCGGCCGCAGCTGACCGTCTCGATGATCTGCTCGCGCGTCAGCTCGGTCTTGCGCAGCGACAGCGCGTCGCCGCCATAGCCGCCCCCGCCATTGCCGTGCCATTTGTGGCAGCCGACGCAATTGCCGCGCTTGAACACCGCCTTGCCCGCATCGGTCGGATCGCTCGCCGATTGTGCATGTGCCGCGACCGTCAATCCCATCGCCAGCGCGCAGCCGAGCCACGCGCCAATCAGCCGTTTTTGCTTCATTGTTTCTTCTCTTGGCCAAACCGAACGCGGGAGGCTTCGCTCGGAAGCCTCCCGCGCTTGTGACGTCAAAGGGCGAACACGTAGAGCATCGAGCCCGGCTGCATCCGCTTCAACTCGGGCGTGGAGTCGATGAACCACTTGTCCCACGCACCGCCGAGGCCGACCAGCACCGCGATGTACTGCTTGCCGTCCACCGAGAACGTCATCGGAGGCGCGTTGAGTCCGCCGCCGGTGTTGAACTGCCAGAGCTCCTTCAGCGATTTGGCGTCATAGGCGATCACCTCGCCGGACGGCTGTCCGGAGAACACGAGGTCAGGCGTCGCCAGTATGCCGCCGAGGTTCGGGAACTGGGTCTCCGCCTTCCCTGCCACCTTGCCCGTCGTGACGTCGATCGCAGTCACGCTGCCGGTGATCTTGAACGGCTGGCTCGGGCCGCCGCCGGTGAAGAATTCGCGCGGCTTGACCTTGTCCGGCGTCATCTCCTCGACCTTGATGTGGTTACAGCTCTCGATGACGGGAATGTACCAGAGCTTCAGGTTCGGGTTGTACGCAGTCGGCGGCCAGTTCTTGCCGCCCATGTTGCCGGGGCAGATGTCCGTTTCCTTGTTGGTGCGGCTCGGCGTCACCGAGGCGTTGTACTTCTGAACGCCCTGCTTCGGATCGTACTCCACCGGCTTGCCGGACTCGGGGTCGAGACCCTTGGTCCAGGTCACCTTCTTGACGAAGGGCAGACCCCAGATGAACTTGCCGGTGTTGCGGTCGATCGCATAGGCAAAGCCGTTGCGGTCGGCTTCGAGCGCGAGCTTCAGCGTCGAGTTGTTCGGACCGGGGACGTCGACCAGCACGTTCTCCGCGACGCTGTCATAGTCGAACGGATCGTTCGGCGTGTGCTGGTAGTGCCACTTGATCTTGCCGGTGTCGGCGTCAAGACCAAGCGAAGAGTCAGTGTAGAGATTGTCGCCGGGACGGTATTCATTGTCCCAGTCCGGGCCGGGATTGCCGACGCCCCACACGATCGTGTTGGTTGCCGGGTCGTAGCTGCCGGTGACCCAGGTCGATCCGCCACCGCTCGCCTTGGCGTTCTTGTCGTCCTTCCAGGTCTCCGAGCCGGGCTCGTCCTTGCCCGGAATGGTGTGGGTGCGCCACACTTCCTTCTGCGTCTTCAGATCGGTCGCCGCGATCCAGCCGCGAATGCCGTATTCGGCTCCGCCGACGCCCGAGATAGCCATGTCCTTGACGATCAGCGGTGCGCCGGTGATCACCTCGCCCTTGTCGGGATCGGCGACCTGACGCTGCCAGGCGACCTGTCCGGTCTCCTTGTTGGTGGCGACCAGGCGGCCGTCGAGCGTGTGCGAGATGACGAGGTTGTTCCACAACGCGACACCGCGATTGTCGACGCCGCAGCAGGCGACCGCGCCGGCCCAGTCGTGATCAGTCTTGGGATCCATCTTCCAGACCATCACGCCTTTGCCGCCATGGGCGTCGATCTTGTAGACCGAGCCCCAGCCATCGGTGACGTAGATGAATCCGTTCTCGACGATCGGAGTTCCCTCCAATCCGCCATGCGACCAGATCCCGCCACCCTCGACGCCGCCGAGATGCATGGTCCAAGCGACCTTCAGATTCTTGACGTTGTCCTTGTTGATGTCGGTCAGCGACGAGAACCGGGTCGCCGAATAGTTCTTGTGATGGTGCAGCCAGTTGCCTGCTTCCTTGTCAGCGTTGAGCAGTCGCTCCTGGCTGACATCGTCGGCGAGCGCGAAAGAGCCCGCGAAGGTCGCTGCGGATGCTACTGCCGCTGCGAGCATATGCGATTTAACCCAATTCAACCTTGCCATAGGTTTGTTTCCTCCGGATCCAGCATTCTTCATTGATCGAATCACCCGTCACATACGGGCGATCACGCGAGAAGCCTTGAGTCCCGACGAATGGCTGTGCCATCCGCCGCCGTGCTTAGTCACAAATCGTGGGTCACTTCTGGACCTGTACCTCCGTCTCGATTGTTCCAGCCTTCTGAAAAACGATCGCGCATTTGAACGTCTCGCCCGGCGCGAGTGCCTGACGCAACTGAAGCAGCATGACGTGATAGCCGTCGCGCTTCAACTCGAGCGTAGCCTTCGCAGGCACAGGAATGTTCGGAATCGAACGCATGGCTGGTGCGCCTTCGCCGCGGTCGACAATGTGGCGCTCAGAAAAGTTTGCCACCGGGCAACGAACGCGGAGCAGTGCATCGGCGCTATCGGCCTCATTCCTGATCGTCATCGTCAAGGGAAGGTCCCCGCCCTCTTTGTCGGCCGCCGGCACACGCGCATCCACGATTTGAAGTGAATCGCTTGCGACCGCGCCGCCAGCTACTCCGAACGCGCTGATCAGGCAGAACGATGGCAACGCAAACAATCTCACGCATGTTGCGACGCGAAGCGCGACTCGCTTGAACGGCATCAGGCTTTCTCCCTCCATGACCGTTCAGCTTTGTCCCATGCTTCGAGCGGCTGCAAGTCTGGAACCCACGCCAATCCGCTCTTCGCGTCGGACGATATGGCCTCTGGCGTTACGACCATGTCGAGCAACGCCGGCCGGTTAGCCAGTGCACGCAAGATCGCGGGACCGAGTTGTGCCTCGGTCTCGACGCGCTCGGCATGCATGCCGAAGCTGCGCGCCATTGCGGCGTGATCGCAGCATTGCAGCTGCGTGCCCACCACTTTTCCATGCGTAACCTTCTGATCGTGCACCTCGATCTGCCAGGCTCCGTTGTTGGCGACGACGATCAGCACCGGCGCCTTGTGGCGCACGGCAGTGTCGATCTCGATGGCGTTGAAGCCGAACGCGCCGTCACCGGTCGCGACCAGCACCGTCCGATCCGGATGCACCAGGCTCGCGGCGATGCCGTAGGGCACACCGATGCCGATGCAGCCGAACGGCCCGGGATCGAGCATCGTGCGCGCATTGAGCGCGACGCGCGCAAAGGAGAGAAAGTCGCCGCCATCGGTGATGACGACGGCATCGGGGCCGACCGCCTCCTGCACGGCGGCGAGGACGCGGTTCGGATGCAGCTTGCCGTCGGAACCGGGTGCCGCCTGCTCCATTGCCAGGCGCAGTTTCGCCGCGCGGGCAAGATGCTCGCCCCGCAATCGCGCCGCCCATTCGGACTCGACTTGCGAGGCACGGTTGCCGGCATGCGCCAGCATGGCGCGAAGCGTCTCGGCGACCGAGCCGAACAGCTCGACCTCGCCGCGCCGGTTGTCGCGAACTTCACCCGGCGTGTCGCCGATCCGCACGAAGCGCGCATCGCGGAAGATCGCGGGCGATCCGAAGGCGAGCTGGAAATCCAGCCGGCGACCGACCGTCACCACCACGTCAGCGTCGCCCATCACGGCGCCGCGCATCGCGGCCACGATGGAGGGATGATCATCGGGCACGAGGCCGCGGCTCTCTCCGGTATCGAGATAGACCGCGCCGAGCCGATCGAGCAGCGCGGTCAGTTCAGGCGCGGCGTTGCGGGCGCCGCGGCCGGAGATCACGAGCACGCGCCGCGCCGACCACAGCAGATCGACGGCCGCGGCGACACGCTGCGGATCGGGCGCCATGACGACCGGTGGCTTCGGGCGGAGATGCTCGTCGAGTTGCAGCGCCTTCGGCACCTCGGCGCGCAGCGTGTCGGTGGGAAAGTCGATGTAGCAGGGCCCCGGCTCGCCGGCCTCGCCGAATGCGCGCGAGATCGCCTCGTCGAGCTCGGCGAGCGCCAGCGACGGCTCGCGCACGGTGCGCGCATAGCGCGTGATGCCGCGCACGAGGCCGGCCTGGTCGAGATCCTGCAAACCGCCGCGGTTCTCCTGCGGCCGCGGGCTGGTTCCCGATATCACCAGGACCGGCGCGCGCGAGATATGGGCGTTGGCAATGCCGGTGATGGCATTGGTCAATCCCGGCCCCGCGGTGACCAGCGCGACGCCGAGGCCGCCGGTCAGTTCGGCCTCGGCCTGCGCCATATGCACGGCGGCGCGCTCGTCGCGCACGTCGACGATGCGGATGCCCTCGGCATCGAGCCGCATCCAGATCGGCATGATGTGGCCGCCGCACAGCGCGTAGACCCGCTGCACGCCGCGTCGTTTCAACATCCGCGCGATCAGCGCGGCGACACTGTCAGGCGAGAGCTTCATGGCTTTCCTCCGGCTTGACCGCCGAAGCGCGCCCGCAGCTCACGATGCAGCACCTTGCCGGTCGCGTTTCGCGGCATTTCGGTCTCGGCGATGAAGGCATAGGATTTCGGGCACTTGTAACCGGCGATGCGCGTGCGCACCCAGTCCTGCAACGTGGCCTCATCGATCGGTACGCCGTCATGCGGCACCACGACGGCATGGACGCGCTCGCCCCATTTTTCGTCGGGAACGCCGATCACGGCGACGTCCTTCACCATCGGATGGCCGCCGACCAGCGTCTCCACCTCCGACGGGTAGATGTTCTCGCCGCCGGAGATGATCATGTTGCTCTTGCGGTCGACCAGCCGGATGAACCCCGCCTCGTCGCGGCGCGCCATGTCACCGACCGTACAATAGGCGCCATGGAAGGCCGCGCGCGTCTTCTCGGGCAATCCCCAATAGCCGTCGAATGTATAGGGCGTGCAGGAATAGAGCTCGCCGGCCTCGCCATCGGGCACTTCCTGACCCTGCTCGTCCAGAATCCTGATCGGCGCCGATCCGACGCATTCGCGGCCGACCGAGCCGAGATGGCTGAACTGCTCGTCCGGATGCAGCATGGTGACCCATCCGGTCTCGGTCGCGCCGTAAAGCTCGAACAGACCGGAGTTCGGAAACATCTCCATCACGGCGCGCTTGGTGTCGGGCCGCGCCGGCGCCGAGGAGATCATCAGGCGTGTCACCCGGGTCAGGTCGCAGGACGCGCGAACCGCCGCACTGAGCCCGAGCAGCATGATGTAGTGGGTCGGGACCAGCGAGGTGAAGGTCGCGCCGCCACCGGCGAGCGCGCGCAGGAAATTCTCGGGATCGAACGCCTTGCGCGAATAGATCGTGCAGGCCGCGCCGCACGTGGTGAAAGCGCCGAAGAAATACAGCGAATTGGCATGGCACATCGGCATCGCCAGCAAGGCGGTGTCGTTGCTGCGAATGCCGAGCTCGACGCTCGTGACTAGCGACAGATGCGCGGCACCGAGATGATTGCGCACCACGCCCTTCGGATTGCCCGTCGTGCCCGAGGTGTACATCAGGGTCCAGGGATCGCCGGGGGCAACGTTCTCCGTCGGCTCGTCGTCGCTGGCGCCGGCCAGCAACGCCTCATAGAGGCGAAACCCGGTGCGCGGGGTGGCGGCACCGAACAGGATGAAGCGATCGCGCGGCAGCGTGAGCTGATCGCGGATCTCATCGATCAATTCGACCAGATCGTGCTGCACGATCAGCGCGGCAATCCCAGCATCCTCGGCGATGTAGCGGATCTCGCGTCCGACCAGCCGGAAGTTGACCGGTACTGCGACTAGGCCCGATTTCGCGGTCGCCGCGTAGATCTCGCCCCATTCGATGCAGTTATAGGCGAGCACCGCGACGCGATCGCCCTTGTTCAGCCCGAGCGCGAGCAACGCATTTGCCAGCCTGCACGCACGCGCATTCCATTGCCGGAATGTGAGTGACCGATCGAGATCGCGAATCCCGACATCGTCGGGGCGAAGCCTGGCGTGAACCGACAACATCTGTCCCGGACTGCGCAGACCGCTCATGCTGCCCTCCAGGCGAGGAACGTCGGCCGATCGCAATGTGGGAGTTCAGTGCCGAGCACGATCCGGCGAAGCAACGCCAGAACGACCGGACCGGCGCGTTCGCCGCAATCCGAGCCACGATCAACGCTGCGCACCACAGGTCCGCCCGCCACCGCTATCCTCCCTGTCGGGGCGATCGTCGCGCCCTCGAGCTTTGAATTCGGAATTCATATACTGAATTCGAATGCCAGGCAATCGTCTTTTAAGGGCCGAAATGATAGGTTCCAGTGGGATTTATGGAGACCGCATGCGCACGATCCCCGCACAGCCGACCCTGGTCGAACGGGTTGTCGAGACGATCATTTCCGAGATTGTCGATGGCGATCTGCCCTCGAACACCCGCCTGATTCAGGATGAACTGGCGCAGGCCTATGGCGTGTCGCGCCATCCGGTGCAGCAGGCGCTGCTGCTGCTGAAGACCCGCGGCCTGGTGCGCGAGGCGCCGGGGCGCGGCCTCATCGTGCCGCCGCTCGATGTCGATTTCGCCCGCAACCTCTATGAGATCAGGGCGATGCTCGACGGTCTCGCGGCACGGATGGCGGCCGAGCACGGCGCCAAGCGCGCCGCCAAGGAGGGTCCTGCCTTTCTTACGGCAGGCCGCACCGCGATCGCGAGCGGCGTGCTCAACGCACAGATCGAAGCCGACATGAAGTTTCACGGCTTCCTGTGCGAACTGTCCGGCAACCCGCTGATCGATCAGACCACCGAGCCGCATTGGCCCTATCTGCGCCGCATCATGGGCGAAGTGCTGCGCGGCGACCAGAAAATGCCCGACAACATCTGGGACGAGCATGCCGGAATTCTCGACGCCGTGATTGCCGGCGACGGCGATGCCGCCGAGCGCCTGAGCCGCGTGCACATCCACAATGCCGCCGAGGTCTTCGTGCACCGCTTGCAGCTTCGGCACAGCGAAGCGGAAGGACAGCGGCGGCAGCGGCGCATCGAGCGTTGAGCCCTCGCTTGCGAGATCCATGATTGCTTTCGACACCCTTCTCGCGACGGAACGCGAGGCCGCGCACGCCGCGATGCGCCAAGTTCTTGGCACCGCGCATATCGATGGCGTGATGCCGGTCTCGGGCGGCGCCACCGCGGCGCGGCTGTTCCGGGTCGATGCGGACGGTCGGCATTATCTGTTGCGGATGGAAGGCGAACCGAGCCCGCTGCGCAATCCACATCAATATGTCTCGCTGCGCATCGCGGCCGAGGCCGGCATCGCGCCGCGGCTCCACTACGTCGACGAGACCGCGCGCGTCGCGGTGATGGATTTCATCCAGCGACAACCGCTCGACTGTTATCCCGGCGGCCTGCCCGGACTTGCAAGGGCGCTCGGCGAATTGCTGGCGCGCCTGCAAGCGACGCCGACCTTTCCCGCCTTCGTGCGCTACCCCGACATCGTGGCCCGGCTCTGGGCCCATGTCTGCCGCACCGGGCTGTTCGCACCCGGCGTGCTCGACCGCTGCAACGCTCATCTCGAACGCGTCCGCGCAACCTATGTCTGGGACGAGGCGAACTCGGTCTCCAGCCACAACGACTCGCTCCCGGGCAACATTCTATTCGACGGCAACAGGCTCTGGATGATCGACTGGGAATCCGCCTACCGCAGCGATCCGCTGGTCGACCTCGCCATTATCGGCGACAGCCTGGCGCGAACGCCGGAACTGGAAACCATCCTGCATCGCGCCTGGCTTGGCCGACCGCTGGACGATGCACTGGCCGGCCGCCTCAAATTGGTGCGCGCCCTCACCCGGCTCTATTATGCCGGCGTGTTGCTCAGCGCATCCGCGACTGCCCGGCGCACCACGCCCGATACGAGTCTTGCGGCGCCGACGCTTGCCGAACTCGCAGCCGCCAGCCGCACCGGCCGGTTCAGGATCGGCACGCCTTCGGGCAAGCACGTGCTCGGCAAGATGTTTCTCGCGTCATTCCTGACCGGAGCCGTGACGCCGGGCTTCGATCTTTCGGTTTGACGTTCAGTCCGGCGGATTGAACGTCCGCGCAAAGAATACCGGCGCCCTGGCCTTCTTGAGCCGGTAGAGCTGCGCCGGCCGGTTCGGTCCCTTGCGCATTTTCGCGACCGGTTCGATCAGGTCGGCGGCAAGCATGCGGGTGCGAAAGGCGCTCTTCTCCAGCGGACGATCGAGCACGATCTCGTAGGTGCGTTGCAGTTCCGGCAGCGTGAACTCCGGCGGCATCAGATAGGCGGGCAACGACGTGTACTCGACCTTGCTGCGCAAACGCTGCACCGCCGCCTGAAGGATCACGGCATGATCGAAGGCGAGCTTCGGCCTCACTTTGTCGCCCTCGACCGCGAACCACTGTGCATCGGCGCCCAGCGCGCCACCGGCGGCGTGCTCCGGCAGCAATGCGAAGTAAGCGTGTGTCGCGGACCAGCCGCGCGGATCCCTCGCCGCACCGCCCCAGCTTCCGAGTTGCTCCAGATACGGACTGACCACCCCGGTCTTGTCCTTCAGCTTGCGCACTGCGCAGGCTTCGAGGTCGCGATCCCCCGCGATATCGACGAAGCCGCCGGGCAGCGCCCAAGCTCCTGGAAACGGCTCGATTTCCGTGTTTGGGCGTTGAACCAGCAAGGCCTGAAGCGCGTCTGACCTGATGGCGAAGATGACGACGTCGACGGTCGTCAATGGCCGCGGAAAGTCCAATTCCGGCTTCTTGTGCATGCTCTCCCCGCTCCGTTCTCGTCGGGACGCGTCGTTTTCACGCGAACCGGTGTTCACTTCGAAAGCAATCCGGTGGCGTGAACCTTCCCGCGTCCCGGCTTGACAATAACATACTTAGTTGTACAGTCCAACTAACTTAGTTGCCTAGACACACTTACTTAGGAGTACCCCACCATGTTCGGTCTTCGCTTCATCAAGGCCCAGCCGACCACGTACCTCATGAAATACCGCGGCGGCACGGTGACCCAGCAGGGCGCCGGCCTGTCCGGCTTCTACTATGGGCCGGTCACCTCGCTGGTCGCGGTCCCGATCGGCAGCCGCGACGCCGCCTTCATCTTCCAGCAGATCGCGCGCGACTTTCAGGCACTGACCGTTCAGGGTCATGTCACCTACCGGATCAGCGAGCCGCAAAAGGCCGCCGCGATGCTCAACTTCACCCTCAAGGCCGACGGCAAGACCTATGAGTCCGACGACCCCGAAAAGCTGCCGCAGCGGATTCTCGCAACCGTCGAGGTGCTGGCGCAGCAGGCAATCAAGGAACTGACCTTGAAGGAAGCCTTGCAGGCCGCCGACCGCATCGCCGGCCTGATCGAGAGCGGATTGCGGGGCCGTGCCGATATCGCGGCACTCGGTCTCGAAATCCTCGGCGTCTCGATCCGTGGCGTGAAGCCGACGCCCGACACCGCCAAGGCGCTGGAGGCCGAGGCGCGCGAAGCGATCCTGAAGGGCGCGGACGAAGCGATCTTCGCGCGGCGCAACTTCGCGGTCGAGCAGGAACGCGCCATCCGCGAGAGCGAGCTCGACACCGAGATCGCGGTCGAGCAGAAGAAGCGTTCGATCCGCGAGACCCAGATGGACGCCGAGGCGAGCGTCGCGGCCAAGCAGGCCGAGCTGCGCGAGGCCGGCATGGTTGCCGACATCACGCTGGAGAGCAAGCGCAAGGATTTCGTCAGCCTCAATGCCGAGAACACCCGGACCCTGGCGGACGCCGAGGCCTATCGGGTCGGCGCGCTGATGAAGATATTCGAGGGGGTCGATACCCGCGTGATCCAGGCACTGGCAGCCGCCGGCATGCAGCCGGGACAGCTGATCGCGCAGGCCTTCAGCGGGATCGCCGAGAAGGCCGAGAAGATCGGCCAGCTCAACGTCTCGCCCGATCTGCTCAACACGCTGCTGGAGAAGCCCGCCACCGTGGAGGCCAGCCGTGCGCGCCGACAATGACCGCAAGATCGTCCTCGTCACCCGCAAGACGCGACTCGAGGAATTGATTGCCAAATACCTGACGGCGGCGCAGGCCCGCTTCTATGTCGAGCATCTCGGCGCCGACTTCTCGGACTACCAGCGCGAGCACGATGTCTATCAGGCCGAGCGCCGCGTCACCGTGCAGGCGCTGGAGCAGTGGGGCCGCTACCAGGTCATCGACCGAAGTTTCCTGCCGAACTTCATCTTCGGTCCGTCCGATATCGTGGTCGCACTCGGCCAGGACGGCGTCGTCGCCAATACGATGAAGTATCTCGACGGCCATCCGCTGATCGGGCTCAACCCGGATGCCAGGCGCTATGACGGCGTTCTCTTGCCCTTCGTGCCGCACGACCTCCCTGCCCTGCTGCGCGAGGTCGCAGCCAACAAGCGCGGCCACAAGGCGGTGACGATGGCGAAGGCCGCGCTCACCGACGGGCAGGTGCTCTACGCCGTCAACGACCTCTTCGTCGGCGCGCGCACGCATACCTCGGCCATCTATGAGATCGCACTCGCCGAACAGAAGGAGCGGCAGTCCTCCAGCGGCCTGATCGTCGCAACCGGGCTCGGCTCGACCGCCTGGTTCAAGAGCATCGTCACCGGCTCGCTCGCGATCGCAGGCACCTTCGGCGGCGGCGGCGAGAGCCCGCCCTATCTGCCGCAGGCCTGGGACGCCGGCGCGCTGCGCTTCGCGGTGCGCGAGCCGTTTCCGAGCCGCACTTCGCAAGTGACCCTCGTCTGCGGCAGCCTCGACCGCGCCGAGCGCCTCAGCGTGCGCTCGCTGATGCCGGAGAACGGCGTCATCTTCAGCGATGGCATCGAGGCCGACCGGCTCGACTTCAATTCAGGAACCGAAGCGCAGATCACGGTCGCCGAGCGCGAAGGACGGCTGGTGGTGTGAGACAGCCGCGCTCGCCGGCGGCCCAGTTCACCGAGGCACCGGGTGCAGCCGCGCCAGCTGGTCCAGCGACAGACCGGCCTCGCGATCGCTCAGGGGAAAGCGGACGATGATGTCCTGGCGGCCAAGCTGCCCCCACAGTGCGTCCGACGACCATTTCTGCGGCTCGGGTCCGCGCGGCCCGTCGATCCAGATGAAATACCATTCCGCCATGGACGCGACCAAATCTCCCTCTCGGCAAGATTGATCCTTCGCGGCTCAATCCGCAACGCTGATTTTGGCGCCGGTCCGCGGCTGAGCGTCTATTCGTACGGCCTGCCGTCCTTGTGCAGGAAGCGGCCGTCGGAGCTCGGGCTCAACATGTCGATGTCGGAGCAGGTGATGACGTCGGCGCTCGATCGCGATCCGACCTCGAGATAGATGGCCGTCATCTGCGAGCGGTTGATCATGTGGTGCCCGTTGCCGGAATTCTTCGCAAACGCCGCGCAATCGCCGGCGCGCAGCACCGTCTCGCCGCCGTCTTCCACCAGCACCAGCTCGCCCGCGAGCACATAGACGAACTCGTCCTCGTCCGAATGCCAGTGGCGCTGGCTCGACCAATTACCCGGCGGCAGCCGCATCAAATTGACGCCGAAGTCGGCCAGCCCGCCGGCGTCGCCGAGCCGCTGGCGCACGCGGTCGGCACAGGCCGCGGCAAATTCGGCCGGGTAACCGGTCCCCTTGCGTTCCGGCACTTTCGTCAGGTCAATCTTCGGCATGGCAGCTTCCCGGCTGGTTGGCAGGCGAACCGATGTCTCCTTACGCGAGCGCTCTCCTATCGCGACGCTACGACGAAACTGTGTCGCGGCATCGGCCGACGCAGTCAGCCGCGCCGGACCAGATCCTTCGCCATCAGGATGTCGTCGTAATAGCGGCCGTCGATCTTCAGCGCGTGCAGCTCGAGCCCGTACGCGACAAAGCCCGCTGCCTCGTAGAGCCGTCGGGCCGGCTCGTTGCCTTTGACCACGATGAGCTGCACCAGCTCGACCGATTGCGCCGCGAAATCGAGCACAGCATCGACCAGGAGCCGGCCGACACCGGCGCCGCGCGCCGCCTGCCGCACATACATTCCGACCAACGCGCCCTTGTGCTGCCGTTTCGGCCCGTCGGCGCGAACGAATCCGACAATGCCGGCAAGTTTGCCGGCCTGAAACGCGCCAAAGATCGCCGCGCCGCGCTCCAGCCTTTCCGCGAACCAGCCGACCGGATGAACGCTCTCCGTCTCATACGCACTGCCGAACGCCTCGGGACTCAAGCGCAGCGCCTCGAGGCGGATCTCGCGATACAGCTCAGCGTCCGCGGGCAGCAGTCGCCGGATCTCGATCGAGTGCGTGTTCATTCGGTGTCCTGTCCGCGAAAAGCAATGATCGCGCGATTTCGATCGTTTACTTTGGATCTCAATCGGATCAAACACTACCCCATGGAGGCTGACAATTCCTGGCAAGAGTTGCGCGGCCACCATCACATCTGCGAGCGGCAGCGCCGACCATTTGCGCCGATCGAACCTCATCTGTTGCAACGTCACCGGGATCAAGCATGGCGTCTGACCGACTCACCGCGACCGACGCGATCGCCACCTACATCGAAGCCAAGGACCATAACCGTCCCGAGCTAATGGCCGACGCTTTCCTCGACGACTGCCAGCTCGAAATGATGGTCAAGACGACAGCCATCGCATTTCCGAGCGCGGCGGTTGGACTGGAGCAGGTCACCCGCGTTCTCGTCCGTGACTTCTCCGCCCAGTACGACAATGTGCGGACCTTTTGCCTGTCGCGCCCGCCCTCCGATCACCCCAGTCAGTTTCGCTGCCGCTGGCTGGTCGGAATGACCGCCCGGCAGGACGGTGCCGTGCGCGTCGGATGCGGCAATTATGATTGGCATTTCCACCCCGGGGACGGACGGGTCGCGCGGCTATTCATCGAGATCGCGCTGATGTCCGTGCTGCCCGCCGAGGACGCGGGCCGGATCCTGCCCTGGCTCTCTGCGATCCCCTATCCATGGTGCTCCGGCCCGGATGCCGTAAGGGACATGCCTTCGATCGAGGCTCTGGCGGCGATCAGGGCCTTCATCGTCGCGCGATGAACCCGCCCGAAGCGGCCAATCTTCGGTGCTACGACCAATCCTACTCGGCCGGAAAGGCCACGCATCCATTCGCCTGGACTGCGACGCCGACCCGCGCTCCCATCGGCCAGCGCGCGACGGCGAGATCACCCGCCGATCTGATCAGCAGGCGACCATGGGCCGGTCCGGGACATTCGACGTGAAGGTCGACATGCCCGCCCTGATAGATCTGCGCCACGACATTGCCGCTGACGGCGCAGGGGTCATTCGGCCCGACGACGTTGAACTGCTCCGGCCTAACGAAGACGTCGACCGCCGATGAGCGATCGAGGCTCGCGAGCGCCTGCTTCGGGACCCGGACCGATGCGTCGCCGAGGGCAATGATCGCATCGGCGGCCTCAATCCCGAGCAGTGTCCCACGCAGCCTGTTGTTGTCCCCGACGAAGGTCGCGACGAACCGGTCCATCGGCGCCCGGTAGATGTCGACCGGGGTGCCGAGCTGCCGGATGCGCCCTTCGGACATCACTGCGACGCGGTCCGAAAGACTGAGCGCCTCCGATTGGTCGTGCGTCACGAAAATCGTGGTGAGACCGAGCTTGCGCTGGATTTCGCGCAGCTCGACCTGCATCGAGGTTCGCAGGCTCTTGTCGAGCGCCGAGAACGGCTCGTCCAGCAACAGCACGGTCGGATTGATCACGAGGGCCCGCGCGAGCGCCACGCGCTGCTGCTGGCCGCCGGACAATTGCCGTGGCCTCCTGTTCTCCTTCCCCGTGAGCTTGACCAGTTCCAGGACCTCGGCGACGCGACGATCCCGCTCGGCCTTGGGGACATGGCGCGTCTTCAGGCCATAGGCCACATTGTCGGCCACGGTCATATGCGGAAACAGCGCATAGTTCTGGAACATCATCCCGATGCCGCGTTGGTAGGTTGGCACCTCGTTGACCATCCTGCCGCCGATCACGACCGATCCGCGATCCGGCCCGAGAAAGCCTGCGGCGAGCTTGAGCAGCGTGGTCTTTCCGCAGCCCGACGGGCCAAGCAGCGTCAGAAATTCGCCGGGATCGACGTCGAGCGAGACGTTGTTGAGCGCCACGACGTCGTCGAACCGCTTGGTGACCGCCTCGAAACGAACCGCCGCCTCCTTGCGCTCGCGCTTGCTGCTTTCGGACATCGCCGCTCCCTATCGATGCTCTTGTTCAATGTTGAGGACTTTGCCCAGTCCCAGGAACGCGTTGGCGAAGATGATCAACGCGGCGGTGGCGATGATGTACATCACCGAGAGCGCCGCCATCGACGGATCGGCAAACTCGCGCACGTAATTGTACATCGCGACCGGCAGGGTCTGCGTGCGCTGCGACGTCACGAACAGCGAGGCGGTGAACTCGTTGAAGGAAAGGATCGCGGCAAACAACCACCCGCTCACCAGTCCCGGCAGCAACAGCGGCAGGGTGATGGTCCACAGCACGCGCAGTGGCCCGGCACCGAGGCTCGACGCCGCGAGCTCATAGCTTTGATCCAGATTCTTCAGCGAGACGTAGACGCTGCGCAAGACGAACGGCAGCACCAGGATGACGTGACAGACCACGACCACGGCAAAGCCCCGGCTCAGCCCGATCTGCGCCGCCAGGATGAGGAAGCCGAGCCCCACCGTGAAATGCGGAATCACCAATGGCGACACCAGGATCGCCTCGATGACCTTCTTGAACGGGATGTTGTAGCGGTCGATGACGAACGCGAACATGGCGCCGACGCACAGCGCGATCGTCGAACTCCAGACCGTCACCGTCAGGCCGTTGAAGAAGCCCTGGCGAAAGTCCTCATAGCTGAGCGCGCGGCCAAACCAGCGCCAGGACCAGGCCTGCGGCGGAAACGACAGGATCGGCTTGTCGTTGAACGCGGCGATCGTGACCACGACGGCCGGTAGCAAGAGCAACAGGACGATCAGAATGACAATCAGGCGCCCGATCCAGCCGAGAACCCTCTGGTAGGTCGATCGCGGCGTCATTCAGTGCACCTCGATCTTCTGTAGCGGACTCGTGGCGAGCTTCAGAAGCGCCAGGACCACCGCCGTCAACGCCAGGCCGGCGACGCAAAGCGTCGCGGCAAATGGAAAATTGAAGCTCGCGAAGCCGAGCTGATAGACCAGGTTGGAGAGCATGTTGACGCGTCCTCCTCCGATCAGCTGCGGCGTCGCGAAGGCCGAGAACGTCCATGCGAAGGCCGTCGTGGTGCCCGCGATCACACCGGGCATCGACAAAGGCAGCGTGACGGTCAGGAACACCCTGATCGGTCCCGCCCCCAGGCTCTCGGCGGCCCGCGCATAATCGCGATCGATGTGCGACAGTCCGGCCGCGAGCATGATCACCATTACCGGCAACGTCACATGGACGAGGGCGACGATGACGCCGAACGGCGTGAACATGAACTGGATCGGCTTGCTGACGAACCTTGCCCATAGCAGCACGGCGTTGATGAAGCCGTTATTGCCGAGCACGATGATCCAGGAATAGGTCCGGACCACCTCTCCGAGGAACAGCGGCGTGACCACGATCACCAGCAGGAAAGAGCGGATGATTGGTTGCTCGACGCGCACCAGGGCGTAGGCAAGTGGATAGCCGACGACCAGGGTCGCCAGGCCGGTCGCTGCGCAAATCAGCACGGTGTCGAGAAACACGCGGGCGTAGAGCGGCTTCAGGAGATCGGCGAAATTGGCGAGCGTGAAGCCGCCCGGATCAAGCGAGCCCGGAACATAGGCGCGCAGGCTGTATTGCAGGACCGCGGCCAGCGCCGCCAGAAACCCGACCGCACAAAGCGCCGCCGGAGCCGTGAAGGTGCCTACGAACGGTTGCCGCTTCATGATGCGCGCCCGCTGCCAAGAACGCTCAACTGACGCTCAATTCATGATGTTCTCGGCGAACCATTTCCGCCATTCGGCGGTCTTGCTCGCGCGCAGCTTCGCATCGATGTTGATCTGCTGCTTCCACTGTTCGGCGCTGGTGAAGACCCCGGGAAGCTTGGCGATCTCTGGATCGAGCTTGGCATTCAGCACGGCCGGGCTGCCCTTCTTCTGCTTCGAGATCTCGGCCTGGATCTCGGGATCGTAGAGCGTGTTGATGAACTTGTGGGCGAGATCGACCTTCTTCGAGCCCTTCATGATCGCGACGGTGTCGATGCCCAGCACCGCGCCCTCCTTGGGCATCGCAAGCGTGATCGGGATACCCTGCCCCATCATGTAATAGGCGTTCATCGAAAGCACGATCTGCACCGGAGTCTCGCCGCTGGCGAGCAGTTGCTGGCTGTTGGCGTCGTTGGTGTAGAACGCCTTGAAGTTCGGCTTCAGTGCCTTCAGCTTGGCCTCGCCCTGCTCCCAATGCGCCGCGTCGGCACCCGAGAGAATCGCAGCGACGGCGATGATGTGGCTCGGATCGAAGTCCGGCGCAGCGAGCTTGTCCTTGAGCTGCGGGCTCCAGAGCTCATTCCAGCTGTCGAACTTCAGATCCTTGATGAGATCAGATCGATAGCCGATGGTGTAGACATAGGCCCAGGCGCCCAGATGATAGGGGCTGATCCGCGCTTCCTCGGCCAGGTTCTTGGCGTTCGGAATCTTCGACGTATCGATGGTTTCGAACAGGCCGTCATTTGCATAGAGCCAGCCGACATGCGAGGTGGTGAACGTCACGTCGCTCTCGGGATTGCCCTTGGCGAGCTTTTCCTTGTTGAGCCGGTCGATGGTGCCGCCGGTGACGAATTCGACCTTCACGCCCGTTTCAGCGGTGAACTTCTTCGCAACCGTCTCGGCGACCAGATCGCGCCAGCTGCCGCCCCAGATACTGACGACCAGCTTGTCTTGCGCATGGGCAGGCACGGTGAACAACAAGGCGATCAGCAACGACCAGACGCGTGTCATCGGTCTTCTCTCCCGCAATTGTGGATTGCCCCGCCCGGCTCCGTTGCAATCGCAATCTCCAATTAAAACTATCATCAGCTTAATAGTACCTTTTATCAAGGATTATCGTATCGACAATAGTACCTTTCTTGCGTAGCCTTGGCGGCAGCTGTGGAGGAGGCCTTGATGACGTCGTCGACGCTGGGCGCGGTCTCGCACCGCCCATCCGAGATCCTGGACACGCTGAAACGCTTGGGGTTCGGCCTCGTCGTCGCCGTGCCGGACAGCTGGCTTGGCGAGATTCTGGTGCGGATCGATCAGGAGCCGGGCATGACCCTGGTTCGCGCGACGCATGAAGAAGAGGCCCTCGCCATTGCCTGCGGCAGCCGCCTCGGCGGCGTGCGCACCGCTTTGCTGGTGCAGAACGCGGGGGTCCTGAGCATGGGCGCCGGCCTCGTCTCGCTGGCGCAGCGCTATCAGTTTCCGCTGCTGATGCTGGTTTCCTACCGCGGCACACCGGAGGATGCGGTCTTCTATCACATTCCTAAGGGACGAGCCACGGAGCCGGTGTTCCGCGGCATCGGTCTCAATCACGCATGCGCCGACAGGCATCGTCCGATCGGCGCGCAGGTCGAGCAGGCCGCGACCTATGCGGAAGAAGGCTCTTGTCCGTTCGCCCTGCTTCTGTCCCGGGAGGATATTCAATGGTGACCGGACGCCGCGCCAGCCGGGGCGACTATTACAAGGCACTTGCCGCGCATCTGCCGCCGCAAGCGCTGGTGGTGACGTCGCTCGGCAACGCCTCGTATCTCTGGGCCTCGATTCATCATGCGCCCAGCAATTTCTACTTCGAGGACGCCATGGGCCTCACTTTGCCGCTCGCACTCGGCCTCGCACTTGCCCAGCCGAAACGGCCGGTCATCGCGGTGGAAGGCGACGGCGCCTTGCTCATGCATATGGGTGCCCTCGTCACCATCGGCGCGATGAACCCTGCCAATCTCACGATATTGCTGATCCAGAACGGCGTGCATGCCGCATCCGGCGGACAGGCTCTGACCAATGCGACGCTCGATCTCGCGCAATTGGCGCGGGCCGCGGGCATCGCGCACGCCGAGAATCTTGCGCAACCGGAAGCGCTCGGCAAGAAGATCGGGCAGATCGAGGACCGCCGCGGCGTCGGGATGCTGGTGCTGGCAACGGAGCCGGACGTGGAGCCGATCCGGCCGCCCGTCTCGCTCGATCCGATCGCGACCAAGCAACGCTTCATGGCCGAGATCAAGGCTCCACGTTACGTGCCGACCTTGTTCGGCGGTGGCCGGCTCGAGCCCGAATAGACGCACCTGCCGGCTCGGTTCTCATCATGAGGGACAGCCCGTCGTACTCACGGTTGTTCGACAGATTGCGCTCGCCACCGAACGGAAAGGCACGCCGCCATGACTGACGACGAAGGCCCGCTGTATTGCGATGTTCCGGCATCGATCGCAGCCGGCGCACCGGTCCTGCACTTGCGCCGACGCGAGCCTGCGCCCCGCATGGTGGCAAGATCGGGTGGTTCTGACGGTTTGCCGAGCGGAGCGCGCGCCAGCGCCCTGCTTCTGTTGTCATGCGCCTCGTTTGGCGAAGCCTGGCCTTCGCTTGAATTGCTGCTTGGCCGAGATCGCGACGGTTAGCACCTCGCCGGGGCGGCATGCGATGCGCGCGATGCCAGTCCCGGTTCAGCGCCATCGCGATCGATCCTACATCGCCTTGACGATGTTCTCGGTGACCTTCTTGGCGTCGCCGAGCAGCATCATGGTGTTGTCGCGATAGAACAGCGGGTTGTCGATGCCGGCATAGCCCGAGGCCAGCGAGCGCTTGATGAACATCACGGTGCCGGCCTTCCACACCTGCAGCACCGGCATGCCGTAGATCGGCGAGGTCTTGTCCTCTTCGGCGGCCGGGTTGGTGACATCGTTGGCGCCGATCACGAACGCGATGTCGGCCTGCGCGAACTCCGAGTTGATGTCCTCGAGCTCGAACACCTCGTCATAGGGCACGTTGGCCTCGGCCAGCAGCACGTTCATGTGGCCGGGCATGCGGCCCGCCACCGGGTGGATCGCGTACTTCACCTCGACGCCCTCCTTCTTCAGCAGGTCGGCCATCTCGCGCAGCGCGTGCTGGGCCTGCGCCACCGCCATGCCGTAGCCGGGCACGATGATCACCTTGGAGGCGTTCTTCATGATGAAGGCGGCGTCGTCGGCCGAGCCGAGCTTGGCCGGCTTCTGCTCGCCCGAGCCGCCGCCGGCCGCCGCGGTCTCGCCGCCGAAGCCGCCGAGGATCACCGAGATGAACGAGCGGTTCATCGCGTGGCACATGATGTAGGACAGGATCGCGCCCGACGAGCCGACCAGCGCGCCGGTGATGATCAGCGCCGAGTTGCCGAGCGTGAAGCCGATGCCGGCCGCGGCCCAGCCGGAGTACGAGTTCAGCATCGAGATCACGACCGGCATGTCGGCGCCGCCGATCGGGA